>Ga0076929_100007_pt1 | contig 820119 bp, 736 predicted proteins | sample HotLakConUCCSL28_FD_87104 | JGI IMG/M metagenome (GOLD analysis project Ga0076929, IMG submission 87104) | Hypersaline microbial mat communities from Hot Lake, Washington, USA - Hot Lake Consortium UCC-SL28 (version 3) (version 3) | ecosystem: Environmental > Aquatic > Thermal springs > Hot... | reverse complement strand
CTGCATGACAACACTAATTTAATTCTTCAGCCTAAGGAAGGAAGCCTAGGCTTCCTTCCTTAAACCTTTAGTGTTGCGCTTATTACTTGAATCCGGGATTCCTATAGCACTCGCTTTATTCTTATTTTTTTCCTCGACTTTCGCTCAAGTGAGCCTAAGTAAAGTCTCCGAATTCAAAATTGATCTTTTATACCCGGTAGAGATTATAGATTACCATCCTGCTAAAAAACAATATTTGGGATATATCAATCAAGGGAGTAAAGGAAACAAAATTGCCTTGTTTTCAGAAAATGGTAAAGTCTTAGTCTCGGAAAAATTGCAAGGAGAAGGTCCAAATCAGATCGTAGAATCTATCAATCAAATTGTCTTTGCAGAAGACGGAACTATATGGATTCATTCCAGCCAAAACCTATATCAATATGATCAAAATCTGAAAAAAGTCAACAAGATTGCTTTTCGATCTAAGTATAATGTCACCCTTTACAGCCCTAAAAAACTGACTTACTTCTATGAAAACGGAATAAAGGGAGATTACTCGTTTATCAGTCAACCTTCCGGATATTCCACTTTTTTTGGATTCACAGATTTTTTGAAAGAAAACCTGATAGAGGTTTTCAATCCAAAAAACGAAAAGACTTACAACTTAGCGCCAGTTTCAGGTCGGTCAAATTTTTCTAAACTGGATCCCTCCATTGAGTCAATTTACGCTCCTGTTTATTCGCTAGACAAAAGCCGTGGAAAATTATATCTGACCACTACTTTAGACGATGAAATTTCAATTATAGACCTGAAATCTAAAAAGAAAACCGAAGCTCTTAAAATCCGCCACGAAAACTTCCCCGTACTGAAATCTTCCAGCATTTCTTTGAATAACATAGCTTCTAAGGGCCCAATTAATCTTGGAGCTAAAAATGATAATATTTATGTTTTATCAGATGGAACTGTCCTGTTGGAATACATCAGAGCTATTTCACCAGGAGTTTATGAACAGAAAATAGCTGAAAACCAAAACTATAATCACTTTGGCGATCCATCTTACCGTCGGTTGATTTTGATCAGAAACGGCAAACAAGTTGGAGAAGATATCCAATTGCCTTATGGGGAGATAGCTATGCTTTTACCTGATGACACACTTTTAATCAAATTACTGAACCCCGATGAAGAAGAGGATTTCACTCGATATGGGATTTTTGAATTACAATGATTTTAGCTCATTAAAAGGCCACCCCCTGGGAATTTGCAAATCGACTCCAATATCTTTAGGGATTTGTAATCCCAGAATCCAGCCATCATTGGACAGTTAGATGGTAGGCTCCAGTGGAGGTTGATTGAAGTGGATTATTGGTGATAAAAGTATCTAAGCCATTTGGTAAGAATACTAGGGTGAAGTTACTCCCAACAGCTGTACAGGATCATCCAGCGCCTAATTGAACTTCAGAGCTACTGAGAAGATCCTACACCTAAAGAGAGTGTTTTTTTATAGAAAACCTATTCTTCTGTAGATAATTTCAAAAGTATATTTGGGCACCTACATCAATTACCTTTTATTTTTCGGTTTTTTAGGCTTTTTTAGTATTCATCAGCCCAAAACAAACCTCACATGGTATTAATCCTATCTGTTCTTTTTGTTCTTGCTTTCATTTTAATAGCCATCGTCAAATATGACATTCACCCCTTCCTAGTGCTTTTTGCTGCTGCATTACTCTACGGCTTGCTGTCTGGAATGTCATTTGAATTAATTATTCAATCCATTTCTGAAGGCTTTGGCGGAGTTTTGGGCTCAGTTGGTTTGTTGATTCTTTTAGGAGTGATCTTGGGTACTTTTTTAGAAAAAACTGGAGGAGCCTTAGTCATTGCAGAAAAAATCCTGAGCTGGATCGGTAAAAAGTCAGTGAACCTCACCATGATGCTGGGAGGATATGTTCTTTCTATCCCAGTTTTTGGGGACTCTACCATTATCATGATGAACCCCATTGCCAAATCCTTGGCAGTAAAAAGTAACCGTTCTTACGCAGGAACCATGATTGCGCTTTCGCTCGGTGCCATGTGTAGTCACTCGCTTGTCCCTCCTACTCCTGGCCCTATAGCCACCGCCGGGATACTTAATGCGGACTTGGGACAGATGATTTTTTGGGGTGTAATCGTATCGCTATTGACCCTCATTCCGGGCTATATTTTTGTCAACAAATTCGTTTCGCGAATTCCACTTGAAGCCACTATCGAGACAGATCAGGAAGCCATCTCTCGAAGTGATTATCCCTCAGCAATCAAGTCATTTCTCCCGATCATCATTCCCCTGTTGTTGATCATTGTGGCTTCCATAGCCAATTATCCCACCAAGCCTTTTGGAGAGGGACAATTATTAGGAGTGATCAAATTTATCGGCTCACCGGTCATAGCATTGCTGATCGGTGCGCTGCTTTCCTTTACCCTACCCAAAAAACTCGATAAAAAAATGCTGTCGGCAAGTGGTTGGGTTGGAAAGGCACTCTTGATCGCTGCCCCGGTTATTTTCATTACAGGTGCCGGAGGTGTATTTGGGAAAATGCTTCAAAATTCAGGCATTGGCACCTTGGTAAGCGAAGGTATGAAAGATGCCAATTGGGGGATTTTCCTCCCTTTTCTGATCGCTTTTGCGCTTAAGACAGCTCAAGGTTCTACTACAGTCGCGATGATTACGACAGCTTCCATCATTGCTCCTTTGATGGGTCCTCTTGGATTGGATTCGGAGACCATGAAAGTGCTGACTGCTTTATCTGTCGGTGCGGGAGCCATTGCAATTTCCCATGCCAACGACAGCGGGTTTTGGGTAGTCACCCAGCTTTCAGGCATGACGGTGAAGCAGGGAAACCAATCTCATAGTTTGGGAACGCTCATCATGGGCGCCACTGCCATTCTTATCATTTATGTGATAAGTCTTTTTGTCTGATAAAATATCCCACTTCAATAGCGTCCTAAATAAAAAATGAGAGGCACTACTTTTTGCCGAAAGTTTTATTTCCGCTTTCCCGCTAAAACATAATACATCCCATGATTGGTAATACCCTGTTTTCTCAGATTGATAGAAAGACTAAAGCTCTATTTTCAAGCTGGTATAGGCAAGGGAAATGACTAAGCAACCACCCAATAATAGACTGGAAACGAGTGCGGGGGGTTGACGCAGCAGCGGGGGGCGCGTTGGCAATGCGGGTGGAAGCTTTGCTGCGTCTTGACCTTTTGGTTCTTTTGGGTCAAGCCAAAAGAACAATAAAAAAACATCAAGATGGTGAAAAGAAGGGGGAATAGAGCCAGAAAAGGATAAAGAAAAAAAGCGATAAAAACCAATTTTGAAATAAGAAACGAAAATTAAATTCGACCTGCCTAAAGACGAGAGGAAGGGTTTCCTCCCGATATCGGGATAGCCGTTGAGAGACAAATTGTAAAGACATCAAAGACTTTCCTTCCAGAGAAGCAGCACAACAGAAAAGTCAAAAGGGGTTCTGTTTCCAGTTTACTTGTAAAATCTTTATTACTAAGTGTTAAATGGATAAATTGACCCACACAAAAAATTATTTAGGACAGCATTAATCCCACTTCAAAAAAATGAGTCTATCGTGCCGTCCAACCCCCATCTACGGTAATCAGCGAGCCAACCATGTATGTAGCTGCATCAGAAGCTAGAAAGAGTGCCGCTCCCTGTATCTCTTTCAACTCACCCCATCTTGCCAGAGCTGTAGCACCTACTATGAATTTTTTGCCCTCCTCTGTATTAGCAATCGGTTCATTCATCTCAGTCAAAAAAGGCCCCGGGCAAATGGCATTAACGGTGATATTCCAAGGTGCAAGCTCCAAAGCTAAAGCCCGAGTCATATTGACTACGGCTCCCTTACTTGCTGTATATGGCGTACGATTAGCCAAACCGACAACTCCAAGTGTACTTGCCAAATTGATAATAGCACCTTTTTTCTTTTCCTTCATGGCGGGAATCACAGCTTTGGAGGCTAGCCAAGTCCCATTCACATTGATATCCATGACTTTCTTAAAATCCTCCTCCGAAAGCTCATCAATCCCTCCCCGAATATTTATCCCAGCTGAATTGATGAGCGTATCAATCCGGCCAAAAGTATCCAAAGCTTTTTGGGCCATCGATTCCATCGCTTTTGCCCTGGTGACATCCGCAGCAAAACCAATGGCTTTGACCCCATATTGATTGGAAAGTTCCAAAGCAGCTTCATCACATTCGGCTTGATTGCGGCTGACAAGCATTACATCTGATCCCGCTGAAGCCAGGCCCGCTGCCATGGCAAAACCCAAGCCTTTGGAACCACCAGTGATGATAGCGGCCTTGCCTTTTTGAGTGAAAAGTTCTATTCCCGGAAGTTTGGTGAAATCTGTCATTTGATTGGATTTAGGTTAAACCCGGATTATGCATTTGAATCTGTAGTGAGAGTTCAAACCGCAATAAAATCAAGCATTTAGTGAATGAAGCATAGCACCGCTACGGTGATTGAGCTAAATGCAGCAAAGCGATTGATTTTGAAGCGATTTGGACTCGTAATAAGAAGTCTAATGCATATTTCGGGTTGTAAGGTTTGATTTGGAGAAGTTTAAGCATTTTTTGACGTTTTCTTCCTCCACTTGTAATTTTTGTTGGTCGGTTAAGCCAGAAATCTGAGGCAAAGAGCCTAGATATTTCTCTTTTCGGATGAAAGATAAATGCTTTGCTAGATCAGTGGCGGGGGGATTCTCAAAGGTTCCCCAATACTTTTCCGTAAGGCAAGGAATCTTTAAGGGGTCCCGGGTGATCATTTCCAGAGAAAATTGGATAGCTGGATTGTATTTCCTGCAGAGATCCATACCTTTTTTCAAATCCACCATCCCTTCTCCTAAAGGCACCTCAGAGAGTAAAAAACCCTCCTCGTATTCCTGAACTCCCATGTCTTTCACATGAGTAGAAAAAGCAAAAGGAGCCAAATTCTCGATCACTTTGTTCGGGTTTTCCAAAAGGGAAACATTATTCCCAAAGTCAACCGTAGCACCGACCCATTCAGAACTTAAGATTTTTAAAATTTCGACAAGTTCCTCAGAAGTCCAGTCCTTATGGTTTTCCACTGCCAATCTCACCTGATGCTTTTTGACAATTGCTTCGGCCAACTGCAAAGAAATCAATGCCTTTTTCTTAAAGTCCCTAAATTGATCACTGGATTCAAAGTTCTCATAGCGACGACCATTTAGACAAACTGTTCTGAGCACTGTGGCTCCCGCCTCTCGAGCATCCTTGACTTCCTGTTCAAATCGATCTAGATCCGTCTCATCTTTTGGTAAACTGATACTTCCTTCCAAGTACAAGTCCAACATCTCCCGCTCTTCTCTTACCTTATTACTAAAATCAAGTCCCCAAGCTCCCACGGTAGTCTGAACTCCCCCGGCACCGATTTGATGACAGTGCCGCATCAAATCCAAAGCATTTTCAAAAGGAGGAAAATCCCCGCTTTTCACCCTACCTCCATAGCGCATTCCATACGAATGGATGACAATTCCCATCGAATACTCTTTCAAAAAATCAGGAATTCTGGGATAAGGCATAGAAAAGGAAAGTGCTGCCAAACTGCTGGCTTGAAGGAATTGGCGTCTTTTCATCATGGCTTGGGATTGGGTTTTGTCTCTTCTTGATTGAGTTTGGCGATATGTGCGTTCAGTTCGTCAGCGGACCAGGGGTAAACTCTCCCTTGCGATGTATGGCGCGTACCTCCTACGAGTCTTGGGCTGATTGGTCCGGCTTGATTTCCCCATTCATTTCGGATATAGGTCAAAATAGCCGCAATACTTCCATCATCCATGGTGGAATGGGAAGGCATGACAGGGAGAATTTCCGGTGCATCATATTCTTTCCCATTGACAGAGATCGGACCTTCGATTCCGTGCAATAAAATCAAAGCAAGCCTTCGCTCATCTCCAAGCACCCATTCAGAGCCTACCAAAGGTGGTCCCATTCGATTGACACCTCCTCCATTACTCGCATGGCAACCTGCGCAGGAAGTCAGGTACTTTTGCCTACCATCAGCAAAAAGCACTTGAGATTGCGCATCCAAAGTCAAAACATCATTAGACTCCATGTCAGGCGAAAAACCCTCCCAACGAAAAAGATTCTTTGCCCGACTTAGCTGCTGATTTTGTACCGTCAATTGGAATAATTCCGGTTCCTGATCTAGCCAAAATTTACCTTGATTTTCTGCCTTTGAACCTTGGATGGCTAGCGCTGACAATACTGCCTCAGAAGACCAGTGAGTTGATTTGGAAGCAATAAAATTCAAAAGCGAAGAAGTCTCATCCGGGTCTGAACCTTGTACTACAGCCAAAGCGAGCGTCTCTAAAAATATGGCTTTCGCTTCCGTTTGGGCTTCAAGAAAATTCTCTTTATCCAGATAAGACAAAAACTCAAACTCATCCCCTTCTAAGCTGCTCATCACTGCATCCCGAAAAAGTGCCTCAGAACCAAAATCCTCCAAGATCGACTTAAGTAAATCAAACTTCACCAGATTTTGTAGCACGGAAGCAGTTAGGGCGGCCTGCAATGCTAGACCTTCATCTTGAACTGGTGAAATCGCAATCAGACTCTTTCCAAGTTCCCTTGCGACTATTTCATCTTTTTCAGCGGCTTTTTCTAAAATTCTCAAAATATGCCTTTGCACTTCATCACTCGAATTGGCGAAGGATTGAAGTAGGAAATCAGGATCTACTGCACCCAATCCTTCAAGCGTCCACAAGGCATGAATTCTTCCCAGATCAGTTTTGGACTTTTCATCAATAAACTCTTCAATCAAAGTTACTAATCTCGACTCCCCTTTTTCTACCAAAAGGCGTTGAGCCATATCGCGATACCAGCCATCACTGTGATCTAATGTGGAAATTAAATCCTGATCGGAAAGATCCGATAAATTGATTTTTTGATACTGAGAATGACCTTTCGTAACTATTCGCCAAATCCTTCCCATATGGCCTGGCTGATCGAGATTGCGAAGCAAAGTCTGCTCCCGAAGATAGTCTGTCATGTAAGACCCATGCTGCACGATACCCTGATACATATCGGCGATATACAATCCCCCGTCAGGACCTAAAGTCCCGTAAACAGGCCGAAAGCGTTCATCCGTTGAGGCCATAAATTCCCTTCCTGGATTAGGATCCTCAGCGATTAGTATAACGCCCTCCGCTCGAATGACATTGCGCTTTACAAGATTCCCGGCATTTTCCATCACAAACATATTACCATGATACTCTTGGGGTAAAAGGCTAGCTCGGTAAACGGTCGGTGCACTTGCTGAAGTAAATTCAAGTAAACGGCCGGTAGAGTCCAATGTGCCGGGAATATAGCCCCGGTTTACAGCCAAATTACTGCGGATGGGATAAACACGGCGATCAATCGTCAGGCCATGATCGATTCCTGTATTAGTTTGATGATTCTTGTTTCTGCTGAAAGTATTTGGAGGAACCAGATCTCCATGGAGCTGCGACCAGTTGTAATTATAGATCAATCGCCCCTGATCATCCTGAGTGATTCCCCATTGCCCCCTAAACTCGGTACTATCACGAATCCATTCTCCTTTATGCAGGCGATATCGCAGCCTTGATTTGGCGCTGTAGTACCAGTTGTCTAGATTTCTGACAAAACCATTATCGGAATGCTCGGGAATTCCATTGGCAGCATAGGTAGAATCCAATAAAGTCTTCCTGTCAGCTATCCAATCTCCGTCCAAGTCTTCGGTAACCCAAAGCGCGTTATTTTCAGCGACCAAAGCTCCATTTTCAAAAAGCCCCAAAGCCCGGGGCATGATCAAGCTGTCCAAATAAACAGTTCGATGATCCATTTTGCCATCACCGTCTGTATCTTCTAATATTGCCACAGACCCCACGGGTTGGTTTTCCTCTGAGCCATCGATATCATTCATGTATCCGCGCATCTCCACGACCCAAAGTCTCCCCCTTTCATCAAATTGGATGATCACGGGACTTTCTACCAAGGGTTCGGAAGCAACCAATTGAACTTCTAGTCCAGGATCAATCTGAAAAGTGAGAATTTCTTCCTCGGCAGCTCGTGCAGGGCTATCCAGAGTCTCAGGCATTGGCTTCGGCTCCTTGCAGGCAGCAAGAATTGAAATGGAGCAAAAAAAGACTTTCCAAGAGAGCCTATTCATGGTATGTAGATTATTTTGGGCGATAAGGTCAATAAACCTCCTTTCTAAAATGAAATATATTTCCCTGATTACCAAACGAGTATTTGGTGAGCGGTTTGAATTATGAGCTTTTGAAAAAGAGAGGACGCAAATAAAGCAAAGGAGAATTCGCTCTCGCAAAGCAGCGAAGTGGCAAAGGATTGAATGAAGAATTAAAAAGATGCTGAAGAAAGAGTGCTGAAGGCACGAAATATATTAGCCATGCCTTCGGCAGGCAGGCCCGGGTACTAACCCTAGGTAAAAGAACAACATCATTCCCCAGCGCTGGCCCTTGATCTTAAATTAGAAGCAGCAAAATGTTGCCAGCAAGAACCTGTCCACCGTTGTGGATGGAAACGAATTTGCTTCCTTCAGGGACGCTGAAGGCGTCAAACTATGAATAGCCCCGGGTAAGGAGGAACTGCCTGCCCCGATAGTCGGGGACGCAACCCGGGGTATAAAATGAAAATAAAAAAGGAGCGCTGGCCCTTGACCTCAAATTGGAAGCGAAAATATAGTGCCAGCAAGAACCTGCCCACCGTTGTGGATGGAAACGAATTTGCTTCCTTCGGGGACGCTGAAGGCGTCAAACTATGAATAGCCCCGGGTAAGGAGGAACGACGCAACCCGGGGTATAAAATGAAAATAAAAAAGGAGCGCTGGCCCTTGATCTCAAATTGGAAGCAGAAATAGGGTGCCAGCAAGAACCTGTCCACCGTGGTGGACGGAAACGAATTCGCTCCGCAACGTGAAAAATTTTGCTTGCCCCACCTAGTGAACAGACGCTAGGACGGCAATCCTTCTCGGTGGACAATTTTTTCAATCTTCCAATCTTTAAATCCTAAATAAACCTCCAATCAAAGGAAGTCTCCTATTTTCAAAAGAGATTCAGAAATCCTGAAAATTGGACGTAAATTCCATTCACAAACCCATGAAACAACTTCTGATTGCCATATTTCTTTGTGTGAGCATTGCCGGGCCGATGAGTCTGGGAATGGCTGCATTCGAATTGCGCTTTTGGGAGTTGAGGGAAAATTTCTCGGAGCGATATACCCAAAGCGAAAATAAAGAACGCATTCAGACACTGATTTTTTCAAAAAGCGAAATCTCTCAAGTTTTGAAGTGGGAACATGATCGGGAATTTGAGTACCAAGGTCAGATGTATGACGTGCTGGAAACCCACGACAAAGGCGAACAAGTCGAATACCTGGTTTGGCATGATAAGGAAGAAAGCGAATTGAAAGAAAAAGAGCGCGAATACGAAGATTTTGACCATGAAGCCCCAGAAAGAGCTCAATCAAAAAGTTCTTTTCACCTCACTTTTTTCTTTCAGGAAATCCCGCTAACAAGCTTTTTGAAACTATCTCCAGAGTGCCTGGAATCTGTCCAAATTGAAACATTCTGGAAAAATCTTAACACCCTGCCAATCACCCCTCCTCCCATTTTATTCGGATGATTTAGCACTGCTGTTTATCGACAGCATTTGTATCAATTAATCCAGAATAGAAATGAAATATTTTATGACCTGGGTGATTTGTTGTGCCTTGATTTTTGAAATGAGAAGTCAAACGATCATCATTTTGGACAAGGCCAATGAAGAACCTGTAACTACGGCGGCAGTCAGTGATCCTGCCACGGGCAGAGTGGTTTTTGCCAATAAAAAAGGACAGGCAGACCTGAGTTCTTTCGTGGCATCTACTACCTTACAAATAAGCAGTTTTGGGTATAAGACTGTCAGGATCAATAAACCGGAACTTGTCTCCCAACAGAACCCCGTATTTTACTTAGAAAAAAACAATCTAAATCTGGGAGAAGTGATCATTTCGGCCAATAAATGGAGCCAAGACAGCCGAAACATTCCCCAAAAAATCACCCCTATCCCAAAAGCTGAAGTGGAGTTTCAAAACCCTCAAACAGCAGCTGACTTGCTGGGGATTTCCGGCAAAGTCTATGTGCAAAAGAGTCAACAAGGAGGAGGCAGCCCCATGATACGGGGATTTGCTACCAATAGGCTCCTCTACTCAGTGGACGGCGTGCGGATGAATACGGCGATTTTTCGGGGTGGAAACATCCAAAATGTAATCAATCTTGATCCATTTGCCATCAGCAGCACCGAGGTGCTCTTCGGCCCTGCTTCTGTCATCTATGGGAGTGATGCCATCGGAGGGGTGATGAGTTTTCAAACCATAAATCCATCCTTTTCTGTCAACGAAAAGCCTACTGCATCAGGCACCTTGCTTGGCCGTTATTCCTCAGCTAATCAAGAAAATACCGGACATGCATCCGTTCAAATCGGCTGGAAGAAATGGGCCATTGCCACCAGTTTTACTTCCTGGGACTATGATGATTTGAGGCAGGGAAGCAATGGCCCCAAGGAATACCTGAAGCGCAACTATGTCGAGCGAATAGACGGAGAAGATATCGTAATCCCCATCGAGGACCCGGCTTTGGTACAGATTCCATCGGGCTACAATCAGCGAAACCTGATGCAAAAAGTCCGTTTCCGCCCCAATGATGACTGGGAATTTCAATATGGCTTTCATTATTCTGCCACCTCCTCCTATGGACGCTATGATCGACACAACCGGGTAAGAAACGGCCTTCCCCGCTATGCCGAATGGAATTATGGCCCGCAGAAATGGATGATGAATCATCTGAATATATCCAATTTTCAATCCAACAACCTCTATGACCGTGTGAACCTCAACCTGGCTCTTCAAAATTTTGAAGAAAGCCGAATCGACCGGGACTTGAACAATCCGATTCGAAACACACAAATCGAAGAGGTCAATGCCTACTCGGTCAATTTAGACTTTACCAAAAACTTGAATCCCAAGAATTACCTATTCTATGGCTTGGAGTGGGTTTTGAATGATGTAAACTCTTCGGGTTTTACTACGGATATCAACTCGGGATTCCAGGAGGAGGGAGCCGCTCGCTATCCCAATTCCACCTGGACATCTTTTGGAGCCTATCTCAATTGGGAGTCAAAAATTCATGAAAAAGCAACCCTTCAAACAGGCCTTCGATACAGTCGTTTTGGAATCGAGAGTCAATTTGATACCCGCTTTTTCCCTTTTCCCTTTGAGGAAGCAAGCCTACAAAATGGCAACCTGACGGGAAGTGTGGGACTCATTTGGAATCCGGCTGAGTCTTGGATCCTCAGCACCAACTTGGGGACAGCATTCCGCTCTCCAAATGTGGATGACATCGGGAAGGTATTTGATTCCGAACCCGGGGCTGTCACCGTCCCCAACCCAAATTTAAATCCCGAGTATGCCTATAATTGGGACCTTTCCATTGCCAAGGTGATCAATGGGACTTTGAAGATTGACCTGACTGGCTTCTACACGCTGCTCGATAATGCTTTGGTGCGTAGAAATTTCCAATTGAATGGTCAGGACAGTATTTTCTATTCGGGAGAACTGAGCCAAGTACAAGCTATCCAAAATGCAGCCCAAGCTCGAGTTTACGGTTTACAGTTGGGGATGCAGATCAAATTGAGTAGCCGCTTTACTTTCCTCACAGACATGAACTTCCAAGAAGGGGAAGAAGAGCTGGATAATGGAAGTATCAGCTCCTCTAGACATGCGGCACCTTTCTTTGGGGTGAGCCGAATCGACTATCAGGCGAAAAAGCTTCGTGCTCAACTCTATGTGGACTATCAGGGCGAGCGTAGCTTTGAGAATCTGGCTTTCGAAGAGCAACGTAAAGATGAGATCTATGCCAAGGACGAAAATGGAAATAACTACGCTCCAGCTTGGTACACCCTTAATATCAAGTTTTCCTACCCTTTGACCGATTTTCTATTTCTGAATATGGGATTGGAAAATATCACCGATCAACGCTATCGACCCTATAGCTCCGGAATCTCCGGACCTGGGAGAAATTGGGGTTTCTCGCTGAGGGGTAATTTCTAAGTATTGATTAAAGTCTGGGGTTTTCCTCAGACTTTTTTTAATTTAATCGGCGAACGCCCAGACTTTTATGATCGACTATCCAAAGTCCCCAGAAGAATTACAAGAATACCTGAAAAATGGCCTTAGCCAAGAAGAAGCAGCTAAACGGCTGGAGCAATTTGGCCCCAACCAACTGAAAGAGAAAAAGAAGAAATCGACCTTCCAACTTTTTCTAGACCAATTGAAAGACTTTATGATTACAATTTTGGTCATCGCTGCGGTATTCTCAGGTATTGCAGGAGAGTGGTCAGACACCATCATCATTTTGGTCATAGTTGTGTTGAATGCCATTATGGGTTTTGTGCAAGAATATCGTGCTGAAAAAGCCATGGAATCCCTCAAAAAAATGAGTGAGGTTCAGTCGCAAGTCATTCGGGGAGGGAAAAACCAAATCTTACCCTCTCGGGATTTGGTGCCTGGAGACTTAGTGCTCTGTGAGGCTGGCAATATGATACCTGCAGATATTCAATTATTGGAAGAAAATGCCATCAAAGTTGATGAATCTTCCTTGACTGGAGAATCTGTCCCCGTAGAAAAGGAGGCTAGCAAGGAAATAAAAAATCTGGAAGCGATCGACTCGAATGTGCACCTTTTCAAAGGCACTCTTCAAACCAATGGGCGCGGAATCGGAATCATTTTGGCAACAGGAATGAATACCCAGCTGGGGAAAATTGCCGATTTACTTCAGGAAAAAAGGCCAAATACACCCCTTCAAATCCGAATGGAGAAGTTTGGAAAAACCATCTCACTTTTTATCCTTCTGATTTGTCTGGTGATTTTTGGAATGGGAATTCTGAGAGGAGAAGATCCTATCCCTCTGATGCTGGTCAGCGTGAGTCTCGCTGTGGCAGCCATTCCAGAAGCATTACCTGCTTTGATCACCATTGCGCTGTCTTTGGGCGCAGCCCGACTCGCAAAAAAGGAAACTTTGATACGCAAACTACCTGCCGTGGAAAGCTTGGGGTCCATCACCTTCATTTGCACGGATAAAACTGGCACCCTGACCAAAAACCAGATGAAGGTAGTCCGGAAAGAGGCCTCCCAAGACCCCTTACCGGAAGGAAATATACCCCTTCAATTGGCCATGGCGCTCAATCATGACATTCAGTGCAACGAGGAAGGGAATTTCATGGGAGAAGCGACTGAGTTGGCATTGGTAGAGCATATCGTTGAAGATTTGGGGCAAAAGGAATACGAGCAAATTCAAGAAAAATATCCCCGAGTCGGAGAGTTACCTTTTGACTCCGAGCGAAAGCGGATGAGTACTTTCCATCAATTTGGGGATCAGGTTTTGATCACCTGCAAAGGGGCTTCTGAGGCTATCCTCCATGTGCTCGAATCGAGTCAGGCGCAAGAAGGAATCAGTGCTAAATCCAATCAATGGGCTTCGGAAGGGGAACGCGTTTTGGCTTTTGCGGGAAAACTCATCCCCTCCCTTCCCGCGGAAGTAGAATGGGATAGTTTGGAAAAAGACCTGTCTTTTTGGGGTTTGGTAGGAATGATCGACCCTCCACGCGAGGAAGTAAAAGATGCCATTCAGGAATGTAAAACAGCGGGTATTCAACCAGTCATGATCACGGGAGATCATCCGGAAACTGCCAAAACCATTGCTGAGCAAGTTGGCATTTTGGAGAAAGGCAGACTATCCATCAGCGGCTCGGAATTGCGTGAGCTTTCAGATGAGGAGTTTGAAAAGCAAATCGAAAAAATCAGCGTTTATGCCCGAGTTTCTCCCGATCAGAAATTACGAATCGTCAAAACCCTTCAAAGCAAAGGACAATTTGTTGCCATGACAGGAGATGGGGTCAACGATGCCCCTTCCCTACGGGCAAGTACCATCGGAGTAGCAATGGGAATCACCGGTACAGATGTGAGCAAAGAAGCCGCTCACATGATTCTTTTGGATGATAACTTTGCGACCATTGTGCGAGCTATCCGGGAAGGCAGAAGAATTTTTGACAACATCCGGAAGTTTATCAAATACATCATGACCTGCAATGGGGCAGAGATTCTGACGATCACGCTTGCTCCATTTTTGGGTATGCCGATCCCTCTTCTCCCCATTCACATACTCTGGATCAATTTGGTTACTGATGGAATCCCGGCATTGGCATTGGCAAAGGAAAAAGCCGAAAGCAATATTATGCGGCGGCCTCCACGTCCGCCCAAGCAGAGCCTTTTTGCTGATGGTGTAGGGATTCACATCCTTTGGGTGGGTACCTTGATGGCTGCAGTGACGCTTTTCACCCAATATTGGGCGATCCGAAATGACTGGCATTGGCAAACCATGGTTTTTTCTGTCTTGGCCTTTTCCCAATTGGGACATGTGATGGCCGTGAGAAGCGACCGGGATTTTTTATTTAAACAAGGACTCTTTAGCAATCTCCCACTTATCCTCTCTGTTTTAGGTATGATTGCGCTACAGATTTTGGTCATTTATGTGCCTGTTTTCAATAAACTTTTTCATACAGAAGCGTTGAATCTACCCGAGCTACTCATTTGCGGAGGGATGGGTTTGGTTGTTTTTCATGCAGTGGAAATGGAGAAATTGGTGAAAAAATGGCGAAGGAACTCCCAACACTAGATATCCAGTGATAACGCCCCCTAATTTACATCAATCGAGCCTTGGGCAATTACTTCCCCATCCGCCTGAATGTCCGGCCTGAGATCACCGTTTTCACCCTTACCCAAGCATAAGTCCAATCTTCCATTTAATTCTTTCCCCAATCTGATTATCTTCCGAATTCGTTTTTGCAAAAAATAAAAATCGGTGTCATTAGAAAAACAGGAAAAACTGCCAAGAAACCTTGGACTTTGGGGCATTTGGATGCTTGTGGTCAACGGATTTATTGGAGCAGGAATCTTTGGATTGCCTTCCGGCGCAGCGGATTTGGCAGGAGAATACAGCGTTTGGATTTATGCATTTTGTGCACTGCTTATGCTTCCGGTGATTTTGAGCTTTGCCGAAGTTGGGAGTTACTTTAGAGGGACAGGCGGCCCGATCAAATACGGAACGCAAGCTTTTGGAGGATTTGTAGGTTTTCAAGGAGGCTGGTTGTATTACCTCGCCCGGTTGATTTCCTTCGCCGCCAATACGGTGCTTCTATCGGATAGCATTGCCTACTTTTTTCCTCTTGCAGGAGAAGGCACCGGTCGTCTTTTCACCATTTTGCTCACCATTCTGGGGCTTAGTTCGGTGAATATCCTAGGTTCGAGTGAGTCCATCCGATCCATGACCTTTTTCACCATCATCAAATTTGGAGTTTTGATAGGGTTAGTTTTTGGAGGCTTTGTTCTTTTGGGAGATACCATGGTCCCAACATTTGATTCAGCGCTTCCTGAGGCGGGGGATTTAGGAGCAGCAGCCTTGCTTTTGATTTATGCTTTTGTAGGCTTTGAGGGGGCAATTGTCCCTGCAGGAGAAGCTAAAAAACCCGAGCGAGATATGCCCATGGGGCTAATTCTCGGACTTGTAGTCGTGGTGATTTTATACATGCTGATCCAATTGGTTGCTATGGCAGCTGTCCCCAATTTGGCAGAATCCACCACTCCACTACTAGACACAGCATCCAACCTCTTTGGGGAATTTGGAGCCTACTTCCTGATGGTAGGCGTGGCCACTTCCGTAATCGCCAATCTGATTAGCTCCATGTTTTCAGCTACGCGCGTCACCTATGCACTTTCACTGGAAAATTCCCTCCCAGCTTGGTTTGGCAAGGTCCACAATCGCTTTCTTACACCCGCCAATTCAGTCCTATTTTTCGGAATAGCAGCCTTTATCCTAGCGGCCATGGGTTCTTTCCGGTTCTTGGCGGCCATGACAGTCTTATCCCGGCTTTTCCTATTTATCATGACTTGTGCAGCCGTACCGGCATTGCGACCCAGATTCCGTGGGCAAGGAAGGTTTATCCTAAAAGGCGGCTATCTAATTCCAATTTTAGGGATTTTGTCCTGCCTTTGGCTGATGATGCAGGTAAGCTGGGAATCAGTTTGGATGACAGGAATATTTGTCTTACTTGGAACGGGACTTTATTGGATTGGAAAGCGACAGGCAGATAATTCCACAGAATAAACGCTTAGCTTTTCCGATAAATAGTAATTTCGTCCATGTCCCAGGAGAAACTTGCCATCCGTACCGTAATTTTCAGCATGCTGGGAAATGCGCTGCTCTCAGGAATCAAATTTCTGGCAGGTATTTTCGGAAATTCCTTTGCGCTGATCGCCGATGGGATTGAGTCTTTGGTGGATGTTTTTTCAAGTATTTTGGTTTTGATCGGCTTGAAATATGCTCAACGACCGGCAGACGAAAATCACCCTTACGGGCATGGAAAAGCAGAAGCCCTAATCACCTTTTTGGTGGTGGGTTTTCTGATCGTCTCTGCGGTGACGATTGCCTATCAGGCCATCCAAAATATCCGCACACCTCATGAAGGACCGGCATCTTGGACCTTGGCGGTTTTGGCAGCGATTATTTTGTGGAAAGAAATATCCTACCAATTTGTACTTAATCGCAGCAAAAAGCTTCAATCGAGCTCCCTCCGGGCTGAAGCTTGGCATCATCGCAGTGATGCTATTACTTCAGTAGCTGCATTTATCGGGATTTTGATCGCGATTTGGGGTGGTGAGGGCTATGAAAAGGCAGATGACTATGCAGCCATTTTTGCCGCAGGCTTTATTCTCTACAATTGCTACCTTATTTTTCGTCCGGCACTTGGGGAAGTCATGGATGAAGACACTCATGATGACTTGACCGCCGAAATCCGAAAAGTCGCACTGACGGTAGAAGGAATCACTGGCACTGAAAAATGTTTTATCCGAAAGGCAGGTATGAAATTCCACGTTGATTTACATGCTAATGTGGACGGGGACTTGACTGTGAGAGAAGGACATGACATCGCCCATGATCTCAAGGATACGTTGAAAAAGGAAATCCCTGAATTGGGGAATATTCTGATTCATATTGAGCCATTCGATTAGAGGCTGACAATTGATGTCTTTACAAATCCTCTTCTGAGTTTTTTAAGCTAATTTGAAACCATGGAAAAAATCCTAACCACAATTTACAAAAGTCCCGTCGGTGAATTGATCCTTGGTGCTTTTCAGGGTCGACTTTGCCTCTGTGACTGGTACTATCGGAGGATGAGAAAGGCAGTGGACGAACGAATCCAAAAAGGATTAAATACTGATTTTTTGAACTTTGATCTTGATTCGGAGAAGAAAAACCCCACTTCAGCTACAGATAAGGATATTAGACCTGAAAATCTCGAAGTCATCCAAAAAACTATCGAACAGTTAGAGGACTATTTTTCAGGAAATCGAAAGACCTTTGATGTACCAATAAGCATGGTTGGAACAGATTTCCAGCAAAGCGTTTGGAAGGAATTGATGGAAATCCCTTTTGGTGAAACGAGAAGCTACCTGGAACTTTCCCAACAATTGGGAAATCCGGATGCTATCCGAGCTGTCGCATCCGCCAATGGCGCAAATGCAATTTCCATCATTATTCCCTGTCATCGGATTATTGGTTCGAATGGAAGCCTGGTTGGCTATGCCGGAGGCCTAGATGCAAAAAAGCGATTGTTGCGACTTGAGGGAGTGAAAAATAATAGGAATAGAGACCAAACAGAGCTTTTTAATTAAGGATCATCCCCTTCTTTTCTTCCAAACCTGGGGGTCACGACTTGAATGTGTAATTGCAAAAACGACGATTCTATTTTCTTTCTCAAAAAATTGATAATGAATCTGAATCGGAAACTTTCGAATTAATGAACTGCGTAATTCCTTATGAGTTTTTTGATGTTTTAATGGAGATAATCTGATGCTTTCAAGCTGCTTCTGAAAATTCTCAAAAAATCGTTTACCCAAGCCTGGACTCTCATTTTCATACCACTTAATTACAGCTTGCAAATCCTCAAGTGCAGCAGGTAAAAATTAAATCTCAAAGGTCATAAACCCTCTTTAATTCTTTCCTTTTCTATTTCCCAGTCCAAGAGTTCCTCAGGATTTTCTTCAAAAAATTTAATGCGCTCATCAAGCAGTTTCTTGTGGGATGAACTAACAAACCCTTCTTTCTCCTTTTTTAAAGCGTATAGTTTGAGAAGCGTATTTTTGTCATCAAGTTCAGTCAACCATTGAATCAAATCCAATTTCAAAGAAAGCGTATCCATTTTTTGTTTCGTTTTTATAAAAATACAAATTGAACGCTAGAAATGGTTAAACCCTGTTACAAATCAATCTTAAGTAATCCAAAACACTGCTTGGCAATTTCCAATTCTTCGTTGGTAGGGATGACCAATAATTTGACCTTGGAATCAGCGGTTTGAATCTCCTGAATTCCTTTATCCAAATTCTCATTTTTCGCCAAATCGATCTGGATTCCGAGGTAGTCCATATTTTCACAAACCAATTTTCGAGTCAAGCGATCATTTTCACCCACTCCTCCTGTAAAAATCACCCCGTCCAGCCCATTCATACAAGCCGTAAACGCACCTATGTATTTTTTGATACGGTAAGCGTACAAGTCATAGGCAAGTTGAGCTCTAGGATCCCCTTCCTGCAGTTGCTTTTGAATATCCCGCATATCGCTAAAGCCTGTCAGGCCAAGCATCCCGCTCTTTTTATTCAACAGATTATTGACCTCATCGAGGCTATAGCCCAGTTGATTGACCAAATAAAAAATAACTGCCTGATCGATGTCCCCTGCCCGGGTTCCCATAATCAAGCCATTCATGGGTCCCATACCCATGCTGGTATCAATCGATTTTCTATTTTGAATGGCAGCAATACTGCAGCCATTACCCAAGTGAATGCTGATAAGTTTAAGGTTCCTGCTCCCTAGATGATCCATCGCGCGCTCAGAAACATATTTATGGCTGGTACCATGAAATCCATAGGCCCGAATACCATGTTTCTCATAAAACTCATTAGGAATGGCCATCCGAAAAGCAACAGGAGGCTGTGTCTGATGAAAAGCCGTGTCAAAAACAGCAATTTGCTTTGCCTCAGAAAAAATCTCCTCCGCCACTTCAATACCCAGAAAATTCGCAGGATTGTGTAAGGGGGCAAGTGGAAAAAGCTCCTTGATTTTTGCCTTGACAGCCGAACTGATAAGCTGGGTGCTGGCGAATTTTTCACCTCCGTGTACTACCCGGTGTCCAACTGCTTCTACCTGCCTTGGGTCAGAAATGACGCCTATCTCAGGATCTGTCAAATATTCAGCAACCAATCTCAAACCCTCAGAATGAGAATTAATTGCTTTGGTTTCACTTCGCGCTATTTTCCCCTTTGGTAAAAAAGCCTTATAGTCAATTCGGGACTCATCCAAGCCAATTCGATCCACCATTCCTGAGCAAATTACCTGCTCCTCTGGCATTTGGATCAACTGATACTTGATGGAACTACTTCCTGAATTGATGACAAAAATTTTCATGTGTTTATAATTTGATTTTTTAAAGCAACATGGAATGCCCTACCCCAATATATCAGGGCATTCCCCTGTGTGAGAAGCCATTCTCATTGGCATTTCATGGTGCTGCTTCTTGCGCTTGAATAGCTGTGATTACAACTGTATTAAAGATATCAATGACCGTGCATCCTCGACTCAGGTCATTGACGGGTTTGTTGAGACCTTGGAGCATAGGACCTATGGCAATAGCCCCAGTTTCCCGCTGCACGGCTTTGTAGGTGTTATTTCCTGTATTGAGATCCGGGAAAATCAAGACACTTGCCTGACCCGCTACCTCAGAATTGGGAAGTTTCTGCCTACCCACAATCGGGTCTACCGCTGCATCGTATTGAATAGGGCCCTCGATTTTAAGTTCTGGACGTCTGGATTTGACGATTTCGGTGGCCTTGCGTACTTTTTCCACCTCCTCCCCTGCTCCGGATGTTCCCGAGGAATAGGAAAGCATAGCTACCTTGGGTTCAATCCCAAACATCAAAGCGGATTCAGCTGAAGAGATGGCGATATCTGCCAATTGCTCAGAAGTAGGATTTGGCACGACTGCACAATCTCCAAAAACCGACACGCGATTTGGGAGACACATAAAAAAGACTGAGGAAACGGTATTGACACCGGGTTTGGTTTTGACAAACTGTAAAGCAGGCCGAATCGTGTGCTGGGTAGTATGCACTGCTCCGGAAACCATGCCATCAGCATGGCCCTTATACACCATCATGGTTCCGAAATAAGATAGATCATGCATAAGATCTCTTGCTGTCGTGAGAGAAATTCCCTTTGCTTTTCGAAGCTCATACAATTGCTGCGCATACTCCTCAAATCGCTCCGAAGTTGCCGGTTCTACAATATTGATTCGGGAAAAATCCCCGGTGATATTCAATCGTGCCATCATGGACTCAATCTCTTCTCGCTGTCCTAGTAGGGTCAACTCTACCACCTCCTGCCTCAAGAGCATATCAGCCGCTTGCAAAATCCGTTCATCTGTCCCCTCAGGCAGGACAATGTGTTTTTTATGGCTTTTGGCACGCTTGACGATCTGATACTGAAACATCCGTGGAGTCAGGATATCCGAACTGAAGGAACCCATTCGATCATCCAGGGCCTTTTCGTCCACATATTCTTCAAAAAGCCGTATGGCCAAAGCGATTTTGTCTTTATCCTCCGGGGCGATACGAGCCCTAATTTCATTGACCTTAGTCACGACCATAAAAGTCCCATCCTCTACCTGCAATACAGGAACAATCGTCTCCAAACCTTCCAAAAGCTTGACGATAGAAGGCTCGGGGTGCATTCCACCCGAGACGATGACTCCGGCTATTTTCCCAAAATTCCTGGAAATATTTGCCTGAAGGGACCCGATCAGAATATCTCCTCGATCTCCAGGAGTCACTACCAGTGTATTATTGTCAATTCGGTCGAGAAAATTGTGAAGCTGCATGGCTCCCACGACCGATTGATCCACCCGATTAGTCAGGTACTGCTCTCCGAATAACAACTTTGCGCCCAGGGAATCCATGATCTCTCCCATGGTGGGATTGCTGAGCTGTTCATGGCTCGGGATGGCACTGATCAGAATACTTTTGGGGAGGATATGCTTGAGTCGGCGAAGGATCTCTTCCCGCTTGGATGGCTTGACTTTATTGGCAATGAGGGATAGTACCTGCACCCCCTGACTGAGGTAGCTATTGACGCTTGCCATGGCCAAATCGATGATTTCTGAAGTGGTCCGATGCGCACAATTGAGGATGATTGCCGCCGGGATTCCTAGATTTTTAGCAATGCTGATATTTCCGTCAAACTCCACATTGGTACTGACATCCGAAAAGTCTGTGCCCTCTACCACGATAAAGTCCGCAGACTCTTTTAGATAGTTGAACTTCTCAATGATGGTATCGATCAGATAGGAATCGTTGTGTTTATTGATTTCCTTGAAGGCATTCTTTCGGGTGAAAGCATACATGTCCTCATAGGGTTGATGGAGGCTGAAGTGCTTCCCAAGCAATTCCAGCCTGCGGTCTTTATCTCGCTTATTTCCGGTAATTATGGGTTTGAAATAAGCCAATCTATCCGTTTTGGCAGCTAGCATATTCATCAAGCCCAAGGCAAAAATGGATTTTCCGGAGTAGGGTTCGGTTGTAGTAAGGTAGATCGCTTTGGTCATAGAATTCTAAAAACTTAAAGTACGCGGAGCAAAATTGCTTTTGATAAATTTAAAAATACCTGATAAAGATCAGCTGGCAAGGGGATTTTTCTTTTTCAAGATTTGCCAAAGCTAAGAAGGGTCAGAATCATCAATAAAAGAGATGTTTTGGGTTCGACGTTCGGTGTTCAAGGTTGGGCGTTTTCTGCACCTGAAGATTAACTATTGAGTTTGATAATTGATCATTCTACGCCTGCTCCTCCCGATGACCATTGATTAGAAAATCGCTATATCCAGATAAATACTTTTCAAATTTCATCGGTCATACCTATGGCATTTTTCAAGATCGGTAGACCACAATTACCAGCCATTGAAATGGCTGGCTAGACTATCATGCATGCCTACGGCATTTTTTAAATAAAATTTCCCAAAAAAGATCATCCTACCTCCTTTCTACTTTCCCAATTTAACCAATTACTTAGTCATTGAACAGTATGCCCTACAGGAGGTTGATACCGTTACTTTTTTGAATTTTGGGTTAATGGTTCGGCGTTTTTTGCACTTGAAGATTGAAAATTGGGTTTGATAATTGATCATTATCAGCTCGCTCCCAATGCCACTGAAAAGTGCTTTAACAACAACTTTCCAACCTTACCACCTTTCAACTTTTCCACTTACAACTCACTATTTATCAACTTAGCTTACCTATAAGAATACTTCTTTGCACCATTAGAAATCAGTGATGCCTAAAATCTCGTACCGCTCCTCGCTATGACGGCCACCTTACAACCTTCTCTCTTTAAACTTTTCAACTTCAAAAAGCCCCCGCCACCAAGAACCCAATATAGGTCCCCAAGGCATTTCCCAAGCTCCCTACCAGAACTCCGGGAATCAATAAATCAGGACGATTCAAGCTCTCAGCAGCTGCAATAGCAGTTGTATTCCCTCCCACATTTGCCTGGGAAGCAACTGCAATCACATCCCAATCCATTTTCAAAAGTGCACCGATTCCAAAAACAAAAAGTCCATGAATCAAAACCAGCAAACCCACAAAAAGAATCAAGGTACCAGCTAATTCACCCACACCCGACAGCGCAGAGATGTCACAGAGGGTTCCGATTACGCCTAGGAAGATCATAATCATAAAAAAGCCCAGGGTTTGTTTTCCATGCAATTGCTTGACGGCGGGGAATTGTGCTAAAATCAAGGCAATAGTCGTCAAGGTGATGATCTCAGGGACTTGAGGAAAATACTCCGCCACTATTCCACTAATCACCATGGCCAAAAAGCCCAAAGCCAGCATGGAGGCCAAGGAAGACATGGAAATCACCTCAACCCCAGCACTCTTTGGGGTGCTTTGGGCGGATTGAAGTTTTTTTCGAGGAAAAAGCTTTTGAAGGTAGCGAGGTAAAATCAAGGTGGCTATGATCCAAGGCGTTCCGATCAAATTATCAACCACGGTAGTCGCAGCAAAGAGTGGCCCATTTTCATTGACGGCATAGCTCAGGGCCACTGCATTGAAATTGATGCTCCCACCGATATAGGTCCCGGTGTACATCCCGGCCACTGCACCAGCGAGTTCTCCAATGGCAGCTTCCGGCCGAACCAGAACCCAGGATACGGCCACACCTACCACGGTTCCTACCGTACCAATACCAAACATCAGGAGAATGGGAATCCCGGCATCTTTGAGACTACGCAGGTCGACTTCGAGTAAAGCAATGAAAATGCCCAAGGGTGCTAGGTAAACAAAAACCCCATCGTAGATTGGATGTCCTTCCATAGCCGAAGGGATAAGTCCCACATTAGCGAAAAAGGCACAAATCAAAATCACCCAAATGGGTGTGCCAACCGTCCTTCCCCAAGGAAAACGTGTCAACCAAATTCCAAAAAATACCGCTACACAAAGCGTAGCAGCAATAAAAAGCGGCTGATCTTGAAATGTCATGTCGGGAAAATAGGGAAAGACAGTGAATTAAAGACTAAAAAATTTCAAAAAACACAGACAAATATTTCGGTTTTCGATTGGTTTTAATGCCCCCCTTCGCTAAATTTTATCAGTAAAAACTATTTAAAGTATGCAAAAGATTCTTTGGGCTGTGATTTTTTCAGCCTTTCTCGCCTCTTGCAGCCCTAGTGCTGCCCCTCCTGTTCTCACTGAAGTCTCTACACCCGGCTATCATCCGGGACGAGTAGTTTGGTACACTTTGGCTTCACCCAATCCGGAAGTAGCCAAAAACTTCTATGAATCGGTTTTCGGCTGGACCACGACTCCCTATGGGGACAATAATCGAGAACTCTGGGTCTTTCAAAAAGATCAAAAGCCGGTTGCACTAATGGCCCGCTACAAAAGCGACAACAACTCCGGAGAATGGATAGGAAGTATCTCAGCAGAAGATGTGGAGCAGGCAAGTTCGGAAGCCAAATCCCTCGGCGCTACCATTCTAGCCAAGCCCGTAGCTGTAGCCAATCAGGGGATGATTTCCTATGTACAAGATCCTCAAGGGGCGCATTTCTCCCTGATTCGAATGGCAGGAGGAGACCCCGAACCTAATCTTGCTTCCCTAGATACCTTCCTTGGTATGGAACTCTGGTCCAACAATACGGAAGAATCCCAAAAATTCTATTCCGAAATCCTCGACTATGAAATTGAAATGAGCAAGGAGGGAGGTGTAGATTATACGGTTTTCAAGAAGAATACCCTCAACTGTCTGGTGATGCTGGAAAACCCAGTGGAAAATGTAAGAAGTCACTGGCTTCCATATATCCGGGTGGCGGATGTAAATGCTGCCTTGGCCAAGGCCAAAGAAAATGGAGCGACCGTCGTACTTGAGCCCAGTGCTGACATCCGAAATGGCTCTGTTGCGATTATTTTAGATCCTACTGGAGCACCTTTGGCCCTTCAAGTGTACAATCCTTAAAGAATAAATCATGAAAAAGCGAATCATCAGTTTACTCCTAATACTCGGACTATCTCTCTTCCTCCCTGCCTGCGCCAATATGCATATGACGGGCGGCGTGGGACTCAACTTCAGCGGCGGCCCTTATGGCATGCGTGTCACCCCTTCAGTCAATGTGGGGATGTATGGAGGAGGCTACCGCTGGTAATTAAGATTAGGATAAAAGAAACTTTTATGGCGCCTATCCCCCGGATTTGGGTGGATAATGGAGGTTTTATGGCGCCTAAAAGAAGTTAGCGGCAAGTTAAAATGAAACGACTCATTCAAATATTAACCTTACCAATGATTCTAGTTGGGTTTTCTCTATCCGCGACAGTAATGGCATGGGGAATGACAACCAAGGAGTTTTTGATGCCGATCGTTTGGATTGCTACAATTGTGGCTTTCATTCTGACTTTTGTCAAAAAGAAAATTGGTCTGACAGTACTGATAGTGACGTGCTTTGGTTGGCTTCTTCTCTTCGCTGAATATTTTGGTCACTTTTTGACTTTTGAAGCTGACAATATTGTGAATTGGGGACTTAGTGCTGCATTTGTGATTTGTCCATTAATTCTTGTAATTCTTTCGACCAAAAGACTTGTAACAAACAAGAAATTGAAATTTTCAGTCATAGCAATTTCACTCTTAATCCCTATAATTGGTTTCGGCTCAAACTACGACAAAACCTATTCACGAACGACTTTTGCCGAATTTCACAGAATTAACGACTCGACTGACAGTTATTTAGGAAGATTCAGAGCGGGACCAGCCGATACAAGGTTCTTTGAGATTGAAATGAATTCAGACGAAGTGAAAGAATTAGCCTTGACCAAAGGGACTTATTTAGTAGGACACTATTATGTAAATAACGTAAAACTTAATGTCAGAATGAACTTCAGCTGAATAAAAGAGATTGAACTGACTAGGCTGAATAGGACAGATTTAGAAAACCCTATCAAATGGGAATTATCAGAAGTAAAAGGACAAACAGAATATTTGAAAAATTAAAAAAAACCTGCCGCTATGGCTAAGAAAACATAGGGCAGATAAGGCTTTCTGAAAGGTTTGTTTATTAAACAAACTTTGGTTTCGGTGGACAGTGAAGCGCCTTGAAATCCCGCACTACGCATAGCCGTGACCGTTGTACTTCATTATGAGAAACCGCTAACCAATGGTAAAATTTTTTAGAAAAATTCTCACTCCCATTTCACATTTACAAAAAGGCAAAAATTCCTTCATTGTCAGTTTACATAGAAGCATCATATTACTCGATGCAAAATAAGATTAGGCAATTTCTGGTTTTGGCTCTCTTTCTCCCATCCACATTCTCGATTGGTCAAGAGTCATCCATAGACTTGGAAAGAATAATGAAACAGGCTGAAAATGATCCAAAGGAAGCCTATCAAAGTCTTAATAATTTTTATCAAACAGTCCCCAATCTTAGCCTAGCCCAGCGATCAGATGCTATATTTTTAGAAGGCCAGCTTCTAATGGAGTTTGGCTTATATGATGAGGCTACCCACAAACTCTATCAAGCAGAAGAGCTTTTTAAAAATAGAAACTGTAAAACTTGTCTTGGCCATCTGTACAATCAGCTTGGTAAGCTCTACTATAAAACAAAAAGCACCTCTGAAGCACTTCAGCGACACAATCAAGCACTTCGGCTTTTTAAAGAAGTTGGTGACATAAAAGGGATTGCCCGCTCAAAGGGTTTGATAGGTTCAATGTTTGAAAAAATGGAGAATTACTCTCAAGCCCTGGTCTTCCAAAATGAGGCCATTCAGCTGAGTCAGGAAATAAATGATTCGAGTGAACTGAGCATACTTTTCGAAAACGTAGGCAGTATCTATGAGGATTTGGAAGAGTACGATTCCGCCGAGCATTATTTCCAATTGGCATTTGCGCTCAATTCGGAACTTGGAAATATTCTTCATATGCCCGGAAATATTAACAATCTGGGGGATACAAGACGGAAAACAAACCGAGCCAAGGAATCGATTCCTTTTTACGAGAGCGCTTTGAAGATCAGTCAAGATATCGGGAACACTTATTTAGAACGAAGTGCAACTGTTGACTTGGGCAAGGCCTACGCAGCCCTGGGTGAATTTGAAAAGGCATATCTGCTGTTTTCAAAAGCTCGAAAACTGAGTGAAAACATATTTTCCGAAGAAGCCGCAAGGCAGCTGGCATCACAGGAATTTCAATATGAAATCAAGCAAAAACAGCTGGAAATAGCCCAATTAGAAAACATCCATATTTTTGAATCTCGAGTACGCTGGCTTTTAGTCAGTTTGATTTTAACCCTTCTCGGACTAGGCTGGGTACTGATTTCTAGGCAGCGGTTGAAAATAAGTGTCACCAAAACTACCCTAAAAAAGCAGCAAGAACTTATAGAGATCAAAGAAAGGCTACTGCAAACGGAAAAAGAAAATATCAATCTCTTGGAAGCAAGAATGTCAGCGGAAGTTGGAGCACAACAAAAAGCCCTTACTGCTCAAACGCTGCATGTAATTGAAAAAAACCAGATGCTCAAAGAGATTCAGTCCAAACTCGAAGATATTCTTCAAAAAGATCTAAGAGAGCAAAAGAAAAGACTGAGAAACCTGATCAAACAAATTGCTTTCAATCTGGGTCAAGATCAAGACTGGGAGGAGTTCAAACACACTTTTGAAAATGTACATCAGGACTTCATCAAAAATCTCAAAACCAATAACCCTGACCTGACAACTGGAGATATCAAACTAGCCTGCCTGATGAAGATGAATCTGAGTAACAAAGAAATCGCCGCTACTCTGGGAATCTCCATGGAAAGCTTACGAATTTCTCGATACAGACTCAGAAAACGATTACAACTTTCAGAAGGCAAAGACCTACACCATTATCTCCACTGTTTTTGATTTAAGATTTATTAATCTTAGCATAACACATATTAAATACCTGATAATCAATATTTTATATGGATATTTTTTGATTCTGTTTCGGTTTTGTTAACGCTTTTTTTCAGCCATTTTGCGGGCATTCTTAACTTTTAATTTCCCTTTTTGGGAGTTTTCACCCCTAATCTTGCATGGTAAAAACAAATGCAAACCATGCACAAAAAACTCAATTATTTTCTATCAATTTTTGCACTGGCGGGACTTGTTTCCTGTCAGGAATCTTCTGTAAAAGAGGAAGGAGTGGCTAATGAAAAAGAAGAACTCATCAGCCCTTTACATGTCAGTGATTCAGTCATCCATGATACAGACGACCCAGCTATTTGGATCAATTCTTCAAATCCCAGTCAAAGCTTAATCATCGGAACTGACAAGGACTCCATCGGAGCTTTGTATGTGTTTGACTTGACAGGAAATACCATCGACAGCCTCGTCCGAAGAGATATCCAAAGACCCAATAATGTAGATGTAGGCTATGGATTGATCCATGGCGAAGACACCATAGACTTTGCCGTAACCGGAGAAAGGTTGACCTCTAAAATTCGCTTTTTCTCCCTTCCTGACATGAAGGAATTAAATCCCGGAGGACTGGAAGTATATCAGGGAGAAACAGGGGAAGAGTATAGAGATTTAATGGGTATAGCCATCTACCAAAGCCCCAAATCAGGAAAAACCTACGTCATTGCAGGGAGAAAAAATGGGCCTACAGATGGTACCTATCTCTGGCAATATGAAGTCAAAAGCGCCGATGGAAGCCTTTCACTGGAATTGGTGAGGAAATTCGGGAATTTTTCCGGAAACAAAGAAATAGAAGCCATTGCAGTGGACAATGAGCTTGGCTACATCTATTATTCAGATGAAGGCACAGGAGTGAGAAAGTACTACGCCGAACCCGATATGGGAAACGAGGAGCTGGCACTTTTTGCGACCGAAGGTTTTACTGATGATCACGAGGGTATCTCCATCTTCAAAAGCTCCGAAACAGCAGGCTATATATTGGTCTCCGACCAAGGGGCAAATCTTTTCCATGTCTTTCCACGGGAAGGTAGCCAATCCAATCCCCATGAACATCAGCTTATTGCCAAGCTCCCACTGAGCACGATTTCCAGCGATGGCAATGAAGTCACTGCAGCAGATCTGGGCGGCGAATTTTCAGAGGGACTCTTTGTGGCCATGTCAGATGACAAGACTTTCCAAATCTACTCCTGGAAACAACTTAAAAAGCATATCAACCAAAAACCATAATCAATTATGAACAAACAGCTACATGTAGTATCTTCTTTGTTGCTTTTTTTCCTTTTGATAGGGAATTCGTGGGCACAAGGAGTTTTGAAAGGACGAGTGATTGATACGCAGAATCTTTCACTTCCTGGGGCCAATGTCCTTCTAGAGGGCACTAATTACGGTACGATTACGGATCAAAAAGGGGATTTTTATTTTTCAAAACTTCCTGCGGGATCCTATGAAGTAACTGTCTCCTATCTCGGATATGGGCAGCTTACTAAAAAAATGGAAATCCGGGATGGACAAACCAGTACACTCAACTTCAAAATGAGTGAATCTGAGCTTGAAGCCGCAGAATTCATTGTTTTTGGTGACCGACTAAAAGGTCAAGCAAAGGCCTTGAATCAGCAAAAAAACAATGCGAATATCACCAATATTGTTTCTTCGGATCAAATCGGACGCTTCCCTGATGCAAACGTAGGAGATGCTCTTAAGCGGATTCCCGGGATTACGATGCAGAATGACCAAGGTGAAGCTCGGGACATTATTATCCGTGGTATGGCTCCCCAGCTCAATTCAGTGACGCTAAACGGAGAGAGAATACCTTCTGCAGAGGGTGACAACAGAAATATTCAGATGGACTTGATCCCTTCGGACATGATTCAAACCATCGAAGTGAATAAGGCTGTTCTTCCTAATATGGATGCCGATGCCATCGGAGGTTCTGTAAATTTGGTCACCCGTCAAGCTCCAAACAGCTTGAGAGTTTCGGGAACTGCCGCTAGTGGGATCAACCTACTTTCCAACAAACCGATTTGGACAGGTGGATTGGTTTTAGGAGATCGATTTCTCGATGATAAATTGGGAGTCATTCTATCTGGATCCTACAATAACCACAACTTCGGCTCGGACAATGTCGAAGCCGTTTGGTACAACTCGGATAATGGTGTTGCCATAGAGGAATTTGATATTCGGAAATATTTGGTACAGCGTGTCCGAAGATCGGTCAGTTTAGCGACCGATTATAAGATCAATGACAATCACCAGCTCTTCCTTTCCGGGATGTACAACCATCGGGATGATTGGGAAAATAGATTTAGAATGCGGGTAGGTAAGTTGGATGATTCCTTCGATGATGGGGATTTTACAGAAAACTCCCCCAATGTATTCCAGACCAAAGGACGGGTACAATATCAGACTAAAGGTGGTATCGAAGGAGGTAGAGTGGACAACCGAAGACTGGAAGATCAGCGTGTATATAACCTGAGCATGGGCGGAAATCACCTCTTCAATAAATTAAAAATGGATTGGAGCGCTACGTATGCCCGTGCATCAGAGGAGCGTCCGAACGAGCGCTACATTTCCTATCGATCTACCAATCAGGACGTATTTGTGGATCTATCCAATCCCGAATTCCCCAATGCCAATTTGTCCAATCCACAGGATAATTTAGGAATAGGGTTACATGAAATTGCAGAGGAATACCAATTTACGTTTGACCGTGATTTGAATGCCAGGCTGGATTTCAAATTACCATACACAGACCGAGGTATTTTGCAGTTTGGACTCCGGTACCGAGGCAAACGAAAAGAACGGGAAAACAACTATTTCGAATACGAACCCCTAGATGAAAATGCTTTTGGGGCTACGATTGGAGCCGTTCCAAATGGAGACTACACTGACCCCAATTATTTGGCAGGTTCGCAATATCAAGCAGGGATTTTTGCAACACCAGAATTCTTGGGCGGATTAAATCTCGATAATTCCAGCCTGTTTGAAGGTACTGACTTACCGGAAGAGTATGTACCGGGAAATTATACCGCCAATGAAAATATTACAGCAGCCTACGTGATGGCCGATCATCAATTCTCGAGCAGATTTTCAGCTATTGCAGGACTGCGGATAGAAAATACAGCCATTGACTATACCGGAAATATCTTTAATATCGATGAAGAAACGACCAGCTCTACCACAGGAGATCAAAACTATACCAATGTCCTGCCAGGTCTTCATCTAAAATATGATGCAGATGCTAGTACTGTCCTAAGATTTGCATGGACCAATACCATTGCCCGACCTAATTATTTTGATCTCGTTCCTTATGCGGAGTTCAGCCCCGATGATGAGGAGCTTGCCAGAGGCAATCCAAATCTAAAGGCAACCACGGCAATGAATTTCGATTTCATGGCTGAAAGATACTTCTCAAACGTAGGGATTTTGTCCGGTGGTGCTTTCTACAAGGATATTGATAACTTTATCTATACCATCACTACACAAGGATTCAATGACCCGATTTTCGGTTCCAATCTTGAATACTCAAGGCCCGAAAACGGAGGAACCGCCAGTGTCTATGGACTTGAAGCTTCCTTTCAAAGACAAATCTGGAAAGGATTGGGAATATATCTAAACTATACCTTCACCAAGTCCTCTACCACCGGTATAGAAGGTAGAGACGAGGATGATCTAGTTTTGCCGGGTACGGCAGAAAACATGTTTAATGCTTCGCTTTCTTATGAAACTGACCGATTGGTACTTCGCCTTGCATTAAATTATGCTTCTGATTACCTAGATGAATTGGGAGGAGAAGGCTTTGAAGATCGCTTCTATGACAGACAGGTCTTTTTGGACGCCAATGCATCCTATGCAATCACACCAAAGTGGCGGATTTTTGCTGAAGGTAACAACCTGACCAATCAGCCACTCCGATATTATCAAGGAATCCGATCCCGTACTATGCAAATGGAATATTACAATGCCCGATTCAACTTTGGGCTGAAGTTTGACCTTTTTGAGTAGTAGATTTTAAAATGAATTAAGGCTGCCCTCGGTTAATTAAGGGCAGCCTTTTTTTATTATAAAGCTAGCTTAGGATTCTTGGCTGTTTTGGAATCTCTAATTCAATCTTCGCAGATACCTGAAAAACTCCGAATCAGTGGATAATACTATGCTGGTGCTCCCATCCATGGATTTTTCGAAACTTTCCATCGTTCGCAAAAACTTGTATAGCTCGATTGACTGACGGTTTTTATTGTATGCCGAGGCATAGATGGCCGTTGCCTCAGCATCTGCCCGTCCCTTGATTTCTTCTGCTTCGCGGAATGCCTCCGACTGAATCTGTGCCAAATCCCGCTCTTTGTTACCTTCTATCACCCGGGCACGACCTTGGCCTTCAGAGCGAAACTGATCGGCAATTCGATTTCTTTCGGAAATCATCCGGTCATATACCCTGTCTCGGACATCGTCCACATAGTTCATACGCTTAAACCGGAAATCCAGAATACGAACACCCAAATCCTCGGTCCGCTCATTGGCCTTCTCCAAAACAATCCGCTCTATCTCGTCTCTTCCTACAGAAATATCCTGAAGAACTTCGATCTCTTCCATAAAATCCTCTGTGATCTCAGGTTCTCGGTTGGTTGAGCGCACAATATCCAGCAAGTCATGGCTTGCGATGGCATTACGAGTCTCTCCGTCCAGAATGTCATCCAATCGGGACTGAGCAGATCGCTCATCGCGAAGACGGATGAAAAACTGGAGAGGATTGGTAATCTCCCAGCGCGCGTAGGTATCAATGAATATGAATTTCTTATCCTTGGTAGGCACCTGATTCTTGTCCCCATCCCATTCCAAGTATCGCTTATCGAAAAACTGCACCTTATGAAGGAAAGGAATCTTAAAATTCACTCCTGGATCGGTCCGAGGCTCACCCACGGGCTTACCGAATTGAGTGACGATAGCCTGCTGGGTTTCATCCAAAATAAAGTAACTATTGAATAGCAAAATGGTGAAAATTGCTACGGTTACGATGCTTATAATTCTTTTGCGATTCATTGCTGTGGAGTTTTTACTTTGTCAATATTCAAAAGCGGCAACACATTATTTCCTTTTTCATCCACGATGATTTTGTTACCGATTTTTGGCAGAATACTCTCCATCGTTTCCAGATAGATTCGCTGCTTGGTGACTTCAGGAGCTTTTACGTATTCTGAATATAAAGAATTGAATCTCTCAGCTTCACCCTTGGCCCGATTGACGCGATTGAGTGCAAAAGCTTCCGCCAATTGTATGGTCTCCTCCGCTTCACCCCGAGCTCTTGGGATTACTCGATTATACTCAGCTTCAGCCTGATTGATGAGTGTTTCCCGCTCCTGCTGGGCTTGGTTTACTGCATTAAAAGAAGGCTTGACCGGTTCCGGAGGATTTACATCCTGGAGAACTACCTGATCTATACGAATACCATTCTCGTACTCGTCACACATTTCCTGAAGTCTAACCTCCACACTAGATGCCACATCCTGACGTCCGACAGTTAATACCTCATTGACCGTGCGGTCGCCCACTATCTTTCGCATGACTGACTCGGACATATCGCGGAGTGTTTTTTCTGCATTCCGAACTTTAAAAAGAAACTTGTAGGAATCAGTGATTCGGTATTGTACCACCCACTCCACATCGGTCAAATTAAGGTCACCCGTGAGCATCATACTTTCATCTCCATACCCGGATTTAGTATACTCAGATTCTCGCCCGGCTTGTGTCGTTCTAAACCCAAACTCCTGCTTGAGCTGTCGCTGAACCGGGATTTTATACATTCGCTCGATGCCGAAGGGAAGCATGAAGTTCAGTCCAGGCTGCACCGTGCGATTGTACTCCCCAAGCTGAATGACCACCCCTTCCTCTTCAGGACCCACGGCCCGAATACTCGAGAATAGTCCGATTAATAGTACAACTCCAATCAGAATTTTGCTGAGGTACTTCCGAATCCAGTCCGGATTGATATTGATTTGATAAATTTTGTCTTCCATATTTCTTGTTTACATCTTTTACTACGGATTCCTCAAGGAGAGGGATAGGAATAATCGTCTTAGTATCAAGATTACAATAAAAAAGGCCATGATTAAAGATTTAACCCTAAACTTTCCGCTGAAAACTTTTTTGAAAAAAACGAATGATTAACCTTTTGAACCGAAGGTATCATCATTAAATACGGCAAATGGCGTATGGCAAATCGTGAGCGCTTAGTTTTTCTTTATGCTATCAAATAAAGAAACCTCACAATTCCCAAACAAATGAAAAACTTAAGCTTCTTATGGATAGCGCTTGCCTTCTTGGCAAGTAATGCTTTGGCACAGACAGCTCCCACCTTTAAGTATACAATCGGTGGGAAAATCGAAAAAATGACCCTGACAGATGCAGGTGTATTGCTGGTAAATGGCAGTAACGGATTGGCTGGGATTAAACCCGGTGCAAGTAGTCCACACTTCAACTTTGCGGAGTATGGAAAGATCAAAGAAGAAGAGATGGAACTGGTTCCGATGAGTCCTTATGTTGTATTGACCCAGGGTGGAAAATCTCAGATTCCGGGGACCATCTTTGCCAACTCTAAGCGAACTGTGATCGATGTGATCACCGGAGAAAAAGTCTTCGTAACTGAAGAAAATGGATGGAAACAGATTGCACAGCTGAAGATTTTTATCCCGGAAAACAAACTGGTCGTAGTAGGCAATCGAGAGAAAAGTGAAGGGGAAGTTTTGGCTGTGGGCATCTATGATTTGGCTACCGGTAAGCAGGATGGCTTTGCCAATCTGGACCCAAATGCCGGCAAAGTCCGAAGTGCAGCAGCGGTACCCATGAGTTCGGGAGCTCCGTTCCTTCTCAATGATCAAGTATTTGTACCTACCACCAAAGGCGTAGTGTCAGCGGACGTGAAGGACGGAAGCATTATCTGGCAAAATGAGATTAAAAATATCACCAGCATGGTGGCCGATGAGTCCGGAAATGAAATATATGGCTTTGAGGAACGTCCAAACGGGGACACCCGAATCCATAAATTCGGAAAAGATGGACAGGAATTATGGGATAAAGAAAGAAAAATAAAAGGTTCGGTCACTCGTTTTCAAATTCTTCCGGGTGGCTTGGCAGTGGTCAGTGATGTGTTCAAGGGAGGAAGCAGCCTCGTCAGTCAAATCGGCGGTAGTGGGGAATCCAAAATTGCATTTCTCAATGCTTCAAACGGAGAAGACCTCTGGGAAAAAGCCCCAAAGACCAAAGGCTACGTGCAGCATTTCTATGTGATGGAGGATGGCATTTTGTTCGGTTTGGCAGATGGTGGCATCAATAAAATCAAGTTTGACGGCACACCCCTTTTTAAAAAGCCGATCGATACCGGAGCCAATATCCACACCATGGCCACTACCCCACAGGGAATGATCTATATCACCGATACAGATGCTAACATTATCGACCTTAACACGGGAGATGCCAAATGGAAAAAGGGTATTCAATACAAGAAAGCCACTTCTGTCACGAGTGCTTATGACCAAGCGAATGGACGATATCTGATCAGTACGGGTGAGGAGATTTTGGCAATCGATGAAAATACAGGAGATCTCAGCACACTGGCTAAGTTGAAATTTGAAGGAAAAGAAAGTCCCAACACCATGGGAATGAGATCCTCAGGTTTGTATTTAGCCTCTGATCAAAATATGATATTACTCGATGGAAACGGCAAGGAAAACTACCATGTATTTCACAAAGCTCCAGGGCAAAGTGCATTTGCAAAAGTGGCCTTGGGTGCTCTGACCGTGGCATCAGCAACAGTAGCGGCTGCGGCAGCTTCCCAATCCACCTACTCCTACAATATCGGCGAATACAGCAGCGCTGAAGCTCAACGTGCAAAAACTAATGCCGCAGCTGCAAACAGTTTCTCCAATATCTCTTCTATTTCTTATGGTGAGATGACCAAGCGATTTAAAGCTACAATGGCCACTGCCAACGACCAGTTCATTCTTACCAGTCTTAGCGATGGAGTTGGGCTAGTCAAAGTAAATAAAGATACAGGAAACACTGAAAAGGAGATCGTCCTTAAGGATAAAAAGCCTATTTACGAAGTCGATGATATCGAAGGCTATTTGTATTACCTCTCAGGAAGTGGCGAAATCAGTGCATTTGATTTAAAGAATTAAACAATAGCTTGAAAAGCGAAAGCCCCTGCAAGTAGATTTTTGCAGGGGCTTTTTTGATTTTTAAGTCCTTCTTAAGTCGAAAAAACTCAATCACCAAAAGAGAATTCTCCTCTATCGAAAATGTCGAAGCTTAGTGAAACGTAGAAAATATTTGCTTGAAGGTTTTCGTAAGGCCGCATATCTTGACCCATTTCAGAAATTGTAAAATCCTGATTGAAAAATCCGGTTGGATAGTATTTAAACTTAATACTTGTACCATTGGACAAACTTACCCCGGCAAAAATTGAGCTTTGAAATAGATTCACTCGATCACTAAACCAAACGTTGAATTTGTCTGTCTTTCGCTCGTCTACGAAAGTTTTTCTTTGTAATTAAAGGCCATTTCTAATTCATAGCCTAGATAGAAAAAGGTTTTATCCAAATTCCCAAATTTCAAACCTAGTGGAACTCCTAGGTTGTAGGTTCTAAATTTCTTACGGATGGAAGGGCTCTCGTCATAGATAAAACCCACATTTCTCAGATTCACTCCGGTAAACCACCCAAAGTTTTGACTTCTATCGAAGTTGAGAAAATTCTGAAGATTGATCACAGGGGACCAACGTACAACATTATTTTGTCCCTCAACATTTCCAGTAGAAAAAATCCATTCCCCTCCAGAACTCCAATACTTGTTGGGATAAGCAGACGCAGATTTTTGGGCCTGCAAAAATGAGGTGGAAAGAAATAAAATGAATGCAAAGGAGATATAATATTTCATGGTTGAGGTTTTTGATCGTGTGAAAATTAACCAAAAAATTCTTTAATAGTTTTGGGCATTTCTAAAAACCCTTGATCTACTGTCTCTAATTTGTCTGCTGAAAAAACCAAAGAACCTATTTCCCTGGTCCATCTCCCAATTTTTATCATCAAAAGTTTTACGATAAAGGAAAATTGTAAATAATACCTCGATTCAATCAAATGGATCATTCTAAACAATTTATCAGAATCAGTCTTTCAACTATAGTAAGTTCTCATCTTGCTCGAACTGACTGATTCTGAAAACCTTCTTATGAAACCCCCATCTTTTTTCGAAAATCTATATCATCGTTTTTTATCAGAAAAAACGAAGGAAAAGGGCGAAAGTCTGATCTTGGGAATCGCGATTGGAAGTTTTATTATCCATTTAATCCTCATCTTTCTTTCAGATTTCAGGATTTTGAATTTGCAGGGAGAATTGTTCCAAAACCCCATCTCTGCCATCTACACTCCCTTTTCATTTATTCTGGTTTATGAGGTTTATCTCTTGGTCTATTACCTTCCCAAGTCCTTCACCACCTACATTGGCAAGCAGTATGAGATTATTTCATTGATTATCATCCGGAGACTTTTTAAAGATTTGGCTACCTTGGAGCTTTCCTCGGATTGGTTTCAGATCAAGGATGATTTACAGTTCAGCTATGACCTGGTCACTTCCCTGCTTTTATTCCTTTTACTCCTCTTTTTCTACAAAAACAGTAAAAAACAATCTTCAAAAACCATCAAAGCCAAATTCACCAAAGAGCTCACCTCTTTCATTAGTTTCAAAAAAATCACAGCAACCATCTTGGTACCTGTCCTTATTGGAATAGCTTTTTACACGCTAGGGAGTTGGGCTTTTTATGTCGTTTCACCAGAAAGTAATACCGGCACTTCATTCAAAGATATCAATGCCATCTTTTTTGATGAATTTTTCATGATTCTGATTATCGTGGACGTGATTTTGCTTCTTGCTTCCTTCTACTATACCGATCAGTTTCACAAAGTGATCCGAAATTCAGGATTCATCGTTTCCACGATCTTGATCAGGCTTTCTTTTTCGGTGGAAGGTTTGATGAATAATCTGCTTATTCTAGCCGCTGCTGTCTTTGGTTTATTGATTTTATTGATTCATAATCAATACGAAAAATCCTACGAGAATGCGCTGGAACATCAGGATGAAAATTCTTAACCGCTACCACAACTAATGATATTGTTTTATTTCCGGACTTTTTCGGACATTTTATGGTTCTTTGAATCCAGGATATTTTGTATAAATACTTAATGTACATCTGCTTTTCGCCAGATAAGTAGACAAAATATGGCATCTGGCATCATTGCTTACCATCAAATTACACTAACTCTTAAACCATTTCAACTATGCCAAAGAAGGAAAAAATTTTAATAATCGGTGCGAATGGAACAACCGGAAGATTGATTTCCGAAAATCTTATTTCCTGAATTTTTCTCACTGGCAGAAAAGCGGGTTTAGAAAGAAATGAATTTCAAAAAAACCTGTTTGATAGTAGGACACTGATCCAATTATTTTCTTCATTTTGATCTCAATTCAATCATCTTCACGTCTTCTTAAAAATCAAGAAATCTTCCGGGCTAATCTTCTTATTTCTTTCACAAATAGCTAATTCTAAATCAAAACGCGGAGCCTAGCTTGCATCCGTGAAAAAGAAGAAAAATTCAATCAGCCAAATCCAGCTTTTTGCTTTTTTTGTGGTAATTATTTTGGGTTTGGTTACTTTTTATCTCCCAAAAGGCAAGCCGGAGCTTTTTTTGAACCAATATCATCATCCACTTTTTGATTTGTTTTTTGCCACGTGGACACATTTGGGTGATGCTGTGATTTTGCTTGTACTCTTGCCGATTTTAGCCTTAAGAAAAGTTTCCTTTGCTATTTTTATGAGTCTGTCGGTGATTGTCCAGACTCTCTTGATCATGATTACCAAGCATGGTTTTTTTAAGGGTATGCCCAGGCCTGCAGAGTACCTTAAAGACATAGCATTTTATAAGGTTCCGGGTATTGAGCTTCATCACTGGAACTCGTTCCCATCCGGTCATACCGCCACAGGCCTGGTAATCGCCTCCTGTTTCATGATTATATTCAGCCGCAGGAGACATCTCCAATGGATATTTTTATTGGGCGGTTTTTTGGTAGCTATCAGCCGTGTGTATCTGATGCAGCATTTTTTTGTCGACATATTCGCAGGAGCTGCTTTAGGAATGTTATCTGCTTGGATAGGGAGAGCGCTGTATTTTCAATTCTTCCCCAGTAAAAGATTCAAACGTTCCCTGTTGGTTTACATGGGCTTTGGCAAGATCAAACGAGTGATTCCTCCGATTAAAAATCCTGGGATTTCGGTCTAATTAAAACCATTTCTGTTCCTTCAAAAATATCTTCACCCTGAAAAATCTCTTCATAAGGAAGCGGGAAGGAATCCAAAACCTTGCGATCTGTAATGATCAAAACATCCGACTGATTTGCACTAGAATCACTCCAAGCCGGAATGACTTTCTTCGCTTGAAAAGGAAAAGCGGGATTTATTTTCTTCCAATAATACAGTTTGGTCTCATTTTGCCAGTGGATTTTTGATCGCTTTACGGGGTTTTGGGCATCAATCGCAGGCAGCAACTGCCCTATCAAAAAGAAAGCGAATCCTAAAAAACCAAAGCCCAAAGAAAAGTAGGAAGCTACTCTCTTTTCAAGAAAGGCAAAGTAAACAGCCACTACGCCAAGTATTGATGGAATGATTCCCCATACCAATGAAAATGATTCCTCAAAATAGCTTTTCTGAAGACCTTGAGTATAAAAAAGAACAATGGGTAAAGCCAAGAGCACAAAAGCTCCTACAAAAATGACCACCTTAAAAAACAAGTTTCTAGGTCTAGTATAAAACTGGCTTCCCAATAGAATCGATAAAAATGGAAATGCCGGGGCGATGTAATGCGGTAGTTTGGTACTTGCAAAAGAAAAAAATACAATGACACAGATTACATACAATAGGGACCAAAGTATCATTGGTTGCCATCGAATATCCAAAAGTTTGAGTCTCCAAGATGATAGCAAAACCAAAGAACTCGGAAAAAAACCAATAAGGCAAAATAGTATTGGTAGGTAAAAAGGTCCACGATGGCCCTCCATCGGAGTGGCGTAACGGCTAAGATTATGAGTAAAAAAGAACTCTTTCAGCCAGTCCCCACCATTCAAAAAATATACTCCGATATACCAGGAAAAGCCTATCCCAAAAAACAAGATTATGGCTATTGGATCAAAAAAATATTTCAGTTTTAACCGGTGACTATGGTTTTGAATTATCAGGTAAGCGATAAGTGGTATCACAACCAAAGCCACGGCTACCGGACCTTTTGCAAGGAATGCTAATGCCAAAAATACTGCTGCTCTTCGAAGATATTTTAATGGATGATTGAAATTAGATAGAAAACTTTCCAATTCCAGACAGGCCGCGGTCAGGAAAAATATAAGATAGGGGTCAGGAACCGACATTCGAAACTGAATCAGCACCTGCAATGAGATCATAAATGAGAATAATGAGACCTGGGCTGCCTTTTCATCTAAGCGGTTCCTGACTTTGAGAAAAATCAATATCCCCGTCAGCCAACCAAAAATGCCTGAAAATATCCTGGCAGAAAACTCACTCACATCTAGAATGGAATATGCTACCCCCATAAAAAAATAGTGAAGAGGTGGTTTATCGTACCGAGGTTGGCCATTGAAAGTTGGATTAAACCAATTTCCGCTATCCCACATTTCTCGGGCAGCTTCAGCATTTTTGGATTCATCAAGAATATAAATGCTATAAAAATCAAGACCTCCCAAAAATACGGTGGCAGAGAGTAGAATCAGAAACCAAGACCAGGACGAAAAACCTTTCATAAGTCGTCAAACATAGGAATTGGCATTTTACTTCCTGTGATTAAAACATTAAGATTCGGTTAGGGATTTTCATTTCTTGTAACTTTCTAAAACCAATCCCTTATTGAAATCAATGCATAGGGAAGCTTCCCCAATAGGTGGATAGTTTAAAAGAATATACCTGATCCCAGCCGAATCAAATTGTCAGCTCATACCACAACTTTTTTTGGTGGAATTAACCGGTTCATTGACATTTCGATCAGAGAAACAAAAGGGAGAAAAATAATAACGCCTAATATATTAAAAATCACATGGGCGTTCGCTATGTGATGTTCTATGCTTTGTCCCAATGATATTTCTTTGATAAAAGCAACAAATGGATGGAAAAACAGCAGTCCTACAACAGTGGTTACCAGACTATAAAAAAGGTGAAACAAGCCTGTCTTAATGGCATCACGACTTCCTCGAATGGTGGCGATTAATGTATCAGAACAGGTCCCCAGTTCTGCCCCAAGCATGACAGCTATTCCACCGGCAATTCCGATAAGGTCCTGCTTGCCTAGCGTTATTGCGATTCCTATAGTAGCACTTGAGGATTGGATAATAAGTGTAACCAAACCTCCGATTAAGGCTCCATGAATAGGGTTTTCAAGCTTTGCTATCCATTGCTCGAATACTTCACTCTCTGCCAAAGGCACTACTGAATTTTCCATGATGAACAATCCAAAAAATAGCAGACCAAAAAAGAAAAGTATGTTTCCAATTTGTTTTGGGTTTTCTTTTTTACTGGAAAACAATAAGATCAGCCCTATCAGTAAGGGGATGATGGAGTACTTTCCTACATTGAGCGCGATAATCTGACTAGATATGGTTGTACCGATATTCGCTCCCATAACTATACCCATTGTTTGTCTAAATGATAGTAGTTTCGCATTTACAAAAACAATGGTCATGATAATCACAGCTGATGAAGAATCAAGCAGGATTGTGATTATTGTACCAACCAAAATAGCGATGAAGATATTGCTCGTAGACTTTTTAACAAATTCTTTTGCCGGTTCAGAAAAGGCATCTTTCATCACTTCTGAAAGTTGAAAAATGGAGTAAACGAATATTATAAGGCCGCCGATAAGTAAAGGAATAGTCTGATCCACAAGTATTTCTGTTTTTATGGAATTTAAATAGCTTATTTCTTCCGGGTCGGTTTGTAGAATTAAGAAATCATTAAGTTTAATCAAATGAATGACTACTCGTTGCCATTAAATTTGAGCTTGAAATTCTAATAAGTTTGTAATCTCTGTGGGCTGCTACCGAGATAGACCTTGGATTTTCCTGAATTCACTTTATAAAAATCTTACTAAAACTTCCAATTATATTGCTTTCAATAAAACTTTACCACAAAACATTTTTTACCACCCATGATAAGCTTTCGTCCGTCTTCTGCGATAAAGCCAGGCATATTTAATTGAAAACCTGAAAATTTATGAATGTGCTAATAAGTAGAAATGAAGAGAAAGTTAGGTTCACTTTGATACTCTATTACTCATTTCCAAATATGACCCCTTCTCACTCAAGAAAAGAGCTTGTTCAAAAAATTACAGCGGCTTGAGAAAAGTGATAAGTTTTGAAATCAACTGTGCCCCTGCTACTATCCCGGCTTGCTAAGAATGGCAAGCTGGAATTCCCTCTTCCAACCAATACCGCTCTTGATTGAACTATAGATAATAGTTAAACCTTAAAGTTTCGATATTCACTTAATGCTTCGGCCGAAAAGAATAGAACAAGGGTTGAAATGCAAGCAGAGGTAGGTTTTTTTGATATTTGCCCTGAAACGAGTTCATTTTTATCGAAAACACACGTAGTCCAATGTTAAGCTTCTCGCCTGTATAAAAACTTAATATTACATAATGACTCCAATATCATATATTTGCTTAACAATTTGTTAACACTTAAACAGTTTAAACCGATTAGTTGAAATGGAAGATAATCAAAAGCCTGAATTAGATACTCAGGAAACAAAACAAACAGAAGTTCAAAATGATGCTTCTTCAAATGACAATCCTGCAAATGAAGCTGGTAAGGATATTAAAAATGATGATGATGCAGAAAATTCTGAAAAAGTAGATAATCCGGATATGAGCACCACAGCCTCCAATAAAAAGAAGTCCATAGAATCAAAAAAATCGAAGAAGAAAAACAAAAACAACAAGGAAGAGGAAGGGGATAAAAAGAAGCTAAAGAAAAAAAAGGCGAAGAAGAAGGCAGAGAAAAAGAAGAAGGAAAAAAAGAAGAAAGAAAAGGCTCAGAAGAAGTTGAAAGAAAAAAAAGCAAAGAAGAAGGCCGTCCAAAAGAAGAAAAAATCCAAGAAAAAATAAATATTTAAAAATCGAGACCTTTACGTTTCGATTTTTTTTATACTGATTAGCCAGATAAAAATCTGGCACATGGTGCTCCAAATCGAGAAGTACCTGAATTCCATATACTCTGTAAAATGGCCCGTATTTTTGATCTGGTTAATCCCCCCATTTTAACCTCACCCTAGCCCAAATCTCCCGATGACTGCCCGGGATTTAATAGGATTCTAATATGGGACAAAGCGTATGAAAATCTATTGTAAAAGCTTTTAGCCTTAACCGAAGGCTATAGGGAAGGCAAGTCTCAGGCAGTTTGGTAAACCTCGGTGTAAAGGGAGTCAGAATTCCGGATCAAAATTGAAATAAATAGGATTCGATAATCCCACCATGTTTTTACTGATACTCGTAGAATTCGGTACTTGAGGGAAAGGTGTAGGCGTACCTTCCACCGCAATTCTATAATACGTTCTTCCAATTTCTCTGGGGATATCTGAAAATTTAACCTCAATTTCATTTCCATTTCCAGCAGCTTCTATAGTTTCGAACTCCCTTCCGTTTTTAATCACCTTGATCGTGTATATTGAATCGGGGAGAGTAGTCCCGGACAATTTGACTTTGAATGTGACTGTATTCCCCGGAGAATTGGCATTATCTCCCATCATCATATCCATCACCCCATCTTCATTCAGATCAGCATAGAACTCTACTCTGGGGGATTTGGGATTTACCGAAATGGAAACTCTTCCTTTGTTCAAAGCTTGCACTATACTTTCCCCAGACTTTTCACTTGCAAAAACCCAAGTGGTAGGAGTACCTATATAATTGAAATTGCGTTCAGGGGTATTCTTGGTAGCCTCCCCAGGACTGTCTGGATAACCATGATGCGCATCACTACCTCCTCGTCCTGGGATCATTCGCCCCGAAGAAAGCATATCATCCCAAATCATGATTGCACCCACATTTCTCTCCTATAAGGCAGAATTCCAAACCTCTATAGAATTTATGATATCGTAAGAATAGCCAAAATGATCTTTTCCACTTGGGTGGTTGGCAGACAAATGTAAACCTAATTCATTTTTCACTCTTCCAATTAAGGTATCTCGCTGATCACGGATATCATAAAAAAGCTGGTGATCATAAGGAGTGGCTGAGAATGTGTTTCCATGGCCCCGGGTGGTTGTCCATTCGGCACCGTATAAAAGAACTAGTGAATCAGACTTAAATTCAGGATCTGCCCAGGTATTATTGGCTACATCACCCTGCACATGATTATCATGATCAGTAACACATACAAAGCTCATTCCCATAGATTCTGCAAAGGCAAAAATCTTCGGTAATGGATTATTGGTGGACTCTGTGCTATGACGGGAATGTAAATGCAGATCCCCCGAAAGCCAGACTCCATCGGAAATACTGGCAGGTGCTGGTAATGACCCTAATTTTACTTCTGCGTATGGATTACCGGTAGAATTTTGTCCCATAGCATCGACCATCCCAAAAGTGCTTATTAGACCAATCAGGAGACTAATATTCCACATGCTTGCCCTCCCTATTTGATTCAATTTCTTACTGATTGAATAAAAGCCATTACACTTGATTTTAGGGGATTTTACTAGCTGTCACATTGAATAATAGGTGTTTTTTAGTTGGTTTGGCCTTACTCAAGAAGAAGGAAAATTGACGACCTTTTCCTAGGCCGCTTGGCAAAAAGGTTTCCGAATGCTAAACTGCTGAGGTTTGCTTTTACTCATTAATTTCCTGAGGTAAAGGAAAAGAAATCATACCTCTGAGCTTTTACAGGTAGGTTAAATTTCTTTTAACAAAAACCTGTAATCAATAAGCCCAATAGTGGAAGCCCACCTCTTAGAATGATATTTCCATTGAAATCTTTAGGCTAGTTCCTTCTTCCGATTACTTTTTTGATAAGGTAGGATAGATGGACAGAATCTCCCCCTTCAAATCAAACCGAACCTAGACGTACTAGGTGGACAGGAATCTTAGTCGAAATCTGGAATCTAGCCTAGAATTCTTCTGCTCTGAGACGGAGAACAATAAAAGCAAATCGAGTCAGGAGGCGAAGTGCAATCCAAGGTAAAAAAATCACCACCACCCCTAGAAGCGGGGCTTTTTCTTTGGAATGAATGTACCGTCCTGAAATCGGTATCCCCAAAAAGAAACCGAGCTCTTATGAAAGTCCTCCGGACGATCAAGATGATTTCAAAAAAAACACAAGGAGAGAATCCTCACCAAACTAAAAAAATAAACCCAGCTTTTGGCTGGGTTCCTAGAGTTTAAGATTTGTAATATAAAACTTAAAAATCAAATCCGGCAGATATTTTTAACACTCTATTTTTCACATCAGTATTGAAATAATTTAAGCTACTCAATCCCAAATCATAGCTCAATTGAAGGTTGATTCCTCCGGGGATATACCCACCGATACCTACCACAGCACCTAAGTCATACCCTCTTATCGGCTCGGTACTAGTTTGGACATTTCCGGGCTCCTCATAATTTCTAGATGCCAAAACACTCAACTGCGGTCCTCCAAAGACATTGATAGCAGGAAGAAAATTAAGTCGGAAAAGAATAGGAACATCTACATAATTCAAGGTCTCTGTAATTACGTTGCCATTTGTCGGATTATTGGTTTCATAGCCCTTTTGACCAAATTGAATCCCAGGTTCCACCTCCAAAAGACTGGTGCCAAATCGATAGTAACCGCCCACGTGAAAGCCAACATTGGCATTAAAATTCGTGTCGGAGAAATTAGCAGAAGACAATCCAGCACGAACTCCGAACTGAGCTTTTGCAGAAAAAACCAATCCCAATAGGAAGAAAACAGTCAAAATCTTTCTCATATCTGCTTAATGTTTTAAATTCCCGATAAAACTACTAGATCAATCCCGGAAGTGGACAGTTTATTGGATATTTTTTCTCCTCAACTATGACAAAACCTACCTTGTTTGAAAATATCACTGAAGTCAGTGAGGATGTAAGAAACTTCTTTATCAGTAAGCTAGAAGAAATACATGCCGAAAAAGGCTATAAACTTGAGACAGCAGGGGAAGTGAGCAAATACCTATACTATATCTCAGAAGGCTCAGCTAGGAGTTTCTACATCAGAGATAATCGCGACATCACGGCGTCATTTTCCCTGGAAGGGGAATTTGTAACGGCGATGCATTCCTTTATCACCCGAAGTCCTAGCTACGAAACGATCGAGACGCTGGAAAAGTCGTTGCTTTATCGAATTTCATATACCGACTTGCAGGAATGCTTCAAAAAATTCCCCGATCTCGAACGAGTATATCGGATGATTTTGGAGAAATATTACATTGCATTAGAGGAGCAGATGATTTTCTCCAAATTCAAATCTGCCCGGGAAAGGTATTTGGAATTGATGGAGAAAAAGCCCAAAATTATACAAAGAGCATCCGTGGGACATATTGCTTCATTTCTAGACATGACGATCGAAACACTCAGTCGTGTCCGTGCCAAAATCTGACATTTTGACTTTTGTCAAGGCTAGTTTAGATTGAAAAAAAGTAATTTTGAAGCAAGCCCAATGCGAAACCCAAAACTATGAAAGCCAAACACTTCCTCTTTTTCAGCCTTTTTCTACTTGTCATCATTACATCTTGTAGCGAGACAAGCAATGAACAACTTTTTGATTCGAGCCTTCTCGAAAAACGTTCAGCAGAGGAAGTCGAAAAAGTGATAGAGGATTTCATTCTTGCCGAAGACAGTACGACCATAAAAATTGGTGAAGGTTTTTTTGACCTCAAAACCCAACTGATTCTGGACAATAAGGAGAATATTACGATTCAGGGTGCGGGGATGAAAAATACAGTGCTTTCATTTCGAAACCTGAAAACAGGAGGAGAAGGAATGAAAATCGTCGGGAAAAATATTATAGTCAAAGACCTAACAATCGAAGATGCTCCTGGAGATGGAATTAAAGCACAACATACAGAGGGATTAACACTTCGAAGAGTACATGCCACCTGGACTCATGGTGACAAGTCCAAAAATGGAACCTACGCACTGTATCCCGTGCAATGCAAAAATGTAGTCATTGATGAATGCATTGCTGCCCATTCCCGGGATGCGGGAATCTATGTGGGACAATCTGAAAACATCATTGTGAAGAATTCATTGGCCTATGGGAATGTGGCAGGAATTGAGATTGAAAATTGCGATAATGCGGAAGTCTTTGGAAATACGGCCCGAAATAACTCAGGTGGAATCTTAGTCTTCAACCTTCCGGGACTTCCTAAGTCTGATGGAAAAGGCACCAAGATTTACAACAATAAAATCATTGACAACAACCACAAAAACTTCGCCACACCCATGGGTGAAGATCCAAATGGCAATCCGGTGACCATGATTCCTCCGGGTTCAGGAGTCGTTCTTCTTGCTGCTAAAGAAGTGGAAGTGTTTGATAATGAAATTCTGAGAAATAAAACAGTTGGAGTAGCCATTGCTAGCTATCAGATTACTGGCTTTCCCTCTGATGCTCCAAACTGGTCACCTTATACGCATGATATTTTCCTGCATGGAAACAGCTATGATAGAACCGGTGGATTCCCGGATTTGAGTAGAGAATTAGGGCAGCTGATAAGCGTGTACAATGCTCATGGAAAGGCAAAAACACAAGATATCGTCTACGATGGCATCTTTGATGAAAACAGAGGAAATTCCATTGCTCAAAACCCCATGAATATCTGTATTTCTGAAATAGGTTTGGAAAACCTCTATTTTACACAATTTGACCTCAGCGAAGGTGAAGAAAACATTAAAAGCTCAGCTGATGTTTCTCCTTTCTCAAATTGTCAGGTAAATGTGACTACTGACGTTTCATTTATATCAAGTAAGTAATGACTCGCTTTTCTAAGAAAAATATCGCTTCTTATTTATCCTTGAGCTTTTTGCTTGTCTTCTTTTTTTCTTGTCAAAAAGAAGATGAGGTCAAGCAATCACTTGCCTTTGACCCACAAAAAGATCACGAGGAAGCAGATGGTATGTATCCCTATGATTGGCTTTCTACCTACGGTTTCTTTGAGGGTGATTTAAAAAGCCTAAATCCAACTCAAGAGCTCATCGAATATGAACCTGCTTCCTCGCTATTCACCGATTATGCCTTAAAAAGCAGATTTGTACGGATGCCGGAAGACTCCAAGGCAGCTATCATAAATAACAAACTTACGCTGCCTGTAGGGAGTGTTTTGATCAAAAATTTCTACTACCCTGAGGACTTTTCAAAACCTGAAGGAAAAAGGCGAATCATCGAAACTCGCTTAATGATTCACCAGGAAAAGGGCTGGGAAGCTTTCCCTTATATCTGGAATGACAGTCAGACTGATGCCAAACTCAAGGTAGTTGGCGGAGAAACAACAGTAAGATTTGTGAATGAAAACGGCGAAGACCAAGTCATCAATTACCTCATCCCAAACAAAAACCAGTGTAAGACTTGCCACAATGAAAATGAGAAACTAGACCCTTTGGGGGTGGAAGTCAAACACCTCAATCACGAAAAGGACTTTGGAGGAAGGAAGGTCAATCAGCTGGCTTATTGGAAAGAAATCGGAAAGCTAGAGGGGTTTGAAGGTCTTGAAAACCACCCTAGCATGGTGGATTACAGCAACGAAAGTCTCCCTTTAGCAGACAGAGCCAAAGCCTACTTGGATATCAACTGTGCGCACTGTCATCGAGAAGAAGGTCCTGCCTCCACGTCAGGCTTATTTCTAAGCTATGAACAAACAGATCCTCTCAAATTAGGCATAAACAAAACACCAGTAGCTGCGGGGAATGGCGCTGGCAATCATCAATTCGACATTGTACCCGGCAAAGCTGATGAATCCATCCTTGTTCACCGGATGAATAGCACTGCGGTGGGAGTTGCGATGCCTGAAATAGGCCGAACAAGCATTCACCGAGAAGGAGTGGAACTGATCCGAGCCTGGATCAATGAGATGGAGTAATTTAGTCAATCACTTTTTTGTCCACATAGTTTGAATTAAGGATACCTAAGGCACCCATGTATTTCAGTCCAAAAGTCAGGACATCACCTACCTGATAGTTATTTGGATTTTCTCTCAAATTCATGATCAGCATGTCCGAGGACGCTCCTAGTATCTCGATCGAATCATCTGCTGCCATCAGATATTTGGGATCCACGTCCAACAAGCCAATATCTACGATAGCTCTGAAAGAAGTTTTTCCATAGAGACTTGCATCTATTTCTATTACCTCTCCCTGCGGATTCGCAGCAAGATTTCCGACTGGAAGTAGGGGCTTTTCCTGCATTTCGATAATCTCAACATGCAGCTCAAAAACATCTCCGTGCATTCCTTCAATTACTTTTTCCTCGAAAAGATCCACTCCGAAATAGAGCGTCTCCCCAATTCGGAAGTGATTGATACCCTTCGGTAGTTGTTGGGTGAACATCAAAGGAATAGTCACGGAAGTACCGGCGGATACCCATTCTATTTTTTTGTTGAATTTCAGTTCAATGATTTGCTTGTAAAGTGCTAGCTGGATCAACTTATCCGTGGAAGGCATCACCCCATTTAGGCAATTGAGATTGGTGCCAAGTCCAATCACCTCGATATTAGGCAAATTGAAAACCTGAGAGTAAAAATCAAGCAACTGCTCCCCCATGACCCCTTCTCTGAGATCGCCGGTTTCTACCATGATGATAATCTTATGCTTTTTACCCTGCCTGACAGCCTCCTCGCTGATCCAGCGGATAGTTTCTAGTTCACTGTTCAGGCTGACATCTGCAAACTCCACCATTTTGCCCACATTCCGCTTGGAAACAGGCTTGATATAAACTGTCTGCACATCAGGATTCAGCCCCTTGACCATAGCAAGATTACTGATCCGACTATCGTGAATCTCATCAACACCGAGGCTGATCAACTCCTGCAAAAAAAGTCTATTCCCACACATCAGCTTAGATACTACCCCCCAAGCCACACCATTTTCATTGAAATTCTTTTTGAGAAACTCGAAATTCTCCTTGAGTTTAGTTCGGTTTAATGTCAAATAAGCCATCTTATTTTTTCAATCTCATTTCCAAATACTTATTCGTAAAGCCTAATCGCTCATAAAGTCTTTTGGCTGGATTATCTGGCTCAACGTGAAGGGCAATGTCACCTTTGGCCAGTTTGATTGCCGAATCCATAATCTTAGCTCCAATTCCTTTGCCTCTTTGGGCAGCATCCACTGCGATATATACCAAGATATTCTCCGGGATATAACCTGACATGCCCGTCTGATTCATGACGAGGGCTCCGACTATTTTTTGATTTTCACGAGCTACGACTACAAATCCTCCAGCATGCAGACTTTGGTCCAATGCGTAATCGAGGCATTTCATCACATGCTCTTTAGGATCCCCATATTTCCCCAAATGCTCAACCAAAAAGTCGGCAATTTCATTCTTTTGAAGAAAGGTGGCATTATCTATTGCTGATAGGGTCTCAAGCTTTATCATATTCTTTATTTATTATTTCAGGATGAACATTAGTATCAAATTTATCTATCGCTATAAAGGCGATCAAAGAGGCTGTCAAACCATAGAGGTTCGGATCGAGCCCTAGTGGCATTTCTAGGTCCAAAAAGGTAAGGACGGCTGTAATAGAACCTCCCAGAATCATCGAAGTGACGGCAGCTTTCCAATTCCTTTTTCCAAAAAACAGACCAGCGACAACGGGAACTAGCAGACCCGAAACCATAAATGCATAGGAATATAACATCAAGCTGAGCACTTCGTTCATTTGCCAGGCCAAAAGAATAGCTACCACGCCAATTAAAAAGGTGATTAGCTGCGAAAGTCTCATCTCAGAGCGATGGGTTCGGGGCTTCTTGGAATTACCAAGTAGGTCAGTAGTCAAATTACCGGAAGCAGCCATCAAACATGAATCCGCTGTAGACAATACTGCAGAAAAATAAGCCGACATCATCAGCCCAAGTATCCCCGCAGGAAGAATCTGACTCAACAAAACCGGTAAGCCCATCTCAGGATCCATAGCCGTGGTGAAACCATCCAAAGTTCCCTGCTCAACCGCAACCCGCGCCAATAAACCCAAGCTAACCCCCATAAAAGCCATGATCGGCCACTCGAATAACCCTGCTATAAACCAAGCCTTCTTGGCGGATTTCACATCTCTAGCAGCAAAGATCCGCTGATAGAGAGTCATTCCTACAAACCAAATGGGAATAATCGTAATGGCCCAGTTGAATAAATCCTGCCAAGTAAGATTCGCTAAGGAGAAAAAACCTACAGGCACAGCATCCCGTATGGACTGCCAGCCTCCCACGTAGTGATAAGACATCGGAATCCCGATAAACATTAATCCGAGCATCAGTATAATCCACTGCACCGTATCGGTGTAAATCACTGCCTTCAAGCCTCCCATTACGGTATAAATCACCGCTATGGCCCCCATAATCAAAAGGGCAATAGGTAAATCTAATGCCTCAAAGGTTCCTGAGGCTAATTTGGCACCTGCCAGAAGCTGAGAGGAAGTAAAACCAAGATATCCCAAAAAACAAATGATGGCAGCTACCTTGGCTGTGGCGGAATTGTATAAGTAACCGATAATCTGGGGAAAGGTGAAAAATTTGGCAAAAGCCGGGTCGGATTTTACCCGCGGTATCAGCAAAACTGCTGCAATCCAAGCTCCCAAAAGTCCGGTAAACAACATCCAAGATCCGGATATTCCCATCATAAACCCTAGACCTCCAAGACCAATTGAAAACCCCCCACCCACATCCGTAGCAACGACGGAGAGTCCGATGTGCCAAGAACCAATACTTCTACCTCCTACATAATAATCTTCCTGTCCGGTGTTTTTGCGCATAAAAAAAACGCCCACACCGAGCATAGCTAGCATGTAAACAACAAAGATCACCAGATCTATCCAATGCATTATGTAATTGGGTTTGTATCAAAGAATTTTAAAATATAATTTTTTAAAGTTAATGAAAAGGGCTCAAAAATGAAATAAAATTGGGTTTTTAGACTTATTTTGATATAATTATCCAATTTGAAATTAGAATAGTTAAAAATCTATTTTAAACCTTTCAAGTCTCCAGTACGAGAAATACCTATTTTTTCTTCAGGCTCCAAATCTATTAAAACGAGGTTTATCTCTCTCCAAGTGGGGTAAAAACTGGCACCTTCAAAAGCCAAATAGATCAAAAGCCCTAAATCGTATGTAACAAAAAAAGCCGGATTTCTCCGGCTCATTTTCTGTAGTTGTTTTTATTAAACGTTTTCGGTCGTAAAAGCAGCAGTGAAGTACTCCCGATTCATTCGCGCAATGTTTGTCAAGGAAATACCCTTTGGACACTCGGCAGCACAAGCACCTGTATTGGTACAAGCACCAAATCCTTCTGCATCCATTTGAGCGATCATTTTCTCTGCTCTATCCTTTCGCTCGACTTGTCCTTGGGGAAGCATAGCAAGCTGAGAAACCTTAGCAGAGGTGAAGAGCATAGCCGAAGCATTTTTACATGCTGCTACACATGCGCCGCAACCGATGCAAGTTGCCGCATCAAATGCCTCATCCGCAATTTTCTTAGGAATCGGAATCTCATTGGCATCAGGAACACCACCTGTATTGACAGATACATAACCACCCGCTTGGATGATTCGGTCAAAAGCAGAACGATCTACCACCAAATCTTTTACAACTGGGAAAGCTTTAGCTCTCCAAGGTTCGATCGTAATGGTCTCTCCGTCACTAAAAGACCGCATATGCAATTGGCAAGTAGTGGTTTGCTGAGGACCATGAGGCTTTCCGTTTATATGCAAGGAACACATACCGCAGATTCCTTCTCTACAATCGTGATCAAAGTGAACGGGATCTTCCCCTTTTTCTGTAAGCTGTTCATTCAGCACATCCATCATTTCCAAAAAGGACATGTCTTTGGATATGCCACCTATAGGATAGGAAACAAAACCGCCTTTGTCAGCATTGTTTTTTTGTCTCCATACTTTTAATGTCAATTTCATAAGAATTTTGATCTTTAATTATTTGTACGAACGCTGAGTCAATTTCACATTTTCGAATTCAAGAGGCTCTTTATGAAGCTCTTCCTCTTGACCCTCTCCAAGGTATTTCCAAGCAGCGACGTAAGCAAAGTTTTCATCGTCTCTTAGCGCCTCTCCTTCTGGAGTCTGGTACTCCTCTCGGAAGTGACCACCGCAAGATTCTTCTCTATTAAATGCATCATCGATCATCAACTCTCCCAATTCAAGGAAATCAGCTACTCGATGTGCTTTTTCCAAGGACTGGTTAAGTTCCTCGTTTTCTCCAAGGACTTTCACATCTTTCCAAAACTCCTCTCTCAAGGCTTTTATATCTGCTTTGGCCTGCTTAAGTCCTTCTGCAGTTCGAGCCATTCCGCACTCATTCCACATAATCTTACCAAGTTTTTTGTGGAAATAATCAACTGTCTTACTTCCCTTGATGCTCAGTAGTTTCTGGATTCTGTCTTTTACTTCTTGAATAGACTTTTCAAACTCAGGATGATCAGCATTTACCGGACTTGGTCCAATCTGAGCTAAATAATCCCCAACAGTGTAAGGAATCACGAAGTAACCATCTGCTAAGCCCTGCATCAAGGCAGACGCACCTAGTCGGTTGGCACCATGGTCAGAGAAGTTTGCTTCTCCTAATGCGTACAATCCAGGGATAGTAGTGCTTAGATTATAATCCACCCAAAGACCACCCATTGTGTAGTGCACAGCTGGGTAAATCATCATCGGTACTTGATATGGATTCTCACCTGTGATTTGCTGATACATATCAAAGAGGTTTCCATATCTCGCGCGAATGGTATCTTCTCCGTCTCTTTTGATCGCATCTCTGAAATCCAAGAAAACCGCCTCTCCTGTTTCATTTACTCCTCGACCTTCATCGCATACGTATTTGGCATTTCGGGATGCTACGTCACGAGGCACTAGGTTACCGAAGGAAGGATATTTCCGCTCCAGGTAATAGTCTCGCTCACTTTCAGGAATGTCATTTGCTTTAATCTGTCCCTTACGAAGCTTTTCAGCCATCTCAACAGTTGCCGGCACCCATACTCTACCATCATTTCTCAAAGACTCAGACATCAACGTCAGCTTAGACTGATGATCTCCAGAGACAGGGATACAAGTCGGGTGGATTTGCGTGTAGCAAGGGTTAGCGAAGTAAGCACCACGCTTATGTGCTCTCCAAGCGGCTGTCACATTGGATCCCATTGCATTGGTAGAGAGGAAAAATACGTTTCCATATCCACCGGTGCAAAGGAGGACTGCATGAGCTGCATGCTTTTCGATGGCTCCTGTGATCAAGTTTCTAGTGACAATACCTCTTGCATGTCCATCTATTTTGACCACGTCCATCATTTCGGTACGTGGGTAAAGCTTCACCTTACCATTAGCTACTTGACGGCTAAGTGCAGAATATGCACCAAGCAACAACTGCTGTCCGGTTTGGCCCCTAGCGTAGAATGTTCGTGATACCTGAGCTCCACCGAATGATCGGTTCGCCAAAAGTCCACCATATTCTCTCGCGAAAGGAACACCTTGCGCTACACATTGGTCGATGATATTAACTGATACTTCCGCCAATCGATAGACGTTGCCTTCTCTTGCGCGGTAGTCACCTCCCTTGATGGTGTCATAAAAAAGACGGAAAACAGAATCCCCATCATTTTGGTAGTTTTTAGCAGCATTGATTCCTCCCTGCGCTGCGATAGAGTGCGCACGTCGAGGGCTATCCTGGAAACAGAAAGCTTTGACATTGTATCCCAACTCTGCCAAGGAAGCAGCCGCTGAAGCGCCTGCCAATCCTGTCCCCACCACGATTACATCGTACTTTCGTTTGTTTGCCGGATTGACCAGCTTCATGTTGAATTTATGCTTAGTCCATTTTTCCGCTAAGGGACCAGCTGGTATTTTGGAATCTAGTATCATCTATATTTGATTTATTTTCCTTTATCAGTTTATAAGCTCTGAATATACATTACGATCGGAATCAGCGCAAAAAGTGCTGGGATCAAGATCGAAAAACCTGTACCGATCTTTTGGATCAATGGAGAGTACTTAGCATGGTTTAGCCCAAGGGTTTGGAAAGCACTGGCAAAGCCATGGGAAAGGTGGAATGCCAAGAAACCCATGGACACCACGTAAATCACCACGTACAGGATGTTAGAATAGGCTTCAGATACGATTTTAAACCCATCCTTGTAAATCATACCTCCATATTCAGCGGTCGGCATCTCTCCAAATTTGAATTCATACCAAAAACCTCTCAAGTGAATGATCAAGAAAATCAAAATCACCGTACCCAAGATTCCCATATTGCGGGAAGACCAAGAGCTGTTTGTGCTTGCTTTTAAAGTAGCATAGTTGACTGGCCGAGCAATTTTGTTTTGTCGGCTAAGAACTGCCGCGTAAATGATATGAATCAAGATAAACGCGAAATTCCCGATGGATACTACCCTGATGAAAGGGTTGTTGGCCATGGTCTCTGCATAAATGTTAAAGGATTCGCCATTGTCAGGAATAAGCAATTGTAGATTTCCTGCTAAATGCACTACCAAAAACAAAATGAGAAATAATCCTGTCAAAGCCATTAGAAGCTTCCGACCCAAGGTGCTATTCAAGGTTTTTGTAACCCAACTCATAGATTTTTTCTTTGGTTAAAACGAACTTGTTTTTCTAAACTGGAGCCAAATTTACGCCCCGAACAGCTAGTAAACAATCCATTCGTCCTGCCCAATCTTATTTTAAAAGGTTCTAAATAACTTGTGAGATTTTAGGGCCTTTTGCCCAAAAAATCCCAACAAAATAACCCAGTGTTTGATTTTATTGTTTGATATTGAAAGGAATTTCTACTTTCTTCCGTTTATTTCGTAGAGAGTTTATACACAAACCTTATTGCTCAGTAACCTTGGTGCGGCAAAAGGTGTTTTGATTCACAACAGAGAACTTGAAAAACATGAAGCTCAATCATTTCTTATCACTATTTTTTTGCTTTCTGCTTTTGAGCGTTTCGCAAGCCTGGGCTACTCACATTCGGGCAGGTGAAATCATCGCAGAGCGGACATCCGTTCAAACATTAACTTATACAATCACCGTCGTCGGATATACCGATACCCGGTCGAATGTCGTCTTTGGTCCTGGAGTGATCAATTTTGGAGATGGACGAGAAGTTCAACTCAATACCGAAAGTGATTTTTCACTTGTCGAATTGGTTGCGCCACAAGTGGAGAAAAATACTTTTGTCATCACGCACACTTTCCAAGGTCCGGGAACTTACAATATCCGATTTCAAGAATTCAACAGAAATGATCTAACGCTTAACATGGACAACTCGGTGGACACACCTTTCTATGTTGAGACTCAAATCACCATTGATCCTTTTATTGGAGTGAATAATTCACCCGTTCTTACAATTCCACCTGTTGATAATGGAGCCGTAAACGTTCGTTTCATTCATAATCCAGGAGCTTATGATCCAGACGGAGACAGCTTGGCTTATGAATTGGATATCCCAAAACAAGCTTTCCAAAGACCGGTAAATAACTACCGTGACCCAAATGTCGCTGAGTTTTCTACCAATCAGGAATCAGGAGCGACTCCGGCTCTTTTTGGAATTGATGAAGTTTTTGGTGACTTAATCTGGGATGCACCGGGGACTGCTGGACAGTTTAATGTGGCTTTCCGAATCAAAGAATATCGAAAACTCGATGGCGTCTGGACTCAGATCGGCTATGTGGTGCGCGATATGCAAATCATCATCGAAAACTCCAATAATCGACGTCCCGAGCTAATCCTACCGCCCGACCTCTGCGTAGAAGCTGGAACCCAAATTGAAGAAATTATCCAAGGGCAAGACCCTGATGGTGATCCGGTGAAAATCGAAGTCTTCGGCGAACCTATGGAAATTACTACCTCTCCTGCCAGCTATAGTCCAGAAGAGGCATTTCAGTCTTCTCCTGCCGTGATCGATTTTAATTGGCAGACAGTCTGTAATCATGTGCGTGCACGGGAGTATGATGTACGAGTAAGAATTACAGATCAACCTCGCTCTGGCCCATCTTTGGTGGACGTGAAGACTTGGCGAATCAAGGTAATTGGTCCCCCACCCGTCTGGGATGACTTGGAGCAGCAGCAAGGAAGAACAGTAGACCTGTCTTGGGACCCCTATGCCTGTGCAAACTCAGCTTCCGAAATGCAAGTTTGGCGAAGAATCAACTCCGATCCTTATGTCCCGGATAGTTGCGAGACTGGAATCCGCCCAGGTTTTGAGCTAATCGGAACCACGGATATGGAGACGTTTAATTTTACAGATTTAAATGGTGGCGCAGGTTTAGCCCCCGGAAACACCTATTGCTACCGATTGGTAGCAGCCTTCCCAGAACCAAGACTTGGTGAAAGTATCGTCTCAGAAGAAATCTGCATAACGATCGATGTGGACGTACCCATCATCACGAATGTAAGTGTCGAAGAAACAGATACAGAAAATGGAGAAATCTTTGTCAAATGGACTCCACCTTATGATATTGATCAAACGCAATTCCCTGGACCCTATACTTATGAGCTAATCAGGCAAGATGGATTCACAGGGACCAGCAATCGCGTAAGCCTAGGAACTACAAGCGATACCTTATTTACAGACACAGGACTCAATACAGAAAATCTGGTTTACAACTATAAGGTTATTCTATTAGACAACGGTACCAAAATAGATACATCCTCCACCGCATCCTCGGTAAGATTGGAACCAAGTATAATTAATCAAGCTATTGAACTGGATTGGACATTTGATGTACCTTGGAATAATTCCATCTCAGAGTTTAGGCACGAGGTGTACCGAAACAGGACTGATGCGGATGCTCAGGATGAAGATACATTTGAACTGATTGCGGAAGTGGATGTCACCCAAAGCGGTTTTGTCTACTTAGATGACGGCAGCTTCAACGGCATTCCTTTGGTTCGGGATATTGAATATTGCTATTATATCGTCACCGAAGGCGCCTACAATGTGGATGGGCTTGTTTATCCTTTGGAAAACAAATCTCAAATCGTCTGTGCCAAGCCAGATGACAATAGACTGCCCTGTCCTCCGGTCCTCACTTTCGAAGGTCCTGAATGCTCAGCCTATTTGGCAGAACAGCCTTGCAACACCAATTCTTTTGTCCATAATTTGAGCTGGGAACCTGATTTTTCAGGGGATTGTGATGACGAACTAGCTGGATACAGACTTTATTTCACTCCAGATGGAGAAGAAGGTCAGTTTGAATTAGTGGCTGAATTGAATTCGCTAGAATTGGCTACACGAATCAACAACCTTCCAACATACAGAGGCTGTTACTACATCACAGCTGTCGACAGGTCTGGGAATGAAAGTGAGCCGAGTAACGTCGTCTGTGTGGACAACTGCCCTAATTACGAGTTGCCAAATACCTTTACTCCGAATGGTGATGGGCTAAATGACACATTTATCGCCTTCGACAACCCATTCTCTCAATGTCCTAGATTCGTGACGGGCGTAGAAATATTTATTGTCAATAGATGGGGAGCTGAAGTATTCCGCTACAACAGTCTTGAATCTGCCGAGAATGACATATTTATCCGTTGGGATGGTCGAGACCAAAACGGTAATGAATTGGCTGCGGGTACTTATTTCTATTCAGGGAAAGTATTCTTCGATGTCTTAGATCCAAGCCAGCGCGAGCAGGAACTCAAAGGCACCATTCAGATTCTTCGATGAATCGCCAAAAATCAATAATCTTCTTCGATGGAGTGTGCAATCTTTGCAATAGCTCCATCGATTTTATCATCAAAAGGGATAAAAACAACCACTTTTTGGTAGGAGCTCTTCAGGATGATTTTTCTAAAAAAATTCTAAGTTCCTACGATGTAAAAGAGGATTACCTTGATTCATTGGTACTCCTTGAGGACAGCAAAATCTATTACAGAAGCACGGCGGCGTTAATGATTTCCAGAAAGCTTTCTGGCTTTTGGCCATTTTTTTACGCCTTCATCATTCTACCTGCCTGGCTTCGGGATCCGATTTATGATTGGATTGGAAGGAATCGCTATCGCTGGTTTGGAAAAAAAGAAACTTGCCGGCTCCCGACCCCCAAGGAAAAGTCTAAATTTCTTTCCCCCGAAAATTTTTCTCAAAAAGACTGAATAATCATCCAGTAAATCGGCATCCCCAAGGTGATGTTGAAAGGGAAGGTAATCGCCAAGGCCATGGGAATATAAAGACCTTCATCCGCTTCGGGATTGGCTAGCTTCATGGCCGCTGGCACTGCAATGTAAGATGCACTAGCTGCCAAAATCGAAAAGATAAATCGATCACCTGCTGCCGGTGCAATCCAATAACTCAACACCGCCACGATACAACCATTCACTAGTGGAACTAATATGGCGAAAACTGTAGAGAAGTATCCATTATTAAAAAAAGACTTCAACTTCCTGCCACTACTGATCCCCATATCCAAAAGGAAGACTGCCAGAAAACCTTTGAAAATATCCGTAACAAAAGGCTTGATTCCTTCCGCCTGCTTTTCGTCAGCGATCAGACCTATCACCAAACTCCCCAAAATCAGTAATACTGATCCATTTGTAAAGGCATGCGATATGATTTTACTGAGACTACCTTTAGATTTTTTCTTTGTCGAATATTTTCTGAGTAAAACCACTCCTGAAATGATAGCTGGAGCCTCCATCAAAGCCATCACTGCAACCATATGGCCTCCAAAAGTGACCCCCTGAGCATCCAAAAAGGATGCCGCCGCTACAAAAGTAACTGCTGAAATCGATCCATAAGCTGCTGATATAGCCGCCGAATTGGCAGTGTTTAACCTGGTACGCAGGATAAAAAAGGTATAAATAGGCACCCCTGCTGACAATACCAACCCAAAAACCAAGGCCCAAAGAATATATAAATCAAATTCACTGTGGGAAAGCTCCTGTCCACCTTTGAAGCCAATGGAAAGCATCAGATAAAGTGCGATAAACTTGGCCGAGGTAGGTGGTATTTCCAGATCAGATTTAAATCTCACCGCGAGAATCCCCAACAAGAAAAACAGCAAACTTGGGTTGGTGAGATTGTTTATCAGGATTTCAAAATTCATGCGACAAAGATTTGCGGTAAAAAATTTAAAAAAAACAAAAACATAATTTTTTTTTATCGTATTAGTAGAATGTATTATAAAATATTATGAACCTAAACTTCAACCATCTAAAAGCCCTGCAGGCAGTGGCTAAGTATGAAAGCATTACCAAAGCCGCTAAGTCTTTGGATATGACTCAGCCCGCGGTATCCGTTCAGTTGAAAAACCTTCAGGATCAATTTGATGTCCCTCTTACCGAAGTAATCGGTAAAAAGGTCCACATTACGGAGTTTGGCCTTGAGCTCGTAGAAATGTCAGAGCGCATATTCAGCGAAATGAATCAAATCGAGCAACGGATGAAGGAACTAAAAGGACTCTTGGCCGGTAAGATCCGCATATCCGCAGTCTCAACCGGCAAATATATCATCCCCTATTTGATTTCGGAGTTTATGAAGCTCCATCCCCATGTAGAAATCAGTTTGGAAGTTTCCAATCGCTATAAGGTCTTGGCCCATTTGGAAGAAAACAGCACTGATTTGGCTTTCCTTTCGATCTCTCCCGAAGACTTGGACTTGGACTCTGTGACTTTAGCTGAAAATAAATGGTATTTATCATGTTCTCCCGAACATTCAGAAAAATTCCAGAAGCTAATAGATCAAGACAAATGGGGAGAGATTCCTTTTATTTTAAGGGAAAAAGGATCTGGAACCCGGGTCATCATGGAGCGGTTTTTTGAAGATCGGGATATTGCTATCAAAAGTCGCATGGAACTATCCACCAATGAGGCTATCAAACAGGCCGTCATGGCAGGGCTTGGAGTCAGTGTTTTATCACTTTACTCGATGCGAAGTGAAGTCGCTGACGGCAGGATCAAACTTCTTGAATTCAAAGGATTGCCCATCAAAGCCCATTGGAGGCTAGTATGGTTAAGGCAAAAAAGACATCAACCTGCCGTGATGGCATTTATTCGCTGGCTGACCGAAAATAATCAGGGAGTCTTTGGAAAGCTCCTCAATCCATAAGAAAAGTATCGGCTGGTGCAAAAGCTCTATATTTGTGGCCAAACCAACCTAAAATACATGAACGCATTTGTTTTTCCTGGGCAAGGAGCCCAATTCCCGGGAATGGGAAAAGAGCTGTATGAGACTAATTCTCTTGCCAAAGAGCTTTTCGAAAAGGCTAATGAAATTCTTGGATTTCGAATCACAGACATCATGTTTGAAGGTTCCGCTGAGGAACTTAAGCAAACTCAGGTCACGCAGCCTGCGATTTTTTTGCATTCCGTAATCTTGGCAAAATGCACTCCTGATTTCAAGCCTGATATGGTAGCTGGACATTCTTTGGGAGAGTTTTCTGCATTGGTGGCTAATGGAGTCTTGGCCTTCGAAGATGGGCTACGCTTGGTACATCAGCGGGCTTTGGCTATGCAGGAAGCTTGCGAGATTAATCCATCCACGATGGCTGCTATCTTAGGATTGGCAGATGAAAAAGTTGAGGAAATCTGTGCCAGTATCTCAGAGGAAATCGTAGTGCCAGCGAATTACAATTGCCCAGGTCAATTAGTGATCTCAGGTAGCAATAGAGGAATTGAAATTGCCTGTGAAAAAATGAAAGAAGCTGGTGCAAAAAGGGCATTGCCCCTTCAGGTAGGAGGAGCTTTTCACTCTCCACTGATGGAGCCCGCACGAGAAAAACTTCAAAAAGCCATCGAAATGACACAATTCTCTGTTGGCTCTTGTCCTGTTTACCAAAATGTAAGCACCACGGCTGTCACGGATGTGAGCGAAATCAAGGAAAATCTTATCGCCCAGCTCACCGCACCAGTGAAATGGACTCAGTCTGTCCAAAATATGGTGAAAGATGGAGCAACTGATTTTATCGAATGCGGCCCCGGAAAGGTGCTTCAAGGTTTAGTCAAAAAAATCCATCCAGAGGCGCAGGTCTCAGGGTTATAATCTTTAGCTAGGCTGTCTTTTTCAGAAGGCAGCCTATTTTTTCCATTTTTTCAATTTTGATTCATCCTCACAAGCTTCGAGAAGCTCCAAAGAATTCTTATTAAGCTTGGGGTGAACCCAATCAGGAAGCAACTCGGCAAGTGGTGCTAAAACAAAACGACGCTTATGAAGGTGTGGATGTGGAATAATAAGGTTTGGCACCTGAATCTCCTGATCCTCCCAATACAAAATATCAATGTCCATGGTTCGATCTCCCCACGTGACTTGGCGCTCCCTACCCAAATCCCGCTCAATGGTCTGCAAAAAGCTCAAAAATTTGAGAGGAACCTCCTCGGTACTTACCAAGAGCACTTGATTCAAAAATTCACCTTCAGCCTTTCCACCCCATGCTTCCGTAGAAAAAATGGATGATTCCCCTTGAATCAGTGCTTTTGAAACAAGCATTTGTTTAGCCTCTCGAATCAGCTGCTCTCGATCGCCTAAGTTCCCTCCCAAAATCAAAACTACCTCTTGAACCATTCCCCTAGAATTTTACTTTCATTAGTCCCTTAAAATAAACTATTTTTACCCCAACTAATACAACTACTATGAAATTCTTAGGAAATGTTCTGGCTGTTATTGTAGGCATATTCGTTTTCACCATTTTGAGTATCCTGCTCTTTTTTGGTCTGATCGGCATTATTGCTGCATCAGGAGAGAAAGAAGTATCACTGGATGATAATACAGTACTACATCTTAATCTCAACGGCCGAGTGCTTGTAGAGCGAACCTCTGAGGATGATCTGAATTTTGGACAATTCGGAAACCCTTTTGGAGGAAGTATGCAGGCAGGCATGATTAATCTCAAAAAAGCTATTCGAGAAGCAAAAACCAATGAGAAGATCAAAGGAATCTATCTCAATACCGGACTAATTCTAGCTGGACAAGCTAATCTACTCGAACTGAGAGAAGAGCTAGAAAGCTTTAAGGAGTCGGGAAAATTCATCCTTGCTTATGACGAAGCTTATGGCGAAGGAGGATATTATTTGGCTTCTGTTGCTGATGAAATTTACCTCAATCCCATGGGGGCTATTGATTTCAATGGACTCGCCTCAGAAGTAATCTTTTTGAAGGGCTTTTTCGAAAAAGTTGGAATCAAGCCAGTTGTATTTCGGGTAGGTGAATTCAAAAGTGCCGTCGAGCCATACATCTTGGAGAAGATGAGCCCTGAAAACCGTCTTCAAACAGAATATTTCTTGGAAGACATCAATCAGGAAATGATCAAGGCCGTGGCAGACTCTCGAGGTTTGAGCCTAGACAGCATGGCCACTATCAATGATCAAATGCTGGTAAGGGAGGCCGAAGACGCGGTAACATACAATCTGGTGAACAGATTGACCTACGAGGATGAGGTGCATGCTATCCTGAGAGAAAAACTGGGATTGGATGAGGATGACGACATCCCCACCATCAATGCCACAGATCTAGGTTCATTGGCAAAAAGCAAAAACCTCACATCCAAAAATAGAATTGCTGTGATCCTTGCTGAAGGAGAGATTGTCAGTGGCAGTGTGGATGGGGTAATCAGCTCTGATAAATTTGCCAAGGAGATTCGGAAAGCCAGAAAAGACGATGATATCAAAGCAATCGTTCTTCGGGTTAATTCACCAGGAGGATCGATTTTAGCATCAGAGGTAATCTGGAGAGAAATGAGTGAAGCCAAAAAGGTAAAACCAGTCTATGTATCCATGGGAGAAGTAGCTGCCTCAGGCGGATATTACATCTCAGCCCCAGCAGATACCATCGTGGCTCAGCCTAATACAATCACAGGCTCAATTGGGATTTTCGGCCTATGGTTCAATGTACAGGAATTGATCAATGATAAACTGGGAGTAACGACCGATGTGGTCACCACAGGTGAGCTTTCAGACTTTATGAATGTAGCCCGACCACTGACAGAAGTGGAAAAAACCATCGTACAAAAATCTATCGAAGATGGCTATGAAAAATTTATCAGCCGTGTAGCTGAGGGTAGAAACATGAGTCCTGAGGCTGTAAAAGAGGTTGCCTCCGGAAGAGTTTGGACCGGAAATCAAGCTAAAGAACGTGGCCTAGTCGATGTTTTGGGTGGTTTGGACACCACCATTGACCTTGCAGCAAAGAGAATTGAGGCAGGAGATGATTACCGGGTGATTTATTATCCCCAGCAAAAGCCCTGGTTCGAAAAACTGATGGAAGACATCTCCGACAATGTAGAAGCAAGAATCCTTCAAGCCCAACTTGGAGAGTATTATGGGCTCTACCAAAATCTAGAAAAGGTAAAAACCTATCAGGGTATTCAAGCTCGAATGCCTCAGGAGATCAAAATCAAATAAAGAAAATGCCTCGGCCGAAAACTTCAGCCGAGGCGTTTTTTTTAAGTTTTTTGCAAAAGGATCAACCAAGCTTTTTCTACATCTCCTTCTTCCAGAGTCTCCTTGGCTAGGAGGTGTAAATGATCTACCCAACTCGCGGGATCATTTTGGAAACGGACCCTCATTTCTTGTATTTCGGGTTTTTCTCCAAACTTTTCGATTTCCTCTTCACTCGGCAGACTCTCTACATTTCCCAACCTTCCCAGATTATTCCCAGTCAGAATAGCACTGTTTCGTATTTCCTCTGGAATTTGATCCACTCCGATTCCTAGAGTCCTCAGTGGCTTTGGAATTTCGAAAAGACAAGATCCATTGGTTCGTGAATACCAATTTCCACCAAGACGAGCCACCAAATCCAATTTATTGGGATCGATTATACTCTTTTCATCCAAAATATCTTCATCTACATGGATGCAAAGCACTTCACAAATAACTAGGTTACCGGCACCGCCCGTGTCACCTAGTGATTTTACCTCATTGACTTTGCACTCCATGGAAACCCTTGCTTCTTTGATCCGAGGAGGTCTGATCTGAGAAGAGGCTACAGCCGTAAAGCCTGCCTTCACAAACTCATCCACACCTTTCGGGTACTCGGTACTTGCCAAGGACATTTGCTCCACCATCCCATAATGCACCACATGAATCACCACTTCGGGTACCTCATGGATATTTTCCAAGGTATGCTTGGTGGTATTATCCCGCACCCGCCGAGAAGGGGAAAAAACCACAATCGGAGGATTGGTACTGAATAAATTAAAGAAACTGAACGGGCTGAGGTTTACATTTCCCTCTGAGTCAATGGTACTTGCAAAGGCAATAGGTCGTGGTGCCACGCTGCCTTGTAGCAAAGCATGAAATTCAGGAACTGGTAGGTCTTTTGGGTAAATAGTCTTCATGAATCAGTTTGATTGGAAAAATTCATTCTTTCTTAACAGGATGAATTACCTCAGGATTTTTCTTTTGTTCAAATTAAAAGGCAATTTTATCGGATCTAAAATTCAGAATTATAAAAATGAAATCTCACGCCCTTATCAAAAGCCTACTGCTCCTTTTGCTTTTCATGATTGGTACAGCGTTTTACTCCTTGGCCCAAACTCACCAACTAGCCACCTTCAATATCCGATGGGATAATCCTGGCGATACTGGCAATCTCTGGAAGGATCGAGCTCCCCATGTAGCCTCTTTGATTCAATTTCATAAAATAGGAATCATAGGGACGCAAGAAGGCCTGCAGCATCAAATCGAACAGCTGAGTAACTCCCTTGGGTTTGATTATTTGGGAGTAGGCAGGGATGATGGCGCTCAAAAAGGAGAATACACCGCCATTCTTTATGATGGATCTCAATATGAATTACTTAACCAAGGTACTTTTTGGCTATCTCCTACTCCAGAGGTCCCAAGCAAGGGTTGGGATGCCGCGCTTAATCGGATATGCTCCTGGGGGAAATTCAAAACCGCTAAGAAAGAGGAGTTTTACGTGTTCAATATCCACTACGACCATATCGGGCAGGAAGCCAGGGAAGAGAGCAGCAAATTAGTTGTTCAGAAAATTGAAGAAATCAATACCGAAAAGCTTCCGGTAGTTTTATTGGGTGATTTCAATGTTACACCAGATAATGCTGCCTACACCACCATTACCTCCTCTGATGGCTGGAAGGATGCCCGTTTAGTTTCCAAAACACCCTCCTACGGACCAGCCGGTACTTTCACCGGGTTTGATTGGGAAAAGATGCCTGATGGAATCATAGACCATATTTTCGTCAAAGGCCAGATTGAAGTATTCAGACATGGTATTCTAAGCGATAATTATGATAAAAAATACCCGTCTGATCACTTTCCTGTGATGGTTGAGGTCCAATTTTAAAATTTACGGCTTGTAAAGTTTTAAGTCAGTTCCTCGCTGAATCAATTCAAAATCACGATCAAATTCAAATATTGGGACTTTAAAGTGTATAGCAAAAACTGCGATTTGACAATCCATGCTTTTTCTAATGGAAATCCCTTTTGTTCTTAGAGAAAAAAACAAGTTTGCCGCTCGAAAGGCTAAGTCCTTGTAGGGTATATCCAGCCATATCAGCGCGTCTAAAAGGTCCCTCAATCTATCAAACTCGAACTCATCTTTTACCCCTTGGAGAATCTCCTGATAAATCGGAGGACAAATGCATACTTGATTTTCCAATAAGAGTCGATTGATTTCCTCTCTGATTGATTCATTTCCACCCCTGAAAAAGGAAACCCAAACACTTGTATCAATTAAAACTCCGCTCATCAGGTTTCCCGCATTGATTCTAGGTCACCTTCCCAAGCGATTTTTCCTGCAAGAGACGCTAACTCTCTTCTTTTCAGCTCATTGAGATATGACTTCAAAGCTTTATTAACAATATTCTTTTTTGTCTTCAACTTTGAATGCAATTTTATTTCCTCAATTAATTTATCATCTATTTCAATATTCGTTCGTATCATCTCTGTCTTCATACACATATTTCCAACAAAAATATACACAAAAAATACCAAGAGCAAAAACTAAAATCTCAAACTCTAAGACCTATTAGGAATTCATAATACTCTCAATTTCCTCCGCTTCAATCGGGATATTCCGCATCAAATCGAAGTAGCCATTTTCATTGATGACGATGTTATTCTCCAAACGCACCCCCAGATTTTCTGCAGGAATGTAGATCCCCGGCTCAACCGTAAATACCATTCCCGGTGTAATCGGGCCATGCATCGTACCCACATCGTGCACATCCAAACCCAAATGATGGGAAGTGCCATGCATAAAATACTTTTTGTAGGCTGGCCATTTTGGATCTTGGTTTTTCACATCGGTCTGATCGATTAGACCAAGCCCAATCAATTCGGATTGCATGATGAGCCCTACTTCCTTATGATAGTCTTGAATGTTAGTCCCCGGTCTCAGAATATTCATCGCTTCTCGCTGCACACGAAGCACCGCATCGTAAACAGCTTTTTGACGCTCTATAAATTTACCATTTACAGGAATAGTCCGAGTCATATCTGCGTTGTAGTTGCCATACTCCGCCCCCACATCCATCAGCAATAAGTCGCCGTCATGACAAGGGCGGCTATTCTCGATATAATGCAAGACACATGCATTGGCACCCGAGGCGATGATCGGCTCATAAGCAAAGCCCTTGCTTCGGTTTCTCACAAATTCATGCAAGTACTCCGCTTCAATCTCAAACTCAGTCACTCCGGGCTTCACGAATTTTAAAATTCTTCGAAATCCTTTCTCTGTAATATCACAGGCAATTTGGAGTTGATCGATTTCAGCCTGCTCCTTGACGCCACGGAGTTCATGCATAATCGGAGCCAGTCGCTCATACTCATGAAGCGGAAATCGCTCCTTGCAAGACTTAATAAATCGGGCATCGCGAGTCTCTACCACCACTCCCGCACGGAGATGCTCATTCGTATTAAGGTAAACGCGCCCCGAAAGCGCCATTACTGAATTGAAGATTTGATCAAAATCCGAGAGCCAATGAATGTTCTTAATTCCCGAAGCTGCTTCTGCTTCTTCTTTGGTGTATTTATGCCCTTCCCAAACCGCGATGTGCTCGTTTGTCTCCCGTAGGAAAAGTACCTCCCTCCAAGCTGGATTGGGGCAGTCGGGTGCAATCAGCAGAATCGTCTCTTCCTGATCGATTCCGCAGAGATAAAAAAGATCATTGTTTTGTCGAAAACGCATCGTGCCATCAGCGTTGGTTGGCATGATGTCGTTCGAATTGAAAATTGCGACCGAATCTTTGGCTAGTTTTTGAGCCAGTTTTTGTCTATTTCGAATGTAAAGCTCCGCGGAAAGTGGTTGGTATTTCATTGTCTATCTTTTATTTTTTTGATCAAAGGGATTTTCAGAATTAGCTCAGTAAAAGCAGAATCTGGGATAATTATCTTTGTTTTGAAACAAGACCGGGATAGAAATTTGTTTTCTTTGTGTTACCGGAAATTGAAATTGAAACAAACTTCTCAGGAATCCAAGTTTGTTTAGAAATCTTGGTTTTTGGTTTTCAAAATTATTTATGCATCAGATAAAAGAGCTTGCAAACGGCATTCGGATCGTTCATCAGGAAGTCTCTCATACGCGCTTGGTCCACTGTGGATTTGTACTCAATATTGGCAGCCGAGATGAGACCAAGGAGCAGGAAGGTTTGGCTCATTTCTGGGAACACATGGCCTTCAAGGGGACCAAAAGACGAAAAACCTTTCACATCCTTAATCGCTTAGAGTCCCTCGGTGGAGAGCTCAATGCCTACACAACCAAAGAAAAAATCTGCTTTTACGCCTCGGTTCTGAAAGACCATTACTCCAAAGCTGCCGAACTGCTCTTTGATATCACTTTCAATTCAACCTTTCCTACCAAAGAAATCGAAAAAGAGCGACAGGTGATCTTGGAGGAAATGGCCATGTACCGAGATTCACCGGATGATTCTATTCAGGACGAACTCGACGCTTTGGTCTTTGATAATCATGCCCTAGGTCGAAATATCCTTGGAAGGGAAGAGACAGTGGGGCATTTCACCCAACAGGATTTCTTTGAGTTTATTGGGAGTCGCCTTGACACCTCCCAACTCGTTTTTTCCATTGTTGGAAACATTTCCTTTGCCAAAGCTTTGAAGATCATCGAAGGCCCACTTTCTGAAATCCCCTCCAAGCGGACTCTTTACCTTCGAAGTCCTTTCAAGGAATACCTACCTAAACTCGAAAGACTGAATCGGGATATTACGCAATCACTCTGTGGAATCGGAAGGCCCGCCTATTCTCAGCATGACCCAAGGAGATATAAACTTTACCTTTTGAACAATATCCTCGGCGGCCCGAGCATGAATAGCCGCTTGAATATGTCGCTTCGCGAAAAGCATGGGCTCGTGTATAGTATAGAGTCTACCTTCCAGCCTTTCTCAGATGTAGGCTTTTTTGGAATCTTTTTCGGCACAGAAGAAAAGACCCTTCCCAAAGCCAAAAAGCTGGTTCAGAAAGAACTCAAGCTACTTCGAGAAAAAAAACTCGGCAGCCTACAACTGCATATGGCCAAGGAGCAAGCAATCGGTCAGATGGCGATGGCGGAAGAAAACTACGCTGCTCTCATGTTGGTATTTGGGAAAAGCCTGATTGACCATGGCAAAATTGATCCTTTGGATAAGATTTTTGAGCAAATCAAGCAAACAACTGCCGAAGACCTACTCGAAATCGCGAATGAAATCCTAGACCCGGCACAATTAACCTCATTGACTTATTTACCCAATTGATCATGGAATTCATCGATCCAGAACTCCTAGAATATTGTGAAGCCCATACAAGTGAGGAAGACTCCCTTTTGAAAAGAATTACCCGGGAAACGCAGGCCAAAGTACTGATGCCTCGGATGCTTTCCGGTCAACTTCAGGGTAAATTTCTCGAGTTGATGGTCAAAATGCATCAACCGAAAACCGTATTGGAAATTGGCACTTACACCGGGTATTCGGCTATTTGCATGGCAAGAGGTCTATCTAATCGAGGCAAACTCATTACTTTGGATATCAATGATGAGTTGGAGAAAATGGTGAGGGGCTTTTTTGAAGAAAGTGGATTGAGTGCCCAAATCGACTACCGGCTTGGGAATGCGCTCGACTTGATTCCAAGTCTAGAGGGCGACTTTGATTTTGTATTTATAGATGCCGACAAGGAGAATTACCTGCCCTATTACCAGCTCGTGATTGACCGAGTATCGAAAGGTGGCGTCATCCTCGCCGATAATGTGCTTTGGTCGGGAAAAGTCCTTCCAAAGGGTCGAAAAAAACTGGATAAGGATACAGCTGCCCTGCTGGAATTCAACCGATTTGTACAAGAAGACCCACGAGTGGAAAATAGTCTTTTACCCATCCGGGATGGATTGATGCTAGCCAGAAAGCTTTAAAGAAATTTTAGGAATCATTTTTGCAGAAGCGTAGAAAGCAAAATCTTTACTGTCCCCATGAAGCTGATTTCTCGCATCATTTTTACCAAAATCCTCTTTATTAGCCTTTTTTCGAGTCTTTTTGCTCAAATCCCGCAGGTACCTGCTGAGATGGAATTTGCCGACCTTATTCTTCGGATCAATCCTCAAGCAAGAAGGGAAATCCAACTCGATGTGGACGCCCTTCATCGTAGCCCCAAGCATTTTCAGGTAAAATTGGATCGGTTCAATTTGTATCGCCCCATTATCGAACGGGAATTTAGGGCTGCAGGAGTACCGGAAGATCTCAAATATTTGGTCATTCAGGAAAGTGGATTGATTGCAGATGCTGTCTCTACATCCAATGCAGTTGGATTTTGGCAATTCAAACAAGGGACGGCTGAGGAAGTATCTATTCGGGTAGATAGGCAGGTAGATGAAAGGAAAAATATCGTCAACTCCTCTCGCGGAGCGGCTTTGTACTTGCGGGGGCATAATCGCACTTTTGACAATTGGATGGTATCCCTGATTGCCTACCAAATGGGTGCAGGAGGTGCCAAAGCTTATTTTGGTGATCGCTATCGGGGAAAACGCATCATCGATGTAGATCGAAATTCACACTGGTATTTCAAGAAATTCCTGGCGCATAAAGTTGCCTTCGGAGAACGGGTTTTCCAACTCACCAGTAATACCAATTCGCTGCGACTTGCAGAAGTGAAAGTAAATGGCCCTACAAGCTTGGATGCCTTGGCTAAAAAGTACAAGGTCAGTGAAGAACATTTGAAGGAAATGAACAAATGGACTTCCAACGGCAAGATCCCCGCTGGAGGCCCTTTTTACCTGGTTTTTTTGACGGATGATCAAATGGAACTCGAAACGGACATCAAGCCTAAAAGCCCCGCAAAAATCAGTAATACGGCCAAATCAAGTCCAACGTACAGCACGGCCGACTCCTATCCTCGCATCGCAGGCAATACCACCAAAGCTTCCCAAGCAGACCAAATCACTGTCAACAATCTCGATGGTGTCCAGGCGGCATCCAACACCGCACAAGATACCTTTGCTGAAAAGATCGGCATCAAAGAAAAGCGATTCCGTCGCTGGAATGACCTGGAGCCGGGTGAGCGAGTAGAAGCAGGTGAATATTATTACACACAAAAGAAAAAACCGAAAGCTGAGGTAGCTACTCACATCGTCCAACCGGGCGAAACCCTATGGAGTATTTCGCAAAAATACGGTATCAAACTTTCCTCTTTGAAAGCTAAAAACCGAATCCGAAGAGATCAGGATCTGAAGGCTGGAATGGTATTGAACCTCCAAGAACACCGAAAGCGCGGCAAGGAGATACCAGTAGTCCCAATTTCCAATACTTCAAAAAAAATCATTGCCAAAAATGAGCAACCTGCCAGTCAGCCAAAGTCGAACCCCGTCACAACAGTATCCTCAAGCCAACAGTCTGCGACCTCGACTAGCCTGACACATACCGTTTCGCCAGGAGAGACCCTCTACGCGATTTCCAAAAAATACGGGGTGACGGTGGACCAACTCAAATCCTGGAACCAAATCGGAAGCCAAAATATAATTAGCGTGGGGCAGAAATTAACTATCTTCAAGCCCTGAAACGCTGCTGTTTTAATCCCATGAACCGATTACTTTTACTTTTAAGCCTTACTTTCATTGGGCTTGGGGGAAAGCTTCTTGCCCAAGACCAGCAGATTATCCCGGATACGGTTTTGATAGCCGGGGATACTTTGTTGATGATCGGGGATTCTTTGATTATAGAAGAACCCAAAAAGGAAATTTTCTGGAAGACAGGTGGAAATTATAACCTCAATATTGTACAGGTAACCCTGAGCAATTGGGCTGCGGGTGGGGCTTCCTCTTTTGCGCTGAATACCGGAGTGTCCCTTTTTGCCAATTACAAAAAAGACAAAAAGGTCTGGGATACTCAGCTTACCGTCAATCTGGGATTCAGTAGGCAGAATGACCGGGTTTTCCCTACAAGAAAAACCAACGACAACTTTCTTTTTGTAAGTAATTACGGTAGAGAACTCTCAGAGAGATTCTACCTATCCACGCAATTGGAAGCGCGAACCCAACTTTTGGAAGGATTTAAATATGCTCGCCCTTCGGGAAGTGAATCAGATACCCGGACGAAAATTTCCGACCTTTTGTCTCCAGGATATGTCCAATCCTCCACGGGTCTCAACTATCGGAAAACCTACGAGAAAAAAGGGAAACTCTCAATCATCCTCTCCCCTTTCACAGGCCGTTTTACTATGGTCCTGAATGACTCTTTAAGCAACTCCGGAGCCTTTGGTGTGACTCCGGGTGAAAATGTCCGGGCTGAGGCCGGGATGTCTCTGGCTACTTCGATCGCCGACTTCCAACTGATGGAAAATGTCACCTGGCGAGCAGATCTAAATCTCTTCTCAAATTATGAGCGCTTTGGAAATATGGTTGTGAACTTCAACTCCATCATTCGAATGAAGGTAAACAAATACATCTCCACACGGATAGAGACGACTTTGATCTATGATGAGGAGGTTTTTATAAAACAGGATGATGGCCCGGACAAACAGGCTGTTCAGCTACAGAATCTCGTCAACTTCGGGATCTCGTTGGACTTTTAGAAGTCCGGATCTAGGTCAAACTTCTTCGAAAACTCCAATAAGGCCGGATGCTTTTTGAGCAGATGCTTAAATTTATCCTGATCGGTGTAAAGCTTGGGCGCTCCAGCATCATCTTCTTCCTTGACATCCAATTGGATGGAGATTTTTCCAGCCCCACTTTTTTTACGGAAGATCCCAATCAAATCAGGCTTCATTTTTTCAGCAATCTCTTCCTGAACATGGCCCATGACTTCCATGAAAATGGTCCCCTCCTCCACTTTCTTGACTTGCTGTAGGATGGCCAACTCCAGGTTCCGCTTTTCTGACTTCCAAAGTTCGATCACTTCAGGCAAGTATTGGTCAAGCATTTCCTGCGTAAATACTCCTACAGAGGTAGTCGGAATCAATTCTATTGCCGAATTCTCCTCTTGGGATGGTTTCTTTACTTCCGGTTTTTCCTCTTTCTTTAAAAAAGTCTTTGCCTGAGAAAAATTCGTGGGAACCGAGATCGTCCTCTGGACTGGTGATTTTTTGGAATGGACTTCGGCTACTTCAGGTTTTGGAGTTCCGTTCGAAGCCTCAGCTTTGGGGGCTAAGCTTTTTTTTTTGAGTCCTCTACGGCAAGTGCTGCAAGGCTCAAAGCAGCAGGAATTTTAGCCATTTTCATCAAAGCTAATTCCACATGAAGCCGCTGATTTTTACTGCTCTTGTAATGGATATCGCATTGATTGGCGATAGATAGCGCACTCAAAAGGAATGACTGACTACTCGATTTGGACTGCTCAATATAGTTGGCTTTCACCTCATCAGACACTTCCAATAGATTCACTGTCGCAGAATCCTGTACCACCAATAAATCTCTGAAATGCTCAGACAGTCCCACGACAAAATTATGCCCATCGAATCCCTTTTTGAGGATTTCGTCAAAGATCAGTAAAGTGTCTGCAATATTTCCAGCGAGAAGCGCCTCTACCACTTTGAAATAATAGTCATAGTCCAAAATGTGGAGATTTGCGATGGTCTCTTGATAGGTTACTTTCTTCCCCGCGGAATAGGTCACAATCAAGTCAAAAATCGAAAGTGCATCCCGAAGTGCTCCGTCTGCTTTGGCAGCAATGAGCCGCAAAGCCTCATCCTCATAATCTACGCTCTCCTCTTTGGCGATGTACTGCAAATGCTCCGCAATGTGCTTGATCTGTATTCGGTTGAAATCAAAAATCTGACATCGGGAAAGTATGGTAGGTATTATCTTATGCTTTTCTGTAGTCGCCAGAATGAAAATCGCATATTTTGGAGGTTCTTCCAAGGTCTTCAAAAAGGCATTGAAGGCTTGATTGGAAAGCATGTGAACCTCATCAATGATGTAGACCTTGTACTGACCTTTTTGAGGGGCATACCGAACCTGATCAACCAGGTTTCGGATATCATCTACCGAGTTGTTGGACGCCGCATCCAGCTCATAGATATTGAATGAAGCATTGTTTTGGAAAGAAAGACAGGACTCGCATGTACCACAGGCTTCCTGATCTTCACCTCGATTTTCGCAGTTGATGGTTTTCGCAAGGATCCGAGCACAGGTTGTTTTCCCTACTCCACGAGGACCACAAAAAAGAAAAGCTTGAGCTAAGTGATTGTTTTTAATCGCATTCTGAAGCGTAGTAGTAATGTGCTGCTGCCCTACAACACTTTTGAAGTTTGCCGGTCTATATTTTCTTGCCGAAACAACGAAATTTTCCATCGCTGCAAGATATAAAAATCTCTTTGATTGGAAGGTGGATTGGAGAATTTGAAAATTGAAAAATTGAAAGATTGGTTGAAAAGTGTTAAAGTTTGAAAGTGGAAAAGTTGGAAGGCTGGAAGGTTGGAAAGTGATCGTCTCGGTGGAAGCGATACTGGGACTTCAAGCAGGATTTCAAATCTAAACTAACACAGAACCCAAAACACTGAACCCAAATTATAGAAATAAAGTCTTCCCCACTACTTACAACTAACCATTTACCATTTACCCCTCTACCCTTGAAGGGAACCAAATTTGCCTTACCTTTGTCTCCTTACATAATGGGGCTGACCGGTATTGACAGTAAGTGTAAAGATCGGGCTCGCATGCAGGCTGGAGTATGTACGGCCTTGAAAGATTCATATGAACCATAAATGGCGAAACTTCTTACGCCATGGCTGCCTAATCTAACCTACTAGGATAGATTGCTTAAAGGGTTGAGTCCGCCGTGGCGGATTCCCCGGCCACATCTCACCACCTGTGGTCTGATCCGGGTGGAGTTGAGGTGTCGATCAGGTCAGACTGCTGCTTGCGATGCGATTAAGCAAGCTTAAGACTCAGTCGCTAAGCTAGACTCAGGTGTGTCACCCAGCATAGTCTAGTCGAAAAACCAACAGGTGACTAAGCATGTAGACGGTACGGTGTTTCCTTATCTGGACGCGAGTTCGAATCTCGCCAGCTCCACCAGTTAAAAAATAAAGCCCTGTAGGACGAAATCTTACAGGGCTTTTTGATTTTTTGAATGGGAGGATTTATCGCTAGACTTACCGTTTTGTGATATGGACTGAATGCATTATTAGCAAGTTTGCTTTCAAAGCACCTATTCTTTTCTCGGCTATTCCTTTATTAGATCTCTGATATTCATTTTTTCATGTAGAATTCTGATAACTTGAATTTCGTCCTTATCAATTTTGTAAAAAATGAGATGTCTATTTACTCTTGATTTCTTATATCCCATTCTGTGTGGGTAACTTTGACCCGAATTTGGGTTTGCAGCCAAACTTTGCATTTTTAGATATAATTCGTCTTGATACTTATCCGCTTGTTTTGTCCCCCATTTTTCCATTGTGTATTTATAGATTTGCTCTAAATCTTCAATCGATTTTGGACTTAACCTGAGCTTAAGCATTATAAGTTTAAGTTGGCCTTCATTCTTGACTTAAATTCTTCATTATCAAATTCCACAGGTTTCCCGCTCATTTCACCAACCACTAGAGCTTCATTAATTAACTCGATTTTGCGAGTCTCTTGTTCAAGGAGCCTTAGACCCATCCTAACAATTTCACTTGCAGAAGCGTATCTTCCAGTTTTTATTTCTTTCTGGATGAATTGATCAAAATGATCCCCTAATATTATTGACGTGTTTTTAGACATAATTCAAGTTTTTTTGAATATACCATGTTCTGGTATTTTGTACAAGCTTTTTACTCAGAAATAGGGGTTTGGTAGGCGTAGTTACCCAAATGAGGGGTTGCATATAGTTCTTATGATATCATCCACCTTGTTTAAGTAGTAGAACCAAAAAGAAGGTTTCATGGGACCTCTTGAGTGCCCTATTTATTCATCGGGATAGATTTACATGAACGCCAGCGGAGCGTTTCAATCTTTACAACGAGTTGTCATCTCAAAAACTTCAACGACTCAGTATGTAAACGGTACGGTGTTTCCTTATCTGGACGCGAATTCGAATCTCGCCAGCTCCACCAGTTCGAACAATAAAGCCCTGTAGGATGATATCTTGCAGGGCTTTTGAATTTTTCTAGAATCTAAAGACTTGAGACGCAATTACACCGCCTCCAATTCCTTTTGCTTCTCCTTAATTCGAAGCACAAAGTCACTGAGCACATTCATATAATTGATAAACGCATCATAAGGCGTGTCGTAAGGACTGAAGTAGGAGTGAATATCCCCGTCGGAGAAAAACTTTGTACACATGTAGTAGAAATGATCGGAAGTCTGTAGGTAATTCCAGTCTCGAATCAAATCCGGATCATCTAGCTTTCTCACAATTTTCTCCAATTCATAGAGTCGATCGAAAGCTTCATCCTGCAGGTCATTTCCCAACCATGCGGTCAAGTCACGCTCTTCATCCGCCCAACTGATCGGATAAGGCACCTGAATGGGGCTGACAGGTTCCACCTGATTCAAGACCTCTGATGGCGTAGAGAAGCCATAATTCGTCTGACTCAAAACTGCCTCAGGCAAGGCTCTCATAAATTCAAAGATCCCAGTCTCTTTCCATTGATGCTCCCCGAAAGTCTCATAGTCCATAAAGAGATTGAGAACCGGTTCGGACGCTGGAATAGGCTTGATCCAAGAAATGAATTTCTCTACAGTCAGCGGATAATCTTTCCAGGTTTTGTTGGAGAAGCGGAAGGCAATATCATCAGAAAGCAGGAAGTTTTTCAAAAGTACTTTAAGCTCCGGCTTGATGCTGTTTTGGTACACATAATTAGGGCTTTTCCAACCCAAAACATGCTTGGCACCTTCAGTTAAAATACCTTTGTAGCCCATATCTGCTACCATTTCTCCGATTTGATCCGAGTAGATCAGCTCGGTATTTCGGAAGACTTTGGGCGTGTAGCCATTGAATAATTTTTGGATTTTCTCCTTATGTTGGTTGACCATACGAGCAAACTCTTCCTTGCTCTTCAGGGCAGCCAGTGAGTGACCATAGGTTTCGCTCAGCACCTCCACATGACCTGTCGCCACCAGCCTTTGGAAGCTTTCGAGCACATCCGGTGCATAGGCTTCCAATTGATCCAAATAGGTCCCTGAGAAAGAAAAAGTCACTTTAAAGGCACCCTTGTGTCTTTCGATCAGCTCTAGCAATAGGGCATTCATAGGCAAGTAGCACTTTTGGGCCACTCTTCGCATGACATTCCGGTTTAGAAAATCATCCCAGTAATAATGGTCATCTCCAATATCAAAAAAGCGATAGGGCTTTAGCCGGTACGGCTGATGCACCTGAAAGTAAAAGCAAATCGTTCTCATGGTTATTGCGCTAAAGTTTTTTCGTAAATCTTAACTAGTCGGGCAGCCACATGCTCCCATTTCAAATTTTTCAACTCCTCACTCCCCAGTTCTTTAAACATCTTAGAAATCCCTTGGTAATGCAACAAGGCAAAAGTGGCATCCGCCATGGCATCCACATCCCAATAGTCTATTTTGATGGCATTCTGAAGGACTTCTGCTACCCCGGATTGCTTGGAAATAACGGTAGGCGTATTATGCCGCACCGCCTCCAAAGGAGCAATTCCAAAAGGCTCCGATACGGAAGGCATGATATAGACATCTGAAATGGCATACATATGGTCCACGTCATCGCCTTTCAGGAATCCTGTAAAGTGAAATTTGTGTCCCATGCGCAGTTCTGCCACCCGATCAATCATTCGGTTGAGAAGGTCTCCCGACCCAGCCATGACAAAGCGTACATTTTCATCCCGATCCAAGACCTTTTTTGCTGCCTCCACAAAGTATTCAGGGCCTTTCTGAAAAGTAATTCTCCCTAAGAAAGTGACAATTTTCTCGGGTACTTTCTTCTCATATTTTGACTTGATAATGCTGGCATCCAATACGGCATTGTGCAGCACGCTGACTTTTTCCGCAGGAATTCCATAGCGGCGAATGATCGTGTTCTTAGTGAGTTGACTTACAGCCACTACATGGTCGGCAGCTTCCATACCAGCCTTTTCAATATCAAAAACAGGCTTATTAACTGATTCACCGGATCGATCATATTCCGTCGCATGCACATGGGCTACTAGTGGTTTACCACTGATTTCTTTTGCAGCTATGCCTGCCGGGAAAGAAAGCCAGTCATGGGCATGGATGATTTCATAATCATCGCGATCCCGGGCTATTTGTGCAGCAGTCAAGGCATAGCGACTCACCTCTTCCATGAGGTTTTTACCATATTTCCCGCTGAACTCATATTTGGTGGTGAAAATACTTTCATCCACATCCGTCCGATCATGAATCGCATAATCGGTAAACTTCTGATACTCTTCAGGTCCCAGATACGGAACCAAAAAACTGGATACTTCCAGATAGGTCAGGTTTTTCCAGATACTTTTAAACTTCTTTTCCCGATAGTCTATGGTGATATCACTGGCATTGACAAAGTCTGCCAATTCCTCCTCATCACCCCAAAGTTTGGGTACTACAAATATCACCTCCTGATTGTGGTGAACCATCCCCTTGACCAAACCATAACAGGCAGTACCAAGGCCCCCGGAAATATGCGGCGGGAATTCCCACCCAAACATTAAGACTCTCATGAAAAATATATTATAGACGTTTTATTAAATCCATCATACGCAGCAATTCTCCCACACTCCAGGCTTGTGAAATCGCTCCCTTTGGCCGATGCGGTGCATCCCCATCAAATATCTCTGCCACTGTACCGACACCATATTGGGTCATCACTCCATCAAATCCCTGAATAATTTTCTTGATGAAATTTTCACCGGATTTTCCATGAAGCTTCAAATAAGCATCTACAAAATGACCCAAAGGCCATACCCAGACGGTTCCATTGTGATAAGCATTGTCACGACTGATCGGATCACCGAAGTAATATCCTTTATAGGCAGGATCATCCGGAGCGAGCGTCCGAAGTCCTCGATTTGTCAGAAGTTTGGACTTGACTAAGTCAAGCACACTGGCTTTTTGATTTTCATCCAGCATGGAGTATGGCAAGGAAGTCGCAAAAACCATATTGGGTCGAATCGACCAATCCTTTTCTCCATCATGAACATAATCCGCCAAATAGCCATTTTCTTCATCCCAAAATTCGGCTAAGAAGGATTCCTTGGCTTTCTCTGCCAGCTTGCCATATTCCTGATCTCCGGAAAGCTCCTCATAGAACTTGAGTGCATTGTACCAAAGGGCCTGAATTTCCACAGGCGAACCGGTTCGAGGGGTTACAGGCCCATCCACTGTGACTGCATCCATCCAAGTCAACGCGACCCCGTCATAACCTCCGTAAACCAAGCCATTATCCATAACATGAATATTGAAGTCGGTTCCTTCCCGATATCCATCGATTATGCCTTTTAGCTTATCCAAATACCTTTTTTGGATGGTCTTTTTATCTCCTGTAAAGAAAATGTATTGCTGAAGCGACCAAGAGAACCATAGTGGAGCGTCAATGGAATTCATGTTTGTGAAATCACCACTACCTACATTGGGGAAAAGCGGTCCCTTCAGATCACGGGACATCGTATCCATGATTTCCAGGAAAGTCTCCTTGTCCCCACGGGCCAAAGTCAATCCGGGTGCTGCCACAAAAGTATCCCGACCCCACCAACCAAACCATGGATATCCTGCGATAATCCGGGTATCCCCTTCTCGCTTTCGGATAAACTGAGTGGCTGAGTTAATCAGGCAGTTTTCAAAATTATTTCGAGGAATTCTACGAGCTACCTCCTTTTCGAAGGCTCGCTGTCTCGTAGCTGGATCCGCCTCTGTCAAACCTGCTGCAAAAATCACAGATTCTCCCTTTTTGATATCGAATTCAAAATAACCAGGTACATACAGGTCTTCTTGATAATCGTAGCCTCGCTCCCTTTCGATGATGTACTCTACATTATTGTACCATTTCGGGTCAGACTCGAAAGTGTTCTTCTTGGATAGCTGCAGATACAAAGGATCATATACCGGGTAAAGCTGGAACTTTACGCCATTGGGCACTTTTTCAAAATCCTTATTGATGTCATTGTTTTCCTTGCAAAGGGTATGATAGCCTCGAAAAGCCAAAAAGGGCTGAATTCGAATTTTGGTAGGCGAATGGGCTTCAAGCAAGGTGTATCGAATCATCACACGATCCCGATTGGTATCGAGAATCAATTCCTTCTGGAGCAAAACCCCACCGACACGATAAGTCAGTTTCGGTATGGGCTCAGAGTCAAAATCCTTCAAGTACTTATGCCCCCGTGGATGGTAGTTTCCAGGAAACTTGCTAATACCCAAGTTGAAACTTGCCCCATGCTGAATAACGGTCTCATGGACCGTGGACAGAAAGACATGGTTTTGAGAATCGATTTTAGGCTGGGGGGCCACCAAGAGTCCATGATATTTTCTAGTATTACAGCCAATAATAGTGGTACTGGTGTAAGTTCCGGAACGATTGGTGCGGATTATTTCCCGGTCGAGGGAATAATTGAGGTTGACTAGTTGGGTCTTGTCAAAATGGATATAACTCATGGGTTGAAAAGTTGCTTCCGTTAAAATAGAATATAGAAACGGAAAGAAAAATCAAATACAAAAAAATAAAGGTTATGTCGCCATAACCTTTTGATAATCGAATCTTTTTTAGGAGCGTACAGCTTCTTTTTGAATTTCCTCAAAATTTTTGAGGGACTCCTCAAACTTGACCATGTAATTTCGGACAAGCGAGATATTCACCGGTTTCACCACCGGGAATTTCGGTGAGTTTTTAAACAATGTAAACATCTGAAGTTGGTTTAGTTTATTGATTTGCACCAAATCCTGTGCCAAAGTACTGAGGATTAAAAGGAAAACCCCTCATTTTGAGGGGTTTTAGGGGTGAAAGACCGGGTTCGAACCGGCGACCTCTGGTGCCACAAACCAGCGCTCTAACCAGCTGAGCTACAATCACCATTTGATAATCTTCGAGAACTTTTTCTCAATCGGATGGCAAAGGTAGACAGAAGTACCTTTTTGCGCAAGAATCATCTCGAAATTATTTTTAGAAATTGAGGAAAAAATCATGGGCATCCCGTATCCACATTTCAAGACCAATGATACTCTGAAGGAATAGACCCGAAAAGTTCCAACTGGTAATCGCTATATTTGCACAATAGTTAATCTTTTCTCCTTCCAAACCCATCCATCATGGCCGAGCAGGCAATCAATTTTGAGGCATTTAAACTGAATAAGCAGCTACTTAATGCGATCGCAGAGGCAGGCTACAGCACGCCTACCGCTATTCAGGAGAAGGCTATTCCGCTTGGCTTGGCAGGTCATGATGTATTGGGAATTGCGCAGACAGGTACCGGAAAAACCGCTGCCTACGTGCTTCCCATCCTGATGAAAATCAAGTATGCCCAAGGTATGCATCCAAGGGCAATGGTCTTAGCTCCTACTCGGGAGCTAGTCATGCAGATCGAGTCAGTCTGCAAAGATTTGGGAAAATATACTGACCTACGCGTAGTCTGTCTTTATGGTGGATTGGGACCAAAAACCCAAATCGAGCAGATTGAAGCCGGAGTGGATTTGATTATCGCAACACCGGGCCGATTCATGGATTTGTATAAGAAGGGCGTCATCCTGACTCGAGAATTGAAAACCATGGTCCTAGACGAGGCGGATAAAATGCTGGATATGGGATTCCTACCGCAGATTCGGGCTATTTTGGAAATTATCCCCGTGAAGCGTCAAAATCTACTTTTCTCAGCAACTTTCTCAGATAAAGTAGAGCGACTTTCTGCCGAGTTTCTTGAATTTCCAGAGCGCGTCGAAATCACGCCATCTGCCACCACTGCGGAGACTATCGCTCAAGTCAAGTATTTCGTACCTAACATGCGGACGAAAATCAACCTGCTGGAACACTTGCTCGAAAACGAGGAAATCAACCGTGCAATCATTTTTACCCGAAGCCGGAAAAATGCCGAGGAAGTATCCAGCTTTCTGCTGCGTAAAAAGGTAGGCGAAGTACGCGTCATTCACGCCAATAAAGGGCAAAACACCCGAATCAACTCCATGGAGGATTTCAAAGCCGGGGAAGTGCGACTTTTAGTGGCGACAGATGTGGCCTCCAGAGGCTTGGATGTGACGATGGTTTCCCATGTGATCAATTTTGATGTGCCCTTGATCTATGAAGATTATGTGCATCGAATTGGCCGAACCGGAAGAGCAGAAAATGAAGGGAAAGCCATTACTTTCATCAATCCGGCAGAAGTCTGGCATTTTGAAAAAATCGAAGAATTGATCCGAATGGATGTGCCTGAGGTAGCGATTCCCAAGTCTGTGAAAATCACCGAAACGCCTTTTGCGGAGCAGCAGATTTATGCTCGTGAATTGGATAAGCTCAAGCAAAGAGAAAACCCCGATTACAAAGGAGCTTTTCATGAAAAGAAAGCCAAACCCAAGCGAAATATTGGAAAAGGTGAAAAAGTGAAAGCGAAGAAATCCGGAAAGAAAAAGAATAGGAATCAGTTGAAGACGAAGAACAGGAAGAATTAATGTCGGATGTCGGATAAATCGGAATTCTATTCTTTAGATAGAGTTCCAACTTTTACTCAAAATATTCTCAAAGCCCCCTAACCAAAGGCAAAAAAAAGACCCCGATTTCTCAGGGTCTTTTCCAATTTTATCGCTCTCCTCGAGTGTTCGTTCCATCTACTCGAGTTCGCTTTTCTCTATTTGCCAAATCCCAAGCTGTGTGGAAAATCAAATGCGCCCGTTTGGTCATCAAAGGGAATTCAATTTTATCGACTGTATCGGTCACCTGATGGTAATCATCATGCACACCGTTGAAGAAGAAGATCACCGGAATATCAAACTTCGCAAAGTTGTAGTGATCTGATCGATAGTAGAATCGATTTGGATCATCCTCAGCATCATATCGATAGTCCAAAATCAAGTCCGTGTAGGTGATATTATTGTACTCGTTGATTTTCTTCAAATCGGTAGAAAGCATCTCCGAACCGATTACATACACATAGTCCTTATTTTCTGCATCCTGATATTCGTAGTCAATACGACCTACCATGTCGATGTTGATGTTATTCACGGTATTGGCGATCGGGAATATTGGGTTTTCAGAGTAATACTGAGACCCCAACAAGCCTTTTTCTTCACCAGTCACATTAATAAAAAGAATCGATCTTCTAGGCCTATGACCTTCTTTGACGGCAGTAGCAAAAGCTTCGGCAATTTCCATCACAGAAACAGTTCCCGAACCGTCATCGTCTGCGCCATTGAATACTTCACCGGTGGAGCTGACGCCTACGTGATCATAGTGGGAAGAAATTACGAGTACTTCCTCCTTCTTATCGGTTCCTTCCAAAAAGCCCAAGACATTGTATGCTTCTACTGGAGTGACGCTTTTTTGCACTTGGTAAGACGCTTTTTGGGACTTGATGGACTCAGGACTGGACTTTGCAGCTTCCTTGAGCTCCTCCACCGGAGTTTCAAAAAACTCTCCCATTTTATCAGAACTCACCAAGAAGATAGGTCGCTGTTCGATTTCACGCTCAAATCCAATTCTACCTCTTCCGGAAAGTGTCTTGTATCGGTTGGCGATACGGTCAAAGTTGGCCTGACCTTCCATGCTGACGATTACCACACCGGCAGCTCCAGCATCCATCACTTTAGCCACTAAGCTATTGCTTCGCTCGCCTACAGCCCAAATCCCGACTAGTTTTTCGCTTACATCTACTTTGGCAAGGTTTTCATCATTGGCAAGACCCAAGAAAACCAAATCCGTTTTGGAGGCTTTTTTCATGTCTCCATCACCGATAAAAACAAAATCCTCGTTTTCAACCAAGTTGGACTTACCCACTTTCAAGCTGACCTTTTCGAATTTAGCACTCACCAAAGGCACCTGCTGAAAATAGCTTCCATCTACCGGGCCAGTCAGCCCTAGTTCTTTGTAAAAATCAGCCAAATAATTGGCAGCAATCAGCCCTTCAGGTGAACCCGTATCCCGGCCTCTCATTTCATCGGAAGCCAAGAAAGTAAGGTACTCTTCCAAATCAGCCTCAGTGATCGTTTTGGCATATTTTACCTGCACGGGATTCTGCGCAAAAGAGCCCCAGGAAATCCCTAAAGCCAATGCAGAAGTCAGTAGAAATCGTTTATTCATTTGTTTATTTTTTATTTTGATTGCTAAGCTAGACATTTTTTTATCCTATCGTTAAACCGTTTACACGAAAGGGGTGTTGAGAAAGTGAATTTCTGTCTGTTAAGTAAAGATTATCCTTTGATAAATTGTACATTTGCCGCCAGAAATTGAAAATATTTCAGACCCTACTATTCATCACAGCTTCCATTAAAAAAGTATGAAGATTAACCTTTCGAATGCTGTCAAGTTTGAGAGCAGACACAATGGCCCGACAGAGGCGGAAATCGCAGAAATGTTGGAGAAGATCGGTGCCACATCCCTTGAGGAACTTATCAATCAAACCGTCCCAAAAGCAATTCAAAACGAACGACCTTTGGATTTGCCCAAAGCGAAACTGGAATCTGAATTTCTGAAAGATTTCAAAAAACTCGCTTCCAAAAACAAGGTGTTCAAATCCTTCATTGGGATGGGTTATTACGATACCATTGTGCCAGGGGTGATTTTGAGAAATGTGCTGGAAAACCCAGGGTGGTATACTGCCTACACTCCGTATCAGGCAGAAATTGCCCAAGGTAGATTGGAAGCTTTGATCAATTTCCAAACGGTGGTCATGGAACTGACCGGCATGGAGCTAGCCAATGCTTCTCTATTGGATGAAGGCACTGCAGCTGCCGAGGCCATGACCATGCTTCACTCCGTAAAACCAAGAGCGAAGAAAACCGCAAACAAATTCTTTGTAGACGAGAAAATCTTCCCTCAGACCAGAGCACTTCTAGAAACTAGAGCTGAACCGGTAGGAATCGAATTGGTATTCGGATCTATTCAAGATTTGGACGTGACCGACCCTGAGCTTTATGGCGTTATGTTCCAATACCCTGATGCGGAAGGTGCTGTGAGAGATTACTCTGCCATAGTAGCTGCCGCGAAAGAAAACAATGTATTGACTGCCTTTGCCACAGACCTTTTGGCGCTCACGTTATTAACCCCTCCGGGAGAAATGGGAGCCGATGTGGTAGTAGGATCTGCACAGCGATTCGGCGTACCGATGGGATATGGTGGACCTCACGCAGGATTTTTTGCAACCAAGGAAGATTTCAAAAGACAAATCCCAGGCCGAATCATCGGTGTATCTGTAGACCGTGCCGGAAATAAAGCCTATCGCATGGCGCTTCAGACACGTGAACAACATATCAAGCGTGAAAAAGCCACATCCAATATCTGTACCGCACAGGTATTACTTGCGGTGATGTCCTCTTTCTATGCAGTCTATCACGGTCCGGAAGGATTGAAAAATATTGCGCTTCGTACCCATGGCCTAGCCAAATTGACAGCCCAAGCATTGAAGAAAGTAGGATTGGAAGTTTCGGATCAAACGTTCTTCGACACTATCCAAGTGAAAATGAACAAGGTGTCTCAGGAGCGTGTAAGAGGATTGGCTTTGGGAGCAGAGATGAACTTTCGCTACGAGGAGGATTCTATCTTCATCTCCTTTGATGAAACCAAGTCACTTGCCGATGTAGAAGCTATCGTATCCATCTTCGCTACAGAAGAAGGAAAACATACGTTGAACCTTGACGACTTGGTGGCTGACTTGAACTTGGAATTGCCAGAAGCCCTAGCAAGAAAGTCTGACTACCTCACTCACCCTGTGTTCAACAACTTCCACTCCGAACATGAAATGCTTCGCTACATCAAGCGATTGGAAGCAAAAGACCTTTCTTTGGTACACTCCATGATTTCCTTAGGATCTTGTACCATGAAGTTGAATGCTACCGCTGAGATGATTCCTGTCACTTGGCCAGAATTTGGTCAGATTCACCCATTTGCTCCTATGGATCAGACTTTGGGTTACCAAGAGTTGTTTTCCAATCTCAGAACTTGGTTGACTGAAATCACCGGTTTCGCAGACACTTCGCTTCAGCCCAACTCAGGTGCTCAGGGCGAGTACGCTGGCCTGATGGTCATCAGAGCTTATCACATGAGCCGTGGAGAAGGTCACCGCAATATCGCTTTGATTCCTACTTCTGCTCACGGAACCAACCCTGCTTCCGCTGTCATGGCCGGAATGAAAGTAGTCTTGGTGAAATGTGACGAAAGAGGAAATATCGATGTGGCAGACCTGAAGGAAAAAGCTGCTGCAAATGCCGAAAACCTTGCAGCTTTGATGGTAACCTATCCATCTACACATGGAGTATTCGAAGAAGCTATTCAGGAAATCTGTGCTACTATCCACGAATTTGGAGGACAAGTTTACATGGATGGCGCGAATATGAACGCACAGGTAGGTTTGACCTCTCCGGGACGAATCGGCGCTGATGTCTGCCACCTCAACTTGCACAAGACATTCTGTATCCCTCACGGTGGTGGAGGCCCTGGCATGGGACCAATTTGCGTAGCTGCTCACTTGGCACCTTTCTTACCTGGAAACCCAATCATTAAAACGGGAGGAACTCAAGCAGTATCGTCCATTTCAGCTGCACCATACGGTAGTGCGAGCATTCTTCCAATCTCCTACGCTTACATCGAAATGATGGGAGGAGATGGCCTGACCAATGCGACTAAAATGGCCATCCTCAATGCCAACTACATTAAAGAAAGATTGGAGGGACATTATCCAATCCTTTATATTGGCGCTAATGGAAGAGCTGCTCACGAAATGATCATCGATTGCCGTGGCTTCAAGGAGATCGGCGTAGAAGTAGAAGATATCGCCAAGCGTTTGATGGATTATGGTTTCCACGCTCCTACGGTATCTTTCCCAGTAGCAGGTACGATGATGATCGAGCCAACTGAATCCGAAACCAAGGTGGAGTTAGATAGATTCTGTGATGCATTGATTGGAATCAGAGAGGAGATCAGAGAGATCGAAAATGGATCTGCCGACAAGGAAAATAATGTTTTGAAAAATGCTCCACATACTGCAAATATGGTATTGATCGGTGGGTGGGATTTACCTTACTCCAGAGAAAAAGCAGTCTATCCTTTGGCTTATGTGAAGGATAATAAATTCTGGCCAACTGTGAGAAGAATTGATTCTGCCTACGGAGATAGAAATCTGATGTGTAGCTGTATCCCTGTTGAGGAATACGCCCAAGAGCAGGAGCTGGTATAAATTATAAAGAAGCCCGGTCTTTCGATCGGGCTTCTTCATTGATAGTCAATTATTCACTCAGGAAATCACCCCTCTTGTTTCTTTGGATTTTCTGAAAATCAACAAGAACATTACCAAGATCAGAATGATCAAAAGCGCCACCTCGAATTGTGCCCAGATTTGAGAGCGATTGATGAGTCTTTTCGCCTTTTTAATCAACCTTTCTCCCTCGTCCAATTGGATTGCGCTTAGGTTGTCCAGATCCATTCTAGCCCGGGAAATTTTTGTGTCATAGCGTTTAACCTGCTCAATATTCACCCCGGAAGAATCAGAATAAAGCAAATCATAGCTTTTAATCGATAGGTCATTAATAATGATTTTCTTAAAATCTTCCAGGTATTGAGATTCTTTCGATGTCAATTTGGTCTTTTCAAATTGATTCACAATAGCCAAAATGTCATTTTCCTCTTTTTCGATTTCATCCAAAACACTCGAATAATCAAAATCTATATCGCAATGATCTATGAGTTTCTGAATCTTAAAAAGACTTTCAGAAATATCGAAAATGTAACTTTCCACCACCAGTCGGTCATTATACACTTCAGTAAAGGTGGAACTGATCTCTTTAAAATTCTGACGCTCAATCAGATTTTTTACATAAATCAACAATATAAGAAGGCTGACAATAAATAAGGCCTGAATTTTTTTTCTTCGAATTGATGACATGGTATTTTAGTAAGTAAAACTAACTAATTTTCTTCCTCAGTTTAGGCATTCTTAGACAGTTTGCCAAAAATTAAATTACTTGGTCCTATCCGGCATTTCATCATATACGCGGACATAATCGACGACAAGCTGCTGTGGCCAGATATCCGGGTCCACTCCTTCTCGACCTCCCCAATTTCCTCCGACTGCAATATTCAATATCAAGTGAAAAGGTTGATCAAATGGCCATTCCTGATAGCTTCCTCCCGTATTTTCAAAGGTGAAATACTGATCACCATCCACTAGAAAATCAATCTTTTCTTCTGTCCAATTGATGGCGTAAATATGAAATTCAGAATCAAAATCAGGAACTTGAATCTGCTTTCCTTTTTGGGTGCCTTTGACATGATTAAATGCCTCTGTATGGACAGTGCCATGAACCACTCCGGGATCATATCCCACATGCTCCATGATATCAATTTCCCCATTCTTTGGCCAGCCTCCATGGCGATTTTCCTCCGCTAGCATCCAGATAGCAGGCCAGGTACCCACTCCTTTGGGAAGCTTTGCCCGCACTTCTATGTAGCCATATTTCCAGGTTGCTTTTCCCCTAGTAAGCAATCGAGCAGAGGAATAGCCTTTTGGAAAATCCGTATCAGACCTTGCCTCAATGATCAAATGCCCATCTTCTACCCGGGCATTTTTAAGGTCTTTTTCTGTATAAAACTGCAACTCATTGTTTCCCCAGCCATGATCGCCCACATCGTATGTCCACTTGGTGGCGTCTGGCAATCCTGGAATTTCAAACTCATCAGACCAAAGGAGTTTCTGTGCTTGAAGAGACTCCGTATTGGTAAAAAAGAATATAAGTAAGAGGCTCAAAAAGGATTGAAAATAAACTTTTAATTTAATAGGCATGGAACTATTTTTTAGGTGAACAGGTTTTGTAACCGTTAATCTTTAATCTAATCAAAAATATAAATTTTATGTCATTACAACTGAAAGGAAACTGGAATCAACTGAAAGGACAATTAAAGCAGACTTACGCCGCATTAACTGACGATGATTTAAAGTTTGCCGAGGGACAGGAAGATGAGCTTTTGGGTCTTCTGCAGGAAAAAACCGGTGAAAAAATAGAAAACCTCAGAAAGATGATTTTTGAAACTGAGGAAGAAAGCAAATAAGTCTACCCTAACAAATATCGAAGAGGCTGGTTAAATTGATAATCAGCCTTTTTATTTAGGCTGTTTTTTCTCTCAATGGCTAATTGTAAATTGCCTACGCAAACCCAAATAAAAACCCATGGCATACTATCACAGACTCGGTCAGATTCCGCCCAAGCGGCACACGCAGTTTCGACAGCCAGACGGAAGCCTTTACAAGGAAGAGCTTGTCAGCTCAAAAGGTTTCTCAGGAATCTATTCCAATCTCTACCATATCTACAATCCAAACGAGGTAAAAACCATCGGTAAGCCCAAACCTTTCAAATGGGAAGTGGCTAAAGACCACGGCCTCCAACAGACCCATCTCAAAACATCAGGAGTAGGCACCACCGGTAAAGACTATCTCTCCGCCCGTCGCATGCTCATGATGAATAATGATGTCATGATGGGCATCTGCTCTCCGGAGCAGCGGAAAATGGACTATTACTTCAAAAATGCAGATGGCGACGAACTCATCTACATCCATGATGGTAACGGCGTTCTTTATTCTCAGTTCGGAAAATTGGAAGTGCGGAAAGGCGATTACATTGTGATCCCACGAACGACGATTTATCGGTTTGAATTTGAAGAAGAAGGTCCTTTGCGATTACTAGTCATCGAATCTCATGGTCCTATCGAGACAGTGAAGCGATATAGAAATGAAGTCGGTCAATTGCTAGAGCACTCCCCCTATTGCGAGCGGGACATTCGGCCTCCACATGAACTTCACATTGAAAAAGAAAAAGGTGAATACCTGGTTCAAATCAAAAAACAGGGGATGTTGCACCAATATTCTTATGGTCATAGCCCACTAGATATAGTGGGATGGGATGGCTACCTGTATCCTTATGCCCTGTCAATCTATGATTTCGAGCCTATTACCGGCCGAATCCATCAGCCACCACCAGTACATCAGACTTTCCAAGCTTGGGGCTTTGTGATTTGTTCTTTTGTACCCCGCTTATTCGATTATCATCCTTTGGCTATACCAGCACCATACAATCACTCCAATATTGATTCTGACGAAGTACTATACTATGCAGAGGGAGAGTTTATGAGTCGAAGAGGAATTGATCGAGGATCTTTCACGATTCATATGGGAGGACTGCCACACGGACCTCATCCAGGGACGGTGGAGAAATCTATTGGAGCCAAATCCACGGAAGAATATGCAGTCATGCTGGATACCTTCAGGCCGCTGCAGATTACCACAGATGCTTTGGATTTTGTAGATGAAAACTATCCTATGAGTTGGACGGATTGAAAGAAGATTAAAATTTAGAAAATCAAACACCCCAAAAAGTTTTTTGCTTTTTGGGGTGTTTTTTTAAATAGAATTTTCGATTAAAAGTATAATTAATATATCTCCTTTCTGTGCCCTAAATCAATCACATCTACCAACAGAATCTTGTCTTGTATTTCGTATAGGATACGGTAATTGGCTACCCTAATTCGATACCCCTCCCTACCTTTTAACTTTTTATATCCTTTGGGCCTTGGATTATCTGCTAATGCCAAAATGGCTTCTTTAATATTTGAAAAATAGGGGTCAGGAATCTTTATTAATTTCTTTTTGACTCTTTTTGCTATTCTAACCTTATACTTGCTCATTTTTTCTGGATTCTTCAATTTCCTTAAAGACCTCCTCAGCATCAAAAAATTCCTGATCTTCCTTTTTGGCCTCATCGAAAAGCCTAATATCATCCAATTCCTCTAACTCTTCCAAAATCGCTTTAAAATCCTTCATAGGGAGAATTACAGAAACTTTTTTCCCTTTTTTATCTGTAACATATTTTGGGTTGACACTTATCATAACGATTAATTTTAAAGATCTAATATTTGAACTTAGTTCACAGGTATGGCTTAAAATAAAGCTGCATATCTATCGAACGTACAAAAATAATCCAAGTTCTTTACCTTTCCGCAGTACTCTTATTTTGAAATAGCTCGTGGTTTTCATTTCCACCTGCGATCAAATAAGCCATCAAATCCTTCAACTCCTCCTCGTTGAGCCGATTGATTAATCCAGGAAGCATGATGGACACTTCTGAGTTTTTGGTGAAGGAAACTGTGCTTTTTGGCACCTCACGTAAATCATCTGGAGCAAATGGATTCTGAGACACAAAATACGCTTCCTCATTTTCATTCACCAGTCTTCCCACCACAGAGCCTCCATCTTTCAATTCAAATACGGTCGCATGGTATTGCTCCGAAATGACATCACTTGGATTGATGGTAGCTTCCAAAATATCTTTTTTGGAAAAACGGGTTCCTAATTGAGTCAAATCCGGTCCGACGATCCCACCCTCACCCTGCATGGTATGGCAGGACTGGCAAAGCGTGGCCTGATACATCGCCTTTCCTCTGAGATAATCCTGAGCTCCCAAATTATCCACCACTGCCAATGCCTCGTCTACAGTCCATCGTTTTCCGGGACCTTCTGGCTGAATCCCCGGTTCGATGATATCATTCCCACTCGCTGAAAGCAATTTTCCACCAGAAAGTTCATCGTATTTTTCAAAATCGGACGGATCTACCGATGCCAAAGCCATCTTTCTGGCACGATCCAAAAACCCCACATAGCTTCTGCCTCCTTTATATTCCGTCAGCGCATTTTTGATCCAGGCAAAATATTCTTCACGCATCGCTGGAGTCCATCCTTTTTCGGCACCTCCCAAAACAGTCGCATAGTAAGTAGCCTGAGCTGGAGGCACATTGGCAAGCATATTTGCGATATCCAAACCATACTGTGGATTTCTGAAAACCAATTCAGAAGAAGAAGTGAAGGTCTTTTGATAGTCTGCGTCGTCTTTGGCTGTTTGTAGCAATGCCAAAGTCTTCTCCACCGCATCAGGAGCTTCTAAATGCGTTAACAGCACCGAAAGGGATCGGTTTAATAAATTATCATCTGCCGGGAAATTGGGGGAAAGATAGGCTACCAAATCAGATTTGACCGGAGCAGCGGCATCATCATACCGATACAGAATAACCTCAACCGTTCGAAGCAAATCCTGTTTTTCTTTTTCAGAAAGTGCTGAATAATCTATTTCCATCAGGCCATTCAGCAAATCAATCGCATCCCCTCCAGATCCCTGACGAGCCAAGGCCAAACTGGCTTGGGTTTTCTTGACTGGATTTTTTTCTGAAGGGACTTTATCTCTCCAAGACTCCAACGGCTGATGCTCCAATGCTATCCGAGCCGCATACTGAACAAAGCGGTCTTCGTGATCTAAATTTTGCCAGGCCAATTCCAGACCTTCTGGCCCTGGATTTCTTTCGTGAAAGCTTTCCAATTCCCGTCTCAGCTTGGCTTCAGCGGGCAATTTCTCCACCGTCAAAGCTGAAACATCATCAGGATTCCCTGTGTAATAAACTCGGTAAAGATCCGACTCCAAGCGTCTACCACCCGTAGCAAAATACATCGCACCATCAGGTCCAATAGTTCCATCCGTCAGGGGAAGTGGTGAACCAGAAATAAACTCCTCCGCATTGGCGGAGTAGCTCGCTCCTTCTGGAGTAAGATGAACCGCATAGATAATCCCAAAACTCCAATCAAAGGCATACAAAGCCTTTTGATAGTTGGCGGGAAAAGCCGCTTCAGTTCCAAACATGACATTAGTCGGAGACCCTTGCCCGATATTCAAAACTGCGGGTAAATTGTCCGGGTAATTGGGTGACCATTTCGCATTTCCCGTTCGCCAGCCAAACTCCGCACCCGAGGTCACATGATTGATTCGGGTAGGCCGATACCAAGGCATCCCGAAGTCCCATTCCATATCTGAATCATAGGTAAAAAGATCCCCCACTTCATTATAGGCTATATCAAACTCATTCCGAAAGCCTGCCGCGACCAATTCCCAATCTTTACCTTCCGGATCAATGGTCGCGATCCAACCGCCGGGAGCCTGTCGGTTATTGGCATGACCACGTGGGTCTTTGATGAGAGGGAATAAATTGTCTTCATCCCATACCCTTGGAAGTCGATAATGATCCATCTCAGGCACATCCACATGATTACCTGCGGAAAGCACAATCCGGCTTCCATCCGGAGTCAATTTCATGGAGTGAGGTCCATGCTCACCCGGCTCTCCTGTAAAAGTCCGGATCTCGGTCACGGTCTCATACTGATCATCTCCATCCAAGTCCTGAATACGGTAAAGCCCTGTTCCTCTGGAAAAAGTCTCATTGGGATCGTGATTGACCATCACATAGATGGAATTGAAGGCAAAAAGCAGTCCTTGCGCATAGCCCATCCCCACTTGAGGCTCCTCCACATTTCCCACTATCATTTTCTCCACCTGAGGCTTGACTGAATCAGCACCTATCTCAGGAATAGTCAGGCGGTACAGAAATCCATATTGGTCTGCTGTGATCATCCGGCCTTTATCATCAAAAGTCATAGCTACCCATGACCCCTGATCGTTTTCGCCAGGACTATACAGATGCTCCACCGCAAAACCTTCGGGAAGCTTTAACTTGTCAATTTTAGGATTACCAGTGAGTTGACGCTCTGACTTGGGCTGCTGACAGCTAAATCCCAAGAGGACTAAAACGAGCAATGAAAGACTCGAGATGCTTTTAATTGAACTTTGCATGAAAACTTATTTTCAGAATGAAAAAGAAATTTAAAAAAAGCAAAATAGATTTCAGCCGAATGATACGACCGTTTACATAAAAAATCGGAAAATTTTATTTCATACAGAATGCATCTTGCTTATTTTAATCTCTTTTTTGAAAATAAAGCGATATTTTCAATTCTGAAATTGCCTCAAAAGCCCTTAAAAACCCATGAATCAAATTCGTCTTTTAATTTTTCTAGGTCTCGTTTCAATTTTCTCTGCATGCCAAGAGCAAAAGCATTTAGAATTGAGAAAAGATACCCGAATCGCTCTTATTGGGGGGAATTTAGCTTCCCGGATGATGGAGTATGGGTGGTTTGAAACCACCATGCATGCTCGTTATCCTGATTCCACACTTTTCATCCGAAACATGGCCGACCCAGGAGACACACCGGGATTCAGACCGCGATCTGCCACTAATGATCCTTGGGCCTTTCCAGGAGCAGAAGAATTCCAGGACGAATATGCCACCAACTCCAACTCACAGGGCTTTTTCGAAAAGCCCGATCAGTGGTTGACTAGACTGGAAGCCGATATCGTAATAGGTTTTTTTGGCTTCAGCGAATCCTTCCAAGGCTTGGAAAAGCTTCCAATCTTCAAAGACGAACTCGAAGCTTGGGTACTTCATTCTAAGTCTCAAAAATACAATGGCACTGATTCCCCTCAGCTAGCCTTGGTCTCTCCTATCGCCATGGAGGATATTTCTGATTGGAAGGATGTGCCTAATGGAAGCGATCAAAATAAATTTCTAGAGGCCTACACCCAGGCGATGGAAGAAGTTGCAGAAAAGCATGATTTGGTGTTTGTGGATGCTTTTTCGGCTAGTAAAAACTGGTACGCAGATGCTTCTTCCCCCTTAACACTCGACGGCTCTCAGCTGACCGAAGAAGGATATCAGCGCTTCGCCGAATTTTTGGCTGATCAGCTTTTTGGCCAGACTGATCAAAAAAGTCCTGAGAGACTTGCGTCCATTCATGAAGCTGTACAGGAGAAAAACTGGATGTGGCACAATGACTACAAGATTCCAAATGGAGTTCACGTATTCGGTCGTCGCTATGATCCCTTTGGTCCTGATAATTACCCATACGAATTGGAAAAAATCAGACAACTAACCGCAAATCGAGATTCTGCCATTTGGGCAAGCACCAAAGGAGAAAACTATGATTTGGCTGCAGCAGATGTGAAAACCAGAGACCTTCCTGAGGTAGAGACCAACTACAATCCAAAAGCCAATGGAAGCTTGGAATACAAATATGGAGAGGCAGCTCTTGCCGAACTGAAAGTGCCTGAAGGTTACAAAATCGAGCTTTTCGCCTCGGAGGAGGACTTCCCCGACCTCGCCAATCCCGTTCAGCTTTCTTTTGACAACAAAGGAAGACTATGGGTAGCTACCATGCCTTCCTATCCTCATTATAAGCCGGGCGATCCCAAACCTTCCGACAAACTCATCATCTTGGAGGATACTGATCAGGATGGAAAAGCCGATAAGCAAACGGTTTTTGCTGATGATCTTCACCTTCCTGTAGGTTTTGAACTGGCAGCGGAAGGAGTCTATGTATCTCAACTTCCCAACTTGGTATTGCTGGAAGATACCGATGGAGATGACCGAGCTGATAAAAGAACTATTCTTCTTTCGGGATTTGATGACCATGATACACACCATGCAATTTCTGCCTATTCTACTGACGAATCCGGGGCAATTTACATGGCGGAGGGAGTATTTTTACATACCAATGTCGAAACCTCCTACGGTCCGGTAAGGGCCACAAATGGCGGTTTCTACCGCTATGAACCCAAGCGACATAAATTAGAGCGTGTCAATCAGGTAGCCATTCCTAATCCTTGGGGAATTGCATTCGACGATTGGGGTCAAAACTTCTACCTCGAAACCTCCGGCCCCAATCTCAATTGGATGCTTCCGGGTTCGGTACTTCCCCGGTATGGAAACTCCAATTACAAAGGTCCCAACCTGATCGAACAGCAACAAATGGTCAGACCCACCTCGGGATTGGAATTTGTCTCTAGCAGGCATTTTCCGGAGGAAGTTCAAGGAGACGTCTTATTGAATAACACCATTGGTTTCTTGGGAACCAAGCAGCACAGAATGGTAGAAGATTCCGTAGGCTTTCATACCGAATACCGACAGGATTTGGTGAGTTCTACAGATCGTAATTTCCGCCCGGTTGATCTTGAATTTGCACCTGACGGCTCACTTTACATCGTCGATTGGCATAATATCCTGATCGGACACATGCAGCATAATGCCCGAGATCCATTGAGAGATCATGTACATGGTCGAATTTATCGAGTCACCTACCCTTCCCGACCTTTGGTAGAGCCTGCCAAAATCGATGGCGCCAGCATCCCCGAGCTTCTTGATAATCTGAAGCTACCCGAATACCGAACACGCTACCGAACACGAAGAGAGCTCAGAGGAAGGGATGCCGATCAGGTATATCAAGAGGTGAAAAATTGGCTTAGCCAGTTGGATACAGAAGACCCCAACTACGAACATCATCGCTTGGAGGCTCTTTGGGTGACTTGGGGAATCAATCGAGTCAATCAAAACCTACTTCAAGAGCTCTTGGATTCCAAGGATCATCGGGCTAGAGCCGCGGCTGTGAGAGTCCTTCGATACACCGGGCATCAAGTGAGCAATCAACTAGACCTATTGAAGAGTGCTGCTTCAGATCCACATGGAAGAGTTCGCATGGAGGTAATTGCCGCAGCATCCTGGCTTCCTCAAGAAGATGGCGTGGATATTTTGAGTGTGGTAGAAAAGCAGCCACAGGACAATACTTGGATTCCAAGAACTTTAGAAACGGCTATTGCACATATCAATGGTCTTTCTGTTGATGAGAAAAAAGAGGAAGACATCAAGTCCAACCTGACTGGGTCTGACCGTGAGCTTTTTGTCATTGGAAAGGAAATCTACGCACGCGAAGGCTTCTGCGCCACCTGTCATCAGCTCGATGGTAATGGTCTGACCGCTTCTCAATTCCCTCCACTCAAAGGTACGCCTTGGGTAACAGGAAGTCCTGAGCGCCTGATTAAAATTGTCTTAAACGGACTTCTCGGTGAAATCGAAGTTAATGGTCGGGTCTACCCGGGTCAAGTGCCGATGACCCCTTATGCAGGCATGCTCAATGATACGGAAGTTGCAGCCGTTTTGACCTATGTAAGAAACTCATTTGGGAATCAAGCGAGCCCCATTTCTCCTGAGCTTGTCAAGCAAGTACGTGAGGAAGTGAAAGACAAGGAAGGATTTTGGAGTCCCGAGGAACTGCTAAAAATGCATCCGATGGAAAAGAACTGATAAGCTGACTGTAAATCAGATAATCAGAATTGGAAAGATGCCAGAACCTAAAAGAAAATTTACTTTGATCTGAGGGATTTTATTTGAAGTCCGACACCCGCATTCCTTTTCGGAAGGTATCAAAGCCAAACATGGTGGGTTCATAAGTCCCTACAAAGTCCACATTCATTTCTGGATCAATTGCCTCTTCCATTCCCATCAACCAAAATGCGGCATTGATTACAAGCCTTCGCAATCCTTCACTATGAAAATCCATAGAAGCTCCCATGGTCGTCGCGAAAGCCATTCCCTGCTTTCCACCCTCGAGTTGGTAGGGTTTTGTCCAAGCGATAGGCATCAGGGCTTTCTCCCAAATCAATTCCGAATTAGGGTCAAGCTCAGCGGTACTTTGACCTTGTACCAACACATTGGCTGACTCAGGAAGATGGCGAATCCCATAGACATCCGAAGGACCCCAAATATCTTTGACACCACGAAGAATCGGATGCTCATTATTTTGATCTACTCCATCAATCAAGCCCCGGGTACCCTCTTTACCATGGACGCCGTGGTGATTGACCCAGGTCTCTCCAAATATCCGCTGACCAAAGCCCCGCTCCCATCCCGGAGCCTTACTCATCCAGTCCCATTTGGCAAACTTGGATTCTTTATTCTTTTGGTAAAAAAATGCATGTGTGGAAGTCCTCAAACCAATAACAGGCTTGCCTGCCATCAGAAAATCTTCAATGTATTGGCTTTGCTCATCCGGCAGTTCCCGAAAGCGAATCAGCATAATCATCAAATCGGCCGACTGCAAATGCTCCAATCCAGGGATATTGTTTTGATAATTGGGTACTACATCCCCTGTCTCCGGATGAATCGGAAAAAGGACAGTCGTCTTAAATCCAAAACGTTCTGAAAGAATCTTCGCAAGCATCGGCATACTTTCCTCCGAACGGTACTCATCATCTCCCGCCACCAAGACCACATGCTTTCCTTTTCCGGGACCCTCTTCTCCTTCAAACTGCAGAAAAGTTTCGCCATTTTGACCAAAAGAAGAAACAATAACTGAAAGCAGAAAAATGACCGAAAGTATGTTGATTTTCATGGGATTAAAGTTTAGGCTTTTTTGCTTTCTCTGATTTTTTGAAATATCAAAATAGGAAAAAACACTAGAATACCCACTACCAAACCAATCAGTAAATCCTTCAAAATCCCAGGCACATTCGGTAAAAGATGGTGAAAGAAATCAATATTATGTCTAAAAATCCCTCCAGAAACTAACAGCAGAGCAATCGTACCAATAAAGCCGAGTGCTCGCACCACCCAAGGCAACCCCTTCACAAGGAGTATCCCAACCTTATCAGAAAAGCTGTCTTTCCGATCGTTCAGTGCTATCAATTTATAACCCAATTCATCCATTCGCACGATCAATGCGACGATTCCATAGACACCTACTGTCGCCAACATAGCAATCACAGAAACAACCAAAATCTGAGTCGTGAGTGACTCGTTGATGACAGTTCCCAAAGCAATAATCACTATCTCTACAGAGAGAATAAAATCAGTAGTAATAGCAGATTTGATCTTCTGTTTTTCTAGTGCCAATATTTCCTCTTTGGACAGTTCTACATCCAACCGAGCCTTATCTTCATGAGAGGGGACCAAATAATGGTAAATTTTATCTGCACCCTCATACGCCAAATATAAACCACCAATGATCAAAATAATGGTCACTGCCAATGGAACAAAAGCACTTAAAAGAAAGGCCAACGGAAGAATAATCAGCTTGTTCAAAAAGGAACCTTTGGTAATCGCCCATAAAACGGGAAGCTCCCGATCGGGCAAAAAACCGGAGGCTTTTTCGGCATTCACTGCCAAGTCATCTCCTAAAATCCCTGCTGTTTTCTTTGCAGCCACTTTACTCATGACTGCCACGTCATCCATCAGCGTGGCGATATCGTCCAAAAGTGCAAATAATCCTGAAGCCATTTTTTTGATTTAAAATTCGAAAGGCTCAAGTTTCAAATTTGAAAGTTAAAAAAAAAGTTTTTCTTGTGTGTCGCTCATTTTTTGAAAAAGTATAGGCCTTGTGGAGGTCTTTCTGCCAGATAGCTAATTGTAATCTTTTGGCATAGTCTTCTGCCGCTCCTCCAATCAGCATTTGTGGTATTCCTTGCTTTTTGTAAATTGATTTTCAATCTCTTCAAACCCTGTAACCTATGAATCAACTTAATCGCCGCGAATTCCTAAAGGGATCTTCTGCATTCATGACCCTTGCTAGTTTTGGTCTATTTGGTATGGACTTCAAAAATCCAGATGGCCCTATCCGAACAGCCTTAATCGGAGCAGGTTGGTATGGGAAATCCGACCTTTTCCGATTGATCCAAGTAGCAGAAATTGATGTCGTAGGCTTGGCCGATCCGGATAAAAATATGCTTGAAGCTGCCGGAAAGCTGGTTTCAGAGCGACAAAAGTCCGGCAAAGTCCCTCCACTCTATGAAAATTATCAGGAACTTCTAGCAAAGGAAAAACCAGAACTTGTTTTGATCGGCTCACCGGACCACTGGCATGCCTTGCAGGCGATTGACTCCCTCAAAGCCGGAGCACATGTCTATCTTCAAAAGCCCATCTCGGTTGACGTGATCGAAGGTGAAGCTATCCTAGCTGCCGCCCGTAAATACAATCGCGTAGTACAAATCGGAACACAGCGAAAATCCACTCCTCACTTGATCCGAGCAAAGCAAGAGATCATCGATACCGGAAAGCTGGGCAAAATATCCCATGCGGAGGTTTGCTGCTATTTCCACATGCGGGCAAATGGGAATCCTCCAGTTCAGGAAGTCCCGGATTTCTTTAATTACGATCTTTGGACTGGTCCTGCACCGCTTCGCCCTTACGATGGGCTACCGCATACGCGTTGGTGGAGAACTTTTATGGAATATGGCAATGGCATCACCGGGGACATGTGCGTGCACATGCTTGATACGGTTCGTTGGATGCTGAAATTGGGCTGGCCTTCTCAGGTCACCGGCACAGGAGGTATTTATGTGCAAAAGGATGGTAAATCTAATATTGCAGACACCCAAACAGCCATTTTCGAATTTCCTGAACTCAACGTAGTCTGGCAACACCGTACCTGGGGCAATCCGGTTGATCCGGAATACCCTTGGGCCTTTAAAATCTATGGTGAAAATGGAATGCTAGCCGGAAGTACCATGCAAGCAGATTATTTCCCCTATGGAGATGAGGAAGAACCCATTCACTATGATGTGGTCTATGAAAAAGAGGAGTATCCGGAGGATGTCACCGAAGATCGGATCGAGCTAAATGCTGCTCCTGCTACCCGCCTCCACATGAAGGATTGGCTCAAGGCAATCGACAACAATACCCGACCCATCGCTGATGTGGAGGAAGGTCATATCTCTACTGCTTCCTGTATTCTAGCTAATATCTCCATGGAGCTTGGTGGCAGACCACTTCGCTACGACCCCAAATCAATGACTGTAATCGATGATCCTGAGGCTACAGCAAAACTCCGAAGACCCTATCGGGCACCGTATCAGCACCCGGAACCAAGTAGGGTTTGATCCGAAAAACGCATTAGACATTATTATCCATTTTGAGATCATCATAGAGAAAGGTCTGCCAGAGGTTTGAATCTCTGGCAGACCTTTCTATTCTGATTCTTAAATTTTTATTCGAAATCTTTGAGAAAATCGTCCATGCCTTCGGCATTTTACAAACCTTTACGTTTCCTCTTTCCTTCCAGCCATTAAAATGGCTGGCTAAATAGTGACTCATGCCTACGGCATTTATGCGATCAAAAGATTAATAAATTAAGTAACATTTTCTGCTTTAGAGTTCTTGATAGAAGCCTTTGAATTAGGGCTTAAAAGTTCAATCAGCCGGTACTTGATTAATGACTCCATCTGTGATTTGTACAGAATTACCTTGAGCATCAGTCCCGGATACACTGAATGTTCCGCTTACCGTACTACCTACTTCGGTGATTTCCACTGTTCCGGAATTTCCACTTGCCCCCCCTGAACCGCTCGCTTTGAAATACTGAAAACTCGCATCGCCCGAAGACCAATTTTGCCCGACTATAGGATAAGAACCTGGAGCAGTTCCATAAAAATCAATCTCAATGTTTTCGTAGGAAGTTCCCGAACCATTTTCATAATAAACCCGGGTTCGCTGACCGTTGATATCAAACCAGACCGCATCTACCTGAACATCGGTACCATCCAGCTTGAAACAAATTTTCCCGGCAGGGCAATCCCCTGCCACCGGACTCATATCCTCATCCTCTCCGCAAGAAGAGATCAATAGAATGACAAAAAAAGCGAAAAGTAATTTTTGAAAATTCTTCATGGTTTTTATTTCAAAGTTGCCTGGATTCAGATCGAAAGTCCATACGACAAATGCCCTAAATAGGCTGGACGTTTCCTGAATATTAAGTAAATGCTATCTCCTTAGATTTTTAATAAAACAAGCTTAACGCCTTGGGAAAGGACAGGGAAAGGCTTTTGCCTAATTTTGAATTGTACAGCAAATACTTTTTAACTCCTTGCATACACTTTTTACCCCGGCTTGTCCGGGGTTTATTTTTTCCTAAATCTTCGATAGAAAATCACTTGGGATTTTATGCCCTTCTTGTACCTTAGTTGGGTAAATCAAGCACTATGGAAATAGCTACCACGCCCAGCAAGGAACTGAATTTTGATCGGAAAAAACTCAGCACCACCAAGCTTTTGGAACTCTACGAAGCGCTCATCATTCCGAGACGAATTGAGGAAAAAATGCTCATTCTTCTTCGACAGGGTAGAATTTCCAAATGGTTTAGTGGCTGGGGACAAGAGGCAGTCTCGGTTGGGGCAGTGCAGGCATTGATGAAGGACGAGTTTATCCTACCCATGCACCGGAACTTGGGGATTTTCACCGGAAGAAAAATCCCACTCACCAAACTTTTTGCCCAGTTTCAGGGAAAAAAGTCGGGCTTTACCAAAGGACGGGATCGATCTTTTCACTTTGGATCGGTAGAGCATCACATCGTGGGGATGATCTCCCATTTGGGTCCCCAGCTTGCCATTGCGGATGGTGTTGCCTTGGCAAATCAGCTCTCAAAAGAAAAGAAAGTCACGCTGGTTTTTTCGGGGGATGGGGCGAGTTCGGAGGGAGATTTCCATGAAGGGCTCAATGTGGCAGCGGTTTGGAAGTTGCCTGTCATCTTTGTGATCGAACACAATGGATATGGGCTTTCCACACCGAATCAAGAACAATTTGCTTTCAAAAATTTTACAGACAAGGGACCCGGCTACGGAATGGAGACGGTCCGAGTCGAAGGTAATAATATCCTCGATGTCTATCAGACGATCAGCGACCTTGCGAAAGATATCCGAAAAAATCCTCGCCCAGTCCTCGTGGAAGCGATCACCTTTCGGATGCGGGGTCATGAAGAAGCTTCCGGAACCAAGTATGTCCCTAAGCAAGTCATGGAGGAGTGGTCCAAACTTGACCCCGTAGAGAATTACGAATTGTACCTCGAAAGCCTCGGGGTGCTGGATGAGAAAAATAAGGAGCTAATCAATCATAAAGTCCGAAAGGCCATCACGGAGGCTTGGGAAATCGCCTTTGCAGAAGAAGCTATTTTACCCGATCTAGCGGAAGAACTGGCAGATGTCTATGCGCCTTTTGACCAAGAAGTGGTTAAACCCAGTTATGGACAAAATTGCGAAAAGCGATTTGTCGATGCCATCAGTGACGGACTTCGGCAATCGATGGAGAAATTCCCAAAGCTCGTCCTGATGGGACAGGATATCGCCGAATATGGCGGGGTCTTCAAAATTACCGATGGATTTGTCAAGGAATTTGGCGCAGACCGAGTACGAAATACCCCACTTTGCGAAAGTGCAATCATCGGTACTGGTTTGGGACTATCGGTGAAGGGCTACAAAGCCATGGTCGAGATGCAGTTCGCTGATTTTGTTTCCGTAGGTTTCAATCAGATCGTCAATAACCTCGCAAAAATCCACTACCGCTGGGGACAAAAAGCAGACTTGGTCATCCGCATGCCTACCGGTGCAGGGGTAGCCGCCGGACCTTTCCATTCCCAATCCAACGAGGCTTGGTTTTTCCACACTCCCGGCTTGAAAATCGTCTATCCATCCAACCCTTACGACGCCAAGGGCTTGCTGAATGCAGCCATCGAAGATCCAAACCCCTATTTATACTTCGAGCACAAAGCCCTCTATCGGTCCTTGAGCGAAGAGATTCCTGATGACTACTATACCGTAGAAATCGGGAAAGCAAAACTAATCTCCGAAGGGGAGCAAGTTTCTATCATCACCTATGGAATGGGGGTGCACTGGGCAAAAAAAGCCACGGAGGAATTGGGGCTTTCGGCAGATATCTTAGACTTGCGTACACTTCTCCCCTGGGATCAGGAAGCAGTCAAATCGACTGTAAAAAAGACCGGAAAGGTGATTTTCCTTCAGGAAGATTGTCTGACGGGAGGAATTGGGGCGGAAATTTGCGCATGGATTTCGGAGCATTGCTTTGAATATTTAGACGCTCCGGTGATGCGGGAAGGAAGCTTGGACACTCCGGTGCCTTTTGCCCCGAATTTGGAAAAGCAATTTTTGCCTGAGGGAAGGTTTAGAGAAAAGTTAAAAAACTTAGTAGACTTCTAACATTTTCAGTGAACAGGGGAAGAATAATTTCGTAAAAAAGAGGAAAGTTCGAGTCTATGAGAAAACTTCTTTTTTTACCCTTACTTTTTCTTGCCTTGACCGCAAAAGCCCAATTCTTCCTTGCCGGCGGCCATTTCAACGGTTCTGTACCTGTGGGCAAGTTGAAACAAGAAACAGGATCCCTCTTTTTCCCAACCATCTCGGGGATATTTTTGTATGAATTCCAGACTGCTCCCCTGCAGGTAGGATTGGAATTAGGCTATGGGATTTACGGTTCTAAACTGGAAAGAAGAACAGATTTATATGCCGGTTTTTCGGACGAACTGAGACTACGGAGAAATAACAATCTCGCTACAGGCATGGCAGTCATTCGTTACCTGCCATCAGTCAACACCAAGCTTACACCCTTTATCGAAGCACAGTTTGGGGCGAATTACCTGTACACACGCTATAAAATCCGGGAAACCATCCTTTCGGAGGAAAGCATAGAAAGTGGTAAAGATTTCGAAGATTGGGCCTTGGCCTATCGGATAGGTGGAGGAATTCAGATTCCTTTGGATGAATTTCTAAGGCTGGAATTCCGGGCTACCCTACAAGATGGAAATTCTGTACGCTTTCTGCAGCGTGGAGATGTTTCTTACCTACCCGATGAAGGAATATTTGATTATAATTTCCGAAGAAGCCCTTTGCAATACATGACCTTTTCTATTGGGTTGATTCACTATGATGTTTTTCATTAAATCAATCCATCCATTCCTTTAAAAAATTCTCATACTCCTCCTCAAAACTCGGATTCATCAAACTTATGACTTTTCCATCTTGGATATTCAGGACGATGCCAGTCATATCTCCTTCAAGATTCCCCTTACGAAATGAATCCTCAGGGTCAAAAATCGCAGGAAAGGAAAAACGCTTTTCTTTCATCCAATTCTTTAACTTCTCCTCGCTTTTTCCTCCGTAATAAAAAATGAAGTTGATTTCGGGAAATTTCTCACCTAGCGATTCCCAGTTTAGATTGAAAGTGGCTAGCTCCCAAGTTAAATTCCGATTATAAACCACTACTTGGAACTCCTGGTTTTCAACCAAAAATAAATTATTCACACCAGAATCTAGGGACAACAACTTACAGTCCAAACAATGACGAATGACCTTACCTGTATTGTCTTGAGTCTCTTTTTTATTTACCCAAAAATCAAGCCTACGACCAAAATCAGCGAGGCAATTAAAATACTATTTTTCAAGCCTGCCATATAGGATTACCGGATTAGAATCTTCTACTAAAACCTTCAACTGCTCTCGGACTTCCTCGGTCACATTCAACTCATCTATGCGCTGAATCAAAGCCGGTGCATAAGCAATGAATAGTACATGGCTTCCAACCAAAGCAAAAGGGGAATAGTATTCTGGAAAATTGTCTTGGGTGATTTCTATTTTTCGGCTTTCCCCGCTTACTCGGTCAATAATTAAAAGCTCCTTTCGATAGTCTCCTTCGCGCTGTAAAACTATATCTGCAAGGAAAAACTTCTCGTTTTCGAAAATTGAATACGTATCCGCAAAACCATTTTTATTCAGTTGCTCAAAAAGCTGAAATGGATCTTCTATCTCCCATATTTCGTTTGGTACGGAATAGCTGCCAAAGTCAATTTTATAGGCTAGCTTCAAGGAATCACTCTGCACCTCATAAATCTCGGGAAAAAGCGGTTCACGAAACAAAAGTCTTTTTCCACCTTCAAAAAATGAATTTTCGGCAAAGGGAATCAATGCGTCATTGAAATCATTAAACAATCGCTTTTCAATAACTTTACCCATCTGATCGACACGCTGTAGTCGATAATCACCCACGGCTTTGTTCAACCCCGAATACAACCAAAAGCTACCATCTTCATTAGGATAAAAAGAAAAGGCAGAGGCTTCTGTTTCAATGGTTTTAACTAGTCTATGATCAGGAATATAAAAGAAATTCAAATCGATATGATCCCCTTTTCCTGTATTTGCAATCAATGTATCTCCGTGAATTCGAAACTCCTCAAAGCGTAAAACCTGACCCGGAGCCTCGCCCACTTCTGTGATTCTACCTAGATGCTCTCCTTGGGGTGAAAAGTGATGAATCGCTTTTGGTCCGTTGTAATTGGAAACAAAAAAACCATGTTTTGAAAATACTGTCCTCAGTTCACTTCCCAGCAATTCTAGTGTATCCGAACCCAATAGAATTGCCTGATCGATCAACAGTTTATCTTCTTGAATAGGAATATTAACTAGCTGAATGGTCTTGACTTGATTTGGGTCGTTTTTAGAAGAATTACAAGCCAAAAAGCCCAATAAAACAATTAGATATAAAGATTTGGTCCATCTCATAATTCTTGAATTATATTGGATTCTGATGATAGCATTCAATGAGCAGGATTAAGTTATTTTCCCCTCCTCCAAAACTTCCAACTCCGCTTTTTCTTGACCTTTGTCTCCTTGACTTGGACCTCATTAGGAAGTGCTACTTTCTCCTTTTTCCAAAGGAAAACCGGCAAAGCCCAGAATACTCCCAGCATACTGAAAACCAAGCCCCCGATGGTACCAATCGCGAGTGAAAACCAGAAAATCTCATTTTGCCCTTCCATGATAAAGGGAATCAAGCCAAAGCAAGTAGATAAAATGGTCAGTAAAATCGGAATGGCTTTTCCGGCAACTGATTTGAGCACATTGCGATTATAGGCCCCTGTCGTTCTGTTGTTCAGGTCATTGACAATAAAGATCCCGGCATTCACCGCCAAACCACCCAGCATCACAAAGGCCGCATAGCCTCCCTGATCAAAATAGAAATCAAAGAGCGAGAAGATCAAAAACAACCCGATAAAACTGATGGGAATAATAGCAATGATATACACCGGCTGCTTGAGATTCTCAAAGAGTACCGCACAAATCATAAAAATCCCCACAATCAAAAATGCCAACAAGGAATACTGTCGCTTGGCTTTTTCATAGCTGAATGACCAGGTCCGCTTTTCGGCCGTGTAGCCAATCGGCATAGTCTGCTTCATCTCATCGAGCACTTCATCCAAGTATTCATTTCCGAATTTGGCCGATCCCATGTACTCAAACGCCACTGCCCGGATGTATTGCCGATCTTCTTTGTTTAGCGCATTGGTCGTCGTCTCCTTGGTGAGCGTCCCAAAATCCGAAATCTTAAAAATCCGCTCAGCTCCTCCGACTAGGCCTTTTTGCTCCAAGTCAAACTTGCTGAAATCATTGGATTTGGCTTCACGAATGACCATCCCATAATTTTTCTCTTCCAGCGTCAGCGAACCGCTTGGCCCCTGCGGCTTGCTCAGATCCAGCATGGTATTGATCAGCTCGAATTGGTTGGTCTCTCCGAGGGCGATTTGATTTTGATCCAGACGAAGCACGTATTCCTCAGTTTTCTGCTCTCCCCAACCCAGTCTCTCATTTGTATTAACCTCCTGAATCCGTTTATGCTTCAGCAGCTTTTCTGCCAAAATCTCTGCCTGTCGCTCCAGTTCGTCGAAGTTGTAGCCCTTCATCGTCACCCGAAAAGAAGGAATCCCCTCTCCTCCTGCCCCGGTATAGAAGCCCTGCCCTACACCATAGATATTCCACTGTGCACCACTCCAATCCGTGGACTTGACGGATAGCTTGCCTTTGAGTTGATAGGGCAAAGCGGAGTTTTCATAGGCCTCCTTAAAAGTAATTTCTATTCTTCCTTGCTGCCCGGAGTAGACAGAAGTGACAAACTTATCGATCCCTTCCACGTCCTTCAGATAAGCTTCAAACTCCCGCATGATAAAGTCCATCTGATCCAGGGTATTCCCGAAAGGCAATCGGGCCGAAACATACAATCGGGTCTTCTCGGCTTCCCGATAGGAGCTTTTCTCAAAAACTCCCCGGACAAACATCCGCAAGGAACCACCCAAGGCTTTGTCCACATAAGGTCGGACTTCCTCTTGATAGAAGGTGTTTCCGACTGTTTTATTGTACCATTCCTGTCCTTCCCACTTGGCAGGAAGGTAGAAAATCGGAATCCCAAAAAGTAAAACAATCAGCGTAATAAAAGCTTTGCGATAGCGGGCAGTCCAGGACACCGTCCGCTCAAATCGATTCAAGTATTTCGCCCGCTTCCGAAGTTGCGGCATACTAAGTTTCCGACCTTTTCTAGCGGAATCTTTAAAAAGTAATTCGTATAGTGCCGGAGTAAAAAAGAGCGCAATCAGCAGTGAAATCCCCAACATCACGGAGACGACGATGGAAAACTCTATCAAATTTTTCTGATCCTCCTCGGGGAGGAAAAAGACAATCATTAATGCCGCGATCGTCGTCAATGAGGCCGCAAGCAAGGCCAAAAACACCCGCCTATTTCGATGCTTATGCAGGTGATCGATCATGATGATGGCATTATCCACGATCAGACCAAAGCTAATAGTCAAGCCGGCCAAAGAGTAGAGGTGAATATCCACCTGGAGGAAATAGAGCACGATAGCACAAAGGCTGAGATTGACCAAAATGCCCAAGAAAAGAACAGCAAGGTATTTGAGATTGCGATTGATCAAAAAGATAAAGACAATCAAGATCAGAATGGAAAGCCCAGACCGCTTGTAGATCTTATCCAGTTCCTTGTCGAGAAACTCGGTATCATCCCGCTCCAGGCGAACCTCAAATCCTGCCGGCAGAAGAACCTTGGTCCCTTCCACCGCCGCTTTGAGATTTTGCGCCAGCAATACCTTATTGACTCCATCCCGATTGAAAATGGTCAAGGTCACCGAATTATTACCGTTGATTCGGTAGTAGGATGAGGGCTCGGCTTCCTCCAGGGTCAATTTGGCTACGTCACGCAGCAGCACATCCTTGCCCTGTACCTGCGCCACCCGAAGATTTTCCAATTGATCCCTATCCCTCAGGGATCGGTCCACCTGCACAAAGAGGGTTTTACCTTCATTATTGAGCACGGAACCGGGAAAATTCCGCCCAAATGCCTGATTGATTCGGGTGTTGAGTTGAGAGCGGGTCAGGCCGTATGCTTGTAGCTTTTGGATGTCAAAAGTGATGTACAATTGCAGGTCTGTGGCTCCCCGTACCGACACTTCCTCCACTTCCTCGAAACGGGTCAAAGCCGGCTTGATAATATCCTCGGCGATCTTTTTGATCTCAAAAGCAGCAAAGGGTCCATTGACAGAATAGGTCAGAATCGGGGTCTTTTCATCGGTTCGGGCTTGATCGCTTTGAGACACCGTGGGGTAACTGAGCCTGGAGTCCAATTGGGGAAAAATCTGACGGATCAGCGAAAGCACCTCAAAGCGCTTGAGCTCCATATCGGCTTTCTTATCAAATCTGAGTGTGATTTGCCCCCGGTCGTAATTGGAGATGGAAGTGATGTTTTTTAGCTCCGAAAGTTGGGAGAAAGCACCCTCCAAAGGCGAGGTGGCCAGTTTTTCGATAATCTCCGGCGAACTTCTCGGAATGCCATAGGCAATGGTCAAAACGGGTTCTTTTTCCCGGGGATTGAGATCCACCGAAAGCAAAGGAATGACCGCCACTCCGAGAATGGCCAATACCACAAATGCAATTAAAACCCGAAATGGTGTCATCTTACGCCTCCTTCAATTTTTTCTTTGACACAAAAAACCAATACGCCAATGGAACGAAATACAAGGCCGTCAGCGTACCGATCGTCAGACCTCCGATCACCGAATACACCAAAGGCCGCTGCAAGTCTGCTCCCAAGCCTGAACTGAAAATAATCGGAATCAAGGCCAAAATCGTCGTGATTGAGGTCATCAAAATCGGCTTGAGCCGAATCTGACCTGCTTCGTGCAAGGCCATTTCCAGGGCATCTTTTGGATCTATCTCCGGTCTATCCACGTATTCCTTTCGCAGTCGGTTGATCGTATCGATCTTCAAAATGGCATCATTCACCATAATTCCCAGCATAACCACCAAGCCGATAGCAGACATCACATTCAGCGAAGCTCCTGCCAGGAGCAAAACCAAAAATGCCCCCGCTATACCCAATGGCAAGGTCAAGACTACAATCAAAGGCTGAATAAAGCTTTCGAACTGTGCAGCCAAAATAAAATAGAGCAAGAGCACTGAAATCAGCAAAATCCCGATCAATTGCTGAATATTTTCCTGATCCTTGAAGTATTGCCCTACCATACTGACTCCTAGGTTGCGATCGGCACCCCATCGGATGAATTCCGAATTGTAGCTATCCGGATTAGGCGCAGTGACAAGTACGGATTGATAGATGCCGCCTTTATCAGCTGTCACATATTTGTAGTGATCTTCATAGCGAAAGTCCACAAATTCACCCAAAGTATAAAAGGACGAATCGGAAGTAGTCAACTGCGTGGTTCGAAGCAGATCCTCAAAGCGAGTTTCCGATTCCTTCAGCCGAATGGGAGTAATCTCTCCAAATCGACGGATATCGGTGATGGTATAAGTACCAAACAAGCGAGAAAGCTGCTCCTGAACTTGATCGACAGCAATCCCATAAGTGGCCAAGCGATCTGCTCGCAGGGTGAAAACCACCGAAGCTTCTTTCTGCAATCCCGGTCCTCGCTCCCAGTCAGACACGGGGAATTGACTGAGCCATGGATCCATTTTCTGTTCCTCGATCGGCTCTTTTGATGTCAGGTCTTTCCAGCGTACCTCGTAGTACGGAAGTGTAGAATTGAAGAGCTGATCGAAGGCATTGGGCGCATCGCCTAGTTGGAAGTTGGCATTCGGGTAGTTTTCCGAAAGGTAGCTTTCCAGCTCCTTGAGTCGCTCCTCTTTGGCCTCAGTAGACGAAAAAAGAAAATAAAGCAAAGATTGCTGAATGGAGTTTTCTCCATCGAAGAGCAGGAATTGACGTACTCCCACATCCGCCTCTGCCTTTTCGTAGCGACCGTCCAAGGAACGCATCAAAGCGATGACCCGATCTCTGTTTTCGGAGGCTGAAATGGGCTCATTCCAATCGATCTCCAGCGTGGCATCAAACTTTTCGATTTGTGGTAAGCCTTCTGAATCCAGCCAAATACTGAGTCCTAATCCCAAGGGAATCAATAGGGCAAAAATGGCTAAAGCAAGTTTTCTACTTCCAAAGATTCCCCGATATCCACGATCGTAGAGTTTGAGGATTTTGCTGAAAAAGACCCCTTCTCCACCCTCTTCGGTCTTTTTGCTTCTGCTGAAAAAGAGAAAATATAGCAAGGGCAAAAGAATAAAGGCCACTGCCAGTGAAACGGATAGAATCGCAGCAACTGCCACAGCCTGATCGAAAAACAAAGCTCCGGAAATTCCACTCAAAAAGACCAAGGGTACAAATACCGAAAGTGTGGTCAGCACCGAACTGATCAAGGCGCTCATCACTTCATTGACCCCTGCCACGCAGGCCTCAAAGAGGGATAGGCCTGACTCTCGCTTGCGGGTGATATTATCCAACACAATAATGGCATTGTCTATCAGCATCCCGATCCCAAGGGCCAGACCTGAAAGGGAAATGATATTGATCGAAATGTCGAAGAAGTAAAAGACCAAAAAGGAAATCAATAAGGAGGAAGGTAAACTCACCCCAATAATGATCGGGAGTCGATAATCTTTCATAAAAAGAAAGAGAACCCCAAAGGCGAAAAGCCCTCCAAACAGTAAAGAGGTTTGCAGATTGGAAATGGCCGCGTTCAGCAAGTTGGACTGATCCTGTGTCAGTTCGAAATCTACCTGAGGGTAATCGGTCTTGAAGAGCTCCAAGGCTTCTTTCAATTCCGGAATCAATTCGTTCATCTTGGCAGCGGCCTGCTTATGAACAGTAATCACCAAAGCCTCCTTTTCTCCAAAAAGGTGGTAACCAAGCATTTCCTGCGCCTGATAGCTCACTTTCGCCAGACGACCTAATGGGATAATTGCCCCCGAAGGAGCTGACACAGGAAGACTCTCAATATCAGTTGGCGTATCGACGCGGGTGGCTAGTCTCAGGTAGTAGCGAAACTGCCCATCTTTGACCGATACACCGGGAAGCTCCGAATTTCCCGCCTGAATGGCATTGATGACTTCCTGCTGTGTCATGCCCAGGGCACGAATCGCTGCCTCATTCGGCTCTACCGTGATTATCCGGTCTTTTTTTCCATTGATATCTACAAGTGACACACCGGGAAGTTGCTCAATCCGCTTCTTTAGTACATTCTCCGCTAGAAGGCTTACCTCGATCTCATCTACTCCTTCTTTGGGAATGACTTGTACCCGAGCCACCGGAATATCGGAGGTATTGATGCGGATCACTTCCGGACGGGTCAGGCCTTCAGGAAGTGAATTGGTGATTCGGTCGATCTTTTCATTGACATCGATATAGGCAAGCTCCATCTGCGTGGAGTAATTGAAAGTAAGTCGAATCGTCCCAACCTCAGACCCGGCTTTGGAGTCCATTTCCTCCAGGCCGTTCAGCGTAATCAAGCCTTCCCGGATGGAACGCAATACGTTCTGCTCGATAGCCTCAGGAGAAGCATTGGGGTAATTGATCTTGACTACGATCTGAGGCACATCGATCGGCGGGAGCAGCGATATGGGCAACATCCGCAGGACGATGAAAGAGAAGACCATCAAGGCCGAAAAAGTCATGAATACGGCTATAGGCCGTGCCAGTAAAAATCTTACCATAACTTATTCGCTTACGATTTGAACAGGTGCCTGATGTGCTAGCTGCAGATTATTGGTCGTGATGACAGTGCTGCCTGAGGTGATACCATCCAAAATCTCTATTTCCTGCCCATTATCCTTCCCTACTTCCACATAGTTCCAGCGGGACTCATTGTCCTCGATGGTAAAGACTACGGCTCGGCCGGATCGATACACCACCGCATCTTTGGGGACGACCAGAGAATTGGACTGCGGAGCGCGAATGATCGCCCGGGCATTCATCCCCGGGAGGAGGTTTTGAGTTCCCGTGAGACGAATAACAACCATCACCAAACCACTCTCATCTACTTTGGGATTAATTGCGATAACTCTTCCTTCCAAGGCTGTTTGCGTATTAGATACGGGATAAACTTCCGCCTTTTGATTAATGGAGATGAGACCGATATCGGATTCCAGGACTTTCACCCGAAGCTCCAGATTATTGGTACTGAGGATTTCGCAAAGCTCGGCATTGGAACTGATCAGACTCCCCATTTTGAATTGAAGATCGGCTACTTTCCCACTAATGGGGGCTTTGACTTCGCAGCGCTCGAGATTAAGCTGTGCCTCCTTGAGTTCGATTTCGGCGAGAAATACGCCATTCTTTGCTTTGAGCTGCTGTTCTAAAAATGTCTTCCGCTCTTCATCCCCTGATGCAAAATCTCGGGAGAAACCCAATTTATCATTTTCGAAGGATGCCTGCGCATTTTGAAGGGCGATTTGGGCTTTCTGAAGACGTATCTCCGCTTCGGTGGGGTCGAGCTTGGCGATGACCTGACCCTTGGTGACAGACTGACCTTCACGGATAGGTAGCTCGATGAGATACCCAGGTTGCTCAATGACCGCCTTGACTTGGGCAGCAGCTTCCAGTTTCCCGGTGGCATTAATCAAGTAATCGAAGCTTTTGGTTTCGGCGGTAGCCACCCGTACCTCGGTAGCGGCCACTTCATTTCTGAAAGATTCTGCAGGGATTTCTTCCTGCTTTTCGGTGTCTTCCTGACAAGAAAAACTGAAGCCCATCAAACAGATGAGGGCAAAATAGCGGTAGTATTTCATCGAAACAATCGTTAGAACCCTAATAAACTAATTAATTGGATTGAAACAAAAATTGACGTTAAAAAAGACTGTTAAAAATGGTGAATGGAGGTCGCTCGATTTTAATATGGAAGTGAATTTTGTTTATATCATTATAAAGAGTTGACTAACAACTCTAAAAGATTGAATAGGTATAATGACTTTAGTTTGATATTCCTTTCCCTCCTACCCTATCAAACCCTTACCAAATCGGCCAAGCCCATGAAATCGGTCTTTTCCGAAATAAAACAGCCTCCTCAAAATACCGAATCCTGAGGGTTCCGGGAGCTTGCCCCTCGAATTGATCATACAATTCATTCATAGCCTCTATCGAAGCTACTTCAAGTTTGACCTGTGCTATTCCATCATCGAGCATTTGAAGTTGGGTAGCCGCACCCCGGGATAAATCAATAATCCTCCTGGAGTTTTTCGGCAAGCGGTCATTAATCCGCACCCAAACTGTATCTCCAGTATCCAAGCGAGTCACCTTCACATCAGTATCAAAAGGCAGGTATTTATGGGCGGCCGTAAGACTGTCTAGATGAAAAATCTCCCCGTTGGCCGTTTGGCGCAAATGAAAGCGCTTCCCGTAAAAACTCGCCCATCCTGTCTGAATCTGTACAGAATCCGCTCCCTGAGCCTTACTATCCCAAGGCAACCCAAAAAAATCAGAAGTAAAAAAAGCGGGAGTAAAGATTTATTCATCAGCAGATTCAGGTCAACAAGAATGCCAATTTCTGTCCAATTTAGTTTTTCCTTTGGAGGATCTCCCTTCATCAGGTATCTTGGATTAAGATTTTAAATTCAAGTTTTTTCATTCCAAATGCTCAAAATCCTTCATACTGCAGATTGGCACCTTGGCAAGCGCCTACAGGAATTTCCCAGAATCGAAGAGCAAAAGCTCGTGCTCGACGAAATCTGCCAGATTGCCGATGAGCAGGAGGTTGACCTTGTCCTTTTGGCGGGTGATATCTTCGATAGCTTCAATCCTGCGCACGAAGCCGTGGAGTTGCTCTACAAAACCCTCCGGAGACTATCCAAAAATGGAAATCGTCCCATCATCGCCATCTCCGGCAATCATGACAGTACCCAATTTGTCGAAGCACCCGATCCTCTTGCTCGGGAAATGGGTATTTTCTTCTATTCCCGCTATGACAGTCTTATTCCTAGTGGAACACTGGACTCAGGAGTCGAAATTCTACGAACAGACAAAGGTTTTGTGGAATTAAAACTTCCAAAAATTAACTTTCCTATCCGGTTGATTTTGGCTCCCTATGCGCATGAGGTCAGCTTACGCGCCTATCTCGGGGAGGAAAACCGGGAGGAAGAATTTCGCAATCTCCTTGCTGATAAATGGAAAGCCCTGGCTGACCAATACTGCGATTCCAATGGAGTGAATGCCTTTGTCGGCCATTTCTTTTTTGCAAAAAAGGGAGCCCCGCTAGAAGCCGAACCTGAGTCAGAGCGCCCCATTCTACACGTAGGTGGTACACAGGCGCTTTTTACAGAGAATCTCCCTTCACAAATTCAATACGCTGCGCTAGGACACCTGCATCGCTACCACGCGGTGGATAAAAATCCCTGTCCTGTCGTCTATTCCAGCAGTCCGCTGGCTTACTCCTTTTCGGAAGCAGACCAGGAAAAGCAAGTAGTCATCGTCAGCTTAGAGCCTGGAAAAGCCGCTGAATATAGGCCAATCCCCTTAAAATCAGGACGACCTCTTTACCGAAAAACCTTCGACAATCTGCCTGACACCTTAGATTGGCTAAAGGAAAATCCATACTGTTTTCTGGAGCTCACCTATCAGACAGAGCACTCGATCGATGCCAGTACTCGCAAAGCAATCAATCAGGCGCATGATGGAATAGTCAACCTGATTCCCCAAATCAAAAACCCACAAGGACAAGAATCGCTCAGCCTCAAAGCTGAAGATCTCGAAAAAGATATGCTCAGCCTTTTCAAGCTTTATTTTCAAAGTGAACGGGGACAAGAACCGAATGAAGAGCTCCTCGAAATTTTCAAAGAAGTAATCAGTCAAGATTCCAACGCATGATTCCTGTACAGTTAGAAATTCAAGGCCTCTACTCCTATCGCGAAAAGCAGACGATCCATTTCGATCCGCTGACAGCAGCTGGTCTTTTTGGTATTTTCGGAGCTGTGGGAAGCGGGAAATCCTCTATCCTGGAGGCCATTTTATTGGCTCTTTATGGTAGCACCGAGCGCCTCTCAGATCGTGGTGAAAAAAACTCCATGCTCAACCTCCAAAGTGAGCAGATGCTGATTCGATTTATCTTTCGCTCTGGAAAAAACAATACCCAAACCTTCCTCGCTCGCTATGAAGCCAAGCGCAACAAAAAGGATCCCGAACGGGTAGATCCGGCTTCTCATATCTTCTATCAGCAATCGGGTTCAGATTGGGAAGCGATCGATACCAAGGCCGAGGAAATCATTGGGATGAAAAAGGAGCATTTCAAGCAGACAGTGATCATTCCTCAGGGGAAATTCCGGGAATTTATCGATCTCACCCCGGGTCCACGGGCTGAAATGATGAAGGAACTCTTTGGCTTGGAGCGCTTTGATTTGTCAGGTAAAACGGCGCATCTTCTAAGAGCTGTAAAAGATGAAAAAATCCGATTAGAAACTCGATTGCAAAGCCTGGAAGCCTATTCCAAGGAAGGGGTAAAAGAGATTCAAAACCAATTAGTAGAGTCTCAGAAGAACTGGGAGAAAAGTCTATCCGAGTTGGAAAAGCTGGAGAAAAGCTTGAAAACCCAAGAAAAACTTCGGGAAAAACATCAAGCTTGGCAGCAAAATCAAAAGTCTTATGCTGAGCTCCAAGCGCAGAAACCTCAGATAGAAGAAAAGCGACAAATTCACAGGGATTTTATCATCGCAAAAACCTACCTGAGACCTATTTGGAATCAGCTACAAGAGCTTCAAAAAGATGTCGAAAAATACCGAGTAAGCATTTCGGACGCAGAGCGATTCGCGGTAGAATTTGAAAAGGAAATTGATCGACTACAGCAGGAGGAAACTGCCCTGCGGCAAAAGAATCAAGATAGACCCAAGCGGGAAGGGAAGATCCGCGACCTCAAGAAAGTATTGGAAATTCAGGAGCTGGATTCTAGATTCCAAATTGCCAAAAATGAACTGGATCAAATCCTTCCTGCGATTCAAACATTTCAGGCAAAGCGAAAAGACCTGGAAAAGGAGATTCTGGAAAAAGAAAACTTCCTACAGTCCGAATCCGGCACGGATGTCAATCAGCTAGCCGAATTAAAAAACCAACTGAGTTCCTGGAAGGATCTTTTGGAGCAGTTGGCACAAAAGGAAAAGCTCATTTCCCAATTTGAAAAGGAAAGCCAGCATGTCGAAAACACGCTTTTGAAATTGCGGCATAGCATCCCGAGCCAATTTGAGACTCTCGATGATTGGCAGCAAGCTCAAAAGGAAGTAATCAATAGCTGGGATGAAAAACGGGAAAATTTACTTCGCAAATCCGGACTTCACAGCCATGCCCACTTGCTGGAGGATGGAGAACCCTGCCCGCTTTGCGGTTCCTTAGAGCATCCCAATCCTTTGGAAAAATCGGCTGCTGACCGAAGCTTACGCGAAATCGAGCAAAAGATCGGTCAAGAAAAAGAGGAGCTGGAGAAAATCCTTCTCATTAGACAGCAGCTCAAAGAGCAGGAGATCTATCAGCAAACACACGGTGAAAATCTGAAAAGAAACCGTTCAGAAAAATCGCTTCTAACAGAGAAACTTGAAAATTTGACCTCACAGCTTTCTGCCCAATTCATCCATCAAAAGGATGAATTGGAAGCTTTTATTGCACAGCTGGAAAATCAGAGCCAAGTCCGGGAACAAAACCTGAAACAGCTTCAATCCCTAAGAAAAGAACTGGATCAGGTACAGAAGCAGCTGGATAGCTCGCAGGAAAATCTCCAAAAGGCCCAACTGAAAAAAGAAAATACTCTCACGGCGATCCAATCTAAAAAAGAGGAAATCAAGGATCCTGAATTTTGTAAAAACTTTTTTGCTACCTCCCCCGAAAAGGTGCGCGAGACTATCCAAAAAGTTGAGCGGGATATTGAAATCGCTGCAGAAGAACTCGAAAGCAAGCAAAAATACCTTCTGGAAGTACGAACCAAAGCCACGACGAACCTTGCAGACCTGAAGAATTTCAAAGCGACACTTGCAACTTTGACTTCGAAAAATGAAAATCTAAGTGCAGAGTTTGAGCATCTGAAAGCGGAGCATGGGTTTCAGGATGAAGAGAAATTAATCGAGCTATTCGAGCATTCCTTGGATGCCGAAAAGACCGCGAAGGAAATTCAGAATTTTGATCAGCAGGTGGCATTGGTAAAAAGTAAAATTGAAGAATTGGAACAGGACCAAGCTGTAGTTTCTTTCGATCAAGCCACATTTGAACAGTTGCAAAGTGACTTAAGTCTTTTCAAAAATGAGTCAAGAGAGATTCAGAATCGATTGACCCTACTTCAGGAAGAGCTTAAGAACACCAACCAAAAACTGGAAGAGAAAAAAGAGCAGGAGAAGCTTCTAGGCGAAGTAGAAAAGCGGGAAACATACCTTCGAGAACTGGAAAAACTCTTCAAAGGAAGCGGCTTTGTCAAATACGTGAGTTCGATCTATCTCCGTGAACTTTGCCATACGGCCAATCAGCGATTTATGAAGCTCAGTAAAAACAGCTTGGCATTGGAGATTGATCCGGATAACACCTTTTGGGTGATCGATTACCTCAATGGAGGCAAAAAACGACTGCTAAAAACGCTTTCCGGAGGTCAGACCTTTCAGGCTTCCCTCTGTTTGGCTTTGGCTTTAGCTGAGAAGGTCAAAGCACTCAATCAGGCAGATCAGAGTTTCTTCTTTTTGGACGAAGGCTTTGGGGCTCTAGATCGAAATTCCCTCCGCGTTGTATTCGAAACCCTCAAGTCCCTTCGCCACGAAAACCGAATTGTCGGGATCATCAGCCATGTGGAAGAGTTGCAGCAGGAGATCGGAGTCTTCGCTCAAGTCGAGCTAGACCCAGAGGTAGGTTCACAGGTGAGTTATTCTTTTTGAGGGGTAGTTTTTTTGTTTTTTTAAGTTAGAGAAAAGAGATTAAGTTGATTGGTTTTTGAATCTTAAGATCTTTTTTCATCCAAAACATTCGAATTGAGAACAAAATTTAGTCGTGATGGGCGCGGGGGCTGACACAGCAGCGAGCCGGCGTCTGGCCATGTGTGGTGGAAGCATTGCTGTGTCTTGACCTTTTGGTTCTTTTGGGTCAAGCCAAAAGAACGAATAAAAAGGATTTCAAAGCGCCTTCATTTTGCAGGTTTTCCGAAAAAGGGACTAATCCACCAACAACCTTAGGCAGGCTTCTTTCGAAGCCGGACAGCTTTCCTCCCCAACTCTTCCAAATTTTCATTAAATTGAAATCGCCATCAAAATCTAAACCCCATGAGAACCCTCATCAGCATTTTCTTTTTATCGCTAAGCTTTTCAGCTTTCTCCCAAAATACACCGAGCAAAGAAGTTCAAATCAAACTGGCCCTTTTGGCTGCACCTGAAGATCAGCGAAGCGAGGCTACGGTCTATTCCTATGACGGAAAACTCTTGAGAAAAGGCACTAACCAGACGGTTTGCTTAGGCGATGATCCCAGCAGGGAAGGTCTCAGCGTATCTTCTTACCATATCAGCGCACAGCCATTTATGGAGCGCGGATGGGCACTTCGCCGAGAAGGAAAGGATTTTCAGGAAGTCTTTGACACCCGAGAGGCTGAGGCAAAAGCAGGAAAGCTGCAACTACCCGATCAGGGCTCCGTACTTCATGCACTGACAGCTGATGAGGCTGATGTGAATTGGGCAACCGGAGAGGCGCAAAATACTTACACGCGATCAGTAGTCTATATTCCTTGGGCTACTGCGGAAAGTACAGGCCTCCCACTGAAGCCAGCCGGACCAGGACTGCCCTGGATCATGGACCCTGGTACCCACCGTGCTCATATTATGATCAACCCTCCAAGGAATTAATCTTTTCCAACACTAAAATACCATAGCAAATTTCTGAAAAGTGGGTATCTGACAATAAATGATCAAACAATCAATACGAATTTGATTTTATATTAGCGGAAGATTAAACGAACCATGGAACAGTATATCGCTTTCTTCGAAGATTTGCCTGCACTTTATAAACTTGCTTGGGTAGTTGCCTGCTTGGGCTTGGTTTGGACACTTGAACTGGTCATTCCACTTGTCAGGCATCAATATGACAAAATCAAACATGATGGCGTCAATTTGGTATTCCTGAGCATGTCCATGGTCATCAATGTGCTGGTTGGTATCGCCACTGTGGGTGTTTTTTATTGGATTAGTACTTCGAAGGTGGGGATTTTACAGTGGGTGGAATTACCCTTCTGGGCAGAGCTTCTCATTGCAGTGATGGCCTTAGATTTTATTGCGCAGTATGTGGCGCACTACCTGCTGCACCGGGTAGCATGGATGTGGAAGTTTCATTTGGTGCATCATAGTGATACGAAAGTAGATGCCACCACTGGTACCAGACATCATCCTGGGGATTATTTTATTCGGGAACTCTTTTCGATCGCTACAGTGATCGTTTTTGGTATTCCAGTTGCTTTTTATGTTTTCTACCGCATTTGCACAGTCTTTTTCACTTACATCACCCATGCAAATATTGAATTACCCCGATGGATTGACAGACCGCTGAGTTTCATTTTTGTCACTCCCAACGTGCACAAATTTCATCATCACTTTGAACGTCCTTGGACAGATACCAATTTTGGAAATATCTTCTCGATTTGGGATAGGCTATTTGGCACTTTTGTCTATGATGACACCAAAAAAATCCAGTATGGCGTCGACGTGACTGACCCGCTTAGAGATGAAGATCTACGCTATCAATTGGGTTTACCATTGAATAAGTCGATTAAGACGGATTAATTGAGGAGTGTATTTCATCCCCTAGCCCTAGTCAAATCATTTTTTCTTTCAATAATAAAAAGATCTATTTCGGATCACCGGATGGATTTGCTCACCGACAAGTGCGTCAGGAAAAGGTCGAAGACCTACTTCTGCTGGCGAGGGGCCTACCCATGCAGTCCTTCTGCCCATAAGGTTAAATTTTCCTTTTTTTGGATCCAATGTCAACTCTGCAAATAGTACCTCCTGATAGGGACAGGTACTCGATATCCAAGGGTGGGATTTGTGAATGGCCTCAGGATAGCTTTGATGCCGAAAAGCCCCTCCCACCCAATAGTATGAGGCAGAATTCAAATGAATGTAGGTCACTCCACCCACCCGAATCAGCTGGTCTGTATGCGAGTGTCCACAGATAGCCGCTACAATTTTTTGATTATAATTGGTCAAAAGCTGTTGTATTTCTAAGGCATTGTCGATGGCGATTGTCCCTGCCAAAGGTTGGTGAGACATGATCAGTACTGGTCCTTCAGAATCTTCCAACTGCGCTCGGAGCCAGTCCACTTGAACTTCACCCATAAAAGAAGGATAGCCTCCTTTAAAGGTGGGTGAACCTGACTCATTTCCATCCAATACTAGAAGTGTCAGACCAGCAACTTCCTCTCTATAGTAGCTACTAGATAAGTTCCACTGCCGCAGACATTGTGCTGGCGAATACCCTCCATCCGTATCGTGGTTTCCTAAAATGTGAAATGAACGACCGGGTAGCTGATGAAATAGATCTACCAAAGGTTGGTTTTCGGGTTTGGGAACTGCAAAGTCACCCATTTGAATAACCGCATGAGGCAAAAAGCGATGCATCGCAGATTCAAAAGCCTTCATGCGATCTAGTCCATCATGCATGATATCATGATGCAAATCTGTGATCAATCCGATGCGGATCTCCTCATCCAATCGCTTTCCTGCTCCCCATGCAGTCCATGGCAGGCTGAGAGTAAGTCCTGCTATTCCAAGCTGATGGAGGAAATGGCGTCGGGAATTGTAGGGATATTTACCCCGTAAGTCACCTTGTATCATGATTATTTGATTTAGGTATCTCTATCCAATCGATAAGTCCTGTCAGGTGATCAATAATACCATCCGGTTTGGCCTGATTAATTTGTTCATATTTCTGAGCACCCGAGGTAATTCCCAGCGTGATTCCACAGCCTGCATGCTTACCTTCTTCGATATCAATAGCCGAATCCCCTATCTTTAAGACTTTGCTAGCGTCCTGTACTTGTAACTGACGCATCGCAAATTGAATCATATCCGGTGCAGGCCGACTAGCAGACACATCTGAGGCAGTCACCAATAGATCATATTCCTTGCCTATCTCCCAGCCCAACTTATCGAGCAAAGACTGGGCAGTTTCGCGATTGTACCCTGTATTCAGTACCACTTGGATACCATGCTTGTGAAGCCGCGAAAAAACTTCTGCTGCTCCCGGGCAAGGCCTAACTTCGAGTTTTTGATAGCTCTCAGTAAGTTTAGCTTTAAACCAAGCAAAAGCTCGCTTGGAAAGGATTGCGGCTTCTGCCGGATCTACTCCCAAGGCGATCATTATGTCAATAATCGCTTGTTGCTTTTCTTTTCCACCACCTATGGAAAGCGCTTCTTCCAAGGTACAGGGAATCCCTTGATTTTCCACGGATTTTTGAAGTGTCTTATACACGACATTATCCTCATCAATGGTAGTCCCGGCCATATCAAAGACCACAAGTTGTATGGGTTTTCTTTTAATATTCATCATTTGCTATTCAATAACTCCCAAATCATATCTATGGTAAGGAAATAATAAGATGGATAGTTTTCTATGTAGTGAAAAATCACCTGCTAGTTTATTTATGTTTTTTTGTGGATGAAAATTTATTAGTCTGAATACCAACCCTATAAAATTTAGAATCTTGGGCAAATTCAAAAGCTAAACCTAAGTTTTCGAGTGGAAAGGTGTGGGACACTAGACTATGAAAAGGGTAATCTTGATGGTGTTTTTCTAAAAACCGAATCGCTGAATCCAGATCAGCCGGTATATAATTATGCAAGCCTTTTATGGTAATCAGTTTGCGAACAACCCTTTCTGCATTGATATGCAGATCTCGTTGTTGAAAGACCGCTCCAACCCAAACGCAAATTCCCCCGATGTTGAGATAGTCCAAACTCTTTTCCATAGCCTCAGGCACTCCACTAGTCTCAATGATTACATCTACCCCGCCCATTGAGGCAATTTGCTCAGCTTGTAATTGTGGTGAATCAGATAAAATCACTGTAGCTCCGAAAGCCGTTGCTTTGGCAGCCCGGGCAGAATTAATGTCTAGCACTGCTACAGCTTGGGCGCCTGATTCGGTGGTCATAGCGCAAGCAGACAAACCCAACATGCCCGCACCCACTACCAAAACATTTTTTCCAATTAATCCTCCGGCCATCCGTAAAGCTCCAGCGATAGTTGCGTGAGTACAATTAAGAGGAGCGGCTTCTTGGTAACTAAGAGAAAGAGGTAATTTGAATAAATCTGTCCCTGATTTAAGGTGGCAATGAGTAGCAAATCCTCCACTTAGTGGATGGGTATGATCGAAAGGTTGATGACCGTATTTAAAAACATCAGGAGACTTCTGAGGAAGTCCAAGAGCTGCCATAGCCCCTTGATGATCATGAGCATAGATAGTCCAGGTGATTCGATCTCCTACAGCGATACTTTGCCGGTGATAATCCAGCACTTGGCCTGCCCCAATGGCTACCACCTCTCCGATGATCTCATGCCCTAGCAAGCATGGAGTAGGACCAGTCCTCCTGCCTGAAAAGGTATGAAGGTCACTCGTGCAGATAGTTGCATACAGTACACGAACCAAGACTTCTCCCTGCTTCAGCTCAGCTATGGGTAGCTGCATCCATTCAAAAGCCTGATGGGGTCCTTGAAAGATCATCGCTTCGGCTTTTTCTCCGGCCTGTAAGTTCATTTTCGAATCAGAAAGACTCATTGATCATAATAACCACAAAACAATAATTATATTTTTTTTCTAAAAATGAAAATTATTTTCTTCATACGAAAATTAATAATAGCTTAATCTACTAAAACCAGCAACTTTAAGACGGATGCCTACATTTGTTTTATTGGGGGTTTTACTAAGGGATTGCCCTTCACTATGGCAAAATTTATTTCCAAAAATTTAACTCGATGGAGCAACCAAACTTGGTGGCTCATGTTAGCTGCATTTCTCTGTTATACAGGAATGTATGCTGTACGTAAGTCTTTTTTAGCAGGCCAATATGAGAATCTGGAACTGAATGAGATGCATTTCAAAACCATCCTTATCATTAGTCAGATTTTGGGTTATATGATTTCGAAATTTTTGGGTATTAAGTTTATTTCTGAACTAAAACATAAGCAACGGACGGGTATGTTGATAGGGCTGATCGGTTTTGGGCTGGCTATGCTTTATATTTTTGCGCTAGTACCCACGGAATGGATGCCTATCACATTATTTTTCAATGGATTGCCCTTAGGAATGGTGTTTGGAGTGGTGCTATCCTATCTGGAAGGGCGAAGAAATACCGAATTGCTGACTGCAGCTTTGAGTACAACATTTATATTTTCGACGGGTCTGGTCAAATCTACCGGTGTTTGGCTTATTCAAGACTTTCAAGTTTCGGAAGTCCTAATGCCCTTTACCACATCCATGCTATTCATGCCCTTTTTTCTCCTTTCGATTTGGATGCTTTCACTTGCTCCATCACCTTCTTCGATGGATCAAGCCATGCGTACAAAGCGTCAGCCAATGGACAAACACCAACGTAAACTATTTCTCAAACATTACGGATTGGGCTTCTCAGGGCTTGTATTGCTATACGTTCTCCTTACCGTCCTGCGCGATTTTCGTGATAATTTCATGGTGGAATTTTGGGGAGAATTAGGCTATGCCGAAGAACCAGCTTTGATCACCCAAACCGAAACCCCTGTTGCTTTGGTGGTATTGCTAATTTCAGGCACAATGGTCTTGATTAGAAATAATCAAAAAGCCTTTTATACCGGCATGATACTTACCGCTGCCAGCGGTCTGGGGATTTTAGTTTTTACCCTACTTTTTGAAAGAGCTCAGATATCTCCTGTATTTTGGATGGTAGCTACCGGAATCTGCATTTACTTGCCATATATATTATATCATTGTTTGATTTTTGAGCGGCTTCTCGCCTTTCTTCGATTCAGCGGAACGATTGGGTATTTATTTTATGTGGCCGATGCCTTTGGCTATGCCAGCAGCGTTGGAATCCTTCTAGTCAAAGAATTACTCCATTTTAAAAGTACCTGGGTCGAATTTTTCATAAGGCTAAATCTATCTACCTCTCTTGGAATTACCCTTCTGGCAATAATAAGCCTTTGGGTGATTTTTGTACACTACCGAAAGGTCAGTCCTATTGGTAGTTCTATGGATACTCCATAAAAAATTCATCCTGGCTTCAATAAGAAATAAAATACTGGACTAATATTGATGCGGGATTAGCTCCGGAGTTGATGGGGACATGAGGTAAATCTCCATCAAAAAGTAGGGCGTCTCCGGTTTCCAATTCCAGCACATGATCTCCTAGATGAAAGGTTACGTTTCCTGATAAAAGATAAATAAATTCGAACCCATGAGAAGTAACCAGGTCGCGTTGGGAATTGGGAGCCAAAGTCAGATGGCAAATTTCAAGGGAAGATCTTTCCAGTGAAAAATTAAGAATTCGTTGATAATGAAAGCCCACAGCTTCTTCCTTCTCCACATTCTGGTAGTCCTTTCGCTTACACAACAAGTAACCCGGAAAAGCGTCAGAATCTTTAAAATCTGAAAAAAACTCATTCAAATCAACCCGAAGCGTTTTCAATACCTGAATGAGTGAGGGAAAGGTGGGGAAGACTCGCCCATTTTCAATTTTTGAAAGCATGGCAATGCTAACCTCACTTTGCTCAGCCAACTCTCCCAGCTTGAGTTGCTTGTCTTTACGGATTTGTCTTATTTTTGCCCCAATCTGGATTGTCAGCAATTCAGATTGATGAAAATGTTCTTGATTTTCTGACTCCATCTACTATCTCCACAGGGATTCCAATCGCAAATTAGTTTTTTTTACCTAATTCCCCTCGATCGGAACAAGAGCTTGTATGCGAATGAGGCGGAGATTGCAAATGGCAAAAGTATCGACGGTTGATTCTTTTGTGTTTTCCGTAAAAATCCAGCTTGGAGTGGACCGCCCCAGTCAGAGACGAAGATCTACGCCATCCATTGAGCCTATCGCTGAACAAGTCGATTAAGACCGACAAGGATTTAAAGGCTTATCAAAGTTTAAAAAAATCGACCACCGAATCGGCAATATAATTCACCTCCTCATTAGTAATCCATGGATTCAGGGGTAAGGATAAGCCTTGTTCAGTGAGCTTTCTGGCGTTAGGAAAATCTCCTTGAGATCGATAAGGCTCCATGTCCGGGATGATTTTTGGGTAATGGATCGCAGTTCTGATTCCCTTCTCTTTCAAAAAATCTCTAAGCTCATCCCGTTTGGTGGTCTCCACGACGAAAAGGTGAGCGTTGTGATCCTCTTCAAGAATATCCTCAGGCAGCCCAAGTTTTGGGAGTCCACGCAATTTTTCCAAGTAGACTTTAGCCAAGTCCTTTCTCCTTTTTTGAAAAGCTTCAAATCTCCCCAAAAACAAATTCAAAAAACCAGCTTGAATAGAGTCTATTCGACTATTGCGGCCGACAGAAACATGATCGTCCCGGCTGACTTGTCCATGATTGATTAAAACCCGGATTTTTTTGGCGATCTCTTCATCTTGAGTCAAGCACATGCCAGCTTCCCCCAAGGCTCCCAGATTTTTGGTAGGATAATAGCTCAGACAGCCAACATCCCCCCAAGTCCCTGCAGCTTTTCCATTTCTTGTCGTCCCAAAAGCCTGAGCCACATCCTCAATGACGGCAATTTTCGAGGACTTTGCTGCCTCACAAATTGACTCCATATCTGCCATGCGTCCATACAGGTGAACGGGAATCACTGCTTTGGTCTGTTTGCTAATAGCTTTCATCCAATCCGCCCGCAAAAGCCCCTTCTCATCCGAATCCCAAAAAATGGGCTTCGCTCCTACTATTTTGACAACCTCGGCTGTACTGACCCAAGTGAGTGCCGGCACGATCACTTCGTCTCCCGGGCCAATTTGAAGAGCCCGAAGTGCCAGTTCCAAAGCATCCGTTCCATTGGCACAGGCGATCGCATTTCTACTTTTTAGCTTGTCTTGGATCGATCTTTCGAATAAATCCACTTCTTTACCCCCTGAAAAAACACCCTTGTCCAATAAAGCAGCGAATTTCTGCTTCAACTCCTCTTTGAGTTCAGAATCAATCCTGCTTAAGTCAAGAAAGGGTACTTTCATCGAGTATTTCAGCTAGTTGTTTACTTAGATTTTTTCTGGAAAAATGAATTATCTCCTCAGGATTTGAACGTGAAAACTGCCCGCTAATTAAAGTATTTAGGCTAGATCGGATCCCTTGCCTATTTTCTGCTGCAACTACCTTTCCACCTTTGGACCCCTTTAATATTTTGGCCGTATCACCTTCTGGATCACCCAATGCCAATATCGGTATACCCGTGGAAAGATATTCAAATAGCTTCCCCGGAATGTTGCCTTTGGCATTTTTGGTGGTGGTGAGAATCAAGACAAGCGCATCAGCCTGCGCGTAGTAGTCAAAAACCTCCGCATGACTGACATAACCCGGAAAATGAACATGATCTCTCAGCCAAGGGTCATTTTTCACAAATTCTCTTACCTGCTCACTGACTTTTCCAACGAAGGTAAATTTGACATTTTGTCCAGTCTGAGAAAACTCCTCCCGGAAGGCATTCAAAATAGGCCTGGGATCTCGAATAGAGTCGATGACTCCAGTGTACACCAAGTGCAGCTGACCAGTATGAAATTTCTTTGGCTTGAAATCATCGGGTAGATCATCCGAATCAAAACCATTAGTAAGCAAATCAATCTTTCTCCCTGCTATGCGCTCCAAATCAGCTTGAAAGCTGGGAGAGATAGTCAAGACATGATCTGCCTGATTCAACACGGCCTTTTCCAGCTTTTGATGCTTTCTTCTCACTGCTGAAGACATCGGAAGGGTATCCAAAAACTCCCATTCAGACCAAGGATCTCTAAAATCAGCCACCCAAAAAACTCCTGTTTTTTCCTTTAGCTGCTTCCCTATCAAATGCATGGAATGAGGAGGACCTGTCGTGATGATGGCCTGATAATGGCCTGACTGTACAGCTTCAAGAAGAAACTTCACGGAGGGTTTGATCCAAAATTTCCGTGGATCAGGAACCAGTAAATTGGCACGTGCCCAAATAGCTATTTTTTCCAAAAAAGTATGATCCTTTTGCTCTTGGATTCTTGCTGGATGTGACTTCTTTTTGCCTCTCAGTTTTGCCAAAAGTGAGTAGGGTTCCCAAATCGGAAATTTGATTACTTCTAGGTCCTTAGAAATCTCCTTCTCCAAACTCGCATCTTGAATATCAAAATCCGGATTTTCCGGTGTAAAAATGACCGGTTCCCAGTCAAATTCGGGCAGGTATTTGGCAAACTTCAACCAACGCTGCACCCCGGAGCCTCCACTTGGTGGCCAATAATACGTGATGATGAGAACCCGTTTTTTCATTCCTGTACAAAGTAGTAGCTAGCAGTGAGAAAGTGCAAGTTTGTAAGAAAAGATTCTTGTTCTGATTGAGATAAAAAGGATTCACCTGCTTCAATAAAATTTCAGAACCGTGCTTTTCTTCCTATATTTTCCCAAGCTAAAACCTTGACAATATGGAAGGAAACATACTGACTGAAGTTTTTCTACCCCTGACGCTGGCAGTCATTATGCTTGGAATGGGGCTCAGCCTGACGGTTACGGATTTCAAAAGGATTTTTATTTACCCAAAAGCCGTGACTTTGGGGCTGATCAATCAACTTCTAATCCTTCCGTTGATCGCCTTTGCATTAGCTATCTTTTTTGATTTGGCTCCCGGTCTCGCGGTGGGCTTGATGATTTTAGCAGCCTGTCCCGGAGGTCCCACTTCCAATCTCATTTCCCACTTGGCTAATGGTGACACGGCACTTTCAATCACATTGACTGCCTTCTCTTCCCTGATTACGGTGATTACTATTCCTTTTATTGTGAATTTTTCAATCTCCTATTTTATCCCTGGTGGGGAACAGCCTCCTCTGAATATTTTCGGCACGGTGATTTCAGTATTAGCGATTACGATCATTCCGGTTGCAATCGGTATGTTGATTTTCAAAAAATCTCCTCAGCTTGCTCAGAAAATGGATCGGCCTTTTCGGATCTTCTCGGCAGTTTTTTTCGTGGTGATCATCTTGGCAGCCATTCTCAAAGAGCAGGAAAACATAGTAGACTATTTCAGTCAGATTGGACCGGTTGCTCTAGGCTTGAATGTTTTAACCTTAGCTTTTGGCTTTTTCTCAGCAAAGTCCTTGGGACTTGTGGCAAATCAAGCTCGAACTATTTCCATCGAATCAGGCATCCAAAATGGCACCTTGGGAATCACCATCGCTGCTACCCTGATTGGCAACTCTGAAATGACTATACCCTCTGCTGTATACAGCTTGATTATGTTTGGCACAGCAGGCCTTCTGATTTTCATTGGGAGCAATAAAAAAACGACGACAAAAACTGCAAAAACTCAAGGAGCTTAATGCAATAGAATATCCTTTTGAAAAATAAAAAAGGGAAGATTTCTCTTCCCTTTTTGAGCTTTATTTCAGTAGCACTTTGATTTGGTGCTACGTTTTTCGTAATTCAGTCTTCGTATTTGAAATTATTCTCCTTGTGCAAGCGAATAGCCTCTTACCCCATCAAAGGTGTATAAGTGTTCCGTTTTGATAAAGTCGAAGCCTAACTCTTTGATTTGCTTCAACAAATCCAAAACGATGTCATGCGAGATAACTTTCTGATCAGCAGTCTTAAATCGACATCTCCAGTGATCCGTACAGAATGTCTCTCGAAGACCTTCTGGGAATACTTTCACGCCACGGTTGGTAATGAGATGCAATTGCAAGCCATCCGCATTGGCTTTTCTAAGACGCTCTCCGATGACATTTGGATCACGATTATCCTCATCCCAGTCAATAAAAACATCGATTCCCACCAATTCTTTCTTAGCCTTAGGCTTTTTGGTCAAGGTGATATTCATCGGCTCGGTAGCATCTTCCCCAAAGACAGCAGGAGTCATTTTCTCCGGCATTTGACCAAGGCGCTCGATAACCGCATCAGCAAATTCCTTCGTAGATGCCTTTTTGGACGAAAGCCCTTCCTGATAAATATCTCCTGTATGGATTCCGTCTTCCAGAGTCTTCATCCAAGCATTGGAAATCCTCTCGGCTACATCCGGCTGGCCAATGTGTACCAACATCATGATGGCTCCGTTCAGCAAACCCGAAGGATTGGCAATACCCATTCCTGCGATATCGGGAGCCGAACCGTGAATCGCTTCAAACATGGCCACCTCAGCACCCACGTTGGCAGATCCTCCAAGACCTACAGATCCTGTCACCTGAGCAGCTACATCGGAAATAATATCTCCGTATAGGTTTAGAGTCACCACCACATCAAAAGTCTCCGGTCTATCCGCGATCAATGCGGTACCGATATCGATGATCTTGTGATCGGACTGAATCTCTGGATATTCTTTGGCGATTTCATCAAATTTCTTGTGAAACAAACCATCGGCAAGCTTCATGATATTGTCCTTGGTCATACAAGTCACCTTCTTTCGACCGTATTTCTTGGCATATTCGAAAGCATAGCGAATGATTTTTTCAGAGCCTGGCTCAGAGATCAGTTTCAGCGTCTGATACACTTCCTCTGTCTGTCTGTGCTCGATACCCGCGTATAGATCTTCCTCATTTTCGCGGATGATGACCATATCCGTCTTGGGGAAGTGGGTCTTTACAAAAGGAGAATAAGCCTTGCATGGACGCACATTAGCATACAATCCAAAAGATTTCCGAGTAGTCACGTTCAGGGACTTGAAACCTCCACCTTGAGGAGTGGTGATCGGCGACTTCAAAAAGACTTTGGTTTCGCGAAGTGAGTCAATGGCTTTGGGCTCCATTCCTGAGGAAATCCCCTTCAAGTACACCTTTTCACCAATTTCGATCACGTCATATTCCAACTGAGCACCGGCAGCATCGAGTATTCTCAATGTAGCGTCCATGATTTCCGGACCGATTCCATCCCCGTATGCTACGGTTATCTTTCTTTTTGAAGACATATATTTTGAGGTTTTGATTAAAATTTCGTTCCGCAAAAGTAAGGAAAAAATGCTGTACCACGCCCTGAAATACCTAATTTGAATTTATATCTTGGATAAAATTAGGTTTGTATTCCCGACGATTTTTGGATTTTTCCAAGACTCCATTTGGGATTGAATACCCGAAACGTATATTTGTTTTCTACAGAACAAGAAGCTTATGGACCACTTTAAAAATATCCTGGCCGAAACAAAAGATGGCATTCTTTACCTCACCATCAATCGGGAAGATAAAATGAATGCCCTGAATTTTGCCACTTTGGAGGAATTGAGGGAGGTATTTGATACCGTTTTGGAGGACAAATCCATCAAGGCAGTCATTCTCACGGGTGCAGGTGAAAAGGCCTTTGTAGCCGGGGCAGACATCAGTGAAATCGCCGAGCTAAACGAGGTGAATGCACGGAAATTTGCCGAAAACGGTCAGGAAATTTTTTCTGTGATTGAAAATTGTGAAAAACCGGTAGTTGCCGTTACCAATGGTTTCACACTAGGAGGTGGCTGCGAACTCGCCATGGCCTGTCACATGCGAATAGCTTCAGCAAATGCCCGATTCGGACAGCCGGAGGTAAACTTGGGCATCATTCCGGGATATGGTGGCACCCAGCGGTTGACTATTTTGATCGGTAGAGGAAAAGCCAATGAGCTAATGATGACCGGTGACATGATAAATGCTGAAGAGGCCAGATCTCTCGGGTTGGTCAATCATGTACTTCCCTCCAAAGAAGAAGCCCTGGCAAAAGCCGAGGAAATTCTGCACAAAATCATGTCCAAGGCACCCTTGGCGATCGGAATGGTCGTGGATTGTGTCAATGCGGTCTATCGCTCAGATGAAAACGGCTACCAAACCGAAGCCAACTCATTCGCAAGATGTGTCAAGTCCGGTGATTACAAAGAAGGAACTTCCGCATTTTTGGAAAAAAGAAAGCCAGTATTCAAAGGCGAATAATCGGCGTTTAGCCTATTCATGAGCAATCTCAAAAAACTAGCCGGTCAGACTGCGATCTATGGTCTCAGCAGTATTTTGGGCCGCTCGATCAATTTTTTACTGATTATCGTATACACCGCATACCTGAGCAAAAACGCTCTAGGTGCTTTTACAGGTATTTATGCGCTGATAGGATTTTTGAACATCATCTTCACCTACGGGATGGAGACGAGCTTTTTCCGATTTGCTACCGGCAAAAACCTTGATCCAAAGCGGGTCTACCATAACGCCCAAAGTCTATTGGTTGGGACTTCCTTAGTGCTCGGAACGGGAATTTATCTGCTGGCTCCACAGCTTGCCAACTGGATGAATTACCCAGGCCAGGCCTACTTATTTCGCTGGATGGCTTTGATTTTGACTTTTGATGCGGTCTTGGCAATACCTTTTGCGAAGCTAAGATTAGACAATAAAGCCCTGACATTTGCCGCAGCCAAATTGACCAACATCACCTTAAATGTCGGATTCAATCTGCTCCTGATTATCGCCATTCCGATGTGGATAGATCAGGGAGTTATTGCCGAAGGATTCTGGGGTTACCGATCGGACTGGGGGGTTGAGTACATTCTTTTGGCCAATCTCCTCGCCAATGGTCTGATTATTCCTTTTGTCTGGTGGAAGGCGGGCTTTTTCAGTCCGAAACTGGAAAAAAGTATTCTACAGCCGATGTGGAAATATGCCCTGCCTCTACTCTTCATGGGTTTGGCGGGAGTCACCAACGAACTGGTCTCTCGGCTTCTTTTCGAATACATTCTGCCCGAAAATTTCTATCCTGGCCTAAGCAGTCGTGATGCCGCAGGGGTTTTCGGCGCCAATTTCAAACTGGCGATCTTGATGAATCTAGTCATTCAAGCCTTCAAATATGCCGCCGAGCCATTCTTCTTTCGGGAGTCAGGAAATAAAAATTCACCCGAACTCTATGCGCGGGTCATGCATGCATTTGTCATTTTCTGTAGCCTATTGATGATTGCAATATCTGTCAATCTTGAGTGGATGGGGCCACTTTTTCTTCGAAGTGAAGGCTATGCAGAGGGATTATACATTGTCCCCGTTTTATTGATGGGGTACCTGCTTCTGGGTGTTTATTTCAATCTTTCCATCTGGTTCAAAATCACCGATAAGACTCAATATAGTTTCTGGATCACATTTATTGGTGCCTTGGTGAGTATTGCAGTCGTGATCCTTTTGGTACCGGTTTATGGTTTTATGGGCGCTGCTCTAAGTACCTTGGCCTGTTATGTTGTGATGTCAGTAATTTGCTTTGTTTTTGGTCAAAAATTTTACCCCATTCCCTATCAGACCGGAAAAGACCTCGCCTATTTGTTGATTGCATTTGGGCTCAGTTATTTGGGATTTTGGTTCAGTACCGAATCCGAAATTCTTTCTTTTTTCCTTAAAAACGCCTTCCTGATTCCTTTCATAATCCTGATTCTGGTCCTAGAGCGGAAAGAACTCAGCCGATTTTTGGCAAAAAAGGGTTAAAAACCTTTATAGAATGGATGATTTGTCAAGGACTGCTGTTGCAATAATTCAATGCCTTTCGGCAAAAGGCATTATGTTTGTAACTCAAAGAGTAAAGGGAAAAAATCACCGTGCACATTCATAGATTATTGCTTGTTCTGGCACTTCTTTTTTCAGGAAGCATCGCCCAAGGACAAGTCCAAAAAAAACTTTCAAAAAAGGAGCGAAAAATCCAGGAGCAGGAAGCACTGGCAGACCGGAATTTCATCGAGGGCACCAAGCAATTGGCCTTGGGTGAGTTTGAGAAAGCCTTTGTCTATTTGCAGCGATCCTTGGAGCTAAATCCTGATGAGCCTGCAATTCACTATAAAATTGCTGAAATCTATACACGCGCCAATGATGCTAAGAAAGCACTTCCATACGCCGAAGAAGCTGTAAGGCTTGATCCTGAGAATAAGTACTATTCCTTAATGGTTGCTGAGATTTATAATAATCTAAACCAACCCCTGAAGGCAGCAGAAATTTTGGATCAACTGACCGCCGATGGGGAGAGCAATCAGCAATATAATTTGGACTTGGCCTCCATTTATTTACAGGCTGGGGAATTTGACAAAGCTTTGGTCGTACTGGATCGTGCAGAGCGGTATTTCGGCCTGATGGAACCCATTACCCAACAAAAGCAGCGAATTTACCTCCGTAAAAATCAACTCGATCGGGCGATTGAGGAAGGTGAGCGGCTTATCCAAGCCAGACCAGGAAATCCTCAATTTGTACTGAGTTTGGTTGAAATACTATTCAACAACAATCGCCTAGATCACGCGATCGAATTGGTCAATACCGAAATCGAAAAGTATCCCAATCAGCCGGAGCTTCAAATGGCTGCTTACACATTACTAAAGTCAAAAGGAAACACTGCTAAATCCACAGAATATCTGTACAGTGCATTCGCCAGCCCTGATTTGGACCCGGATTCAAAAGCAAGAGCCTTTGCAGGTATTTTGAATGAAATCAGCACCCCTGAGCGAGAGCGAATTCTTGATTCATTGACTGTTTTGATGCGGGCAGATGAAGCAAATAATGCAGCCATTTATGAAACGCTTGGAGATAGAGAGTCCAAGGAAAAGCGGATTCCAGAAAGTGTAGCGCTCTATAAAAAATCCTTGGATTTGAACCCTTCAAACCCGAGAATTTTAGAGCAAGTCATTCTCAATTCGTTTGGAGAAAATGCCGATCTACAAGGCCTGGAAAAATACACCATCATGGGAGTGGACGAATTTCCGGAAAGCCCTCAGTTTTGGTTTTATGATGGCGTGGTCAAATCCGCTTTGCAAAAGGACAGTTCTGCTGTACAATCCCTCCAGAAAGCCATCGATCTGAACTCCGGGCAAAATGATCAATTGGATCAAGTTGCTTTTGGGTCCCTGGGTAGCTCGCTATACAATCTAGGACAAAAAGACTCCTCCTTTGTCTACTTTGACAAGGCTCTACAAATCAATCCAAATGATGAGCAGGTACTGAATAATTACGCCTACTTCCTTTCTTTGGAAAAGAGAAACTTGGAGAAGGCTAAAGAAATGGCAGCCAAAGTTGTCAAGCGATTTCCAGAAAATGGCACTTTTTTGGATACGTATGCCTGGGTGCTTTTCCAGTTAGGTGAGTATGAGGATGCCTATCTATATATGGAAAAGGCACTTCAAAGCGAAACCGAGCCTAGCGGAGTTCTTTTGGAGCATTTTGGCGATATTTTGTATCATTTGGGCAAAAAATCAGAAGCCATTAGCTATTGGGAAAAAGCAGCTGATAGTCCGGAAGCATCCGAAAAACTACCAATGAAGATTAGAGACAGAAAATATTATGAATAGATTTTTAGGCACCAGCTTGATTCTTTTATTACTGATTTTTTCGGCCAGCTGTGCAAAAAAGGTCATCCCATACCAATCGGATGGAAGGATGGAAAGCTTTCAGCCCAGCTATCCAAGCTATAATTATTTAAGTGCCCGGGCCAAGGTCATCATCGAAGAAGAGTCTGGAAAAGTCACTCGGGGAACGCTCAGCCTTCGCTCAAAAAAAGATTCAGTCCTTTGGTTTAGCATTTCACCCGGCCTAGGGATGGAAGCAGTAAGAGGCTTGATCACTCACGAAAAAATCCAAATCAAGGACCGAATCGGAAAAGAGGATATCAACCTGACTTTTGGAGAGTTCAAAAATTATTACGGCTTGGACTTGTCTTTAGACCTTTTCCAAAATATCCTTTGGGCCAATCCTCCATTCCAGTTTGACTACAGTGACCGCTTACTTCGGGTCAAATCTCAATATGAATTGACCCAAGTGCGAAATCAGGTCAGGTATTTTAGCAAAATCGGAACGGAGAGTGCAAAGGTCATCGAACTGGCGGGAAATTCACTCGACGACAGAGGTTCCTTACTTGCGAGTTTTGAGGGATTTCAGGAAATAGATGGTCAGCCATTCCCTTCTGAGACACTTTACAAGCTAGTCTATCAGCTTAGTACAGGTTCTCAAAACACTATCTTACATGTGGACTGGACCTCCATCACTTTGGAAGACGAGCCGTTGAATTTTCCTTTCAAATTTTGATGAAAAACACTTCATATCGACTTTTTCTGATTACTTGCTTAGCCTTGATAAGCATGGCCGCCTTGTCCCCGGTGCAAGCACAAACTTCACGGACGCGAGCAGATTTGGAACGGAAAAAAGCAGAAATTCAAGCCAAACTGAAGGAATTTGATGCTATTCTTCGGCAGACAACTGCCAATAAAAAAGAAACCATAGGCTCACTTAATGCAGTCACAAGGCAATATCAGACTCAGTCACGCCTGGTCAGCACACTCGATCGGGAGGTGAAAGTATTGGATAGCGAAATCCAAAAAAATGAAGATGATATCAATCGCCTGGAAAATGATCTGAAAGAGCTCAAGGCAGAATATGCCCGGATGATTTACAATTCATCCAAACTCAATCGAAACTTATCCATTGTAGCTTTTGTATTCAGCTCCAATAATTTCAATCAGCTTTATATGCGTTTGAAATACCTGAAGCAATACACCGATAGCAGAAAGCAGCAGGCAGCACAAATCCAAGCCCTGAGTCTAGAACTGGCTAAGGAAAAAGAGCAGCTCGAAATCCGGAAGCAGGATAAAGAAAAAATTCTGGCCGAAGCTCAGCGGGAGCGTCAGAAGCTGGAGGCTATGAGGAGAGAGCAACAAGGAATCGTCAATACCCTTACCAAAAAGGAAAAGAGTATCAGAAGTCAAATCACGGCTACCAAAAAACAGCAACAACAACTCGAATCCATGATCCGTAAAGCTATCGAGGAGGAGATCAGACTAGCTGAAGAGGCCGCAAAAAAAGAAGATAGCAGAGCCACCAAAACCGAAGGAAGCAGTCTTCCGATGACTCCGGAGGTAGCGGCGCTTTCCAGCTCCTTTGCCGGAAACAGAGGAAGACTTCCATGGCCAGTTGAAACCGGCTTCATTTCACAAACTTACGGAGACCATCCTCATCCGACACTACGAGGCATTATGGTGCCAAGTGACGGGATCAATATACGTACACAGCCAAATTCGAATGTCAGGACGGTCTTTGATGGAACTGTCGCCAAAGTAGCATCCATGCCGGGATATGGAGAAACAGTTCTGATCAAACATGGTGAATATTATACCTTGTACACTAAGCTTCAGTCCACTTCTGTAAAAGTTGGTCAAGTTGTCAAGGCAAGAGACGTAATTGGACGAGTAGCTACCAATTCGGATGGAGAAGCCGAAATTCATTTTCAAACCTGGAAAGGTCTTCAGAAAATGGATCCTGCCTCATGGATTTCATCCCGGTAGTGTAAAAATCCGTATATTCAAGAAAAACAATCGAAGAGTCTCATAGCTTCTTTGTCCATGCCAAGGACAATAGTATCTTTGTGGCTACATTTACCCTAAATCAAATTAACTATGGCAACATTGGGTTTCTTTCAAAATATGGGTGGCGGATCGATCGTCCTGATCGTTTTGGTCATTCTTCTCCTATTTGGAGCAAAGCGAATTCCTGAACTAGCTAGAGGTCTTGGACGCGGTATCCGTGAGTTCAAAGACGCTACTAAAGATATTCAAAATGATCTCGAAGAGGGATTGAAGGATAAGAAAAAGTAATTCCTTAATCTCTGTGACGTTGGAAAAATTTATTTCATTCGGGGAAATTCAAAAATCCCTCGAAAAAGGAGAAACGAATTGTCTTTCAATCGTTCAGTACTACCTCAACAACATTCAGACGAAGGCGCACTTAAACGCCTTCGTCGAAGTTTATGAGCAATCCGCTCTTGCCCAAGCAAACCGCGTAGATGCAAAACTTGCAGCCGGTAAGGCCGGCAAACTCGCAGGAATGGTCATTGGCATCAAGGATGTCCTATGCTATGCAGGCCACGAATCCAATGCATCTTCCTCCATCCTGCAGGGCTACGAATCACAATACACTTGCACAGCTGTACAACGCCTGATTGATCAAGATGCGATCATCATTGGGCGACTGAACTGTGATGAATTTGGAATGGGCAGCTCCAATGAAAATTCTTCCCATGGAAAAGTCCTGAATGCACTTGATGAATCCCGAGTTCCGGGTGGTTCCTCGGGAGGCTCTGCTGTGGCTGTCCAAGCAAATCTCTGTACGGTCTCATTAGGAACAGATACTGGAGGATCAGTCAGACAACCGGCAGCTTTTACCGGAGTAGTTGGGTCCAAACCAACTTATTCTCGTGTCTCCAGATGGGGGCTAATTGCCTACGCTTCTTCCTTCGATACGATTGGCGTTTTTTCTCATACCATAAAAGACAATGCCCTCGTCATGGAGGTGATCGCAGGGCATGATGAGTGGGATAATACTTCCTCTCGAAAGCCGGTGCTTCCATACAGTCAGCTTTTGCATTTTGACAAAAAAGTAAAGATCGCTTATCTGAAAGAAGTTTTGGAGTCTCCCATGCTTCAGCCGGAAATCAAAAAAAACACAGAGTCTGTCCTGAATAGCCTTGAAGCCGACGGACATCAGGTAGAAGCTGTAGCCTTTCCTCTTTTAGATTACATTCTCCCGACATACTACATTCTTACTACCGCTGAGGCTAGCTCCAACCTGTCCCGATTTGATGGCGTCAAATATGGATATCGCAGTCCAAATACACATAATCTGGAATCCATGTACAAGCTCACCCGTAGCGAAGGCTTTGGTGAGGAGGTGAAGCGAAGGATTATGCTGGGTACTTTTGTTTTGAGCGCCAGCTATTATGATGCATATTTTACCAAGGCTCAAAAGGTCCGTCGTCTGATCAAAGAATTTACGGAGTCACTTTTGGATGATTTTGACTATATTATCATGCCGACTACGCCCACTACGGCGTTTAAATTTGGAGAACATAGTGATGATCCTGTGTCCATGTACTTAGAAGATCTTTTCACAGTCCAGGCTTCTGTAGCTGGAGTGCCAGCCATTTCAGTCCCGAATGGCAAGGATCAAAATGGGATGCCAATTGGGATTCAAGTCATCACCAATTCCTTCAAAGAGGCAGATTTATTCTCTTTTTGTAACTATTTGAACCAAAAAACCGAAAAATAAACCATGACGGATCGCAACTTGAAAATATTTATTCTGATTGTTTTCACCTTCAGTCTATCTATTTCCACTGCTTTCCCTCAGGAAAATGAGCTAGTGGCTCCGGATCTTTTTGATGAAAACTTGGTTCAGCCAAACTACCACTATGAATACATTCCTGATTTCACATACGATCTAATCAAGGAGCGTGTAGATAAGATGGACAGCGAAATGTCCTTCGAATTGAACGATCGAATTTTCTCTTTTATCCAATATTTCACCGTCCGGAATCGCGACTACACCAAAATGGTTTTAGCTCGCAAGGACTTATTCTTTCCGCTTTTTGAGGAGACTTTGGCAGAATATGAAATGCCAGACGACATCAAGTTTTTATCCATTATCGAATCAGGACTTGATCCCCAAATTCGTTCGCGTGTTGGGGCAATGGGCCTTTGGCAATTTATGCCAGCCACAGGTCGAATGTATGGTATGGATATCAACTGGGATATTGATGAGCGAATGGATCCTGAACAATCCACCGAAGCCGCTGCCAAATACCTAAAATCCCTGTATCGAATGTTTGGGGATTGGGAATTGGCACTCGCAGCTTACAATTGCGGTCCTGGAAACGTGAGAAAAGCCATCAGAAGATCCGGAGGCAAAAAGAAATTCTGGGAAATCTATAACTACCTGCCTCGAGAAACTCGTGGTTATGTTCCTCAATTTCAAGCGATGATGTACATCCTTCGGCATTTAGATGCACACAATCTACATCTGGAAGAACCCACTTATTCCTTCGCTACGGAATCCATTCGATTTGAAAGAGCCTTTACCTTGGACAAGCTTTCAGAGCTTACCAACCTTTGTCTTAGCGATCTGGAAAAGCTAAATCCTGCCGTAAAACGTAGAAAAATACCTGAGAGCCACAAAAGCATGGTTATCCGTGTACCAGTCAATCAAGCAAATTTTGTAAAAGAAAACATTGCATGGATCGCTGATTCTTTGGGAAATGAGCTTCGCCCACTACTTGCCAGTGATAAACTCATTTACCGATCCGAAGATGAAAAGCTAGACGAAATCGAGCGAAATACCATCACTTATCGCGTGCAAAGCGGAGATAATCTTGGAAAAATCGCGCAAAACTATCGCGTATCCGTTTCCCAAATCAAGGAATGGAACAACCTATATTCCAATCTGATACGAGTCGGACAGCGGCTTACATTGCACGCCCCTGAAGGTGCTGCTCCAGCGAGGTCCATGGCGAAAGTTCAGACCAATTCGACCGGTCAAAAAACCTACATTGTACAACCGGGAGATTCACTTTGGATCATTTCTCGGCGATTTGCAGGACTGACCGTAGACCAGTTGAAAAGACTGAACAACCTGAACTCCACTCAAATCAAACCGGGACAACGACTCATCATTGGCTAGTTTGACTGAGTTCATTCCCTAATTCTGTTAATTTTTTTTAACAAAATCCAAAAGTTCATAATGGATTGAGTTTTCCCCTCGGAAAGTATTTATTTTACTTCTTACGAAATAAAACCAAACAACTTAATGAAGCCTCTTCTGAGATTTAGTATGTTCATACTTGGAGCAGTGATGCTTTTTGCATGTGATGCAAACAGCCCACTCTCCGAAAACACCAAACCCAAAGCCCGGGGTTCCATTGGTGAAATCATCCTTGTGATAGATTCTGCGAAATATGCTGGTCCTGTGGGTGACGCGCTGAAAAATATTTTTGAAGCCGATATACCTGGAATGATCCGCTCCGAAAGTAAATTTAAAGTGAATAAAGTGGACCCTCGAGCAATGACCCGAATGCTGAAGATGTCAACCAATTTGGTTTACGTCACTACTTTTGACGATAAGGGTTCGGCTAGCCAAGTGATCAATGCACAGTTTTCAAAAGAATCCAAAGAGAAAGCTCTGAATGACCCGTCCATTTATTCGCTGCGGGTAGAGGATGAATATGCGGTAGGGCAAGAAGTGCTCTATCTTTTTGGAAACAATGAGGAGCAACTGGTGGCAAACCTGAAAAAGAATTCAGATCGCCTTCAAAATCTTTTTGAGGTACGAGAGAGAGGCAGATTGGAAAACATCATTCTGGGACGAAAAAACTCAGCGGCCGAGGCTGAGGCAGAAAAACATCTGGGAATCAAGATAAGTGTGCCTGCTTCTTACCAAATCGCGAAGTCCCAACCGGGTTTTCTATGGCTTCGACAGCCAACTCCTACTGAAAGAAGGCCTGATATTAGTCTGATTTTTCATGTCGAAGATTATGTCTCTGAGGAGCAAACATTCCCAGAGAATATCCTGGCTCTCAGGGACTCTATCACCCGACAACATGTCTTTGGAGACCCTGAAGATCCTACCTCTTATGTAGTAACTGAAAAACAAATCCCTCCAGCTTTCCGAAACATGGTGATAAATGATAATTTTACCACCGAAATCAGAGCCTCTTGGAGGACCAACAATATCAGCATGGGTGGAACCTACCTGGGTTACGTAATGGTAGATCAGGAAAAAGGCAAACTTTATTATCTGGAAGGATTTGTGTACTACCCAAATGAAGTACACAGAGATGCTCTCAGAGAAATAGAGACTATTCTACTCAATACGGATATTAGTTGGGTACCCGAGCAAGGCTCTTAAGTACCCAACTAACCCCATTTTTATGGCCATCAAAATCCGGAAAGAAGACGCCCTTAATTATCATACACAGGGCTCCCCTGGTAAAATCGAAGTCATCCCTTCCAAACCGCTTTCGAGTCAAATGGACTTGGCACTTGCCTACTCGCCTGGAGTAGCAGAGCCATGCAAAGAGATCGAAGCAAACGTAGAGAATGTCTACAAATACACTGCAAAGGGCAATTTGGTAGCTGTCATATCCAATGGAACAGCCGTCTTGGGCCTTGGAAACATTGGCCCGGAAGCATCCAAGCCAGTCATGGAGGGAAAGGGAGTCCTTTTCAAGAAATTTGCAGGTATCGACGTTTTCGATATCGAGATCAATGAAAATGACCCTAAAAAGCTAATCGATATCATCAAGTCCCTTGAGCCGACTTTTGGCGGTGTCAACTTGGAAGACATCAAAGCTCCTGAATGCTTTGAAATAGAGCAAACCCTCAAAAAAGAGATGAAAATCCCGGTCATGCACGACGATCAGCATGGAACCGCAATTATTTCCGGGGCAGCACTTCTCAATGCACTTGAGCTAGTCGAAAAAGATATCACCAAAATTAAACTTGTAGTCAATGGAGCCGGTGCTTCCGCAGTTTCCTGTACGCGTTTTTACATGTCACTTGGTGTCAAGCGCGAAAATGTCGTCATGTGCGACAAAGAAGGAGTCATTCGATCTGACCGAGACAATCTAGACAGCATAAAAGCAGAATTCTCTACCGATCGGGATATTCACACCCTCTCTGATGCGATGAGCGGTGCAGATGTTTTCTTGGGACTTTCCGCGGGGAATGTGGTTTCTCAGGACCAAATTAAGCTGATGGCTCCCAATCCGATCGTTTTTGCCTTGGCAAATCCAGATCCGGAAATCGCCTATGATTTGGCAATCGCTGCTAGAGAAGATGTCATCATGGCAACAGGTCGTTCTGACCATCCTAATCAAGTAAATAATGTTCTTGGATTCCCATATATCTTCCGGGGAGCGCTAGACGTTCGCTCTACAGCCATCAACGAAGATATGAAACTCGCGGCAGCGAAGGCGATCGCTAAGCTAGCCAAAGAACCTGTCCCGGATATCGTAACCAAAGCATACGGAGAAGCAAATCTGGGTTTTGGCAGAATGTACCTCATTCCAAAGCCACTAGACCCAAGACTCATTACGACTATCGCACCTGCTGTAGCAAAAGCAGCTATTGAATCAGGAGTAGCCCGTAAAAGCATCACTGACTGGGATGCTTACGAATTAGAACTGCAAGAGCGAATCGGCATTGATCAGCGATTGATGTCTGTCGTCATTGCCCGGGCGAAGAAAGACCCGAAGCGAGTGGTATTTGCAGAAGCAGACAACCGCAAGATCCTGAAGGCGGCACAAATCATCCGTGATGAAAAGATTGCACAGCCGATCCTGCTCGGAAATAAGGAAAAAATTCTAGCCCTGATCCAAGAGAATTCTTTGGATTTAGAGCATGTCACTATCATTGATCCGCTGGAAGAAAGTCAGAAACTTGAGCAGTTTACCAGGGTGCTTTACGAAAAACGAAAGCGAAAAGGAATGACGCTAGCGGATGCCTCTCGATTGGTGACGCAGCGGAATTACTTTGGAGCCATGATGGTAGAAGTAGGTCTTGCGGATGCGTTCATTTCAGGGTTGACCAGAGATTATCCGAAAACCATATTGCCTTCACTTCACACCATCGGAGTAAAGCCTGAGGCGAAGCGAGTAGCCGGAATGTATATCATGAATACAGACAAAGGGCCCTACTTCTTCGCGGATACAACCGTCAATCTCAACCCGAGCGTCGAGGAGCTGGTCGACATCATCGGTTTGACTGCTGAGGCAGTGAAGTTCTTCAATGTACAGCCACGAGTTGCCATGCTTTCCTACTCCAATTTTGGCTCAGCGCAGGGAGATATCCCTGTCAAAATGGCGAAAGCAACGGCACTTGCCAAAGAAAGATATCCCGACCTCATCATTGAAGGGGAAATGCAAGCAAACGTGGCAATCAATGACGAGATCCAAAAGGAAATTTATCCTTTCTCTCAATTGATCAACCGACGAGCCAATACCTTGATTTTCCCAGATCTAGCTTCTGGCAACATCGCTTACAAGCTACTTTCGGAACTTGGAAATGCAGAGGCAATCGGTCCTATTCTTCTTGGTATGAATAAGCCAGTTCATATCCTTCAATTAGGTAGTTCGATCCGAGAAATCGTGAATATGGTTGCGATCGCTGTAGTGGACGCACAAACAGCCCAATCATGATTGCCTATCTTCAGGGGAAATTAGCATTCAAAGACCCCACCTACGTCCTCATCGACGTGGGTGGGATTGGCTATGAGGTCAAAATCTCCCTGCAGACCTACAGTAAAATCAAAGATCAGGAAGCTATACGTCTACACACTTACCTACATATCAAGGAAGATGCCCACACTCTGTATGGCTTTTGGGAAGAAAGTGAAAAGCGTCTTTTCTTACTGCTGATCAGCATAAGTGGCGTGGGGCCCAATACAGGCTTGATGATCTTATCCTCAATGAGTACTGAAGAGGTGGAAAATGCCATCATTTCGGGGGATGTGGCATCTATTCAACAGGTGAAGGGGATTGGATTGAAGACTGCGCAACGGGTGATTCTCGAACTCAAGGATAAGATCAGCAAATCAACCGCAACTGGTGCCGGACAGCAAATTGGCTTCCTCAAATCAAGCAATAAAGTTCGAGAAGAAGCGTTACAAGCCTTATTGACTCTTGGTTTTCCTAAAGCTGCCGCTGAAAAGAATATCAACCAAGTACTCAAAAAAACCGATGGAGAAATTTCTTTAGAAGATTTAATTAAAGCATCTTTAAAGACATCATAATCAAAACTTGGATTGAACTTTCGGACAATACTGACTTTTTGCAGGGAAAGATCTCTGGTTAGTTGGCCTTTTTGCTTCATCCTGTTTGGATTGTTGATCAGTTTATCGACTGCAGAAGCCCAGCAAACCAACCCGGACAGTACCCAAACTAGACTCGACTCGCTCAACCAGCGCCGCCTTGCACCCTCCTTTTTGCTTTGGAAAAACCAAAGTACCAATCCCCTATTTCCTTATCGAAACCCTTTTTTAAACTCATATTCGCCCTTTTTCCCAAAGTCTCTCCTTCAAAAATCAGTTGAGGTCAAAGTAGATTCTACCGCCGGTCTCCGCTACAATATCGCCGATGAGCTGGATTCTGCGCGAGTTGGCAATGAACAGGAATATGACTTTGAGGAGTTTTCGCAAATACAGGAATACCAGGTTCGACAAGAGTATTGGAGAAGTCGTGCCCGAGGAGGAGATGGAGAAAGTGCAGTAGAAGGCCGGGGGCTCGTACCACCTCTGACAGTCAGCCCAAATTTTGACCGGATTTTTGGAGGTTCCGAAATCAACATTACACCTACCGGATATGTAAATCTGGATTTGGGTGCCGTATTCCGAAGAATCGATAATCCTACCCTACCGATCCGACAGCAACGAAATGGTGGATTTGATTTCAATCAGCAGATCCAGATGGCGGTCAACGGTTCTTTGGGTGAGAAAATGAAAATCGGAGCCAATTTTGACTCCAATAATTCCTTTGATTTTCAAAATCAATTGAAACTGGAGTTCAACGGCTTTGAAGAAGATATTATTCAGTCGATTGAAATCGGTAATGTCTCCATGCCTGTACAAAACCGACTAATACAAGGTGCCCAAAACCTGTTTGGGGTCAAAACCCAAATGCAGTTTGGAAAGCTAAATGTGACAGCAGTAGCTTCTACCCAGCGTGGTCGTAGAGACAACCTCACCATCGATGCCAACGGGCAGGGAAGAACTTTTGAAATACAGGGCTCCGAGTACGATGAAAACAGACACTTTTTCCTTGGTCATTTTTTCAGAGAAAATTATGAAAGATGGTTAAGAGGTTTGCCGCAGGTACTGTCTGGTGTGAATGTGACGCGAGTTGAAGTCTACATCATGAACCGGGCGGCTAATACCGAAACCCTGAGAAATTTCGCGGCTTTCATGGACTTGGGAGAAGGCCGTGAATTACTCAACCCAAGTAATCCGAATATTGCTCCCGCAAATCCCAATGCCCCCGCAGGGAACGGAGCGAACCAACTCTTCTCAAATATATCGAGCAATCCAGCTTTCCGCCCATTCGACACCGGTTCGAGGGCAATGGAAAGCAGCCTGGGTATTCGGAAAGGACTGGATTTCGAACAAATCAACGGAGCGAGAAAACTCGAGCAATCCGAATTTTTCTTCAATCCTCAATTAGGCTACTTATCCCTATTCAGAAGATTGCAAAATGATGAAGTTTTGGCTGTTTCCTACGAGTACACCTACAATGGGCAAGTTTACAAAGTGGGTGAACTCACCGAGGATTACCAAAACCGGGCAGAGGATGAATTGATTTTTCTCAAGCTACTCAGACCAGCCCGAATCAACACGCAAGTTCCAACCTGGGACTTGATGATGAAAAACGTTTACAGCCTTAATGCCAGTCAGATCCTGAGAGAAGGTTTTCAGCTTCAGGTGATTTACCGCGATGACCGCACAGGCTTGGACAATCCATCCCTTTTGGAGGGACAAGAGGTCAAGGATATCCCTTTGATCCGTCTTACAGGCTTGGACAATCTCAACCCACAAAATGATCCTGCCCCAGATGGTAACTTTGACTTTGTAGAAGGCTTGACCATGATATCCAATCGAGGACTTTTGATTTTCCCTGTTTTGGAGCCTTTTGGATCCAATCTAGATCGGAAGTTCCTACCCTCTGAAGGAGTGCTGAAAGATAAATATGTCTACGACACACTCTATCAAACTACCCAAGCGGATGCGGAGCTAGTCACGCGATTAAATAAATATTTCATCAAAGGGCGACTGACTGCAGGCTCTGCCAGTGAAATACAACTTCCCGGGCTAAATATATCTCCTGGCTCCGTGATTGTCACGGCTGGAAATATTCCTCTGACCGAAGGTGTGGACTTCACTATTGACTACAACGTAGGTCGCTTGGTCATCATCAATGATGCCATCCTTCAATCCGGAAAGCAAATCAATGTGAGTTTTGAAAAAGCCGATTTGGTTTCATTCCAAACGAGGAGTCTCCTTGGTACTCGCTTGGATTATCTTTTCAGCGAAAAATTCAATCTGGGAGGAACCTTCCTATACCTCAATGAAAGACCAAATGTCACGCGAATTGCGACTGGCAACGAAACACTCCGAAACAGTCTCTGGGGCTTGGATGCAAACTATTCAGATGAATCCCGATGGCTCACCAAATTGGCCGATGCACTTCCCTTCACCGATACCAAGGAGACCTCCGAGGTTAGAATCAGTGGTGAATTTGCGCATTTGCTCCCCGGCACATCCAATCGCGTAGACGGAGAAGGAGCATCTTACATCGATGATTTTGAATCGGCCATTACCCCATTCAATCTTGGTGGCGCTGCCAATCAAAACTGGAAACTATCTTCCACTCCACAGACCCCGGACAATCGCTTTGATCTGAGTTTTCAGACCGAAGATGAGCTAGGTTCAGCCTATCGAAGAGCACGGGTGGCTTGGTACAACATTGACAATATTTTCTATCGGGAAAATGGCCCCGGAGTACCATCCAATATCACACGCGAAGACCGGCGAAATCATTACGTACGAAGGGTAATTCCTCAAGAGATCTTCCCGCAGCAGGATCGGGATGTCATCATTACTCCGGAGCCATTATTTGAATTGGCTTATTTCCCATCGGAAAGAGGGATGTTCAACTACAACCCAAATCTACGGCAAGACGGCTTACTTCCCAATCCTAGAGAAAACTATGGTGGGGTAACACGGGCAATTACGACAGAGGTGGACTTTGACCGGACTAATATCGAATACCTGGAATTTTGGCTACTTGATCCTTTTATCGAAGGAGAAAATGGCCGAGTGCTCGATGGGATTTTCAACGAGAACAACACTACAGGTGGCAAGCTTTATTTCAACTTAGGGGACATTTCGGAGGATGTGATGAAGGATGGCAGCCATTCATTTGAAAATGGTCTGCCAGCCGATGGGGATCCTTCCGAAACTCGCGAAAATGAATGGGGTCGCATTACTAGAGAGCAGTTTTTGCTACCAGCATTTGACAACTCCGAAGAAGCTCGAGTAAACCAAGATGTGGGACTAGATGGCTTGAAAAATGAAGATGAAGCTTCTTACTTTCAAAGTAGATTTCTTGATCGAATCAATGTCAATCAGCAAGGTCTAAACCGCATCCTTGCTGACGTGTCTGCGGATAATTTTGAGTATTATTTGAATGAGGAATTTGATCAGCAGGATGTGAAAATCCTAGAACGCTACAAAAAATTCAATGGAATGGAGGGAAATTCTCCTGTCGAACCACCTCAAACTGCTTCTTTTACCCCATCCGGCACCAACCTTCCGGACAACGAAGATCTCAATGCTGACAACACCATCAATGAGCTAGAAAACTACTATGAGTATGAGGTGGATCTTCGCCCTGATAATATGGTCGTCGGCCAAAACTACATCGTCGACAAAGTAACCGCCAATGTAGGTGGAGAATCTGTAGACTGGTATTTGTTCCGTATTCCTGTAAGACAACCTGATCGGGTAGAAGGAAATATCACCGGCTTTAAGTCCATTCGATGGATCAGAACTTACCTGACGGACTTCGAGCAGCCGGTGGTGCTTCGTATGGCAAACTTCCGAATGATCGGCAGTCAATGGCGGGTATTCCAAGAGTCATTGTTTGAGCGTGGATTCTTCGAGATTCCAGAACCAGACAATTCCAATGTTACCGTTGATGTGGTAGGGATAGAAGAAAACTCACAAGGCAGCGATACCCAAAGCCCCTATGTACTTCCTCCTGGAATCAATAGGGATCGAGACAATACTTCTACCGTTGAGCGAAGATTGAATGAGCAATCCCTTCGTGTATGCGTAGAAGATCTCTCTCCTCGAGATGCTCGGGCCGTTTTCAAAAACCTGCAATTGGACTTGGTGCAGTTTGAGCGGATCAAGATGTTTTTCCACGCTGATAGTGAAGATGCGCTTGACGGAGAAATCACTGCCTTTTTACGCTTGGGCACAGACTACACAGACAACTATTATGAGGTAGAAGTTCCTCTGATTATTACCCCAAAAGGCACGCGAGATCCAAGGCAGATTTGGCCCTTGGAGAATGAGATTGATATCGCGATCCAGGAAATAGTCTCCGTCAAAACCGAGCGTGACAATAATCAAGTCCCCCTGAATCTCCCTTACTCCAAGGATATCAGACAGTACAAAGTAACCGTAGTAGGCCGGCCTGAACTCAATCAGACCCAAGGCGCTATGATCGGGGTACGAAATCCCGGGACTGGAATCGGTGGAAGCAAAAGCGTATGTATCTGGGCAAACGAACTCCGGGTTACAGGCCAAAACGAAAATAATGGCTGGGCTGCAAATGCATTTCTCAATGCCAAAATTGCTGACCTTGCGGTGGTCTCGGCTTCCATTCGCCACAATTCAATTGGCTTTGGAGGTCTGGAAACCAGAATATCTCAGCGAACCCGACAGGCCACTACCCAATATGACATTTCTACCAACATTAAGGCAGACAAGCTTTTGCCAGAGGAATTGGGAGTGAGTATTCCGGTTTACTTGAGTGTAGAAAATTCGAGTACAAGGCCTGAATTTGATCCGCTTAATCCCGATGTGCCCTTTGAAGTCGCATTACAAAAGTTCGAAACCGATCAAGAACGGGACGCCTATCGAGATATCGCACAGGACCAGCTAACCCGCAAAAACATCAGTCTTAACAATGTCCGAAAAATAAAAAACAACCCGGAGGCACCAAATAAGATTTATGACTTAAGCAATTTCTCTTTCTCCTACGCAGTGGGTACAGTCACTCAGACCAATGCTCAGATTCAGAACTACGAATTCAAAACGAATCGGGGAAATATCACTTATAACTTCTCCCCCAAACCGCTCAACATTGAGCCATTTAAAAATTCGGAGGGACTTTCTTCGCCTTACTTGAAACTGATCAAAGACTTTAACCTGAATCTAGCTCCAAGTCAGATTTTGGCACGGGTGGATGTAGATCGAAAATTCCTCCGCTCCCAATACCGCAATGACCAGCTTGGTACCGCTGGCGTAGATCCGTTATTCCAAAAGTCATTTTTCATGAACCGATTCTACACCCTCAACTGGGACTTGACTAGAAACCTTCGGGTGGATTATTCCGGCTCAGTCATGGCTGTTATCGATGAGCCTCAGGGAGATTTGGACACTGAGGAAAAAATTGACTCAGTAAGGACCAACTTCTGGAATTTTGGGCGAAGGACAAATTATAATCATACAGTAAATCTAAACTATACCATTCCGTTTGACAAAGTACCTCTAGTGAATTGGATAAGGGCAGACTATCGATACAATACTACCTACACTTGGATGACCGGTGCAATCGGACAGCGTGATACCTTGGGGAACGTCATCCAAAATACACGGGAGCAAACCTTGAACGGGAAATTTGATCTGATCAGACTTTATAATAAAAATAAAAAGCTAGAGGCACTCAATGCTCCCAAACGACCAAGCATTCCGGGTAGAAGCAATATCGCTGCCGAAGACACTATCGGTACGCCTTTTAGTAATCAACTGCTCAAGTTTCTAATGTCAGTCAAGGAAGTCACTTTCAATTATGGAGTAGTGGAAGGGACATTCTTACCCGGATATTTACCGAATACCGGCCTGTTGGGAATGGACCGGGCATTTAGTAATCCAGGACTTGCCTTTATTTTCGGAAGTCAGGACCCGATGATTCGAAATGAACTGGCGGCACGTGGTCTTATGGCTCCAAGTGCAGAACTTACCCAACCCTTCAGGCAAAACCGGGCCATGAATTTGAGATTGGGAGCTTTAGTTGAACCTTTCCGAGACTTTAGGATAACCTTAAATGCCGACAAACGGGAAGTAGGCGATTACCAAGAAATATTCAGGAATTCGGCGGATAATCCTGGGGAATATTTGTCCATCAGTCCTACCCGTACGAATACAGCCTATTCAGTGACGACTATAATGCTCGGGACTTCATTCTCTAGGGATGATTCACAAAACAACTCTCCGCTTTTCCAAGATTTCGAAAATAACAGAGCCATTATCAAATCAAGGCTTGACGCTCAAAATGGATCAACAGGAGAATACAGCATCAATGGTCAGGATGTACTGGTTCCGGCATTTATAGCCGCTTATCGTGGTCAGGATGCGGCAGAATCAAACCTCAATCCATTCCCAAAAACTCCTCTTCCTAACTGGAGATTAGATTATGCGGGGCTTTCGAGACTAAAAGGTCTAAGCGATATTTTCACCAGTATCAATATCACCCATGCCTATACCTCCACTTACGATGCGAGCAACTTTTCCAATTCACTCCAATATCAACAGGGACTGGAGCTATTTAATCGACTGCAGGAGCAAAGACTTCCCAACGAGGTGAATGATGATGGATTTTTCATCCCCATTTATGTACTCAATCAAGTGGTTTTATCCGAACGCTTTGCTCCGCTTATTGGACTGGATCTGATGACAAAAGGAAGAATGAATTTTGCAATCAATTATAACAAAGAGCGAATGCTTGGATTGAATTTTTCCAATTCACAAGTAACTGAGAGCAAAAGCAATGATTTTGGCTTAAACTTTTCGTACACCAAAGCAGGCACGAAAGTTCCTTTCAAGATTCAAGGAAGAGAAACCATCCTGAAAAATGACCTGACCCTGAGGATGGATATGAAGATCGTCGACACTCGACAGATTCAGCGCAAAATAGAGGAAAGCAGTACCGTGACCAATGGCAACCTCAATATTCAAATCCGTCCCACGGTCAGTTATGTAATCAATCAAAACCTTAACCTTACCTTCTATTTCGACAGAAGTATCAATGATCCACGCGTCACCACTGCATTCAAGCGTGCATCCACCTCTTTTGGCGGACAATTACGATTTAATTTATCCCAATAGATTTTTTAGCTCTCGGATTCCTCTTATTTTTGGAGACTTTAAAATCAAATCAAGAAATGAATTTTCCTCAAGAACTTAAGTACACCAAAGATCACGAGTGGATCAAAATAGAAGGGGATGTAGCCACGGTTGGAATTACTGAATTTGCCCAGTCTGAATTGGGAGATATCGTCTACGTGGAAGTAGAAACTGTAGGTGAAAGCATCGAAGCCGGTGAAGTGTTTGGTACTGTAGAAGCCGTAAAAACAGTTTCTGACCTTTTCATGCCCGTAAGCGGTGAAATCCTAGAATTCAACGACGAGTTAGAAGGCTCTCCTGAACTAGTCAATGAATCCCCTTATGAATCAGGCTGGATGATTAAAATCAAAATTGATGGCGATCTTCCGGAAGATCTACTCAATTCTGAGGAATATTCCGAACTGGTAGGCCAAAATTAAGATTCATTTGCGCTGGGTTGCCGGACTGATCTGGTTGATTTTACTGGGCTTTGCTATGCTTATGCCTGGAGAAAAATTCCCCGAGATTCATGCCTTTGACTTTCAGGATAAATTAATCCATACCGTTCTTTTTTTCATCCTTTCCTTTATCTGGGCAGGTGTGAGATTGAAAGAACAAAAACCGAACTGGCTACTGTTCAGCCTACTAGTAGTCCTACCATCTATCCTATTTGAAATAGGGCAATATTGGATTCCAAATCGCTCACTAGACCTATGGGATCTAGTATTCAACCAAATCGGTGTTTGGGCAGGTCTGTTAGGATATTTTAAGATTTCATCTAAGGTATTTCGCTTGGATTAATCTTTTGAAATGCTTACAATTGTTAACTAGTTTCGAATACATTAACCTATAATAAACCAAAAACGCTATGGAATCAAAAAAGACTCCGGCAGCCGATCTCACCAAAAAGTCAGGAATGTTCCTAAACTTGGGTTTGATGGTAGCCGTTGGTGCTGTCCTAGTGGCTTTTGAGTGGAAATCATTTGATGACGGGGCTCTTAAGGATCTCGGAATGGGTGATGACAACTTTGAAGAGCTACTGGATATTCCTATCACAGAGCAGCCACCACCACCTCCACCACCACCAGTAGAGCAGCCTATCATTCAGGAGATTCCTGATGAGGTTGAAATCGAAGAGAAAATCGACGTAAATTTCGATGTGAACGTGGAAGAGGAAACTGTCATTGAAGAGGTTGTTATTGCTGAAGCTCCTGTAGAGGAAAAAGCTGACGAAATCTTTGACGTGGTAGAAACTCAACCAGTTCCTCCAGGTGGAATGTCAGGTTGGAATAAATACCTCAGCAAAAACCTCAAGTATCCAACTCAAGCTAGAAGAATGGGTATCGAAGGTACTGTGATCGTGGTATTTGTTATCAACACTGATGGATCTATCCAAGACGTAGAAGTACTTCGTGGAATCGGAGGAGGTTGCGACGAGGAAGCTGTGAAGGTGGTAGAAAACGCGCCTAAGTGGGAGCCTGGTAAGCAACGTGGACGTGCAGTACGTACTCGAATGCGACTTCCAATCCGCTTCAAGTTGAGCTAAACACAAACAAGTAATATCGAAAGCCCGGAAATCCGGGCTTTTTTGTTTTTAAAACTTTTAACATAGTTAAATACGGTTAATCCGTTCTTTTCGAGACCATTACATGGTAAATTCTTGGGTAATTTATTTTCAACCAAAACCCTCTTACCATGGAAACGAAAAAGAATCCCAATTCAGACCTGAGAAAATGGTCTACGCCACTCTTTTATTTTGGGCTGACCTGCAGCCTAGGCATTTGCCTCACTGCTTTTGAGTGGAAAAGCTACCCAGAAGGGAAACTCAAAGAAATCAACTCTCAGACTGAAATCTGGGAAATTCCCGAGGTACCGATTAGTATTCAAACTCCTCCACCCCCACCAGAGACTGCTCCGCCCCTAGTCACTGAAGTACCAAATGAAATTACAATCGATCCTCAGGACTTCAATATTGATATTAATATGGGAGAGGATGTAGAAATACCTACTGTGGTACTTCCTGAAACACCTCCTTCTAAAGACCCGGCTGACGAAATTCTCGACTTTACTGAGGTGCAGGCTACATTCAAAGGTGGAATGGAAAAATGGACTGCTTATTTGAAAGAGAACCTTACTTATCCCAGTCAAGCCAGAAGAATGGGGATCGAAGGAGTAGTCTTAGTTCGCTTTGTAGTCAATAAAGACGGATCGGTCCAAGATGCAGAAGTGGTCCGCTCTTTGGGCGGAGGCTGTGATGAAATTGCCTTGAAAGTAGTCGCCAACTCACCGGAATGGAATCCTGGAAAAATGGGAGGAAATGCCGTAAGATCAAGAATGGTTATTCCGATTCGCTTTCGCTTAAATTGATAAAATCATTGCCCCAACCCGAGAAGGTTTGGGGCTTTTTGATAATTCATCCCTAGACTATCAAGGCGAATTATGTATTTTGGATACCTATGAAATTCCAGAAGCTAATTTTCGCAATCCTCATCCTATTCGTTTCCTGCCAAAGCAAGGAATTTGACTTGGTGATTCTCAATGGTATTGTCTACAAAGGAGATGGATCTCCGGGTCAGATACTGGATATTGGGGTTTCTGGGGATGAAATAAGCTTTATCGGAAAACTTGAAAATTACAAAAGCCAGGAAACCATTGACGCTTCTGGTCTTGCAGTCTCACCCGGTTTTATAGATCTACATACGCACTTGGAGCCTATTCTAGAAATGCCCTTAGCAGAATCCTTGATAAGGCAGGGCGTGACCTTAGCTCTTGGTGGACCTGATGGAAGTGGTCCTTTGCCCTTGGGAGAGTTTTTGGATAGCTTGGAGCACATGGAGATAGGCCCCAACCTTGCTTATCTTGTCGGACATAACAGTATCCGAAGGAAATACCTCCAAAACTCAAATCGGGAGCCTAATGAAGAAGAACTCCAGCAAATGATCCAAGAAGTAAAGCAAGCAATGAAGGAAGGGGCGTTTGGCATATCTACAGGACTGAAATACTTGCCTGGTACCTTTGCGAAAAAAAATGAGCTTATTGCTCTTTCCAAAGCTGCTGCGGAGCATGGTGGAATATATACTTCTCACCTCCGGGAAGAGGGAATTGGACTCATTGAGGCTGTACAAGAAGCCATCGAAATTAGCCTAGAAGCTTCTATCCCGGTGATTTTGACACATCACAAAGCCATTGGCGTCAAAATGTGGGGAGCTAGCACAAAAACTCTTGCCCTCGTTGATTCCGCAAGGGAACAAGGACTCGACATCAAAATGGATCAGTACCCTTATGCTGCCAGCCACACGGGAATAAGCGTGCTGATTCCAAGTTGGGCCATGGAAGGCGGGAATTTTGAAGAAAGAGTCAGTAACCCAGCACTTCGTGATAGCATCAAAGATGGAATTATCTACTCCATCCTCAATGATCGCGGTGGGGCTGATCTGAAAAGGATACAATTCTCCACTGTCACTTGGGATCGATCCCTTGAAGGGAAAACCTTACATGATTGGCTGGTACGTGAAGGCAAAGAGCCCTCTGTAGAAAATGGGGCTGATTTTGTCATACAAGCCCAACTCAACGGGGGAACAGGGACGATCTATCATGCCATGGATGAAGCTGATGTACGGAGAATCATGCGACATCCCATGACGATGATTGCATCTGATGGGAGATTATCCAGACCTGGGGAAGGCCATCCGCACCCGAGAGCATACGGTACATTTCCTAGGGTTTTGGGATATTATACAAGAGAAGAAAAGGTTCTTGACCTACCTACAGCCATACATAAAATGACAGGTCTATCGGCCCAAAGTCTAGGACTTTCGGACCGAGGACTGATTCAGGAAGGAATGAAAGCAGATTTGTGTCTATTTGACCCTAAAACCATTCGCGATAAATCAACCTTTATCGATCCCCATCAATATCCTGAAGGGATTCTCTTTGTACTGGTGAATGGCCAATTCGCTGTTAAAGAAGGGGAATTTTTAAACCGAGGTTTTGGAAGGGTAATTCGAAAACAAGCTACAGAACGTTGAGGGTTTGTTCCTTGATTTTTTCCAATTCATCCTTCATCAGAATCACCCATTTCTGCATTCCCGCATCGTTGGCTTTTGAGCCTATGGTGTTGATTTCACGGCCGATTTCCTGACTGATAAAACCTAACTTTTTTCCTTGCTGTGTCTCTTCATTCAGTACTTTGATAAAATAGTTGAGGTGGGTTTCCAATCGAACCAACTCCTCGGTGATATCAAGCTTCTCAAAATAATAGATCAATTCCTGCTCGAATCGGTTTTGATCGAAGTCATTTTCTTCTATCCAATCCTGGAAGTTTGACCTGATTCTGTTTTTGATACGATCTTTTCGCTGTCCCTCTATTGCCTTCACCTGTTGAAGTGCACTTTCAATTACTTGGATATTTTCCTTTAGCTTTTCAAAAAGTGACTCCCCCTCATCTTTACGAAACTGATCGCATTTTTGAAGCGCTTCAATTATTACTTTTTGAATCAATTCCCATTCCTCCTCTGCTTCGGTAGCTTCATCAGGAGCCATGTTGACAATGACTGACGGCGATTGGAGAGCTAGTTTGAATAGCTCACTTTTCTCAGCCACCACCGAATCGGCTAGGTTTTGATACTTTTCGAAGTATGCCTGAAAAAGCTCCTCATTGATTGTAACTGGAATCTGATTGGACTTTTTTGGAATAAAGTCCAGGGCAAGATTTACCTTACCTCTTTCCAATATCCCCTGTACCAAATTCCGTATCTCGTGCTCCTTTTCGGAAAACTGTCGGGGCAATTTCAACGATAGGTCTAGAAACTTGGAATTGAGTGTTTTGACCTCTGCCTGTATGCTGCGAGAATCATCTTCCATTCCGGCTCTGCCGAAACCGGTCATCGATTTGATCATGGTTTTACTTTAAAAGTTGTAACCCAAAGTTACATAAAATCTAAGGTCCTCAGTTTGATAATTTCTAATAGGTCTTGCAAGATCAAACTTCACGTAGTAATTCAAGAGCACCGTACGAAAACCAGCGCCATAGCTTTGAAGCCATGGATTGTTGAAGTTGTTTAGCGTGATGGTAAATGGTGACCCCTCCGTGTTAATTACCTCTGTGTTCTGGTCATTGATTCGCTCCCATGGGGCTGACTCATTCCAAGCAGAGCCGATATCATAAAATCCGACAAGTTGGAAATTTCTTACAAAATTAGACGTGATGTTCCCTCTTGTCAGGTAGGAAAAGATCGGGATCCGGAGTTCGGTTGTAAATGTGATGACCTTATTACCCCTAATTTCATCATAATCATACCCTCTCAGATCAACAAATTCTGCAAATAGAATATTGGAGTTCTCTGCACCACTAGGGTTTCGAACAGGAGAAGCTTCCGGTCTATTGGATGGTGGCTGATAAAATTCATTGAAAAGCCAATTATCCATCCCACCGACAAGGTAGGTCTGAGGGTTATTTCCAAAGAAAGACCCTGCGTAAAGTCGCGTCGCAAGGACAATGTTCTTATGAATTCGCTGATAATTTCGGACATCTAGATAGAAATTACTGAAACTTCTATCTCCTTGATTGAGGCCCTGATAATGAACCAAACCAACCTTACCTTTTAGACCAGCTGGGGAATACAGACCTATCTGCTGTGTTCGGTCGAAAACAAATTCAGCTCGCCCTCCCACATAATTCACATCAAAGCGATTCTGCTCCGGATTGGTAGCTAGGATTAAGGAATCAGCATTCAGATTAAAATATTGGGATTTGGCCACAAAAGGGGATAAAGTAAATCTAGAATTCACATTGAAAGGATAGGATACTCCAACCTCAAATTTGGAAAGCACATAGCGCTGAAAGGTGATGTCATCAAACTCTGAAATCCGAATAGTTCTTCTATCAAATCGTGCCCTAAAATCCACCCTACTCTTCAGATATTCGTATTCAGCGAAGAGATCGCCCCCAGATCTGAAGTCCAAAGAAGTAGAAATCCCTCCATGCAAGACATGATTGTCTAGCAGATCACTCATTTTGCCCTGAAGGCTGATACCAAATCCTCTCAATGGATCGACAATAAATCGCGTATTGATGTTATTGGTGAAAAACTGAGGCTCCATGCCTCTTGGACCGGTCACTCGCTTTTTGAGGGATTGTTTCCTAAAGGCCTCTAGTAAGTTTGTCGCCTTGTCTTGGCTTTCTGCCTCTCTTTCTTGACCGAGTAAAGTGCTTGACAAGGAATCAAAGGTGTAATTCTCGGTATCGATCCCATTCCTATTTCGGAATTTCAAGCGATCCACATCGATCGAAGAGGTGGTTTTGGTTGAACTTGTATCGATAGCTTGCGGTAATGGCTGAACTTCAGGCTGTGGAGTAGGCTTGGGAAGAGGCTCTTCCTCGCGCTTGGGCAGTGTCTGGGATTCCATCCTCCTCCTTGCAGCAAGCCGTTCATTCAGACTTTTCGCCTGTTCTAACTGGATTCTTGGTGTACTTGGAGTAAACTGATCTGCACCGGAATAAGATTGAACGACCAAGAAGCTTTCCATTCCATCTCGAACGGCAAAGGCTATCTTATTCATGCGGCTATTCACATCAAAGGTTTCGATACTTTTATTAAATCCCGAGATTTGACTAGAAACTTGATTACCTACGCTGAGGCGCATGAGGTTGTTGATTCCACTTTGGTCACTCAGGAAGACGACATTATTACTATTCACCTTTCTAGGTCTCACATTTTTGCTGAAGCTATTGGTCAAGCGGGTCAATCTGACAGTATCCCTCACTTCAGCCATGAAGATGTTGTAGGTTTCTCCGTATTGATTTAGATTTTCAAACTTCCCACTAAGAGAATCCAGCTCCTCGGAATAATTGGTCGAGTAAATGATCGTAGAATCATTTAAGAACATCGGGGTCAAATCATCAAACTCGTCATTGGTCATTCGTCGCCCTTGACCGCGTACGTTGAGCGTATAGATATCGGTTTTTCCATTTGAAATAGCGGAAAGAACCATATTCCTCCCAGTAGAATTAAAATCAATACTAAGAATCTGATTGATATTTCTCAGGAAAATTTTATCCTGATTGGTCCCATCCAAAGCTCTTAATCTCAGCGTCGTAAGCCCTCTCCTAAAGGATGCTATCGCTAAACTGGCAGAATCCCTCCAAGCGATTACCGGAGACCGAAAATTCGGAATTTGATCCTGGTATACCGATCCTCCCTGCATTAGGGTTCTTTCTGTCCCTGTAGAAAGCTCTCTTACCTGCACCTTGTATTTACCCTGATTATTGAGAACATAGGCTAGATTCAATCCATCAGGGCTAAATTTGATGTCTGTAATGACACCAAGCATCTTCGGAGAGGTAGATGCGATGGCCTGAGAGCTTTCGATAGGTCGAAAATTATTGGTTACCTGCTCATTTATAGTCAGGTAGTATTTTTTCCAATCTTCTAAAAAAGTATTGAAATTTAACCCAACAGTATTTGCTATGCTGTTTTCCTCGTTTCGGTTGATTCTTGATAGATTTAGGATGCTAGACAAATAGCGTCGACCGTATCGCTCAGCGATGTAATTCCAAATCGACTGACCTACGAGAGCTGCTTCGATCCCCTTTAGGCGAAGGATTTTCGGTTTTTCATCTTCTTTGAGATAATGGCGGATATAGTCATCCATCTCCATACTCCAACCTTTGGCCAGGTAAAGAGATATCCCCTCCACATACCAATCCGGAAAACTATTCATAAGGTTGGACTGGAATGCATCTGCAACAGATGCGCCATAGAGCATCTCTTGAATAATTACTTTGGAAGTGGCATAAATCAAGTCCTCCTTGAACTGATCCATTTCGCCTTTGTAGGCAAGTTCGGCGATAAGTCTGCTAAAATTCGTCTGCCCTTCTTCGTTAAACTCTTCCTTATTCAAATTCAAATTGCTTTGCAGCAACTCTTCAGGAGTATTATAAATATAGATTTTTGGCTTGGTGTAGGCGACATAGCCTATCATCTGTGTCAGTCGCTGAAATTCAGATTCTAAAAATTCAATTGCCTGCTTGGCATTTGCACCTCCACGATCGTAATAATAAACCTCAAAATTATTTGAGCTATAAAAGTACCAATCGAACTGCTGATGCTGCAGTCGGTTTTTTCCGAAACGCTCCTGATCAAATTGTGCAATAGAATTCTGCGAAAAGAGAATAGTAGTCAGAAGCAGAAATAACAGGAAAGACTTTACTCGCATATTTTTCCTTACTGGACAGAATTTAAATATAATCAAAATACCTAGCGATATCCACCTCAGGTGACAAGGAGCTGCCATTTAGAAGGAAATTACGCATCATTAAACTAAAATACGGTACCAACGACACGCCCTTGGCACCAAACCCATTGAATATGTAAACGCCTGAAAAGTCAGGATGTTTCCCAAGAAATGGCTTTCGGTCCTTTGTGGCCGGACGGATACCGAATTTATGAGATACTACCTCATCGACAGGGACTTGGACCAATGACGCCAATCGTCCCAAAATCTCATCTTTTGCCCGCTCTGTGGGACCCTGGTCCAAGTCAAAGTGTGTGTAAGTTGAGCCGACGCGAAAGACATTTTGACCCAAATACACCCTGAAAACTCCGCGATTGACGATGAATTCCGGACAGAAGTCCTGCTTTACTTCTAAGATTTCACCCTTGACCGGCGCAAAGGGTAAATATGAGAAAAACTTGGACTGAGCCGCATGAAACCCCGTACAGAAAATGATTTCATTTGCCTCAATATTCTCATAGGACCAGTATTGATCACTCTTTATCAATTTATCCTCTTCAAAAATCACATCCCGATACCGATCCCCAAAAAAAGCACGCATCCCCTCAAGAAAAGTGGGAATATCGAGCCATCCTGACTGGGTAAGCATCACACCTCCAAAAGGATCATTTAGAAAACTTGACTGAGAAGATTGAAACAATCCATCCAAATAACCTTGAAACAAAGGGTCAGAACTATGCCCCATCCATTCATTTTGCTCTTCAATCGTGAGGAAAGGGCGGTAAATTTTCTGTGGCCGAAGAAAACTCCTGCCTGTCTTCTGCTCAAGCTCCTGGTAGAAAGGTTCTATCTGAGGAAATAGCTGATCCGCCAGCCAAGTTTTGACCATTTTTCGGCCAGTCACTGGATTATATAATCCCGCGGCTATCTGACTGGATTGGTTCCCTGACTGATGATCCAAAATCAGAATTTTTTTACCGGACTTTTGCAATTGATAGCCAAGACTCATCCCGGCCAAGCCACCACCTATTAACAAAAAATCAACTTTCATGCATCAAAGAACGGGTTTTATTCCTTATTTTGTTACACGTACATAGACAAAATCATGCTTCGAATCAAATCATTTACATTCAACCCTTTTCAGGAAAATACCTACGTGATCTCTGATCAGGAAGGACATGTAGCCATCATTGATCCGGGGAATTATGAAGATGCTGAAAACCAGCAGATCTTAGGCTATATACATGAAAATAACCTGAAGCCTGAGCTTCTGTTGAATACCCATTGTCACATTGACCACGTGCTTGGGAATGATTTTATCAAAAGAACTTTCAGCATTCCTCTTTTAATCCATGATCTGGAAATCCCGGTATTGAACTCAGTGAAGGCCTATGCCCCAAATTATGGATTTGCCAACTATTCACATACAGATCCAGATGGCTACCTCAGCGAAGGAAAAAGCATTGAAATAGGTCATGAGCATCTTGAAGTCCTGTTTGTACCTGGGCATGCTCCGGGCCATGTAGTTTTTTATCATCCTGAAAGCCAACAATGCATTGCGGGTGACACGCTTTTTAGAGAAAGTATCGGACGGACAGATCTTCCGGGAGGTGACCACGACCTTCTTTTAGAAAAAATCAAAAGCGTATTATTTAAGCTACCCGACCAAACTGTAATTCATCCCGGTCATGGGCCCAGCACCACAATTGCTCATGAGAAAGCATACAATCCATTTGTGGGAAAAAATTCAAGATTCTGATTCGTGAGTATCAAATCCCACATCCCAAATTCCCTTACCCTCGGAAATCTACTCGCAGGTGTAATTGGTATTGTCACAGTTTTAGCTGGAGACTATCAAAGTGGAGCCTATTTTATTTTTTTAGCAGCATTTCTGGATTTTTTTGATGGATTCGCTGCCAGACTTCTCAAGGTAAGCGGTGAATTAGGCAAACAGCTTGACTCTCTGGCTGATTTAGTCTCCTTTGGGGTATTGCCAGGGTTTGTGGTCTATGAGTGGATTTCCACTCTGACCTCGGTAGAATGGATGCCCTATCTTTCGCTGACGATTCCGCTATTTTCTGCCTTAAGGCTAGCCAAATTCAATATCGATACAAGACAATCAGACCGTTTTATTGGTTTACCAACTCCGGCAAACGCCTTGTTTTTTAGCACCTTACCTTATTTGGCTGGCTTCTGGAGTTTCACAGGGGATTACTTATTAAACCCATGGACCTTAATCGTCCTTTCTTGGGTCTTTTCCTTGCTACTAGTCGCCGAAATCCCCCTGATTGCTCTGAAGTTCAAAAACTTTTCTTTGCGAGATAATGTATTTAGGTATGTGCTCTTGGCTTCCGGAGCATTGGCAATCCTACTGATGGGCTTGTCAGGGATACCCTTGGTTATTATACTATACCTAGGGCTTTCCCTTATCGAAAATTCATCTGCTTCTTTATGAAAAAAGCATGCCTAGCAGGTATTTTGGGGGGATTATCCCTCTTTTTTGGATTTTTCTTGCAGGGATTTTCTCAGGGAAATTTCTACAAGTTTGGCGTAACCAAATCCGGATTATATCGCTTTGATGCAGATAGGCTAAATGAATTGGGAGTTAGCTCCTTGGATGAAGTTGCTTTTTTCGGCTACCCGGGAAGACTGCCACAAAAGCTTGACAGCGGTACCTTGTCTTTAAGGGAAATCCCAGCAAAAAGGGTAAATAATGAATTGTTAATCTTTTTAACCGGACCGCATAGCCTTGACCTTATTGAAGGTGAATTAGAATATAGGCACCATTATTATTCGGACACCTTGTATTATCTGATCGGTAGTAAAGAAAATCCAAAAAGACTGGAGTCCGAAACTCAGGTCAGTCCACAGGCCGAACCAATCACGCTTTACGAATGGGCTACTGTCAAGGGAGAAGATCGAAATATTTTGAATTCGGGAAGAATATGGTATTCAGAACCCGTTAGTTCAGGTTCCTTACGATCCATCCCGTTTAGACAAAGTACTGAATCAAGTTCAGATTGGCTACTTCAAGGCCGGGTGATGGCTCAATCTTTTCAAAGCAGTCAGGTATCTATTTTGGAAAGCGGAAGTTCCATTTCCCAAACCAATATCTCTCCAATTCCAAATTCACTTTATGGGATAAAAGGAGTAGAAGCAGCAGTAAAGGCAAGTTTTAACCCCGCCAATCAGGAGGTCAATACCTTGGAACTTGCCTACAACAGCTCTGATAATAATGCTACAGCTTATTTTGAGCATTTGCTCCTTGGAGTGCCTAACGAGTCTTCGGAAATTCAATCTGGACTTTATTTTAATCTTAGCGGACAGGCATTCAGCCATGGCTGTAATGAATGCGAGGTTTGGGAGGTAGGTGGTTTCTACAAACCAACCACTTTTCAGAAAAATGGCTTCGCTGAAGGAGGTAAATTGGTTTTTTCAAGGAGTTCAGACCTCTTAAATATCCCTACCCTCTCGCCTGTTGAATCGAATATTCGAACAGTTGGAAGCTGGCCTGAACTCCTCATTATTACGGATCACAACCTACTGCCAGAAGCGGAAAAACTGAGTACACACAAATTAAGTCAAGGCTTATTGTCAGAAGTAGTTACTCTAAGGGAGATTTATGATGCTTTCGGCTATGGCAATAAAGATGTGGTGGCTATCCGGGATTTCATTGCCTGGCATTTTCATCAAGGAAAACGGGTTAAAAACGTTCTCTTTCTGGGTAAAGGAACCTTTGACTACAAAGGAAAACTCGGAGGAAGGGCAAATGTCGTCCCCACTTACTCCAGTAGAAGTAGCCTAAACCCACTGACTACTTACAGCTCCGATGACTTTTTTGGTCTTCTAGGATTTGGTCAGGGAGAATGGGAAGAAAGCCAGAGTGGTGACGAAAAACTATCCATCGGAGTAGGTCGCCTTCCTGTCATTACCCGACAAGAGGCAGATATCGTAGTTCAAAAGATCATTGACTATGAGCAAAACCCATCCTTCGGAAACTGGAAGCGATCTTTTAGCCTTTTTGCCGATGATGCCGACAACAATATTCACCTGCGAGATGCAGAAGCCCACAGCACCTATTTGAGCGAAGAGGATTCCGAATTTTTCCAAAATAAATTATACCTCGATCGATACGAACAAATTCAAAACGGTGATTCCCAACAATCCCCCGAGGCGAAGCAAGCTTTACGAGAAGTCCTGTCAGAAGGCACTTTGGTGGTGAATTATATCGGTCATGGGAATGAAACTACCCTTACCGCTGAAGAAGTATTTCGGGTGGAAGATATTGCTGACTTTCCGGAAACTTCCTTTTTACCGCTTTGGGTCACTGCCACCTGTGAGTTTGGCAGGCATGACAGCCCTTTTATCCGCTCAGGTGCGGAGGAATTGCTCACAGTACAAGGAAAAGGCGCCATTGGCCTTTTGACCACAGGACGGCCAGTATTTAGCAGTGTTAATTTCAGGCTAAATGAGGCATTTGTGAGGGAGGTTTACAAAAAGGAAAACGGAACCTATCAGGATTTGGGGAGTATTTTTAAAAACACCAAAAACAATAGCCTAAACGGAGCTTTAAACCGAAATTTTAGTCTTCTTGGGGATCCAAGTCTACGTTTAAATTATCCGGATTTGGAAATCGAAATTGGAGAATTCAAGGATGCTGATGGAAATCCAATCGAGAATTTCGCCCCCCTTTCAGAGGTCTTTTATCAGGGAAAGGTGATCAATCCCTTAGATGGAAGCGATATGATCACTTTCGACGGGACAGTGGAAGTAGAACTGATGGATCGACCTGTATCAATCAAAACTCTTGGCGATGAAAGCCCGCCAATTGAATTCCCTGAGGAAGCCATTACTTTATTTAGGGGAAAAGCTGAAGTCAGAAATGGTTACTTTGAAGGAAGATTTAGAGTTCCAAGCGGCATCGATATTGAAATTGAAAAAGGAAATATCCGAATGTATGCCGTCGACTCCACGAGCATGCTGGATGCACAAGGAGTAGCTCAAGTTGATGTAGGTGGTGAGCAGGTAGAAAACCCAACAGATGAAGAAGGACCGAATATTGAAATACAAATCGAAGGACAACAACTCGGGCCATTTAACTTCCCTTCGAAGCAATTGGCAGCCATCATTTTCTTATCAGACAGTACAGGAATAGATATAAGCGGAATTGATCCAAGGAAAGATTTCACGATCCAAATTAACCAACAACCTCCACGAGTTTTAAATAAATCCTTTGTAAGTGATGGCGGTAATTATCAGCGTGGACAAGCAGGAATCAAAATTGAAGGATTGGAAGAAGGCATAAATTCTATCTGGGTATCAGCAACTGACCTAGTGGGAAATAGTAATGAGGCCATCTTTGAAATTCGAGTTGAAGGCAGTAATAGAATTCAAATTCTAAATCACATCGTCTATCCCAACCCAGCAGATAAAGAAACAATCTTTGAATTGACTCACAATCGTCCAGGTGAAAACCTTCTTATCGAGCTGGAAGTTTATTCTTTGACAGGCTCAATACTATTTTCTGCATCGCGTCGTTTGGTAGAAGCTGAATCACGCATCGAGGGATTTAGATGGATTTTTTTACAAAACCAATCTAAAATTCCAGCAAAAGGAACTTATATTTACAAATTGACGCTCAGTTCGGAAACAGACAGTTCAGTCGCTTCTGAAAGCGGAAAACTTATAATTGAATGAAAAGAAAAGGAATCATTAGGCCGATTGGATTACTTTTTGGGGTGTTTATGACCACCTCTGCACTTGTAATGGCTCAAAATTCCATTGTAGTCTCAGGGCAGGACAGGCAGCGGAGAGTGATCACGACAGCGGTACCTTTTCTTAATTTTGCTCCAGACTCTCGTCATTCTGCTATGGGTGACGTGGGGGTAGCAACTACTCCAGATGCCAATTCCGTACACTGGAATAGTGGCAAACTAGCCTTCCTAGAAGATCAGACAGCATTTTCATTATCTTATTCTCCCTGGTTGGGAAGATTGGTCAATGACATGTCTCTAAGCTATCTAACCGGTGCTTTCCGCATCGATGAAAATTCTGCCTTCGGTTTTGACCTGCGGTATTTTAACATGGGCGATATTCAGTTGACAGATGGTTTAGGCAATGAATTAGGCCAATTTAATCCACGAGATATTGCCATCGGAGGTACATATTCTAGAAAACTCTCCGCCAATCTTGGATTGGGAGTTTCTGCCCGATTTATCTATTCCAATTTGTCAGGAAATATTTCCTCAGTGGGAGGAAGCGATGCAAGAGCCGGTATTAGTGTAGGAACAGATGTAGGGCTTTATTACAGCAAAGACATCTTCACAGGTTCCAAGGAAGGAACGTGGTCTTGGGGTGTCAATATTTCCAATATTGGACCGAAGATCACCTATAATTCCGCTGATGACTTGGATTACATTCCTACAAATCTGCGAATCGGAACAGCTTATGGCATTTACTTCAACGAGTTGAATAAATTGACCTTTGCCTTAGACTTTAATAAACTTTTGGTCCCTTCTCCTCCCGTCTACGCAACCAATCCTGACGGGACGCTTTCTACGGATGAAGACGGAAATCTCATTATCGAGCAAGGAAAAGATCCAAATAGACCACTAATTTCAGGTATGTTTGGTTCCTTCACAGATGCTCCTGATGGATTCAGTGAAGAGATGCAGGAAATCACCGTTTCGTTCGGTGCAGAATACCTGTACAATGAAAAGTTTGCCTTACGAACTGGATACTTTTTTGAAAACCCTACTAAAGGAGGAAGGAGATATTTTACCATGGGTGTCGGCTTCAATTTGAAGCGCCTTGGATTTGATTTCTCTTACCTAGTCCCTCAAGTACAAAACCACCCGCTCGCTGAGACATTACGCTTTTCTCTGCGATACGCAATTCCATCCAATTGATGATTCTAGACCGAAGTACTCCACCGAGATACTCCATTCCAGAAGACTTTAGCTTACAATCACCTGCTGAAAAAATCCTTCAAAATGGAGCTGCACATTTTCATTTTGATACCCCAGGAATTCAAGCTGTAAAAATAGACTTGATTGGAAAAGGTACTCGAGCATTTCTACCATTAAATGAGGCGCTAGTGCCATCATTCACCTTACAGATGTTGACTGAGGGGACTGCATCAAAAAGCAGTAGTGAAATTGCACATCTCTTGGATTTTCATGCCAGTGAAATTCAGCCTTATTTGACATTTGGGCAGGAAGGCATCACACTCATAAGCACAAAAAAGCATCTTTTTCAGGTTTTGGAGCTGCTTTTGGAGGTGATTACCCAACCGAGCTTCCCTGAGGAGCCGCTGGAAAAACGAAAAGCTCAACGCCGTCTCATGATTGAGATGGAAAGAAAAAAGACAGCATCACAGGCCTCTCAGCTTTTCCGCAAAACGCTTTTTGGAGGGGAGCATCCTTACGGAAACATGATCCACGAAGAAATGCTTGAAGCTATTAATTCTGAAAGGCTTCAACAGCATAGTCAGCAACTGCTTTGGCAGGGACTTGAGATCTTTACTGCCGGTGACTTTTGCGAAGAAGAGAGGGTAGCATTAGAAGGGTTTTTAGAGAGGCTTCCAAATCAGATTCCGCAAGAAGTTATTCTACTCCCTGACCCAAATAGTGAGGAATCCATTTATGAATCTCGGCAAGATGCCGTACAAAGCAGTATCCGAATGGGTAAACTTTCGATTCCTAAAAATCACCCTGATTTTATCCCTCTTTCGGTATTCAACACCATCTTAGGCGGATACTTTGGATCTCGACTTATCAAAAATATCCGAGAAGATAAGGGACATACCTATGGAATTTACTCCAGCTTGGTTCAAATGGGTAACCTAAACTATTGGGCCGTGGGAGCGGATGTGGAAAAACAGTATCTCGAGCTAGTGAAAACCGAAATCAAGCATGAAATCGAAAAACTCTCTACGGAGCTCGTAGAAGAGGAGGAGTTGGAAACTGTCAGAAATTACCTGCTTGGTCAGATGCTTTCACAGTTTAGCAACTCCTTCGACCTAATCGATCGTTTCCGCTCTGTTCACCACTCTGGCTTGGAATTGAACTATTATTCCCAGAAACTTCAATTTCTAAAAGAATTTAAGTCGGAAGACATTCTTCAAATCGGTCAAAAATACTTCAAAGATCAGCCCTTGATAGAAGTAAGTGTTGGCTAATCAACTCGTGACACTGACGTAAATCCAAGATATGTCAAGCTTGAATTTGGCCCAAGCTTTATAGAGCTTCAATTTTAGGCCTTTGCCATGTAAGCGTTCGGCCATTTGGATGAGTTGATCCGCAGCAGAGAAATTTGCCGACCAAAGTGCATGTTTCAATTCAAAAAGAATTCGCTCCAGCAATGCTTTATTTTCGTCTTGGTTTTGATTGAGCTCCAATGCCTTTTCACAGACCTTTACCGTACTAGGCAACATTTTTGAAAAATAGCGCTGGTACTGGTTTGCTGACATAGACTCCTCATGCTCACGCTTCAGGACGCCAACATGATCGGAAAATACCACATGATATTTCCTTGCCATTCGGATTTGGATATCAAAATCCTCGTAATACAGACTCTCATCATACCCTGACTCCTTCCGAAAAATCTTTGCATTGAATACCATGGTGGCCGCACAGATGATACTTCTCCTCAGGAGGGTTTCGTATATCGTGCCCATATGCAACTTTTCCTTCAGCTCTCCGAATGAATTTCGCTTGTAAAAAGTAGTGATAGATCCCGAAGACTCTAATAAATAGGCATCAGAAAAACTAAAAGCCGCTTCGGGATCCTGTGAAAGCTGAGCAATCGAAAGGGATAGATGATCGGGATAAAGCACATCATCTCCGGACAAATCGACCAGATAGTCCCCATTTGTTTCTGCAAACACTTCATTAAAGGTCAGGCAGTAGGGCCTTGTATCTTCAAAAAAAACAGTTTTCACCGGAAATAATCCCGAATACTGCGAGACCCAATCCTTGATACATTTGGCAGTACCATCAGAACTTCCATTATCGACAATGACCAATTCCTTGTCATGGTAATCCTGCATCGCCACACTCTCGAGAGCCTCCCAAATCCAGTCTTCGTGATTGAAGGCTGTGCAAATAACAGTGACTTTACCTAAGCTTTTCATGGTTAAAGTTTCCTGACCCAGGTGACTTTGTTAGAAATATCGTTGGAAAATCTGGACTTAAAAAACATTAAATTATGATTGGCCGAACTTGGCTGATCAGAAGAGCCCAGATCTAGGAAGTCTACCTTCAACTCCATAGCTAAAATAAATAATTGATACAGAAGCATTTCGCCTCCTTGTTTAAGCTGACTTTTTGGATCAATTGCCGACTGAAAATAATATAGTGACTCTGATGTAAGTCTTGTCGCTATGGTATGTGCGACGGCTAGCCCCTTTTTTTCTAGCGAAATCAAGAAATAACGCTCTGGATACTCCGACACCTGCGTGATTAACCGAGTTTCATCCAAGTTGGAGTCATAGCCTCTTGACTGATTCCATGATCGAATCTCCTGTAAAAACCCAAAATTAGAGATTGGCCCTTTTCGAATAGTAAGTTCCCCGTCTTTTAGTCGCTTCTGAAATCGATCCTGTTCACTTTGAATCAGTTTCTTAATCTTCTTTTTTCCTAAGAAAAATTGATGAGCCAAAACCTTTTCTTGACTGAAACCAATCTTGAAAAGTAGGTAATTTACCAAATCATGATTTGACTGATAGGGCTTCGGAGCTTGGGTAATTTCCAATTCTAAAACTCCCCTTTTCCGGAGCTCTTCTTGAATCACCAATATGAAGTACTCTAAAGCTTCAGAACTTAGGCTATCCTGCATCCAAATTCCTCCAAAAGGAACCTGAGGAAGCGAAATAGCCTTTCCGCCCTCTGAAATACAAACGGTAATCCAAGCCTTGACTTTTTCCTTTTTGACAAGCTTAAAATCCAAGTACTCCCGGTATTCTGGCAACTGCTCATTTGCAAGAAAATAATCCTTTATTTCCGCTCGGCTATCCTGTACTTCAAGGTGATATTGATTGGAGATATCCATCTTAGAGCTTTGCAAATTCCTTTAAATCTCTGATGTAATCGGCTTCTGAAAACTCTCGGTCTGATAATGCAAGTAAGACTGCATCTGAGGAAAAATCAGTCTCTACCCAATGAAGCGGGGGGATCAAAAGACCTCTGGAAGGGTGATTTAATTTAAATACTTGCGTAACTCCCAGGGTGTCGGTAGTTCTTGCTCTAATCTCCCCAGCCAAGGCAACAAGCACCTGCGTTTCCTCACGATGAGCATGATTGCCTCGAGAAACCCCGCCAGGAACTGCATGTACCCAAAAGCATCGCTGAATACAATTAGGAAAGAGGTCTTGCTTTTCCCAATAATACAATTCGCCGGCCTGCCCTTTTTCCCCATCAAAATCAATCCATCTGGGCTGACTTGTTTTTTGTGGATGCATCATTACTTTTTGAATCGGACTAAAATTAAGATAAATACCAAGTAAAAAAGGTTACAGTTCCGTTAAATTTAGATTTTCATTTCGAAACCTAGCCAAATAATCTGACCAGTGGAATCCAGAGACGATATAGATCGATTTTTTACCCTTAGCCGAGAAAGCACCTCCTTATTTAAGGATAGAAACTCTAAATTCCACGCTCATGCTTTCCCTGTCAAATCGGAAGAGGAGGTAAAGGAAAAATTAGCAGGGCTCCGCAAGCAATATTACGACGCCCGGCATCACTGCTATGCCTATAGTCTTGGCAAAGATGGAGATGTCTTCCGAGCAAATGATGACGGCGAACCCAACCATTCGGCGGGAGATCCGATTTTAGGGCAAATCAGATCCTTTGAATTGACGAATGTCCTGATAGTAGTGGTCCGCTACTTTGGTGGAACCAAACTTGGGGTAGGTGGTCTGATTCAAGCCTATAGAACGGCAGCGAAAATGGCTATCGAGGAAAATGAGATTGTGGAAGACTTTGAAAGATGCTTTCTAAAACTCCATTTTTCCTATCCTGTCATGAATGATGTGATGAAGTTGATCAAAAATGAGGATCTCGAAATCCAGTCACAAGAAATGGAGCTGGATTGCAAAATGGATTTATCCTTTCGAAGCAGCTTGAAGGGTCAGGTAATTGACCAACTGGAGACAATTGATGGACTGGAGTATAAATTAATCGAAAAGGGGATCTAAGACACCTTCTTCCCGCAGGCGCTTGAAAACTTCCAAACAAGCCCAGGCATCCGTCGCCGCATAGCGTTGCTGCTTTTCCGTCAGTTCTTGTGCCTCCCAATTAGAAACCTGCTCAGACTTGCTGATTCGGATACCTAGAATCATACCGGATAGATTTCGAACCCCCACATTATGAAATCCTACTTTCTTCAGTTCATCATTCAAGTCAAAAAATGATTGGGGGTAAAAGGAATCTGTGAGCTTGGAAAGGCCTTTAAGGTCATCATGCACTGCGGCACCTATTTTTAAAATGTGCTCATGCTCAAGCAAGGCACGGATTTCATCCGGAAAACCAATTGAATTCAACCGGAATAAAAAAGCCTGCTCTTCGGTCGAAAGCTGTAAAAGAGCTACTTCATTGAAGACTCCTTTTCGGAAGGCAGGTTTAGTCTCTGTATCAAAACCAAGAATATGCTGCTTAGCCAGAAACTCGACCACTTCTTCCACTTGATCAAGTTCGTCAATCAAGTAAATTTCACCATCAAACTGCCCCAATGGCAGTGCATTTATTTCGTCTTTACTTATTCTTCTGAGATTCATGCCACCTCTAACTCTTCCTCTTCATAAAAGTTGATCCCAATCTTCAGATATCCATATAAAATAGTCATGAATGGGCTGATAATATTAAAGAAACAATACGGTGCGTACACCAATGTTGCTACTCCCAATACGGATGCCTGAGTTGCCCCGCAAGTATTCCACGGAACCAAAACTGAGGTAACTGTCGCTGAATCCTCTAGGGTTCTGCTGAGATTTTCTGGCTTCAGACCACGTTTTTTGTAAATATCAGCATACATCCTTCCTGGAACCAGGATAGCCAAATACTGGTCAGAAGTAGTTATGTTGAAAAAGATACAAGTCGCGGCCGTACTCGCGATAAGCGATCCTACCTTATGAACTTTACGAATCACCGCTTCTGCCAAAACCTGTAGCATCCCTGTTACTTCCATTATCCCCCCAAACACCATCGCACAGACAATCAACCAAATCGTATTCAACATACCTCCCATTCCTCTTGTGACAAGCAGCTCATTGACAATATCGTTGCTAGTCAAAATAGATATCTCTCCATAAAGAGCCATCATTACGGCTTTGAAGCTCAGGTAGGTGTAAGACACTCCAGTTTCATTGGCGATGGTTGCGATAATTTGAGGTTGAAAAATCACGGCAAACACTCCACCTAATAAAGCTCCGATAAGTAAAGCTGGTATAGCGGGGACTTTTCTAATAATCAGTACCAAGACCACTGCCGGAACGATAAATAGCCATCCGGTAATATTGAATTTTTCTAAAATCACTGCTGAAATAGCCTTGACATCCTCGACCGAACCACTCACTTCATAATTCACACCGATGATGACAAATAGGATTATGGTAATGGTGATGGAAGGAATGGTAGTCTTTGCCATGTGCCGGATATGGGTAAACAAATCCGTCCCTGCCATAGCAGGTGCAAGATTTGTCGTATCGGACAAGGGAGACATTTTATCCCCAAAATATGCACCCGAAATAATCGCTCCTGCAATGATTCCTTCATCAAAACCAAGCGCTTTGCCGATCCCTAAAAGAGCAACTCCTACCGTCGCCACCGTAGTCCAGGAACTACCCGTAGAAATGGATACAATCGCACTAACTACGCAGGCCGCAATCAGAAATATCCCCGGACTCAAGACCTGAAGTCCATAATAAATCATCGCTGGAACTATCCCACTGAGTAGCCAGGTACCTGCAAGGGCACCAATTAGAAATAAAATCAAAATACTGGACATGGCAGAGCTAATGCTTTTGACTATACCATCTTGGAGCGTTTCCCAATGAAACCCTAGGCGATAGACAGCCACTAAGCCAGCTACTGCTGCAGATAAAATCAATACGATCTGATTGGAGCCCGAAAGTCCGTCAGTTCCGAATATCTGAATATTGAACACTAACAAGACAATCAAAAAAATCAAAGGAATGAGCGCGTCAAGTATAGTTGGCGTCTTGGCTTTTTCTTGCATCAAATGTTTAAATAGGATGAACTCCCGAATCTAACCAAAAATTTTAAAACCCTTTCCGTAAGAGATCGGAGAGTTGCCTCCCAACTTCCCAGCCTATTGCTACTCCCATTCCTCCCAGGCGTACTCCTACGGCTGTCCGATCACCGACTTTCTCCATGATTGGGAGCTTTTTTTGCCCAAATGCCATGATTCCAGTCCATTTGTGTTCCCAGGTAATTTTCTGTCCGGGAAAGATGATAGTTTCTGCCAAATTTTCTAAATACGAATCGATGGTGGGATTGACAGCGTTTTCCAGACTCTTTTCACCTTCAAAATCCTTATTTCTACCTCCGCCTAGAAGGAGGCGCCCATCAATCTTTCGGAAGTACACGTAGCCTTTATCAAAATGAAAGCTGCCTTTCCACGGAATCTTTTGCTCAAAAGGCTGACTGACCATTACTAAGCCACGTCCTGGTTCAAGATCAAATTCCGGGAAAAATTGCCCCGCAAAAGCATTGGTGCAGATTGCCACCTTGGATCCTTGAAACTCTATCAGTTCATCCGTCCCGGCCTTTACGCTGATCAATCCCAAATCCTTTTCAACATTCTGAACTTGAGAACCCGTCAGAATTTTGATTCCCAATTCATTTGCTCTGGACCACAAGGCTGAAATATACTTCCCGGGATCCAATTCACCTTCAAACTGATTTTTGACGACCGACTTAACAGATTCATCAAAACCAAAACTCCGGTAGTTCTTGAGGTTTGAAAAAACAGGCTTTTTGAAAATAGGCTTAAGTAGCTTATTGATCGAGGAAAGCTGATCAAGCGCCTCTAGCTGATCCTCAGTGATCAATTCAAACCCTCCTGATTGTTTGAAATCAAGTGCTTTTCTGCCGAATTCCTTTTGAATGAGCTCTAGTCCTTTGGCTCGTTTTTCTACCAATTTGACTACCTCATCTTGGGTCATGGACCACATATCGTCCAAGATCTCAGTTAGTGATCCAAAGCAGGCAAAACCGGCATTTTTGGTGCTGGCTCCACTCGGGAAAGTCCCCCGTTCCAAAATCAAAACTCGGGCTTTTGGCCGCTTCTTTTTGAAATGGATAGCTGTCGAAAGACCCACAAACCCGGCTCCTACCACTATCAAATCGTAATTCAAAAAATTCTTCTTCTCCCAATAACTCAACATATACTCTTTCGCTTTCTTATTTTCTTTTCAAGATTTTTGATAATTTAATCTAAAGTTTGTTACCAGCCCCGAAAAACCAATGCGAAGAATAGAAGAGCTCCTCCATGAATATGGCCTCAGTCACCAGAATCCTACCAATAAATTGATCCACTGGATATGTGTGCCTGCTATTTTCTTTAGCATCGTAGGCTTGGTTTTCAGCATCCCTACAGGACCACTTCCAGAATACCTTAGCCTATTGGGAAGCTTCGCTAATTGGGCGACCATCGCACTTTTTTTAGTTTTGGTGTATTACATCACACTTTCGGCTCCTTTAGCCCTAGGGATGTTTCTGTTTTCTGCGATTTGTCTTGCCCTAGCAAATTTTCTAAGCATCATTTTTCCGGGAAAACTTTGGCTAATCAGCTTAGGGATTTTTGTCATTTCATGGATTATCCAGTTTTATGGACACAAAATCGAGGGCAAAAAGCCATCTTTCCTGAAAGACGTACAATTCCTTTTGATCGGACCTGCCTGGTTGATGCACTTTATCTACAAGCGATTAGGATTGGCCTATTGAAGCTCCTTTTCTTCAGCTTTTTCTGCAAAAATGCCTTCTATTTTCTTCAATGAAGCTTGATTTTTCTCTGTTTGAATGCTCATCAGAATGGACTTTTTTTCCATTGCTGTCAATCTCCAATTCAAAGAAGCCCGCTTCATCGTCTCTTGGCTACCTGTCAGCTCCCCAGTTTGTACCAATTCTGGTGCATATTCAAATTCCACCCGATCTAAAGGAAAATTCATGGATTCTGCCATATAGTTGAAGAGCACTTCATTTTGGATAGTCTGTACATTATCCCAGTTGGAGTAGATATTCTTCAAGGGATTGAAAATCTTTTCGGCGATTCTAGGAAGAGGGCTGGCAGGAATTTGCATGGATTTTTGAGAGTCTCGAATTGTGACCAAGACCACCCCGGAGGTATTTTGACGGATCCAATCTTGAAATACATAGGTGAATCGAAGGGCATCTTGAATTCCAAAATTATCGGAAAGTCCCGTATCCATCGTCTCCATGGCGGGATCAGAAGGCAATTGGATATTGGGAGTAATAAATGGGAAGGTTGCAGACATTCGAATAGCCGTCAAAAACCGTAGGTTTTCCGCATCTTGCTCATGGAAAAATCGAAGAAAATCAACGCTTTGCTTTTTTTCTTCAGCCCCAAACTGACCTTTGATCGAGGTCCCCATATAAGACATCGAGTGAGGAGATATGATCAATTTCCTTCCGTCATTGGTAATTAATGATGTCACTGGAAGCAATGGGATTTTCGCAGAAAATTCTGGCTCTCGGTAGTCCTTAAGTTGCTTATCCATTAAGCCATTCGTATTTGAATTCAATTGGCTTTCGAAAGCATAGCCTCTGTCCTTCAAATAGCTTTGGCCATTGTAATGGAAGTATTGATTACGAATCAGTAGGTCGTTGACTAAAAGCGAAAAAATAATCGGGTTCAAATTATCTGCTGAAATCTGATCCAAATAGGCCGAATCAAGGGGATCGACAGCAGGATTATCCAGAGATTGTAAATAGATCTCTCGAAAAAAAGCCTCTCCCAAAACCCCTCCAGAAGCACCGGTAAATAGCTCTGTATGTTTAAGAATTTTTCCCTGATGCATGTCATACAAATGCTGTAGAACCACAAACGTCCATAAAGCAGACCGTTGTCCTCCTCCACTAGCCGCTATCAGCACCAGTTTAGGTTTGGACTCTCCAGTCTTACTTTTCCAATTGTCTAAAATCCGCATCGTATTATTGCGATCCTTTGCCAAAGTGTCGGGATGCAATAAGGAGTCCAATCGCTCCAAGGTATATTCAGCAGCAGGAACTTGATAATTCATCCCAAAAGCCTCATGTGGTCTATTGAGAAAAGAGAAATTGGAAAAATAGTTGATGAGTAAAATCGCAGCAAACACTGTGACGGTGGCCCAGCCTCTCAACCAAAAACTCACCGCCCCAACCAACATTACTAAAATCGCAAAAAGTAATAATACACTCATCCCTGCCGGAAGCTGCATTATCGGCTGCTCTCTCAACAAACCTAAGCCAATCACCAAACCAATCAGCAGAACCTGAATCAGAAATAGATTCAGATGATTTTGGTCAAATACTTTCAGCAATTTGGCAGCTTGAAAACGGGAAATATCCGGCCTGACTGGCTCAAATCGCAAGGCAAGATTAAGATAACTCCTAACTGACTGAGGCTTATTCTTGATATCCTTGTAGCGACTGATGACATTTTTTCGAGTAAACTTCACTTTCCTCAATCGGCGGTCAAGAGTCCCCGCAAAGAGTACAAAAAAGTCTTTGTTGGTAAAGGCAAAATAGCCAAAGATCAGCCCATAGCTAAGAATGCTCCCTATCGAAAATCCTCCAAATAGGATAAATACCTCCCATTCAGAATTAAGATCATTTTGAAGCTGAAATGAAACAAAACGAAGACAATAAGCAAGGTAAAAAAGGAGTGGTATGATCGAATTATTGATACAGAAGTGAATGAAGGGCTTTTTCAAAACAGCTAAAAAGGAAAACTGTCGGCCATCTATTATGTAGGTAGTCATGTGAAATGCCATCGTAAAGACCGAAAAACCAACCCCCATCAGAAAAAAACTCAACCAGGAGACGTCGTGTAAGTACTCAGGATCCAAGAAAAGAAAGGGTATTCCTAATGTGACACCAAAACCTTCAAAAATGATCAGAAACAGTAATGCCCACACCAGAACTAGTGCTAGATTCTTTCGGATGTGAAGCAGGAAAAGCTGTACAGGAAAGCTAAACCAAATAGTTTGGGCCATAGTGTTGGATATTCATGAAAAGTTAAAATTTTTCAACCAATGAAAAAATTTAACTCCGAAAGTACTGAGCATCAAAAACTTGAAAAAAGCCTTTTGATCAAATCTAGATTTGAACGACTGATCTCATGGACTATTTAATGATATGCTGTACTTTCACAGCCTAAACGAGAATAAGATGAGAACGTGGTTTTTGTGTAAAGTAAAATACGCCAAAGAAAATGAGCAAGGCCTTCTCAAAAGCATCTCCGAGCAATATTTGGTAGATGCGGTATCCTTCACGGAGGCTGAAGCAATTTTATATGATAGACTAGGATCCCAAATTCGGGGAGACTTTCAGGTCACCGGGATCAGCAAAAGCAATATCGTAGATGTATTTTTCTATGAGGATGCGGATATCTGGCACAAATGTAAAATCACTTACCTAGTAGCAGATGGGGATAGTGGAAAGGAAAAAAAGGTAACCCAATACATGATAGTTACCGCTGAGGATGTCAAACAAGCCTACGATAGAATTCAAGAAAGCTTGAGTAATATGCTAGTGAGCTTTAGGGTGCCAGACATCACCGAGAGCCCTATCGTGGAAGTATTCAACTATGATTCCGAATTGGAGTCCGAGCCACTTCCAGAAGGGAATTTCAGACCAGTTAATCAAGAAGAGGAAGATTAATTCTCCTCTTCTAGTTTAAGGCATCGGGCTGATTATCAATCACAAACTGTATCAGCTCCTCCACACTCATGCCAGCTCGCTCTGAGCCATCTCTGATATCTTCTCGGCTCACTTGAGCGGCAAATGTCTTATCCTTCAATCGCTTTTTTACCCCTTTGATTTCCATCCCGTCATAGCCTGTGGGGCGCATGAGGGAATAGGCATGAACAAAACCACTGAGCTCGTCAAAAGCATAGAGCATTTTGTCCATTTCACTTTTTGGCTCTACCCCAAAATATCTGGGGCCATGAGAGGCGATTGCTCGGATAATCTCCGGATCAACCTGACGTGACTCAAGCTCTTCGATTATTTTCTTGCAATGTAAATCGGGCCACTGATCCCAATCGGCATCATGAAGAAGTCCCGCCAAAAACCAGCGATATTGAGTTGATTCATCATAGCCTTTTTTCCTGGCGAAAGACTTCATAAGATGAGCCACTTGCCGCATATGAACAATCAATTTTTCATTTTTAACCCAGCTATTCAATAATTCAAAAGCCTCATTCTCAGATAGTACATTTCCAGCATTTTCAGGGTTCCCAAACTCAGACCTACCAAGGTTCAAATCAATTTTTGTCATTTCAAACAATTTTAAATGTATTTTATACTATAATTAATGTTTTTTATCTACTTTTGTGCATACCTTTAGTACAATGAAGAATTTGGATGGACTTAATCTCATGGCTCAACTAGCCATTGTCTCAGAATACTTGATGCAAGTCACTTTGGATCGAGAGGGAAAAGTCCTTTCCAGTGATTCGGGGATAGGTCCAGTTCCTTCACTTTTTGATCAATCGAAAAAACCAATGGTTTTCGCCGATTGCTTCCTGTCATCCGACTGGGTAAAATATGAAAATAATCGCATAAAAGCCTGGCAAAACCACCATCAATCATTTTTTGTAGAGCTCCAGAAAATAAACTATCCCGATCAGACATTATTAAAGACAAAATGGGAGTTCTTCTTTATTTCAGATGATTTTGGGACTTGCCTAGGGATCGGTCATCCTGTGGATGCCCAAAAACCCTACAATCTTGCATTGGGCGAATACATGGATGGAACAGACCGTCCTCATGAATTTTTGGATAGTCTTCTAGAAAATAAACTTCTTGGGTTTTGGGATTTCAATCCATTCGAACAATCCAATACCATCAGTTCAGGACTTGCTCAGACCCTTGGGTATTCGGAAGAAGAAATCGATCAAGTAGGAAAAATAGCTTGGGAGAAGCATATCCATAAAGATGACTTTTCCCAATTGCGATCAGACTTGATTCAACACTTCAAATCAACCGGCAATATCCCTTTTAAAAGGGAATTTCGATTGATATCCAAGCGTGAGCAGATCATTTGGGTTGTCGGATTTGGTAAAACGACTCAATGGGACAAAGAGGGGAAACCCAAACAGATTCAAGGAATTATCATTGATATCAGTGAGCGAAAAAAGCAGGAAATCTGGTTGAAGGAACATCATTACTTTTTGAAAGACTTAGCTTTTCAGCAGTCTCACACCCTCCGAGCCAGAGTAGCAAATATTATCGGACTTATTGATATTCTAGAAATAGAACAACAATCGTTAGAATCACGACGATTGGTCGAATTATTAAAGAAAGAAACGTCCATGCTAGATTCAGCTCTAAAAAAGAGCATCAAAGAATCTGTCAATCAACAAAAGGCATTCAAAGAAGAGACAAGCGATACTGACTCTTCTTTAGATTGAGACCTTAAAGATTTCTGATTTTCCATTTTGCTTTCAGATAGCCCCAAATCACCTTGGGGCTCATCCCTTTTTTCCGCGACTCGCTTCCAGCATATCCCACATTTCTTGAGGAATCATATCCAAATTATTGAATTCCCCTGCACCTTTTAGCCATTCTCCCCCATCAATAGTCATCACTTCACCATTGACATAGCTCGAAAAATCAGAAACCAAATAGGCTGCAAGGTTTGCTAACTCCTGATGCTCCCCTACTCTTCCAACGGGTACTTTTTTGGCAGGATCAAACTTCTTCACCAAGTCCCCCGGCAATAATCTACTCCAAGCTCCTTCTGTTGGGAATGGTCCGGGAGCAATGGCATTTGATCGGATTCCGTATTTGGCCCATTCCACAGCAAGGGATCTAGTCATCGCCAATACTCCCGCCTTTGCCGCTGCTGATGGAACCACATAGCCTGAACCTGTCCAGGCATATGTTGTAACTATATTCAAAAATGTCCCGGCCTGCTTTTTGGCGATCCAATCCTTACCAGCGGTAAGTGTTACTTGCGAAGTTCCTTTGAGAACGATATCAAGAACTGTATTAAAGGCATTGGTAGAGAGTCGCTCTGTCGGGCTGATGAAATTACCAGCGGCATTATTCAAGACGACATGGATGGTTCCAAAAGCTTCAGTGGCATCTTTCCACATCTGCTCAACTTGCTCTATTTCCCGCACATCACAGGCAAGAGGCAGTACTTTCCCTCCTTTTTCGGCCATCATCTCTTCGGCTGTTTGTTTGAGCACATCTAGTTTTCTGGAAGTGATGATCAGGTTAGCACCCAATTCTAGAAAATAACTCCCCATGGATCTACCCAAGCCAGTTCCTCCGCCCGTGACCAAAATATTTTTACCTTTAAGCGCCCCTTCACGAAGCATTCCTTCATTGAAATTCATGTCGAAAATTTATGTTTTTGCGTTAGACTGTCTCTTGATTTATTTTTAGAAAGTTCTTTTAAAATACGATCCACAGAAGATCGAAATCCAAAATAAAATCCAAACAAGATAGTCATCAGGCCCAATATTTGAAAACAATACAGAAAAGAGTATCGCTGAAAATGAAACGTATTTTAATTCTCCTTTTTCCTATAGCAGCACTTGGCTTGTTATCCTGTCAGGAGGATGCAGAGCGGACTATCCGAACAGACTTGACACAAGAAGCCAACCAATTTTTAACCATTTCGGAAGCATGGGGTGAAAGTCTCTTTTTTGCAATGATCAGCTTCAATTCTTATCAAAATATAGAAAGTGATACTCTGCCAGGATGCCCTGAAATATCCGTCAATAGTACGGAAGGCACCGTAACTCTCAATTTTAACTCCGGCTGTGAAGAAGGCGAGTCTGTTCGATCGGGAAAATTAATTCTGCAGTTCCCTCTCTCTGGTTCTAATCAGACCACTTGGTCCTTAGCCTATGAAGGCTACAGTTATCGGGATTGGGAAATGGAGGGTACAAGGTCATTTACTTTTACCTCTCTCCGGAATGTACGTGAGGAATTTGACGGGCTATCAATTACCACTTCAAATGAATTGAACTCTACGCTTTCGGGCGGCTTCAATCACCAACAGGTACTGAATAGTTTTTCCTTGTCAGAAATAGTTTCCAGAGGAAGTATGCAAGGACTCAATCCTGCTGGACGAAGCATAAAAATGAGCTTGCAGGCTGACCGTATTGCTGATTATACCTGCTTTTTAAGCGGTAAAAGCAGATTGGCAGATTCTGCTGCAGAGCTTTGGGAGGTAACGAGAGGAAACGAAAATCTAAGGCATTCATTGACATATACACCTTTGGATTCCTGTCAGACACAGGTTGATGCCCTCCTGCCAGATGGGAGAACGCTACAACTGAGACCATAAAAAAACCCGAAAGCCTCAGCCTTCGGGTTTCAAAAATTTGATTGTTGATTAATATCTGTAGTACTCTGGCTTGAATGGCCCTTGTACCTCGACACCAATATATTCTGCTTGATCTTTGGATAAAGTATCTAGCTCAACGCCTAACTTTGAAAGGTGTAGGGCTGCCACTTTTTCATCAAGATGCTTTGGAAGAACGTAAACACCTGGCTGATATTCGTCAGTCTTAGTCCACAGCTCAAGCTGTGCCAAAGTTTGATTGGTGAATGAGTTAGACATGACAAATGAAGGGTGACCTGTTGCGCATCCCAAGTTTACCAAACGACCTTCTGCAAGAATGATCAAGTCATTTCCATCAAGGTTGTAAAGATCTACCTGTGGCTTGATGACAGACTTAGTATGTCCATAGTTTTTATTCAACCAGGCCATATCAATCTCATTGTCAAAGTGGCCGATGTTACACACGATCGTTTTGTCACGCATTGCTTTGAAATGCTCTCCAGTGATGATATCCTTATTACCTGTAGCAGTAACTACGATATCAGCTTCTTTCACCGCATCTACCATTTTCTTTACAGCAAAACCATCCATAGCAGCCTGCAAAGCACAAATTGGATCGATTTCGGTAACAATTACTCTTGCTCCAGCTCCACGAAGAGAAGCTGCGGAACCTTTTCCTACATCACCATATCCAGCTACAACGGCTACTTTTCCAGCCATCATCACATCAGTTGCACGACGAATCGCATCTACCAAAGACTCCTTACACCCGTACTTATTGTCAAATTTAGACTTGGTTACAGAGTCGTTCACATTGATCGCAGGAAGTGGCAAGGTGCCATTTTTCATACGCTCATAAAGTCTGTGAACACCCGTAGTAGTTTCTTCAGATAATCCTTTGATTCCAGCCACTAGTTCAGGATAGTTATCCAAAACCATGTTGGTCAGGTCTCCGCCATCATCCAAAATCATATTCAATGGCTGTTTCTCTTCTCCGAAAAACAAAGTCTGCTCGATACACCAGTCAAACTCCTCAGCAGTCATGCCTTTCCAAGCATAAACCTGAATTCCGGCAGCTGCGATCGCTGCAGCAGCGTGATCTTGCGTAGAAAAAATATTACAAGAAGACCAAGTGACTTCTGCCCCAAGCTCAACGAGGGTTTCGATCAATACAGCAGTTTGGATAGTCATGTGAAGACATCCTGCGATTCTTGCCCCTTTCAAAGGCTTGGAAGCACCATACTCTTCACGAAGCGCCATCAATCCTGGCATCTCTGACTCTGCAAGTTTGATTTCTTTACGTCCCCAATCAGCAAGAGAAATGTCTTTTACTTTGTATTGGATAAATTTTTCAGATTGAATCTCTGACATAGTTATAAATGATTATAGTTTGATTTGCTAAAACTTTTGCAAAGGTACCGCATAAATCCCGCAATCTAAAATGGCTTTGTATAGTCTGGAAAGCGAATAGTCTGAAAATCAAAAGATTTCGTGATTCCTCTTTTCAATTCCATCTCAAGTTTACCATCTGCTTGCACTGCAATGATTTTCCCCTCAAAAGGACCATTTTCACCTTCAAAGTTTGCCCACTCCTGATAGAGAAATAAATTGGAAAGGTATTCTGTTTGAATTTGAGCGAATTTTCTTTTGCGAAGAATCAAATAATACTGCTCAAGCTGAGTCACAAGCAGACGCAGAAGTTCTTGCAGCGAATAATCTAAACTTGTCAGCTTTTTCAGTGAGACCGCTTTTCCTGAGCCAAAGTCGGTCTGATTGATATTCAAGCCTATGCCTACTACTGCCACTTCCCAACCTGACTTGCCTATGCTATTTTCAATCAGGACTCCGCCTATTTTTCCACTTTGAGCGACAATCAAATCATTTGGCCATTTGATTTGAATCAAGGGAAAATAATCGGCAAGAACCTTTCGAATTGCGCAGCTTACCACCATATTGAGATAAAATTGCTCGGACGCATCCAAAAACGTCGGTTTTAAAACCAGAGAAAACGTCAGGTTTTTTCCCGGTTCAGACTCCCAGTGATTACCGCGCTGCCCTTTACCTGCTTGCTGATGATCACAAATCACAAGCGTTCCCTCCTGGGCACTTTGATTCCTGACTAATTGGAAGGCAATGTCATTGGTAGAGTGACACTCTGGCAGATATTGAATATCTTTTCCTAAAAAAAGCGTATTGGCAAGAATTTTATACATTTTAAAATGGTTTGTCTTCTTAGCAGGTAGTTTTACAGACCGAAGGCAAAATTAAACGAATAATATGACAGCAGAAGCGTTAAGTCAAGTCATCGCAGATGCAATGGATGATAAAAAAGCCATAGACATCGTTGTGATGGATTTGAGAAATATTAAAAATACCGTAAGTGATTTTTTTGTTATTTGCTCTGCCAATTCTGACACCCAAGTGGAAGCAATTGCAGATTCAATTGAGGAGAAAGTATCCAAAGCAGGTGAAGCCTCACCTTACCGGGTAGAGGGCAAAAACAATAATCAATGGGTATTGATAGATTATGTGGATGTAGTAGCCCACATTTTCCTGAAAGATAAAAGAGAATTCTACGGATTAGAAGACCTTTGGGGAGACGCAATTCTCTCTAAGGTTCATGATTGATAGCTAACAAACTTTACTACCTCTTTTCCGTTTTACCATAAGTTTATAGAAATACCAAAAAAATCTAATGAGCGAACCTAATAAGCAAAAGAAGTTTGTCCCCAAACCACCACAGAAGCCCAATTTCCAAATATGGCTAATTGTCGCGGCAGTGGTTGTTTTGATCGGACTGACTTGGATACAACAGCGCGGCGCAACCGTAGACGTTACACAGAAGCGGTTTGAAGATATGTACAATGGCGGTGATGTAGCCAAGGTCATGATTGTCAAAAACATGGACCGGGTAGACATCACCCTCAAGCCAGCAGCGCTGAATGACTCCAAGTATAAAAATGAATTGGAGTCTAACTCTTCCTTTTTCAACCCAAATGGCCCTCACTACTCACTTCAAGTAGCATCTTCGGACAAGTTTGCAACTGACTTTGATGCCTTGGAAGAAAGTGTCCCATCGGAAGATAGAATTGGATATAGCGTGACCACTGAAGAAAATTGGACATCCTGGTTTGGAAGTTTTGGCTTCCTATTGTTACTCTTTGTCTTCTTCTGGTTTATGATGAGAAGAATGGCAGGACCTTCCGGTCCCGGCGGCCAAATATTCAATGTAGGAAAATCTAGAGCTCAACTCTTTGATGCAGAAAACAAGGTCAAAATCACTTTTGACAATGTGGCTGGTCTAGACGAAGCAAAAGAGGAAATTCAGGAAATCGTTGAATTCCTGAAAAACCCTTCTAAATTCACCAAACTAGGTGGTAAAATCCCTAAGGGAGCGCTTTTGGTAGGACCTCCGGGAACGGGTAAAACCCTTCTGGCAAAAGCTGTTGCTGGGGAAGCTGGTGTTCCTTTCTTTACGCTTTCAGGTTCTGACTTCGTCGAGATGTTTGTCGGAGTCGGTGCGGCACGTGTACGGGATCTTTTCAAGCAAGCCAAGGAAAAGGCACCTTGTATCATCTTCATTGATGAGATTGATGCGATCGGTCGATCAAGAGGAAAAGGCCAAATGCCGGGTTCTAATGACGAGCGTGAAAACACCTTGAACTCTTTGTTGGTGGAAATGGACGGCTTCGGTACAGACTCCGGTGTGATTGTCGTAGCTGCAACCAACCGACCTGATGTATTGGATAGCGCATTGCTTCGCCCGGGTCGTTTTGATAGACAAATCTCGATTGACAAGCCGGATATCGTCGGACGTGAGGCAATTTTCAAAGTTCATTTGAAGCCAATCAAAAGCTCTACAGACGTGGATGCAAAAAAATTAGCAGCTCAAACTCCCGGGTTTGCTGGTGCTGAAATCGCCAACGTATGTAACGAGGCTGCTTTGATCGCTGCCCGTAGAAACAAGGAATCGGTAGACATGCAGGACTTCCAAGATGCTATTGACCGAGTCATTGGCGGACTGGAGAAAAAGAATAAGATCATTTCTCCTGAGGAGAAAAAAATCGTGGCCTATCACGAAGCAGGTCACGCAGTGGCAGGTTGGTTCCTAGAGCATGCTGATCCATTGGTAAAAGTATCCATCGTGCCACGAGGTGTAGCAGCACTTGGTTATGCGCAGTACTTGCCGAAGGAGCAGTTCTTGTATCAGACCGAACAGCTGATTGATGAGATGTGTATGACCTTGGGTGGACGTGCTGCAGAAGAGATTGTCTTTGGCAAGATTTCCACTGGAGCACTCAGTGACTTGGAGCGGATCACCAAGATGGCCTATTCCATTGTTTCTGTATATGGTATGAATGAGAAATTGGGAAATGTATCCTTCTACGATAGCAAGAGTGACGGATACAAAATGACCAAGCCTTATTCTGAAGCTACGGCTGAAATGATCGATCAGGAAGTTCATAAACTGATCGAATTTGCCTACCATCGAACGCTCGATTTGCTCAAAGAGCGAAGAGAAGAATTGGAGACTTTGGCCAAAGAATTACTCGAAAAAGAAATTCTATTCCAGTCTGATTTGGAGAAACTAATCGGAAAACGGCCATTTGCCAAAGAAACTACTTATCAAGCCTATACTAATGGCAAGAATAAAGAAGAGGTAAAGAAGGCAGAAGACGCTGAAATCAAAGCCAAATCCGAGGAGGTTTCCACAGAAGCTGAAGAAAAGAAAGAGGTTCCGGTCGCAGAGTCTGAATCTGAACCAGAGACTGATGAAAAGGCGAAAAGCTAATCTTAAATCGCAGAATTAATTTGAAAGTCCTGATATCTATCAGGACTTTTTATTTTTGCAGACTAACTCTATCTTTCGATATGACCGGGAAGCCACACAATTATCAACTGAATGGGAAAAAACTCTTTTTTGCATCAGATTTCCACTTAGGGGCTCCCACCAGTCAGGAGAGCAAACTCAGAGAACAAAAAATAATTCAGTGGCTAGGAGAGATTGAGGAAGAGGCTGCTGCAATATTACTGGTTGGAGATATTTTTGATTTTTGGTTTGAGTACAAGGAGGTCATTCCTAAAGGGTTTATTCCTTTTATCTCCAAGCTTCATCAGCTCAGAGAACGTAAAATCCCTATTCTCTTTTTTACAGGAAACCATGATCTGTGGATGAAGGATTATTTCACCCAAGAGCTAGGAATTCCGGTTTACCATCATCCTATTGAGCTATCAGTGAATGGAAAAAATATTTTGGTAGGTCATGGGGATGGCTTGGGGCCGGGTGACAAGCAATACAAGGTGCTGAAGAAAGTCTTTACCAATCCTTTTGCCCAATGGCTTTTTCGATGGCTGCATCCCGATCTCGGCGTTCGCTTGGCAAAAGCCTGGTCGGGTCATAGCCGAATTTCAAACGTAGAAAAAAACGAAAATCACTTTTTAGGCGAAGATGAGTGGCTGTGGCAATACTGCAAAGAGATAGAAACCAGGAAGCATCACGACTATTATGTCTTTGGACATAGACATCTGCCTTTAGAACTAGAAGTAGGGACGAATGCCACCTATTTTAACTTGGGAGAATGGGTGAGCCAATACACCTATTTGGAATTTGATGGTTTGGAAGCAAAGCTAATGGAGTTTGAAAAATGAAGAACTTGACCCTCACTTTGTTCTTTTTCACCATTTGGGCAGCGCAAAGCATGAGTCAAGATTTGCTGGAGAACGCCTTGGCTGAGATCGAAATCAATGGTCTAGACCAAGTCTCCATGGATAATCGGGATCAGATATTCATCAGTAGTAGAGAAGGAGACCTTTATCTCTACGACTCCAAAGGAAACCGACTGAACTACTTCTCACCTCCACGCCAAGGTCGTATCAGTCAATTGGAAGCTGCCTGGACTGTGAACATTTTTACTTTTTCGGAAGATCTGCAGGAATATCGGGTCCTTGATAGGTTCCTTAACCCGATAGCTGAGCATAATTTCTTTGACGCTTCTATTAACCTGGCCAAAGCTGCCACATTTGGAAACAATAATATCGTATGGGTGTGGGATGAGTCGGATTTGAGTTTAAAACGGATAGACTATTTACGCAATCTGGTATTAGATGCACAACCTCTACCCCTACTCACAGACTCCAAAAACCTGAATATTCTCGAAATGCGAGAATTCAAAAATCGATTATTTGTATTGGCGCCTGAAGAAGGGGTTTTCGTATTTGATAATCAAGGCAATCTGATTCGCCAGATCAATCTAAAGCAAGTTCCAAATTTATCCCTGTACAAGGACTATCTTTTGTGGATTGAAAACAAGCACTTGAATACCTATTGCCTATCCACCAAGGCGATTTTCAAGCTTTTTGAAGTCAAAGATTCCAAAGCCGCCAAAGTAATCGTAGGAAATACAAAGCTTCTTTTAGTAGAAGGTGATAAGGTGAAAATATTTAACATGCCTACCCTCCTGAAAAACCTCAAGTAAAAACCATTAGGCATAAAAAAACCGGTCAAATTTTCTGACCGGCTCTTTTCTTTTGATCCTAAGGTCAGGATATCTTCATCAACTCGATGTCAAAAATCAAGTCTTTCCCAGCCAACTGATGATTGGCATCAAGCGTGATTTTTTCTTCGTCTACATGAGTCACGGTCACAGGCATTGGCTGCCCATTTCCTCCTTGTAGGGTTAACTGCATTCCAACTTCAGGGCTGATGTTAGCAGGAACTTGCTCCTTAGGCACATCAATCATCATATCGTCACGACGCTCACCATAGGCTTCAGCAGCAGGGATAGTTACAGTCTTTTTATCCCCTACAGCCATGCCATGAACGGCATCGTCAAAACCTTTAATCATATTGCCATCACCTAGTTTGAAACCAAGTGGCTGACGATTCACAGACGAGTCAAAAACGCTTCCATCCTCTAATTTTCCGGTGTAATGTACCTCTACGGTATCACCTTTCTTTGCTGTCATAATTCTATTTGCTTTTTGTTCGCCTACAAAGGTACAAAGAATAAGCCGAGGGAGAAAACCGTACAGTATCGCAGACAAAGTGTCCGAATTCAGTATATTTATGTACAAAAACGGACACATTTTCTTCAAAACCCTTGAATTAAGCGGGAATAATGGATTGGCATCATTTTCCCCTATTAATCAGAAAAAACAGCAACCATGGAATACCAAAATCTGGGAAAAATACTCATCATAGACGATAATGAAGATTTGCTTTTCGCTGCAAAAATGCTTCTGAAAAAGCATGCCAAGGAAGTGATGATCGAAAAGGATCCTCGAAGGATTCCCTTTTTGGTCAATAACAATGATTATGACGTCATTCTTCTGGACATGAATTTCCGGGAAGACACCACCTCCGGAAAGGAAGGTTTCCATTGGCTAAAGCAAATAAAAGAGATCGATCCCAAGGCAGTGGTGATTTTGATTACTGCTTTTGGTGATGTGGAAATGGCTGTGCAGGCACTCAAAGAAGGAGCGACCGATTTCATTTTGAAACCCTGGCAAAATGAAAAGCTGATTGCCACCCTTTCCTCTGCCATCAAGCTAAAGGAAAGCTACAACGAAGTTGATAAACTCCAGAAAAAGCAAAAGACCCTTCAAACTGACCTTAAGAAACCTTACACGGATATCATCGGGAGCTCGGCTTCTATGAAAAACATCTTTTCTATAATCGACAAAGTAGCGCAAACAGACGCCAATGTGTTGATTTTGGGAGAAAATGGTACCGGTAAAGAATTAATAGCTAGAGCAATCCATGAGCGATCCCTTCGAAAGGATGAAATCTTCGTCGGTGTGGATATGGGTGCCATTACAGAAACACTGTTTGAGTCAGAACTTTTCGGACACAAAAAAGGAGCCTTTACCGATGCAAAAGACGATCGGGCCGGTCGTTTTGAAGTAGCGGATCAGGGCACACTATTCTTGGATGAAATTGGAAACTTATCCATGCCCTTACAATCAAAACTTTTGACAGTATTGCAAAGACGCGAGGTGACACGAATTGGTACCAACAAGGCTATCCCAGTCGATATTCGTCTGATTTGTGCGACCAATATGCCCCTTCATGAAATGATCTTGGACAATGGTTTTCGGCAAGATTTGTTGTACCGAATCAATACAGTAGAGATTTTCCTTCCACCTCTTCGGGAGCGTCAGGATGATATTCCTCAATTGGCAAATCACTTCCTGAAAATCTACGGGCAGAAGTACAGAAAAACGCTCAGCGGATTTACTGATTCTGCGATGGATCTCCTTCAGCGTTATTCCTGGCCAGGAAATATCCGAGAGCTTCAGCATGCCATCGAGCGGGCTATCATCATGTCCGAAGGGGATGAATTGGATAGCAGAGATTTCTTTTTCCTATCAGCGAAACCTACTTCCGAAAAAGCCCCTGTCTCCACCACCTTGAACCTGGATGACATGGAGCGCTCCACGATTCAGCGAGCAATTGACAAAAACGGCGGAAATATTTCTAAAGCTGCCAAGGAGCTGGGACTTACCAGAGCTTCTCTATACCGAAGATTAGAAAAGTATGGACTTTAAGGTAGGCTTATTGGGGCGAATCGCCCTACTCTCTTTTTCCCTTTTTGCTTTAGGATATTCCATTGCAGATGAATGGGGGGTCTTCATGACTTCCCTTTTTATCATTTTGGTAATCATTCAAGTTATTTTCTTCCTTAGATACGCTGAGAGTTCATTTAAAAAGGTGAGAACCTTCCTCGATAACATCAAGCAAGATGAATACTCGCAGGTCTACCCTGTCAAATTTGACGGCACAGAGACTGATGATCTTCATATAGAATTCAATGCCATTCTGGCAAAGCTAAAGGAAGATCAAGCCGAAAAGGAAGCCAATTACCAGTACTTCCGCTCTGTATTTAAGCACCTGAGTATCGGACTTATTACTTTTGGTGAGGATGGAAAAATCCAACTATTGAATGTCGCCGCTAAACGCATATTAGACTTAGATGAACTCAAAAACATCGAACAGATAGAGTCTGTCAATAAAGAGCTTTATCGAGCGATTCATGAATTAAAAACCGGAGGTAGCGAACTGATTAAAATAGCCCATCCGGACGGCATTATGCAACTCTCCGTCTATGTCATCGAATTGATGATGCGAGGGGAGCAATTTAAGCTGGTATCACTTCAAAACATTCAATCCGAACTCGAAGAGAAAGAAATGGAAGCCTGGCAAAATCTCGTGAAGGTGCTGACCCATGAGATCATGAATTCCATTACACCTATTTCCTCTCTTGCCGGTACGATAAAAAGCGACATCGAGCAAAAACTAGAGCATGCAGAGTCAGTTTCAGATTCGGATTTGGAGGACTATCTGATGGGTATCGCCACGGTAGAAAAACGCTCAGAGGGTTTGATCAATTTTGTGTCGGATTTCAGGAGTTTGGCGCATATCCCAGCACCGAAGTTTAGCAGTATCCGACTCTCCCAGTTATTTGATCAGCTGCAGGTACTTTTCCACCATCAGTTAGAAAACAAAGGGATTACATTTCGCAAGGAACTTGATCCAGAGGAGTTAATTCTATTTGGAGACCAAACACAAATCGAACAAGTACTGATCAATTTGGTGCAAAATGCGATTCAGGCAGTGGAAGATTCTGAGCAAAAATTGGTTAGGCTACGGGCATTTATCGATGAGGCAGGGAAAATAATCTTGGAGGTCTGCGATACCGGAAAAGGGATCGAAGAGGAAGCTTTGAGCAAAATTTTCATTCCATTTTTCACCACCAAGAAAAAAGGATCTGGAATCGGCCTGAGTCTTTCCAAGCAGATTATGCGCCGCCACAAGGGAAATATCCAAGTACGGTCCCAATTGGGTGAAGGAACCACTTTCAAACTGATCTTTAACGGGTAAAAGAAGCCTTCAAATGGTTGAATATTTGAAGGCTATCATTTTGAAGAAAATCAATTCAGTTCACTTAAAACTTCCTGTACTTTCCATCTAAGAACTCATTGGCTTTATCTTCTTCAAAACGGGCCTTTTTGCTATCCCAGTGAAGTGTTTCGTTAGGAAAGCGTCCCGCAATCACTCCAAGCAGGATCGTCTCTGTAAGATTTGCCGAATAAGAAAAAGGTGCACTACATTCTGTTTTCCCCAAACATGCATCTACAAATTCATGATAGTGCTTCTTACTTTCTCCGGCATAGTCTTTCACAGGCTCACCTAGATTAAATTGAGCAATATCCATTTCCTTGTATTCACCATCCACGATCAAGCGAGGAAGTTGCATAAAGTGCGGAAGTAATAATCTACCCTTTTCCCCAAGGAACATAGCGCCCTGATCGGGAAGCTTGTCTCCATTTGGAAGAGCTAGATCCGGGTGATCGGCAGGGGCTCCGGGTCCATCAGACCAAATCCAAGTCAAGGTTTCTGCTGTATATGGCGTAGCAGGGAATTCGTAGGTAACAATATTATTTTCTGGAAAGCCAAAGCCGGTAGGCTGTCGACACTCATTCTTGATCGTTCTAGGCACATCTAGAGCAAGGGCATTGTACGGTGTATCAAAAATATGAACCCCCATATCTCCAAGAGTTCCACAACCAAAATCCAAAACCTTTCTCCAGTTGCCCGGATGATATTCTCCTTCTTTAAACGGCCGCTCGGGTGCAGTTCCTAGCCAAAGGTTCCAGTCCAAATCGGCTGGAATTGGATCGCTACCTTGTGGCATCGGATCATCGGTCCCCCAATTTTTTGGTGACCAAGCCCTGACGGTATGCACTTTCCCGATGATTCCCGATTGTATCAGGAGCGTCGCCAATTTGTAATCGTAGAATGAGTGAACCTGAATCCCCATCTGGGTGACTAAGCCTTTTTTTTCAGCCACTTTCTTCATCTCTCTAGCTTCAGAAACATGATGGGTCAAAGGCTTTTGACAATAAACAGCCTTTTTCATTTTCATCGCCATCAAGGAAGCAGGCGCATGGGTATGGTCAGGAGTAGAGACCACTACTGCATCGATTTCCTTTTTCAACTCTTTCAATAAAACCCGATAATCCGAATACGTCTTCGCCTGCGGAAAATCAGCAGCAGCTTTCCCAAGATTAGTACTATCTACATCACAAAGCGCCACAACCTCCACCAATGGGTGTGAGGAAATTGCCTTCAAATCTTCAACCCCCATCGCACCTACTCCAATCTGGGCTATCCTCAATTTACCATTGGACTGTGCCTGTGCAAGTAGGGCAGGTGAAAGTGCAAGAGCAGCTGCCCCAAGGCCAGTTTTCTTGAGGAAATCTCTTCTGTCGATAATCTGGAAATTCTTCTTCATGATGTGCTTTTTGATCGATAAGATTAGTTTAGGTTTATTGGAAAAAAGAAATGATCGAAGCCAATGGGAGGATTCTTTCATTTTTCATGCTTTTCGCGTTTTAAGATAGCTTCCAAAAATGGATTTGCAAATCCCGTTTACTCAAAAAGTCAGGTTCCGGCGACAAAAGCTGAGCATGAAAATCGGTACTTCTCCAAATCCTGATTATATTTTGTCCATATTTTAAAAGCCCGACACAAACCCTTAAAATCATGGAAAGAAGGCCTTTTTTGCAAAAACTTGGAATCCTAACCACCTCAACGATGACGCTTCCTTTTTATCTTTTTGGAAAAATGCAGCTCCCGAAGGAGACAAAGTTTAAGTTTATTACTGCCTCGGATGGGCATTTTGGACAGCCAAACACCGATTTTGAAAAAAGTCATCAAAATCTGATTCAAGCAATCAATAAAGAAAAAAATGTGGATTTTGTGGTTTTTAATGGTGATCTAATTCACGACGAGCCGAGTTTGATGCCGGAAGTCAAAAAGGTTTATGATCAAGTGCAGCATCCCTATTTTGTGACAAAAGGCAATCATGATCGAGTGGATGAGGAGACTTGGAATCAAATCTGGAATCAACCTTCAAATTTTTCCAAAATTCATGGAGACGATTTAGGAATGGTTTTGCTGAATTGCTCCAATCCAAAAGGTGATTATTTATGTGCTGATCTTGATTTTGCTAAGCAGACTTTAGACGAATTTTCAAGTCTACCCCATGTCATGGTTTTCATTCATATTTCTCAAAATGACTGGACTCGTCATGGAGTTAGCTGTCAGGGATTTATGGATTTGATAGCTTCCTACCCCAATGTTCGGGCGACATTTCACGGACATGACCATGATGTAGACGGTGTAATGCTGTACCAAAAAAAGCCATTTCTCTGGTCAGGACATTTTGGGGGCAGTTGGGGAAATCCATTTCCAAGCTACCGAGTCTGCGAGATTGGAGCTGATGGATCGGCCGCCACCTATCTTAAGCGAGTTTCGGATGGAGTAATCCTTAATGGCTACACCCTTTAAAACTCAATCCGAGACTTTCTGAAACACTAAAAAGTGCTGAATTTTTAAAAATTTCCCATTTTCCACCAGCTTAAACCCATTTGCCTTGAGTTCCTTTTCAGCTTGGCGAGCAGTCATCTTATGAAGTGGCTTAATAGCAATCGTCGGATCCTCACCTCTGTATTCGATTAGAATTAATTTACCATCGGGTTTCAGAGATTGATGAATGGATTGTAGCATCTCCTGTGGAAACTCTAACTCATGATACACATCCACCATAAAGGCTACATCGATTGCCCCATCAGGTAAATTGGGAGACATAGAGCTTCCTTTAGTGGGAATAACCTGCTCAAATCCTAATTCCTTCCTTCGGCGATCGAGGTAATTCAGTGCTTCATCCTGAACCTCAACTGCGTAGATTTTTCCATCAGGAATTCGTTCTGCCACTCGGAAGGTATAATACCCTGATCCGGCTCCAATATCAGCTACCACACTTTCTGAAGTCAAGGGTAAGTTTTTTACCGCCAAAGAGACTCCTTCTTCCGCCTCTCTACTATCACGCTCCAACCAGTCTTTTCCAGCAAAACCCATGATATGAGATATTTCCCGCCCCATGTAGATTTTTCCTGTTCCATCCCATGAGGGATTTTTGAATTTATAAGGTGAATCATCTTTTTGAGACCCATTCTGAGCCTGACAGGCTATAAGTGGCAGGATGCAACCTAAAACAAGAATTGTATATCGGAGAATCTTCATGATCATTTTTTTATGAAAACCACTAAAGTGGAAAGCTGTTTAAATCATTGGTACTTTCTAATTGAATTCGCACCCATCTTATTTTCCTTTCTTCAAAAAAAAAAAAATGGCTCCCATCTGAGAGCCATTTTTTTTATTGATAGATATGATTAATTAATCATGAAGATCAAATCGATCTAGATTCATGACCTTATCCCAAACTTTCACGAAGTCATTGACAAATTTCTCAGCTCCGTCAGCACAGCCATATACTTCGGCATAAGCTCTTAGCTCGGAATTAGATCCAAAGATCAAGTCAACTCGAGTACCAGTCCACTTTGGCTCACCTGTTTTGCGATCACTACCTACGAAGATGTTGCTCTTATCATTAGTAGCTCTCCAAGTGGTTCCCAAATCAAGAACATTCACAAAGAAATCGTTGGTCAATTGTCCTGGCTTATTTGTAAAGACACCATGCTTTGATCCATCCCAGTTTGCATTGAGAGCTCTCATACCACCCACCAAGGCAGTCATTTCTGGTCCTGTCAAAGACATCAATTGAGCCTTATCCACCAATAATTCCTCACCTTTTACTTCGCAGTCTTCAGACATATAATTGCGGAAGCCGTCAGCGATTGGATTAAGGTATTCGAATGAAAGAACTTCTGTCTGCTCTTGAGAAGCATCTGTTCGACCTGGAGTGAAAGGAACTTTTACATCATACCCAGCATCTTTTGCTGCCTTTTCTACAGCGGCACATCCACCCAATACGATTAGATCAGCTAGGGAAACTTTCTTTCCACCATCAGCGGTACTGTTAAATTCCTCTTGGATGCTCTCCAAAGTTCCCAAAACTTTTGAAAGTTGATCAGGATTGTTCACTTTCCAGTTTTTCATTGGCTCCAGACGGATGCGTGCACCATTTGCACCACCACGCTTGTCAGAGTTTCTGAAAGTAGAAGCAGAAGCCCAAGCCGTACTTACTAGTTCGGAAACAGTCAAGCCAGAGGCTAGGATATTTGCCTTCAAGCCTGCGATATCATTTTCGTCAACCAATGGATGATCTACCGCAGGAACAGGATCTTGCCATAGTAGGTCTTCAGCAGGAACCTCAGAACCAACGTAGCGAGCCTTAGGCCCCATGTCACGGTGAGTCAACTTGAACCAAGCTCTTGCGAAAGCATCTTCGAATTCTTTAGGGTTCTCATAGAATCTTCTGGACACTTTTTCATATTCTGGATCAAATCTCATTGACAGATCCGTGGTCAACATAAATGGCTTATGGAATTTGCCAGGAATGTGTGCATCAGGGATAATCGCTTCTGCATCCTTAGCTACCCACTGATGAGCACCTGCTGGACTCTTTGTCAATTCCCACTCATATTCAAACAAGAATTTAAAGTAGTCATGGCTGAATTTAGCTGGAGTAGATGTCCAAGCTCCTTCCAAACCACTGGTAATGGTATCAGCACCTGAACCTGAACCGTATTTGCTGGTCCAGCCCATTCCCATTTCTTCGATAGAAGCTGCTGCTGGTTCTGGTCCTACGTATTCATCAGGATTTGCAGCGCCGTGTGTTTTTCCGAAAGAGTGACCTCCAGCAATCAATGCGACTGTTTCCTCATCGTTCATAGCCATACGTCCGAAGGTCTCACGGATTGCTTTACCTGCCTCTACCGGGTCAGGGTTGTTGGCTGGACCTTCAGGATTCACATAGATCAATCCCATTTCAGTCGCACCTAGTGGGTTTTCAAGAGCTTCTGGACTTCTGTGGGCTTTCCATTCAGCCTCAGATCCCCAGTAAATATCCTGCTCTGGCTCCCAAATATCTTCACGACCTCCCGCAAAACCGAAAGTCTTGAATCCCATGGACTCTAAAGAAACGTTACCAGCAAGAACCATCAAGTCAGCCCAAGAAAGTTTCTTTCCATACTTCTGCTTGATTGGCCACAAAAGCAAACGGGCTTTGTCCAAGTTGGCATTATCAGGCCATGAATTAAGTGGTGCAAATCGCTGATTGCCCGATCCAGCACCACCGCGTCCATCATGAACTCTGTAGGTACCGGCACTATGCCAAGCCATACGAATCATAAATGGACCATAGTGGCCGTAATCTGCTGGCCACCACTCTTGAGAAGTCGTAAGCACTTGTTCGATATCCTTCTTAAGTTGACCTAGATCCAAAGAAGCAAATTCCTTTGCATAGTTGAAATCTTCATTCATTGGATTTGACAAAGAAGAATGCTGTCTTAAAATATTCAAATTCAGCTGATTGGGCCACCAATCAACATTTTGAATTCCTTTGCCGGCAGCTGCCTTTGTAGGGCCATTGTGAAAAGGACATTTGCTGATGTCTCCATTCACAGAATAGCTGCTACCGCCGTTTTCGTGTGGATTGTTCATGATGCTATCGTTTATAGTTAATTGTTAATTTCACGTCTTACGAAATTACCAAAAATTTTATTGATATGAATTTTTTTTTGATTGATAAAAACTATGAGACTTTACTACCCATGTCAGTTTTGCTGAAATGAATTTTTGCGAAAAAAAGCTGATAAAAGTCTCCATTTTATAATTATTCGCAGATGAGTTGAGTCAACTCAAGGTTATTGTTATAGAAACATCAACTATTCATAATCAGCAATGGTAGAAAAGAAATTTGATTGATCAATAAAAGCGTCCGAATTGGACTCTGCCTTTGTCCATTGATAAATTTTAACTTGTGGAAATCAATCACTTAATTTTTATTTTTGTAGTTTTAGTATCCAACAAATTGCGCTTGCCATGAAAATTATCGGAAGTTTATTGACTCTATTTTTCAGCAGCTTAGGATTGGCTTTTGCACAGGAAAAGATTGATTCACTCACTCATTCTCGACTGGATACACTGAAGAATCAATGGAAATCCATTCCTGAATTCAAAGTAGATTCGATAGATACCGGTAGGATACTCTTGGACAGTGGGTTTGTATTTTTGCCAAAGAGTCTAAATCCAGAAAGGTATTTGGACTTATTACCCAACCGTAAGTTTAGAGTAGGAATGCCTCCTATATACCCATTACCCGACCCCCAAAGCCGGATGCCTATCAAAGAGTTTGACGACACGGTGAATTACACCATTCAAATCAAAAAAATCGACTAAGAATCCAAATTGCTATCCACTAAAAAAGCCCGATTCCTACACGAAACCGGGCTTTATCATTTATCAACACTTGATTTTTAAGTAAAATTCGGGTGGACTAATTTAAGATTTGAGACTTTAAACTTTTTCATTTCAAACCACTTACAATTCACCAATCATTACTTACAAAAACTATCTACTTATCCTGCGGCTTATCCCGCTGCATCTCAACCATATCTACAGGAGGCGGTGTATTGTCACCCAAGAGATGCCGCACGAAGTAATCTCCCATTTTCCAAAAGAAATATTCAGCCATCGGTCCATATCCATGACGCTGACCTGGCAAAATCACAAATTCAAATCGTTTCCCAGCCTTGATCAGTGCTTCGGCCATTCGAATTGTACCTGCCGGGTGCACGTTGTTGTCCACATCTCCTGTGCTGAGCATCAGGTGGCCTTTTAGGTTTTTAGCCAAGTCGGGATTCTTTTCGATTTGGTAGACAAAAGTGGTATCACCTTTTGGAGTGATGACTTCTTTCACTCCGTGGTGCTTTTCAGACCACCAGCGGTTATAAATGTTATTTTCATGATTTCCAGCAGATGAAACAGCTACTTTGAACACCTCAGGATAAACAAGCATCGCCGCCGTAGACATAAAGCCGCCGCCAGAATGCCCGTGAATTCCCACTCGATTTCTATCGATGAAAGAGTGTCGATCTGCCAATTGATCTACTGCAGCTTTCTTATCTGCTAAGCCATAATCTCTCAGGTCTCCGTATCCATAATTGTGATACCACTTGGATCTCGCAGGATGTCCTCCTCTATTTCCTAAAGTCACCACTACAAAACCAAACTGTGCCAAACGGTCTGTTCGATCCATGCTTCTTCCGAAAGACTTATTCACCGCTTCGGTCTGAGGACCAGGATAGACATATTGTACCAATGGATACTTTCTAGTAGAGTCAAAGTCAAAAGGCTTGTACATCACCCCGTACAAATCCGTGATTCCATCATCCGCTTTGAACTTGAAGGGTTCCGGGAATTGATAGCCTGCGGCAAAAAGCTGAGTCAAATCGGCTGTCTCCAAATCCATTACCTTATTACCATTTCTATCCATGAGGACAGAGACAGGAGTTGTGTTCACGCGGGAGAAATTATTGACAAAGAATGAAGCATTGTCATTTATTTCGATGCTGTGATTGAAGTTGCCAGAATTGAGCAGGCTGATTGCCCCCCCATCTATGCTGACACTGTAAAGATGCTCGTAGTAAGGATCCTCATCCTTTTCACGTCCGTTTGCTACGAAATAAACTTTTCGGTTTCGCTCATCTACTCTAGCCACGCCGCTTACATGGAATGGACCTGAAGTCAATTGCCTTTTGAAGGTTCCATCTTTTCCATAGAGGTACAAATGCGCCCAACCGTCACGCTCAGACCACCAGATCATATCATTCCCAACAAGCTCCAGCTTGGCAAATTCTATGTAAGTATTGCTGCGCTCTTCGATCAAGACCTCCTTTTCACCGGTAGCGATATTCCAGCGGCAGACATCTACTCGCTTCAAGTCCCTGCTGGTGATGGCAAAATAAAACTCATCCAAATCTCCTAACCAGGTAGCCGGACGAAAATCATCATCCCGAGTATTGGCAGGAGGAGTAGTGGACCAGAGGCTGACCGTCTGATCTTTGAAAGTGGAGATTGGGAGCTTATTCAGCTCCATATTGTCAAATGAAAAATGTAATAATTCAGTTTGTGGCTGGTCCTTTTCACCAGGCATCGCATACTTGTAGGTTTCCAAAGTGGGTCTTGGATCCCGGGTATTGTGGATGACCCAGAGATCTTTCACCTTGCGCTGATCACTCCGAGTTAAGATAAACTGCTTGGAATCGCTGCTCCAAAGTACGCCTACCCGCTTGCGGTCATTCTTCTTCTTTTCCTCCTCTAAATTATCGTCTCCACGACCTCCCCAACCGTATTCGTAATCCTTTTCTCCGTCCGTGGTCAGTTGATTTTCTACGATAGTCGAATCTTTTTCATCCTTCACTGCTTTCAGGAAATTTTCCTTATCCATCCAATACAAATTGAAGTTTTTGGCGAAGACTACCTTGGAGGAGTCGGGCGCAATATTGGCCCAAGATAGGCGCTTTGGATCCTTCTCCGTTTCGATCTCAGTCAACGTTTGAGAGGCGATATTGTAGAGGAAGGTGTGGACTTTCTTCTCCAAAGAATCCTTGGCATTTTTATTTTTCTCCTTGATCTCAGCCCAGTCAGACTTAAGCACATCAGCTGTAGATTTTACCTTGAATCGGATGGTATTTTCATCTTCTAAGAGTTTCAAGTCATCCAGCTCCAGATGCTGACCGTCGTAGGGGTCTTTCACTGCTTTGGTGATTTCCGCAGCTAATTTATCTCTGTCAAAAAGTTCGGTCTTTGTTTTCCTTACCGGATCGACTACATACCACCGCTTTCCATCACTGGTTTCATACTCATACCAGAATCGATCAGACTTCTTCATCCAATGAGGATTGACAGAAGTTGAGAAAATCATTTTGCGAAGTTTGGCAGGGGCAAAACGGGAAGCTAGTTCATAATTCCCCTTGTAAATGGGCTCCTGTGCTGAAGCTAAATTAACGGTCAGAAAGAGACCTAAAATCAAGAATATTCGCTGCATTATTTAGTGAGTTTAATTCGAAAACGAAACTAAATAACAACCGCGAATTGCTTTTTACCACTTGCGTAAAAATCTCATTCATAGCAGAATCAAATCTGCCAAGAAACCTTTGCATACCTCGGGGTGGCTTTTGTAATTACGCCACCGATCAGGTAAAAAAGATAATAGGTAAGCATTGTAATAGTCGCAAAGGGAACCTGCCAAAGACTCAAATTAACTTTTGCACGGTTTTTCCAAATTCTAACGATGGTGTTTTTACTTCGTAGGAGATAAATTTTGAAAAACCTAAATGCCGGATGATCAACTCGAAAATCCTTTTCGAAAAGACGCAAGTAATCATCCCTACCCTCAGCCAAAGCCCGATTGAAAAAGTGTTCCCAACCATTAGGTGCGGGGTGTGATGCTTTTGCCTGATGGCAAATGAATAATTTCACTCCTTTTCTTTCTAATTCTTTCCAAAGCAAGGTATCTGCACCTCGGGTGACTCCCTCAGCCATTTTTGGATAGGGATTATCAATGATGAGCTGCTTTTTACAAATAAAATTATTGGAGAAAATAAGATTTACTGATTCCATATCGGATCGATCAGATGGGGCAGGGAAAAACCAAGCTAAAGAGAAACACTTTCCTATAAAATCGGAATAGTCAATATGTGTGGCCCCGGCGATGATAGCCTCAGGATATTTTTGGTGAGCATTCAATAGAGCCTCAAGCCAACCTGCCTGTGGAATGATATCACTATCTAAAATAATAACCGTCTCTCCCTTTGCATGTCTTAATCCCTCATTTTTTAATTGAAAATAGTGAGCATCTTTCACATCCAATACCCTGGTCTCTTCCATTTCAGGAAGATTTTTTTCATCAAGAACATTTCTTAAGAAATCAGAAATAAACTCTTCGGGAACTTGCTCTGAATTGTGAAGAATAAGCAACTCAAATTGAGCTTGATGTTGAGTATTAGACTGTAAATGAATCTGAGTTAGCAATTCACTTGTCCGGTCTAGTTCAGATAGAATGGCGTTTTCCCACTCTAATACAAAAGTAATTTTCATAGTATCTAAAATAAAAGACTAAAAGATATTTCTTTTATTTTAAAAAAGAAATAAGAATACGATCGGTCTTATTTTTCATATCAGCTTAACACAGCCTTCACTTTCGCCAAAGAAAATTTGGAAAATATAGCAAATACTTAACAGACTAAGTATTACAGATTTACAATGCCACGTTACCTTTCAACCAAAACCAATAGCGTGAAAACTCACTTCAAAACGATCATTGTATCTGACGTTCACTTGGGTACCAAAGGCTCTAAGGCAAAAGAAATAGCGCGATTTCTCAAACAGTACCATTGCGATAATCTTATTTTAAATGGTGACATAATTGATGGGTGGCAACTCAAAAAATCAGGAGCTTGGAAACGAAAACACACCCGTTTTTTCAACCGCATCCTCAAAATGATCGAAAATCATAACACTCAAGTTTATTACTTGAGAGGCAACCATGATGATTTTCTGGATCAAATTCTTCCTCTTCAAATAGGCAACCTTTCGATTCAGACAGATATGATCTATGAATCTCAAGGAAAAAAATACTTCATCACCCATGGGGATGTTTTCGATAGCATTACGACCAATCTCCGCTGGATAGCCTACTTGGGCGATATGGGTTACACCTTCCTGCTTTGGCTCAATCGAGTGGTCAATCACTATCGATTCAAAAGAGGCTTGCCTTACTTTTCATTGTCTCAGTATATCAAAGGCAAAGTCAAGTCTGCTGTATCATATATTGATCAGTATGAAACCGAACTCGCAAAAATGGCAAAAGCCAAAGGCTGTGACGGGATCATCTGTGGGCACATCCACAAGGCAGAAAATCGATTGATCGATGGAATTCATTACCTCAACTCAGGTGATTGGGTGGAGACCATGTCGGCTTTGGCAGAAGATCATGAAGGCAACTGGCAATTGATCTACTATTCCGAAATCAATTTCAAAGAGATCCGAGATCAAGAAATCGGCAGTTTCTTTTCTGGTAAAGAAGAAGAGAATGATAGCACCATCATTCCACTTCGAAAAGTATCTTTCGATAGCCCCAATGACGATCTGAATCCACCCGCATTTCGGTAATTATGAGGTTTCTCTTTATCGTACAAGGCGAAGGCCGAGGTCACATGACGCAGGCTATTGCATTTTCAAATCTATTGCGTAGTCAAGGTCATGAACTTGCAGGGGTTCTAGTAGGAAAAAGTCACAGGAGAAGTATTCCTGATTTTTTCACAAGAGAAATTCAAGCTCCCGTCATTGCTTTAGATAGTCCAAATTTTGAAGCAGATGGAGCAGAGAAAAAAATCCTTTTAGGAAAAACCATCCGCAAAAACCTTAAAAAAGCTCCCATTTTCAGGAAAAGTCTCCTGCAAATCGACGACCAGGTAAAAAGTCTAAACCCAGATATAATTCTGAATTTTTATGACCTTTTGGGAGGGCTTTACTCCATGCTTTTCCGACCAAAAGCCGCTTATTGGGTGATCGGTCATCAATACCTCTCGGGACATCCAAATTTTGTTTTTGCGCCGGGAAGACACTTGGAGCGCCTGCTTTTCAGACTCAATACCCAAATCACTGCCTGGGGAGCTCAGGAAATTTTGGCCCTGTCATTTTTGCCGCAAAAAATGGCAAGTCGAAAAGTTCGTGTCGTACCCCCTCTCCTTCGAAGGGAAGTGAAGAAGCTATCTCCGCACCAAGGCGATTTTTACCTTGCCTATATGGTCAATCCCGGATATGGGCAGGAGGTGATATCGTATGCCCAAGCTCATCCACACATACAGATCAAAGCTTATTGGGACAAAAAGGATGCAGCCGAAGTCGAGCAAGTCCTTCCAAACTTGACCCTAAACCGCGTCCATGATCAGCGCTTCTTGCAAGATATGGCCGCTTGTAAGGGCTTAATCTGTACTGCTGGCTTTGAATCCGTCTGCGAGGCGATGTACCTTGGCAAGCCAATTCTTGTCATCCCCGTAGCTGGACAGTACGAACAAGCCTGCAATGCACTAGAGGTCTTTCATTCCGGCATAGGAAAAACAGCTAAGTCATTTGATTTTTCTATACTCGAGTTGGCTGCTCTTGAAAAATCCAATCATCTTCAAGAGGATTTTCAACGATGGGTTGAAACTTGGGAGCAAGTGCTCATGCAGCTACTTCCTGTACCTGAGGAGGAAACCATTTTCATTCAGTCGTCGGATTTGAGTTATACTTGATTTAAATCATCCAGTCAACAAAGATCAGAACTAGACTTAGTACGGCTAGGCATGGAAGGCGAAGTCGGAGGATTCACGAGCTTCTTTTCAGCATCATCCAATGCCAGAAATACATTCTGAACTCGGATAAACTCTTCGAAAATAGCTTCTCTTTTGGCAGAGTTACCAGAAAACTGAAGCCCCATTTCGTATTTTTTCAAATCATAGGCCAAGAGCATTTTTTGGTAAGTGTTCAAGAGGCCTGAAGTGATTTGAGTTGATGCTGTACTTTTCAAACCATTTGCCGGAGGCGGAGGTGGTGGCAGCTGCTTTAGTTCTTCCTCGGTAAGATCTTTCCGAAGCTTGAAGTAATATTCATCTCCCTTCTTCAATCGGATGTAGGGAGAAAATGGGTGAGTCGGTCTTTCTGTAAGCCTTTTATCCTCCACTCTCAATCGGAAATACTTCCCACCAAGATCCAAAAACTCCTCCAGCAATTCCTCTTGATCCCTTTTGTCTTTCTCAATAAAATGAACTCCTGTGTTGAGTTTTTCATGGTAAGCTTTGAGCTCTTTTTGATAAAGTGAAAGAGGATTCGTATTCGTCGAGAAACTTTGATTTTTTGGTTCATCCACGGGGATCGTTACTGTCCCCTGAAGCGGTTTGGTTCTAAGATCTGAATTTTCTCCAAAGTTCTTACCAAATGCCTTTTGGGTGTACAGGTGAACTTGATAATCCTGCGGAAAGCGTACCGAACGGGCATTTTTATGGACGAAACTGGAAAAGAAATGGACGATTTCTTCCTGCGAAATTTCATCCAATTTTGAGTTGGGGATAACCGCACCGTCAAGCCAAAGCGCAAACTCCTTACCATCCTTCCAACTTTCATATTGCTCGGCAGATGGCGCTTTAGGATCCATTTTTCCAGGCACATGAGGTAGTCCATCCTTGAATGGTTGCGGAAGTTCTTCATAGCTTTTTTCTTCCAGGTCCCCATCCGGGTATTTCAAGATGAATTTGGTCTGGCTGTAATATTCGGTTTTAGTCATTTTCTGAGGCGGGGATTGGTAGACGAGTGTATAAGCCTTATCGTCTTCATAGGGTGTATGTTCAATCTCTTCATTTTGAACAGTCACTTTTTCACTGAATCCATAATAAATCAAGCCCATCATCGGGATCAAAAACAATAATTTCAGGGCTGTTCGGATAGGCTTCTGTTCTTTGCTCATCATCTGCATTCGTTTTTTGGTTAAAGAAAAATTAAGGTGGCTAGTCAAGGGATGTTGCGTACTTGAAATCGCCAAGGATAGGAGCTGTCGCTGATAGGACATCTGATCTACTTTTTGGATGGCTGCTCGATCCGCGATAAACTCATGATTGAGCTGAATGGACTGCTTAGCCCAATAAAGACCTGGATGAAACCAAAACGGGATCATCAAAAATTCAATGAAAATCAAATCAAGGCTATGTTTTTCTCGCACATGGCAGCGTTCATGCTCGAAGACCGCATCACTCAATCCTTCCGTCTGAAAGCTTTTTTTGTGGACGAAAATAAAGTCCAAAAAGGAATAGGGAAGCGTGTACTCTTCCAGCAAAACCAAAACCTGATCGCGATAAACCACACGAATATTAGAACTTGCTTTATTCTTCAAAACGCTGAAGTTCCAAAAAAAGCGGTAAGCAAAAATCAAGGAAACCAGCCCATAAAGTCCAATTCCAAGATGTTTCCAAGAATATTGGATGGAGGTTTCAGCCGGGTTTACCGGGACAACATTTTGAGGAACTTCTTTTGGATCACCAATTGAAGTACTACTTAAATTTTCGGAAGCAAGCTGCTCAATCGTAAAGGAATCCTCGATTTCAATTTGATTCAGTGGCAAGAGGAAAGAAATCAGCACTGCGAAAAGGAGGTAGAACCGATTAAATCGATACAAGACTTCCTGCTGCAAAAACAGACGATAAAATAGCAGCAATAGCAGTAGGCAAAGTATGGATTTGAGCAAGTATTCCATTACTTTTTTTGGTTAAGTTGGTCATCTATCATAGACTTAAGCTCTTTTAATTGAGCTTCGGTAAAAGAGCTTTGCTTCGCAAAAAAGGAAGCAAACTGAACAGGAGAATCATTGAAAAAATTCTTGATCAAACCTTGGAGCTGTTTGCCAAAATAGGACTCTTTGGATACCAGTGGAAAATAAAGCCTAGCCTTTCCCTCTGTCTGATAGTCCACGAATTTTTTCTCCTGCATTCGTTTGAGCAAGGTGGAAATAGTAGTCGCTGCAGGCTTGGGATCAGGATACGCTTCAATCAGATCTTTCAGAAAAGCTTTTTCCTTTTCCCAAAGGTGATTCATTAATTCTTCTTCGGCTTTGGATAGCATAGATGTTCCGTTTAATATTCTACAAATGTAGAAGAGATTTATTATTCTACAAGTGTAGAACAATAGTTTTATGATATTTTTAGAAAAACATAAGTGAGTTTTAAAAATTGAGAAATAGGCACTTTAAAGCAGTTCGTTTCATAAACAGCTGAAAAACAATCCCTAAACACTTTCTCTCCAAGAAAAAATAATTAGCTGAGCTGAACAGAATTGCGAATTTTCGGCTTAAATACCGAGAAATTGATAATTTCACCACCTGCTCAAGAAGAAGACCATGTTAGCCGAACATATACGATTACAGGAAGATAGAGAATACAAGAAGCACTGGAAGAAATGGGGCCCCTACCTTACCGAAAGACAGTGGGGAACAGTCCGTGAAGACTATAGCCCTGATGGTGCAGCTTGGGAAAATGTGACCCACGATGAAGCCCGTAGCAAGGCCTATCGCTGGGGAGAGGAAGGCATCGGAGGAATCTCTGACCACAAACAAAAACTTTGCCTTGCCTGGGCTTTTTGGAATGGGAAGGACCCATTTATCAAAGAACGGCTTTTTGGTTTGACGGGGAATCAGGGAAACCACGGAGAGGACGTCAAGGAGATCTATTACTACCTGGACTCCACGCCGACTCACTCCTACATGAAGATGCTTTACAAGTATCCCCAAGCGGAATTCCCCTATCAAAAACTGCTTCTGGAAAATAAGAAAAGACAAAAGACCGATCCTGAATTTGAACTGATTGACACAGGAGTATTTGACGAAGACAGGTATTTCGACATTTTTATAGAATATGCAAAAAACGACGAAGAGGACATCGTCGCGAAAGCAACCATTCACAACCGAGGTCCCGAGTCAGCTCCCATTTGGGTTATACCAACGCTTTGGTTTCGAAAGACTTGGTTTACAGGCCACGAGCCCTTCATGCCAAAGATAAGTCTCGCCCGCTCCAATAGAATCAAAGCGTTCAATCCCAAATCGGGAAACTATTCTATCACCTTCAGCGGCAACCCAGATATCCGGTTTTGTGACAATGAAACCAATCGGGAAAGGCTTTACAATATCCCCAACGAGCGGGATTTTCATAAAGACGGTATCAATGATTACCTGATCAAAAAGGATGACTCCAAAGTCAATCCAAAGTTTACCGGCACCAAAGCAGCGGCCATTTACCACCTAGATATTCCAGCTGGAGAGAAAGTAGAGATCAAACTGCGACTTCAGCATCAGGTCGAGGATCAACCCTTGGATATTTGCGAAACCTGCTTAGAAGAAAGAAAGCGGGAGGCCGATGAGTTCTATAGTCAATTGCAAGATCGGGTCACGGATCCCGACCTAAGACAAATCCAGCGGCAAGCCTATGCAGGCATGATGTGGTCCAAACAGTTTTATTATTATGATGTAGAGCGGTGGCTGGAAGGAGACCCTGGGAGATACGTACCTCCGGTTGCTCGAAAGAATGGGCGAAATCACCAGTGGAGACACCTTCAAAACTACGATATCATTTCCATGCCGGACAAGTGGGAATATCCTTGGTATGCTGCATGGGACTTGGCTTTTCATTGTATCCCAATAGCTCGAATTGACCCGGAATTTGCCAAAGATCAGCTGCTGCTTCTACTCAATGAGTGGTATATGCATCCCAATGGTCAAATCCCCGCCTACGAGTGGAACTTCTCGGATGTCAACCCGCCCGTACATGCTTATGCGGTGCAGCGGGTCTTTCAAATAGATAAAAAGGCAAATGGAGGAAAAGGTGACCAAGAGTTTCTAGAGCGTGCGATGCACAAACTTATGCTCAATTTCACCTGGTGGGTCAATCGAAAAGATAATGATGGCAAGAATATCTTCGAGGGAGGATTCTTAGGACTGGATAATATTTCCATTTTCGATAGATCTGCGGCGGAGTATTATCAGGGAAAACTGGAACAAGCAGATGGAACTTCTTGGATGGCGATGTTCTCGTTGAACATGCTCCGAATGTCCTTGGATCTTTGCGAGTTCAACACCGTTTACCAGTACACCGCGACCAAATTTCTGGAACACTTCCTATATATCGCCGGTGCTATGAATAATATCTCAAAGGAACACATATCACTTTGGGATGATGAGGACCAGTTTTTCTATGATGTTTTCCACTTCAATGGAAAAGAGCCAGAAAAGCTAAAGGTTCGCTCTATTGTGGGTTTGATTCCGCTTTTTGCGGTGGAGCCTATACGAGAAGAGCTGTTCGAAAGCCTGCCTGAATTCAAGAAAAGGCTGGACTTCTTTATGCGGGAAAAGCCAAAATTAGCAGCGCTGGTATCAAGCTGGATTCATCCAGGAAAAGGCAAACGCAGACTTTTCTCTTTGCTGCGAGGACATCGAATGCGAAGTGTCCTTCACAAGATGTTGGATTCCGAGGAGTTTTTGAGTGATTTTGGGATTCGATCCCTTTCCAAATTCCACTTGGCTAAACCCTATACACTTCGAATGAATGGGGACACCTATTCCATTCGATATACTCCTGGCGAATCAGACACCCGTATGTTTGGAGGCAACTCAAATTGGCGAGGACCGATATGGTTCCCTATTAATTACCTGATCATCGAGTCGCTGAAGAAATTCAACTTCTACTATGGCGGTGACTTCTCAATCGAATACCCAACCGGATCGGGCAATTACCTTTCTATGGATATGATTGCAAAGGAACTTTCTCTGCGATGTATGAAGATTTTCATGCGAGATGCAAATGGAAACAGACCTGTCTTTGGAAATCAGGAAAAATTCCAGAAAGACCCCCATTTCAAGGATCATATTTTATTCTATGAATATTTTCATGGTGATAGTGGCAAAGGCCTAGGCGCGTCCCATCAGACAGGATGGACAGGCCTAGTGGCAGAGATGATTCATAAATATTACAAGGAAGAAAAACTAGAAGTACATGCCTCTACTCCCCTATTTAGAAGCTAATCGCCTGGAAGCAGGCTGTGATGAAGTAGGAAGGGGCTGTCTTGCAGGTCCCGTTGTGGCAGCTGCTGTTATTTTACCCGAAGACTTTTCGAATCCTTGGGTAAATGACTCCAAAAAATTACTCAAATCGCAGCGGGAAGAATTGGTAGAAGAAATCAAGTCCAATGCACTTAGCTGGGCCATCGCAGAAGCAAGCGTAACCGAGATCGACCAAATCAATATTTTGAACGCCTCTTTCTTAGCAATGAAGCGAGCCGTTTTGGGACTAAAAACTCAACCCAATCACTTACTGATCGATGGGAATCGATGGAAGTCTGACTTACAGATTCCTCATACCTGCGTGATCAAGGGCGATGGAAAGTTTGCCAGCATAGCAGCTGCTTCCATTTTGGCTAAAGTCTATCGAGATGATTTTATGGCCAAGCTAGCAGCGGATTTCCCTTACTATGGATGGGAAACCAATGCAGGCTACCCGACAAAAGTACATCGAAAGGGAATCTCAGACCATGGAGCTACTCTCTGGCACCGATCAAGCTTTAAGCTTTTACCAGATCAGTTGGAACTCAATTTTAAGTAATTTACTTTTTGGGCTTTTCTACTACTCGCTCAAAAATCAGTTTACCTTTATTCCCAGACTTTGTAATGGGTTCCAGCACCAATCTATTCTCATCAAAGGCTATAATTTTTGCCTTTCGCTTCATTTCTCCCTCACGAATGATCAATACATCCCCTTCACCGATCTCAATTTGAGCACGACGCTGAACGATGGTCTGATTGACCATGTCGGTATAGCGAAGGGAATCTCCTGGGGTAAATTGATAAATCGTGGACTCAAGCCTATTCTTGATTCGATATTCCATATTTGCCCGGGTAGCGGAGTCGGCTTCTCTGAATTGGGCGGAATTTCTAATTCGATCAATCCCATCGAAGTAAACCAATTGCCATTTACCGATGAGTTGTTGTGCTTCTATACTAGAAATGCTCAAGAAGAGCGAAAGTAGTACAGGGGAAAGAAAGGATAGGTTCATATTGATACCTAGGCAATTTTATTGCCAAAAAATATTTTATCAGCCAGGAACGACTTTCACATTTAAAAAAGGAAGCCATTCTTCGGCATGTCTCTCGGCATAATCAGCCAAAAAATAAGATAGGGTTGGCTTAAAAGGAAGGATTTTTAAAGGCATGCCAGCTTCTTCCGGTGTCTTGTTTCCCTTATTTACGTTACAGCGATTGCAGGCGGTAACCAGATTAGTCCAGGACGTTTTTCCACCCTTGGATCGAGGCAAAACGTGATCAATTGTCAAATGCTTCACCGATCCACAATATTGACACTCTCCATTATCTCTTCGAAAAAGGTTGGCCCGATTGAGCATCACCCCCCGATAAGGAATGCTTTTATAATGATTAAGTCGGATGACAGCGGGATATTCAAAACTTCTGCTGATGGTTCGGATCTGTAAAAGTTCGTAAGTAGATAGCATGGTTGCCTTCTCAAGCAAAGTAAGAACTATAGCCTTTTGGGCCGAAACCACTGCCACCGGTGAGTGATCCAAATTTAATACCAGTACCCGCTTTTCCATCATCAATTAAACACTGACCTAGCTTCCAAAACGACCTGTTTATTTCGATTGTTTGCAAGAAAACCCTCCCATTCCTCAAGATCTGATACTTTCATCCGACTATCCATCCAAAGTACTTCCTCCATGCCCAGGTAGATTGCGAATTGATCTTGACGAGAATCTTCATCATGAAAAATAAATAAATCTCCCGGCATGGCATGATTAAAAGGTAAAATTCTTCCGGGCAAAGTAGCTGAGGACCATTGATATCCGGCGATGGAGTAGATCAAGGCGAAACCCTGTAGCTCGTCCAAACCAAAAATACTTCTGCCTCCCGCTTGCCAAGGAGCATTGATATACCGTAGCGCAATTTCCAGTAGCTCATCTCGATCTGCCCGCTTAGCATGGGCTCGGCTAGTTCCGGTAAAACCAATGGTTTCCTGCCAATTGAAAAGCTCTAGTTCCGAAAAGTGTAAACGGCTTCCGGGCAATAAATAAAGATTTGTCCCCATGTATTCTATGGCAGCTATGGGGCTTGTAACTATCTGAAAATCTTGGTCTAGAAAATTCTGATACTCATCTTTGTGGATTTCCTTGAGTGACTTTGTCGAGATCCAGCCTCCCATTCTACTGTCCTCATGAAAAATGCGATACCACTGACGATCTGTGGACACAGCTAGTACTTGATAACACTCCCCAAATAGAAGTTGGGAAATCATCGCCGAATTGGTACTTGGCTGTCGGTATACGGGCAGCAGGGTTTGCCTACAAATCCCGAAGGAATCAATTAAGGGCCATTCGTTGAAGTTCTCTTTTGGCATCTTTAGCTTTCAAGTCCTGTCGCTTGTCGTGAGTCTTTTTACCTCTTCCGAGGGCAATTTCCATTTTTGCCAACCCACGATCGTTGATAAATATACGAACAGGAATGATAGTCAGCCCCTTTTCTTGGGACTTCGTGTGGAGTTTTTCAAGTTCTTTCTTATTGAGAAGGAGTTTCCGGTCTCTTACCGCCTCGTGATTATAGCTAGAAGCCATGGAGTAAGGGGCGATGTGCATTTGCCTGACAAAAAGCTCCCCATCCAAAAAAACGCAGAAAGATTCCGTTAGAGAGACCTTCCCCTCCCGGATGGATTTGATTTCAGTGCCCTTTAGCATGATTCCAGCCTTGAAAGTATCAATAAACTCAAATTGAAAGCTTGCCTTCTTATTCTTGATATTGACAATCTTATCAAACTTCTTCTTATCTGCCATATTAGATTTTCATTTTTGCAAGCGGCGTAACCTCCAAAGAGGAAAATTCCCCTTCCAAATATTTAAAGTGTGCTGCCATGGAAATCATCGCCGCATTGTCTGTGCAGTACTCAAATTTGGGGATGAAAAGTTCCCAGCTTCTCTTTTTTGCCTCCAATTCCAATGTCTTCCGCAGCCCGGAATTAGCCGAAACGCCACCCGCTATAGCTATTTGCCGGATCCCAGTCTCTTTGGCAGCTTGCACCAATTTGATACGAAGCATTTCGATCAGAGTAAATTGAATACTTGCACAGAGATCGTGTAAATTTTCCTGAATAAAATCCGGATTTCCTTGAAGTTGCTCTTTCAGAAAATATAAAACTGCAGTCTTGATTCCACTAAAGGAAAAATCCAGATTCGGCATTCGGGTCACCGGAAAATCAAAAGCTTTAGGATTTCCTTCTTTTGCATACTTATCGATCAAGGGACCACCCGGATAAGGTAAACCGAGAAGTTTCGCCGTCTTATCAAAGGCCTCGCCTACAGCATCATCTCTAGTCTCCCCAATCACTTGCATGTCCAAGGCTGAATTTACTTTGACTAATTGCGTATGGCCTCCACTTACTGTCAAACAGAGAAATGGAAAAGTAGGCTTGGGGTCCTCGATAAAATGCGCTAAGACGTGCGCCTGCATATGATTAACCTCAATAAGTGGGATATCCAATGCCTGTGCCATTGCCTTGGCAAAACTCACACCTACCAAAAGCGCTCCCATCAAACCGGGGCCACGGGTGAATGCTATCGCAGAAAGCTCAGATTTTGAAATACTTGCGGAATCCAATGCCTCTTGAACGACTGGCACTATATTTTCTTGATGTGCCCGAGAGGCTAGCTCCGGAACTACACCTCCATATTTTTCGTGAACTGATTGTGTGGCGATGATATTATTAAGTACTTTGCCATTAGCGATCACTGAGGCGGATGTTTCGTCACAGGATGATTCGATAGCTAGTATGTAATTAGTCTTAGTACCCATTGGAAAATAAACCGAAAGTTACGGATTTTTTGCACAAAGCGTTCCGGATAGTCTTATGGGTAATCTTTTCTCTGACAGTGTTCCTGATCGCTGTTGCCCTATTGGTTCAAACTGCTCCAGTCCAAAATTGGCTCATTCAACGGGCTACTAATTTTCTCAATTCTGACAGTCAGTTTGAAACCTCTATTGGAAGAATTCATCTGAATTGGATGGACGCTTTGAGTATCTCAGATGTAGAAATCCGAGATCACCGAGATAGTATCATGATTGGTGCAGGGGAAATCTTTGTGGATTTTGAACTCGGAAAGCTCCTTGCGGCAGGGCAGCCAAACCTTGATCAGGTAAGGATCGAAAAAGCGAAAATTCAGCTTTTGACCCATCAAGGTGACTCATCGATGAATATCAACCTTTGGGTCAATGAATTAAGCAACCGTTTCAGCACAGGAGGCGGAGGAGCAAGCCCGAAATTTGGGATTGGGCAGATCGATTTTAGAAACTCCAGCTTTGCCTTAGTCAACTTCAATTCTGAGCCCATTTCCGAAGGCTTGGATTACAACCGAATGCGGTTTGAAGACATCAACATTTCCTCCAGTGATTTTTACCTCGACGGTAGTGAAATTGGGATAGATATTGTTCACATGGTAGGTATAGAATCCTGCTCTGGGCTTGATATTAAAGAATTCCGGACCAATTTCATCTTCTCGCCCAGGTTTATGGAGTTTGATGAGTTGAAATTAGTAACTAATCAAAGCTACATCAAAGATTACCTAAAACTAGAATATGCATCAGTAGCTGACTTTTCAGAATTCATCACCGGAGTGACGATCAATGCGAATATGAAAGAAACCATTTTGGGATTGGGAGATCTTCGCTTTTTCGCCCCTACTCTTCCCGATATACAAGATGAACTCGTAATCACAGGTAACTTCACTGGCCCGGTTTCAGAAATCAAAACAGATGAATTTATTCTCAGACTCGGCGAAAAAACGGAGGTTTTCGGATCAATTTTGCTAGACGGACTACCGGAAATAGAGAACACTTACGTCAATCTTTCTCTTCAAAACTCCACGCTTGACACCAAAGATTTAAGTCCCTACTTGCCAGAATCCAGCAAAACGGAGGTTTTGAAATTTGGCACTATTCGCCTCAGTTCAAATTTCAGGGGCTATTTAGACCGGTTCGATACGGATGGTGATTTTCGAACTTCAATAGGAAAAGTTTCAGGTAGGATCCGCTATGAAAACCAAAATGGAAAGAATGAAGTAGTATCCCGAGTAGATGTCGAAAACTTCAATCTGGGCATCCTGACCGATCAGCGAGAAACTTTTCAAAAAATCTCGCTGAGTGGCACTGTAGAGGCAGAAGGAAAATCTTTTGACGACTTGCTTCTAGACCTAGATGCCAATGTTTCAAATTTCGGACTATTGGGCTACGACTATACCGGCATTCAAACTGATGCGAAATACGGCTTGGAGCTTTTCGAAGGAAATATAAGCATCAACGACCCAAACCTAAAATTGAATGGCGGGGGAAGTATCAATCTAAAGGACAGCTCGGAAGCTATTTCCCTTCTACTCACGCTAGATTCGGCCAATCTTCAAGCTATTAATCTGATTGATACACCAGCATACTTCAAAGGAAAGTTGGAAATTGACACCCAAGGGATCAATATTGACGATTTGACTGGAATTATGCGATTCAATGATTTAGTGGTCGGCTATCAAGACAGGGTATTGGAAGTGGGAGATTTTTATTTTCAGTCACTTTTTGCCGGTGGTACGAGAACTATGTCACTAAACTCTGACTACATTGTGGCAGGTGCCTCGGGTCAGTTTAAATTGGAGCAAATGGCAAAGGATTTGCCATTTTTGCTTCAGCAATATTTGGCAATACTTCTGCAAGATGAAGCCCCAGTGGCGGAAAACTCGGACTATTTCTCAGTCCCCTACAATCTTGACCTAAATATCAACCTGATTGATATCAATCCCATTCTACGACTACTCAAACCCGATCTTTATATTTCTAAAAACACCCTAGTCGAAGGAGCATTTTATCAAACAGAAGAAAATACGATTTTCAATTTTTTCTCGGGGATCGATACGCTCCGATATGGAGCTAATGAAGCCAGACAGGTAAATATTGACTTCAACACTTCCAAAATCATAAACAGTCCCGAGATTTTAGCTTCTTTTTACATCTTCTCAAAGCAACAAAATATTGGCGGAAAGCTCGATTTCAGCAATTTGGGATTTGAAGCAATTTGGAATAATGATGCCCTAGATCTGAACTTAGCCCTGGATCAGGACTCGACTCAAAGCAAGGCTCGGATCAATGCAGTGGCACAATTTTCCCCTTCTCAAACCACTCTACAGCTCAAGCCTTCCCAATTAACTGTACTAAGTAGTAACTGGCAATTTGACCCTGACAATTTGGTAACCTTGCTGCCCGGCTCTGTAAAATTTGAAAATCTGAAGCTAATCTCGGGGGAACAAAAAATTGACTTGGAAGGTGTCCTAAGCAATCGTCCGGAGGATGAATGGACTTTGAGCCTTGATGAGGTGAATGCAAATATCCTGAACACCCTGACTCCGCAGGAATATGAAGGAAAGGTAAACGGACTGATTCGCTCCAGTACAGGAGAGGCAGGAAAGATGACTTTGGATGCCGAAATCGGAATAGAAAAGCTGACGATTAACGAAATCCCTATCGGAGATCTCTCAACAGAAGCTCATCTAAAGGATGATGCGATGGTTTTGCAAATTGAAAATATGCTTGATGGTAAGAAAACCATCACTTTGGGAGGTGACTTGCAGCTAGGTTCGCTTGAATTTGATCTCAACGGAAAACTTCAAGAGGCTGAAATCAAAATTTTCGAGCCGTTTCTGTCCAATTACCTCTCTGACATGGGAGGTCAGATCACCGGTGACATTCAGCTGAAAGGTGATGCAATTAATCCTACCTTGGTGGGCGAGGGAAAAATCGATCAGGGAAAATTACGTGTCAATTACCTGAATACACTTTATCAATTGGATGGGAGCGTGCTTTTCACGCCAGGTCAAGTTCGCTTTGACAAATTAATTGCCAAGGATGTACGGGGAAATACAGCTGACCTGAAGGGTGGATTAAACTACCAAGGCTTGGATAACATCAGACTTGACATTCAGGCTGACTTAAAAAACTTTCAAGTCATGAATACCTCTGCCAAAGACAATGAGGTCTTCTACGGGAACATTTATGTCACAGGAGAAATGGATTTAAGTGGAAATACCGATAATCTTATCATGGACGCAAGAGCAAGAAGTGAACGCGATACCCGGATTTTCATTCCTTTGAGCAGCAGTAATGAGCAGTTCAGTGAAGATTACATCACTTTTATCAATATTTATGACACAGTATCTGTTCAGTCAATTAATGAAGAAATCGATCGCCTAGACATTCAGAACTTCCAGATGAACTTCACCATGGAGGTAACTCCCGATGCCTACGCTGAAATCATCATTGACCCAAGGACGCAGGAAAAAATCTCGGGTCGTGGAAGGGGCGTTCTGACTATGAACATTGATACCCAAGGGGCCTTCCAGCTGAATGGAACCTACGAGGTGACCGAAGCGAGCTATGATTTCTCACTTTACAATGTCGTGAATAAAAAATTCACCGTACAGCCCGGGGGCAGAATATCTTGGTATGGAGATCCGTACGAGGGAATCCTCGACCTTACGGCACAATACACAGAGTCCGTGTCTATTCAGCCTTTATTGGCCACGAGTACGACACAAGATCAGCAAAATGGTACCAGCAGAAGATATCCAGTCAGTGTGATCATGAATCTGGATGGAGAGCTGATGTCACCTGAAATCTCCTTTGGCTTTGACTTTTCGGAGCTACCGAATAGTGGGGAAATACAAACTGCCATCTCTTCCTTCCAGTCCCGAATCGCAAATGATGACCAAGAAATGAACCGGCAAGTCTTTTCAGTTATTATGAGCCGTTCCTTTTCTCCAGAAGGCCAGTTTGCAGGCGTCAACTCGATTTCAAATAGTTTGGGGCAATTGCTATCAGCCCAACTTAATTCACTGGCCAGCCAAGTGGATAAAAACCTTGAAATCAATATTGACCTAGCCAACCTGGATCAAAATACCCTGGAAACTTTTCAGCTAAGTGTTGCCTATACTTTCCTCGACGGTCGACTTAGGGTGTCAAGAGATGGTGGATTTACCGATAACACCGGACAGGCCGGAGCCGCATCCATCATCGGTGATTGGCAAGCTGAATACCTACTTACGGACGATGGAGTATATCGTATGCGTATATTCAATAGAAATAACTTCAACACCTTCACTTCGCTTTCGCTATCACAGAATATTGTGACCTACGGAGTAGCACTCACTCAAAATGTTTCCTTCAATTCTTTCTCCGAACTATTCCAGAAGATCACACAGCGGAAGGAGAAAAAAAGAAACAAATCCCTGATCGAAGACTCTGATAACTACCTCAGATTCCAAGAAGACGCCGATTGGAAACCGATCGATCTAAGCCCGGTAGTAGAGAGACTTGATTCTATTTACAATAAACCCAATCAAATTTTACCAGTTGATCAGCGATAGGTAAACATTTTTGTACGCTATGGGCTTATTTTGAAAAAGTAAATTATGCAAAAAATCACGCTGTTTTGGTTTCGACGAGACCTTCGTCTGGATGACAATACTGGACTGTATTACGCACTTTCGCAGGAAGAAAACGTACTCCCCCTATTCATTTTTGATCAAAATATCCTAGAAAAACTGGAGGATAAAGATGATGCAAGAATAGGCTTCATCCACGATCAAATCACAGATCTAAAGTCACAATTTGAAGAAAAAGACAGCAGCCTTCTGGTGAAAATTGGACGTCCTGTGGAAATTTTCAAATCCCTTCTCGAGGATTACGATGTGCAGGCAGTCTATACCAACCGGGATTATGAGCCCTATGCAAAAGAGCGTGATAAAGAAGTGTCAAAACTTCTAAAGGAAAAAGATATTGAACTCTTCACCTTCAAAGATCAAATGATTTTTGAGCCGGGAGAAGTTTTGAATGGCTCTGGAGAATTCTACAAAGTCTTCACCCCCTACAGTAGGGTTTGGCTAGAGGAATTCAAAAAACAAACCATCGAGCCCCTGAATTATTTCCATTGGAAAAATCTTCTAGAGTGCAAAGCATTTGATCTCCCCTCGCTCAAAGAGGTAGGCTTCGAAAAATCTTCGATTGAAATTCCGCCTAAAATGACGGACGAAGATATTATTCGGCATTATGATAAAAATCGAAACTTCCCTGCAAAAGATGGAACAAGTCGACTTGGAATTCACCTACGATTTGGCACAATATCGATTCGGAAATTAGCCCTTACTGCCTCCAAACTTAACGATACTTACTTGAATGAATTGATTTGGAGAGAGTTTTACATGACTATTTTGGCATACAATCCACAGGTGGTGGATAAGGCATTCAAGCCGGCGTATGACCAGATTCCATGGAGAAATAATGAAGAGGAGTTTAAAGCCTGGTGTGAAGGCAAAACCGGCTATCCCATAGTCGATGCGGGAATGAGGGAACTCAACACCACCGGATACATGCACAACCGTGTACGAATGATCGTGGCGTCCTTTCTTACCAAACACCTTTTGATAGATTGGAGATGGGGAGAGGCGTATTTCGCACGGAAGCTTCTGGACTTTGAACTTGCCTCTAACAATGGTGGCTGGCAATGGGCAGCGGGGACCGGAACAGACGCCCAACCTTACTTCCGAGTATTTAATCCGGAGTCTCAAACAGACAAGTTTGACAAGGATCTACGCTACATCAAAAAATGGATTCCTGAATTAGATAGCAATGATTATCCAAAACCCATCGTAGATCATAAATTTGCAAGGCAAAGAGCCATTGACACCTATAAAGAAGCGCTAAATTCATGAATATCGGAGACCGAGTCAGACTACTACGAAGCACAGAAGAGGGAATAGTACGAAAAATTTCCTCCAGTGGTAGGATTGAAGTAGAAATCGAAGATGGGTTCACCATTCCTGCTCTCAAGTCTGAAGCAGTAGTCATCCACTCGGCCGAGGAAGCCTATTTTGGAAAAAAAGAAGAGGGAATCGAGGAGGAAAAAACACCCTTACCTATTTCCAAGCCCAAGGATCAAGGTTTGTATCTTGCCTTTATTCCCATCAATGATCAAAACATCAGCCTGTACCTCCTCAATGATAGCAGGGATGGATACTTGGTGCAATGCTCGGAGGTTTTTGGCACGAATCATCGGACGCTTTTCGCAGACAAATTACTTTCCGGAGAAAGCAAAAAATTTGATGACCGAATCCTAAAGCAACTCGATGAATGGCCGGCTTTTTTACTTCGGTTCTTTCCCATTCAAACCCAGCTAGGCCCAGAGAAGAAACCTTTTGAAAGAAAACTCAAGATCAAAGCTTCCCAGTTTTTCAAACATCTTGGTGAAGCACCTCTTTTGGGTAAGAGAGGTTATCTTTTTCATTTGGAGCAAACTACCCAAGACTTGGATGTTCAGAAACTGAATCTTGAGCTGGAGAATATCAAGCCAAAACCAATCACCGAACCCATCAAAAAGCCAGCACAGCGAATCGATTTACACATCGAAGAGCTCGTGCAAGATCCGACAGGAATGAGTAATTCGGAGATGCTAAGAATTCAGCTTGAGACCTTTGAAAAAAACCTCAATCAAGCGATTGCATCTGGAATGCATGAAATCACCTTCGTTCATGGAATCGGCAATGGAGTCCTTCGCAAAGAAATTCAAAAGCGACTGAGTGAATTGAGAAATATTCAGTACTTTAAGGACACCCAGAAGGATAAATGGGGATATGGGGCGACCCTAGTACGAATCTCTTGATCCATGCAGACTAAAGTTTCGCCTGTTTTTTCTGTTTTTGAAAAAAGCCATCAGGAGGCTATTCAATTGTTTTTTGAGCTTAGCAAGCGAATTCGATCCAAAAAAGCCGGGCAACTTTATGATAAGCTGCTATACCTCGAGCTATTCGCAGATTTGATTGGCAAAATCCATTTTGAGCAAAAAGAACTCTCCAACCAACTCATTCGGGACTTCAGGCCTTTGGAAAAAGATCTAAAAAAAATCATCCGCCTAAAGGCTGTAGAACAAGGGCTGGAAAAGAGACAATCAAATCTAGCTATCCGGTATAATTCCTATGAGCAGTTTATCCAAACTCACAAAAGGGGATTGCATAAAGTAGCTTTTGATAGGATTGTAGGCAGTACTACCTTGGAATGGAGTCAACTGCTCGACCAGGTCAAAAAATCAAGTAAGGGGATTAAAGTCCTTGAAGTGAGTACGGCGATTCATCAGTTGGTCCAAGATGAGTTGGAATTTTTCGAACTCGAGTGGAAAAAAGGAATGGATAGCCGAGCTTATAAAGACTTGCACTTAGGACTACAGAAAATCATGAAACTGGAACAACTGCTAGGGCATTTGGGGTTAAACCCGATTTTCATAGCACGTATTCATACAGAAATGAAGCAAATGATTGATAGCCTGGATAGCTGGTATGTCAATCATTTGGAGATTCAATTTCTCAGTCAGTTTTTGGCAGAAAAACCAAAGGTATCTCAGAAATACCTTGATTGGGCCAAGGAGTTGAAGCAGAAAAAGAAAGGCCTGTCTTCCGTGATCGAAAAACAGGCCAGTCAGTTATTTGCTAAAATTCTCGGTTAATCAGATACTAGATAAAGCTTGAGCAAGATCATTTTTTAGATCCTCAGCATCTTCCACACCCACACTGAGACGGATCAGCGAATCTACCAAACCAACCTTTTCACGCTCTTCCCTTGGAATGCTGGCGTGGGTCATACTTGCAGGGTGGCCGCAAAGTGACTCTACTCCTCCCAAGGACTCAGCCAATGCGAAAACTTGGAAGTTTTCCATCACTTTCTTCGCATCTTCCAGACGATTGCCCTTAAGCGTAAATGAAATCATACCGCCAAAGTCACGCATTTGTTTTTTAGCAATATCATGATTTGGGTGGTCTTCAAATCCAGGCCAGTAGACCTTTTCAACTTTTGGGTGATTTTTTAAATAGGCTGCAATTGTCTTACCATTTTGAGAGTGACGCTCCATGCGGAGGTGCAGTGTTTTGATGCCTCGAAGCACCAAAAAACAATCCTGTGGACCAGGAGTCGCTCCGGAGGCATTCTGCAAAAAGACCAAACGCTCTGCCAGGGAATCATCATTCACCACCAAAGCTCCCATCACCACATCCGAATGTCCGCCAAGATATTTAGTCACCGAATGCATGACAATGTCAGCACCTAGATCGAGTGGATTTTGGATGAAAGGTGATGCAAATGTATTGTCCACAGCCACGAGCACCCCATGTTTCCGGCCCAAGTCTGCCACTGCCTGTATGTCAATGATGTTCATCATCGGATTAGTAGGAGTTTCCACCCAAATCATCTTGGTATTTGCCGTGATTTTTGACTCGATCGCCGCTGGATCGGCCATAGGCACAAAATGAAACTTGATGCCGAATGGCTCGAAAACTTTGGTGAAAAGCCGGTAAGTCCCACCGTAAAGATCATTGGTGCTGATGATTTCATCACCGGGCCGGAAAAGCTTGATTACGGCATCGATCGCACCCAAGCCGGATGAGAAACAGATTCCATGTTTGCCGTTTTCTAGTGCTGCGAGATTTTGCTGGAGAGCTGTCCGGGTAGGATTATGGGTACGGGAGTATTCATAGCCCTGATGATCTCCGGGAGACCGCTGCACATAGGTGGAAGTCTGGAAGATAGGGGTCATAATAGCCCCCGTACTTGGATCTGGCTCTACACCTGCATGAATGGCTTTGGTTCCGAATTTCATATTTCTTTGTATAGTTGATTGATGAATAATAAAGTTAATTTGGGTTGATTTTCACTAAACTTGCGACATCCCAACCGCCGTAGGGAAGCCAAAGATGACAAAAAAGAGGAGTTTTTTCAACCAAATTTTATATTACCTCCAGAGGCATCCATTAGCGCTTCTTTCTTGGATTTGGGTGACCCTTGTACCTTTTTTGGGCAGCTTATGGGTGGTGTCAAATTATACTTTCTTTTCTGAAATCCCGATAAGCGGTTTTTCTTCCCTGAGTCTATACACTCTCATTGCAGCCCTTGCCATGGGACTAGCTTTGATCCCTACCACACTTACCTCCTTGTTGACCGGCTATTGGCTCGGATGGATAGGTTTTCCGATTATGGTTTTGGCGTATTCCTTGGCCAATGTAATCGGCTACCTGCTTGGTCACTACCTTAATATAGATTTCAGAGATTTTGTTTTTCGAAAGTATCCAGATTTGGAATTAGCTTTTGAAAAACGAATGCAGCGAATCGGTTCTCTGATTTTCTTTGTCAGAATCAGCCCGGTGATACCTTTTGCCATTTCCAATTTCCTTTTTGCTTCGCTCAAGATCCCGCTCAAACAAGTACTGATCTACGGTATCCCGGGAATGCTTCCCCGGACCTTGATGGCTTTTCTTGCCGGAATTATCGCCAGTGATTTTTTGGAAGCCCGCGAAAACCTTCAAGAACCTTGGCAAATTCTTTTGGTATTCATCCTTTTGATTGCCAGTATCTGGGGGATTTGGAGAAATTGGAAACTATCAAAGGCTTAGCGAAGCAGATACATTTTACCATAGCCTTGCTTGAAGGCACGATCTCCGGCAGAAGGCCTATGTTCCATAAATTGACCATTCTTTCTGATCAATACCCGGTAAATGTATACTCCATTTGCAAGCTGATCTCCGTACTCATCTCGTCCATCCCAAGCATATTCGGTGATATTATTTCCGATTCGGATTGGCCCTAATTCGTCCTGAAGGATTTCTCTGACCACCCGGCCTGTGACAGTCATGATCTGAATCTTGATCTCATCGGGAATTTCTGTTCCTGTCAGTGTGAAAACAAAGCGGACACTGGTACTAAAAGGATTCGGATAAGGGTAGAAATTGGTAATCTGAGATTCATTGATTACTTCAAAATTAACCTGATATGGCTCCGGAGAATCTTCATTTTGAACCCGTAGTGTGTATAAACCATCCTCTAATGGTCCGGGTTGGAAGGCCACGCGGAAGTCAGTATTCTCAGAAGCAGGCGTCCAGGTTAGATTTGGATTGGAGAAATTGATTCGTTCGAAATCGCAGGATTCACACTCTCGCTTGAGGAAAATATCCAGCCCAACGGTATCCTTCTTCAGCAAAATAGCTTGATCATTTTTCAGGATGGCATTGATCATGACTGTCGGAGAGACAATGTCCCCATCCATGATATAAACTCCGTCGAAATTCACATCCAAGATATCCTGACTATCATCCCCTTCTACTTCGAAGTACACGCCTAAGTCCAGCTGATTATTTCGGAATGTCTGCTCGAGCTGTATCCTAGGATTGGCGAAAATCTCAATTTCATAGCTTCCGTTTTTCCCAACTGTATTAAACTCGATCGCCTCACTCAGCCGCTCGCCTGCTTTGAGAGCTGGGAATTTTTTGGAGAATTGCTCCACCTGTCTGGATTGGCTATTGGTGATTTCCCAATTCACCTGAATAGAATCCAGAAAGTCATTTCTGGAAACATTCACAAATTCGTATTCCAAAATCCCAGTTTGTCCTTCGACTAATTTGACTGTTTCGGAGCGAGGGTTTACCATCAATGCTCCTTCCGGCACTCCCGTGTAATTCACCTGCCAAAAATTCAAGTCTGCCGGATCCGTAGATTCAGCATCTTGCATGCGATAACGAAGGCGGAGGTAAGGGTAAACTTCAGAATTGATAAATGAAAGGTCCAATTGCGAATCTGTAACTTCTGTAAGCAAAACTTCTTCCTCTCCATTGGACTTGATACCGATGATATCAAAATTGGTTTCTTCCTCTTGGATCCAAGGTCTATCATTGATCTCTTGGACAAAGGCCTCCCAGTTTCTTGCTGGGCCGATTTGTGGGGTAATTATCAACCCCTCGCTTATATATCCAGTCAATTCTGTTTTGAAACTCAATGTTTGCTGACTGGACGGAACCTCAAAATCAGGATTTCCGATGATCTCAAGTGCTTCACCGGGCTTCATTCCTTTCCGTCCATACAGAATGTAAGGATCGCCAGACTGTAAGTTCCGAAGGGTCACTTCACTGGCACCAAATTCCTTCAATCTTGCATAAGCTTGATCCGGCCAATCATCGAAATTGACACCTCCTACTGTGAAAATCACCACATAATCTCCCTCTTCTACATTTTCGGTAAAATCATCCAAAATGGTCCTTCCCGGCGCTACTATCCAAGCATTTCGAATGCTCTGAATTAATTGAGGCGGTCGACCACATGATCTCCCATCCAAAATATCAAATCCTGGCACCGGTACTGGAAGGTAAGGTTGCAAGGTTTTCTGCTGAAAAGTCACCAAGCCCAAAGATCCATTTGGACAAAGTCGACTGTTTGCATTGTTGACATTGTCAATGATTTGCGGAACCTCATTTAAGAAAAATTGGGTATTTCTAAATGACAAACTATCTACTGCTGAACCCACCGTAAATACCTCAAAACCTAAATCCTGATCCAAGTACTTCAATCTTGAGGCATTTGAATTGACCTCTAGATTATTCAAAATATTCTCTCCAAGCTGTGGTAATACCCGCTGAGTCCATCCCTCGGGGCCATTATTGATATAAGAAAATGAGGTAGTCGTCCAGGAATCAGTTTCACCTTGTCTTGGTTCCTGATATTTGGATCTCCAGAAATAAGTCACGGAATCAGGCCCTGTGAGTAATTCCACCGGCCAATTGAAAATTCCTTTCGTAGGAATTCGGATTTCTTTTCGATAGGCTGAATTGAAGGTTGATGCAGTATCAAGCTGAACGATGACAATCCTTTCAGTTTCGTTTTTGCCCGGGATTTGACCTATCAACTCTGCATTAGTTGAGTTTTCGATGGCATAGGCTTTAGGACTTAAGTGCAAGGACCCACTGAGTGAAATAAATTGAGAAATGCGAATCTGATTATTCGTCAAGGACATTTCCTCCACTTCCTGCTTGCTATTGACGATTAGATCAAAGAAGTTTTCCCCAGCTGAATTCACCTCCACATTTGGGATGGTGAAAAATAGCGTATCCAACCTTTTTGTTGCCGGAATCTGGATTTCAGGGTAATTGATTACCGTCCCATCTGCCAGCTGTCTGCTAACTTTGTAATGAATAGAGTCAGAACTTGTAATCCCGATATTTCGAAGCACAAAAGTCAGCTTCAGGCTATCCGTCAAGGTAGTAATGGGTTCATTTTCAAAAGTCCCTATCCTTGCCTCAGATTCTTCCAAATAATAATCGGGCTTATCGGCAGGAAAAAGTCGAGTAGCCGGATCTCCCAGTAGAATCATTTGCTCCATGTGGGAATAATTCAGAGGATTGAGGCCATATCGATTGACAAAATTGCCTTCCGCAGTCCGCTTGATCTCACCTACAGTTCTGAAAATCTTGGCACTGTCTGCAAAAGCCTCCAAATAAAATTGCTCTGAATATCTTCGGAGAAATACGTCTACGCCAATGGATGAATTAGCCAGAATATTGGAAGCTCCTTTATCAGCTGTCATGACCCAGTCTTCTCCCTGAGTATAATTGGTTCCGAAAGCACTTCCGTAATCACAGCCATTGAAGAGCATGACCGGATATTTTCCTTTATTTTGATAGTTGATGGTCGGATCTGATGCAAAACCGATATCAATATCCAATATCGTAGGAGAGCCATGTCCGAAGAAAGTCACCAAAGAACGCCCTTCATTTAAGTCTCCTGTAATGTCAATTACCTCCACTACATTGTTGGACCGCTTCCGGTAAGTGGTCACATTACCTCCTAAGAAATCAGATTCGGCGATAGCCTTAAATCCATTTAGGAAGCTGAAATATCGATCCAACTCAAACTCTGAAACCCCTCCACCGAGATGGATGAGCTCTTTTTGCCAAGGTTCAGAAAGGCCCAACTCATCCTTTTCAATAGCCTTATTTAAATAGATTTCGAGTTCCTGAGCATTTTTAGCTGGTATTCTTCCAATTGCTATCGCAGGCACGTCTGGATTTTGGGAATCCAAATCTATCACGTATTCATTATCCGAGAAAGGATATCCTGCTACTGGCACTAAACTTTGAAACGGAAAAACTGATGGCCTATTTCGGTAAAAATAAGTCACGCCAGCCTCCCTGGCAGTTGAATAGATTGCAAGTGCCCTTCCTGCCAAGAGCACATGAGAAGGCCTGTGTGCGGGATAATATTCTTTCAAAAAATTAGAAAGTGCTACTGGGCTTTCTTCACCATAGGCATATTGATTGTACATCTCCTCCATGAGCAGCGTGAGGGTATCGTAGCTGCCTCCAATAGGAGATGCCCGGTGAGATGCATAAGCCTCCAATACATTTTCGAATTCCGTACCTGCCTTCTGCAACTCGCGATGACCAACCAACAGATAGTTGGCACTTTGAGATAAATAATCTCTGAATCTCACTCGCTCCAGCCTATCGATAGTCTGTATTTCGGCAAGATTCTGGATTTTGATTTTACTTGCCTCAGTAGCTACACCGGACTGTAGAACAAATTGGCTACCATTTTGGGTAATATTGAGAAACTCCAGATTATTAGGATCAGTGATTTCAAATGCCCGATACGCTGCTGCATCGCCGGGTAAAGAAATCCTAGACTCACCAGCAGGGACTGAAATCTCCTCAGACAAAAAGTCAACTGACGGCTTGGCCTTTTGATAATAAATCTGAGCATAGGTGATCGAGATATTATCTGCAGATTCAGGACCTTGAGGGCTCACAGAGATTACTATATTTCCGTTTGGATCAAAATCCAAGAACTGTAGCGGAACTTCTAGCTCAAGCGATGAAAAACCTTCAAAAATAGCTTCCTGAAGTACTCGCTGTGTTCCAGCATTTCTACCAGCTCCAATTCTCACCAAATGAGGATTTCCTGACCGACCAGTTAGACCAATCACCAATCTAGGATTTCCTCCATTGACTACCTGGCCTAAATTTTCAAAGGGAATATTCCGAACGGCACCCTTGGTAATTATGGTACTCATCCAGCCCTCTCCGTTGTCATAACTAGATAGCCGGAATCCCAAGGTATAACTCGCACCCAATGAAAATTGATCTCCAAAAACAACTTTACGGCTACTCTCAAAGCTGGTGATTTCAGGAATACTGCCCGATACATCCGCTCTTTCAAGCATTCGTTTTCCAGTTCCTTCAGACTTGATGGTCAGGAAAAACGCCGTACTATCTGAATGTAAATTAAAGTAGGGATTGGCTGGAAACTTATCTCGATAAAGCAGAGAGTCTAGCGTAGCATCATTTCTCAAACCGTAAAACTCTATAAAGTCACCACTTCCCAATTGCCCGTCTGCTTCACCTTCTACGAAAATTGCTACTTCTTTCCCCCGATGATACAAGCTCAGCTTTCTAGGGTCTAGGGAATTGAGGTTCAATCCTGCTGCTTCCAAAGACTCAGCTGGGATTCGGTGGATACCGTCTTTGGCTGTTTTAACCTTGTAATAGTCCTGCCCATAATTATACCATCGGGCTATCTGAGCCTGTGAGGATCCTACTGCAAAAAGGACCAAAGCTATTATCAATATGCGTTTCAGTAAGCCCATCCCTTATACTTTCTATCCTCCTCTTTAAGATTTTCTAATGAAACTTTCACACTAAAAATATGTGAATAAGGTGTCTCTGAAATATTTCCAATATCCGAAAGTGCATAATCGATTTGGAAACGCTGATTGATATTGAACCCCAAACCTGCACTAGGGAGGAAATTTAAACTTTCATTACCCTGAAAATCCTTGATGTACTGAAAATTACTCACTCCTGTACGCAAGAAAGCCACCTGCTTAAAGCTCAGCTCCAAGCCAAGTCTTGGGTCAATACTCAGCAGTGAAGTAGAAATAAGGGTATTTCTATTTCCATCAAAGGTCATATCCAGATCAAGTGCTGAGACCAGACCAAATGTTTCTCCGAGCTTCCAGTAATAGCTAATGCTACTGATTGCCCTTGGCAAAGTGAGTTCCACCGAGTTTAGCGGCACCTCGTTATCTGTATCTGCATAGATATCTCTTACCATCTCAGCATTATGAGCCCAAGCATTGAATGTGGTGGTGATATCGCGCAGCATAAGGCCAACGGTCAGCTTGTCCTTGTGGTACATGGCTCCGACATCCAATCCAAAACCCCAAGCAGAGGCAAATTTCCCCACATTTCGGTGAATCACTTTGGCATTTGCCCCGACTTTGATTCGATCTGAAATCGCCCGAGAATACGTGAGCAAGAGTGCGTAGTCGGCTGCATTGAAAAACTGAATATTGTTGTAATTCAATGCACCGTTGGCGTCATACAAAAACCTAGTATCAGGAATATCATCAACTCCAAAGCGGATTAGAGAAACAGCAATTTGACTCTGATCCTTGATCGGTGTGGTAAATGCCAAGTAATCGTATTGAGCTATCCCCGCAAAATATTCAGCATGCATCAAGGTAGCCTCGTAGCGGTTTTTAGTGCCAAAAAGCCCGGCGGGATTCCAGTAAGAGGCCGTTACATCCCTTACGGCAGAAACCTGCGCTCCTCCCATTCCCAAAGCCCTAGCTCCTACCCCAATATTCAAGAACTCATTGGAATATTTTGGAGTAAGATCCTGTGCCTTCAAGGAGATCCCTGTTCCTAGAAGAGTGATGAGTGTAAAAATCCTTAGATAAAAGGCCTTCGATTGATTCACAAGGCCAAAATAACCAAATTCTTGTTAGATGGATTAATCTCTGGAATATTCCCTGGAGAAGCGTAAAAAAAATGTACGTGACCGAACACTTTTTTGTACGGTTCTCTACATTTTTTTATACACAAAAAGTCCAAGGGCAGGGCGCCCATATTTTTTTCAAAATCTTTCAAATCCTTCAAAAACCTAATTTAAACAACCCAAATAGGGATTTTTATATGGTTTTCAATTCGAAACTCCCTACTTCATGCCTAGAATTAGGCATTACAAGGTAGCTTGGAAAAGATTGGTATCATTTTTCATTAATTATCAGCAAGGCAAAAATCTTTTCAGTGAATAGAAGAGAATATTTTGGCTGAAAAAGAATATCACCACTATCGACATGAATATAGCCAACACACAAATTCAAATGAGAAAGGGACTATTAGAACTCTGTGTCCTTCACATCATTTCGCGCGATGAAGTTTATACCTCTGATCTCATAGAGGAACTAACTCAAGCGCAAATGATCGTAGTCGAAGGCACATTGTACCCTCTTCTCAATCGTCTCAAAGCTGCGGAGCTGGTCAAATACCGCTGGGTAGAATCTGAATCTGGGCCTCCGAGAAAGTACTATTCTATTACAGAACAGGGCAAAGAATTTCTCTCCACCCTACAGGAAACCTGGCAATCCATCTTGGATTCCACCCAAATGATCACCCGGAAAAAATAATCCAAGACCAAAGCAGAAGTAGTCGAAAAAAGAAAAAATCATGAAATCGAGCATTACTCAAAAAACACTAGGGCCGAAGCCCTTATCGATTGAAAAAACCATGCAAGATTCCATGTGACCTCTTAAAAAAATACACACATGAAAAAGACCATAAGTATCAACATAAGCGGAATTTTATTCCACATCGAAGAGGATGGCTATGATACCCTTCGAAAATATCTCGATGCGATCAATAGACATTTCTCCTCTTACTCCGATAATCAGGAAATCATTTCTGATATCGAAAACAGAATTGCGGAGATTTTTCTCAGCAATCTCAAAAACAACAAGCAGGTAATCACTGCGGAAAACGTAGATAACCTCATCAAGAAAATGGGAACTATTGCAGATTTCGTCTCCGTAGAACAAGGTGAAGAAGAAGCTGCTCCGGATAAAGAAGAAGCTACCCAGGAGGACTTCTATAAATACGTGACTCCTCCAGGAGATGAGAAGCAGGGGTATAAAAAACTCATGCGATCCGAACCCAAGAAAATTCTGGGAGGTGTATGCGCCGGAATCGCTAACTACTTCAGGATTGACCCGCTTTGGATTCGTTTGATTGCGCTTCTATTGCTCTTCAGCGGTCAGTTTAATAGCATATTCGAAGGCCCTGGGTTTTGGATTTTTGATGAAGTAAGATTTAAATTCTCATTTGGCTTCTTCACCTTGGTAGCCTACATCGTGATGTGGATTATCCTCCCCGTAAGCTACGACTACGAAGAAGATAAGTCGATCAAAAAGCTATACAGAAATCCTGACGACAAGGCTTTAGGTGGTGTGGCGAGTGGCTTAGCTGCTTATTTCGGAGTCGAAGTACTTTGGGTCAGATTGGCCTTCGTATTCCTTACAATAGCCGGTGGCTCCGGAGTATTGATTTACCTGATCTTGTGGATTATCACGCCGGTGGCCCTTTCGATCACTGAGCGAATCAAAATGAAAGGTGGGGAAATCACCTTGGACAATATTGATTCGACGCTAAAGGAAAACATGAACCCTATTCCTCCTCAGCCAGAATCTTCAGCAAAGAGAATTCTGATGGCACCGTTCCGGGTTTTGGGACAAGTCATTGAGGCAATAGGAAAAGCCTTGGGACCTTTGGGTAAATTTCTATTAGTGGTCTTTCGGGTCATATTCGGGATGATCGTCTTCTTTATTGGACTATCATTGACCATTTCACCTTTAGTTGCACTAGCCTTTTTCTTCCAGTATCTCAATCCAAATGATTATGTGATGTCTACAGGGGAAGTTCCTTTTGAGCTATTCACCGGAATTGTACCTAGCTGGCTAGCCATTAGTTCATCCTTCTTGATGATTATACCTGGTGTCATCTTCATGCTGCTTGGACTAAGTGTGCTGATTCGCAAGAATTTGGTGGCAAATCGATTCGGCTTGATTGCTTTTGCCCTTTGGCTCCTATGCTTGGGAATAGCTTTATTCCAAGTCCCAAGAATAGTCAGTCAATTCAAAAACGAAAACCGATATCAAGAAACTGAAACCATTTCCGCAACCGGTGGGACGATGGTATTGACCTTGGATAATCAAGCCGAAGATCCAGATTTTAATGAGGTCAGCCTTAAACTGATCGGAACTTCCGATTCCTTAGTAACTCTAGAGAAGGAGTTTTTCTCCAGAGGAAAAACAAAGGCTGAATCATTGGAAAATGCAAAACTATTGTCTTACAACATCAGCATACAAGATTCTGTAGTGACTTTCCTTCCCGGATATGATTACAGCGCCATTGAGATCTTTAGAGGTCAGCGCGTCAGTCTCACCATGTCAATCCCTTATGAAAAACCATTCATTATGGATCGATCTCTATTGGAAATTCTCCGAAATACTATCTATAGAAATGGGTATAGAAATCGAGACGTGCAGGAGGGAAATACTTGGGCTTTCAATGAGGCTGGCCTAGTTTGCCTTACCTGTGAAATTCCCGAAGTCAGTGATGAAGTAGATTATGAAGAGGAGGTAGATGCCGAAAACGAGGATCAAAATGAAAGTACAAGCAGAGAGACCTTAGACAGTCTTTCGAGGGCTAAATACCTGCAGCGACTCGATACACTTGACTAAAAAAAGAGGGACATTCCTAGCCGAATGTCCCTTTTTTTGTAACTTCTCCAAAAAAAGAACAGATGAACATCAGCGCAAAATTTTTAGGAGGAGCAGGTTCAGTGACCGGTTCAAAATATTTGATTGATACAGGTGATTTTGAGTTTTTGGTGGATTGTGGGTTGTTTCAGGGAAGAAGAGAACTCAGAGAGCGAAACTGGGACAAATTCCCCATGCCTCTCGATCAAATGGAGGCAGTCATCCTTACTCATGCACACTTAGACCATATCGGATACCTTCCTCGTCTGGTAAAGCAAGGTTTCAATGGTCCAATTTATTGTACTGAAGCAACTGCAGAATTAGCCAAAATTCTACTGTTGGACTCTGGAAAGCTACAAGAAGAAGAAGCTGAATATGCAAGAAAAAAAGGCTACTCCAGACATGACAACCCACAGCCACTTTATACCGCAGAAGACGCAGAGGCAGTATTTCCACTTTTCGTTACACAGGATTTCGAAAAGCCCTTTTCCATTCACCCCAAGATTACGGTCACCTATTATCATGCAGGTCATATTCTAGGTGCCGCCATCGTCAAAGTATTGATTGAAGGGGATACCCAAAAAAAGCGACTAGTTTTCTCTGGTGATTTGGGTAGGTTCCATGATCCGATTTTGTACCCTCCTACCCTTATCCCAAAAGCTGACATTCTCTGGATCGAGTCAACTTATGGAGATAGAATTGCTACAAAATCACGCCCCGGAGAAGAATTGGCTGCAGCAATTACAGACACTTTTGACAGAGGGGGCTTGGTAATCATCCCTTCTTTTGCTGTTGGCCGGACACAGCTGGTGATGTATCATATTTTTCAATTGATGCAAAAGGGAAAAATCCCTAAAGTCCCTGTTTTTGTAGACTCTCCCATGGGTATAAACGCGACAGAGATTTATATGAAATTTCACAATGATCATCAACTGAATGCTGTACTTGAAGAGGAAGATGCTCATCCTTTCGATCATCCCCAGCTCAAATACTATCGAAAACAAGAAGACTCAAAGTCATTGAATGAATTCAGGGGGAACGCGATCATTATTTCCGCCTCTGGAATGGCGACAGGTGGCCGGGTACTTCATCACCTTTACCATCACCTTCCAAACCCAAAGAATGGGGTGATTTTCGTTGGTTTTCAAGCCGAAGGAACTCGTGGAAGAAGGCTTATTGAGGGCGAAAAATTCATTACCATTTACGGTAATCAAGTGCCAAATGAAGCCAAAATCTATCAAATAGACGGCTTATCAGCACATGCCGACCAAGAGGAGTTGATGGAATGGGCTGAAGGCTTTGCCGAAAGCCCCAAAATTACTTTTATCGTACATGGAGAAGGAAAAAACTCCGAGGAATTGGCACATAAGTTGGACTTCGAACTAGGCTGGAGAACGATTATTCCAAATTATCTAGAGTCCGTTCTGCTTTTTGAAAATATTTAAGCTACAAACATGTCTTCGAAAATTATCTTAGCGCTACTTCTAATTCCCATTCTTATGACAAATTCCTGCAAGCCTCCACTTTCTGACGGTCAGGGAATACAGGGGAAAGTCACTTGGCTCGAGGGAAATCAAATGCCCATGATAAGCGAAGACGGGAAGTCCTCTGAAGTCAATCCTAAAGGAGTACCAGCAGAGCGAATGCTGCTATTTTATCCTTTGACCAACCTTTCGGATGCGGCGAGGGAAGGCGCTTTATTCAGTAGAGTAAAAGGAGAACCGATTGATTCCGTACAGTCTGATGCGGATGGCAAGTACAGCATTCAGCTAGTTCCGGGAACTTACTCGGTTTTTGTGAAGGAGAAAGAAGGCTTGTTCGCCAATATGTTTGATGGAAATGGAAGTATACAACCTGTTGTCGTCAAAAAGGCTGAGTGGACTACGTTGGATATCATCATCAATTACAAAGCATTCTTCTAAATACTCAACCTACCAAGGCAAAGCTTTGGTGGAATTCAGTATTTCAGGCTTGGCAAAAGTATGGCCTAATAGCCAAGTCAATTCAAATACTATATTTTATACACTGATTTTCAGTTGTTTAAATATTTTTTTAACTTTTTTTCACTCTGCATGCAACCAATTTTTCGAAAGTGACATCTACCTCATTGAAAGCCACCAAGAATGTTATTTAAAACCAACTATTCTTCAGACGAAAAGCTAATCAAGGGATGCCTCAAAGGAGACCGTTCGGCTCAGCGGGCATTGTATGATAGCTATTCAGGCAAATTTCTGGCGATATGCCTTCGCTACCTGAAGAATAGAGAGCATGCAGAGGACGTAATGATCGAAAGCTTCATGAAAATATTCGAAAAATTACCTCAATACGAAGGAAAAGGTAGCTTCGAAGGCTGGATGAAGCGAATCGTCGTCACTCAGTCCCTCATGACTTTGAGAAGTAATCGCCATCTCATGATGGAAGTACATGTGGAAGAAGATCATCAATATGAGCACTTCCACTACGAAAGTACGGATCTCGAAGCAGAGGATTTAATGGACATGGTAGAAAGCCTACCTGTAGGATACCGGACAGTCTTCAATCTCTATGCGATTGAAGGCTATGCACATCAGGAAATTGCAGATCTACTGGGAATCAGTGAAAGCACTTCGAAATCCCAACTGAACCGTGCAAGGAATGTATTGAAAGAAAAAATCGCCAGTCAACAACTCAAAAAAAAGAGAATCAATGGCTAAGAATAAAGAAAACTTGGATTCGATTTTTCGGGAAAACCTGGAGAATCACGAAGTCAAACCAAGTCGATTGGCTTGGGAGAGACTCGAAAATCAGTTGCCAAAGCAAGAAAGGAAATCAGCCCCCTTTATATGGTGGGCTGTAGCTGCAGCAGTGGTCTTATTACTTGCCGTCGGTAGCCTTCTTCGCAATACCGACAGTCCAATTGAAGAACAAAATCTTCTTTCGGAGGAAATCACCGAGCCAAGCTCTGTGGAAACCCCACCGGTAACTATCGCTGAAACAGAAGAACCTCAGAAAACTGATGAAAAGGAATCAAGTACTGAAATCATTCAGGAAGAAGAAACGCCAAGAAATGAACCAAAACCACCTGTGAAAAAAGAATTCCAAACTCCTCAAAACCTGATTGCGCAAGCGGAGACGGAAATCGAAGAACCAAAAGTCCGAGAAGAATTACCTGAAATCAAAATCAACAAAGAAGTAACACTACCAAGTGTACCAACTGCAGAAATCAACCAAGGTCTATTGATCGCTGAAGCAAAACCTGTAGAAGAACCGGCATATCGAGTGACCATCATTTCCGACGGAATCAAAGAGGATAAAAACCTGATCGCTGATATCGGTCGAAAAGTCAATCAAGTAGAGGGTCTTTTGGGGAAAGTCGATGAAGGCTTTGCAAATCTACAGGATGCCAAAAACAACTTGTTTACGGCCCTGGTGACTCGAAAAGAAAAAGTAACTGAAGAATAAAAAAACCACCACCTATTTATTTATACAGAAATGAAAAAGTACCTGCTATTATTATGCCTGATGGCCCTTGTGCAAACTGCTTTTGCATACAACAGCTTGCCTTCCGATGATCACCTGATCAACAAAGACTCTGTGATAGTCGAATTTGGAAAATCCGGTAAAGTCGTGATTATCGTCGAAAACAAAGAAGATTTTGAACGACTCAAATCAATGAATATCAATGAGATAATCAGATCCCTAGGTCTTGAAGAAGATGAAGAGACTGGCGAATTGACTATCGTAGAAATCCGCAAGAAAGACGGATCCACTAAAGAGGTGGTGAAAGTACGGGAAGATGGACTGGAGACAGAAGTGCAAATCGGAGGTATGCGCGTCTACGTAGATGAAACCGGCGCCAATACCAAAGTCAAAATCGAAACCAACCGGTCCAAAAAGGAAGAACCCGCTTTTCGAACTTTCTTTAATGTAGATCTGGGCGTCAACAATTACCTCGACGCAGATGGACAATTTCCAACTTCAGACAATCCCTACGCAGTCAAAGGCTGGGGAAGCTGGAACCTAGGACTGAATTGGATGGCTGCACAGCGAATTTCCAAGGGATTTTACTGGAATTTCGGCGTAGGCTTTCAGTTCTACAACTTCAAATTTGAAAATCGAGACTTCCAGGCTGTACGCGGTGAGGACATGATCGAGTTTGCACAGCGTACAGATGTAGACGGGTTCAAGAGCAAAATCTCAGCTTCTTACCTGACCGCCATGACAATGTTGGAATTGGACTTTGGCAGAATGAATGACAATGGTCGAAGAGGACTTCGAATTGCAGCAGGACCTTATGTAGGTTACAGATTGGGAGGTCAGTCTAAATTCAACTATCGCGAACTTGGAGGATCTGGACGTAGAAAGGACAAGCAAAATACGGGCTTATACCTTAATAACTTACGCTATGGCATCCGAGGAGAAATCGGAGTAGGGCGATTTACTTTCTTCTCCACTTATGACCTCAACAATCTTTTCCAAGACGGAAAAGGCCCTGAATTGAATCCGATTACATTTGGCATCGTATTCTAAACCACTCATTATAAGCTTTTTACCAACTAACAATACAAAAACAATGAGAAAACTACCACTATTTATCCTAGCTCTTGTGATTTTTGCTTCGGGAACTTTTGCACAATCACAGGATACCACTAAAAAAGTGGAAAAGACTTTAGACTACACCATCATGGGCAAAAGCTGGACTGTCACCAAATATACAGATGGCACCAAGCTCATAGAATGGGAAGAGGATAACCAGCTTGACAATGACCCCGAAAAGTACATCCGAAAGTCTGCCACTAAGTTTTATTACAATTTTTTGGAAAGTGAAATTGGTCTCAGCATGTACCCAAATGATAAGGGCGCACCACAGGTGAAACCTTGGGGAAGTTGGTATGTATCACTTCACTCTGTAGGTACTTGGAAGGCCAGTAAAAACTTCCATCTTCGATCCACACTGGGAGTGAATTGGTACAACTTTAAATTCGAGGACAGAGGTACTATCGCAGTGAGAAATCCTGATGGGCTTGACTTTGTCAACTTTGAAGATTTACCAAACGGTCCTGAAGGTGTACCTACCAAATCGAAAATTTCTGCTTCCTATGCCACGCTGACCCTTGTGCCTACTTTTAGAACCAATGATGGCAATTTCAGAATTGGTGCAGGTGGCTATGCTGGGTTTAGACTGGGTGGTAGAGGTAAATATGTCTACGATGATATGGATGGTGATAAGCAAAAAGTCTTTACCAAATCCAACATGTATGTAGAAAACTTCCGGTACGGCCTCCGAGGAGAAATAGGTGTCGGCGATGTGACCTTTTTCTTCAATTATGATTTGAATGACTTGTTTCAGCCAGGCTTAGGCCCTGAATTGCAAGCGATTAGTTTTGGACTTCGAGTAGATTAAAACCAATAACACACTATGGAAAATATTTTGAAAACTTTCAACCTCTGTTTTGCACTACTTCTGATCGGAAGTGGTGCTTTTGGACAAAATGTCCTTGTGGACGTCAACAAATCCTATTCAAATATCGAAAAACTCGAAATTGAGGGAGGTTGGCTTGAAGTGACTTACGAAGGAGGCTTCGGAGACGAAGTTCAGGTAGAAGCTTATCTTGAGTCCAATGATGAAGATCAGGACATCGTATTTGTCACGCTAGGCAATGTATTGAAAATCAAGTATGAGCGCGGAAGTCGCAACGTAAGCTGGGGGAATTCCAAAAACAATGGATATATCCGAATTAAAGGTCCTGAATCCATCCAATTGGACGTCCAAAACAGCTCGGGAAGTGCCAAGATCAGCCGGGTTAATTCCGAGACGACTCGTCTCAAAGTAACTTCTGGAAGAATCATCGCAGAAGACATTCAGGGGGATTTAATTATCGGTGGCACCTCAGGTAATTTAATAGCTTCGATCATTGGTGGCGATGTAGCTGCATCCTTGACTTCAGGTCGAGGGGAAATCTCACAAGTAGACGGAGATGTTTCTTACAAATCCACCAGTGGTTCATTAAACGCTTCTGATATCAGAGGCGAAATCAATGTGCAGTTTACCTCTGGCAGAGCTGAAATGGAAAATATCGGTGCACTCGGCGCCTTGAAATTTACATCCGGATCGATGCGAGCTGAAAATGCCGGCCTTGGTCCTAATACCAGTTTTTCAGGTTCTTCCGGAAACTTCCGAATTCAAACCAATTCGAATCTGGAAAACTTCAATTTTGATCTGAGCGCATCTTCCGGTAACCTACGAGTAGGAAACTCCAAGGGTAATAAAAGTCTAGAACTGGATAATGGGGCTGCCTCATGGGTCAAAGGTAAGATCACTTCAGGAAGCATTTCCATTGAAAACTAAACCAACTATTTAATCACAAAAAAGCCCTTTTTGATAGTCAAAAAGGGCTTTTTCATTTATGGTCTTGAAATCAAACGGGCAATTTCGCCCTCTTCTTTACTGAGTTTCAGTAGTCGCTTCATCCGGTCTGGTGTGACTTTAGCTAAAGAGAAAAATACAAGTGCCAATGCAAACATGATCACAAACCAGGCACTTTGGAAAAACAGTAAACCTACTGTACTGATCAAGGATATTAAGAAAAGAAAACCCACGCGCTTTTGAGAAGCCCGAAGATACTGCATTACTTTTCCTTCAAATACATTTTCTGATTTAGCTTTTTTCAATTCGTCCCGGAAAATAAAAAATTGGCCAATCAACAAACCGTATCCAGAACCAATCATTAAGCCCCTGAAGAAATCAGGGATTTGAGGTAAATCCCAGTCTAAATTACCAGAAGTATAATAGAGGTATACAATTCCGAATATAGGCAAAGCAACCAGCATCAATATTAGCGAGGTTACCTCCTGCTTTCGGTAGCTCTTTTTAAGCTTTTCTATATCTAATTCCAAAACTCTATTCGATTGTGATTTTAATGTCGTCACTCACTGCACGTGAGGAGCAACACAAAATATATCCTTCTTCGATCTCTTTCGGACTAAGTCCAGCATCCTCATCCATCTTCACCTGTCCAGAGGTGATTCTACCACGACATGCCGTACAAAGCCCGCTTTGACAGCTGTAAGGCATATCCAATCCAGCTTCCAAACCAGCTTCTAAGATGGTTTTATCCGGAGATACGCTTACGAGATGATCTTCCCCTTCCAAAGTGATTTTCACATCCCGTGTCAAAACTCCCGCAGCAATCCCAGCTTTTGCATCTGCCTTGGCTTGCTCTGCAGCTGCTGAGAAAAAGCTTTCGGTGTGGACGCGCTCATCAGGTACTCCGATTTCGTTGAGGACATTTTGAGCAGTGCTCATGATTCCTTCCGGTCCGCAGAGAAAATAGATTTCTTCGTATCGCTGCTCATATTCGGCATGAGCGACAAGTTCTTTGAATTTGGCGTGATCCAATCGGCCATAAGTTCCTGTCCACTCGGATGAAGGTTGGCTAAGAACATGCTCTATCCTTAGGCGACCAGGGTTGGCCTTTTCCAGTTTTTCGAGTTGATCCTTGAAAATGATCATTTCCTCATTTCGGCTGCAATAAATTAATGTCGCAATAGATTTGGGCTCATTGACCAAAACAGATTTCAATATCCCCATGATAGGCGTGATCCCACTTCCACCCGCGACCAAAATAAAGTGCCGCTGAAGTGAGCTATGGAAATCAACCGTGAAATTTCCCAAAGGAGGTAGGACGTTGATGGTTTTACCCGGAAAAACCTTCTCATTGAGATAATTAGAAAAAAGACCTCCGGCTACCTTTTTGACCGAAATCCCCGGAAAAGGATCGACAAAAGGAGATGTACAAAGGCTGTAAGAGCGTCTATGCTCCTTACCCTCAAAGTCCATAACCAAAGTCAAAAACTGACCGGGTTTGTACTCCAAGAAAGGTTCTGGCTGCTCAAAATATATACTTACAGTATCGGGCGTTTCCCTGACTACTTCCCTCACTTTTAGAGGTAAGAAATTTGACTTCTTCGCTTCAGGTTTCTTCTTCTTGAATAAATTAAACATTCCTAACAGGGATATATTCGGGTGCAAAATTAATGAGGCAACTGACAATACAGAGCTTATGCCTGATTTTTCAATAGTCAAACCATAATTTCTTTCGCTTAGTTTGCTCTGATCGATAATTATTCTTCTATCGGGGCATATTTTCAGGCAATGCCGTAAATTGCAGCTCAAATTGGAAAGTACATCATCACCAATCTAATCATGGAATTCAATCCCCTGACCGCCATCAGTCCGGTAGATGGCAGATATGCCGGCAAAACCGAAGACTTAAGAGCCTATTTTTCTGAATTTGCTTTGATCAAATATAGAGTTCATGTAGAGGTAGAATATTTCATCGCCCTTTGCGAACTCCCCCTTCCTCAATTGGCAGTTTTTGACACAGATCTTTTTGCAGCTCTGCGAAATATTGTCAAAAATTTCTCCCTTGAGGATGCAGAAGAGATCAAGGAAACCGAAAAGGTCACTAATCATGATGTAAAGGCAGTTGAATATTTCCTGAAGAAAAAATTTGATGAGCTTGGACAAGAGCCTTTCAAAGAGTTCATCCACTTTGGGCTTACCTCTCAAGACATTAATAACACAGCTACTCCGCTCATGTTGAAAGAGGGAGTGGAGAAAGTAATCTTGCCTACGCTTGATAGTGTATTGAACAAACTCAGAGAACAAGCTAAATCTTGGGAATCCATTCCCATGCTGGCCAAAACCCACGGTCAGCCAGCTTCCCCTACTCGACTCGGAAAAGAATTCCATGTTTTTATCACCCGAATTGAGCAGCAACTTGAGCAACTCCAAGCAGTCCCCTATTCAGCAAAATTTGGTGGCGCTACAGGTAATATGAATGCGCATTTGGTTGCCTATCCACATTTGCCATGGAATGACTTTGCAAAGCATTTTGTAGAAAAATATTTAGGCCTTTCCCGCTCATTTCCCACTACTCAGATAGAGCACTATGATAATCTTGCTGCTCTTTTCGATGCAATGAAACGCATCAACACAGTCTTATTGGACCTTTCGAAAGATGTCTGGCAATATGTGGCGATGAATTATTTCAAACAGAAAATCAAGGCTGGAGAAGTAGGCTCCTCTGCTATGCCTCACAAGGTAAATCCGATTGATTTTGAAAATGCAGAAGGAAATCTCGGGATTGCCAATGCACTGTTGGAGCATCTCTCAGCAAAACTTCCGATTTCGAGATTGCAGCGGGATCTGACAGACAGCACCGTCCTTCGGGTCATTGGAGTGCCATTAGGCCATATGCTGATCGCTCTGGAGTCTCTGAAAAAAGGATTAGGAAAATTAGAGCTCAACAGAGCCGCGATTGATGCGGATTTACAGGAAAACTGGGCAGTAGTTGCTGAAGCCATACAGACGATTCTACGTCGCGAGGGTTACCCAAAACCATATGAAGCACTGAAGGATCTTACAAGAACAAATGAAAAAATCACCCAAGATTCCATCGCCAAATTCATCGAGGGTTTAGCCGTCTCAGATGAGATCAAGCAGGAATTGAAGCAGATTTCACCCTTCAATTACACCGGTCTTTAACGTAAAAAAGGAATGCAAGAGCATTCCTTTTTTGTTTTGAATAAACATAATTTAAGATGCTTTGGAGGGAAGCACCTGAAGAAACTTACGAGGAAGGTTAATCAGCATATTTTGGGAAATACCCGGGATTCTGATCACGAAATAATCTTTATTTCCCTTTTCGATACATTCCCCAACCATATTTTGAAGTGGTCCTCCGATTACCTCCACTTGCTCGCCGGGCTCGATTTCAGTACCGTCGGTTTCTACAGCTACTCCCGTTTCTACTACCCGTTTGATTTTATCCAAATCCTCTTCTCGAACCGTAGCATGCTGACCTGAAAAGTGGACGAATTTCACGGCACCGGGCTCTTGGAGACATTCCCAAAGCTGGTTTCGCTTGGTTTTGACAAATACATAACCATTAAAAAGTGGACGTTCTACTTTTTTCTTCCTATCGGACCATTGACGAAGTTCTGTCACCAAAGGAAGGTAAACGTCCCATCCCTTCTCTCTCAGTCTTTTCGCTACCTTTTTTTCCGAACGCGAAGCCGTGTACATCACGTACCATTGAAGTTCACTCATTTCTAAAATTTATTTGGGAGATCAAATTTACAAAATACCTTCCTGCAAATCGAATGCCTTGGCCTTAACTCTGATCAAAAATGAAATCAAATCCTAGCCTGATAAGTATATAGCTGATAATATCGCCCTTCTAACGCTATTAATTCATCATGTTTGCCGCGCTCCACGATCTCGCCCTTCTCGATGACCAAAATCTGATCTGCCTGTCGAATCGTACTCAACCGGTGAGCAATCACGAATGTGGTACGCCCTTTCATCAATTCCTTCAAACTGGCTTGGATGAGCGTTTCTGACTCCGTATCCAGATTCGAAGTAGCTTCATCCAAGATCAGAATTTTCGGATCAGCCAAAATCGCCCTTGCGATAGCAATTCGTTGGCGCTGACCACCAGAAAGCTTGACTCCACGCTCACCAATCAAGGTGTCCAACCCATCCTCAAAGCGATCGGTAAACTCCTGAACATGAGCAGCATGTACAGCTTGTTGAAGTTGGTCTTCTGTGGCGTCCGTTCTTGGAAAAAGGATGTTTTCCCGGATAGTACCTTCAAAGAGAAAATCATCCTGAAGCACTACACCCAAGCGGGACCGATAGGACTCCAAGGTCACTTCACTCAAGTCATTTCCATCCAGTGAAATCTGTCCAGAATCAGGATTCAGAAAACTAGCTGCCAAACCGGCAATCGTAGTCTTTCCCGACCCTGAGGTTCCTACAAGTGCCGTAACCGAGCCTGAAGGAGCCTCGAAACTGATTTCTTTCACCACTTCTTTTCCTTCCTCGTATGAGAATGAAACCTTATCGAAAAGGACATCTCCTTTAAAATCATGGAGTTCGATTTTCCGCTTTTTATCATCCGATTCCAGTGGAGCATTCATGATTTCCTCCGTTCTATCCAAGCCGGCGAATGCTTCTGTGAGTTGAGAACCAATATTGGACATTTGAACGATGGGTGCGATCATGAATCCCAAGTAGAGCGTAAAGGCCAAAAAGTCTCCAAAAGTCATTTGCTCTTCCATAATCATCCAGCCACCAATCCCCATGATGCCGGCAGATGCCAGTCCCAAGAGCAAAGTCCCCGTTGAAGTAACAAATGATGTCGCGGTAAGACTTGATTTTACATTCTGAAAAAGTTCATCTACTCCTTTTTGGAAAGTTTTGATTTCCTGCTCTTCTGCATTGAAGCCTTTGATCACACGAATCCCCCCTAGTGTTTCAGTGAGCCTTCCGGTGACTTGGGCATTGATTTTTCCCCGCTCTCTGAAAATTGGGCGGATTTTGCCGAAAGCTTTCAACGAAACAACTCCAAAGACAATCACCGGAACGAGAACATACAAGGTCATCATCGGTGAAATACTGATTAGTAAAATCAAGGAAATCACCGCGGTCAAAATTCCGCCTATCATCTGTGCAAATCCAGTTCCCACCAAGTTGCGGACACCTTCTACATCACTCATAATCCGAGACACCAATTCCCCGGTTTTGGTATTGTCAAAAAACCGAATGGGAAGCTTGATAATATGACTTTGGACTTGGGAACGAAGCTTGGCAATGAGATTTTGTGCTTCTACCGATAGGATTTGCGTCAGAGCATAGGATGTGACCGATTGAATTACAATGGCTGCAACCACTGCAATTATCAGCCATTTCAAAAGCTGTAGATCATTGGATGGGATGACATCATCTACCAAATACTTACTCGCGCCGGGAAGAACCAATCCTGCTAATCGGCTGATTACAATTAAAAAAAATCCAAGCAGCAGGTGTTTTCTACGGGGCCAGACGATCGTAGCAAATACTTTTTGAATACTGACCCGCTTTTCTATTGGTTTCTGTTTCATGTTGTAGACAGGCAAGTAATAAAGAATTTGTGGATTTGGTTCCCATGCAATAAAAAAGCCCGTCAAAATGACGGGCTTGAATTCTTATTAATTGAAAATCTTATTTGGTCTTGGGTAACACATTAGAAATCAGTGAAACCTTTTCAATAGGCTCAGAAGCATTGGAATAAATCCTCACGACAGAGTTCTGCTTTCCCATTTTTCCAGCTGAATTAAAGGAAACTTGAATCTCAGCTGATGCCCCGGGAGCGATAGGCTCTTTTGGCCAGCTCGGTACGGTACAACCACAAGTAGCGGCTACATTTGAGATTACCAATGGAGACTCACCAGTATTGGTCAATTCGAATGTGTGAGAAACTTTCTGACCTTGTACGATATCGCCAAAATCAATAGACTTTTCCTTGAAAGTGATCACAGCGCCAGATTCACTTTGTGCTTTGACTTGGATTACAAATAAGAAGGCAAATAAGCCAAGTAGCAAACCGAATTTTTTCATATCTCTCATTATTTTAATTATTCAAATATTCAACTTTTCAATAATAACTCAAAATCCAGACCAGTATAAGATCTGAGGCGCATTTTAACTTATTCTAACAGCCAGACATGCCCTTTTGTCAGCTTTTAGAAAAATTGCGGAGCAAAGTTCAGCAGGTAGAGTTCCTCCTTTGCACGGGTCACAGCCGTATATAGCCAGCGTATAAAATCACGATCAACCTGACCATCTGGTAAATATCCTTGATCCACAAATACTGCCTCCCACTGACCACCTTGGGCCTTATGACAGGTCAAAGCGTAAGCAAACTTAACCTGAAGTGCATTTAAATAAGGGTCTTTCCTGATCAATTCCGCTCGCTCAGCTTTACTTGCGACATCCGCATAGTCCTCCGAAACCTGATCGTAGAGCTTCCGGTATTCCTCGCGCGTCAATGCTGGTGCAGCGGAATACAGTGTGTCTAGTAGCACATTTGCTTCGAAATGAGGCTCATCTGGGTAATCCAAAAGCCTGAGCTCCAAAGTCGCAAAACGAAACCCATACAACTCCTCAAAACTTCTGATCTTCATGATTTCGGCCATGTCTCCATTTGCCAAAAAATTCACCCGGTCTGAATCAGTCATGTAAGTGTAGTTATTTTTGACTATCATCAGCAAGTCTCCCGTATCAATTTCATTTTCATAGAAAAAAATCATGCGCCGAATGTATTGATTGTACTGCACCGCATTTTTATTGGATCGGGTTACAATCACGGTGTTTTCTCTTCCAAATTTATCATATCCATAGCGCAGTCCATCTTCAAGCCGCTCGCCCGTCATTTTGAAAATATCTCTAAACCCGCCTGTTTTTAATTTGATCTGGGGGTCTTTCTCACCCAAAAGCTGCCTTAGTCCCGTTGCATTAAATAAAATACCGGATTCTTGGCGCTGACGCATCACCTCAGTCAACTCAATTTGGGAGGCATTCAGTCGAAATTGCCTTTGCAAATATCCAGACTCCAATGCAGGACTGTATTCACTTCCCACCGGAGGTAACTGTGCCGTATCCCCCACTAAAAGAAGACGATTGTTTTCCCCACTAAACACAAACCGAATCAGGTCCCCTAAAAGCGTTCCCGACATACCGCCGTCGTCAGATAGCATGGAGGACTCATCCACAATAAACACCGTGTCCTTGAAGTAATTTTTCTGAAGAATAAATCCAAAGCCCAAACCCGAAACTTCCTCTTTCGGCTTATATATAATCTTGTGGATAGTAAAGGCAGATCGTGAACTATACCCAGCCATTACTTTTGCAGCCCTACCGGTAGGAGCTAGCAAAAGCGACTTCATTTTGAGTCGCGGAAGCACTTTTACCAATGCAGAGACGAGGGTAGTCTTTCCGGTTCCGGCGTAGCCCCTTAGGATGAAGGTGGGCTTTTCCTCAGTCTCCTCTAGCAGGAATTCATCCATCCCAAGAAAAAATCGCTCCTGTCCCTCTGTTGGATCAAAGGGAAAATATTTTCTGATAAAACCCGACGGTCTCTGACCTAGCTGAGTATCTTTACCCATAGAGACGAAGGTAAATGAGAGAAGACAAAATAGGGCAAGAAATCGAATCGAAATTCGGAAATAAACTTCGAACGCGAGTAAACGGTGTATTGATCCGCGATGAAAAAATCCTGATGGTCCGACATAAAATGAGTGATCAGAGGGATTTTTGGTCAGTACCTGGAGGTGGGATGGACTTTGGGTCGGATGCTCCCAGCAACTTGAAGCGGGAGTTTATGGAGGAAACCGGATTGGAAATCGAAGTAGGCAAATTCTTGTGTGTGCATGAATTTTTGAAGCCCCCTTTACACGCTATAGAATTGTTTTTCGAAGTAGAAATGAACGGCGGAAAATTGCATTTAGGAATAGATCCCGAGCTCGAAAGCCAGAATCAAATCTTGAGCGAAATCGCATGGATGAGCTTAAAAGATCTTAAAAACGTACCTCAGGATTCTATTCATCAGGTATTTTGGGGAATAAAATCATTCCGAGAGATAGGATTGTGGAAAGGATATTTTAATTTTGGAAATAAATACCTAAAATAGCACGGCAAAAAAGAACCATCAACCTTACCCAGATTTTAAAACTCAAATCAAAATGAATCTAACCAAAGTCTTATCCTTCGTATTTCTTTTGGGTGCACTAGCACTTGGCTACCTTCTATGGAAAGGTGTCGATGATGTCGTAGAAGAAGAAAAAAGAATTGCTCTTGTAGAAGGTGCTATCATCGAAAAGCTTCAGATGCTTCGAGATGCCCAACTTGCTTACGAAGCCTCCAATGGAAAATATGCATCCACCTGGGACAGTCTTAAAACCTTTATCCAAGAAGGTGAAATTTTGTTAATCGAGCGTTCAGAAACAACCAAGTTGCTTGACTATGGAAAAGAAGAGACAACCGTCTCTTTCGATACTCTGGGGTCTGTTTCAGTAATCGACTCCTTATTCAACGAGCGTAAATTCCCTGATTTCGATCTTGATAAATTAGCAATAGTACCTGGTTCAGGAGGAAAGCAGTTTGAGTTTTTCGCAGATAAGATTGAGCGAAATAGCTACATGATCAGCGTATTTGAGATCAGAGACCCTGCTCCTATCAACCCAGAAAGAAGATTGAACAACAACGAGAAGGCTCTTCGTGTAGGATCCAGAACAGACGCCTCGACTGAAGGTAACTGGAAATAATCCAAGCGAAATTGGAAACCACTCTAAAAGTATTTAAAAGTGATAAGTTTGATGCGGGTGATACTGCGAGCTTATCACTTTTTTTATACCCTAGCTTTTTAGCAATTTTTGCGAAGGATCAGAATCAAGCCAATATTGGCATTCATTTTTATCCAAAATTTGATTGGAACTCTCTGGAGAAGCTCATCATAACCGATCCGTTACTGAAGATCGATGTACCGGCCAGGGTCTATCTTCATCAATCCGGATTCAGCTTAGTACCGGGGGTTTTGTATTCGAGCGAAAATGACAGAACCTACCTTGAATATGTACAGGAACTTCCTGATAAGTCTCATTTTTTCCACACAGCACTGGACAGCAATAATGTTCAGATCGTTACATTCATTGAGGAAAAGCTTAAGCGAAGCCTTCAGGCTCGGTTTACTGAAATTTCCTTTTATCATGGCTCCTGTTCTTTTCTGTCTTACCTCTTCAAAGAACGATTCAATCTGATCGGACAAGAAATACTTGTTAATCTTTTGGATGGTAAAATGTATCTAGCGGCCTTTACCGATCAAGAGCTTACTACCTTCAATATGTTTGAGATATCAAAGAAGGAAGACCTACTCAAGTATGTACAGATTCTAATCAAGCAATTGAATTTTAATCCAAAGCACGTTCGGGTTACGATCTATGGAGTGCATTCTAAGTCCGAAATCACAGAAGAATGGGCTCAAGAGTATTTCCATAATGTGCGGATTTTAACCCCTCATGCCAATCAGAACTACTCTCACGGATTCAAAAAAATAAAGGATTTGGGTCTGTTTGAGGTATATTGGCAATATCAATAAGGATCATCCATCCGTTTGGATCAAAAAACAGTCCTTTATAAGAAAGAAACACCCTTAAGATTTATTGAAAGTCTCAAAGGCTATTTGAGCAAAGAACATAACTTTTGCGAACGACAAACCCATGAAAAAAACAGCCATTTTCCCAGGATCTTTTGACCCCTACACCAAAGGACACCATGACATCGTCATGCGAAGCTTGGATATTTTTGATGAGGTGATTATTGGCATTGGGTATAATTCGACCAAGAAAAACCGCTATTTTGATATCGACCTGATGGTTAAAAAAATTGAGTCGGTGTACGAAGGTATGGATTCAGTGAAAGTAATTGTCTACAATGAGCTTACTTCAACGCTCGCCAAAAAGCATGGAGCTAATTTTCTGATTCGGGGACTTCGTAATACCACCGACTTTGAATATGAGAATACCATCTCTCAAATGAACCGCTATCTCAACGAGGACTTGGAGACAGTTTTCCTGATTACCTCCCCGCAGTATGCCGCTATCAGCTCCACCGTCATTCGGGAAGTGCATCGCTATGGAGGAGATGTGAGCGAGTTTTTGCCTTATCCTATTTAAAATTCCCCTTCAGCATTTGCTTGAAAAGCCAGCGCATGGATGGGTATGAATTGATTAGAGCTACTTTAGCCTCCTCGATTCCAAACCATCGAATGTCATCAATTCCCTCCTCTAATTGGGGAGTCATCTGACTGTCATCTGTACAGGACATCGTATACCAGTAGGTCTTTTTTAGGATGCTTTTCCGGTTTTGGGTGTAAGTATGCCAAGTATTACAGATATGACTTCCCATTTTGACCTTTATCCCACATTCTTCCTCGACTTCACGGAGCGCGCATTGCTCAGGAGTTTCGCCTTTATCGAATTTGCCTTTTGGAAAATCCCACTTCCCCAATCGATGGATCAGAAGTACCTTTTTGTCTTTTAAGACTATTCCTCCAGCAGCTCTGATCGTATAAAACCGGCTTTTGATAAAGCTCTTGAGATCTCCTTTTGCATCAGAAACCAACGTAATGGAATCCAATTCTCTCAGCTTCCGCGTTCTTAATTGATACAAAATTCGAATAACAAGATCGACCGATGGATCTTTGAATAAAATATCGTCCTGCCAGCGCTTAATTGGGGGTAATTCCTGGGAGTCAGAAAATACTCCCTCGAATTTTTCAGGATTGACTAATTGCTTGTAGCTGATTATATCCAGCGGTTTGTCATTAATAAAAATCCGCATAAAAGCACGGCAGGGTTTAATGGTTGTTTCTGAATGATAGTACGCATAGGCATCTTACCATTGCGTTAAGATTTTAAAAATGCAGATTTTTTATACCAAGACAAACATTCCTTTCGGGTTTCCTGTATTTTTGGGCTATGGAAATTTTATCGAATGAACTAGCAGCTGAAGTAGCCGATCAATTATTGAAAATTAAAGCGATTCGTCTTCAGCCCGAACAGCCCTTTACCTGGGCCTCAGGTTGGAAATCTCCGATCTATTGTGACAATCGGCTTTCCCTATCATTTCCGAAGGTCCGTAATCTGATTCGGGATGGTTTGACTCAATCCATACAGCATTTTTACCCTCAAGCCGAAGCGATAGCAGGTGTTGCAACTGCCGGTATTCCACAGGGGGCACTTTTAGCCAATGAGCTTGAAATCCCATTTCTCTATGTCCGATCCAAACCAAAAGGTCATGGAATGGAAAACATGATTGAAGGCCAAATTACCCCAGGCCAAAAAGTAGTGGTGGTAGAAGACCTTGTCTCTACCGGAGGAAGTTCCCTGAAAGCTGTTCAGGACCTGCGCAATGCAGGATTTGAAGTCTTAGGAATGGTAGCCATATTCAGCTATGGATTTCCGGTAGCAGCTGAGAATTTCGAGAAAGCAGGTGTCAAATTAGTGACGCTATGCGATTATGAGCATCTTTTGCCAAGAGCGGTTGCAAAATCCTACATTGACGAAAAGGCACTTCAGTCACTCGGAACTTGGAGAAAAGACCCATCTGCGTGGGGATAAAGGGATGACTAGGCTTTTTTTGTAAAAAGGCCTATTGACCCTCCCACCCAGTCTTTGTCTTTATTGAATTTGACCCCTATCATTTCGCCTCGACTCAGACGGACTAGGTTTCCTGCTAAAGTTGGTTTTTCGTCAGCCTCAGGCCAGATTGCTAAGATTCGAACCTCTACCTTTACCAATCCATCCGGTGCTTGGATTACAGGCTTATAGCTAACTTTCTTTTGTAGCATATACAAGCCTTTGTCTTGGACTGCCTCAATAGCAGCTTTAGTCACATTAAATATTACTCCTGCACCTGAGAAGGAAAATAAAGGCTTCAAAACGTAATTTTCAAGGTCCTCTGGTATTTCCTGAAGCTCACTCAGCAACGTAGACTCAATAAAATAAGGTCCATGAAGATGGGGAAGAATAAACTTTGAAATCCGCGTGTACCAATTGGGATGCCCGGCCCATTCTACCTCGAGCTCATCAGTGAAGCTGAACTCCATTTTCAGGTCTGGTCGAGCAAACAATTCGTCAAACACTACCCGATTGTAGATTCGCTTTATCTGAACTTCTTGGCCGTCTCGGTTTTTGTAAAAAAGCTGTTTCCCTTTTTTAATCACCTTGGTCACACAACAAGTGGCAATCCCAAGGTCTTTTTCACAGTAGGAAAAATCTATTTTCGTATTTTGTTTTTCAGGTTCAATTTCCAATAAAACCACTTCCTCCGGAGCATATTGACCTAAAATTGTACTTTTGAGCAAAGAAAGACAGCTATCTTCATCCAATCCTGAAAGATAGGGAGTCAAGCCTTCCAGCATCGGGTAGACTTTCTTCAGCTTTTGGAAGAGATTATGCTGAAAATTGAAAATTGAAGGAAACCCCTGTACCTCAATCAGCTTGGGAGTAAGCACTCCATCTTCCTCACATACCCCAAAGTCAATTGCCATAAACTGCGTATGAAGGTCCTCATTCGGAACTTCAATATTCAAATCAAGCGCCCTTTGGGTCAATTCTTTGAATTTTGGCTGCTTAATAAAAGTGACTAAGTCGTCGCAGGCCTGAAGTAACTTTTCCTTGAAATCATCAGGAATAAAGAAAGGCGTTTCTGCTACCCGAAAAGTAGGAATATATCCAAAATCATCTTGAATGGAGTCAAGAAGCTTTTGGTATTTTTGCGTCGAAAACTCAGCATTGAATTGCTTCCGATAGGTTTCAATCATCGAGCTTTAGATTAAAATTTTCTTTTTTCGATAGGTAGCGATAGCCTTTATACCCCTTTCCAAAAAGTTAGGGATCAAAACCTGATTGGTCCTAACGATTTTATCTTCATCTACCAAGTGCTCGATCATATCTCTAAACTTGGTTTTTCCTTTGACTGCGATGATTTTTTCTTTCACCTCCGGCTTTTTGAGGTGTTCCAAAAAAGAAATCGCATCTGCCTCCGGATGAAACTGGGTTCCTACGATCTCATCGGAAAAGCGAATACCCATCAATGCCCTTTCATATTCTACATGATTTCGAATCTTTTCTAAGGCGATGATTTTGGCACCCAGCTGCTTGAATTTTCGCTTTTCAGGACAAATAACTTGATAATCTCTGCTATCTACTGCCCAAAAGGGATTGTCCAAATTATAAAATAGTGGGTCCAACAAACCTTCCTCCGTCTTGTGGATGGTCATCACGCCAAAGGAAGTGGATTTTCTTTTATTGATATCTCCCAGCCCAAAGTGCTTACAGGCCATCTGAAACGAGTGACAGATCAGCAGCAAAAACTTCTTCTGATTATGGTTTTGGTTCCAAATCCACACCTGATCAAGAAAGTCGAAGTATTTCAATTCCCATTCACCATTTCCCTCCAGTGGACTACCTGGCCCTCCAGTTGAAATAAACAAGTCAAAATCCTGAACGTCCGGAACCTCTGATTTTCCCCGAACGTCAAAAACCCGAAAAGAAATATGTTTCTGAAAACGCCCAACTATCTCTTGTATACAACGCATACCCTGATTGGGCTCCCCGTCGTACATATCCAAAATAGCCAGATTGATTTTTGATTTTTCCACTGCGATTGAATTTTACGGGTCAAAGGTACGGCAAATACTCAAATACCTTCGGTAAATTTACCAGTGATATAGTCTACGACTTTTGCCAAGTCTCCAGTCTCACGATATACTGCCAATTGCTGATCAGCTCCTGTGCCCTTAGCTAGAATTTGATGAACGTATTCCACTTCCTTCCGGCTACCCAACTCATCTACCACATCATCAATAAAATCTAATAGCTCAGCGATCAACTCGATAGTTGGCACTTCTGATTTCTTACCAAAATCGATCAATTTGCCTTCAATCCCATTTCTTGCTGCACGGAATTTATTTTCTCGAATCAATGCGATCCGGTAAATATTAAAGCTTGTGTTGCTCATCAATAGCTTGTAAAGCTTGGCAACCACAGCTTGTATCAGCGCGACGATGCAGGTAGTCTCTTCTACCGTCAGACACATATCGCAGATTCGAAATTCGATGGTACTAAAAAACGGGTGCATACGGAGATCCCACCAGATTTTTTTGGGATTATCAATACAATTGGTCTTGACCAAAATCTCCAGATAATTGTCATAAGACTGAACCGAATCAAAGTATTCAGGAAGTCCTGTCCGCGGAAATTTGGCAAAAATCTTTGCTCGGAAAGCCTTAAAACCTGTATCTCTTCCCTCCCAAAATGGGGAATTGGTCGTCAGGGCATAAATATGGGGGAGAAAGTAGCAGGCCTGATTCATCAGCTGCAAGGCAGTTTCTCTATTTTCGATGCCGACGTGCACATGCAGACCAAAAATCAAATTGGATCGGGCAATATCTTTCAGCTCGTCCACGATATGATGATAGCGCGGCTCATCGGTGATTGCCTGGTCCTGCCACTTGGCAAAAGGATGAGTACTCGATGCTCCTACGATTAAGCCTTGCTTTCCGGCTAGCTCAGCAATTTTATTCCGTAGAAAAGCCACTTCCTTTCTGGCTTCCTGTACGTTTTGACAAATATTGGTACCAACTTCTACCACGGATTGATGCATCTCCGCCTTGACTTGCTCTCGGAGCTGAATCTTTCCTCCCTCCACAATCTTGGACATGTGTGAGCGAAGGTCCCTGGTGTCAGGGTCGATGATCTGGTACTCTTCTTCTACGCCGAGTGTAAACTTCGGTAGTTTTTTATTGGAGATACTCATAATCAAACAGTTAAATACTAAAAGCGCTTAGCCATCTCCACGGAGTTTTTGACAAAGGTTCCCCAAGTCAAATTCATTTTTCCAGGTTTTTGAGCTTTTGCGTAGCGAATCGCCATGTTGGCTGCCTCTTCTACTACCCATTCAAAATTTTCCTGACCTACCGAATTGACATCGGCATCAGGTGCTGGATTACCAAAGTCTATGGCATAAGGAATTCCATCCCTCACAGCGAATTCTACGGTATTGAAATCATAGCCTAGTCCTTTACATAAATCAATCGTATATTTTTTGACCTTAGCTAAAAGCTTTTTCGAGGACGGTGCCCTGTCCACCACGTAGCGAAGATGGTGCGGGTTTCGTGGTTCATATTCCATGATGCGAACCTCTTTCCCCCCAAGACAATAAACACGGAAATACTCATCAAATACAATTTCTTCTTGTAGCAACATCACGAGTTGACCGGTTTCAGGATGCTTCTGAAAAAACTCTTCTTTATTCTCAAGTCTATAGACATTCTTCCAACCTCCACCTGCATAGGGCTTCATGTAAGCAGGAAAGCCGATGTATTCAAACATGCCATCCCAATCGAGAGGAGCTGCTAGATTTCGAAAGGACTTGGAAGTAGTATCCGTGGGGTGCTCTGCCGAGGGCAATAATACCGTTTTTGGTAGTGGAACACCCAATTGGTCTGCCAGGGCATTATTGAAAAACTTGTCATCTGCACTCCACCAAAAAGGATTGTTGATTACGGCTGTACCTGTCAGGGCTGCATTTTTCAAATAGGCACGATAAAAAGGGACATCCTGAGATATTCGATCAATAATCACCGCATAATCGGAAAGCTCATTTTGGATCACCTTGTCAATTTTCACTGCCTCGGCAATAATCCCCTTCTCTGCTTTTTGATTCACTCGATCGATAAAAGCCTGAGGAAAAGTGTCTTCCATCCCGAAAAGTATTCCTATCTTCTTCATATTCTTATTGGATAAAATGGTTTAATCAAACTTAATTCTACTTAAATAGTGCGGAAACATCTCTTTCCAGACATCCCAATCATGTACTCGATTCTGCCTCACGTCCAGCCAATGCGGAACCCCTTTTCGGTTCAGGCAGTCGTCTAATTTCAGATTAGCATCAAAACAGATATCCCAATTAGAAGTCCCCAATACAATATCCATCCTCCAAAGCTCCTCATCATTCAATCCAGGGAGGTATTCCAAGGGGCTGTTATAATAAATGTCATCATGATTATATCCTTCCATGAAATTCCTAATATCGAAAGCCCCTGACATACTGAACATGTGGCTGACATAGCCGGGATGCCGGAAGGCAAAGTTGGCAGCATGATAGCCCCCAAAACTACAGCCTGCCACCACCACTTTTGCTACCGCGGTGTTCAATCGAATACGCTCCACGATCTCATGGCAGATCATTTTATCATAAGCCACATGATTTTGGATCCGCTGATGGGGATGGATGTTTCTATTATAAAAACTGTCGGCGTCATTACTTTCAGGACAAAAAACCTGAATCAAGCCCTGCTCAATATACCATTGGGCAGAACCGATCAAACCCATGTCTCGGTTTTCGTGGAAGGACCCTTTCGAGGTAGGAAAAACTACCACCGGATAGCCTGCATGTCCAAAAGTCAACATCTGAACCTCTCGATTGAGATGGGGAGAATACCATTTGAAATATTCCTCTTTCATAAAATTTCCCAAAAAGATTAATGGTCGTAAGTTTTGAAAAACTATTCAAAATATCTTGAAAAGCAAAGGATATTCTTCTTTACTCAAAAATTAAAAAATCAAAGCCTAGACCTAGAGGAAGATTGAGGAAAATATTTCTTAGAAAACAATAAACGAAAAATACCGAAGAGCACTATCCCAAGCATAATAGCCACGGCAATCCATTTGAAGGTCGTAGCAATGGAGGCTATTAGGGTAAGTACCTTAGAAGGCTCTGGAAAAATCTTCAATAGGCGTAATACCAATAGGTTTTCAATAAAATCAAAGGAAGCTACCAAAAAAGGAAGGAAGACAACTCGCTTCATCCCCATCAGCCTATATAGTAATCCTGAGAAAAAGACACTGTATACAATTAGATAAGGTAAATCAAGAAACCATATCCCCTTCCGATAAAGGTCTCTTGTATCCATATCCATTGCCGAAAGGGATTGCCAAGCTTCCGAGAATGTATAGGCAAACTTCAAATCCAGCGCATATTCCTTAGGCATAAAAAAGGAAAGCGATAAATTAAAGGCAATCATCATCAAGAAAAAGGCGATTAATGATCCCTTTTGAGATAAACTTCTAAAAGTTGATTCCATAAAAAAGCTTTAAAAGAATCCGAATTTACTCAATATCAATTAGTTAAAAAATTCTAAAAGGATTTTTTATCAGCCTTTTTGAAACCACTTAGAATACATTGGATAATTTCTAGCTGTTCGTTCGATGACTTCTTTCATCTCAGGACCTATTTCTTTGACTTTTTTGGCTGGCATACCTGCATAAATGGAATTTGCCTCTACCACTGTATTTGCCAAGACCACAGCACCCGCGGCAATCACTGCTCCAGAGTGCACAACAGCTCCATCCATGATGATCGCCCCCATTCCTACCAAAACCCGATCATGGATCGTACAGCCATGCACTATCGCATTATGAGCGATAGATACCTGATCGCCTATGTAGGTTCCGGCTTTTTGGTAGGTACAATGGATGACTACCCCATCTTGAATATTTGTTTGATTACCTATCCGGATCTCATGCACATCTCCTCGCACCACGGCATTAAACCAAACCGTGCATTCATCTCCCATGATGACATCACCGACAACAGTGGCATTCGGCGCTAGCCAGCATGACTCTCCGAAAATTGGCTTTTTACCGTTTAGCTCCATTATTAAGGCTTCCTGCATTGAGTTTTTGATTTTTGAACAAATTCAAAAAATTTTCCGAGAACCAGAACTTTTTGTATTAATTTTGGTTTCCGTGTATATACATCAAATTTGAAACTAATCACAAACCATTATGAAGTTATTTAAACAAACAGGCCTAATTCTTTCGGCTGCCCTTTTGACATTCGCCTGTGGCGGACCAAGTGAAACTGTAGAAACATCTGAAGCTAAGGAAGTAGCAGAAGCTACCGGACAGGCAATAAACCTTGACATGGACGCAACTACCATCTCTTGGAGAGGATACAAGCCCGCTGGTCAGCACTTTGGAAAAATCCCGGCTACCGAAGGTTCCTTGATGGTGACTGGTGATAAAATCACAGGTGGAAAATTCACATTTGACATAACAGGTTTGAAAATCGAAGACCTAGAGGAAGGTTCTGAGAACTATGGCAAACTTTGGGGTCACTTGCAGTCTCCTGATTTCTTCGACGCTGCCAACCATCCAACTGCAACTTTTGAAATTACAGAAATCGAGCCTTTCGCTGCTGGTGATGTAATCTCAGACACGGAGCAATTCGAGACTGAAAATACGCCAATGGCTGCATCTGAGCTTTCTCCTGAAGCTCCTACTCATTGGATCAGCGGAAACTTGACCATGAGAGGTACTTCCAAAAACATCAAGTTCCCAGCTGCAGTTTCAATGGAGAATGGTGTAATTACTGCGAAAGCAGGCTTCAACATTGATCGTACTGAGTGGGGTCTTTCATACGGAGACGAAGCTGATGCTGTTGACAAAGCAAAAGATCAATTTATCTACAATACTGTATCCTTGATGCTTGACGTAAAAGCAAACTAATTACAATCAACCAATTTAAATCAAGGGAATTCTTCGGAATTCCCTTTTTTTTGTATTGTGAACTCACACACCTATCCATTTTCAGAAGAAAAAGATCTCCCTCATTTACTTCGCTGGATTGATCAAAACTACAGCCACTATCTTTTTACTCAGGGGAATAATCACACCTACCCCAAAGGCCCATTTCCCAATCAAATTCTAGCCGGAAACCAAGCAATCAATTCAATCGAGGAGCTTGAAAAAAGATATTCGAAAGAAGCCTTGGCTGGTATTTTTTCCTATGATTTTAAAAATCAGATCGAGAAACTATCTAGTAAAAACCCGAGTTTCTTTGAGCTACCTGACTTTCTGTTTTTCCAGCCCGAACTCCAGGTATCCTGGAATAATTTGGAGATCAGTTCTAGCCAGCCATTACCCCCAGAAATTTTCAATCTCGTTTGCCCAAAAGCAAAAACGAAATCAGTTAGCATTCAATCTCAGACAAGCAAAGATGAATACCTGAAAAATTTTCGAAAGATTCAGGATGAAATCCGTGAGGGCAATACCTATGAGATGAATTTTTGCATCGCGTACCAAGCGGATTTTGAAGAGTTGGACCCAGTCGATACCTTTCTCAGGTTGAATAAAAAGTCTCCGATGCCATTTGCGGCACTTTTTAAAGGGATGGACAAGTATATTCTATCTGCCTCACCAGAACGTTTCCTGAAAAAAATGGGGAATCAGCTCATCGCCCAGCCGATCAAAGGAACTGCCAAAAGGGGACAAAATGAAGCAGAAGACCTCGAAAACAAAAAGCAGCTCCATGCAAGTGAGAAAGAACGTGCGGAGAACCTCATGATCACAGACCTCATGCGCAATGACCTATCCAAAGTCTCGGAAATCGGATCAGTTCGAGTTCCTGAGCTATTCGGTTTATACTCTTTTCCCAGAGTACATCAAATGATCAGTACCGTAACGGCTACCCTCAAGCCAAGTTCGGCCTTTAGACAAGTCATTGAGGCCACTTTTCCCATGGGAAGCATGACAGGCGCTCCCAAAATCAAAACCATGGAACTCATTGAACAATTCGAAAACTTTAAAAGAGGCTGGTTCTCAGGAGCCTTGGGTTTTATAAACGAAACTGGGGATTTTGACTTTTCGGTAATAATCAGGAGCATCATCTTAGATCAATCGAGCAAAAAACTCTATTTTGCTGTAGGCAGTGCCATCACCATCGATGCCGAAGCTGAGCAAGAGTATGATGAATGTCTGCTAAAAGCAAATGCTATCCTGGAGGTCCTGAGTGGAAAATAAAGAAAGTAATCCTAGCCAAATCATCCGAAAAATAATCCATGTCGACATGGATGCCTTCTATGCCTCGGTGGAGCAACTGGACCATCCTGAATGGCGTGGAAAGCCTCTGGTTGTTGGCGGGAATGCGGCAAGAGGCGTGGTGGCAGCCGCTAGCTATGAAGCGCGAAAATATGGAATTCACTCAGCCATGTCCTCCGTTTTGGCAGCTAGGAAATGTCCGCATCTGATTTTTGCCCCCCATCGATTCGACCGCTATCGGGAGCTTTCTAGGCAGATCAGGGAAATATTCTTTGAATACACTGACTTGGTCGAGCCCCTTTCTTTGGATGAAGCATTTTTGGATGTGACGGAAAATAAAATGGGGCTCAAATCCGCCATTTTAATCGCCAGGCAGATACGGCAAAAAATCAAAGAAAAAACAGGGCTGAATGCCTCAGCCGGGGTCAGCTATAATAAATTTTTGGCAAAAATCGCTTCGGACCTTAATAAGCCCAATGGACAAGCGGTGATTTTGCCTGAAGAAGCACAAGAGTTTTTAGAGAATCTGCCGATCAAAAAGTTCTTTGGAATAGGAAAGGTCACAGCCGAAAAAATGGAAAAGCTCGGGATATTCAATGGCAAAGATCTCAAGGAATTTTCCCTCCAATTCCTCACCAAGAAATTTGGCAAGTCCGGCCTTCACTACTACAATATCGTGCGGGGAATTCACCTGTCGGAGGTTCAGCCTCACCGAGTCCGAAAGAGTCTCAGTGCAGAAAACACCTTCGAAAAGGACATCATCAGCCTAGCGGAAATGGAAATGGAATTGAAATCAATTTTCGAGGAGGTAATCAAGCGAACCCAAAAAGGAGGAATCAAAGGCAGAACGGTGACGCTCAAGCTTAAATACGCTGACTTTACCCAACAGACTCGGAGCAAAACCTTGGAACAGTATCCCGAACCGGCTCAAATCTGGGAAGTGGGTCTAGAGTTGCTAAGGCAGGAAGAAATCCCCAAACCTATCCGGCTCTTGGGGCTTGGACTGTCCAACCTCAATATCACTGAAGAACAGGTGCATTTTGGAGAGCAACTGAAAATCCCTTTCGAATAATTCCTAGCTATTCAAATAAGACTCAATGGCCTTTCCTAGCCGAGCGAAGGTATCCTTAAAAATCTCCTGATTTTCCTCCAATAGCGTCACTCGAAATCCCCGCAAATCCGAACAAAAAGAAGAAATCGGAACGACACAAATCCGTTCAGCAGCTAATAAATAATAGACAAATCGCTTATCCAATGGCATATTGGGTTCAGTAAGCCAAGAATCCAGTAAATCCTTCAATTTCTGGTCTTCGATCGGCAAAAACTGATTTTCAGAAAGTCTCCCTTCCTCAAAAACGATGGTATTGTAAAAAGCCCCCTGGGTTGGATTAAACTTGATTCCATCAATTTCACCCAAAATCTCCCGCATCCAGTCGCTTCGCTTCCCGATTTGCTTATTGGCATCCTCGCGGTAGGCATGGTATTCCGGATGACTCATGATTTTCGGAATTGCCAGCTGGGGTAAAATTGTGGAGCAAACCTCAATCATCTTGGCATTTTCCAATGTCTGGCAGAGCTTGGAAAATTCTACCGATGCTTCCCGATTGTAAAACTCCATCCATCCGCATCTTGCACCGGGCCAAGGGAATTCCTTGGAAATTCCTTTCAATGAAATTGCAGGACGGTTTCCGATTACTTCAGCAAGGGCGACTGCTTTGATGCCATTGTAGGTAATATTCTGATAGATCTCATCAGCGATTAGCAGAAGCTTAAATTCCTCTGCTATTTGTACAAAGCCTTCCAAAATCTCCTTGGGATACACCATCCCGGTTGGATTGTCGGGATTGATAATCAGAATCCCGACGATGGAGGGATTATATTTGACTTTCAGATACAGGTCCTCCATGTCCGGAAGCCACTGATTATCCGGATCGAGTTTGTAGGTAATTGGAGCCGCATTGGCATGAGCAGCCTCTGCAGAGCTATGGGTAGAGTATGCGGGAGAAGGACCGATGATCCGGGCTGTTGGCACCAAAAATTGATACAATTTGGCGATGGCATCTCCTAGCCCATTGAAGAATAAAACATCTTCCGCTGAAATTTGAGCGCCTCTTTTTTCATTATTGAGATCAGCAAGAAATCTCCTAGTTTCCAGAACCCCTTTGGAGTCGGCATATCCGTAGGTTTGATCTTCCTTGAGCAGCTCGGCAATGATGGATTTCATCCAGTCTGGAATCTGATTACTCTTCTGGATTGGATCCCCAATATTCTCCCACGTCATCCCATAGCCCAAGGCCTCGATTTGCCTTGCTTTCTTGACAATTCCACGAATTTCATAGGAGAGTTCTTCGGCTCCTGGCCTGAGGAGTAGCTGTCTCATAGTGTAATAGGCTGGTTGGTGAAAAATTTCGTCACAAAGAAAAGGAAAAGTAAGGTGAATTTTTAAATGCCAGACAAAAAGGAAAATCCAGAAGCTCACGAAACTTCTTTCAGCTTAAGAGGTTTACCCAAAGGATTTTCCAACTTGATTATATCCTTTGCGTTTACCTATTTTATTGCCCGATTCTCTTCCTGTTAAAACTCTTATTTCTCAGTGGTTTTTATCCGTATTCTATTCTTCCTGCTCTTTCTAGGGCTTATTGATTGGTATTCTTACCAAGCCTTCAAAACACTCTTTCCAAACCAAAACTGGGTCAAAATCGGATTCTGGACATTTTCAATTGGGATTTACCTATTCGCCATCTTCGTTTTCCTGACTTTTGACCGAATCAATGTTGGTTTGAATTTCGGAAGGCTAATCTCCCTTCTGGTACTTTCTATCCTTCCCAAGCTGATTATTCTGGTTTTTCTTTTCGGAGAAGATATCACGCGTATTGCTAGAGGTGTTTTTCAATCGATCAGTGGAACTAACAATGGGGATTTCTTACCAGAGCGACGGAAATTTATCAGTCAAACCGCCCTGCTACTTTCTGCCATTCCTTTTTTGGGAACCCTGCATGGGGTACTGATTGGAAAATACCGCTACCGGGTGATGAAGCATACGCTGGAATTTGATGACCTGCCAGAGGAATTTGATGGATTTACCATTACCCAAATTTCGGATATTCACTCCGGAAGCTTCGACAACAAGGAGAAACTCGAATACGGAGTGGACCTGATCAATCAGCAGGAGTCCGATATAATTCTATTTACGGGTGACTTGGTGAATAATCATGCAGGAGAAATGGAACCTTGGATCGGGACTTTCCAAAAGCTAAAGGCCCCGATGGGTAAGTTTTCCATTTTGGGTAATCATGACTATGGGGACTATGTGGCTTGGCCAAGCAGAGAAGCCAAGGTCCAGAATCTTCAGCGCCTTTGTCAAATCCAGGAAGAATTGGGCTTCAAACTTCTTCGAAACGAAAGCATAAAAATTCAAAAAGGTAATTCCAGCATAGACCTAATTGGGGTAGAAAACTGGGGAAAAGGCTTTGCTCAATACGGGGATCTAAATAAAGCTACAGCCAATCTGGAGGGAAAAAGTTTTAAGATTCTGATGAGTCACGATCCCTCCCACTTTGATGAGGTAGTCAAAAAATTCTCCCAACTGATCCATCTCACCCTGAGTGGGCATACCCACGGGATGCAGTTTGGAATAGAAATTCCTGGATTTATCAGATGGAGTCCCGCTTCCCTTCGATATCCGAAATGGGCCGGGCTCTACGAAGAATTGGGCCGCTACCTCCACGTCAATCGGGGTTTTGGATTTTTGGCCTTTCCGGGAAGAGTGGGAATTTGGCCAGAGATTACGGTGCTGGAGTTGAGGAGGAAATAGGAATACATTAATATGACCTATGGAAAATCTAACTCTACCCTTTCTTTGAATCGAAAAAAGAGTAAAACTGGATTATCATCCCTCTGAATATTTAAAGCTCGCAACCTCTCTAGGTAAGAATTATCTTTTGTTTCAACCTCCTCTAATATATCTAATAACATAGGGGCATCTATCATGAATAGATGATATCCTGGTTGAGAACTGAGTTCTACACTAATTCCAATCGAATTGATCCCAGGAATAATAGTCAAATCATTCTCAATATTTTTTATTGGGTAAGCTATTTGTGACTTTTTATCCCAAATAGCCATTTTAGAGTAAATTCCTTCTCCATAGCCTAAAAACATAAAGTCAGAATGGACTTGTAAATTATTGGAAAAATAAGCCAAATTAAACTCCCTGGCCATATTGAGCTTACCTAGTTCAGAACCATTACTGATTCTTGAATAATCAATCTCCCGCTCTGAAAAGTGCACCCTGTAGATATTTTTGAGCTGATCACTATCAAAATCCAAAAAATATGGATTTTCTGTATCAGAAAAATAAAAACCTTCTTTATCCCATTTTGGAAAGATAAGATGATCCTTACCCATCCCATATTTGGATTGATCTTGAGAAAGAAACTTTCCATTTAAATCAATTTGCTTTAAAACCTTAAAGGACGAATCAAGAATAATAATCTGATTACTTTGATACGATTTATTCTCCCGAGTCAGGTGATACTTACTATTGAACCACTTGAAATCCGTCAATGGGCCTAGTGTATCTAATTTCAAATCGCGCCCTTTTTTCTCAAAAATGTTTTGAAAAACCAGTTTATTGGTAGCATTACTATAGATAATTATCTCTTCATCTGATAGGAGCTGTACATCTCTCTGAAATTTATACTCTCCCGGACCTTCACCTTCAGTTCCGATCAGCCTTAATAGATTCCCTTTCCAATCAAATTGAAAGATTCTCTGAGTGATTTTCCTGTCTGTTATAAGTATTTGCTCTTGATCAAAATACACGTCACTTACCTCCCCGATCAACTCCCTATCATCCAAAGGAACTATAAAACAGGTATCAAAAAATTGACTGGCTTTGAAGGTGATCGGCTGGTCAAGGTCAATCAAAATCTCTTTTTCTTCTGTATCAGATCGATACTCCTGCTCGGAGTTACAGGAAAACAATCCTATGACAATTAAAAAAAGAAAAGATCCTCTAAATATAGACTTCATAATTAGTCAGAAAACATCAATAGACTGTAAGTCATTTTTAAAAAAATCAACCTAGTCTTTACCTTTTTTCAGTCCTTCCCTAAGAGTTACCCACTGAGAAAGAACTATGAAGACCATCGCTATTGCGGTGAAATTGGGAACTCTATTTTCCTCAATTAACCACAAGCCACTATGCCATAAAGAAAGGCCTCCAATTACCAAAGCAATCAGAATCATGGCTATGTGAAATCTAAATCTTCGCTGACTCATGGGCCGATCAATATTACAAATTAGGGGATTAAATATTCAAGTTGGCGGATTGGAAATCCTATGATGCCTATTCAAGATTACAAACTTGAACAGCCGAAGAGTCAAATTCGATTAAAATTCCGCACCACTAGAATAAAAGGACCTCGGTGCCCAATACCCGTCTTTCATTCCATGCCTTTTTCGAAGTTCCGCAAAAAGGTAAAACTGCTTATTGGTAAAAGATGCGAATTGAGCCTCCAAGGGCCGCTTCTTTGATAGCTGCTTTTCCAAGTTATTCTCATTGGGACAGGAAGGAAAATTATAGTTCACCCAGAATTCCGGATGGTACCGGGCTTTTCCGGCAATAAATATCCAACCATTATACCACTCAATATGCGGGTGCAGGGATCGGTTGGGAGCCTCTCCAGTCACATCCATTTTATATTTTTCGCGGAGCTGATCCTTATCCAAATTGACAAATTCATAATCCATCGCATATAGCTCTGCATATTCCTTGACTTTCCAGACCTTTGGATTTTCCTCTGTCTCATAGCCATAGTCGGTGTAGTGATTGGCGTAGTTTACATAGGTAAATAGATAGTCTCCAGCTTCATTTCGCTGGTATTTGACTACCGCCTCACGCATTTTTTGGACATAAATTAAACGTCTATACTTGCTTTTTTCTTGCTCTTCTTCATACCGCTGCCGCAATTCCATCATATGTACTCCATAGTCCTCCTGATCGATATAAAAAACTGCATCTTCTAAGAGACCATAATTACTAAATCCCCATTTCTTGGCTTTCCGCTTTACCCCAGAATTTTTCGCCTTGATCGCCAATACAAACACATCCCGATCACCGATCTTTTTACCCCCCAAAAGTTCATAATCAAACCAATCCACATTAAAATCCCACATCCGAAATATTAATTTGGGGAACAAACCATCCCCAATGGAGGATCTACCACCACCAGTCATAGTGGTTATAATTCCATAGTCCGATTTTTGAATTTGGTCAAAAGAAAGCATATTGTATTGGTTTCCATCCACGTTAGCCTTGGAAGCATGCTTTTCCTGATAGCCTTCTGAATGCAGATAACCCCTGGCTCGAGACATCCCCTGAATCGTATCATTCCCCCAGATCAGCTCTCTGTAAAATACCTCCATTTCATGTGGTTGACCATATTGGGTGCTGATCAGACTATCTTTGACTCGCTCTAGTATAACTTTAGGAGAAAAGTCCAATACTATGGCCTGATCTAAGTCATATTCGCTTGGAATCAGCTTGATCTCCAGAGACACGTTTCCCATATCTGCTACTTTCCTTTGCGTCAATTCAAAGCCGATATGCGAAAACACAACTTCCATCTCTGCTGTCGCCTGGGCGGGGATCTGAAAATTAAACTCGCCATCTTCATTGCTCACTGTCCCTTTGCCAAGGGATGTGATAATAATATTCACAAAAGGTATCGGCTCCCCACTATCCGCCCGGACTACTTTCCCGCTTGCAAGCTCCTGTCCAAGTCCAATAAATGGGATCAGAAAAATCGAAAGGATGAATGGGATCTTTTTCACATTCTAATTGAGGTTTAAGAGATAAAAGCCCTGCTTTTCATTTTGCTCGTCATAATATCCATCAGCCACGTAGCGCTCGCCTACTTTTCCCAAAATCCGAAATCTGCCCGGAACACTGAAATCTTCCATCAGCTTTTTATTTCGGTAAATCTGCAGTCGAAGGGGATTTCCTGTCTCATCCAATAAGTCTTGACGATCACTTCCTTGTCTGTATGTCCGAAACACCAGCCCCTCTTCCTCATCCACATAGATATCTTTATAGAAGCCCTCTCTATTTCTGGCATAATTGAAATATTTAACATCAAATGCCACATCTAACGTTTGGGACTCGACATAATCTGTGTTCATCCCGATACCCGCCTCCCCAAAACTATCTTTCAAATTCCAAGAAGTGTCATAGACATAAATCAGTGAGTCAGCCTCATAGGTGACATAGATCGAATTATCTGACGTCCAATGATAGTCCAACATCACATGAAAAGGAATGTATTCGTATTCCTCATAGCTGTCTGGACGGGTACCAAGCATCTCTACCATCATACCGTTGAATGGATTGACTTTTCCTAGAACCCGGCTATCCCGATAGTAGGACCTTGTCGTAAAGGCATTGAATAAAGGATGCTCCACGTCCAATTTAATAACCAAATGACCATCAGCTATTTCTGTAGTTTTAGGATTATGATGAAGCAACTCGTACATCTCGATGTATTCACCCTTTGGATTATCTAACATTTCCTCATAGCTGACCGTGGAAGCAGATTGAAAAACTGACTTTCCGACGTACTCCCATTCGGAATCATATTGATAAAAGCCCCAATCATGACGGATGATAAATCCAGCCTTGGTCGGAATAAGCTCCGAAATACCCTGGAGTTCCTCAGGCCCGTCTAGCTCTCGCTTTTTAATCCCCTTTGACCTACCTTCAATACTAAATTCTTCAATAATTCCATAAGCATTGTCCACATAGAACAACGCATCATCCTTAAGATAAAATGTACCTAGTTGAGAAGATTGAGTGGGTTCTACAAAAACAGTATCTATTGTTGTTTGTATTAATCCCTCTTTAGCTGAATCGTTGATTACATCTCTTTTTTCGGAACAGGCAAAACTAACCAAAAGAAATAAGAAGAAAGGGGTCTGAATGCGCAGACTCCCCTTTGATTGAAGTGTTTTAGGTGATTTCATCATCCGCATGTGCCATTATCACATCTTGACCTGAACGAGATACATTTTGCAGGAAGACAATCACCACCCTTACAAGCCGTGAATCCATTTTCCGGGCGTTTTTTATCACAACTACTATCAATTGATTTACCAATTTCTATTGCTGCATCAGCAATTGCTTTGATAACGGTTGCATCTTGAGCAGTTGTCCTTGTTGAAGGAAAAAAGCTCAGGCAAAACAACCCTGCAATTAGTAATGAAACATTGAATTTCATTTTAAATCTGTTTGGCTTTGTAATACTTGTTTGTCTCATCATTATTTTGTTTTAGTTAGACATTTAATTTAGAATAACCAAACATAAATACCAGTTGGTGAAATAATCTTTCACCGAATTAAGATTTTTCAGAAAAAACATAACTTTCTTCCTGCTTCGAATAACTAATCTCCTGCTCCAAGCATAATCGAAGGTCATCCAAAATATGATAGACCATTCGCTTCGTCACCCCAATTTTGCTAGCCAGCTCTCCCGGACTCCCTGTCTTCTTCTTTTCGATCAGTTCGATTAGATATTTTGTCCGTTCATAGTATTTCAATCCTGCCATGATAATTTTTTCAGATTACAAGGTTTAAAATTGATTTTTGTAATACTTGATGCTGCCAGTTTAAAATCACGAAGAAAGAATCTTCAGAAATATTAATATCCAAATAAGTATGGAAAGTATCATCTAAAATAGAGACTACACTCCCGAAAAACCATTCTCAATAAGCGGGATGGGGACACAAACTGAATTGAATCCCATTAGCTTTCAACCTTTTTGAGATCGGTATTTCAAGTCGAACTAGATTATAAATCGAAATAGACAAACAAATGTTTCAATCGAAATCATCTAGAAATATTTAAAAAATACTTAAAAAGTATAAAAAAACAGAATAATATTCTAGGACCCCCTCCATTCGGAAAATAATTCTTTCCGAACCAAAATTTCCTACTGAAAACAAAATTAAATTTTTAGAGAAAATATGATTTTTTTTTTATTTGACTATCCTGATCCTCCTTATGTAAACCTTAAAGTGAGCCCTGGCGGACTCAAAGCTTAGGGACGTCTTTTGAGGTTTTTAAAATCTCAAAGTATTTTTCCATCATCCAAAGTATTCAGAATCTGTTTTTTAATCAAAAAATCCTGCTTTCGGAAAAGCAGGATAGCGGGAGACCACAACGCTTGAATTCAAAACCTTCGAGTCCGCTGTGGCGGACTCAAAGCCTAGGTTCAACATACTAAAACCTTCGAGGTCTGAGAGACCTCAAAGGTTACTTCAGATTTTTATACCGAATTCGCTTTGGAGTCACATCTCCCAACCGCTTTTTCTTGTTTTCCTCATAGTCTGTGAAGTTTCCTTCAAACCAATACACCTGAGAATCTCCTTCGAAAGCCAAAATATGGGTACAAATCCTGTCCAAGAACCAACGGTCGTGGGAAATGATCACCGCGCAGCCACCGAAGTTTTCCAAAGCTTCTTCCAAAGCTCGTAGCGTGTTTACATCCAAGTCGTTGGTAGGTTCATCCAAAAGCAGCAGGTTGCCGCCTTCTTTGAGCATCATGGCCAAGTGAACTCGGTTCCGCTCTCCGCCGGAAAGCACCCCGACTTTCTTCTCCTGATCTGCTCCGGCAAAGTTGAACTTGGACACATAAGCACGGGAGTTCACTTCCTTGTTGCCTAGCTTCATATGTTCATTCCCATCCGAAATAATCTGATACACCGTCTTATTCGGATCCAAAGAATCATGCTCCTGATCCACATAAGCCAGTTTAACGGTCTCTCCGACTTCGAAATTACCTGAATCAGGCTTTTCCTGCCCGGTGATCAGTTTAAACAAAGTGGTTTTACCGGCACCATTTGGACCGATGATTCCGACGATCCCGCCTTGTGGCAAAGCAAAACTTAGATTTTCAAAAAGCAACTTATCCCCATAAGCCTTCGAAACATTATTTACCTCAATGACTTTGGCACCCAATCGCGGACCCGGCGGGATGAAAAGCTCCAACTTCGCTTCTTTCTCTTTTGCTTCTTCTCCGACCAGTTTATCATAAGCATTTAGACGGGCCTTGCCTTTAGACTGTCGGGCTTTGGGAGACATACGAATCCATTCCAATTCCCGCTCCAAGGTCTTCTGACGCTTGGATTCGGTTTTTTCTTCCTGCTTTAGTCGGTTTTGCTTTTGCTCCAGCCAAGAGGAATAGTTTCCTTTCCAAGGAATCCCTTCTCCCCGATCCAGCTCCAAAATCCATCCAGCCACATTATCCAAGAAGTATCGATCGTGGGTCACGGCAATGACTGTCCCCTTGTAATTTTTCAAGTGCTGCTCTAGCCAGTGGACAGACTCTGCATCCAAGTGGTTGGTAGGCTCATCGAGTAAAAGTACATCGGGCTCCATAAGCAGGAGACGGCAAAGGGCTACCCTTCGCTTTTCTCCACCTGATAGATTGGCCACATTGGCCTCAGCAGGTGGAAGTCTCAAGGCATCCATCGCTTTGTCCAGCATGACATCCAGTTCCCAAGCATTGGCAGCGTCCAGTTTTTCCTGAACCTCTCCCTGACGCTCGATCAGCTTATTCATCGCATCCGGATCTTCCATCAGGGCAGGATCCATAAATTTTTCATTGATCTCTTCAAATTCTTTGAGCAGATTGACCGTGTCAGCTACGGCTTCCTCTACTACTTCTTTGACTGTTTTGGTTGGATCGAGCTTAGGCTCTTGCTCCAGCATCCCGACTGTGTATCCGGGAGACCAAACCACCTCACCCAGGAATTCCTTATCAATGCCTGCAATGATCCGGAGCAAGGAAGACTTACCCGAGCCATTCAAACCTAGGACACCGATTTTGGCTCCATAAAAAAATGAGAGATAGATATCTTTGAGTACTTTTTTCTGTGGGGGATAGACTTTTGATACCCCTGCCATCGAAAAGATGATTTTTTCTGCGCTCATGCGTTGAATTTTTCCTGAAAATTTGCGTTAAATAGCAAAGATGCAAAAAAAGGCCATTCTTAGGATAAGTGCTTTTGAATTAATTAATTTGCGGAAAATTGAAAGCGACCACCTAACCTAAGTAGAGCAATGGAGCATCCGTACGGATATATTAAAGACAACAAGGTCTTTCTGAAGGGATTTTTGGGAAAACCTGATCGGGAAATTGGGGAGGTGAAAGAAGATGAACCTTCGACCATTGCCTATTTTGAGGATAGATTTGCTCAGATTCAGGAGAAGGTAGAGAAGCTCAAAAAGGATATTGAGGAAAACCAAAACAAGGGTTCCTTCCTCATGAAGCTCATTCACCTGCGTGATTCGCTCTATGAATCCGATGCTTTGGGTGATTTCGTGCCGATGATCGAAGAGCTGAACGGCCTGGAAGAATACCTCAATGAAATCATCCAAGCCAATCGTGCCAAAAACCTAGAGATCAAAAAGGGTCTTATCCAAGAGGCAGAAGCCCTCAAAGATGATACAGATTGGAAAGAAACAGCGCAGGCATTTAAGGACCTAAAAATGCGCTGGATCAAAACCGGTCCGGTAGAAAAAGAACTCGAAGAGGAGATTGAAAATCAATTCCAAGAAGCGGTTCAGCATTTCTTCGAAAACCGTAGGCATTTCTTCGAAGGCATGGCTCTGCAAGCAGAGGAAAACATCAAGATCTACGAGTCGCTGGTGGTACAGGCCCGAGAAGCTCATGACTTGCCAGATGCGAAGATGGCTTTTGAGATCAGCAAAAAAATCCAAAGGGAATGGAAGTCTGCGGGGAAAGTTCCTGCCGAAAAGCGTCAGCCTCTTTGGGATGAATTTTCCAAGCTGAACAACCGAATCTTCTCGAAATACAAGCGAACACTCAATCCAGGTCCACAAATGCATCCCCGAGAGGTGATGAAAAAGGTGGAAACGCTGACTGAAGAAATCAAGAAACTGGCAGGAAAGGACACTTCACCTGAGTTGATCGCAAGAGCGAAGGAAATTCAGCAAGAATGGAGAAAGCTTCCTCCCAGAAAACCAAAAGACGCGAATTTACTAGCGCGGTCCTTTCAATTCTTCTCAGACATTGTTTTTGAGAAAGCTTTCTTGGACAAGCTTGTGCATGGAAAATATGCTGATTTTGATCAAAAATCTGAAATGGAACAAAATCAGATCAAAACTGCTTTACTGAGAGATCTTCTTCATCGAGATCAGACAGAATATGAGACTGCTCAAAACAATTCGGACAACTTTCAGGTCAGGAGCAGCGATTTTGAAATCATGATGAAGAAAAAGTTATTTGGACTGAAGCGGAAAGTAGACGTAAAAAATTATGTTTTGAAGCAACTTTCTCAGAAATAATCAGTACAAGCTTAAATATTTAAAAAAATAGATAATTTTGCAGCCTTTAAAATCCGGAACACTCTAAAACGAATACTATGTACTGGACACTCGAACTAGCCTCCTATTTGGAAGATGCTCCATGGCCAGCGACCAAGGACGAATTGATTGATTATGCAATTCGCTCTGGTGCACCGATGGAAGTGGTAGAAAACCTCCAAGAACTGGAAGATGATGGAGAACCTTATGAGACCATCGAAGAAATTTGGCCGGATTACCCGACCAAAGATGATTTCTTCTTTAATGAAGATGAATATTAATGCCAAAGCCTCGGATTTTTTCGGGGCTTTTTCTTTCTACTTGGGATTTTAAATTCCCAAGACCTGCCTCAGTCGGGAGTACCCGGTCTTGCTCACAGGTAGCTTTTTCCCATTTCTCAAAAAGACTAAATAGCTATCCTTTTCATACGGCTCTATTCGAGTGACTTCATTGAGATTCAAGATATAGGACCGGTGAATCCGAGCAAAACGATCCGGCGAAAGCGCTTCTTCCAAGGACTTCATGGTCATCTTTTTTAGAAAAGTCCCTGATTCGGTGACAATATTGACATAGTCATCTGCCGCTTCGAAGTAGTTTACCTGATCCACAGGGATAATTTTGATTTCATTTTTCACCCGAACTACGAGACGCTGACTTTTTTCGGCAAGCGATGAAATAGCCGAATTTTGCCCACCTTGCTCCACTTCATATCGCTCCAGAAAACGGTTTAATGCTTGCTGGAATCGTGATTTAGAAAAGGGCTTCAACAAGTAATCTATCGCCTTGGTGTCAAAAGCAGCTAGCGCATACTCATCAAAAGCCGTGGTAAAAATCACAGCAGGAGGCTCATCCAAAAGCTCCAGCATCTCAAAGCCTGTTATTTTCGGCATCTGAACATCCAGAAAAATCAAGTCAGGTTGATGCTTTTGAATGGTTTTCAATCCTTCAAATCCATCCTGACATATTTCCAAAATTTTGAAACGACTATCTGATCTCAGAAATTCTTCGACTATACCCGCAGCTAGGGGTTCATCATCGATAATGAGGGTTTTGATCATTTTGGCTGGGGGATTTTCAAAGTGACAGTAAATATATTTTCTTCTGAAAGGGTGCTGAGCAGATCATTTCTGCCAAAAAGTAAATAAAGCCTTCGCTTCACAGAACTCAGTCCAAAGCCCAATCCTTTTTGTTGGGGAACTTCAGAATCGTATGGGTTCTGCAATTTGACCAAAAGATAAGGCGACTCGACACGAGCCTGAACTCGAATTTGAACCTCTCCCCTTACTCCATACAACCCGTGTTTGATTGCATTCTCAAGGAGAGGCTGAATCAAAAGCTGTGGAATCTGCAACTCACGGGAATCATCTGAGATATCAAATTCGACTTTAAGTCTATGTCCGAAGCGTACCTTTTCGATTTGAAAATACATCTCCAAGTACTCCAATTCCTCCGATAAAGTAGTCCAGGACTTCAGATCCTTTCGGATAGTTCCTCGCAGAAAATCTGATAGCAACAATACCATTTCTCTGGCTTTTTCAGGCTGACTGACTACCAAAGCGCTGATGGAATTGAGACTATTGAACAAAAAATGAGGTTGCAATTGCTGCCTCAATTGACTCAACTCGGCTTCCTTGCTGAGCTCCAGCATATGCAATTCGCGATCCTGACTTTGCTCCTGCTCCTCCAATCGGGAGACAAGCATGGCTATCAGGCTAATCATCACTCCAGCCAATGCCAAAATAGCCCATCTCAAATAAAGGTTTTGCTTTAAAAAGTCCACATAATCAGGATAATCGACAAATATCCAAGCCATAGTCAGCTTATGGATAAATATCAAAAGGAATGAAAGTGCAAGAGGCAAAGCCAATAGAATTAGAATCTTCCCACTTTTAGGATTGTAAAAAGTGAAAATCCGGTCCAAGACCGTAACCATCCCAATAAAAACCAACGAGAAAACACTACTATCCACTCCAGCAATCAGATCCTCTACATCGTAGTAGCTCAGAACCAGAAAAGTGCCAAGGAGCCAGGCTAATCCCGCTCCTTGGATAATCCAATGGTATGTTTTGGTAGATCGAAAAGCTCTAGCAAGCATTTAATGCTGATTTTTTCTTCAAAATCAATTAAAAGGATTTGATTTCCAAACCGCCGAAGAAACAGGTACCTCGAAGAACCAATACTTTCTCCGGATCTACTTCAGTCTGACTATACATTCGCTTATCTTCTACTCCTGCTGCAATATTGGTGACTTCGACACGTACATCCCAATGAGGAGGCACGATCAACTTTGCTCCACCAAATATCACATCCACTTGAAGATTTACAACTCCCTTAAAGTCAGCCTGCGTCAAGTCTAAATCGATTCCTCCAAATGCTGCAGTCAGTTTACCACCTTCAAATTTCTTGGATAATACTCGCTTATTTACTCCTGAGAAAATCGCATCGATGTTGACCCGATCATTGTAAGAGATCCCCGAAACACCCTGAAAATTTCTCTTTGCTCCTTCATAGGTATTTGACTTGGCCTGATCTGAATCGGATTGATCCTCCGTCCCGCTAGAATCACTGGAGTCCAAAGGACTTGATTTGAATTGCTTATTATGCATTTGCTGCTGCACATTCTCCATGATTCGTTTTTCCTTTTGCTTTTGCGTGATGAGGTAGATACCCAATGCTATCAAGCCGAGGGGAAGCAGGTAATTTTCGAGACCGAAATCAAAATAGAACTCCCGCTCTAGCAGGAAATACACCCCGAAAAAGAGCATGATAAATCCAAAAAAAGATTTGAATTGATGCTTGATGGATACCACTAATCCGATCACTATCAGGATCATAGGCCAACTCAACAGCCAATCAGGGTAGAAAAAACCGATCTTTCTGAGAAGTAGAAGGACACCTAGGCCGAGAATGATAAATCCGAATATCAGACCTCCGTCATTGCTTGATTTTGGTTTAGAATAGTTTGCCATCGCTTTGTTTGTTTAAAATTGATGATCAAAACTATCTCTGCTACCGCCAATTCAAGAATGCTATTCGACTAGGCTGTTGAAAAATCGGTGAATACTCCTAAAAAGTCGGTAAAAACACAATGGAAATTTACCGACCACTTCTCTTTTCGGCCAAATATTCTGCGTAATCCATATCCTCCGGTGTGGTAATCTTGATATTTTCTGGATTTCCGGAAATGAGTGTGACTTCCCAGCCCTGATGCTCATAGACAGTCGCATCGTCTGTAAACTGTGGTAATTCGGTAACCTGAAAAGCCTTTCTGATCCGCTTCAAATCAAAGGTTTGTGGAGTCTGTACCAAGCGGAAGTATTGACGCTCTTGATAAAAGTTTTTCCCATCGTCGGAAAGCTTTCGAATGGAGTCTTTCAAGGCAATCACAGCTACTGCGCTTCCTTTTTCTGCAGCTTTTTCAAAACTCTCCTGGATGACCGACACATTCACAAAAGGTCGCACACCATCGTGGATAGCCACTAAGCCTTCCTCAAAAGAGATTGCGGAAATCCCGTTTTTAACAGACTGAAATCTGGAATTACCACCCGCTACTAGCTGATGGGGTATCTGGAACTGAAACTTCTCACAGAGCTCGTTCCAATAAGCAAAATCGTCTTTGGGAATCACCAAAATCAATTCAATCGCTGAATCCACTTGATGAAAAACTGATAAGGTATGCATCAGAATTGGCAACCCTGCTATCGGAAGATATTGCTTGGAGATCGGTGCACCCATACGCGTCCCTCGACCTCCGGCTACTAATACAGCCGCTTTTTGCATTTTATTTTTTTGCAAATCTAAAGTTTCAAAATTTACTTCAGGTCAATTCCTGATTAAGTCCCTGTAAAAATAAAAAAAGCTCCTTTTGGGAGCTTTAGTATTTAGAGAATCAGCATGGCATCTCCGTAGGAGAAGAACCGATACTTTTCTTTGATTGCTTCTTTGTATGCTTTCATGATCAAATCATAGCCTCCGAATGCCGCTGCAGTCATCAATAAAGTAGACTCAGGCAGATGGAAATTCGTAATCATCGCATTGGCGATCTTAAACTCGTAAGGCGGAATGATAAACTTATCAGTCCATCCGCTGGAAGCTTTCAGATGATTGCTGGCAGTCACAGAAGATTCCACCGTCTTGAGAACGGTCGTACCTACTGCTACCACGCGCTTTTTGTGATCTAGGGCTTCGTTGACAAGCTTGACGGTTTTCTCAGGAATATCATAATTCTCTGAATCCATCTTATGCTTCGTCAAGTCTTCGACATCTACTTGTCTGAAAGTACCTAGACCCACATGAAGCGTAATCGGCGTCACTTCGATACCTTTCAGCTCCAATCGCTTCAAAAGATGCGGCGTAAAGTGAAGCCCTGCTGTAGGGGCAGCTACTGCACCGACATTCTTCGCAAAAACAGTCTGATAGCGCTCGCGATCTTCAGGCTCTACTTTTCTTTCGATGATTTCTTTCAACAATGGAGTCTCTCCCAAGGTATCTATCGCCTTGTAAAACTCCTCGGGAGTGCCATCGAAAAGGAATCTGATCGTACGACCTCTGGAGGTGGTGTTGTCAATGACTTCAGCCACTAAGTCAGAATCGCCGAAGTAAAGTTTGTTTCCTACACGGATTTTTCTCGCAGGATCTACGAGAACATCCCACAGTCGGAGTTCAGGATTGAGTTCGCGAAGAAGAAAAACTTCGATCTCAGCTCCTGTCTTCTCTTTGTTGCCGTATAATCTTGCTGGAAACACTTTGGTGTCGTTGGTGACAAAAACATCACCTTCGTCAAAATAATCCAGAATATCTTTAAAAGATCGATGCTCAAATTCCCCGGTTTTACGGTGAACGACCATCAAGCGTGATTCATCCCGATTGGGCGTTGGATACAAAGCAACAAGCTTTTTGGGGACGTCAAATTTGAAATCTGATAATTTCATAGAGAAGTTTTAGATGAATGGGATTCTTTAGAGTTTTTTCACTCTAAAAAGTGCAAAGATAAGAATATAATGTGCAAAATCCGCTAACTTTAGAGATTGATTTCACCAACTATAATGCCATGTTATTTTTGAGACTTTCTTGGGAAAGCTTCCGGTTCGCTATCAACGCACTGAAATCTAACCTTACCCGTACCACCCTTTCACTTTTGGGTGTGACCGTAGGTATATTCGCGATCATCGCAGTATTCACACTGGTAGACTCCCTAGAAAACAATATCAAATCATCCTTTTCCTTTCTAGGAACCAACGTAATTCGTGTTGACAAATTCCCCTTCCAGTCAGGCCCTCCCGGAAATTTCCCCTGGTGGAAATATTTCCGAAGACCCAATAGCACCGTAGAGGAATATGAATTTCTAAAAAGCAGATTGACCACCGCTGAAGGTATCACCATCGCAGCTTCTGCTAGCACCACTGTTGCAGCAGGAAGTAATGCTTTCCAAGGTGTACAATTGACCGGAGCCTTCGAAGACTACTCAGACGTCTATGATGTACCCATCGAACAAGGGCGTTTTTTCAACGGAAATGAAATCAAAGCTGCCCGAAACCTGGCAGTAATTGGAAAAACTATCGCCACCACCCTATTCCCTAATGAACCTGCACTCGGCAAAGAATTCAAAATGCGTGGACTTAAGTTTGTCGTAGTAGGTATCTTGGAAGAAGAAGGTAGTGGGCTATTTGATCTTCCATCCAAAGACGAGGCCTGTATCATCCCCTACCCAACTTTCACCAAGCTTTTCAATACCGGGAAAAACGGCATCAATCCCACCATTGCAGCCAAAGGTACAGAAGAAGATGTGGGTTTGGTCAATGTTGAAAATGAAATGATTGGACTTCTAAGGGCAAAACGAGCTTTAAAGCCAACCGAAGATGATACGTTTTCTCTAAACAAAACTGAATTCCTCCAAAATACCATCGGGTCTGTATTTGATGTAATCTCGGGTGCAGGCTGGGTGATCGGAGGATTTTCGATCCTTGTGGGAGGCTTTGGTATCGCCAATATCATGTTTGTATCGGTACGCGAGCGAACCAATATCATCGGAATTCAAAAGTCACTGGGGGCTAAGAATTACTTTATCCTTTTCCAGTTCCTTTTTGAAGCGGTCTGCTTAAGTCTAATCGGAGGAGGGGTTGGTATCATCTTGGTTTATTTCTTGAGCTTTATCCAATTGGGAAGCCTTGAGCTTGTGCTTTCGCCTGCCAATATCATTCTAGGCTTAGGCGTCTCATCGATTATCGGAGTGGTATCTGGTATCGTACCGGCAACCCTGGCCGCCCGACTAGATCCTGTAGAGGCGATTCGAACAGCTTAAAAATAATTGCTATTAAAAAAGGGGAGCTTTCAACGGCTTCCCTTTTTTTTGTTTCGATAAAATTTATTCTCCGAATCGATCAAGTCTTCTGACCGCCTTGCTATTCTTCTTCTTTCTTTAGAGACCGCCTTTACTTCATGAGACTGCCTGCCCTCCGGGAGGCGGGCCACGCTTCGCTCGCAGTGACGATTTTTCTCAGACTTCTATTCCTCCATATCACCTGCCGGATCAACTGGAATCAGACCTGAAGCAGCTTTGATTTTGGTTTCTAGCTCTTCCATCAATTCAGGATTGTCTAGAATTAGGTTCTTCACCGCATCTCGACCTTGACCTAGTTTTTCACCATTATAAGAGAACCATGAGCCGGCTTTCTTGATAATATCAAACTCAACTCCCAAGTCAATGATCTCCCCGACTTTGGAAATTCCCTGTCCATACATGATGTCAAACTCCACCACTTTGAAAGGAGGGGCCACCTTATTCTTGACCACTTTGACACGAGTACGGTTACCGGTGACATTGTCAGCACTTTCCTTGATCTGCCCGATACGACGAATGTCCAGACGTACGGAAGCATAGAATTTCAAGGCATTACCACCCGTAGTAGTCTCAGGATTTCCAAACATCACCCCGATCTTTTCGCGAAGCTGATTGATAAAAATACAAGAACAACCCGTCTTATTGATTGCACCGGTGAGCTTACGCAAGGCCTGAGACATCAAGCGAGCCTGAAGACCCATTTTGCTATCTCCCATTTCACCTTCCAATTCACCTTTTGGCACCAAAGCAGCCACGGAGTCAATCACGATAATGTCAATTGCTCCAGAACGAATCAGATGCTCAGCAATCTCGAGAGCTTGCTCACCATTGTCAGGCTGTGAGATCAAAAGGTTCTCAGTATCGATCCCCAGTTTCTCGGCATAGGTCTTATCAAAGGCATGCTCCGCATCAATAAATGCCGCTAAACCACCAGCCTTCTGCGCTTCGGCAATGCAATGCATAGTCAAAGTCGTCTTACCGGATGATTCCGGACCATAAATCTCAATCACACGACCACGGGGAATACCTCCAACTCCCAGAGCCAGGTCTAAACCAAGCGAACCTGTAGAAATAGCAGGGATATCCGCTACGTGATTGTCACTAAGCTTCATGACAGTCCCCTTACCATAGGCCTTCTCCAGTTTATCGATGGTCAGTTGTAGTGCTTTTAATTTTTCTGCGTTATTACTCATGTGGATATTGATATAGATATTTCAAATAAAGTTAAAACTTGCTAAGCCATGGCCAAAATCATCCGCCGACTTGCTTTCGATAGGCAAATTCGTATTTTTCGTCACTATTCGGCATGCTTTTTCGTACCAAGCATAAAAATACCAGCTTTTTGTCAGGGATTGTCATAAAAGATGAACGTAATTACTAAAATAACATCACTTCTTCTCGCTTTGGCTCTTTTTCAGCCTTCTCTATGGGCTCAGGAAAAAAACTTTCCTTTCACCTACGGGGAGGAGTTGAATTTCGAAGTAAGCTATGGCTGGTTTAACCTAGCTGATGCCAAAATGGTCATTGCCAAAAATCCCGAGAAAATCGAGGACAAGGAGCATTTCAAAATCGACGTTTACGGGAAAACCAAAGGGGCCGCCACCATTTTTGGAAGAGTAAATGACAACTGGGGCACGATCTGGAATAAAGAAACCAAACTTCCCTCAAGATCTTACCGACACATCGAGGAAGGCAGATACCGAAAGCATGAAAAGGTGTATTTTGACCATCAGGAGAAAAAAGCCGTCATGGAACTCTACGATCGGGAGAATAAAAATCTGGAGAAGGTTCAGGAATTTGATCTTCCCGGCAGCGTGCAAGATATCGTCAGTGGATTCTATTACCTCCGGACTCTAGACTTGTCTAAAATGAACAAGGGACAGAATGTAAACATCAAAGGTTTCTTTGACAAAGAAATATATAACATAAAATTAATCTACGAAGGTCAGGAGAAAATCAAAACCGACCTGGGCGAGGTAGATACCTACATTTTTTCACCACAAATCCCCAAGAACAAACTTTTCCGTGGCGAATACCCTGTGACTGTCTGGGTGACTCAGGATCAAAACAAAATTCCTGTGAAAATTAAGGCCAATCTCTTTTTGGGATCCCTGAATCTGGACCTGAAATCAGCCAAAGGACTCCGCTATTAACAGTCATAAATTCTTAACCCTGTCTTAACATTTCGGTCAAGGAAAGTCTCTGGGATTGATGTAAATTGGATAATTGCTGAACTAGGCCTTAAAAACTTGCTGCCTATCCTCAAATATTCTTTAATTTTATCCAAAATCAACTCCAAGAAACCCAATGGGCGACAAGAAGAAAATCAAAGTCCTGGTCGTAGATGACGAGCCGGACATTGTTGAGATTCTAAAGTACAACTTGCAGAAAGAAGGATACGACGTCGAGACTGCCGAAGACGGAATCAAGGCGGTGAAAAAAGCCTCCAAGTTTCATCCCGATGTCATACTACTCGATATCATGATGCCCAATCAGGATGGAGTAGAGACTTGCCTTCAAATCCGGCAAATTCCTGAGTTGAAAAATACCTTCATCATCTTTTTGACCGCTCGAATGGAAGAATACTCCGAAGTAGCTGCCTTTGATGTGGGTGCAGATGATTACATCACCAAGCCCATCAAGCCCCGAGCGCTGATGAGTCGGATCGCGGCGCTTTTCCGAAGGGAATCCAAAAAAGAACAGGAGCAGTCGCAAATCAGCATTCGAGATCTAGTCATTGATCGAGGCAGCTACACGATCGAAAAATCAGGCAAAACCATCACCCTTCCCAAGAAGGAATTCGAACTGTTGTTTTTCCTTGCCAAAAACCCTAATATGGTATTTAGTAGAGATGAGCTTCTTCAGAATATTTGGGGTGCTGACGTATTTGTCCTGGCCCGCACCGTGGACGTACATATCAGAAAGGTTCGCGAAAAAATCGGAGACGACTACATCACTACTGTCAAAGGTGTAGGATACAAGTTCGATTTAGGATAATTCATGCTCAAAACTTCCCGGGGGATTTCTTTTGTACTGGCTTTAGCCATTGCCTTGCTCGTCGTGGCATTTTTATCCTTGCTCGATGAGGCAAGCTTTATTCTTATTTTGGTCGCAGGCGGCTTGGCTTTTTCATCTGCTTACCTGCTGATCACGATTACGCTGGAATTTTTGGTCTTTAGGGAGATCGGAAACATCTACACCATGCTGGAGAAGATTCAGAAAAAAGATCTCTCCGAAATCTCTGACAAAAAATCAAAGTCTTCCATCTCTCCGCTGCGAAAGATCAATGCCGTGATCAATTCCTATGCAGTTGCAAGACAAAAAGAAATCGATGCACTTCAGAAAAACGCGGAATTCAGAAGGGAGTTTATCGCGGATATCTCCCATGAGCTCAAAACACCCATTTTTGCCACGCAGGGCTATATACACACCTTATTAGATGGGGCGATTGATGATAAGCAGGTACGGATGAAATTCCTGAAGCGAGCTGCCAAAAGCCTCGACTCCCTTGATAATCTAGTCCAGGATCTTCTGACGCTCAATCAGATGGAAAGCGGAGTGATCAAATTTGTCTTTGAAGACTTTGATCTGAAAGAAGTCATCGAAGAGGTCATGGAAGAGCTCGAGCATAAGGCCAGTAAGCGAAAGGTTCAGATCGATTTCAACTACGAAGCAGATAAGAACTATATCACTCATGCCGACCGGCAAAAAATCTATCGGGTCTGTCAAAACTTGATCTTCAATGCAGTCAAATACAATCATGACAAAGGAGAAGTCATCATTGGATTGAAAGCTCACAAAAATCATATCCAAGTCGATATCAAAGACGATGGACAGGGAATCCCGCCGGAAGACTTGAAGCGGATTTTTGAGCGATTCTATCGGGTGGAGAAAAGCCGAAACAAAAAAGAAGGAGGTACTGGACTCGGTCTCGCTATCGTCAAGCATATCTTGGAGGGGCACAAAAGCAAAATCTCCGTCAGCTCCACCGTGGGCAAAGGCTCGATTTTTAGTTTTTCTTTGCCTTTGGTGAAAGTATCAATTGAGGAGGGAAAAGAAGAAAGTCAAAAAACCTAAAGCGATTTACTGACCTTTCTTAATCCGAAAGTAGCAAATCGAAATAGGATGGATCTATCTCCATGACCGGAAGAGGATTTACAATTATCAAGGAGTGATTATATCATCCCTAATACACAAAGAAATGATATTCAAGCCATTTTATCTATCCTTAAATTAGCCGACTAGAAAAAAAACGCTCATAATCCCTTGTTTTTTTTAGTTTAAATTATTTAGTTTATAAACAATTTCTTTTAAATTTTAAATTCTTTCAACATGAAACATTTACCCCCCCTAGTTAAGCAGTTCAAAAAGCTGACATTTGGTATTTTTATTCTGGTTGTATTTAGTTGTCAGCAATTTGAAACCAATGTGCCAAAAGTGGCCATTGAAGAAAATGATATCCACTATGTGGATATCGATCAGGCTAAGATGATTGCAAGGACTATTGAATTTCCAGTCAATCAAAGCTTCCATAAAAGCACTAACCAAGCAAGTCGAAAAAGCTTTGATATTGAGAAACTTGGGGCCAAAAAGATCAAAGAAAGCAAATCTCCCTTAGGAAAAAACAATAAAGCACTTTATCATATCATTAATTATGAAGGAGGGGGTTTTGTGATTTTGTCAGCAGATGATCGATTATCGCCAATTTTAGCATTTTCATACGACAATTCCATGCCACTCATTGGCGAGCATGAATTTCCGGAAGGCTTGGCAGATTGGTATTCCAATCAAAAAGAATTGGTTGAATTCATCCGGGATAATCCAAATGCGGAAGTTTCACAAAGTGGAGACATAGGTTCAACCTCTGGTATCAACTTTTGGGATCCTTGTGCCATCCAAAGGCAAATTACACCGGCAAATTTAAGTTATGATCCCTGTGATCCAGATGGAGACGGAGGGTGTGAAGATCAATACACCCAAGTAAGCCCATTACTTTCCACTGCTTGGGATCAAGGGTGTGATCCTACAACGGGAAATGGGTATAACCAATTAATGCCAGCTTTGAGCTGTTCTCCACAATGCGGCAGAGCTTATGTAGGTTGTGTAGCTGTTGCCATTGCGCAGGTCATGCGGTATCATAGTCACCCTCAAGGATATAATTACACTAGCATGCCCAATAATGAAGGAAATATCCACAACGCCACTTTAATGGCAGATATTTTCAATGCTTTTCCTTCAAGTGAACACATAATATTATGCAACGGAACTGGTATTCGTTATGATGATGACCACTATGCAAGCGTGATGACTGATTCCTTTGGATATTCATCGGCAACACAAGGAACGTATAATTCCTCCAGAGTACGAAGCAATTTAGACTTAGGGCGACCTGTCATTCTAGGTGGTGGTGGGTCAAATGGGACAAACTACGGTCATATGTGGGTAGCTGATGGCTATCTAAGAGCTGTTTATTGTTCTGGGCAAACATTACTAAAGCTCCATATGAATTGGGGCTGGAATGGACAAGGTAACGGACTCTTCAACTATGATGATTTTTCAGTGACTATTGGTAATGACACAAGGTCATTTAATAATAACAAATACATGATCTACAATATAATTCCTTAATTTAAAAACGATGAAAAATTTAATTTCTATATTCTCGATTTTGTTTTTGCTGATCGCAAGCTCCTGTAATGAAAATGAACAGCCTCAATTTTTTAATGTTGATATGATGGCTTTCATTACAGTGGTTGATAGGCAAGGCAACAATTTACTGGATCCAAATCAAGAGGGTGCTTATGACCCAAAAGAAATCAAAATTTTCTATGAGCGAAATGGGAATATGGAGGAATTCTATGAAGGCCACTTGGATATGCCTAGAAACTTCCGGATTGACCCTCCTGAATTTGAAAGAGATTATATCATGGCATTGGTTCTGGATTCAGAAAAAACAATCATCCAATGGAATGAGGCAGAGGCAGACACGATTCAAGCAGAAATTCATGATGATGGAGCAAGTGTTATTGTCAGGAAAGTATATTATCTAGGAGAATTAAAGTGGGATGCAGAAACAGCGACCAAGGGACGAGGATTTACCATCATTAAAGAAAGGTAATAATTCAATTGTCGGATTTGGTAGCTAAAATCCTTCTTGATAGAAGGATTTTTTTTGAGCTTTCATTTCTCTACCTTTGCATCCCAGTTGAAGAGACAGGGTAGAATCCATGAAGAAAGTAGACTTTGAAAAACTGATCCTGTTTGAAAACGCGGATTACCTGGTAATCAACAAGCCGCCCTACCTGTCGAGCTTAGACGATAGACATGAGGCGCAGAACATCCTGGACCTTGCCAAGATGCATACAGCAGATGCCCAGCTGTGTCATCGCCTGGACAAGGAGACCTCCGGATGTCTGGTGATTGCCAAGAATCCAGCCGCCTACCGGCACTTGGCGATGCAGTTTGAAAACCGAAAAGTCCACAAAGTCTATCATGCCGTCGTAGAGGGAATCCGCGAATACGATCAACAGCTCGTAGACCGCAATCTTATCGCCTCGGCCAAAGGAGTCGCCAAAGTCGGCAAAGAAGGCAAGCCTGCCCAGACGGTGTTTCACACCATCAAAACCTACCGGGCACATTCGCTGATCGAGTGCCGTCCCATCACGGGGCGTCTGCATCAGATCCGGATACATTTGGCTTACCTTCAGTCCCCGATTTGTGGGGATGAGCTTTACGGGGGACGGCCGCTTTATCTTTCTTCGCTTAAGCGTCGCTTCAATTTGAAAAAAGAGACCGAAGAATTACCCATCATGCAGCGGGTTTCTTTACATGCTTTTTCCATTGGATTTGAGGGTTTGGACGGAAAAGAGATCATCGTAAATGCTCCCTATCCAAAGGATTTTCAAGTCTTGGTAAATCAGCTGGAGAAAAACAGCTGATAATCAGCGGGAAAAAGTATTGCGAAATTCGGGTTTTTAAGGCTAAACCTATGAAATCGAACATTTTACCTATACTGTTTTGAAGAGTAGTAGGATGATGTGAGATTGCATGTGACCATTGAAAATGAACCTAACCACATGAAAATTAGGAAGTAGCCTTGGAAATATTTTGCATGGAAAATAAAATACTTCTATCTTTGTGTCCCTTTTTGGGGGTCGAAAACATTTAACAAGCTAAAAATTAAACAGTTACACAGTGGATACTTTAAGCTATAAGACCATATCTGCCAATGACGCGACTGTAGACAAGCAATGGGTGGTAGTGGATGCCCAGGCTGCAGTTTTAGGTCGATTGGCCAGTGAGGTAGCAAGAATCTTGAGGGGGAAAAACAAGCCCAACTTCACCCCTCACGTGGATTGTGGTGACAATGTCATCGTAATCAACGCAGACAAGGTCAGACTGACCGGTAGAAAGTGGGACGAAAAGGTATATGTACGTCATACCGGCTATCCCGGTGGCCAGCGTATCTCTACACCAAGATTGCTAAAGGAGAAATCCTCAGCTATCCTTGTAGAGAAAGCCGTCAGAGGCATGCTGCCTAAAAACAGACTCGGAAGAAAAATGTACGGTAATCTGTATGTGTATGAAGGTGCAGAGCATCCTCATCAGGCACAGCAGCCAAAAACCATCACGCTCTAATCGATAAATCATGGACGTAATCAATACAATCGGTAGAAGAAAAACCTCCGTAGCCAGAATTTACCTAGCTCCTGGAAAAGGTGAAATTACCGTCAACAAAAAAGCGATCGAAACTTATTTCCCATTCGATCTACACCAAATCGTCGTCAAGCAACCTTTGACACTCGTAGGAGAAGATGGCAACTTCGACATTCAGATCAATGTAGACGGTGGCGGAATCAAAGGACAGGCAGAAGCTGCCCGTATGGCGATCGCCAGAGCACTTTGTGAAGTAAATGAAGAGCACAGAGGCGCATTGAAAAAAGAAGGATTCTTGACTCGTGACCCAAGAATGGTCGAGCGTAAGAAGCCAGGACGTAGAAAAGCAAGAAGAAGATTCCAGTTCTCCAAGCGTTAATCGGAACTTCCTCCATTATATTAGAAACCAATTTATTTCATGTCAAAAATCGAATACAAAGACTTACTGGATGCTGGTGTTCACTTCGGACACTTGACGAGAAAGTGGGATCCCCGTATGGCTCCATTCATTTTTATGGAGAAAAACGGAATCCATCTGATCGACCTCAACAAAACCCTTGCCTGCCTCGAAGAAGCATCCGCCGCAGTCAAGCAGATCGTAAGATCCGGAAAGAAAGTGATGTTTGTCGCTACCAAAAAGCAAGCTAAAGACTTGGTAGCTGATGAAGCACGTCGTCTCAACATGCCTTACGTGACCGAAAGATGGTTGGGTGGTATGCTGACCAACTTTGCCACTATTCGCAAATCCTTGAAGAAAATGTCTTCTTTGGATAAGATGATGAAGGAAGATGCCTTCAAAAACATGGCAAAGAAAGAGAGACTGATGATCTCCAGACAAAAGGACAAAATGGAAACGGTATTGGGCGGAATCGCTGATTTGACCCGTCTTCCTGCAGCCCTATTTGTGGTGGACATCAAGCGTGAGCACATCGCCATCGCTGAAGCACACAAGCTTGGTATCCCTGTTTTCGCTTTGGTAGATACAAACTCCAACCCTAACGAGGTGGATTTTCCTATCCCTGCCAATGATGATGCGTACAAGTCTGTTCATCTCCTCGTAAAAGCATTTGGCGTGGCCATCGAAGAAGGTCTTGCTGAGCGCAAAAAGGAGAAGGAAGAAGCTAAACTTACCGAAGAGGAAGAAGCTAAAAGAGCAGTGGACGCAGAAACCAAAGAGTAAAATCCACACTGATTTTGAAATATTAAAAAATTGAACATCCGGCTCAGGTCGATGTTCAATTTTTTGTTTTAACCATTCGCCGGGCTCCTTAATCAAGGCGCCGGAAAAAAAGAATTTCTATCGTTTAATTCCATAAATAGATCAAAAATGGCAATTACTGCACAAGACGTAAACAAACTGAGACAAATGACCGGTGCCGGTATGATGGACTGCAAAAAAGCTTTGACCGAAGCCGAAGGCGACTTCGACAAAGCCGTGGACATCCTTCGTAAGAAAGGTCAAAAAGTATCTGCTTCCAGAGCAGACCGCGAGACCAAAGAAGGTCAAGTGGTAACGCACGTTTCCGAAGACGGAAAAACCGGAACCATCCTTTCTTTGACTTGCGAAACTGACTTCGTAGCCAAGAATGAGGAATTCGGAGCTTTTGCCAACACACTTTTGAACTTGGCAGTAGAAAAAGGAGCTAAGTCTGCTGAGGAGCTTTCTGCTTTACCTTTCGAAAACATCACCGTAGCTGAGAAAATCGTCGAAATGACCGGTAAAATCGGTGAGAAAATCGAAGTTTCTCACTTCGAAATCGTCAGCGCTGAAGCAGTAGTTCCTTATATCCACTCCAATGGTAAATTGGGTGTATTGGTAGGATTGACCAATACTTCTGGTGCTGATGTAGAAGAAGCTGGAAAAGACGTAGCCATGCAAATCGCTGCCATGAATCCAGTAGCAGTAGATAAGGATGGCGTGGATGCTTCTACGATCGAGCGCGAAATCGAAGTAGGTAAGGACCAAGCAAGAGCTGAAGGCAAGCCGGAAGAGATGCTGGAAAAAATTGCCCTAGGTAAATTGAATAAGTTCTACAAAGAGAACACCTTGCTAAGCCAGTCTTTTGTAAAGGACAACTCCAAAACCATCGCTCAGTACCTTGACGGTGTGAGTAAAGGAATGACTGTCGCTGCATTCAAGCGAATTTCTATCGGGTAATTCACTGACCCAAACTTATTCTTTAAACAGGCTGACCCGAAAGAGTCAGCCTGTTTTTTTAAAAAACTTACTCATCTTGAATAAAGGCCTCTTGAAAGTGAATTAACAGTTTCAATCGACCTTTACCGCTTCCTAAACAAGGGCTGCTCCAATCGGTAAACCAGCCCGAAACTATGAACTCCAGTCGCAAACCGATCCAATACACTTGTCGATAGAGAATAGGAGAGACGTAAGGATTTACTAATTTTCTCATTAGAATATCCAAGAATCAAGCTTGGACCATGAACCACTTCCGGTGAATAGAGATAGGTAGTCCTCATCAAAACTCCCTCCTGAATAAACGTAGATTTAGAACTCAAACTACTTCCATAAAACATGCGGTAGCCAATCCCGTAATCAACCTTTCCTCTACTTCCAAAATCCTTCTCCCATGCCAGATAGCTTTCAGCAGAGAGATTAGACCCGTACCACCAAGTATTGCATGTCTCGGGGTTTTGACAAGCTGGAGAATACATGAAGCCCAGTCGACTGACCCAATTCATTTTCGGGTTTTTAAAAATAGCCTTTTGCAAGCCAAGGAAAAAACCGAATGAACTATTTACGCCTTCCCCCACATAGGAGGTCTTTACAACACTTGCAGTACTGCCAATCTCCCACACTGCTCGCATTTTTCCCTGTGCATACCCTAAGGAACACAAGAATAATAATCCAATGAATGTCAATAAATACCTCATCAGAATCTAACAATTTTTGGTGCAAGTGTAAATTCAACTTTAGCTCCCTTATCACCAGCAGCATATGAATAAATGGCAATACCATCTTCCAAACCGTTGCCCACCGCAACGCGATAATTTCCATTAAGCTCACCGCATCTAAGCCATGCTTGATTGATGATGGTTCTATGCCTTTTCTTTTTTAATGATATGGTAGCTGATGCGGTTGGTTCAAAACCTGAGGATGTTTTTTTTGCTCCAAAAACAACCGAAACCTCATCTACTTCCCACCATGGTTTCTTAAATGCCATCACGATATTTTGATTGTAATTTATCTGCTCCCAAGAAGTTGCGATTAACCCATCATTTGGGATAAAATCGGTAAGCCAGTTAATTCCAACCTCCCCTCTCGCTATTTTTTTCTCATTAATAAACGGAACATTAGACTGGTTTGTCGAGGCATTTACCCAGATCGTTATCCGATTGGGATGCGGCCAGGGTCTAGTATTGTCAGTTAATCTAAAGTTTGGCATATACCACCTAACAATATCACCAGGCTGTTCTGTTGAACAGTCTACGCCAATTTCGTGAGGCAGCCTGGGCTCTACTGCAGGAGGACTTTCTATTGTTCCTCCGCTAATTCCTCCATCATCAGGAGGAAGAATTCCATCCTCAAAACTTCCAAATACTACCGTAGGATTATCAACCGCATAATCATCTCCGGCCAACACTTTTCCAGAGATGAAATAATTGGCTCCGCTGGTTCGGAATCGAATAAAATTCCCATCCTCACCCAGCTTTAAGCGATAGCCGGGCGTCTCCCCTTCCCAATCAGGATCCTCGGCCAAGCCTTCATCTTCCATCTCCTCGGTCCACCAAGATACGGTCAGCTCCTCAATGGAATCGGGATGAAAATAACCCACTAAGTACGGTGCCAGCATGGATATATCGTGGTTGTTTATAAAGTCAATCAACTCCTGAGGATCGAGATCCTCTCCGCTTGTCCGATGATTGGCTGCATTGCTGTAGAAGGCATTGACAATGGCAGAACGCTGTCGTGTCATGGGATTCTCGTTGGATTCAAACAGTCGCTTCAAGCTGTAATCAATATCTTCCTTGTGTTCATCGGCCTCAGCCAGTTCAAAGAGTTCACGGAGTGCTTCTCTGTCCTTAAAAACCTCTCCCATATACAAAGAGAGTTGCTCCAGCTTTTGCTCATAAATCTCCGGATCTGAGACTTCCAGCGTGTTGGTGAGATCCGTACCCGCGATTTCCTGCCCATGTTCTTGGCAAGAACTAATTCCTAATCCTATAAAGATTAGGATAGATAGATAGATTTTTTCATAAAAATTGGAATTAATGATTAACCAGACAATTATACGATCCGAAATAAACTAATACAAGTATTTTCGTTAAAATTTTAATTTCCTTAGTTATATATCTAATTTTTATTTATTCCATAATATATTGTTTGAATGTTTCGATTTAAAAACAAAACCTCTAGCATAAATTACCACTTCCCATATTCCAAAAGCAAAACCTAGAATAACTTGACTGTCTCTGCATTCAAGAGAATTTCTATTGGGTAATCATCCTGATCTGATTGATTTCAAAAACCCTTCTGGAGAAATCTAGAAGGGTTTTTCTTTAGTTCAGCACAAAGAAAAAGGTCACTGCTTCCAGCGACCTTTTTCTTATTTTTTTCCATTCAAAAATAAAAGCTTTTTGATCTAACTTCTTGTCTCTGATTTCTAACTTCTATTTTAGGGTTCCAATGCCGCTACACCTGGAAGTACCTTGCCTTCCATGTATTCCAGCAAAGCTCCTCCGCCGGTAGACACGAAGGACACCTGATCTCCATAGCCAAATTTATTGACAGCAGCGGCGGAATCTCCGCCACCGATCAAAGAGAATGCTCCCTGCTGGGTAGCTTCTACGACCGCCTCGGCAATCGCCTTGGTTCCTTTGTCAAATGATTCCATCTCAAACACACCCATCGGGCCATTCCAAAGAATAGTTTTGGACTTCAATACTGTCTCGGCAAATAGCTCACGGGTTTTAGGACCGATATCCAATCCCATCCAGCCATCTGGAATTTCACCCTTATTAGCCAAACCCTGCTCGGCATCATTTGCAAAAGCTTTCGAGATCACGGTATCAAGAGGCAGTATCAAGTTTACGCCTTTTGCTTTGGCCTTTTCCATCAGTTCCAAGACAAAGTCCAACTTTTCAGCTTCCAAAAGTGAATCCCCAATCGTACCTCCCTGTGCTTTCGCAAAAGTGTAAGACATACCTCCACCGATGATCAGATTATCCACTTTATCCAAAAGTCTTTCGATAATCAAAATCTTATCTGAAATCTTAGCGCCACCCATGATCGCGGTATAAGGACGCTCAGGATTTCCGAGAACCTTGTCGGCATTTTTCAATTCAGAAAGCATCACATAGCCACAAACTTTATCATAAAAATATTGAGCAATCACTGCCGTAGATGCATGTGCTCGGTGAGCTGTACCGAAGGCATCATTGACATAGATATCACCCATGCCAGCTAGTTTCTTGGCAAATTCAGCATCTCCTTTTTCTTCCTCTTTGTAAAAACGGAGATTCTCCAGAAGCAATACCTCCCCTGCCTTCAATCCTGCAGCTAGATTCTTAGCTTCAGACCCAATGCAATCCGGTGCAAACTTGACAGGGCGACCAAGAGCTTTCTCCAAATCGAGTAGGATGTTCTTAAGTGAAAACTTATCCTCAGGTCCGTTTTTTGGACGTCCAAGGTGTGACATCAAAATAGCCGAGCCTCCGTCATTCAAAATCTTTTGGATAGTAGGTAAAGCAGCTTGGATTCGGGTATCGTCGGTTACTTTTTGATTATCATCCAAGGGAACATTAAAATCCACACGGATCAGTGCTTTCTTCCCTTCAAAACTTAAATTATCGACATTTTTAATTCTAGGATTCATAATAGAATTTAGTTTAATAGATTTCAGTTTATTTCAAAAACTGCTTGAATTTATTAAGAATTCGGACAAAAAACGACTTTCGATCAGCCTAATGCCGCTGCTCGGCGAAGACGATCATTAATCGCTCGTCCTAAGCCCTCCTCGGGCATCCACTCTGCCAAAATAAGATTCACATCACTTTCGTCCAGACTTCGCATATAGCCAAAAAGATGGCGGGCTGCTTCGGCCAAATCAGCCGATTCACTCAGTTGATATTGGGGGAAATCTGCGGGAAGCGGAAACATCCGAGCTAGGCTTAATACCGCAAAACGCTCGCCTTTTTCCAAATATTCAGGAATCAATTTTTCCAAATCACCCACCAAAAATGGTTTTCTCGGTGCATAATGACTTTTGAGTAAGCCCGGTGCTGCGGGATTGGAACTGCTATGCGATCGAACCTCCACCTTTCCGACAATCTTTTCAATTTCCCGAAGGTCCAAGCCGCCCATTCGATAAATCACAACTTGATCTTCCTCCATCCCAACGATGGTGCTTTCTAAGCCTACCTGACAGGCACCTCCATCCAAAATATACTGAATTTCATCACCCAGCTGAGCCTGTACGTGCCCAGCCTGTGTCGGGCTGATGTATCCAAATGGATTGGCACTTGGCGCAGCTAGGGGGAAATCTAGCTCTACAAGAAGCTTCAGGGCGATTGGATGCTGTGGAACCCGAACCGCAACCCGATCAAGCCCGGCAGTTACCAAGTCTGAAATGATTTCTTTTTTGGGAAGTAGCAGTGTCAAAGGTCCTGGCCAAAAAGCTTTTGCAAGCTCTTCAAGCGATTGAGGGATTTCTTTTACAAAGGACTCCACCTTTTCCAAAGAGTTGGTATGAAGAATCAAAGGATCGAATGAAGGCCTGTTTTTGGCTTCAAAAATTTTGGCAACGGCCTGATCATTCAAAGCGTTACCTGCCAAACCATAAACCGTCTCAGTCGGAATAGCGACTAAGTCCCCCTTTGATAATAGTTGCTTTGCCTCGGCGATATCTTTTCCGATGACAGCCATGATCAATCACAGAAATCGTTGATCCAGGTTTCAGCCTCCTGATAGCCTAGGGAAAGGGCCATTTTCAAATCCGCACAACCTTCATTCTTTTGGTTGAGTGCACTCAAACGAGTGACGCCCAAAAGATAATAGGCTGCTCCGTTTTTAGGATCAAGATTTACCGCATTGGTCAGGGACTCCAGGGCACCTACCGGGTCATTGTTACCCATTTGCGCTTTTCCCTTGTTGAAGTGAACTAAGGCCTGATTGGGGTTGGTCTGAAGTGCCATGTCAAAATCCAAGATCGCATCTTCATAGGACTCATTGCTCAGCAAAGCTACGCCCCGATTGTAATAAATATCGGTTTGAGCCGGATCCAGACGATTAGCCATGTTGTAATCAGAAATAGCTTCCTTGAAATTCCCCAACTCAAAATGGGAATTCCCGCGGTTGAACCAAGGCTTGTAACTGGCGGAGTCTGCCTCAATTCCCTGAGAAAAGACAGGGATAGCTTCTTTGTATTTTTGAAGTTGGAAAAGAGCCACGCCTTTAGCATTCAATGCTTGTCCTTGAGAAGGGTTTTGCTCCAATACTCGGTCGAAAAGGGAAATAGCTTCTTCCCATTCCTGAGTATCCATTTTTTTTATTCCCGCTTTCATCAGCTCCTCCTCGCTAGGCGAACAAGCAGAAAAGCCTATTAGCAATAATGCAACTATCCAGATTTTTCTCACGATTCAATTGATTTTGGCGCAAAGATAGGCAATCAGGCGCTCTTGTGCAGGTCGGATTCCAAAATAGCCCGATGTTCGGCAGGAATTGGGACTGGTTTCATATTTTTCATGGACACCGAGACCATGATGGTTTTGCATTTTGCAAAAATGGTCGATTGATCTTCACTGGCTAAAACCTGCTCCAAATCAAAAGATGAATTCCCCACACGAGTACAACTGACCCAAGCCTGAACTTTGTCATCCAAATGGATGGGCTTCACATAATCAAGTTCGATTCGGGCCACTACGGTACCGATCTCCATGATGTTCCAGTCGCATTTCTCGTAAAGGTATTGGGCTCGTGCATGCTCGAAATAATTGAAGAAGATCCCATTATTGACGTGCATGTAGCCATCGATGTCCGAAAAACGAACCTGAATGGGAACGGAGAATTGAAAATTTTCCAAGGGGAAAGATCGCTTTTGGGTTACAGTAGAATTTCGGATTTGCTAGTTTTCTCCAGCATGCGCAGGATGGATGGGTTATATCCGATCATATCAGCGACCGCATCAAAGCTAAACCAAGCCAATGAAACACTTTCATCACTCATCTGCAGTGGCTCATCGATATCAGCCTCAATCAAAAATCGTACGTCGTAATGAAAATGCTCGGGTACGTGCGGACGCTCAGGAATGATGTGCTTATCCAAATCAAAAATCCGTTCCTCGACAAGCATAAGGTTTTTAAGCCCGCTTTCTTCTCCAGCTTCCTTGAGAGCTACCTCTATGAGATTTTCGTTTCCATCAGCGTGTCCGCCAAGCTGCAGCCAACGTCCAAGTTTTCGATGAAGTGTTAATAGCGTATGTGTCCGATTCTTATTGACAATCCAAGATGAAGCCGTGAAATGCCCGGCCAATCGCTCCCGCTTATAGGCCAAAGGGTCCAAGGTCAATTCTGCAAAATCCTTGACAAAGGCCGCTTCCTCTTCGTAGGGAGTTCGGTAAGTATCCAGCTGGTTTTTTAATATCGTTCTATCCATGTTGTGTTTCGAATAATCGGTCCATCATCTGATCAAATGGTTTGGCATTTTGATACAGGCGATCGGAATAGACCGTGACTAGGAGTTTTAAGTAGCTGGGTTTATTGTCCACACTTATTTTTTCGATGCTTACATTACCGAAGAGCTGAGAAATCAACTCATGCTCTACGGGTGCTTGAAGCGGAGGCTTCAAGTAAAATTTTTCGATAATCCGGACCTGATTATTGATTTCTTCCATTCTTCGGTCCAAGCTCACCTGCTTATACCCCAAAGCTAGGATGCGTCGGGAGAAAGCCAAGAAAAGTTTAGAAAAAGTTTCTGCTGTAAAGGGAGGCTCAAAGGTCACTGCAAAGCCATTCGCATAGGGAGATTGAAAAAGATGCACCTGAGGGCTCTCGTTGATCCCTGTTCGCTTGAGATGATAGCTTCGATACACTTTATCTAAAAGACCAGCTGCTTCTTCTGTCTCTATCCACCGATCGATCTCCTCCAGGTCAGCCTCCTTGACTGCATAGTTTTCCTTATGCTTGACAGGTGACTTGGCTGGATTTTTAAAGATTTTGCCAAAAAGATCGTCGAAGAAATTATTCATTGATGGGTAGTTTAAGATTCCCTTGGGATGTCACTTGAAGTTGGCCTTCATCTGTAAGTCTTCGCACCAATTGGGCAAGAATCTCAGACTTTTTACTGCTGAGGTGACTTTGCAATAGACTCTCTTTTAACTCTCCATGCTGCCTCAAAGTTTCGAACAGCCAGGCTTTCAGGTTCCTTTCTTCCTGCTCGGGGTCCTTGGACAGTTGGATACACCAGTCACAAATTCCACATTTTCTATCGGTTTCTTCTCCGAAATACTCTTGGATAAATTGTGTCCGACAAAGCAAATTTTGATGGACATACATGACCATACTTTTGGCCTTTTCCAGTGTCAACTCTCTTCGAAGGTCTATTCGTTTTACATTCAAAGGCAATTTTCCCGCGTCGTATCGCCCTGTCAAAAAGGTGATTTGTGGCTTGTCTTTGCGCTTTTCATAGTCAATGATATCCATTTGTGCCATCTTCTCCAGCGACTTGATGACTTGGCTTTCGGAAGTTTCCAGCAGCTTGGAGAGCTTTGATTCTTGGATTTTGATGTACTCAGAAAATAGATTTCCCCCGTAGGTTCGAAGCAAAATTTTGATCAATGGGTCTAGCTTTGCCTGGGAAATCTGAAACTCATACAGTTGCTGGGGATTGACCAGAAAATGAATTTTTGAAGGGCTAAAAAAGCTTTCATTCATTCCAATAAAACCTTCCTCTTCGAGAACTTTCAAGGCATAAAAAGTTTCCAGCACACCAAGGTTATAAGTTTTTGCAAACTCTCCCCACTCAAAATCGAAGCTGCTGAGCATATTACTTCCCACCGCGATCTGAAAATAATTTGCCAGGGACTGGTAAACCCGCTTGACAAATTCAATGGGAGGATAGACCAGAGCCGCCCGCTCCATCAATTTTTCAAGATTCTCCTCGCTGCAAAGCAAAACCGCATAGGCGGGCTTACCATCTCTTCCTGCTCTTCCAGCCTCCTGATAGTAGCTTTCGATATTTTCAGGTACATCCGAATGCAAAACGATCCGCACATCCGGCTTGTCAATCCCCATCCCAAAGGCATTCGTAGCCACCATCACCCGAACATTCCCCTTCATCCATTCTTGCTGACGCTTGGAGCGGTCTGCCATGGACATTCCGGCATGGTAGTACGTTGCAGAAATTCTCAATTGGCCCAAAGCCTTGGCAATATCTTGAGTAGCCTGACGATTACGAACATACCAAATCGCTGAACCAGGAATACGGTTGAGGATTTCCTTCGCTTTGACGAGCTTGTTTTCTACCATGCGAACATGGTATCCTAGATTTTCACGGGCAAAACTCTGTCGGAAAATCACCGGGTTTTTCATTTCCAGCTTTTCCTGGATATCGTCTACGACTTGTGGAGTAGCAGATGCAGTCAATGCCAAAATCGGCACATTCGGATGAAAGGGCTTAATCTCAGCAATCTCCAAATATGGCGGCCGAAAATCATAGCCCCACTGTGAAATACAATGCGCCTCATCGACGGCTATCAAATTGACGGGCATTTGCTTGAATCGTTCCAAAAAAAGCTCCGATTTGAGACGCTCGGGAGATACGTAGAGGAATTTATAATTCCCGTGTACACAATTATCCAATACCCGATCTATTTCCCGATAGCTCATTCCTGAGTAGATGGCTTGGGCCAAAATCCCTTTGCTTTTGAGCTGATCGACTTGATCCTTCATCAAAGCAATCAAAGGGCTAATGACCAGACAAATTCCTTCCTGTACAAGAGCCGGAATTTGGTAGCAGAGAGACTTCCCTCCACCCGTAGGCATCAAGGCAAAAGTATCTTTACTGTCCAGTACAGAAAGGATCACTTGCCTTTGGACTGGACGAAAATCATCATGCCCAAAAACCTGCTTTAAGATATCTTTCGCCTGCTTTTCCAATTACCAGTTGGGGGTTTCCTTATTCAAAAAAGCAGCAATTCCGTCCTTACAGTCCTGATGCGAGCGGGACTCTGCATTCATTTTTGCGGCGAGTAATAATTTTTGATCACGCTCCTCCCGATGAATATTACGCAGCAAAAGTTTGGTTGCACGCATGGAGTTGGCAGAATTCTTTTCCACCAGCTTTTCAGCAAATTCGGTAACCTTTTCCATCAAATGATCTGACTCAACGGATTCGGTGATGATTCCAAGATCTGCTGCCCTTTGTGCGGAAATCAAATCGCCGGAAAGGAGTAATTCCTGAGTTTTGGCGGCGCCAATCTGCTCCTGAAGGAAAACAGAGACCAAGGCAGGAATAAAGCCAATTCGAACTTCCGTGTAGCCAAAAAGTGCCTCAGGCACTGCGAAAGCAAAATCACAAACTGTCACCAAACCACAGCCACCTGCCAAAGCATGCCCTTGCACTGCGGCTATAATGGGCTTGGGGAAATTATAAATCCGATCAAACAGGCTCATCAGCCGCTTACTGTCCTCCAAGTTTTCTTCAGGAGTAAATTCCTGCATCTTTTGAATGTAAGCGAGGTCAGCCCCGGCACAAAATGCTTTCCCTGCAGCTGCCAAAATCACCACCTTCACATCCTCCTCATTCTCCACCCGATCCAAAATTTCCAAAAGCCCACTGACCAATTCAGGGCTCATGGCATTTCGTTTTTCGGGGCGGTTAAGAGTAATTTTTCCTATCCTATTAGATTTTTCAAAAAGGACAATATCGTTCATTATTCTTTGGGTTTACTTGGACAAGTTAGGACAGTGTAGGGCTTTTTCAAAAAGTCAATCGAAGAGCATTTAAAGGAATCTCTAAGCTTTTGGAATCTGAATGTTTAATCCATCCTTGAGAATCCCACATTTGAATATTCTGAGGAGATTTTTGACCCAAAACCATTCGCTTTTCACTTATTGTCAAATCCAATTCGGAGAAATATAAATCACCCTCTTGGGTTGAGAAAACCTGAAGTTCCTGTGGATCATTTCCCCAATTGCTTTTGACACGATTTGGAAGAATCACATAATCTGCATCTTCCGAAGAAATACTCTGATTCCAGGATTTCAATTTTACTCCTGTCCAATAATCAATAGCCCAACCTTCCTCTGCCCGGTAGATGACCACTTCTGGCTTTTGATTGGAAATTAACTGAAGCATGCCACTCATAGCCCAAACAACCCATAAAGCTACTGACCAGAAAGCAAGCTGTTTCTTCGGGCCATACTCCCAAGCCGCCCAAACAAGCAGCAATGACCAAACCAAAAGCATGGTAACTGGCTGAATGGTGAGTTCGCTTAATCGGAAAGGCAAAAGCCGAAAGGCCTCCAAAATCCAAAGTTCGACCTGAATAAAACTCCCGACTATCCATCCCAAAGCTTTTCCCACAAAGGGAATCCAGCCGATTAATAACAGGGGAATCCCAACCTGCATGATTAAAAATGTAATGGGGATGACCAATAAGTTGGCAGGCAGAAACCAAACCGGAAAACTATGGAAATACCAGACTGAAAGTGGAAAAGTAGCGAGCTGTGCAGCAATTGAGACTGCTCCAAGCTGCCAGAGATATTCTAATATTCGACTTTTCGGATACCAGACCCTTACGATGAGTGGTTGAAGCAAGACGATTCCTGCTACTGCCAAATAGGAAAGTTGGAATCCAACTTCCGTGATTACTCCCGGATTGACGGCAATCATTAAAATCGCCGAGAAGGCCAAAGTATTGAATATGGGTGGCTTGCGATCCCGAAGCTGACCCAAGACAATCAAGGTAAACATGACGGATGCCCGCACCACGGAAGGAGAAAGACCTGTGATAGTCGCGTAGGTCCAAATAACTAAAACCAGGACTAAGAGGTAGCTTTTTCGAGCTATTCCGGATAGTTTCAGAGGCTTAATCAAGAACAATAAAACCGCTACCAGAATCCCAACATGAAGTCCGGAAACTGCCAAAATATGCATAACACCTGCCTCCGAATAAGACTCTCGGGTAGATCGATCCAATTGGTTCTTTTGACCGAGAAGCAGGGCCTTGGCGATAGGTAGCGATGAATTCTGGGGGATGTTTTTTTCTAGCAGATCACTTAAACTTTTTCGTAGATCATCAGCAAAGAAGTAGAATGGTCGATCACTTTCAACAGGGATAATTTGCGATTTTCCCTCCGAGATAAATTGTCTGGCAGTGATCCCTTTTCGAGAAAGAAAGCCTTTGTAGTCAAATTCATTCGGGTTTCTAGGGGCTTCAATCTTCTCCGGCTTATCAGACACGAGTACCCATTGGCCGGGGATAAACTCGTGTGCTGATTGATGATAAATGATGACCTGCTGATTGGCTCTAGCCCATTTGGAAGAATCAAAATAATACTGGGCTAAAAGTAGATTTTCCTTGGAGTTGGGCTTTTGCAGATCATAAGCTTGTACTTGGGCAAGGTAAGGACCATCCAATACAGATTCCCATTGCACTTCCTGATGAAAAGAAGGGCGCAACCAACCCAATACTATCAACTGTGAATAGGCTAACCAAGTTAATATGGAAAGACCTGCTTTTGATCGGACTGCTAAAAAGTAAATCAACCACAGAAGTGCTATCGAAATCAAAAAAACCAACTTGGAAACCTCCAAAGGAAACAGAAAACTCAAGCAGATTCCTGCCAAGAAAAAAAGAAGGTATCTCAAAAAGGGATAATCGGAAAACCTCATCTTCAAAAAGCTTTCCTACAATTTACGGTAAAAAAAAAGCCATCCCAAAAACTTAGGATGGCTTCATAAGAGATTTTTAGATCTTAAAACCGATAGCCAAGGCTAAAACCTCCGTTGAGTTCTATTCTTGTAAATCGATCCGCGACCTCGTTGCTGAATCCTCTAGCCATACTGACATAGGGGCCAAAGGCAAAGCTTTCTGAAAGCTCCCACTTGAATCCCGCACCCACTCCAATCATGAAAGCATTCATATTGGTGGTAGCGATGCCCCCATCTACCGGTTCTTCAAATTCACCAAAGCGAATTTTTGCGAGTGGGTAAAGGAAAAACCTTCCATTTGGATTAGTCCCAAAGTAAAAATTCATGGCCGCTTGCACCGAATTGGTTTTATAATTCTTCCCGTTTGCCTGGGAATTATACCCAAATCTATCATTGATATGCAATTGCAAATCGAGTGCAGTATCCTCTGTGAGGAATTTCTCATATCCAATTTCAATCGATCCAAGCGCAATCAGATTTGCGAAATTTAGCTTGATTTCATTGGTATTATCTCCGCTAAAGGCAGTACCACTGCTACTGGATACGACAGTTTGACTGTAAGCATTAAACCCGAAAATGAGGGTTAAAAGAAGAGTAGTTAAATTTTTCATGTGTTAATAATTTGTTTTTCAGCTGCCACATGGAATCTCGCGTGCTTTACAATCATCCCAGCGTGTGTCGCTTGCGACTTGCTCGATTTCATATCTGAATTTTAAACAATAAACGGTTAAAACAAAATTACTATTTTTTTTAGCCTAACTCCATTTTGTAATGAAGAATATTACATTCCTCGAATTGATCACCGACTTTTTGGAAGCCAAACTTAGCGTAGAGTGGAACAGCTTCTAGTTGAGCATGTAGGTAGCGCTTTTTGCCGGCAGCATCCGGATGAACCATAATATCTCTCAGTACAGCTGAGACCAAAGCTTGCCCTACACCTTTTCCTCTGACTTCTTTTCGAACTGCAAAGCGCTCCAATTTGATACCATTAGGAGTAAACCTCCATCTAGCAGTACCGACAGGCTTCCCTCCTAAAGACGCGAGAAAATGGGTAGATGTTTCCTCAAATTCATCGTATTCATCAGCGGCATCCACTTTCTGCTCCACCACAAATACTTCTTCCCGAATCTTGAAAATGATATCCCTTCCGGCTTTACCGGTCACTTTTTCTACTAGCAGACTCATTTTTTGAAATATCTTTTTCTGTTTGATGCTTATCGTAGGCCTCGATGATGGCTTTGACTAGTTTGTGTCTGATGACATCTTTTCCACTCAGATTGACGATCCCAATTCCTTTCACCCCCTGAAGGATCCGAAGAGCTTCTCTAAGTCCGGACTTTTGCCTGATCGGTAAATCCACCTGAGTCTGATCCCCCGTGATGATCACCTTGGAATTAGGCCCCATTCGAGTCAAAAACATTTTAATCTGCTCAGAAGTGGTATTCTGCGCCTCATCCAAAAGCACGAAGGCATCGTGAAGTGTTCTACCTCTCATGTAGGCAAGCGGAGCGATTTCGATCACGCGGGTCTCCTGATAGTACTTAAGCTTCTCCGGCGGAACCATGTCCTGCAGGGCATCATAGATAGGTCTCAGGTAAGGATCGAGTTTTTCTTGCAAGTCTCCAGGCAAAAAACCAAGATTCTCACCAGCCTCAACAGCAGGGCGAGTAATGATGATTCGCTTAACCTCACGATTTTTCAATGCCCGAACGGCCAAAGCGACGGCAATGTATGTTTTCCCGGTACCTGCCGGTCCCAAAGCGAAGACCAAATCATTTTTGAAAGAGGCCTCTATAAGCTTCCGTTGATTAGGGGATTTGGGTTTGATGACCAAGCCCTTATTCCCAAACACGATGACCTGATCCCGACTAGACTGCTCAAAAGGGATTCCCTCCATATCGAGATAGTCTTTCACCTTGTCCGGGCTGAGATGACCGAATCGCTCGACATGCTCCAAGAGAAGGTTGATCAAATTATTGATGCGCAGAATTTCGGGTGCACCGCCCTGAATTCGGATTTCGTTGCCCCGAGAGATGATTTTGCTTTGAGGAAATGCCTGCGCCACCTGACGGATGTTTTCATTTGCTTGCCCTAAAAATTCTGCAAGGGGCACATTTTCCAGCGTGATTACTTTTTCTACCAAATTTTTTATTCAGTTAAATATTCTTGAAGGGGCTGAGATATTATTCTATTTTTGTCTCAAAGCCCTCTCAACAAAAGTACATAATTTTAATTGACTTGCTTCTATGGCCTTGGTGACATTCATCTCAGATTTTGGAGATCAGGATCATTACGTACCTGTGGTGAAAGCCAAAATGTTGGCGATCAATCCGCAATTGAATATCATTGACTTGTCTCATCATATCAAGTCATTTGATCTGGAGCAAGCTGCTTTCATTTTAAAGGCATCATTTAGAGATTTTCCGAAAGGAACCGTGCACTTGGTAGCGGTCAATACTACCGGCGAAATGACACAAGGCTATATCGGAGCCAAACTGGAAGAGCATATTTTTATCGCTCCAAACAACGGCATTCTGAGTCTTCTGGCTGATAAAGAACCCGGCATTCTGGTCAAATTTGCAGATATCCACGTGCAGGAAAGTAGCTTCCCTGCAAAAGACATCTTAGCTCCGATTGCTGCCAAAGTAGCGTCAGGAGCTGCCATCCATGATTTTGGTGGGCCCTTGGATCAATTCAAAAAAGCCATGCCCCGCAATCCCAAAGCCACCCGTGAATTTATCACAGGCCATGTCATACGGGTGGATCGCTATGGAAATGCCATCACAAATATCAGTAAAGAACTCTTCGACAAATTGAACCCCGGTAATTTTACCATTGAAATCGGTAGAGAGAGGCTTGATCGCCTTCATAATGGATTTGGACAGGTGGACCTAGGTGACTGTTTTGCCTATTTCAATAGCCTAGGACTGCTAGAAATCGCCATCAATCACGGAGATGCCGGTTCTCTTCTTGGCTTGCGCTTTGAGTCTGTGGTTACTATTTATTTCAATCCCTAACTCATGCTAATCCGAATTGTACGAATGACCTTTCAGGAAGAAAAGGTTGCTGCTTTTTTAGAAAACTTTGAATCCAATAAGAAAAAGATTCGCTCATTTCCTGGTTGTCGGCATCTTGAACTTTGGCAAGATGAAAATCAGAAAAATATTTTCATAACCTACAGTCATTGGGATAGTGAGAAGAGTCTGAATGAATACCGTGATTCTGAGCTTTTTAAATCAGTTTGGAGCTATACGAAGACCCTTTTTTCGGATAGACCTCAGGCCTTCAGCACAAAAAAGTTGGATGAAGTGGAAATCTAGGGTTGGAGAAAAATAAAATTGTATTCATATTTGCATCCCGTTTGGAAAGCAACGGGGAATTTTGAAATGCCCAGGTGGCGGACCTGTCCGCCGAGAATGAGAAAATGATCATTCTTTTAAAACCCTGGAAATTTTAAATCCGCAAATAAGCACCATGCCCAGGTGGCGGTCCCGATAGTTATCGGGATGGTAGATCTACCTGTCGGTAGACAGGCCTGCCTTTGCCGGCAGGCAGGCGCGTTGGTCGCAAACACCAACATGCCTAAATTGAAATATTAGCTGCCCAGATGGCGGAATTGGTAGACGCGTTGGTCTCAAACACCAATGCCTTCGGGCGTGCCGGTTCGACTCCGGCTCTGGGTACAAAGGCTCACAGAAATGTGGGTCTTTTTTGTTTTTGCCTATTTTTAGAAATGAATGAATATTTTGTCTACGCTATCAAAAGTCTTGAAAAGAATTATATCTACGTAGGCATGACTGATAATCCAGAAAGACGGCTTGAAGAACATAACTCTGGAAAAGGAAGATCAACAAAACCCTATGCTCCATTTCGTATGATCTATTTAGAAAAAATTGGAACTAGGGAAGAAGCTAGAAAAAGAGAAAAATACCTAAAAAGTGGTGTTGGAAAGGAGTTTTTGAAACAGATTATTAATTCCTAGGCAACGGTCTCGATGACTATCGGGTTTGTATATCTATCTATTGGTCTCAAACACCAATGCCTTCGGGCGTGCCGGCCTGCATTCCGAAGGGATGTTCGACTCCGGCCCTACCTTCGGCAGGCAGGCCTGGATACACTCTGAAGCTCCTTCTGAAAAGAAGGGGCTTTTTTTATTTTCAGGATCTCCGGCGGAGGAGAAGTTTATCCCGATGGAGCGTAGCGGATATCGGGAACTCCGGCCCTACCTTCGGCAGGCAGGCCTGGATACACTCTGAAGCTCCTTCTGAAAAGAAGGGGCTTTTTTTGTTTTCAGGATCTCCGGCGGAGGAGAAGTTTATCCCGATGGAGCGTAGCGGATATCGGGAACTCCGGCTCTACCTTCGGTAGACAGACTTAGGTACATTCAAAAGCTCCCTCTGAAAAATAGGGGCTTTTATTATTTTTTGGAATAGTTGGTTTTCGGCTCGTTAACCAAAGCCTCTTCTGACTTTATACTCACTTCCTCATCTGCTTGCAAAATGGTTATTAAATCTACGCCAAGAGCTTTCTCCAGATTACAAATCGTTTCCAACTTAAAATTCTCCTCTCCCTTCACATATTTGCTCACCTGCTGAGGAGAAACCCCCATTTCTTCAGCCAGTCTTGCTTTGTTCCAGCCCAAGTCCTCTAATGCATCCAAAATCCTCAGAGCAATGTCTGCTGATTTTCTCAACCACACCTTATTCGCTTTTCTCCAAGCCACCTTTTCCATCCAGTTCTCCGTGGATTGAACACTGATGTCTTTGATTGATTTTTTTGTGTCAGTCATGGCTCTATTTTTCTATATAAACTACTTTTCCTTCAATATCATTTTGTCTCAAAAACTCAACTGCGGCCTCCAAACGAATTATTTCAAGTTTTGTATGCGGCCGGTCTTTCATAAATCGGGTGAGTTTGACGGTGCCGCCTGTTATCACAAATTCATCTCTAAATCGAACCGCATAAAGTCTCAAATAACTTTTTCGCTCCTCACCTTTCACCTTAAGTTTTTGCAATTCATAGATTTGATCTTTTTCTGAATTCTCTAAAGGTTTGAAAAGAGATTCCAAATCGCCTGATATTACGTGGTCGGCTAATTCTTCGAATAAGTCATCCGCAAAATCAAGTGCTTCCTTAACAATACTGTTAAGCTTAGCAGAACCATAAAAATTAAAGTAATCTTGCCTAAATTCAGTAAAAAACGATCTAAACCAAGTTGGATCTTTCCATTCTGCCCTAAGCTTGGAAAATGCGTTTTGTACTTTTCCTTTCTCATCCTTCTCTTCCCCCTCAAACTGAGCAGCAAAGAGCTTTCCTTTTGTTCCGGCAAGCTCAAAGATACAGACAACTTTCATTTTTATCAACCTACAGGTTTACTTTCTGGCTCTCCGTTAAGAGGGAAGATTAAAAACAAGGTTGGACTCAGTTCATGAACCGTAAATTTGTGCATCGCAATTCTTGGGAGTTCAAAATCCCAAATAGTCCTTGACCGGAAGTATAGTGATATGCTTTCATAAAATCATTTTTCCAATATCCCCATTATCCCCCTAAACCCATCAAGTGCCGCCTCCACGTCTTCAATGATTTCCTCGGCCAATTCATCAGGATCGGGAAGGTTGTCGAGGTCTGCTAGGCTTTTGTCTTTGAGCCAGAAGATATCCAGATTAGTCTTGTCACGGCTTATGATTTCATCATAGCTGTATTTGCGCCAACGTCCATCAGGACTTGTCCCAAGCGAAGTCGAGGGATTTTCAGAATACGTTTCGGTCCGTTTATGGCGATTGGATGGATTGTAAAGCGTGATAAAGTCCTGCAAGTCCTCCAACTTCATGGTTCCCTTTTTCAGGGTATGGTGGATATTGGTTCGGTAGTCGTAGATCCAAACTTCCTTAGTCCAGGCTTCTTTGGATGCAGGTTTGTTTTCGAAAAACAAAACGTTTGCCTTTACACCATGGGCGTAGAAGATTCCGGTGGGTAATCTTAGGATAGTATGCAAGTCTGTTGTTTTGAGCAGTTCTTTCCGAACTGTCTCTCCAGCACCTCCTTCGAAAAGCACATTATCCGGCAGGACAACCGCTGCCTCACCATTGATTTTCATCAGTGAGCGGATATGCTGTAGAAAATTCAACTGCTTATTCGAAGTGGAAGCCCAAAAATCCTGTCTGTTATAGCTGAGGTCTTGCTTCTCTTGCTCGCCTTCTTCGTTGGTTATGGTCATACTGCTTTTCTTCCCGAAAGGAGGATTGGCGAGCACATAGTCAACCCGAATTCCTTCATCAGCTATCAAAGCGTCATTAGGCGAAATGAACGTGTCTCCATCAATCTCTCCGATATTATGAAGAAACATATTCATCAGGCAGAGGCGGCGGGTACTGGCCACAATCTCATTCCCCGAAAAAGTGCTGTTCTTCAAGAAATACTTTTGATCCCGATCCAATTGATGACGGGAAGTGATGTAGTCGTATGCCGCCAAAAAGAACCCGCCTGTGCCGCAACTCGGATCATGAATGGTCTTACCGGGCTTTGGTGCCAAACACTCAACCATAGCTCTAATCAAGGCTCTTGGAGTAAAATACTGTCCTGCACCAGACTTGGTATCTGCTGCATTCTTTTCCAACAAGCCTTCGTAGATATCACCTTTGACATCTGCGCCTACCAAGGTCCAGTTCTCCTTAGCAATCAAGTCAATCACCCGTAGCAATTTTGCAGGATCTTGGATTTTGTTTTGGGACTTGGTGAAGATCTGTCCGAGGATTCCTTTCTCCGTGCCCAAAGAGCGAAGCATTTGGGAATAATAGGCTTCCAACTCGGCTCCACGCTTCTTGGACAGTGTTTCCCAATTGCAAAATTCCCCGTTAGGGATTTCCCGGCCTTCGGTATCCTTGATGCGTGGAAACTGGATACTTTTAGAATAGGGAGGCTTGGACATCTCGTCGGCCATCTTGAGGAAAAGCAGATAAGTTATCTGCTCCAGGTAATCCCCATAGCCCACTCCATCATCTCGGAGTACATTGGCAAAATTCCAGACTTTTGATATTAGGGCGGATTCGGTCATATTATTATTGTTTGTATCTCATCCATGAGACGCTAATTTCTTTGTGTCTCATCAAATGGAAAATATGAGACACAAAGGTTTTTGTGATTAATCTGTGAGTTACAAGATTTTGGCAAAATTCTAGACTTTTGATACTAGGGCTGATTCGGTCATTTATTAAATTATTTCAGGGAGCTTATGCCCAGTCAACTTTCTATAAAAATCCAATGCATAGTTATCAGTCATCCTTGAGATGAAAGTTGAAATTTTAAGAAGGACATCATACTTGCGAGTACTTGAGTCAAACTGAAATTGCTTTGGGAGATTTCCAATTAGGTTTTTAGCATATTTCTCTTCAATATTTCTGTAGGCATCAAGGTAGATTGAAAGCAATCCACTTACCACATGCATTCCAGCAAACTCTATTTCAACAACCTTTTCATTTTGAAAAAACTTATTCGTTCGATCACTGATTTTTTCAAAATCTTCTTTGCTTCTTATTGATTCAGTTAATTCTGAATCATAGGTTCCGGACATTATTCCATCATAGTTATCCTCAAAAGCTTTTTCTGCTTGAAAAATCAATGCGTTTATTGCTTTTGCTCTGTAAGCCCCGACTCGCTCATCTTCGTTTTCAATTCTATCAAATTCTTCAATTGGACAAGGATCATCAGGTAAACTATTTGCGATCGGCTTCAAAAGATTTACCACATCTTCCGTTTGGATTAGTTTAAGCTTATGTCCATCCTCTATATCCATTAGAGTATAAGTAATATTATCAGCAGCCTCTACTAGGAATGATAGAGGATGTCGGCACCAGTATCTATCGGAATCTGAAAGCCTAATTAGACCTAAATCATTTGCTATTTCTTCAAAAATGGATCTTTCACTCTGAAAGAAGCCAACCTTTTTCTTTGATCTTCTTTTTGGTGTTAGCTCACCTCTGGAATTTAAATTCTCAATAATTGACTCTTTTGGGTATTTAGTAAATGCTCCTAAGGTGGAATAGGTAAGCTTTAATCCCCCTTGTTGCCCTGAAGGATGATCATTTGTCAATATTCTGAATCCCTCTGCGTTACCTTCAAATTCCAAAAAGTCCCTTCTTTCCTTTTGTGATAGCTCATTTAAAAAATCTTCATTATCTCGCTGTGCAAAAAACTTTTTGAAGAAGACCCTAAACGACTGTTCTCCAGAATGACCAAAAGGTGGATTACCAATATCATGGGCTAAACAAGCTGCTGCAACAATATGACCTATTGTTGTTGCTGTAATTAACTCATTTCCTTCGTTATCGTAAATCTCACCCTCTTTCTTTAGTATGAATTCACCAGCGAGTTTGCCAATGGACCTCCCAATACTTGATACTTCAATGCTGTGCGTAAGTCGGTTATGAACAAAATCACTTTTTGGAACTGGAAAAACCTGGGTCTTATCTTTTAATCTCCTAAATGGAGATGAAAAAATAATTCGATCAAGGTCTCTTTCAAATTCAGTTCTAGCATCCGTTTTTAAGTGGTAGGTTGATGCACCAAAGCGCTTAGCTGTAATCAGTTTATTCCAGTCTAACTTCATTTTTTTAAAAGTTTAAGTAAAAATTTCTTTCTTTCTTTTTTCTTGTTTAATCCTCTCCAACAACTTCTCCACTGGCTCCCAATCCGCTTCCTTGCGACAAGCCTCCACTTCGGCGTCGCTAAGCAGGCGGCCTTCAAAAGCCTTTTTCAGGATACTCTGTCGCAGGGCTTCGGCTTTTTGAAGACTGGTCAGAATGGTCTCAGCCAACTTATCTGCCACCGAAAGTCGGGATTCTATTTCTTGGACTATTTGGGTTTGTTCCTGAATTGGTGGAAGTGGAATTTTGGTTTGCTTTATTTTTTTTAGAATAATCCTTTTTATAGCGGTTCCAGTCATTTCTCCAGTCATATTTCTAAAACCAGTTGGACTTTGAATAAAATACATCAAGAAACTCACAGATAGAAACTCCACTTTTGGCCGAATTAGACATACGCTTGACAATAGGCTTATGGGCTCCTCAAAGGTGTTTATGGCAACATTTCCTGTATTTACCCCATCCTTTGTAAGTAGGAGATCTCCTTTTCTTGGGTCACATCTATTAAATATGGAATCATGAAAATCCTTATCCACAAACTCAAGATTATCTAGTTCGAGGAATCCGTTTCGAATGTTTTTTGAAGTCACATACGGGTAAAATCCGCTTTCTCTTTTATCGAGTTTAAGTTTTGGTGAAAAATGACTTCCATCTTGAATTTTTTCCGATACAGAATTTAATTCCACAAACTTCCAATTCTCCCCACTTGTAAATCCCCCCTCAAACGCCTTTTTCAGCACGGCTTGGCGGTAGATATCAAGTTTAGCTTGGGCGGCTTGGAGGCTGGAAACCGCATGGTCCAACTCGCTAAACTGTTCCTCGATACGTGCGACAATGGCCCGCTGTTCGGGGAGGGGGGGAAGGGGAAGTTTTTGCGATCTTAAGATTTTACCAGAAATCGCTTTAAAAGTCGTACCTGTGCCTAAAGAATCTAATTTCTTTTCAATCAATTGGAGGTAATACCACAAATATCCGTTTCCAAAAGGAAAAGTAATCGCTGCCAATCCACGCCCAATTGCACATTTTTGATCTGCTATGTTAGTAGAGCCAACTGGAGCTCTAACAGAAATGAGAATATCTCCTTTTTCAGCTATTTTTTTGGGATCAGTACACCATTTAACAACCTTAGGATGGAGGTTTGTGAATTCTGCTTTTCCTTGGAAAAACGGAAGTCCATTTCCTTCTTCATTGTAGGTGGAAGAGGGAGGTGATTGCCCCATATTTATTTGGCAGACTTCATCTAATTCAACTTCAATCCAATCCGCTCTCATTTTGATGTTTTTGGTAATTCATGGAAGACATTCTCCCCAGCTCTATATATGAATGCTTTATCAAAAGGGGTTTCGATTTCAGGCCAAATCACATCACTAAAATCAAAATAGGAGGCAAATTCGTTTCGATCTGCTACCATCACCAGCCAAATCAAATCATATGTCTTTTTATAATTCAAAGGCTTTTCATTTTTCTTGTTCAGAGATTCAAAAAAGGTAGAACCGTTCAAAAACTTAGGAACAACACCTCCATTGGATTGAGTCCAAATTGATTTGGGGAGATTTCCCCGATTTGAAATCACAATGTCTCCAATTTCTTTTGGCAAGATGTATGTTCCCGTTTTCCAATCTGGATTTTCAAAGCCTTCAAAATTTCCTTTTGAGGGAACGTTTTTTAGTACAAAATCAATCAATGGATCGACTAACAATTTTCTTTCCCTTGCGGTCAATTGAATTGGATTTCTTGCAACCTTTCTCCCATAGTCAGAATTGAAATAAATTTCAACATGAACTCTTTCATCAGATAGGCTATTGAACTTTTCTTGAGCTTCAAATAGAATATTGGATGCCTCATTTTCATGTCGCTTAGGAATTATCCTATTAAGATCCTCCTTTTTGAAAAGCCGAGTATGCTCAATTCCAATCAATCCAAAATTGGTTTCCGCCCAAAAGTCTGGCTCAGGAGGATCTTGGCGGAGTGATTGATAAACTTCCAGGTCTTCTACCAAAGTCAGGAATTCATCAATATGGATTTTTTCAATAGGGGAATCTGCCATAACTATCCAAACAAAGGTGTGGCTTCAGGCTTTGGAGGAAGCATAGGATAAAACACCCCGATAATCACAAATGGGTTTTTAGCTCTTCGGGTATGCCATTCTCTGGTGGTTCCCAAAAAGAAATAGATCTCCTTTTTGCTCAAAAAGACTGTTTCGTACTTCTCCCTCACCTTTTGCAAGGCCTTTTCCGAATCGCCTTCCGCATCCCGAAGACAGTTCCAGTAGAGTTGCCCGATTTCCCAGTCTTCAATCATCAGTGTGGAGGTTCGTCCCTCGTCGTCCACAAATTCATATTTGAATTTCCATGGGACTTTGGGGAAGATTTTTTTTGCATCTTCCTTGGGTTCACTGAACAAATCCATTTGACTTTGGAGGGCTACCCAGACAGGCTTCCAATCCTCCTCATCTTTTTCGATTACCAGCCGCTTGATTTTGCTGGGTTTGAAGGTGGCTAGGGAGATATTCTTTGGAGCTTGTGAATCTTCGATCAGTTGAGTAAGATTCGTGTAGACACTTTGCAGGCAGAAGGTCTTTCGTGCTTCCCAGTTGTTTTTGGTATCCAAGGTTTCCCCAATGACCAAGTCCTTGAATCCATAATCTTTGGGAGAATGGCTTTCCGGTCGGAAATCATCGGTTCGTTTTTCTAAATCCAATTCAATCCAAGTGTATTTGGTTTGCTTGGTTTTTCCTGTGGTTTTCCAGCCTCTCAATACACTCAAAGGCATGGGATAGATTCTAACCCAAGTCCCGTCTTCACGCACACCTGCCGTACAGACTAGTTCATCATAACTTTTAGAAGGAAGCGGGTAGGTGGTGACAGTCAAAAGTATTTTTTCTCTAGGCATAGTTTATAGATGTAAAAGTTCGTACTCGAATTCGGGCAATTGGCATATTGCTTCCGCCAGATGCTTTCGATGGCATTGGCAAATATTTGCCTCAAAACAGGTGATCGCCACCCGATCGTAGGTTTTAATCAGGTTCAAAATCTCTTCTTGCTGACTTAGGGTTTGAGTTAAAACGGTTTGCTTGTAATCTTCAAAAAGGATGTCGTAATCCCGCTGGGAGTGTAATTCTCTCCGCTTATCGGAAACTATCCCGACCTCAGGGATATGGATAAACCGGATTCCTACTCCATCGCAGGCCATTTGCAATTGGGATTTATTGAAGCCATACTTCATGCTGTAGGAATTCTTTCGCACATCGCAGAGCACTTTAACATCGGCAGCTAGGAGCTTATTGATGTATTCTTCCAAACTGAGTCCTTCATAACCAATGGTAAAAAGGGCTTTTTTATTGGAAGTCGGTTTCGTTGACGCAACAATTGACTTCTCCAGCGCATTCAAATACCTGTCTGCCACGGTGCTGTTGATGGCAAAGTAAGGAAAGTTGACATAGGTGTATCGGATCAGTTCCTCCGAAGAATGGCCTTGGAATTTTGTTTTTAGTCTGGCGATAGCTTTTCTATCCTCCGGCTTCAGAGTTGACCAGTAGGCAGTTGGATCGGTCTTTTTCCAAGTTCTTTCTCCTTCCTCCACCTGAGCATATTTCTTCATAGTCGAAAGATCCGCATTGGCCTGAAAGGAGAAGCAGCCAAATTTATAGGGAACAAAATGATAGCTTTTGTTCCGTTGGTAAGTAGTAAAGAGCATCAATAACTTTTGAAGCTGGAGTTTTTCCAATTCACCTCCAAAGGCCTCTAAAAGTGCGAGTACTATTTTTCTTCGGTAATACATCATTATTCGTTACAAAGGTATCCATACCCAGGTTTAGGCAGAAAGTTCCTTGTTTAATTCCTCAATTATAGTGACCATTTCTGTCCCAAAAAGATTCCACATTCCTCCTCTTCCTCCAAATTTGTCAAAAGGCGTATAGTCCAAGTCCTCCACATCGATATGGAAGCTATTGGCCACATGGTCTTTGATCATGCGCAGCCAGTCGAGTTGCTCCTCGGTGAAGCGATTGTGCTGTCCGGCATTTTGCTGGAAGATCCATTTCTGGAAATTCTGATTGACCGTACGGTCGTATGGAGTCAGTTGAGTATCGATCCCGGTCACCTTTCTGACCAAGGAAACCAAGGCTATCAGTTCGCTTTTGGGTGAATTCTCCTTTACCTGATCGAGTTGCTGATAAGCTTCCCATACATAGGTAGGGGCCAATAGCGGTCGGTCCAGCTTAAGTTGCTCCAAGAGATCCTTGATCATTTTCAGGGTCAGTTCCCGCCTGCGATACGGCTGATCGTAGAAGATACTCAAGGCGGTAATTTCATCTTTATGCGTCTCGATGTAGTCGGCAAACTCTTGCACCACCTGTTGGGCCTTGTCTTGAGTGAAGGCATCCCATTCGGCTTTGAGCAGTCGATCAGTATTCACATGGTCGATGACTTGGTCATGGGCCTTGCGGACCTTTTCGACAAACTCGGTCAGTTCTCCGGTGAAGACTTTGGCAGCGGATGTGCGTAATTCCTCCACTTCCTCAGCTATTGTTTTGGAGATTTCATCCGGTGCCTGTCCGACCAAATCTTGCGCAACTTTGGCTTCGATGCTTTCGATCACATCGGGATTGTAGGCGTTGAGCAATCCTTTGATGACGGTTTGAAGGCTCTTTCCTTGTGCCAGTTCGGAAAACTTCTCCTTCTCGGGTTCGGTCAGCTCCTTTTCCAAACGGAGCAGTCTGTTTGCAAGGGAAAGAAACAAGTCCTCGTCCTGGGCACCCATTTTCACCGCTCCAAGTAAATCCTTCATTGAGACAGATGGCTTTCGCTCCAGCGGTCGGCTATCGGTCTTTTTGGATTTCACAGCCCCGATCGCATCTACAATTACAAAGTGCGTTTTGGTATGCTTGGCTGTACGGGTCACCTTTTGCAAGTCATCAAACTTGATTGTGCGGGTTCCCCGGCCTTTCATCTGCTCGAAGTAGTTGATGCTTTTCACATCCCGCATAAAAAGCAAAACTTCCAGAGGTTTCACATCTGTCCCCGTTGCAATCATATCCACCGTCACAGCTATGCGTGGAGCCCAGGAATTTCTAAATCGATTTAGGACAGACTTAGGGTCTTCTTCGATCTTGTAGGTGACCTTTTTGCAGAAGTCATTTCCTTCATTGAATTCTTCTCGGACGATTTGTATGATGTCATCTGCATGACTGTCTGTTTTTGCAAAAATCAGTGTTTTGGGCACTTCAAATTCTTTCTGCTCGTCAAAGCGATCCGGGAAAATGGAAGGCAAAGCCTCCTTGAAAGCCTTAATTACCGTCCGGATTTGATTGGGATTGACAATGTCCCTATCGAGTTGGCTTGGCTTGTATTCCAAATCTTCTTCGAGCTGCTCCCATCGCTTTTTCCGGCTTAACTTTTCCCGGCGGTCTACATATTCCTTGGCCTTGATGATAGAGCCGGATTTGGTGATTTCCGTTTCTATGGTGAACACATCGTAGGGTACATTCACCCCATCCAATACAGACTCTTCGTAGGTGTATTCGCTGACCACATTTTGATTGAAAAAGCCGAAGGTGCGCTTGTCTGGAGTTGCCGTCAGACCTACCAAGAACGCATCGTAGTAATCCAAGACCTGCTTCCACAAGTTGTAAATCGAGCGATGACATTCATCGATGATGATGAAGTCAAACTGCTCGATGGGATTCTTCTCGTTGTACGCAACAGGTAGCGGTTCCTTTTTCTGCCAGGACCAAGCGGATTCGTTTGGATTTTCTTCTTCTGCTGAATCCTCCAATTCCTTGCCTTGCAAGATGGAATACAATCGCTGAATGGTAGAAATACACACCTGAGAATCGGAAGCAATGAAACTGGAACTCAATCGCTGCACATTGTAGAGTTCGGTAAATTTCCGGTTGTCATCGGTAGGTTGATATTTCAAAAATTCTTGCTCGGCTTGTTCTCCAAGATTTTTGGTATCTACCAAAAACAGAATCCGCTTGGCATTTGCAAACTTGAGCAGACGATATACGAAGGTGCAAGCAGTGAATGTCTTTCCTGCACCTGTTGCCATTTGAATCAAAGCCTTGGGTCGATTATCCTTAAAGGAATGTTCCAAATTCCGAACAGCTTTGATCTGCGCAGGTCTCAGACCTTCTTCATCCAAGTCTGGAATATCCTGTAGCCTTGCTCGAAGCGTTTTGGATTGACCTAGCCATTCAGCAAAAGTTTCAGGTCTGTGAAAGTTAAAGACAGGCCTTGATCGAGGTTTGGGATCACGATAATCGGTGAATCGGGTCAAAGCTCCGGTACTTTCATACACAAAAGGAAGATCACCGTGATTCAGGTATTTCAGCTTGCTCGTTGCATATTCTCTGGACTGATCTTCTACGACGGTCAATCGCTCCCCTTCCTCCTCCCGTTTAGCCTCGATAATGCCTACAGGTTTTCGATCTACAAAAAGCACATAGTCAGCAGGCCCAGAAGATGTTTGATATTCCCGGACAGCGATTCCTCGACCTGAAGAAAGATTAACCTCATTTTTTGATTGCACCAACCACCCTGCTTGACTCAATTGACCATCAATCAAGTCTCGGGCAAGTTGCTCTGGGTTTTGGTTTGGTGTTGGATTCACAAAAAAGTCTTTTAGACGCTTTAAATTAGAAAATTAATTTGAAAAAGCTAATATGAATGAATAAGCGTGGAAATTCAGTTATTTCAAAATGAAAAATCTTAGATCTTTTTTGCCTGAAACTCCCAACCTCAAACTTTCATTTCACATACTTTTAAGCCAAAAACCATGCAATTTGAAAGTTAAACTTTCAAATTGCATGGTTTTTCAAGCTTTCAATGAGAACTAGCCTTCTTCTTCTACCCTACAAAATAAGCCTCCAACTCTCGCATCATCTCGGATTTTTCGCGGAGATCACGAATGATTTTTCCTTTTTCCAATAGCACGATGCGATCGCAGATTTCGGTCACATGATTCAGGTCATGAGAAGAAATTAAAAAGGTCCGCTTAAACTCATCCTTTTCATTAGAAATCAGTTTTTTCAGCCGAATCTGTGAACTCGGATCGAGATTTTCGAAGGGCTCATCCAAGAACACGACCTCCGGATTGCCCAATAAAGCAGCTGCAATCCCGACCTTTTTCAAATTCCCTTTTGACAGGTCACGGATGTATTTCTTTTTGCCTCTGACTTCATCATTAAACAGCTCCGCAAACTTCTCTAGATGAACCTCCAAATCGGCTTCAGAGAGTCCATGAATCTTTCGAAGCGTCTCGAAATACTCATCCGGAGTCAGGTAGGAAAGCAACATATGTTCATCCAAATAGGCACCTGTGAATTTTTTCCACTCCTCGCCTTGATTGACTATATGCCCTTCGAGTGAGACCTCTCCGGATGTAGGCCGCACCAAGTCCAGCATGATTCGAAAAAGGGTAGTCTTACCAGCCCCATTATTTCCTACTAGCCCAAAGCACTCTCCTTTCGGAATTTCTAAGGCTTCCACGTCGAGCACAATAGCCTCCTTGTATTGTTTCTTGAGGTTCTTTACAGAGATCATAGTTCTTGTCTAAATGAAGATGAGATTTCGTATTTATTTTGATAGACGCGTCGGATATTCAGCGCACTTAATTTTTTATAAAACAGAATACCAAACAAGCCAAAAATTGCCAATGCCGCCAATCCCGCGAAGTCATTAATCAACAAAGCAAACGGAAGGTAAATCACATAAGGAAGGATCATCATGGGAATCACCATCAGCCATTGGGCGGCGCCAACTCCCTCATAATTAAACATGGCTCCTTTATTCAAATCCATAGGCTTTGGCTTCCAAAGCGCCAGATAAATAATGACATGAATCAAGACTCCGATATTGAATAAAAAAGTAGCGATGTGAACCAGCAAAATCTGCCAACCAAAATAGACATAAGGGACTGAGGCAAGAAAGCAAATCACTGAAATGGAGATAAAAAGCAGGTATTTTCCACGTACCAATTGCTCAACACCATCCTTTCGGTTCAGGTAAAAATCGAAACTTCCAGAATTCCAGCTTAAGAAGAGTTGACCATACTGAATCATAAATATCCCGGTGATGAAAACCCCAACGAAAATAAAAATGAAGCTGATACCCCCATCCTCTGAAGCGTAGGCAGTATTAGTATAAAATAGCAAGCCATAAAGCAGAAAAAAGGCCGATAGCATCAGGTAGGTTTTGCTTTTCTTATGCCGTATGATCAGTTTCCACTCCACATTTGCGAGCTCACCGGCTATTCCAAATCGCGAAAGAAAACCAATCGATTGCCCTCGTACTTGAGAGTCATTGTCAGAAGAAAGGTCTTCGAGATAGGCATTATCCACATGGAAGCGAAAGCATAGCCAATAACTCCCAACAAAAACCAAAGACAGAACTGCCAGTGGTAAAATTGAATTCACGGCCAGGTCGAATATTGGCTGAGTCAATTCTCCCAAATTGTACCAGCCCAAATAAGTCGAGCCTCCACCAAGCAGCAAAACAGCTATCACGATAATCAATCCTAAAGTCGAGTCTTCGAAACGCTGCTTGAACCAAAGCATAAACCAATGCAAAATCCAACTTGTAAGCACCAGCGAACCTATCCATCCTAATGCACCCATGCTACCATATTCGGGAGCTATGGCTTGGACACTAAATGGCAAAAATATCAGTAGTGCAATAATATTCAGCGGAGAAATAAATGAGCGGATCAGCAACAAATGCATGATCTTCCGCTTACCGACAGGAAGGTGCAAGAGACTTTCCAAATCTACCACCGGTAAATTTTGAATAAAGTACCGGTAAAGAAACTCGGTCAAAAAGAAAAAGATCAGAAAGCTATTCAGAAAAGCAATAGGGTCCTGACCTTCGGCAAAATTCCCAATGATCCTTCCCAAGAAAAGACCTGCAAGCAGCAGATAGCTTAGCAGTAGCAGAATAATGAACCCCAAGAAAATATTGGTCATGAGGCTCTTGGCAAAAGCTGTGGACCTGACAGATTTCAGGTATTGCAGCCGAATTAATTCAAAAAACATAGGAAGTCTAATAAAGGCTAGTGGTTAATTTTGCTTGAAATTAAGGATTAAGCTTACATTTAATCGAGTTAAATACCAAAAAAATCGGATAAATGCAGGAATTAAACCAGGAGCTAGGATTTTTTGATGCAGTGGAAGCACGTAGGTCAGTTCGGATTTTTGATCAAGAAAGCTCATTTGACCATGATAAAGTCCAAAAATGTCTGGAAGCTGCCATCCTTTCCCCCAATAGCTCTAACCTACAATTATACCAGTTTATTCGCGTACCGGAATCTTCCCCGCTCAAAGATCAATTGGCTCAGCTTTGCATGCGCCAAAAAGCAGCTACCACTGCGCGTGAATTGGTTGTGGTAATTACGCGTAGGGATGTATGGAAGTCTCGAGCCAAAGCAAACTATGACTTCATCCTCAACTCCAAGCAAAATCAATCAGAGAAAAAGGTCAAGCAAGCAGGAAGTTATTATAAAAATCTAATCCCTAAACTTTTTGGAAAGTACCCTGGCTGGTCACTGATCAAAAAGCTGATCGCTTGGTGGGTGGGAATGCGCAGACCCATGGTTCGGGAAGTCGGAGAAACCGAGGTACGGATTTCCGTTCACAAAAGCGCCGCTTTGGCAGCAATGACATTTATGCTTGGAATGAAGGCAGTAGGCTATGATACTTGCCCTATGGAGGGTTTTGATTCCAAGCGGGTTAAAAAGTTGCTTGACCTACCAACCGGCTCCGAAATCTGCATGATAATCGGATGTGGCAAAGGGCTACCGCAAGGGATTTATGGACCTAGATTTCGAGTGGCAAGCTCAGAATTGATTGTAGAGAAATGAGAAATAAGTTTTCTCAGCCTCATTGCTGAAAGCTAGAGAAACATTCATATTTCGCTAAAAAATTAAAGGGGCGCGTCTTTGCGAGGTGAGGAAAGAGCCGAAGCAATCTCTACATGAATAAGATTGCTTCGTTCCTACCAATGACGGGTTAGAAAATTTCGAGATCCAGATAAATCTCTTCAATAGAATTTATCGGTCATGCCTACGGCATTTCCCAAAATCCATAAACTATGTTTTCCAGCCATTGAAATGGCTGGCAAAAACATCTTCCATGCCTACGGTATTTTGATAAACAAAATTTCTCAAATAAGATCGTCTTCTCAGTTAATCCATTCTCCCAAATGTTAAGCCTCACGATTACTTTTAGATCGTCACTGCGATCCTGAGGATCGGGAGAAGCCTGCCGCCCGGAGGGAAGGACCGCTTCCCGAAGGATAGGCATTCTCAAGAAAGGAAGGGCTGAACGGCGAAATCGCCACAGCTCATTTCGGTTTAGGGATTCAACTTTCCTAAAATATCCTTTGCCTGATGCCACTGAAGTCTTGGCCCGAATTGGCTGACGATCTGAGAACTCGCCATCGATGCCAGCTTTCCGCTTGACGCATAGCTGTGACCATTCGTGATCCCATACAAAAAGGCGCCTGCAAACATATCTCCTGCTCCGTTGCTATCAATCGCCGTGGTTTTATAAGGCTCAATATCAATGAAGGTATCGCCATCGAAAATCATCGCTCCATTTTTACCCTGTGTAATCACAAAGTGCTTCGCAGCTTTCTTCATCTCTTCACGGGCTTCCAATAGATTGTCCTTGCCAGTGTAAAGCATGGCTTCTTCCTCATTTGCAAAAAGTAAATCCACACTTGGGCCGATTACATCGTCGAAGTTTTCCTTAAAATATTTGACCATTGCAGGGTCAGAGAAGGTCAAGGCAACCTTTGTTCCGGCTTCCTCTGCTACTTTTTTGGCATGTAGCATGGCTTCTTTACCATTCGGAGAAGTCACTAGATATCCCTCTATGAAAAGATACTTGGAGTCTTTAATCGCCGAGTCATGAATATCCTTGACAGAAAAGTTCTGGGTGATTCCCAAAAAAGTATTCATCGTCCGCTCGGAGTCTTCGGTTACCATCACGAGACATTTTCCGGTGACACCATTTTCCAATCGCTCCGGAACTAAGGCAATATCTACTCCCGAATCATTCAGATCCTTGAGATAAAAATGTCCCAATTCATCATCGGCAACTCGAAAGCAGTAAAAAGACTTCCCCCCAAATTGACTGACGGCCACGATGGTATTTGCCGCTGAGCCTCCTGCTTGCTTTTTTGATTCTGCATGATTGATGGTAGTCATCAGATGATTCTGGCGATCTTCATCGACTAGCGTCATTAGGCCCTTTTCTACTCCATTGTCAGCAAAAAACTGATCAGTGACTTTGAACTCGATATCTACCAAGGCATTTCCTATGCCTGTTACGTCGTATTTCTTCATTTATATGGAATTGTAAAATTTTAAAATTGAAAGATTGGAAAATTAAGGTTGTAAAGTGGTAAAGTTATAAGGTTGGAAAGTTGGTTAGAAGTTATGATTTACTTCATTATTCGAAATTCAACATTTGGTATTCGACATTTAAACCCGAACTCTTAGAATTTGGACTAAGGTTCGAATTTGCGTCGTCAATCGTATTTCGTATTTCGTCAATCGAAAATCGGGTGTCTTTCAAAGGGCTTTTCCCGATCAAACAAATACCGATACGTGTGATGCGTCTTGTATATCTCTGCTAGCAATTGCTCACAAACGCGCATCATCTTTGGGTTGAAATCCCCAATCCAGTTCATCTCGATAGTTTTGTAAGGAAACTTGGGACTGTTACTCATTTTATCATAGCTGATGATCATGGCACTTTCTACCCCCTTGCTTTGATGCTCGGGCACCACCCCAAATACCAAACCGAGCATTTTATTGGGCGGGGAAAAGGTCTTGTACCAAAGAAACTTCAGCTTTCCGATCAAATCCATTTTCCCATTGACATGCTTGAAAATCTGATTGATCTCCGGTATTTGAATGAAGAATCCTACTGGCTCGCCTTTGTAAAATGCGAAGTAAATCAAACGAGGATCGATGATGGGTTTCATTTTCCCAAACATCAACTTAGCTTCCTTTAGCGCAATGGACTTCCCCATGTGACGCGCCCAAGCTTTATTGTAAACCGTCATAAAATATTCCGGTGCCTTCTCCTGAAGCTCTTTTCCCTTGATATATCGGAAGGAATAATCAGGATTGTCGATGACGGCATTGGCACGCTTGATCATTTTTGCATCAAATCCCACATCCTGAACCGGTCGCATGTAGGTAAACTGCTTGAAATACAGTTTGAACCCATAGTCTTCGAAAAACTTCTGATAGTAAGGAAAATTCCAAGGCATATTATAATTCGGCTCGGAAAATCCATCCACGAGTAGTCCCCACCATTTGTCCCGCTCTCCAAAGTTTATTGGCCCATCCATAGCTTCCATCCCTTCGCTTTCCAGCCAATCTTTTGCTATATCAAAAAGCATAAAAGCCGCCTCCTGATTATCGATGCACTCAAAGAAACCCACTCCGCCAGTCGGTTGCTTTTCCTTCATCTTTGGATTGATAAAGGCCGCAATTCGGCCGATGGTCTGCCCTTTTTCGTCCTGAAGCAGCCAACGCTTCGCTTTGGCCCCATTTCGAAAAAGCTTATTCGTCTCAGAATGAAAAAGTCCTTCGATATCCTTATCCAGAGGACGAATCCAGTTTTTCTCGTTTTTGTAAAGCCTAACAGCCATCTCGATAAACTCTCTCTGATGGGCAGGTGTGGTGACTTCGATCAGGTTCATTCGGGTGATTTTAGATCGGCTAAATTAGTGGATCAAGGGCAAAGGGCAAAAAGTATTTGGGAGGCGAAGTTTATGTTGCCTCTGAGTAGAAGCATTTGGAAAATCAGGAATTACCTTATCTAAAAATACCAAACTGAGACCAGTAGACCTGACTATTCATCCTTGAAGTTTGATCCATAATACTTGAATTAAAGGAGTTCCCGATACTATTTTGAGGAAGCGATCGTCCTGCTCTACTGTTTAAAACCCCAAAGTCCTTTTCTTCCAAAAAATCTCCCTCAATGGTATAAAAAGTCCATAACCCCACTTTTTCGGTTCGGATATATTTACCGGAGCTCATGATTTGATTTGTTCCGGGGTAATAATGGTACCAGACACCATTCCTAAAGCCGGATTGAATTCTACCTTCAGCAACTTTATTTCCCGATTCATCAAAAAATACTCGCTTGCCTTTCCCATTTTTTACCTTATTCCCTGGAAGTACTTGGTCTCCAATTTGAAAATCACTGAGGGTCATGAGCTTACCTCCCTGATAATACTCCTTTTGGACCACCTCCCCATCAGAATTTAATACCAACCACTCTCCTTCCTTTTCTCCGGCCAAAACAGATCCTCTCCGCACATACTGAGGTACTAAATCTAAGCTCTCAGTCAGGCTCCCATTTGCCAATCCATTTTCAAACTGGCCTTCAAATACTAGATTTCCATTTTCATCATAGCTCTTCCAAAGCCCATGTTGTTTTCCTGCTAGAAACTCTCCCTGAATCTTGATAGAATGGTCAGGATAATACTGAATAAACTCTCCATCAAGAGCTCCTGATCGGTATGACCCTTTTTCCAGGAAGGATCCATCTGGATTGAAGTATGCATAATCACCATTGAGTTCACCTTCTTGATTCATAAAAAACCACTTGATTTCCCCATCTGGATAATAGCTCTCCACCAGACCGTCTAAAGAGCCTAGTTTGTATGAATAGGACTTACTGAGTTGGCCATCAGGAAAAAACTCCTTCCAATCCCCAATTTTTTCACCATCCTCGAAAAAACCCAAAGTTGATATATCGCCATTTTCGAAATACACAATATGCTCACCATGCATTTTTCCATCCTGATAATTACTCATAGTTTTGATTTGTCCATCTTCAAAAAACTCCTTAAACGGGCCGTTGGGTTCATCATTTTGAAAGGAAACGCTGTATTTGGGTTTGGAGTCAAATTCCGTCAATAGGATGTTCTTATTGGCGGACTTTAAGCTTGGTTTTGCATCAGGCTCTGGATTCAATTTTTCATAAACCTTCCACTCACCTTCCTTTCCTTCGGGACCTACCAACCCTGAGCCTAGATAATTGGTAGTTCCAAAATAATAATAACCCGTATCAAGGTCCTGAATGGGCGATAGGATGCTGAAAATCAGAAAGGTCAGTATTATCATGATAGAATTTAACTGTTATTTTGAAAAAAAGGTTGGAGAAAGAAATCGACAAACTCGCGTGATTATCATTATCTAGTTAATAGACTGCTTTTCCTCCGATTGATATCGGAGCTGTAGACTTTCCTGTGCAGTGTAGCACACTTTTATACCTATCTCAATTTTCCCAAAACTGCCTCCCGATACCGTAAACCAATCGGAATCATTTCGCTCCCAATTTTCACCTGGTTCCCTTCTATAAATTCCACTTTGGAAATATTGATGATAAATGACTTGTGCGTCCGGACGAAAAGCTCTGAAGGAAGCTCTGCCTCCAGCCTTTTCATGGTCGATGTGATAATCAGTACCTGACTCAGCAAGTAAACCTTCGCATAATCTCCAAATGCTTCTAAATATAAGATATCATCAAAAGCGGCTCGATAAAGCTTCTTATCTACCTTTAGCATGATGTGCTCCGACATTTCTTCAGATGAAGTTTTGAGGCGATTCTTCACCTTTTGGATTGCCTGCAAGAAGGGATCAAAAGCGATGGGCTTCATCAGGTAATCGACCGCATCCAATTCAAATCCCTCCAAGGCAAATTCAGGATACGCCGTGGTAAATATTACCAAAGGCTTTTCGCGAAGCGATTTATAAAAATTGACACCTGAAAGCTTGGGCATATTGATATCCAAAAGCAATAGGTCCACCGGCTGCTTTTCAATTCCCGAAATCGTCTCCAGCGCATCCCGGTATTCTGCAGTCAGGATGAGGTCCGGATGGTCCTGGATAAACTTCCTTAAAACATCCCTGCTTAGAGGTTCGTCATCGATAATCGCGCACTTAATCATGATAAAATCAATTTTGTTAAAAACTCCTTTTGTCTCTTTTCTACCTTCAACTCGTGCGCCTTTGGATATATCAACTCCAGTCTTCTTTGGACATTTTCCAAGCCAATCCCCCCATACCTACCCTTTTCCATATCATCTACTTCTCCCAAGTTATTTCTCACCTCAAATACAATTTGATCACCTACGCTCAGTTTGATCTGAACAAATCCCAACTCAGTTTCCCCCTTCATTCCATGCTTAAAAGCATTTTCCACCAAAGGGAAGAAAAGCAATGGAGCGACTTTAGCAGAAGCTAATTCTCCCCTCACCGAAAAGTCAACTCGGGAATGATCATCCAATCGTAGCTTTTGCAATTCTATATAATTCTCAAGCATTTCCACCTCTTTGGAGAGTGGTACTTTTTCTTCACTTACTTCATAGAGCATGTAACGAAGTAGATTAGAAAGCTCCAAAACAGTCTCTGCCGTCTGCTCACTTTTTCCCAAAGCCTGAGAGTAAATACTATTCAGGCTATTAAACAGGAAATGTGGATTGATCTGGGTTTTGAGGGAATTCAACTCCAGGGAAAGAATCTCTTTTTCTACCTCCTGAAGCTTATACCATGACTTGGAAAGCTTGATCAAGGTGGTCAAAACCAGATAGATGATAAATATGAAAATCAAAATCTGCCACTCTGTGAATGAGACCATGTAGTAATCTGAATCCATCAAGGGGAAAAGCACCTCGAAGGTCAGTTCATGTATCCCATAGCTTGCCAAAAGAAGCAAAGGAATACTGGAAAAATAGAGCAGGTATTTTTCCCTTTCAAGAAATCGTGGAATCAAAACCCTCAAATTCACGTAGACCAAAAAAACCAAAGGAACGTGAAACAGCAGCGAGTAGAAAAAGTCGATAAACTTGAAGAGGCTGGCTATGGAGAAATAGCTCCCGATGGCGTAAATGGATAGGATCCAAAAAGCTCCATGCTGAATCCATTTCTTTCCCAAAATTGTTGGAATACCCTTCATGAATCTATCCTTTCGTAAATGTCCGCATCCTCAAATACAGTCTCATCTTCCGAGTAGCGCTCGAGAAACTTCTGAATCTCTCTGGGCTGGGCCGTGATCAGTACGCTACCATCTACATTTTCATGTCTGAGTCGGATGAGATTGCTTTCAAAAAGACGGTTAAGCTTTTCCAAATCGAAGGGAGTCAGCACCAGTTTTTGTCCATTTAGACGAAGCTTCAAAAAGGTATGAACTGGTAAGACATTGGATCCAAATCCATCATCAGAATACTCGGCAAGTGGGAAAATATCCAAGAAATAATCTTTCCCAATTTTCGCCACATGACCGATGTATTCAATCAATTTGCCATTTTCCATCACAGTGACTCGGTAGCTTTCCTGAAAATTAGAATAAGCTGTGCCTTTGATGCTAGTAGAACGCTTGCTCACCTTGGAAACGGCTTCTACGGTATTTCCCAAAGCTTCAAAAGTTTTTCCCATTGCATCAAGTGCAATCCCCACATCAGAACTTGGAGCATCAGATTTGGCAATACTCTTTTTGGCTATTTCTTCATAAAACATCCGGATAGAATCCCGATTATAAGTCATTTTACCATTGACTTTCATTCCATCGGCCGCATTATAGCGAATTGTCATATCGCCGACGGTTACCGAATCCGTGTATTCTCCTTCAGGTTGATTTTCGGAAGGTTCTGCTGAATTGACTACCATGTCCTCCTCTTCGGACAGGCTAGTAAATTCGATATAATCCCCATCTTCCTCAGGCAACTGCCATCGTCCGACTAGCTCGGGGATAAAAACCAGTGTTTCCTCCGTGTAAATTGGAAAAAGGGAATAGACACAGGAATTGAGTAAAAGCAGGAGTCCTCCTACTGCTAAATAAGCTCTGAATCTTTTCATGATAAATCGTTTGAGTTGGTTATGAACTCAAATTGCCACATAGCATGAAGATCCTAAAAAAATATCGATGAACTCATGAAAAATCCAGACAAACCCAAAATACCTGCCTTTTGGCTGGATAGTAAGATTCAGCGCTATCCTGCTTCTCCTCCGATTTTGATCGGAGCTGGACTCAGAAAATCTGCTTTCGGAAAAGCAGATTAACTTTAACTATTCCTCCACGGTAGCATACAGATCAAACTCCGTGGCTTCCGTCACTTTAGCATGAACGAAATCGCCAACTCGGCAGTAGAACTTGGAAGCATCAATAAGTACTTCATTATCCACCTCCACGGAGTCAAACTCAGTCCGGCCAACGAAATAGCCTCCCTCTTTTTTATCGATTAGGGTTTTGAAAGTTTTCCCAACTTTCTCCTGATTCAAGTCATAGGAGATTTGCTCCTGAACCTCCATGAGATGGTTGGCTCGTTCCTGCTTTTCTTCCTGAGAAAGGGTATCTTCCATCCCAAATGCATGGGTGTTTTCTTCATGAGAATAAGTAAATACGCCCAATCGCTCAAATTTCATCCGTTCTACAAAGTCCACCATCTCCTGAAACTCCTTTTCACCTTCTCCAGGATGGCCTGCAATCAAGGTAGTACGGATGGCTATTTCAGGAATCATTTCACGAATTCGGTAGATCAATTCCTCTTGCTTTTCGCGGGTAGTTCCCCGACGCATTGCTTTCAGCACATCGGTCGACCCATGCTGCAAGGGAATATCCAAATAGTTGCAAATATTGGATCGCTCTTTCATCACCTCGATCACATCCATCGGAAATCCAGTAGGATAAGCATAGTGCAGACGAATCCAGTCGATCCCTTCCACATCGGAAAGCTGTCTCAGCAATTCGGCTAGATTCCGCTTTTTGTACAAATCTAATCCGTAGTAGGTCGAATCCTGAGCGATCAAAAGTAGCTCTTTGGTGCCATTTGCTGCTTTATGCTGTGCTTCTTTGACCAATTCCTCAATCGGGCGAGATACGTGTCCTCCTCGCATCAGCGGGATCGCACAGAAGGAGCAAGGCCGATCACAGCCTTCAGAAATCTTCATGTAGGCATAATGCGCATTATGCGTCAATAATCGCTCTCCTACCAGCTCATGCTTGTAGTCCGCCTTAAATTTTTTCAAAATAGCAGGCAAATCTCGCGTCCCAAAAAAGGCATCCACCTGAGGAATCTCCTTTTCCAAGTCATCCTTGTAGCGCTGAGAAAGACAGCCCGTCACATAGACTTTTTCTACCAAGCCTCGCTCCTTCGCATCCACATATTGGAGGATGGTATCGATGGATTCTTGCTTGGCATTATCGATAAAACCGCAAGTATTGATGATGACGATATTATTATCATCGGAATTAGACTCATGACTGGCATTGATCCCATTACCTTTCAACTGCGTCAAAAGGACTTCGGAATCCACCAGGTTTTTGGAGCAACCCATGGTGATAATATTGACTTTGTCTTTCTTTAATGTTCTCGCTTTCACAGAATTCGCTTCAAATTTGGAGTGCAAAGGTAGGTGAAATTGGGTTGGAAAGTGAAGGATTTGTAAAGTTGCAAGGTTGAGACCTCCAACTTTACAACCTTCAAACCTTTCAACCTGTAGCCTTTCTAGCACTCTTAGATTTAAACTTCTAAAACCGTACTCCACAAAACCAAACCCAAAGCCGGCGCCGGAGGGATTTTTTCCCAGTCTTCTGAAGGCCTGTTTAGTCTATTTTCGATTTCGGACAAATCCCATTGCCCTGAGCCTACATACCAAATGGACCGCATCATTTTCCGGACTTGATGGTGCAAAAAGCCTGTTCCTACCACTTCTAGGCAGTACACCGGATCAGCAAGATTTTTGTAAGGAATCTCATCTGCCAGCAAAATCTGACATCGTGAAATTTCCCGCTCGAAATCCGTCTTGGTAGGCGATGGTGTGCAAAAAGCGCTGAAATCATGTTTCCCTATAAATGCTTTGGCAGCTTCATTCATTTTACCCAAATCAAGCTTTTCGAAAACTAGCTGAAGCCAAGCAGCATGCAAAGCGGGAGTTTCGGAGGAGTCAGTGAAAAAATAGCGATAAACCTTCCTTTTTGAGGCTTTGATCAAATTAAAATCCCGGCGAACAGGCCCCATGAGTTGAATCTGTATTTCTCCTCCTAGGTTTTCATTGATGGCGGATACGGTTTCCTCAGCAAAGTCATTTTTATCAGAAAGAAAAAGCTGAAAGTACCCCTGCTTGCAACTCACCCCAGAGTCTGTTCGGCTTCCACCCAACAAGGTGAAATCATCATGTCCCAAAACGAATTTCAGCACACGCTCTAATTTCCCCTGAATGGTAGGCTGTCCTTTTTGGATAGCCCAGCCCTTGTAGCGGACTCCAAAGTAGGAGATAGAAAATAAGTAGGAGAAGGCTTTGGTCTGCATATCAACACAAATTTAATTATTCAGGCCCAGCAAAGAAGCCTAAGTTCAATTACTTAAACTTTTAGCACTTAAATCTGATATCGGAACAATTTGATCCTAATCCTAAATATTATATTAGCTCTATTAACTTCTTTTTTGAGGACAGGGGAACAATATTCTTTTTGAGAATAGTACTTGACATTATTAATCGTTGAATTCCGCTACCTTCCTAAATGCTCGAGCCGACATGCTATCTAAAAGCAAGTATTCAAAAAAGTAAAAGGACCTTGGTTCTTTCAAAATAAGCGAGCCCTCGACCAAACTAGATCCAAATCCTTCGTAAACTGATTTATCAATATTTAAAGAAGAGTCAATACCAAATCCCATTGATGATTTAAAACGAAGAAACACTTTGTTTCCTTGCTCTTCGATTTCACTGACCTCACCACTAGCAACAAAATCATAAAATTCCTGTAAATGTGGTCTTGATGGTAAATTTACAAAATGCTCAAATAGCAGATCTTCAACGTTAATAGGAACTAATTCAATGGGAATCCACTCATTGTCTGATTTCTGAAAAATTGTTGGTTTTAAAAAGATCAATTCATTAAGAAAAAAGTAGTTTTTTGAATCCAGAATAACATGTTCTTTGTCTTTAAGGGAATTCTCTGTTAAAAAATTTTTTAGAACAGTTTTATTTCCAGAACTAAAAACAATCCTCAGATTTTCGGGAATTTCGAAAACTCTTGCAAATTCCACGACCTTAGAAACACAAAATCCGAAACCCTTATCAATCGGAACGACCAAAAGGTATTCAGTGTCCTCAATGTTTGATTCCGTTATTGAACTAAAGAAAAACTCGATCTTGTTACTCAAGACCTCATTATCACTAGTCTTACAAGAAATTAAGCTGAAAATCAGCAATGTGAAAAATAAGGTTCTTTTACTCATTTTTTTGAATGGAAAGAAATTGAAAATGTTCCTCACTTTTTGAAGTAATTCTTCCTAGATAACCCTTCTTATAGGGGAATATCATATTATAGCTCAAAGACTTAGAGTTCAATTCACGACTATAAATTGCTTCAAACTGATCATTATAAATAATGAGAGTTTTTTTCTTTGCCCATGACATGGACTCAAACTCAACCTCTGAGATTGGTTCCTGTAAAACACGTAGATAACTTTCACCATCAAAAAATAAGGCATCAAAGCTTGGTTGAAATAGATAATGCCTCATGACATAACGCATTTCGTTATTATCCTCATCCGGCAATTTTTCCGCATTTGAAAAATTGGGGCTTTTTAAGGGGATTCGTTCGAGGTTTCTTTCTTTTGAATTCAAGTCGATCTTAAACAAATCTTTCAATGGAGTAAAGGAAATCACCAATTCCTCATTCTGATTCATAACAAATGAAAAATTCATGAAATTAATGCCATAGACGTTATCAATCATTTCTTTTGGCAAATCCCCAAAACTTGATGCCACACCACTTTTCAAGTCTATTTCAACAAATGATTTCCAATTTGAAAGGTGACCACCGTTATGAGGATTTAAATGGGGGAAAAGCCCAAAAATTAGACTATCTCCTCTTTTTATAACTGGCTTAGTACCCTGAACCATGATATCAGGGTACATTCCAAGATCGTCTAAGCTTATTTCTAGCCTTTTGAAAACCTTTCCCCCAGAATTTAGGAAAATCAGCTGATTTACCCTGGCACCAATTATCGTATCTTTCGATATGTAATATAGCCCAGTTGTCCCACCAATTCCATTTGGTCCCTCCACCTCAAGTCTCACTCGAGAAAATTCAGAAGTATGAAGATTATAAAATTCAAGGGATGAGATAGATTTATTAAAAACAAACAGTGCGCTGTCTCCTTGTATTAATTGACTATTTTGCGGAATAACGGTAAGGCTATCAATTTTTAATTGAAGCGTGTCATAATTAAAATCTGTGATTGCAACTTCATAAAATTCAGATGGGGCTACTTCGAATTTTTCTGAACCACATGAAAAAAGGCAACTGCAGATAACTACAATCACCTTCAAATTAATTTGGCAAGAATCAATTATTTTCACCCCATCCCTGGTTTAAAAATACCAAAGCAATCGAAAACTGAAGAGCAAACCATTCCATTACCCACGCATTCCATATTTGCCTCTTCATCACTTACAACAGTCAGCCTACAGGCTTTGGTAGGCCATTCATCTGCATTAGATTGAGGTATAAAAGGAATCGAAAATAAAGCGGCCGAACAAAAAAGACCTATCAAAGATTTTTTCATAATACTTTAATTTTTATGTTGATTCAATTTAATTGTCCTAATTGGGGAGCTGGGCATTCAGCGACTCCACTACAAACTGAACCTGCTCCAAAACAATCAACTCGGGTGGAATCAGGCGTGTCTACTGTGTATACGCAAGCCTTATCCGCTCCTACAGCTAATACCTTTTGACTTTGAATGCTTAAACCGAAAAAAGCTAATGCTATAATGGCTAGGCAAGGTCTAATATATTTTTTGGGCTTGGAAGAGTAACCAAGCGAGTTAGAAATAATTATACCGAAAAACCACTATCTGGCCAGAACTGATTCTTTCTGCGATCAATATACCCCCTCCCAACTAATTATGCAAGGGAATTTTAAACTATTTAAATTTTTTCTTAAAATTATTTGAAATGATTAAAAGAAGGCTTTGGTCTGCATGCCAAAAAGTATAAATTAAGCTTATATCACAGATCAAAAAAAGTTTTAAAGTAAATTACAAATAGCCAAGTAAGCTGGGTGTCCTAAAGTGAAGTCTTCAAACTTATTTAATTTTCAAAAAGCCTACATTTAAGGGAGCTTTCACTTTTATTCCAAGCTAATTAAATGATAGCTCAATTGATCCTCGTCTGGTTGGTCATAAGCTTTAACAAAGAGCTGTTTACCTAATGGCATGTAGTATAAGGTGAGAAATTTTGATCCATCTAAAATAGTGGCTTCACCAGTTTTATTGAAATTTTTGTCAAATAATTCAAAGATGATATCTCCTCTTTTTCCTTCAATTTTAGCTTTCTTGATCAATCGACAAAACATTCCATTGTCGAGTGATGCAATGGGTCCAAAGGTCACATCACTATGCCAAAGACTTGATTTTTCTATAAACTCTTTTCTATTCCTGATCAAACCTTTATTATCAGGTTTGGCCCTTTCATCTTTATAATTGTAAGAATGTGGCTTAACGTCAAACGAAGTTTCAGAATTTAAATCGAAGATTTGGATTAAGTTCATGTATGCATAGCTAATTATGATTCTATCATTAACTGACAATAGTGCTGGATAAACAGCCGATGATAGAAAGAATCTTTCACCTTGGAATTCAATCCTATGATCCTCTATTTTTGATGAAAATTCAAATTTAAACTTCTTTATATTCAATTTTTCCAAATCAAAACTAGTTAACTCCAAACTTTCTGATTTATCAAGTTTGGATTTACCCCTACTTGAAAGAAGAACCGTAGAAGAAGTTGATTCATCGTCCAAAAATTTGAAATATCGATTCGTTACATTTATAAGAGGCATCGAGGATGGAAAAGTTAAACCGAACCGAGAATCATTGATTTCAAGTTTTTTTAATCCATAATCAGAGGGCAAATAAAAAGAATATTGATCCATAAAAGCCATGCCTTTATCTGTTGGCTGAAAAAAATTTATATTCTGAATACCCCAAGGTCCTTCATTGGGAACTTCATTCCCTTTTATAGCCCTACCGCCCTTAACCCCTACCTTTACGGTGTCAATAGACCGACCAAAATCATTAAAAATCAAAAAAGAATCATCACTCAATGGAAATGATTGATGATTGGTTGAAGAGTAATTTTCAGTAGCTGATAAATCAATTTTGAATTCTGGAGATATTTTTAAGTCAACAACCTGCACCGAATTTAGATTTTCGGTACAGGCCGTGAGACTTAAAAGAAAGATTAAATACTTTTTCATTCTAAGTTACAGTCCGCCACCTCCGGGACCAGCAATAGTGCCTACAGTGACATAAATTGTATGTATTCCATCAGGGTGGCATAAATCTAAAATGGTGAATTGATCACCATCATCACAATTATTTCCCGCATCTTCAATCATATCTGCAACATCTTGACCTCCACAAGCAAACCAAGTTCCGCTGCAAGCGAATCCAACAAAACTAAATACTAATAACCCTAAGGTTAAAATCATTTTTTTCATGTCTTTAAATGTTGTACCTCCGATTAAAAATCGAAAGTGGGTTAAAACTGAATAAATCGAAAAATCATCAATTTGGCCAATAATTAATTTTTCATTTCTAAATGTAACCCCCCCGACTAATTTTGCAAGAGAAATGTGAACTATTTTTAATTTTTCTCAAATTTATTTGAAATGATTAAAAGAAGGCTTTGGTCTGCATGCCCAAAAGTATGAATTAAGCTTTTGACAAACACCAAAACCTTCCCGAGATTCCTTTAGCCCAAAATATGCTGATTGACCCAGTCGATCTCCTCCTGTCGAATCGTATGAGCCGAATCAGCAAAGGTCATCAGCTTGACTTTTGCACCGTGCTTTGTGAGAATTGACTCCGACTCCTGCATCCGCTCAAGTGGCACATGCATGTCTTGCTGACTTCCGGAAATCAAAACCGGCGTACCCTCAAAGTCCCCTTGATAATTATCCCTATTAATCTGCTCTCCGATCAGACCTCCTGTAAAGGCCACCACGCCACCGATCTTTTGGGCATTTTGAGCTGCAAACTCCAAGCTAAGGCATGCCCCCTGCGAAAAGCCTATCAGGTAAATATCGCTAGCTAGCACCCCTTCTTCGATCAAGGAATCAAAGGCCTCTTTGATCTGCTGAAGTGAATTAGTCAGAGCCAGCTGATTGGAATGGTCAGGCGCCATAAAACTGTAAGGATACCAAGTTCCTCCTGCCGCTTGGGGAGCAATCAAAGCAAAATCATCCAACTTCAAATACGATTTCAAAGAGAGGATACTTTCTGCAGAAGCTCCTCTGCCATGAATCATGATTGCTGCTTTTTTTCCTGTTTGGGGCTTTTGTCCTTCGTTGATTAGCTTATTCATAGTCTGATAGGTTTACTTCAACTTTTGGAAGTGCTTTTTCAATTCTATCTCGAGATGATTCCGCCCAATCGGGCAACTTCAGCAATTCACCCAAATGCGCTTCTTCCTCGTCAATTGCGAAGCCAGGCTCGTCGGTAGCCACTTCAAACAACACCCCTCCCGGCTCACGGAAATAGATGCTTCTGAAATAATTCCGGTCCTTTACCTCGGTGACACCCAAACCATTTTGCATCAATAAGTGCTGCACTTCCAGTTGGGTGGCTTCATTATCCGTACGGAAGGCAATATGATGAACCGTCCCGGCGCTTTGCATTCCCCGCCTAGCATTGGGGTCCACCAAAATATCTACGATGTCTCCCGGCTTTCCTGCTGTGGCATAGCGAAATCGATTGCCCTCTTGCCCAACAAAATGATAATTCATTAGCTCTGTCAAAAGCTTCTCAGTTGGCTCCTTGGCTTGTAAGTAAAGGGTTGCTCCAAAAAATCCCTTGATTGAATGCTCAGCAGGTATATGTCCCTGTGGCCATCCTTTTCGATCATCTCGATCACTCGCGATCAACTCCAGTCCCATCCCATCATGATCTTCAAATCGGATAAGGGAATCTCCAAATCGAGTCAAATCATCTGAAACCGCAACTCCAAATTTCTTCAGGCGGTCTCTCCAGTAAGTAAGTGAATCTTTCCCAATGGAAAAGGCTGTATAGGTCAACTCACCAGTTCCTTTAGTCCCGCGCCGAGCACCTTTGAAAGGGAAGGTGGTAAAGACTGTACCTGGCCTACCCAACTCATCGCCAAAGTAAAAATGATAGACATCCGGCGCATCAAAATTGATGGTCTTTTTTACAAGTCTTAATCCTAAGATTCCTGTATAAAAATCAATATTCTGCTGTGGATTACCAGCTATAGCTGTGATATGGTGAATCCCGGAAATTAATAGCTTTGTGGTCATAAGATTGAAATTTTAGATGAATGAGATTTTACAAAAAACCCCAAAGGATAGCCTTCGGGGTTTTAAAACAAAACCTCGGAGGCTTTTATGCTTGCTTTACGAGCTGTACACTTAGCATTAAACGAACCTGATCAGAAACAACCACCGAGCCTGCCTCTGTGACTGCCGACCAAGTAAGTCCAAATTCTTTCCGATTGATTTTTCCTTCAATTTCGAAGCCCGCCTTAGTCTGTCCATAGGGATCACCGGCTACTCCACCGAAGTCTACATCAAGCGTTACCTCTTTCTTGGTTCCACGGATTTCTAGGTCTCCTACCAATTGATAGTCCTCTCCATTCTTTGAAATTTTTCCAGAGAAAGAAAGCTTAGGATGATTAGCTGCATCAAAAAAGTCTGCTGATTTCAAATGATTGTCACGGTCACCCTGATTGGTATCAATGCTATCAATATCCGCAGTGAAGGAGACACTAGCTCCATCAAAGTCATCTGACTCACTCTCTGCAGAACCCTCAAACTTTTTAAAATATCCAGTCACTGTGGAAATGACCAAGTGCTTTACCTTAAAAGAAACTTCTGAATGTGTAGGATCAATTACCCATTTTGCTGTACTCATGATTTTTATTGATTTAAGTGAAATGAAATATTATTTGTTTTTACAATTAGTGTTTATACATAGATAAACGTAAATTTTTTAGCCTCTCAGTTTATCAAGCAGCATATTGAGATTTCTTACCTCAGATTCGCTGAGCTTGATGTAATATTTATTCGAATCCTGAATCCGTGTCTCCAGCTTCTCCAGCAATTTCAATCCTTCAGCTGAAATCATCACATCTACCTGTCTTCTGTCAGTTGGACATTCTTCACGAATTACCAAACCCTTGGCCTTAAGCTTTTCTACCAGACGAGATGCATTGGACATTTTATTGAGCATCCGTTCCTGAATAGAGGATACAGTAGTGGGATTCCCATTTTGTCCTCTCAATATTCGCAATACATTGTATTGCTCTGGAGACAAATCATAGGGTTTCAAAAGAGCATTTTGATAGCCTACCACATAACTGTGTGTGAATAATAAATTGACCACAGCCTTATGATAAGGATCTATAAAATCTTTCTGCTGGATGGCTTCTTCTAACTTTCCCATTTTAATACAATTGAATTTAATGTACATACATACAAATCTATAAAAAGGTTTCCGAATTGGAAAAAAATTATCTTAAATGAGCAAAAAAGAGGAAACCATCCTTCCGAAAAAAGCCTCCTAAACTGAAGCGGATTTCTTGAGTTTGATCCTTTTCAAAAGTCTTTGACCTGAGAAAACAAAAATCATAAGTGTGAAAAAAGTATAAGACCAAAACATTGATTTTAATCATGATATGAAGCTTTTTTGTAATATTTGATGTGTTTTTGATGTAGCCAAAATCTACAATTGATGAATAGTTGTAGAAGGTTTTTATTTGGGGTCTGTGAATCGATTTAAGAAATTAGGGAAAAAAACTAAAACCCATGAAAAACAATTTTCCCAAAATTATCACAATGCTCTCCCTGCTCGTAGTAAGCTGGGCCTGCGACAACGGTTTCGCAGACATTGATGTGATTGACACTCCACCCAAAATTACCCTAGGTTCAATCACCTCTGGATTGACTGAAGAGGAAGATTTTAGTATTGCCGTGACTCTAGACGACGGTACGGATGACGGAGCTGTAAGTTCGCTTGCCTCTCTTGATTACACGATTACTTCAGAGGGAGCTACGGTGGCTTCTGGATCAGAAGCTCTTAGTGGTGATCAGCAGACAGTGACTATCACTGTCCCTGGGGGGTTTGATGCTGGCACTTACAATTTAGACGTGGTGGTATCGGATACCAATGGCAATACCGCTACTGACAACATTACTTTTGAAGTAGCATCAGCGCAGCCAGATTTTGATATCACAGGTACCTGGGTAGTTGAGCCAGTGGCAGCTTCCCTAGCGGTAGGACCAAGTCCGGGAAGCGGAGAATTTTTTGCTATTGACGATGCTGGAGTGGCACAAAGGGCATGTTTTTATGACGACACTTATACTTTCGGTGCAGACGGATCATTGGTAATAGACCTTGGAGATCAAACTTGGTTGGAAACTTGGCAAGGAGTCGACTCTGATCAATGCGGAACGCCGGTAGCTCCTTATGATGGAGGAACTTATGAGTATACTTATAGCGGCACTAATCTGACAGTCATCGGTGAAGGAGCATATATAGGTCTTCCGAAGGTCAATAATGCCGGTGAAGTTTCTCAAGGAGCGGCTATCCCTGAACAAATAACATATACAATCGTAGATCCAGTTGTCGATGGAGATACTCGCCGAATGACGCTGAGAATCGAAGCTGGTTCTGGAGTTTGGTGGGACTTCAAATTAATTTCCGGAGAAATTGACAATGGGGGAGGCGAATCTGCGTCTATCTTCGGAAATTGGAAAATGGAGCCAGTGGCAGGAGCCTTTGGTGTGGGTCCTTCAGCTGGAAGTACAGAGTTTTTTGCTAACTCCGCTGACGATGTGACTACCAGAGCCTGCTTCTTTGATGATGTCTACACATTCGTTGAAGATGGCACCTACTCTTATGATTTGGGTGATCAGACTTGGCTCGAAACCTGGCAAGGTGTCGCCGAAGACGGTTGTGGCGCTCCTGTAGCACCGCATGACGGCTCGGGAGATTATACCTTTACCTTTGATGGCACTGAATTGAAACTTATTGGAGAAGGAGCTCATTTGGCACTTTCTAAAGTCATCAACGGAGCAGAGCTGAGTACGGAGGGAGTAGACGTCCCGGCTGACGTGACTTACCAAGTAGTAAGCCTGACCGAAACAGATGGCGTAAAGCGAATGACACTGCATATCGAAATCCAAGACGGTATCTGGTGGACTTTCAAGCTGATTTCAGAATAATTGATTTAAGTGGCATCTGGAACGTAACATCCAGATGCCTTTTTTTTCTTTAACCCAAAATAGTATGAAAACTATCTTTAACTACACAAGCCAAACCCTTTCCGCATTTTTTCTAATTGGAATTTTATTTTCCTGTGATTCGGAAACTGCGGATAACCCTACAGGTTCTAACCCAGATGATAATATTTCTGAAGTCCCCATTCCTGATGATGGAGCCACCTCTCCTACTTCCTATCCTGGGATGACGCTGGTATGGGAGGATGATTTTGAAGGAAATAACCTGGATGCAGCCAACTGGTCCCATGAAATAGGAACTGGCGAAAATGGCTGGGGAAATAACGAGCTTCAATACTATAGATCCCAAAACACCTCCGTGGAAAGGGGCCATTTAATCATCACTGCTAAAAAGGAAAGTTTCCAAGGGAGCGAATACACATCCTCCAGAATCGTCTCCTTGAACAAAAAGCAATTCCGCTATGGTAGAGTTGATATTCGGGCGGTAAACCCACGCGGACAAGGCTTATGGCCTGCTCTCTGGATGCTTGGATCAAACTTCCCTGAAGTAGGCTGGCCAAGATGTGGCGAGATTGACATCATGGAGATGGTCGGTGGACAAGGACGGGAAAACACAGTCCATGGAACAGTTCACTGGGATAATAATGGGAGCCGGGCGGAATTTGGCGGTTCTTATAAGATTCCTTCAGGTACTCTTGCCGATAAGTTCCACGTCTACTCAATCGAATGGACCTCAACTAATATTAGCTGGTTTATCGATGATGTGAAATATCATGAGATCGATACCACTCCTGCCGAACTAGATGAGTTCAGAAGAAATTTCTTTTTTATCATGAATGTGGCTGTCGGTGGAAACTGGCCCGGATCTCCTGATAATAGCACAACATTTCCACAACACATGATTGTGGACTATATAAGAGTCTTTCAATTTGATTAAAAAAAGCCCTGCGGGGCTTTTATTATGCATTTTCGCTCAACCAGTCTTTCAATAGCTGATTGACTACTTCAGGCTTTTCAATGCAGGAACTATGACCCGCACCCGGAATCATGTGGAGACGAGATCGCGCAATTCCCATTTGAATAAATTTCGCCTTTTCGGGTTTTGTAGCAACATCTTCATCACCCACCACAATCATAGTAGGACATGTAATTGCCCCTAATTCAGCTTCCACGCCTTTTCGGTAAATTACTCCCTCTACCGGTCCGGTAATCGTTTTCTTATTGGAGGAGAGTTCTTTTTTCCACTTCTTAATCGCTTGAGAATTCGATTTATTATTCAGCCAAGATTGGGCAAACATGATCGCCATGACCTTATTGGCGACTGGAGGAATCACTCCAAGCCATTTGACAATTCCATTCAAGGTTTTGTATTTCGGAAGGTTCTCTACCGGCTCACTGTTGGCAGAGGTTTCTAAAAGAGTCAAAGTTTTAACCAAATCAGGCCTTCTAGCAGCCAAACGCATTCCCACAAATCCACCCATTGATAGCCCGACAAAGTGTACTTTACCCAAATCGAGCTTTTCTATCAATGCTGCTGCATCTTCCGCAACGGTTTCCATGTCATAAGGTCCCATGACCTCACTCTGTCCTTGGCCTCGATGATCGTACGCGATGACACGATAAGACTTCGTCAATTCATCGATCTGAGCATCAAACATTTTATGACTCCAAAGTAGTCCATGAGAGAAAACCACCGTTTCCTGTCCTTCTCCTTTGTCGATGTAATAGAGCTTTATTCCATTTGCTTCGATATGCGGCATTTGAATCCTTTTTAAGGTGAAAATCTACCAATCTAATCCCGGCTGAGTGATTCGAGCATTTTCGCGAGCCTTATGCTGATCGACAATTTCCTTGACATCTGCCAAAAGCTGCTTTGCATCGTAAACAACCCCGTCCTTCACTGTATATTTAACGCCCCCAACACGGATGGGTTGGTTATTGTCATCTATTCGAATCGCACCAGTTCCATAAAGGACCTTGAGGTTTTGTAGTGGGTTTTCTTCCAAAATCACAAAATCCGCCAGTTTCCCAACTTCTACGGTTCCAATCTCCTTTTCCATTCCCAAAGCCTCTGCTCCATACATCGTTGCTGAGCGAATCACTTCCAAGGGATGAAAGCCTGCCTCCCGAAGCAATTCCAACTCGCGGATATAGGCAAATCCATACAATTGGTAGATAAATCCTGAGTCAGAACCGGTAGTCACTCTCCCTCCACGATTTTTATACTCGTTGACAAAAGTCATCCAAAGACGGTAATTCTCCTTCCAAAGCAACTCTTCCTCTGTAGTCCAGTCAAACCAATATGATCCATGCGACTGTCTACTTGGCGAGTAAAAACGCCATAGGGAAGGTAAGGTGTAGGCGTCATGCCACTCTGCTCTGCGAGCCCGCATCAAGTCCCGGTTTGCCTCATAAATATTAAAAGTTGGATCCAACGTGAAATCAAGCTCCAAAAGCTCATTCATCACCTTATTCCAATGCTCTGAATAGGGCTTTGCCGCTTGCTTCCAAAGTTTGCCAGCCTCTGCAAATCGATGCTGCTCATTTTGGTAATTGTAATCCAATCGGAAATCCTGAATCGTGCGATCTTCAAAAAGTGCTTCTGGAAGCCCATACCAGTGCTCCATGGAAGTTAGTCCAGCTCGAGCCGAGTGCAATACATTCCAACGAGCCACGTCTAGCTGCTGATGATGCATAGCTGACCGTAAGCCTATTCGCTTATTTTCTGAAATAGCCGCCTGCATCACTTCGGGCTTTGCACCAAAGAACTTGATCCCATCAGCACCTTTGGCTTTATTTTCATTGACCCAGGCTTTGGCCTGATCCGCTGTGGTAATGGGATTCTCAGCTCCCTGACCAAATGAGGTGTAGGCTAAAAGCCTCGGAGCCGTAATTTGATTGGAAAGCGAGCGTTTTTTTTCATTCAAAACCCAATCAAGACCGTTTCCAGCTGATGGATCCCGAATGGTAGTAACACCATGCGCCATCCAAAGCTTATATACATATTCGGCAGGAGTTCCCTGACCGGTACCTCCTATGTGTCCATGCATATCCACGAAGCCAGGCAATAAATAATGTCCCTCCAAGTCTAAAACTTGCGTGTTCTCATCTGCTTTGGGCCGACGGCCTTCCGAAATAGGTAAACCGGGATAGCCCACAGTCTGAATACGCGTAATCCTATTTTTCTCCACCACGATATCCACAGGGCCGACAGGAGGCGCCCCGGTCCCATCAATGAGTGTCACTCCTCGAATGATCAATCTATCATAGGGTCCATCACCCTCCTCCCGATCAGGAGCAGGCATGATTTGAGCAAAGGCATGAAGCGAAAAGACTGAAAGAATCAGCCCAAGAATAATTTTCCGCATGATTTCTGGGTTAGGTGGTTAATTCAAGTCTATAAGTTAGCCGAAAAAACAAAAGAGAAAAATGACTTTTGGACCAGGCAAACAAAAAAGTCCGACAGAAGCCGGACTTTTAAAACAATTTTTATCAGAATAATTATAGATCCTTAAACTGATCCATAATTTCCTCTGAAATACCTGTGTGAGAATATCCTCCATCATGGAAGAGATTTTGCATAGTCACCATTCTTGTCAAATCCGAAAACATCGTAACAATGTAATCCGCACAAGCTTCAGCAGAAGCATTTCCAAGTGGGGACATCTTTTCGGCAAAGTTGAAGAAGGAATCAAATCCTCCAATACCTGTACCGGCAGTGGTCTTGGTTGGGGATTGAGAAATGGTATTGACTCGTACATTTTTCAGCTTGCCTAGTCTATATCCATAGCCTCTAGCGATACTTTCAAGCAAGGCTTTGGCATCAGCCATATCCGTATAAAATGGATAAACCTGCTGAGCGGCAATGTAAGAAAGGCCTACAATCGAACCCCATTCTTTCATGATATCCATTTTCTCTGCCACCTGCATCATCTTATGGAATGAAATTGCGGAGACATCATAAGACTTCATCGCCCAATCGTAGTTAAGGTCTCCGTAAGAGCGGCCTTTTCGGATATTTGGTGACATACCGATGGAATGCAACAAAAAGTCAAAATCCCCTCCGAGGAACTCTTTCGCCTCGGTGTATAGCTTCTCAATATCATCCAAAACCGTAGCATCCGCAGGAATAACAATGGTATTACACTCTTCTGCAAGTTCTTTGATGGCACCCATCCGCATGGCGATAGGAGCATTAGTCAGGACAAACTTTCCACCTTGTTCTTTAACTTTTAGCGCGGTCTTCCAGGCAATGGAGTTTTCATCCAAGGCTCCGGTAATGATTCCGACTTTACCTTTTAGCAAGTTTTCTGGCATATTTCAATTGGGTTGATTTCAAAAATACTAGGCAAAAATAGCTAAAAATTGGGGAAAGCCCCTCAATTCGCCAGAAGCTCACGCGCACTCTGAATGGCATTCTCTGATGGCTGAGCTCCAGCTATCATTTTGGCTAGCTCCTGAATACGCTCCTGCTCGTCCAAAAGCTTGATTTTTGATATAGTTTTGGAAGCTGAATTGTCTTTGAACACAAAGTAATGCATGTCTCCCTTCGCAGCCACTTGCGGAAGATGAGTGATACAAATAATCTGATGCTTCGCTGAAATATCCTTCATCATTCTGACCATCTGCAGGGCAACTTCTCCAGAAATTCCTGCGTCTATTTCATCGAAAATCAAGGTAGGTAAAGCCATTTTATCAGCCATCAAATATTTGATCGCAAAGAGGAGTCGGGAAAACTCCCCCCCAGAAGCCACCTTCTTGAGCGCCTGCAAAGCACCTCCCTTATTGGCCGAGAAAAGGACTTCTATCTGATCTAGCCCGGTATTACTTGGGCTAATTTCCTGTCGCTGAAATTTGATCTGAGCATTTTCCATCCCCAAATCTTGCAGGAGGCCTTTCATGGATTTTTCGAAGTCAGAAAAACAACTTGTACGCTTTTTGGTGAGCTTTTCTCCCAAAGACTGCATTGCTTTTTCAGCTTCTAAAAAGTCCTTTCCAGCTTTTTCCAAGCTTTCGTCCAAGTTCTGGAATTCGAATACCTGATCGGCTAACTGCTGCTCAATCTCGATCAGTTCTTCGACGGTGAGCACCCCATGCTTCTTTTGAAGTTGGTAGATTTTACTGAGGCGCTCCCGGATTTCTTCCAGTTTTTCAAAATCAACTTCGATTTGCCCATCCTCCTCCTCGAGTGTAGCCAAAATATCCTTGACTTCAATCAGTGCAGACTGAAATCGCTCCCTGATGGGTCCAAAAGTATGGGCCAATCTCTCCAGACTCTGCAAGTGTTGCTGTATTTGCTCCATTCCTTGCAAAATCCCAAACTGCTCATCTTCAAAGAGACCACTAGCCTCCTGAATCTTAAGCTTGATCTCCTCGGCGTTTTCCAAGATTTCCTGCTTGGATTCCAACTCTGTCTGCTCCTCTTCCTGAAGAGCAAGGGCACTTAATTCATCCAGTTGGAATTGATTGAAATCAGCCTCTTTTTGAAGCTCTAAAGCTTTCTTCTTGAGTTGGTCTAGATGTTTTTTTGCTTTTCGAAAGTCATGGTAAGCTTCTTGATAAGCAGCCAACTCCCGATTTGATTGAGAATAGGCATCTACCAAACCCAATTGATAGGCTCCATCTCCGAGCAAAAGAGTATCATGCTGTGAATGCACATCCATCAGCTTTTCACCAAGACTTTTCAACACGTCCAATAATACAGGCGTATCATTGACAAAAGACCTTGATTTACCGGAAGGGCTGATTTCTCTACGAATGATACAGGGCTCTTCATATTCCAGATCATTCTCTTCAAAAAATCCCTGCAATCCGTAAGAGCCAAGTTCAAACCAGCCTTCCACGACACATTTTTTATCCTCGTGGAGAAGTACTTTGGTATCGGCTCGTTTTCCAAGCAGCAATCCGACGGCTCCAAGCATGATGGATTTTCCTGCGCCTGTTTCACCGGTAATCATATTCAGACCGGCTCCAGGTTGCATTTTCAGATCATCAATCAGTGCATAATTGGATATACTGAGGGATTTGAGCATGGATTTTACGTTTGTACAAAGCTAAAAAATCAAGCTTAGCTTTTCAGCAGCTCGTTGTACTTTCTCGCATTATTTGGATCCACTTCCAGTAGCAATTCTACTGCTTCTGTCCGTATCTCAAAAGGGGCATTCCTTAATACTTGTGCAATCTCATCTCCTTTGGCATCCATAAAGGAAATCGTGAAGATTCCATTGGGTTGTGCTTTATTGGCCTCTGCCACCAAGCGAATGGCTTCCAGTATATTTTGGTAGGCTTTTTCAGGTTCGATCTGCAAAATATCCAATCCCTGCCTATGATAGAGGTAATACGCCTCTCGAATCGAGGAGTAAACAGAGGAGGTATAAATATCATTGATCAACCAAAATCGATTTCTTCGGTCGGAGTTACTTTGTCCCCAGCCTGCACGACCGGATTGTTGAGCATTATTTACTATGTCATTAGCTACAGCAAAAAAGGGATCTCCGCCTTTGTTCTGAAAACTATCGTAATCTAAACCAAGAGCAATATTGGCATAGTAAGCTAAAAGCGAAGAGATGTTATTAAGGAAGGTAAAGCGGTTGAACTCTAGGGGTTGAGATTCGATAAATTCAAAATTCCAAGTTCGATCGGCAAAATTGAAAAGGAGACTTTCGTAATTAGTCCCGTAAACTGGCCGTACGGTTTGGACTTGGACCGTTGCAGAAAATGACCCCACGGTAGTGGCCTCATTGATGGTGATCAGCAAATTTCCTTTGATACGCTCCTCCGACCTAAACTCATCGGAAGTCCAAGATCGTCCATTTAGAAACTGCTCAAAACTAGCCTTCATTTGGTTAAAAATATCCGTATTCTGAAGATTGGAGCGCTCGCTGTTGATTGTGACTGTAAAGTTGAGCTCTTGAGCCTTTACAATTCCGCCCAGCAGAAATAAGGAAAGAAAGCTGATTATTTTTATCATTCTCATACAATAAAGAAAAAATCAGACCAGCGTCCAACTGCTCTCACGCTTGATATGATCCAGAATCAATTGGGCGATCTCAGTCTTTGAAGTAAGGGGTGATTTCCATTGACCGCCATTTTTGGAGAAAACAGTCACCCGATTGGTATCCAAACGAAAACCTGCACCACTTTCTTTCATGGAGTTAAGCGCAATTAGATCAAAATTTTTCCTATGAAGCTTCTCCTTTGCGTGAAACTCTTCATTTTCTGTTTCGAGCGCGAAGCCCACATGATATTGTTTAGGCTGCTTTTTACTTCCCAGCTCTTTCGCGATATCAACATTCTTCTTCAGGCGAATCTGCATAGCATCCTCATCCTTCTTGATTTTTTCGGCAGCGACGGTAGCCGGTGCATAATCAGCCACTGCTGCCGTGAATACGAAGATGTCCATCTGACTGTGAATGGCTGAGGCTGCTTGAAACATCTCCTCGGCACTGCTCACATCTGTCCAGTAAAATTTCTCTTTATTTACAGGAATAGCCACCGGACCTGATATCACCCAGACCTCCGCACCCCTTTCCAAGAAAGCCTCGGCGAGTGCTAGTCCCATTTTGCCGCTTGAATGATTGCTGATGAAGCGAACAGGATCAATCGCTTCTTGAGTTGGTCCCATGGTGAGGGCTACCTTTTTGCCGAAAAAATCACCTTTGGATTCAAAAAATCGTTGAATTTCCTCTAAAATCTTTTCAGGTTCCATCATCCGACCCTGACCAGATAAGCCTGAAGCCAATTCTCCGCTTTCGGCATCTAATAGTCGGTTGCCAAAACCTTGAATAGCCGCTAGATTTTTTCTGACAGATGGATGCTGATACATATCAAGATCCATCGCAGGAGCTACCCATACCGGACATCTTGCTGATAGATAAGTAGCTAGAAGCAGATTATCACAAAGTCCATTTGCCATTTTCCCAAGGGTATTGGCTGAAAGAGGCGCAATGATCACCAAATCCGCCCAAAGCCCCAACTCCACGTGGTTGTTCCAAGTGCCAGTTTCATCTTCTTGGAAAGTATGCAAAACTGAACGTTTGGAAAGGGTGGCTAAGGTCAAAGGGCTTATAAAATCAAGAGCAGAGGCCGTCATAATGACTTGTACCTCTGCTCCTGCCTTTACTAATAATCTGACCAAGAAAGCGGACTTATAGGCAGCAATGCTGCCTGTGACTCCTAGAAGAATTCGCTTTCCTTCGAGATCCATTATTCAGTTTCTTCTTCTGGATATCTGTGGTATAATTTTCCATCCAGATATTCTTCCATTGCCAAAGTAGACGGCTTTGGCATACGCTCATAAAACTTGGAAATTTCGATTTGTTCTTTGTTTTCGAAAACTTCTTCAAGATTATCTACTGTCGAAGCAAACTCAGAAAGCTTGCCATTCAATTCCTCCTTAAGATTATTGGAAATCTGCTTTGCACGCTGACCTACCAAATGAATGGACTCGTAAATGTTTCCGGTTTCTTCGGATACTTTGTCCAAATCCCGGGTAATGATTGATGGATTAACTGCCATTATTGTCGTTGTTTAATTTCTTCTATTGGTTTTATTGTGCTGACTGAAGTAGTGTCAGCAGCTTTTTCGGATCGCTCCGCAATGTCTTTTTTCACCTTTAGGTGACTGTTCAGCTCTTCTCGAGCCGTATTTTCATAATCTTTCACCTCTGCTGCGAAATTACTGTCTGGATATCTCCGATAGAAATTCATCGAATATTGGAGCACATCGTTGAGTCGCTCTTCTTTTTTGGAGAAAATGCTGTTTACAGCATACTCTGTGCTTACCTCTACTAGTTTGTAGGCCAACTCTTCGTTGTATTCACTTTCAGGATAATCTTTTGTGAAATTCTGGAAATTCACAATGCACGCTCTGAGGAAGTCACCTGGAAATAACCCGTCTTTCAAACGGTAATACATCATCGACTCTTCATAGGCTTTTTGCTCAAATCTTTTCTCCAAGTCGGTAAGCATATCCAAAGCGCGCTCGTAGCTATCCGAACCCGGATACCTCGTCACAAACTGCTGGATGGCTGCTACTGCCTCTTGACTACTCTGCTGATCTAAATTAAAATCTGGCGCATCCAAGAAAAGAGAATAAGCATGCATAAACAGGGCTTCCTCTGCCAAAGGACTTCGGTTGTAAGTCCTGTAGAAATTATTGAAATAGCCTGCTGATTCGATATAGCGCTTAGTCTTGAAATGACAATAAGCGTAATTATAATCCGCCAATTCTGCCTTTTCACTACCTCTGATAATCGGAATCACCTTATCATAAAGAATGATTGCCTTGTTGTATTCTCCTTTTTGATAATAGTCGTTGGCACCTTCGTAAAGCTCCTCCCAATTCGTGCTTTTTTCAAGCTTGGCAAATGGGCCACAGGAAAGGCTGAGGGTGACAAAAACAAGTAAAATAAAAGGGATTTTTCGCATAATCATTTTCAAGACCGCAAATATACGGGATAATTTTGGTATTCAAATGGACAGGATTGCTCTGACTTATTTCTTCACAACGAGCTTTTTGGTGACAATATTTTTATTGTCCACAAATAATGTGTAGAAATATACACCTGGATTGAAATCAGAGACATTGATTAGTAAGGAAGACCTGTCAGGATCTAGCTCATATTCTGCTACGGGGTTACCGATAAAGCTATTTATGGTGATTTTAGCTGAGGTTTCTCGCTTTTTCAGCTTGTAATCAAGTTGTGCTACCCGATTGCTTGGATTAGGATACACGTCAGAAATGGTAATTGCATCGTAATCTGATTCATCGATTTTGTTGGCCGGATCAGCCACATCATATTGCGCTTGGACAACAAATGACTCCCGAATATTAGATGTATTCACAAAGATCAAATCAAAGGCCCCACGAGTCTCTGCAATACCAAGAGAAAACTCCAAATAAAGATCCGTGATAATCTCTCCGGGAGCTAGGGTTAGTTTGATTTTGGCTAAATCTCGCTTGGCATCAAAGCAGGCATCCCCCAAACAGATTTTCATCTCTTGGGATGAACCAATATCTCCGCTGATGTTTTTCAGAAAATAGGTTTTCTCTACCTCGGATTCGTTCTGTAGAATGATAGTTTGACGCTGAGACGCACCGATATCTCCATCAAACGATAAGCTTTCGCTTAGCACACGGACATCTTGTGCTTCCGCCAATAGCGGAAGGGTCACAAAAACCCATGCAAAAATTCTAAGGAAAACTTTCATGTAAAATTCTATTCGATAAGCCTTTCGTCTGATACTTTCGAGAAGTAATATACTCACAAAAATACGCAGCAGGTAATCTTGGGACGAAAATTTGCGGTTAATTGTTGTTAACCTTTATAAAATATTTCCGGCTTTTATTCGTTCGAAAAATCTTTAACCTTTTTCAAGGGGATCAAACCGCCTTTGTTGGTATTTGTATCCCACTTTTCTAGTGACTTTTGCATTTCTTCATCAGAAGGCATTCGGATTTCTGCCTCCGGAACTTCAAAAAGATTTTCGGCTTCCAGATCCACCTCATTGACGGACCTCCAAGCAAATATTTTCTCCATAGTAGGCTTTTCTTCTTTTCGCCAGACAAAACCCTCTAGCTTTCCTCCCTCTTCACCGATATCCTGCACAGGTATAAACTTTCCTTCGGGCTTTACGCCATAGTTGACCTTTTTCAATTGTCCCTCCGCAAAGCTCATTTTGATCGTGGCAGAAAGGGTCTTATTGACTCCTTGGACTAAGGTGTCACCCTCCAAAGCATAATACAAGGATTCGCCATTTCCAGTGATGTCCAATGTATTCAGATCGCCATTCTCGAAGAGTCCCGTCATAGACCTCCCTTTCATCTGATTGAAATTGACCAGGGTATCAGTCATGACAGCAAAGGCCTTGTTTTTTACAAATAGCTTTCGGAGCTGTTCGTTTTCAATAAAAAACGTCATGGAGTCTGCAGTAATCTGACTTCTATTGTCCCAAATAGCAGGATCTTGAAATAGACGAATCGTCGAATCTGAATAATTGTACGACAGCGAATCGGCTATTCCTGACATCTGTGACTTCACCAACTGTATGGATGAAAAAGCCAAAAGGTATTTCAGCGAGTCCGATTCATGATCTTGAGAGATCAGCGTATCCGCAGTCATGTAGAGGGTATCTGTTTCAAAATACCTGCGGACCAAGGCTTTGCCATGAACCAAGCTGTATCCTCTATCCTCCCAATATTGCCCCTGATCTCCAAATATTTCGACCTCCCGTTCCTTGTTCAATACTCGCACATCTCCCTTTCCCTCATAGTAGGCCTCATTCTCCCGATAAAGCAATTCATCAGCCTTGACGCGACTCGTCTCGCTCTCCACCAAGCCGTCAAAGAATCGGAAATTTTTCGCTTGTGTATCATAGAAACTCCCCTTCGAAGCATCCAAGGTATTTCCATCTTTGGAAATCAAATTGGTAAGCCCTTTGGTTTCAGCAGTTTTGGGAATGGTGAGATAAACCAGAAAATTGGTTTTCATCGTGTAGTCAGGATTGACCAAAACCACGTCATCGGTGAATGTAATCCGTTCCCGATTCACTTCATATCGCCCTTTCTCACTAGTCAAGACATTGGTAGAGTCTACCACCCGACCATCATTGTAATAATAAGCAATATTTCCAGCCCGGTCATAATCCAAATAATCTGTATAAACAGTCGTCTCCATGTTGGTGAAGACTACATTGGTCCGGAGTTTCGCCAGTTTCGTATTCCCGTCATATTCTGCATAAGCACTTCGGGTGGTAACCGAATCTTCTTCACTTCGGATAAAAACCCGACCATATAGTTTGGCTTTATTATCTGCTCTGAAAAAATGAGCTGAATCACACTCGATCAAGGTGCTTTGATTTTTCATTCGGACGGAGCCCAGCAGTCTTTCAAAACCCATAGCACCCTTTAGCGAGTCTGCACGAAGGATTTCCAGGGCATTGTTTTCCTGAGCCCGAATCATAAAAATCGGAAGGAAGAAAAAAGCAATCAGGCAAAATGATTTCAGGCTGCTGTTCATAGACTTGTCCAAGTGGGCAAAATTAGTAGAAAAAGCTATTTTTGATCAATGTTAACAGTATTTAAGGAGCATATCGAAAAACGGGGCCTTTTGTCTCCTTCTAAAACCTACCTACTAGCCTGTAGCGGAGGAGTGGATAGCATGGTTTTGGCACATTTGCTTTTGGAAATAGGAATCCCCTTTGAAATCGGCCATGTGAATTTTGGATTGCGAGGAGTAGAAAGCGATGCAGATGAATCCTCGATTGAAAAGTGGAGCAAAGAAAATAGCATTCTTTTCCACAGCCATCACCCGGATACCAAGGGTAAAGCCACAGATGAGAAAATCTCCATACAAATGGCAGCTAGGGACATTCGATACGCTTGGTTTGATGATTTAATAAAAAAACGATCCTTGGATGGGATCGTCCTTGCCCATCATCAGGACGATCAGCTGGAAACGATCTTTCTAAATCTCCTGCGTACCACCGGATTGGATGGGATACAGGGCATGGCGGATAAAAAGGGCTACTTGATCCGTCCATTACTCCCGTTTTCAAAAGAAGAGATTCTGACTTTCGCCAAAGAAAATGGAATCACTTGGCGAGAAGATGCTTCGAATCAAAAAACAGAATACAAACGAAACAAGCTCAGGCTGGAAGCACTCCCCGCTCTCTACGAAGTAAGTGAAGATGCTAAGCAAAACCTGCTCAGCAGTTTTAACCGATTACAGGATGCCGGTAAGGCACTGGGAGGACTATCAGAAATCTGGCTAGAGCAAAACCTTCAAAAAGATTCAGAAGTAGAAAGCTTGCCTTTTCGGAGCTTTATCAATCAGGCAGGTGCTACCACTTTGCTTTTTTACTGGCTTAGGAGCTACGGCTTCAACTCGGATCAAGCCGAATCAACCCTCCACTCAGCCAAAAATCAGGAAAGCGGGAAAGTTTTCTTCAGCGCAACTCATCAGTTGACAGTAGACCGGGAAGTCTTGCTTTTGGCACCTATTTCAGAGCAGTTTGACCCTGTTATCCTAGATGAAAAAGACATCGAGCTCGTACTCCCGGAGGGCACCTACGAATTACTGAAAGAACCTTTTGACCGGAAAATTGACACGTCCCGTCAGAATGCCCAGTTGGACTTGGATCGGTTGAGTTTTCCCATGACTATCCGAACTTGGGAGTTGGGAGACAAATTCATTCCTCTCGGGATGAAAAACGGAAAAAAAGTCTCTGATTTTTTGATAGATTTGAAAATAGACCGTTGGCACAAAGATCAGGTCAAGGTGCTTGTTTCGGAGGGAAAAATCGCCTGGGTGATTGGCCACCGGATTGCAGACTGGGCCAAATGCGATGAGGCTACACGGGTTGCTTTACATTTCAAAAAGAAGAACTGATGCAAAATCCTTTTACCAAATCCTATACAGAATCTGAGCTTCAGACTTTTGATTTTATGAGGCCGATCAAATTTTTTGAAAAGTTGAAAAACAAGGAGATATCCCGTTTTTTACCGGCCATGCATGTCCGCAAATATGTCAAAGATGAGGTCGTTTTTTTCAGTAAAGACCCTAGTCAAGCCATCTACTTGATCAAGAAAGGACAAGTGCATCTGACGATAGATGTAAAGGACAATTTTGAGATGATCATGGAAATCAATCGTGGCCAGGCATTTGGAGAAAACTCCCTTTTACAAAACACCAAACGAATCTATACCGCGATTGTCAGTTCGGATGAGGCAGAGTTGATCGTGATCCCGCATTTTGCGATTCAGGAGATCTTCGAAAGCAATCCAAAAATCAAGGCTAAGGTGATGACCGCGCTTGCAGAATATTACAATGAAAACAATCAGCGACTCTTCCGCTCCTATCGGGAGTCATTTGGATTTTTTAGCCTTCGGCAAATGTTTGAGTGACAATTGACAGCCGCTTAGCCTTAAGTCAAATACCATCCAACAAAGTATTTCCTTTCGGGTTTCTAATCCTGTCATTGTTAATTAACTTAGCGGCGCTTTTTAGGCAATTCATTCATAAAAATTTATAAAATCATGAGCAAAGTAACCGTAGTTGGGGCTGGAAACGTTGGAGCAACTTGCGCTGACGTTTTGGCCTATCGCGAAATCGCGGAAGAAATTGTTTTAGTAGATATCAAGGAAGGCGTAGCCGAAGGCAAGGCTTTGGATATCTGGCAAAAGGCCCCGATCAATCAATATGACCCACGGACTGTCGGTAGCACCAACGACTACAGCAAAACTGCTGGATCAGATGTAGTTGTCATCACTTCAGGCCTACCACGTAAGCCCGGGATGACCCGTGATGACTTGATCGAAACCAACGCAGGAATCGTGAAGTCCGTAACAGAAAACGTAATCAAGCATTCACCTGACGCCATCATCATCGTCGTATCTAACCCACTCGATGTGATGACTTATCAGGCACACCTCTCTTCCAACCTTCCACGTACCAAAGTGATGGGTATGGCTGGAATTCTCGATACAGCACGCTACAGAGCTTTCTTGGCAGAAGAGCTAAATGTATCAGCAAAAGAGATTCAGGCTATCTTGATGGGAGGACATGGTGACACGATGGTTCCACTTCCTCGCTACACGACTGTTGCTGGTATTCCTGTGACAGAGCTAGTCGCTAAAGATAAATTGGACGCAATCATCGAGCGAACAAAATTCGGTGGCGGTGAATTGGTGAAATTGATGGGAACTTCCGCATGGTATGCACCTGGTTCTGCTGCTGCTCAGATGGTAGAGGCAATCCTTAAGAATCAGCGTCGCGTATTCCCAGTCTGCATCAAGCTTGATGGCGAATACGGTATTGATGACTGCTATCTTGGCGTACCTGTCATCCTCGGCAAAAACGGAATCGAAAAAGTGATCGAATTGGATCTCAACGAAGAAGAAAAGGCTCTTTTGGAAGTTTCCAGAGGCCACGTCAAAGAAGTCATGCATGTACTTGACAATTTGTCCAAGTAATTGAACTTCTAAATTCAAAGACCCGGGATCTAGTTTGAAAAAGCTGCATTCCGGGTCTAATTTTTGTACCTTAACCACAAAATTCCAGCCCCTTGAATATTGGTAAAAGTGCATTGATTCTCGCCATTATCTTGGTCGCCACAGTTGCGGGCTACCTGCTTTATTCCGATTATTTTTCCTCATCTACGCTGGAAAACAAGCAGTTAATCAGTGATAATGCCGTTTTTGTTCTAGAATCAGATCAAGCTGATCAAAGCTGGAATAAGCTGGTCAATCACCCACTTTGGGAAAAAATCAAAACCATCCCAAGCTTTGAAAAAATCGCTACTAATCTCTCGACTTTAGATAGTCTCACAGGATTCAAGGGTCAAATCTCCCGGTTGCTCAATGGAAACAACCTAACCATCTCCTACCATCCCACGGGAGCTGAAAGTTTTGATCTACTCTATATTTTACAATTGGATCAGTCCTCTCTTGAAAACCTTTTATCAAGTATCAAATCCAATATTTCGGGAGAAACCAAACTGGTAGCCAGAACATATTCTGAAACTGAAATTACCGAAGTCACCCAAGGCCCCGACTCCCGACTGATGAGTTTCACCTATTTAAATGGGCTCCTGGTCCTTTCCGAATCATCATTTCTAGTGGAGGAGGCAATTAGAAAGTCTCAGGTTCCCGCAGAGGAATTGATCCCGGCTGACTTGACAGCTTCCGGCGAAAAAGGATTGGCTACGCTTTGGCTCAGAGGAAAAAGCCTTGCAAGCTTTCTGAAAGGTGTAAGCAAGGAAAGAGAAAGTCAGCAAATTTGGGCCTTGGAAAATCTTGATGCATCTGTAGCTTACGAACTATTTTTGGATGATAATCAAATCAGATTTGAGGGAAATTTGGATTACAGCGAAGCACCTTCCTTCACCCCTTCCCTTGCTGCGAATATTTCTGAAATTCAAAAAGCTATCTCTGCCAGAACGGTCTCTCTGACCCAATTCAATTTACAAGGGATCGCAGAAATTCAGCAGCTAGAAAATCGAGGTTTCGTCCCAAAATCCACTATCCAAGCCGAAGTGCAGCAAAACTTGATTGATCAAGGATTTTTGGATGGGTTTGGTGGGGAATTTTACCTACAAGAACTTGAAGCGAGAGCTGATGGCAGCTCAAATCTAGTCTTGGTCGCGAGACTGCTCAATGACAATGAACCCTTCGAGATTCTAAAAAACTACTTACAAAAAGAAAGTGAAACCTATTCTGATTTTTATGGAAATGATGAAGTTTTCTACGTTCCCACGGAGGAACTTCCCGCTTATCTTTTTTCAGGAAAGTTTGTAGGCTTTCCACAGACTTTCGTGATCCGTCGCGGTAATATCATTCTATTTGCCAATTCGCGAGAAGCGGTCAAAATGCTTCTTGACGATCTTAATAGAGGCTACACCTGGGATAGTAATGCGCTTCCAGATTATCTGAAGGCAGCATTGAGCCCAAGTGCTGGTTTCTCGCAAACCTATCGAATCAAGGAAATCTGGAATAAATGGACCACTTTAACCAACAGTTCCTGGAGTTCCTATTTCCAAAAATACAGACCGGTATTTAGTGCTTTTCCTTATCTGACCCTTCGGGTAAATCAAATCGGAGAAGAAGCAAAGAGCAGCATTTTAATCACTTTTGATGAAACAGCCCCAGAAATAGAAATCGCCGAAAATCAAGTCAATCTCCAATCAGATCAGGTCTTAAGATTCAATCAAAGGCTAATTTGGGGGCCAAAGGAGATCATCAACTACCAGGACAACTCAAAAGATTTGATCCTTCAGGACCAGGACCATACTCTATACCTCATAAACTCAGCTGGAGAAATAGTCTATCGGTATCCACTATCTGGCCCCATTATCAGTGATGCTTTTCAAGTTGACTATTTCAAGAATGGAAAACTCCAGCTGCTTCTTGCCACCAAGGATAAAATTTACGGAATTGACCGGCTTGGAAATTCATTGACCGGCTATCCTTTTGATCTCAAGGAATCGATTACTCACTTGCAGTTGGTTGATTATGACAATACCCGAGACTACCGTTACTTTGTTGCAACAGAGTCTGCTAATCTCCTTTTACTGGATAAAACCGGAAATAAACTGGATGGATGGAACCCAAATCCAATCCAGGAGAATAGCCTTCAAAGTCCGCGACACTATCGGGTACCGGGCGTAGGGGACTACATGGGCACGCTCACTTCATCAGGAAAGCTTCATCTTTTCAATCGAAGAGGGGAAAAGCAATCCGGATCGCCTTTCGACCTTAGCGCGGGCTTCCAGTCTGAATTATTCTTCGGAAAATCTGCCACCTCCAGTCGATTTGTCCTCACCGGAGTCAGCACAGATGGACAGGTAATCGAAGTGAACTTCAACGGAGAAGTGGTCAATCGAAATCAACTGGAAAAAGATGATCGAGACAGCGAATTCAAGTTAATCCCTGATCAAAATCAGAATCAGTTTATCATCCTTTCCAAAACTTTCAACCAGCTCAAGGTCTTCAATTCCAAGCAGGAGGTTTTGTTTAATATCCGCGTCTCTGAAGAAAGACTTGTGTATCAATATTTTGATTTTGGATCGGATAGACAGATTTTTGCGGTGACAGACCCTCTGCAAAACTTCACTTATCTCTATGACCTTTCGGGTAACCTGCTGACCAACTTGCCGTTGGATAGTTCAGGTCCGATTCAGATTAGTTTTGACCAAAGGGCAAATCAGTACGCCATACACGCCATCATAGGTGATCAGATGATCACTTATTTCCTTTCGGCCTAGTTGATTGGATTTCACATTAGAACTAAACCGGAGCTATGTTTCGCAAAATCTTTATAAGTTTTTCCCTCTTATTTGCCATTTCCCTGCAGATTCAGGCACAGTTGATTCGGGATAATACGGCAGCCATCACCGACCCTGCGAGGTCCAATTTGAGTACGCCATATCATACCACACTGACTTTTTTCTACAATCTTGAGGATTCCAATTTTGCACCTCAGCAGGCTGCACAAGCGCTAAATCTCTCGGATGTTTCAAAGGAAGAAGGGGAAAGTCTAAGTATCAAGTTGAAGCAGATTTTTGAGGGGCAAGGGATCATTATCCGAGCAAGTCAAGTCCCAAGAATCGCAGACTATCAGGACACAACGGGAATAGTCGCGGAGAAAATCTACTATTTTGACCGAAATAAGCTTCCGGGAGTATTCTTGGAAAAAGTAGGCTCTCAGTGGAAATTCTCCGCATTTACCGTAAGTCAGATCGATGAAATGCACAGAAGCACCTACCCTTATGGTACGGATCGATTGCTCAACCTTCTACCCAAGATAGGCAACGAACAATACCTTGGCTTCTATCTCTGGCAATTAGTAGGGCTCTTTTTCATCATTTTATTTGTCTTTATTGCCCATTTCTTTTTCACCTTTTTGGTCGACAAAGGATTGGTTTTACTATTCAGGAAACTAAATATTCAGAAACTCGGAGAGAGCTACCTCCTACCCGTCGCGAAGGTGGTCAGTTACTTTTTGATTGTCCAAATCCTATCCATTTTACTTCCGGTGTTACAGCTTCCGGTTGAGATTTGGTCATGGCTCGTGGTGATTCTACGGACGCTCAGGCCTCTCTTGATCACCTTGATATTTTACAAGTTGGTCAATGTCCTGGCTATGTACTTTGCCCGATTGGCTACCAAAACAGAGTCCACGCTAGATGATCAGCTCGTTCCGCTTTTGAGAAAAACCCTCAAAGCATTTGTAGTCCTCATTGGTACACTTTTCATCCTAAAAGATGGGTTTAATCTCGATATCATTCCTTTCTTGACCGGTCTTTCCATTGGTGGTGTAGCCATTGCACTTGCTGCTCAAGACACCATCAAAAACTTTTTTGGCTCTGTCATGATTTTTATAGATAAACCTTTTCAAGTGGGGGATTGGGTCACATCGGGAGAAATTGACGGTACGGTAGAGGAAGTAGGATTTCGATCCACCCGGGTTCGAACCTTCCGAAATTCCGTGATGTACGTTCCAAACGGGAAAATGGCTGATGCGGTTATTGACAATCACGGTCTTCGTATCTATCGAAGGTTCTTCACGACACTGACCGTTACCTACGATACGCCACCCGAACTAATTGAAAAGTTCGTTAAAGGGCTTCGGGAAATCGTATTAGCCCACCCCGACACCCGGAAGGACTATTTTCACATTTACTTCAATAACCTTTCGGCATACAGTCAGGATGTGATGCTTTATATTTTCTTCAGCGTACCGACCTGGCCAGAAGAGCTCCGAGCTCGGCATGAAATCCTGATAAGCACCGTCAAACTAGCCAATGCGCTTGGAGTTCGATTTGCATTCCCTACCCAGACTCTCCACATGGAAACTTTCCCTGAGAAAAAATCCTTAGTACCCGAATATCCGGATGAGGCTACTTACCAAAAGAAGTTGGGCGATTTCCTATCGAATGAATTGAAGAAAAAGGATTAATCAGGAGACTGAACCCTGAAGTAAGCCCTTCGGATCACTTCCCCATTTTCCCACAATTCTACCTCAAAAGGCAAGGACAAATCCGGGATTTTAAGGTTAAGTGCATCCCCATTCAATTTTGAAGCCTTCGGATCATTTGACCAGAAAAGGACAGATCTAAAATCACCGCGATTTATGCTTGAACCTCCAAAGGTCTCTTGCTCCAATTGAACCGGCACTTGTATGCCCGGTGTCTGTCTGAAAAAGGCATTGGTAGGTAAGGGGAAACCTCCTACATTACTTTGATAGGAAGAGAAGCTCATTACCCCCTCGTAGCGCTGATCATTGAGATAGAAGACTCGAGAGAGAACCTCCAGCTTTTCAAAGTTCTTCGGATTAAAAGCCGCAAGCTGATCCGAGTCAAAAACCGGCATCCCATCTACAAGCATCAAGGGATTTCCGGTGAAGGTGTTTCCAAACTCATTGACTGAGCGAAACTCCTTTTTTCCTTGTCTAGCACGCACCGAAACCATCGGGACGTATTCTTTAATGACTGTTTCTACCGACTCAAAGCGGGTATAATCATCCAAGAGGAAGGTCCGATCTGCCACAAAGCCTGTCACGACCGGTATGGGTTCTTGCTCATACTTTTCGGTGTAAAATGTCTGCACTCCACTACTGATCAACAAATCCTGAAGGAAAGGCTGATCATTGGGACTGATTTTCAATTCTGGAAAAGAAAACCCACTCGCAAATTCAGTTCTCACAGCAGGGCTGAGGAATTCAAAGTCTAGCATATCCCCATTTTGATCTGCCTGAGCAATCATAAAATCCCAATGCTTCAAGCCCCCAATGTCGAAATACAATTTCCCCTTTTCATCAGGCCTATCCGTGTACAAAGCAGACTCCATTCCATGCACGGAAAGGAAATAAACCTTCGTCGTATCGACCGTTCTCGGATCAATCTGAGCTGCGACAATAGGTCCGAATAACTCCGGCAAAAATTCTCCCTGAGCCTGTCCAGCATAAATGGATGAAGAAGACAAAGCCTCAGATTTTTTCAGGTAGGGATTGTAAACTTTCACAAATAGTTTCGTGGATTCTTTGAAAGCATTTGATCGAATACTAAGCTCCTCTCCCGCTTTGGCAAGAGGCTTTGAAAGGCTTAAATCCGTATCAGATTTGGGAAGATTTTCAAAAAACCCAGGATGATCTTCCGCTATAGCTGGAGGGGTTTTCGGATTGAAAATAGTCACAAACTGCTGTTTGAGTCCCTTGTCCAAATCCACCAAAGGACTGATTCGGGTAAAAACACGCAAAAGGTAATGGTCTGAAGGAATATCCTTTGGAATTTCCAGAAAGTGAAAAAGCTCCCCCTTTTCAAGTAGAAATTTGGACAAGTAAACGGATTGATTTTCCCGATTGAGGAGCTCTGCGTAGAGAACCTGCGAGCTGCTCGGCTTTTCGTTTTGGTAAGCCGAAGCCCGAATCCAGACTTTCTCTCCGGTGAAGAAAATGTTCTTGGGAATCGAAAACTCCACTGTCTCAGGCATGGCATTTTGTGCATAAAGAGAAAGTGGAAGGAGAAGCAGGCAGCCAATGACTGCGAAATATTTCAAGCGATCAAATCTATTCATCAGAAATCCTCCCAAAAATCAGGTTTAACATTTGATCCTCTGCGGGTACAGTCTACACAGGAGGCTGCCGCGTACCGATACCCTATCGGAACAAATGCGTTGTCAAGAAAAATCGGAGTAGTCGGAATATTTCCTCCTGTCCTGAAAAACTGATCATAATTAGCAACCAAAACGGTGTCCGGTTCCATCACACAACCAAAATATTCCTCCACTTCCGCCGGCCATGGGGCTACCTCTCGAATATCGATATATAGCCGCTCTTGCTTCACTACACCCAGACTCACCTGTCCGATGACTGGCGCATCTGGATTTTGATCCATGGTGATATTCCCACCGATGATAGATGGAAGCGGGCTGAAGATAGATCCCAAATCATCCGAATTCTCTTTCAAAATCTCCCAAAACTCCACATCATCCTTGCTAATTGCTTTCTGGGAAATCAAAATACTGTAGCGCAGCGAAAGCCGCTCGTCTCCTTGATTGATCTGTCGGATAGCCTGTCGGAAAACAAACTGATCCTCAAATCGGGAAGAAGTTTCCAATAAAAGATCCGAATTGGGACGACTCAAATAGCAACGATCGATACGCTCCTCCTCGGTCCGTGGCACGATCTCCTGGGTATCCGGCACATATTTATCCAAGGATGTAAAAGGAGGCCGAAAAGCCCAGGTTTCCTCGTAAGTCCAGAGAAAGTCATCGGCATTTTCATCACCCTTTGTGGTCAAAAAAATCTCCACTCCATCTTCATTCTTATCAAACCCCACATCGATGATATCAGGGGTGATGATGGGTCTTAGTTCCTCCGAGGTATAGCTTACTCCGTTTTGCAAAAAGATCCGGAGCCGATAGACATCCGATTCAGCGATATCATGGGCAAATTCATACTTTCCTCCTCCCAATTCGGTGAGCGAGAAACGCGCCCCTAAGGCATTTTCCAAATAAATGGTTGCTCCATTTACCAAGTTATTGGTGAAGCCGTCATTTTGAATATTGGAGGTCAGGCTCAGAGACAGTTCACTCGGCAGGCCTTCCGAGTCTAGGTATCCTTCCACTACGAGCACATCGAGATCTACCGGGTCAATCTCGGGCTCGAAAGGCTCCCGACAGGCCGAAAACAGTCCAATGAAAAATAGAATATATAGAAAGTTATACCGCATCAGAATTTGAAATTGTAGGTAATAAATGGAATAGGTCGGGCGAAAATGGAAAGTTGATAGCCTTGGAGTTGCCCTTCCACGGCTGTGTAATAAACCGAATAAGGATTGCTACGCCCAAGCAAATTATAGACACCCAAGGACCAGGAAGAGTGCGCCAGTTTCTTGACCTTATGATTTCCTTCCAAGTTGACCGAAGCGTCTAATCGAAAATAATCCGGAATCCGGTAGGCATTTCTTTCGGAGAAATAAACCCGCTCCGATCCCGCGTACTCAAACTTCGCAATCGGCAAAGTCACCGGTCTGCCTGTGCTATAATTTCCATTTAAGGAAACGTTGATCCGCTTGCTAAGCTCATAATTCGTCACCAAGACCACATGATGGGGTTGGTCAAAATTACTGGAGTAAAATTCCCCGTTATTGATCTTTTCGATACTTGGTTCATCGGAAGTCCTCAGCAAAGAACGGGAATAGGTATAAGCCAAGGAGCCTGTCAAAAGGCCGGATGTCTTTTTCATCAAAAGCTCCACTCCATAGGCTTTACCGATAGAATTCAGGACATCCTGCTCGATATTTTCATTCAAAATCAAATCTGCCCCAGACCGATAATCCAGCAGATTATTCATGTAGCGATAATAAACTTCACCGGAAAACTCCAAGGTATTCCTTGCCATATTTCGGTAGTAGCCGACAGAAGCCTGACCTCCGGTTTGAGGTTTTAGATAGCGGTCACTCAGCTTCCAGCTATCCGTCGGTGCAATCGCTGAGGTATTGGACAGCAGGTGTAGGTTTTGCCGCATGGTGGTAAAGCCTGCTTTGATTGAGGATTGATTATCCAAGGTATATCGACCCGAAAGTCTAAACTCCGGACCATGATAGGTCTGAACTACCTGGCCTGACCCGAAAGTCTCCTCCCCTATCACGTTACTCTCCGTAATAGGAGCTCCAGGCACATATTGATTGACTGTCAAAGGTCCAAGAAGCTGATAGAGCATATATCGACCACCATAGCTCAGGGAAAAGCGCTCATTGATCGTCCATTCATCTCCGAAATACACCGCAATCTCCCGCGCATTTTCATCTTCCAAATCCTCCGGAATCACGATAGACTCCGAGCCGAAAGGTTGATTGGTACCGGGATTGAGTTGGTATTGGATCCCATGCACCCCAAATTTATACAGGTGATCCTCTCCTTTTCTGTATTCAAAATCCGCCCGTAAGTGCCATTGCTTGACATCGAAGCTGAATTCGTAGGCATTCAGTGGATTGTCTTCTCCGATGATGCCAAACTCATAGCCATCGTAGCCCACTGTAAATCTACCCTCCAGTTGATCATTGAAGTAGTGTCTCCAAGTCACGGCCACATTGGTATTGCGATAGGAATAGGTCGTATCCGCGTCAAAACCAAACTCATCCTGAGAGATATAGGAAGTGATTTCAAGTTGATTCTTATCATTGAAGGTATGACGGAGATTGGCATTCAAATCATAAAAGGAAGCATTCGATCCTTCCAAGGCTGCTTCATCCTCCAGAAGATTCAAAGCCCAATCCGAGTAAGTGGTTCTTCCGCCCAAGATAAAGGTGGTATTCTCTCCGATAGGACCTTCCAAACTCAGTCTTCCGGTCATTATCCCAATACCTCCACTTCCTCCGATTTTATCAGTCCTCCCAAATTTGGGTTCCACCTGAAGCACGGAAGAAAGCCTTCCTCCATAATTGACAGGCACGGAGCCCTTGTAAAGCTCCACTCCTGAAACCATATCGGGATTGAAAGCTGAGAAAAAGCCAAAAACGTGGGCAGGATTGAAGACCGTGGACTGATTGTAAAGAATCAGGTTTTGATCGGCCGCCCCACCGCGGACATTGAAGCCGACACTGGCTTCTCCGACGGTATTCACACCCGGCAGGGTCAAAACTCCTCTCAAAATATCCACCTCTCCCAGAATCGCAGGCAACTTCCGGACATCGGCTATGCTGATAGCCTGCACGCCCATATCCAATTTATTGATATTGTTCAAAGCACCCGAACTCACGACTACTTCGTCCAGGGAAAGGAAATTCTCCTGCACCTCCATATCCAATACTCCATCCCCAAAGAGCTCGATTTGACGTTGCTCTTGATAGCCTCCTGGATTTTGGACGATCAAAGTATGTCGACCCTTCGGCAGCTCCAGTCGGTACATTCCATTTTCGTCGGTAATGGCTTTCTGATAATCCACCTTTTCGAAGACTACCGTCCCCAGCATGGGCTCCCCATTGTCGATATTGGTGATTTTCCCTCGCAAGACTGCTGTCCTCTTTGCAGGATCTTCATTTTCCTTACCAATTTCGAAGCGCATATTTCGCGCAAAGGCACCCATGGCAGGAGCATTCTGCCCGGAGGCACCTTCCACATCTACTTTCGGGTCAAAATATCCTCTGGCGAAGTCCACTGTGAGCTTTTCACCCTTGGTGATAAAAACCTTCCCATCAGGAGAAATTGAAAATTCCAAATCCGTTTCTTCCAAAACACTGCTCAAAAGATCCGAAAGCCCGGTTTCATTTACCTGAATATTGACCGTTATCCCTTCCACCAGCATGGGGTCGAAATAAAAACGGAAATCGCTCTCGGATTCGATCTTCTCAGCAAATCGCTCAAAGCTCAGGCCTGCGTAGAAGCCGGTAAATTTTGCCGAAGTCTGCGCCATCACCTGCGTCACAGCGAGTCCAAGAATAAAAATGAGTAAAATTCGTGTCGTTTTCATTGTTGATCAGTGGTCGGTGAGTTGGCGAGCTGGAGCAAAGCGGTCAGATACTTTCTTCGATCCTTATTGTAATAGATTCTTTGGCGAGTGAGATTTTCACGGATCGCCTTTTTTTCTACTCCGAGCACCTTGATCGCATCTTTCTTTTTCTTGACTGGGTAAAAAGCTCCCGCTTTGTACAAAAAGAAATCTTCGTACTCATCGTAATAGCCAATATAATCCCCCAATTCCCTTGCGCGTTTATCAACTTTATAATGTTTGGACAAAAGCCTGAAATCCCCGGAAGCAATCACTTCATAAAAGCCATTTTTGTCATACAGATATCCTTCATTACCGCTCAGCTGCACAAACTCTTTTCCGTCAGATAGGACAAAGCCGTCAATTTTGGAAGGCTTGATCAAAAGCTTTTGCGAAAAGAGGGGATGAAAAGTGATCACCTGATCATAGCGGATATCATAGAGTAGCGGCACATCGGGATAAAAGACCCGATTGATGGTCAGTCCTCCATTTTCGAAAGATCGGGTTTTCAAAAAAGGGAAGCCGTCATAATTCCTCGGAGGCTCCGGATACTGCGCACCGGTGATCAACTCCTGAAAGTAAGGAAGCTGCTCCTGGTACTTATCTAGGTTTTGAAGGTTCTCGCTGACAGCTTGACCAAATGACGAAACCGTCAAAAATATCCAGCTACCTAAAGAAAAAATTATTTTACGCATAGTCGAAATTACAAGAGTTTCTGACGTGAGATTTTCTATTTTTAAAAATATCTTTAAGTGGCTTCCTTTATCGATAGAAGGGAAAATGCCTCCACCAAATTGTTAAAAACCGATCATGACCAATCGCCGACAAGCCCTCAAGACCCTCGCCCTTACTTCCCTTGCCGCAACTGCCCCGCATATACAGACGAAGGCAAAAGACCAAAAGCTACAGCAATTTAAATTTTCCTTGAACACCTCCACGATACGGGGGCAAAAGCTGAGCCTCTCAGAAATGATTACTATCACCGCACGGGCAGGCTATGATGGAATCGAACTGTGGATGATGGAGATTGATGCGTATTTGGCATCTGGAAAAAGCCTTCAAGACTTAAAAAAGGAATTGGAAGATGCGGGAATCGAAGCGGTGAATGCCATTGGCTTTGCAACTTGGATGGCGCAGGATCAGGAGAAAAGCAAAAAGGGCTTTGCCCAAATCGAAAAGGAAATGAATCAGCTCGCGGCCATTGGTTGCAAGCGCATCGCCGCTCCTGCAATCGGTGCGGAAGCTCCGGTGGACTTGTTTGAAGCTGGAGAAAAGTACGCTCAACTCCTGGAGTTGGGTCGAAAAACCGGTTGTATGCCACAATTGGAGTTTTGGGGAGCCTTTCCACCTTTCTATCAGTTGGGGCAGGCGCTGGCAGTCGCAGCCATGGCTAATGACCCGGATGCCCGATTGCTGCCGGATATTTATCACCTCTTTCGGGGAGGTTCCGGTTTTGATGGGCTTAAACTGCTCAGTGGAGATGCGGTAGAAGTCTTCCATATGAATGATTTCCCCGGCACCCTGGCCCGCACTGAGCAAGAGGACAAGCATCGGGTATATCCTGGGGATGGCGTGGGGCCTTTGGCGGAAGTAGCTCAGACCTTAAAGAATATGGGCGGAAACAAGATTCTCTCCCTCGAACTCTTCAATCCTAGTTTGTATGCCATGGATGCCGATGTCGTCGCCCGGACAGGTTTAGAAAAAATGAAGCAGTTTTTTTGAAAAGTACCAACCCTTGAGGTTAAAGCCAACCCTTGAGGTTTTTAAAACCTCGAGGGTTTTCTATTTTGAAAGACCTAGCGGAATTACACCTACTTAGGACATTAGCTGACATTTTTCATTCCCCTTATCCTAAAAAAGCCTTTTCAAACTCGATCAATTCTATATCTTTAGGAATCAGTTTCAAACTGCTCAAGTGAGTGAATACCGCTGAAGTGATTTACAATCGCCAAAGTGAGTGTCCACTCACTTAAGATCAACAATTCCTTTTTTCAATGGCTCTTTTTCAAAACTCCGTCCTTAAAAAATACCTGGCCTCTCAGAGCTCACAGCCTATCCAAGAGGCATTTGCTGTTTACCAGAGTTATTTCCACAACCCCCAAATCCGGGAAAATATCCGCGCGGCAAAAGAAGAACAGTTTCAGGAAGGATTTTTACGCGAATTATTTGTCAAAATCCTCGGCTATACCATCAATCCTATGCAGTATTTTGAACGCTTCGACTACGAAATCGATGCAATGGTCTATGAATTTGGATTCTCCAAAAAGATTAGGAGGATAGAGGAAGGAGGTGAAGCATGAAAAAGCAATTTGATTATGATAACCATTGGCATTATAGAAATGAACTTATCGAACAATTGCAAAAGGACGCAATATATAACTATGAAGAGTATCTGAAATCAAATTCCCAAATTTCCTTAAGGAATTACATTCGTTCATTGTTTTCTTTATATGAAGGGGTTTTGGCTAACTTAAGAGAAAAGTTAGCAAATAGAATTCAGACACTCTATTTAATTGGCGCTCTTAATGAGATTAATATTCATGATTTATATTTATTAATGGATGAAGCAGTATCAATAAATGAGAGAGGAGGAGTTAATAAAAAATTTAATGCCAATTCGTTTGAGAAGTTGCTAAAATTTGTCATAAAGAAAGCTTGCGAATTAAATAAAATTGAAGATCAAATATTTAATCAAGGCTGGAATGATTTCAAGAGTTTTATAAAAATCAGAGACAGAATAACTCATCCAAAGTATGAAGAAGGCATTCTCGTTTCAGAAGATGATTATAAGATTATTGAAAATGCAAAAAAATGGTGGGACAAAACCTTAAGAATAGTATTTATTTAGACCTGCCTCGACCGCGAAATCGACGCCCTAGTCTATGAATTGTATGGCTTGACCGAGGATGAGATTAGGATTGTGGAAGGGAGGGGGTAAGATATTTTTTTAAGATCGAAAGGTTCTACCCTTAAGTTAGTGGAATATATAAATAAGAGTTATAGAAATGGAAATCTGATTCACCTTCGTGAGTAATATTTAACTGAAATTCAAGGACTTATGAAAAACAACTTATCAAAGCGTACACTAAAAGCCATTTTCTCCATTAAATTGGTGGTAGAACCTAATTTAAATTAAGAAAAAATACCCCGTCTCACCTTGTTATAGTTAAAATCAAAAATCATTTAATTCAAAAACTTAAAAAAATGTACAGCAAAAAAGACTTCGATAGGGCATTTATGATGCTACATGATTTAAAAAAAGGAAAAAAACCCGGATTCTTCTCATATCCTCAATACAAACAATTATACAATCACCCTCTCAAATATGAAATTATACAAGAGTATGATAAGTACTTTGAGGATTTACCAAGAATGAATGAATCAGAGAGATTTAGTAGGGCTACAAAATTAACAGGTTACATATTTTAAATTTTATGAATATTACAATTGGAATTAGCTTAATTATTTTTAGTTTTTTGATAAGGTCTTGGTATGGATTGCGAAAAGGTCATAAAAACCCAATATACTGGAAACCCATTCATTCAAATATGCTCGCTAATTTTATCGTGATCGTAGGATCTTTTGGAATAATGTTTTTTGGAATATTTCTGTTGTTCCAATGAACTAGAAAAACAGCCACTATCTGAGTGTAAAATGAGCGTTGGTCTAAGCGTAGTCCCGACATCTGTACGGGAGCATCTACGCTTTTATATCTCATTGAATTTGTAATTCCTTTCGGACAAGTTCAACCCTTTTAGGGTTGACATTCACCATCCCGACCTTTATTTCCCTAGGTTTCACCTAGGGTTATTCAGAAGTTCGACGGCTTCACCGTCTTTCTAGTCAGATATTTTTGGTCATTTTCAAGACCCCAAAAGGGGTCAAACCTCTCAATACTTGTGCGCCGCGGCATAGCCATGGGTTGGTGGGAGAGCGAAGTCGAACCCAAACCCATGGATCCAAAGCACAAAACATTCACATGCCTACCGACTCCGAAGTGCCCGTCCGCCGTGGCGGAGGTCGAACATGGGTAGGGCTTTACGTTCAACCCCATTCGGGGTTGGGCCTCACGATAATTTATGTAATTGATCAAACCCCCGGTTCCACCGGGGGCTATTCAAAAGTTCGACGGCTTCACCGTCTTTTTTCAATCATATTTTCCGTCCTAATTCATGACCCCGAGAGGGGCCTGCCTACCGGCAAAGGCAGGTCAAACCTCTGAATAGCCGCGGGTGCAACCCGTGGAAAAAACGATCAATAAATATTGGTTTTCCCGACCCCGAAGCGGGTCGAACTGTTTCCGTTTATTGGAATTTTAATTTCCCCTCCCACAAGTTCAACCCTTTCAGGGTTGCAAACACCAAACTCGATGACGTTCATTTTACCCTAGGTTTCACCTAGGGCTATTGAGAAGTCCGATCCTTACAGGATCGTTTATTTGATGCAAAGAATGCTTACAGTTATTGACCCCGAGAGGGGTCCAACCTTGAATAGCCGCGGGTGCAACCCGTGGAAAAAACGATCAATAAATATTGGTTTTCCCGACCCCGAAGCGGGTCGAACTTCTTTCTTTATTGCCTTTTTTGAAATTATTTCCGAAATTCCATCATCTTTTTTTCATTCAAATTCAGTACGTTATGGCTACACATACACAACTTTTATATCACTTTGTTTTTTCAACCAAGCACCGAGAGCCCACCATTGTTCCTGATCAAAAAAAACGGCTTTTTGCCTATATCCATCACCTCCTGACAAATAAAAACTGCCATTTATATCGCATCAATGGTGTCGAGGATCACCTTCATATTTTGACACATGTCCACCCCTCCATTTCAATTTCCACTTTGATAAAAGACATCAAATTGTCTGCAGATGATTTCATCAAAAGGGAAGATATTTTCCCAGAATTCAAAGGTTGGCAAGATGGTTATGGAGCATTTTCTGAGTCCTATTCGGCCAAAGATCGATTAATTCATTACATCAAAAACCAGGAAGAGCACCATCGTAAAGTGTCCTTTATGGATGAATACAAGGCACTTTTGAAGGAACATGAAATTGAATTTGATGAAAGGTACCTACTTTAAGTTCAACCCTTTCAGGGTTGTCCCCAAACCATGGTTCATGCTTCTATCTACCCCCGGTTCCACCGGGGGCTCCGCCACGGCGGACAAGTTATTCACAGTTTGACCACTCCGTGGTCATTAAATTGATTGGACAAAAACGAACAAATAGGTCGTTTTTTTTATTAGAAGCTAGAAAAACTACGCAATAATCATAGCTTTTTGCAGCTCTCCAGCTAATTTATGAAGGGTGTTTTCGATTCTTTTTGCTTGATCTAAAGATGCGCTTTTAGCACCTGATACATATTGTCTCAATAATCCGGGATTCATCCCAGCGTGCTGTGCTACATTGGATATTTTGAGGAAGTCGAATCTTTGAAATAGAGCTGATATATCAAATAGGTGTTCAAATTGAACAGATTCAGGATCTACTTGCTCAAAATCCCATAAGAGGGTTTTTATTTTTTTTTCGAGTTCGGAGAAACTCTCAGCCTGATCTGTGATCAGATTACCTTTGTATTCCACTCGACCCCAGAATGTTTTATCATCTCCTCTCTCTATGGTAAGGGGAATTTTCACAGTTTTCATTTACAATTCCGTTTAAGTCTTGTTACAATTAAAGTGGTAATTACGCCATCTTCAATTTTACTATAAATTATTCAGGAAGCAGGAAGAGATTACTTTAGCCCTGCTTGTTTCAGAATTGAATTTAAGGTTCCAATCGGTATGTCTCCGCCATGAATGGGGATGGTTACTTTTCCCGGTTTTCAGGATGTATAAGTAGTTGATGGCTTCCTTTCTGATTTTTGACCTGCCATCCATCCTCACGAAGTAACTTTTGAAGTTCCTTAACTTTCATTTCCAAAGGTAACAAAAATGTTACTATTAAAATATAAAAGGTAACAAAAATGTTACTATTTGAATTTGACAGCTATTTCTTAGCTAAAGTCTACTTACTCACCTACCTCTGATAGGCCTTTGCTGAATAAAGGAAGTCTCTAGAATTGAATTGGATGAATTTTAATTTTTTTCCGGTTTGTGAAGACACCAACCGACGCAGGGAGTGAATACACGAACCAAGACTGGGAATAAACTATCAACCCTTAAAACTTCTCCTCCTAACAACCCTTCACCTTACAACCTTAGAACTTCCGCACTTTACAACCTTCCAACCAAAAAAACCATACAACCTCTCACCCAAACAAATCCGAACTCAAATACCGGTCTCCACGGTCGCAGGTGATGCAAACAATTAGGCCTTCTTCTAGTTCTTCGGAAAGTTTGATAGCTGCTGTCAAAGCTCCTCCACTGCTCATTCCGGCTAGGATTCCCTCCTCCTTGGCCATGCGGCGGGTCATCTGGGTGGCTTGGTCCTGGGATACATCGATGACGCGATCCACGCGTTCCTTTTCAAAAATTGCCGGCAAAAACTCGGGGGACCAACGTCGGATACCGGGGATACTTGAGCCATCCGTAGGCTGTGTGCCCACGATCTGGATATTGGGATTCTTTTCCTTCAAGTAGCGGGAAACGCCCATAATGGTTCCCGTAGTCCCCATCGCAGAGACGAAATGAGTAACTTTTCCGTCGGTATCATTCCAGATTTCGGGTCCGGTGGTCTTGTAGTGAGCCAAGTAATTATCCGGGTTGGCAAATTGATTGAGCATGAAATATCCCTCTTTCTCGTTCATCTCTTCTGCAAGGGTACGGGAATACTCGATGGTTTTGGCAGCAGGTGTCAAGATGACTTTCGCTCCGTAAGCTTCCATGGAAAGTACCCGCTCCCGGGTGGAATTGTCGGGCATAATCAGGGTCATATCCAAGCCCAAGACCTTTGCCACCATCGCAAGGGCAATCCCGGTATTTCCGCTAGTAGCCTCCACCAGCTTATCGCCCTTTTTGATCTCTCCTCTATCCAAGGCAGATTGGAGCATATTAAAAGCAGCTCTATCTTTCACACTTCCTCCGGGGTTTTGACCTTCCATTTTACAGAGGATTTTGACCTTGGGATTGACAGGAATATGCTGGAGCTCCACCAGAGGTGTATTTCCAATTAATTCAAAAAGCTTCATACTAGTCGTTTTTAAAGATGTACAAATCCGTTTTGGATGAGTCGGCGTGGTGCATTTGGACTTGGTAGTAGACCTTTGAGCCCGGATCAACTGACTTGGTAAGCCAGACATTTCCACCAATCGTACTGCCTTTTCCGATGACGGTCTTTCCTCCCAAAATTGTCGCCCCTGCATAAATCACCACTCCGTCTTCAATGGTTGGATGTCTTTTGCTATCTGCATCAGCCTTGTCCACGCTCAATGCTCCTAGGGTAACGCCCTGGTAGATTTTGACATGATTTCCGATAATCGTCGTTTCTCCGATCACCACTCCTGTCCCGTGATCGATGCAGAAGTGTTGCCCAATTTGAGCTCCCGGGTGAATATCAATTCCGGTTCGGCTGTGAGCGATCTCCGTGATCATCCGAGGAATCAGTTTAATCCCCAAAAGATGAAGCTCGTGGGCAATTCGATAAGCGGCTATGGCATAAAATCCCGGATAAGATCTCAAAATCTCTGTGCGTGATTTGGCCGCAGGGTCACCTGCATACATGGCATCTACGTCCTGATTGATCCAATCATAGATTCGCTCTAGATTGTCGAAAAACTGTGTTCCTAGCTTCAGTCCATCTTGCTCATGCAGGTGGGTATTTCTCTGAAGAATCTTTGAAAGACGCTCCTGAAGCTCCTCCATTCGGGCTTTGAGCTCGGATTTTTCCTTGATTTTCTGCACAGAATGCTCTGGAAAAAGCAATCCCAATAAGCCTTCAAAAAACTGTTGGATGACCTGTGGGGAAGGGCAATCCGAGCATTCTTGATGAGATTGATGGAGTTTTTCGAGAAATGAATTCATAGAATAGGCTTGATGTGCATTTACAACACAAAACCCACTCGAATCACATAAGGTTCACCATAAGGCGAGCGTCGATTATCATGGAGGACATTGTAGAGAAAGGTAAAGTTGGCTCCGCCTCTACCACCTCCGAAGGGTGCAAAATAACCACCTCCCAGAAAAAGTCCATTTACCCAAATGCGCTCAAATCTTTCAGAGGCCAGATTGTAATTCTCAAAATTGATGGATTCATACTCGGCATGGAGGAAAATATTGGGGAGGACATTATAGCGATTGAACAAGCGCCCACCATACGTGGAAGAGGATCCTCCTATAAATCTGCGATCGTCAAAATATTGATAAGTGATTCCAAGACCTGCTGAATATTTATCCGTAATCATCACACCCGCCAAGGGAGAAACATCGATCAAAGTTACAGTTCCGAACTGCATGCCGAAGTTTCCTCCGAAATACAATCTATCCTTGAATGAGGTGCTGTCGCTATAGATTGGGCGCTGCGCAAAAGCTAAGCTTGAAAACAAAAAAAGGCCAAAGAAGATGGCCAGGAATTTATTTTTTGACAATGACATAGAGATCTTCGCTTTCTTTCTTCATCAAGTATTTTTCACGGGCAAACTTCTCCATAAGTTCCGGATTGCTCATCAATTCTTCCCGCTCAGCTTTAATTTTTTCCTTCCGTTCCAGGTAATAATCTTTTCTATCCTCCAATTCAGAAAGCTTTCTGCTCAGTTTGAATTGATTGACAAGATTATTGGAGTCGATAAAAATCATCCAGCAAAGAAAGAAAGCCCCTGCCAAGAAATAGAAATTGGTGGTGAGTTTGAAAAATCTCTTCATAATCCTACAATTTAAAACAAAGGAGCGCAAAGTTCATGCAAATTTTAAAAGATCATGAAAAAAAGAATCGCAATCTCTTTGACCATAGCTCCTGACTCAAGCATGACAAATAGCCCGCTTTTCCCGAATCGATTCCGAAGATTTTCAAGCCTTTAGGAATATTCTCCTCTCTTTTATCTGTATTTTAAGTGCATGGAAGTAGAAAAAATGCACCGGAGAACATTCCTTAGAAATACTGTTTTGGTCACCGGATCTCTAGGCTTGCTGCCCTTTTCATCGGTTTTATCGGCAGAAAAGCGGTCCAAAATGCGCTTTGGGCTAGTCACCTATGAGTGGGGCAAAGATTGGGACCTTCCCACCCTTATCAGCAATTGTGAAAAGACAGGTGTGCTCGGGGTAGAACTTCGCACTCAGCATGCCCATGGTGTAGAGGCCAGCCTGAATAAAGCCCAAAGAGCAGAAGTCAAAAAGCGGTTTGCAGATAGTCCAGTCACTTGCCTGGGCTATGGAAGCAACTACGAGTACCATAGCCCTGACCCGGAGAAGCTCAAGAAAAATATTGAAGGAACCAAGGCTTACATCCAGCTATGTCATGATATCGGTGCCACTGGTATCAAAGTCAAGCCCAACTATTTGCCCCCTGAAATCCCTCGAGAAAAAACCATTTCCCAAATTGCTGCTTCCTTCAATGAAGTGGGGAAATTTGCTCAGGATTATGGACAAGAAATCCGGGTGGAAGTTCATGGACAGTACACCCAAGAGCTTCCGGTGATGAAAGCGATTTTTGACCAGATCACCGAACCCAATGTGAAAATCTGCTGGAATTGCAATAAGGAGGATCTTCTTTCCCCTGGCCTGGAAGCCAATTTTCATTCAGTGAAAAAGTGGTTTGGGGATACCGTGCATGTACGGGAATTCAACGTCGGGAATTACCCCTACCCGGACTTATTCAGGCTTTTCAAGGAAATGGATTATGAAGGCTGGGTTTTGCTTGAAGCCAGAACCAAGCCAGCCGACCGAATAGAAGCCCTACGAGAGCAACTCGAGCTTTTTAATGCACTAGTCAAATAGATTATTAATAAATCAGAACCCAAAACACCAAAACCCATATTAACCATGAACGATCAATCCAGAAGAGATTTTCTGAAAAAGTCCGCTTTGACCACTGCCGGAATAGGCTTTGGAGCGATGACTTTTTCCCCGAAGAGTTACAGCCGCATCATTGGAGCAAATGATCGGGTGAATGTCGGCATAGTTGGCTTTTCCGACCGCGCCAAGTATGCCTTGATACCGGCTATGCTTGTCCATGCCAAAGAGATGAATTATCAGTTTACGGCCGTTTCCGACATCTGGAGTCGGCGCCGAGACGAATGCCAGGCTTATGTGAAGGATAAGGCAGATTTGTCCATTGCTGCCTGTAGAAACAATGATGAACTCTACGATCGAAAAGATGTGGATGCCGTCATCATCAGTACTGCAGACTTTCAGCATGCTCTTCATTGCAAAGAAGCCGTGGAAGCCGGAAGGGATGTGTATGTGGAAAAACCATTTGCCGAAACAATGGCAGATAATCGGGCGGCAAAAGAAGCGGTCCTCCGCACCGGAAAAATCGTACAGGTTGGTTCTCAGCGAAGAAGTGGCGCCAACTACCACGCTGCCAATAAATTTATCAAGGATGGCAAGTTTGGAGATATCGTAGCAGTGGAAATGACCTGGAATGTCAATCAACCGGGTCGCTGGAGACTACCCGAATTGACACAGGAAATCCGCCAAGAGGATACAGATTGGGATCGGTTTCTGATGAATCGACCGAAAATAGCCTGGGACCCTAGAAAGTACCTGGAATTCCGCCTTTTTTGGCCTTTTTCTTCCGGGATTCCAGGACAGTGGATGGCGCATCAGATTGATACCGTGCATTGGTTTACCGACTTGCCGCATCCAAGAAGTGTAGCTGCCAATGGAGGAATTTACCTTTGGAAAGACGGACGGGAAAATTTTGACACCATGACTGCTGTATTTGATTACGGACCATTGGACGATGCCAGCAAAGGCTTTCAGGTGATCTACTCGTCTCGATTCACCAATTCAGCCGGCGGGACAAAGGAAATTTACTATTCCAATGCCGGAGAGCTCAATTTGGACACAAATAAGATAACTCCAAATGGCGGACTTCGGGAGAACCATGCAAAACGAATGGGAATGAAGGAAAATTTACTTCCTGAAATGTCCCTTGCTGAGGCTGCTGCGGTGGAGACAAGCGCCAATACCGGTGTAGACAATCTCACATCTGCTCATATGCGAAACTGGATGGAATGTGTCCGCTCCCGTCAAAAGCCCAATGCAGATGTCATGGCTGGCTACAATCATTCCATCGCCAATATCATGACCACCGCTGCACTTCGCACCGGTCAGTTTGTAACCTTCGATGAGGAAAAGCAAGAGGTCTTAGCTGGCGGAAAACCATTTCAATACTAGGTCATGCTTTGGATCAAACAAATCAACTTGGGGACAGTGACCATTCTGCTGTCCCTATTTTGGGGCACTCAGGCTACGCTTCAAGCACAGACAGACCAATTAAAACTAGTCCAAAAGGATGCTGAAAAAAAAGTGCAGGTCTTGATTGGAGACCAGCTTTTTACCAGCTACTACTATCCAGAATCCATTGCTAAGCCGGTATTATATCCCATTATTAGCTTGGAAGGAAAGGAAATCACACGAGGATTCCCCCTAGTCCCAAGACCGGGAGAGCGGGTAGACCACCCTCATCATGTCGGACATTGGATGAATTATGGGGATGTGAATGGACTTGACTTCTGGAATAATTCAGATGCTATTTCTGAAGAAAAAAAAGATCGATATGGAACGATCAGGCATACAGGAATCACCGACCTAAAGGAAAATAAAAATACCGCAGAGTTAGAAGTCACCATGGATTGGCTAGCTCCCGATGGCAAAGTTTTATTGAAAGAAAAAACCCGGTTTGTGTTTTTCTCCGAAGGAAAAAAACGAGGTATAGACCGAATTACGACCTTGACAGCCCAGGAAGAGTCAGTATTCATGAAGGACAACAAAGAGGGCGTATTTGCTATTCGTGTGGCTAGGGAATTGGAGCATCCTTCTGATAAGCCCGAGCTGTTTACTGATGCAAACGGCAATCCTACCACAGTTCCCAGCCTAAACAATGAAGGAGTCACGGGAAAATATCGAAGTAGTGCTGGAAAAGAAGGAGACGAGGTTTGGGGAACGCGAGGGAAATGGGTGAAGCTCGATGGAAAAATTGATCAGGAAAAAGTCTCTGTCGTAATTTTGGATCACCCTGACAACCCGGGTTATCCCACCTATTGGCATGCGCGGGGCTACGGACTTTTTGCAGCCAATCCTTTGGGTCAAAAAGAACTAAGCGGGGGAAAAAATATGCTGGATTTCAAATTAAACCCCGGAGAGTCCGTCACCTTTCGATACCGGATTTTGCTTTACTCCGGAGATCATCCCGATGACAAAAAATTGAATTCGGAGGCGAAGAACTTTTCAAAATAATCTTTTTTCTCTATTTGTAAAAATTTGCTTGAAGGCCAGCATTTTCAGCTTCAATATGCGGAAATCTATTTTTCGATAGATTTTTCATTTCTCGATTTCAACATTGCGGAGATCTCGGTATTAGCCATTGCAGATTATTTTGTGAAGGATTTCAAAAAAACAGGGCTCTTTTTTCATGAAAGTTCTTCGAAATTCTATCAAGAAATCACCGCTCAGCGAGTTGAATTATTTAGGTTGAGAAAATTTAGCGATATTAATTGCTGTAGAAAAAACAATCACTGATCAAGCACTAATCACATGCGTAAACTTTATCTAATCATTTTGTCCTTTGCGCTACTTTGGAGTCCTTCTTTTGCACAAAAGAAAAACTCCGAGGAAAAAGCCAAGGATCTAGCTTCTCAAAGCTTCTCGGCATTTGCCTGGAGAAATATCGGGCCTGCATTCACCTCAGGCCGAATTGCAGACATTGCTATTCACCCAAACAACCGAAATGTCTGGTATGTGGGCGTAGCGTCCGGTGGGGTCTGGAAAACCGAAAACGCCGGCACCACCTGGACTCCTATATTTGACGATCAGCCTGTATTTGCCGTTGGCTGTGTCACTATTGATCCTGTCAACCCAAATCGTGTTTGGGTAGGAACCGGTGAAAACAACGGCGGTCGACACATCTCTTTCGGGGATGGGGTCTACCTCAGCGAAGACGGTGGATCCACCTGGAAAAATATGGGGCTGAAGGATTCGCAGCACATTGGAAAAATCATCGTTCATCCCGAAAATTCAGATGTGGTCATGGTTGCGGCTCAGGGTCCGCTTTGGAGTAGCGGAGGAGATCGTGGATTCTATCGCTCTGAGGATGGGGGAAAAACTTGGGAAAAGACTCTTGGAGATGAAGAATGGACTGGAGTAGCGGATGCAGTGATCGACCCAAGAAATCCTGATGTCGTGTATGCTGCCACTTGGCAAAGACACAGAACGGTAGCCGGATACCTAGGCGGCGGACCTAAATCTGGAGTTCACAAATCGACAGATGGAGGGAAAACCTGGACCGAATTGACCAACGGTATTCCCGGAGGAATCAAAGGAAAAATCGGTTTGGCGATCAGCCCTCAAAACCCGGATTATGTATATGCAGCGATTGAATTGATTAGAAGAACCGGCGGGGTATTCTTGAGTACCAATCAAGGCGCTTCTTGGACAAAAATGTCAGATACTGTTTCCGGTGCAACTGGCCCTCACTACTATCAGGAGCTGATTGCTGATCCTCATCGCTTCGGAGCGATTTACTTGATTGATGTTCGCATGCAGGTTTCCTACGATCATGGAAAAACCTTTAGCCTATTGAACACTGACGCTACCCACTCAGATAGTCATTCTCTGAATTTTATCGCTGATGAGCCTGATTTTATGCTTTTGGGAACTGATGGCGGTATTTACGAGACGCTTGACGGCACCAAAACTTGGAGATACATTAAGAATCTTCCGGTAACTCAATACTATAAAGTAGCTGTGGATGATGCAGCTCCATTCTACAATGTCTACGGAGGTACACAAGACAACGGATCCCATGGAGGTCCTTCCAGAACAGACGATGGAAATGGAATTCGCAATGCCCACTGGTCACGAGTGCTGGGTGGGGACGGACATCAGTCTGCCGTAGAACCAGGAAATCCAGATATTGGATATGCCGAATCTCAACAAGGATATTTACATAGATTAGACCGAATCACCGGCGAGTCGGTATATATCCAACCACAACCCGGAGCCAATGAAGGCGAAGAGCGATTCAACTGGGATTCTCCGATTTTGCCAAGTCAACATGTACCGAGCACCATTTATTTTGCTTCGCAAAGAGTCTGGAAATCCACAGATCGAGGAGACTCCTGGACGGCGATTTCAGGGGATCTTACTACCGGTCGAGACCGAATTACAGAGCCTATTATGGGCAAAAATCAAAGTTGGGATCATGCTTGGGATATGTATGCTATGTCTGAATTCAGTACCATTTCTTCTCTCGGTGAATCCCCTATAAATCCCGATGTCTTGTATGCTGGTACGGATGATGGCCTGATTCAATACACCACCGATGGTGGAGAAAACTGGAATGCAGTACCGGTAAGCAGCATCCCCGGCGTTCCCAAAAATGCCTTTGTAAACGATATCCGTGCGGATTTATTTGATGAGGCGACCGTTTATGTGGTCTTGGACAATCATAAGGAAGGCGATTTCAAGCCTTATGTCGCAAAGAGCACGAATTATGGGGCTAGCTGGACTTTGATTACAAATGGACTTCCCACTCCCCTACTTACTTGGAGAATCGTGCAGGATCATGAGAAAGAAGGGCTTCTATTCTTGGCTACCGAATTTGGGGTTTACTTTTCCATCAATGGAGGAGGAAAATGGATGGAGCTGAATGGTGGCCTACCCACCATTTCTTTCAGAGATATCACTATACAGCGTAGAGAAAATGATCTGGTAGGAGCTTCATTTGGAAGAGGCTTCTTCGTATTGGATGACTACAGTGCCTTGAGAGAAATCTCAGAGGAGATGCTGGATCAGGAAGCACAACTTTTCACTCCTAGAGATGGCTATTGGTACGTACCCAAAAATGCTGTGAGATATATGGGCGACGACTATTGGTCAGCTCCAAATCCTGAGTTTGGGGTTACTTTCACCTATTTTATCAAAGAAGGTATGAGTACCCTAAAGGCCGATCGACAGAAGGCCGAAAAAGAAATGGGTGATACCTCGATACCTTTCCCAGGTTTTGATGCCATTGAGGCAGAGATGATGGAAAAAGCTCCAGAAATACACCTTGAGATTTATGATGCCGATGGAAACTTTGTACAAAGGGTGAAGGCAAAAAATGCTGCCGGCATTCACAGAATGACTTGGGATCTGACGATGGCAAGTCAGGGAGTCATTGATCCAGATCGTCTTCGAGCAGGAGGTTTTGGTGGTATGATGGCCTTGCCTGGCACTTACTCTGCCAAATTAGCAGCCTACAAGGATGGGGAAGTGACTCCGATGGGAGAAGCGGTTTCATTTGAAGTCAAACCACTTAGAGAAGGCGCGATTCAAGGAAAGAGTTTGGCTGAAATCAAAACTTTTAGATCAGAGTTAAGTGAATTTGCCAACGAATTGACTTTGGCTGAATCCGACCTGGAGGAAGCGATCAAACAAGTTCAGGCGATGCAAGTGGCTGTCAGCAGATCTGAAAAAATCGATGCAGCTTTGGTCAAGGATCTCCACGAAGCTGAGATGGCTTTGAAAATGCTGGAAAGTAAAATGAACGGCAACCTGGCTAAGCGTGAGCTACAGGATAATAAAGCGCCAACAGTCACTGATAGACTGTATGCTGCATACGGAGGCGCAACCGGAACTTATGGTCCGACAGGCATGCAAAAAGGAGCTCTTGCGGCTGGTAAAACAGAATTTGCTCCACTTAAATCGGAATTAGAGCAGATGAAAGGAAATACTATCCCAGCTCTTGCCGCACGAGTCAAAGCCTTGGGTGCTCCACCCATTGATGGTTTAGATTAATTTTGAAAAACCCGAGTTGAAAAGCTCGGGTTTTTCATTTTTTCAGCAGATACTTTCCAAAAAAATGGCAACCTTTGGGTTGCCATATTCATTTGATTTTTGAAGAATAAAGATCAGGGTTATTTTAACTGTCCTTTAAATACAGCTGATTCGCCCAATTGCTCTTCGATTCTCAGCAATTGATTGTACTTAGCCATCCGGTCGGATCGAGAAGCTGATCCAGTCTTAATCTGTCCAGTATTTAAAGCTACCGCCAAATCTGCGATGGTAGAATCTTCAGTTTCACCAGATCTGTGAGACATCACAGCGGTAAACCCAGCCTTATGAGCCATATTCACAGCATTGATCGTCTCAGTTAATGTACCGATCTGATTAACCTTGATTAAGATAGAGTTGGCAGATTTCTCTTGGATTCCACGCTCCAAAAACTTCACATTAGTGACGAAAAGATCATCACCAACTAACTGCACACGATCACCGATTTTGGCAGTCAGCATTGCCCAACCTTCCCAGTCATCTTCTGCACATCCATCCTCGATCGAGTCGATTGGATACTTTTCAGTCAACTCAGCCAAATAAGCCACTTGCTCTTCTCTGGAACGAACTTGACCAGATGGACCTTCAAATTTGGAATAATCGTACTTGCCATCCACAAAAAACTCAGAAGCTGCGCAGTCCAAAGCGATTGTGACTTGCTCTCCAGCTTTGTAGCCAGCTTTTGAGATTGCATCTAGAATACTTCCTAATGCTTCCTCCGTTCCACCAGAGAAATTCGGCGCAAATCCACCTTCATCCCCTACCGCAGTCACCAAATTTTTATCGTGAAGAATCTTCTTCAAGTGATGGAAAATCTCTGCTCCCATTCGGATGGCCTCAGAGAAACTTTCTGCTCCCACGGGACGAATCATAAATTCCTGAAATGCAATAGGAGCATCAGAATGAGATCCTCCGTTGATAATGTTCATCATTGGAACTGGAAGTGTATTGGCATTTACACCACCGATGTATCGGTATAAAGGCTGTCCTGATTCCATCGCAGCAGCTTTTGCCACAGCAAGTGAAACACCCAAAATAGCATTTGCCCCTAATTTGCCTTTGTTTGGAGTGCCATCTAGCTCAATCATGATCTGATCGATCAAGTTTTGCTCAAAGACATCAAAGCCGACAAGCTCGGATGCGATGATATCATTGACATTGGCAACGGCTTTTAGAACGCCTTTGCCCAAATATACATTTTTGTCTCCGTCTCTAAGTTCTACAGCTTCATTGGCACCGGTAGAAGCACCACTAGGTACTGCAGCTCGGCCAAATGCGCCATTTTCAGTAACGACATCTACCTCGATAGTAGGATTTCCTCTAGAGTCGAGGATTTGTCTTGCATGAATTGATTGAATCAAAGTCATAGTATAAAAGGTTTGAGATTAGTTTTTATTGATTAATGCGATAAAGTCATCGAAAAGATAGCGGGAATCGTGCGGTCCCGGAGAAGACTCAGGGTGGTACTGTACAGAGAAAGCGGGTTTGCTATTAAGCTTGATCCCTGCCACGGTATTATCATTCAGATGAACGTGTGTGATTTCGACTTCTGTATGCTTTTCGGCGTCCTCTCTTACGATATTGAAACCATGGTTTTGAGAGGTAATTTCACTTTTCCCTGTAAAGAGATTTTTAATCGGATGATTGATGCCTCTATGACCATGGTGCATCTTGAATGTAGAAATTCCTACCGCTTCTGCAAGTAATTGATGTCCAAGGCAGATCCCAAAGACAGGCTTATTCGTAGCCAAAACATCCTTAACAGTTTCCACCGCATAATCCATAGCAGCAGGATCACCAGGTCCATTGGATAGGAAGTAAGCATCAGGTGCCCAAGTTTCCATTTCGGCTAGCGAAGTTTTAGCGGGGAAAACCTTACAGTAGACACCACGCGAAGCGAGGTTTCGAAGAATATTCTTCTTGATTCCGAAATCCAGACACGCAACACGGATAGGAGCTTCCTCATTGCCAAAAAAGTAAGGTTCCTTTGTACAGACTTGAGAGGAAAGTTCCAGCCCATTCATATCTGGAAGCTTTTCTAATTCAGCTTTAAGGCCTTCCAAATCTCCTTCATACTCAGAACTGATGATGGCATTCATTGCACCCTGAGAACGAATATGTCTCACGAGTTTTCTGGTATCAATATCGGCAATTCCGGTGATGCCATTGGAAACCAAATAGTCCTGCAAAGAACCATGACCATCTAGTCTAGAGTAGATCTCGGAAAAACTATTCACCACGATACCACCAATCGTTGGATGGTCTGATTCTACTTCCTCATTATGGACACCGTAATTCCCTATATGGGAGGTAGTGGTCACAATCACCTGTCCGGTGTAGGATGGGTCGGTATAAATTTCTTGATATCCAGTCATCCCGGTGTTGAAGCAAATTTCTCCACCATTTGTACCTGGATTTCCGATCAGCGAGCCATGGAAAATTGTTCCATCTGCAAGTAATAGGGTAGCTTTCTTTTTTATCATGATATGAAGGATTGGCCAAAGTTAAATATTTCTGAGAAGGTGAGGAATCTATGGGCATAAAAAAAGGATTGAACTAACGTCCAATCCTTTAATTATATTCAGAGATCAACCATTTAGTTTTTCTCAGATTCTTCATTTGACTCATTAGAAGCATCATCTGCCTCGTTTGTAGGCTCTTCAGTTGAAGTTTCAGCCGCTGGAACTACTTCCTTCTTCTCTGGAGCTGCAGATGCAGTTTCAGTAGACTTAGAACCTGAACCTCTACGAGATCTTCTGGTAGTCTTCTTAGCTGGCTTGCTGTCTTTCAACATTAGCTCATTGAAGTCAACCAATTCGATGATACACATCTCAGCGTTATCACCTAGACGAAATCCAGTTTTGATGATTCTAGTGTAACCACCTGGACGAGTACCCACTTTCGCGATTACTTCACCAAATAGTGCCTTGATACCATCCTTATTTTTAAGGTAAGAAAATGCAACTCGACGATTGTGAGTAGTATCTTCTTTCGCTCTCGTGATAAGAGGCTCTACGTATTTTTTTAATTCTTTAGCCTTTGCAAGCGTGGTAGAGATACGCTTGTGAAGAATCAAGGACGTGGCCATATTGGAGAGCATTGCTTTCCTGTGGGCTGCCTTTCTTCCAAGGTGGTTGAATTTCTTGCCGTGTCTCATTTTATTTATTCTTCATCAAGTTTATACTTTGAAATATCCATCCCAAAGGTCAATCCTTTGTCTTGGATCAACTGCTCCAATTCCGCAAGTGACTTCTTACCGAAGTTTCTGAATTTCATCATGTCAGAAATTTCCAACTTAGCAAGATCACCCAAGGTCTTCACGTCAGCTGCTTTGAGACAATTGAATGCTCTTACGGAAAGGTCAAGATCACTCAATGAAGTTTTAAGAAGCTTACGCATGTGAAGGAATTCCTCATCAATTGGCTCTGGCTCAGCAACTCCGGTCGAATCCAAGACCATAGTCTGGTCAGAGAACAACATGAAGTGTTGAATCAGAATTTTAGCAGATTCTTGAAGTGCCTTCTCAGGGTGGATAGATCCATCTGTAGAAACTTCCAAGATTAGTTTTTCGAAGTCAGTCTTCTGCTCAACTCGCGTATTTTCTACACTATACTTTACATTCTTAATCGGTGTAAAGATGGCGTCGATTGCGATTTGACCGAACACTTGCTCCTTTGGTTTGGACTCTTCAGCAGGTAGGTATCCTCTACCCTTTTCGATAGTGAGTTCAATTTCGAAAGTTTTGGACTCGTCAATGTGACAGATTACCAAATCCGGATTCAAGATCTCAAAAGAAGAGGTGAACTTGGCAATGTCCCCAGCAGTGAAGACAGACTGGTTTTTTACCTCCACAGTGATTTTTCCGTCAAAAGCTTCGTGAACTTTCTTGAAACGCACCTGCTTCAGGTTCAAAATAATGTCGGTCACATCTTCCACTACACCTTCGATGGTAGAAAACTCATGCACCACTCCAGGAATCTTGATGGAAGTGATGGCATAACCCTCCAGCGAAGAAAGCAATATCCTTCTCAGAGCGTTACCGATAGTAACTCCATACCCTTTTTCTAGTGGCTTAAAAGTGAAGAGGCCATGGAAGTCATCGGCTTTCTCCATTACCACTTTCTCGGGCATTTGAAATGCTAATATGGACATATATTGTTCGTTGTTTTTTGCTGAAAATAGGAAATATTACTTAGAGTAAAGTTCGACGATCAGCTGTTCTTTGATATTCTCAGGAATATCGTCACGAACAGGGATGCTAACAAACTTACCCGTCAAAGTAGGCTTATCAAACTCAAGCCAAGAGTATCTCTGCGCACCAGAGTTGCCGGCAAGGCTACTCGTGATCGCTTCAAGAGATTTCGAACGCTCACGTACTGAAACCACGTCTCCTGGCTTCAAAGAGTAAGACGGAATATTTACCAACTCACCATTCACAAGGATATGCTTGTGAGAAACAAGCTGTCTTGCACCTCTACGAGTAGGAGCGATTCCCATTCTGTAAACGGTGTTGTCAAGTCTTGCCTCTAGGAGTTGAAGAAGGTTTTCTCCGGTGATACCGCCCTTACGAGATGCGATGTCAAACATTTTGGCAAACTGACGCTCCAATACACCATAGATGTATTTTGCTTTTTGCTTTTCAGCAAGCTGCACTGCGTATTCAGACTGCTTTTTTCTTCTACCTCTTCCATGCTGTCCAGGAGGATAGTTTTTCTTCTGAAGTGCTTTGCTGTGCCCTTCGATAGGCTCGCCAAATTTTCTGGCGATCTTGGATTTAGGACCTATATATCTAGCCATTCTTTTTCTTTTTTAAAATTAAACTCGTCTACGCTTAGGAGGTCTACAACCGTTATGTGGCATAGGAGTCACGTCGATAATGGTAGTCACATCCAATCCCACATTTTGCAACGTACGAATAGCTGATTCACGACCGGAACCAGGACCTTTGACAAAGACCTCAATTTTTCTCATTCCCAAGTCATAAGCAACTTGTCCGCAGTTTTGAGCGGCCATTTGCGCAGCATAAGGAGTGTTTTTCTTTGAACCTCTGAATCCCATTTTACCGGCAGACGCCCAAGAGATCACTTGTCCAGCATTGTTGGTAATGGAGATGATGATATTGTTGAATGAGGCTTTGATGTGAGCTTGGCCTACTGCTTCAACTTTTACAACTCGCTTTTTACCTTTCGATTTATCGTTTCTTTTCTGAGCCATAATCTAATTCAGGTTTTATTTAGTTGCCTTCTTCTTGTTAGCAACAGTTTTACGCTTACCCTTTCTTGTTCTGGCGTTGTTTTTGGTCTTTTGACCACGCACAGGAAGGCCTTTTCTGTGTCTTAAGCCTCTGTAGCAACCAATATCCATCAATCGCTTGATGTTCAGTTGAACTTCAGATTTCAAAACACCTTCAGTCCGGAATTCTTCCGAAATGATATTTCGGATTGTAGTGGACTCATCGTCATCCCATTCGCCAGCCTTCTTGTCAAAGGAAATTCCAGCTTTACTTAGGATCGCTCTGGCTGAGCTTCTACCGATACCGAAGATATAGGTAAGCCCGATTTCGCCACGCTTATGGTCTGGTATATCTACACCTGCAATTCTAGCCATAATCTTAACCTTGTCTTTGTTTAAACTTAGGATTCTTTTTGTTGATGACGTAAAGCTTTCCTTTTCTTCTGATCACCTTACAGTCAGCGCTTCTCTTTTTGATAGATGCCCTTACTTTCATATGCTTGTTATTTGTTTTTTTAAGGCAATATAAAACCTGGTTTGTGGCCAGACTTTATTGCTTTTACTTATATCTGTATACAATTCTGCCTTTGGAAAGGTCGTATGGAGAAAGCTCCAACTTAACCCGGTCACCTGGAAGGATTTTGATGTAATTCATCCTCATCTTTCCAGATATGTGTGCAATGAGCTGATGTCCATTTTCAAGCTCTACTTTAAACATCGCGTTGGACAAGGCCTCGATAATCGTTCCGTCCTGCTCGATTGAAGTTTGTTTAGCCATATTAGAATTTATAGTTCTCTTCTATGTACTTATGCGAAGTCAATATTTCTGTACGATCTTCGAAAATCGCAACCGTATGCTCATAATGTGCTGACGGCTTTCGATCGGCGGTCCGAATGGTCCATCCATCTCGTTCTTGCACGATATTTCGTGTACCAAGATTGACCATCGGCTCGATAGCTATGACCATACCGTCTTTAAGCAATGGACCACTACCTTTTTTGCCATAATTAGGGACTTCAGGTGCTTCATGAAGATTCTTTCCTAGACCATGTCCTACCAGCTCGCGAACGACAGTATAACCTTTGGCTTCTACAAACTTCTGAATGGCATTCCCTATATCTCCAATACGATTGCCAAAAACTGCCTTTTCGATTCCCAGATATAATGAATCTTTGGTGGCGCGCAATAAATCTAAGACTGGGGATGATACTTCACCTACGGGATACGTATAAGCGGAATCGCTATGAAAACCTTGGTGAAAGACTCCACAATCTAACGAGATTATATCGCCATCTTTCAATTCATACTCGCTGGGAAATCCGTGAACGACTACTTCATTCACAGAAATACAGAGTGAAGCAGGAAAACCACCATAACCTTTGAAAGAAGGAACAGCCTGATGATCCCTGATAAACTCTTCAGCAATTTTATCTAAGTAAGAGGTCTTTACCCCTACTTTGACATGCTTGGCTACTTCCCCGTGGGCCTTCGCCAAGATATCAGCACTTTCTTTTATTTTTTGAACCTCCTCAGAGGTTTTATAATGAATCATGTTAAGCTACTTGGTAATTTGAAGCGTTGTTCTTCATATTACCGCTCTTCATCATTCCCTCATAATGACGCATTAGCAAATAACTCTCAATCTGTCTAAGCGTATCCATTATCACACCTACCATAATCAGGAGCGATGTACCTCCATAAAACTGAGCAAACTCCCCACCAACGCCTGCTATAATCGCAAGAGCAGGAAGAATCGCGACTACAGCTAGAAGAACAGAACCTGGAAGCGTAATCTTCGAAATGATACCATCAATGAATTCTGAGGTAGGGGCCCCAGGCTTGATACCAGGTACAAAACCTCCATTTCTCTTCATGTCTTCTGCTATCTGCTCGGGATTAACTGTGATCGCAGTATAGAAGAAGGTAAAGATGATAATCATCACAGCAAAGACCACATTATACTGCCAAGAAGTAAAGTCCGAGAAAGTGGTGCCAATGTAATTGGCAATGTCACTCTCTCCAGCCCAAATCTGAGCGATCAAAGCAGGTACAAACATCAATGACTGAGCAAAGATGATTGGCATAACACCGGAAGCATTCACCTTGATAGGAATGTACTGACGCTGTCCGCCATATACTTTACCTCCGACTACTTGCTTAGCGTATTGTACAGGAATTCTACGTGTAGCTTCTGTCAATGCCACTACCCCAACTACTACAAAGAAGAGAACGGCTGCCTCGATCAATAGTAGAAGTAGACCAGAAGATCCCTTTTCAAGAACCTCGGCGATAATTGCACCTGGGAACCTAGAAATGATACCGATCATGATCAGCATGGAAATACCATTACCAATTCCTTTTTCAGTAATCTTCTCACCCAACCACATACAGAACATAGTACCTGCAGAAAGCAATACCAATGAGCTGAACATGAACAATCCGGTACTTACCATAACTGCGCCTGTCGGCAAAATCGTAGCAGTAACGTATCCGATACCTTGAGCAATAGTGATCAGAATAGTCAAAACACGGGTTATCTGATTGATTCTTTTACGACCAGATTCACCCTCTTTTTGCATCTTCTGGAAATAGGGTACTCCGACAGTCAAAAGCTGCAACACGATGGAAGCAGAGATGTAGGGCATGATACCCAATCCGAAGATGGATGCATTACTAAAGGCACCACCTAGAAACGTATCAATCAAACCGAAAATACCTTCCTGAGGACCTCCCAACTTAGAGGGGTCGACACCAGGTAAAACGATAAAGGATCCTAATCGGAAAATAATTAGGAACCCAACCGTATTGAGAATTCTCACCCGAAGGTCTTCGATTGAAAAGATATTCTTAACTGTCGAAATAAACTTTTTCATTTAATCAAATCTTATTGACGGAACCGCCTGCTTTTTCAATAGCTTCAACGGCAGATGCCGAGAAAGCGTGTGCAGAAACAGCAACTTTTGAATTCAATTCACCACCACCTAAAACTTTTACTCTGTCATTTTTGGAAGCAACACCATGTGCAACCAAAGTAGCAAAGTCAAGCGTTTCTAGATTGTGAGTTTCTGCAAGGGCCTGCAAGGTATCCAAATTAATTGGCTTGTACTCTACCCTATTCAAACTTTTGAATCCAAATTTAGGAACTCTTCTCTGAAGTGGCATCTGACCACCTTCAAATCCAAGCTTCTTCTTATATCCAGATCTAGATTTAGCACCTTTGTGACCTCTTGTGGAGGTACCGCCTCTTCCAGAACCAGGACCTCTACCGATTCTCTTTCGGTTTTTAGTAGATCCTTCTGCTGGTTTTAATGTATGTAATTTCATGATTAAACCTCCTCTACTTTTACTAGGTGATTGACTTTCTTAACCATCCCTGCAATCTGAGGAGTATTTTCTACCTCTACAGATTTGCTAATTCGTCCAAGGCCCAAAGCAGTTATCGTAGCTTTTTGATCCTTTGGTCTTTTGATGGTAGATCTAACTTGCGTGATTTTTATCTTGGCCATGAGATTATCCGTTAAAAACTTTAGACATTTTCACTCCTCGCTGCTGAGACACTGCAATAGCATCACGCAAATTCATCAAAGCGTCGATAGTAGCCTTCACTACGTTGTGAGGATTGGAAGATCCTTTGGACTTAGCCAAAACGTCAGTGACGCCAGCTGATTCCAATACTGCACGCATCGCACCACCGGCTATTACACCTGTACCTGCTGCTGCTGGCTTGATAAGCACCAAACCACCACCGAATTTGCCAATTTGTTCGTGAGGAATTGTACCCTTGAGTACCGGTACCTTCACAAGGTTCTTTTTAGCATCTTCGATTCCTTTTGTAATTGCATCAGTTACTTCATTGGCCTTACCCAATCCGTAACCTACTACACCATTACCGTCACCTACTACCACGATAGAAGAGAAAGAGAATCGGCGTCCACCTTTCACTACTTTCGCTACTCGGTTGATAGCAACGACTTTTTCCTTAAGTTCTGTATCTGTAGCCCTGATAGGCTTTTTTCTTAGTTGAGACATCGCTGATTAAAATTTAAGGCCACCTTCTCTGGCTCCATCGGCCAAGGCTTTGATATTACCGTGAAACAAATAACCGTTTCTGTCAAAAACCACAGAACTTACACCATTTGCAGTAGCTTTCTCAGCAAGTTTCTTACCTACTTCCTTAGAAATCTCTACATTGATATTACGCTCAACTCCCAATTCTTTGGAAGATGCATGCGCAAGCGTATGTCCTTTAAGGTCATCGACCAATTGTGCATAGATACCCGTGTTACTTTTGAACACAGATAAACGAGGTCTGGAATCGGTACCGGAAATTTTTCTACGTATACCCTGCTTGATTCTAAGTCTTCTGGAATTCTTATTAAATGCCATAACCTATTATTTTTTAGCGGCAGTTTTACCAGCCTTACGTCTAATTTGTTCACCAACAAATCGAACACCTTTACCTTTGTAAGGCTCGATTTTTCTAAGAGACCTGATTTTAGCAGCTACTTGTCCGATCAATTCCTTGTCGATTGCCTCGAGGGTGATGATCGGGTTTTTACCTTTAGCAGTCTCAGTCTTCACATTAATAGTCTCCGGCAAAGCGAAGAAGATATTGTGTGAATACCCTAAGTTCAACTCAAGAACTTGTCCTTGGTTAGTGGCTTTGTAACCTACACCCACAAGCTCAAGTTCTTTCTTATATCCTTCAGACACGCCGATGACCATATTATTGATCAATGATCTGTAAAGACCGTGAAGCGACTTATGTCTTTTGGATTCAGTAGGACGAGAAACGACTACATCATTTCCCTCTACTGTCACTTTAATGTCAGGATTGACTTCCTGCACTAGTGTACCCTTTGGACCTTTAACAGTGACTACTCCATGAGCAGACACGTCTACAGTAACACCGCTGGGTAGATTTATTGGTTTTTTACCTATTCGTGACATGATAGTAAATTAATATACGTAGGCAAGTACTTCTCCTCCGATCCCTTCGGAGCGAGCTTCTTTATCAGTCATTACCCCTTTTGAGGTAGAGATGATGGCCACACCCAAACCGTTGATCACGCGGGGTAGCTCATCGTGTTTTGCATATTTTCTAAGACCTGGCTTACTTACGCGAGTCAGGTTTACGATTGCATTTTGCTTAGTAGTAGGATTGTACTTCAAAGCGATCTTGATCGAGCCTTGAGGTCCGTTATCTTCAAACTTATAGTTTTGGATATATCCTTTGTCATGCAATACTTTGGTGATCTCCTTCTTAATGTTAGAAGCAGGGATCTCCACGATACGATGAGAGGCCTTGATGGCATTTCTCAATCGAGTCAAGTAATCAGCTATTGGATCAGTCATGGTATTTTAGTCTAGCCCCACCCTATTTTTGGGCGTGCAAAGTTACGAATTGATTTTTTAAATAAAAACTACTGTCGTGATTTTACCAGCTGGACTTTGTGATACCAGGGATTTTACCGGCAGAAGCCATTTCCCTAAATGTCACACGGTTGATACCAAACTTTCTCATGTATCCTTTCGGACGACCGGTAAGTTTGCATCGGTTGTGAAGTCTTACCGGAGAAGCGTTCTTCGGAAGCTTGTCAAGCGCCTCATAATCACCAGCTGCTTTCAGCTCAGCTCTTTTTTGGGCATACTTGGCTACCAAGCGCTCTCTTTTTCTCTCACGAGCTTTGATGGACTCTCTAGCCATATTATTCTGGATTATTTTTGTTTACGAAAGGCATTCCGAAAGCTTTCAAAAGTGCAAAGCTCTCTTCATCTGACGGTGCAGAAGTCACGAATGTGATATCCATGCCTGAGATTCGATTTACTTTTTCGATAGAGATCTCAGGAAAAATGATTTGCTCAGTTACTCCCAAAGTATAATTTCCTCTTCCATCGAAACCTTTGTCAGAAATTCCTTTGAAGTCACGAACCCGTGGCAATGCCACTGTCATCAAACGGTCAAGGAATTCGTACATCATATTGCCACGCAAAGTTACTTTCGCCCCGATGGGCATTCCTTCACGAAGCTTAAAATTGGACACGGATTTCTTAGCAATCGTAGCAACGGCACGCTGACCGCTGATCAATGAAAGCTCTTCTACTCCCTGGTCAACCAACTTCTTGTCAGCTACTGCAGCACCGATACCTTTACTGATGACAATTTTGCTCAGCTTAGGAACTTGCATTACAGATTTGTACTGAAACTTCTCTTTTAGCCCTGGAACGATTTCGCTCAGGTACTTATCTTTCATTCTAGGATTAGCCATTGATCACCTCCCCAGTTTTCTTTGCGTATCTTACTAATTTACCGTTGTCGCCCATTTTGCGACCAATTCGGGTAGCTTCACCGCTTTTAGGGTCTACAAGCATCAAGTTGCTGATGTGTACAGAAGCCTCCTTCTTTTCGATTCCACCCTGTGGTTTAGCGGCAGTAGGCTTGACATGCTTGGTCACCATATTGATTCCTTCTACAAATGCTCTTTGCTTTTGGGTATCAATAGCCAGGATTTTGCCTGTTTTCCCTTTATCATCACCAGCGATCACTTTTACAGTGTCTCCGGTTTTCACGTGCAGTTTTGTCTGCTTGTTGATTTTACTTGCCATGATTATAGAACTTCAGGGGCCAAGGAAACGATTTTCATATATTGCTTTTCACGGAGCTCACGAGCAACTGGGCCAAAGATACGGGTACCTCTTGGCTCATCGTTGTTGTTCAACAATACCGCAGCATTGTCTTCAAAACGAATGTAAGATCCATCTTTACGTCGTATTTCTTTACGAGTACGGACGATAACCGCTTTAGAAACGGTACCTTTTTTCATATTGCTGGAAGATAGGGCTGATTTAACAGTCACAACCACCTTGTCGCCGATGGAAGCATAGCGCTTACGCGTACCTCCCAAAACACGGATCACCAATACCTCTTTGGCACCGGAATTATCCGCCACGCTTAGTCTTGATTCTTGCTGTATCATGATTATTTAGCCCTTTCAATAATTTCAACTAATCTCCAACGCTTGTTCTTACTCAGCGGACGAGTTTCACTGATCTTAACGATGTCACCTGTGTTACATTCGTTTTTCTCGTCATGAGCCATGAATTTGGTAGTCTTTGCAACGAACTTGCCATAGATGCCGTGCTTCACACGACGCTCTACTGCTACAGTAATGGACTTATCCATTTTGTTGCTGATGACCTTACCTACTCTTTCTTTTCGAAGGTTTCTTTCGATCGTAGCCATTTTCTTTTCTGTTAGCTATTATTTGGATGCTAATGCAGTCTTCAATCTTGCGATAAGACGCTTAGTTTCACCAATTCGGTTAGGATTTTCAATTGGAGAAATTGAGTGAGCAAATTTCAACTTGCTCAGGTTCGCTTTCTCGGTGCTGATTCGCTCAGCGATTTCACTTGCGGAAAGTGAAGATATTTCTGCGTATTTCATTGTTCTGATTATTCTGCGTAATCTCTACGGACAATAAACTTTGTGCTAACTGGCAATTTCTGCTGAGCTAATCGGAGTGCCTCTTTAGCAGTCTCAACTGAGACTCCGGTAGCTTCAAACAAGATTGTTCCAGGCTTGATCACGGCCACCCAATACTCAGGTGCACCTTTACCTTTACCTTTACCCATACGTACTTCAGCTGGTTTTTTGGTAATAGGCTTGTCCGGGAAAATACGGATCCAAACCTGACCTTCACGCTTCATAGCACGGGTCATTGCGATACGGGCTGCCTCAATCTGCCGGGATGTAATCCATCCCGCTTCTAAAGACTTGATGCCAAAGTTGCCAAAGGCAAGCGTATGCCCTCTTTGTGCAATGCCTTTGACACGGCCCTTTTGCATTTTTCTATATTTAGTTCTTTTCGGCTGTAACATGATTTCTCACTTATCGGTGAAAATTAGCTATTTCTTTTTCTACGTCTTGGAGCTCTATCTCCTTTACCTGGTCCACGACCCTTAGGATCCTGACCGGCACCTACGTTTGGAGAAAGGTCACGCTTTCCATAAACTTCCCCTTTGAAGATCCAAACTTTGATACCGATGATTCCATACACAGTCTGTGCTTCGGAGATCGCGTAATCAATGTCTGCTCTCAAAGTATGAAGTGGAATTCTTCCTTCTTTGTACATCTCTGATCGAGCCATTTCTGCTCCACCAAGACGACCGGAAAGCTTCACTTTGATCCCCTCGGCTCCTACTCGCATGGAGGCAGCAATAGCTTGCTTCATAGCGCGACGGAAAGAGATACGTGCCTGTAGCTGCTGAGCGATAGACTCACCTACTAGTTTGGCATCCAGTTCAGGTCTTTTGATTTCAAAGATATTGATCTGAATGTCCTTGTTGGTAAGCTTTTTCAATTCCTCTTTCAGCTTATCTACTTCGGCACCACCTTTACCAATCACTACTCCTGGACGGGCTGTGTGAATTGTCAAGGTGATTCTTTTAAGCGTACGCTCAATGATCACTTTTGAAATTCCACCCTTAGGAATTCTGGCAAGGACGTACTTTCGGATTTTTTGATCTTCGTATAGTTTGTCAGCAAAGTCCTTTCCTCCGTACCAGTTGGAGTCCCAGCCCTTGACAATACCAAGTCGCAATCCTATTGGGTTGATCTTTTGTCCCATAGTTTGTTCTTAATTTGCCTGTTCGTTTGTTTCAACTATATCAGCGGTAACGTCCATGTCGTTGAATGCATCAACTACAAGAGTCACATGATTTGATCTTTTGCGGATTCTATGTCCACGGCCTTGGGGAGCAGGTCTCAATCTCTTGAGCGCTCTTCCTTCATCTACCATGATGGTTTTGATGTATAGGTCTGCTTCTTCCAATTTGGCATCAGGATTCTTAGCCTGCCAATTGGCCACTGCGGAAAGAAGAAGTTTCTCCAGACGGATTGCTCCGTGATTTGGAGTGAACTTCAAAATGCTGAGGGCCAACCCTACTCTTTTACCTCTGACCAAGTCAGCGACAAGTCGCATTTTGCGCGGAGAGGTAGGAACGTTTTTTAATCTTGCTACTGCTTCCATGATTATCTCTTTCCTTTATCTTTTTTGGCAATGTGGCCTCTGAAATTTCTCGTCGGAGCAAATTCACCCAGCTTGTGTCCTACCATATTGTCTGTGACGAATACAGGAATGAATTTATTTCCATTATGCACAGCGAAGGTATGACCTACGAAATCCGGAGAAATCATGGAGCGTCGAGACCAAGTCTTGATGACAGATTTTTTGCCGGACTCGTTCATCGCGTCCACTTTCTTTAGAAGGTGATGCTCGATATAAGGACCTTTTTTTAATGAACGTGCCATGATTATTTAGATCTTTTACTAATGATGAACTTGTTTGAATACTTCTTAGGCGAACGAGTTTTCTTACCCTTGGCAAGAAGTCCGTTACGTGATCTTGGGTGACCTCCGGATGAACGTCCTTCACCACCACCCATTGGGTGATCGACAGGGTTCATTGCTACACCTCTTACTCGAGGTCTTCTTCCGAGCCATCTCTTACGACCAGCCTTACCAAGCACCACGTTCATGTGGTCTCCATTAGATACTGTACCGATAGTGGCCATGCACGTACCTAATACCATTCTCATTTCACCAGAAGGGAGTTTCAAAGTCACATATTTGCCCTCACGAGCAACGATCTGAGCATATCCACCAGCACTTCTTACCATTGCTGCACCTTTACCTGGCTTCAATTCCACACAGTGTACAATTGTACCCATTGGGATGTTAGCCATTGGCATAGCGTTACCCACTTCAGGAGCTACGCTTTCGCCAGCGATGACAGTCTGTCCTACTTGCAATCCTTCCGGAGCAATGATATAGGCTTTCGCACCATCAGCATAGTAAAGAAGTGCCAAACGGGCAGTTCTATTTGGATCATATTCGATCGCTTTGACTGTAGCAGGTACTCCAAACTTATTTCGCTTGAAGTCTACAATTCTCAGTCTTCGCTTGTGACCACCACCGATATAGCGGGCAGTCATTCTCCCTTGATTATTTCTACCGCCTGATTTCTTCAGTGGAGCAAGAAGGGACTTCTCTGGCGTTGACTTGGTGATCTCGTCAAATGCCGGAGCTACCCTGAATCTCGTTCCTGCTGTTACAGGCTTCAATTTTTTAATTGCCATGATCTTGATTCAATTAAATTTCTCCGTAAAAGTCGATTACCTCTCCGTCAGCTACCTGTACGAAGGCTTTCTTGAAAGCATTGGTAAATCCTGAAACGATACCTGCTTTGGTGTAGCGATTCTTACGCTTCGCAGCGTAACGCATGGTACGAATAGATACCACTTTGACACCATAAGTCTTTTCTATAGCGTTTTTGATTTCCGGCTTTTTGGCGGTACGGTCTACGACGAATCCATAGACACCACGCTCATTCATAGCGGAAACTTTCTCTGTGATCAAAGGCTGCTTTAGAATGTCCATTGTCTTATTTTGATAAAATGGTTTCCAACTTACTTACAGAACCTTCGCAAAGCACCAAGTGATCTGCATTCAGGACAGCGTAAGTATTTACATCATTTACATTGACAACTTTTGCCTTTGGGATATTACGGCTGGACAGGTAAACGTTTTTGTTGTCTTCTGGGAGAACCAACAGCGTCTTCTTATCGGATAGCGCCAATCCATTAAGCAATGCCAGGTAAGATTTAGTCTTGGGTGCTTCAAAGTTGAAGTTTTCCAAAACAGAAAGACTATTTTCTTTCACCTTGTATGCAAGGGCAGACTTTCTGGCAAGTTGTTTTACTTTTTTGTTCAATTTGAACGAGTAGTTTCTGGGCTTAGGACCAAAAACTCTACCTCCACCTCTGAAAATCGGAGACTTCAAAGATCCTGCACGAGCTGTACCAGTACCTTTTTGCTTCTTGATCTTCTTAGTAGATCCTGCGATTTCGTTTCGCTCTTTTGATTTATGTGTTCCCTGTCTCTGATTAGCCAGGTACTGCTTCACATCCAGATAGATGGCATTGTCATTCGGCTCAATCCCGAAGATTTCGTCTGACAATTGTACCTTTCTACCGGTATCTTGGCCTTGTTGATTTAATACTGCTAATTCCATGGCTTACTTCTCTAGAATTACGAAAGAGTTTTTGTGACCTGGTATTGAACCTGAAACCAACAGGAGGTTTTGCTCAGGGTAAATTTTCAATACTCTGAGGTTCAATACTTTCACACGATTTCCACCGGTTCTACCGGCCATTCGCATTCCCTTAAATACTCGGGATGGCCAAGAACAAGCACCAATGGATCCTGGGTGACGCTGTCTGTTGTGCTGACCGTGAGTTTGACCACCCACACCGGCAAAACCATGACGCTTCACTACACCCTGGAAGCCTTTACCTTTAGAAGTACCGATAGCATCTACGAAGTCCCCTTCAATAAATACCTCTCCGGCCTTCACCGTAGCTCCAAGATTCACCTGGCCTTCAAACTCGACCCGGAAATCCCGAAACTCAACAACTTTCTGCTTTGGCGTGGTGCCGGCCTTTTTAAAGTGACCGATCAGCGGCTTAGGAGTATTCTTCTCCTTTCGCTCCCCATACGCCATTTGCACTGCGTTGTACCCGTCTGTTTCAACGTTTTTTACTTGCGTCACTACGCAAGGACCAGCCTCTATTAACGTGCATGCGACGTTACGTCCATCGGCACTGAAAATGCTAGTCATTCCTACTTTTTTTCCTATTATACCAGACATCTTTTGGAGATAATTTGATAATCCACAAGCATTTATGCGCTTGGGCCCTTTTTAAGGACTGCAAAGTTACTGAAATAAAATTCTGTAGCAAACCCCAACTCCTATATTTTCAAACAATTAGCTAGAATTTGCGTAGCAGAGACTAATTTCATCTGTTTGTTATTTGACTTTTATTGGTCAGATGGAATCTTTGACGATTAAAGGAATCATTTCCCTGTGTGTTTAATGATTATTTTAATCGTGTCGATTTCATTTGGTTTGCAGCCGGATTTCTTCTGGAAATCTTTAGACAAAGAAAAGACCCACCTATTGGCGGGTCTTTGAGTTCCCAGAAATTTGTTTTCTGTCAGACTTTGATTTCGACGTCTACTCCACTTGGAAGTTCGATTTTCATCAAGGCGTCAACAGTCTTAGAAGAGTTTGAGTAGATATCTACCAATCTCTTGTAAGTACAAAGCTGATACTGATCTCTTGCTTTCTTATTTACGTGCGGAGACTTCAATACGGTGAATTTCTCCTTTTTGGTAGGCAAAGGAATCGGTCCGACTACCACAGCACCCGTCGCTTTGACGGCTTTCACGATCTTCTCTGATGACTTATCCACCAGGCTGTGATCGTATGATTTTAGTTTTATTCTGATTTTCTGATTCATCACAAATATTGATTAGGCATTCTGACCTTTTACGTTTGCTATTACACTTTCCGCGATGTTGTTCGGAACAGGCTCATAGTGAGAGAATGTCAATGAAGCTGTAGCTCGACCTGAAGAGATGGTTCTCAAATCAGTGATATAGCCAAACAGTTCAGACAATGGAACAGAAGCTTTCACTACTGTAGAAGTACCTTTGGTATCCATTCCTTTCATGAGTCCTCTTCTTCTATTCAAGTCACCGGTGATAGGACCCGTGTACTCATCTGGAGTCACTACGTCTACTGACATGATAGGCTCAAGCAATTGAGGCTTACACTTTTTAGCAGCTTCTTTGAATCCAAGTCTTGCAGCCAATTCAAAAGAAAGGGCATCTGAATCGACGTCGTGGAATGATCCGTGGAACAATCTCACTTTCATTGATTCGATTGGATAGCCCGCCAAAGGACCATTTTTCATCGCTTCAGCAAATCCTTTCTGAATAGATGGGATAAATTCTTTAGGAATCACACCACCAACGATCCCGTTTACGAAATCCAATCCTTGCTTGATCTCTCCTGTCTCAGCATCTGCTTCGCGTGGACCTAGTTCAAATACGATATCGGCAAATTTACCTTTACCACCTGTCTGCTTCTTGTAAACTTCTTTATGCTCAACGGAACCAAACAAAGCTTCTTTGTAAGCAACTTGAGGAGCACCTTGGTTGATCTCAACCTTGAACTCACGCTTCAAACGGTCGATGATGATATCTAGGTGAAGCTCTCCCATACCTCTCAAGATAGTCTGACCAGTTTCGTGATCAGTATTTACTTGAAGTGTCGGATCTTCTTCTACGAGCTTGGCGATAGCCATACCCAATTTATCTACATCAGCCTGAGTTTTTGGCTCGATAGCATATCCAATTACAGGCTCAGGGAAGATCATAGACTCCAATACAACTTTACGCTTTTCGTCGCAAAGGGTATCACCAGTCTTGATGTCCTTAAATCCTACTACCGCACCGATATCACCTGCGCGAAGTGCATCGATTTGATTTTGCTTATTAGCGTGCATTTGAAATACACGAGAGATACGCTCTTTATTTCCAGAACGGCTATTGAATACATAAGAGCCAGAATCCAATCTGCCTGAATAAGCTCGTACAAAGCAAAGACGTCCTACGAATGGGTCAGTAGCAATTTTGAATGCTAGACCAGAGAAAGGCTCGTCCTCATCTGGAGCGATTCTTACCTCTTTCTCTTCGTCGTCCAGATCATGTGCGATGATATCGTCTTTGTCCATTGGAGAAGGAAGTAATTCCATCACCAAATCAAGCATGGTTTGAACTCCTTTGTTTTTGAATGAAGATCCACAAACCATCGGTACAATCTTCATGTCGATGGTAGCTGCACGAAGCGCGGTCAAGATTTCTTGCTCTGAGATAGAATCTGGATCATCGAAGAATTTCTCCATCAACGATTCGTCATATTCAGCTACAGCCTCAAGCAAATGCTCTCTCCACTGATCTACATCTTCTTGCATATCTTCAGGGATTGGAACCTCCTCGAAAGTCATTCCCATATCCTCTTCATTCCATACAATAGCTCTGTTATTGATCAGGTCAACTACACCTTTGAACTTATCTTCTGCACCGATAGGCAACTGCAAAGGAACTGCATAGCTACCCAACATCTCCTTCACCTGCTTACACACGTCAAGGAAATTGGCACCTGCACGGTCCATTTTGTTTACAAATCCGATACGAGCTACTTTGTAATTATCTGCTAGTCTCCAGTTGGTCTCCGACTGAGGTTCTACACCATCAACGGCACTGAAAAGGAATACCAATCCATCCAATACACGCAAGGAACGGTTTACCTCTACGGTAAAGTCAACGTGTCCCGGAGTATCGATGATATTGATTTGGTATTTTTGATCTCTGTAGTTCCAGAATACGGTAGTCGCAGCTGAAGTAATGGTAATACCTCTTTCCTGCTCCTGAGCCATCCAGTCCATGGTAGCTGCTCCGTCGTGAACCTCACCGATTTTGTGAGATACACCTGAGTAAAAAAGGATCCGCTCAGTGGTGGTAGTTTTACCGGCATCAATGTGAGCGGCGATACCGATATTTCTGGTGTATTTTAAGTCTCTTTTAGCCATCCTTAATTAAAATCTAAAATGTGAGAATGCTTTGTTGGCTTCTGCCATTCTATGCGTATCATCTTTCTTTTTGACGGCAGCACCTTCACCTTTAGCAGCAGCCATAATCTCTCCTGCTAGTCTGTCCATCATGGTCTTTTCACCCCTTTTTCTTGCATAGTTGATCATCCACTTAATTCCAAGGGACATCTTCCGCTCTGGTCTGACTTCCATTGGAACTTGGAATGTAGCACCACCAACTCTACGACTCTTCACCTCTACGGATGGAGCAATATTGTTAAGCGCTTTTTTCCAAACTTCAAGACCATTCTCACCTACTTTTGCCTCCACTTTCTCGACTGCGTCGTAGAAAATGTTGTAAGCAATACTCTTCTTCCCGTCGATCATTAGACAGTTTACAAACTTGGTCACCAAAGTGTCATTGAACTTTGGATCGGGAAGAATATATCTCTTCTTTGGTTTCGCTTTTCTCATTTCTTTCTCTGATTACTGATTATTTTTTGGCTGCTGCAGCCTTTGGTCGTTTTGCACCGTACTTAGAGCGACCTTGCTTACGGTCTTTTACTCCGGCAGTATCTAATGCACCTCGGATGATGTGGTATCTTACACCTGGTAGATCTTTCACACGACCACCTCTGATCAATACGATAGAGTGCTCTTGTAGATTATGTCCTTCACCTGGAATGTAAGCGTTCACTTCTTTTCCATTTGTCAATCTAACCCTTGCCACCTTTCTCATCGCTGAGTTAGGCTTCTTAGGCGTGGTAGTGTATACTCTGGTACAAACCCCTCTTCGCTGTGGACATGCATCCAAAGCTCTTGATTTTGATTTGGTTTCCAGTGTAGTTCTACCTTTTCTTACTAACTGTTGAATAGTAGGCATTAACTGAAATTATTTAGTTGTCTTGTAAACTGTTGAATTTTGGACTGCAAAGGTAAATAAAGTAATAAGACTAACAAAATTAAGGAGTTATATTTTTGTTAGGCTTCTCCCGGAGTCCCAAAGCTAATCGGGAACTTCGACTGCTCATCTTGTGGGTTGATTTTTCCAAAAGCAGCCTCATACTTATCAATGTTGTCTTTTAAGGCAGCCAACAATCGCTGGGCATGTTCTGGGGTGATAATCACCCTGGATTTTACTTTTGCCTTGGGAACACCGGGCATCATCCGGATGAAATCTATCACAAACTCTGAATTGGAGTGGGCGATCATGGCTAAATTACAATAAACGCCTTCTGCCACTTCTTCGCTCAATTCGACATTGATCTGTTGATCTGGTTTCTTTTGCTCGCTCATTTTCTTAGGATTAAAAAAGGCCTGCTCAACGCAGGCCCTTCACTTAAGACTAATAATAAATTTTACAGAATTGCTTCGCTGGACTTGGAAGAGGCCATCTCCATGTTTTCAGAAAGCTTTTCGTACTCCTCTTGAGATCCAACGATCATCTTCTGGAAGTTACGCTGACCTGTACCGGCTGGGATCAAGTGACCTACGATCACGTTTTCCTTCAGACCTAACAACTCATCACGCTTACCTCGGATAGACGCTTCAGAAAGCACCTTGGTAGTTTCCTGGAAGGATGCTGCAGAGATAAAGCTCTCAGTGCCCAAGGAAGCTGCTGTGATACCTTGAAGTGTTGGCTTAGAAACCGCAGTTTCCGCATCCCTTACTTGTACCAATTTCAAATCCTTACGCTTCAGACTGGAGTTTTCATCTCTCAATCTTCTGGAAGAAATAATCATACCTGGCTTTAAAGTACTAGAATCACCTGCATCCATCACGACTTTCTTATCAAGAATCATATCGTTTTCTTCTCGGAAAGCCCATTTGTCTACAGTCTGACCCTGAAGGAAACTCGTGTCTCCTGCATCCAGAATTTCGACTTTTTGCATCATTTGAGATACAATCACCTCGATGTGCTTATCGTTGATCTTCACACCTTGCAGTCGATATACTTCCTGGATTTCATTGACCAAGTACTCCTGAACAGCCGTCGGTCCTTTGATCGCCAAGATATCATTTGGAGTAATTGCTCCATCAGATAATGGCTCACCAGCACGGATGAAATCATTCTCCTGTACCAAAATGTGCTTAGAAAGCGACACCATGTATTTCTTGATCACACCATCCTTAGATTCGATGATAATCTCTCGGTTACCTCGCTTGATACCTCCGTAAGAAACTACCCCGTCGATTTCAGAAACTACCGCCGGATTAGACGGGTTACGTGCTTCGAAGAGTTCAGTTACTCGTGGAAGACCACCGGTAATATCTCGAGTTTTACCTACAGATCGAGGGATTTTAACAAGGATTTGGCCAGACTTCACTTTGTCACCCAAGTCAACTGCCAAGTGGGCACCAACTGGGATGTTGTAAGACTTGCTATCCTCGCCGTACTCAACTACGATCGCAGGGTTCTTCGTTCTATCTTTAGTTTCGATGATTACTTTCTCACGGAATCCTGTCTGATCATCGGCTACTTCTTTGAAAGTAACACCTTCAACGATCGACTCGAAATCAATCTTTCCGTCAAATTCGGAAAGAATAACAGCGTTGTATGGATCCCAAGTACAAAGTGAATCACCTTTCGCTACCTTCTGACCATCTTTCACATTCAAGATAGCTCCGTAAGGAACGTGATTTGACACTAGGGTCTTGCCGCTTTTCGCTTCATTGATTCGAATCTCACCAGATCGTCCCATTACTACTGTGACAGGCTCTCCATCCTTATTGGTGGTCTCGATGAATCTCAATTCCTCGTCGAATTCAACAACTCCTTCAAATTTAGCATTGATACTTGCATCAACTGCCATGTTGGAAGCTGTACCACCGACGTGGAATGTACGAAGTGTCAACTGAGTACCTGGTTCACCGATGGACTGTGCAGCAATTACACCGACAGATTCACCTGTATGAGCCATTTTACCAGTAGCAAGGTTTCTTCCGTAACACTTAGAACAAACTCCTCTACGAGTTTCGCAAGTCAATACGGATCGAATTTCAACTTCTTCGATTGCAGAATCATCTACCTTAGCAGCGATTTCGTCGTCAATCTCTACTCCTGCAGGAATGATCAATTTATCTGAAATCGGATCATACACGTCGTGAACAGATACTCGTCCTAGGATTCGCTCAGAAAGTGGCTCTACAATATCTTCATTGTCTTTGAGTGGCTGTACAACCAATCCTCTTAGCGTACCGCAATCATCTTCAGTGACGATCATATCCTGAGCCACGTCAACCAAACGACGAGTCAAATAACCCGCATCGGCTGTTTTCAAGGCTGTATCTGCAAGACCCTTTCGAGCACCGTGTGTGGAGATAAAGTACTCCAATACATCAAGACCCTCTTTGAAGTTTGAAAGGATTGGGTTTTCGATGATTTCACCTACAGAACCTTGAAGGTTCTTCTGTGGCTTGGCCATCAAACCTCTCATACCACCCAACTGACGAATCTGCTCACGAGAACCTCGGGCTCCGGAGTGCATCATCATGTAGATCGCATTAAATCCTTGCTTATCTTCCTCCATCTGCTTCATCAAGATGTTAGTCAGATGAGAGTTAGTTCTTGTCCAGATATCAATTACTTGGTTGTATCGCTCATTGTCTGTGATAAGACCCATTAGATAGTTGTTCCAAACAACATCTACTTCTTCTTTTGCCTTATCAATCATCGGATCTTTCTCATCCGGAATGATGACATCATTCAGACCCATAGACAACCCACCTTGATAGGCCATTTGGAAACCAAGGTGCTTGATATCATCCAGGAATTGAGCAGTTCGGGCTACACCGCAAACCTTCACAACTTTGGCAATGATTTGCTGAAGCTTTTTCTTAGTCAATAGTTCGTTGACATAGCCTACTTCTTCTGGTACAAATTGATTGAAAATCAATCGTCCAGCTACCGTGTCAATAAGCTCAGATTTGATCTCTCCATCTGCGGAGCGAACATTTACCTTACACTTAATGTAAGCATGCTTGGAAATTTGACCCTCGTTAAGAGCAATGATTACTTCCTCTTGGCTGTAGAAGGTCATTCCCTCTCCGGCTACCGGCTCTTCCTCAGTAGATTTTTTACCCTTAGTCACGTAGTAAAGACCCAATACCATATCCTGAGAAGGAACAGTAATTGGAGCACCGTTGGCAGGGTTCAAAATATTGTGTGAAGAAAGCATCAAAGTAGATGCCTCTAGGATAGCTTCATGTCCAAGTGGAACGTGTACCGCCATTTGGTCACCGTCAAAGTCAGCGTTGAAGGCTGTACAAACGAGTGGGTGCAATTGGATCGCTTTTCCTTCGATCAATTTTGGCTGGAAAGCCTGAATACCCAAACGGTGAAGGGTTGGAGCACGGTTGAGAAGAACAGGGTGCCCTTTCAACACATTTTCCAAAATATCCCAAACGACAGGATCTTTCCGATCCACAATTTTCTTAGCAGATTTTACAGTCTTAACAATTCCTCTTTCGATCAACTTTCTGATGATAAAAGGCTTGAAAAGCTCTGCTGCCATATTTTTAGGAAGACCGCACTCGTGAAGCTTCAATTCAGGACCTACTACGATCACCGAACGACCGGAGTAATCCACACGCTTACCGAGCAAATTCTGACGGAATCGACCTTGCTTACCTTTCAACATATCGGAAAGGGACTTCAGGGCACGATTTCCATCGGATCTTACCGCATTTACTTTTCTTGAGTTGTCAAATAGTGAATCGACAGCTTCCTGAAGCATTCGCTTTTCGTTTCTCAAAATCACCTCAGGTGCTTTGATATCGATCAAACGCTTCAATCGGTTGTTTCGAATGATTACACGACGGTAAAGGTCATTCAAATCAGAAGTTGCAAATCGACCTCCATCCAAAGGAACCAATGGTCTCAATTCAGGTGGAATCACAGGTACCATGCGGACGATCATCCACTCAGGTCTGTTTTCGATTCGCGTACGTGCATCACGGAATGCCTCTACTACTTTCAATCGCTTCAGCGCTTCAGCCTTCCGCTGCTGGGAAGTATCTGTAGCCGCCTGGTGGCGAAGAGAGTAAGATAGATCATCCAAATCCAATCGAGCAAGAAGCATTTCCAATGCCTCCGCACCCATTTTGGCAATGAATTTATTAGGATCATCGTCATCCAAAAGATGGTTTTCTTTTGGAAGCTTATCCATGATATCGAGGTATTCGTCCTCAGTCAAAAAGTCAAGATACTGAATACCGTCTTCAGCTTTAATACCAGCTTGAACTACCGCATATCGCTCATAATATACGATTTGATCTAGCTTTTTGGTAGGAAGTCCCAATAGGTAACCAATTTTGTTTGGAAGGGACTTGAAATACCAAATATGGGCAACTGGAACTACCAATTCGATATGTCCCATTCGCTCACGTCGTACTTTCTTCTCGGTCACCTCTACACCACAACGGTCGCAGATAATGCCCTTGTATCTGATGCGCTTGTATTTGCCACAATGACACTCCCAGTCTTTGACCGGACCAAATATCCGCTCGCAGAACAAACCGCCCATCTCAGGCTTGTAAGTTCTGTAGTTGATAGTTTCTGGCTGGGTCACTTCACCATTTGAACTATCCAGAATAGATTCTGGGCTAGCCAAACTGATGGTGACTCTCGAAAAGTCATTGTTGAGTTTTTTGTTTTTTCTGAACGCCATAGTTTATAGAAAGATATGTGAAGGGCGGTTTCCCGCCCAATTGAGCCAAATTAGTCTAAGGTGATTTCTAATGCCAAACCTCTCAATTCATGAACCAATACATTGAATGATTCGGGGATATTTGGTTTTGGCAGGTTCTCACCCTTAACAATCGCTTCGTATGCTTTTGCACGGCCAATTACGTCATCAGACTTAACCGTCAAAATCTCCTGCAACACGTGTGATGCACCGAATGCTTCCAATGCCCATACTTCCATCTCTCCGAATCGCTGTCCACCAAATTGGGCTTTACCACCCAATGGCTGCTGCGTGATCAAAGAGTAAGGACCGATGGATCTTGCGTGCATTTTGTCGTCTACCAAGTGACCAAGTTTCAGCATGTAGGTTATACCTACAGTCACCGGCTGATCAAATCTGACGCCTGATAGACCATCGTATAGGTAAGTTCGGCCATATGGAGGTAAACCTGCTGCTTCCAACTCTGCAGAAACCTCTTCCATAGAAGCTCCATCAAAGATTGGAGTGGCATATTTCTTACCAAGTTTCTGACCAGCCCATGCCAATACAGTTTCGAAGATCTGTCCGATGTTCATTCGGGAAGGCACACCCAGTGGATTCAATACAATGTCCATTGGAGTACCATCTTCCAAGAATGGCATATCTTCATCTCTTACGATTCTTGCCACGATACCTTTGTTACCGTGACGACCTGCCATTTTATCTCCTACTTTCAATTTACGCTTCTTGGCTACGTATACTTTTGCCAATTTCACGATACCTGCAGGAAGCTCATCGCCTACCTCCAAAGTAAATCGCTCACGCTTAAATTGACCGGAAATCTCATTACGAGCATTGGTGTAGTTTTTCACCAATTGTACAATGAGTGAATTGGTATGTGCATCATCTGTCCAGTCATCTAGGATGATGTCTGAGATCAAATTAGCTTCTTCTGGCACATTGTAGTTAGACTCATCCCGATAAGGGTTCTTAGCAGGGAAGAGGTTATTTTCAATGTTCTTATGATTGAATTTCTGTCCCTTGCTGATAATCTCATCACCAAACTTATGCTTGACACCCAATGATGTCTTTCCGTCAAGAATATTGACCAATTTGGTGATCATTCGAGCACGGATTCCAAGAAGGTCCTTGGAGTATTTTGCTTTCAGTTTTTCAACCTCCGCTTTTGCCTTAGCACGTACATCCTTGTCCTTCTTAGGTCTTGAGAATAGTTTGGTTTCGATTACCACTCCGTTCAATGATGGAGAAGCTTTCAAAGAAGCATCTTTCACATCGCCTGCTTTGTCACCGAAGATGGCTCGTAGAAGCTTCTCTTCTGGTGTAGGATCAGTTTCACCTTTTGGAGTAATCTTACCAATGATGATATCGCCTTCTTTGATTTCCGCACCTACAGTGATGATACCGTTTTCATCCAAGTGCTTGACAGCTTCCTCGGATACGTTTGGAATTTCAGAAGTCAATTCTTCCTCTCCACGCTTGGTATCCCGAACTTCAAGTTGGAATTCTTCTACGTGAATGGAAGTAAATATATCCTCACGAACAACTCGCTCAGAAATAACGATCGCATCCTCGAAGTTGTAACCCTGCCAAGGCATGTAAGCTACTCTTAGGTTTTTACCCAGTGCAAGCTCACCATTGTTGGTAGAGTAACCTTCTACCAAAACTTGACCCTTTTCCACTTTTTGACCATGCAAAACAAGTGGTGTCAGGTTTATTGTAGTGTCTTGGTTAGTTCTTCTGAATTTGATCAGATCATATGTTTTATATTCATCCGTGAAGTTGACCAACAACTCATCGTCAGATAGGTCGTATTTGACACGGATTTTTGTAGCATCTACGTAGTCCACCACACCGCTTGCCTCAGCAATGATCAATGATCTAGAATCGATAGCAGCTTTTCCTTCAAGTCCAGTACCTACGATTGGTGCTTCAGCTTTCAACAATGGAACTGCCTGACGCTGCATATTGGAACCCATCAAAGCTCGGTTTGCATCATCATGCTCCAAGAATGGAATCAACGAAGCAGCAACAGATACAATCTGATTAGGAGCTACGTCCATGTAACTGATTTCGTTTGGCTCCAACACAGGGAAATCACCTTCATATCTAGCCTTCACACGATCATTTACAAAAGATCCTTTCTCATCCAATGGTGCATTGGCCTGAGCGATGTTATGATTATCCTCTTCTTCAGCGGTAAGGAAGACAATATCCTCCTTCTTCATCCCTACTTTGCCTTCTTTTACTTGGCGATAAGGAGTTTCCAAGAAGCCCATTGAATTCACTTTTGCGTGAACACAAAGGGAGGAAATCAAACCAATATTTGGACCTTCAGGCGTTTCGATCGTACAAAGACGCCCATAGTGCGTATAGTGAACGTCACGAACCTCGAAACCTGCACGCTCTCTGGAAAGACCACCTGGACCTAAGGCAGAAAGTCTACGCTTGTGGGTCAACTCAGCCAATGGATTGGTTTGATCCATAAACTGAGAAAGTTGGTTGGTTCCGAAGAAAGAGTTGATTACTGAAGAAAGCGTACGCGCGTTAATCAAATCAACTGGCTTGAAATCTTCGTTGTCACGAACGTTCATTCGCTCACGGATGGTTCTGGCCATTCTAGCCAAACCTACACCAAACTGACTGTAAAGCTGCTCGCCTACAGTACGCACACGTCTATTAGACAAGTGGTCAATATCATCGACAACCGCTTTAGAATTGATCAAACCGATCAAGTATTTAACGATATTGATGATATCCTCTTTGGTAAGGACGATTTTCTCAGAATCGATGTCGAGACCCAGTTTTTTGTTGATTCTATAGCGACCAACTTCTCCTAGATCATAACGCTTGTCAGAGAAGAACAAGGAGTGAATTACCTCACGGGCAGTAGCCTCATCAGGAGCTTCAGTATTTCTCAACTGACGATAAATCACTTCTACCGCTTCCTTCTCAGAGTTTGAGTTATCTTTTTGTAAAGTATTGTAGATGATGGAGTAGTCAGCAATGTTGACATCTTCTCTGTGGAGAATGATGCTCTTAGAGCCTGAATCCAAGATCATTTCAATATCTTCCTCAGTAAGGACCGTATCACGTTCTAATAGAACCTCATTTCGGTCGATAGAAACTACCTCACCAGTATCCTCATCCACAAAGTCCTCTACCCATGTTCTCAAAACACGTGCAGCCAACTTACGGCCTGCAGCTTTTTTAAGGGCAGTTTTAGTGGCATTCACTTCCTCAGAAAGACCGAATAGATCCAAGATATCTTTATCTGAACCGTATCCAATAGCTCTAAGAAGTGTGGTTACCGGGAATTTTTTCTTACGATCGATATAAGCATACATGACATTGTTGATGTCAGTTGCAAACTCGATCCAAGAACCTTTGAAAGGAATAATTCGAGCGGAATAAAGCTTGGTACCGTTGGTGTGCTTACTTTGAGCAAAGAAGACACCTGGAGATCGGTGAAGCTGGGAAACGATCACTCGCTCAGCCCCATTGATCACAAATGAACCTTTTTCGGTCATGTATGGAAGATTTCCTAAAAATACTTCCTGCTCGATGGTTTCAAAGTCCTCATTATCTTCATCGTGGCAAAGCAACCTCAATTTTGCCTTGAGTGGAACAGAGTAGGTTAGTCCGCGCTCGATACACTCTCCGACGCTGTATTTAGGAGGGTCAACTGCATAGTCAATAAACTCCAAGGTGAAGTTTTCACGGGAATCAGAAATTGGGAAATTCTCTGAAAAAACCTTGAATAATCCGTCTGCTCTTCGCTTCTCAGCAGGTGTATCCAGTTGGAAAAAGTCCTTGAAGGACTGCAACTGAATATCGAGAAAATCCGGATAGTCTTTGACCACCTTAATGGAGGAGAAACTTTTCCTTTCGGTTTGATTCTTGATAGCCAAGGTAGTGTGTGTTTTAGTGATATTTAATAACGGAATGCGACAATTATCGCTTAGAATAATGCAATTTTTACCCTGTGCATAAACAGGAAAAGACCTGACTTACTTTAGTCAGGTCTTAGGGCAATACCTAAACCAAGGGTTCAGGTTTTGCCAAATTATTTGATCTCTACTTCAGCACCAGCTTCTTCAAGAGACTTCTTCAAAGCCTCAGCTTCGTCTTTAGCGATACCTTCTTTCAATGCTTTAGGAGCGGAGTCAACCAATTCCTTTGCATCTTTCAATCCAAGACCAGTCAATTCTTTCACAAGCTTAACTACTGCAAGCTTCTGACCACCGGCTGCCTTCAATACCACGTCAAAAGAAGTCTTCTCTTCTTCTGCTGCGCCACCATCAGCACCACCAGCAGCTGGTCCAGCTACTGCTACAGCTGCAGCTGCAGGCTCGATACCATACTGATCCTTAAGGATATCTGTCAATTCTTTAACCTCTTTTACAGTCAAGTTAACCAACTGATCTGCAAGTTGTGTTAGATCTGCCATTTTATTGTAAAGTTTAAATTTTCGTTGTTAAATGTGTGAATTTTTACTGCTCGCCTCTTTCTTCCAAAGCCTTCAAAACACCACCTAGGTTGTTTTGACCACTCTGAAGTGCAGAGATCAAGTTCATAGCAGGAGATTGCAAAAGACCCAAGAGGTCTCCAAGCAATTCTTGCTTAGATTTAAGTTTGGACAGCATTTCAAGATTTGCTTCACCTACGATTACATCAGAATCGATGGAAGCTCCTTTGAATACTGGTCTGGTTTCTTTTTTACCCAACTTCTTACGGAAGTCAAGCAAAACTTTCGCCGGTAGATTACTTGTCTCTTTGGAGAAAATAATACCAGAGAAACCTTTCAATGTATCATCCAACTGAGAGAAGTCTGCATCGAGATTCTCCAATGCTTTTTTGATCAAGGTGTTTTTGTACACTTTGTACTCCACTCCTTTTTCAAAGCATGTACGTCGGAAAGCATTCACCTGTGCTACAGTAAACCCGGAAGCATCTGTAACATAGAAGAAAGGGTTTTCTCTGAATTTCTCGGTAAGACCGTCGATTATTTCTTTTTTCTCTTCTCTAGTCATGATTTAGATACCTTGAAAACTACCCTTGTCTAGTTTGATGCCCGGAGACATCGTACTGGATAGATGAATACTTCTAAAATAAGTTCCCTTTGCGGAAGCTGGTTTCAGCTTGGAGATGGTTTGGATAAGTTCATTTACGTTCTCCTGAATTTTCTCAGGGGTAAAAGATACTTTTCCTACGCTTGCGTGAATAATTCCAAACTTATCTACCTTGAAATCAATCTTACCAGCCTTCACCTCTTTTACAGCTTTACCTACTTCTAGGGTTACTGTTCCTGCTTTAGGGTTTGGCATTAGTCCTCTAGGACCCAATACCCTACCTAGTCTACCTACTTTTGCCATCACGTTAGGCATAGTGATAATGACATCAATGTCAGTCCACCCACCTTCGATCTTAGCAATGTAGTCGTCCAATCCAACGTAGTCTGCGCCTGCTTCTTTCGCTTCTTCCTCTTTATCGGGTGTACAAAGAACCAATACTTTAGTGTCTTTACCAGTACCGTGAGGTAGAGCTACTACACCTCTGACCATTTGATCTGCTTTACGAGGATCAACGCCAAGGCGTACATCCACATCAACAGATGCGTCAAATTTAGTGTCAGTAATCTCTTTTACGATCGTAGAAGCGGCCTCCAGGGAGTACACTTGGCTTGGGTCGTACTTAGAAAGAGCTTCTTTTTGCTTTTTTGTTAACTTAGCCATAGTTGTATAATTATTCTTCCCAAGGGGCTTTTCCAGATACTGTGATACCCATACTACGTGCAGTCCCTGCTACCATTCGCATGGCAGACTCCACTTTGAAAGCATTTAAGTCAGGCATTTTCACCTCCGCTATCTCCTTTACCTGATCCCAGGTAACAGATCCTACCTTCTTACGGTTAGGCTCCGCAGATCCGCCTTTGATTTTTGCTGCTTCCAAAAGCAGGTTTGCTGCTGGTGGAGTTTTTACAACAAAATCGAAAGACTTATCCGAGTAGATTGTAATCAATACAGGACACGTTTGACCCATTTTGTCTTGGGTACGTGCATTGAACTGCTTACAAAACTCCATGATATTCAAACCCTTGGAACCAAGAGCTGGACCTACTGGAGGCGACGGGTTAGCCTGGCCACCTTTCACTTGCAGTTTTAAATAACCAGTGATTTCCTTAGCCATTGCTTAGTCTTGTTTTTCTACTTGTATAAAGTTTAATTCAACAGGAGTATTTCGTCCGAAGATCTTGACCATAACATTCAATTTCTTCTTGTCATCAAATATCTCCTCAATCGTCCCGGTAAATCCACTGAAGGGTCCATCCATTACTTTTACGGACTCTCCGACTATAAATGGTGTATCCAGCTTCTCGGCAAACTCATCAATCTCCTCAACCTTTCCTAAGATACGGTTGACTTCTGACTGGCGTAATGGTTCAGGGGTTTTGGAAGCTCCCCCCTGGCTTGATCCAAGAAACCCGATTACTCCCGGAATACTCGTTATTACGTGATTGGCCTCTCCATTCGATAGATCTGCGTTGACAAGCACATAGCCTGGAAAGAAATTCTTCTCCCGGACTCGCTTTTTGCCATTTCGCATTTCATATACTTTCTCAGAGGGAATCAGTACATCAGGAATAAATTCATCCAACTTTTGCCTGACAATTTCATTGTCAAGGTAGGTCTTCGCTTTTTTTTCCTGTCCTGCTACTACTCTGAGTACGTACCACTTATGTTCGGCCATGCTGTAATTTCAATTCAATTAAAACAAATCATAAAACCATGTCATGATATTTTCGAATCCTAGATCCACTCCACCAATAAACAGTGCAAAGATCAGTGACGCTACCAATACCAATACGGCAGAATTCTGGAGAAATGAGTACTTCGGCCAGGTGACCTTGTTCTTCATTTCGTCGTAAGACTCGAGGACAAAGTTTTTTAAATTCATATTGATTCGCTTGCTAGCACGGGCAGAGAGATTCGAACTCCCATCAACGGTTTTGGAGACCGCTATTCTGCCATTGAACTATGCCCGTGTGTTTGATCGCTCTCCAAACGGGAACGCAAAATTAGATATAAGTGCCTTAAGAAACAAATGCGATCCCAAAAAACTTTAGGATCGCATTGTTAATTAAGTATAATATGTATTAGTCTAGGATTTCAGTAACCTGACCGGCTCCTACTGTACGACCACCTTCACGGATCGCAAATCGAAGACCTTTCTCCAAAGCTACTGCATTAAGCAAATTAACTTCGATAGTTACGTTATCGCCTGGCATAACCATTTCAACGTTTTCTGGAAGCTTGATCTCTCCAGTCACGTCTGTAGTTCTCAAGTAGAACTGAGGACGGTATTTGTTGAAGAAAGGAGTATGACGTCCCCCTTCTTCTTTAGAAAGAACGTAAACCTCAGCCTTGAAGTGAGCGTGAGGAGTTACAGATCCAGGCTTACAGATAATCATTCCACGCTTGATTTGCGCTTTTTCGATACCTCTAAGCAATAGACCTACGTTATCACCAGCTTCACCTCTGTCCAAAATCTTACGGAACATCTCCACACCTGTAACAGTGGATTTCAATCCTTCAGCGCCCATACCGATGATGTCAACTGCTTCACCGGAATTGATTACGCCTCTTTCGATTCTACCGGTAGCTACTGTACCTCTACCTGTGATAGAGAATACATCTTCTACTGGCATCAAGAAATCTTTATCAATAGCTCTCTCAGGAAGCGGAATATGATTATCCACTGCATCCATCAATTCGATGACTGTCTTTTCCCACTTATCTTCGCCGTTCAATGCACCTAGTGCAGAACCTTGGATTACCGGAATGTTATCACCGTCAAATTCATAGAAAGAAAGCAATTCTCTAACTTCCATTTCTACTAGCTCAAGAAGTTCCTCATCGTCAACCATGTCAACTTTGTTAAGGAATACAACTAGAGCAGGTACACCTACCTGACGAGCCAAAAGGATGTGCTCACGTGTTTGTGGCATTGGTCCGTCTGTAGCTGCTACCACTAGAATAGCTCCGTCCATTTGAGCGGCACCTGTAACCATGTTCTTCACATAATCAGCGTGTCCTGGACAGTCTACGTGTGCATAATGTCTGTTTGCTGTTTGATACTCTACGTGAGAGGTGTTGATAGTAATACCTCTTTCTTTTTCTTCTGGCGCGTTGTCGATAGAAGAGAAATCTCGTAGTTCGGAAAGACCCTGCTTAGCCAACACAGTAGTGATAGCTGCAGTCAATGTAGTTTTCCCATGGTCCACGTGTCCAATCGTACCGATATTTACGTGCGGCTTGGAACGGTCGAATGTTGCTTTTGCCATGCTTGAAAATCCTCAGTTTAAGTTTAAAGATATGTTTAGTTTAATTATAAGCCGTTAAGAGCCAACGACGGGATTTGAACCCGTGACCCCTTCCTTACCAAGGAAGTACTCTACCCCTGAGCTACGTCGGCTTTTACCCGATGCCCTCCTCAGAAAGGCATAGAGCGGGAGACGAGGCTCGAACCCGCGACCTGCAGCTTGGAAGGCTGCCGCTCTACCAACTGAGCTACTCCCGCTTTTAATCTTTTAGAGAATACTTCCTCTACTTTTTGCCCTGCAAAACTAGGAAAAAATTTTACAATTCGGCAATGTGGGGGAAACAGGATTCGAACCTGTGAAGACATAAGTCAACGGATTTACAGTCCGTCCCAGTTGGCCGCTTTGGTATTCCCCCTTGTCTGCTTTTCAGTAAATTACAAACGCTATTCGTCGTAACGGATGGCAAAATTATAGGCTTTTCACAAAGTTTCAAAGCATCCAAATTATTTTTCCGAATATTTTATTGAAATAAGTTTTAATACCCTTAAAATCAACATATTAATTTTCATCCTCAAAGCTCTGAAGGAAGTACTGAAAGTAATTTTTGATCTGGGGGTTAGTCTCTTTCAAGGCAATTTCCTGCAATTGCTTCACCAAGTGCTCATCGTCAGCAAATCCCAAAAGCCCTTGAAATGCTCCCAATCGGACAAAAACTTGTGGATTATTTTGCATCTGATCCAACAAGTAGGCCTTAGCTTCATCAGCTCCTTCTTCCGGATTAGACACAAAATACTCGCTGAAATAACCCAAAAAATAATACAAGCCCTCACCACTCAATACAGAAAGCTTAGAGCGAAACCAATCTCCCTTACCCTGAACTTCCTCATTGAGGAAGTATTCTGCGACAGGCACGAGTACCCGATAATTGCTTTCCGATTCAAATCGCTCAAATAAGTCAGCATCAAGTCGCTCGGTAGTGACATTATTCATAGCCATCAAGGCAGAACTGACGATCAAATACGAGGAATCATTCACGTATCGGCTCAGGTCAGGATAATATTTGTCGGCATTCAAGGAACCTAACACGTCGATGGCTCCTGCCCGAACGGAATTTCTTTCGTCATTGTCAGCAATCCGGTAAATAGATTCCTCCATTCCTTCTGATATCCATTCTGGGTTGCTCTGAAGAATATTCAGCGTCAACTCTCGAATACTCCAAAAAGGATCATTCAGCCCTTCTGCTAATAGTGGCTTCAACTTATCCTCTTCTACTCTACTCACCAAGCTATCTAAAGCTTCATATCTCGCGATTCCCAACTGAGATTCTTGAAACTGCCGCACATAATGATCTGATGAAAATCCCTCTTTCAGCTTTGTCAGTAAATTTTTGCCCTCATCGAAATAGGCTTGTGTCAGTGGGAATTTATTTTCAAGTGCAAACTGCTGATAACCTTTCTCCAAAATAAATCGTCTGCTTTTTCGCTCTTCACCTTCGTACCAACTGATCTCGAAAGGCAATTTATACAAAGGAGAAAGAGAAAGATCCTGCATTTGCTCCACGGTGATCAAAAGATTCTCAGGAATGGAGTAATCAATCGAAACCTTGAGCTCTGGGTGTCCCTTATCCAGAAACCACTGGTTGAAAAACCAATTCAAATCTTCCCCGCTGACCTTTTCAAATGCCAACCGTAGATCGTGCACCTCCACGCTTTGGAATGCATGGGAAGTAAGATAGAGATTCAGCCCGCTAAAAAACAACTCATCGCCCAAGTAATCACGAAGCATGTGTAGAATCACTCCTCCTTTGGAATAGGAATGAGCATCAAACATATCCTCGGCGTCTTCATAATCAAAACGAATCAGATTCACCTGCTTGGTTTCCGCTTCCTGAAAATAAGTTTCCATCTCGACTATCAATTTCAGTTTGGCAAGGTCATCTCCATATTTATGCTCGTTCCACAAATATTCACTGTAGTTTGCAAAAGCCTCATTCAAGGTCAAATTGGCCCAGGACTCGGTCGTCACCAAGTCCCCAAACCACTGATGAAAAAGTTCGTGAGCGATGATGTAATCCCACTCTGAGTCGATTGCCTCCCGCTCCGTGAGTCGCAATTCTTCCATAAAAATGGATGCAGTAGTATTTTCCATTGCACCAGAGACAAAGTCCCGCACGACAATCTGATCGTACTTAGGCCAAGGATATTTTACCTGAAGCAAATCTTCAAAATAGCGGATCATTTCCGGGGTATGCTTAAAAACTTTCGCCGCCCCAGCTCCATATCCTTTTTCTACATAGTAGTTGACAGGCATACCATCCAACTCTCTCTCCACCACATCAAACTCACCAATCGCGACTGCAGCAAGGTAAGGAGCATGAGGCAAATCCATTCTCCAGGTATCTTGGCGCATCCCATCTGCAAGCGGTTTTTGGGAAATCAGCACGCCATTACTGACGGTGGTAAGATTATCTTTCACTGTCAAATGGATGGTCTGAGTAAAGCGCTCATTAGGTTTGTCGATAGTCGGAAACCATTTACTGTTGTACTCAGTCTCCCCTTGGGTCCAAATCATGGTAGGCTTGCCCGGAACGGTGTCCAAAGGATCAATAAAGTACAAACCCTTGGTGTCGGTAATAGCCAAGTTGTCCGAGCCTGAATTTCGCTCTGGAAAAGCGGTGTATTTTACCCGAATAGAAAATGTATCGCTTGGGCTAACAGACTTGGGAAGATAAATCATCAACTGCTTGTAGTCATAGCGATAATTGGTGGATGTCTCCTCTCCATCGTCAGAGAAATAAATGGACCCAGGTTCAAAATCTTTTGCATCCAAAACCAATATAGATTGAGCTTTGGCATAGGGAGTGATGGTCAAAATAGCTTCACCCATCACCGCCTGCTGCTCATAATCAAAGTGCAAATCCAGTTCGGTATCCAAAATATCAAACTCTCTGGTAGCCGCCGCCCGGTAGTTTGCAATTGCCGCCTCCTTTTGCCTTAAAAGCTGCATTGCCATCAGTGAATCATCTGAATTAGAATCATCACTTTCTATTTGAGCAATAGGTTCTAGGTTGCTGACAGCTTCTTTAGGAGGCAGTTCTTGGGTAGATTTACAGGCGATAGTAAAGGTCAATAAACCTGAAATCATCCAAATAAGATTCTTTCCCAAAATATTCTTTGGCTTCGTGTGCATTTATTGGATATTTGACAAATTTCAGAAAACTCAAAATAAATCTTGAAGGCCTAAATTAACAGGAATGTTTTCAGCAACCATCAATGACAAAACCTTTTCGGTTGAAAAAAACGAAAAGGGCATCACCGTGGCAGATAAATTGGTCGATTGGGATATCCAGCCCATCGACGGACGGAAGTTCCACCTGATCAAAAACCATCAGTCCTATGAAGCAGAATTGGTAAGTATCGACAAAGAATCCAAAATACTTCAAATACGCCTAAATAAAAAGCTGGTTGAGGTATCTTTGAAAGATCGCTTTGATCTCTTGCTTGAAGAAATGGGTATGGAAGACGTGGCTGGTTCGGCGGTTCAGGATATCAAAGCACCGATGCCAGGGCTGATTTTGGATTTGAAAGTAAAGCCCGGAGATGAAGTCAAGAAAGGCGACGTAGTGTTGATTCTTGAGGCCATGAAAATGGAAAACACCATCAAGTCTCCTGGAGATGGCGTGGTATCAGAGGTAAAGGTCAATCTCAAACAAAGTGTGGAGAAAAACCAGGTTTTGATTACTTTCTAAAGCTTCCTGACTGGAAAGTCAAAAAATACTAGCATTCTGAGGGATAGAAATTATATTTGTCCGGTGATTTTTGAAAACAGTCCAAAAAAATCAAACTCAGTGCCTGCTTCGTTAATATGAAGGTTTAAGCAAAATGAGTTTGGAAAATCAAGCTTCATCAAGAAGAGGTGACATTTTAAAAACAAAGGGAAATAAAAAATGAAGTACAAAAGAATCCTCCTCAAACTCAGCGGAGAGGCCCTAATGGGTGACAAAAACTACGGGATTGACCCCAATAGGCTACAGCAATACACTGCTGAGATCAAAAAAGTAAAAGACATGGGCGTTGAGATCGCCATTGTCATTGGAGGAGGAAATATTTTTAGAGGGGTTCAGGCTGAAAAATCCGGAATCGACCGGGTACAAGGTGATTACATGGGAATGCTAGCCACTCTTATCAATGCGATGGCATTGCAAAGCGCCTTGGAGCAAGCCGGACTTTACACCCGCTTGATGTCAGGTATCAAGGTGGAAAGTGTTTGTGAGCCCTTTATCAGAAGAAGAGCAATTCGCCATCTGGAAAAAGGTAGAATCGTAATCTTCGGAGCGGGGATTGGTAACCCCTATTTCACAACAGACTCTACAGCCAGTCTTCGAGCTATCGAAATTGAGGCAGATGTGGTCTTGAAAGGCACCCGAGTAGACGGCGTGTACACCGCAGACCCTGAAAAAGACAAATCAGCCACTAAATATCAAACCATCTCTTTTCACGAAGTGTATGAAAAAAACCTAAATGTCATGGACATGACGGCATTTACACTTTGTCAGGAAAACAATCTGCCTATCATTGTATTTGACATGAACAAAGCCGGCAACCTCAGCAAACTCGTAGAGGGAGAGAAAGTCGGCACACTAATCACATCAATCTAAGCAATCTCATGGAAGAAATAGAACTGTATCTCGAGGAAGCAAAGGAACTCATGCAAAAAGCCGTGGATCATACGGCTGCTGAATTAGTCAAAATCCGTGCAGGAAAGGCCATGCCTAACCTACTCGATGGAGTCATGGTCCCCTACTACGGCACTCCTACTCCTATCAATCAAGTATCTTCTGTCACGACACCTGATGCTCGGACATTGTCTATTCGTCCTTTCGAAAAAAACCTGATCTCTGAGATCGAAAAGGCCATCATCAATTCTGACCTTGGCCTAGCTCCTCAAAATAACGGAGAGGTAGTCATTCTTACCATTCCTACACTTACTGAAGAGCGTAGACTAGCTTTGGTCAAGCAAGCCAAGCATGAGTGTGAAAACGGAAAAATATCCATCCGTACCGTACGTAAAGACACCAATGATTCCCTGAAAAAACTTCAAAAAGAAGGTGCTTCAGAAGATGAGGTAAAGCGTGCTGAAGACAAGGTTCAAAAATTTACCGATCAATATTCCGCTAAAATCGATGAACTCCTCGTGAAGAAAGAAGCGGATATCATGAAGGTTTAACTATTCAAAGTCACCCTTACAAACAAATGCCACTTTCGGATAGAGAGTGGCTTTTTTATTTTCAAAGGCTAGAATCCAATCAATTGGGGGATTTCTTAAAATATTCCAGTATCCCTACTTCATGTTTTTAGCTAAATTTATGAAGTTGACTATCCATACATATTCTTACCTTAATTCACTCCTTCTCCATATCACCTTCGGGTTTTCTCCGAGGCTTATTTAGGTCTGAGTCGAAGAAATGCCGAAGGAAACTCGAATAAGAAACGAAGAAAACCTGATGGAACTTAAGCTTATCCATGGCTTTGGTGTGAGAATAGATTACTTGAGCGGGGCCGGCACCAAAGGCTAAGTATTGTTTAAAAATGAATAGCACCACAGTATCAAGCCACTTCCTCCCTTATTGTATTTGAATAAAAGTAGCCACGCCAAATCTCGCACCTCCCCGCAAATACCGTCCATTTTCAAATCCTGCACCTATCTCTACACGGAAGATTCTAAACAGATTATCCAAAGAATACCCCAATTCTACGTAGTGAGGGGAGTTTTCGGTTTTAAGATAGTTCAAGAAAACATTTTCCTGCACTCCTGAAAATCGAAGCATCGGAAGCTGAGTCAAGAGGAACTTTCGGAATTGATAATGGAAAATTCCTGACAAGTAAGAGCTTGAAGTGCTGTATTTGTAATAGTCCATAAATCGGAAATTGGAAGCAGGACCAAAGTTTGAAAAGATGGTACGATTGCCCCCGAAGTGCTGGAAGTCTGGAAAATAAACCCGGTTGGAATTCAAGAAAGTCCCGGCACTCACATTGAAATCGAACTTACCGCTGATTCCAAAGGTGTAGTCATGCTCCACTCCGACACGAATGTGGTCAAAGTCTGCGGCAAAATCCTGCTGTCGGGTCAATTGAGGAATAGCCTTGATGTAATCTAGCCGAATCAATGGCGCTCGATCAGAGATTGGATATTTTCGACCATTTCGGATACCGTATTTTATTCCAGGCCTCCATTCTACACCTAGTTGAAGCTTAGCAATCTGATGGTCTTGAAATGCCTGATTACCGGTCTCTACGTTTTCAGGTTGATTTGGAGTGTAAATCCGCTCACCTCGATTATAAAAACTGTAATCAGAGTTATTGAAAAGCTCATTACGCTGTGCATAGGTGAAATTCACCCGGTAGGTAAAGCCATAATCCACCCGATGAGCCCAAAATGCCCGACCAAAGCTTTGCTCATAGAGCTTCATATAATTTTGTCTGAACAAGAGCGAATACAAGGCATTCACTTGCTCATTGATAGGCTCTCCTCCATTAAACTGATAAATAAAACGCCCTCCTTCAAGCCCGTAAGAGTAGCCCGAGGTTGGTTTGGTGCCTGACCAGCGCAAGGTAGATTTTCCATAAAATCGCTTGCTGCTGAATCCGTATCTGAGTTCGGGTTCGATATTGAAACTCTTCCGAAAAACATTGACACTATCAGCCATCGGTATTTCTTTGGCTTTCCGATAGAAACCCGACACACCAACTTTCAGTCCCTCCACGGTATTGAAAGATATTTTGGTCCAATTCTGATTGAATCCTATACTCCTACCTTTTCCAAAACTGTAAGTAGCCCCGTTGAGGAAATCCAAGGGTCGATATTTCCTTCTTGCCTTTTTGGCTACTGAGTCCACCTCACTCATTTTGGCAGCTTCCACCACTGCCAGACTATCATCTCGCTCATAGCCTTGAATCTCCTTTGCTGTCAAAGGAACCGGCCGGATGCTATCCCAATAGCTCAAATCCCGCTTTTTCGCAAGACTGTCCACCGTGTAATTCCTTTCGATAATCACCTCTTCTTCCCGTTGCTCTTGGAGCATTTCCTTTTCATACTCATTGAGAAGTTTTCGGTATTCCTTACGCGTCTTTGGAGTTTCACTGCTCAGCTTTTCCAGAAGCCCCAGATCTTCGGCTTCTTTTGCCAAAGCATCTTGAGGCTTTTCCTCAATTTTTTCATCGATAATCTCAGGAGTTTGGACAAGGTCAGGATTCAGCACTACCTCATAATCGCGGGTAGAAGCGAGGTAATTAAACTCACCGGCAAAGCCGAAAATTTTTCCAGAAAAGCGATAGGTATGCGTAAAAGGCATCCACACATTCTCAGCCACGGGGGCGTATTGTTGCTTGGCTTCGATTTGAAAACCCAAAAGTGAAGACTTCAGATCCAGACTATGAATGGCCCAAAGATCCTCGATAATGTAAATGTACCCGTCAAAAATCCGCTCGCCACGCGACCGAGGGATTACCCGGATTTTATTGACCATGACCTCTTCATCAAAAAAACTTCCCTCGTAGCGAAAGCGATAATACTGAAAGGCTGCTCGGGATAGTGGAGAGATGATTTCATTGATTTTTTCTTCGTAAAAACTCGTTTGAATGTACGGAGCGGGTGAAGTGTTTTGATTATCCCCATTGGTACGGATTGAGATGACCTCTTCTTCCAATTTGTCAGGTAATGAAAACCGGATCTTGGAAACCGACTCGGAAGTGTAAGCTTCATTCAGGTTCAGGCCATCTTTTTCGAGGGTCTTCTTGAGAAAAAAGGGAGCATCCGTCAACTGACCTGTTCCCTTCAGGTAGACAGTCATCTCATACGATTGGAGCTGCAGTCGATGGTACTTTGACTTAGAAATGGCTTTTCTCATGATAGTCAGTGCGGGGTCTTCAGCACCTGCACGAACTTCTACCTGCTCAAGGGTGTAAATCTGAGGCTCCAATCTTACATCAAAATCAGTCCATGCACCTTCTTTGACTACCAAGGTCTCAATGCGAGATTTATACCCTAAGATCTGAAAATATACATCGTAGATCCCCTCCGGTAATTTCATTTCATAGTAGCCTTCATCATTGGCAGGCACACCATCACCAAGGTTTCTAACAAAGACTGAGGCGAAGGGCAAAGACTCACCGTCATTGGAGAAAATCCGACCCCGAATTCCCTGAGAAAAAGTAAAAAATGAGATAAATAAAAAAGACATGCATAAAATTGAAAAAGCTAAAGAAATTTTCATGTGAAGCAGAGTAATGGAAGTAATAGAATAAAATTACGAGGAATAGATTTTCAAAGTTGTAAAATGCCCACCCGTCCAAACAAGAGGCTTTTTGGAACCAAAAACAAGGCGAAAAGGAAGCAAAAGGAACAATTTTAATTTTTTTAGGAAAACAGACTACTTTTTAAAATTTTTTAAAGATGTCAATTCCTGCTACAGAGACACTTCCTCGAAAGCTTTAAAATTTTCATTTTTTTAAAAATATTTCGATTTTTTAAGTTTTAATAAAAGGAAAACGATTTCCATTGAAAATATCTCAATTAACAATTCGATAATATACAGAATTATTAAAATATACTTTATTCTATTAAAAGTCGCTTTTCCAACATACTACTTTATACTTTGTTAAATATTGCAAAATCAAAAATAATACAACACATTAGTTTCTAAATTAAGTACTCATACCTATTTCGCTTTTTAACTAACAAAAAACCCTATGAGAAATTATTTACAACAGTTCAAAACATTGGCTTTTGCACTGACCCTCCTATTTGGGGTGTCTTTCTTAGCCAATGCGCAAAACAGAACCATCACAGGTACCGTCCTGGATGCTTCTCTCGGCGACCCAGTTCCCGGTGCTACTGTGCTAGTCAAAGGTACCACCCGCGGGGTAGCGACAGATTTGGATGGAAAGTTCACTCTTGATATCCAATCAGGTGATCAAATCTTGGTAGTATCCTTTGTAGGATATCTAAGCCAGGAGGTAGAAATCGGCAATCAAAGCACCTTTACCATCAATCTGGAAGAAGATATCCAGAGCTTGGAAGAGGCAGTGGTGATTGGTTACGGCTCTCAGGACAAGAAGGAAATCACTTCTGCGGTAGTCGGTGTAAAGCCTGAAGACTTCAACCGTGGTAACGTAGCCAGTCCGGCGCAGTTGCTTCAAGGTAAAGTAGCAGGGCTATCGATCACCAGACCGGGAGGCAACCCTAACGCCGGATTCAACATCCGATTGAGAGGTCTATCTACCTTTGGGGCCAACTCTTCGCCGCTCATCGTATTGGATGGAGTGATCGGAGCTTCTTTGGAAAACGTCGATCCCAATGACATTCAATCCATCGATGTATTGAAGGACGGTTCGGCAGCAGCGATCTATGGTGCACGAGGATCTTCCGGTGTTATCTTGATCACTACTACCAAAAAAGGCAGTAAAGAAGGACGTGCAGAGGTGAACATCAACTCTTTTGGTACTTTAGACCAAGCCACAAACCTGATCCCTGTTCTATCCCCTGAAGAGTTCGTGGCTCGTGGTGGCACTGATTTCGGAAGCAAAACCGATTGGAGACAAGAGCTGATCCGTGACGCCTATTCTTATTCTACGAATGCCAGTGTTTCTGGAGGGTTCAACAATACCAATTACCTGGCCTCGGTCAACTACCGAAACAATAATGGTGTGGCAAAGGGGATTTCTAACGAAAGACTGAATACCCGTGTCAATCTATCACAAGGTGCATTAGACAACAGATTGCGATTCAATGTAAATCTTTCATTTACGACTGTAGAATCCAATTCGGTTCCGGAAGCTGCATTTAGATATGCCACTATCTACAACCCAACCGCTCCCATATTTGAGGACACTGAGGATGCCAATCAGCGATTTGGAGGCTATTTCCAAAGAGACCTGTTTGATTTCTTCAACCCGGTTGCATTGATCAATCAGCAAAAAGGAATCAATGAAATTAAAACAGCGCTGACCTCCTACCGGGTAGAGTATGACATCGCTCCTACCTTGACACTTTCTGCTCAATATTCTGAAGACAGAAGAAATGAATTGATTGGTGGTTTCTGGTCGATTCAGGATTTCCAAGTAGGATTTGGTGCAAGAGGTTCTGCTGAGCGAATTACCAATGACCGAGTGCAGCGAATCTTCGAATCCACACTTCGCTATGAAGTAGATTTGTTTGACGGGTTAAATCTTGCCCTATTGGGTGGTGTCGGTACGCAGAGTACTAAGAATCAAGGTTTCGGTGCACGTTCCCGACAATTCCTTTTTGATACAGGATGGGACAATTTAGGTGCAGGTGCTATCCGAGTAGGTAATAACACCAACATGTATTCTTATGCCAATCAGGATCAATTGAACTCTGTATTTGGCCGTGCGAATTTCAATTACAACAATTACCTATTCTTCTCTGCATCCGTAAGGGCTGAGACTTATTCAGGATTTGGACCGGAAAATCAAACCGGTGTATTCCCTGCCTTCTCTTTGGGTTCTGACTTCACGCAGATCTTCGACATGGGAGTATTCTCTCAGTTCAAGCCTAGAGTTTCTTACGGTGTGACGGGTAACCTTCCTCCGTCTCCAACCCTAGCTTTGGGTGTGTTTGGAAACGGTAACCGAATCGACTTGGATGGTGATCCATTGAGTACTGATGACATTTATGTAGGGATCGTGCAAAACTCCAACCCTAACCGATTCCTAAAGTGGGAAACCAAAAGAGAATTTAACGTAGGTGTGGATTTCGGTATTTGGGACAACAAAGTCACTGGTAGCATGGACTACTACACCAGAAACATCTCCGACCTCCTATTCAATGTACCTGTAGGTGGTGGACCAAACATCTTCGATCCAGGACGATTCAACACTGTGGGAAGTACTTGGGTGAACCTAGCTGATTTGAGCAATGCAGGTTTCGAATTTGCAGTAGCGGTAAACGGTTTGAACCTAGGAGAAGTCCTCTGGACACCAAGCGGTAACTTTACCATCTATCAAAGAACTCAAATCGAAAGCTTATCAGCTTCTGGTCTTGGATTCGACGAATTGAGATTTGCGACTCCAGGTTCTCCGGGACAGAACAATAACCCGATCATCTACAACCGGGTAGGTCAGACACTGGGTGATATTTATGGACCAAGACTTTTAGGCCTTTCTGAATCAGGTGAGTATATTTTATCTACTACTAACCCTGACGAGTTCGAAAGACTAGGAAATGGTCTTCCGAAGGGTGAGTTTGGTTTTGCCAACAACTTCGCTTGGAGACAGTTTACATTGAACTTCTTCTTAAGAGGCGTTTGGGGTCATGACTTGTACAACTCTTACAGAGGGTTTTACGAAAATGCCGATGGAGCTTCTGTAACTTGGAACTCTGTAATTACAGACAAGACTCCTACCGATCCGGTGGTAACCTCAACCCCAACATTCAATAGCTCGTATGTAGAAGATGCAAGTTTTATCAGACTGGATAACATGGAGTTAGGCTACAATTTCAAAACAAATTCGCCGAATATTGGTAATTTCAGAGTGTACTTCGCTGCGCAAAATCTGTTTACCATAACCAATTATACAGGGATTGATCCAGAGGCAAGGGTAACTGACTCCGAAAACGGAGACAGCTTTACCACTGCTCTTTCTCCGGGAATCGAGCGTAGAAATCAGTATTTCCAAACTCGTTCCTTTACTTTGGGACTTTCTTTGAACTTCAAATAATCAATCAAAATACAGAGATATGTTTAAATCAATTCGAAAAACCTTTCTTTTGATCCCTGCGACATTGATGCTGGGATCCTGCTGGGAGTTGGAACAAGAGGTGCTGGATGGAATTACACAGGAAGAGGTGATCAATAGCAACAATCCGGTATTGATTGATGTCTTAAAAGCCTCAGCCTATTCCCGAATCGTCGGTAGCTGGGGTGGTCACAACAGTATCTGGTCAATCTATGAGGTCTCCTCTGATGAGATGGCTATACCTCAAAAAGGAGCTGACTGGGAAGACGGTGGCCTTTGGCTTAGAGCTCACAGACACACTTGGCAACCTTCCGATGAAGCATTCAACAACTCTTGGGCTTATTGTTACACCGCAATCGGTGAAATCAATAACCTAATCGTAGCCTACAGAGATGTAGAGGCCTTGACTTCAGAACTTCGCATATTAAGAGCCTTGGTGTATTCTTGGCTAATTGACAGTTTCGGAAATGTTCCGATAATTACCGAAGACAACTTGGAGGGAAATCCTACCAATAATACTCGGCAGGAAGTATTTGACTTTATCGAGCAGTCTATCTTAGAAAATGTCGATCTACTTCCTAAATCTGATACCAAAACTACTTTGAATTACTATTCAGCGCATGCCATCTTGGCTAAGTTGTATTTGAATGCCGAAGTATACACTGGTACTGCCCGATGGGCTGACGCGGAAGCAGCGGCTGATGTAGTCATCAACAGTGGTATCTTCTCGCTTTCATCTAATTTCTTCAGCAACTTTGCTACTAGAAACGGGGGCTCAACAGAAAACATCCTGACACTTCCATACGATGAAAATAATGCGGGCGGGTTCAACTTGGCGCAGATGACCCTTCACTACGCCAGTCAGGCGACTTACAACCTACAGGAGCAGCCATGGAATGGATATGCATCTTTGGAAGAGTTTTACAACTCCTTTGATGACAATGATGTCAGAAAGAACTCCTTCTTGGTAGGACCACAGTTTGCTGCTGATGGCACTCGCCTGATTGATATTTCTGCTGAAGCAGACGATCCAGATGGTGAACCATTGACCTTCACACCTGAAATCAACGAATTAGCCCCTAATGCTTTGCGTCAAGCTGGTGTTCGAGTAGGTAAGTTTGAGTTTGCCTCAGGTGCAGCTGCTTCTTTGAGCAATGATTACCCATTGATCCGATTAGCAGATATGTATCTTACAAAAGGTGAGGCTGCTTTCAGACAAGGAAAAACGGGTGATGCGCTTGAAGCGATCAATATGGTAAGAGAAAGAGCCGGTATGCCTGCCTTCACATCTCTGACTCTTGAGGACATCTACGATGAGCGAGGAAGAGAAATGTTTGCAGAAGCTTCCAGAAGAACCGATCAGATCCGTTTCGGTACTTGGAATGATCCATGGTGGGAAAAAGGAGAGTCAGAACCATTCAGAGCTCTATTCCCAATTCCATTGCAGCAGATCAATGCCAACCCTAACTTGGTGCAGAATCCAGGCTACTAATCACTTATTAATTTGAGTCAAAAAGGAAGTGTACATTCGTGCACTTCCTTTTTTTACAGACATGAAGAAGCCCGCTTCTTTCCTCTTTATCACACTATCCATACTCGCCTCCTGTCAGAAAAAAGGAGAAAGAGCGCCATTACTTTTTGAAAAAATAAATCCTGTAGAGTCCGGGATTACTTTTAGAAATGACCTTAGCTATACCGAGTCTGTTAATCCCTACACCTTTCGAAATTTCTATAACGGGGCTGGAGTCGGTTTAGGAGATTTAAATAATGACGGACTGATTGATATCGTTTTCTCAGGAAATCAGGGCCCAAACAAAATCTATCTCAACGAAGGAAACTTCAAATTCAAAGACATTACGGATTCCGCGGGGATCATTTCCCAGAATGAATGGAATACCGGAGTAAGCCTGGCAGATGTAAATCAAGACGGGCTACTCGATATTTATTTTTGCAAATCCGGGCCGCTCCAAAGTGCCAACCGAGCCAATGAGCTCTATATCAATCTAGGAAATCTACAATTTGAAAACCAGGCAAAAGCTTATGGCCTGGATGAAGTAGGGCTTTCCCAACATGCCGTTTTTTTTGACTTTGACAAAGACGGCGACCTGGATGTCTATCTGCTGAGCAATTCTGCCCGATCAGTAGGCGTATTTGATCTTCGACAAGGGCAGCGGGAAATCCGGGACCCCGAAGGAGGGAATAAGCTTTTTAGAAACGATGGAGGGAAGTTCATCGATATCAGCGAGGAGGCAGGAATCTACGGGAGTGTGATCGGTTACGGACTGGGTGTGACGGTCGCCGACCTCAACGGGGACCATTGGCCTGATTTGTATGTTTCCAATGACTTTTTCGAACGGGATTACCTCTATCTCAATAATCAAGATGGGACCTTCCGGGAGGTTCTCACCGACCTCCTACCCGAAATCAGTATGGGCTCCATGGGTGCGGATATTGCTGACCTCAATAACGACGGACTTCCCGAAATATTCGTATCTGAGATGCTTCCGGCAGATTTGGCTCGTGCCAAAACCAAAACACCTTTTGAGGAATGGGACAAGTATCAGTCGAATTTGAAGGCTGGTTACCACCGACAATTTACTAGAAACACCCTCCAAAGAAACTTGGGGAAAAACCCCAATTCTGATTTACCCTTGTTTACGGAGATAGCCCGAATGGCTGGTGTGCATGCTACCGATTGGAGCTGGGGAGCTCTGATCTTTGATGCCGACTTGGATGGTTTGAAGGATGTTTTCGTAGCGAATGGCATCGTGAAGGACCTTACTGACTTTGACTTCGTGGATTTTTACATGAACAATCAGGAGAAGATCGAGGACTACCGGGCAGATTCCATTTTGGTCACCAAGATGATCGATGCCTTTCCCTCCAACCCACAGGGTAATTTCTGGTTCAAAAACCAAGGCAACTGGACTTTTGAAAATCAGGCTGAAGGGAGTGGATTGGACCAGCCTACCTTCAGCACGGGAGCAGCCTATGGTGACCTGGATAATGACGGGGACTTGGATTTAGTTGTGAATAATCTCAATGATGCACCGGGGCTCTACCGGAATACCAGCATAGAACAGCAGCAGGGCAATTTTATAGGCTTGGATCTAAGTGGATATTTTGGAGCGAAAGTAAAGATCAAAACCGAGACAAGCGATCAAGTTCAGGAATACCATCCAGTCAAGGGATACATGTCCTCAGTAGATCCCCGTTTGGTCTTTGGCTTAGGAAATGAATCTTCCATCGAGGAAATCCAGGTGATTTGGCCGGACTTGAGCGAGACCATTCTCAAAGATATTCCCGCCAATCAATACCTCAAATTGTCCCCATCGGATAGCAGCAATCCACAGTCCAAAACAGACCAAAAACCTATAACACCACTAGAAGAGCTATCCATTACCGAAGGCATTCGGCATCAGGAGAGTCCTTTTGTGGATTTCGATCGAGATAGACTTCGGTTTTGGTCCATCAGTAACGAAGGCCCGAGAATAGCATACACTCCGGAAGCGGATGAATCGCTGATTTTTCTTCCGGGAGCAAAGGGCTATCCTTCCCAACTATTCAGAATAGATCAGGCTGGAAAAACCAAGGACGAAAGTGAGCGATTGGTAGGGCAAAATCCAGAAATGGAAATCGTAGGAGCTGCATTTTTCGATGCCAACGGAGATGGACGGCAAGATTTACTCACATGGTCAGGAGGAATAGAATTCCCTGCACGCAGTCCTCAATATCGTGATCAGCTTTTCATCCAAAACGAACATGGCGAGTTCATTTTAAGCAAACAAGGATTCGATTCCCGACCCACTGCTTTTGCTTTAGCCCATGATTTGGATCAAGATGGTGACGAGGACTTGATCTTTGGATACCGTGCCCATCCTTTCGCGTATGGAGTACCAGAGGGATTGGGAATATGGCAGAATGATGGGAAAGGTAACTTTAAAGATATCTCCGAATCGTATGGAGAGTCTATTTCCAGTCTAGGAATGCTGACTGATGGCGCAGTGGCAGACTTGGATGGAGATGGAATGAATGAGTTAATAGTCGTGGGAGAATGGATGCCGATTCAGATCTTTTCGTTGGATGAAAAATTCACCAATCGCAGTGCTGAATTTGGGATTGCAGAAAGCACTGGACTTTGGAATCGGCTATCGGTCAAGGACCTGGATGGGGACGGATACCCGGAAATACTGGCCGGAAACAATGGGACGAATACCCGACTTCATTTCAAAAACGGTTCAACGCTTCGGATGTATATCAATGACTTTGATCAAAATGGAAGTTTGGATCCGATTCTCTGCGAGTTTGACGGGGAAAAATCCATTCCCTGGGTCATGAAAAACGCGCTTCTCAAGCAAATCCCTTCACTCAGAAAAAACCTGATCCGCTATTCGGACTATCAGGATAAAAGCATGGAGGAGCTTTTTTCGGAGAATTCCCTTTCAAATTCCTTAATTTTGGAAGCTGAAAGTCTGGAAACAACGCTTTGGAAAAATGAAAATGGAAAGGGGTTTACCAAGTCGGAATTACCGCAGGAAGTTCAGCAGGCTCCGGTCTACGCAATTCACTCCCTAGAAACGGCTACTGGCGCCTATCTCATTTTGGGAGGTAATCAAAGCCGGATCAAACCGGAGCTCGGCACACAATTGGGCTCTTACGGCTGGGTTTTACAAAAAAATAATTCAGGAAAATGGGAGGCTATGATGCCTGCTGAAAGCGGATTGGCGATTCCGGGAGAAATCCGGGATATCCTAGCCGTCCAAAACAATCACTATTTAATCGTAAGTAAAAATGATGATAAACCGGTTCTATTTAAGATTCGTCCTTAGCTGTACCATGCTATCGGGTTTGATTTCTTGCCAAAGCGAATACCAAAAAATAGAGCAAGAGGAACTTTCCTCAGGAGAGATTAATAATGAACTCTTTCTGGATTTGGAATTGGGTATGGTTCGCAAGGACTTTTTCGAGACTTGCTGGGAATGGAACAAAAAGGGAGTACTGAGCAATGGCCCTACGGAGCTTTCCGTTGAGTACAATGTGACCCTGCCTTCCGGAAAGGATGCAAAGATGCGCTTCTACCCGAAGTTTGAAGATGATAAGATCTACCTCATGCCTGTGGAATTCACCTACGAAGGATGGGCGCCCTGGAATGAAGAACTGAGCGTGGAAAATCTTCGGAAAGATGTCGTTGCTCAATTTGAAAAGTGGTACGGACCGGGATTCTTTGATGTCAGTAATGAAGACCGTAGCCTGATAGCCTTTGTAAAGATCGATGGAAATCGCAGAGTTCGGGTTTTCAAAAAAAGCCTCTCCGTGGTGAGAGCTGAGATAGCTGATTTAACTATTTTGAAAAGCCTAGAAGAAAACGAATGAGAAATTACTCTTGCATAGCACTCAGTTTAATCTTGGCTTTTTCCTGTACCCAAAAGGAGGACAAGGACCCTACCCTTTTTCAGGAAATAGACCCAACAGTCTCCGGTGTGGATTTCAGTAATGACTTATCCTTCGATGAGGACTTCAATATTTTCACTTACCGAAATTATTATAACGGAGGTGGTGTCGCTTTGGGCGATGTGAATCAGGATGGACTACTTGATATCTATCTTACAGCCAATCTGGGCCCTAACAAACTCTTTCTCAATAGAGGAAATTTGAAATTTGAGGATGTCACTGAGCAGGCAGGGGTAGCAGGTAGCCGGGCTTGGTCTACGGGTGTTGCGATGGCCGATGTCAATGGTGATGGATTGCTTGATATCTACGTATGCAACTCCGGGGATATTTCCGGTGACAATAAGCAAAATGAGCTTTTCATCAATCAGGGAAATGGGCGCTTCTCGGAAGAGGCCGAAAAATATGGCCTAGCCGATGAGGGGTTCTCCACACACGCCGTATTTTTCGACTATGACAAAGATGGAGACCTGGACGTCTACCTTCTGAACAATAGCTATCAGGCCATCGGCAGCTTCAACAAAATGCAAAATGAACGCCCCAAACGCGATCCGGTTGGTGGGGACAAACTCTTTCGCAACGATGGGGACCGCTTCACGGATGTCAGTGAAGAGGCGGGAATTTACGGATCGGTCATCGGTTTTGGGCTAGGAATCACCATTGGGGATGTGAATCAGGATACCTGGCCGGACATTTTCATCTCCAATGATTTTTTTGAAAAGGACTATCTCTATATCAACAATCAGGACGGCACTTTCACTGAATCCCTGGAATCCTCGATGCAATCCATTTCTGCAGCTTCCATGGGGGCAGACATTGCAGATATCAATGGCGATGGGCTATTGGACATATTTGTCACCGATATGCTTCCCGAGCCACTGGAGCGGCTGAAGCAGGTGACCACCTTCGAAAACTGGGATAAGTTTCAGTTTAATAAAATCCACGGCTACCATTATCAGTTTTCGAGAAATATGCTCCATTTGAACAATGGGGACGGAACCTTCAGCGAAGTCGGACGACTTGCCAATGTAGAAGCTACGGATTGGAGTTGGGGAGCCTTGATTTTCGACATGGATAGCGATGGCAAACGGGATCTTTTCGTTGCCAATGGCATCTATCAGGACATTACCGACTTGGATTACCTGAACTTCATCGATGATGAAGACACCAAAGTAAAAATCATCACAGGAGAAGGAGTGGACTATCGGGCTTTGATCGACCCCATTCCGATCACTCCAGTGCCAAACTATGCCTATCAGAACCAAGGTGACTTGAAATTTGTCAACCAAGCTGATGCCTGGGGGCTGGGAGAACCCATCCACTCCAACGGGGCTGCTTACGGAGACCTTAACAATGATGGCTACCCAGATTTGGTCATCAACAATGTGAATCGACCTGCCCAGCTTTTTATCAATCAGGCCGACAGCTTATTGAGCGAAAACAACTATCTCCAAATCCAGCTAGAAGGCAAAGGCAAAAACACCCATGCAATCGGAACTCAAATACAAATCAAAGCCGGAGAGGAGATTTTCTATCAGGAGCAAATGCCCAATCGGGGCTTTCAATCCTCCGTCGATCCTAAAATCACGATCGGACTGGGAAGCATATCCAAACTGGATGAAATCCGGGTCACTTGGCCGGACAATCAGGAGACCATCCTTAAGGATCAAGAGGTCAACCAATTGATTTCCCTAAAATGGCAAGATGCAGAAGAGGCCAAAGACCGTCCTTCTTCTGATTCTGATTTTGGGACTTTTAAAAAAGAGAATAAAAATCAGCTCCCCTTCGAGCACCGGGAAAATATCTTTGTGGACTTTGATCGGGATAGGCTGACTTATCACATGTTTTCTACCGAAGGTCCTGCGATGGCCTCCGCTGATGTGAATGGAGATGGTCTGGAAGACTTTTACTTTGGAGGGTCAAAAGATGCCGCAGGACAGCTATTCCTGGCCAATTCAACCGGTAGTTTTAAGGCTAGTTCACAGGCAGCTTTCGAGGCAGATAAAAATTCAGAAGATACGGATGCCGTATTTTTCGATGCCAATGGAGATGGATTTGTGGATCTGCTAGTCAGCTCCGGTGGAAATGAATTCCCCCTCAATGCCTCGGATCTTGCAGACCGGCTTTACCTAAACGATGGCAAAGGAAACTTCACGAAGTCAGAAGATAGTGGCTTGCAAAGCCTTCGCGGCAGCAGCTCAGTAGTCATCCCGATAGACATCAATGAGGATGGTGCCATGGACTTGTTTATCGGAGATCGTTTGGTTCCCTTCGTCTATGGCGCTCCTGCCAGCAGTCATATTTGGATCAATGATGGTAAGGGGCAATTCACAGAACAGACTCAAAACTATGCTCCCGAACTACTGGAAATTGGGATGGTCACCGATGCCGCCAAGCTTGATTGGGATGGGGATGGAAAGGAAGATTTGGTGCTTGTCGGGGACTGGATGGCACCGACCTTCTTCAGAAATACAGGTGGAAAGCTAGAGAAAATCATCATGCCTGAAATGGAAGGTAAAAAAGGCTGGTACCGCAGTCTCAAAGTAGCTGACCTCAACAAGGATCAAAAGCCGGATTTGATTTTGGGTAATCAGGGACTCAATACACGATTCAAAGCATCTGAGGAGCAGCCTGTTCGTTTGTATTTGAATGATTTTGATCAAAACGGATCCATTGAGCAGCTTTTTACCACCGTCCGAAATGGAGTCGCCATTCCATACACACTCAAGCATGAGCTGGAAAAGCAGGTCCCAAGTATCAAAAAGAAATACATCCGCTACAGCAATTATAACAATCAATCGCTGGAGCAGATTTTTAATAAAGATGCCATTGAAAAATCCATGATCAGTGAAATCAATCATTTGGAATCCGGGGTATTGATAAATCAAGGGTCGGGAAAATTTGAATGGAAATCCTTGCCGATTGAAGCACAGCGATCCATGATTTTTGCGATTGAAACAACTGATCTGAATGGTGACGGAGTACTGGATCTGATCTTAGGTGGAAATCTATATGGAATCAAACCCGAAATCGGAAAATCAGATGCCAGCTATGGTGAAGTGCTGCTTGGGAATGGGGATGGAACGTTCCGCTTTATTCCTAATCGCATTCATTCGATGCAATTGCAGGGAGAAGTTCGTCATCTCAAATGGCTGAGTGATTCAAGGCTGCTGGTGATCAAAAACAATGCAGCAGCAGAAATTTGGAGGTATGAGGAGTAAAATCAAAAGCAGATTAATCCTAGGAATTTTGGGTCTGTCCCTTTCTTTTTACTCCTGTGAAGAAGAGAAAAAGGGGCAAAGCCTCTTTGAACTCATCCCCGCGGAGAAGTCCGGAATAGCTTTTGAAAATTCCCTTCAATCCACGGATTCATTGAATATCCTGGAGTACCTCTATTTCTACAATGGAGGAGGGGTCGCCGCAGGAGACATTAATAATGACGGCCTGGTTGATTTATTTTTTACCGGAAATCAAGTTCCCAACAAGCTTTACCTAAACAAGGGAAACCTTCAATTCGAAGATATCAGCGAATCCTCAGGAGTTCAATCTGTCAAAGGCTGGTCCAATGGGGTTATTTTCGGTGACGTAAATGGAGATGGATTTTTGGACATTTATATCAGCCAAGTGGGTGATTACAAGGGTGCCCAAGGTCATAACCGACTACTGATCAATCAGGGAGATCTGACATTCGAAGATCAATCCGAGCCATACGGAGTGAATTTCAAAGGATTTGGGACCCATGCAGCTTTTTTGGATTATGACAGAGATGGAGACCTCGACCTGTACTTGTTGAATCATGGTGTGAAGTCACCGGAGGTTTTTGCAAAATCTGAAAACCGCTTCAAGTCGGATCAAGGTGGAGATAGGTTGCTGAAAAACTTATCCATGGAAGGAGAGGATCGCTTTGTGGATGTCACCGAGAGCGCCGGCATTTACTCCAGTATTCTGGGTTTTGGACTGGGGGTGGCGGTCGAGGATTTCAATGGCGATGGTTGGCCGGACATTTATGTTTCCAATGATTTTACCGAAAATGATTATCTCTACTTGAATCAGCAGGACGGCACCTTCGAAGAATCTCTGGAATCCCTCATTGCCAACACCTCGCGCTATTCCATGGGGAATGATGCCGCCGATCTGAATGGAGACGGAAAGCCGGACATCATCACCACCGATATGCTACCCGAAGATCCGGAGATCTGGATGAAATCTGTCGGAGAGGATAAGGTAGAAGTCTATTCGATCAAAAAGCAATTCAATTATGGAGATCAATATGTCAGGAATCATCTGCAATTGAATCAGGGAAAGAAGGGCTTCAGTGAAATCGCACTTTATGCAGGTACTCATGCCTCGGATTGGAGCTGGTCTCCCTTGATATTTGATATGGACAATGATGGACTGATGGACATCCACATCACCAATGGCATTGTCAAAAGACCGAATGATTTGGATTTTATCCAATATTCTCAGGAAGCTGATCCCAATATGACTTTCTCGGAGCTTCGCAAAAGACAAATCGACATGCTCCCAAGCGTTAAGCTTCCAAATTACACTTTTCATAATCAAGGCAATCTACGATTTGCACAAGCACAATCAGACTGGGGACTGGATCAGGAATCCTACTCCAATGGTAGTACCTACGCCGACTTGGACAATGATGGGGACCTGGATCTCATTATCAATAATCTGGATCAGCAAGCTTTCATCTACCAAAATCAAAGTGATAGGCTAAATAGAAATTTTGTCCAAATCAGTCTTTCCTCAAGCAGCAAAAACCCATTTGGGATTGGGGCAGAAGTCCAGGTTTTCGCAGGAAAAAGAGTATTTCGCCAATTCCTCAGTACCTCGAGAGGATTTCAGTCAGGCACGTCAACCGTCCTGACTTTTGGATTGGGCGAAATCAAGTCCATTGACTCCGTACATGTCCGCTGGCCTGAGGGAGAACAAGAAATCTTCAAAAACATCCCAATCAATACCCTCCAAAAACTCGAAAAGGGGAATGGTAAATTAAGTGAAAGCAAGCTGACTGATGAGGTGGAAACGCTGTCAGACAGTCCCTTCAACTGGAAACATCAAGAAAAAAATAGCAGCAAAGAAAGTGATCGTGAATACCTCATCCCCAGAAGCTATGCAATTTCAGGACCTGCCTTCGCGGTGGCAGATGTGAATGGTGATGGATTGGAGGATGTCTATTTGGGAGGTGCTAAGGATCAGGCAGGTGAACTGCATTTGCAGCAAGCAGATGGATCTTTTGAAAAAATTGAAAACCCAACCTTCAACCAGTTGGCCAAGGCAGAGGATATCGTTGCCACTTTTGCTGACTTGAATGGAGATGGTGCATTGGATCTCTACGTAGCAAGTGGGGGAAACGAACTCGAGCAGGGGAATCTATTTCTTTTTGATCGGGTGTTTTTGGGAAATGGTACCGGTCAGTTCACTTTCTTCCCAAATGCCTTACCACCAATCGGCGAAAATACGGCTGCGATAGCACCCTCAGATGTAAATGGAGATGGTGCAGTGGATCTATTTATCGGAGCTTCGAATGTGGCGGGCGACTATGGTGCAAGCCCCAAAAGCTACCTCCTCATCAACAATGGAAATGGACAGTTTCGAGAGCAAACCAAAGAATGGTTTGGAGAGGATATTGATTTCGGAATGGTCAATACAGCCAAGTGGAGCGATTTGGATCAGGATGGGACTGAAGAACTCCTACTTTCAGGGGAGTGGCAGGGAGTCCGTGTGTTTAAGAAATCAGGTTCTAAGCTGGAAGAAATTTCCCCGAAGGGCTTAGAGAATTCGGCAGGATGGATCAATGAATTGCAGCTTGCAGACATCAACGGAGACGGTCTTCCTGACATTCTAACTGGAAATCTAGGATTGAATTCCAAACTAAAAGCCAGTCCGGAAAAACCGGTCTATTTGTATCATCATGATTTTGACGAAAATGGACAGGCAGATCCGCTAATCTTTCATTTCATGGGTGAAAAATTAGTACCATTTGCTACCCGAGATGACTTGATCAAGCAAATTCCGGGTATCAAACGCAAGCATCCTAGCTATCAGGAATATGCCCAAATCAAAAGTCCTGAGGACCTTTTTTCCAAAAGCACCCTGGACCAAGTGACACCCAAAAAAGTGGTAGAATTCCGCTCAGGAGTTTACTTTCAAAACCAAGACGGGAGCTTTACATTTCAACCATTTCCTTGGGAAGCTCAACTGAGCCCCATATTGGCAATTCATTGGGATCAGGATACCAAAACCCTAATTTTAGGAGGTAATTTCTCAGGATATCGAGTTGATTTGGGCAAAGCAGCCGCATCTGCGCTTTCGGCATGGAAATGGAATGAGAACCAATGGAAAAGAGTCCAATTCGATGAAAGCCTACCCCTTCATGCAGAGGTGAGAGCTTTGTTTCAGATCAAGAAACGGCTATTTGCCTTGACGCATGATGGTCCCATTTATCCCCTAGAACAAATACAGGAATGATAAAAAACCTAGCCTGTTTTCATAAATTAACCTAGATTTGTCACTATCGTACAAAGCGACAGGGAGTTGATTAACTCCAAGGCTAAAAAATCAGAGCTTCAAAGATCAAAAATTACCCGATTATGCGTAGCCTACGTCTACTTATTTTATCCCTTTTCGTGATTACAGCTTCCTGCCAAGAACCTGTGGACTATAGTCAAGTCATCACAGATGGAAGCTATCTTTCCCGAGCACAAGACCGGATTACCGAGGTGATTATTCATGATATTTTCTCGCCTCCGGTGGCTGCTCGGATCTACTCCTATTCATCCTTGGCAGCCTATGAAGTTGCTGCGGCCTCTGACCCTGCCTACCAGTCTCTTTTGGGACAATTGAAAGATTCCGAATCGGTGAGTTTTACCATTCCGGAAAAAGTATATCCTCCCCTTGCATCACTGGCTGCCTATTATCAGACAGGGACCGCCTTGATCTTTTCAGAGGATATGGTCGAGGCACACCGGGATGGTGTTTATGAGGAATTGAAAGAAAAAGGAATCCCGAAGGATGTGTTTGAAGCATCCTTGGAATTTGGCCAAGAGGTAGCAGATGCAGTCATTGCCTATTCCAAAAAAGATAATTACCACGAAAGCCGCTCATTCCCAAAATACACGGTGACTAATCTTCCAGGTACTTGGGAACCCACACCTCCTGCCTACATGGAAGGAATCGAACCTCATTGGAATAAGATCAGAACCTTTGTGATCGATTCGGCTGCTCAATTTAAGGTATCTCCTCCCCCGCCTTTTTCAACTGACCCGGATTCAGATTTTTACAAAGTGGCCTATGAAGTCTATGAGGCAGTGAATAAGGCCGGCAAGGAAGAGATCGATATTGCCATGTTTTGGGATTGTAACCCCTACAAAATGAATATAAAAGGGCATGTGATGTTTGCTGAAAAAAAGATCACTCCCGGAGGACATTGGATGAGCATCGCGGCTATTGCTGCTAAGACTGCCAATGTAGACTGGAAAAAGACTGCTGAAGCTTTGGCCATGACCGGAGTGTCCTTGCATGATGCCTTTGTCGCCTGTTGGGATGAGAAATACCGAAGCGTATTGACCCGTCCTGAAACATACATCAATCAATACATTGACGAGGAGTGGCTGCCGATTCTACAGACACCACCTTTTCCGGAGCATACCAGCGGACACAGCGTCGCCTCCACGGCTGCAGCCTATACCTTGACTCAGATCTTTGGTGAGGATTTTCATTTTGTGGACAGTTCAGAGGTCAATTATGGGCTTCCTGTTCGAGAATATGATTCGTTTTTGGAAGCCTCTTCCGAAGCAGCGATTTCCAGGCTTTACGGCGGTATCCACTACATGCCAGCGATCAAAGAGGGCGCCTGGCAAGGACGACAAGTGGGTGAGTTGATTTGGAAACGAATCAGCACCAAGCCAGAAAATTTGGCAGAAAACAATTAATTTAAGCAGCCCGAAAGGGCTGTTTTTTTTACCCAAAAAACCTATTGACAAATGGCTAATCCGATTTGGATCATGACTTCAGCTTTTGACCAGCTGAATTTGGAGCAAACTATCACCAAAGCAAATGAAATTGGCGTACAGGGCTTGGACCTTTGTGTCTTCCGGAGGGATGGCACTCGGGATGATTTTGTCGCTACCCATTTGGATTATGAAAGTTTTGGGCCCGAAGATGCTCATCGGATTATCGAGCAATTCAACCAAGCGTCTCTTCGTCTTTCGATCGGAGCCTTTGAAAATTTGATCGGAGGCGATCCCATTCAGCGTGTCAAAAATCAAAACCATTTGCTCCGACTCATCCGAATGGCCTACCTACTTGGAGGAGATGAGAATGATGTGAAAGTCGGAACCTTCGTGGGCTACAACCACGAATTGGGAAATCAGGAAGGAGGTTTCGAAAAAAACCTGCTGGAATACCAACGGATTTTTGAACCCATCATCAAGTATGCCGCAGATCTGGGCGTCAGTATTTTATATGAAAACTGCCCGATGGAGGGTTGGCGAAGCTCTGCACAGTTTAGTACTTACAACAACCTGCCTGGGGTACTAGCAGCACGTAAACTTATTTATGAATTGATCCCCGCCAAGAATCATGGGGAAATCTACGACCCTTCCCACGATATCTGGCAGCACACAGATCCCGTGGAAGTGATCAAAAACACAGATATGAGTCGCCTGAAGCGTATCCATGTCAAATCCACACGCAACAATCCTGATCCCTTCTGGGGTAATATGTATCCCATGCATCAGATTCCTGAAGATTGGGCCAAAAAGGCCGGAATCCCATCTAGTACCAATCCTTGGGACCGGCATCACTACGAGGCTACCTTACCTGGATTTGGCTTAGGGGATCATCTGGACTGGAGAGCTTTTGTAAATGTGTTGAAGGAAAAAGGCTTTTCGGGACCTTTTGAAATAGAAAATGAGGCGGTCCTATCCAAGCAAACCGGAAAAATGGGTGCAATTGTACAAGGCTGTAAGGCAGCTGTCCAAAATTTGGCGCCTCTTCTTTACGAATTGACTGATGAAGGCTGGGTATATCCAGGGTCTGAATACAAACCCCTGAACGAAGTCAATCGAAAAGATATCCCGCTAGTGACGATGGAGGACTTGTAAGCTTAGAGTTTATATTGTCAAAATACAAATATTTATTTTTTCAATATAAACTTTTTTATATTACGAAAATAAACTATTACCTTTGAGTAATATAATTGGTTGAATTATGCTACTCAAAGAAGAAATAGAACTAGCAGTTAATCGACAAAAAAAGCTGTTTGACCAAAACTTGACCCTCACTCCAAGAGAGGCAAAAAGCAAAATCAATCAAGGAAGTCGTCAGATAGAAGTAATCACCGGAATAAGAAGATCTGGGAAAAGTTCGCTAATGCGACAACTCATAGATGAATTTGCTCCGAACTTCTCCTATTTGAACTTTGAAGATCCTCGGATATTTGATTTTACAGTTGATGATTTCTCCAAATTGGATGAAATCTTAGAATCGAGTGGCTCGCCTTATTTTTTTGATGAAATCCAAAATGTAAAAGGGTGGGAAGTTTATGTTCGTCAATTGCATGATCGTGGGCAAAAAGTCTTCATCACTGGATCCAATGCTTCGCTTCTCAGCCGGGAACTCGGCACCCGACTCACTGGAAGATACTTAGCCTATGAAATATTCCCCTTTTCCTACCCTGAGTTTTTAGAATATCATGCTTGGGAAGACAATACAGAAAACTTTCAAAATTACTTGGACTTGGGTGGCTTTCCTGAGTTTCTCCGAGACAGAAATCCTGAAATCCTTCAAAACTTGCTCAAGGACATCGTTTTCCGAGATATTGCGATACGCTACAGCATCAAAAACACCAAAACACTCTTAGATGTCACCTTGTACCTGATATCCAATGTGGGAAAAGAAATCAGCTATAATGGTATCAAAAAGACATTTGAAATTGGATCAGCCAATACCGTCTCTGATTACCTAAACTGGCTAGGAGATGCCTATCTCCTATTTTTCCTACCACGCTTCAGCTGGTCTGCCAAAAGCATATCCAAAAATCCCAAGAAAGTCTATTGCATAGACACCGGATTTGCTCGGGCAAATTCACTGAGCTTTTCAAAGGATCAGGGAAGACTATTGGAAAATTTAGTTTATTTAATCCTTCGAAAAACAAGCTATCAGTTGTTTTATTTCAGAGAAAAGAAAGAATGTGACTTTGTAGTTTTTGAGGACAAAACCTGTAAGTGGGCCATACAAGTTTCTGAGAAAATCCATTCAGAAAACAAAAATCGAGAAATAGAAGGCCTTTTTGAAGCGATGAGTTTCTTTGACTTGAAAGAGGGTTTTATCCTTACCCTGGATCAAGAGGACAGTCTTTCAATGGATGGGAAGGTAATTCGAATACTTCCCGTTAAGGAATTCCAAAAGAAGTATCTGCCTTAAAGCACTACTTAGCGTTTGACTCATACCCCACATCCACTTTCAGCCCAGGTCCTTCCGCTGCTGCTACCGCAAGCTGATCGCAGCGTTCATTTTCAATATTGCCAGCATGGCCTTTCACCCAGACAAACTTCGGCTTGTACTTCAGATGAAGCGGAATGTACCGAAGCCAGAGATCAGGATTTTTTTTATCCGTAAAGCCCTTTTTCTGCCATCCCCAAAGCCAGCCTTTTTCGACAGCATCGACAACATACTTGCTATCTGAATAGATCGTCACGGGAATTCCGGTAAGCTTTAATTCTTGCAAAGCTCTGATCACCGCCAAAAGCTCCATGCGATTGTTGGTCGTCAGGCGAAATCCTTCTGAGAGCTCTTTTCGGTGCTTATTAAACTTCAGAACCGCTCCATAGCCTCCGGGACCCGGATTACCTTTGGCAGCTCCATCTGTATAAATGGTAATCATGATGTAAAGAAAGGGAATTTGACCCGTTAGACAATTTCCATGGGGAAGGCATTGCTCTTGAAAATTTTCACAGCGATCGAAAGCAAAATAATCCCGAAAATTCTCCTTAATACATCCAGGCCGGTTTTTCCGAGTTTTCGCTCCAGCCAGGAAGTACTTTTCAATACCACATAGACCAAGATCAAATTCAGTACAATCCCGATCGCGATATTGAGCTGATCAAACTCTGCCTTCAAAGTCAAAATAGTCGTCAAAGTACCTGCACCGGCAATCAACGGGAAGGCAATAGGAACAATCGACGCACCTGTGGAAGCCTCTGGATCAGGTTTGAAAAGCTCAATTCCCAAAATCATTTCAGCTCCCAAAGCAAAAATGATCAAGGCACCGGCGATGGCAAAGTCCTCTACCCCGATTCCAAAGAGGGATAGGATGGTTTTTCCTCCCAGAAGGAAAAGAATCATCAAAACACCCGCTGCAAGAGTAGCTTTTTCGGACTGAATATGTCCGGCTTTTTTACGCAAATTGATGATGATCGGTATAGATCCGAGTATATCTATCACCGAAAAGAGGATCAATGAAACCGACAGAATTTGCTTGAGGTCAATCATGCCGCAAAGCTACACCAAATAAAATTTGCTTTGCAAATCTTTCTGAGCTTGCTTTGACTAAAGGCCTTTAATTTTTGAAAACTTTAAATTAATACTGGCTTAAAAAGTCCATCAGCTTGTCCATTTCCTTATCTGTAATCGCAGGGAAATTAGCGATCCGAAAAGAAGTGGGCTTCAGTGGACCATAACCACTTCCCAATTGCATCCCCACTTCTTCTGCTGCCTTTTTCACTTCACTGATCAGGCTCTCTGTACCCGTCACACCCAAAACAGTATTGCTTCGGGTTTCGGAATTGGGAACCAACAAACGCAAGCTTGATGTCTGAATGATGCACTGCTCGAGCTGGTGCATGCGATCATTGAGTCTACTGGAAATATGCTGGATTTCAGGAATATCCTGTAAAACCCGCTTCAGCAAGTAGATTCCCAAGACATTGGGTGTGTAATGCGTTTGGAATGAGCGGGCATTTTCCAACATGAAATTTAGGCTGTTGTATCGACCTTTTTCACCCTTTCGCTCCGTCTGCTCCACGGCTCGGGGAGACAAGATTAATACTCCCAGACCAGCCGGCATTCCGAAGCATTTTTGAACAGAAGCGTACCAAATGTCCCCCAGACTAAAATTCAAAGCTATTCCCCCCATACTGGAGGTCGTATCTACCGCTATAAGCTTTTCGGGATATTTATCTCGTATTTCCTCCAAGACTTCCATCGGAACTTGCGTCGCATTGGAGGTTTCATTTTGGGTGATCGCAATCAGGTCAAACTTCTCCGCTATATTCAAATTAGCCACATCGATTGCCTGATCAGCCTCGATTTTCAGCCCTTCCGTTTCGGGATTGATATGCTGCGCAAAGTTGATCCACTTCTTCCCAAAAGATCCCGAGTAGATATGATAGCTCGCAGATTCTACGATGGACTGCGTGATGATTTCCCAGTTTTCGGTTGCTGAGGATGTAAATAACAAAGAATAATCCTCAGGCATGTGAAGTTTTTCACAGAATAGCTGATGAACTTCCCGATAGAGATTCATAAAAGCTGCACTCCGATGATTGGCACTTAGGATGCCTGCTTTATAAGCATCCTGCAAATATTGAGGCATGGAATCGTAAACCTTGGAAGGTCCTGCTGAGAAGGTAAGCATAGGTAAGAGAATTTATAGAAAATAGCGGATGCCCAATTCGTAGCCCTTCAGGCCCAATCCAGAAATCATACCGACACTGGCCTGGGAGATGATACTTTTATGACGAAACTCCTCCCGCTTGTAAATATTGGAGATATGAACTTCCAGCACGGGAGTAGTCACCCCGGCAATGGCATCGGAGATGGCTACCGAGGTATGGGTGTAGCCACCTGCATTCAGCAAAATGGCATCAAAATCAAAGCCCACTTCATGAATTTTATTGATCAACTCCCCCTCCACATTGCTCTGAAAGTAGTGGAGATCGATTTGAGGAAATTGCTTTTTCAGCTCCTCGAAATATTCCTCGAAGGATGTGCTGCCATAAACTTCAGGCTCGCGCTTTCCCAGGAGATTGAGATTGGGTCCGTTGATGATTTGTATTTTCAAAACTGGAAGGACTTTTGGTCTGAGAGATCAAAGTTAAAAACTAGGCAGATAAATAAATCATTTTCGAAAGATTTGAAGGCTTTATTTTCAGCTTTTTAGAAAAGAAAAATCTAACCGATCAAATCCGTACCTTTGCAGCATGGAAGAGATCCAAAAAAGGGACATACGAAAACTGAGCTTGGAAGAGCTGGAGGAGTTTTTCCTATCTGTAGGAGATAAGAAGTTTCGGGCAAAGCAAGTCTATGAGTGGCTTTGGAACAAGTCGCTGAAAAATTTCGACGAAATGACCAATATTTCCCTCCCTACTCGTGAGATGCTCAAAAAGCATTTTGAAATCAATCACATCTTGGTCGATCTCATGCAGCACTCCCAGGATGGCACGATCAAAAATGCCGTCAAACTCTACGATAATAAAATCGTTGAGTCTGTTTTGATCCCTACTTCCAAGCGGATTACTGCCTGTGTTTCTTCCCAGGTGGGCTGTAGCCTGGATTGCAACTTCTGCGCTACTGCTCGACTCAAGCGAATGCGAAATCTGAATCCCGATGAAATCTACGATCAGGTCGTGGCTATCAAGGATGAAGCAGAAACCTACTTTCAGCGTCCATTGACCAATATTGTATTTATGGGAATGGGAGAGCCCTTGCTGAACTACAACAATGTACTTTCTGCCATCGAAAAAATCACCGCTCCGGAAGGCTTGGGAATGGCTCCGAGAAGGATTACCCTTTCGACCGTAGGCATCCCCAAAATGATCAAGAAATTGGCAGATGATGAAGTCAAGTTCAACTTGGCAGTCTCTCTACACTCCGCCATCAATGAAACACGCTCCAGACTGATGCCGATCAATGATTCCAGTCCATTGGAGGATCTGGCGGAAGCATTAAAATATTGGTATCAAAAAACTAAGCGAAAAGTCACGTACGAATACGTCATTTGGGAAGGCATCAATGATGACGAGCGACACGCAAGGGCTTTGGCTAAGTTTTGCAAAATCATCCCCTCCAAAGTCAATATCATCCAATACAATCCTATCGATGAAGGAGAATTTAGGCAAGCAAAACAGGAAGCGGTGGACCATTATGTGAGAATCCTGGAACAAAATGGCATCGTAGCCAAAGTCCGGAAATCCAGAGGTCAGGATATCGATGCTGCCTGCGGACAACTAGCCAATAAAAATGAAGTGGCAGACCTTTTTGAATAATTAAGATTTTTTCACTTGTTATTTTGTTAGCTTTTTAGTTTTATTACGATGTCTAAAGATTAAACCAAAAGGTTTTCTTTTCGTCAAAATACAAATAGTGCTAAACCAACTCTTTTTATGCGAAAAATAATTCTTGGAACCCTTATTCTTTTTTCTTTTGGTCATTCAGGCTTTGCGCAAGAAGGACTCCCCAGTCAAATCCAATCTTTTTTTGATACATACCAAAAGGAAAGTCCACCTGAAAAGGCCCACTTACATTTTGACAAACACACCTACACGCTCGGCGAGGACGTGTGGTTCAGTGCCTATTTAGTAGCAGGAAGCTCGCAGATTCTTTCTCCTCTCAGTTCCACGCTTTACGTAGACCTTTTTGACGGGGATGGTTTGTTACTTGAGCAACGCATCGTCCAATTGGAAAATGGACGTGGAAAAGGGGATTTTTCCTTGCCACGATTTGGAAAGGCCGGGACCTATCAAATCAAAGCTTACACAGCATGGATGCGGAATTTCGGTGAAGAGTTTTTCTTCGACACAAGCCTTCAGGTCATTGACGGGGAGGCGGGGAGTTTTCTTCCAAACCTTGAAATCAAGCAAATCACCACCACGGGAGGAAAGGTAAGCTATCAGTCCGAATTGACGGCCATTAATGATAAAGGGGACCCTCTTTCATCAGAATCCATCGAGCTCCTGATTTTCGGGTCCGGAGAGCAGCTGTACAAACAAGACTTACTTCTCAATGCCGACGGACAGGCTTCTTTCTCTTTTTCAATTCCTGAAGAGCCCTACGAAAGCCTCCATGCCGAGTTGATTTTCATGGAAAATGAAAACTATCCAGTAAGCAAAAAACTAGGATTGCCATACAGTTTAAGTCTGGCAGACATTCAATTCCTCCCTGAAGGCGGTAATTGGCTGATTGGGAAAAAGTCAACCATGGCATTTCGGGCTGTGGCACCTAATGGCGAACCCTATCAACTCCAAGGGGAGATTTCAGGGGAGGAAGTAGCTTTTGAAAGCAATTTTGCCGGTTTGGGAAAATTTGAATTAACCCCTACTAAAAAAGCCTATCAGGCTGTATTAACAGATCCCAAAACACAAGAGAGTAGAACTATTTCCCTGCCGGAACCACTTGAAAATGGCATGGTGCTTCAGGTAGTAAATAATCCTGAGGCAAGCTACGTAACGGCATTTGTGCAAGGCAATATTCCGGCAGAGGGACTGCTTTTGGTGAGTCAGACTCGGGGAATTGTCAATTATATGATTCAGGGAGGTCTCACCAATGGCGTATGGGGTGTCCGTATTCCGAAGGATAATCTAATCGCAGGCATCAACCAAATCAGCATATTGGACGCTTCAGGGAAACCACTGTTGGAGCGACTGATCTTTATCCATCCCGAAGACTATCTTAATCTAGACCTCAGCCTACAGGGATCTATTCAACCAAGAGAAAAACTCAGCTTAGTGCTTCAAAATTCATTAAATGGTCAGGCCCAATCAGGTACCTTTTCGGTGGCCGTCCTGGATGCCGATCAGGTCCAGGACGAGCGTGATATCTATGGTACGATTGCATCCCAGCTCCTCTTGAGTTCGGATCTCCCCGGCAAAATTTATTCACCGGGTAGTTACTTTAAGGATAATTCACCGGAAACTTTAGCAGCAATGGATTTGGTCATGTTGACGCATGGCTGGAGGCGATTTACTTGGGAAGATGTTTTGGAACAGGAAATTCCACAGGTAGACTATTTCATTGAGCGGGGAATCAATATTGAAGGTCAGATCACCGATCAAGAAGACACCCGAAAAGGTCTGGCAGGAGGAAAGATCACGGCACTAGTCGGCGAAGGTATCGAAATCGTCACCTCTGAATACGGGCCAAACGGTCGATTTATTTTTCGGGATTTGATGTATCAAGACTCTGCCAAGGTGACCATCACCGCTGAAGACAATCGGTTAAAAAACTTTATTGATGTCGAGGTGATTCGGCCGGAGCCTGTTTTCTCAAAAATCACCGGAGAATATGTCAACGAAATCCAATGGCCTGAAGGGCTGATAGAGAGTTTTCAGGCTCGAAATCTGATGAAACAAATGAACGAAGATCCAGATTTAGTGGATTTGGAAGAGGTCACAGTAGAAGGGCAAACCATCGAGCGTGAAGAGGAGGAGGTCCGCAAGATCTATGGAAGTGGTGATGTGACTATCACTCCTGACAAGATCCCTTCATCCGTCGGATTTACTAATGTATTCCAGTTGATTCAGGGACGAGTTTCGGGCGTCCAAGTTTTTGTCAGTGGATTGGATGTAGCTGTCACCATTCGAGGTGTGGGCTCTGTTTCCTCTGGCACCACTCCCCTATTCCTTCTGGATAATATTCCGGTAGATGCTACCACACTTTTACAGGTCAATCCCCGGGATGTAGCAAGTGTAGATGTTTTCAAAGATCCGGCAAGAGCGGCCATTTTCGGTGCTCAAGGAGCCAACGGAGTAATCGCCGTGTACACCAAACAGGGTGCAGGAATAGCACCAAGTGTAGGTGGAACCCTCGTCACGACCTATGGCGGCTACTCTATTGCCAGGGAATTTTATCAGCCTGACTACTCCGAAAAATCCACGGAAACGGCTCTCACCGATCAACGGGCGACCATCTATTGGAATCCGCTGGTCAACATTGATGAGTCTGGAAAACTATCTATGGAATACTACAATACTGATCTGGCCAAGCGGCAGCTGATTATTGTAGAAGGCATGGATGAAAACGGCCGAATGGGAATGTTTTCAAAAATTTTCGAATAAGAAAATTGTTTTCTTCACCAAAGCCCTCTAATTTCTCAAATTAAACAACTGACTATGAAGAAGGCTTTGGTGATTTGTTTTTTGAGCCTGTTAATGGCTTTGCCCTCCTACTCCCAGACACAGGAGCAAGGAGATGCGCGGGTTCACGCTTTTGGAACTTATGGCCTTCGATGGCAAGAGTTTGGAATTGGTGGGGGTGTAGAGTATTTTTTCTTGGAGCACTTTGCCTTGATGCCCAGCTTTACCTATCATTTTCCCAACATAGGAAATCGAACAAACTTCAGCTTTGATCTTCGATACTACGTATCTGAAGGGCCATCCCAACTCTACTTCATGGCAGGATACAGTCAGGATTGGGAAAATACGCAGCCTGGAGACCCTGGTGTAAGGAGAACTTTCAACGGCGCCAACATGGGTGTGGGTGCCTATATTGCCATTGTAGATTGGGTAGGATTAAGTACCGAATTCAAATTCCAAAGTCAAAACCGGCGAGAATTGGGATTTCGGGTGGGGCTGGCTTTTCCGCTCTGATCACTTTTTGCTGAACTCAAATAATTTGCGTTTCTCGTCCTTTGACAGGGCATCATAGCCTTTGTCTGCAATCTTGTCGAGGATTCGGTCGATTTCTTCCTGCGTAGCTTCCGAGCCACCTTTGACTGGGGTAGTCTTGCTACTGCTTGTAGACTTATTAAAGGAACTGAAGCTACCGGTTTTGCTTTGCGTTTTGCGGAAACTGACTTTTACTCGGGGCCGGTTGGAGCTAAATAAATTTTCGAAGAAAATTCCAACCTTCTGAATCGGCACTCCCCAGTCATTTCCTTTTCGGAGTTGGGTTACATATAAAAATCCCATTAATGCGCCGCCGAGATGTGCCAGTTCTCCACCTGCATTTGCTCCTGCGCTATTGGCAAAAGATAGTACCACATAGAAAATTGCGATATACTTGATTTTCACCGGGCCGAGTAGGATCAGGAAAAAGGTCGTATTGGGTGAAAGGGTAGCAGCCCCAACGACAATGGCAAAAACACCTGCACTAGCGCCCAACATCATCGAGGAATCCACAGCACCCCTAAAATAAGGTGCCAAATTATAAATCAGCAAATAGAAAAGACCACCTGCCAAACCGCCCAAAATGTAGAGGTTTGCGAGTTTTCTACTGCCAAGGAACTGATGAATCAGCAAGCCGAACCAGTAAAGGAATAGCATATTGAACAGGATGTGAAAAATCCCCTCATGCAAAAACATGTAGGTAAAAATACTCCAAGGCTGAATGGCCAATTTGGGTAAAGAGGCCGGCATCATCAGCCAAGAAATCAGCGAGCCATACGTTTCCCCGATTCCCCCAATGGTCATCACTACGCGCAATACCATAAATACTGCCCATACGATAAGATTGATGGCGATCAGCTTGTAAAGGCTGTTGTCTCCATGCTTGAAAGCATTCTTCAGATTTTCCCAAAAATTTCCGTACATATCAATAAAAACTATTTCGGTCTTTTTTCCACTTATATACCAATGCTCCACCAATAATCAAACCACTCAGGTGAGCAAAATGTGCCACATTATCGAGTGGATTATTTACCAATACGTTGTAAATCGTATAAAGCCCATAAAAGAGAACCAGATACTTAGCCTTTACTGGCATCGGAGGAAAAAGCAAAAATAGCTGCGTATTGGGGAACAACATGGCGAAGGCAATCAAAATTCCAAACAAGGCTCCGGAAGCTCCAACCATCGGAATATTCGATTGAATATCAATGATTGCGTTCAGGGTCTGCTTCGCTTGATTGATTTTCGCTGGATCTTCCGGGTTTCGGCTGTATTCATCTACGAAATCAAAAACAGATCGCTGGAAAAACCCTCGATTATCCAGCACAATCCGATTGAAAACTTCAGGGTCAGGATTATTGGAAAAAGTCTCCACTTTGGTTTCCAGTTGGTTGACTCGGTAGATATTGTATCCCGAGTATAAAACTCCCGAGCCCACACCACAAATCATCCAAAGTGTTAGGAGTTTTTTAGGTCCAAGAAACTGCTCCAAGAGCGGTCCAAAGATCAACAGTCCAAACATATTGCTGAACAAATGCCAAAAATCGGCATGCATAAACATGTAAGTCAAAAACTGAAAGGGCTTGAAATTCTGACTCCCGATATAATAAAGGGCAAACCACTCATTCAGCTGAGGCAAAACAAATCCACTCACCAAAAAAAGGACGACGTTGATCAAAAGTAGATTCTGTACTACTGGCGTGATATTTCTAAACATAAGATTCTATTTCCCAAAGAAGGAGTGGATGCTGCTTAAATCCAATTTTACAAAGGTTTTGTTCCCGGAAAGCCCATAGTTGGAATTTTGGCAGGCAAATAGCTGCCCCACGAGGGTTTCCATCTCTTGATCGTTGAGCTTTTGACCTCTTTTCAAAGAAGACTTCCTGGCTAATGAACGGGCCAAATTTTCCCGTGTATCCAATGACAATTCGTTTTTGAAGTTTTTAAATTGCTCGATCAAGCCTTCAAAAAGCTCTTTTTCATTTCTGACCTGAATATCTGCAGGAACTCCCTGCACCACTACGGCCTGATTGCCAAAAACAGAAATCATGAAACCCAGGCTATGCAGCTCAGGCAGCAAGCCCGACACCAGTTCAAAATCACTCGGACTCAGCTCGATCACAGGAGGAAATAGGCTTTGCTGAGAAGGTCCTTGCGCCAATTTGAGCTGCTTCAAGTAGCGCTCATACAAAATCCGCTCATGGGCTGCCTGCTGATCCACGATCAAAAGGCCCGTCGACATCTGGGCTACGATGTAATTTAGCTCGACTTGAAAGGTCGTTCCCGTGTTTTCGAGCATTTCTTTGGAACTGAGAATACTCGGTTCACTCTCGGGATTGGCCCGGGATGAGAAAGTCAAGACTTCCGTGTCATCCTCATTGGACTTTTGAGAGGCGGCTGCGGATCTTCCCTTAAAATCCCCCTCAAATAATTTTTCCCAACCCGAAGCACTGGACTTTTTGAATTCCGGTGTATTGAAGGTCTTATAGCTATATTCTTGATCTACTTTGATTTTATTTTCCGGATCCTGATCCCACTTATCATTGAAGTTGACATCCAATGAAAAGTCCAAGGACGGCACCACATGATGGGCACCCAGGGCTTGTTTCACTGCTGCCCGTACCACGGCGTAGACTGTCCGCTCATCGTCAAACTTGATCTCAGTCTTAGTCGGGTGAACATTGATATCGATATGCGAGGGATCTATCTCCAAGAAAAGCACATAAAACGGATGCTGATCTGTCTGAATCATCCCTTCAAAGGCAGTGCTTACCGCATGATGAAGGTAGGAGCTTTTGATATAGCGATTGTTTACAAAAAAGAACTGCTCACCACGGGTTTTCTTCGCGGATTCTGGCTTTCCGATATATCCTTTGACATTCACATGAGGAGTCAGTTCCTCGCAAGGCACCAATTGGCTTTGATAATTTTTCCCAAAAAGACCAACCACACGCTGACTGAGTTTGCCGGCATGCAGGCGAAACAATTCCATATCATTCTGCATCAGCGTGAATGCGATTTCCGGATAGGACAAAGCCACCCGCTGAAATTCCTCCACGATATGCCGCATCTCGACCGGATTGGATTTGAGAAAATTTCGTCGGGCAGGGACATTGAAAAAGAGATTTTTCATTGCCACGGATGTGCCCGGTGTGGTAGCTATCGGCTCTTGCTTTTTGACTTCTGAGCCCTCTATTTGGATTAAAGTCCCTAGTTCCTCGCTTTCCTGTCGCGTTTTGAGTTCTACCTGTGCTACGGCGGCTATGGAGGCCAAAGCTTCTCCTCTAAATCCGAATGTCCGAATGGAAAACAAGTCCTGACTATTGCGAATCTTGGAAGTGGCATGTCGCTCAAAGGACATTCTGGCATCGGTAGGACTCATCCCCCGTCCGTCATCCACGACCTGAATCAATTGCTTTCCTGCTTCTTTGACAATCACCTGAATTTTGGAAGCGCCGGCATCGATCGCATTTTCCAATAGCTCCTTCAAGGCAGACGCAGGCCGCTGCACCACTTCACCGGCAGCAATTTGGTTGGCGATGGCATCAGGCAAAAGCTGAATCAAATCACTCATCGTTTGGATTTGTTTTTCAGCTTAGAGAAGAAATATCCAACTGCAATGATCAAAACGATGTAAAGCAAGTACTCAAAAATCACAGGACCGAAGTAAATATATCCTGCCAAGCCTCCGACAAGAATTAAAAAAATCAAGGTTCGAAGCATGGCTGTAGAGGCAAGTACAGAAGTCGCTCTGGGGCGAATGCCTTGATGATGCGCAAAAGCTCCTCTGATTCCTGTCTCATAATGCCTTAAGCGGTCGGCCTCGTCCAAATCTCCCAGCTTCCCTTCAGCCTCTAATTCTTTTTTGATACGGGAGGTTCGCTGCTCCAATTCCTCCTTGACTGGATCATAGTATCTAGGCTTAATATCAAATCGACTCGGACTGGCTGTACGAAAGATGGAAGGAAACTTCATGCGTTAAGTTTTTGACTCAGGGAGCAGGTTTGTAAGGCAGATCAGATTTCGAACCTGCCAAAACCAAATTTATATTATTTAAACCCAAATCCATGCTCAAATGTTGACTGGACTTTAGTATCTTCAATTTAATTAAGTCCAATTGGATTTAATTTAGCCCTGTTTGAAGCAATTTTCAGAATTCTTCGTTTTTAAAACTACAGGGTGATGACACAAATTTATCTCAAAAATTAAGGATAAAAAATCAAGCTCGAATGCATAAACTGCTGTCGAAAATAGTTCTAATCTGTTTATTCACATTTTTTTGGACCAGCCAGTCGAACAGCTGGAGTTCAGGCAATTCGCCAGACCCTGTTGCGATGGAAAACATGGAAATGGCCAATTGGGTAGATTCAGTGTTCAATGCATTGAGCCCGGATCAGCGACTCGGTCAGCTGTTTATGGTAGCAGCCTATTCCAATCAAGGTCAAGATCATGTCAATCAGATTGCCAACTTGGTCGAAAAGGAAAATTTAGGCGGACTGATCTTCTTCCAAGGCGGGCCCAAACGACAAGCACGTCTGACTAACTTTTATCAGGCGAAAGCAAAAACACCGCTTTTGATCGCCATGGATGCTGAATGGGGTCTTGGAATGCGTCTCGATTCCATTCCTAATTTTCCCAAAGCCATGACACTGGGAGCAATCCCCGACCCACAATTGATCTATGAAATGGGTGAGGAAATCGCCAGACAGTTTAAGGAGCTGGGCATGCACATCAATTTTGCTCCGGTCGTAGATGTCAATTCCAATCCGGATAATCCCGTGATCGGCTATCGTTCTTTCGGAGAAAACCCACAAGCGGTCGCCCGGCACTCAGTCGCCTACATGAAAGGGCTACAAGATCATGGAGTCATTGCCAATGCTAAGCATTTTCCGGGACATGGCGACACCGAAGCTGACAGTCACTATGCGCTTCCGCTGATCCGGCATCCCGAGACCCGCATTTGGGAGGTGGATTTGTATCCGTATCAAGAGCTTTTCAAAGAAAATCTCAAATCAGTGATGGTCGCCCACCTCAACATCCCCAGCTTGGGAGATAGTGACAATCGGCCTACCAGCCTGAGCAAAAAAGTGGTGACTGACCTCCTGCAAGAACGAATGAAATTCAAAGGGCTGATCTTCACCGATGCACTGAATATGCAGGGAGTCACCAAATCCTACAGTCCGGGAGAAGTGGATGTCCAGGCATTATTGGCAGGAAATGACGTATTGCTTTATTCACAAAATGTCCCAAAAGCCAAGGAGCTGATCAAAAAAGCGGTGGCCGAAGGGAAAATCGAACAGTCAGAAATAGACCGCAGAATCAAAAAAATTCTCAAGTCAAAATATGAAGTGGGTCTCAACGATTACCGTCCCATTAAAACCTACAAGCTACTGGATCGAATAGTCACCCCAAAAACAAACGAAATCCTGGAAAAGCTATATGCCAGTGCCATCACCGTAGCCTCCAACAAAGCTGACTTGATTCCTTTCAGGCAATTGGACACCAAGCGGTTTGCCAGCTTGACCATCGGGGGAGATGGAATAGAATTTCAGAAAGGGCTTGATAAATACGCCAAGTTTGAACACTTCCAGATCGGAAAAGCCAGTAGTGAATCCGAGCATTACAATCTGCTCAAAAAACTGGAGGATTTTGACGTGATCGTGGTAGGCGTGATGGGAATATCCAACAGTCCCCTTCGCGCTTTTGGGATAGCGCCGGGAGATGTAGCTTTGCTCAGAAAGCTTCAGCAGCGACAAAAAACCGTCAATGTGCTGTTTGGAAATGCTTACTCCAGTAAGTTTTTCGAAGGGATTGACAATTTGGTAATGGCCTACGAAAATGTGAATTGGACCCAAAGCATCGTTCCGCAGATTCTATTTGGCGGCAGACCTGCCCAAGGTATCCTACCTGTCAGTACAGGAGGACTATATACATCCGGTGTGGGAGGTTTTTTGAGTGGGCTAAATAGACTGTCTTATGGAACCCCGGAAAGCGTAGGGCTTGACAGCAAAACCTTGGATAAGATCGACTCTGTCGTCGATCGCGCCATCAAAATCCAAGCTACGCCCGGAGCAAACGTATTGGTCGTCAAGGATGGAAAAGTAATTTTTGAACGTTCCTACGGACAATTAGAATACCGAAACAGTCCGAAGGTGAATTCCGAAACTGTTTATGATCTGGCATCAATTACCAAGGTCTTGGCCACCACGCAGGCGGTGATGTTCTTGAATAGCCGCGGGGAACTGGATATGAATAAAACCTTGGGAGACTACCTTCCCGAACTTCGGGGTACCAACAAGGCAAATTTGGTACTCAAGGATGTCATGGCCCACGAGGCGGGCCTAAAAGCTTTTATCCCACACTATGCCAAGACCGTGGAAAGCGGTCAATGGAAATCAGAGTTTTACCAGGAAATCTCCAGTCCGGGATACACCCGACCAATTTCCAATCACATGTATGCCAAAGAAACCCTTCGGGACAGCATCTGGAAGTGGACGGTCGAGTCAGAATTGCTGCCCAAGCGGGCTGGAAGAAATCGCTATATCTATTCAGACCTGACCATGTACTTTATGCAGGCCGTCGTGGAGCGCATCGTCAATCAGCCCTTGAATGAGTTTGTGGAGCAAAACTTCTATGAGCCATTAGGGTTGCACACGCTTACGTTTAAGCCGCATGAAAAAATGCCATTGGACAACATTGCACCTACGGAAAACGATGTGGTTTTTAGGAAAAGGCAGGTACAAGGCTATGTGCATGACCCGGGAGCGGCCATGTATGGTGGAGTGGCTGGACATGCGGGGCTTTTTGGCAAAGCCAATGACCTAGCCGTGATGATGCAGCTCATGCTGAATAAAGGCTACTATGGGGATGTAAGCTTGATGAAACCCGGTACTATCAGTGCATTTACTGCCCGTCAATCTAGTCAAAGCAGACGGGGATGGGGCTGGGACAAGCCTGAACCTGAGGAAGGCGAAGGGGGTTCGGCCGGAAAACTCGCTCCCAAATCTACTTTTGGACATACGGGATTCACCGGTACTTGTGCCTGGGCAGATCCCGAGAATCAGCTGATTTACATTTTCCTATCCAACCGGGTCTATCCCGATGCCGAAAACAAAAAATTGCTCAGAGAAGGAATCCGAACGGATATCCATGATATCATCTATCAGGCCATGGCTAAGGGGAAGGGATAAGAAGAGCCCAGCATCTCACAACCTTACTTCTTTCTAACAAGGAGTGAATCCGACTCCAGCGCCTGGATCAAATCACGCTTGATAATTTCATACCCACCCTTGCTTTTGAGCTCAATGTCGTATTTCATAAATGGCTCAGAGATCGCAAAAGAATCCAATACACTTGGGTTCACGATCCCAAGAATATCCTGAATGTTCATATTGGTAATCTGCAACTCGTCCCCTTCTGGGCTGTAAGAACCCTCATTAGATTCAAAAAAAGGAACTCTCTTCCATTCAAGCTTGAAATCATCACCTTCCACGATGTGTAAATCATCCGAAACAAATTGAAGACTCAACAAAATAAAAATAGCCATTAATAGATTCCATGCCCCATGAAATAACATGGCCCACCAAATGGATTTATTGATAATTATCCAACTAAGTATGAGGCCTAAGGAAAAAGAAATGGCTAAAAAGGGAAGCCAAGATCTAGTAAAGCTTGCGTCGAAGGGCAAATGATGAATACTGAAACAAAGAGCAGAAGCAATCAGAAGCATATCCAAAATCCAATCTTGGCCGTAGCGTTTATAAATAAAAAAAAGACTATAGACCATGACCAAAAAGAGAAAAATTAGAGTGTTCCAACCAGATAAAATGAAAATTAAGGGTGGGAACAAAAGGAAGAGCGCTTGAAGCAATTTATTGTTTGTCAAAAACCCCCGAAACCCGATTTCTTCAATAACCGGTGCAACTAAAATAGGAAGAGTAAAAGCAACAAAATAAAAATTTGTGAAACTACCAGGCTGACTTCGGTCCAGCGGTGGAATTATCTTAAACGCAATCAAATAAAGAATTGTCAGTGAAAGTAAAGCACTCCCACTGACAAGTAACCAATTCTTCTTCATGTTAAGAAGATTTACTTTTTCAAAAATCAATTACGGTTGTAACAACCTTTGGGGTTTTGGAAACCCCGAAGGTTAATTATTTTCTTTAAACCTACGAGGTCAAAAAAAAGACCAAAGGTTTGTAGCTATATTTCCTTGTCCCTTTTTCGGAAAAGCAGAAAAATTTAGTCTCACAATACTTTTAGTACACATTCGCACAGATAATCAATTCTTAATCCCATTACTCCTTGAGTCTAAATATTATGGGATTGTCTGAAAAATCGATTTCACTTTTTTTAAAGAACTGATCGAGACTTTTTTCTTTCGCGGTTCCAGAATAAAAAATTTTTAGGTCTCCTGGAAAAAAATGTAAGGTGATTTCTCCCTGAATCACATTATAAGTCGGAAGAGTTTCGATATAAGGAAGAAATGTCTCACTATCGTTTATTAGACGTACGGGTTTGCAAACATTACTAATTCTATCCCAAATAGATAGAATCAAAGAATTTCCCTTTTGAATTGACATTATTGTTTTTTGTTTAAGATCTACCATTTCTCCTCTTAAAGCATAAGCTTCCCTCCTTTGTAGTTCGGAATAGAAATCAAAAAAATTCACCAGAGTCCCCGGTTCAAAAAGATTGGAAGCGTCTAAATCAAAGCAAGTGGTTTTAGTTTCTGAACCGTTGAATTGATAAATACAATCCGTGCCAGGCACCTGCACTCTTATGTCATTTTCGTAAGTTTTTGATAAATAAGGCAGCCTACGGCCAGAAATTATTTTATATTCTTTTGAACCAAACGGCTTTTTAAACAAAATATCACCATTTTCGACTTTTAATTCAAAAAGCAATTCGGGATTCGAATAAAAGTCAAAAAAAACTAGCGAATCCTTCCATGCAATCATATCCAAGGAATAAATATTGTTTGTTTTTAGGTAACGCTCATCCTTAAATTCACCCTCGAAAGAATAACTCAATACTTTATTTTGACGAGGATCATAAACAAATAACTTTTCATCTATAATCTCAATGTTATCTGGATAATTCAAGAATCCTGGACCTGTCCATCCACCTTCTATTTTACTAATGAATTCCCCTTTTGAATCAAAAATGAAGACTGAATTCGTCCGCCGTTTGTCTAATATAAATATTCTATCATCGGAATATTTTATTGATGAAATTTCACCGATAATTGATTGATCTGTAGTTTCGAGAACAATGGTCTCAATTGAAGAAAAAAGTGAGGAGATAAATATCTCTTCACTTTCTCCCATACCAAATTCAACCCAATCATTATTGGCTTTCTGACATGAAGCTAGGCTAAGGATAATCCCGAAGATTAAATACCATCTCATGTTGCTTATGGAGCTAATGAATTACAAAGTGGTTCTGCGGGTAACTGTAAACCAGGGCAACACTGAATGGGGTCGGGATTACATGTAAGAAAGGTAACAGAAGACCCTCTTCCACCCCTTCCTTGACCGCCACATTGCTTGGTTTCTTCGTCAATTATGGAATAAGATAATTCTTGATTTGGACAATTTTCATAGATAATTTGAGCATGCAGACTATTTAGATTTGGTTGAAATAAAAACGCTAAAAGTAGCACAAAAGATGAATAATAAACTAATTTTTTCATGGTTTTGAAGTTTTAAGTTAGCCCATTTTATAAATAAGCTCTCAGCGCTGAAAGCTTGAACTAAAAGTAGCGCCCCCCCCACGAGAAAAGCAAGTATTTACTAAATGTTTTTTATTGGTTTATGAAAAATTAGTTAAAACTTACTAGGTCACACTAGTTTGATTTAAACCTTCGAGGTCAAAAAAAGACCTCAAAGGTTTGGGTTAACCTTTGGGGTTTTCAAAACCCCGAAGGTTTCTCACCATATTCCCCTGTCCTACATTTGAAGATTTCCGACAGCTGACATTTTGAAACGAAAACTCTTCCTGCTTTCGGAAAAGCAGGAAAACAGAATGCCATCTCAGCGAAACCGTATTAAAGTAATTTCATAGACGTTTACCTCAAATCAAACCTGAAAAGATTAGCCTTCCCATCATCCACATACCCCACCAGGTAGTTGTCATCTTCATGCACAGCAATCCGACTTAAAGCTTGATCTAATTCCAGAATTTCAATGGGATTCAAATCCCAGTCATAAACAAGAATCCGGCTGCTCGTTTGAAATAGATCGTTATTCCAAGGTAAATCATTGTAAAGCACGTAGATTCTATCTGCTGAGACTGCGGTACTGATATTCCCAAAAACGGCATCCGGCAAAATGGTGGAAGAAACCCTTGAGGAGTTTTCTGATGGATCAAATAGCGTAGGCCAATAATGTCGTGATGCTGATAGTTCTAAGTCCCCATTCTTATTCAGTACCAGTACATCCATATTAAAAGAGTAAGAAGATGTGCTTAAAGTTTTGGAATTTTTTGGGTTCTTAAAAAAATCAAACTGATAAGCCAAAGCTAAATTAATATCGGGAACACCTGGAAATTCAGCTTGAAAAGGATATGAACCCAAAGACTGAACAACTTCAGCTTTTCTAAATAAATTGTAGGGCTGTTTAAAAAAAGTCGACCCTAAAAAATGAACTGAATCAAGCTTCACAAACTGTCTTAAAAGACCGTTAATTGGAAACAAATAAGGTTCACAATCGGCTGTTTCAGCTGAGTCCTCAAGAGAGGAGACCGGAAAGCTTTGAAAGCGAATTTGAGAGGCATCATATATTCCCATATTCTCCCCTTCACTTCCGTATCTGTTCAAAAATACAGAAGCACTAAGTTCGCAGGGACCCTGACCTGAGCGGCCAAACTTCCCCAAGTATCTATCTTCGACAGGATCGATCAATCGATAGATATAATCTAAGCCATCGTCATTAATCAATAACTTATCCTCCACCAAATACATGTTCCATGCTCGGAACAGTGAATCGGCGGAGGATAAGGGTGTAGCGTTCAGTTTTCTTGACCGGTCAAATTCCTCCAAAGGATCCGTCAATTCGACTTTTTTACTACAAGAAACAAATAGTGAAATTAAAACTACAAAAGAGAAAAGAAGACTATTTTTCATGTGTCTATAATTATTTTTCAATGGTCACATGGAATCTCGCATGGTTGCCCTGATAGATCGAGAAAAAACAAAGTGTGATGGCTACATCATGCTTGTATTATTCAGAAAGGCTCGATTTCATGATCGGAAAAGAAAACAAGCTAAATAAAAGATCAAGTTACATGTAAGATGGACAGCGAACTTCGGTTCCTTTTGCTACATTGACATTGATTGGGTTACTATCAGAGTCAAGATAAACAACGACGGCACAGTCTCTCCAAGGATTCTCAACACAACAAATAACAGTAGGTTCTGCCATTGACTTTTGAGACATGACCATGGGAAGGAAAAGTAAGCCAATGCAAATACTTTTGATGAAATTTTTCATTTTTTTAAAGATTTAAAATTAAACGATTTATTAAAAGGCTCTCAGCGCTGAAAGCTTGAACTAAAAGTAGCGCCCCCCACGAGAAAAGCAAGTGTTTCCTAAATATTTTTTACTGCTTTATGTAAAATTAGTTAAAACTTACTAGGTCACACTGGTTTGAGTTTATCTTCAAAGTCAAAAAAAGACCTCAAAGGTTTGGGTTAACCTTTGGGGTTTTCAAAACCCCGAAGGTTTTTAATGATATTCCCCCGTCCTACTTTTGGAGATCCCCGACAGCTGAAATTTTGAACATTTGGCAGCTTCCGCTTAAAGCCATCAGAAGAAAATAGCTGATTGGGAGATTTTTAGCATGTATTTTCTTTTGACAGGTAGGCTATATGGAAATGCAAAAAAATAAAGTCTTGGCCTGCTATATGTCTCATTCCTGGTTAAAACACTTGAAATCAAAGCAATAGGAAAGAGGATTAGTGAAGAGAAAATCAGGATATATGATTAATTCCTTTTATTTTGAACAAAACTTGCATTTATGCGTGTTTTAGTCGCTGAATAGCTAATTGGCTCAATAGAGAAATGAAAATAGGAATTGTTTGTTATCCTACCTTCGGTGGTAGTGGGGTGGTCGCAACGGAACTCGGAAAAGGACTGGCGAAAGTCGGTCATGAAGTCCATTTTATCACCTATCGCCAACCGACCAGATTGGATTTTTTTAGTGAAAACCTTTTTTACCACGAAGTTGACATCAAGAGCTATCCGCTTTTTGAGCATGCACCTTACGAATTGGCATTGGCAAGCAAGATGGTCTCCGTAGTGAAATATGAAAATCTGGATCTCTTGCATGTTCACTATGCCATCCCGCACGCCTCTTCGGCCTACATGGCCAAGATGATCCTCGCCGAACAAGGAATTCACATTCCGGTCGTGACCACACTCCATGGTACGGACATTACCCTAGTGGGGAAGGACCCGAGTTATGAACCCGTGGTGACCTTCAGCATCAATCACAGTGATGGCGTGACGGCAGTTTCACAAGACTTGAAAGATGAAACCTATGCCTATTTCGGTGTCAAGCGTGACATCGAGGTGATTCCCAACTTCATCGATCTCGAGCGATTCAAAAAGCAGAAGAAAGAACATTTCAAACTGGCCATCTGTCCGGATGGGGAGAAGCTACTGGTACACACCTCCAACTTCCGAAAGGTAAAACGCGTAGAAGATGTCATTCGGGTTTTCTACGAACTTCGAAAAGAAATCCCCGCCAAACTGCTTCTCGTAGGAGACGGCCCCGAGCGGGACAAAATGGAGCGGCTTTGTCGGGAATTGGGCACCTGCAATGATATCCGTTTCCTGGGCAAGCTGGATGCTGTCGAGGAGGTTCTTTCGGTATCAGACTTGTTTATAATGCCTTCGGAAAAGGAAAGCTTTGGGCTTGCTGCATTGGAAGCCATGGCCTGCGAGGTACCAATTTTAACTTCCGACGCGGGAGGTATTCCCGAACTAAACATTGATGGCAAAACTGGGTTTGTATGTGAAGTAGGAGATATTCAGGGAATGAAGGAAAAAGCGAAAATTATTCTTGACGACAAAAACCTGCCAACATTCAAAGAAAATGCTTTGGCAAGAGCCAAGGAATTTGATATTTCAAACATCCTCCCCCGGTACGTGAAATATTATGAGGAAACCATCGAAAAGTCGATGGCCAAATCTCTCTAATTGAAGTAAATAGGAAAAATCTGACAAAAATCACTCAGGTTTAGAATCATAATTAGTTAATTTTGCAAGTGATGAGACCAACTGTTGCAACCCATAGTCCCATGAAAAAGATAGGAAGACTAGATAGACCGGATAATACCGGTTCTGCCAAAATGTTTGATAATCCACTCTTGGAACGAATTTCAAGAACCCATATTTCGATCCCAATCACCATGTTTTTTGTGTTTGCGGGGATATCGCTTTACTATGGCATCACCACCACAGTTATCTCTTGGCCTTTGGCAATCGGCTTATTCTTAGTTGGATATATCACCTTTACTTTTGTGGAATACATGATGCACAAGCACTTCTTCCACATGGAGCCTGATACTCCCATGAAAGACAAATTACAGTATTCAGTACATGGCGTGCACCATGATTATCCCAAAGACAAGGATCGCTTGGCGATGCCTCCATTTGTGAGTGCGGCCTATGCAGCGATTGCTTATCTGATTTTCAAATTGATCATGGGCAACTTTGCTTTTTATTTCCTTCCTGGATTTTTGGTTGGTTATGCAAGTTACTTGGGGGTGCATTACATCGTGCATGCCTTCAACCCGCCCAAAAACTTCCTGAAGATTCTTTGGGTCAACCATGCCATCCATCATTACAAGGATCCGGATGTGGCTTTCGGAGTAAGTACTCCGCTTTGGGATTACATCCTAGGCACCCTCCCGAAAAAAGATTAGAATTAAGAGGCAATTTTAAAAGACTTCCGTCATTGCGATCCGCCGCGGCGGAGAAGCAATCTTTCCTGATTTCAATAAATCAACATTAAGATCGCTTCTCTCGACCTTGTCGAGATCGCGATGACGGAATTTTATTTTTTTCGGACAGACTCTTTTTTATTTTCACGTATGCAAAAAATATCCATTATCGGTTTGGGTTGGATCGGTCTGCCTTTGGCAAAAATCCTTCAGGAAAAAGGCCATCAAGTAAGCGGTAGCACAACCACAGCCGAAAAAACCAATCTGCTGCTAAAAGAAGGCGTCCATGCCATCCAATTCTCCCTCGACCCCTATCCCTCAGGAGTGGGCTTTCAGCAGCTATTCCAATCAGAAACTCTAGTGATCAATATCCCTCCGAGAAGCCGCTATGATGGCGGGGAAAAATACCTGGAGCAATTAAAGTTTTTGAAGGATTTGCTTTCCTCTTCAGCGATCAAAAAGGTGGTCTATGTGAGTTCCACGGGAGTTTATCCAGAAGAAAACAAGGAATCCATCTATACCGAGAATGATATTCTGAACCTTGAAAATACCGGAAATCCCAACCTTTGGAAGGCAGAAAAATATCTTCAGGAGAATCTCACGCAAAAATTGAGCATCATCCGCTTTGGGGGACTTTTGGGCGATGATCGAATCCCAGGGAAATATTTCTCAGGTAAGGAAAATGTGACGGGCCACACCGGAGTCAACTTCATCTACCGCCTGGATGCTGCCCATTTGATTGCTTTTGTGATTGAAAATGAATTATGGGGAGAAACTTTCAACGGTGTGGCTCCAAAGCATCCGCGACGCAAGGAAATCTATGAAAAGAACGCTCGAGAATTAGGTATAGCGCCGCCACTCAGCTATGCACTTGAGAAAGAAAATGATCAGCGAATCATTTCAGGCGAAAAAATCCTGGACATGGGTTTTGAATTTCTCTATCCGGACCCGCTTGATTTTCCATATTCTTCTCCAAATCAGTAATTTCATTCTCCCAAACCAAAACCCAATGAAAAGCAGCATTACCCTTTGGGTTGCCATTATTTTGATTTCCGCTTGCAATCCCGACAGTAAAGAAATCGATTACACCGATTGGTCGCATTATGGGGGACCTGAAGATGGAAGCCGCTATTCCTCACTCAGTCAAATCACCCGGGAAAATGTCAATCAGCTTTCCGTAGCTTGGACCTACCAAACCGGCGATGCTACTGAACGATCCCAAATCCAATGTCAACCTATCGTCAAAAATGGATTGCTCTATGCTACCACGCCTGGATTGGATGTTTTTGCTTTGGATGCTGCGAGTGGAGAGGAAATTTGGCGTTTTGATCCCTTCGAAATTTTGGGAGGGGAAAACTCCTGGGCCGGAACCAATCGGGGTGTAAGCTATTGGGAAAAGGGGGAAGACAAGCGTATCCTATTTGGGGCAGGCAACTGGCTCATGGCGGTTGATGCACTGACAGGAGCGCCTATTCCAAGCTTTGGAGATGGCGGAAAAATAGATCTCCGGAAAGGACTGGATGATAAACGGGAGGATTTTTTGATCGTAGCGAATGCCCCCGGCGTGGTTTTCGAGGATCTTTTGATCATCGGAATGCGGCTATCCGAGGGCTTGGACGCTGCACCTGGACATATCAGGGCTTATCATATTCCCACTGGAAAAATGGAGTGGATATTCCATACGATTCCTAAAGAGGCAGAATTTGGCTATGACACTTGGGATTCAAAGTATGTCTCTCAAATTGGCGGAGCGAATAATTGGGCAGGAATGGTGGTCGATTATCAGCGGGGAATGGTATTTGTCCCTACGGGATCGGCTACTTATGACTTTTGGGGAGGCTACCGGCATGGAGACAATCTCTTCGCCAACTCCCTTTTGGCTTTGGATGCCAAAACCGGGGAGCGAATCTGGCATTTTCAGGGAGTTCATCATGATGTTTGGGATCGGGACTTCCCCTCTCCTCCTACCCTTATTCGTGTGAATCATGACGGCAAATGGATAGATGCTGTCGCCCAAACTTCCAAGCAAGGGTTTACTTATGTATTTAATCGGGAAAGCGGGAAACCCCTTTGGCCCATCGAGGAGCGAGCTGTCCCACAGAGCAGTTTACCTGGAGAACAAAGCAGCCCCACTCAGCCTTTCACTACCCTCCCGGAGCCTTTCATGAATTTGGTTTTTGAAGAAAAAGATATCCTAGACCTCAAGCCCGAATGGGAGACTGATATTCGCGATCAGCTTCAAAATGCACTCTACGGAGATATGTGGTTTCCCCCAAATGCTGAAAAGCCTCTTGTTTTATTCCCCGGAATGGATGGAGGCGCAGAGTGGGGCGGAGCAGCTTTCGACCCCGAGACACAGATTTTTTATGTCAATGCCAATCAAATCCCCTGGATGATTGAAATGACGCCTAATTCGGATTTTGAAAATGTAGGCAAGTCAGTATACACCAATTACTGTGGCAACTGCCATGGTCTGGAGCGAAAAGGAAACCTTCCGGCTATTCCCGCTCTCTTGAACCTTGAAGCGAAATACAGTCCTGATTCCCTCACTGCTTTACTGAAAAAGGGACGGGGTGCTATGCCTGCCTTTGACTATCTCTCCGAAGAGCAGCGGGATGTTTTAGTCGATTATTTGCTGGGAAAAAGTCAGGAAGGAGACAAAAAGGAACCGGAAGCCGAAAATGCTGCCCTCAATCCTCGATACTACATGAGTGGCTACAAAAAGCTTCTCACCAAAGAGGGACTCTACGGTTCCAAGCCACCTTGGGGGGTTTTGACTGCTATCGATATGCAAACCGGCATGCGCAAATGGCAGGTACCCTTGGGAGAAATTGACTCTTTGAGTCAGCAGGGCTTTGCGCCCACAGGGACTGAAAACTATGGAGGTCCGGTAGTCACTGCCGGAGGATTACTCTTCATTGCGGCGACCAAAGACGAGAGGATAAGGGCATTTGACAAGGACACGGGCGAGCTCTTGTGGCAGGCTGACCTTCCTGCTTCGGGTCATGCTACGCCGGCTATGTTTGAGCAAAATGGCAAACAGTTTTTGGTGATTGCCTGCGGAGGAGGAAAGGGCACCAAAAGCGGTGATAGCTATGTGGCTTTTGCCTTGCCGGATTGATTTGGGATTCCTAGAAATCAGTTAAGGAAGGTGCTACTATTTACACATTTTTACATTTGAATCTATTTTATATCGCTCATGCCTACGGCATTTCATCCAAACTTTTACCGCCAAATCCAGCCATTAAAATGGCTGGTTAAACTATCATAAATGCCTACGGCATTTATTCCTTTAAATAAGTTTAATTCATTAAGTCTGACAATCCACTGAACCCTTTTTGTCAAAATCGCAGGTTTCATAATGAAAGTCCCATAGGGACGGCATATTTTTTTGCCAGAGGTTTCAACCTCTGGATCATGATGATCACAGTAAGCCTTAGTCCCTTCGGGACGGTCGATATTTATTCCTCCTTTTGAAGTGTGATTAGATTTTCAATTACTTTTTCTTGGACAAAAACTATTCAATAAAGGTCAAATGCTTGGGTAATAATCAGCGCTTAGCCTCACCCGAATTTTTGTCCAAAGACTTAATCTGAAGTCGGATCAGCTCCAATCGCTGATCCGTCTTTTTTTTTATCTTTTTCAAGGTTGTATTGCTTTGATCCAAATTCCGTGAGCGCTGTATCTCTTGCTGCACCAATAGCTCCAAGTCCTCCAATCGCTTTTTTTGAATCCGCTTCTGCTTGGCGTACTCACGAATGAGCAAAAAGTGAAAGGCTGCCAAGACAAAAAAGATCAAAAAGATCAATACAGAAATAGTCAGATCGGATAGAGGCATTGCGACAAAATCAGAAGAAAAGGCAATTCAGGCTTTTCTTCAAAATTAAATCGAAACACATCGCTTCGAAATACGACAAATCACCTATTTAACCTTGACAACACTACAGGGAAAGTAATAGGCTAATTTCTGTTCCTTGCCCAGTTTCGGATTTCACAGAAAGAATGGCCTCGATTTCATCAGCTCTTTTTTGCATATTTCCTAAGCCATTTCCCGCTTTGACCATTTCCAGATCAAAGCCCTTCCCATTATCTATGACCTGAAATTGAAGCCGATTTTCACTGAGAGAAAAAATCACTTGAATTTGGCTTGCTTCGGCGTATTTGACAGCATTTTGAACAGCTTCCTGCACGATTCTTAAGATCTGAATACTATTCGCCGAGCTGATTTTCTTCGAAAGGTCCAATCCCTCCTCCTGCACAAATTCGAGTTTGACATCCGTTGATTGTTTCCCCTGTTGAATGAAATTTTTAACCCTACCGACCAAATCTTCCAAAGTAACAGCTCCACTATTCATTGCCCAGATAGTATCCCGGAGTTCGCGGATAGTCTGCTTTGTAAAATTGGCAATCGACTCATAGCGAGGAGTCAGGGTTTCCTTGATGGGTTCAAAGTATTTGAGGTTTTCGATCGAGGAAATGATAAAGGTCAATTGTGCCCCGATATTATCATGCAGGTCTCGGGCGATCAATAGCCTTTGTTCCTGCAATTTGTTTTGAGTCTCTATTTGAGCCAAAGCCTCCTTGAGTTCTACCTCCTGCTCCAACTGCCGGTTTTTCAGCTTTTGCTGCTTGTAGAGAAGGTAGCCCACCAGTCCGAGCACCAAGGCCATAAGAAGCGAACCATAAAGTTGAAAGTTTTTATTTCGGATTTGCAGGTGCTGCTCCGAAATTTGACTGTCCTTGAGGGCTGTTTGATATTTGGTCTCCAGTTCGGCAGTTAGTTCCTTTGCAGCTTTTTCTTCCTTGCTTCGCAGGGTGGATTGATAGAGGTTGGCATAATACCTCGAACTGTCGGCATCTCCCAGTGCGGCAAAGCTTGTGATCAACTCCAAATAGGGCCCGAACACATCATCCTCGGCACCTTGGCTCACAAACTTTTCAGCAGCCGATTCTAGGTATTCTTTCGCCTTTTTGTAGTTCTTTTTTGTGTTTTCGACCACTCCCAAAGCATACTCCATGGTAGCTTCCTCATAGAGTGCATTGACAGCTCTGGCAGCTTCGAGGCCTTTTTGAGCAACTTCTTCTAGACGATCCATGTCTCCTTTTTCTTGAAGAAAAAAGGCATACATCCGATAGGAAACCGCCAAATTGAGAGGATCGTCTTCCCGAATAGCCAAATCAATGGCTTTCTGAAAGTATTCCTCTGCTTGATCAAAATTCCCCAAATACTTATGGGTTGTCCCCAGATTGGCATAGCTACCAATCAGATTCCTAAAGTCTTTTTGAGCCTCTCGCATGACAGCGGCCCGTTCATAAAACTCTATGGCCTTGGGATAATTGGACATGTTTTGGTAGATCACTCCGATATTATTCAGAATAGTAGCGGCATTGAGCAGCACCCCTTCCTTCTCGAAAATGGGTAGCGCTTTCAAAAAATAGGTAATCGCAGAATCTGATTCATATTTCCGTTGAAAAATAAAACCCAAGGCATTGTAAACCTTTGCCATTCCGAGCGAATCCCGATTTGCCTCTCGTATTTCAAGGGATTTGAGATAAACCTCACTCGCTTCATTAAGCTGGCCTTTTTGCAGATATCCACTACCCAAATCACTGTAAGATTGGGCTAAAAGCGCCTGATCGCCTGTTTTCTCAGACAGTTCAACCGCCAGTTGACCATAGTAGATCGCTGAATCCAAATTGATTGCAGCATAGGTCCAGCCCAATTCCCCATAGATCGCAGCGAGAGTTTCATCAGCGTTTTCCTGCTGTGCGCTATTCAGCAAACTGTCGACAATCTGTCGAGGAGATTGTCCAAATACGTATGGACTAAGTACTAAAAAAAGGAGAAGGCTAAAACAAACTCGAAGTTTCATATAATTATAATTTTTTTTCAAGGCCATATAGCTTGTCCCGAACTTGATTCGGGAGAATCTCGTCTGTTTTACAATCATCTCTTTGTGTGACGGGTACGTCATGCTCGATTTCATGACAATAGATTTTTTTAGGAAGGGGATAGACAAATAAAAACCCAAGCTGAGCAATATTTCATAGCAATTAAATAATAAAAAGAGATTTTTTGTAGAAAAAAAAGTATCCTTTTTGGAAAAGAACACAATCTTCTATGGAATTGGGCGATTTGCTTGAACCAAACTAATTCTGAATCTTAGGGTTTGATTTAGAGCATATAAACCCAAAGTATACAATGAATTTCAACATGAATGAAAATCAGCGGATGATCGCTGAAATGATTCGGGATTTCGGAGCGAAAGAAATCACTCCTTTCCGAAAGGAATGGGATGACAATCAGCACTTCCCGATTGAGCTTTTCAAGAAACTGGGAGAGCTTGGCCTGATGGGCGTGCTAGTTCCAAATGAATATGGAGGCTCGGGTTTTGGCTACTTTGAATACGTCACAGCCATCGTAGAACTATCCAAACTGGACCCTTCCGTCGGACTTTCCATGGCCGCCCACAATTCCCTTTGCACTGGGCATATCATGCTATTTGGCAATGAGGAGCAGAAGAAAAAGTACCTCCCCAAACTCGCCTCCTGCGAATGGCTTGGTGCTTGGGGGCTTACCGAACCCAATACGGGATCTGATGCCGGAAACATGCGAACCGTCGCCAAGAAGGAAGGGGAATACTACATCATCAACGGAGCTAAAAACTTTATCACCCATGGCTATTCGGGTGATGTAGCTGTCGTGATAGCACGGACAGGAGAAGTCGGTGACTCCCACGGAATGACGGCTTTTGTGGTCGAAAAAGGCACTCCTGGATTCAAAGGAGGCAGAAAAGAAGACAAACTCGGAATGCGAGCTTCAGAGACTGCAGAGATGATTTTTGAGGATTGTAAGGTGCATGAAAGTCAGATTCTCGGCGAAGTCGGGGAAGGCTTTATCCAATCCATGAAGATTTTGGATGGCGGACGGATTTCCATTGCAGCACTTTCCTTGGGAATCGCCGAGGGTGCCTTGGAAGCTTCGATTCAGTATTCCAAAGAGCGTCAGCAGTTCAATCAGCCAATCAGTAAGTTTCAGGGAATTTCCTTCAAATTAGCCGATATGGCTACCCAGGTGGAAGCAGCGAGTCTGTTGACGTTTAAGGCAGCTGATCTGAAAAACCGAGGGGAAAAAGTAACCTTAGCCGGAGCTCAGGCCAAATTGTATGCTTCTGAAATTGCGGTTTCTGTGGCAAATGAAGCCGTTCAGATTTTTGGTGGCTACGGCTTTACCAAAGACTATCCGGTGGAGAAATACTATCGGGATGTCAAGCTGTGTACCATCGGTGAGGGTACGTCTGAAATCCAAAAATTGGTGATTTCGAGAGAGGTGTTGAAGAAATAGAATTATCCTGAGCCTTTCCCAAAGTTTAGAACTTTGGGAAAGCTTTTTTAATATGGATATTCTGAAAGCCATTCCATAAAGTTTTCTCGGTGAATTACTTGAACAGGCGCTGACTTATAATTTTCAATAAAAGCTTTAGGAGTTCGCACTTTGGCCTTTGGATTCCACTTGAATTCAAATGGATATAACTGACCATCTATCTCTTCTATGTAGTCTATTTCCCCTCCTCGAGCTAATCTCCAAAAATAGTTTTTCCCATGAAAGCCATTATAGCTGAGCAGCTTCACTCTTTCACTGATTAAGAAGTTTTCCCAAATGGGTCCTATATCCTGACGATTCCCTAAGGCTGAATAATTCCCAATCACAGAATTTCGAATTCCATTATCAATAAAATAGTATTTCCGACTGCTACTAATTTCGGATCTTAAATTTCTGGAAAATGGCTGTAGCCGAAAGACGATGAAAGCCTTTTCCAATAAGTCAAGATAATTTGAAACTGTATTTTTATCCGCCTGTACTGTCCTCCCTAGTTCATTCATACTTACTTCAGATCCCATTTGCCATGCTAGGGCCTGAAGAATTTTATGGAGTAATTCTGGCTTTCTAATCCCCTGAAAATTCAATAAATCCTTATAGAGATAACTTGACGCTAAATTTTTTAAAATTTCTATTTCATTTCCAGAATTCGTGACTACCTCAGGATAGGACCCAAAAACAAGGTGCTTTTCCAGCGCCGAAATCATATGGGGAAACCCGAAAGCTTGAATTAGCTCCGCCCAACTGAAAGGAAAAAGTTGAAATTCCCACTTTCGACCCGTCAAAGGTTCATGGATTTGATTCGCTAATTCAAGAGATGAAGAGCCTGTTACAATCAAATTCAGGTCTTGAAAATTATCAATAATCAATTTGAGCGTAATTCCAATATCAGGAATCCGCTGAGCCTCATCAATCACCACTGTTTTGGAATTTGAAAGGTAGGCCTTCAAAAAAGGTAACGATGGTCTGGATAATGAAGAAATTACAGAAGGTTCGTCCGCATTGAGATATAAAAATTCTCCTTGCGTTTCAGCTAACTTTTTGACCAAAGTTGTTTTTCCTACCTGCCTTGGCCCCAACAGAATTGTGGCTTTACCCGAGCCAAATTTGGAGAAGAGCTTTTCGAAAATTTTACGATCAATATGCATATTCAGTGAATATATTCACCAAATATACATATAATTGGTGATTACAATCACTGATTATGCATTTTTCTGATTTCTCGGATGAAAATCCGTCAGGACCTGCCGCAAATAATCCCGATCCAAATGCGTGTAGATCTCTGTAGTGGTGATGCTTTCATGACCTAGCATCTCCTGCACAGCACGTAAATCCGCACCGCCTTCGATCAGGTGTGTGGCAAAAGAATGACGGAACGTATGCGGACTGACATTTTTCTGGATTCCCACGCGCTCGACCGCATCCTTAATAATCATAAAAATCATCACCCGGCTGAGCTTTTTCCCTCTGCGGTTGAGAAAGACATATTCCTCATGTCCCCGGGCAATTTTTTGGCGGTTCCGCACTTCTTCTTGATAGATTTTCAGATATTTCAGTGCATCCTTTCCGAAGGGAACCAAGCGCTCCTTATTTCCTTTTCCTACGATCCGCAGAAATCCGATGTCTTCAAAAATCTGGCTCTTCTTCAAATTGATCAATTCGGAAACCCGCAAGCCACTACTGTAAAGCAATTCCAGCATAGCCCGATTTCGATGGCCTTGACCTTCGCCTAGGGGAATCCCCTCCAAGATTTGATTGATTTCGTGAAAGCTCAGTGTATCAGGTAATTTTCTGCCTAAGCGAGGCGCCTCCAGCAACTGAGCAGGATCTTTTTTGACCAAGTCCTCGTACATCAGGAAGCGGTAGAAAGCTTTAATTCCCGAGATCATCCGGGCTTGGGTAAATTCGGAAAGTTCGAGCTCACCGATCATCCGTACAAAAGCCTGAAGTTCTTTGGAGCTCACTTCCAAGGGACTTAAACCCTGATAATTCATTTCCACAAATTCCGATAATCGCTGCACATCCCGGTAATAGGCCTCGATGGAGTTTTCACTCAAGGAACGCTCGATCTTGAGATAATGACGAAACTGCTTGATGTAGGAATCCCAGGATTTGGACATGATTAAAATTTATTGGAGGAGATCAAAAATGGAGCCATGAATTGATGAAATCGAGCATGACGCAAGCGACACACGGAGGGATGATTAAAATTGCGAGATTCCATGTGACCGCTTTAAGACAAATTATAAACACATGAAATACATGGAAATACGATGGAAATAGGCTCCGATAAATCGGAGCGAAATATCAGTCAAGCGACTGATCAAAATATTTCACCGAGGGAAGCGAGGTGTATTTCTATTGTATTTCACGAAGTGTATTTCCAATTTAAACCCTCCAACGAAAACTCTTCTCATCCATCGCCCGCATGGTACAAAGTACCCCATCGAGATGATCATATTCATGCTGGATCAGTTCAGAAATTGCTCCATCCACTTGCCAGCTTTGCTTTTCCCAGTTTTCATCCCGGTATTCCAAGGTCAGGCTTTGATGCCGCTCTACTTTCACAAAGAGATTGGGAAAAGACATGCAATCATCCCAGAGTTCGAATTTTTCGCTACTTAGATTTTTCAACTCCGGATTGATCACCACATAAGGCCGGTCCAAATTGAGATAGAACATCCGCTTCATAATCCCCAACTGAGGAGCCGCAATCCCTCTTCCAAAACCATATACCCGACGGATATCTTCCATGGCTTCATGGAGCTGCTTGGTCCATTCAGGGACTTGGGGCAGTTCGGACTGAAGTACGGGCTCACAAGTTTGATACAATTTCGGATCGCCGAGTTTGAGGATATCATGGGTGGTTTTCATAAGTGGATTTCAGACAAGATGCTTTGAAGATAGTCCAGTAAAGTGCTTTTTAAAAAGATTTTTAACTAATTAACAAAACATCAAAGATTAATAGAACAGCCTTGATTTCACTTTCGATAAATAAAATTCTATAAAAATTCAGAGGAAAATTTGCATAATAATAATAATAATAATAATAATAATAATATGTTAGCAAAAGCTAGTCAATCGATTAGTTATCTCTAGTTTAACTAGAGATTTTGACAACCATAATTTATTTTCTATGAAAAAGTTAATTTTATGTATGGGAATATTAACTTTAACGTTAAGCCCCATGATTGCAATTTCTCAAGGAATGGGTGGGTCAAATCCAACTCCAGGATATGAGTCTGAACCGAAGACCTGCATTGAGTCTCAAATCATAACTCATAGATGTGTTCCAAATTCGTTGACCTCCTGTGATGTTGCTGGACAAATACCCTGCTAAATTTAAATAAAACCGACGGTTTCAAGACCGTCGGAACTTTCTATGAATACAAAATTATTTATCTCAATTCTCTTTTTTTGCTTAATTTTTAGTTCTTGTGATCGTGATCAAGAAAGTCATTCAGAAGTCATTCAAATCAATCTAAACGATGCAAAAAAAAGTGTAGCCCTATCTTCATTCCTAAAAAATCCAAATTTTATATTACTAAAAGATTCTGAGCAAATCCCACTTGTTTCCCCTTATCAGTTTCAATTCAAAAACAATAAAATTTTTGTTAGGGATCTTGATTACAATAATATTCATATCTACTCACGAAATGGAGAATTTTTGGAAGCAATTCTTTCCTCTGGTGAAGGTCCCAAAGAATTTATTCAGATCAATGATTTTTTTGTAACCGAAAATGAAGTCATCATTCAAGACACTTATCTACGTAAAATCATAAAATTTGACCATGGGGGAAATTTTCTTTCGGAAAGACCCCACCTAATAAACAATTCTAGATTTGCCTTTTCTGCTGATAAATTCTTGTATTACATGGCCAACGATCCCGAATTTGATGGCAAGAACTATATCATCGAAAAAGATGAAAAAATCACTGCTAAACTTTTACAGATAGAGCCTGAGCTTGAAAATTCTGGAAAATTTCTTCAATCAAATAGCTTCTTAGAACTGGGAGAAAACCAATTTCTTCTTTATCGTCCGTACACTTATCAAATCAATTATTTGGATTTAGAAAGCAACAAACTCAAGCAGAGTATTTCCTTTGATTTTGGTGAGGCCCAATTAACCCCTTCTCAGCATAGAATGTCTACCAACTTAAAAAATCAATTGGTTTCAGAAAGAAACCTAGTTGCTCAGTTTATCTCCGTCTTACCAACTACAAATGGCACAATAATATCATTTTTAAGGGGTAACAAACAAAGGTTTTATCTTCATCTATCACCAAATCAAAACCTTCATTCTTTGATTTCCGAACCAGAAAATGACATGATTCCCATTACTCTGAATTCACCTTGGACTACTGATGGGGAAAGAATTTATTATATTCTAAATTCAATTGATTTCTACAATCAATATGCAAAGCACTTTGCTGAACAGAATGTATCAATAGAGGATGGAAATATTCATGATTTTTTTCAAAAGAATAAGAATCAACTTATTGAAGATCGAACACTTCTGATTTCTTTTCAGGTGAAAGATACTTTTTAATTGCTCTTGAAAAATTGCTAAATCCAAAGCAAAATCCTTCTCTATGACCTCTTCAAGAATTACGCGAGTGGATGGTTTTCATAAGTGGATTTCAGACAAGATGCTTTGAAGATAGTCCAGTAAAGTGCTTTTTAAAAAGATTTTTAACTAATTAACAAAACATCAAAGATTAATAGAACAGCCTTGATTTCACTTTCGATAAATAAAATTCTATAAAAATTCAGAGGAAAATTTGCATAATAATAATAATAATAATAATAATAATAATATGTTAGCAAAAGCTAGTCAATCGATTAGTTATCTCTAGTTTAACTAGAGATTTTGACAACCATAATTTATTTTCTATGAAAAAGTTACTTTCACTAGGAATTCTTTTCCTTCTTAGCCTTTCAGTTTTTGCGATTGAAGGTTATGAAATGAAAACAGAACCATGCTCTGACGACAATACTTACGATGCATGTCGATATGAGCCAGACGAATTTTGTTCAATTAGTGAACAAACATTTTGTGACGATCCTCCCACTGTCGGAGGGTGATCAAATATTAATTATTTCAAATTACCTTCTCCGTTTTGGGAGAAGGTAATTTTGAATAGAATTTAAATTATGAAATTTTACACCTTTTTACTGTTTTTCTTTGTTCTTCTTACTTCTTGCAAAGATGAAGAAGCTGACTCAACAAAAATTCTAATTGATCTTGGCAAATCAAAAAAAGGGAAATTCTCAGATATTTTTTCCAAGATGGAATATTTGCTCTTGGACATGGGAGAGCGTGAAGTTTTGGTCAGGCCATACCATATTGATTTTACCGAAGAAAAAATCATTGTAGAAGATCGAGATTTGTCAAACATCCATATTTTTGATCGATACGGAAAACTTCAATCCTCAATCAAGTCATCCTATGATGGTGGACCCGGCACAATTAAACAAAGCGAGTATATACAGATTAAGGATGATAAAATATTAGTCTATGATATTCCACTTTTTAAAACCGTAGTTTATGACCTAGATGGTAATTTCATAGAGGAGAAAAAGGAATCATTACGGTTTGAAGCTTTTTATAATTTTGATGATTCTAGGATTCTTTTTAATGGATTAAATGACTTGCAACATGATAAAATCTTTATAAAAGAAAAAGCTAACCTCACCAGTGATACTTCTTTAATCTACCATTTCCCAAAAGATTATTATTGGATAGGAATAGGTACAAAAGACGGATTTATGAAGGATCAATCCAGCACTGATGTTTATTTTAATATTCCTTATAGTTATGAATTAGTAAAGTTTGATGAGGAAGGAGACTTGCAGAAATCCTTCAAATTTGATCTTGGGACTATGGGAATCACTCATGATGAAAGATTCAGAAAGGCAGAAAGTCGTGAGCTAAGGAGCTATTTAGCAGAGAATGGATTAATTAATGACATTCATTCATTCTTTCCCATGGAAAGTAATTTTTTTATGTATCTCTATCAGCATGATGCCAATCGAAATCCTACTCGTCATTTTTTAGTCTTTGATCGTAACATGAATGTCCTCTATCAGTGTATTGACCCCAAAAATGACTTGGATGAGATGACTATCGGCGGGGTGCCGTGGACTTATCATGAAAACAAAATTTATTTTATCGTAAATTCTAACACATTTTATAATCAGTATATCCAAAAATTCTCTGGAAAAAAAGTGGAAATAAGGCCCGGAAATGTACATGCCTTTTTCCAAGAAAATATAGAAAAGCTCAAGGATGATCAGCGAGTTTTGATTTCATTGGAATTAAAAGAAAACATCAAATCTTCCAATTAAGCCTTTTTTTTTGCAGACAATCCTTTAGTTTCGAGCATGCGTTATTTTAGAAATTCTTGCCTATTTTCACTAACTCTGTTTCTATTCATCGCATTTGCATGTACGGAACCCAAAAAGCATCGCGAAAGCAGTAAGCTCGAAGCCAGCGGAGAAATCCTCCGCATCCCCATCGACAGTCTGACTGCCAATATAAGCACGGGATTAGCCCACTACGAAGACTTCTTGGTGAATGTCAACTGGAATACCAATTCCCTGCAGTTTTATGATTTGAATTCAAAAACCCTGACTCAAGAAATCACCTATCCCTCAGATGGCCCTGATGGAGTGGCATTCATATTGGGATTTAGTATCCAAAGTATGGATAGTATTTTCTTATTCCCCCCTATGGAAGGGATGATTACATTATCAGACGGAAATGGAAAAATTAAAAACCGTATTGAATACCAAATTCCGGAAGGCCACACCAATGCCTTTGTCCACAATGCTTATTTTGGCAGTGCCCCCCGATTAAAAGGCAATCAACTTTGGGTAAAAACCCATATCCCAGTTCAATTTCCAAAAATGACAGAGGATATTTTGAATAAATCTGAAATAGCCTACACCATCAATTTAGAAGATGGAAGTACTTCTGAAAGTGGAATTCCCTACCCAAATGACTACTTGGCTAATGGCCTAAGGTTTTACGAACCCAGTTTGGTTTTTCAGCCCGATTTTACGGCGTATTCCCTCTTTGGGGACCATAGGATTTTCAAGCAAAATATAGATGGCAGCCTGGAGACTTTCGAAGGCAAGAGTGAATATCTAGATGAATCTCTCCCCTATTTCCCTGTAGATGGAGAGCGCTTTGAAACACAAAAATACCTCACGGCCTCATCCCACTATGAAACATTACTCTATGATGAATTCCAAAAAGTGTACTACCGCTTTGCCTTTCCCACTTTGCCCATTGAAAAGGAAGAAGAATTACTAGCTCTCCGGGAAAATCCGAGGCCTTTTGTCATTCAGGTGTTTGACCAAGAATTGAAAATGATCACCGAAAGCTATTTCGAAGGCGGGATCTATTTCCCAAACAATTCCTTTATCACCGAAAAAGGACTTTACCTCTCCACCAACAATCCCGAAAACCCGGAGGTAGAGGAAGATGCATTTCGCTTTGAGTTGATTGTATTGGTGGATTAAACCTAGCGATCTAATTCCCGGGCGGCTCTTATGGATAAAAGTTGAATTTGCTTTTTCCGAGGTTGATATCGATAGACTACTACGGAATATTTATTGATTGGTCCTCGATACAGATTTTTCTTAATGGAACTTTTGGGTAGTAATTCAGGATGGACTTTAATCATTTCAAAAAATCTAAATGCATCATTTAGAAACCTTTTCTTTTCCTTAACTGAAAAATGGGTTTCCAAATAATTGATAATCCTTTTAAAACCCTTTATGGCTTGCGGAGTCCATAAGATTTCTAAGTCCATTATTGATACTTGCTCATGACATCTTTATGTTTGGTTAGGTCACCTGCATCGGCTTGATTCATTCCAGTTTCAATCTCCTTCCGCTCTTCCTTAGAAAGATTTTCCCACCAATCTTGTCCAGAATTCTCCTTTAAGGCAATCAATTCTTTCAAAACACCAACATCTTCAAGCCCTGCCAGCCATTCGATCAATTTTATTTTTTCCAATGCGATATCCATAATGAAGATAATTATGAATCAAATTAACCATAATTGAACACAGATTCAAGCACCTATTCGTTCATTCAAGTTGAGAAAGAGAATTTTCGGCTCATTTTCAATCAATCTCATAAAAATACGACTCATATCACGTCTAAAATGAGCCGCATTTCTAAACTTTTTGAGCCGAATCCCAGTATTTCCACTGTATTTCACCCTCCGAAGGAGGCCCTATTTCTATTGTATTTCCATCGTATTTCCACAGTATTTTCCCGTACTTTTGCCCCATGAATTACCTTTCGGTCGAAAACCTCAGCAAAGCCTTCGGCGAGCGCAAGCTTTTTTCCAATATTTCTTTTGGCATCTCTCAGGGACAAAAAATCGCCCTCGTCGGCATCAATGGTGCAGGCAAATCCACTTTGATGAAAATAATCATGGGATTGGAAATCCCAGATAGCGGACAAGTGGCACTTAACAATGCCGTAAAAATCGCCTATGTGCATCAAAACCCGGTTTTTGACTCCAATCTGAGTATCTACCAAACCATTTTTGACCAAAGTAATTCGGAAGTGCTTCGAGTGATCGAGGACTATCACAAGGCTATGCTGGACTCTGAGCGAGGCATTGACAACTCAGATAAAATGGCTAAGCTTTTTGAGCAGATGGATGCACTTCAGGCTTGGGATTTTGAATATCAGGTGAAAGAAGTTTTGGGGAAATTAGGCCTCCATGATACTGATTTGCCGGTTGGAAATCTCTCCGGCGGACAGCGGAAGCGGGTAGCTTTGGCGAAAGCCATTCTCGAAAAACCGGATTTGCTCCTGCTCGATGAGCCTACTAACCACCTGGACTTGGAGACCATCGAATGGCTGGAAGACTACCTAGCCAAAGCGAACCTAGCCATCTTTATGGTGACTCACGACCGCTATTTTTTGGAAAAGGTTACCAACGAAATCCTCGAACTCGATCAAGGCAAAATTCATCGCTATCAAGGGAATTACGGCTATTTCCTGGACAAAAAAGCGGAACGCATGCAGATCGAGGACATCGAGATCGAAAAAGCCAAAAGTTTATACAAAAAGGAACTGGACTGGATCCGTCGACAACCCAAAGCACGTGGAACCAAAGCCAAGTATCGCGTGGATGCTTTCGAAGAAACCAAGGAAAAGGCCTTTACCAAGCGGGAAGAGCGGGATATTGAGTTGTCCGTATCCACCCAAAGATTGGGGAATAAAATCCTTGAAATCGATAAAATCAGCAAGTCTTATGGAGAGAAGAAACTGATTGAAGATTTCTCTTACATCTTCAAGAAAAAGGACCGCATCGGGATCGTAGGCCCCAATGGAGCAGGAAAAACCACCTTTCTGCAGATGATTACAGGCCTTATCGAACCCGATCAGGGGAAAGTTACTCAAGGGCAAACCACCTTATTTGGCTACTACAGACAGGAAGAAGATCGCTTTGATGAGGAAAAACGACTCATTGACGTAGTGAAGGAAGTGGCTGAAGTAGTCACTCTCAACAAGGGGCAGACCATCACCGTCGGACAGTTTTTGAATCAATTTGGCTTTCCCCCTAAGCAGCAGTTTACCCCTATCGGGAAAATGAGCGGAGGAGAGCGCCGAAGATTGCAATTGCTGATGGTACTGATCAAGAATCCCAACTTCCTGATACTAGATGAGCCAACCAATGATCTAGACCTGATGACCTTGAATATTCTGGAGGAGTTTCTTGATACATTTCCGGGCTGTCTGATCATTGTTTCACACGATCGGTACTTTATGGACAGATTGGTGGAGCACCTCTTTGTATTTGAGGGAGAAGGGGTGATTCGAGATTTTCCGGGGAATTATACGGATTACAGGGAGTATCTAGAATCAAATAGCAAGACGTCAGAAGCTAGAAGCGAGAGACAAGAGACAAGGGTAGAAAATAAGCTTGATGACTCTGTTAAATCTGACACAAAAGTCAAGGCAAGCTTTAAGCAAAAGCAGGAGTTTAAGAAGACCAACGAGCAGATTGCTAAACTGGAGGGGGAGAAAGAAAAAATAACCCACCAAATCGCCGCTGGAATTGAAGAGCATGAGGAGCTTTTGAAGCTTTCGAATCGGATCGCTGAAATTGACTCCCAACTGGAGGAACTCGAAATGAGTTGGTTGGAATTGAGTGAGTTGGAGGGGATTGAAGACTAAAGTCTTGAAATATGGTGGAAATACAATTGAAATATACCTTCCTGCGGTCGGTGAAATACTTTGGAAACAAATAGGCTTTCAGTAGGCGAGCGAGGCTATTTCAACTCCCGAAGGGAATCAATTTCATCTGTTTATTATTTATTTTCAATGGTCATCCCGATAGCTATCGGGAGGAATCTCGCATATTGAAAAACTTCACTATGTATTGAATTTCGTCATGCCTGTCAGCAGCCGGGCTCGATTTCATGAAATGTATTTCTACTATATTTCATATTTTCCCCTTCAAAAAATCCTGCCTCAAATCTTCCGGAAATTTTTCAATAGCATAGCGTAAGGCTGTTCGAGGCAGGGATTGGAAGTGCTTTTTCAAGAATCCCATTTCCACATCAAAATCCTGGTTTCCGATCTCCCGAAGCATCCAACCCACCGCTTTATGCATCAAGTCGTGGGGATGATTTTTAAGTTGCTCCACCAAAACCAAAGCATCCTTGAAATCTCCTCTTTTGATCCAGTGATAAGAACTAATCATCGCCACCCGCTGCCTCCACAGATGATCTGAGTTTGCTAATTCATAAAACAGATTTTTTTCTCTTTTGAGATAGTATGCTCCCAAAATATGATGGCAACTCGTATCTACCAGATCCCAGTTGTTCACATAGTCCAAATGAGCTAAGTAAAAGTCCACCAATTTTTTCCTTTCCTCCTCAGCCTTGCATTTTTCATAGCGGTATACCATCGCCAAAAGCCCGGTCAGTCTCATTTCGTGATAAGGGTTTTTGACCAATTCGGATAATTCTTCCAGACTAATTTCTTTGAAAAACTGCTTGGCTATCTTTCGCTGATCAGGGACTTTTACTCCCAAAAACAGATCACCTTCTCCATATCCTCCCGGAAAAGCCCTGAAAAACTTGGGAAAAAATGCGGCTTTCTCGGGAATTGACTTTTCTCGTAGGGCAAGTTCGATCTGTTCGGTCAACTGACTCATACTTCAATTTATCGTATTTTTCCAAAAAGAAACAATAGCAACATAAATATCTCCTATTCGGATCATTATGTATATTTGGACTATGCCCTTTCGATATTTTTACTCGATTATTATAGGATTGGCCTTATTAAACACTTTTGCTTTCGGTTTTCAGAAGCAGGCAAACACCCCAACCACGGAGCAGATAGAAAACTGGGCTCATTTGATCCAAGAAGATGACACCCCCGATAGTGTAAAAACCCAGCTCTATCTTCAATTGATCAATTTCTATGAAAGCTCAGAGGAGTATGAGAATATGGCAAGGCAAGCCATTGATTTCTTTCACTATCCTACCTTCTTGGATAGTTCCAATTGGGTCAAAAAATCATTCCTCGAGAAAGCGCTCTCCTACCGGAATCAAATCGAGGACTCGCTATTGCTCGGAAATCTTGAGCTAAAAATTGCAGGTGCTTGGTTTAATCTCCAGGAATTTGACTCAGCTATTTCTCATTACACCCGTGCTTTGGAGCATTTGGATGAAAATGATTCCCTTTACATCGCCGACACCTACTTTTTCAGAGGACAAGCAGAGGACTATAAAGGCAATATGCTTGAAGCAATGCAGGACTATCAGATTGCAAGAGACATTTATGAATCCCAAGGAGATGAAGATTTTGCCAATTACGCCAAAGGCGGTATGGCTATCCTTTTCAGTAAATATGGTATCTACGAACCTGCACAGGATATCAGGGAGGAATTGGTTGAATTTTATAAAACCCGAGAAATCGAAGGCGACCTAGGGGTACAGCTCTATAATATGGCTGAGACCTATCGGAAAATGGGGAAACAGAATCTTCAGCTTCAAAAACTCCAAGAACTGGAGGCCCTCATTCCATTTGAGCCGGAGGATTTTTATTTGGAGGCTCTGACTTATTTTTCACTTTCTAGACACTTTGGTGAGAAAAACGATATAGAGTATCAAACACAATATTTCCGAAAAGGTGAAGAAGTTAAAGATAAAGTTCCTCAAAACTGGAATGAAAATGGGGCTTATTTAATCACAAAAGGCCTTCTTGAAATAAAGTTGGGAAACCTAGTTGAGGGCAAAGCAATTGCTCAGCAACTACTCGATCTATCAGCCACCAAGGAAAATATGGATCACCGAATAGGGGCTTTGGAGCTTTTGGAAGAAGCTTATGAAAAATCAGGTCAAACTGATGAGGCGCTCAATGCTCTCCGCCAGCTTACAAGTTATAAGGACTCTATTTTTGAAGCGAATCAGGCAACATCTTTTGCTTACTATCAGACACTCTACGAGACAGAGAAAAAGGAAAGAGAAATCCTTCGGAAAAATCTTGAGCTCGAGGATTTACAAACTGAATCCAGATTTCGCATTCAAGTATTCCTGGGGATCATTTTAGTTCTAATCGTTGGGGGTATTATCTTTTTCCTATCCTTAAATCTGAAAAACACCCGAAAGGCAAAGAAGCTTCAGGAGGAATTTTCGCAAGAACTACTTAAAATTCAAGAAGAGGAACGAAAGCGAATATCAAAAGACTTACACGATGGCTTAGGGCAAAGCCTTCTCCTCATCAAAAACAAAGTTGCTCTCAATCAACCGGAAAATGCAGGCGAAATGCTCGATACCGCAATCAGCGAATTGCGATCCATCGCCAGGTCACTTCATCCCATGCAATTGGAAAAACTGGGATTAGCTCAGGCATTGACTCAGCTGCTGGATCAAATAGATTCGGAGACAGATATTTTCGTATCCCATGAAATAGCACCCTTGTCCAAAACATTGGATAAAAATGTGGAGTTGCAATTATACCGAATCGCGCAGGAAAGTATCAATAACATTCTGAAGCATTCGGAGGCTAAAGCCATGCGGGTGATTCTCGAAACACGAGAAGACCAGATCGAGTTAAGCATTGAGGATAATGGAAAAGGGTTTGATTTTTCGGAGAAATACCAAGATTTTCATAGCCTAGGTCTTAAAACCCTCAAAGAACGTACGGCGTCTATTAAAGGGAGCATGAAGGTAAATAGTGAAAAGGGAAAGGGGACCAAGCTAAGTTTTTTAATCAATGCATAAACAGCGCCATCAAGTAATCATTGCAGACGATCATCCAATACTTCTGAAGGGACTTCACGAATTTTTGGCAGACCTTGGACTGGAAGTGATTGGGGCCTTCCATAATGGTAAAGATGCTTTAGATGCCATTCAAGATAGCCAACCTCCACTTGCTATTCTCGACTTGGAAATGCCCGAAATGACTGGTTTGGAGGTAGCCGCAGATTGCAAAAAATTAGGCTTAAAAACCCGAGTAATTCTATTGACCCTGCACAAAGAATTGAAATTTTATCAGCAAGCCAAGGAACTCAACATCAGTGGGTATATCCTTAAGGAATTTGCTCTAAATGATCTTCGAAAAGCGGTTGACACCGTGCTATCTGGAGGGGAGTTTTTCAGTGAAAAACTTTTTGAAGGTCTTAAAAAGGAAGATTGTCTTTCTGACCATTCTTTAACACCCTCTGAACTCAAAATTCTCCGCTTGATCGCAGATGGTCATTCGACCAAAGAAATTGCTGAGCAGCTTTTTATCTCCGAGCGAACAGTCGACAAACATCGCTCAAATATTATTTCCAAGCTTAATCTGGAGAAAAAGCACAACTCCCTATTGATCTGGGCTCAAAACAACAAGGAAAGCTTGTACTAAGGACAGGGCTTAAAGCTCAATTTTTAAAGCAGTTTTCTGACTCTCAAAAGCAGTTTCTACGCTATAAGACCAAAAATAGGTATTTCTACGTATTGTCTTCTACTAGGCGATTTCCTAGGTTTGAATGTAATTAATCACTTTTAAGCTATGAAAATTTCAAGTCAACTTGGAAATTTTAAGATAATTCAAACTATCAAGGATAGAGACGAATTATTGATTTTGGGCAGTTGGGCAGACTTGGTCAAACTCTTTGATAGCAAGCGGACCTTTCGAGTAAATGAGAATCAAAACTTGTTTGGAATAAACGTTTGCAAGCAAGAGTGTGCCGAGTTTTTGACTAGAATCTTACAAGACATTGATTACCACGAATGGGAGGACTTTCAATTGGAAAAATCCAACCTCTCTCGTAGGTATCTCGCGTAAGGGTGATCACTTTTTAAGCAACGAATAATTCTAAGGCTGCGTGGATCAACGTATCCACGGTTTTTGCAGCGTTTTTATCAAATTCATTTTTGGGACGATTGGCTACGATAGCATTCAGGCTTAGTACCTCATGGCCCAGCAATTTACCCATAGCATAATAGCCAGCCGTTTCCATTTCAAAATTGGTTAAGCGCTTACCCTTTGATTCGATAGATGACAACCTTGAAATCATATCCTCAAATCGAGGTTTCAATCGAACTTCCCTTCCCTGCGGAGCATAAAATCCGGGACAAGTCAGCGTGATACCTCTTAGAAATCGTTCATCGAGCCTACTTAGCAAGGCTGATGAAGCCGATGTCTGATAAGGCAAAAAACCAAGACCCAACTCTTTTCTAATCAGCTCTGCTATGTACTGATCTTCGGATAAAGATGGGTAAAACTGCATCAGGGTATCCATTCCAATCCCTACTTCGGAGGCGAGAAGACTTCCTACCGGGATATCCGCCTGCATACTTCCTGAAGTCCCCAAACGAATGATTTTAAGTGCCTTTTTTTGATCATTCACCGTTCGATGCTCCAGGTCCACATTGACTAAAGCGTCCAATTCTGTCATGAGGATTTCAATATTATCTGTACCCATTCCCGTACTCATGACAGTCAGCCGCTGCCCCCTGAGATAACCCGTATGCGTCACAAATTCACGCTTTTGCTTTTTGATTTCTATCCGGTCAAAATACTGAGAAACCTGAGCTACCCGATCCGGATCTCCAACCGTAAAAACAAGTGAAGCCAGGTCTTCTGGCTTCAAATGCAAATGATAAATACTTCCATCCGGATTGATAATCAACTCAGATGCAGGAATCCTGTGTTTCTCCATGTAGTTTTAAGATCTGATCCTTATTTGGCTTTCGGTGAAGTCCTTTATAAGGATTGTAACCGTTGGTATTTTTTTGATAGTATCCTGTCCCATCATAGGGACGCTTCTCGGGATGCTCTTTGCACTCGGGGGAGCAAGCACCTTCTAATTCCCACCCGCATGATTCACAGATAGGCACATGGATATTGCAGACCGAGTTGGCACAATTGACCATGCGGTCGGAGGGAGTACCACAGACATGACACTTGGATACGATGGTCGGATTCACTTTGTTGACATCTACAGCGATCCGATTGTCAAAGACATAGCATTTGCCTTCGAAATCCTCTCCGCCCGCTTCCATTCCGTATTTGATAATGCCACCATGAAGCTGGTAGACATCTTCAAAACCCTGCTCCAAAAGAAATGCGGATGCCTTTTCACACTTGATTCCTCCTGTGCAATAGGTCAAGACTTTCTTGTTCTTCAAATGCTCCAGTTCCTTCACTTTTTCTGGGAAATCCCGGAAATTGTCAATATCCAAAGTGAGCGCATTCTTGAAGTGCCCTAGCTCATGCTCGTAGTTTGAGCGGACATCCAAAATGACCACATCTTCCTGGTCTTTGAGCTTTTTAAACTCTTCCGGCTCCAAATGCTTACCGGTGCGGACATTTGGATCCAAATGCCTGAGGGAAGAGTGTACAATCTCCGGCTTATACCTGACGTGAATTTTAGTAAAGGCATGCTTGTCATGACTGTCAATCTTGAACTCTGTCTTGGCAAATCGAGTATCGGCATGGACATAGGCCATGTACTTTTCACAATCCTTTTTCAGTCCAGAGACCGTTCCGTTCAATCCCTCATCTGAAATGATGATTCGACCCCGGATATTGTTTTCCACGCAAAATAGGTGGTGCTGCTCCCTGTACTCTTCGGGATTTTCGATTTTTGCATAGCAATAGTACAGGAGGATTTGGTAGTCTTTGTTTTGTTCCATAACTCAGGCCCTGTTTCGGCAGGGTGTTGAAGGATTTATGATTTACGATTTAAAGAAGTACGAAATTTGTATCAATTGAATGTTGATTTATTTCACTTTGGCCGCCGGATTTCCAAAGACCGTTTCATTCGCTCCCACCGAGCTGATGACCACCGAACCGGCTCCGATTCGGGCATTCTTTCCAATAGTCACTCCAGATACGATTGTTGCGCCAGAACCGATAAAGGCACCTTCTTCGATCGTCACCTCCGAATTGATAATGCTTCCTGCACCAATCTGCACATAGTCTGCCACTTTCACATGATGATCTATGATCGCTCCGGTGTGCAAAATACAATGCTGACCAATTTCGGTACCTGTACCGAGAGTAACCCGAGCATTGATGAAATTGCCATGGCCAATCGCCGCATCACTGGAAATAAATGCTGTGCTATGAATCGCATTGACCGGCTGTACCTTACGCCGCTCATTCAAAAGCTCCACAATAAACTTCCGATACTTGGCATCATCGACTGCTACAAAGGCTTCTGTCTTCTTTCCAATCAGTTTTAGAAATCCATCATCTTCCGGATGGCCCAAGACAGGCACCGTATTGATTTCAGAGCCATGCAACTTTTCGTCCTCCTCGAGAAAGCCATAGACCACAGCTTCATTGCTATTGAAAATCTCCAAAGCTGGCTGGGCTATTCCTTTTGCTCCAAATATTATGATTGGTTTATCCATTTTTCTTGATTTTGGATTGCAAAAGTACGGCAATTCAACACCATCGCCAAAAAATCAACCTTTTGTCGACTTAATCAAACTTTGGGCGATTTTGCATTGCAAGCATTTCTTAGGAGAACAATAGGTCCGGAATAGCCCTATCATCCCTTGGGAATCGAAGGCATTGGCCGCTTTCCAGTCGGATGACTCAAACTTTCGAATAATAAAATTCCGCTCAGCAGGTATCTCTTGAAGGAGATCAAAGCATCGCTCCTGCCAATCTGGATTTTGGAAATAGCGACCGTAAGCAAACCACAGCGGCATAACAAAATTAATGATAAGCAGCTGCAAAACTGTACCAGAGATGCCTCTAGAGGCCATTTTTTCGGAAGACTTCCCAAAAGAGTAATGATATAACCAATAGTCTGAAGGCTGGACTTGCAATAGCTTTTTGAAGGAAGCAAAGTCCCGGGAATCTTCCATCACCGCCTGAAGTAAATTGGGAGCTTTAGCCAAAATTGCAGCAAGTTGGGCGATCCTTAGAGTTGGAAAATTACTGGGGCGAACTCCCATAAAATTCCAGTGCTGACGAAGGAGCTGATCCTGCCAGCCAAACTTTTTCTGATAAAAATCATACTCCCGAATCAGGTGCTGCACGTAGGGTTCTTCCGTTTTGTCGGGCAGAAGCCCCGCCAAACCAAAAAGCATCGCTTCCACCGCAGATAATTGATTTCGATGCTTTTGCAGGATTTTATAAGGTAGCAGGCTAGCTAAATCCAGCATCGGACTAGCATTGGTCTTGAAACCAAAACACTGAAACAGCCAACGATAAGCCGTCTCTTCCCAATCGCCCTTGGTCTGATCCAGAATCTGAAGAATCTGCTCTGATTTTTGATGCAAGCGTTCTACTAGAGCCTTTTCCAGAGCTGAAAATCGGATGATTTCGGGCACCTGAGACAAAGCGTGACCACAAGGCAGGTCTTGCTCATAATGGAGAAGCTGCTCGTAATTCCGCCAAATTTCCAGAAAAATCCTCCCCTCCAATTCCAAGGTAGGAATACGAGTTCCATCTTTTCGCAGAGCGGATTTATCATCTTTCCAGACCACATGGAGGATGACCGAATTGTAGGCCGAATCTCCATCATGTGCGTGCTGCTTCCACTCAGAAGCCAAGCGATGCACCTCCACATGGCCATGAAATGTCACTCCGTCTAAAACTATCGTCGCATCTCTGAAATCCGGACCTTCGCCTAGATTATGAATACCTACATTCAGGATTTGGACCGATTGTCCATCTGTGGTTTGGAGGCCTTTCCGATCAAAGTATTGATACTTCCAGACGAGTTGTAAAAAGTCTTCTTTAAAATTCATAAGTCTGAATATTAAAAGCTTATGGAAATTAAAAAATTCAAACTAAAGACGCAAATAGCAGCTTTAAAAAACCATCCAACTCCGCTTTGTGGCCTGCCATTTTCGAAGGAAAGTCTGCACTCACAGCCAATCAAAAAGAAGAGAATTAGAAACTAATTTATCTAGTTCGGCCCTTCAAAAACGTGAGTAATGACACTCCCGTTGGTTGGCAAGGAGTTTTTAGAATCGCCTTGCTTACAGATACTGCTCTAACAAACTCTTCATTTCTACCTGAAGCTTTTCTGCTTCCCTTTGTGCTGCCTTCGCAAAGTCTTTTTCTCCCGAAGCGTAAATAATCCCCCGACTGGAATTGACCAAAAGCCCACAAGTGGAATTCATTCCGTATTTGGCAACCTCGGAGAGGCTTCCACCTTGAGCACCTACGCCAGGCACGAGGAAGAAATGCTCAGGGGCGGATTTTCGCACTTCGCCGATCAGTTCTCCCCGAGTTGCCCCAACCACATACATGAGGTTTTCCGGGCTTCCCCATTCTTGACTTTTAGCTAAAACCGATTTATAAAGGGGTTGACCAGATTCGTCCTGAATTAATTGAAAATCGGATGAACCCGCATTCGAAGTCAGGGCGAGAAGAATCACCCATTTATTTTCAAACTCCAAAAAGGGAGAAACCGAGTCTTTTCCCATGTAGGGTGCCACGGTAATCGAATCAAAATCCATAGTCTCAAAAAAAGCCTTGGCATAGAGTTTTGACGTATTCCCGATATCCCCACGCTTGGCGTCAGCAATGGTAAAAATATCATCTGGGATCAGTTCTTCTACCCTGGCTAGCGTCTCCCAACCCTTAGCTCCTAGCGCTTCAAAGAAGGCAATATTAGGCTTGTAAGCCACCGCAAAATCGGCTGTCTCCTCGATAATGGCTTTGCAAAAGCTAAAAATCGGATCCGGCTCAGCAAGTAAATGCCGGGGAATTTTCTCCAAATCCGGATCAAGACCTACACATAGAAAGGAAGATTTTTGCTGAATTTGGGCAAATAGTTCGGATCGGGTCATGGGGATTTTTTAGGATTCTGACAAAAGTAAGGAATCCGAGCGAGTTCGAAAACCCCCGAAAAATACCCACTTTTGGGTATCGCCTTTTAAAAAAACAGTTTTTATTGAACTAATTTTTCAAAAATAACTACATTGAATGTTCTTGAGATTTAAAAACCAAACAAAATGAAAGTCTACCTAAATATTATAGTATTATTTTTTTCAATTTCCTTTCATTCTATTGGTCAAATTCCGGGATACCGAGAAGATACTGCTTTTCCTACCTTTGACCTGAATTTCCTAATTATTAAATCCACCCAAGATTCGAATAAGGAATTTAGATTTCTTAAATCTGATATGGCTGACTTCTTAGAAAAGTTTCCGAACCCTGATAGAAACGAGGATTATTACTACGAAATGCAGGAGGTAATGACTCGACTGATTTCTTACGATGTTTCTGAGCTTTACTTTCTCGAAGGTAAACTAATTGATTTCAGATTTCAAGATTCTAAATTCTCAATTGGAAATGGTGAAAGTTTCATCAAAGTTGGGGACCATTATTCAGAGGTCGAAAAAATATATCCTAGCTACAAAAACCAATTTGACACTTTAAAACGAGAAAATATCGGGAGGATATTCATTATTCTTTCAAATAAGAAAATAGTTTTAGACGATGGCTTGGGTGTATTTTTCGATTTGGCAACCGGAAAAATAACCAGCATACAATTTTAGTTCAATTTGGTTTTATGGAAAAAGCTTCTGTTGATTTATTCGGATTTTCCTCTATCCAAGATACCATAATTCGCATTCTGAAAATAATCAAGATTTCAGGAGAGAATCAATAATTTATATTCTTAGTTTATAGATAATTCACTCTTAATTCACAATGAAATTTAAATCACTTAGCCTCTTTCCAGTTTTCGTATTGGCTGCTATTAATCTTTCGTGTCAAACAGATAAATCCAAGGAAAGCGAGGGTGCCGAATCAGAAAAATTACAAATAAGACTTGACAAAACGATTTCATTAGATATTTCCGGTGGGTTCCCTAAGCTTCAGGGAAACCCTATTTTCTTTTCTGATCAGAATGGTTCGTATTTTTATATTCAGACCAATGGTGGAATAGGCACATTTGATCTTAGCAAGGGAGGATTACCTGTTGCCAATCTTAAATTAGAGAAAATAGAAGATTTCAGAGGAGATAGAACCACTGGTCAGAACAGCTTTATACCTTACGAGAAAAACAGCTTTCTCTATTTTGACAAAAAATCCAGAGAAATTTCAATTTTCGAAGAGGGAAAATTTACCAAGAGCCAAAAATTAGCTCGTATTTCAACCGAAAGCCCAAACCCACTTATTGGTGTTCTTCGGTTTGCTTTGAAAACAGACAAAATCGTATCCGCACTCAATATGCTGGAATTATATGGAAAGCCCCCCTTCGAATATTCTAATTCCGAAAATACAATTGGTATCTATTCAGAAAATCTCGATGAATTCAAATCAGGACTTCCTTTACCCGAAGAATATTTGGAAAAGAAAGTCAATGCTTATGACTTGTTGATTTCAATGGACTTTGACGCAAAAGAAGGTGAATACATCCTGAATTTTCCAATTTTGGATGACTTAATCATAACAAAAGATTTTGAAAATTACCGGAGATTAAATGCTGCACCAAAAGAGAGCTTTGTAAGCTTAGCCAACCGATCTGGGATAAACTTTGGAGAATGGAAAAAGGAATACTACACAGAAAACAGTTTCTTTACAGTTTATTACGACCCTTTTCGGGATCTTTATATTCGTCATTATCGGGAAGCATTATCTGAGGGTGATTATGAGTCTTTGGCTGCAAACTCCTATAAAATGTTTGATCCAAAGAATAAAAACTTTCTTTTGTTTCTAGACAAGGATGGGCAGCATCTGCATACAATGGACGTTTCGGAATACAATCATTTGTATATTCATTTTGGAAAAGAAGGAATGTATATCTTAAATGATACTGAATTAGAAAATGAAGATTCCCTAACATTCAGTCTTTTTACGATTGAAAAGATTTAGCAAGTTCTTTTTGTCAAGTCTTTGATTTCACTTTTTTCAAAAATTCAGACAACCCTACAGCAAAAGTTCCCTCTGAAATAGGAAACTCTTCTTGGCCTGCATAGATAAAATACCTATGGGTAGCCTTAATATCCGCAGCTCCTGTAGAAAAGCCTTTGGATAATTTTGGACTTAGCGTCCGTTTGATTTCAATAGCCCAAAGTTCACTACCTAGCTGAATGATCAAGTCCAACTCCGCTCCTGCTGATGTACGATAGAACCCATAGTCCGCATTTTTTGGCAAAACGGATAGAATATTCTCAATCACAAAACCCTCCCAACTAAAACCCAATACCGGATGGCCGAGCAGGCTATCAAAGTTATTGATTTGAAGAAGTGTATGGGTAATGCCTGAATCCCGTATATACACTTTTGGAGTTTTCACCAAGCGCTTTCGCACATTTGCAGTCCAAGGACGCAAGGACCTGACTAATAGTAGATCTTCCAAAAGCTCCACATAGGACTTGACCGTGGGGGAACTGAGATCAAGACTTGCCCCAAACTTAGAGAAGTTGATCAGCTGTCCCTGCTCATGTGCGAGCATGGTCCACAACCTTCTCAGGCGATTGGTAGGTACAAACTGGGCAATTTGAGGAATATCTCTTTCCAGATAAGTAGTGATGAAATTTTGTCTCCAAGTCATACTGGACTTGTCCGAACTCGCCAAAAACGAGTCAGGAAACCCTCCCCGAAGCCAGAGCTTTTCTAAATTATCTTCATCACTTCCCACTTCTAAGATGGAGAAGCCAGCTAACTCTTCATATGCTATTCGTCCTGCCAGGCTCTCAGATGATTGTCGAATCAGCTCGAGAGAAGCCGATCCTAGAATCAGGAATTGGCAAGAGCGCAAGCCATCTTTCCTATTTCGATCAATAACTCCCCTCAAAACTTGGAATAGATCCGGCATACGCTGGATTTCATCTAGGATGATGAGTTTGCCATCGTTCAACTCAAAGTATTGCTCTGGTTCTGCCAGTTTGGCTCGGTCACTTGGACTTTCCAGGTCAAGGTAAATGGACTCCTGATCAAAGTTTTCAGCCAAAGCTTGTGCAAGCGTAGTCTTTCCCACTTGCCGCGATCCTAAGATGGCAATGGCTGGGAAATCCGGCATTAATTCTTCGAGTCTTTTGTAAAGCAATCGTTTAATCATCCTTGCAAATTTAAAATCATATTTTAAATTTGCAAGGTAAAAAAATTAAAAATGGTTGATTTTCAATTATTTATAACTTTTTCCCAAATCCACTTTCACGAATGCTCCGATCAAAGAAACTCCCGCTGTAATCAGAAAAAAGATCAGACTGAAAGCTACTGCTGCAGCCTCTTCGATTCCTGCATACTGATGAGCATAGACAAAAACCAATTCACGGGCTCCTACACCCCCAATCGTCAGCGGAAGAACCGCCACGATGGAAGAGAGCAAAAAGACCAATTGGTACGCCAGAACCTTCTCATCGATTCCTAAGGCCATCAAGATAAACCAAGCACAGATCAATTGAGCAATCTGTCCTGCAAAAGACCAGGCATTGGCTGACCAAAAAGAGGGAAGAAAATCTTTAAAAAGAAGCTTTTGGACTAGCCAAAAAGCAGGAATAGTCAGTATCAAGCCTCCAATCATCAAAGCGTTCCAAATTGAACTTTCCAAAAAATCCAGCTCTGCGTCCACCATCAAAAACAATCCAAACAATAAAAAAACGATCGCTACCAATCCTCCCAAACGATCCAAGAGCGCAGCCTGAAGCAGTTTTTTGACAGGAGTTTTGAATTGTTTATTGAGCAGGTAAACCTTGTAGCCATCTCCCCCGATGCCTCCAGGTAGAAACAAATTGTAAAACATCCCGACCAGGTATAATCGGAAGTTTAACTTTTCCGAGAGGTACAAATCAATATTCTTGAAATACTGATTTAATCTAACCGCAGTAGCCACCTTACTCAATACAAAAAGGACAGTCGCCGGGATCAACCAAGGCCATTGAAGGGTTTGAATAATTCCTAAAAGCTGCCCAGTGTCAATCTTTCGAAAAACCAGATACAAAGCCAATCCGGTGAGGATGAGTTTGAGGAGTGTTTTCAGCTGGTTTTTATACTGATCCAAATGAACAGAATTGAGAATTGTTAATTGTTAATTGTTAATTGTTAATTGTTAATTGTTTTTTCTCTCCCACAAAAACCGACCGCACCGTGTAGGTCTTCTTATTCTGAGACTCAAAGTAGGTTCTCACAATGATCTCAGCAATGATCCCAGTCGTGATCAACTGAATTCCTCCCAAAATCAAAATAAAACCCAAAATCATGATCGGTCTGCCCCAGATATCCTCACCCAGTAGCTTTAACACCAAGAGATAAAAACTGATCATAGATCCCAACAAAAAGGACAAAAGACCTATTCCTCCGAAAAGATGAATCGGGCGTTGAAGGTATTTTTGGAAAAAGAGCATCAGAATCAGATCTGACAATACTTTGAAAGTCCGGCTCAATCCATACTTCGAAGTTCCGTGGATTCGTGGATGATGCTTGACGTCCATTTCCGTCATTCGAGCTCCCTGCTCCTTTGCCAGGACAGGAATGAAGCGGTGAAGCTCTCCATACAATCCCATATTCTGAGCGATCTCTGCCTTGTAAACCCGTAGTGTACACCCATAGTCACTCAGGTAAACCTTGGTAGAGTTTCGGATGATCCAGTTGGCGATTTTGGATGGAATCTTTCTTAGGACAAATCCGTCCTTGCGCTTGGCGCGAACGCCGGCCACTACATCCCAGTCCTCATCGATAGCTTTTTGAAGCATGCCGGGAATATCCGTCGGGTCATTCTGAAGATCCCCATCCATGGTGACAATGTACTCACCCTTGGCATGATCAATTCCTGCTGCCAAAGCCGTAGTTTGCCCAAAATTCCGGTTGAAGATGATGAGTTTCGTCCGCTCATTGGCATACTTTTTCACCTCGGAGACGGTCCCATCCGTAGAGCCATCCTCGACAAGGATCAATTCGTAATCCAAGTCTTGAAGTGCTCGGTAGCATTGGGCAAGGAGGGGTTGAATATTTTCTTCTTCGTTGTAGACCGTCACGACAACGGACAAAAGTGGCTGGCTCATGGGATAAAATTTGGTCAAAAATACTCCAAAAAGCCAGCCTTGACAAAAAAGCCTTATCCCAATTCCAAAACCCAAAGAAAATTCTGAAACTGCTACGTCTGAAAACTTATCTTTACGCATGCTTTTGTCCTCTTCCAGCGAGCTTAAAATCAACCCATGGATTCTGATGGCAGCCTATTGCTTGTTGATAGGTCCATTTGTCCTGAATTTTCACATGCATTATCCGGATGAGATTTATTACCGGGATGCTGCTATCAAGATGCTTCAAAATGGGGATTACCTCACCACCTACTTAGGAAGCGGAGAACTACGATTCAAAAAACCTATTCTAACATATTGGGCGGTTTTGGCAGGTTTTAAGTTGTTTGGTATTCATGAGTTTGGTTCAAGAATTTTCTTTTTACTGGCTGGTGCAGGGACAGTAGGACTCACTTTTTTACTCTCCAAAATCCTTTTCAAGGACAAAAAAATCGCCGGCCTCTCAGCGCTGATTATGACAGCAAACCCCGTATTGATCCTTTCTTCAGGGCGATCAATTCCCGATGTCTTGCTGGTTTTGACCATGACCTTGAGTGCTGTTGGCTTTGCAGGCTTGCTACGGGATGGGGAAAAAGCCCATTCAAAGTTTATTTGGGCGATGTATGTGGGATTGGCTTTAGCATTTGAAGTGAAAGGACTTCCAGCAGCAGCCTTGGGTGTCCTGGGGATTCTGGTATTGCTTCTGAACCCCTGGAAGCGGGTGTCGTGGAAAAAGCTCCTACACCTGCCAGCACTTATACTAAGCATAGCCATCGCGCTTTTTTGGTTTGTCGCCATGTGGAAAATCCACGGCCCCACCTATCTGGACAGTTTCTTGGAGGATCAGGTTGGGATCCGCGTAGCATCCCGCTTTCTCCTGATTTTACAAAATGGACTATTAGCCCTCCTGCTACTCCTGGTAATGTTTATTCCCTGGATACTGCTCATCATTCCCAACTTGAGGCAAACAATCAAAAAGACTTGGAAAGAAAACCCTCAGTTTTTCCTGTTTGCAATTGTGTGGGGCTTGGCGATTTTGGGAATGAGTGCTCTGACCAGTAAATTTTATGAGCGATACTTGCTTCCAGTAGCCCCAGTTTTGGCTGTTTGGATTGCCTGGATTGGCGTAGAAGGAGGATTATTTGAGCGCATCAAGTCCCTCAAAATTACCATTGCCTTATTCTTACTTTTGATCCTAATTCTGACTGGGTTCAGTCTTTGGATAAACTTCGGAGAGGCGGGTAATTTTTGGCTTCGGCTTCAAGCAGGGATTGGTGTTATTTTCTTGATTTATGCCATTTATACAGGCTTGAAAACCCCGGATAAGCTTCCGAAAATCATTTCTTACACCTTCCTAATGATTTTTTTCCTATTGAGCTCCATCACCTATCATATCTCGCTGCCGCATCAAGGAACTCAAGCAGCAAGCCTAATCCAAGCTGAAAATATTCGAGAGCCAATTGCTTTTTATGGAAATCTCCATGCCGGGAGCAAAATCCGCATGAGCCTAGGCCCGGATTATGAATTGATCGATCTACCTAAAAGCCAATGGCAGGCTGAAGCGACAAAGTATCCATTTATAATTTTGGAAGATCGCTGGCTTGAAGAGATGGATTTGACTGCATACGAGGTAAAAACCACCTCTCGGAATTGGGACTCCAAGGCTATCCCCAATCTACTTTCTCAGATCCACAGGGCTGAGTTTGAGGAATTGCTGGAAGCCAACAGTAAAAAGTATTATTTGCTTGAAAAAAAATAACCCCGGAGGGTTAATCCGGGGTTAGGGTCAAGTTTGTTTTTGGGTTTATTGCTTGGCCAAGACTACTTTTTCCTTGTACTTTTTGATCTGTCTTCTCAAGCCTTCCACCGCCTCATCGGCTGCCGCTTCGAAAGAGTCTGTTTGATGCTTTGCAAAAAACTGCTTGCCGGGAACATTTAGTTTAATTTCAACGATTTTATTTTCATTTTTTTCGTTTTTGTCCAATCTCATGAATACTTCCCCGTCAATAATCCGGTCGTAATAGGTGTCCAGTTTGTCAGCTTTTCTCTGGATAAAATCAATCAACTTCTGATCAGCATCGAAGTGAATAGAGTGCATTTGCAGTTTCATAGCATTTAGCATTTTAGGTTGAACAATTAATTAATTATGCTTTAGGATGTGCCTGTTCAAACACAGCCTTCAGTTTTTCCATGGAGTTGTGGGTGTAGACTTGGGTAGCCGCCAGATTGGCATGTCCCAATAGATCTTTCACCGCATTCAGATCTGCTCCCTTATTGAGCAGGTGTGTCGCAAATGTGTGTCTCAGCACGTGTGGACTGCGTTTGCTAGTCTGAGCAAAGCGATCAAGATACTGCCGAACCGTGCGATAGACCATCATGGGATAGCTTTGTTTACCTGAATTTGTTACGATAAAATAGGGATTTTGGCACAAATCCGGAAACCTTTCCTCAAATACTTTTCGGTAAGAAATAATATTCTGAATAAGGCCTTTAGAAAGCGGGATTACCCGTTCTTTCTTTCGTTTTCCGAGTACCCGAACTTGCATTTGCGGTAAATCCAAGTCAGACCATCGAAGTCCAATCAACTCAGATAATCTCACACCGGTCAAGTACAGAAATTCCAAAATCATTTTGTCACGCTGTCCTTCAAATCCAGGATCGTAAACATCCGATTCTAAAACGTCCTCAATACTGGATTCTTGTACAAATTCGGGGAGTTTTTTGGGGTTTTTAAGACTCTTTAACTTATAGGTGGGATCTTGACTGATGTGCTCCTGTCGAAGTAAAAATTTATAGAAAGAACGCAGGGTAGCTAATTTTCGATTGACTGAAGTGGTGCTTAATCCTTGCTCGACCAAGTCGATAATCCATGCCCGAATCTCCGAATGTTCTGCTAAACTCAAATCGGATTGCTCAAAGGACAGTGAAAGAAATTCCTGAAACTGAAGTAGATCCCGTTCATAGGCCTCCACCGTATGGGCACTGCTACGTTTTTCGTATTGGAGGTAACTGACAAAGGAGTCGATCATCTGGCCTAGAATTGAATTTTAAGATAGTAGAAAAAAAGGAGACTATCTTCTGACAAAAGTCACAAATCGAAAAAGCATGCTAGAAATAGAGAACCAAAAAAAACAGCTACCCATTGGATAGCTGTCTCTATTTTATGATAAGGAGTAACAATTATTTGTTTGCCTCCTCCTGCATCCGCTGTTTGTAAGCAGCTTTGATGACTTGATCTCTTCTTTTGACGGAAGGTTTCGTGAAAGCCTGACGGGCTCTAAGCTCGCGAACCGCACCGGTTTTGTCAAACTTCTTTTTGAAACGCTTTAGCGCTTTCTCGATGGATTCGTTTTCTTTTACGTTTACTATGATCATATGTGTACACCCCCTTTCGTGGTGCAAATGTAGGAAAATTATATCAAAATTAGAATATTAGAAGATTTAAATTGTGAATCCTCGGAAAGACGAAAAATACATCAAACGCACAGTGCTTAGACCAACAGAAAATTAATTCCTGAAATCCATTACCTGAGAGACTACATAGAGAAACCACTCAAACTAATTTTTTATCCCCCCAATCATTTTCGACCGAATATCATTTTATCCAAAGTTTTAACTGAATTATTTTGGACAACTAACGTCCCTTTCCCTACCTTTAAATCAAAGCTAGCTTTTTTAATTCTTTCTTTTCACTTCATAAACAACTAAGTTGATGAAGAAAACAATGATTTTAGCCCTAGCTGTACTTGGTATAGTTTTGGGTAGCTTTGCAGTGGTCCAGCCGGTGAAAGCTCAAGGTGGTCCATGCGGCCCTGTAATTCGAAGTGGGGATTGTCAAATCCAAGAGCGCGGAGAATGTATTTATCACGAGTGCCCAACCGGTAATTTTATCAGATGCTTTCCGGGAGGATGAAAAATCAAATCATTATTTACTTAAGCATTGCTATTCTTTTCATGATCTCATGCAAAAATGATCAAACAGAAAATAGCGTTTTCGAAAAAATTGAATTAGAATGGATTGACTCAATTTCAGTTGCTGAAAATAATGATTTCTTTAACGGAGCTTCTGATGCTCAATTAATTGGGGACAGTCTATTGGCTGTCTCCAGTTTTTTGACACCAGGTGTTTGGTTTTTGGATGCCTCCAATGGGGAGATTAAGTATAGAGTATCTGATTGTGATATAGTTGATATCCCTTTATACCCAGCAGGCTTCTTGATACAAGATTTTCCTGAACTGCACATTTTGGACCCAAAACAGAAATCCATTTTTGTATTTCATGTAATTGATCAAACTCTAGTAAGAAAGTTTCTCCTTTCTATTCCTGAGAACAAAATGATCAGAACTGTTGACTCATTTTTTTGGAAAAATGAAGACTTCTTCATGGTTGAACTATTTCCCTCATTATTAAATCACAACAAGGTGGGCTTCTATAAGGAGGTAGATGAACTTATCGGAATATTTGATCATAATGGTACTCTGGTTAATAGATTTCTTTTTTATCCTAAGAAACTTAAAAAACTGGACTACCCCATTACACCTTATCAAACTTTTACCCAAACTAAATCAAATTTAAATTCTTTAAAAATATCTTTTCCATCGGACAGATTCATCCTTGAATACAATTCCATAAACACTGGTAAGATCAATGAAATTCTGGAAATACCATCTCAAAGTGATTTTTTTGAATTCAACCCAGCTGGTTTAGAAAAAGAATTCAACCCAGAGTTTCAAAAATATTGGCAAGTCCCAAATCCTCATTTTTTCAAAAATATGGTTGAGAATGAAAAATTTTTAATTATTCAAACGATAATGAGAAATAACAATAATTTGAAGAATTATGAGGCAAAAAGTCATCTATTCGTTTACGATAAAAATAAGAAAAAGTGGTTTGAGTCCTCAAACCCCACAAATATCAATCGAATGGGATACCTAGCCGGAATCATAAATGAAGAGTTAATTTTTTTTGAAGGTAGTCAAAGAATATCAGAAGAAAAATACATCAAACGCGCAGTGCTTAGACCGGTAGTGGATTAAGGCATTTTTACCTTTTCCAAAGTTCCAAACTTTGGAAAAGATATCCACAAAAACAAAAAGTCCAACCCTTCCGAGTTGGACTTTTCTGTTTTTTATAGTTTTCGATTAGCCGATGACTTTTTCGGCCAGTACCACGATCACATTGTTTTTCACTTCCACCACTCCGCCGTCCACGATCATGGATTGCTTTCCTTCCGATGTGGTAAAGGAAACAGTCCCTTTGGCCAAAGCAGATACGATCGGAGCGTGACTATTCAATACCTGAAATGCACCCGATGCTCCGGGGAAGCTCGCTTCAGATACTTCTCCTTCGAAGACTTTCTTATCCGGTGTGACAATTTCTAATTGCATATCTTTTTCGTTTGATATAAACACGAAAAATAATCGGGGCAGATCTAAATTCTTACCGATTACTTTTCATCATTTGCAAATTATTATTTGGTCTCAGCAAGCATTTTCTCACCCTTAGCGATTGCATCTTCGATGCTACCTACCAAGTTGAAGGCTGCTTCTGGAAGATGATCTAATTCACCATCCATGATCATGTTGAAGCCTTTGATGGTGTCCTTGATATCAACCAATACACCTTTCAAGCCTGTAAACTGCTCAGCTACGTGGAATGGCTGAGAAAGAAAACGCTGAACTCGACGAGCTCTGTGTACGACTTGCTTATCTTCTTCAGAAAGTTCTTCCATACCCAAAATCGCGATGATATCCTGCAATTCTTTGTATCGCTGAAGGATTTCTTTTACACGCTGCGCACATCCGTAATGCTCCTCTCCCAAGATATCTGGGGAAAGAATTCGGGATGTAGAATCCAATGGATCCACCGCAGGGTAGATACCCAACTCGGCGATCTTTCTTGACAACACCGTGGTAGCATCCAGGTGAGCGAAAGTCGTCGCAGGAGCTGGGTCAGTCAAGTCATCCGCAGGTACGTAAACCGCCTGTACGGATGTAATGGAACCGTTCTTAGTAGAGGTAATTCTTTCCTGCATAGCGCCCATTTCAGTGGCCAAGGTAGGCTGATATCCTACCGCAGATGGCATACGTCCAAGAAGTGCGGACACCTCAGAACCTGCCTGAGTGAATCGGAAGATGTTGTCAATAAAGAATAGGATATCCTTACCCGCTCCATCACCTTCTCCATCACGATAATATTCTGCCAAGGTCAATCCAGTCAAGGCAACTCGAGCACGGGCCCCTGGAGGCTCGTTCATCTGACCGAATACGAAGGTTGCTTTAGAATCTTCCAGTTTCTTTAAGTCCACTTTGGAAAGATCCCATCCACCTTCTTCTTCTAGGCTATGTACAAAGTCTTCACCGTATGTCACGATACCAGACTCGATCATTTCTCTCAAAAGGTCATTTCCTTCACGGGTTCTTTCACCTACACCTGCAAATACAGATAGACCTGAGTATGCTTTTGCGATGTTATTGATCAATTCCTGAATCAATACCGTCTTACCTACACCGGCACCACCAAACAAACCAATCTTACCACCTTTAGCATAAGGCTCAATCAAGTCGATTACTTTGATGCCTGTATAAAGTACTTCGGTAGAAGTCGAAAGATCTTCAAATTTTGGTGCAGATCGGTGAATAGGAAGACGCTTGCCAGCAGGTACCTGAGGAAGACCGTCAATTGCTTCACCTACCACATTGAAAAGACGACCTTTGATCGCTTCCCCGGTAGGAACAGAGATAGGCTGACCCATATCTTTCACTTCCATGCCACGAACCATCCCTTCGGATGAATCCATCGCGATCGTTCTTACTCGGTCCTCACCTAGGTGCTGCTGAACCTCCATAACGACCACTTGGCCGTTCTCTTTGGTCACTTCCAGCGCGTCTAGGATGTTTGGTAGCTTACCGCCTTCGAAGGAAACGTCCACTACGGGGCCGATTACCTGCGTTATCTTTCCAATATTTGCCATTTGATTTGATGAAATGTAAAAAGGATGTGCTTTTTGAATTCGTGCGCAAAATTAATCAATAAAGACTAATACCAAAGGATATTTGGAAAATTAATCCTTTCAAATTCAAAGACATTTAAAGCCATCGACTTTCAAGCCCCAAATGAAATTTCCTTTTTTTTCGGACACCTTATTATATAAAGCATACCCATTGATTCACCTTCCCACTCTTAGCTTTAGCCAAGTCCATTAACTGCTAACTTCTACTTAAGAGAAATTAGATCCCCTTGCAGGACAGGTAAATACATAAATAATTTTTGCTTTTTGATAAGAATAATCTATCATTTTTTATTTGGATTGAATCTAATTAGCAATTACTTTTGGACCATTATTCAAATTCAATCTAAATAAATGAGAAAGCTTTTCGCTTCTTTAATCGTACTGCTTGGGGTCATTTCGTGCGACAGCCCTCAAAATTCAGCAGAGACCACGGAGACTACACTCCCAAAAATCGTCACGGCTGGTGGCACCATCAGTGAAATTGTGGTTGGATTGGGCCTAGGAGACCAAATCATCGCGACAGATCGCACTTCTACATTTCCCGCTTCTTTGCAGAGCCTTCCTAGTATTGGTTACCGAAACCAAATCAAAGCAGAGGGGATCCTTTCTTTGGGTCCCGATATGATTTTGGTGGAAGAGGGATACTTAAATGAAGAAGTCATAAGCCAAATTCAAAGCGTCTCTAAGATCAAATTGGAAGTCTTCCCAAAGACGCAGTCTAAAGAACAAACCATTGCCCTAATCCAACAGATCGCTGCATTTTTTGAGATGGAAGAGCAAGGACAGGCAATGATTGCCGAACTCGAAAAAGATCTCCAAAATCTGAATGATTTCCTTTCTAACTCACAGCCAAACGGTAAAGCCGCCTTTGTAATGGCTAGAGGACCTGAGTCTTTGTTCATCGCAGGTGATGGAAGTTTTTCTGAATCCATCTTCGGAATCGCTGGCGTGGAGCAAGTAGAAACAAATTTTGAAGATTTTGTGCCACTTACTCCCGAGGCTTTAATCAGCCTAAACCCTGATTATTTAGTCCTGTTCGAATCAGGACTTGAAAGCTTGGGCGGGAAGTCTGGTTTGACCAAAATACCCGGAATCACGGAAACGACCGCATTCCAAAAAGACCAAATTATCTCAATGGATGGACTTTACCTATCAGGATTCGGTCCTCGCATGGGAAAAGCAGCACTTGAACTCGCCAAGGCAACAAGAACGCAAGAATAGTGATCGCCGGAATCCCCATATCGAAGAATTCTTATCAGGCATTAGTGCTTTCCGTCCTGGGAATAGCATTGGTTTTAATCATGCTGCTATCCCTGTCGCTTGGTGCCTATGCCATTCCTTTCTCTTCGGTTTTGGCTATTTTGGGTGAGCAATTTGGATTGAGTTTGGAAGGAGTGGATCGAAGTGCAGCCAATGTTCTGCTGCAAATCAGACTTCCCCGAATCATCATCACGCTGTTAATAGGTGGTGGATTGGGCATAGCTGGTGCAGCTCTTCAGGGATTATTTAGAAACCCACTGGTAGAGCCTGGATTGATCGGGGTCAGCAGCGGAAGCGCGCTCTTTGCGGTAGTTTTCATTGTGTTGGTTCCCGGTTTAGTCAGCGGTTCACTAATCCAGAATCTGGGCATGCCATTATTTGCTTTCCTGGGCGGATTGACGCATGTGTGGGCTGTATATCAGTTGGCCAGAACTCAAGGAAGAACGGATACAGCCACCTTGATTTTAGCAGGTGTTGCCATCAATGCTTTGGCTGGAGCATTAATCGGTCTGACCTTGTTTTTTGCAGACGATTCTGCCTTGCGAAGTTTTACTTTCTGGAGTTTGGGAGACTTGGGAGCTTCCTCCTGGGGTAAGTTTCCGGTAGCCATAGCTCTCATCGGCATTCCTTCGATCATGCTGATGCTCGAATATAGAAATCTGAATGCGCTGTCGCTAGGCGAACGGGAAGCCTTTCACATGGGAATCTCCGTACAGCGGGTCAAAATAAAAACATTAATCCTATCCGCACTAATCGTGGGCGTGGGGGTATCCCTTGCGGGAATGATAGGCTTCGTCGGGCTAGTCGTGCCACATTTGATACGAATTGGATTTGGAGCTAATCACCGCTTGGTATTACCGGCCTCTTTTCTGCTGGGAGCAATTTTATTAAATGTAGCTGACCTTATGGCTAGAACCGTCGTGTCACCGGCAGAATTACCCATAGGAGTCTTGACAGCTCTTATCGGTGCTCCTTTCTTTATTTATCTGATTTTCAAACTCAACAAAATTAACTCCTAATGTTGCAAGCCGAGGACATTCACTTTTGTATCAGACAGCGGCCTATCGTCAAGAAGGCAAGCATATCCGTCAACCCAGGTGAGATTCTGGCTGTCTTAGGTCCAAATGGTGCCGGAAAATCTACGCTTTTCAAAATCCTTGCGGGAGAAATCTCCTGTACCCGAGGCCAAGTGGATTACAACGGCCAAAATCTAAAGGCACTCAAAACCCACCAATTGGCAAGTGTCCGTGCAGTGATGCCGCAGCATTCTACGGTAAGCTTCCCTTTCACCGCCAGAGAGGTGGTTGAATTAGGACTTCCCAAAGATTCTAAAAGAAACTCAGAGAGAAATATCCGTGAAGTGATGGAGCTGACAAAAGTGGTTCACTTGGAAGACAGACTCTATCAGCAGCTTTCCGGAGGAGAAAAACAGCGAGTACAACTAGCGAGGGTATTGATTCAGATTTGGGAGAAAAAGCCCTTCCCCCGCTACCTACTTTTGGACGAACCAACCTCGAGCTTGGACATTTCCCAGCAGCACATTGTCTTGGATATTCTTAAAAAACTAAAATCTCAAAATATCGGCGTATTGATCGTACTGCATGACCTGAATCTAGCAGCACATTACGCAGATCGAATTGCCATCGTGAAGGATGGGTTGATCGCAGGATTTGGCAAGGTGGAGGAAGTCTATTCAGAAACCCTCCTCTCCGAGGTTTTCGATCATCCGATCAGACTGGTCCGAGATCAGGAAACACAGCAAATCCTCGTAAGCAGTAATTCCAAATTTCATTCAGATCTAAAAATCTCAAAACAAGCACAAGCATGAATACCGCAATCGAAACTACCTCACTCAAGCAGGCCTGGACCAATCTAAAGGAACAAGAGCCAAAACTTCGAATTCGTGACGCTGCCAAAAAATTGGGCGTTTCAGAAGCTGAATTACTAGCAACAGGAATCGGTGAAAATGTGATCCGACTATCCGAGGACTTTGTGGAACAGCTTGAAAAATTTCCAAAGCTGGGTCGGGTAATGTCTTTGACACGAAATGAAGGCTGTGTTTTGGAGCATAAAGGGACTTTCCAAAAAATCGAGGTGCATCAGGCCGGACCTCAAAAAATCGCCACGGTGATCGGACCAATTGAGCAGCGGGTATTCTTTAGCGGATGGAAATTTGGCTTTGCGGTAGTTTCAGAAACTCCACGTGGCCCGATGTTTAGTCTTCAGTATTTTGACAAAGCTGGTGATGCCGTCATGAAGGTGTTTTTGCAGGAGGATTCTGATTTTGACTTCTCTGAAGAATTGGTCAAAGCACATACCCACGCTGATCAGTCCTCTGATTTGGCTACTGAGACATTCGAAAAAGCGGAGTACGTGAGTAAAGGGGACTTGGACTTTGAAAGCTTCTCTTCCGATTGGGAAAACATGAAAGACACCCATGATTTCTTCGGAATGCTTCGCAAATACAAATTGAACCGACTTAATGCGGTCGAGTGGATTGATGATCAGTGGGCTTATGAAGTGGGTCGGCTTTCTGTGAGAAGTGTATTGGAAACTGCCTCTGACATCAAGCTTCCTATCATGATTTTCGCAGGAAATAAGGGGAATATTCAGATTCACCAAGGCAAGGTGAAGACCATCAAACAATTAGGAGATTGGCTCAATGTCATGGATCCTGAATTTAATATGCACCTCAATGAATCCGTTGTGGACCGTGCCTTCGTAGTTCATAAAAATACGACTGAAGGATTGGTCTCTGCCTTAGAGCTTTTTGATACGGAAGGAGAAATGGTTGCTCAGTTCTTTGGATTGCGCAAACCTGGAATTCCTCAAAAGCCCGAATGGAAAGCAATTCTCGACAGTTTGAACTAAATCAAACAAGCGGAGTTGGACCTCCGCTTAAATTTTAAACCTATGTTTAGAATTAATCTAATTAAAATTACAGCTATTTTTCTTCTAATTCCCCAACTTGTATTTGGAGCTTATCAAGAAGGGGAAAAGATTATTTTGGATGAAAAGGGAAATCCTATTCCATTTGCCCTAGTCAAAGTCGATGGGCAAAAGCCTATGCAGGTGGATGAAAGTGGTCAGGTCATCTCCCCTTCTACAGGCGAACGGGTGATGATTTTTGCACTCGGCTATGAAACCCAGCAGCTTACTTGGGAAGAATGGCTGGCATCCGAAAAAATCATTCTTCATGAAAAATCCGGAAACCTCCAGGAGGTTGTGGTGGCAGCTACGCGAACTGAGCGAAGTGTGGAGGATCTTCCTATGCCGGTAACTGTCTTGAATACTGAGAAGATTCAGGAAACAGGCGGGATACGACTTTCGGAAATTTTGCAGGAGCAAACTGGCCTTCAAATCGCCTCAGACCATGGCGCAGGTTTGCAGATGCAAGGGCTTGACTCTGATTACATTTTAATTCTACTAGACGGCGAGCCATTGATTGGTCGTACAGCAGGCACCTTTGATCTGGACCGCATATCTGTCTCCAATATTGAGCGAATCGAGATTCTTCGCGGACCTTCCAGTGCGATTTATGGGAGTGAAGCCATGGCCGGGGTAGTGAATATCATTACCAAAAATAATTCGGGTCAGCCCAAAGCTGATATCGCTCTTCGTCATCGATCATTTAACAGCTGGAACCCATCCTTGGAACTAGGAACAGGAGGCGAAATGTGGGATGCCAATGTATTTTTGGATCACTTCCAAACGGATGGTTTTGACCTGACTCCAGAAACCATCGGACAAACGCAAAACCCTTACAAAGCAACCACTGCTCAGGTGAAAATCAATGGAAACCTGGCTCCAAAATGGGATTTGAGCCTATTTGCAAGAGGCTATTCAGAAACTTCAGATGGTCTGATGCAAACAGGTGGCGCAGCTAATCCTGAGCTTTTGGAAATGGACAATGCCCGCCGGGATATCAACCTCAACCCTACTCTTCGATTCAAGCCCAATGAAAAGTGGCTTTTTACACTCAGAGGGATGAGCTCATGGTTTAGTACAAACTCAAACACCCGATTTCAATCCAGCGGAGAAGTTTTCGATTTGCAGGATTTCCAGCAGTTTTATCATCGAACCGAACTTCAGACAGACTATCAAATCAAACCCAATCAGCTCTTGACACTAGGTTTGGGGCAGTTGATCGAGACGGTAGAAGCGACTCGTTACGATGATTTGAATCGTTTCGATGCAGGCTACTTTTTCCTTCAGCATCAGTGGGACCCAGGGCAGCGGGTGAATGTAGTCTCCGGTCTACGAGCCGACTTCCATAGCCAATATGGCAATCGACTCAGCCCAAAAGTTTCTGGGCAGTACAAGATTTCTGAAAAACTCAGTTGGCAGGCATCCTTCGGGGCAGGTTTCAAAGCCCCAGATTTCCGCCAACTTCTTTTAAACTTCAACAATGCTGCTTCGGGATACTATGTCTTTGGAGCCACTTTAGCACAAGAGGGAATAGCCCGCCTGCAGGAGCAAGGCTTGGTGGCCCAAATTTTATTCGACCCATCTACCTTCGGTGATTTGCAGGCTGAGACTTCATGGGCTTTCAATACAGGTTTTCGATGGAAAGCCAGCCAAAGAGCCAGCCTGCAGGTAAACGCCTTCAGAAATGCCATTGACAATCTGATTGAAACGGCGCCAATTGCACAGCTAAACACGGGACAGAACGCATTCTCTTATTTCAACGTGCGAAGCGTAATCACCCAGGGAGTAGAAGTAGACGCCTCTTTTCAAGTACTTGAAAATCTATCCCTAAGCGCAGGTTATGCCTTTTTGGATACTCGTGATTTGGATGTGGTGGATCGAATCGAAAATGGTGAAGTTTTCAAACGAAATAGCCAAAATCAAACCCGAAGAGTCACTCTGGAAGATTACGGGGGCCTGTTCAACCGAAGTCGCCACAGCGGAAACTTCAAGATTAACTACCGGGAATTAAATACCGGAATTGACTGGGCCTTGCGTGCCATATACCGAGGAAAGTTTGGCTTTGCTGACCGCAATGGTAACCTCATCCTAGACGATGAGAGCGAGTATGCTGATGGTTGGGTTTCGGTCAATCTTACTGCCTCCAAAACCCTTTCGAACGGAATATTCTTCGAAGCAGGCGGAACCAATCTATTGAATACCGCCACTCCAGCACAACCCAATAATCCCGGCCGAGTGCTTTTCCTTGGTGTCAAAATTCCAGTAATAAACCTTATAAATTAATTAAATAAAATCGAGTAAACACACATGAAAACTATTCAAAAACTCCTCTTTACAGCAGCTATTTCAGGCTTCCTGTTTTCTTGCGATAGCAATGATGATCCTTTACCAATTGTACCACTTGAAGCCATTTTGGTCGAAGACCTGGCAGCACCCAATGACGTCATCGACAGGAATACCGGTGAAGTGACTGAAGAGCGACCTTTCCAGTTTTTCAGCCTAGAACAGAATGCCCTAGTGTCTGAAAACGAGGATTGGGACCTAGCTTTCAAAGGAACGACCATTCGGGTTAACAGCAGTAAGAATGTAAGTGCGGCTGTGGTCAATGGTATCTTTGAAGAAATCACCGAAGTGCCTGCAAACGCCACTTTTGCTACCGACACAGAGTCTAGTTTTGCGATCCCTACGGGAAGTGGCAACGGTTGGTACAACTACAATTCGGCTACTTTTACAGTCACGCCGATTCCCGGTCGTGTCATCTTAGTCCAAACGACTGAAGGGAACTACAGCAAAATCGAAATTCTCAGCTATTACAAAGGGAACCCACCCGTTGATCAAATTGACCCGAGAAGTACTCCAAGCGGTCATTACACTTTCCGATATGTCTTGAGACCTGACGGTACAAGTGATTTCTAATTTTAATTTCATGGGGCTAATTGTAAAAAGGAGCGCTTCGGCGCTCTTTTTTTATTCCAGCAATCTTCTTGCAAATAAAAAAGCCTTGTTCCAATAGCGATTGCTCAGATAATCCTCCGATACCCCGAGTGAAGTAGATGCATGGATAAAACGAATATCTCCCTTATTCACTTCCGTGACGATTCCTGCGTGTGTCACTCTTTTTTTCCGCCTGCTTGTTGCAAAAAATAACACATCCCCGGGTTTTAAGTCTCTGGTATTGACCTTTACTCCTTGCTTGGCCTGATCTGCCGACATGCGAGGCAAATTGACCCCCACTGAATAAAATGAATGAAATAGTAAGGCCGAACAATCCATTCCCGCCCTCGTGGTCCCGCCAAACTTGTAGGGCGTACCATAATAGGACTTTGCTGTACTGATGACCTTGAAAGCCGGGTCATCTTTTGCTACTTTTGAAGACTTGCAGGAGGCAAATACAAAAACGAATAAAAAAAGTAAGGCCCAATTGATTCCGAGGCGATTCTGAATAGAAAAATTCCGATAGTTCATGGAACCAATTTTAAAGACTAATCCTTTGTGATGCAATGCTTTTTCAGAAATATTATCGAATAGAAATCGCAATCTGATTAGAAGGATGTTACGTGACATGCATCACCAAAACTGACTTTTGTCAGGTTTTACCTTTGTGGTATCAATTCAGAAAAAACTTATACAACATGAATATCCAACAATTTTATGACGAAGGCTTGGCACATGCCAGCTATGCCATTTTAAGTGAAGGAAAAGTAGCACTCGTAGACCCAGGGAGAAATCCTCAGCAGTACTACGATTTTGCGGAAGCAAATAATGCAAAAATCGTTGCGGTTATCGAAACGCACCCGCATGCTGACTTCGTAAGTTCTCACCTTGAATTTCATCAAAATGAGGATGCAACAATCTATGTTTCTAAGCTTGTAGGAGCAGAATACCCACATACAGGATTTGATGAGGGAGATTCTTTTCAGATGGGTAAGGTTACTTTCCATTCCATTCATACCCCAGGTCACTCTCCAGATTCTATCAGTATCCTATTGAAAGATGAGAATGGAAAGGACCATGCATTATTCTCTGGAGACACCCTTTTCATCGGAGACGTAGGACGACCTGACTTGCGTGAAAAAGCCGGAAACATGAAAGCTCAGCGTGAGGAATTGGCGAAAATGATGTTCCACACGGTACAAGACAAATTGAAGCCTTTGGCGGATGATGTCATTGTTTATCCAGCACACGGTGCAGGTTCGCTTTGTGGTAAAAACCTCAGTGATGCCCGTCAGTCAACCATCGGTGAGCAGCGAGCAACTAACTGGGCATTTGGAGATGTAGACGAGCAAACTTTTGTGAGTTCTCTTCTAGAAGGACAACCGCACATCCCAAAATACTTTGGCTACGATGTAGATATGAACAAAAAAGGTGCTCCTGCCTATCAGCGATCAATTTCTCAGGTGAGCATTTGGCCAGCAGGTTCTGCCATTCCAGAGGGAGCCTTGGTTATTGATAGCCGCGAGCAGGACAAGTTCCGTGCAGGACACGTACCAGGAGCCATCAATATCATGAATGGTGGAAAATTTGAAACTTGGTTGGGATCCATCGTAGGACCTGAGGAGAAATTCTTCCTCGTAGCAGATACAGAAGCTGAGTTGGAGATTTTGATTTTCAAAGCTGCAAAAATCGGCTACGAGCAATTGATCAAAGGCGCCGTAGTCAATCCAGCAGGAATGAATGCCACCGGAGAAGAATTTGATGTAGAAGCATTCAAAGCGAATCCAGATGCCTATACCATCGTGGATATCCGAAGTGCGGACGAGCACAAAAACACTCCGATTTTCGAGTCTAGTATCAATATTCCTCTTCATGAATTGCGTGAGCGAGCCAATGAAATCCCAGCTGATAAGCCAGTTTTGGTACACTGTGCAGGTGGATATCGCTCGGCTGCCGGCTCAAGCATTGTATCGAGTGAAATGAATAATTCAGAAGTATTGGACTTTAGTGAGGCTATCAAGGACTTCCAGGAAGAAGTTCACTAAGCGGAAAACAAAACCGACAATCAAAGCCCCAAGAATAAAATCTTGGGGCTTTTTGCTTTTAGAATATTTCACGGACTAATTCAAAAAATCACGCATTCCCCGAACCATTTTGATTAATTTGGAGTCAGAAGTAAAAACAAGTTCATGAGCCGAGAAGAATTCAGCGATATGCCTCTCCACCAAAAAATCAAGACCCTCTATCTAGAGGGTACCTTCGTGGTGGCTATTCGCTACTACCGGCACAAGGTGAATCTGTATCTGTTGGAAAATGATTACGTTGAGGTTTTTTACAATCACAAGGAAGACAAGATTGATAAAATCGACTTTTTACCCCGGGACCACAGCCGGATGAAATTTTATCTTGATCAGATTAAATTAGTAAATTGAGCTATGGAAAAAGTAACGATTAGTATCCTTGATAAGAAGGCATTCAAAAAGCTTGAAGCACTTGCAAAACAAAAATTGATAGAAATTAATAAGGGGCAAACCAGTTCAACGGTAGACTGGGAAAAGTATGTTGGCAGTGTTAAAAAGCTACCCCTTTCTGAGATTGAGAAAGATATTAAGGAATTTAGAAACTGGGAATAATGGTATGGGATACAAATGCAATAATTTTTTTTCTGCAGGATCTCCTTCCAGAATCCTCCAAACTCTCACTTTTTAAGGAATTAAATCGACGTGATCAATATTATTCCATCATTACAGAAATAGAACTTTTATCTTGGAAGAGGCTCACAGAAAAAGAGAAACTGGTGATTTCGGATTTTTTATCCCATTTCAGAAAAATAGAACTTTCTGAAGAAGTCAAGGACGAAACTATCCGCATTAGAAAGAAATTAAACATTAAAATTCCTGATGCTATAATAGCTGCTTCAGCTCTAGTACAAGGGCAGGAATTATTAACTCACAATCAAAAGGATTTTGAAAAAGTAAAGGGACTGCGAATTTTTAATCCAATGGAGCTTTAGAAAATTATTTTGTAAAATTATTAACTAGGTCCTCGACTCGGCTCGGACTGACATTGTCCTAGACTCCCTTCGAATCTTTTTAACCCAAAATTCCCCTTCAAGTAAAATTAACTTTTCTTCTTTCCAGAAGACTATCTTAAAACAAAAAAACCGCAGAACTCAGGCCCTGCGGTTTTTATCTTTTTTTGAAAATCAATTACAGTTTTCGCTTAAGGAAATCGGTCATTTGAGAATACAAATGCCAAGTGGTATTTCCTCCATAGATCCCATGGTTTCGGTTTGGATAATAGAAGGTCTCAAACTGCTTATCCGCCGTGATCAGGGCATCAACCAGGTCAACTGTGTTTTGGAAATGAACATTATCATCACCCGTACCATGAATCAGTAGAAAATTCCCTTTCAACTTGTTCACATGAGTGATCGGGCTATTGTCATCATAGCCTGCAGGATTGAGTTGCGGTGTCTGAAGATAGCGCTCAGTGTAAATCGTATCATAGTATCTCCAAGTGGTTACAGGCGCCACAGCGATGGCAGTTTTGAAGACATCATTGCCTATCATCAAGGAAAGAGAAGACATGTATCCTCCGTACGACCATCCCCAGATTCCGATTCGACCCGGATCTACAAAGGCTTGCTTCGCAAAATACTTCGCTCCTTCTATCTGATCAATAGTTTCTAATTTCCCAAGGTTCGCATAGGTCGAATGCTTGAAGTCACGACCCCGGGCTCCTGTACCGCGATTGTCTACACAGGCTACGATATAACCCTCAGCCACCAAAGCCTGATGCCAAAAGTCACGGGTACCACCCCAAGAATTCAAGACATTTTGAGAACCTGGACCGCCATAAACGTACATCAGCACCGGATATTTTTTATTTGGGTCAAAATCTGCCGGCTTGATCATATATCCGTTCAAGGAGGTACCATCCACTGTAGGAAAAGTGAAAAACTCCTTTTTACCCAAGGCAAAGCTTTTCAAGGTCTGCTCCAAAGCTTCATTTTCTTCCAAAGTTTTTACAGGCGTACCATTTGCTTCGCAAAGCACAACTTTTTGAGGGATTTCGGTAGTAGAGAAATAATCGATAAAGAAACGATGGTCCGGACTCATATTGATTCGGTGCGTACCGGATAGTGGAGTTAGGGATTTTTTATTTTTCCCATTCAAATCAACCACATAAAAGTTTCGCTCAAGTGGGGATACCTCGGTAGATACAAAATAGATTTTCTTTCCTTTTTCGTCCACTCCAACCAATTCTGTCACTTCCCAATCACCGGAAGTAACCTGCTTGATTAAGCTTCCATCCATGGCATGATGGTAGATATGCTTGAAGCCATCCTGCTCCGATGTTCGGATAAAGCTTTTTCCATCACTCAGATATTGGAGATTGTCATTGTAGTTCAGGTCCACATAGGTCTCTGACTTTTCCGAAATGATCAACTTGCTTTCGCCTGTATTTGCATTGGCGTGAAATAGATCCAGTTGATTTTGGAGACGATTGAGTCGGATAAAAGCCAGTTGATTGGGATCTTGCGTCCAGTAAATTCTGGGAAGGTAAATATCAGTCTCCGAACCAGCATCCATTTTCTGGATATTACCAGATGTCAAATCATAGACATGAATACTAACCTCCGCATTCTTTTCTCCTGCCTTTGGATATTTGAATCGGTAATCGGCCGGATAAAGCGGCCCCCAGAGTTGCATATTAAACTCAGGAACATTTGTCTCATCAAAGCGGATAAATGCGATTTTCTTCCCATCTGGAGACCATTTGAAAGCCTGTGCCATGGAAAACTCCTCTTCATAGACCCAATCTGCAGCTCCATTGATGATTTTGTTCCATTCGCCGTCTTGAGTGATTTGGGTCATCACATTGCTTGACAAATCGACCATGAATAGGTCATTATCCTTGACGAAAGCGACCTTGTTATTGTCAGGTGAAAGCGTGGCATAAGAGATTTTCTCTCCATCTGCGAGTTGCTGCTTTTCGCCAGTAGCCATATCAACCACATAGAATATTCCCTTGCTGGATCTTCGGTAGATAGACTCCACATCAGATGCAATCAGCGCTTTGGACTCATCCGTATTGAAGGAATAGGAAGTAAATTTGACTCCAAGCGCCCTGCCGTCTATAAGGACCGCTTCTTCCTCGCCCGTTGCAAGATTGATCTTGACCACCATGGGAGAGCCAGCCCGATTCACCAAACTGCTGTAAAATTGCCCGTCTTTCATCCAGTTGATGCCATAGACGGATTTTTGGGAGAAGGTGCCTTTTTTAAAAACATCCTCAAGCGTTACTTTTTTCAAAGCCTGTGCTTGTAGCATGGAGGCTGTGCTGATCAAAACCAGTAAAAGCATACCGGTCTTTTTCAAACTTTTAATCATATCAGAATTAATTTGGGGTAAATGCGTGAATTAACAGGGACGAATATAAGAAAATAAGGCGCTGAAGGGGCATTATCTTTGGAGGGTTTGGATAAATTAAGCTACTTCGCATATTCATTTTACTCCAGCTATGAAGAAAAAAATTGCCCTCGTTACAGGCGGATTTACCGGTGAGTCGGTGATCTCTTTGAAAAGCGCTGCTGTCGTGGAAAAAACCATAGACCGTAGCCGTTACGATGTCTATAAAATCCTAATTTATCCCAATGACTGGCATTTTATCTGCGATTCTGGAGAAAAGATTCCGGTGGACCTCAATGATTTTTCGATCACTATCGGCGATGAAAAAATCAACTTTGATGGAGTGTTCAACATTCTTCATGGTTCACCAGGGGAGGACGGAAAGCTGGCCGGTTATTTTGACATGTTGGGAATTCCCTATACGACCTGCGACCAACTCACCTCTGCCATCACGATGAACAAGGGCTATACCAAAGCCATTGTGGACGATATTCCTGAGCTTCACATCGCCAAATCGCTTCAATTATTTGCGAATACTCTTGAAAACAAAAAACGAATCGAATCTGAATTGACTCTCCCGCTTTTTATCAAACCGAATAATGGAGGAAGTTCGATCGGGATGAGCAAGGTGAAAACTTGGGAGGAACTTCCGCAGGCTTTGGAAAGTGCCTTTGCTGAAGACAAACAGGTCTTGGTGGAGGAGTTTGTATCCGGTAGAGAATTCTCGATTGGGGTTTTTCGGGGAAAAGGTACAATCACGGTACTTCCTGCCACCGAAATCGTCAGCAGCAAGGAGTATTTTGATTTTGAGGCCAAGTATACCGCAGGAGTCACGGAAGAAATCACTCCAGGCCGAATGAGTGAAGAAGAGGCAACGCGTGTCAGCCGAATCGTTGAGAAGGTCTACGAAAAGCTCAACTGCAAAGGGGCGGTTCGAATTGATTATTTTTTGGAAAAAGAAAGCGGAAAATTTTACTTTATCGAGATCAATACCGTTCCCGGGCAAACAGAAACCAGTTTGATTTCTCAGCAGGTACGCGCCATAGGTATGGAAGTGAAAGAATTCTACAGTCAGTTGATTGAGGAGATGTTTGAGTGAGGTGGGGTGGGAAGATGGAAGATGGGAGCAAAAAGTAAGTGGTGAGCGGTAAGTAGTAAGTAGTGGGTTTTCGTCAGTCATAGAGAAGTACAAAATATCTTGTGAGGCGGAGCCGAACCTATCTTGCTGAACGAAGTGAAGCATATCTTGCCAAAGGCATATTTCATCGAGCGAAGCGTGATATATTTCTACTGTATTTCGTGAGGCCTATTTCAACGAGCGAAGCAAGTTGTATTTCCATCGTATTTCGCTAAATGCCTATTTCAACGACCAAAGCACAAAATATCTTTTGAGGCGTAGCCGAACCTATCTTGCTGAACGAAGTGAAGCATATCTTGCCAAAGGCATATTTCCCCAAATACATATTTCCTGCAAATCCCTTCCTCAATGAATCGGAATACTTAACTTTGTTTATTGGTAACCAATCCCAAATCTCCATGAACGAGCGCTACATGCAGCGCGGTGTTTCCGCCTCCAAAGAAGATGTGCATCAGGCCATCGCCAACCTTGACAAAGGCCTTTTTCCAAAAGCATTCTGCAAAATCGTCGAAGACACACTGGGCAATGACCCGGAATTCTGCAATATCATGCATGCAGACGGCGCAGGCACCAAGTCTTCACTGGCTTATCTCTATTGGAAAGAAACGGGTGACCTGAGCGTATGGAAAGGGATCGCTCAGGATGCCATCATCATGAATACCGACGATCTGCTATGTGTAGGTGCGATCAATAATATTCTTGTCTCCTCTACTATCGGTAGAAATAAAAACTTAATCCCTGGAGAAGTCATTTCAGCCATTATCGAAGGCACAGAAGAAGTACTTCAAATGCTTCGTGACAAAGGAGTCAACGCAGTACTTACCGGAGGAGAAACAGCCGATGTGGGCGACTTGGTGCGTACTGTGATTGTAGACAGCACCGTCACATCTCGCATGCGAAGAGAGGATGTCATCTCCAATGACAAAATTCAGGCAGGAGACGTCATTGTTGGTTTAGCTTCTTTTGGCAAATCAAACTATGAAGCCGAATACAATGGTGGAATGGGAAGTAATGGTCTAACCTCTGCCAGACATGATGTTTTTAATAAACTTTTGAAGACGAATTATCCGGAATCTTACGACCCTGCAGTGCCGGAGGAATTGATTTACACAGGGAAATACAACCTGACTGATCCAGCACCTGGAGCTCCTTTGGATATGGGCAAGCTCGTACTTTCCCCTACCCGAACGTATGCCCCCATCATGGTGGACGTGCTCAATTACTTGAGACCACACATTCACGGTTTGGTTCATTGCTCCGGAGGCGCACAAACCAAAGTGCTTCATTTCATCGAAAATCTCCATGTGATCAAAGATAACCTCTTTGAGACTCCTCCTCTTTTCCGAATCATTCAGGAAGAAAGCGGCACGGACTGGAAAGAAATGTACAAGGTTTTCAATATGGGACACCGAATGGAAGTTTACCTAGATGAGCGCTATGCCGAAGAAATCATCGATATCGCAGAATCCCACGGCGTCGAAGCTCAAATCATCGGTCGGGTCGAAGCCTCCACCGAGAAAAAGGTAACCATCCATAGCCCTTATGGGACTTATGAATACTAATTCATGAACTGGAAATCCATTTTTATCACTTTTGGAAAGGTCCTTCTCGGGATCTTTCTGTTTTTGTTGCTAGTGGCAATTTTCACCCTTACGCGTGTGGACCGATCGCCGATTGAGAATCAGGATTTTTATCAAAATACCCTCCAAAGCCTTCAAGACTTACCTATTGAATCCACCCAGGGAGATTTTTGGCTAGCAGGCTGGGGCAAGGCTAATATGACTCCCGACCAGCCGATTGATTTGGTCGGGTATGCACCACGGGGAGCTTATGATTTTGTTCAGGATAGCAGTTTTGTCAAAAGCATCGTACTGAGTAATGGCAAAAGCAGCATTGCTTGGCTAAATCTGGAACTCCTGATTGTCCACCCTTACTTGGCAAAATCCATCGAAAGCGCGGTCAAAAAAACCTTTCCTGAGCTTTCTCAAGTGATTTTCACCGCTACACATACCCATTCTGGCATGGGTGGCTACATGCCTGGTCCAGTGGGTGAATTAGCCTTTGGTGGTTTTCAGGAGGAAATAGTCCAAATGATCTCGGAGAAAAGTTTAGAGGCTATTTCTAAGGCAAAAATGGAGATGGATACGGTTTCTATCACTTACCGAAAGGCAAATGCCGGAGAGCTGCTTGCCAACCGATTCATCAAGGATGGCCCGACAGACCCCTTTACCCGTCAGCTAATCTTCACCCAAAAATCTGGTCAAAAAGCCACCTTGATCACCTATTCGGCTCATGCCACTTGTCTCAGTTCTAAATTCATGGGGCTTTCTGGGGACTATCCTTTCTACCTCATGAAGAACCTAGAAGAAAAAGAGTTTGACTTTGCGCTTTTTGCTTCCGGCACAGTCGGTTCTCACCGGCCAATTGCCCCTGGAAATCAGGTAATGGATATTCAGGAATACGCCTTTCAACTAGATTCTGTCAATCGCTTGAAAATGACTCGTTATGCTACGATTCGAAATACCAGCCTGAAAAATGCGCGATTGAATATTCAGCTTCGGGAACCGCACCTTCGAATTTCTGATAATTGGCGGATTCGCCCCTGGCTTTTTGACCGGCTAGTGGGAGATACCAATGCGCATTTCGATATCACACAAATTGGGAATACACTTCTGATCTCTTCTAGCGGTGAAATATCCGGCGTATTCTATAAAAAGTGGGAAAAGCTCGCTGAATCAAAGGGGCTTAACTTGATAATCACGACTTTCAACGGAGGCTATATCGGCTACATCACGCCTGATGATCTTTATGACGAGCACTTTCACGAAGTACGGGAAATGAACTGGTATGGACCGGGGAATGGAACGTATTTCGATGTCCTGATCACAATGATTATCGAAAAAGCTGGACGCTAATTCAGCCTCCAAATCTGAGATCGAATCCAACCACCTTCCCATTTTTTTTCCTCCATCAGACAAAATCCAGCTTTGGAAAGCAGCCTTTCTAAATCAGGTAAATCCCCTCGGGAGTGACTGGCAAAAAGTTGAAAAAAGCGGATCATCATCCAGGTAATCATTTTCTGATAATAGGTAGAAGGAAAGAAAAAATCGGAAAGGATGAGTAAGCCGTCTGACCGGACATTTTTTTTCACTTTTTCAAGAAACTTGAGCATCTCCTGATCCCCCATCGTATCCAATACAAAAGGCAGGAAAATCAGATCAAATTCGGATAAGGAATTGAAGTGTCCGAGATGAAAAGACAAGTTGCTTTGGCGAAGGTTTTTTATAGCCTTTGATAGCATGCTGGGAGACAATTCCCAGTATTCTCCCTCCAACTCAGCCTCGATGGGTTTAAAATTACTTCCATCTCCTCCCCCGATGATTAATACGGCTTTGTTTGGTATCTTAGAGAAATGCATTGCATTAGCCCGTTTGAGCTTTTGGCCAAAAACAAGTGATGTCAATGCCTGGTAAGTGGAGGAAATAAATCGATACTGATCTTTCATTGGTTCCAAAATCAAAGGATTTAATTGATTAAATCCAATACCTAAATGCATCAAGCTTGGCTGCTTCTACCAGGTTTGTCTGAGGAAAAAAGTGTGGCTTAGAAAGTCAAAACCTAGTTTAAATGGTTCAAAAGCCAGATTTTCCGAATAAATGTCTAACAAGACGGGTAAAACAGTTTATGTCGCAATAAAAACTCAATAGTTTAAAAATGAAAAATCTCTTCAAAAATATCGCAAATATCCGTCAGCTTTTAAAAACAATAGACATCGACCAAATCTCCAAACTATCCAAGAAGGTGGATTTGTCCAAAATGGTTGGATTAGTTGCTAATATGAGCGAAGAAGATCTCTCAAAAATGATGGGAATGCTCAAAGGAGGAAGCAAACCGAAGGAAATCCCGGCCATCAATGGGGATTTTTACGAGCTGGGTAGAAACCTTCCCAAACATGAGCGGGAAATCCAACTCCGAGTTCGGGATTTTATGGATCGGGAGATTAAGCCGATCGCGAATTATTATTGGAATCGGGCCGAGTTTCCGATGGAAATCATTCCAAAAATGGCCGAATTGGATATAGCCGGGCTGACCTATCAGGGTTATGGCTGTCCGGGTCATTCCTTTTTACTAGAAGGTTTCATTGCAATGGAGATGGCTAGAGTGGATACCTCGATTTCTACTTTTTTCGGAGTTCAAAGTGGACTGGCTATGGGCTCCATCTATCATTGTGGCTCCGAGGAGCAGAAAAATGAATGGCTTCCCAAAATGCAAAAGCTGGAAAAAATCGGAGCCTTTGGACTGACCGAGCCTGAAGTGGGTTCCGGTGTTGCGGGTGGACTGACTACCACCTGCAAGCGAGAAGGAGATATGTGGATGCTGAATGGTCAGAAAAAATGGATCGGAAATGCGACCTTTTCAGATATCACCATCATTTGGGCTCGGGATCTGGAGGATCAGCAGGTAAAAGGTTTTATCGTCCGCAAAGAAAATCCGGGGTTCAAAGCCGAAAAAATGGAAGATAAAATGGCCTTGCGTACGGTTCAAAATGCGCTGATCACGTTGACAAATTGTGAAGTTCCCGAATCGGACCGCCTGCAGGAAGCCAATTCCTTTCGAGATACTGCAAAAGTCCTTCGGATGACTCGGGCCGGAGTCGCCTGGCAAGCGGTAGGTTGTGCGCGTGGTGCGTATGAATTGGCACTTGCCTACACAAACAAGCGAAAGCAATTTGGACGACAAATCGCTTCTTTCCAGCTTGTCCAAGATTTGTTAGTCACCATGCTTGGGGATCTGACAGCGATGCAAACCATGGTCTTTCGCCTATCCCAGATGCAAGATGATGGAGAGCTCAAGGACGAGCACGCTTCGCTAGCCAAAGTATTCTGCACGCTTCGGATGCGATCTATCGTGGATCAGGCGAGGGAATTATTCGGAGGAAATGGAATTTTATTGGAGCATGACATTGCCCGGTTTGTAGCTGATGCAGAAGCAGTGTATAGCTATGAGGGTACCAAGGAGATCAATTCTCTGATCGTCGGCAGAGCAATCACTGGGCATAGTGCATTTATTTGATGAAATTTAGCCTCTAAAGGTATCAGATCTGAAACCTACCTGCAGATCTATCAATCGCTTAGCAATATAACCCCAACCTGCCCGAAAATAAGATAAACCGCCCACCAAGAGATTACCGAATATTCCCCTGTGTTTATAATTTGACATTGATCAGGGTGATTTAGCTGTCTCTACACCTAGCCATTTAAGGCATTGTTTATTGGTATAGAAATACTCTTTTAGAAAAGCAACAAAAGCCAGGGAATCGAAAATGCCCACTCCATCCATAGCCGCTTCTGATCCGAGTCGAGCTTTTGATTCGAAAAAGCCCAATGATGAACAAGGATCATCGATAGAAGAAGCCATCCAAAAATTTTATAAAAGGAGGTCAAAAAAAATAGTGTGAGGATAGAAGCAAATGCCAAAATCCCAATCACATAGAAAATCAAACGCCTTAGTTTGTCGGGAGCAAAAGCATTTGTGGCTGAAAAAAATCCTGCTTGACGATCTTCTTCCACATCGAGATAAGATAAAATCCAAAGATTCAATAGTGCTAGAATCAAATAAATTGCAAAAAAAAGGAAGAACTCATCACTTCGGTCAAGTGGATTTGCCCATAGATAGGGAAGCCATGCAATCCCTACCACGTAAAAAAGGGCAATACTTATCTCTTTCATCCATCCTTTGCCCAATTTCCAGACCAATAGTCTAACCAAGCCGATCAGCACACCGAGTCCCAAGGTGAGTTGTAGTTCTTTGCCCCACCCAAACCACCAAATTCCTCCAAACACCCCCAAAACAGTGAGTATCGCCAAAATAAAAACGAGCGTTTTTCTATTGCGATGATGAAATTGACGGCGGGGAGAATTCAAATCAGGCTGACTTTGGGAATCCAAAATATGGTCCAAATTGTAGATACACCATACAGCAAGAGACAAAAGGAAATAGGGCGGCCAATCAAGTTGCACATGCAAGACTTCCGCGAAATAATACATGCCCGCAGTCGCCCCGATGACCACATCGATCGATAGCCAAGAAAGACACAGAAGCACCTTTTTAAAGATGAACATGCTGTAAAAATAGATTCCTAATTGCTGGAAACAAGCCTTTTTTACTGAACAAAATTTCCTATTTTCCTGCTTCAATAAACCTATTCTACCTATGAAAGCCCTTTTGCTATCGCTTGCAGCGTTTTTACTAAGTTTACCGGTCTTTTCACAGGAGCCCATCAAAATCGCCTGTGTGGGAAATTCCATCACGCAAGGACCCGGTAGAGACCATCCGGACAGTTACCCTCTTCAAATGCAAGCCATCCTGGGTGATAGCTATCAGGTCAAAAACTTTGGCGTCAGCGGGAGGACGCTTCTTCGAAAGGGCGACTTCCCATATTGGAACGAACCGCAATTTCAGGAGGTAAAGGACTTTTCTCCAGACATTCTGGTGATCATGCTAGGCACCAATGATTCCAAACCTCAAAATTGGGCTTACAGCTCAGAATTTAAACAGGATTATTTGGATATGATTGCAGAATTCAAGGCTCATATGCCGAAAGACGGAAAAGTCTACGTAGTCATGCCAGTGCCTGTAACTAAGGATAATTTTGGAATTACTGCTGATGTAATGAACAATGAACAGCGGATGATGATCATCGATATCGTCAAATCCAGTGGTTCTGAAATGATCGATTTGTACACTCCTTTGATGGATAGGGCAGATTTGCTTCCAGATGGAGTGCATCCAAACACAGAAGGTTTGGGTATCATGGCTGCTGCAGTAGCCCGCGCTATCAGACTTTAAAATTTTCGAGAAAAAAGCCGTTGGTTTTGTAACCTTTCCCGACTTTTTTACTTTTAGAAGTTTAGTGACCTTTATTCCTTAAATGCATATGAAATTATATCGAGCTTTTCTACTCCTCCCTTTTGTGAGTTTATTCGCTTGTTCTTCAGATTCGGAAAACAGTAATTCTGAGAATTTCCCAAGCTTCCAAATTACCGAAGACATCATTCAAAGTCCAGAACAAGTATTGGGCGAAGTGGAGTTTATCCCTTTGAAAATTCCGGAGGGTACGCCAATTCAATTTTTCGGCTTTGACCCGAATATGGCTATCTCTGATGATCGGATATTCTTGAATACCGATCCCTACATGAATCCATCCATTCATGAATTTGACTTGCAAGGCAAGCATATTCAGTCAATTGCAAGAAAGGGTGGTGGACCAAATGAATACGAGAGTATAGACAAATTAGGATTGACTGAGGAAGGTCGCTTAGCAGCTATTTCCAGAACATCCCTTTTAGAGTTTGATGAAAAGTTGGACATCCAAAACAGAATCAATCTCCGCCAAGTCGGTTCTTATTTTGTTATTGACTTTCATCCTTTTGAGGAAAAAAAGTGGCTTGTCGCCTTGAGAGGGACAGACCCAGAGGAGGATGGCTACTTCAAAAATTTTGCAGTCTTTGACCGGGACTCTTTGACTTATGAATTTTTACCCTTGAAATCCTATCCAGCTTCAGGAAGTGGGGAAGCGGGTTCAATCGTCCCCTATGAAGAAGGATTTTTGTTGAATTTCGGCGCTTCTGATACGATATTTTACTATTCAAAAGGTACGATTCAGCCGCTTTTGAGTATGAATTCGGGTGATAGAAGTATGCCTGAGGAAAGCCGGCTTCAACCGGAAGACAAAGCAGATGAAGAACTGGAGCGAATGATTGCCACACAGACTTATGATTTTTACTTCGGCAATGTGGAAGTAGCCGGAGAGACCATCAATACGCAAGTTTTTGGAATTACGCCAAAGCCATTAAGTCCTTCTGAATTGGAGGAAATGGAAGAAATACCGGCAGATTTTCCGGTTTATGAGGTATTTATGCATCCAGGTACGAAGCAAATCAAAGCTTCGAAGGTAGTTCCTGGTCTGGGAGGGATGCCCTTTTCAGATGGAGAGTACTTCTACCGACTGCTCTACACCGAAACTTGGAATCAACTGTTAGAAACCGGGCAGTTGGGAGAAAAGCATACGCAGGCCCTTCAGATTGCCTCTGAGCAACTCGTAGACCAAGAAGACCCGATTGTCATTCGGTATAAAGTCCGGTGGGATTAATTCCAACAGTCTACCAAAAATCACAGCACTCTCGACTCTGAAAATAAGTCGTAAGCAGCTACCAGCAATTGCCTTTCAGGTGAGGTCCCATATCGTGAATAGGAATGGATCTGTGATCGCTCCTCTACATATATGGGCAAATAGGTGTTTTCGATTTCATCCCATATCACCAGCAAATAGGCATACGGGATCGGCTTTTCCCGGCCGATTTCAAGCCATTGCTCGAAGAGGTCTTCAGAAAGTGATTGGGGATATTCGGGACTATCAAACATGAATTTTGTTCTAAAAGCTGATTAAGAATATTTTGTCAGGAAACTTTTTACAAATCCTAAAAGCTCCCTATCTGAGAGCTGTCATCTACTTGAGTGAATCAAATACAGCATCACATCTTTTTCCAGAGATTTTCCCAGCCTAAGCCCTTGAAATGAGGTCCTGTACTTGCTTCCGAATAGATAATCCCGGGATAATCTGTATTCCACTCCATAATTTTGATTTCTCCAGTATCAGTTACCGCGGCATCCCAAGCGATCAATTGAAGATGTGGAATTTTATCGTGTAGTTTTTCGCAGCATTCAACCATTTTCCTGTAGTATGGAACAGCACTGTCTGAAAAAGGAAGTCCACTTTCGGGATGTGAGGAATAGCTTTCCCAACCTGAAGTGATCCCCACTCCAATAAATTCGCCAGTCTCCAAATTAACAGGAACTCGAATGGAGTCTTTACCATCAATTACATCTACCCCTTTTTGCCCTACTCTGAGACCAGAAAGTATATTCCGGGCAGGATTTGCATTTCGCTTAAGCGTCGTAATGCGTATGGTGGCAACAGCACTTGGACTCAGTTCCTGCAAAAAGGAATGCTGGAAAATGGGTGCTTGAATTACCGAATTTCCAAAGGCTTTAAAATCAAAAGCATCAAACTCTTTTGACGTTAATTTAATAACTCCTTTCCCTTGAAAAGAGAGATCTTGCTTGATGAATATGTAAGGATAATCTTTGAAGCAGGCTGCCTTGACTTCTTCTAAAGAGACCTGTTCTCCAGAAAGCAAAACCCAAGTTCCATTGACAAAATAGGCTAAGTCAGGAATTAAGTCTGTTTCTATGATTCGTTTGGATAAGGTTTTATAAAGCGAAATACTCCTGAGGTCACCATTCAGCACCCGGGGAATGACCCTACCCATATAATTATCAGGAATCCACCCTTCTAGAAATTCCCCTCGAAAAGAAGTGTAAACTTGAAGCCAGGGAGAAAAGGATTTCGATCCTAGCACATCTTGGGCATACTCATCACATTGTCTCACCAAGTCATCGGAAAGTCCCTTGCCCTGTTTAGCCAGTGAATCCAAGGCAATCTTTGCTTTCCCATTAATTTTCTTGTCGAAAAGAGCATTCCATCTCTTTTGCCTTGACTTTCTATATTCTCTCTTTACGAACTGTACGAGTTTCAAAATGAAATGTCTTTAGGTTGGATCTGAAGATTTATTATTCTTTCTCAAACATAGAGAAAATCTAATTTATCACATCTCTAAATCTTTTGATTGGACTTATTCCCATCGATTGGTTCATTTGAAGAAAACAACACTATCCAGAGGACAACTATCAATACAAACCTTATTTCATCTATCGACACTCATGTTTAGCTTGGCTTGATTATATGACATTTAATGACAAATTCCAGGGAATATTTTTATTCAAAAACCCAGATTAGTATTTTTCAGCATGCAAAAAAACCGACGAGTATTTCACTTTCTCTACCTCCTACTTTTTATAGGTTTATTCATTTCAAATGAGTTAAACGCCCAACAAAAAACCGGACTACTCCGGGTGAGCAAGGTAGTTGACGGAGATACCTTTTGGCTGATCAATGCCCGGGGAGAGGAGGAAAAAATCCGGCTTATCGGAGTGGATAGTCCTGAGGCTCGGAATGCAGGCCGGGTGAAAAAAGAGTATTTCGGTGCAGAGAGTACTGCTTTTGCGAAGCGGATGCTAGATGGAAAAAGGGTCCGACTCGAATATGACGCCCAACGCAAAGATCGCTATCAGCGAACTCTAGCCTATGTCTATCTGGAGGATGGCACTTTTTTTAATGCGCTTCTCGTTCGTGAAGGCTATGCGACAGTGGCCACCTTTCCTCCCAATGTGAAATATGAGAAGCTCTTTATCCGCCTACAACGGGAAGCTCGCTCGAAAAAGAAAGGTCTTTGGAATTGAGAAACCAAGCAGTTTCAAAGGTGGCTTCTTGATAATTACCGAGAAATATAATCCTTTAATCATGGAAGGAGGTTAATCAGGTTTCAATCTCGACTCAATAAGCTCAGGGCTCTGACTAGTATTAAACACCGCCAAGACATATACTGATTTTTCCACTTCAACATAAAGAACTAAAAAAGGGAATTTTCGAAGTGGATATCCTCTAACTCTATCAAAGAATCTAACTTGAAACGCTTCTGGAGCATTGAGTATAGTTTTTTCAGCATTCTTGAGCTCATTCAAAAAATACTTTCCCAGAGATTAACTGATGTCCTTATAGTATTTGAAGACTAATCGAACATCGGATTGGGCCTGACTTGAATAGGTTATCGACCAAGACATTACTCTGATTCAATTCTTGAAATCATTTCATCCCAGGTGCCAAATTTCATCATTCCAGCGTCAAACAAGTCCAATCTTCTTTTCAATTCGGCCTGTTGTCCGGAAGTTAATTCATAGTTAGACTCCTTGAATTCACTGACTACCGAAAACAAAATTTCCAATAATTTAGGGTCAGCAGAATCGACTACTTGATGAAGCTTTTCTTTAAGAACCGAATTTTCCATGCCTTCAAAGTTTATTGAATTTAATTCATTGTACGGGTTTCTCAAATGAATGAATAAAAACCACCCCATTTCTGAGGTGGTTTTCGATGAAATTTGAGATTGCAAATCTCAAATCGCTACCATTTTGTAGGGATCTGAATTACCCCAAAATCTTTGCTGCCAGCCAGTCTCCCACTTGGGAGGTTTTGTAGGCAGTCCCTCCGTCAGCAATATCCTCGGTCACATAGCCCTCAGCCAAGGAAAGATTCACCACATCAGATATGGCATCTGCCTCGGCTTTCATGTCAAATGCATACTCAAACATCATCGCAGCGGACAGGACAGTAGCCAATGGATTGGCGATGTCTTTTCCGGCAGCCTGAGGATAAGAACCGTGAATCGGCTCAAACAATTTGACCTTGGACCCCAAAGAAGCCGATGGCATCAAACCCATAGAACCGGAAATCACCGAAGCCTCATCGGTCAGAATATCTCCAAAAAGATTTTCCGTGATCAAGACATCATAGGCTTTGGGCCACTGAATCAGCCGCATGGCTACAGCATCCACAAACTCATATTCCACCTTCACATCCGGGTATTCGGAAGCCAGCTCCTGCACCGTTTCCCTCCACAGTCTGGAAGTGGCCATGACATTGGCTTTGTCCACACAGGTCAGGAGTTTCCTTCGCTTTTGCGCAGCTTCAAAACCCATTCTGGCTAAGCGTACAATCTCCTCTTTGCTATATACATTGGTATCGAAAGCCTTGGTGCCCTGCTCATTACGACCTCTTGGCTCACCGAAATATACCCCACCGGTCAATTCTCTGAAGAAAACAAAATCCACTCCGTCCACCCGCTCCAGTTTCAGCGGTGACTTATGCACCAAAGAAGGAAAAGTAAAGGTCGGACGGACATTGGCAAAAAGTCCCAACTTCTGACGCATTCTCAGCAGTCCCTGCTCAGGTCTTACCTTAGCTTTCGGATCATTGTCATACTTCGGATCGCCAATGGCCCCAAAAAGGACAGCATCTGATGCTGCACAAATCTCATGCGTAGCATCCGGATAAGGGTCACCCGTCGCATCGATAGCGCAAGCGCCTACCAGACCTTCCTTGAAGGTGATTTGATGTCCGAATTTTTGGCCAACAGCCTTGACTACTTTGACAGCCTGAGCAATCACCTCAGGTCCGATGCCGTCACCCGGCAACAGCGCGATATTCATTTCCATAATAAGTGGATTCTTCTTTATTGGGTTGGTAATTCATGTTTTCGATGATGTTGAGCATTTTTTCAGTAGCCATCATCGCCGCTACTGTTTGATCAGGGTCAAGCCCTTTGGTCTTAAATATCTTTCCATAATCCCAGGTGACTACCGTCTCCACAAAAGCGTCGGTCTTACCTCCCGGAGGAATAGAAACATGGTAGTCGACCAGTCTTGGAAGTTCACGGCCCAGGGATTTATAGATTTTTTTGAGTGCCTTCATGAATGAGTCATACTGTCCGTCTCCTGTGGCACTTTCATCGTAAAACTTCCCGTGGATATTCATCCGAAGTTGTACCGTGGGCTTCAAACCTTTCGAATGAGTCATGTGATAGCCCTCAATACTGATGTGCTTGGAAATGGAGTTGTTTTGTAGGACATCCGAAATGATGTAAGGCAAATCCTCGGTGGTCACTCGCTCCTTTTTGTCGCCGAGTTCAATAATTCGCTGGGTTACTTTGGTGAGTTCATCTTTCTCTAAAGAAATACCCAGTTCCTCCAAATTCTTCAGAATATTAGCCTTCCCGGAGGTTTTGCCCAAGGCATATTTCCGTTGCCTGCCAAATCGCTCAGGCATCAAATCGTTAAAATAGAGGTTCTTTTTATTATCTCCGTCTGCGTGGATTCCCGCGGTTTGGGTGAAGACATTTTCACCCACGACAGGCTTATTTGCAGGAATATTCTGCCCTGAAAACTGCTCCACCAGCTTGGATACACGGAAAATCTTATTTTCTCGCACTCCAATTTCAAAATGGGTAAAATCCTTCACCACAGCCACAATGGACTCCAAAGGAGCATTTCCTGCGCGTTCGCCCAAGCCATTCACAGTGGTATGAATTCCGGCTGCACCATTAAGAATAGCCTCCATGACATTGGCCACAGAAAGATCGTAATCGTTGTGCGCATGAAAGTCAAAATGAGCATTGGGGAAGCGGGAAACGATGAGCTGGAAATAGTCTTTGACCTCTTCCGGAGAAAGCAATCCTAAGGTATCAGGAAGCATGATTCGCTTCACCGGCTGATGATCAAGAAAATCGATTAGGCTTAAGGTGTATTCCTGAGAATTCCGCATCCCATTTGACCAGTCCTCGAGGTACACATTAACTTCAATCCCCTTTTTCTGGGCATAGTTAATACACTCTTCAATTTCTGAAAAATGCTGCTCGGGAGTCTTCTTCAGCTGATGAACCAGATGATTGAGCGATCCTTTCGTAAGTAAATTCAGCACTTTGGCGCCAGCATCCTCGATCCAATCAACCGAAACAGGTGTATCTACAAATCCCAAGACTTCCACCTGATGGAGATGGCCTTTTTGACTAGCCCATTGGGTGATTTTTTGAACTCCCTCCAATTCTCCTTCTGAAACTCTCGCAGAGGCCACTTCGATACGATCTACTTTCAATTCCTCCAGCAATAGCTTGGCAATTTGAAGCTTCTCTGAAGGCAAAAAGGATACACCTGAAGTCTGCTCTCCATCCCTCAGTGTCGTATCCATGATTTCGACATGTCGTTGGTTCAAACCCTCCAAGGGTTTGGACCCCTTGGAGGGTTGATTTTTGACTTGATTTCTACTTCCCTCCATTTGCTTTTATTTGGATGCTTCGAATGCCTCGATTTCAGAAGACATGTTTAGCAAGTAATCGATATCATCGAAGCCATTCTGCATATTGGCTTTCTTGTATTCATTGATGTCGAAAGATTCGGATTCTCCAGTTGCGAGCAGTTTGATTTTCTGTTCGGGTAGGTTGATTTCGATCTCGGTCTTAGGATCTCCCTCAATCGCATTGAATAGTTTATCAGCAAACTCGGGGGAAACTGTCACCGGAAGGACTCCAATATTCAGACAGTTATTTTTGAAGATATCTGCGAAAAAGCTGGAAACCACACAGCGAAAGCCATAATCATACAGTGCCCAAACGGCATGCTCCCGGCTGGAACCTGAGCCGAAGTTTTTACCAGCAACCAAAATTTTACCAGAATAGGTAGGATCGTTTAGCACAAAATCCTTTTTCGGATTACCTTCCACGTCATACCGCCAGTCGCGGAAAAGATTGTCTCCAAAGCCTTCTCGTTCGGTTGCCTTCAAAAAGCGAGCGGGGATGATTTGGTCGGTATCCACGTTTTCGGTCGGCAATGGAACTGCCGTATCGCGGAGTATGGTGAATTTATCGTAAGCCATTTTAGTTAGTTCAAAGGTTTTTGAGTGGGAAGGTTGGAAGGTGGGCCATCTCAGCTAAGCCTGACATTCTTTTTCCCTGTATTTCGTATTTCTCACTTCGTATTTAATTTTCGAAAACTTCCCTCGGGTCGGTGATACGCCCGGTGACGGCCACTGCTGCAACTGTCAAAGGAGAGGCAAGCATAGTCCTCGCACCCGGTCCTTGACGACCTTCGAAGTTTCGATTAGACGTAGAAACCGCATATTTTCCAGCAGGAATCTTATCATCGTTCATGGCTAGGCAGGCTGAGCAACCCGGCTGACGAAGTTCGAAACCAGCTTCTTCCAAGATTTTCACCAAGCCTTCTTCATGAGCGAGCTTTTCCACTTCTCTGGAGCCCGGAACAATCCAAGCGGTGATATTATCCGCTTTTTTCTTGCCCTTGACGAATTGTGCTACTGCGCGAATATCTTCGATTCGCCCATTGGTACAGGACCCGACAAATACATAATCGACTTGCTTTCCTTTGACCGGTTCACCCGGCAGGAAGCCCATATAATCCAAAGATTTGAGGTAAGACTTTTTATTGGAGCCTTCCATCCCATCCGTGGTCGGAATAGAGTCTTTGACCTTGATCCCCATTCCCGGATTGGTTCCGTAGGTGATCATGGGTTCGATATCAGCTGCATCAAAGTGAAGTTCCTTATCGAAAACAGCCCCATCGTCCGTTTTGAGTGTCTTCCAGTAGGCTACTGCCTTATCCCAATCTTCCCCTTTTGGGGCATATTGTTTACCTTTCAGGAAAGCAAATGTTGTCTCATCCGGAGCAATCAAACCTCCTCTGGCGCCCATTTCGATGGACATGTTGCAAATGGTCATCCGAGCTTCCATGGATAGGTTTCGGATCGCCGATCCTGCATATTCCACAAAATAGCCGGTAGCCCCAGCGGCAGAGATTTTGGAAATGATGTAGAGAATGATGTCTTTGGAGGTCACTCCTTTTCCAAGTTCTCCTTCTACAGAGATTCGCATTTTCTTCGGCTTGGACTGCATGATGCACTGCGTCGCTAGCACCATTTCCACTTCGGAAGTACCGATACCAAAGGCAATCGCTCCAAAGGCCCCGTGCGTGGAAGTATGTGAATCGCCGCAAACGATGGTCATCCCAGGTTGGGTTACTCCCAATTCCGGTCCGATCACATGGACAATTCCGTGATGAGCAGATCCCAAATCATGGAGCTCAATGCCGTATTTTGCGCAATTTTGGCGAAGCCTTTCCACTTGCATTCGAGAAAGCTTGTCCTTGATTGTCTGATCCTGATCTATCGTCGGAACATTGTGATCTGGTGTTGCTATCGTCCGATGGGGATATTTTACGCCAATGCCTCTTTTCTCCAAATTCAAGAAAGCTACAGGGGAGGTTACTTCATGGATAAAATGCTTATCAATGAAGAACACATCTGGCCCCGCAGGTACCGATTTCACGACATGTGAATCCCAGATTTTATCAAATAATGTTGTCTTTTCCATAATTAGGCAGTCACGTATTCTTTGACTGGTATTTTGTTTAATGCATCCACAAATGCTTGAGCAGATGCCAATACGATATCTTGGTTGGAAGCAAAGCCGTAGTAAGGCTTGTCGGATTTGATGACCCGCATATGAACTTTTGCCACATCATTGGAGCCATGGGTCATGGCTTGAATCAGAAATTCTTCCAAATCAACTTGGGGCTGGACGACTTTTTCGATAGCTGTCAAAACAGCATCTACAGGACCAACTCCGCTTGCTGAAGCTTCATGGGATTCATTACCGATTTTCACTTTTACTTGAGCATTGATCTCACCATTGGAAGAATAAGTCACTTCTTCCAATTCAATGAAATTGGATTCATCCATGTACTTTCCTACCAGCTCCAGCAAATCTTTTCTACCAATATCTCGCTTTGAATCAGCCAAGAGCAAAAACTCTTCGTAGACTTTGCGAAGCTCTTCGCCTTCTAATTCCACACCCAAGGCATCTAGATGATGCTTCAAGGCAGCTCTTCCGGATCTTGCAGTCAAGACAATCGAAGACTCCTCCACCCCGACCTCTTTTGGATCGATGATTTCGTAGTTTTCTCTGTGCTTCAAGACACCGTCCTGATGAATCCCTGAGGAGTGAGCAAAGGCATTTCTACCTACAATCGCCTTATTAGGCTGCACAGGCATATTCATCAGTTTGGATACCAATCGGCTGGTTTGGTAAATCTTCTGCGTAACGATATCCGTGTGAACAGGAATGGACTGATGACATTTGATAGCCATCACCACCTCCTCCATGGAAGTATTTCCGGCACGTTCGCCGATTCCATTGATCGTCACTTCAACCTGCCGGGCACCATTTTGAACACCGGCCACCGTATTGGCAGTAGCCATCCCCAAATCATTGTGACAATGGGTGGCTATGATGGCCTTGTCAATATTGGGGACTCGATTTTTGAGATTTGCAATAAAGCCCCCATACTGCTCGGGTAGGCAATAACCTGTCGTATCCGGAATATTCACCACAGTAGCTCCGGCTTTGATGACCTCTTCTATGATTTTACAAAGAAAATCAGGCTCCGAACGCCCGGCATCTTCTGCATAAAACTCCACATCCTCCACAAACTGCTTGGCAAATTTCACCGCTGCCACCCCACGGCGGATGATCTCATCCGGAGTGGAGCGGAGCTTGTACTGAATATGATAGGGAGAAACCCCAATACCCGTGTGAATTCGGCCTTTTTTGGCATACTTGAGTGCCGCTGCAGCTACTTCGATATCCTTTTCTACCGCACGTGAGAGGGCACAAATGATCGGATTGGAAACAGCTTTCGAAATCTCCTGTACAGAATTGAAATCACCTGGGCTAGAGATGGGAAATCCTGCCTCAATTATATCAACTCCTAGTTCTTCTAGGGCCTTTGCCACGATAATTTTCTCCTGGGTATTCAGCTGACACCCTGGCACTTGCTCCCCGTCTCGCAGGGTTGTATCAAATATCCACAGCTTCTCACTCATGATCTTTGGGTTTAGGTTTGGGGTTTAATTATTTTCTGGTCTCAACTGACGGACGACTGCACCGGCCTGCCACATTTCAGACTCACGCAATTCTTTCAACTCAGCCTCCAGCTTTTCTCTGTAATCTGACTTCGAATTGGAATCAATGGATTTTTGAGCTTCTTGTCCTGTTTTGACAGAATCATACAATGCCTCAAAAACAGGCTTGGTAGCATCCCGGAAAGGCTTCCACCAATCTAGAGCACCTCGTTGAGCCGTAGTGGAGCAGTTGGCATACATCCAATCCATTCCATTTTCTGCTACCAAAGGCATCAAAGACTGCGTCAACTCCTCTACTGTCTCATTGAAAGCTTCGGATGGAGTATGACCATTTGCTCTCAAAACCTCATATTGGGCAGCAAAAATCCCTTGGATCGCTCCCATCAAAGTTCCTCTTTCACCGGTGAGGTCAGAAGTAACTTCACGGTAAAAATCTGTTTCGAAAAGGTATCCTGACCCTACTCCTATACCTAAGGCAACGACACGATCCTTAGCCTTACCTGTTGCATCTTGGTAAATCGCATAAGAGGAATTCAAACCACGACCCTCTACAAACATTCTTCTCAGAGAGGTGCCGGATCCTTTTGGCGCCACCAAAATCACATCTACATCTGCCGGAGGTATGATTCCTGTTTTATCCTTATAAGTCACACCAAATCCATGCGAGAAGTATAATGCCTTTCCAGGAGTCAGGTGTTTTTTCACAGTTGGCCAAAGGGCAATTTGTCCAGCATCTGACAGCAAAAACTGAATGATCGTACCTTTTTCACAGGCTTCTTCGATCTCAAAAAGCGTCTCGCCAGGAACCCATCCGTCCGATACGGCTTTATCCCAAGTTTTGGAATTTTTACGCTGTCCTACGATGACGTTGAATCCATTGTCTTTAAGGTTCAAAGCCTGTCCTGGGCCTTGGACACCATAGCCAATGACTGCGATCACCTCATCCTTGAGTACTTCTCTGGCTTTCTCCAGTGGGAATTCCTCGCGGGTCACCACATTTTCTTCAACATTGCCGAATTTTAATTTCATGATTCTAAAATTAGGTTTAATAGATTGATTTTTAATGTTTTATGATAAATACTGATCAATTGTTCGCATTCGTTTCGCGACAGCAACTCTGCCAGATCTTGCAAACTCGAGAAGACCATAGCCCTTTAGAATTTCCAGCAGCTCCTGAGTTTGTTCTTTATGTCCAGCTACTTCCAGCACGACAAATTCCTGCTCTGCCGAAATGATTTTTGCATGATGCTGCCGAATGATTTTCTCCAAGCTTCCGTCCAAACGAGCCACAGGGATCTTGTAAAGGGCGATCTCCTGATAGACCACGCCGGAATCTTCATGATAAAATGCCTTGATGACATCAATGATTTTTTCGATTTGATTGACGAGCTGAACCACCATTTCTTCGGAGGTAGTCACCTCGATCGTAATTCGATGAATCCCATCCACACTGCTTTCGGAAGCCGTAAGCGCATCGATATTGATACCCCTTCGGGTGAAAATGATGGTGATACGGTTGAGAATTCCGATAAAATTCTCCGTGATGACAAAAATTGTATAGCGTTTCATAGAATGTTAGCTTAGTCGTACTTCCTCCACCGAACATCCGGTAGCGATCATCGGGAATACATTATCTTCTTTCTCCACCACCACTTCCAAGAAATAAGGACCGTCATGGATCAGCATATCTTCGATAGATTCCGTGAGCGTATTTCTTTCGGTGACCTTCTGGGCTTTGATGCCATAAGCTTCTGCCAGTTTGATGAAATCTGGATTGTTCAATTCGGTAAATGAGTAGCGCTTATCAAAAAACATCTGCTGCCACTGACGGACCATCCCGAGATAATTATTATTGAGCAATACAATTTTTACCGGCGCCTTGGTCTGCATGATGGTACCTAACTCTTGGATAGTCATCTGGATTCCTCCATCTCCGACCACGCATACTACCTGTCGGGAATAGTCGTAGAGCTGTGCTCCCAAGGCCGCAGGAAGCGCAAAGCCCATGGTCCCCAATCCGCCTGATGTGATTTGGGTTCTTGTTTTTTTATACTGAAAATACCGCCAAGCGATCATTTGGTGCTGTCCCACGTCGGTAACCAAAACAGCATCGTCTGCCTTGTAGCGATTGATTTGATTGATTACCTCTCCCATGGTAAGGCCTACTTTGGTCGGAGTGATATCATGCTGCATCACAGCTTCCTTTTCCATCTGCTCCAACTCACGAAACTTCCCTAGCCATTCCGGATGGGACCCTTGCTCTACCGCTTCGGTCAGCATGGAAAGACTTTCCTTACAGTCTCCCAAAACTCCTACTTCAACTTTGACATTTTTATTAATCTCAGCAGCGTCCAACTCAAGATGAATGACTTTTGCCTGCTTGGCATAGCGCTTCAGATCTCCGGTCACCCGATCATCAAATCGCATTCCTACCGCAATAAGAACATCGCATTGATTGGTCAGCAGGTTAGGAGCATAATTTCCGTGCATACCTAGCTTACCCACGTAATTTGGATGATCTTCAGAAAGTGCCCCTGAACCCAAAAGGGTAGAGGCACCAGGAATACCTGTTTTATCCAAGAAAAACTTCAACTCGGTCTCAGCTTTTCCCAAGACCACGCCTTGTCCAAAAAGCAAATAGGGTCGCTTAGCCTGCTTGATCAACTCTGCAGCTTTCTGAATAGCATTTGGGTCTATTGGCTGATGAACTTTGTAAGATCTGAAGCCTAAGCAAGGCGTGTAGTTCATCTGCCCAAAGTCTACCTGAGCATTTTTTGTAATATCAATCAATACCGGTCCGGGACGTCCAGACCTAGCGATGTAAAAGCCCTTTGCAATAGCAGGTGCAATATCTTCCACTCTTCTCACCTGAATATTCCATTTCGTCCCAGGCATAGAAATACCGACCACATCCGTCTCCTGAAAGGCATCTGTACCCAAAAGGTGTGCGGCAACTTGCCCAGTAATACAAACCAAGGGTGTGCTGTCGATTTGCGCATCAGCCAGCCCCGTGATCAAATTAGTCGCTCCGGGGCCTGAAGTAGCCAAGCAGACTCCGACTTTTCCAGAAACCCGGGCATAGCCTTGTGCTGCATGAATAGCTCCCTGTTCATGCCGAGTCAAGACGTGCTTGATCTGCTCATGATAATCGTACAGGGCATCGTATACAGGCATGATTGCGCCTCCAGGATACCCAAAGATAATTTCTGCTTGCTCTGCGATTAGGGACTGCACAACTATGTCTGCCCCACGAATCATGGATTCTTCCTTCATAGACTTTAGAATTTATCGGTTACGCAGCCTTCTGATGCGGTTGCCACGAGTTGATTATATTTTTTCAGGGTACCCTGCAATCCTTCAATTTTCTTGGGTGACCAGGAATTTTTGCGCTCCGCAAACTCTTCTTCACTCACTTGCACTGAAAGCTCAAAATTATTCGCATCGATTGTGATAACATCTCCGTCTTTCAAGAGTCCAATGGGCCCTCCGCACCAAGCCTCAGGGGTAACGTGTCCCACTACAAAGCCATGCGTTCCACCAGAGAATCTACCGTCAGTAATTAGAGCTACATCTGAACCCAAGCCCGCTCCAATGATCATGGAGGTTGGTTTAAGCATCTCTGGCATCCCGGGAGCGCCTTTTGGACCGACATTTCGAACTACCACTACATCTCCAGCCTGCACCTTGTGATCCCGTATGGCATTATTGGCCTCCAATTCAGAATCGAAAACTTTGGCTGGACCAGTGAATGAAACCCCTTCCTTTCCAGTGATCTTCGAAACTGCCCCTTCAGGAGCAAGATTTCCCTTGAGAATGCATAGATGACCGGTTTTCTTAATGGCTTGATCGATTGGCCGAATACAATTGACCAAGGATGGTACAATGGGGTCGATATTTTCCAGATTTTCGGCTAGAGTCTTCCCGGTGACGGTCATACAGTCCCCATGGAGCATTCCTTGATCTAGCATGAATTTCATGAAAGCTGGAAGCCCACCTTGTTCATGAAGATCTTCCATCAGGAATTTTCCGGAAGGTTTGAAGTCTCCTAACAATGGGGTGATATCATTTACAGCTTTGAAGTCTTCAAGTGTAAAATCTACTCCAGCAGTACGCGCAATCGCCAGGATATGCATCACGGCATTGGTACTTCCACCTAGGGCTACGATGACTCGTACGGCATTTTCTACGCTTTTTCGTGTGACGATATCCTTTGGTTTGATATCTTTTTCAAGTAGGATTTTGATGTATTTGCTGACCTCTCTACACTCTCGGAGTTTCTCAGGGGAGTTGGCTGGATAGGAAGCTGAGTAAGGAAGAGACATTCCCATAGCTTCTGCAGCAGATGACATGGTGTTGGCGGTATACATCCCACCACAGGCGCCTGCTCCGGGGCAAGCATTTCGGATCACTCCATCATAGTCTTCATCTGAGATCGTTCCTTGGATCTTTTTCCCAAATGCCTCAAATGCAGATACGATGTTCAGTTTCTCACCTTTATAATTGCCCGAGGCAATCGTCCCACCATAAACCATAATCGATGGGCGGTTGATGCGAAGCATTCCCATGATCGCCCCGGGCATATTTTTATCACATCCTGCTACTGCCACACAGGCATCAAAGGAGTGACCCAATATGAATGACTCAATCGAATCTGCAATGATCTCTCTGGAAACCAAGGAATAACGCATTCCTAGGGTCCCCATGGAAGTACCATCAGAAATCCCGATGGTATTGAAAACCAACCCGGTCAAATCATGCTCTTGAGTAGTTGATTTGATCTCAGAAGCAAAGTCATTGAGGTGCATATTGCAGGGATTGCTTTCATAGCCACAGCTAGCGATTCCTACAAAAGGCTGCATTAATTTCTTATCAGATAGACCAGTGGCGTATAGCATGGCTTTGCCTGCCGGATGCTCGGGATTATCAGAGATTTCCCAACTATATTTTTTAAGGTTTTTCATAGGGGTATAAAAAAAGTGCCTTCATGTAATGAGGCACTTACAGATTTTTTATTTTGATATAGTCTAGTGCCTCACCTTAGTATCCTAGGAGAATAATAATGCTAAGCAAAAAGACCACTCGATTCATAGATTTTGGGTTGAGCTGCTGTGAATTCGAAATTTTGTCAAATTTAAGTTTCATGAAGGAGACTAACAATATTTAATTCGCTTAAAAATCTTTAACACAGAATATAAATTATCGCAATATGAATTTTTATAGAATTTTATTCTTATATAATAACTTTTTATGCTTATTATTCTATTTGAAATATATTTTTTTTCAAAAAACAGAATTTTATACTGAATTGACTTTTTTTTAATAAAAAGTGAAAAAGATTCCATTTTTATCAATCGAAGGGATCAATCGCCTTATTTTTCCTAATCTTTCCAAGATTAACTTGAAAATATTCAAAGATCGAATTGTAAACTTTTCAGTCTAAAATCCACTTAATTTGCGGAAAGCTCTAGACATGATCACTTTCCCTAATGCAAAAATTAACCTCGGACTGCATATCCTAGGAAAAAGAAAGGATGGATACCACGAAATCGAAACTTGCATGGTTCCTATCCCTCTTCTGGATGCCTTAGAAATCATTTTGGATAAAAAAGGCGGCTGGGAAAGCACCGGAATCCAAATACCGGGTGAGGCCAAAGACAATTTGATTTTAAAAGCAGAAAAGCTACTGAGAAAGGATTTTCAGGGGCTACCACAACTCAAAATCCACCTTCATAAAAATATACCAATGGGAGCAGGTCTCGGTGGGGGTTCGGCTGACGGAGCTTTCGCTTTGAAATTGATGAACAATCTTTTTGACCTCCATCTCGATGACTACTTTCTAGAAGAATATGCCGCACAGCTTGGAAGCGATTGTCCATTTTTTATCGAGAATACGCCAAAAATCGCCCGTGGTCGGGGTGAAATCCTCAATCCCGCAAATATATCTCTTGCAGGAAGCTATCTGGTCTTGATCAATCCGGGAATTCACATCGGCACCAAAGAGGCCTATTCAGGCGTCCACCCTGCTGCACCAAAAGTGAAGATTGAGGAGGTTTTAGCAGATCGAAGTAGATGGAAAGATGAATTGGTCAATGATTTTGAACCAAGTATTTTTAGAAGCCATCCTGAAATAGCCGACATCAAAAGCCAACTGTATCAAGCTGGTGCCTACTACGCAGCTATGTCCGGTTCCGGTTCCAGTGTATTTGGTCTTTTCGAAACAAAGCCAAGTGGAATTGATTTTCCGGAGCATTATTTTTGTTTTGAAAAAGAACTTTAAATTCTAAGAGCCTTCAATAAGAAAACATCTACTTCAAATCAATTCTGCAAAAGCCATTTGATATCAAAAATCAAGATATGGCTTAAAAAACGGGCTTACAAAAAATCTTTTCAACGTGCCAAAAAAGATCCCCAGATTATTGAGCTTGCAGAATGGGGAATGGATGATTAAGCGAGTCAGCTGGATGATTTTAACCCAAAGTCCTCACAGTCTTTCTCCGCTTATTCCAGTAATTCAGTACAGGATAAATCAAAACCGAAACCAGAATAATCAAGGTCCCCAGATAAAACTCGGAAGTCATTTTTTCCTTTTCCCCAAAAATCAAAACGGCCAAAACAATTCCATACACCGGCTCCAGGTTAATCGTCAAATTGATCGAAAAAACAGTCAATCGCTTCATCAAATCCACCGAAACGGAAAAAGCATAGACTGTACACACTCCTCCCAAAACCAATAGCCAAAACCAATCCATCCCCTGCCAAGTCCATTGAATACCGGCCCCATCGGTCAGCCAAATTGAATAAACAGGCATGAAGACCAGAATTGCCAAACAGGCTCCTGTCATCTCATAAAAGGTGATTTGGTAGGGATCGTGACGCTTGGTCAGTCGACCATTAATGACAGAAAAGCAAGCCGCCAAAAAAGCCGAAGCCAAAGCCATAGATAGCCCTAGCCAATAGCCTGTTTCAAATTTGAAAATGACCAAGAGGCCGGAGATCACCAGTAAACCCAAAGCGACTTCGTACCATTTGATTTTTGCTTTATTGAAAAAGGGCTCGACAAATGCTGTCCAGAGAGAGGTCGTGGCCATTCCAGCTAAGCAAACAGAAACTGTGGAAACCCGCGCTGACCAAAAAAACAGAATCCAATGCAAGGCGATCAGTACTCCGGTACCCAACACTTTCCACATCTGGTGAGGAGGAATCAGGATATTTTTCTTTTTCCAGGCAAATAGCAGAGCAACGCCAATTGAGGCGATGAGGGTTCGGTAAAAAACCAGTTCAAGAGCCGGTAGAGAGATTAAAACTCCCAGAATAGCTGTAAAACCCCATATCAAAACAATGAGGTGGAGTAAAAGATAATCTTTCAATGAAGCCTGCATTTATCGCGGGACGGTTTTATAAAGCACTAGTCCTACTGAAGCAAAGATGATATTGGGTAGCCAAACAGCAAAAATGGGGAATTCGGATCCGTTTTCGGCGAAGGTTCTGGATAGTATAAAAAGCAATATGTAGATAAAAGCCATCAAAAAACCCATGGCAATCTGAAAGCCCGAACCACCCCGAGTCTTCCGAGCCGACATAATTACTCCGATGAAAGTCAAAATCAAGGCAGCAAAGGGAGACATAAACCGGACATAGCGTTCGATTTTGTAATAGGCGACATTATCAGCTCCCCGATCCTCCAAAATCCGGATTTGTCGGCTGAGTTGAGGTAACTTGAGCGTCTCGTGATGATTCTCCGGCACTCCAAAGTCCTCTGGAACGATCGAAAGCACTGTATCCAATTCGGTACCTACCGACCATTTTTCACCTTCCTCCTTCAGTTCTCGGAGCCTCCAGTTTTTCAAAGTCCAGGCATTCTTTGCGGTATCCCATTCTATCCGGTCAGATGAAAGCTTGGCTAGCATCTCGCCGTCTCTGATAGTTTCCAATGTGAAATTATAGCCAGTGCTGTTAGTCTTAAAGAATCGACTCAAATATGCGTAGCTATCCTCCCCTACCTTGATGTGAATATTTTGCTCATTTTGAGGGGCTCCTTTTTCCAGATACACCAAGCGAAAAACCGTTAGATTCTCAGTAGCTGTAGGCAGCACCCAACCATTGAGTAAAAAACTTACGCCTCCGATCAAAGCTGCGGAGAATAGAAAAGGGAAAAGCAAACGAACAAAGCTCACCCCACTTCCAAGTATGGCGATAATCTCGGTTCGTCCAGCCATCTTGGAAGTGATGAAAATAACCGAAATAAAAACTGTAATCGGTGTGAGGAGATTATTCAAGTAAAGTCCATAGTTTCCCATGTACTTGAGTATCTCGACCGTAGGCACTTGATTTTGGATGTATTTGTCATTTTTTTCCGTAAAATCCAGTACCAAAACCACCAAAATCAACATCAAGACCACAAAGAAATAGGTCTTCAAAAAATCTTTGATAATGAGTCGATCGATCAGTTTCATGTCAGAGACGAGTGCTTACTTTTTTGACCATCTGGGTTTTCCAGCTAGCAAAATCACCGGCTAAAATATGATTTCTTGCCTCTTTTACTAACCACAGATAGAAAGACAAGTTGTGAATACTGGCGATTTGTGCGGCCAAAATTTCCTTAGAAATTGTTAAATGACGCAAATAGGCCTTCGAATAAAAAGTACTCGCATAATTTCCTATGGCGGGATCGATAGGAGTGAAATCATCTTTCCACTTTTCATTTCGAATGTTGATGATCCCTTCTGAGGTAAAAAGCATCCCGTTTCGGGCATTTCGCGTCGGCATTACGCAGTCAAACATATCGACCCCAAGTGCGATGCATTCCAGAATATTGGCAGGGGTTCCCACCCCCATCAGGTAGCGGGGTTTATCCCTCGGCAAAAGGTCTGTGACGATCTCGGTCATTTCGTACATCATTTCAGCGGGTTCTCCTACAGAAAGACCACCTATTGCATTTCCTTCTCGACCTTGCTCAGCGATGAATTCCGCACTTTGCTTTCGCAAATCCTTGTAAACAGATCCCTGTACGATCGGAAATAATGTCTGATTGTAGCCGTATTTTCCTTCCGTAGAGTCAAATCGTTCGGCACAACGCTTGAGCCAGCGATGCGTCATTTCCATGGACTTTCTCGCATAACCATACTCGCAAGGATAGGGCGTACATTCATCAAAAGCCATGATGATATCCGCTCCGATAGTCCGCTGAATGTCCATCACATTTTCTGGAGTGAAATTGTGCTTTGATCCATCAATATGGGATTTGAAGGTAACCCCTTCTTCTTTAATCTTTCGTGTCCCGGCAAGCGAAAAAACCTGATACCCTCCCGAGTCCGTCAAAATCGGCCGATCCCAACCATTGAATTTGTGAAGACCTCCGGCTTTTTCCAGAATATCCAATCCTGGTCGCAGATATAGATGGTAAGTATTTCCCAAAATAATCTGGGCTTGCACATCCTCCTTAAGTTCCCGCTGATGGACAGCCTTGACAGTACCTGCCGTTCCGACTGGCATAAAGATGGGCGTCTCGATCTTTCCATGGTCTGTTTCCACCAGTCCTGCCCTGGCTTTGGATTGAGGATCTTCCTGTGCTAAAGTGAACTTCATCGAAGGATTATTTTGATTGGGTGGCCAAAAAAGAGCCGAGACAAAATTATCTCTTTATTCCTAAACGAATGCTGAAATTGATTTTATATTTGCCGAGCACAACTAAACTATGGCCCTTCTTTTACTCTGGATTCTATTTGGACTTGGCATTTTTATTCAGCTGATTTATTTGTTACCCATATTTGGGAAAGTCGCATTTTTCAAGGCAAAACCAGACAGTAATTCTGAAAATACCGAAGGTGTTACCGTCTTGATCGCCGCTCATAATGAGTTCAAAAACCTAAGACGGCTGATTCCTCAATTATTTGAGCAGGATTATCCCAACTTTGATGTCCTGGTGATCAATGACCGAAGCAGGGATAGAACGAGTCGACTTTTGGAGGATCTCATGAGTCAGTATCCCAAACTGCGTACGGTCACTGTGAAATATACCCCTAACCATGTGACCGCCAAGAAATATGCACTCACTCTCGGTATCAAAGTGGCCAAAAATGACGTCATCTTATTGACAGACGCAGATTGTATCCCTGCATCCGATCAGTGGATTCGTAAAATGACTCAGCCCGTTAGAAATCAAAATATGACCTTTTCGATTGGGTACTCCGGCTATGAACAGCAAAAGGGATTCCTTAACCGATGGATTCAATTCGAAACGCTTAAAACAGCGCTTTTGTATCTATCCTTTGCCAAGTGGAAAAGCCCATTTATGGGAGTTGGGAGAAACCTTTGCTACCGGCGTAGTTTTTTCATGGAAATCAAAGCTTTCAAAGACCTTTGGCATCTCGAGGGAGGTGACGATGACCTGTTGATCAACCGTTATGCCACCGGTAAAAACACCCGTGCGGTTTTGGATACAGATGCAAGGACTATTTCTATTCCCAAGGAGAACTGGAAGGATTACTTTTCTCAGAAAAAAAGACATTTAAATATCGGAAAGCACTATTTGACGCAAGACAAGCTAAAAATCGGTTGGTATGCCTTTTCCCACCTTTTATTCTGGGCTGGAGCCATAGGTTTATTTATTTATTTGGCTTTGGAGCAGAAATGGGAACAAATTGCGATCGTTTTCGGTATATTTCTCATGAGGCTTCTGCTACTCGCTTGGGTATTTTCCAAGGCCAACAGAAATCTCAATGGTCAAAAAAATCCATCAAACACCTTAATCAATGACTTTTTGTATTTAGGTTATTTTTGGATTTTGGGACCAATATCCCATCAGTCAAAGGACATCAAATGGAACTAAACCAACGTGGATTTTCTAAGAAAGCACTCGAAGACTTCGATCTAATCGATCAAGCCGTTGAGGAAAAAGATCAGCAAGCTTATGCAGCTTTGATGAAGCGCTACAAGAAGGCTGTTTACTTCATGATTCTCAAGATGATCCGAGATGCCGATGATGCTGAAGATTTGACCATGGAGGCATTTGCCAAAGCCTTTAAAAACCTACATCGATTCAAAAAAGACTACACCTTTTCCACTTGGCTTTTCCGGATTGCAACCAATAATGCCATCGATTTTATCCGTAAGAAAAAGCTCAAAACCATGAGCCTAAACACCACCATGTCCGATGATAGTGGCAACTCAGTGACCATCGATGTGGAAGACGATGACAACAATCCTCAGGATGAATTCATCAAGTCTCAGCGGATCGAAATGGTGCGGATTTTTGTCGATAAGCTTCCAGCCAAATACCGCAAACTGGTTCAACTTCGATACTTTGATGAGCTTTCTTACGAAGAGATCGCCCAAGAACTCGAAAAACCACTCGGAACAGTCAAAGCACAATTGCACCGCTCCCGAGAACTATTATATGAAATCGCCTCCGGCAAAGAAAAGCACATCTGATGAACTCCGGCACCCAGCTGATTCTTTCCTATTTTCCTAATCTAACTGAAAAGCAGATTGAGCAATTCGATCGCTTACAGGAACTCTATGCTGATTGGAATGCAAAAATAAATGTGATCAGCCGCAAGGACATGGATCAGTTTTACATCCATCATGTCCTTCATTCCTTGGGAATAGCCCAAGTCATGCGATTTCAGCCTGGCACCAAAGTACTCGATATCGGTACGGGGGGAGGATTTCCGGGAATCCCATTAGCCATTCTTTTTCCAGAAACTCACTTTCACCTAGTGGATTCGATTGGAAAAAAAATTACAGTTGTGAAAGAGGTAGCCAAAGCCCTTAAGCTCAGCAATGTAGAAGCCCAACAAGCCCGGGCGGAGACATTAGTACGGAAATATGATTTTGTGATCAGCCGCGCCGTGACCCGTATGATCAATTTTTACCCTTGGGTCAAAGGAAAAATCAAGCGAGAGGATTTTAATGAATTTCCCAATGGCGTCCTTTACCTCAAAGGAGGCGATGTGGATGAGGAAATGGAGGAAACAGGCAAATCCTATGTAACCTACCACTTAAGTGACTATTTCAAGGAAGATTTTTTTGAGACCAAAAAGGTGGTCTATATGCCCTGGGAGGACAAAAGGTGACAGATTGTACCTTTTAAGATACAGTTTGATCCTAAAATTGTACTTTTAAAGATACAATTCAACCCTTTTACTGTATCTTTGAAGGTACAGTGGAAAACCTTTTAAAAAGATATCAATCGTTATTATCCAAGGTTCAACTTGGGTTTGAGAGAAATTTATCTTCCCAAATCAATTGGGAAGCAAGAGCTATTGGACTAAAAGGAGCACGTGGAACAGGGAAATCCACACTCATGCTTCAGCAAATCAAGAAGCGGGGGGATTTCTCCAAATCGGTATACATTTCATTAGATGACCTCTATTTCAAAAATAATACTGTCCTAGATACTGCTGAGCAACTTTATCGTGACGGGATCCGAAGACTTTATTTGGATGAAGTTCATAAATACCATGATTGGCAGCGGGAAATAAAAAATTTATATGACTTCTACCCGGATCTAAAGCTGATCATTTCTGGATCTTCTATCCTTGAGCTTCAGAAGTCTAGTGTTGATCTAAGTCGAAGAGTTCTGTTTTATGAATTACCGAGCCTTTCTTTTCGGGAATTTTTAGAATTAAAATATGGCATCATAATTCCAAAATTCACATTAGAAGAACTACAGAAAAATCATATTTCAATCGCACAAAGTATTAAAGAAAAGCTAGATTCACCTCTCACCTATTTTCGTGAATTTCTAGAATATGGCGCTTATCCTTACTTTATGGAGGGGGTAACAGATTTCGGCTATCGGCTTCAGCAGGTCGTCAATGTAGTAATCGATTATGATTTACCTGAGGCCAAAGATATCTCGGTGGGCACCCAAAGCAAACTGAAAAAGCTTCTTTTTATACTCTCAGAATCAGTTCCCTTCACTCCGAATATTTCAAAACTTGCAACCCAACTTGAAACCACAAGGCCAATCCTATTGGAGATGCTCTATTTACTTGAAGAAGCGCGTCTAGTCCGGAATCTGAGGTCCGCTAGCAAAGGAACTTCACTGCTTAATAAGCCTGAAAAAATTTATCTCTCAAACACCAGTTTGATTCATAGTTTTTCTGAAAAAGGAAGAAATCAAGGAAATCTCAGAGAAACATTTGCCATTGACCAACTTCAAAATGCAGGCTATTCAGTCACATTCCCGAAACAGGGTGACTTTCTGGTTAATGAAACTTATTTATTAGAAATCGGTGGAGCGGGGAAAGGTTCGTCTCAGGTATCAAATTTTGAAAACCATCTTATCTTCTCAGACGATTTGGAAATAGGCTGGGGAAGAAAGCTCCCACTATTTTTACTTGGATTAATGTATTAAGTCCCCAAAATGGGTGTTGTCCAATTTCAAAATAAATTTTCATTATTCTTTGACATTCAATGAGTTAAGTTTAATATGAAGAAAATCAATATCTTATCGAAATTCTGAGACAATTCCCGCCACTCCACTTTTTTGACTGATCGAATTACCCTAATTTGAAGCCTCAATTTTCTGTGCTGTATGTATATTATTTTCGATACCGAAACCACCGGTTTACCCCGCGATTACAATGCCCCCATGTCCGATGTGGACAACTGGCCCCGACTGGTTCAGCTGGCCTGGCAACTGCATGATGCTAAGGGCAAACTGCTTTCCAACCATAACTACATTGTCAAGCCTGAAGGCTTTACCATTCCCTATAATGCCGAGAAAGTTCACGGGATCTCCACCAAAAGAGCACTAGCCGAAGGACATGATCTGAAAGAGGTCTTGGCGATTTTTGAGAAGGATGTCGCTGAGGCCAAGCATCTGGTCGGACATAATATCGAATTTGATATCAACGTGGTCGGGTCCGAATTTATCCGAGCAGAATTGGGAATGCCACTAACAGCCAACCCACTCGATACCAAGGATATTTCCACCGAGTTCTGTGCTATTCCAGGGGGAAAAGGCGGGAAATTCAAATGGCCAACCCTCACTGAATTGCACCAAAAACTCTTTGGAAAAGGCTTTGGTGATGCGCACGATGCCGCCTATGATGTGGATGCCACGGCGCGCTGTTTCTTTGGCTTGATCACTCAGGGAGTTCAGAAACCCGAGGAGGGAATTGCTGTCGCAGAGGTAATTTATGAGGCGCCCGATTTGGCCGAAGCTAATTTTGCGCAAGCCAAGGATGAGCAAAAAGTAGCAGCAAAAGAAGTTCTAAAGCAAGCCGGGAAAGCGGATATCTCTGAATTGGTCGATGTACCTTTTACGCATCTCCATGTCCATACTCAGTATTCAGTTCTACAGGCTACTTCGGAAATCCCCGCCCTGATCGCCAAGGCAAAGTCCATGAATATGCCTGCCATCGCTATGACAGATCATGGCAATATGATGGGAGCCTTCAATTTTGTGAAATCTGCCATGGCCGAAGATATCAAACCCATCATCGGATGTGAATTCAATCTGTGTCGGGACCGAAAAAACAAATCCAACAAGGATGATGGATACCAAACGGTCCTACTAGCCAAAAACAAGGCTGGTTATCACAATCTCGCCAAATTGGCTTCCTATGCCAATATTGAGGGTTTTTATTACCTCCCAAGAATTGACAAAGAAGTACTTGTGCAGTACAAAGGCGATCTAATCGCGACCACTGGCGGTCTCTGGGGAGAGATTCCTTTTTTGATTTTGAATGTGGGCGAAACACAGGCAGAGGAGGCCTTTATCTGGTGGAAAGAGCAGTTTGGAGAGGATTTCTACGTCGAGCTCAATCGTCACGGCATCCCGGAAGAAGAAAAAGTCAATGAGGTCTTATTGGAGTTTGCCCGAAAATACAATGTCAAGTATTTCGCGGCCAACAATAGCTACTACAATGACAAAGCAGATGCTAAAGCGCATGATATTTTGCTTTGTGTGAAAGACGGTGAATTGGTGGAAAAGCCGAAGAAATACATCGGGAAAAGAGGCCGAGAATTTCGCTATGGACTTCCCAACGATGAATTTTACCTCAAGTCTCCTGAGGAGATGAAAAAGCTTTTCGCCGATCTTCCAGAGGCCATCGAATGTACGCACGAGATCGTCGAAAAAATAGAGGGCTACAAGCTTGCCCGAGAAGTACTGCTTCCAAAATTTGACATCCCCGAGGAATTCAAAGACCCTCAGGATGAAGTGGACGGTGGCAAGCGTGGTGAGAACGCTTTTCTCCGCCACCTGACCTATGAAGGAGCCAAGAAACGATACAAAGAAATTACCCCTGAGATCCAGGAGCGTTTGGATTTCGAATTGGAGACCATCGAGCGAACAGGCTACCCGGGTTACTTTTTGATTGTACAGGACTTTACCCGAGCAGCTCGGGATATGGGCGTATCAGTCGGTCCGGGTCGGGGTTCGGCAGCAGGATCAGCTGTGGCTTACTGTATTGGAATCACCAATGTAGACCCGATCGAGTATGATCTCCTTTTTGAGAGATTCTTGAATCCGGATCGGGTATCCCTTCCCGATATTGATATTGACTTTGACGATGAAGGTCGTGGTCGGGTCATCGACTATGTGATTAAGAAATATGGCTCCAATCAAGTAGCCCAAATCATCACCTACGGTACCATGGCTGCCAAATCAGCCATCCGGGATACGGCGCGAGTCTTGAACCTGCCCCTCGCCGAAGCAGGCCGACTGGCTAATTTGGTACCTGACTTGAAATTGAAAGTGCTTTTTGACCTCGCTAAAAATAAATCTGCCTTGGCGGATAAATTGAAAGGACAGGGTGAACTGATCCAAAAAGCCGAAGAACTACTGAAAATCGCCCAGGGTCAGGATGATTCTGCCAAAACTGTCAATCAGGCAACCGTATTGGAAGGTTCCGTTCGAAATGTAGGAATCCACGCCTGTGGTGTCATCATCACGCCGGACGACATCACCAATTTTGTTCCGGTAGCTTTAGCCAAGGATTCCGAGATGGTTTGCACCCAATTTGACAACTCCGTGGTCGAATCAGCCGGCTTGCTCAAAATGGACTTTTTGGGACTCAAAACCCTCACGCTGATCAAGGATGCGATCAAAATTGTGAAGGAGCGACATGGAATTCAGCTTGATGCCGATGCTTTTCCGATCGATGATGAGAAGACCTACGAGCTTTTTCAGCGGGGTGAGACCGTTGGGATTTTTCAATACGAATCCGCTGGCATGCAGAAGTACATGCGGGAACTGAAACCTACCGCATTTGCCGATTTGATTGCTATGAATGCCCTCTATCGCCCGGGACCTTTGGCTTACATTCCGGAGTTTATCGATCGAAAGCATGGCAAAAAAGAGATCAGCTATGATCTGGATGATATGCAAGAATATCTCGAGGAGACATACGGGATTACGGTCTACCAGGAGCAAGTGATGTTGCTTTCGCAAAAATTGGCTGATTTCACCAAAGGTGAGGCCGACGTACTTCGAAAGGCCATGGGTAAAAAGCAAAAGGACGTCCTCGATAAAATGAAGCCCAAATTTATCGAGCAGGCAGCTGCAAAAGGCCATGAACCTAAAAAGTTGGAGAAAATCTGGACAGACTGGGAAGCTTTTGCCTCCTATGCCTTCAATAAATCCCACTCGACCTGCTATGCTTGGGTAGCCTATCAGACAGCCTATCTCAAGGCGCACTATCCAGCCGAATACATGGCTTCCGTCCTCAGCAACAACATGAACGATATCACGCAGGTGACTTTCTTCATGGAGGAGTGTAAGCGAATGGGAATTCCTGTTTTAGGGCCGGATGTCAACGAATCCAAAAGTGGCTTTACGGTAAACAAAGATGGAGAAATCCGATTTGGAATGGCTGCCATCAAAGGAGCCGGTGGTGCTGCGGTAGAAGAAATCATCCTAGAACGTGAAAAAAATGGGCTATACACTTCCTTCTTTGAATTTGCGAAGCGAGTAAACCCAAAAGTTCTCAACAAGAAAACGATGGAAGCTTTGGCAATGGCAGGAAGCTTTGATTGCTTTCCGGAGTACCATCGCCGCCAATACCTCGAAGCGCCTGAAGGTGACATCACCTTGATCGAGAAGGCTACCAAATATGCCCAACGCCTACAACAAGAAAAAGAAAGCTCGCAAGTGAGCCTATTTGGAGGAGCAGGCGGAGGAATGGACGTCCCCGTGCCGTCTGTATCACCGATGGAACCTTTCTCCCAGCTTCAGCAGCTCAACATCGAAAAAGAAGTAGTCGGACTCTATATCTCTGGCCATCCCCTCGATCAGTACAAGCTGGAGATTGAGTCTTTCACCAATTGCAGCTTGTCTGAGCTCAACGATCTCCCAGCTTTGCAAAGCAAAAAAGACATCAACCTTGCCGGTGCAGTCACTGACTTTGCTCATCGAACCACTAAAAATGGGAAACCGTTTGGAACACTCACATTGGAAGATTATCAGGGAGGATTTACCTTTTATCTTTTCGGAGAAGATTACGTGAAGTTCAAAGAGTATTTTATGAAAGGCTGGTATATCTTCGTAAAAGGCGGAGTCAGTCCGAAGAAGTGGAATCCCGACGAATTGGAGTTTAAGATTTCATCCGTTATGTTACTCTCTGAGGTTCGGTCAAAAATGGTCAAAGGCCTTCGTGTAAACATTGACCTGGATGATCTAAACTATGACCTGATGGAAAAGTTGGAATCCATGACTCAGAAGTATAAAGGGGAAGCAAAGCTTTATTTCAACGTGATCGATCGAAAGGAAAACATCAGTCTGGAGCTCTTTTCGAAGCGCTTTCTGATCGACCCGAGTGAGGAGCTCATCAAGGAACTCCAAACTATCCCTGACATCGTCTATAAGATCATGAGTGAGTAATTGTAAAAGTCTGACTATGACTCATAGAGAATTTTTTAAACACAATTTGAACTTAATGAAGATACATAGGCTTTCTCTGATATATTTGAAAGAAGAACCGAACTAAACACATCATATAATGACAAAAGCAATAGAAATTACTGACGCAAATTTTGAAGAAGTCATCAAATCAGAAAAACCAATCCTAGTGGATTTTTGGGCAGAGTGGTGCGGACCTTGTAAAATGATCGGACCTATCGTAGAAGAGCTCGCAGGAGACTACGAAGGCAAAGCCGTGATTGGAAAAGTAGATGTAGATTCCAATCCAAGTGTAGCACAAGCATTTGGCATTCGCTCTATTCCTACCCTGCTTTTCTTCAAAGACGGGCAGATAGTGGACAAGCAAGTAGGCGCAGTACCTAAAGCAATCCTCAGCCAGAAATTAGAAGCTCAACTCTAATTTCTACATCAAGTATTTGAGATGCCACCGGAATGATTCGGTGGCATTTTTTTATCCTGGATTATTTATTAGAATTCGTAGCGAGGAATTAAAATGCAAAAAAATCAGTCACTTTGGAAATCGAAGCGTAGCAACGCTACGGTGAGATTGAAAAGTGAAGTGAAACATCTGATTTTAAAGCATTTTTAAGCCGTAGCAGATTTTCTAATACATATTTCAGGATTATCTTCGACCTCCTATGAGTGAGACCCTGATTACGCTTTCTGATTTTTTTGAGCTTCGCAAAACCCTTCCCATCCTGGATGCAAGAAGTGAGGGCGAATTTGCGCAGAGCCATATTCCCGGAGCCATCAATCTGCCCATTCTGAATGATCAGGAGCGAAAAATCGTCGGAACACTCTACAAGGAAAAAGGTAGTGAAGCTGCAACCCTGAAAGGCTTTGAGTTGGTAGGACCTCGATTTCATGAGATTCAGCAAGCAGCGATTGAAAAATTTCCCGAAAGAAAGGTAATCCTTTACTGTTGGCGGGGCGGAATGCGAAGTCAGATTTTATCCTGGCTCTTAGGAATGGTCGGATTTGAAATTTTCCGCATCAAAGGAGGATACAAAACCTACCGGACCTTTACTTTCGAAGAAGTCCGAAAAAGCAGAAAGCTCATCGTTTTGGGTGGAAAAACCGGGACAGCAAAAACAGTTTTACTTCACTTGCTCAAGTCATCCAATGAACAAGTAATCGACTTAGAAGATTTGGCCAATCATAGAGGCTCTTCCTTTGGCGGAATCGGACAGCCTCCCCAGCCTACTGTGGAGCAATTTGAAAATTTGCTAGCAGAAAGGCTCCTCCAATTTGAGGAGGAAAAAGCCATTTGGATAGAAAACGAAAGCCGAAGAATCGGTCGGATTATCCTGCCGGATGCCTTTTTCGAACAGATGAAAAGTAGCCCACACATCGATATTCAAAAGTCGCTGGAAGAGCGGATCGCTCACATTGCAAGTGAGTACGCAGAGCTACCTCAGGAAGCCCTAAAAAAGGCTGTTCTGAGGCTGCAAAAGAAACTGGGAGGACTGCGAACCCAAGAGGCCTTGGAGGCAATAGAGGCAGGAGATCATGCAAAATGGATCCAGAATCTTTTGATCTACTATGACAAAACCTACGAATTTGAGTTGGATAAGCATCCACAGGATCGAACGGTTTCTCTTGACCTTTCTGGCTTAGCCTTCGGCCAACAGTGCCAACTTCTACTAGAAGCTAAAAAGAAATTCTATGAATGAGACCCCTATCAGATTGACCGAGTGGAGTGAAGGCTCTGGCTGCGGCTGCAAAATCGCGCCAGCCATCCTGGATCAAATTCTTTCATCCAGCAACTCATTTAGCCAAAGCGATTCAAACTTACTAGTGGGCAATTCGGGTAAAGATGATGCGGCGGTGTATCAAGTGAGTGAGGATATTGCTTTCGTCAACACCGTAGATTTTTTTACCCCTATCGTGGACGATCCATTTGATTTTGGACGGATAGCTGCTGCCAATGCCATCTCGGATGTCTATGCCATGGGCGGGAAGCCCTTATTTGCCAATGCGATTCTGAGTTGGCCGGTGGAAAAACTAGCACCCGAACTGGCAGCCAAAGTCATGGAAGGGGCAAAAAGCATCTGCAGCAAGGCTGGTATCGAACTCGCAGGAGGTCATAGTATCGCCGCCAAGGATCCGATTTTCGGACTTTCAGTGAATGGGATCGTACATCCCCGAAAAATCAAAACCAATCAAGGAGCCAAAGAGGGTGACCTGATTTTTCTGACCAAGCCGCTCGGAATCGGTGTCTTGGCTACGGCATTGAAGCGTCAGAAAATCCAAGATCAGGACTATGAAAAACTAGTGAATACAGCCTGCCAATTAAATAAAATCGGGGCTATCTTGGGAAATCATGAGGAAGTGCATGCGATGACCGATGTGACTGGTTTTGGGCTGTTGGGACATTTGATCGAAATGGCAGAGGGAGCTGGACTTTCAGCAGGAATACAGATTGGTCAATTACCATTGATTGAGGGAATTCAGGGCTATATCGATCAGTTTATTTTTCCAGACAATACCTACCGAAACTGGAATGCCTACAATACCAAAACAGAAGGAGTCAAGGGTATGGATCTGGTCAAACTCTGTGACCCACAGACCAGCGGAGGACTTTTGATAGCTGTCTCTCCGGAAAATAAAACTTGGTTTGAAGACACGCTGAAACAAGCCGGTCAAGAAGCTTGGCAAATCGGATCTTTTACTCCAAAGCAAGAATTTACAGTAAAGGTAAGCTAGGTCAGGATTGGGTTTTGTAAATTAAAAGCAACAAACCTAGCCTAAAATGAACCTACGAATTACCAGATTCCTGTTTTCACTAGCCCTTTTTATTACGTACTTATCAGCCATGGCCCAAGTTCCAGCATCTATCGAAAGTGAATTAGTCATTTTGAATGTAGAAACGCTGGAGGAAAAAGTGATTTTGAGAGAAAAGCGACACTTCGAAGCGCCCAACTGGACTCGGGACGGAGATTATCTCTTGATCAATGCCGCTGGAAAACTGGAAAAAATTGATTTGGAAGGGAATAATTTGGGGATGGTTTTTCCGGATCAAATCTCCCGAATCAACAATGATCATGGCTTGAGTTTTGATGGGGAAACCATCGTTTTCAGCAAAAATGAGGAAGGAATGGGTTCGCGTATCTACACCATTCCCACAGCAGGCGGAACTGCCAAACTCATCACCCCTAAGTATCCCAGCTATTGGCATGGAATCAGTCCGGATGGAAAGACGCTGGTATATTGTGCAGAAAGAGATGGTGCTTGGGATGTCTGGGCGATCCCGACCCAAGGTGGCGAGGAAGTTCGACTGACCAATGCGGAAGGCTTGGACGACGGCCCGGAGTATTCTTATGATGGAAAATGGATCTACTTCAACAGTCATCGGACGGGCCGGATGCAAGCCTATCGGATGAAACCTGATGGAAGCGGGCAAGAGCAACTGACTTTTGATGACTTGGATAATTGGTTTCCCCACCCATCGCCGGATAGTAAAAGTGCCGTGATTATTTCTTACCTCGAAGATCAAAAAGGTGCTCATCCCTTTGGTAAGGACGTGAAACTTCGACTACTCGATGTAGAATCCAAAGAAATCCGGGACCTTACCGAGGTCTTCTACGGCGGTCAAGGTACCATCAATGTACACTCTTGGTCACTGGATGGGAAGTGGATTGCTTTTGTGAGGTATTTTAAAACTGATTAACCTCTAGATATGTAATTTTTATTCCAAAGCTACTTTAATAATTAGATGATTTTCAGAGAGTCCCAAATATGGATTCTCGGAGTTTATGTTTTCATAATCTGCATTCGTGAGAAAGGAATACATAAACTTATCATCGATGTAAAATGGTCGCTTAAAAATGAGCTCTTTGCCTTTATAATTGGTAAGTGTCTTTTCACCTTTCTCCCAAACCGCCATGTTTTCAAACTCCTCCTCACCCCACCATAAGAAGAAAAGGTAATCTTCATTCTCTATAAAATTTCCATTGTGGTAAAATGGCATCTCCTCCATCATCCGCATTCTCATATCCATGAGTGGTAAGACTTTGATATCATCAGCAACTGCTCTATCGTCGAAATCTAGCTTGTATTTTGGTACAAATCCTTTCTCTAAAACTTGAAAAACCGTATCGTTTAATGACTTGGAAAAAAGTAACCCCTCAGGAGAATGATAGAAGTCACCGGCCGTATTATTCTGGTCGGTTTTAACGAAGTCGTATACACCCTTATACGTGAATTCCCCTTGATCCAAATCCAGGATTCCGGCTAAATAATCTTGTTCTGTTCCTAAAAACTGCCCGTCGAAATGAATAGCCAATTTACGCTCAGTAAGAAATTGGATAGATTTCGCTTGAAAATTAATGGGTAACTCCTCCACAAAGGAGCCATCATTGAGAGAATAAAAAAGGATTTTGCGTTGGTTTTGATCTAAAACAGCCAAGTGATCCGTTCCTGGTACTAGGCTTATATCAAATGGCAGAACGTAATTTCCTAAGCCGTCCCCTTTCGCGCCTATTCTATACTGAAAAGATCCATCATCATGAAACTTAAAAACCTGACCTGTATTGTGTTGGTCAGAAATCACAAAGCCATCCTCTGTTTTTAAGACTTTGGATATATCTCCTATAATACAATCCTCACAAAATTCTAGAGCAATGAAGGTGGTGTCGGAAATAAAGTCAACTTGTTTCGAAAACTTAGTAGAAACTTTAATCACCTCTAGATCTTCCGTCGTGGTGGATTTCGTGTTTCCGCAAGACCAAAAGAACCATATTATAATTACATACAAATACTTCTTTTTCATACTAGGGGAAATTAGGGTCGGCCCTAACCGACCCGTGTTAATTATATAAATTTATTTCTCCGCTGGCGGGTGAGAAATGCAGCAAACTGCTGAGTGCGCCGTATCACACACTAATTCCCATTGACCATTTGGTCCGCCAAAACTTTGATTACCTGTTGAATAATGTCCATCATTACATGCTGCAACAGTTGGTTGGATGTTTGCAAAAAGGAATATCAAACTGAAGGTCAATCCGATATTTAGAATCGTCTTTTTCATCTTTTAGAAATTTAAGTTATAAAACATTTAAAACTGCAGTTATCTAAAGAAAGAAAGAAAGAAAGAAAGAAAGAAAGAAAGAAAGAAAGAAAAAAGCAAGGAATTAGTTAAATTTTTTCAAAAATTATTTCAAACTCGACACTCCTCCCGAAACCATAAACTTCATCACATCGGTACTTTTGACTCCTTTGAGGGGTTTTATCTTATCTTTGGGTACCGGAAAAACATTACCGGAGACATTGTAGCTATGCGGAAAATACACAGCCACCAATTCAGGCTCACCGATATTCCCCATATCTTCTTGGGTGATAAAACCCAATCGGGATAAGTTTTCCGAAATTTGTACAATCACCGGACTGCTGAACTTCTTTTTTTCACCCACAAAGGCTCCCATCAAGTCTTTGATCGAGGCCAGGGCACATTCAATGTTCATTCTTGGTCACCTGATGGGAAGTGGATTGCTTTTGTGAGGTATAAGGGTCAAAGCTAGGGCGGCATACAGGTTTTAGTCTGAATCAATTTTTGCAAACTTATATACATGGAATATTAGCTTTTCTTCACTCACTTCATCATTAAGATAATGAGAAAATGGGAAATGAAGCCCGTCCTTCGTCACAAAAAACGAAGATGCATCAAACTTATGAATTGGAAGCTCTATCTCTTCTAGCAGGTTTAAATTTTCATCCATCACAGTCAAATAATCCCGAGTAAATGAGAAATTTAGATTACCCGAGTTTAGATCTGGATTAGGGTGCTCTCCCCTATGAGTTCTATAAAACAACTTCCGATATGGATCATAAACTGTTTTATAGAAATAAGGATTTGCGATCAAATGATTGAGCCGAAGATGTATTTCAGAATAGGTTTGACTGGGCATATATTCAACCGTGTTTTTAGAATAGCGGCTTTCAATGCTTTTTTTTATGGACAGTTGTCCTAGACTTCTATCATATACATTAATCGTAGGTGAGTTAGGAAATGAGAAAATAATCAACGAATCAGACACCACGATATTAGGATTCATGTACTCGCCCAGATAATACCCTTCAACTAGATAATCCTCAGAAAAATAGAATGGATATTCTTTGATCTGACCCGTTGGGATCACAATTTCTGCCAAAATGGGCAATTTATAATAGCTGGACATATTAGGTATGGACTCCATCGAATAAGAATGAAAAAACAACGAGACAGAGCGCGGATCAAAATAGAGCTTGTATGACAAAGGATCAGACAAAAAGCCTGTTTTTCGATTAGATGAAAGGCTTAACATCTTCAGCAAGTTCTCACGGACAATTATCCCGTCAGAATTTAAGAGATCAAGTGAATAGTCACTCCCATAAAAAAAGATTGAATCTGAATTTTGGACAAAAACATCAAAGGGTTCTGCTAGTGCATTTGGACCTTCTGAACTTAAGGGGATAATTTCAACAAGCTCCTGGTCACTCAGAGAAAAAACATCCATTTGATGTAAAGGAGTATTATATCCATAGAAAAAGACTATTGAATCAGACTCCAAAATCGAAGCTATAGGGTAATCAGATAATTGGTATTCTTCAATATTAATAGTCAAGGTGTCTAGCTCGAGAGCAAGTTTACCGACGTTCGTTTTTTCATTAGAATTATGTTCACAGGATAGCAAAAAAAAGAGAAAAACAAGCCGGGTAATTAGCCCGGCTAATTGATTTATGGACATGTTGAATACTCCAAGCATAGGCCCTCTGGATTTTCTATTCGGCATTCAGTGCCTTTGTTTTCTCCTGGTTTTACGCTGCAAAGGCGATTGTCATAAATTTTCCCTCCGGGGTTCCCCATGACTTGAGCATTTACGCTTCCCAAAATACCAAAGAGTGTAAAAAGGAAGGATACTATCATTACTTTAATTTTCATTTTATTGACATTAAGTTGTAAACCATTTAACACTTGGCCAAAGAAAGAAAGAAAGAAACAAGGAATTAGTTGATTTTTAACCACAATTTTGGCTTACCTCAAACTCGACACTCCTCCCGAAACCATAAACTTCATCACATCGGTACTTTTGACTCCTTTGAGTGGTTTGATCTTATCTTTGGGTACCAGAAAAACATTACCGGATACATTGTAGCTATGCGGAAAATACACAGCCACCAATTCAGGCTCACCGATATTCCCCATATCTTCTTGGGTGATAAAACCCAATCGGGATAAGTTTTCCGAAATTTGTACAATCACCGGACTGCTGAACTTCTTCTTTTCACCCACAAAGGCTCCCATCAGGTCCTTAATCGAGGTATAGAGCAAATTCACCAAGGGAATCTTAAATACCCCTCGCTCAAACCACTCAAAAAACGGTTTGGTAAAGAACAAACTCGCCAGATAGCCAATAAAAGTAATCAAGGCCAAAACCATCAGAATCCCTATACCGGGAATAGGCACCGGAATCAGACCATCCAAAAAGATAAAAATCGCATAAATCACATAGACTGTCACTGCCAAGGGAGTCAGAAACAGTAAGCCTCTCAGAAAGTAGGATAGGATTCTTTTGTAGGTAAATGCCATGAAGGACGGAATTCAAAATTTCATATTAGTCTAGAGACTTTTTTGTCAGGCTGAGCGAAGTCGAAGCCCATTTTCTATTTTTTAGTGTTTCAATCCAAATCTTATCAAAAGGAGCAATTAAAACAAAACAGGAACTATGGTTGAACTGATTCCATTCAACGCCTCAACTCAATTTTTTAATCCAAAACCTTAATCTTCACACTGCGGTAATAAATCACGGATTCGGGATCATGTGCTTGTAAAGCAATGGTCCCCGAGCTGAGCTTTTTGGTTCCTAAATCACCGCTTCTCACCTCCGACTCATCATACTCATTGATAGTCTCTCCGTTGATTTTCACAGTGATTTGATCACCTTGGACGATTACATGCTCCGTGTACCATTCCCCATCCTCCACGTAGACTTCACGTACGTCTTGGAAAGAATACACACTCCCGGTTTTTCTCCAGTCAGAATGAGATTGATTAACCTGAATTTCATAGCCTACATTTGGCCAACCGTTTTCTTGGTATTCTGTATGAATAAATATCCCTGAATTGGCCTTGGGCATGGTTTTTACTTCCACCATCAGCTCGAAATTCTTAAAATCATGATTTCCTACCGGCCCTACATAAAAGGCGTGGGCACGTGGACCATCAACTTTAATTACTCCATCTACTACCTGGAATGAATCTGGGTTTTCTGAAACCTTCCAACCTTCCAGATTTTCTCCATTAAACAACTCAATCCATTCTCCGGATTGAGCAAAAGAAAGCTGGGAAATGAGAAAGAGGATGAAAAATGATATGGACGTTTTCATAGTGTGAGATAAGGTTTGAAACAGTAAGATACGACCTGTAGCAGTAGCATTCCAAACCTCTGAAAAATAAATAGTCCTCGGGATGCAAATAAAAAATTCGTCATTGCGAACGAAGTGAAGCAATCTAAATTCAATAATTAAGATCGCTTCGTTTCTCTCGCGATGACGAATCAATAATGTGTTTCCTATGAAAGGAATTCTAATCCTTAAAGGTCAATGCCCATAAAGGACATAAATGCGATTCCCATCAAGCCTGTCAAAAGCATGGTAATACCCAAACCTTTCAAACCATTAGGAACTGCAGAATATTTTAATTTCTCACGAATAGCAGCCAAAGCTACAATGGCCAAGAAGAATCCTGTACCGGAACCAAATCCGTAGACAGCAGATTCAGCAAGCGTATAGTCTCGCTGAGCCATGAAAAGAGATCCACCCAAAATCGCACAGTTTACAGCGATCAAAGGCAAGAAGATCCCCAATGCACCGTAAAGAGCAGGAGCAAACTTTTCAACGACCATTTCCACCAACTGTACCATCGCTGCAATAATCGCGATAAACATGATGAATCGAAGGAACGTCAAATCGATTGTGGCGAGTTCAGCACTGGCCCAAGTCAAGGCACCCTCTTTCAACACGTATTCGTTCAAAAGCCAGTTGACCGGAGTGGTCACTGTCAATACAAATATTACAGCTGCACCCAAACCTAATGCGGTGCCTACTTTTTTGGATACCGCCAAGAATGAACACATCCCGAGGAAGTAGGCGAAAACCATATTGTCGATAAAGATCGACCGAATAGCTAAATTGAATAAATCCATTTTCTTTTCAGTTTTAGTGTTCGACGTAACCCGTTTTGGTTCGCTGCACCCAAATAATTAATCCCAAAATAATGAAAGCCCCTACCGGAGATACCATCAAACCATTGGTGGCCAATTGAAAATCTTCACCGAAGATCCCGGAAACATAATCGAAAATCGGAATTCCGAACAAAGAACCTGAACCCCATAATTCCCTAAAGAAAGCAACGGCCAGAATAATCCAAGAATAGCCTAAGGCAGACCCAAATCCATCCAATATAGAATCATAGGGTTTATTTCCCAAGGCAAATGCCTCCAATCGACCCATTACGATACAGTTGGTAATGATCAATCCAATAAATACCGAAAGCTCTTTGTACATATCATAAGCAAAAGCTTTTAACACTTCCGATACCAAGGTCACCAATGTAGCCACTACAGCCAGCTGCACAATAATCCTCACCCGGCTTGGGATGGTATTTCGCATCAGTGAGATGACAAAATTGGACATCACAATCACGAAAATTACGGAAATTGCCATCACCAGCGTAGGCTTCATCTGTGTGGTCACAGCCAAAGCTGAACAAATACCCAAAACCTGAATGGTAATCGGATTGTCATCTACGAGGGGATCGGTTACTAATTTTTTTCTACGCTTCGACAAAAAAGCCTCTGACGGCTTTTTATCGACTACTTGTTCTACTGTTTCAGCACTCATAGTGTTGTTTGTTCAGTGAATTTGAAATGATTAATTAGCTGAGGCTACAGCTTCATTGGACTTTTTGGATTCAATGTATGCCTGATAGTGGTTCAAATAATTTTTGACCATGGCATTCACACCGTTGGCAGTGATGGTAGCTCCAGACATCCCATCGACTTTGTGAGGATCAGAAGAATAATCCTTTCCTTCACCTTTTTGCATTTCGATCGCTACCAATTCTCCAGAATCATTGTAGATTTCCTTATTTGTATAGCGTGACTGTACCTCACCTTCAGTGATTCGTGCGCCAAGACCCGGAGTCTCACCGGCATGGGCCAGCGTGATACCACCGACTGTATTCATATCAGTTTCCAAAGCCATATATCCCCAGATGGCATCCCAGAGTCCTGCGCCATAAAGCGGGAAAATATAGGATTCGGCTGCATCTTTATCCCCTTCTTCATGAAAGATAAATACAGGATAAAGGCGATCCTCAGCAGGCTTTTTATAGTTTTTACCGACGTCGACAGTTTCAGCAGTAACTTGAGCACCATCCTGCTCAGTCACCTCTTTTCCATCGATATCCACAACAATAGAAGAAATGCGGGAATTGTAATATTCATCGACTTCCTCAGGGGTCATTGCATCGATTTCTTCTGCGGAAATTACAGCACCCAAGATTTGCTTTTTCTTATCCAAAGCTTCGGCTTCGCGCTGCATCGGACCCAATACTTGAGAGGTGCCCGAAAGGAGCAAACCCAATACGACGGTCAGAATGACCGAAAATGTGATGATATATGCGTTAGACTGTTGCACGTTGTAACCTCCTTGTTTTGTTTGCTTTCACTACGTAATAGTCAATCAATGGTGCGAAGACGTTCATCAAAAGAACGGCTAGCATAATTCCTTCTGGATAAGCTGGATTGGTTACTCGGATGATAATGGTCAAAGCACCAATCAAGAATCCATAAATCCATTTACCAGTTTCAGTTTGTGATGCCGATACGGGGTCAGTAGCCATGAATACTACACCAAATGCCAAACCACCCATCACCAAGTGCAAGTGTGGAGCCATTGCCATGAATTCATTGGCCGCAAAGAGATTCATTACTAATCCCATCACATAAGCACCTCCAAATCCTGATACGATGATTTTCCAGCTTGCTACACCTGTACCGATCAGAATTACAGCTCCGATCAAAGCCATCAAGGTAGAAGTCTCACCAATGGAACCTGGAATCCAGCCCATAAACATATTCATGAAGCTAAAATCAGCCCCGATCGATGCATTGTGCTGCGCCAAAGCCTCACCTGCGTCTACACCTTCCACTCCGGCATTGTATGCAACTGCCAAAGCTGTAGCTCCGGAGTAACCGTCTACAGCAGTCTTATCTGCCAGGTAAGTCCAAACTTGATCTCCGGAGATTTGTGCAGGATAGGCAAAATACAAGAACGCCCGCGCAGTCATGGCTACGTTCAAAATATTCATACCTGTACCACCAAATACTTCCTTACCAATCACTACAGCGAAAATCGTCGCTAGAGCCACTTGCCAAAGCGGAATGTATGGAGGCATGACCAAGGCAATCAGCATCCCTGTCACCAAATACCCCTCAGAAATCGGGTGGTTTCGGATGACACAGAAAGTGAATTCTGTCAAAAGTCCTACAGCGTAGGAAACGATCAGAATAGGAAGTACCGATATTGCACCAAATACTGCTTTATCAATCCAAGTGGCCGCTTCGCCAGTTGCCATAAAATGCTGGTGCCCTATGTTCAGGATACCAAAAAGCAAAGCTGGAACCATGGCGATCACCACGGTGATCATTACTCGCTTTAAGTCAGTCGCATCTTTGATCTGAGCACCGGTGGCCTTGGTAGTCAAGTCAGGTGCAAAGGCAATCGTGCGGTGACCTTCATAAAGGGTGTGAAATTTTTCCCATTTGCCGCCCTTTTCAAAGTTCGGCTTAATACTATCGAAGAGATTTTGTAATGCCTTCATATTTTAGCTATACATTAATAATTCTATCCCACTTCTTACCAACTCCTGCAAATCATTCTTAGAAGGATCTACAAATTCACATAAAGCCACATCTTCCTCTATGATCTCATAAAGACCAAGCTGCTCCATCTCGTCAAAGTCCTCCGCGTGGATTGCTTTGAATAGATAAGTCGGAAGAATGTCCATTGGAAGCACTTTTTCAAATACACCGGAAACTACAAAAGGTCGCTCCTCACCGTGCGTATTGGTGTCTACTTTGAACTCTCCCTTGTTGAGGAAAGAAAGCATCCCGATCGCCTTGTGGAAGCTGAGTTTGGAAGTGGTAGGTTTCAACCAACCCAAAAACTCCTCGTAATCACCCTCAGGAATCACCGTAATTTGATTGTGATAATATCCCAAATACCCTTCCATGGAGATTTTTTCACCGGTAAGAACGTTTCCGGAAATCACACGGATATGACCACTTTGAAGATTTCCTTTCACATAATTAGTAACGGCTGAGCCAGAAATTGTTTTCACATATCCTCGCTTTGATAGTTCAGAACCTGTAAGCGCGATAATTTTGGAGGCGTCATACTTTCCTTCCAAAACCAACTTACCGATCTGAGTTACTCCCACTGGATTTACTGTCCAAACCAAGTCACCTTTATTGATAGGGTCAAGATGGTGAATCTGCACGCCTACGTTTCCAGCAGGATGAGGGCCTGAGAATCGGTTGATTACTACATTTTTTACTTGTGAAAATAATGAAGAACCCTGCTCATCGCCATTTATATTAAGATGAACCTTTCCGCTAGTCAATTTGGTCAAAGCATCTAGACCAGCCTGGAAATAAGCTTCTTGTCCTTGAAGCACGAAAGCCATGTCAGGAGACAAGGGGTTAGTATCGAAAGCTGACACATAAATCGCCTTTGGCTCATCGGCCGGATTGGCAATGACGCCGAAAGGGCGCTGAATGATATGAGGCCAAACACCCCCATGGGCTAAGCGATCCACCAAGGTCTCACGATCAATTTTGCTTAGATCAATTCTTCCCAAATCCTCGTAGGCGATTTCCTTGTCAGCCAGAATTCTAATTTCTAGAAGTTTGCGCTTTTCACCTCGCTTGACCTCGATGATCTCACCGGATACCGGGGCTACAAACTTGACCTGTTCCATGGCTTTGTCGAAGAAGATGGGTGTTCCCGCTTTGACGGTATCCCCTTCATTGACCAATACTTTGGGGCGCTGTAGGCCTACAAAGTCTGTTGGCTTAACGGCAAAGGTTTGAGCTGGGGCGAATTCAACCATTTCTTTGGCTGCCTTCCCTACCAGATTGATATCAAAGCCTTTCCTCAGCTTGACGGTTTTTGACATATCTTATTGTAAAATGGGCTTTTGAAAAACGCCCCAAATCTAATAAATAACCTTTTTATTTTGAGGCTAATTGGGTTTTAATCTTGCAACTTTATGACTGATGGCAGAGAAAATCCACTTAGACCTTGGCTATCAGGCCATCAGCGCATTTTCTTCTAAGGATTCAAGGTGCTCTTTTACCTGTTCCATGAGCCACATGGGCGTTGAGGTAGCACCACAGATTCCTACTCTGTCCGTAGTTTCAAACCACTCAGGTTGAATATCTGTTTGGTTTTCCACGAAAAAACTTCTTGGGTTTTCTTCGAGGCATACCTGATAAAGTGCCTTACCATTACTACTCTTCTTCCCGGACACGAAAATGATCACTTCATTTTCCTGCGCAAATTTGCGCAATTGAGGCTCTCTGTTGGAAACTTGCCGGCAGATAGAGTCATTGGCATTGAAGTCCAGTTCTTTGAGTTCGCCCTTGGATGCTTTAATCCGCTCTTCGATTTTCTGCGAAAGCTCATAAAAGCCTTTGGTGCTTTTGGTCGTCTGACTGAATAGCGTCACCGGACGGTTGAAGTCGATTTTCTCCAAATCAGCATCCTCCATCACCACAATCGCCTTCTCCAGCGTCTGCCCGGTCAGTCCAATCACCTCGGCATGACCCTTTTTACCATAAATAACGATCTGACCGTCTTCCCGCTCCATCTTATCAAAAGCTGTCTTGACTCGATGCTGAAGCTTCAGCACTACAGGACAGGAAGCATCGATGAGCTCGATGTTATTTTGAATGGCTGTTTTATAAGTCTCTGGCGGCTCTCCATGGGCACGGATCAGGACCTTACAGTCACTTAATTCGGAGAGCTGATCCCGGTCGATGACGACTAGCCCCTTTTCAGCCAAACGCTTGACCTCCATGTCATTATGAACGATATCGCCCAGGCAATAGAGCTTATCCGACTGCTCCATCTCATCTTCTGCCATTTTGATGGCAAATTCTACCCCAAAGCAATAGCCTGAATTCTTATCGATGGTTACTTGCATAATCTTCCGTCTGTTTGATTCTTTGCTCAGCCAAGTGCACGATCTGTGCCACTTGCTCTGCAAAAGTCAAATTACTAGTATCTATTTCTACCGCATCAGCCACCTTGAGAAGTGGGCTTTCTTTGCGATTGCTGTCTATTTCGTCGCGCTGACCAAGGTTAGCTTTGATATCCTCTAGATCTACCAATTCTCCCCGCTCGATCAATTCCTGCTGTCTGCGAGCAGCACGGGTTGCCAAGTCAGCTGTCATGAATACCTTCAACTCAGCATCGGGAAAAACTACCGACCCAATATCCCTACCATCCATGACCACGCCTTTTTTCCTCCCTAAACGTTGCTGCTGCGCAACAAGTTCTTCCCGGATTTCTTTCACCTTGGCAAAGTCACTGACACGCTCAGAAACCCGCATACTACGGATTTCCTTCTCCACATTCAAGCCATTTAGATAGGTCTCTTGCTGTCCGGAATCTGGATTTGGTTGAAAGGTGATTTGCAAATTTTCAAGACCTGAGAGAATGTCTTTGGGATTGGTAGGCGAAAGGTGTCGATTCAGAAAATGAAGCGTCACCGCCCGGTACATAGCCCCCGAATCGATATAGGTATAGCCCAAGTCCTGGGCCACCGCTTTTGCTGTAGAACTCTTTCCGCATCCGGAATATCCGTCAATTGCAATGACTATTTTACCCATTCAAAAAGTAAGCTTCCCCCTTTTAGTTTTCTGGGGCAAATATAGTAGTTTTAGCACAAATGAAAGGGAGATTTGAAGGTTTTCCTGTTTCAAAATAGTAAAGTTAAATTCTGATTTTCATGACTATCCAAGCCCAACTCGTCGATATCCATCACCGCCAAATCCGGTCGATAAACCTTTCTGTAGAAGATGGTCAAATCTCAAAAATCGAGGAAATAGCATCTGATTCTAGCCTTCCCTACCTGATGCCGGGATTTATCGATGCCCACGTCCATGTGGAATCTTCCATGCTGGTACCTTCGGAATTTGCTCGCTTAGCTGTGGTTCACGGAACTGTTGCCACCATCTCCGACCCGCATGAGATCGCCAATGTCTGCGGAATGGAGGGCGTAGAATACATGATAGCAAATGGCAAGCAGGTCCCCTTTCATTTTTTCTTTGGAGCTCCTTCTTGTGTCCCGGCCACTCCTTTCGAAACGGCAGGGGGTGAAATCAAAGCGCAGGATATCGAAAAACTAATGAGCAGATCGGAGATTCTGTATCTAGCAGAGATGATGAACTGGCCTGGGGCGGTCAATCGGGATCCGATTGTGATGAAGAAGATTGAGATTTCCAAAAAATATGGCAAACCCATCGATGGACATGCACCGGGCCTGATGGGGGAATTGGCCGAAAAGTATGTATCCGCAGGGCCCAGCACGGATCATGAGTGCTTCACCTATGAAGAAGGGCTAGGCAAAATCAAACTCGGAATGAAAATTTCCATCCGGGAAGGTTCAGCTGCCAAAAACTTCGAGGCATTGATCGATTTGATCGATGAATACCCGGAAATGATCATGTTCTGCTCGGACGACAAACATCCGGACAATCTGGCCATCAGCCATATCAATGAATTGGCTGCGCGGGCAGTGGCCAAGGGAAAAGATGTCTTTGATGTGCTGAAAGCAGCATGCCTGAATCCCATCGAACATTATTGCTTACCGGTAGGTCGACTGCGTGAAGGAGATCATGCGGATTTTATTTTGGTCAAGGATCTGGAGAAGTTCGAGGTTCTTACCACCTATATCCATGGACAAAAAGTAGCTGAAGATGGAAAAACCTTGATCTCTTCTGTCCAAAATGAGGTGATCAATAATTTCAATACCTCCCTCAAAAAACCGGAAGATTTTCAGTTGTCGGCCAAGGGGTCTAGGATTCGGATCATCGAAGCCTTAGACGGACAATTGATCACACCCCAAATCGATGGGCAGATTTTGGTGAAAAATGGTCTGGCCGAATCAAATCTTGAAGAAGATATCCTAAAAATCACCGTGGTCAACCGCTACGAGGAAGCTCCTCCGGCGGTGGCTTTTATCAAAAACATCGGGCTGAAAACCGGAGCGATAGCTTCTTCCGTCGGTCACGACTCTCATAATATCATTGCTGTCGGCGTAGATGATGAATCGATATGCCGGGCGGTAAATCTACTGATCGAGGCGAAGGGTGGCATTTCTGCAGTTTCGGGAGAGAAAGAAGAAGTCCTTCCTCTACCTGTAGGAGGGATTATGTCACCCGAAGATGGCTATCAGGTCGCAGCAGCTTATACCCAAATCGACCGGATGGCCAAAGAAATGGGTTCCACGCTGAATTCCCCCTTTATGACACTAAGCTTTATGGCTTTACTGGTGATTCCGGATTTGAAACTGAGTGATAAGGGCCTGTTTGATGGGCGAAAATTTGAATTTTGTGATCTGTTTTATGATTTGTAATTAATTTTTTAAAATATTTTATCCAATTAGTTGGTTTTTTTTCGGATCTATTACTTTGGTAGAAATCTTTTTGGTCAAAGGATCGAATTCGGGAAATTCTAGGCATTCCCAAAACAAAATCAATTTTTCAAACTTAAACTTTAAAAATGATTAGAAAACTGTTTTCATTAATAGCTTTACTTGCATTTGGTTACTCGGTAGCTCATGCAGGTGAAATTAGGAGAGTTTGCACTACTTCCTCGCAAGCTTCTCAAAATATGGGTAAATGTCGGGTTTCACCGTATAACGATGGTGACATGTGCTTCTTGACAATGGGACTGGAACTCCTTGCAATGGAACCCTAGCAGCAGAAAAAAAGGATCCTCCACCAAGTATGGGTGGTTAATTTAGAAAACTAACAAACCCCTCATCTAAAGCTGAGGGGTTTGTGTAAATTAAAATTAATCAATGAAAAGACTGATCTATCTATTTTTAATTATTCTGGTTTCTTGCGATCAAAAAGGAGAAAATGCAACCTATTATCAAGAAAAAAACGCCCGAATTTATACTAAAAAACTTGAATTTGATGTCGTAAAGCAATTGAATCTTAAGCTCGAACCTTCAATGCGGTATATGACTAATTCAATCTCATCTTCAATAATTGATGGTGAAGAAATTATTAGCTATTTGGATTCAGATAATCAAACAGTACTAAGCTTTAGCAGTAATTCCGGTGAATTATTGGGGAAAATCCCCCTTGAAATTGAAGGCCCAAATGGCGTAGGTAATATAGGATATATCTCAGCACATTATTTCCATAGCAATGATTCAATTTTCCTATACAATAGACAAACTAGTCCTCTCTATCTATTAAATCGCGAAGGGAAAGTCCTCAAGAGGTATAAGGTCACAGATTATTCAGGAACATCAAATTTTCCAGTTCCAAATAGTTCTACGATGAGTCCGATTCATTTTTGGAATAATAGCCTTCTTTTATCCTGCGGAATTCAGAATTATGAAGAAGATTTTACGGGATATCCTAGTGTATTGCAGTTGGATTTGAATGATGGTGAAATAGATTATATAACTACATTCCCTGAGATTTATTCAAAGGCTTTTTGGGGGGCTTATTTCAAATATGATCCTAGTATCTCATTAAATACAAGTAAGAAAGAAGTGATTATTAGCTATCCAGTTGATCATAATGTCCACGTTTTTAATCTAGAAAGCGGTTTAGTTAAGCAATACTTCATTGGTTCGGAATTTTTCGAAGAAATTCCTCCTTATAAAAATGATCCTTCATTTTTTTTGACAAGAAATCCCAATGAAAGAGATGAAAATGAGACTAATCATGCTTTCTCAAGCTCTGAATATCGTGGAATTATCTATGACGAACGGAGGAAGTTATTTTATAGAGTTGCTCTGATCAGACCTTCAATTGAAACTGTTATTTCAGGTGATAGAGGGTTTTCATTTTCAATAATTATTTTCAACGAAAATTTTGAAAAGTTAGGGGAAACCAAATTACCTACTGATAAATATGATCCATCATCCATATTCCTAACGATGGATGGATTAGCTATTTTTAGAAAGGATCTTTACTCAGAAAATGAAGACGTACTTGCCTTTGATATCCTACTCCCAAACGACAAAATTAAAGATAAGTAGTCTTCTTTTTCCAGAAGCATTTTGTAGGATTTACGACTTACCATTAAAGAGGATATTTTGAAATTAGGGACTTGGAAAGAATTTTTTGTATTAAGAAAGAATGGTGATCTAATTAAATTCATGAAATAAAATTGCCCCTTAGCCCTTTATGACCCTGATTTTTATGGTCTTACTGGTGATTCCGGATTTGAAATTGAGTGATAAGGGCCTGTTTGATGCGCGGAAATTTGAATTTTGTGATGTGTTTTTCGGTTTGTGATTAATTTTTTAATATATTTTATTCAATAAGTTGGTTTTTTTTTCGGACCTATTACTTTGGTAGAAATCTTTTTGGCCAAAGGATCGAATTCGGGAAATTCTAGGCATTCCCAAAACAAAATCAATTTTCAAACTTAAACTTTAAAAATCATAAAAAAGTTAAAATTTCTTTCAGTAAGTGCCGGATTATTTACGCTCTCCTTTCGGGGATTTATTTCCCCTTCAAATTCGCAAACAATGGAAGGCGGAGGCTGTGTAAGATGTACAGCGGGATCTTCAGAATGCCAGCGGGTGATAACAGAAGAAGAGAATGAGGAAGGCGAAACTGTGACCACAGTTCATATTTTCTACGGAAAAGCGAATCCTTGTTAATTTAATTATTTGGCAGGATTAATATCCTGCCATTTTACCATTTCAATACCGATCATGAAATACTTCATTGTTATTTTAATTCTATTTTCCTGCCAAGCCAAAAAGGACAGTGATCAAAATATCTTAGAATTCCCCAAAGCAAGAACTCTATCCGGAGAACGGAGCCAAAATCTCAGATCAAATTTTCCAAGCTTTCGAGTTGATTTCTCTTGGTGAGAGACTGATAGTCTCTAGTAAAGACACAGATTTTCTTTTTCAGGTATTTGACATTAATAATGGAAAAAAAATCACCTCCTTCGGTAAAATCGGGGAGGGGCCTTGTGAATTTGAATTTCCAACTTCAATCCAACTTGACATTAAAGACAAAGAGTTAGGACTCTTCAACAGAAAAAGGTGGACTTATCAAACTATCGATCCAAATACATTCGAATGCTCATCTTCGCCCACCAGCCCCTTGGATTTTAATTTCCAAAAGGCTCTTGCCGTAAATGATTCTACCTTCTTTGGAATAGGGATATTTAAAAATAAATATGCGACCTATAATCTCAACAGTAAAAAGACCAGCATCTTAGATGTCCCATATCCTTTTGTAGAGCAAAAGCTAGACGTAAATCCAAAAATTGCTATGAATCAGCAGGGTGATCTTCACTTAAAACCGGATGGAACTAGAATTCTTGTGACAAGCATTTTCTCTCCTTTTTTTGACATTATTGATTCCAAAAGATTGTCTATCATAAAACGATCAGAAGGCTGGGCCCCTTCAACTATGGACTCTGATGATCCTAATGTTTTGACTACAGCCGTCAAAGAAGACAACCGATTTGGATATATAAGTAGTAGTGTAACAGACACTAACATTTATCTTTTGTTTTCCGGAAAAAAATTTTCCGAAAACCCTTATTCAAGTTCAATAATCCATGTCTTGGATTGGGAAGGCAATAAAATCGAACAATTAAATCTAGATATGGAAGTAGAATCCATCACTGTAACTGAAGACAATCAAACCTTAATCGCCTATTTCGATGATGGGAAAGCCAATATTTTGACCTACAGGCTTAACTGAATCCGGTTTATCGCTATGCTGCTTTTCCGAAAGCACCATTTCCAGCTCTGATAGCATTCGATAAAAAAGTAGGATAACAATCATCAAAGAGAAATCCCTCCAGGTTTTGAAAACCTGGAGGGTTGTGAAAACTAAAACTTCGAGGTAAAGTGAAACTCGATCTCGGGATAATTGTCCTGCACCATCTGAAGCCTGGCTTTGGATTCGGCCATAAAGACGAAATTCCTAGTCACGGAAGAAATATACTTTCCAGTTTATTGCCTTTATACCATCACTTCGGGATTGAGATTGATCTCCACAATATAAAATCAACCCTTTTTTTTGTACACTGAGTTTCATCCAGTATTTCAAGTTCTTAAAGTAATCGGAAGTGATGGTTTTTCCAGATTTGATTTCGACGGGAATCAAGTCCACACCTTCATCGATCAGCACATCAATCTCATGCCCAGTCTTATCCCTCCAGAAAAACAAATTGATTTCTTGCGCTTGATGCGTTCGCTGCTTGATTAATTCGGTCACGATTAAATTTTCAAAAAGTGCGCCTCTCAAGGGGTGCGTTTTTAATTGTTCTTTACGCTCAATCCCCAGTAAAAAGCTCACCAAGCCAGTATCCAGAAAATAGAGCTTGGGACGTTTGACGATAATTTTATTGAAATTTTGAAAATGGGGACGCAACAAATAAATCAAAAAACTACTCTCTAGAATTCCAACCCATGATTGGATGGTTTTGCTATCTACACCGACCTCATTCCCTAAGGATGATAGATTTAACTCTTGGCCCACTCGCCCGGCCAGCAGTCGAATGAATCTTTCGAAAACGATCAAATCTGAAATATTCTTCACTTGACGAACATCTCGTTCAATGTAGGTTCGTAAATAATTGGGATACCAAAGGTGAGTGGGAATTCCGGGCTGATAAATCGGTGGAAATCCACCTTTTAACATTAGAGAGTCCTCATCCGGCACCTCATGTTCCTTTGAATAAATTTCTGCTAATTGAAATGGGAGTAACTGCAAATACCCCACCCTTCCTGCCAAACTCTGGGTGATCGATTGTTGGAGAAGAAAGTTATTAGAACCGGTCAAGATAAATTGACCCGTAGTGGGCTTTTCATCAACTATCCCTTGGAGGTAGGAGAATAATTCAGGAGTTCGTTGTACTTCATCAAGAATAGCACCCTCTGGAAAATCTCCCAAAAAACCACGAGGATCTTCTAATGCATACCTTCTCCGATCAGGATCTTCTAATGAGATATAAGGCTTGTGAGGGAAAATTGAACGAACAAGTGTAGTCTTACCGGATTGACGGGGCCCGACGACTGCAACCACCTTAAAATAAGTAGCCAGTTCCAGTAGCTTTTCTGACGCTTTTCGATAAATCATGGTTAAAAATATGGAAAAATTCGGAATCTGATTCCGGATTTTTCCAGTTTACCGCTATGCTGCTTTTCTGAAAGCAGTATTTCCAGCTCTGATTATAATCGAAAAGAAGCCAGATCAAAAAGAAAAAAATAAACCTCCAAGGGATTGAAAACCTTGGAGGGTAGGTGATTAAAACTCCGAGGTAAAGTGAAACTCGATCTCGGGATAATTGTCCTGCACCATTTGTAGCCAAGCTTTGGACTCAGCCATAAAGACCAGCTTTCCATCCTTATCATGGGCGATGTGACGGTTTTTGGAGCGAACAAATTCGTCCAATTGCTTTTTATCCTTGCTGCTGATCCAGCAGGCTTTGTACAGGTTCATCGGGTGAAATTCGACTGTGGCATTGTATTCATTTTTTAAGCGAAACTGAATCACCTCAAACTGAAGCTGCCCCACCGTGCCGATCACCTTTCGCGACCCCATATCGAAGGTAAACAGCTGCGCCACCCCTTCTTCCATCAATTGCTTCAGGCCTTTTTCCAATTGCTTGGTCTTCATCGCGTCTTTATTGACTACTTCCCGGAAGATCTCAGGAGAAAAGCTAGGAATACCTGTAAAAGTCAAATCCTCTCCATCCGTGATCGTATCCCCAATCTTCAAATTACCAGTGTCATATAATCCGACAATATCTCCTGGAAAAGCTTCATCAATAATTTCCTTGTCCTGAGCCATAAACTGGGTCACGTTGGAAAATCGTAATGGCTTTGGACCTCTGACGTGGTTGTAAGGTTTATTACGCTCAAATTTTCCTGAGCAAATCCGTAAGAAAGCGATCCGGTTTCGGTGATTGGGATCCATATTTGCATGAATCTTAAAGACAAAGCCAGAAAACTTGGATTCATCTGGAGTCACTTCGCGAACATCGGTTTGACGGCTTTTAGGTGCAGGAGCGATTTTGATAAAGGTGTCCAGCATTTCATTCACCCCGAAGTTGTTGACCGCTGATCCGAAAAATACCGGCGCAACCTTTCCTTCCAAGTACTCCTTTGGATCAAAATCCGGATAGACACCCTCAATCAGTTCAACATCTTCGCGAAGCTGATCTGCGAGGCTATTCCCGATCAAGCGATCCAAGGACCCATCTTCCAAATTCTCAAAAACCTGTCGGTCATCACTCAGTTTGCGCTGAGAAGGTGTGAAAAGATTAAGCTTTTTTTCATACAAATTATAAACACCCTTAAAGCTTTTACCCATTCCGATTGGCCAGGAAAGCGGTCTAACCTTGATATTGAGTTTTTCCTCCACCTCATCGAGCAAGTCATAAGGATCTCGCCCTTCGCGATCCAGCTTATTGATAAAGCAGATCACCGGCGTATTCCGCATGCGGCAGACCTCCATGAGTTTTTCAGTCTGAATCTCTACCCCTTTCACACAATCGATGACCATGATCACAGAGTCCACGGCAGTCAAGGTCCGATAGGTATCCTCCGCAAAGTCCTGGTGACCCGGCGTATCGAGTAGATTGATTTTGATATCTTTGTATTCGAAGCCCATGACCGAAGTCGCCACGGAGATTCCCCGCTGCTTCTCGATTTCCATCCAGTCAGACTTGGTAGCCGTGTCGATTTTGTTGGATTTGACGGCGCCCGCCGTATTGATTGCACCACCAAAGAGGAGGAGTTTTTCCGTCAAAGTAGTCTTCCCAGCATCCGGGTGAGCAATGATGGCAAAGGTTCGGCGCTTTTTGATTTCGTCTTTCAAACTCATGGATTGTAAATTTCAGGGGGCAAAGGTAGGGAAAAAACAGTTGGAAGGTTTAAAAGTGGGAAAGTAGGAAGGTGTATAAGCTTTAAAAATCCGGAATACTCTATTGAAGAATTAAAAGCTTTGGTACTAAAATTTCATCTCTAGCATTTCCAAGCTCGCATTTCCGCTAGTATTCCAAAATCCCTTCTGTCACAAACTGCTCTGCTCCCTCAATGGTGCTATGCAAGATGATGCGAAAAGTGGTACCATTTCCGATTTCGGAAGTTTTGACAAAAATTCTTCCACCATGATAGCCTTCGATGATGCGCTTTGCCAGGGTCAAACCCAGCCCCCAACCACGCTGTCTTGTGGAGAATCCTGGGTTGAAGACTTTTTTGAAATTGCGCTTTTCGATCCCCTTACCCGTATCGGTAATATCCACGATCACGAATTTGTCACTATCCTGTAGGATATCGATCTCAATCCGCCCCTTTCCTTTCATGGCATCTACGGCATTTTTGCAGATATTTTCGATGACCCATTCGAAGAGTGGCTTATTCATCATGGCATCGAGATTTTGCGAGTCTGCATTGATGATGAGATCCACTTTCGTGGAAATCCTAGGTCGGAGATAGCTGATCGTCTCCTCGATTGCTTGATAGAGGTTTTCGGATTGGATGACTGGCTTACTGCCGATGCTACTGAAGCGCTCTGTCACCATTCGAAGCTTCACCACATCTTTGTCCATTTCTGTGATGATTTCCTTATTTTCTTCCCAGACAGGCGAATTGCGCAGGTAGTCAATCCAGGCCATGAGTGAGGCAATGGGAGTTCCCAGTTGATGGGCAGTTTCTTTGGTCAAACCTGCCCAAACCCGGTTTTGCTCCGCGATTTTGCTTTGATTGAATAGTGCATAAGCCAAAACTCCAAAAATCAAGATTACGGCCAGCTGCACATAGGGATAGTAGCGAAGATTGGTGAGCAGCTCTGAGTTGCGATAAAAGATCTGAATATCTGCTTCTCGCAGCAAAATGGGTTCGTATTCTGCTTTCATCTCTTCCAACTCTTCGGCAAGGATCTTAGTCGAGTCTTGGCCGGAAGCATTTTTTCGAAAGGGAATATTTCGAAACTCCAATGGCGCTCCACTTGCATCAACCATGATGATGGGAATGGAATAATTCTGCTGAATGATCTCCTGATTAATAAAGGAAAGGTTATCCGCGTTGCTTGCTGCATACTCCAAAGCACTGGATAGCAATTCGATTTGCCTTCGCTCTCGAGCTTTCAGCTCCTCCACCAAACGATTGGTATACCAGATGGATCCCGCTCCTATCAAAATAGACAGGGCGACTACCAGCCACTTCACCTGTCGTCGGTTTTGGTAAAAATCAATGGAGGTAAGATCCTGAAATCGGTTTTTCATCGGGTAATTTTCGCTGATATATTTTAGCTATTAACTCTCAATTTCGATAGAAATTATATGATAGCTATAGAAATTATCAGTTGGTATCAGAGGGTAATTTTTAGTAAATTTAAAGTATTAAATGAAAGACAAAAACAAACAGACAATATGAAAACGAACGACATAGGATTAGAGGTAAAAGATACCGCGATTTTGGTGGATAAGCTCAACACCTTACTAGCCAACTATCAGATCTACTATCAAAACTTGAGAAACTTCCATTGGAACATTAGCGGACCCAATTTCTTCGAACTTCATGCGAAATTCGAGGAATTGTACACCACCGCAAATGTCAGCGTAGATGAAGTAGCCGAGCGAATTCTCACATTGGGCGCTAGACCATTATCTTCGTATGGCGAATACATAGAAAACTCCTCCATCAAAGAGGCTTTGAATGTATCAGATTCCAAGCAAATGGTAGAAATCACGAGAGATAATATCAATACACTCTTAGAAATCGAACGAGAAACACTTGAAGCTGCTGCAAAACAAGCAGATGAAGGTACAGTCACCTTGATGAGTGATTACATCACAGCCAAAGAAAAGATAGTTTGGATGCTCTCAGCGTACCTTAGATAGTCATCAAAAGACAATCATCAAAAATCCTGACCACTGATGGTCAGGATTTTTTTGAAGGAATAAAACCCAACCCTAAGGAAAGGTCCAAAATTCTTTGCTATAGATTCTTGGCTCTTGTCTCTATTCTCAATTACTGGTCTTGATCCATTTCCAAAGGGTTTTGTAGCTAGGCTTGGTGCCATGCATCAGAATCCCGATCCGATAGATTTTTCCTGCCAACCAAGTAGTGGCCAAAAAGCCCAAGATCAATAATCCCATGGAAAGAAAAAGCTCCCAGAAAGGAACCCCGTAGCTGATCCTACCCATCATAGCGATTGGAGAGGTAAGTGGCACAATAGACAGCCAAAAAGAGGTCGTACTATTAGGATCTTGAAGCACAAACACAAACAATCCCATGTAAGCTACGATCAATGGAATAGTCACCGGCAGCATAAATTGCTGGGCATCTGAGGGTGCATCCACTGCAGAACCTATCCCAGCGAACAAGGCACCATAAAGTAAATAGCCTCCCAGAAAATAGAATACGAAAGCGCCTACCAGGGTGACGAAATCAATTCCTTGAATTACCGCTAATATTTCACCCAGTTCTCCATTTGGTACGGCTTCACCCATGTCTGCCTGAGCCATTTCCATGGCTTGCTGCTGGGGCATCTGCATTCCCAAAAACCCTGTCACTACGGTAGTCAGTGTTCCAATTAAGACAATCCATATCAGCAGTTGGGTAAGTCCTACTCCTGCAATTCCGACGATTTTACCCATCATCAACTGAAAAGGCTTCAGCGAAGAGACGAGGATTTCCACGATTCGACTGGACTTTTCCTCGATCACCCCTTGCATGATTTGATTGCCGTAGATGAAAATGAACATGTAGATCAAAATACCAGCAAGAAACCCGATAGCATAGTTGACGGTGGCATCGGAAACCCGCTCGCCTCCTTCTTCATCGAGAGTAATTGCTGTCACATCGACGGAAGTACGGATTTCTGAAAGGATTTGGGGGTCTATCCCAGAGTCATAGAGGCGCTGATCTTCAATTTTTTTTCGAAGACTGCTCTCCAAATAGGAAATCAAATTCATATTTGGATTTTCTTCCCCATAGTAGGTGATACCCTGAGGATCTTCCAAGTCAATCTTTGGGATCAATAAAAATCCATAGCGGTCTCCTATTTGAACTAGCTCCTTTGCTTCCTCCACACTTCTGTCTGAAAAAGAAAAAGCGTATTGATCGGAACTTTCCATGAAAAAGAGATTGTTTTCATCTACCACTTCGATGATCCGAAGAGATTGATTTTCTTTCTCATTTACCGCTATCCAAATGAAAATCCCCATAATGGCTGGAAAAATCAGGGGAGTCAATAAGGTCGCTAGCAAAAAGGATTTTTTCTTCACTCGAGATAGGTACTCGCGCTGAATAACTAACCAAATTTTATTCATATGATTATAATTTTTTCTTAAAGGTCATATGGAATCTCGCCTAGTTCTCCTATCCATCGGGACATACCAGTGTGTGTCGTTTTAAACATGCTCGATTTCATAATCCCTATTCTTTACTTGGTGGATAAAAATATCTTCCATACTAGGAATCTTTTCTTGAAATCTAGCCACTTGCCCCATCTGCATGAGTTCTGCTAGCAATTCATTTGGGGTTTTGCCATCCAAGGCAAGTGAGAAATGCCAAAGCCCTCCATCTTCTACAGCTTTCCAAGCGGAAGGTAGAGGAGCCTGGAGATCTTCCAAAGTGACATGAAAAATATTTGGGCGATAACTTGACTTTACCTCTCGGATACTTCCGTCGAGGATTTTACAGGATTTGTTGATCATCGCCACCTGATCACAAAGCAGCTCTACGGACTCCATTCGGTGCGTACTGAGGATGACTGTGGTTCCCTTTTCCTTCAGCTCCAAAATCTCATCCTTGATAATCTCCGCATTGACTGGATCAAACCCAGAAAACGGCTCATCCAAGATCAATAATGCCGGTTCATGAAGAATCGTAGAAATGAACTGAACCTTCTGAGCCATCCCTTTGGATAGGTCCTCGACCTTTTTTTCTCTCCAGCTGAGCATGTCCATTTTACCAAGCCAAGCATTGATTCTTGATTTGGACTCTGCTTTGCTCATACCTTTCAGTTGAGCAAAATACAGCATCTGATCCCAAACCTTCATTTTCTTGTAAAGACCACGCTCTTCTGGGAGATAGCCTATTTGAGAAATATGATCCGGAGCGAGTTTTTTACCATTGATTTGGATCTCACCTGAGTCGGCATCGATGATTTGGTTGATGATCCGGATCAGGGTTGACTTACCGGCTCCATTTGGACCAAGTAATCCAAAAATCACCCCTTTGGGAACGTGCAAATCCACGTCTGTCAGGGCGCGGTTTTTCCCGTAGGTTTTATTTAGTTGTTTTATTTCAAGCATGGTGGTTTTATTCGACTTTGAGCGAACCTACCCCAACGTCTATGGTCAGATCCATCAACTTTGGATCATCAACCGAAAAGCCTCTGGTCACGTAGGTTTCACTATCTATTTGTCGGAGGTATTTTGGCAGGGAGGTCCGGCACATAGCCGTTGTTTTCATTTTGATCCTGACTGGATAATTTTCCGAAGGAATCTTGAGGTATAGCGAACCGGCACCTACAGCAGCAATCACTTGGCATTTGGCAGCCATCCCATCACTGAAATTTAGGTTTATTTTACCATAATTCACTTCAAAAATCATTTTATCCGCATTCGAAAAGTTGGCGTCACGGATATCGACTGTACCCATATTTAAAGTTACCAAAAGGGTATCCATCAAAATACGATTGGGCTCTCGGTCACTGTAATGAATCAGCACGTCTGCACTGGCACTTTGCACCTTGAGTTGACTGACCGGTAGATTTGCCAAATCAATTTCTGCCATACCGACACCTAGGTTAAAATTCAGATGATACAGGTAATTAGATCCTAGTCCTATATCCCAAGAATGTCCAAAATCATCCTTTGAAGTAGAAAAAATCTTAGAAGTGAGGCTTCGCCCGAGATTATCGGATTGGATATTTTTGTGACTGAGTTCCGCGTGCAAGATCCGATCAGCAATCCAATGATCAAAAACCGGTAGAATATTCACATTATCCAAATGCCCGTGAATTTGCACAGGTTCGCTGGATCGGGATCGCTTTAGGTGAGTGGTGCTTTTGTATGAAGAAAAATCAAGCTGCACCATTTCAAAGCCTTCTTTCTCGGGAGTCCTAAACTCCTTGACCAATTGTGCCTTGCTTACGCCTATCCCACTGATGATTCCAATAAGAAGCAGACAGAATTTTTGAAGCATACCGATAGGTTACGAGCTGAACTTTGAAAAGGTTTTTTAAAAATATAAAAAAAGCCAGAATTGCATCTGGCTTCTTAAATTTTAGAAAAACTCTTTCATCTTATCGAAAAATGACTTTTCCGAATTACCAGGGGCCGGCTTGAAGTTGGGAGACTCTCGCAAGGCTTCCAAGGTCTGCCGCTCCTCTTTTGTAAGTTGGGTTGGAGTCCAAACATTGACCATGATCAATTGATCTCCTCGAGAATAGCCATTGATATCTTTGATCCCTTTTCCTTTCAATCGCAGCATCTTACCACTTTGGGTACCTGGCTCTACCTTAATCTTCACCCGACCGTCGATAGTCGGCACTTCTACTGATGCCCCCAAGGCTGCATCTACAAATGAAACATACAGGTCAAAGATGACATTATTGCCATCTCGCTGCAATACCTTGTCCTCAATCTCCTCGATCACAATCAACAGATCTCCAGGGATTCCACCCGGAATTTCATTTCCTTTTGTGGACATGCTGAGCTGCATCCCTTCTGCCACACCGCCAGGGATATTGATAGAAATCACTTCTTCCTTGACGATCAATCCTCTAGCGTCAGCCTCAGCGGGTTTTTTATCAATAATCTGACCACTGCCTCCGCAAACTCCACAAGTGCTGGCAGAGACCATTTGGCCCAACATGGTATTGACCACCTTTTTGATCTGACCTGTTCCTTGGCAAGTAGAACAAGACTTGAAAGTAACTCCAGGTGCGACTACATGACGCTTCACCTTGATTTTCTTTTCTACACCATTAGCGATTTCCTGCAGGTTCAATTTCAGCTTGACACGTAGATTGGTGCCTTTCTTGGTACGTCGGCCACCACCGCCACCGCCGCCGAAGAAAGAACCAAATCCTCCGCCGCCGAAAATGTCTCCAAATTGGGAGAAAATATCTTCCATGTTCATTCCGCCACCGCCGAATCCACCATTTCCACCAAGTCCTTGGTGACCAAATTGGTCGTAACGTTGACGCTTTTCAGGATTGCTCAATACCTCGTAGGCTTCCGCTGCTTCCTTGAATTTTTCTTCAGCTTCAGGATTGTCCGGATTTTTATCTGGGTGATATTGGATGGCCAATTTTCTATATGCCTTTTTGATCTCATCCGCTGATGCGGATTTGCTGACCCCCAATATTTCGTAATAGTCTCTTTTTGCCATGATTTTTATGCTCCTGTTACCACCTTCGCGTATCGAACTACCTTGTCACCTAAGGTATATCCCTTCTCCACCACGTCAATCACTTTTCCTTTCATTTCTTCACTTGGCGCGGGTATCTGTGTGATGGCTTCCTGTGTTTCTGCATCGAATGGATGACCAATTTGATCCTCCATGACTTTCAAACCTTTGGACTCCAAGACCTTTACAAATTTTTGAAAAATCAAATGATTGCCTTCTCTCACCCTTCCTGCATCGGATTCATTTTCAGAGGCTTTGAATGCTCGCTCAAAATCATCCACCACAGGAATAAGATCCCGGAGCACCTCTTCTGAAGCAGTCTTGATCAAATCAAGGCGCTCTTTGGCATTTCGCTTTCTAAAATTCTCAAAATCTGAATAAAGTCGTAGATATTTATCCTTCATCTCTGCAAGTTCACCCTGCATTTTGGCCAAAGGATCCAAGTTGCTTTCGGGCTCCTTTACGGATTCCTCTTGAGCTACTTCTTTATCGTCTTGCATCTGTTCTTTTTGATCAAGAACCTCCTCGTTTGCTTGCTCGCTCACTTCTTCTTTATTTTTTTTCATTTGAATTCAAACTAAAGTTCAATCTCCCTCTAGCATCAATATGCTTGCCATCACCTCAATTCTGACAATCTGACACATCATTCTGCATGAATGGCCTGCCAAATCATGTCTTTGAGTCGGTCAAGGTTGGTTTGGGTAACGGAGGAAATGAAAACTGCAGATATTCCCTCAGGAATTTCAGCCTGCATTTCCTGCATCAATTCCTCATCTAATAAGTCAGATTTGGAGATTGCCAGCAGACGCTTTTTGTCCAGCAATTCGGGATTATATTTTTCTAATTCTCCCAAAAGAATCTGGTATTCTTTTATGATCTGATTTGCATCGGCAGGAATAACAAAAAGTAAAATGGAATTTCGCTCAATATGCCTTAAAAATCTAATCCCCAATCCTTTGCCATCTGCGGCACCTTCGATGATTCCAGGAATATCTGCCATTACAAAGGATCGGTCATCACGATAGGATACCACACCGAGATTTGGGACCAATGTCGTGAAAGGATAATCCCCAATTTCAGGTTGGGCGGCAGAAACAGCCGAAAGCAAGGTAGACTTCCCGGCATTGGGAAAGCCAACAAGTCCCACGTCTGCCAAAAGCTTAAGCTCTAAAATAATCCACTCCTCTATTCCCTCCTCACCAGGTTGGGCGTAGTGCGGAGCTTGATTGGTTGAAGACTTGAAATGATGATTGCCCAATCCACCTCTTCCTCCTTTGGTCAGGACTACCTCTTGCCCATCTTCCGTTATTTCAAATCGCTTTTCACCTGTCTCGGCATCTTTGGCTACTGTACCGAGCGGCACTTCTAAGATGACATCTTTTCCGTCTGCTCCTGTCCTTCGTCCACCTTCTCCCGACTTCCCGGATTCGGCTATTACATGTTTTTTATATTTCAAATGTAGAAGTGTCCACATTTGGGTATTCCCCCGAAGGATGATATGACCTCCTCTACCACCATCTCCACCGTCAGGCCCTCCTTTGGGCACGTGCTTTTCCCTTCGGAAATGCATGGAGCCCGCCCCACCAGCCCCTGATCGTGAGCAAAACTTTACGTAATCGATGAAATTGGACTCTGCCATAATAGAAATAAAAAAGCTAAGCTGATGGCTTAGCTTGTTAGAATCACAAAGGTAAGGAATATCAGGAACTTAATAGCTGTCAATCACTTCACTGATCTGACCAAAGATGCTATCAATTGCACCTACTCCATTGATATTGGTAAGTTTGTCCTGATTTTGATAGTAAGAAGCAACTGGAAGTGTCTCATCGAGGTAAACCATTATTCTGGTTTGGATTTTCTGATCATCCTGATCGTCTACTCTTCCGGAAGTTTTTCCTCTTTCTTTGATTCGAGCTTTTAAAACATCTTCAGGTACCTCAAGCGCAATCATTCCGTCGATTTTCATCCCATGTTTGGCTAGCATATCATCAAGTGCTTCTGCCTGAGCAGTAGTCCGAGGAAATCCATCAAAAATGAACCCTTTAGTATCTTGGGTAGATGCAATCTTCTCTTCCACCATTCCGATGACCACCTCATCCGGCACCAATCTTCCCTCATTCATATATTTTTTGGCAAGATTACCTAGCTCTGTCCCTTCGCCAAGATGCTTACGAAAAAGGTCCCCAGTAGACAGGTGGGTTAGACCGTATTTCTCGATGATTTTTTCACTTTGAGTACCTTTTCCCGCTCCCGGAGGGCCAAACAAGACGATATTACGCATCCTTTATTCTTTAAATTTTCAATCAATTACTTGGTAAATATCAGGCAGATTTCGACCTAGGTCATCATAATCCAGCCCATAACCGACGACAAATTTATTCGGAATTTCAAAACCGACATAATCAATCGGGTAATTAAACCGGAAAGCATCTGGTTTGTAAAGCAATGCTACTATTGAAACAGAGTTCGGTCTTAGGTCTTCCAGCTCTTTTTTGAGGTGATAAATACTGTTACCTGTGTCAACTATATCTTCTACAATAAGAATATCCCTTCCTTCAAGTTTTTCCTTTATTGAAAGGGAAATTTGAGGTTTGCCAGTGGAAAGAAATCCTTTATAGGACTGTAGTCTTATAAAAGACACCTCTACTGGAAGGTCTATCGCTCTCGATAAATCAGCCATAAAAACAAAGCAACCTTTCAATACTCCAAGCAATACAGGATCTTTTCTTTCAAAATCTTTTTTTATCTGAGCTCCCAGAGAAGAAACTCTGGACTCAATCTCTTCTTTGGTCAGAAATATTTCAAAAGATTTATCATGGATTTTCTTACTCATATATTAAAGGTGTTTCATTAAATATTGGTGCATTTCAATCATTGAGTCCAAATCCGCAAGGGAGACTTTCTCATCCGGGGAATGGACATTATCTTCCGCCGCTCCTACGAAGCACCAATCTATTGGATAAGGAGAAAATTGGATTTCTCTTCCATCACTTCCTCCTGAGGCCTCCACCTCCAACTGAAAAGGTATTTTACTTTTAGTAGCTAAAGCAATTACGCGGTCAATGAATTTTCTTCGAGGAATGTATCGGTCCCGGATGGAAATAGCTACGCCCTCGTGATGGATTACCCCTTCAGTCACCCAAGTAATATCCGCTATCAGAGCCTGCCGAATGGGGTGATTTTCTTGGATAAACTTAAGAAGAAAGGGCATGCTTCCTCCTCCGTGCTCTTCATAAGTACTAAATACGACCCATCCATGTTCTAAATTTTGGCAAACCTGCAATGCTGTAAAAAGCCCAAGCCTATTATCTAGATACGCTGCTTGAATAAATTGATCATCCTCTCGGATATTTTGCGCAAAAGATAAATAGGTGCCCGGTTGAATGGGACGTTGAAAATCGTGAAAGAGGGAATCATCCTCAATTTTTAATCGACACTCTATCGGACCCAATTCATCCTCTCCAACCAAGAGCATCCCGTCTTCAATTTCTGGCCCACCTACTGGAATTAATTGATTTTCATACCGGGTCATAAACCCTATTGTATCCATATGCGCAAAAAGCGCTGTTCTAGGATTTCCAAATTTTAATAAAATACAATCGTGGAAATCTTCTCCAGAATAAATTTCCGGGCAAACTTTCCAGCTATTCTTTCGTTGTTGAAGGGTATTCAAAAGGAATTGCGCAATTTGAGATTCATTTCCAGAAACACTTGGTTGTTTTAAAAGATGATGCAAAATTTTCATTCTGGCATAAATTATGTTACATTTTCATCAATATCTGAAAAAAATCTGTTGTAATATTTATTTCCTTAATTGGGAATTAAATAATTCATCTAGATTTGCAGTAAGTTAAAAGTTTATAAATTTGTACTCACATCAATCAAACACTTAAAATTTGGACAAAAATTTTTTGTTATGAAAAAACTAATACTCTCAACATTAATGGCAGGTGCTTTAGCTATTGGAGCTAATGCACAGGAATTCGACAAGTGGTCGGTGGAAGTTGGAGGCGGCTTTAACAAGCCGATGGCTCCGCTCAATCGTAACTTCTTGTCTCCTACTCTAAACCTAGGCCACATCGAATTTGGCGCCCGGTACATGTTCAACGAAAAGTTCGGTCTTAAGCTTGACTACGGATTTGGATCTATGCGTGAGGCGCGTGGTGCTGATTCTCAAAGCCAAGAATTCGATACGAAGTATTTCAGATTGAATATGCAGGGTGTTGCCAACGTGGGAAGAATCATGAATTTTGAATCTTTCTCAAGATCCTTCGGCCTTCTTCTTCATGGTGGAGCGGGTATCGGTCTTGTTAATCCAGAAATGAATACTTTCAACGATTTTGACGACAATGTTTACACATTGATCTTCGGAATCACTCCACAGTTGAAACTTTCTAAAAATATTGCTCTGGTAGGTGATATTTCAACCATCCTTAATGGTCGTCAAACTGTTACTTGGGATGGTGCTGAAGCTATCAGACCTGATATCGACAATGGATTCTACGGAGCTAACGGTACTTGGTGGACAGGTACTCTTGGCCTGAATTTCTACCTTGGATCTAATGACGAGCATGCTGACTGGTATATTGCTGCTGACAAATATGCTACCAAAGAAGAGCTCGCTTCTCAGATCAATGGAATCAAAGATATGCTGAAGGACTCTGACGGAGATGGTGTTCCAGATTATTTGGACAAAGAGCCTAACACTCCAGCAGGCGCTCGTGTAAATTCTGCGGGTACTACGCTAGACTCTGATGGTGATGGAACTCCAGATCACATGGACAACTGTCCATTCCAGCCAGGTCCAGCTTCTACCAACGGATGTCCTGTTGTAGAGGAAAGAGAAGAAGTTGATTACTTGAAGAAAGCAATCAATGACGGTTATGTAAACGTTTACTATGCCTTTGATAGCTCAAAGCCACTGGGATATTCCGTGAGCGCGGCTAACTATGTATCTAACTTCCTGAAGAGAAACCCAGGAGTAAGTGTTGAAATCAAAGGATATGCTGATGAGCTAGGTCCAGAAGATTACAACATGAAGCTTTCTGAAAGCAGAGCAAAAGCAGTATATGACCTAATGGTTGCTGCTGGAGTAGATGCTTCAAGATTGTCTTACAAAGGATATGGCGAAGATACTAGCGTAGACAAGTCATCTGCTGATGCCCGTCAAATGGCGAGAAGAGCTTCTTTCGAAGTAAAATAATCAGAAAAATATTTTCAGAAACCCACATGGAAACGTGTGGGTTTTTTTGTTTTAACTCAAAAGAATAAAAATCTTTATTTTTGAAAAATCATCCCACTCAATCAATCATTTCAAAATGAAAAAACGTTTCCTAACCATCTTAATGTTGGTCGGTACTTGTTTGGCGTCAGTTGCCCAACAAGACTTCAATCGATGGTCACTTGAGGTAGATGCAGGCTTCAATAAGTCTATGTCCCCACTATCTAGAAATTATCTTTCACCCACCTTAAATATCGGGCATGTGAATCTTGGAGCCCGCTATATGTTTAATGAGTATTTTGGGGTAAAAGGGGATTTAGGTTTTGGAAGTTTTTCGGAAGCTAAGGGAGTCAGTCTACCTTTTGATACTGATTATGTTCGGGTAGACCTCCAAGGTGTAGCCAACTTTGGCAGAATGCTAAGCTTCGAGTCTTTCGCACCAAAGCTTGGATTCCTAGGGCATCTTGGTGCTGGATTTGGAAGAATGACTTTTGACGAGGGAGCTTTACCTTCTGAACCTGACTATCACTACAATATTATTTCTGGATTGACCGCTCAATATCGTATCAGTTCAAGGATTGCCCTCAAAGGGGATATTTCAATGATTGTTAACGGACGACAGACCTATACTTTTGACGGCCGCATGTTTAATGCTCCATTTCAACCTATTGTTCCTGAAAACCCATTTGTCCACGCAACGGGAGTCTGGTGGACGGGTACTTTTGGGGTGAATGTATACTTAGGTTCTAAGGAAGAACATGCTGATTGGTACATTGCTGCTGACCGTTACGCTACGAAAGAGGAACTTGCCTCTCAAATTGGAGAAATAAAAGATATGCTCAAGGATTCTGATGGAGACGGGATTCCTGACTACTTAGACAAAGAGCCAAATACTCCTGCAAATGCACGTGTGAACTCTTCAGGAATTACGCTGGATTCAGATGGAGACGGGTTAGCAGATCATGAGGACAATTGTCCATTCCTTCCAGGTCCATCAGCGAACCAAGGATGTCCGATTGAAGAAATCAGCGAACCCATCGATTACCTTCGAAAGGCTATTGATGATCAATTTGTAAACGTTTACTTTGGATTCGACTCAGCCAAACCGCTTCAGTATTCGGTTTCTGCAGCTCAGTTTGTATCAAACTTCCTGAAGAAGAATCCAGGGATTTCACTGGAAATAATGGGCTATGCAGATGAATTAGGCTCAGAAGATTATAATATTAAACTTTCTGAGAAAAGAGCTAAAGCTGTCTACGACTTGCTGATCGCCTCAGGAATCGATAGTAGCCGACTCAGCTATAAGGGCTACGGAGAAGATACAAGCGTCGATAAAAATTCTGAAGATGCCAGACAGATGGCCCGAAGGGTTTCATTTAACCTGAATTAAAAAAGATCATAGATTCAAAAACCCAGCTTACTCCTAAGCTGGGTTTTTTCTTTTAAATTCGCTCTATGTTTGTTTTATCAGAGACACCTTCCATCGCCTCTCAATTTCTTTCAGAATTAAGAGACAGAAATATTCAAACTGATTCAATGCGGTTTCGAACTAATTTGAGAAGGCTGGGTAATATTTTAGCTTTTGAACTTTCCAAAAACCTTCACTATAAAGCTGTAGAAATAGAAACTCCACTGATGAACACCCATGTCCTACAACTCGACGAGCAAGTGGTGTTAGTCTCAGTACTTAGAGCTTCCTTACCTTTCTATCAAGGTTTTTTGGATTATTTTGACCATGCAGAAAATGGATTTATCGGAGCCTACAGACAAGAAGGGAATAAGGTCAATCTTGAAATACACCTAGGATATTATGCAAGTCCAAACCTTGAAGGGAAAACTCTGATAATCGTTGATCCAATGCTTGCTACAGGGAAATCCTTCATCAAATCTATTGAAAATCTATTCCTCAATGGAAAACCCGGGAAAATCCACATCGCGGCTGTAGTAGCTGCACCTGAAGGCTTAGCCTATATCAAAGAAAACTTATCTATCCCTCATCAAGTTTGGATAGGAGCACTGGATCAGGGCTTGAATGAGCAAGCATATATCCTTCCTGGTCTAGGTGATGCCGGAGACTTGGCTTTCGGCCCAAAGCTTTAAAATCATGACTGAATATTTGCTATTGATAGTAGGACTCGCCATCCTATTGGTTGGTGGGAAATTCTTAGTAGATGGCGCCTCGGGAATTGCTGTCAAGCTAGGAATGAGTGCGGGGCTGATTGGTCTGACGATTGTAGCCTTTGGAACTTCAGCACCTGAACTTTTGGTGAGTATCAATGCCGCTTTGAAAGGAAATAGCGATATATCCATCGGAAATGTAGTGGGATCAAATATTGCCAATCTAGGTCTAGTTCTAGGACTGAGCGGCCTTTTCTACCCAACTAAAATAACCAAAAGACATATTCGATTCGAATACTTGATTACCCTGATTGTCACTGGGGTTTTTTATCTCGTGAGCGTGAATGGAATGGTAAACCGCTGGGAGGGAATTGCGATGTTCCTTGCCTTTGTCAGCTTTAATATTTACCTCTTTTGGCTGGAAAAAAAAGGAGTAGTGAAAGAATCCAAAGAGGTAGAAGAGGAAATCGAGCAAGTCAAAAATTTCCCTTGGTGGAAAGCTATCCTTTTCTTTTTCGGAGGTATTGTAGGTTTGTATTTTGGATCAGACCTTCTAGTAGAAAATGCAGTAATGATCTCACGAAATTTTGGAGTCTCTGAACGGGTGATAGGAGTGACCATCATAGCCATTGGTACAAGCCTTCCGGAATTGATTACCTCAATCATGGCCGCATTGGCTAAGGAAACGGATATGGCCTTAGGGAATATCCTGGGAAGCAATATTATGAATATCCTTTCCATCATTGGAATTACTGCCATAATTGAACCCATAAGCGTAGCTGATGAGTTTATCCAAGTCGATTTTTGGTGGATGATTGGAATTACTGTTTTATTATTCCCATTGATCAAAACCAAAATGCAGATTTCAAAATTTGAAGGAAGTATCCTATTCTTGACCTATTTGGCATACATATTTTTCCTTCTATGAAAGAGTCAATTATCAGCCTTTTAGGAATCTATTTCCTCTCTTATTTCAAATTCATTGCCGGTCCTGTACTAGCACCCGCTGCTGGATTTGGGGTGGTGACCACCATCTTAGTAACGGTGGCAGGAATGATGTCCAGCGTTTTGATTTTTACACTTTTAGGGAAAAAGTTTAAAGAGAAACTCCTATTACGTATCAGAAAGAAAAAACCAATTTTTACCCCAAAAAATAGAAAGATCGTAACCTTATGGAAAAAATACGGTGAAATTGGAATTGCCTTTCTGACGCCACTTATTTTCACTCCGATCGGGGGAACTTTGATCTTGGTCTCTTTTGGTTCCAAAAAGCGACAAATCTATCTCCATATGCTCTGGAGTGCTGTTTTTTGGGCTACCGTATTTAGCCTGAGCATTGATCAAATTTTGGAAATCCCATTTTTCAGGAGTCTAATCGGGTAGCTCCTCATCTGGTAAAATTTCAATATCATGGATCAATACACGCTCGGCAATTTGCTGACCGGTCAGTGTGGCAGCCAAGCCTCCTAGAGCGGTTTCCTTATAGCGACTTTCCATTGAAGCCCCAATCTCTCCCATCGCCTCTACACACTCGTCTACAGGAATCACCGCTGATACCTGGGCCAAGGCAATTTGAGCTGAGCTAAAAGCAATACTAGCAGCACTGGCATTTCTGACCACACAAGGGACTTCTACTAGCCCTGCTACAGGGTCACAGACTAGGCCTAGCATACATTGTATGGTGATAGCTACTGCATTAAAAACTTGGTCTAAAGAACCCCCCAAGCAGTAAACTATCGCACCTGACGCCATTGCCGCGGCAGAGCCAGTTTCTGCTTGGCAACCTCCCACGGCACCTGCCAAACTCGCCTTTTGCTCAATAATCAAAGCGATTCCTGCACCTACCAAAAGGCCCTCTGCAATCTTTTCATCAGATAGTCCGTGAATCTCCTGAAGGGTAACCATCGTTCCCGGTAAGATCCCGGATGCTCCTGCAGTCGGGGCTGCTACTACCCTCCCCATACAAGAGTTGACTTCCTTAGCAGCCAAAGCGCGACTGATTAACTTTTGAAACTCTGGAGAAAGTACAGTCAAGGGATGATTGAAAACCTTTTTGGCCCCATTATCTATCATTCCAGACCTCGACTTCATATCTTTTTCAAGTCCGGTATGAACTGCTTCCTTCATCACCTGATAGGCTTGAAGCAGGCCATCCTGGATTTTTTCCGGCGTTGCTCCTTTTTGCTCACATTCGTATTCAATGACGGATTGAGGCAAAGAAACATCCTTTTCTTCACAGTAGGACTTCCATTCCCGAAAGCTGTTGAATAAAAAACACATAGAAATTTGGGTTTATTGAGTCTTTGAATCTAGAATAGCCTGATTAACACACAGATTAAAATTCCAGATAGGCACTTTTTATCACGAGTCTAAACTCTTACTTTTAATTTTCAGTTAAATAGATAACCAAAAATAGGTTAATAATAGCTCACATGATATCAGTACGTATAAAATTCATTTTGGCTCTCTTTTTTGCAGCTTCCCTTACAGAAGTTTTAGCGCAACGAGAAGATGCCGGCAATTATGAATACGATAAGGAGTTCATTTTTGGGCTAAATAAAAACACCAATGGTGGTCTAATTGGAGGCTTGATGTTTAAAGTTGGCACAAGGATATCTGATGAACAGTTCAGCTTCTTCGCTGTAGAGCTAGCCAATGTCAAGAACCCCAAAGAAGTTCGCTACAATACCGTATTGGGCAATAGTTACGTCTTTGGAAAATCCAACTATCTGTACTCCATACGGCCACAATATGGACGGGAAGTAATTCTCTTCCGAAAGGCCCCAAATCAAGGTGTGCAAGTCTCTGCCCTTGCTGCAGTTGGTCCAAGTATTGGTTTGATTGCCCCATATTATATTGAATATGCAGTAAATAGACTGGAAACAGTAAGAGAACAATACAATCCCGAGGTACATCAAAGCCGATTCAATATTCTCGGAACAGGAAGACTCTTCGAGGGAATTGGAGAATCTGAACTTGCGATTGGAGCTAATGCAAAAGCAGCCATCAATCTTGAATTTGGAGTTTTTAGAAGCAATGTCACCGGTGTGGAACTAGGATACATGATTGAAGGTTTTAACAAGGAAATTCCATTAATACCTACCGTGGAAAATCGTCAGTTTTTCCAAGCTGCCTATTTCACCTTCTATTACGGATTCCGAAAATAGACTGGTGACTTCCCGGAATAAAATTTAATTTTGACCCTGAAAATCCAAGAGAATGATAGAATTACCCGTAATATCCGAGGAATCAACTCGCAAAAAAAAGCCTAATTGGCTGAGAGTCAAGCTTCCTGTGGGTAAGGAGTATGCCAAAGTTCGCAAACTGGTCGATCAACATAAACTTCACACGATTTGCGAAAGTGGAAACTGTCCCAACATGGGTGAGTGTTGGGGTGCTGGTACTGCTACCTTTATGATTTTAGGAAATGTATGTACCCGATCTTGTTCCTTCTGTGCTGTCGCGACAGGTAGGCCACCTGAGTATGATGAAGATGAGCCAAGAAGAGTGGCTGAGGCCATCAAATTGATGGGGGTCAAGCATGCAGTGATCACCTCGGTCAATCGAGATGAGCGTAAAGATCGCGGTGCCGAAATTTGGTATCAGACGGTCGCACAGACCAAAGAGCTTTCTCCAGAAACAACCATAGAAACACTTATTCCTGATGTCAAGGCAAATTGGGATGCATTGTATCGGATGATCAGTGCAGGACAGGAAGTCGTTTCTCATAATATGGAAACGGTGGAAAGTCTCTATCGAAGAGTAAGACCTCAGGCCAAATACAATCGCTCTCTGGAGCAGATCAAACTGACCAAAGAGTATGGTAAACGAACCAAGACTGGTATCATGCTAGGCCTTGGAGAAACCAAAGATGAGGTTTACAAAGCTATGGATGACTTGGTAGCCCATGGATGTGATATCCTGACATTAGGGCAATACCTCCAACCTACCAAAATGCATATTGAAGTTGCAGAATTCATTCATCCGGATCTTTTTGATCACTATCGTGAGGAAGGATTGAAAAGAGGATTGAAATATGTGGAGTCAGGCCCACTTGTCCGATCTTCCTATCATGCCGAACGGCATGTAAACGTGTAAACCAAAAAAGCCATCTCTCGGGATGGCTTTTTTGGTTTTATCAATCCCTTCAATCAATAGCTTTCAGAATTCGTAGGGAATTTCCTTTCCTTCACGTCTTTAATATAGTTTTGGAAAGCATCAGTCATTATAGACTGAAGGTCGGCATATTGACGCAAAAAGCGTGGCTTAAACTCCTGAGTGATTCCCAGCATATCGTGCATGACCAATACCTGACCGTCTACATCAGGACCTGCACCTATACCAATCACAGGGATTTTCACGGCTTCAGCTACTTTTTGTGCCAAAGCAGCAGGTATCTTTTCAAGGACAATGGCAAAACACCCGCATTGCTCTAGCATTTGGGCATCTTCCAAAAGCTTTTTAGCCTCTGCTTCTTCCTTCGCTCTTACGGTGTAAGTTCCAAACTTATAAATAGACTGAGGCGTCAAACCCAAGTGTCCCATGACGGGAACACCTGCACTCAGAATTCTGCTAACTGACTCTTTGATCTCAGAGCCCCCTTCTACCTTGACGGCATGGGCACCGGACTCTTTCATGATCCGAATAGCCGATCGCAATGCCTCCGAGCTATTTCCCTGATAGTGCCCAAAGGGAATATCCACTACGACAAAAGCCCTTTTCACAGCTCGCACCACCGAGGAGGCATGATAAATCATCTGATCCAAGGTGATTGGAAGTGTGGTCTCATGGCCTGCCATCACATTGGAAGCTGAGTCACCTACCAAAACAATGTCAATACCTGCACTGTCCACAATTTTAGCCATCGAAAAATCATAGGCTGTCAACATGGATATTTTTTCCCCACTATCTTTCATTTCCTGAAGAATGTGGGTCGTAATTCGTTTGACTGAAGAAGAGGAGTGAACAGACATGATATCAGTGTAAGTGTACAGAATAGCTTGATGAGGATAGATCTACTCGGATGTGCTCATTGAGCGTAGTAGAGAGTTCAAAACCTGTGTAATCAGGTCTTAAAGGAAATAAACCATGGGCTCTATTTACCAAAACAGCCAATTCCATTTTGCTAATTTCCTCCTGCAAAAATGGCTTCATCGCATAGGCCACAGTCCTACCTGTATTTAGGACATCATCCACGAGAATCAGGCTCTTCCCTGTTAAATCCAGGTTTTGGGAAAGTGAAATTTTAGAATTAGCTACATCGGACTTATCCAACTGTACCTCCAATTGTTCTACCTGCAATTCGGATATATGACTTAGCTCTTTAGCCAAAAGCTCAGATAGAATCAAACCCATACCAGTCACACCTGCGAAAACAACACCTTTCGTGTGAAGATTACGCTCGTAGATTTCGAAAGCCATCCGGGTTATTTTTTGCCGGATTTGTTTGTCGTTGAGTACTTCGCTCATGATATAATTTTGAAAATGAAAATTAGGCCTATTTGCCTTGCTTTCAAAATCATTTTTTAGCGATGGCTTTCCTCCTCCTCCAGCATATTCAGATAGCTCCGGTATCTGCTAGGGTGAATTCCCCCTTCTTCTAGCTTTTGGAGTACGACACAGCCCGGCTCATTGATATGTCGGCAATTGTGAAACTTGCAATGACCTAAATAGGCTCTCATCTCTGGAAAATAGTGGGAGAGCTCATTTTCTTCGATATCCAAAATCCCAAATTCCTTGATCCCCGGAGTATCGATCAAATCTCCACCTCCATCAAGTTCAAAAAGTTCTGCGAAAGTCGTGGTGTGAACTCCCTTGCTGCTAAACTTGGATATTTCTTGGGTGCTTTGCTTTGCTTTTGGCACCAACTTATTCAAAAGTGTGGATTTCCCTACTCCAGAATGCCCGGCTATCAAGGTGGATTTCCCTCGAAGTAACTCTTGAAAACGGGACGAAAGATCCTGATCACTTTGAGCAGAAATTTCTATCACAGGAATATCCAGAGGATCATAAATTTCATGCAAGTTTTCCAGCCATTCTTTGCCTTTTTTCTTCGATTGCAGCAAATCCATTTTATTGACCACAAGTATGGCTGGGATCCTGAAACTTTCAGTACTGACGAGAAAGCGATCGATAAATCCAGTAGAGGTTCGAGGTTGCTCCATCGTGATGATCAACATAGCCTGATCCAGGTTACTGGCAATGATATGGGAAAAGTGTTGATTTCGAGTAGACTTGCGAATTACATAATTCTCACGTGGTAAAATACTCCGAATGACAGCAGTTTCCTGTCCCGGTTCAACATCAAGCTCAACCCAGTCTCCCACGGCTATAGGATTGGTAAGCTTCAAGTCTTGCTGCTTGAATTTCCCCTTTAACCTTGCCTGAATGTACTTTCCTTCGGCGTTCACCGTGTACCAGCTACCAGTGGATTTGATTACTCTTCCCTTCATTTATTGCAAGTTATCGGTAAAATCCAAAATTCTTTCAGTCGCACCCCGATTGCTTTCCACCCAGGAATTGGCTGAAATCCTACTTCTCTCCAAGTTTTCTGGATTCTTTAAAGAATCAAAAGCGGTTTTTAGCGCTAAGAAATCCTCCACTTCAAATCCGCACCCCTGTTTGATAGACTCTTGAGCCTCAGGAAATTTCCCTGCCTTACGAACCTTCCCAAAAATAACAGGAGCGCCAAAGCCAATCGACTCCAAGATATTGTGTAAGCCCTCTCCGAATGCACCTCCTACATAGGAAACCTGTGCAAACTGATACAAAGAGGCGAGCATCCCGATGGTATCAATAATTAGCACCTCCGTGGTTTTCGTCTGATCCCAGGAGGTATAAAATTGACAGCTAGCCTTGATTTGTGACTTCCAATTTTGCATTGGCCCAGGGTTCATACTATGCGGGGCAATGATCCAATTGAAGTCTTTATTTTGATTGATCAAAGGAATGAGTAAATCCATATCCTCTTGCCAAACAGAACCTAAGACCACCGCAGGCTTTTCCCCTAGCCAAGCCTCGATTTGGGGAAATCTTTTCGGAGCCCCGGAGGTCTCCGCTACCCGATCAAACCGGGTATCACCTACTCTAGTGTAGGATTTATAATGAATCTTTTCCAGAAGCAAATCACTTTCCTCATTTTGAGTGAAAATATGGTCAAAGAAAAATATTGGAGCTCTGAAAAACCCCTTTCTCCTGAAATAAACCTGATCTTCCCGAAAGCTTGCAGAGATCAAGTAGAGAGGAATACCACGAGAAGAGCTTTCCATGAGAAAATTAAACCAAAGATCATACTTGACGAAGTAGATAATGTCCGGCCGAACGATATCAAGAAATTCCCTGGCATAACTAGTCCTGTCAAGTGGCAGGTAAGTGATAAAATCAAGTACCGGTTCATTCCTTTTTGAGATTGGCGCAAACCCGGATGGTGAAAAGAAACTGACCAAAATCTGTACTTCAGGCTTTCGCCGCTTCCAAAGGCTCATCACCGGCCTCGCCTGCTCATATTCCCCCAAAGACGCGACATGAAACCAGATTACTGGTCTTTCAGCATCAGGAGCAAAAGTTCTCAATCGCTCAAAGAGGCCTTGCCTCCCCTTTACAAAATCAGCGATCTTAGTAGAAAATATAGCTGCAACTGGAAAAAGAAATTCCACCACCCGAAGAAAGAAATTGTAGATCCATTGCATGGCTAAAATTAAGCTTTCCCTAGAGAAGATTTAAAATTAGTAGCTTCGCATTCATTTTTTTTTGAAAATATGGGTGCTCTTTTGTTCGATTACATTTAAAAATTTTTAATTTCAAAGTTACCTCTTGGGTAAACTTTAAAATGAGAATGCAGAATACATGATTAAGGTTCTTTTTGTCTGTCTTGGAAATATTTGCCGATCGCCTCTAGCTGAAGCAATTTTTAATCATAAAATCCATAATAAAGGGCTTGATTCTTTCTTCAAGTCTGACAGTGCCGGCACTTCTGACTTTCACATCGGGGAGCTCCCTGATGACCGGACTATTCGCTGTGCAAAACATTACGGCATGTCGATCAAACATCGTGGGAGGCAAGTAAATCGGGTAGATTTCCGGGAGTTTGACTACATCATAGCCATGGACAATCAGAATCTCCAAAATCTAGATAAACTTAAAATCAGATATGGTTTCCCTGAAAAACCCGTCTTTCTCATGCGGGATTTTGTGGAGGAGGAAAAAGGCCAATCAGTCCCAGACCCCTACTACGGTGGTGAGGAAGAATTTCACAAAATCTATGACATATTAGATCGGGCCATCGAAGATTTTTTACAGGAATTGAAAGAACGACATCAGCTTTATGCTTGATTTGAATGGGATTTATGAACAAATTCTTTTCCAGACACTAGGGCCTTTGGCAGAATTTAAGGCTGCCACACTGATCGCTGCTGGCAATCACAATCAGGGGATTAGGCTTGCCAGTTCAGAGGGTACATTTTTTCTCAAACTCAACTTTGATCACGAAAAAGATATTTTAGCACGTGAAGCTCAAGGCTTGGATCTGCTGAGAAAATCAACCTTCCTGAAAGTCCCGGAAGTCTTCGGCTACGGTCGAGTAGAAGATTACAACTATCTGCTTACAGAGTTTTTGGCTGGAGGCAAAAAGAAACCCAACTACTGGGAAAACTTAGGCATCGGATTGGCACATCTTCATCTGACTCAGCGGCAGGCTTTTGGGCTGGAATCTGACAATTTCATCGCATCGCTCTATCAAAAGAATCATGATACAGATGACTGGCTGGACTTTTTCATTGAGCAGCGCTTGGAGCCTCTTTTGGGCAAAGCTTATTTTGACCGCTTGATACCCTTGGATTTTCTAAAAAAATTTCAGGAAATCTATCCCAAACTTGAAGGCATTTTTCCCAAAGAAAAACCGTCACTAGTACATGGTGATCTTTGGAGCGGGAATATCATTCCAAATGTTTCTGGAGAACCCAGCCTGATCGATCCTGCCATTTATTTTGGACATCGGGAAATGGATCTGGCTTTCAGCAGATTATTTGGGGGTTTTGACCGGCAATTCTACGACTCCTACGAATCAGTACTTCCCCTCGAACCGGAATTCGAGTCGAGAATTGGAGTATATAATCTGTATCCGCTTCTGGTTCACCTCAATCTATTCGGTGAAGCCTATCTGCCTGGTATTCAAAAAATCATCAATCGCTTTCAGTAGAGCCATCATTTTTTTGGGGAATTAATCCTAATCTAAATTAACCTTTCCACCCGTTTTCACTGCTTTATAAATTGCGTCGATGATGACCATATCTTTCAATCCTTCCTTACCGTCCACAGGAATCGATACGTTCTTTCCATCCAAAATGATAGCCGCCATCTCATCCATCTGGGTAGTTTGATGGGTTACATGAGGTTCATCCAATGGCCCTTGATGTGTACGTCCCTTGATAGGTCCATAGCCTGTGGAAGGCTGCATTTCAGCATATCCATTGGTTCCATTGAGGAAGAACTTATCCAAATAATTCATGCTATAAGTCGAAAGACAAGAAGCTACAACCCCTGAAGGAAAACCCATTTGGAAAGTAATGGTCTCATCGACCCCTTCCTTAAACTTTTCCGGGTCTGTTTTGACTTCCTGAGCCGTCACCCAAATAGGCTCCTCTCCTACCATATATCGGGCACCATTGATGGAGTAAATCCCAATATCCATCATAGCCCCGCCACCTGCTAATTCTGCATTGAGCCTCCATTGATTCGGATCACCAATGCGGAAACCACTCAGCCCTTGGAAAAATTTTATTTCCCCAAATGCACCATCTCGCCTCATATTGACCACTTTTAAGGTATTTGCCTCAAAATGCATCCGGTAGCCGATAAGCAATTGAACACCAGCTTTTTCACAAAATTCCACCATTTCCTTCGCATCGCTAGCATTGACAGACATGGGCTTCTCACAAATCACATGCTTTCCAGCTGCAGCCGCCCCCAGTGTATGGGGCTTGTGCAAAGCATTGGGTGTGATCACATAGACCGCATCAATATCCGGATTGTCTTTTATCTGATGGTAGGTCTCGTAATTATAACAATTAGCCTCAGGAACAGCATATTTTTTACTCCAGGACTCCAATTTGGAAGGAGTACCACTGATCAATCCTGTTATTTTTGCACGCTTGCAGCTTTGCATTGCGTCTGCAACACGAGCTGCATAACTTCCCAATCCCATCAAGGCTACTTTCAAAACAGGGCCATCTTGTATGGGGCTGATAGCAGTAAAATTTTTTGGTGATTCCCCTGAAAAACTTTCAATTTTTGGCACTGCAAAAGCTAGTGCTGAAAGGCCCGTTTTGAGCAAAAATGATCTTCTTGACTTCATAATTTTTTCTTTTTTTGAAGGTTACATGAAAGACTTTTTCTAAAAAGGCTTCATGAAAAATGAGAGCAAGAATGAAAATACAAAATTCCTCCCAAAGAAGACTATTTCATTTCTTCTCCGCGCTATCTTCTGACAATTTGGAAAGCATGTCGGCTACTTTGTTCCAATAGCACTTCCCGGTCTTTATTAAATGAATTCAGATCAGCCAATTGAGGATTTAAAACAGTCAAAAGCTCCAAGCCATCATTGTAGCGAATGGTAAAACGGCTTTTAAAAGCTAAAATCAATTTTTCCAGTTTAAATAACTGATCATCCAATACGATAGAAACACCCATCGCAGTGGTCTGTAAAAGATTAACCTGCAACTTTAACTCATCTAATTGCTGATAGATCACATGGATATGTGACTCATTGAGAAAAGTGAAATCCGTAACCCGGAACGTAACCAATACCTGATTTTGCTTCAATACAATCGTAGGTAACAAATTAGGCGCTCCTGTATCATGGATCTTGGTACCCGACTCATTTGGCTTCAAAAAAGACCTGACAAAAAGCGGAATTTTACGATTGGCAAGAGGCTTGATCGTCTTTGGGTGAATTACAGTAGCTCCATAAAAAGTCATCTGAGCAGCCTGAAGGTAATCCAATTCATCAAAAAGCACCGATTCTGGGAAAAGCTTTGGGTCTGCATTGAGCACCCCAGGTACATCTTTCCAGATAGTCACTGATCGAGCATCGAGACAAGAAGCCAAAATAGCTGCGGTAAAATCTGATCCCTCCCTTCCCAAAGTAGTGGGCTTCTCTGCAGAATTACTTCCTATAAAACCCTGAGTCATTACCGGGAATTTTTCCAAAACAGGTTCAAGAATCTTTTTTGTCTTCTGTTTAGTATCAACCCAGTCCACATTTGCAAAGCGAAAATTAGAGTCTGTTTTGATCAACTCCCTAGCATCCTGCCAGACCACAATCAACCCTATTTCACAGAGATACTCTGCCACAATCCGACTGGAAATCAATTCTCCAAAGCAAATTATCCGATCGTAGGCCTCATCATAATTCTCAGGGCTGATGGGCTTTTCGAGTTCATGGCTCAGTTGAACAAAGAGATTTTCTACTCTGAAAAATACAGGATGGCCAGAAGGAAAAAGCGCTTGGCATATCTCCAAATGAAAATTTTTTAAAATTGTATAATTTGAAGATATATCCAAATTATCCAATCGAAGCTGCAGTATTTTTTCCAACGCATTGGTCGTCTTTCCCATTGCTGAAATGACTAAAAGCGTCGAATTTCGCAATCGATTACGCAAAATTTCAGCTAAGTTTTTTATAGATTCAGCATCTTTGACAGATGCTCCACCAAATTTGAAAACGATTGTTTTTGCCATCCAATTTTCTTTCTAATTTCGAGAAGAATATAAACCCAAATATTGTACTTTTCTAATAATGAAAATCAATCCTTATCAACCCGATCAGAGCGGCATGGCCTACTCTGTCGGTACTACCCTTGATCGCTTTATCAAATTCAAACAAAGCGATTTTCCTTTTGCTTCCGGAGAACTTTCCCAATTGCTACGTGACATTGCACTTGCAGCAAAGATCGTGAACCGGGAGACAAATCGCGCTGGTCTTGCCAATATTGGTGGGGCTTTTGGTCAAACCAATGTCCAAGGCGAAGAGCAACAAAAGCTGGATGTGATCGCCAATATCCGATTTATGCGAGCACTGAGCAAAGGCGGTGAAGTGTGCGCCATTGTATCAGAAGAGGAAGATGCTGTCATCGACCTGAAAAACAAATCCGGCAAATACGTCGTGGCCATTGATCCTTTGGACGGAAGCTCAAATATTGACGTAAATATCAGCATAGGGACGATTTTTTCAATTTACAGACGAAAGACCCCACTTGGAAGTCCCATTCAGATGGAAGATATCATGCAACCGGGTTCTGAGCAGGTAGCAGCTGGATATGTGCTCTATGGCTCTTCTACCATGCTTGTGTATACCACAGGTTTTGGGGTAAATGGATTTACCTATGAGACCAGCCTGGGCGAGTTCTTTCTTTCACACCCACAAATCAAAGCGCCCAAATCAGGAAAAATCTATTCGATTAACGAGGGATTGGAGCTGGACTGGCAGGAAGGTATCAAGGATTACATTGATGAATGTAAAGCAAAGCGATATGCGGCCCGCTATATTGGGTCTTTGGTGGCTGACTTTCATCGAAACTTGCTTAAGGGAGGCATTTACCTGTATCCAGCGACTAAAAACAACCCCAATGGTAAGCTCCGATTACTATACGAAGCAAATGCATTGGCCTTTATTGCAGAGCAGGCAGGAGCAAAAGCTACGGATGGAAAATCCAGAATTCTGGATATCGTCCCCGACTCACTTCACCAGCGTACACCTCTATTTATTGGCTCAGAAGAAATGGTTGACCAAGCGATCAAGCACATCGAAAAATCGAAGATCTCTGCGACCGTTTAAAACCATTCGGATTGAAATTTGTACTAGAAACTGTACCTTCGGATTTCAAACCTAAATGATATGAACAGATACAATCTTTGGATATTGATCGGTGCTGGAATGCTAGCCACTGTTTCCTGCGCAACAAAGGAAGCAGATGATATCAATCAGCCTGAGCCAGTAGACCCTACTTTCGCACAGCAAACTGAAAAGCACCTTATCAAAGTAGATACACTATTCACCGAATTTGAGAGCCCATGGGGTATGACTTGGCTTTCGGATGGAAAAATGCTCGTAACTGAGCGAAAAGGTGAAATATTGATTTTCGAAAATGATGAATTTAAAGGTCAAAAAGTGACAGGCCTTCCCGAAGTTCATGAAGTCAATCAAGCGGGTCTATTGGATGTCGCGGCACATCCAAATCATGCTGAAAATGGCTGGATTTACATAGCATACGCTAAGCCATTCCCAGATAATAAAGGCGCTTTAACGATTATGCGTTTCAAGCTTGATGACAACAATAACGCAATTGACCAAGAAGAAATCATTGTTGCTATGCCTGAATGGGAAGGAGGACGCCACTTCGGAAGCCGGATCGTATTTGACAATGAAGGCCACCTATATTTCTCCAATGGAGACAAAGGAAATAAGCCTGAAAATGCACAAACCCTGACCAATGCTCATGGAAAAGTTCACAGAATTCATGACGATGGAAGTATTCCTGCAGACAACCCTTTCGTCGATGAAGAGGGTGCGGTAGCATCCATTTGGTCTTATGGTAATAGAAATCCACAAGGATTATATTTTGATAAAGCAAATAACAGACTTTGGGAAGCAGAGCATGGACCAATGGGTGGTGATGAACTCAACCTGATCGAAAAAGGTAAAAATTACGGTTGGCCAGTGATTACCTACGGGCAAAATTACGACGGAACCCCTATCACAGACATCACGGAAAAAGAAGGAATGGAGCAGCCTGTCACTTACTACGTACCATCGATCGCGACTTGCGGTATGACCATGGTCACTTCTGACAGATACCCCAACTGGAAGGGAGATATTTTGATAGGAGCTCTAGCCAAAATGCACATCAACCGAGTTGACATGGATGGAACAACTGCCCTTTCACAGGAGGTGATGTTCCAAGACATCGGCCGAGTGAGACAAGTATCTGAAAGCCCGAATGGATATCTTTACGCCATCACAGAGGGAACCGGCTTGCTGGTCAAACTCCTCCCGGTAGAATAATCGAATAAAGCTCTTCGTTTGAAGAGCTTTTTTTATGTCTAGACGAAATCAACATCGACATTGAAGGGGTATTTCATCAGAAACTGAAGCGCTTCCTCTATCTCCAGATCTTCAAACAAAACCCGGTACAGGTTTTCTGTAATTGGTGCCCGTAAATCCGCTGCCTCCAAAAAGCCTTTGATGATTTTTACAGTATTAATTCCCTCGGCCACTTCTTCCATTTCATCTAGGATCTGTGGCAATTTTTCTCCCTTTGCAAGGCGATAGCCGACTGTATAATTTCGGGAATTCACCGAGTTACAAGTGGTCACCAAATCCCCCACTCCAGCAAGCCCAAAAGCTGATTTTACGCTACCTCCCAAGGCACGACTCAAATGTACCATCTCTACCATCCCTCGTGAAATAAGTAACCCCTTGGCATTTTCTCCCAAACCTAACCCTGCCAATGCCCCGGCAGCTATGGCAATGATATTCTTCAATACTCCACTTAGCTCTACTCCGATAATGTCGGAATTGCCGTAAACCTGAAATTTTTCAGACCGAAGCAATCGCTGTCCTTCCAAGATCACCTCGTTGAACTTAGAGGCGATCACTGTTGCTGCTGGTTGACTTTTAGAAAGCTCTTTTGCGATATTCGGTCCGGCTAGGCAACCTACGCGAACTGCAACAGTCTCTTTCTGTAGCACTTCACTCATAGTCAGAATGCGACTGCGGTCAAGATTTTTCACCTCGTCCAAACTTTGCCCTTCAGGCAAATCCAGACAAAGTCCCTTCGTCCCGTGTATCACCAAATGAAAAGGCTGAAGGAAAGGGGAGAATTTCCTGGCGACATCCTGAAATGCCGAACTGGGAACCATAAAAAAAATGGTTTGGCAGGATTCACAAAGCTGCTGAGGATCCTGTGTAGCCACAATGGATTCATGCATTGATTTGCCCTGCGCTGTATGATTTTCATTGATCTCTGCAACGACCTCAGCATTTCTTGCATAAACCAAAACTTGGTTTTTTTCAGCAAGCATATTGGCGATGACGGTCCCAAAAGAACCTACGCCTACTACACCGATCAATGATGAATCAGAAAAGATTTTCGAGCTCATAGCCGTGTAGTCTATTGTGATAGAAATAAAGTAAACTCATGTCCTCGGTCACGATTTGACCTTTTTTATTTCGGATCAAAGGCCGCTTGGCATGATACATCCCCACGTTATCGAGTCCATGAGTGATAATTTCCTCTAGACTTCGCTTCATGTGTGGAGCAATTTTGATCAATCCCTGCTCACGAAGAATTAGAATCTGATCATACACTCGCTGACAAGCATCCTTGAATTCTTCGTATTCAATGAAAATTTCCTCTTCTGGCAATCTAATCAAGTCAAATAGATCCAATTTGGAGTTTTTGGCTTTGATGAGTTCAAATGCTGTAAAGGCAACCAAATGAGAGCTGAAAACCCGATTGATTCGGTGAAACTCCTCTACAATTTTCCTTCCAAGCATGTGGGTGTATTCTTCCTCTCGCTGAGAATCCACTGTCACCCTTCCTCCGGATCTGAAATAATGACTGGTGTCAATCACTCTCCCATGCTGATCCAAGCTCTCCCCCTTTTCGTTGACATAATTTCCCAGAACATCCATCGCTTTCCCAACAGAAACAGAAATATCTGATCCCTTGGTAAAAAACTTGACGAGGAACTTCGAGATTTTGTAAGAAGTAGAGAACTCATCATTCTCTTTGTAATAACGCTCCTGCCCGGTGATACTTAAGTGATCTCGTATTAGACTTGGAGCCTCCAAGACAAAATGATAATTAATCGTGACGGGTACCACGAAGATTTTACCTGAAATCCCGGTGATCCCCTCCTGATAATTTTTTCGCTGTGCTTCAATAGCTGTGCTAAGTAAGCCCAATTTGAGTTTGCTCTCAATCATACCGCTTCGGCTACGTGTGCCTCCAGGGAAGAAAAGGGAATGACATCCAAATTGAATGGCCTCTTTGGAATAGGTTTTTAAGGTCTCCAAGTAGACCAAATTCTTTTTTCGACGATCTACTTTATATGCTCCAAGCGCATTCATAAAGTAGGCAAAAATGGAAATATTGAAGAGATTCAATCCAGCTCCATAGATAAATGGAGGTAATCCAAGGACTGAAATAATCCAACCAATCAGGATACTATCCAGATTGGAAAAGTGTGTAGGAACCATCACAATGGTGCCTTTCGTAGCCAAATCTCTGAGCTGATCGGTTTCCCCAGTGATTTGTATCTTATCCTGTAGAGTGTACTGATTGGAAAAAATGGATCGAAATCCTTTTACCCGGGCCGCATTGAGCAAGCGTGCAAATCCAAAAGTGACCACGCTCCGAATAAACTTGTAATGCTGATGCTTAAAATTGCTGGCAATTTCCTCCGAATACCGGGAAGTAATGGATTCTAATATTTCCTTATAAATCGCTTCCCTCTGCTTTTTGGAAAGGCTTGTCTCCGAACTCGCATGAAGAAGAGACTCTTTGACTTTTCCCCAAAAGGCTCCTTCATCATCTGGGTCCACCACCCATGGATTTTGCTTTATTCGAAGCTTCTCTCGGTAGCGAGTAGTTTCCAGCTCCTCCTTCAATATTTCCATATTGTTGGAAGTAAGCTTCAATATCCGACCTTGAGCATTTTCAGATACTTTTTTGACAAATTCCTTTCGCTCACGCGCCAATTTGACAACGGGCCACTCATCCTTACTAGGAAGGATGGGATCGTATTTGTGCTTGATATATTTTTCCTCCAAGGGGCAGATTGATTAGAAAAATCAAAGATACATAAATAGAATTAGTCAGATTAGGATTAGCAGGCAGAGGGCATAGGTGTATCTTTTTTTGATTTCACCAAAAAAGCTACGACCAAGGAGGTAATCAAACCCATAATGAAGGCTCCTATAGTGGCTTGGATGATATAACTTTTCAAATTAAAAAACTCCTCTGCAGCACTTCTCTCCATGATCCCGGTGCTTACAGAATATTCGATCATATGGGAGAAAAAGTGGGGAGTAATGTAAGTGGAGATGACAAACTGACTCAATGGAGTAAGCAAGACCACGATCAAGGTGATGATAAACCCTGAAGCTAAGCCCTGATTGAAACTCAACTGGCCTCTATAGAAATTCCTCTTTTTGTCCCGAAGCGCTAAAACATAAATAAGAACCGAGGGAATGGCTACCAAATTGGTGTAGGTGGCATGGTCGGCGATCTTCTCATCGTGCCATCCCATGGCTTTCTCAAAGACCATCCAAATCAGCATCATAGACACAAAAATTAGTGCCCATTTAATTTCAATACTTAGCTTTTTCATCGTGCTGGGGGTTATGATCTATCAATAAAATACAAAATTCAGAAAATCCATAAACGTTTCGGGATGTAGACCGTTTGTCAGTAAAGCCAAAAGTTTTCTTGCACTGCACCCAAAGCATGCTATTTTTACGCTCGCATTCCTGATGAAACCTGAACTCAAACAAATCCAAGTCCCGATTGCTGCCGAAATGATTGAATTCGAGCAGAAGTTTAGGGATTTTATGAAGAGCAAAGTCAAGCTCCTTGACCACATCACCAATTACATTGTCAAGCGCAAGGGTAAGCAGATGCGTCCCATGTTTGTGTTTTTGACAGCTGGCGTCTGTGGACAGATCAACGACTCTACCCACAGAGGAGCTGCGCTTATCGAACTCCTTCATACAGCTACCCTAGTGCATGATGACGTAGTGGATGATGCGAACTACCGCCGAGGATTTTTTTCTGTAAATGCACTCTGGAAGAACAAAATCGCCGTTTTGGTAGGGGATTACCTGCTGTCGAGGGGACTACTCCTTTCCGTGGACAATGGAGACTTTAATCTCCTGCAGATCGTCTCCAATGCCGTAAGGGAAATGTCAGAAGGTGAACTTCTGCAAAGTTATAAAGCCCGAAAACTGGATATAGACGAAGAGGTATATTACGAGATTATCAGACAAAAAACCGCCAGTCTCATCGCCTCTTGCTGTGCTGTAGGCGCATCAAGTGTGGGAGCGGACTTGGAGAACGTAAGCAAAATGCGTGATTTTGGAGAAAAAGTCGGGATGGCTTTCCAGATCAAAGATGACCTTTTCGACTATGGGGAGGATGAAATCGGTAAGCCCGTAGGCATTGATATCAAGGAAAAGAAAATGACACTTCCGCTGATCTATGCTTTGAGAAATGCAGATTGGCTGGAGAAAAGAAGAATCATTTCCCTGATCAAAAACAAATCAGAAGATAAGAAAGCTGTAGCTCAGGTAATTGACTTTGTGAAGAAAAGTGGGGGGCTAGAATATGCCAAAGAGAAAATGAATGAATTCTATCAAGAAGCTTTGGATATCCTAAAGGACTTTCCTGATTCCGAATTTAAGACATCCCTCAAAGACCTCGTCAGTTACACCATCGAGCGTAAGAAATAAGCCGGACAGAATCCGGCTTTTGCATTACTTCATTGGATTGATAGTTTGAATTTTTCCGTCAGGTAGGTGAGTTAACTCAGCCATTTTGATATTCCTAAGTGGAGTCTCTCCTGATAGCTCAGTATCATGGTAAAAAAGATACCATTTACCCTCAAACTCCACAATAGAATGGTGATTGGTCCAGCCCTGAACCGGCTCCAAGACATTTCCCTGGTAAGTGAAAGGCCCATAAGGGCTGTCCCCTGTAGCATAAGCGATAAAATGGGTATCGCCAGTGGAATAGGACAGGTAGTATTTCCCGTTGTATTGATGCATCCAGGCTGCTTCAAAGAACCTCCGATCATTGTCTCCTGCTTTGATTGATTCACCATTTTCATCCAAAATCAAAACTTCCTTTGGATTCTCAGCCAATTCGGTCATGGAGTCTGAAAGTTTGGCAATGTATGGCATTAAGGCTTTTTCGTCTGGTGCTGGAATACCATCTGTTGGACCTTTTCGTCCTTCTACCAGCTTTTGATCTTCATACCATTGAAGCTGACCGCCCCAGATTCCACCCCATAGCAAGTAATACTCCTCTCCATCCTGAAAGGCAGATGGATCCATGCTGAAAGTCCCGGCAATAGGTTCAGGTTCCGCTTGAAAGGGCCCTTCCGGCCGATCTGAGATCGCTACCCCAATTTTGAAAATATCCTGTTTGTCCTTTGCAGGAAAATAAAGGAAGTATTTTCCATCCTTCTCAGCCGCATCCGGAGCCCAAAGCTGACGGCCTGCCCAAGGAATATCCTCCAATTTCAGCGCGACCCCATGATCAGTGACTTCCGCTCCGGGTTGCTCCATGGAGAAGACATGATAATCCTTCATATCAAAATGAGAACCCATGTCGTCCTCCGCCACCTCCGTTTCGATATCATGCGAGGGATAGATGAAAATTTTCCCTTCAAAAACATGGGCTGAGGGATCAGCGGTGTAGATATGCTCAACCAATGGAGCATTTGCAAATTTGGAAGCCGTGGAATCAGCCGTAATGATCTCGGAGGTGTCTTTTGGCTGGGAGCAGGCAAATCCTGCAAGAAGCAGAAGACTGAGAAAACGAGTTAAATAATACATGGTTAAAATAGGTTTGAATTAGAAATTGATAATAGTGAAGGCAAAAGCTTTTTCTAAATTTTTACAGAAATAGAATCAATAAACAGAAAACACACGTATATTTAAATAAATTACACGTGTCATGAAATCGACACGATTAAAATAATCTTTTAACATACGGGAAATGCCCCGATATTTCGGGGTTAATCGTCACCCCGAAAGCTTTCGGGGCAATCTGACCATTCAAAATCAATTTGAAAACAGATGAAATCGAGCATGACGCAAGCGACACACAGAGGGATGATTATAATTGCGAGATTCCATGTGACCGCTTTAAGACAAATTATAAACAGATGAAAACAAAACTCACGCTCACTATCGAAAAAAACATCATTGAAAAGGCAAAGGAATTCGCGAGGAACTCTGGAAAGAGTCTTTCGGATTTGGTCGAGCGATTTTTAGAAAAAGAAATTGCAGAAGTGGAGATACAGCAAGCTAATATTCCTGAAGAATTCAAAGGGCTTTTTGGTTCGGTCAATTTACCCGCTGACTTAAATGAAAAAGAGGCGATCCGAGAAATTTTAAGCGAAAAACACCAGAAATGACACGATACTTTTTAGACACTAATATCCTGCTGGACTTTTTGGGAAATAGACAGCCGTTTGGAAAGTATGCTTTGGAGATATTCAATAAATCCCGGCTGAAGGAATGGCAACTTTGGACATCGGACAATTCGATACTGACCAGCTATTACATCATTTCGAAAGAAATAGGAGAAGCCGAAAGCAGAATCAAAATCGGTCGGTTGATCAATTATTTAGAGATTCAACCTACCCAAAAAGCTCAAATCTTACAAGCTTTAAACTCTGATTTTAAGGACTTGGAAGATGCCGTGCAATACTTTTGTGCTTCCAGCATATCCAAACTTGAAGGAATTATCACTAGAAATAAAAAAGACTTCAAATCAAGTCAAATCCCTGTTTTTGAGCCTTGGGAGGTGGTTTGATTGGGTTTCGATAGTTTCAAATAACAATATCACTCACCGAATCATCAAACCAACCCCTCCAAAAAACCCTTAAACTCATCAAAACTTTTTCCCATAGGAATCACTTTTTTCTCCCCCTCCAAAAAGGCTGCTAATCGCTCAGGTAAGATCAATTCTTCTCCCAATGCTTCCTCCACCACATCCCGGAATTTACCCGGATGGGCCGTTTCCAAAAAGACTCCCACATAACCTGGATTTTCGGCCATGAAGTCTTTCAAGCCCAAATATCCCACTGCTCCATGAGGATCGAGTGTATATCCCCTTGGCTGAATTGCTTGAATGGCCTCCACCGTTTCCTCATCGGTGTAGAAATACCCTTTCACGTTTTCCCGGAACCGCTTCTCATCTCCTCCATATAGCGCCAGAAGCCTTGGGAAATTACTTGGATTGCCCACGTCCATAGAATTGGACAGGGTCGGGATGGAGGGCTTTGCCTGGAAAGGTGAGCCATGCAAATACTCGGGAACTACCTTATTCACATTGGTTGCTGCCACAAACTGTGCTATCGGCAGGCCCATTTGTTGTGCCAAAATCCCAGCTCCGATATTTCCAAAATTCCCACTGGGAACAGAGAAAACAACTTTTTTTTCATTTTTTGGTAGTCTGGAATAAGCATAGAAGTAATACAGACACTGCGGAATCCAGCGGGCAATGTTGATGGAATTCGCCGAGGTCAGCATCAGCTTTTCATTTAATTCTCGATCCAAAAATGCCTGCTTCACCAAGGTCTGACAGTCATCAAAGACTCCCTCCACTTCCAAGGCGGTTATATTTTGCCCTAATGTGGTAAACTGCTTCTCCTGAAGTTTACTGACTTTTCCTTTGGGAAAGAGAATAATCACTTCAACTCCTTCTACACCTAAAAAGCCATTGGCCACTGCGCTTCCCGTATCGCCAGAAGTAGCGACCAAAACCCGAAGAGTTTTAGATTTTTCTTTCACCAGCATACTCATCAGATTGGAGCAAAATCGTGCTCCAAAGTCTTTGAAAGCCAGAGTAGGACCATGAAAAAGCTCCAAACTGTATATTTCTTCCTCAACCTGCACGAGTGGCGCGTCAAAAGATAAGGTGTGATCAACAAGCTCTTTGATTTGCTTTTCACTCAAATCCTCTGAAAACAAAGCCCCGATCACCGCATAGCCGATTTCCCGAAAGCTCATTTCGGACATTTTTTCGATCAGGTCATTTGGCAAAACAGGAATCCGCTCGGGCATATACAGGCCATTATCTGTAGCCAAACCCTTGATTACGGCCTCGGAAAGACCAACTTGATGCTTATGGTTATTGGTGCTGTAATACTTCATGCTGTGGTTTATTCAAATACAAAAGCTCCACGGGTGTTGATCGCTGAGTGATAGGCATCTACTCCGAGGCCCATAGATTCATAGACCTTTCGAGCCGCTGAAATAATTCCGGGGATGGAACTCTCCCCCTGACAGAGGGAAAAAAGGGTTGGCCCGGAACCTGAAATACCCATTCCGAGTGAACCAGCGGATTTGATTGCTTCTCGTACCTCATAAAAACCAGGGATCAACACTGCTCGATAAGGCTCGGCTATCACATCCCGCAATGACCTTGATATCAATCCATAATCGGATAGAAAAAGTCCAGAAACCAATCCGCCAACATTTCCTGATTGTATGGTGGAATATTTTAAAGGAATTTGGTCCCGAAGAACTGAGCGGGAATCCTCTGTCCGGAGTTCATAATGCGGATGCAAAAGCACACAGTGTAATTCCGAAGGCACTGGCAATTTGATGACATCTAGTGGGTGATAATCCCGGATCAGGACAAATCCTCCTAATAGACTAGGAGCGACATTATCTGCATGACCAGCACCGCAGGCAACTTTCTCAGCTAAGATCGCAAAGGGCAGCAGATCTTTTTTCTCCAATGGGTTTTCTAGGAATTCATTCACAGCGACCAAGGCTGCTACGGCACTGGCAGCACTTGAACCCATTCCTGATCCGAGTGGCAGCCCTTTTTCTAAATGAATATCCAATCCAAGACGGATTCCCAACTCATCCAAAAGAGCCTGAATAGCTACCGAACAGGTATTTTTAGCAGCATCCAAAGGCAATCTACCCCCGTCTCCTGTGATTGAAACCACCCTGAGCTCTTGGCTATTATTTTCTATGAGCTGCACGGTATCTCCCATGCCTTCTATAGCAAAGCCAAGAATATCAAAGCCACAGGAAACATTGGCTACAGTAGCTGGCGCAAAAGCTTTGACAGTTCGCATCACTCCCGAGTATAGTTACCGATTCGAATGACGTCTGCAAATACACCCGCGGCAGTTACATCTGCCCCAGCACCTGGCCCTCTAATGATCATCGGCCGATCAAGATATCGCTCTGTGGTGAGCAAAATCATATTATCACTGCCACTCAGGTTACTAAATGGGTGCGAAGCAGGAAGTGAATTTAGCCCCACTTTCGCCTTCCCATTTTCAAGAGTAGCCATGAATCGGAGCTTTTCTCCTTTAGCTTCTGCAGTTTTGAGCAAGTCTGAGAAACCTTTATCGTGACCTTTCAATTTTTCGAAAAACTCCTGAACAGACTCAGCAGATTGACAGTCCTCAGGCACCATACTTTGTACCGTGATATCTTCAAATTCTAGCCTTTGCTCTGCCTCCCTTCCCAAGATCAATATTTTTCTGGCCACATCCATCCCACTCAGATCATCGCGAGGATCTGGCTCGGTGAAGCCTTTCTCTTTAGCAGATTTGACCACTTCGGAAAAAGGGTCTCCCTTTTCCAATTCAGAAAAAATAAAATTCATTGACCCACTCAAAACTGCCTCAATTCGGATCACCTTATCCCCGGAAAGCATCAAATCCTGCAAGGTATTGATGACGGGAAGCCCTGCTGCAACATTGGTTTCGTAGAGGAATTTCACACCTCGTTTCTTCGCCAACTTCTTGAGCTCCAGGTATTGCTCCATGGTTCCTGAATTGGCTTTTTTGTTCGGAGTGACAATGGCCACTTTCGCCCCCAAGACACGAGGATAGGCATCTGCCACTTCTTGACTTGCCGTGCAATCCACGAAAACGGAGTTGGAAAAGTTCATTTCCTCCATTTGTCGGACAAACTTCTCCATATCCATTTTCTGATCCTTCTCGGACAAATCATAGCCGGCTTTCAGATCAAATCCATCCTCATGAAAAGCCATAAAACGACTATTCGCCAAACCGTGGATTTGGATATCCAGCTCACTTTCTTCCCGTAGCTTTGCCTGCTGAATGGCAATCATCCGCATCAGGGCTTTTCCAATCAAGCCCGTGCCGACCAAAAACACGTGAAGCACCTTGTTTTCTGAAAGGAAAAAGGCCTCATGCAGGGCGTTCAAAGCCTTTTGCAAGTCCGGCTGAGGAATTACAGCTGAAATATTCAGCTCTGAACTTCCCTGTGCAATTGCAGCCACGTTAATATTATTCCGACCCAAGGCCCGGAACATTCGCCCGGAAGCACCCGGGTTTTGCTTCATATTTTCTCCCACCACTGCAATGGTCGAATACCCATGAAGGAGGGATACTTCCTCCATTTCATTGGATTTGATCTCGTAGAAAAATTCCTGCTCGATCACCTCCTTGGCCAGATATGCCTCACTGGTTTTGATCGCGAGACAGATGCTATGCTCCGATGAAGCTTGAGAGATGAGAACGATATTGACCTTGGCCTCCGAAAGAGCCTTAAATACTCGACTTCCGGCAGTCCCATCCAATAAAGCGGCTCCTTGAACAGTCACAATTGAAATATTGGACATGGAACTGATTCCTTTGATTAGCGGGCCATTCGTCACATCCCCATTAATCAAGGTTCCCGCATTATCAGGTTCAAAAGTATTTTTGATCCTGATCGGGATATTGCGCTTCATAGCCGGCTGCATGGTTGCAGGGAAAATCACCTTAGCACCAAAATGAGAAAGCTCCATGGCCTCATTGTAGCTCAACTGAGGAATGGTGAAAGCGGTGTAAACCAAATTTGGGTCAGAAGTCAAAACTCCGGAGACATCCGTCCAAATCTCCAAATCATCTGCTTCCAGGGCTGATGCAAAAATCGCAGCGGTGTAGTCTGAACCAGACCTTCCCAAAGTGGTCGTTTCCCCTTTTTCAGTGGAGGCGATAAATCCTGTAATCACCTTAACCCCATCATAATTCAAAAAATACTGACGGATCAATGTATTGGTTTTTTCAAAATCAACCCTTGCCTGCCCGAATCGGTCATTGGTTCGGATCACTTCCCTCGCGTCGAGAAAGCGGCTTTTCACACCCTTGGCAGTCAATGCTTCGGATAGAATGAATGCAGAAAGCCGCTCCCCAAAACTCACTACATAATCCAGCGTCCGAGGGGAATTTTCTTTTATCAGATAGATACCATGAAACAAGTCCTCCAATTCATTGAATCGGACTTTTACATAAGTCATGACGGTAGACTGATTCTGCACAGCAATAAGTTGCCGAACCATATCCAAATGCTTCTCTTCAAGCGTCTGTAATAAATCCCGATAAACCTGATCCCCTTCTCTGGCCATTTTGGCAATGGTGAGGAGTGTCTCAGTAACTCCACCAAAAGCGGAAAAAATAACTGCTATTTCCTGTCGCTTCAGTTTATCCTGAATGATGGAAAAAACCTGTTTAATTGAATCTGGATTCGCTATGGACGAACCACCAAACTTGATGATTTTCATGATTTACTTTGTGATTTGATGAGAAATATGGCAAAAGCCAAAAGGGCGGAGGTAGAAAATAGAAACGGGATTACCCCGTAATGATGGTCGTCATCATGGTCTTGCTTATTCCAAAAAAGGTATAGCCCCAAGAAAGCCGTGGGGTAAAAGCCGGTAAAAATGGTGCAATCATGGACTTTTTCATAGCAAGGATAGCATTTGCAAGTTTAAGCCTCCATTTTCTTTTTGCCAAGCATTAGCCCATTTATCTTTCAAATTGGCAGAAAAAACAGCCTTTAAATAGATTTTTTCTAAAGCTAATATAATCAATCACCCAAATATTTTTTCGAAAACCGACTTTCCTATAAAATAAAAATGAAGTAAATCCGCTATTTTAGGGTGAACCAAATCTAGATATCCATGAAAAAAGCACGTTTATTTTCGATAGCCTTAGTTTTTATTTTGTTCAGCGGCTGTAGCAGTGTCAAAAGTCTGAATCCCCTAAGCCTCCTTACTGGAAATAGTTGGGCCCTTTCCTCCCTACTGGGTCAAGGCCTAGATCTATCACAATTTTCCGGTGGAGTCCCTTTTCTCAACTTTATGGATGATGGAAAACTCACTGGATTTTCGGGTTGTAATAATTTCAATGGAAGCTTCAAACTCGAAGGAACTGACATCAACCTAGACCCCGGTGCCATGACTCGAAAAGCCTGCCCTGGAACGGGAGAGCAGGATTTTATTTCCGCACTGAGTCAAGTTAAAAACCTTAAGGTAGGCAAGGATAAATTGACACTACTTGATGGAGCAAAAGAATTGATGAGTTTTGTCCCGAAAAATTAGCTTAGGCAATCAGTTCAACGGGATTCTCTTTCCCTTTGAATAGGACTTTATCGCCACTGCCTTTTCCCATGACACTCTGTGCCAAAGGTGATGCTGCGCTGATCAAATAAACGCCTTGCTCATTCACCGTGATTTTACCAACTGCGGCAGCGATGAGAAAGTATTCTCCGGCAAGGCGGATCAAAGACCCTTCTCTAACATTTGGGCTTTGGCTTTTTACGCTTTGTACACGATAGATTTCGTCCAAGAGGTTGGTGTTGGAGGTAATCTGCGACTCCACCTGCCTCAGATCCTGAGTGAGCATCTCCCGACCCGTTTCGAACTTATCTCCGGCACTACTCTTATCATCCTCCAAAATCCCGTCAGAAATGGCCTTACGTTCCTCTTTCAATTCCTGGATTCTTGTTTTGAGGATCAAAACGGCCTGTTTGAATACCTCTTCTTTGTTCAAGTTCATTGGTTACAGCCCTCTTTCCGACGGGTATCGATGATATAGGATATTTTCCATCCTTCAGCAGTGCGGACAAGTTGAAAAGAATTGACCCCGCAGTGGCTGAATTGATCATTCACATAGAATTCATAGGGTGTCCAGGCTGCAGCAAGATCTCCATCTACTTTGATTTGATAGTCCAGGATCCGCTCATCCAGATTTACATCTTCTGGAGTGGTGGCGATCCGATTCACAAAATCAGCGACTGAATTACTTCCAAGAGTACTCCCATTTTCGCCAGCTACCACAGTTTGCATAGGTGCTGTTTCTAAAAAGACCGCTCCTGCGGCAGCACCGTCTTTGGCACGCATGGCATCAAAAAGCTGCTCGATCACCTTTTGAACCTCCATCTCTGGAGTCTGGGCCATTGCCTGCTTTTGAAGCCCAATCATCAAGAAGGTCAAGATTACTACTAAAATATTTTTCATATTATACTTCACCATAAAGTTTGAAAGTCATATTTCTAAGAGCATCATTATTCACTGCATAGTGCATGGCCTCTGCAATTTCTTCAGGCCGGACCCATTTCGAAAAGTCTGAATCAGGCATAGATTCTCTGTTTGGCGGAGTATCAATAATGCTTGGGACAAAAACGTGAGATCGGATAGAGGTATCCTGCGTAAAACTAGCGACCATTTCCGCTAGATTAATAACCATGCTTTTACTCATCGCATAGGCAAAAGTCCCTGCTGCATCTATTAGCTGCAAAGCTGGCCTTGCTCCTACAAATAGGAAAGTGCCTTTATTCTGCTTTTGCATCAAAGGAAGAAAACCTTTGACTAAGTGAAAGGCACTGTAAAAATTCAGCTGAATCATTTGATCTAAGTCTGCTTTCGAGGTTTCTTCCATAGAACCCATCGCAAATCCTCCTACCAAAAGTGCTAATGCATCCAGGTCATTGTACTGCAATTGATACTCTTTGACAAAAGCCTCAACTGCCGCTTCATCTGCGACATCTACCTCATAGCTATCATCGGCTTCTTCTACTTCTTCATTTTTTCCGGGCTGCAATAAGGCAATGACTTTATAGCCTTCCCGCTTGAATTTTTCTACAACAGCTCCTCCCAAATTACCCGCAGCACCTGTGACAATAATATTTCGAGTCATTCCAATTTTAATGGTTGATAATTCCTAAAATTAACTGTTATTTTTCGATTCTATTATGAATGACATAAAAACCAGTATTCGGAGCAAAGAGAACAGAAGAAGAGGCTACTTTTTTCTAAAGTTGATCCTATTGATTCTCTTAGAGGTTGCCTATCTGGCGGACACGCCAGTTCATAGGTTTTTAGAAGAGCATGCTTCCCTCACCAATCTACTCCGGGCCGGTATTTTTTTACTGAGCGCACACTTGGTCATTTCTCTTGGCCGATTTATCACCTTGGGGATTTATTTGAAGAAAACTGTAGAAACGAAGGTTCTGCCTAATTTCGTTCTAGGGATCAATCGGATAGCAACGATCCTCAATTTCCTTGCATTCCTTATTTCCTTGATGCTCGCCTTTGGAATCAGGCCATTGGAGTTTTTGACTTCCATCACCATTGTCGCCGCTGCCATTGCACTGCTGACAAAAGATTACATCACCAATATCGTAAACGGATTGATCCTGATGTTTTCAGAGCAGCTGGAAATAGGAGACAAAATCAATGTGGGTAATAAAACGGGTTTCATACGGGATATTACACTTGTGAATACGGTCCTAAAAAGCGAAACCGGGGAGTTGATTTTTATTCCCAATGCCATGATGCTCGCCGTCGATGTGGTGAATTATTCTAAAAACAACACGCATCAAGTCGTATTCGATGCAGAAATCCCCTATTCGAGTGATCTACAATTGAATCAACTGGAAGAGAGTCTCACACAAGTTTTGAAAGAGTATGGAGGTCTGGTGCTGACCGAAGGTGCCCAACTGAATATCCTGGAGCGAAAGTCCGATAATATCCTGATGCGCTATCAATTCCCTATTCGGTCAGGTGAAAAAATCAAAGAAGCGCAAGTACGAAAGGCTATCAATCAATCCTTTTTGAACTGGAAAAATGAACACAAAAAAGTCTAATTATTTTGACCTTGTCTATCAGGTGGTGCGAGAGATTCCCCCGGGAAGGGTTTGCACCTACGGCACGATTGCTCACTATTTGGGTCTCAAAAGTGGTGCCCGCATGGTGGGCTATGCGATGAACGCGGCTCATACCCTACCGGACGTTCCAGCCCATCGAGTCGTAAATAGGGCGGGAATTTTAACCGGAAAGCATCACTTCGCCACTCCCACCCGCATGCAAGAGCTCTTGGAACTGGAAGGAATCCATGTAGAAAAAGATCAAGTTCAGGACTTCGACAAGCTTTTTTGGGATCCGGAAAAGGAGCTGGGGCTTTAATTCTTTTGACGGAAAAGATATAGCCCCAAAAACATCAACAGCCCATTCAAAATCAACGCCTCAAACCCAAACTTATAACCCCAAAACCATCGCTCTGAGTTTGAGCTGATGAAAAAGGTAATCAGAGGGGCTGCCACAGCTAGAAATGGGACCATGTTATCCTGAACTTTCATTTTTGTGAACAATCCAAAAGCATACAATCCCAGAAGAGGCCCGTATGTGTATCCTGCAATGATAAATACCGAATTGATCACACTTTGATCATTGATCCAGTGAAAGATCAGGATAGCCAAAAACATGATAAACGTAAAAGCCAGGTGGACTTTTTTTCTGACTGCCACCTGTCTGTCCTTTGGATATTTTCGCTCGATTTCTAGAAAATCAATACAAAAGGAAGTGGTCAAAGCAGTAAGCGTTGAGTCTGCGCTGGAATAGGCTGCCGCCGTTATTCCCAGGACAAAAATGATTCCTGCATAGGCAGGAAAATGCTGCGTCGCCAAAAATGGGAACAATTCATCTGATTTCTCGGGAAATGCAAGCCCTTGCGTCTCCGCAAAAAGATATAACATTACCCCTAGTCCCAAGAAAAGTAGATTTACAAAGACCAAGATGATTGTAAACCAAAACATATTTTTCTGAGCATCCCCAATATTCCGACAGGTCAAGTTTTTTTGCATCATATCCTGGTCCAGGCCAGTCATGACAATAGTGATAAATGCTCCTGAAATAAACTGCTTGAAAAAATTAGTCCCGGCTTTCCAGTCCCAATTAAAGATGGAAGACCTCGAGTCTTCGGATACCCGGCTGAAATAATCTGAGATCCCTGAAAACTCCAATGCGTCGCCGACCACAATGATGCAAACTACCACCGATGCAAGCATAAAAAAGGTCTGTAGCGTATCGGTCCAAACCACCGTTTTGATCCCTCCCCGGTGGGTGTATATCCAAATCAGGCCTACTGTAATTAAGACCGAAACCCAGAAGGGAATTCCCAAGGAATCGAACAGAATCAACTGTAATACTGATGCTACCAAGAAAACCCTCAGAGAGGAACCCAAGGTCCTCGAAAGAATGAAAAAGAAAGCCCCAGTCTTGTAGCTGTAAAAGCCAAACCTATCTTCCAAATAGGTGTATATCGAAATGAGATTCAATCGATAATATAAAGGCAAAAGAACCTTAGCAATTGTAAAATAGCCGAGCGTGTATCCAAGTACAACCTGGAAATAATAAAAATTAGTATTGCCAACTTCACCCGGAACCGAGATAAAAGTGACCCCTGAAAGTGATGCTCCAATCATTCCAAAAGCCACCAAAAACCAGGGAGACTGCCTATCGCCCGTGAAAAAGGTGTCAGAAGTCACTTTTCTGGATGTCAACCAAGAGATCACGAAGAGCAACAAAAAATAACAGGAGATAACAATTAGTACAGTTTGTGGATTCATAAAAGAGAAGGCTTGAAAACGCTAAATTTGACCATAATTCTTAATTTTGCAATATGATTTACCTTCAAAACAATCTACCCCAGCTGGAGGAAGAAGAAATTTTAATAGAGGATTTGCTGGATCTGGAGGAACATGACCTAGTAGTGTTCAATGATGATGTGAATACTTTTGATCATGTGACCCATGTTTTGATGAAAGTGTGCAAGCATACCCGCGAGCAAGCCGAGCAGTGTACGCTGATCATCCACTTCAAGGGTAAATGTGCCGTAAAAAAGGGGAGTTTTGAGGACTTGAAACCCATGTGCGAGGCCATTCTGGATGCCGGTATTCAGGCCACTATTACTTAATTTATGCATTTGTGAATCTCCCTTCAAAACTAATCGAGGATGCCGTTACCGAAATATCCAGGCTGCCAGGCATCGGCAAGAAAACTGCTCTTCGACTCGCCCTTCACCTTCTTAAACAACACGAAGCTCATACAGAGGCTTTGGCGCTATCACTGACTCGAATGAGGCAAGAAATCAAATATTGCAAGACTTGCCATACTATCTCCGATGATGAGGAATGCAGCATCTGCAAAAGTCATAAGCGTGACTCGTCCACCATATGCGTGGTAGAAGATATCAGGGATGTATTAGCTATCGAAAATACCAATCAATACAATGGGAAATATCATGTTTTGGGCGGTGTCATATCACCTATTCAAGGGATTGGTCCTGAAGAACTAACCATCGAATCACTCGTAAGCAGAATTTCTGAATCTGCTAAGAATGAACCGGTTAAGGAAATCATTTTGGCGCTAAGCGCTACCATGGAAGGAGATACCACTGCTTTCTACTTGGGCAAAAGACTAAAAGAAACAGGCGTAAGTATCAGTACCATCGCAAGAGGTATCCCTGTAGGGGGTGAACTGGAGTTTACAGATGAGGTCACCTTGGGAAGAAGTATTATGACCCGGATTAATTACAGCCAAGAGTAATTAAATATTTGTGGGTATTAAATCCAGTTCTATATTTGCACCTCAAACGAGGGGGATTAGCTTCCCGATAGTCATCGGGACTAGAGCGTCCCGAAAGCATTCGGGAAGTTCATCGGTTTGAATACTGAAAAATAGAAAAATTGGGGGATTAGCTCAGCTGGCTAGAGCGCTACACTGGCAGTGTAGAGGTCATCGGTTCGACTCCGTTATCCTCCACCATCAAAGCTTCTCAATAGAGGAGCTTTTTGTTTTTTTAATGTTAGCTCAAAGACTAGCGAATCCCAGATGCATTTCGGAAGGTTTAATAATTCAATAGGACCTATATAAACTCGAATCATTTAAAGTCAAGAAAAACATCAAGTAGAGTCCGCCTCCATCTAAACCAAGTGAACTTTTAGAGTTGACTCCAAAAAAATTAAGAGGTTTTTTGATTTTTTCCTGTGACAAAATTCAATATTATCAGTACCAAAAGACTTTTTATTTTTATATAATCATCTAGTCTTAATTATCAGAAAACCAGTTATTTACAATGCTTTTTGTGTTGCTTCATTTGCTATATTTGAAGCCCGAAAGTACCGAGTTAAATGCAAAAAATAGGACTAATCAAAATAGTTATTTTGATACTTATGACCCTAAGTATTCCTAAGGTCCTATTTGCCCAATGCCCTCAGAATAATTTTGTTGTGGATGGCTTTCAGTTACGGGATGCCAATGGAAACCCTTTCACAGTCACTGACGAATATGAACTTGGAGAAGAAATCAACGGAGAACTCTGGACTATTCTGGGAGGCTCTTCAACTAATGGATATAACCTGAGATTCTTTTTTGATATTGTCATCAATGACGTTCTAATCGCAGATGAGCAATACGAATGTCTTTTTTCTGGTGTACAAGCCTAGCAGAACGTTTGGGTTAAGGTTCGGGATTTTACTTGGAATTGGGGGGATGTGGTAGACATTAAAGACATTTTCATCTATTGGACCACGGGTACAGCTGACCCTAATTCTACTTGCGAGATCAGCAATAAAAATAATATTAATTCACAATGCTACGGCAACCTAGAAGGCTTTACAGCAGCTGTTCCATTATTTCCAAAATTCGATTTCCAGTCTAATGGGATTTGTAATACGACCATTGAATTCACTTCGCAAACTATAGGTGGATCACCACCATACAATTATACTTTCGAATGGGATTTTGACGGACTAGGGACTGCTACCGGACCAAGTCCAGTTTTTGATTTCCCTGCAACAGGCACCTACACTATAGGACTTACCGCTGATGATGGAGTGACAACTACTACCATCTACAAGGATATTTTCATTGATCCCAACTTTGGTATTCAGGTGACTATTTTCCCTACAAAAATCGATGATGATACCGGGATCATTTACGTGGAAAGTGTCACTGGAGGCACGGAGCCTTATAGCTTTGAATGGACGGGGCCTGATGGTTTTTACAGTACAAATAGAAATATATTCGGCCTGAGTACAGGCTTATATACACTGACTGTGACCGATGCAAATGGCTGTTCTCAAACTATAGAATATTTTTTAGACGTTGCTTCAGTTCTATCCTTAGACCTTTCCTACTTTGAAGGAGAGTGGTCGCCGAAGAAAGGAAAAGTAGTCCTAAACTGGGAAACGAATCGAGAAATAGAGCCTGGCACTTTCGAAATTCACAGAAAGAATAGTGGTGATGAGCCTTTTCAAACTATCGGAACCATTGAAATTCCTAATTCAAAAACTGAAAAGACTACTTACTCCTTTCAAGACACAAATTTCCCCTTTAATCAAGACCACCTCTACTACAGAATAAGAAAAAAAACAGAGGAATTCGATTATTATAGTTCTGTTCTCTTGGTAAAACGTGAGATGCCCAAAGAGATCAAACCCGGTTGGACTTTATTTCCAAACCCGAGCTATGCAGGTCAAAATTTAGAGTTAGGCTATCTGGGAAAAGAAAAAATATCAGGAGGAAAAGTGAAACTACGCCTGCTGAATACTACGGGTGAGCTAAGAGAAAAAACAGTTCCACTCCCCACAACTTCAAGGTTCATAATAAATTCGTATTTTGGTTATCTTCCAGCTGGATTCTATATTCTGGAAGTACAGTGGAACAATCACTCTGAGCAAATCAAAATACTTAGAAATTGAGCTTTATGAAAACAATAAGACTTCAAGCCATCACTTTTTTGATGGCTATTTTTTTTCTCTCTTCCTGCTCCTGTCAGCCTGAGGACATTCTCAAAATAGCGTTTAAGGGAATGGAAAAAATGGTGGGAGATGGATTTGTTCCTTCAGATGAAATTCGCGCTTTAGGTGATTTCCAAGGCACCTCTGTGAATTTGAATCGGACAAATGATGAATCTATAATTATTCTTAAATTGGAGAATGGCGATCCAAAACTTCTGGGGGAATACCCGGAAGTACTCGCCAGAAAGTGTGCTGAAATCTATCTCAGAGACTTTGAAAATTCTGAAAACTATGAAAAAATCGTGGTTCAGTTTATCCAAACTGATCCCTTTAACCCAGATAATTTCGCCATGCAGGAGCATGAGTTTCAGACCAAAGACTTCCAATAAATTATCAAACCCTCGACACTATGAACATCCCAGAAGAATTCAAAAATCCACCCTTGACACTTGGAGACTGGATCATCAATGTGCTGATTTCCAAATTACCACTCATTGGCTTTATCATGTTGATCGTTTGGGCAGTAGATAAAAACACCGATGTCAACAAATCGAATTGGGCCAAATCTGAGCTGATTCTTCGACTCATCGGCTTTGTGATTGGAATCATTATCTTTTCCGTGATTGGCTTTGGCTTTTTTACAGCCTTTTCTGAAAATGTAAATTGGAGTGATTTTGATTAATATGGTTTTCCGCAATTAAGCCTTTGTCAAATTCTCTTTTATTTCTGGCAGGAAGTTGGAAGAGTGAAGCATCCGAATTATGAACCTCTAGGTTCATTGTAGGGCATTCACTTTTCTCACTGTTAGAAAAGCGAAGCTACAAATTGATAAGGCCTTCATAAATTAAAGTAAATCCGAGCCGTCTTCGACCTCCTCTACGGCTTTATCCAGAAAGTCCAAAAAAGGCTTCATCACGGAAAAGCCTTGAAAGGCAAGGTTCAGAAAATTGCCCGAGTTTACATCCTTGTCTGCAATTGGGCTGGAAACGATGAAGCTTTTCATCCGAAGCAACTCGATATAAGGATGATCTGTATCATAATCCCTTGGACTTGTCTTGAGCTTTTCTCCTTCGATGGTGGGAAACATTTTGACAAACTCCGGTTCACTGAGAATTTCCGCTAAGTCAGCACCGGAGTAATCAATTTCCTTTCGAATTTTCTTCAGTGTTTCTGCCATTGGCATCCAAATGCCTCCTGCAAAAAAGGAATTACCTGGCTGTATATGAAGATACCATCCCGGACCTTCGGATTTCTTTCCTTTTGGTGAAAAATAGGCTGCAAAATTGGTTTTATAGGGATCCTTATTGGCAGAAAAACGGATATCCCTATTTTGTCTAAATACGCAATCTTTCGGTTTGAATGCAGACAGCGCCGGCTCGAGTTCTGAGAGATTCTTTAACATGACCTCCACATCCTCCAAAAATTCTTTTCGGTTTGACTGATACCAATCTCTGTTGGCATCCATCCAATCTTTATGATTGTTTTCAGCTAGTGAACTGAGGAATTTGAGGTAGGGGCGCATAATTTGATTCTTTAAGAAGTTACTTCAATATAACCCTATCAAAAATCTAGTAGTTTGGGTAAGTATAGAGATTTTTTTGGGGTTAAAATTCCTTGATTTGAACTTTTGATTAAATTACACGTGTTTAATTTTTAAAATCTACACGTGTTATGAACACCAAGTTAACACTCACACTTGAAAAAGACGTGATCGAAAAAGCAAAGGAATATGCTGCCCAACAAGGGCAAAGTTTGTCTTCCTTGGTAGAAAATTATTTTAAACTCTTAGTACTTGAGAAAAAGGAAGATTCCGTAAAAAAAGAAAGGAAACCACTTCCAGAAAGTTTTTTAAAATTAGAAGGATGCCTAAAACATGAAGGGGAATTTGATTACAAAGAAGAGCTGACCAAAGCATTAATGGAAAAGTATGGACTCTAATATTTTTTTAGATTCCGATGTAATTTTAGATTTCCTTTTGAAAAGGGAACCTTTTAATGTACCAGCAAGGAGTATATTCGGCTTGGCTTATAATGGTGAAATCCAGATTTTTCTTTCATCATTGACAGTGGCTAATGTACATTACCTTCTCAGAAAGTTATATGGAAATGATGGAGCATTAAAAAAGATCACCGAATTGGTAAGCTTCTGTAAAATCCTCCCCGTTTCCGAAAAAGAGATTTTTGCAACATTGAAAAGTGGATTTTCTGATTTTGAAGATGCTATTCAGCATTTTTCAGCTGTTCAAAATCCGGAAATCAAAGGTATTATCACTCGAAACTTAGCTGATTATAAAAAGTCTCAAATTCCAATTTTTACTCCCGAAGCTTTCCTTTCCACCATCAAATAAAATCAACCAGCCCCTCCAACTTCATCCCTCTACTTCCTTTGATCAGAATCATGTAGTCTTCCAGTTGACTGTCCTGAAGCCAATTTCGGAATGAAAAAGGATCGGGAAAATACAGGGCATTCGGTGCCTTAGTGAGTGCAGAAACGATGAGCTTTCCTGTGAAACAAACCTTATCAAACTCATACTCGCTGACTATCTCTCCTAATTTTGCATGCTCCGCTTCGGCATGCTCCCCCAACTCATACATGTCTCCTAGGATGATCATTTTATGCTTCTTCCCTTTCATCTGACCAAAGGTCCTAATCGCTGCTTCCATGCTTGATGGATTGGCATTGTAAGCATCCAAAATGATTAAGTTACTCCTCTTTTCGACCAATTGGGAGCGCATATTGGAAGGTTTGTAATTCAAAACTGCCTCCACCGCTCGATTCATATCCACTCCAAAAAACTTCCCGATAGTAAGCGCAGTGGCAATATTTCCAAAATTATAAGCTCCGATTAGGGAAGATAGCTGCTCCCCTTCCACTCCCTCGACCGAAAACTTTACGAAAGGATCGGCACCCAGAAATTGTACTTCGCAAAAATCCCCTTTGGAAGGATAAAGCACGGGCTCTTCGAACCGCTTGACCATATTGCTTAAGATGGGATCCTGGCTATTGATAAAAACCGTCCCATCTTTTTCACGAATGTGCTGATAGAGTTCTGTTTTTGTCTTCAAAACCCCTTCAGGCCCACCCATTCCCTCTAAATGAGCTTTGCCAATGTTGGTAATGAAACCATGTGTGGGCTCGGCAATTTCACAAAGCTCCTGAATGTCCCCTTGCTTATTGGCTCCCATTTCGATGATAGCCAGTTCGTGTTCTTTCTTGAGAGAAAGCAAGGTCAGGGGAACTCCAATGTGATTATTGAGATTGCCGACTGTGGCCAAGGTCTTGAATTTAGTCTTCAATACCCCATTCAGTAGCTCTTTAGAAGTAGTCTTTCCATTGCTTCCGGTAAGACCAATGATAGGTATGTCGAATTGATGTCGGTGATAATTGGCCAGTTTCTGCAAGCAAACCAAAGCATCCTGACAGATAAAATAGCGCTCATCATTTTCCAAATAGTAAGCGGGGTCATCGACCACCACTCCTGAAGCTCCCATTTCAAGAGCCTTCTCAGCAAATTCATTCGCATCAAAATTTGGACCTTTCAGTGCGAAAAACAGATTTCCTGGTTCAATTTTACGTGTATCAGTACTGACTCCAGTACTCTTGAGAAAGGCTTCGTATAAGATGATGATGTTCATGACTCAAATTTAATAGTCCAAAATAAGGTAATCCAAGTCACTTTTGGCTTTTGGCAACGTTTTATCTTTAAATTCGGTTTAGAATTTAGCCATGAGAAGTTTAATCCTGCTTTTTTTCATATCTCTCTTAACCTTGCCCAGTCAAGGCCAAACCGCTTTCACTTTTGATAAGAGCACAGCAGTCAATCTGGAAAGCAAGACGCTGAGCTCCCCTTGGAGTGGCGGAATCAATTCAGCTCAAATCCAAACAATTGATTTGAATGATGACGGAGCCGAAGAGTGGGTAGTCTGGGATATCAATTCCCGGCAACTCACCGTATTCGAAAAATCTGGTGAGGAATTCATCCACCAACCTGAATGGGCTTACTACTTTCCGGAGGACATCAGTGGGTTTTTGGTGTTGGCGGACTACAATTCAGACGGTAAAAAGGACCTCTTCACTTCCACAGCCAGAGGTATCAAAGCATACCAAAACACTTCTTCCGGCAACTCCATTTCCTTTGAGCTGGCTCAAGACTTTCTTCCATTAGATAATGGATCCAACATTCAAGCCAATAATCTTGACACGCCGCTGATTCAAGATTTAGACGGAGACGGAGATCTAGACTTGGTGATCTTCAATTTTGCCTCGGGAGACTATCTGGAATTCTATGAAAATACTTCCGTGGATCGAAGTGGCAGCCCGGATATCGATGGCTTTGCTTTTCCAGTGAGGCATTGGGGCTTATTTGAAATCTGTGCCTGCGGAGATATCTCTTTTGGACAGACTTGTGCTGGAATAGATTTAAGCGTCAGCCCTACTGAAAACGCCCGAATTCAACATGCAGGCGGCCATTCTATTCTCTATCAGGATTGGGATGGAGACGGTATTTCCGATTTGCTTTTAGGCCGCGATGAGTGCGATATCTTATATTTCCTTCCGAATAAAGGAACAGAAACTGATCCCCTTTTCGAAGAATTTTCCACCAGTCTTCCTAGCCTTGGTGCGCTACCCCAATTTCCTGTTTTCCACAATCCAGAGTTGATCGAGGGAAATCTCATTATCAGTTCTAATTCGAATGAGGCAGCTGCCATTTATGGAGTGGATTTCGCTCAGTCCATCTTCCGCTTTGATGGGATGAGCACTCCCATTCTACAGGATCAAATCTTGGATTTGGGAGAAAATACACGACCTTTTTTCCTTGGAAATCAAAATGGAGGAAAACTCTACCTCAGTGCCAATGTGACCCGTGAAGGAGAAGTATTGGGTGAAATCTTAGAATTCGATTTTCAAAATGGAGCATTCGAAGAGAAGGATCGCTTTGAAAACATTAGAGAATTAGGGCTTTCTGAAGTTCAATATTTAGAATACACCGACCAAACAGGTCGAGTACAACGGTTACTGACAGGAATACGTTTTGAAGGAAATATCCCGCAGCAGCGGATTTTTCAATTGATCAACAATCGGTGGACCGAACTTGAACTTTCAGGCTATCAGCCCAACCGAGGGGATTATTTGTCACTTTTCAATTATCAGGATGAAGATTACTTGCTGGTTGCAGCTCAAAATGGAGGCCTGGATCTCTATTCCGTGAACTTTGAAATTTTAGCTGCTGAGCTCCTTGAAACCGATTTCTTGGGATTTCAGGACAATCCTGCCAATCGAAATCTAGCTGTTGCAGTTTATCAAAAAGAAGACCCCGGCCTGTATACTATCGATCAAGGAGGAATCTTGACCTATCTCGACAACTTCATGCAGCAAAGTCAGCGAGAGGAAGTACAAATCCAAATCGGAGGTGAAAACTATCCAACTCGCCTGGGCAGAAATACCTGGATCACCTTGCTACCGGATGTTTTGGGAGGTAAGCCTGATTTGATTTTGGGTACGCGAGCGGGTGGATTGATTTATCTCAAGGCCTCGGAATCCACCATTCCTCCAAGCGAAGGGATTCAATTGATTATATATCCTAACCCTAGTCCAGGGCCGGTGAAAGTCATCTCCAACCAATCCGGAACAGGACGTATCGTCAATGCTTTGGGTCAGGTGATTTTGTCAGATATCAGCCTAGAGGCTGGACAGGAATTGGAGATTCAATCAGGCTTTTACACACCGGGACTTTATATTTTTCAGCTTCAGACCAACAACCGCAATTCCATATCCAAAAAGTTCTGGGTGAGGTAAATTTTAGGTAGATTTTTTATATTTGTAATTACATTGTAATAACGAACCGGAAACATGAAGACATCAATCATTAAGATCGGAAATTCGAAAGGGTTGCGATTGAGTAAAACAATTTTGGAAAAGTACAATATTCAAGATCAGGTGGAGCTCACTTTGGAAGAAAATCAAATTGTCATCAAGCCATTGCCAAAACCTAGGTCAGGTTGGGACAAACAATTTGAAGAAATGCACAAAAACGGTGACGATGAGCCGATGATGGATGATTTTTTTGAAGATGAAAATTTGGAAGAATGGACCTAAGGCAATATCAAATTGTACTGGTAAATTTAGATCCGACGGTAGGCAGTGAAATCAAAAAGACTCGACCATGCGTGATTATTTCACCTGATGAAATGAATCGGCATCTTCGGACAATTGTCCTCGCTCCTATGACATCAAACTTAAAGCCCTATCCCACACGAGTAGCTGTTTTCCAAAACAATAGACAAGGAATGATTGTCATTGATCAAATCAGGACGGTCAATAAATCTAGAATTGTGAGAGTTTTGGGAAAGCTAAGTGCGGACGAAATAGTCCTGTGCAAGCGAGTACTTCAAGAAACTTATGTCGATTAAAAAGTATCTTTTTTTGTTTGCCAAATTGATAGCCCTTAAAAACCCAAACGGGTATGGTTTATTTTCAAAAACAATCTAGTAGCTTTCCATACAGAATAAACACCAACTTATGAGACATATTTATTTCCTGGCCTTTTTGGCCTTTATCGGATTTGCTTGTACGAGCGGTCCGAAGAACCCTGCTGATAAAATTTTCATCAATGGAACCATCTATACCGTGGACGAATCCAATCCGAAGGTCGAAGCAGTAGCCGTCAAAGATGGAATGATTCAGGCTATCGGCTCCTCGAGTGAAATCCAGGAATTAGCGGGTAAAAATACCGAAGTGATCGACCTGGAAGGCAAAACCATGACTCCCGGCTTTATCGAATCCCACGGACACCTGATGGGTATCGGCTATAATAAACTGGAACTCGACCTGATGTATGTCAAAACTTACGACGAGCTCGTCGAAAAAGTGGCTGAGGCGGTGGAAAAATCTAATCCCGGCGACTGGATCACGGGCCGGGGCTGGCATCAGGACAAATGGATCGAGAAACCCGAGAAAATGGTCAAAGGATTTCAGACCAATGACAAACTCAATGAGGTATCAAAAAATAACCCTGTCTTCCTGCGTCATGCCTCAGGACACGCTTCCTTTGCCAATGCTAAAGCTATGGAGCTCGCTGGAATCGCCAACCTAAAAGGCGAAAGACCAGGTGAGGTTGAAGGCGGAGAAATCATCACCGATGAATTGGGAAATCCGACCGGTGTATTGACCGAAAGAGCTTCCAATTTGGTCGCTCGATTAGTTCCCGAAGAAACTCCCGAGCGGGCAGAAGAGGCTTTGACTTTGGCCTTAAAGGAATTGGTAGAGAAAGGAATCACCTCTTTTCATGATGCAGGTTCCGGTCAGGATGTAATTGATTTGGTGCAGAAATTCAAAGATGAAGGCAAGCTTACCGTCCGTCAGTATATCATGCTTACCGGACGTCAGCCGGAGCTTTTGGAAGAATGGTACAAAAAAGGTCCGATGATAGACTCAGAAGATCATTTGTTGACTGTCAGATCCATTAAGTTGAATTGCGATGGAGCTTTGGGGCCAAGAGGTGCTTGGTTGCTGGAAGATTATTATGATCGACCGGGGCATAGAGGGCATGAGACTTTGCCCATGTCTGTAGTGACGGAGGTTTCGGAGAAAGCCCTTCCTTTAGGCTTTCAAGTTTGTTCTCATGCCATCGGAGACCGGGCAAATCAGGAGATTTTGGATCGCTATGAAGCGGCATTTGCCAAAAACCCTGAAGCCACCGATCACCGATTCCGAATCGAGCACGCCCAGCATATTCATCCCGATGATATTCCTCGATTTGGAGAGATGGGTGTGATAGCCGCCATGCAGGCCATTCACCTGAGCTCGGACCGTCCCTGGGCGATCGATCGCCTGGGCGAAAAACGCATCATCGATGGAGCCTATGTCTGGCAGAAACTGATGAAATCTGGTGCGGTGGTAACCAACGGAACAGATGCCCCCGTCGAACCTGTCGATCCGATCCCCTCTTTTTACGCTTCAGTAACCCGAAAAACATTGGAAGGAACTCCAGAGAACGGCTACGAAGCCGATCAAAAAATGACCCGGGAAGAAGCCTTAAAATCCTATACCTTGGATGGTGCCTTTGCGGAGTTTGAAGAAGATTTCAAAGGCTCCATCGAAGTTGGCAAAGCAGCTGATTTTACCGTTTTTGATCAAAATATCATGGAGGTACCCGAAGAGGAGATTCTGAAGACCAAAGTCGCCATGACCGTGATGGGGGGAAAAATGGTATTTAAAAGACAATAATTAAGACCTTTCAAGGTTAGTTAACTTTTAGAAGTTCCCTTTATGGGAACTTTTCTTTTATATTTTAATTTAGAAACATGTGAGAATAATTGCAAAACGGACTTTGCGGGAATTTTGGGAAAAACATTCCGATTCTGAACAACAGCTAAAAGCTTGGTATCGAGAAGCTGAAAAGTCCCAATGGAGTAATACCCACGATCTAAAAAGAGCGTATCCAAACGCCAGTATATTGGGAGAAAATAGAGTAGTATTCAATATAAAGGGGAATCACTACCGATTGATTGTAAAAATCAATTTTGAATTTCAGTTATGTTGGATTCGCTTTATAGGAACTCACGCCGAGTATGACAAAATCAACGCAAATACTATCTGATATGAATATCAAGCCAATCAAAACCGAAACAGATTATCAAAAAGCACTGATTCGCCTTGAAGAGATTTTTGATGCTCAAAAAGGAAGCAAGAAAGGAGACGAACTAGAAATACTTTCTATTTTAATCGATCAATATGAAAAAGAAAATTTCCCGATTGACCTACCCGATCCTATCGAAGCTATCAAGTTTCGAATGGAGCAGATGGACCTCAGAAATAAAGATCTTGCTGCGGTGATCGGAAATAAAAGCCGGGTAAGTGAAGTCATGAATAGAAAAAGAAAACTTTCGCTGGATATGATCCGAAAACTGAACACCTATCTTCGAATTCCTACAGAAGTTTTGGTTCAGGAATATTGATCTCATGAATCCTTCATTTCTTAATTTTGACTTATTATGACAAAGGAATTTTTAGCTAAAATTATTTCACTAATCCTTCTCTTGCTAGGCATTGTTTCACTTCAATACCGCCTCTTGAGCAATGAAACGATAATTGTTCTTTTTATTGCTCCAGTATTTTTCGTCATGTTTGCAGATTTATTATCAATGAAGAAAAAAATAAAATAGAGTTAGATTCCCCTGACTGAGAGTAGAATACATTTATATGATTGAGTGGATTACCCCTCTAGGTGTAGTCAAATCTATGATAGTACTGGGTGGGATTTGCAATCCCACCCTCCTATTCTCACCAATTTGCAATTGATTAAATTATGTCAACCCGTGAATCACAAGCAAATTATAAATTTGTATGGATAGGAAGGCGTAGTTACAAACATACGCCAAGTCAACGCTACTTTCAAATTCAACATTACTCTATACTCAGCGGGAGAGAATCCCCTATCGTTTATAATCATCTCTTTGTGTGTGTCAATTAGTAGTCATGCCTGTCTGCATCAGGCAGGCTCGAGTTCATGGTCACTTGATTGTGTAACTCACGTTTCGTCCGTTTCCTTGCTTCTCGATCAGTCCCTTTTTGACCAAGTCAGACAAAATTCGTTTCACTGTAGGTGCAGGAATAGCCAACTTCTCAGCAATTTCTCCCGACTGGATATTCGGACGGTTTTGAATAATGGTATAAATTGATTTCTCTTTGGGTAAAAGTTGTGTTTCCAAACCCCTTTTTTGCAATTTTTCCATCAGCTGTGATTGGATGTTTAATAAGCAATTCAAAAAGAACAATATCCAATCGGTTACATCCTCGTTTGGGCGTTGAGCCTGACAATTTCTAAGCGCTTGATAATATTCGTTTTTTCGATTTTCTATCTCGTGCTCAAAGCTCACGTATTCTATCCATCTATATCCATTTTGGAGCAGCAAAAGCGTTGAAATCAAACGACTTAGCCTACCGTTCCCGTCTTGAAATGGGTGAACGCTCAAAAAATCATAAACAAAAGATGCTACTTTTATTAAGATATGTACTTCCGATTCTGAATTATACCAATTGAGTAAAGCTCTCATAGCATCTTCGGTATCAACTCCTGCTTTGGTGGTCTGGAAAATGATTTGTCTTGAGCCGTCAGAGAATGATGCTTCTACTGCATTACTATGAAGCTTATAATTGCCTTTGTGCCATTGATCTTTGGCACTGTACTTCATCAGGCTATTATGTAAACTTTTGATGTGGTTTTCGGTAACGCTGATGCTTTTATAGGATTCTGAAATCAAGTCCAACACCTCAAAATATCCGACTACTTCCTGAGAATCTCTGTCAGTTAGCTTAGTAATGTCAATTTCGTGGAGCAATACATCCACTTCTTCATCACTCATCCTGTTGCCTTCTATACGGTTTGAAGCCCCTACACTTCGCACGGTCGCGATACTCTTCAACTCTTTAAGGGTTTGTCCCTCTTTGCGTTCAATAGCGGTCCAATTTGCATCAAAACGGTCTATTTTACTGATAAAGTTGATCAGTTTCCAATCAATGACCAATTTGAAATTGTAGACTAGGTTATTCATTTTGATACGGTTTGATACGTAAAAATACGATTATACTTTGAAATTAAAAGTAAAAAATAATACGATTTGATACGTTTAAATATGATTATGATACGAAAAATATCATGGTCTTCCCTTACATGATTTTCGTGTAGGATCGTTCCATCATACTCCATGCTGAGCATAGAATAATTATTGGTGGGACTGGGTGGGATTTGCAATCTCACCCTCCTGTTTTCACCAATTTGTAATTGGTATCTCGAGGAGTGGCTATCGCCTCTGATTGAGAGTAAAACACATTGATATGAATGAGTGGATTACTCCCATGGGCATAGTATAAATATTGGTGGGACTGGGTGATCCCGTACAGCTGTCGGGAGAAACTTCACCCAAATATCCATACCATCCCGAAAGCTATCGGGATGGAATTGGTTCTATTTCGTTAACTCTTGAATCACAAGCAAATTATAAATTTGTATGGATAGGAAGGCGTAGTTACAAACATACGCCTAGTCAATACCACTTTCAAATTCATCATTAGTCTACACTCAGCGGGAGATAGATACTGCGCACCTACTTTATTCTTCATTTCATACAATTCTGATTTTCAACTCTCAATTGGATTATATTCTTGAGAAACCATCCATTTTTCTCGGATACGAAAGGCGGGAATGGTTTGCCTTTTGGCTTTGTTAGCGGCGACGTTTGGTTTTATGCCATTTTGCGAAGCCCATATGGAAAGCGGAATTATTTTTTTCGCAGTCAGTATGGTTATTCGTTTGTTCAAAGTTTCTTGCAGCAGCAAGGCAAATAAGCCGGTGAAACCTCCAAACTTCATGGTTGACTGGTACTTTGTAAATAGCGGGTAGTATTCGGTGAGCTTGCTTTTGTTTTGAATGATAATAGGAGGTAAACCTATATTCATTAACTGCAAGTTGATAAGCACTCTGCCCATTCTTCCATTGCCATCAACAAAAGGATGAATGGTTTCAAACTCTGCGTGAAAGTGTGCGATGGCATCCAAAAAATAGGGGATTTTATTCTGATTGTATTGATCTACCAACTCTTGAACAAGTGTAGGCACAAACTGCGGATTTGCTCCCAAGTGATTACCCACACGCACCCATTCTTTGTCATGTCGAAACCGACCTGCAATGGTATCGTCAATGTCGGTGAGCAAGGTTTTATGCAAACTTAAAATGAGATTGATGCTGAGTCTTGATTCGTTTTTTTCTAAAAGGGTTTCGGTAAGTTTTGCCAAATTTTTGGCTTCGTAAATTTCACGGACAGTCACTTTGCGTTGTAAACTGCCTCCTGATAGAATCTTTTCGGTGTCTTCTAAGGAAAGTGTGGAGTTTTCGATGGCATTTGAGTTGTAAACCATTTCAGGAATTTCGGCAAGGGCTATTTCCTTTAGCAAAGTCTCATTGCCCTTTGCCAAGTTGATATATTGCGTGCATAATGCTTCAATTCTATCTTTTGTAGTTTGGTTAATCATTTTCCGCTTGCCTATTTATCGTGAAAATAAGCTTAAATATATGATTTTTCACGGTAAGTGATCGCTTGCACCAACAAGGACTAATTAAGGGCTCGTCTTATACTAGCCCAGCTTTTCAAAGTTGGGTTTCAGAATAGCCAAGAAGACCCCAGTGCTGGCTCAAAATCATCGATTTGGAAAATTAATTTTGCGATAGCGCAATGAAAATCGGTTTGCAAATCATTTCATCAGTATCTTATTGGTCCGTGAGGACACAGACTAAGGCCTTGATGTCTCCAATTGTAAATTGGTAAAGTTATGTGGGTAGGCCAAGGTGTTATGAAATTTTCCATTGGAAGATTTCAGCCTAGGAACAGCTTGAATGGCAGGCATATTCCGTCTAGTCCCCCTAACTGGGAGTAGAAATGTCAGTTAGGACTGGGTGGAATTTGCAATTCCACCCTCGTATCCAAACCAATTTGTAATTGGTTTTTTTTGAAAAATATACCGGAATATAAGAGATTCTGTCCCTGATTCAGGTGGGGAGCTCGATTATTCCGGCAGTGGCAGGGCTTGTAGTCGCAAACATTCAACTTCAAGAAGCGAAGGTGGCCTTTGACCGCATGCATGAGGTGGCGGGTTTGCCGGTGGAAGAAGGCACTGAAAAAGCAAAATCAACACTTAGACCAACTCCTACTTTATTAACAGTACAAAATCTCGCCTTCCGCTATCCCGGTCGCAGTCAAATTCTAAAGGATGTTAGCTTCGAGCTGCATCCCGGAAAGCGAGTAGGCTTTTTTGCACCAGTGGGAATTGGGAAAAGTACCCTGGTGGAACTGATACAGAAATTCTACACACCTGAGTCTGGAGAAATTCGACTGCCATTCTTGGAAAATCAAAATCCAAGCCTTTCCGAATGGCGTGGGCAACTGGCCGTCGTTCATCAGAAGGAAAAGATCTTCAACAGTACCATCTTGGACAACATCGTCCTCAGCAGCGATCCCAAAGAAATCGAAGCCAAGGTGCAAGTCATGCAGGAACTGGGTTGCCTTCCACTCTTCCAAGATCTCAGTCAAGGCTTGCTCACCCTTTGCGGAGAAGAAGGCAGGAATCTCTCAGGGGGACAGCGACAGCTCGTCGGTTTGGTTAGGGCCTTGGTACAGCAGCCCAAAATTCTGATTCTCGATGAAGCCATCACTTAAACCTTTTGAAAAATATTTATAAATACTGCCCAATCTGATGGTTGTTACTTAAAAATCGGACCAAATAGAATTTCTCCTGATCTTTCCGATAGATATTAAAAAACACATACCAGGTAGTATTTCTATTTCTCTTAAAAAATGTGTAGCGCATTCCTTTTCCATACTTTTCGAAGAATGCAGGTGCAGGTTTGTTAGATTTATTCGGCAAGTCTCTTTCTATCTCTGTAAATAGCCCATCAGCATATTGGAGCGCATCCTCATAAAAACCGAAATATTCCTTCTCATACAGGGTTTGTGACAACTCTTCAAAATATTCCCTGATCTCTGGAAGGAACAGCACCTTCATTTAGTATATATTTTTTTTAAATCATTCTCTATTCCTTTCATAAGCTCACTTTTTGTGATGGCTCTATGGAAGTCAGCGGGCAAGGCCTGTACTTCATCTTCTTCCCTTAGACCTAGGACTTCCGCCAGCAGGGTATCTACCAGATTATTCAAACTTCGGTTTTGCCTTTTAGCAAGGTATTCGAGTCTTTCCCTGACGGGCTCACTTAGCCTAAGGGATGTTGTTTTCTTTTTTGGTGTATTCATTTGTATTCATTTGTACTGCAATATAGTCTTTTTTCTTTACTTAGATAGTCCCATCTTACTTAAGGTAATTCGAAAAGCGGCTGAAGTGGTGGTTCGCCATAGCGGACACCAAACCATGAATACTTGTGCACTGTGGCATAGCCCCGCCACTCTTATAGTTTAAGCAAGAGGATGGATATAATTCTATTATTACCCCCTCTTAGCGTAGATTCTTCTCTACCCATTAAAATCCTCTATGGCATTTGGGGAGATTTTCTCGCCCTACATGTCGGGCATAATATTAAAATTTTCAATGTCAATCAATTGAAAGAAATTAACAAAACCTAACAAAATTTAAATCATCCTGTTAACTTATTCGTTCAAGAATTTATTATTTGAACCTAATATAGCTGCTTTATGAAAAATAGATTTCGGATAGCCCTTCTTCTGCTGTTTTCCATTTCATTTGCTAGCATTACCTTTTCACAAACTACAAAGGAATCTAGGAGCTACTTTCCCGGAAATTATTCTACACAACCCGTCATCACTTTCAAAGAAGGTTTTTTGAACCAAACCACCTACTATCTGGATGGGCAAAAATCGAGTCCTGCAGAAGTAGCAGCTCTGCTGAATTCAGTACAAAATGAGGAGTTTAGATTTTCCGCATACCAAAAGAAAAAGAATTGGGGTACGGCCATCAATCTCACAGGCTTGGCAGTCAGCGTCGGTTCGGTCGCCTATCTTTTTACCAATGAAATCACACCGACTAATGTCCGTCCTTGGTTTTGGGTGACTTTTGGTGGAGGAGTCATACAGGGAACTGGGAGTATCCTGATTCGTGACGCAGACAGAAGAATCCGTCGCACAATCAATGATTTCAACGCCTATCACTATTCAGGAGGTGTGGATGCTTTTCTAAGCATGGATGTGATAGATGGTTTTTTGGGGCCAAAGATCGAAATCTATGAAGGCCTCATGCTACTGGAAACAGATCAGGTTTTATCCCGCTTCCAAACTAATCCGGAGTCCCTTGAGCTTTATGAAAAGATCTTAAGAAGAGAAAAAGTGAGTACGATAAGCAATGTGGTCAACTCAGCCCTAGGAATCGGAGTTTTCTTTTTGGCGGTAGGTTTTGAATCACAGTCTTCCAGTCAAAATGATCTACTGATTCCCTTGACTTTTACTGGAGTTGGGCTGAATATTTTTTCGAGATTCTATGAGCGCAAAACGAGAAATCTTACACGAGATGCACTGTACAAGTACAATTACCAGTGAGCTTGGCTAGGAAATAGTATATTCTATTCAAACAAGCTCTTGATCACCTAGCCGTATCTCAAAGGAAAATTAAATGCAACAATATTGCTTTTTTTAACCATTCCTGATATATCACTCAGGACTGTGCGTTATTTTCCCTATTTTCCTGCTTCAGAAAAAAGAATAACAATGATCAAAAAACACTTACTCACAATTTGGGCACTTTTCCTGATTGCCAGCTTGGCAATAGCCCAAGAAAAAAAACCCATCACCTGGCAAGATATCCCCACCTGGAAATACATGCCCGGACCGGCATTCCAACTTTCACCCGACGGACAATGGATGGCTTATGGGCTGGTTCAGGTCGAGGGTGATGGAGAAATCATCCTACAGAAAGTAGGGGACGACTCCTCCAAAAAGACCTTTAAAATCGGCTCGACCAGTTATCCTTCCATGAAATTCAGCGAGGATGGAAAATGGTTTGCCTACACCGAGTACCCGACTTTTTCCCAGAAAAAAGCCAATGAAAAGAGCAAGGGAAAACCACTCAAGAACAAGGCTATTCTGATCAAAATGGGAACCGATGACCAAAAGGAGTTCGAAAATGTCAGCAATTACTCTTTTAACGGAAAAGCCTCCACTGTTTTGGCGATTAATCTTTCCAAGAACGGAAATGGCGATGCTCGGGGTTCGGACCTTTTGATCTATCACCTCGCATCGGAAAAAGCCCAAAATATTGGCAATGTGGCTGATTTCTCTTTCAACAAAGCGGGTAATTACCTCGCTTACACCGTCGATGCCGCCAATCAATCCGGAAATGGCTTGTACCTGATGAATGTATCGGCCAACAGCATGCAGATTCTGGACTCGGACAAGGCTTCCTACCGATCTTTGGCTTGGACAGAAAAAGGCGAGGCTTTTGCCGCCCTGAAACTCGTCAAAGACAAAAAATACAAGCAGGACAAGGGGCAAGTCATAGGCGTGAAAAATCTTTCCGCTCCTCAAGTGACTGTTTACAATCCCGAGAAGGATTCGATCAATTTTGATCAGACTTATACCATTTCCCAAAACAGAAGGCCTATGTGGTCGGAGGATTTGACTCGCTTGTTTTATGGGATTCACCCATTGGTTTTGGCTGAGGAAAAAGAAGAAAAAAAGGAAGTAGATCAGGATTCAGTTAAGCAGGCTGAGGCGGACGCCATGAAAAAAATCATGGCTGATACCACGATCAAATCTATTTCAGATTTGCAAAAAGCCATTGCGAAATTGGACTCTGGAAAAGTCAAAGACAAGAAAGGCGACGAGGCGGACAAACCGGATATGACCATCTGGCACTGGAATGACAGCCGTCTGCAGTCCCGACAGCAGGTCATGCAAAACCAGGATAAAAATTACAGTTTCTGGGCGATGTATGATGTCAATGCTGGTAAGCATATCCAATTGCAGGACAGCAGTATGCGTGACCTGAATATTCTGGACAAGCAGCGATATGCTCTTGGGGCTGATTATTCAGCCTACGAACTGGATATGAACTTGGATGGACAGCGATACCAAGATTTCTATATCGTGGATTTGAAAACGGGAGAAAAGAAAGAGCTATTTAAGAAAATGTACCTCCCTAATTATTCTTCTTTTCCCCGAGAATCTCCGGACGGCACCAAACTGATTTATGGGTTGGATGGCCATTATTACATTTATGATATTCCTAGCGGGCAAAGCCGAAATATCACGGAAGGAATGCCGGTGTCCTTTGTCAATGTCGAGGACGATCACAATATCGAAAAACCACTTTACGGCGCCTTGGGTTGGAGTTCGGACAGCAAATATGTCCTTATCAGGGATGGCTGGGATATCTGGCAGATTCCAGCGGTTGAATCCAAAGAAACCCCCGTTAACTTGACCGTCAATGGCAAGACTGATCAGATTCGGTACCAATACCGCTTTGGATTGGATCCTGAGGAAAAGGGAATCGATCTCAGCAAGCCGGCCTATATCCGAATGTATGGAGAGTGGACCAAGAAATCTGGTATTGCGCAGCTTTCTCCTGCGAAAAAGGGAGGTTTGACTCCAGGAGCGAAGGTGCTCATTTGGGAAGATGCCAATGTGGGCAACCTCTCCAAAGCCAAAAATGCGGATGCCTATTATTTCTCCAAAGAAAAATTCAATGAACCCACGCAAGTTTTTCTGACCGATGCCAGTCTTTCTGACCCTAAGCAAGTGACTGAAAATGCTCCAGATGCGGCTCAATACGCTTGGTCTGCCGGTACCATGCTGGTGGATTATGTTTCTGACAAAGGGGCTAAACTCCAGGGAACACTCTTTTTGCCGGCAGGCTATAAAGAGGGGCAAAAGTATCCCACGGTAGTGTATTACTACGAAAAACTCTCCCAAACCCGCCACAACTGGTCCAATCCCGGTTTTGGGGGAACAGGCTGGAACCCGGGCGTCTATACTTCCAATGGTTTTGCGGTATTCATTCCGGATATCGTGTACACCCTGGATGATCCGGGCATGTCTGCTGTGTGGTGTGTGATTCCCGCGGTGAAAGAAGCGATTAAGACTGGGGTAGTCGATGAAAACAACATCGGGATCCACGGACACTCTTGGGGAGGATATCAGACTTCCTTCCTGATCACCCAGACGGATATGTTTAAGGCGGCTGCGGCTGGCGCGCCACTGACCAATATGATTTCGATGTACGATTTGATTTATTGGAATTCGGGCGGGGGCAATATGTCCATCTTCGAAGCTTCACAGGGTAGATTCCGTGGAGGACCTTGGGAAAACTGGGAGGCCTATGAGCGAAACAGCCCGGTTTATCATGTCAAAAATGTAAAAACTCCACTCTTACTCCTGCACAATGACAAGGATGGTGCCGTGGACTTTACGCAGGGAATCGAGTATTATTCAGCCTTGAGAAGATTGAAAAAGCCAGTGGTGATGATGCAGTACAAGGGCGAAAATCACGGACTCAGCAAGTTGGAAAACCGCAAGGACTACAGCGTGCGGATGATGGAGTTTTTCGATCACCATCTGAAGGGTGAAACTGCTCCCGACTGGTGGAAAAGCGGAGTGAATCTACTAGACTTGGAGGAGCATCTGAAGAAAAGAGCTTTTTAGGAGAAGTAAGAGAATAGAAAAGAGAAGCAAGAGAAATCCCCCGGTAAAGTTATCGGGGGATTTTTTTTGAAAGGCTTTTTATATTTGATTTATGACACGGTTTCTAGCCCTTACTTTAATAATCCTTTGCATGGTGAACACCTCTTATGCCCAGCAGGACCTAGGACTAGAACAGCAGCTTTTGGTCAAGGTATCTCCGCTGAGTTTCTTTGAACCGGAGACGATTGTCATTCAGGGAGGCTTGGAGTATTTTTTCAGCAATAAAGTCAGCATTCAATCCGAAATAGGAGTCAATGGGGGACTATTCGGAATGCCGGCAGGAAGAGGGAAAAATGAGAATTTCGAGATTTGGCGGAGTAAAAGTGAGCTTAAACTCTATTCGAGAAAATACTATTGGGCGATAGACTTTTTTGTAGTCAATAAGGATTTTATCCGCCTAGATGACCACTACACACCATTCAAGCTGGAAATTCACTATGATCGGGCCAGAATAGATTTTCGGGTATTTGGGGAGGATTGAAGTTTGGCAAGCAACTATTTACCTCCAAAAATCTAGTCATGGATCTATATGGTGGATTGGGAATACGCAGCCGACACCGGGAAGTCCAGGTATTGGAATTGGCAGAATTTCAGAGTCGTGAATTTTTTGAAATCGGCAATCCCTTTGCAGAACGCTATCGGTATCCAGGATGGGATGCTGTACCCCAATTTTCACTAGGAATGAAGGTTGGAATTCTCACCGGAAAATAAGTCTCATTTTCTTTATTTTTAGCAGGACGTCAAAAAGCCATTTACAGCTTAAAACCCAACTTTTCTTTTATAAACCCTTTCAAATCCCTAGATTAATAATTGACCCAATACTTTTAGCATGAAACCTGACGTAACTTTTGACTCGATCATCATCGGTTCAGGCCAAGCAGGGAAGCCTTTGGCCTTTTTCCTTGCCGGTCAAGGAGAAAAAGTGGCCTTGATCGAAAAAGGAAAGTTGGGCGGCACCTGTGTCAATACGGGCTGTACCCCGACCAAAACCTACGTCGCAGCGGCAAGGAGAGCCTGGGAAGTGTCACAATCCAAGCGAATTGGGATCCAAGCTTCAACCAATCTAAAAATTGACTTGAAGGAAATCTGGAGGCGAAAAGAAACCATTATTAGCTCTTCCAGAAAGGGATTAGAGAAGGGACTGGAGGAAAATGATAAAATCCATCTTTTCAGAGGGGTGGGTAAATTCCTCGAGCCCCATCTCATTCAAGTTGGAAAGCATAGACTTGCCTCCAAAAAAATTTACATCAATGTCGGAACGAGGCCCAGGATCATTTCAGGTTTTGAAAATGTCCGCTACTTCACAAATGAAAGCATTCTGGAACTTCAAGAAATCCCCGATCATCTCCTGATTGTGGGTGGAAGTTATGTGGGGCTGGAATTTGCCCAGATTTTCAAAAGACTGGGTAGTAAAGCGACGGTGTTAGAAAAAGGAGATCGAATCATTCATCAGGAAGACCCTGACCATTCACAGCTTGTTCAGGAAATTTTAGAGGCTGAGGGCATTCAATTTGAACTCCAATCCAATTGCCTCTCCGGAAAAAACTGGGGCAAATCCCAAGTGGAAGTGCAAATGGATTGCCATGGAGAAAAAAAAGCAGTGCGAGGAAGCCATTTGCTTTTGGCCACGGGAAGAGAGCCGAATACTGATTTGCTTCAACTAGAATTAGCGAATATTTCAACCGATGAAAAGGGCTTTATCCCAGTCAATGAAAAATTGGAGACTGAGGTCCTGGGCATTTTTGCACTCGGTGATTGCAATGGGAAGGGAGCATTTACTCATACAGCCTTCCATGACTTCGAAATCATCAAAGACCATATCAGCGGTGCCCAAAAGAAAAAAACCAGCGACCGTATTCTCAATTATGCCCTCTACATCGATCCACCCTTTGCACGAGCTGGCATCACCAAAACACAAGCTCTAACTTCTAAAAAGAACTTTTTATTCGCCGAAATGCCCATGTCGCAAATCAATCGAGCCAAAGAGAAAGGAGAAACTCAAGGGAAAATGGAGGTTTTGATTGAAAAAAAGAGTGGACAAATCGCCGGAGCAATGATTTGTGGTACAGGAGCTGATGAAATCATCGGTATTTTCCTTACAGCCATGTACGGGAATTTACATTTTGATGTACTGAAGAATGGGGTTTTTACCCATCCAACAGTGACAGAATTAATTCCTACGCTTTTACAATCCCTTCAACCCCTCAAAAAATGAAGAAAGCCCAAAAAGCCATCGCACTCATCAACTTACTCGTCTTATTGGTTCTCATATTTTGGAATTATCGGGTCAACGCTATCGGAATCAATGGAAATACCGTCGGTTCGTTGAGCCGGGAATATGAAAATTTGTTTACTCCTTCGTCCTATGCCTTTTCGATTTGGGGATTGATCTTTTTGGCCTTGCTGGCTCAGGCGATTTACTTGGTTAGATCAGCCTTTTCCAAAACAGAAAGCCAGTTTATCTGGCAGATGGGTCCCCCGCTGATTTTAGCCAACACGCTCAACGGAGCCTGGCTTTGGTTTTGGCTGACTGAGCAGACGGGCTTGAGTGTGGTCATCATGCTGGGGATTTTAGGCTCTTTGGTAGCAGTCATCCTTCGACTGAATATGGAGCGATGGCATGCTCCTAGATACATCATTGGCTGGATTTGGTGGCCTATTTGTCTTTATTCAGGCTGGATTGCCGTGGCGACGATTGCCAATTTTTCAGCCTATTTGGCCAAAATAGGTTGGGCAGGTGGACTGGATGAACTCACCTGGACTATCGTCATGATTTTAGTGGCAACAGCATTGAACCTATGGATGATTTATACGCGATCCATGCGGGAATTTGCTTTAGTGGGCGTTTGGGCTTTGGTGGCCATAGCCGTTCGACATTGGGATGAAATCGTGCCCTTGCAAATAACTGCTATCGCAGGAGCTGCATTGATTTTCCTGTACAGTTCGTACCATGGATTCAAAAACAGAAAAACCAATCCCTTCAATCCGAAAAATTTTGTGTAATTAATTGATTTTCATTTTTTTAAATTGAAAGTCAAATACACAAAAACCTCAAAAAATAAATATTGAAACCTATTCCAAATGTGGCATTTTTCCATCTACATTTGCGCGATTTATTGAAAGAATTTTAATCATTCTTCAGGGCTATGGTAGTTTCAATTCTCTTATTACTTATCGGCCTAGTTCTTTTAGTCAAAGGGGCGGACTGGCTTGTGGATGGCGCCTCTGTTTTGGCAAAAAAGAGGAATGTCTCCGACCTGGCAATTGGTCTGACGATTGTCGCTTTTGGTACCTCGGCGCCTGAGCTTGTCGTCAATGCGGTAGCTGCCTCCGGAAACTATCCGGATATCGTCTTTGGAAACGTGATCGGTTCTAATAATTTCAATCTGTTCATCATCTTGGGCATATCCGGACTGATCATTCCTCTTTCTGTCCAATCCAGTACTGTTTGGAAGGAAATCCCCTTTTCTTTTTTTGCGGCAATTATATTGTTTTTGCTGGCTAATGCTTATTTATTTTCGGGAAATCCCCTCCTATCACGGTGGGACGGTGTGATTCTACTCGTTTGTTTTGTTGCCTTTCTGTATTACGTAGCCACTCAGCTCAAATCTGACCCGGAAGCCGAACAGGTCGAGGCTAAGGACTATTCCACCCTGAAAATCTGGACACTTATACTAGTGGGGCTGATAGGTTTGGTCGGTGGTGGAAAACTCGTCGTGGACAATGCCGTTTCCATGGCTCAAACTTTAGGTGTCAGTGAAAAAATCATCGGACTTACCATCGTCGCAGCAGGAACCTCCCTTCCCGAACTCGCTACTTCAGTAGTCGCTGCGATGCGTAAAAATACCGATATCGCGATCGGAAATATTGTAGGGTCCAATATTTTCAACCTATTCCTGATACTTGGAGTCAGTTCTCTCATTCGCCCATTAGCGTACAATATCTCCTTCAATACTGATCTTTACATTTTGGGAGCAGGAACAATCTTCCTTTTCTTGGCAATGTTTACCGGAAAACGACAGAAACTAGACCGTTGGGAAGCACTGATCTTATTGACATCTTACCTGCTTTACACAGGTTACTTGATAGGATTGGAAAATTAATCCTTACTCATTCCCCTGTAGATTCAGGTTATTGAGACCGTTCCAAGCGATCATTTCTTCTTTTGCGATCTCCATTGCTTTCACCACATATTGAAGGCTTTGGATATTGGGATCATTAGCATGATCAAAGTCACTACTCCTGAAGGCAAAAAACTCACCTTCATCAAACAGCTCATCGATTTCCTTGAATTCGGAAACCATGGCCACATTGATCAGCGCGGTAAAAACCTGGATTTTGGCATCTTCCAGGATTTCAAAAGCCTCTTTTACTTTGTCTTGGTAGTTCATAGTAATTTAGTTTAAGATAATATTCCATGCGGATTGATTTTCCTCCTCTGCCTCCGTTTCCAGAAAATGCTGATAGGCTTCACGAAACTCATTTTTATAATCCGCGTGAACCTCCAAAGGATAAAGCCTAAAAACCGGGTATTTTTCAAAGAGTCTTTGAAATGCCGAAGGGAAATCTTCAAACTCCTCCAGGTAATTCACACCTTCCAATTCTTCGAAAGCAAAATCCGGCTTAAAATCAAAGAATCCCTCTTCAATAGTGGTAAAAAAGAAGCGAACTATCCCGTCTTTTCTGAATCGATAGAAGTTGATGCTTCCTCCTTCTGCTCCCACTTCGCATATTCGTACAAAATCAAGATTGAACTCCACGTCCTCCAGGATATTCATCAAGACCATCTCCGTTTCCTCTTTGATTTCTACCGAGGGAAAATAATCAGCCCCGGCATGCTTTACCCGCTCCCAAGCTAGTTTTTCATCCGTAGTGAGCGTGATGATTTCCGTTCGGATTCCGAGTAACTTGGCTTTTTTACAGAGGGTAAAAAGTCCATCATCAAAGCCATCAGCAAGGTATTCGACCACCAATTCTTTCCCATCCATCAAGGCAAAAAAAGCATCTTGGGACACTTCATTGAGGGTTTCGATTTCCTTATCTTCATCATCCAGAGCGCTAAAACTACCAAAAAGCTCTTTTGCTTTTTGGGCTATATTGAAAATACAGTATTCCGCTCTACCAGCATATTCTTGAGAGATGAAACTACTTTTCCCTACTCCACTCGGACCGATTATAAAAGTGATTTTCATTTCTCATGATTTTTAGAATAGTCCCACATCACAGTCCAGATATCATGATAGGCATGTAGCTTATCCTTTTGATTCAGGGTTTTGGCGATGGCATTTTTGAAATTAGGATAGTCGATATCCATGACCTGCCTGCTGATGATTGCTGCTGCTTCCTGCTTGCTGACAAAAACCCGGAAGCCATAGTCAGCCTCAGGTGTGCTGATGATTTCTTCCTTCGGAAAAAGTGATTCCAAATCTTTCCTTATTCGAGCTCTGAAAAGTACCTGGTCGGGGTAATCCCGATGCTGAACGATGGATATAAATCCATATTTACTAGCTATCCACATGATTGATTTTGAATTGATTACAGAAATAAATTTACGGATACAAAAATCACTTTTATAATTTTTGACACCAAGTGTCGCTTATAAGTTTGATTACAAAACTTCAAACATGGATTTCAGCCGATTCAAAATTTTCTGCCTCCATTAGTAAAAAAAGCCGACCAAATCCAATAGGAGATCGCTAAATTACAGCTTATGATTTGGCATTGTGCCCAATGCCAGCCCAGCCTATAAACCTATGTTCAGCCCAAAAAACCACTATCGACATTTTCTTGTCGTATTTGCCTTGTTATACTTGGGAAGTAGCGTCGCTTATTCTCAAGGAAAACTTCGAGGCATCGTTCAAAATCAATCTTCTGAGCAGGCCCTGCCCTTTGCCTCCGTAGCCGTATATTCTGAAAAGGACAGTCTGGTAGGTGGCGGAATTACGGAGGACAACGGAAGCTTTTCGATTGATCTACCCTTCGGAAGATTTTATGCTTTGGTGGAATTTATGGGTTTTGAATCCTTCAAGAGCCCGCTTTTTGAATTATCCCGAGCAGATGGCATAGTGAATTTGGGTACGATCTCCCTTCAATCAAATGATCAAAAGCTGGATGAAGTAGTGGTCCAAGGAGAAAAGACCCTGATGGAGCTCTCACTGGACAAGCGGATTTTCAATGTGGGAAAGGACCTTGCCAATGCAGGAGGTACTGCCACGGATATTCTGATGAATCTTCCTTCCGTTGCCGTCGATCCAGAAGGGAATGTGAGTCTACGAGGCTCCACCAATGTCCGCATTTTGATCGATGGGAAGCCTTCCGGACTGGTAAGTTTCAAAGGTTCCTCAGGGCTCAGACAGCTTCAAGCCAATATGGTCGAGCGAGTCGAGGTCATCACCAATCCATCCGCACGCTATGAGGCCGAAGGGATGGCCGGAGTCATCAACATCATCCTGAAAAAAGACAGCAATCAGGGATTCAACGGTTCCTTTGAAGTGATCGCAGGCACTCCGCTTAATTTGGGCTTTTCCACCAATCTGAACTACCGCAAAAACCGCATCAACTGGTTTATCAATTACAGCTTTGCCCGACGCTACCAGCCGTATGTCAGCGAGCAGTATCAGGAGGTCTACGAAAATGGGGAAACCCTCATTCTCAGTCAGGCCAATTCCGGTGAACTTCGGGGCTGGAACAACAGTATCCGGGGCGGATTGGACTATTTTTTCTCCGAACAGAGTATTTTCACTGCATCCTACCTCTGGAGACGGACCGATGGCCGAAGAATCACCGACATCCGCTATGATGATTACCTGAATTCTCTGGATAATTTTCAAGGCTATTCTTTGCGAAGACAGGATGAAAAGGAAAAAGAGCCCAATTCAGAAATAGCATTAAACTACAAGCGGATTTTTGGCCAAAAAGGCCATGAGCTGACAGCAAATTTCACCTACCTGAACTATTGGGAAAATTCCGATCAGCTATTCACAGAATTTCGCTTTGACCCAGAAGGACAACCAGTACCCGAGGAAAATCTACTTCAGACCTCCCTCAACGATGAATTTGAAAATCAGTACCTATTTCAGCTCGATTATGTCAAGCCTATCGGTTCGGAAGGGAAATTTGAAACCGGTCTGCGAACCAGTTTCCGAGAGATGGAAAATGACTTCATCGTTTCAGAAGAAAATGAAAGCGGGGAATTGGTCCCTTTACCTGGACTAGACAATATTTTCCTCTACAATGAAAATATCCTCGCAGCCTATGGAATCATAGGCAACAAAAGCGGTGACTGGACCTATCAGGCAGGACTTCGCGTAGAGCACACCGACGTGGAAACCATCCTCGCTGAGACCAATGAGCGGAATCCAAGAAACTATACCAATTTATTCCCCAGTGCTCATTTGACTTACAATATCTCAGAGGAAAACGCCTTTCAGCTGAGCTACTCAAGACGGGTTCGAAGACCGGTTTACAATGACCTAAGCCCATACGTTACCTTTTCCGATCAGCGGAATTTCTTCAGCGGCAATCCCGATTTGGACCCGGAGTTTACCGATGCGTTTGAGTTGGGCCACATCAAATACTTCGAAGGCGGCACCTTGTTTTCAACTGCCTATTTCCGAAATACCACGGATAAAATCGAACGGATTCGAACCGTAAATGAGGAGGGGTTTGCGACTACATTGCCTTATAATTTAACTGGTGAAAAATCGCTCGGCTTGGAGTTCAGCGCGGACTATCAGCTCAAGGAGTGGTGGAAGCTGGACTTGAATCTCAATTTTTTCCATGCCGATATTGACGGCAGCAACGTGCAGGCAGACTTTCAGGCCAAAACCACTTCTTTCCTTGCTAGACAAAGCTCCCGATTTACCATTCAAAATGGGATGGAGTTACAACTCCGCAGTAATTATGATGCTAGGCAAAAAACAGCCCAAGGGGTACGGAAAGGGATCTTTTTCATTGACCTTTCTGCAAGCAAGCAAATCATGCAAGAGCGAGGAAGGCTGATTTTGACAGCCAATGACATTTTCAATTCCCGAAGAAACCGCTACATCATCGAAGGAGAAAATTTCTTTACCGAAGGAGACTCCCAATTTATCCGAAGGCAAATCAATCTGACCTTTTCCTACCGAATCAATCCATAAAACTAGCTTCCTTTGAGACTCCTATCACTGATAGTCAAGCAATCATTCCTCAACTTTGAAGAGCAAAAGATGATGCTCAGACTTACAGCTTTCTTTCTTTTTCTCTCAATAATCTGTGTTGGACCTGTTCAAGCCCAAAAAATAAACGATTCCTACCGACTCCACATGAAGCGGGCTTCATCTCCAATTTTGATTGATGGAGTGATGGACGAAAAAGCCTGGGAAGAAGCTGAGGTGGCCAGTGATTTTTTTATGATTACGCCCATGGACACGAGCTTTGCGCAGGTGCAGACGGACGTCCGGATGACTTACGATGATCAGAATTTATATCTCATCGTGGTCAATCATCACTTGCTGGAAGGCCCCTACATGGTCGAGTCGCTTCGTAGAGATTTCAGTTTTGGGAAAAATGACAACTTCCTGCTTTTCATGGATCCCTTTGATGACCAAACCAACGGGTTTTCCTTTGGGGCGAATGCTGCCGGAGCTCAATGGGATGGAATCATGTTCAACGGAGGCTCGGTAGACCTCAGTTGGGACAACAAATGGACCTCTAAAGTCAGCAATTACGAAGACAAATGGATCTTTGAAGCGGCCATTCCCTTCAAATCCATCCGCTACAAAAAGGGCATCAAAGAATGGGGAATTAACTTTTCCCGCCTTGACTTGAAAGCTACCGAAAAGTCCGGTTGGGCGCCTGTGCCCCGTCAGTTTCCATCGGCTTCCCTGGCTTACACGGGCGTATTGGTTTGGGACGAGGCCCCTCCCGAAGCAGGAGCCAATATTTCTGTCATCCCCTATCTCTTGGGAGGGGTTTCTAAGGATTTCGAATCGGAAAGCGAAACCCAATATCGGCGGGAATTTGGGATGGATGCCAAAATTGCCCTGACTTCCTCGCTGAATATGGACCTGACGGTAAATCCGGACTTTTCCCAAGTCGAAGTGGATAGGCAAGTGACCAATCTGGATCGTTTTGAGCTCTTTTTCCCTGAGCGAAGGCAGTTTTTTCTGGAAAACGGAGACCTCTTCGCCAACTTCGGCTACAGTACCATCAGACCCTTTTTTTCCAGAAGAATCGGACTCAATGCCCCGATCCAATTTGGTGCCCGGCTCAGTGGGAAAATCAACAAAGACTGGAGAATCGGAGCCATGAATATGCAAACAGGAGCTGTGGACGAGGAAGGTTTGCCTTCCCAAAACTTCACCGTTTTAGCCTTGCAGCGACAGGTCGGCGCCCGATCCAATATCACCGGAATTCTGATAAACAAACAATCCCTCAACTACAATCCGGACTCGGAATCTGAACAGCCCATTTATAGCCAATTCAATCGAAATGCGGGCTTGGAATACAATTTGGCTTCCTCCAATAACCTTTGGACAGGAAAAGCCATGGTGCTGAAAAGCTTTGGGCCGGAAGGCACTCAGGATGGTTTTGTTCACGCAGCCAATCTGCGGTATGCTTCAGGAAATCTGACCTGGAACTGGCAGCATGAATATGTGTCGGAAAACTATACCGCCGAGGTGGGTTTTGTGCCTAGAAATGGCTTCTATAAAATAAGTCCGACGGTGGGTTACCGCTGGTTCCCAAAAAGCGAAAAAATCCTTTCCCATGGGCCGGATGTGGGAACTACCTTCTTTTTCAATACTACTGGAGAACAAACCGATAACACGACTTTTGCCGCATACAATGTGAAGTGGCGTAGCCAAAGCACCTTTATGCTCTGGGCTGGCTATGATTTTGTAAAGCTGCAGCGCCCCTTTGACCCGACTAATTTCTCAGGAGAGACACTTCCTGCCGATACAGAGCACACCTGGAGAGCTTTGGGCACCGAATATTCCTCAAAACCACAAAGCTTATTCACCTACAGCTTCTCCACCCGGATGGGTGGCTACTATGCCGATGGGGATCGATACAATATCAGCACAGAACTGGGCTATCGATTTCAGCCTTATGTCAGTATCGCGATGAGTACCAATTACAACCGAATTGTCCTGCCAGAGCCCTGGAACACGACCAATTTCTGGCTAGTGGGCCCGCGGGTGGATGTGACCATGACCAATACCCTCTTTTTCACGGCCTTTGTCCAATACAACGAGCAGATCAAAAACATCAACCTGAATACCCGCTTCCAATGGCGATTCCAGCCGGCTTCTGATCTTTTTATCGTGTACACAGATAATTATCTTCCAGCTCCATTCTACACCAAAAACCGATCAATCGTGCTGAAATTCACGTATTGGTGGAATATCTAACTCAAAGTCTAATCTTATTTGAAAAATTCACGTATAAGAATTAATTTTATACGTATGAATAAAAAGTTGACCCTTTCTTTAGACGAGGACATGATTCAAAAAGCAAAAAATTATGCTTCTCAAACTGGAAAAAGCCTTTCCAGCTTGGTGGAAGATTTTTTTGAAAGCCTGACAGAAAAGCCTACCTCCACCCAAATTTCCTCGAAAATCAAACGTATTTCTGGAAAGATTGAAATTCCTGCTGACTTTGATTTGGAAGAAGAGTTGAGAAAAGGCTTGGAAGTAAAGCATCTCAGATGAAAATCTTTCTGGATACGAATATCATCATTGACTTTTTGACCAGTCGGCCTCCATTTACTCAGGAAGCTATCGCGCTTTTTCAACTTTCTGAAACTGGGAAAATCCAGTTATTCACTTCCACCCACGTTTTGGCTAATACTCATTATGTTTTGAAAAAGTTTGTAGAAGACAAAAAGCTACGAGAAACTCTACTTGAATTGGCTGAAATGATTAAGATCTTGGATGTAACCGAAAAGGGCTTTTTGGTTGCGCTTAAGTCGTTGCACAAGGATTTTGAAGACGCAATACAAATCAGTATAGCAGAACAAATGGGGGAGATTGATTTTATCATCACCCGAAATCTCAAAGATTTTAAATCCTCATCTGTTCAGGCAATTTCTACCCAGAAATTGATGAGAATAGTTTCTGAAAAGTAAAATCACTCCAAAAATCAAGGAACCAACCAAGTCCCCTCCCAATCACTTCCCTTGGAAAATAGCACTCGAAGATGCCCTTCTTTTCTCAGCTGTAATATTTCAATTTCTAAGGGAATAAACTCCAAAACGGTAAAAAAGTGATGCTCAGAATCAACTTCCATCCAACCTTCTTTGTGGTTTGAAATGGGAGTTCCGGGGGCCTGGGCACCGGTATATTCTGACCTTCGATGACTTGGAATCGTCTTCCAAAACTCGGCAGCCCATTCATTTTGAAAGTGGAGTTTCGTTTCAGCCTTTATCCGGATTTGCACCTGCTTTTTGGGATGGTAATAATGAAGCGTAGCATTAGGGTTGACCTTCAAGTCCGAACACTTTTCTGATCGATAATCCGTAAAGATAAAAAAGTGAAGATTTTCATTGACTTTTCTAAGCACTACGGTTCGTACGGAAGGAAATTCACCAGAAACCGTCCCGAGGTTCACCCAGTGAAAAGGATGTTTGGCATCCAAGGCCCCACGATGCAGCTCATGCTTGACCGCCTGCCAGATTTCTTCTAGAGATTCTTCTTTTGAAAATAGCATTATTGTTCGATGGAATTTGCCTCAAAATAAACCAGTTCCCCCTCCTCAAATTCCACACTGAGTTCGATCGGATTACAGCAAACCTCACAATCTTCGATGTATTCCTGCCTAGAAACCGAGGGATCGAGAAGCATAGAAATCTCCTGAAAGCAATGGGGGCACTGGAAGAAGTGTTCGTACATGGATAGGAAACAGGGGAAGAGGGAAAAAGTTAAGGCCTGGATTTCAAACCCAAGCCTTAATTCAATTTTAGCTATCCTGCTTTTCCGAAAGCAGGATAGAAAACTTTTAAGTAAGAATTCCTGCTTCTGGAGAAGCAGGACACTAGAGATGGAAAAAAAAAGAATCGATTCTTGAAATTTAACAGAAAAGCGTTTTTGCTTTGGATTTGAGATAGTAAATAGGATCCATGATAAACAGCAACTGATTTAAACTCCCAATTCGGTCTTTGGGATTCTTCTTCAGACAAAGCGAAACAGGAATCCTCACAGGAACTGGCAGTATAGACAAATCAAATTCGCATTTCAAAACTTCAGTTTTAACTTCTTCGATAGATAAATTATTTTTTCTGGTTTGAAAGGGCATTTTTCCCCCAAAGATCAGGTAAAGAACTAGACCTATTGCCCAAATCTCTGCTTTCCTATCATAATCCGAAAAGAAGTTAACCTCCGGTGCAAGAAATTCTGGTGTTGTGACCAATAATTGATTCGCCGCACCACCTTTAAAATCCAGATCAATTATTTTAAAATAATAGTTGCCTTTTTCTAGATAGATTAACAAATTGTCTGGCTTGATATCCCGATGAAGAAGATGATTCGCATGAAGAAAAGAGAAGCCTTCAAGTAATCGTATGATCATCTGTTTCAACTGATTCTGTGATAAACCCGATTGGAAAACTTCGGAAGGCTGAACTGACTGGACAAGTTCTAATACTTCCACTATGTTAAAATCTATTTCAGGGTGTTCTATCTTAAAGATTTCATAATGAGTCAGAATACTGGAATGTGATTTCAATTTCGATACTTCTGAAAAATTCTTTACATAAGACTGAACTAAATCAAGGCTGATTTTTGAAAACTTCAAGGCGACATGACGATCGCCTACTTTTTGACATTTGCCTAGAAGAATCAGCTTGGAGTCAGATTTATAAATTGGCTCTACTTCCTCAAATTCCAAACCTAAATGATTTCGAAGATAATCTTGGTTCACTGATTTAGAATTTTATGGGTAGGGTTTGAAAGGAAGCTACGGGTTTTCCGTTTAGCTGACCGGGAGTCCATGCCGGAGAATTTTCCAAAATGGATTTCAATTCCCTTCCGGCTCGAAGAGGAAGTGGCGTTTTGATGGATACCTGACTTATTTTGCCTTCTTCATCAATTACAAAATCGATAAAGATTTTCCCTTCTAATTGGTCAAAAGTACCCTCAGGAGCATTTTTTATTGATTCGGATAAGTAGCTGATGAATTGATCGTATCCGCCCTCAAAGGCCGGAGCAACATCCAACTGATCTAAAAGATAAACCTCATCAGGTTCTGAAGGATCCGACTGGGAGCAGGAGACCACGATACCTGCGAAAAGCAGAATGAGGAGAAAAATTCGAAAGCTTGTATCCCTCATTTCATTCATTCTCTAACAAGTAAGATATTACTTCTTGAACCTCATCTGTTTTAAAACAAAAATAAAACACCGTATCAGCTTTGGACAGGAGAAGAGCAGGCCGTTCGTAACAATCATTGGATACTGGGCGATGTTTGATTTCTGTATGAACCTGAACCCTAGGGTTACTGACAAATTCCTCTCCAAAATTAAGCCGCAAGTCTCGTTCCCTACTGACTCCGATCATGCTAAGTTTGGTTTGGATTTTTCGCTCTTGATACTCATCTATCAAGAGATTAATGCAGCTACTGCATCCCACTTGAGGAACGAGTAACTCAAGGCTATCCCAATCCGATATACTGGAAGCAAAAACTTCCTGAGGGTTGATTGGCAGGTAGGTAGGACTATTCTTGGTGGTGCTCTCACAAGCGAAGCTTGTCCATAAAACCACAAAAAACAAAGCCTTAATACTTAACCTCAAAGATTTCAAAAACATTCGTGTCTTCACTGTCAGATTGAACGGGAATAAGAAGTCCTTCCTTCACAACTCGAATAAACTCTACAAAATACCGATCTTTGTCTAACTTTATAACTCCAACTTCCTTGAAATTCCGGTCAAAGACCATGATTTTACGCTCTGGATATTCATTATCTTCCGATAATGGAGCGTAATTATTTTTACTTCTACGGTCAATAATTTCATCCGAATAGGGTCCTGAATAAATACGATAGTATAATTCTCTATAAGGATCAAATAAAATGGATTTATTAGAAGGATTGGAAAGAATATGAGGATAAAATATATCAGGTTCAAGGCTAGGCTCTGGTAAGGAATGAAACCTTCCATCATAATACTCTTTGAATAGAGAAATGGTGTCTTTCAAATTCAAATCAAAATCGTAAATCATCAATCTATCCTCTATTGGAAAGCATTGAATTAATAAAGAATCATTAAAATTAACGGTAAATGAAGGGAGTTCTAGGTGAAATCCCCAGTAGCCAGAACTGAAATAAGAATTTGTTAAATAAAATACATAACTAAATTTTCTTGTTCTTAAATTTAGGGATATCCCGGTTTTGTAATCTTCTGGAGAATAATTTTCCGTTGTGTTCACATCTGGTCTTGCAGGAAAAATAAGTTTATCATTAAAACTTACAATAGGAGCCCAAGGTAAAGGTATCGGAAGGTAGCTATAATCAGAATCCCCTTGGAGATTTTCACCGATTAGAGGAAACATATCCTTTACAGTACCGGATGAATCTATCAGGTATAACCGATAGGCATATTGATTCAGAACGAATATGCTATCCAAATTTCTGACATAAAAGCTGTCTAAATGACCTACCCCATTAGGCCCTTCAATGTCCACATTCACCGCAAATGATTTACCATCTTCCCTTAAATGCGCAAAATGAATCTTCTTTTTCTCAGACTTGATTCGATCATGAAATATCAAATACTCATCCGAACCTAACTCGATGGTTTGTAGCGTCCACCAATCTTTGGAAGTGTTCTCATCCAAAGCGATTTCTAGGATTCTTTTCGATACTAATTCAATTTTTGAATACTTTTCTTTAGAACCTGTACACCCTAAGATTAAGACAAAGACCAAAATGAATACATTCTTTTCCTGATTCATATTAAATTTCTTTTCGAAATGGAAAAGGGGAATTATGAAGCTCTTTTTTTAAGAATAGCTCAAAACCCCCTTTCCTTTCAGAGAAAATCTAGAATTTCAATTTACACTAAAACTCCTCCATCTCCGACCTCTACAGTAGGCAAACAATTACCTCCGTTTTCAGGACAGGCATAACCCCAACTATCCCCTGTTTCAATAAAAATAAAACTCCTATACCCAAACGAAGCACTTACAGAAAAGACCAGCGCAAAGAACATCAGAATTAACTTTTTCATCTTGATTTAAATTTAAGTGAAAGACCCTATTTCACTTCTTCCTCCAAGACAGGGTCAGAAAATCCTAGAGAAAGAAAGTTCAGATCCGGCGCCTGATTTGAACTACTTCTTAAATCTACTGTAAGCCCCCCCCCATATTTCCAAATTTTTCTTCAATTTTTTTCTAAATTTATCTTAAATAACTGATTTTTTACTCATTATTTGGTTTCTCTCCAGTCCTTTTGATTCTTCAGGTCTTTGATCATTTTTGATGTTATCCTGCTTTTCCGAAAGCAGGATGCCATAAAACCAGAAAAAACAGAGCCTTAATACTTAACCTCAAAGATTTCAAATACTTTTTTGTCTTCATAGTCAGATTGAACCGGGATTAAAAGCCCCTCTTTTACTACACGGATAAAATCAACAAAGTATCGCTCATTATCGAGTTCGATAATTCCAAGCTCCTTAAAATTCCGATCAAAGACCATGATCATTCGTTTAGGGTATTCATTTTTCTCATCCCAAGTCAAAAAGTTGGATCGAGCCATATTTTCAATGGTGGTCTCGGGATAGGGTCCATTAAAAATCCGATAGTACAAATCTCGATATGGGTCAAAAAGTATAGATTTATTCGAGGGATTAGAATAAATATGTGGATAAAAGATTTCTGGATCTAATGTGGACTCAGGAAGGGAACTAAACTTGCCTACATAATATTCCGAAAAAAGCGAGGGAGTATCAATTAGATTTAGATTAAAATCATAGACCATCAATCGGTCTTCAATCGGGAAAGACTGGAGAATTAATGAGTCTTTTAAATTAATCGTGTTTGAAGGCATTTCTAACCAAATTCCCCAAAACCCACTATTATGATATGATTTTGGAAAATCAAGAACATATTCAAATGATTTGTCAGTCAAATCTAAAAGTACCCCAGTTTTGAAAGCCTTGTAATTATAGTTATCTAATGGATTAACATCAGGTCTAGCAGGAATAAACAATTGGTTACCTAAGTCAAGAATAGGACAAAAAGGCAAAATTCCCGGTAAATAAGTAAGATTAGACTCCACCTGAAAATTACTGCCAAGAAGTGGATAAGTTTCTTTCACAGATCCTGACGAATCTACTAAATATAGCCTATAAGCAAAGCGATTTAATATGAATATACTATCTAAATTCCTTATGTAAAAACCATCAAGATGACCTACCCCATCGGGACCCTCTAATGACACATTAACCTCAAAAGAATCTGAAGTATCAATCACATTTGTGAAATGAATTTTTTTTTCCAAGGATTTAATACCATCATTGAACACCAAGTACTCTATTTCACCAAGATCCAAATATTGTAAATTTTCCCAAGAACTTGAGGTATTTTCATCTAGGGGAATTTCGATCTTCCTGAGAGGGACCAGCTTTATAGAATAAGAGTTTTCAATTGATTTTTCGCATCCAAAAATGATAGAAAAGATTAACAAAAAAAGAAAATTTTTACTCCTCATGTCAAATGATATAAAATTGTCGAAGAGAAGAATTGTTGAATTCCTTTTTTTGAAATCAACAATTCTTCAATAATCACTTAGCGAAACTATATTTCTAGAATCACTATTTATGCTAACCTTTCCGGCACAATTGTAACCGTAGGAAGGCAAGAACCACCATCTCCATCACACCAAAAATGGATATTATTTTCTTGCTGGACTGCGTGGAAGACTCTATACCCAAACGAAGCACTTACAGAAAAGACCAGCGCAAAGAACATCAGAATTAACTTTTTCATCTTGATTTAAATTTAAGTGAAAGACCCTATTTCACTTCTTCCTCCAAGACAGGGTCAGAAAATCCTAGAGAAAAAAAGTTCAGATCCGGCGCCTGATTTGAACTACTTCTTAAATCTAATGTAAGCCCCCCCCATATTTCCAAATTTTTCTTCAATTTTTTTCTAAATTTATCTTAAACCACTGATTTTTAACTCATTATTTGGTTTCTCTCCAGTCCATTTGATCTTCAGGTCTTTGATCATTTTTGATGTTATCCTGCTTTTCCGAAAGCAGGATGGAAAACTCTTAAGGAGGAAATCCAGCTTCTGGAGAAATAGAACAGCAGCTCATTATTTAATTTCTGATTTGGGACACTTTTCTTATAAATGCATCTGAATACTTTTTCATTCCTCCATCTGTGGGATGAATCCCATCCACAAAATCATCCTCATTCAGTCCAATCTCTTCCAAATTCAAAATAAATAGACCGGTTATTCCCTGTTCTTTGAGAGATTCAAATTCTTCCTGAAGAAGTCTATTTTTGAAAATAACCTGCTCACTCTTTTCCAAATCCACTTTGCTATCGCCTAATCCTGCATGGTAAACTAAAATAATTGGAGTTTCAGACTGCTTTTCCTTTAGCGATTTGACGGAGTATTGGATTCGTTCACGCATTTCTGGTTCTGACATATTGATACCGGGCTGCATATTGGGCAAACAATCCAAGATAAAAAGACTAGCTTTCGTCTCCCCCATCCAATCGACCAGCTCCTTTTCGAGGAGGCCATTACCGGAAAATCCAAGATTGACCACTGGCTCCTTGAGCGCTCTCATCAATATAGCAGTCCATGCCATACCAGCACGAGATGCACAAGCGCCTTGAGCGATAGAGGTTCCATAAACGACAATGGGCGGGCTGCTTTTCTTGGGCAAAAATTGAAAATCATCTAGCTCCTCCACCCCCAACCTGAGTCCAGCGATGGAGTTGTAAAGGGGTAAAAACAGACGAAACTCTTGAGATTGAATTTTTGCTTGTTTTAGCTCAAACTGATACCGAATCGTATCACCAAAAGAATATTTACCCCTCACCCAATCATAATTCCCCTCTTCATTTATTACATAAAGATCCAAGCCACTCACTCCCGTGGCAGGCATGTGGGGAAACTGGAGTGGCCCATGTACTTGGTACTCTAGGCTTATCATGGAGGCATCGGTGATGAAATCCAAATACAATCCCGCAGACTGCTGGGCAAGGTTCCAGACCGGCTGTCTTACCGATTCCTGCATTATTGAGGGAAGTCTATGGTAATTTTTCTCCTCAAAAAGCCTTCCTTGAATCACCTCTTCATATTCCAGCGGATCATACCATTGGATCTGGGCGGAAGCATCAAAGACCCAAAAGCAGAGCGAAAAAAGAAAGAGATTTTGAACTAATTTTTGAAGCATAAATTTTGAGTCGAATTGAATCCAAAGGGTAACTAATTTTTATTTGCCAAAGCCCTGGAGAAGTAAAGGAGCTCATCAGTAGGAAGTCCAGCTTCTGGAGAAGCAGGATAGCTGGAAAAGACAATTCTATTCAGAACAGTCATTCTAACTCTGGGCGGATCGCAATGACGATTACTATGGGACTATTTTTTCCTCCTTAATCCTTCTTCGGCACCAAAATCGGAATCTTTTGGTCAATCATGGACTTTTCTAAGGCTTGCGTAGAAGCCAATACGGCATCTACTTGCCCTTTGACTTTTTCATAAACATCCAAAATATCTTTGGCTCGCTGCTTTTGCCCTTCTGTAATCGGCGGTTCGCCCTCATTGATCGCACCGTAGATATGCAAGAGATCGGCATCCAGTTTATTCGGGAAGTTGATCACATCCTGGAAGGTCTTCTGCTTGGTCTGAATCAATGCTGACTCGGCTTCATCGATAGCTGTCAAGACTTCTTTGGCCTGCTTATGCCAAGCTTCGTATTTCTCCTCATCCACTCTACCCTTCAAGTCATTGATCTGACCTCGAAGGCTTCGTAGATCTTCGGCCATTTTACGAGTTGAGATTATGGCTTCCCGAAGGTTGCTAAGCTGGGCATCCTGCTCTTGATATTGAACTGCGGTGGCGGTCCACCTTGGGTCGGGTTTTACTTCCAGTTCTTTACTGATTTCCTGATCACCGTAGCGCATCACCAACTTGTATTTACCAGGAATGACCCGCTGGGCTGAAGAACCGATTCCAGAAAACACGCCTTTAACTGACTCAAAGGAATCCATACTCAAATCCCAATTCAGCCGGTTCATGCCGGTCTTCTTTTTGATTTTCCCGGTTTTTGCGTCCGAATCAGTCGCGAATTTGCGAAGCACTTTACCACTCATATCCTGAAATTCGGCTTCCAAAAGCACCGAATCCACATTTTCCTTCAGGTAATACATCACAGAAAATCCGGGATAAGGGTTTTGTCCTACTTGGGGATCATTTCCGCGGAAAGCAAAATCACGAATGGCAGCCTCAGGTTCGTAAACATAGAAATCCGCGTCTGCAGCATCTTTCAGTTCATACAGCGGATTCAAATCATCCATCACCCAAAATGCCCTTCCTGAAGTGGCAATAATCATATCATTGTCCTGAATCATCAAGTCATTGATCGGAACCACCGGTAAGTTCTGCTGGAATTTTTCCCATTTTTGACCTCCATTGAAAGAGACATAGAGACCTGTTTCGGTACCCGCATACAGCAAATCTTTCTGATTGGGATCTTCCCGCACGACCCGTACAAAAGCTTCCTCCGCAATGCCATTCACCAAACGAGTCCAAGTCGCTCCGTAGTCGCTCGACTTGAAGACATGTGGGGTGAAATCATTGTATTTGTAGCTGGTAAATGCCACGTAAACAGTAGAAGGATCATGAGGAGATACCTCAATCTGATTGACCATGCCTTCCGGAGTATTGGGGATAGTGATATTGGACCAGCTTTGGCCTCCATCCTTGGTGACATGAAGCAAACCATCGTCTGCGCCAGCGTACAATACATCTGGAGTATGAGGAGATTCCGCGAGATACATAATGGTGTGAAAAACCTCTCCACCGGCTCCTTCATTGGTAATCGGTCCCCCTCCATAATCCAGATTAGCAGGATCATTTTTGGTCAGGTCAGGAGACACTTCCTCCCAACTCAAGCCCCGATTGGTAGTCTTCAAAATCACATTTCCGGCATGGTAAATCACCGAAGGATCATGCTTGGAAGCGATGATAGGCGCATTCCAATTGAAGCGATATTTGACTTCGGCAGGCTTGGAAGCCAAACCTTGGTAAGGATAGGCCATCACGTCCTTTTCCTGTTTGGTTTTAGCATTCCACTCGGTGATAATCCCCTGATAGCAGCCTGAATAGATATAAATGGGGTTTTCAGGATCAAATGCCGAAAAAGCAGATTCACAACCACCCACTGGATAAAATTCATTCCAACCTATGCCCCCACCATTAGCACGGGAGGCGACAGAAACCGATGAATTATCCTGCTGACCGCCATAAATCCGATAAGGGAATTGCTGATCCACATTTACCCGATAGAATTGGGCAGTAGGCTGATTGTCCTGACGGGACCAGTTTTTGCCCCCATCGATAGACACATTTCCTCCTCCATCATTAGCATTAACCATGTATTGGGGATGCTCCGGATTGATCCAAAGCTGATGATTGTCACCATGACGGGTTCGAAGGTTAACAAAAGTCTTACCCCCATCCTTGGACTCCACCAAGGGTGCATTCATGACATAGACCGTTTCTGGCTCTGTTGGATGCGCCAAAATATGCATGTAATACCAAGAGCGTGCACGAAGCAGTCGGTCTTCATTGACCAGTCGCCAGGTCTTCCCGGCGTCATCCGATCGATAGAGTCCTCCATCCTCGGCTTCGATGATGGCCCAGACGATGTTGTTATTGGCTCGGGAAACGGATATTCCGATTTTTCCCATGACTCCCTTGGGCAGGCCTTCACTGAGTTTGGCCCAGGTTTTTCCCATGTCCGAGGATTTATAAATACCACTTCCAGGACCTCCACTTTGCACTTTCCAAGGAAATCTGCGATGATCCCAATAGGCGGCATAAATCATCCGGGGATTAGTCATATCCATGCTCAGATCCGAAACACCGGAATTTTCATCCACATAATGGACTTTTTCCCAAGTTTCCCCTCCGTCTTCCGAGCGGTAGATTCCCCGGGCATCGGTCGCACCATAGGGACTTCCCTGTCCACCCACGATGACTAGGTCAGGATTGTTTGGATGAACAACTATCTTGGAAATCTGTCGAATCTCAGAAAGCCCCATGTGTTTCCAGGTCTTTCCTCCATCGACTGATTTGTACACTCCGTCTCCATGGGAAGTCATAACCCCTCTGACGGGAGCCTCCCCCATACCGACATAGACTACATTGGGATCAGACTCCGCGACAGTGATCGCTCCCACGGATGCAGTACTAAAAAATCCGTCGGAGACATTAGACCAGCTTTCTCCGGCATCGGTAGTTTTCCATACTCCCCCGACAGAGCCTTGATAGAAGGTCAAAGGTTCCTGCACGACTCCTGCCACAGCTGTGGCTCTACCTCCCCGGAAAGGACCGACGAGACGAAACTCCATGGCATTGTAAAGCGCGGTATCGTAGGTAGCTGTCTGAACCGGCTCAGACTTTTTTTTGGATTTCTGTGAAAAGGCACTTTCGGGTGAAAAAAGCAAAAGCAACCCGAGTAAAAGGAGGCTGAATTTTAAACGCATGATGGATTGGGTTTGGTGGTAAGCAGTAAGTTACAAAAGGCTGGGAAAAATGAGTACAGAAAACAAAAATTAGCTTTTCTAAAAAGAATCAACTGACGGAATTTACATAAATTTAGTCACTTTACTGACGGAATTAACGCAAATAGCGTCAACTAAATGACGGAATTTACATAAATTGCGTCAGTCTTATTTGGATTTATTGAATGAAAAATTCAATTTTGAGTTGAAATTCAGTGATTTAAAACATTCAATGGTAATTTATCCAAGAACGATTCAAGAAGTTTTCGAAAAAAAGCTGAGACCCAACAAGGTGTTAATGCTGATCGGCCCAAGGAGAGTGGGTAAGACTGCCTTTATCCAAGATTATATTTCCCAGTGGAAATCAAAAGAAACACTTACCCTAAACGGCGATGACGTCACAGATGCGGCATTGGTCCAGGAAAGGTCTGTCGCAAATTATACCCGACTGCTTGCCGGTAAAAAACTTCTGGTCATCGACGAGGCGCAACATATTCCTGATATCGGAATGATTCTCAAGCTTATTGTGGATACTATAGAAGGAATTCGTGTGATCGCTACAGGCTCATCTGCTTTTGACCTTCATCAGCAAGTAGGGGAGCCATTGGTCGGGCGTAAAAACACTCTGTACTTATTTCCATTGGCTCAGATGGAATTCAAGGAGTTGGAAGATTATAAGGCCACCCTTGAGAAACGAGAAGAACGACTCATTTTTGGAGGCTATCCAGAATTGATTCAATATCCGGACTGGAAAGATAAAGAGGACTATCTCTACCAAATCATGAATGATTACCTGCTGAAGGACATCTTGATGGTGGACGGAATCAAAAACTCCGAGAAGTTGTATTCGCTTCTTCGCTTGATTGCTTTTCAGATCGGGAAAGAAGTCTCACTGGAAGAGCTGGGCCGACAACTCAGTATGTCCAAAAATACGGTGGAGCGATACTTGGATATGCTTTCCAAAGTTTTTGTGGTGTATCGAATCGGCGGATTCAGTAAAAATCTGAGGAAGGAAATTGTCAAAAGCAGCCGCTGGTATTTTTATGACAATGGCGTACGAAATGCGCTGATTCAAAACTTCAACCGCCTGAATCTAAGAGCGGATGTGGGTGAACTTTGGGAAAATTATTTAGCTGCCGAACGGCTGAAATTCCAGAGTTACACTCAAATGCACTGCAACAATTATTTCTGGCGCACCTACGATCAGCAAGAATTGGATTGGGTGGAAGAAGAAGGGGATCAATTACGGAGCTACGAATTCAAATACTCCCTGAACAAAAGCCCAAAATCTCCGGCTGCTTGGGCAAAAGCCTATCCGGATGCAAGTTTTGAAGTGATCCATCCGGGGAATTATCTGGATTGGATTGGGGGGTAAAAACAAACCCCCGATCTTTTTATAAAACCGGGGGTTAAAACATGGTTTAGATTAGGTTTACTCCACCTCGACAGCGGTGTCCACATTCTTAAAGTACACTTGCTTATCGGCATCCAAATCCACCAAAACAGCCGAGTCATTCTTGATGTAGCCCGCCAAAATCTGCTTGGAAAGCTCATTTAACACCAATCGCTGCATGGTTCGCTTCAATGGTCTGGCTCCGAAATTCGGATCAAATCCGACTTCACCGAGATGATCCAACACCTCCTGTGTAGCTTCAATCTCGATGTGAGACTCTGCCAATCGCTTTTGAATTTCTCTCCACTGAATATCCACGATCTTTCGGATCACCTGCTTGTTTAGCGGCTCAAACATGATGGTCTCATCGATTCGGTTCAAGAATTCCGGACGTACTGACTTCTTCAACAAATCGAAAACTTCAGCTTTGGTCTTTTCCAAAATATCCTCCTTGTTCCATTCCTCCATCTCCGCGAATCGCTCTTGAATCAAGTGCGAACCGATATTCGTGGTCAGAATGATGATGGTGTTCTTGAAGTTGGCGATTCGCCCCTTATTATCTGTCAATCGCCCATCATCCAATACTTGTAGGAGAATGTTGAATACATCCGGATGCGCTTTTTCAATCTCATCAAGCAAGATTACTGAGTATGGCTTTCTTCTCACCGCTTCAGTCAACTGACCACCCTCATCGTAGCCCACGTATCCCGGAGGCGCTCCAACCAATCGGCTAACAGCATGTCTTTCTTGATATTCGGACATATCGATTCGTACCATCGCGTTTTCGTCATTGAAGAGGTATTCGGCCAAGGCTTTCGCCAGTTCAGTCTTACCTACACCGGTTGTACCCATAAAGATAAAGCTACCTATCGGTCGTTTGGGATCCTGAAGGCCAGCACGGCTTCGGCGAACAGCATCTGACAAAGCTGCAATCGCCTCAAGCTGCCCCGCTACTCGATTCCCCAATTCATCTTCCAAATGCAGCAGTTTTTCACGCTCAGATTGGATCATCTTACTCACAGGGATACCAGTCCATTTGGAGACCACAGAGGCAATATCCTCATTGTCCACCTCCTCCTTGAGTAGAGGTGAGCCTTCCTGCATTTCGTTCAACTGTTTTTGGAAGGACTCCAGTTTTTTCTCAGAATCCACGATTTTGCCGTATCGGATTTCAGCTACCTTGCCAAAATCCCCAGCTCGCTCAGCCTGCTCTGCTTCCAGCTTGAACTTATCGATGTTTTCCTTTTCACGCTGAATGCCCATAATGACCGCTTTCTCGCTTTCCCACTTGGCCTTGACGGACTGTCGCTTCTCAGAAAGCTCAGCGATTTCTTTGCTAAGAATAGCTTCCTTATCCTTGTCCTTTTCTCTTCGGATCGCTTCCCGCTCAATCTCCAGTTGCATGATTCGGCGATTCAACTCATCCAATTCCTGAGGCAAGGAGTCAATTTCCATTCGAAGCTTTGCCGCAGCCTCATCCATCAAGTCGATCGCCTTATCAGGCAAAAATCGATCAGAAATATATCGTTGCGACAATTCCACCGCAGCAATGACAGCATCATCCTTGATCCTTACACCATGGTGAAGCTCGTATTTGTCTTTGATTCCTCTTAGAATAGAAATCGCATCTGCTGCATCCGGCTCATCTACGATCACAGCCTGGAATCTACGCTCCAGTGCTTTGTCCTTCTCAATGTATTTTTGATACTCCTTCAAGGTAGTGGCTCCGATAGCATGGAGTTCACCACGAGCCAAAGCCGGCTTGAGCAAGTTGGCAGCATCCATGGCTCCTTCTCCTCCACCTCCGGCTCCGATCAAGGTATGTATCTCATCGATAAAGAGAATAATCTCCCCATCCGAATCGGTCACTTCCTTGATCACTGCCTTTAGTCTTTCCTCAAATTCACCCTTGTACTTGGCGCCTGCTACCAGCAAGCCCATATCCAATGAGATCAGCGTTTTACTTTTCAAGTTTTCAGGCACATCTCCAGAAACGATCCGTTGCGCCAATCCTTCCACGATGGCGGTTTTACCTACTCCGGGTTCACCGAGTAGGATGGGGTTGTTTTTGGTTCGTCGGGCCAAAATCTGCAGCACTCGTCTGATTTCTTCATCACGGCCAATTACCGGGTCGATTTTACCCTTTTTGGCCAATTCGTTCAGGTTTTTGGAGTATTTCTCCAAGGCCCTGTATTTGCTTTCTGCGTTGGGATCAGTCACTTGAGTTCCTTTTCTTAGTTCCTTAATAGCTTCAATCAGCGGCTTTTCGGCCAGCCCCTGATCTTTCAGTAGTTGAGCGGTTGCATCGTTGCCCGCCAAAATCCCCAAGAGCAAATGCTCGATGGCGACGTATTCATCCCCAAAAGTCTTTAGATAATCCTTTGCTTTAGTTAAAGCCTGATTGGCAGCGCCGGATAAATAGGGCTGCTGATTAGCACCGCTGACTTTAGGAAGTTTTCCCAATTGCTCCTCGAGCTTTTGGGTTAGTTGTTGCTTGTTGGCACCGAGTTTCTTTAAGACAAAATCGGTGACATTTTCGTCCTCTGAGAAGATTCCTTTTAGCAAGTGTGCTGGCTCAATGGTGGGCTGCCCCATGCTCATTGCCAACTCAACTGCCTTCTGAATCGCCTCCTGAGATTTGATGGTAAATTGTTTGAAATCCATGAATTGCTAGTGGTTTAGTTCCTTTATTTTTGATTACAATCACCTATCAGCAAATCCATCTCCAATTCATTTTTTCGGTCAAAATGTCTGAAACAGAGCTTTCTTTAGATAAAAATGTGAAATTTTGACATAAAAATACCCCCTGATCAAATGAACAGGGGGAGAAAATGATTTAAGAGAATTTCAGATCAATTATTAGACTTGAGCATTTCTTTGGCTGGCGGAGCTTTTTTATTTGCCATGGATTGGCCTGCAATCAAAGAAGGAAAAAATAAGCGAATCCAGTGCCTATCAACCGTGTAAAAAAGAGTAGACATGCCATCTGAAACTTGTCTGATAGAAGCTTCATCCCTTGCAGCCACCCACTCCGGATCCAAAGCCTTAAACATCCGGCTCATCGGCTGATAAGATCCGTCCGTTTTTTGGATATAAACAGGGTTTGACAACTGACCATTTTGGATGGTGGCTTTGCCTAAATAGCAATCACTTTGACCGTCTATAATTACCGAAATCACTACTTCATACTCCCCATCGGTGGGTAGATCTGCACCACGATTGTAAAATTCAATGTAATAATCCGAGTAGCAGCCCTTTACGCCTTGTTTGAAAATACTGCTTTCTTCCTGAGCATGAACTGTAAAATATGTCAGGATTGTGGCTAGAATTAAAAGAGATCGTTTCATACGCAAATGATTAAAATAAAATTTTTTTTATTTTGAATTACGTAATTAAATCTGAAAAATCATTTCTGATTGAAGAAGTTTTCCAAAATCTGGGCACAAAAAAACTTCTGATCAAAATCGAACAGAAGTTTCTTGTTTAAATTCAGCTTGGCCTTGGCCTAAACTTATTTCTAAAATTAATTTAGCTAAGCGTAAAAATGATTTTACTTGGTTCAGCTTCCTTTTAAAATCTTTTTCTACCCTTGGCTAGCGGCATAATCCTCCACAGCCTTCCAAACCCGGAAGATGTTTTTGTAGCAAATCTTCTCAATATCCTCCTTGGAATACCCTCTTTTCAAAAGCTCGGCGATCAGGTTGGGGAACATGGACACATCCTTCAATCCTGTCGGAAGCGAATCCCCTACTCCGTCAAAGTCCGACCCGAATCCCACATAATCAACCCCCACCAAATCCACCACATGATCGATGTGGTCGGCTACTCGCTGAACGGTAGGAAAGGGATTATTGGCTGCTGAATATTCTGCTGCATAGGCACGAAATGCTGAATCGCTTCTACTGAGACCATTGTCAACCATGTAATTTACCAAATGCTCCCGAACCTTGGAAGAACCCGCGGCATAAGCAGAATCAATGAATGTCCCTCCAAAATTAATCATCATCACTCCTCCATTTTCGGCCATGGCTGTGATCAATTCATCACTCATATTCCGCTCAAAACCAGGTGTGAATTTTCGGACTGAAGAGTGAGATGCGATCACAGGAACTTTGGTAATAGCCAAAGCATCCCGGAAAGTATTGTCTGAAACATGACTCAAATCTACCATGATTCCCACACGGTTCATTTCAGCAACAACCTTCTCTCCGAATTCACTCAATCCTCCATGTGTGCCGGTGGTATCATAGCTGGCATCGCCGATCAGATTATCCTTACCGTGAGTTAAGGTGATGTAGCGAATTCCTCTCTTGTGAAAATATTCCACATTGGCCAGGTCATCCTCAATACCAGAGCCATTTTCCATCCCCATGGGTAGGGAGATCAGTCCTTTTTCAAAATTAGCCTCAACATCAGCCGGGCTGTAGGCCATGGCAAACTTATCGGGGAAAGTATTAGCCAGTCGTTCCGTCATCAAAATCAGGGAGTCTGCCAATGCCTTTGAAGCACCCGGAATAGCTTGATTTCCTGCTGGAATATAGATTGACATGAAGGGTGCGTCGAGCCCGCCTTCCTTGGAGCGAGGATAGTCAAAATTCCCATCCGGAGTCCGAACAGATACGTCCAAAATCTCGCGCTGAAGGGTAAATCCTCCTACCTTCATCCGGTAGGGTAAATCCACATGTCCATCGACCATGATAGTGGATTGGGCGATCTCTGTGGCTACTTCCAAGCGCTCAGCATCGGAAAGCTGGGTGTAGTCTGTTTCGGAATTTTTTGGCTCGCAGGACAACAGAAGTCCTGCAGCTACAATCAGGTTGATGTATTTATTCATAATGTGGTTTTTCTAGTTTGCATAAGATACAAGCTTTATCACGTAAGTTGGAAAAATATCCATAAATGGTGGATAAAACCGAAGAAATGTCTATTCAAGGTTTAAATTTTGTCCCTTAGCCAAATAAACAATTGATTTTGCGTAAATTCCATGACATCAAATGCTACATCTATGAAAAATCTTCTCTTAGTGATTTTTGGTAGTCTCCTCCTTGCCTCCTGCCAATCATCGAGTAATTCAAGCATTTCGGTCTCCATTGCATCCGAACTTCAGGAGGATGTCAAGGACGGACGTCTGTTGTTGATTTTTTCTACCAATCATGAAAACGAACCTCGATTCGGTATCAGTGATAATGTCATGACTAATCAGGTTTTTGGGATGGATTTTGAAAATTATCAGCCAGGTGAAAGTCTTGATTTTGACACGGAGAGTTTTGGCTATCCAATCGAATCACTTTCGGAGATACCAGAAGGTGAGTACACCATTCAGGCCTTTATTCAAAAGCATGAAACCTTCGTGAGGTCAGACGGGCACACTGTCAAATTACCCATGGATCAGGGAGAAGGAAGACAATGGGCGCGGGCACCGAAAAACATTTATTCCACACCCAAAAAAATCAATTGGGACAGAAATTTCAGCCTAGAATTGGTGGTCGATCAAATCATTCCCCCTGTCACCGAACCCGAAGACACAGAATACATCAAGCACATCAAGATCAAAAGCGAATTGCTCTCTGAGTTTTGGGGAAGGGATATGTATCTAGGTGCTCACGTATTACTACCGGAAGGCTTTGATGAAAACCCCAATCAACATTATCCCTTAATGGTATTTCATGGACATTTTCCCTCGGATTTTGGAGGTTTCCGCACGATTCCACCAGATCCAGAGCTAGGAGAGGATGATTATAGTGCGCGATTTGGAATCTATGGGTATGAAAAAATGCAGCAGCAAGAGGCTTATGATTTTTACCAACAATGGATATCCCCTGACTTTAAGCGCTATATCGTGATCGAGATCCAACATGCCAATCCTTACTATGACGACAGCTATGCTGTAAACTCAGAAAATTTGGGCCCATATGGCGATGCCATTACTTATGAGTTGATTCCATACATCGAAAAGGAGTTTAGGGGAATTGGAGAAGGTTGGGCTAGATTTCTCTACGGTGGATCTACCGGCGGATGGGAGGCACTAGCTGTCCAGGTGAAATACCCCGACGAATACAATGGATGTTTTGCAGCTTGTCCCGATCCGATTGATTTCAGGGCTTACACCTCTGTAAATATCTATGAAGATGAGAATGCCTATTATCAAGATGGGCCTTTCAGAAAAACGCCTCGCCCCGGTCATCGGAACTACCTGGGACATGTAAGCGCTATGCTAAAAGATATGAATCATCGGGAACTGGCCCTCGGCGGAACAAAGAGCCGATCAGGGAATCAATTTGACATCTGGCAGGCAGTTTTTTCTCCTGTTGGCGAAGACGGATATCCAAAGCCAATTTGGGATAGATACTCCGGTGAAATCGATCCGGAAGTGGCTGAATATTGGAAGGAAAATTACGATCTTCGTCACATTATGGAGCGGGATTGGGAAACGCTTGGGCCTAAGCTGGAAGGTAAGATTCATATTTACTGTGGCGACATGGACAATTATTACCTGAACAATGCCGTGTATTTAACAGAGGATTTTCTGGAGAATACCGAAAACCCTTACTATGGAGGTGAAGTCGCTTACGGAGACCGGGCCGAGCACTGCTGGAATGGAGATCCGGATTTGCCAAATTACATTACCAGATTGCGCTACAACACCATGTATTTGGACAAAATCCAAAAGCGTCTTGAAGCATCAGCACCGTCAGACTTTAACTTGACTAATTGGACTTTAAATAAAAACAACTAATCATGAAACCGAGTCCTGATAATTATCGGGATAGTCATTGAAAATCAAATTATAAACACATGAAAACTTATTTAAAAACAACGATTTATGGAATCGGAGCTGCCATGCTTTTCGCTCAATGCTCCCCACAAAAATCTACCGAGACAGAAGAAGAAGTAGTGGTAGAAGAAGAGGCAAAAACACCAAGCCTAACCATGCTTTGGGAATCGGAGGCAACCCTAGAAACTGTAGAGTCTGTACTATACGATCCCTCATCAGGAAAGATCTACACTTCCAATATTTTTGGCCAAAACCCGCAGGAAAAAGACGGAAACGGCACTATCTCCATTCTTGGGACTGACGGAAGCATTATAGAGCAGACTTGGGTAAGCGGATTGAACGCTCCAAAGGGAATGGCCACTGCCAATGGAAATCTGTATGTAACAGATATCGATGAATTGGTAGAAATCAACTTGGAATCAGGAGAAATCACAAACAAGTGGACCGTTGAAGGAGCTGAATTCCTCAATGATGTCGCATCGCACAATGGGGTGGTGTATTTCACTGACATGAATACCGGCAAAGTTCACAGTTATCAAGATGGAGCAATCAGCACCGTATCAGAAGGACATGATTCCATCAACGGAATCGCCGTGGGTGCCGATGGGACCATCTATGGCTTGGATGCTTCCGGTTTGAAAAAATGGAATGCAGATGGGACTACAGAAATCCTCAATTCCGCTGTCACAGGAGGAGATGGACTAGTCGTTTTAGGAGATGGAAACTTTGTGGCTTCCAGATGGCAAGGAGAAATCTGGTTTGCTTCTGCCGAGGATCAAACCAAAATGCTAGATACCAAAGCTGAAGAATCCAATACAGCTGACATTGGATACAATCCTTCCGAAATGGTGGTTTATGTTCCAACCTTCTTCAAAAATAAGGTGGTAGCATACAAATTAGATTATTGATCAAAGCAGTTTTGATCCAAATCAGATCGGATCAATTGATAGGCTCGTCTTGTCAATTGATCCGATTTTTTTTTAAATCAATCGGCTGAGAATAATCAATCCCAAACCCATCAGAAAGAAGACAAACATCATAATCAATTGTGGAAAAGTCCCTTTTGGAGCATCCTTGAACTCTTTCCAAATAAAAACTCCCCAAGCGGCTGCCACCATGGTAGCACCTTGCCCTAGTCCATAGGATATGGCAAAACCCGCTTTTTCCCCGGATATCACATTCAATACCATCCCCAAACACCAAATAAGCCCCCCAAGCCATCCAATGCTATGAAGTTTTAAATTACCAAGTCGAAAGTAATCCGAATACGTGACGGGCTGTCCCTGGATAGGTTTATACATGAAAAATGAATTCCAAAGAAAATTGGAACCCAAAACACCCAATGAAAAAATAAAGACAGCAGTGTAGGGAGTCATCAAGCCTTCAGCAGGATTGCGAAAGTCCGTAGAAATGGATGCTGCTACAAAGCGATAGAAAAAGCCCATCAAAATACCGCCAGCCAAGGCCAGCAAGATCCCTTTGATAGGAGGTTGATTTTGGCTTGCTGTGAGATTGCGATAAGCTAAAGCGTCAAGGATAATTGCAATCACAACCAAGGCAACTCCCAAAAAGAGAAGTACCGGATTGCCAAGTGGGTCTGCCAAGTAATTGATCAGTACTCCCAAAACCAAGGCAATTCCAATGCCAACGGGAAAGGCTACCGCCATCCCTGCAATATCGATAGCAGCTACGATCAGGAGATTGGCCAGATTGAAAATTATTCCTCCCAAAATGGCGGAACCTATGGAACTTGAATCCGCCTGAGATAAATCTTCAAAAAACGGTCTTCCCTCCGAGCCCATTGATCCCATGGTAAGGCCTAAAATGAGTGAGGCAAGTACAATTCCAATTGCGTAATCCCAATAAAACAAGGGAAATGACCATGATTTAGATGCAAGTTTCTGGGTGTTTGCCCAGGAACCCCAGCAAAGCATGGTGATAAAGCAAAAGAATACTGCCAGGAGATAGGATTCAGGAAAAAACATAGCTTGGGTTTTAGATTTTTAAATTGAAACTTCTTTTCGGAATGGCTGCGACACTTGGGCCCCCATCCGTGTCACTGAGATAGCTGCGGCCTGAGAGGCAAACTTAATGGACTCATCAAAAGCTTTTCCTTCAGCCAAAGAAACCACAAAGGCACCATTGAATGTATCCCCGGCTGCCGTAGTGTCCATTGCTTTTACTTTGGGAGCGGGCGTGTGAAACTCCCCTTCTTCTCCCAAATAATAAGACCCCGAGGCACCGAGCGTAATCAATACATTTTTTACTCCTTGGCCTATTAGAATTTCGGCTGCACGTTTCGCTGTGTCTATTGAATCAACTTTTTCACCAGTCAGATAACTAGCTTCATGCTCATTGGGGGTGATGAAATAGAGCTTCTGAAGGAGTTTTTGAGACAAATCCATCACCGGTGCAGGATTGAGAATCATCTTTTTTTGATGCTTGAAAGCCAGGTCTGAAAGCGCCTCAATGGTGCCTAGCGGTGTTTCCAATTGGGCTAAAATCAAGTTAGAAGACCGAATTAACTCCTCCGCTGCCAAAATATCTTCAGGTAGCAAATTCGCATTTGCACCAGAGGCCACTGAGATAGAATTTTCACCATTTTCATCCACTAAAATAAGTGCCACTCCGGTAGCAGCAGTTGAATCGATAATTACATGCTTGGTATCTAATCCGTAGGTTTGATATTCAGCCAATGCTTGTTTACCAAAGGCATCATCACCCACTTTAGCCAAAAAGGATACCTGTCCACCAAGTTTTGCGGCCGCTACAGCCTGATTGGCTCCCTTTCCCCCTTGGAATTGAAAAAATTGTCCTCCGGTGACAGTCTCACCTGGCTTAGGAAGTTTTGTCGAGCGAAGAACTAGGTCAGTATTGCTACTACCCACCACCAAAATCTTTTGCATACAATTGAGAAGTTTATCCTAAAGTAAAGAAATATGAAAACACTTTAAATCATTCACTCGAGTTTCACGTTTACAAGAACTAGTCGGCAACCACTCAGCCTGAAATTTATCCTTTACTTCAATAAATTTAATTCCTGACGAAATTGTCCGTACCTTTATTTTTGATATAAATCAATTCAGAACCTATTAGGAAATGAAAAAATCAGAAAACATCAATTACGAGCTGGAAAAGAACATGGAGGTTATCTCCCAGTTGGACGATATCGTGGGGGACGCCGTAGATAATATCCTGGTGGACCCTGATAAGTGCTGGCAACCTTCAGATTTCCTTCCCGATTTTCAAAACCCCGAGGTCTTCGAAGAAGTCAAATTGCTTCAAAAAAGAGCTGAGGGAATCCCAGATACAGTATTGACTTCCTTGATTGGAAATATGATTACTGAGGAAGCCTTGCCTTCCTATCAGACATACTTTAATCTCTTGGAAGGCATTAATGATGAACGATCATTGCTTTCACCATCAGGTTGGGTTCGTTGGTCCAAATCTTGGACTGCCGAAGAGAATCGTCATGGAGACTTGCTCAACAAATATCTTTACCTCACAGGACGAGTAGATATGGGCGCTGTAGAGCGAACCATTCACAGACTCTTAGCAAATGGGTTTGATCCAAAGTCAGAATCCGATCCCTATCAGGCCATGATTTACACTTCTTTTCAGGAGAGAGCTACCAAAATATCCCACGTCAACACCGGTAAATTGGCAGATAAGGCTGGAGATCATGTGCTTTCAAGAATCTGTAAAACCATCGCTGGTGATGAAGCAAGGCATGAAAAAGCTTACAAGACTTTCATGAACAAAATCTTCGAAATTGATCCAAGTGGGGCAATTGTCGCATTTGAAAAAATGATGCGAAAGCAAATCGTGATGCCTGCTGTATTGATGGGAGAAGGTGGCAGTAGACCATCCTTGTACAAGGACTTCTCAGAAATCACCCAAAAAGTAGGAATCTACACAGGTTGGGACTATGCCCGAATTATTCAGCACCTGGTTGACCATTGGAAAGTGGAAGCGCTGACAGGATTGAATGATGTGGCTGCCAAAGCTCAGGACTACCTTTCAAACTTGGCCGATCGATATATGCGTCTCGCTGACCGGATGAAAGCACCGGATGAAGTTCGGCTCGCATGGCTCAAATAATTCCAGAGTCCTTCCTTTTTGGGAAGGACTTTTTTATTTTCAGAAAAATATTTCACATGACATCGACATGATTGGAATAAACTTATGAACCTTCGATTCACCACCCTTTCTTTCATTTTTACCTTAGCTTTCAATACCATATTTGGGCAAGATATTCGAGTCAATTCAAACCGACTCGATTCTACGCTAATGCAGCTAGCTACTTTTGGCAAAAATGATTTAGGTGGGTCCGACCGGGTCGCCTATTCTGATTACGATGTAAAAGGAAGAGCTTATGTCATTGATTTAATGAAAAAGGCCGGTTTGGAGGTAAGCATTGACTACGCAGGAAATATCATCGGAAAGAAGGCTGGAAAGAACCCCAAATTAAAACCCATTGCCTTCGGTTCTCATATCGATGAAGTCCCAAATGGAGGGGACTATGACGGGCCTGTTGGTTCACTAAGTGCCATTGAAGTCGTTCAATCTCTCACCGAAAATAAGATTGTAACAGAGCACCCGCTTGAAGTGATTATTTTCGCCAATGAAGAAGGAGGTGTCATAGGAAGTCGCGCTTTGATCGGCAGTTTAAGTAAAGAAGCGCTTCAGGTCGTCAGTAATGCTGGGATCACTCACTATGAAGGCATCAAAAAGTTAGGAGGGAATCCAGATAGAATTCCTGAATTAAAAAGAAAGCCTGGAGACTTAGCTGCATTTCTAGAGCTTCATATTGAGCAAGGAGCCAACCTATTCAATAAAAAAATAGATATCGGAGTGGTAGAAGGAATCGTAGCGATTCAGTGGTGGGAATTCACCTTTAAAGGATTTGCCAACCATGCAGGAACTACACCGATGGATCTTCGTCAGGACCCAATGCTCCCAGCTGCTAAGTTTATCCTTGCTGTGAATGAAACAGTTCGATCGATCCCAGGAAGACAGGTAGGTACTGTAGGAAAGATAGAAGCAAAGCCGGGTGCGGGAAATGTCATCCCGTCTGAGGTTACCTTAAACTTGGAAATTCGAGACCTCTCTTCGGAAAAAATTTGGTCCATTTATCGACAATTAGAAGAAAAAGCAAAGACCATTGCGAAGGAATTTAATATCTCAGTTTCGATCAATCATATTGAAGTTGCCTCCGACCCGGCCCTGGCTGACCCCAAGATTCGACAAATCATTCAGGAGAAGGCTGAAATGCTTGGATTATCTACACTAAGTCTACCCAGTGGCGCTGGACATGATGCTCAGGAAATGGCAAAAATTGCTCCTATGGGTATGATTTTTATCCCCAGCAAAGATGGCATTAGCCATTCACCTCAAGAATTCTCCAGCAAAGAGGATGTTGCAAATGGAGCAAATGTTTTGCTTCATACAATACTAGAGCTGGATAAAAAACTCCAATAAGAAGCCCAAGTTCCCTGAACCTTTCACAAGGCTTTTTAATTACATGTATATACATCAAATAAGATTTTAAAATGGATTTACGAAAGATCAAGAAAGTTCACGGTTCTGAATATCGCCCTATTGCAGATCTGATTACCTATAGCCCCATGCCCACAAGAAGTTTGGACATGATTGATCCTTTTTTATTTCTCAACCATCATGGATTTCAAAAGTATCCTCAAAATAACCATGGCTTGCCTTTCGGTCCTCATCCTCATCGGGGAATGGAGACCGTCACTTTCATCCTAGAAGGGGATATCATGCATAAGGATTCATCAGGACATGAATCGGTCATTGAAGCAGGTGGAGTGCAATACATGACAGCAGGAAAGGGATTGATTCACACAGAAGTATCTAGCTCTGAGTTCAAGAAAAATGGTGGTGATTTGGAGATACTCCAACTTTGGCTGAATCTGCCCGCCAGTAAAAAAATGCTTTCCCCAAAATACGTTGGTCTTCAAAAAGAAGAGATTCCGTCTTTCGATCTGAATGAAGGAAACGTAACTGTCCAACAGCTTTTTGGCGAGTGGAATGGGGTAAAGGGCGCTTTTGAGGGAAATTTTCCAATCACCATGAGTACGATTTATTTGAAAAATGGGGGCTCTTTTGAAAAAAATATCCCGGAGAATGAAAATATCTTTTTCTACATTGTCAGAGGAAAAATCAAAGTTAATGGTGAAGAAGTCCCATTTAGACACCTAGTAGAGTTTTCTAATCAGGGAGAAGTCTTGAAGGTCGAAGCATCAGAAGATTCTGTTGTCATTTTGGGACATGCCTTGCCATTCAATGAGCCTGTGGTGGCTCAAGGACCTTTCGTGATGAATACCGAAGATGAAATCCGGGAAGCCTATCGAGACTATCAGCGAGGATTGTTTGGTACTTGGGATGGCTAAGAATCTATGATGTCCTGAGAGATCAAACGGTAGATTTCTGCTATTTCTGGGTTATAATTCAAAAAACGGTGATGCTCCTCCAGTGTCTCATAGTCTTCCCGAACAGCAGGACCCGTTTGAGCTTTCTTGGCTCCTATTTGTAGGCTTTTTGAAATGGACTCAATAATCAGCGGCTTCATCATTTCAAAATCAAGTCCCTGTCTTCGCATGATTTCCTCGGCTATTCGGATCATGTGATTGGTAAAATTACTGGCAAAAACAGCTGCTATATGGACCGCTTTTCGATCTTTAGAACGGACAAAAAAGATATTATGCGAGATGGACTTTGCTACTTTTCTCAGGATTTTAACAATTTCCTGATCATCAGATTCGATCAAAATCGAAACATCCGATAAGTCCATTTTCTGACCAGCCGTGAAAGACTGCAAAGGATAGAAAATACCCGTGTAGGTAGCTGAGGAATAGTTTAAAATATCAAGTGGCATCGTACCTGAAGTATGCACTAAGATACTTTCCTCAGGCAAAATCACCGCATCTGCCACATCAGGAATAGCATCATCTTTCACCGCCAAAATAAATAGTTGGGCTTTGCTTTCTGAAAAATCAAGATCATCCTTAGGTATCGCAGCGTAAAGCCTTTCGGTGACCCTTTTTGCTCCCGACAAGGTTCGTGAATATACCTCGGTCACCTGATGGCCGGCATTTTCCAATGCAGGGGCCAAATGCCAAGCCACATTTCCTGCTCCTAAAAAAGCTACTTTATAAGTCATGGGTGAATAAAGCCATTTTTCCTAAAAAAAGAAAAGCCATCTCCCGGGAGGAAGATGGCTTAAGCTCAAGTACATCAATCAAATGTGCAGCGCTCGATTCTCTGTCGCTGCCAAACAGGCTTCTTTGAAAGCCTCGGTATACGTAGGGTGTGCGTGTGACATTCGAGCAATATCTTCTGCTGACGCACGGTATTCCATAGCTACAACCGCCTCTGCAATCATATCGGCTGTACGAGGACCAATCATATGAACTCCTAGGATCTCATCCGTTTCAGCATCAGCCAATACTTTTACAAGTCCATCGGTATCCATCGAAGCTCTCGCCCGACCTGATGCCATAAATGGAAACTTTCCGGTTTTATATTTTTTGCCCTGCTCTTTCAATTGCTCTTCCGTGTATCCCACAGAGGCAACCTCAGGCCAGGTGTAAACTACGCCAGGAATCAGCAGGTAATTGATATGAGGCTTTTGTCCGGCAATGGTTTCTGCCACAAAAACCCCTTCTTCTTCCGCTTTGTGGGCCAACATGGCGCCCTTGACAACATCGCCGATAGCGAAAATGTGAGAAACGGAGGTCTGTAAATGCTCATTTACCTCAACCTGTCCTCGCTCATTGACTTTAACACCCGCAGCTTCTGCATTTAATCCATCAGTGTAAGGCCTTCTACCGATGGAAACCAACACATAGTCCCCTTTCAACTCTACATTCTCACCTTTGCTGTTTTCAGCAGTTACCGTAACTTCTTTACCCTTATTCTCGACGGCGGTCACCTTATGCTTCAGATAAAAATCAAATCCAAGCTTCTTTAAAGACTTCTGAAGCTCTTTACCCATGGTTTTGTCCATGGATGGGATTAAAGAATCCATGTACTCGACCACAGACACTTTCGCGCCCATTCGGCCGTAAACCGAACCTAGCTCCATTCCGATGACACCACCACCGATGATGATCAAGTGCTTGGGGATTTCTTTCATCTTCAATGCTTCGGTAGAGGTGATTACCCTTTCCTTGTCAATTTGAATGAATGGTAAAGAAGCAGGCTTGGAACCTGTGGCAATAATGATATTTTTACCCTCAATTTTCTCTTCAGAACCGTCCTCCTTGGTCACCTTGATGGTATGGGCATCTACAAATGAGCCAACTCCCTGAAGCACGTCAATCTTATTCTTTTTCATGAGGTACTGAATTCCATCCACATTCTGCTTGACCACATCCTCTTTGCGGGCAATCATTTGCTTCAGGTCAACCTTCAGATTACTTAGGTTGATTCCATGAGTCTTAAAGGTGTGCTTTGCATTGTGAAAATGCTCAGAAGAGTCCAATAAAGCCTTGGACGGAATACAGCCTACATTCAGGCAAGTCCCTCCCAAAGTTGGATATTTTTCGATAATGGCGGTTTTCATGCCCAATTGGGCACCCCGGATAGCGGCGACGTAGCCTCCAGGTCCTGAACCGATTACTATTAAGTCGTACATTATTTTTTAGATTTTAGATGCTAGAAGCAAGACATAAGACCAAACCTCAAGCTAAATGAACGGGCTGATATGATCTGCCCTTCGTATTTCGTATTTCGTAAATCGTAATTCTTCTTATACTCCAAAAAGCAGTCGCTCTGGCTCTTCGAGAAGCTGCTTGACACGTACCAGGAAGCTCACCGATTCTCTACCATCAATAATTCGGTGATCGTAAGAAAGGGCTACATACATCATAGGCAAAATTTTCACTTCCCCATTCACAGCCATTGGCCTCTGAACGATATTATGCATGCCTAGAATTGCTGATTGTGGTGCATTGATAATCGGGGTGGACATCATTGAGCCAAAGACTCCACCATTGGTAATGGTAAAGGTTCCTCCTGTCATTTCCTCGATGGAAAGCTTATTGTCTCTAGCCTTGGTAGCAAGACGAACCACTTCTTTTTCGATCTGATCAAAGCTCATTCCCTCAGCATTTCGAATCACTGGGACAACCAAGCCTTTTGGTGCTGATACCGCTATCGAAATATCACAGAAATCATGGAAAACCATTTCATTTCCATCAATCTTGGCATTGACTGCCGGCCACTCCTGAAGTGCCACGCATACAGCTTTGGTAAAGAAAGACATAAAGCCAAGCCCAACGCCATGCTTTTCTTTGAACATTTCTTTGTATTTGGATCTCATGTCCATAATCGGCTTCATATTGACCTCATTGAAAGTGGTCAGCATAGCAGTTTCATTCTTCACCGCCACCAATCGTCTAGAAACCGTACGACGAAGAGAGGACATTTTCTCACGCTTCTCTTCTCTAGATCCCGGTACTCTCACTGCTTCTTGAGCTGGAGCTGACTCTTTTTTCTGCTCCTTCGCTGGGGCTGCCGCTTTCTTTTGTGCATTTTCAGCATCCTCCTTGGTGATTCGACCATCTTTTCCTGTTCCTTTTACTTCCTCAGGTTTGATGCCTTTTTCTGCTAGAATCTTGGAGGCGGCAGGCGATGCATGGCCGGTTGCATAAGACTCTTTGGATGGGGAAGCTGAAGTTGAGGCTGGTGATTCAGTTTTTGACTCGGCAGAAGTCTCAGCTGGCTTACCTTCCATGATCTCGATTTTGCAAATCAATCCTCCAATTTCTAATGTATCGCCTTCCTGAGCCACATGTCTCAAAATACCTGAACCTTCAGCGGGTAGTTCGAATGTAGCCTTATCGGAGTCCACCTCTGCGATGATTTCATCCAATTCCACAAAATCTCCGTCAGCCTTAATCCAATTAGCTAAAGTCACTTCTGTGATGGACTCTCCAACTGTAGGAACTACCATTTCTTTCACCTCCCCAGTACTCTTGGGAGTCTCAGCTTGGGTTTTTGAATCAGTACCAGATGGCTTATCGGAATCGGTAGCTACTGAGTTGGTAGACTCATCGATTACACAGATGACCGCCCCAATCTCTAGGGTGTCGCCTTCTTCTGCCTTAATTCGAAGCGTGCCTGCTGCTTCAGCGGGAAGTTCAAAAGTAGCTTTGTCTGATTCGAGTTCGCAGAGTACCTCATCCATTTCGACTTGGTCTCCATCCTTCTTGAACCACTGTCCCACGGTCACTTCCGTGATAGACTCTCCCACTGCGGGAACTTTGATTTCTTTGCTCATGAGATTGTTGTTTTAGCTTTTCCCGTACAGGTCAAAGCATCAAAAGATTATTTCGGATTGGCTATTAAAGTTTTAATGCTTTGTTGATGATAGACTTCTGCTCCTCTACGTGTACCTTATTATATCCTGTGGCAGGAGATGCAGATACCTTTCTGGCTATGACATCCATAGGAAGTTCTTTGTGAAGCAGTCTTAAGATATAGGTCCAATAGCCCATGTTTTCCGGCTCTTCTTGAACCCATACGACCTCAGCACCTTTGTAAGGCTTCAAGGCCTCTAAGATTTGCTTTTTAGGAAGTGGATGCAATTGCTCGACTCGGATTATTGCTACTTGATCAATTTTTTCCTTTTCTCTTACCTCCTCTAGGTCGTAATAAACTTTGCCAGAGCAAAGAATAACACGCTTCACTTTTTTAGGATCAGCATTGGAATCTGTGATGATTTCTTTGAATGAACCACTAGTAAACTCATCAAGCGGAGACATCACTTTAGGATGCCGCAGGAGGGATTTCGGAGACATAACCACGCAAGGCTTTCTGAATTCCCATGTCAATTGCCTTCTCAAAAGGTGAAAGAAATTAGAAGGTTCGGTAATATTTGCTACCACCATGTTGTATTCAGCAGAAAGCTGCAAGAAGCGCTCTGGTCGAGCATTGGAGTGCTCTGGGCCTTGCCCTTCATAACCATGCGGCAGCAACATCACGAGACCATTTTGCTTTTGCCATTTTGATTCTCCAGAAGAAATAAACTGGTCGATCATAGTTTGGGCGCCATTGGCGAAATCTCCGAACTGTGCTTCCCAGATTGTGAGGGAATTCGGATTAGCCATTCCGTAGCCATACTCAAAGCCCAAAACCGCATACTCAGAAAGCAAGGAGTTATAAATAGAAAACTTTCCCTTACGCTCCGGCATTTCATGAAGTGAGTTGAAAGGCTGATTTGAATTCGCATCATGAATGACTGCATGTCGGTGTGAGAAAGTTCCACGCTGTACATCCTGACCTGTCAGTCGGACTGTTTTTCCTTCCAAAAGAAGGGAGCCATAAGCCAAAAGCTCCGCCGCAGCCCAATTCAGGGACTTACTATCGAAAAACATATCCTTTCTTTGCTTCATCTGAACTTCAATCTGCTTGATAGCCTTGAAGCCTTTTGGAATGAAAGTAAGTGCTTTTGCTACTGTCTCTATAGCCTCCGAACTAACTCCGGTTTCTGGAGATTTGTCAAAGTCCTCTGGTTTAGATCTTCTTAATGTACCCCACTCTCTTTCAAACTTGGTGGCTTGATAAGGCAAAGGTTTTTCCTTGACCATATTCAATCGATCCTGAAGCAATTGTCGGAATTCTTTATCCATTTGCTTCGCGATTTTAGCATCAATATCACCTCGCTCGGTAAGCTTTTTGATATAAACCTCACGAGGATTCGGGTGCTTGGAAATAATGTTGTAGAGCTCCGGTTGAGTAAATTTCGGCTCATCTGATTCATTGTGACCATGACGACGATAGCAGACCATATCTACAAAAATGTCTTTGGCGAATTTTTGTCTGAATTCAGCTGCTAGCTTAGCCGCAAAAACCACCGCTTCTGCATCATCTCCATTCACGTGAATCACCGGGGCATCGATAATCTTTGCTACATCGGTACAATAAATCGAGGATCTCGCGTCATCAAAATCTGTAGTGAAACCAACCTGATTATTAATCACAAAGTGAATAGTACCTCCGGTATGGTAACCTTTCAGCCCAGCCATTTGGGTCACTTCATAGACAATCCCCTGTCCTGCCACTGCCGCATCCCCATGGATCAAAATTGGTAATGCCTTGGTTGCATCGCCTTTGTGCTCCGAATCAATTTTTGCTCGGATAAACCCTTCTACCACTGGATTTACAGCTTCCAAGTGCGAAGGATTGGGTGCTAATTTTAGGTGTATTTTTCTGTCCTGTGGAGTGACGATATCAGAGGAGTAACCCATGTGATATTTCACATCTCCATCACCCATGGTCAAGTCAGGCTTTGCTGTTCCTTCAAATTCGGAGAAAATTTGTTCGTAGGTTTTCCCCATGATATTGGCGAGCACATTCAATCTACCTCGGTGAGCCATGCCGATCATTACTTCCTCAGCACCAAGGTTTGCGGAGCTATTGATGACAGCATCCAAAAATGGAATAGTACTTTCACCACCTTCTAATGAAAAACGCTTTTGACCAAGGTATTTGGTATGGAGAAAGTTTTCAAATACAACAGCCTGATTAAGCTTGAAAAGAATACGCTTCTTCTCTTCAGTAGCTGGATTAAAAGCTAAAGCCTCCTTTTCAACTTTGGTCTTAAACCAGTCTAATATTTCAGGATCCCGAATATATAGGTACTCAAAACCCATTGATCCTTCATAGATCTTCTTTAATGCGCCGATGATATCGGATAGCTTGGCTTTACCAATCCCAATTTCGTTCCCTGCTTGGAATTCAGTATTCATATCCACATCCCCAAGACCAAAATCTTGTGGATCGATCAGCGCCTTTCTATCTCTTCTTTCACGAACTGGATTTGTTTTAGATCGCAAATGAGCTCTGGACCGATGAGCATGTATCAAAGCCCGGACTTTAATCTCCTTAGGCAATTGCTCCATATCCATAATAGTACCCGGAGTTGCTAAAGAGCCATTTTTTGCCGTGCTGGGCGCTGAAGCTGCTACGGCAGATCCGTTCTCCTCTTCACCGTAATTGGTCAAGGCGAAATCGAATCCGTCAAAAAATTCTTTCCAACTTGGATCTATGGATTCAGGGTCGGTTTTATAAGATGCATAAAGCTCATCGATGTATGAAACGTGTGCGTTTGCGATATACGAAAATTTGTCCATGGTTATTTTGAATAGGCTCAACAAAACTAACCTGAATAAACGGTATTAAAAAACCGTATATTCGTTTTTCCAAATATACAAGAATAAAAAAATAGCGATGTGAATCACATCGCTATTTATCAATTAATTAAATATTATCTCAATTCAGGCCAAGGTTTGCCATCATTTGATTTAACAGTTACCAAACCAGTTTCTCCATCGGAGTTTAACCATTGGAAAACAAGGTTGTCAGCATCAGCGCTAACAACAGTCATACTGTATGAAGCGCCATACTTATCTGCTCCAGACATCGAAAGCGTGCCGCAAGCATCATTGATTCTTGCACTACCACTTCCCCATGAATCACCATAGCAATCCCAGAAACCGAAAGTACCATCTGTAATAGTATAAGCACCTGGAGTAGAAGATACTGGAGTCCAAGTAGTCGTACCGGTGATAGTACCTGCGCAAGAACCATAAATAGATTCCATATTGGACTGCTCAAACTCATAAGTACCACCCAAATCAGAAGGACAAATGACACTTACGTTGTACTGAAACGGAGATGCATAAAATGGAGCACCTGCCACGTTGGTAGTTACATTGTCAGTAGAGAAACTTCTTCCAAACCGGTCGTTCAATACCAAACGGAATTCAAATACATCGGCTCCTTCAATATCAGCAGGAGTGAGTCCAACTGCCTGAATAGCATCCAAGGCAGGAATCTCGAAAGTAGTTCTCAAGAAGCGGGAATCAGCGTTTGGCTGAAATTCACTCTTATCCAACGTTCTTACCAAAACATCTTCTTCGGGAGTAAATTCCAAACCTACACCCGGGATCAATCTTCTGTGTCTCACGCGAATTTCCACGTTTTCTACAGTACCTCCATCCTCGATATCTACCGCCTCCAATGTCAAAGCGAATTTGGAATTTTGTAGATCAAAGAAGTTAAAGGTTGTGCTAGTTCTCTCAATGGTCCGAAGATAAGCACCCGTATCGAACTCTGAATAAGGAACATTTGGCTCCACAAAGTCTCTACAAGAGCTAAAGAAGACCAAAGCACCTAGGAAAAGGCCGAAACTATATTTTAACATTTTCATATTTTTCAAATTTTTCGGTTAATAAACCCAAGCATTACCAGCAGGATTAGTATCCCAGAACACCTGTACAGACTGATCTGCCTTCTGAACTGCACTGGTATTGGTTACCATGTAGGTGTTAGGATAGAAGAAAGATCTTGGGAATACACCTGGATTCGCTTCCAGACCTGGCTGCATATTGTCAGGCTTTCCTGTTCTTCTGTAAAGATTGAAAGACTCAATTCCGTTTCCGAATAGAGACAACCAATACTCACGTCCAATTACATCCATACGATCATCATCAGAAGACAAACCATCGTATTCATCAGATACATACTCGACATAGTTTTCGATGTTTTGATCGATGTCGATTTCTTCATCATTGAAGAAAGTAGAAATAGCACCTGCTTCCGCTGAACCTAGACTCCAATCAACAACGTAGTTCATATGCTTTTCGATACCGGATAGCAAATAATCCTTGGCATCCCCTGAAGTTCCCAGAGTCAAAGCAGCTTCCGCCAACATAAAGTCAACATAGGCAGCTAACATAATAGGCTGGATACCAGCACCCTGAGCACCCAAAGATGGATCGTTTACAGGCGTAGCAGAATCATCATCAAATCGTCCTCCTGCTGGGAATACACCCCATGCAGTTCGCTGTAATCCATCTGGTGGAATACCATCCGGATCTAGGTGATCACGGCCCCAATAGCCTCGCTCACCGGGAAGACAGTAAATAAAATTACCAACTAGATAGTGTGCAGGTGGCAACTGCGTAATACACTCAATTTCATCTGGATTGGTAGAGTTGACTAATACTTGACGATAGAAGTAGAATCTAGCACGAGGGTCATCAAAACCCTTTGCTTCAGTCAAATGCCACATATAGTAGGTAGACTGATAGTCACCACCACCGGAAGTATACTGAGCAGAAAATCTTGGATGACGAGAATCCGGATCCGCCTGAGTAGTACCAAATTGGAATACAAAGTCATCACCTTCTTTCAACATGTTGTCCGCGGTAACCAATGCATTGATACCTGCAGTTGATCCAGAGGGATCCACCAGTTTTCTGTTTAAGAAATATCTCAACTTTAAGGTATTGACAAGTCGTTCCCATTTAGCATAATCTCTACCGTAGAAATAATCATTAGGAGCGCCAGCACTTTCCTGAGCTGTAAAATGGGCTTCTGCTTCGTTCAATGCAGCAAAAGCAGCATCATAAACAGACTCTCCAGAATCCACAGCTGGGTTGAACTCATTAGGATCCAATGCTTGAGAAAACGGTATATCGCCATATGAATCAACCAAATGGAAAAGAACCATTGCTTTGATCGTCTTGGAAATACCAAGGTGTCTCTCAAGCTGGGCCTCCTCCGCCAATGGCTCTAGGAAAGCGATGTCCTGAAGGATATTTGCATAAGCATTAGTCCAATACCCATTAGTAGTCACAGGAGTATATGCACCTTCATACTGCGCAGAACCTTGATTTAGCATCCTAGTAAGACGCATACCATGGTTTCCAACCGCATTGAATAAATTCTCATAATCAAGCTGGATTCTATTCAGAATGAAATTAGGATCCGCCGTTGAGGCGGTTACTGCATTCGGATCATCCAGCAAGTCTAAATCGCATGATGAGGTTGCAACTAGCATACTTGCTCCCAACATCACTGTATATAATATTCTTTTCATAATTCTTCAGTTTTGGGATTAGAATGTAAGCGTTACAGTTCCACCAAATCTTCTGGAGCTAGGACCTGTTACAAAGTCAAAGCCCAAACCGTTACCTACACCAGTTCCCAACACGTCTACATCGTAGTTCATGTTTGGCGGGAAGTTAAGCGCAAGGAACCAAAGGTTAGTACCGCTCAATGCAATAGAAGCTCTCTTGAAAGGAGTCTTAGCCATCAAGTTCATAGGTATCTCATATCCCAAGGATACTTCTCTCAATCGAATCATAGATCCATCGAATACGTTTGGCTCATCAGTAGCACCTTGATATCCTGCAAAGAAATAATCCGAAGCAGTAATCTGGATATCGTTTGGAGTTCCATCTTCTTTCACACCTGGCATGATGAAAGTCAACTCTCTATCAGCTACAGGGTCCTTGGTTACACCTCTGGCCAAAGTAGCTGTAACGGTGCTTGAGAAAACATCCCCTCTGTGGCGATATTCCATCATGGCACTTAGAGTGAAACCCTTGTATGAGAATGAATTAATCCATGATCCAGTCCAAGCCGGGTTAGGATCACCCAATACCTGTAGATCAGCAGCTGGCTTATGCAGTCCGTTGGAAAGAATAATTGGCTGTCCGGTCTGCTCATCACGGTCAAATCCTATACCCTTGATAATGTTGAAAGGCTCACCGGGGATAGCAAAGTTACCTAGCGTAGTAAATCCTGATACTAGAACTTCCTCAAGTCCACCACCGAGCTCAACAGTAACAGATCTATAAAGACCCCAGTTGATGGTAGAGTTCCAGTTGAATCCTGAAGCCGTAGATACAGGGTTTACAGTAGCTTGGAATTCAATTCCTCGCGTACGAATCTTACCGATGTTAATTGCGGTAGAGGTAAATCCGGTTGCAGGATCAATTGGAGATTGAGTAATCAAATCCCGTGTATTCTTCTGGTAAAGGGAAAGATCGAATGTTAATTTGTTATTAAACATGACGCCTTCCACACCAAATTCCAATTCTTCATGAAGCTCGGGCTTCAAATTAGGGTTACCGAGTGTATTGGCTACCGAGTGAGTTTGGCTAATAGTACCGTCTCGATCAAATGCCCTGGCACTTTGCACCAATACATTTCGAGTTCTGTATGGACGAGGGAAACCCGCAGAAGTACCGTAGCCCAATCGAAGTTTCAGGTCGTTTACCGTGGTGCTATTCCAATTAAATGCAGTAGCTGGGATGAAAGAAACGGAAGCACCTGGATAAAGAATCCTTCTGTTTTCAGGCTCTACTGTAGAAGTCCAGTCATTACGAGCGGAAAGGTTTACGAATAAGAACCTGTCATAGTCTAGCGTTACGTTAGCATAAACTCCCATTCTTCGCTCTTCCTGGGTAAAGTTCAAATTACCTCCACTGTAAGCATCGTTTGAAGATGACTGTCTAAAGTTTGAATGTCTAAATAAACCGAAAGCCAACTGGCCTTGAGAAGCAACCCCGTTTTGAGCATAGGTGTCATATCGGGAGTTTCCACCGATCAATGCACTCATACCAAATTTATCAGAGAACTCCTTCTTCCAATTGATGACCAAATCCTGGTTCCAAATGGTATTCTGAATATTGGATGATCTATAATATCCAGACTGAGTTGCAAGCGAAGAAGATGGTCCTCCTTTATTGTATCTGAGTTCCTGTAATTCGGAGTAGGTATCCAATCCAAATCTATAAGTGATCGAGAAATCATCATTGATATCATAGATCAAGGATGTGGAATTGAAGAATCTGTTTACATCTGAAGTGTTTTGGTAATATCTCACCAACCACAAGGGATTGACGATACCATTATCCCCACGGTAGTACACAGAGCTGCGATCGATTGGATTTTCGAAAGGAAGACCTCCCAAATCAACTGAACGTGGCGTATACAATACATGCGCAAATACAGAAGGAATACCACCGGAAGGTCCAGAACCAAACGCCGCATTAACCGGAGGTGACTCCAAGTCTGTAACAGCAAAGGTAAAGGAAGACTTTACAGTTAATTTATCGGTTACTGCAGAGTTAATACCCAATCCAAAGTTGTATTTCTTCAAATTGTTTCCTGGAGTAAATCCTTCCTCATCCGTGTAGCCAAAGCTGGCATTGAAGCTTGTACGGTCAGAGCCACCGGCAATCTGTACTGAAGTATTGGAAATTAACCCTGTTTGAAAGAAAACCTCGGAAGGATCTGCATAAGCCTTATACTCATACTGCACTGGTGTTCCATCCGGATTTCTAAACTCAGGGAATGCATCCCGCACCAACTGCACAGAGGATGTAGCATAGGGGTGGTTTACAGTAAGCCCTTGATCCATTCTTGGTCCGAAGTTAGAGAAGAAGAATCCTGGCGCTTGCTGGAATCCATTACCATAAACTTGCCCGTAAGTAGGAAGCGAAGCAGCCTCATTGGTAAATACAGATTGATTGATAGTCACTTCGGAAGCTCTTCGCTTGGAAGCACCTGATTTAGTCGTAATCAGGACTACCCCGTTTCGACCTTGGTCACCGTAAAGTACGGTTGCAGAAAGACCTTTCAGCACGGAGATATTCTCAATGTTGTTAGGGTCAATATCCAAGAATCGAGATGAAGTAGTCGCACCACCTGTTGTAAACCCGTTTTGGGCGTTGGTGCTGGTGTTGAAAGGAACACCATCTACTACGAACAAAGGCTGGTTAGAACCAGTAGCGGATGAATAACCACGGATTACCATGTTAGTACCCGAACCAGACATACCATTAGTAGAAGTGATATTCACCCCCGGTACTTTTCCCTGCAATACACGGGCTACGTCTTGCTCAGGTCTGTTTTCGAGCTGCTCAGTACCTACAGAGGTAACTGCATAACCCAAGGCTTTTTTCTCACGCTCGATACCAATCGCCGTTACTACCACTTCGGATAGCTGCTCGGCATCAGTAGTGAGCGTCACATCAATTACGGTCCGGTTGCCAATGACCTCTTCCTTCGTCTCTAGACCTACGAAGGAGAAGATCAACGTCGTGCCTCCATCCGGGACACTAATGGAAAAATTACCATCCAAATCGGTGGTAGTTCCTACAGTAGTACCCTTCACGAGAACGGTCGCACCTGGCAAGCCCAGTCCATCTTCGTCGGAAATTACCGTTCCGGTAATTACCCGCTGCTGCGCCGACACCTCATAGCTGAGGGTCATGGTGAAAAGCGCAACAACAAAGAGTAAAGCTTTTCTCATAAGGTATTTAGTTTAGTTGATGTGTAAATAAAATTCCTTTCTGTGAAATTTCAAAATTTCCAAATTTTGAAAAATATATTTAAAAAAGATATTTAATTATAATAATATTTATATTTATGATTTAAATAATTGAAATATCTAATCATTTATTAGATTTTTATAATTATTAAGAAAAAAAGCGGAATGAACGGTAAAAATTTGGTTTGCGCGGCTTAAAAAGATGATTATTTGGATCAAGGCCTAGTATTAAGAAATTTTAACTGTTTCACTCAAATTATTTAACATTTGCAAAACAATATTTGGCCAAAGCTATTTTTTTGAATAATTAAATAAAAATTTACTGCTGAAAATCAGGGAAAAAATTTCATTGATTTTTGTCAATCTGAATTTTTAAGAACTTTTACACCCCAATTCTCTAAGAATTAAAATAAAATTCTGATCGCTATATTTTAAACAAAAAAAAGATTCAAAAATTTAAAAAAAATCAAATTCTGGGTCTAATTCTTTTGAGAAACATTAGATTTTTTGCTGAATTCACAAAAGTCAGTTTATTTTTTTATCAAAAATCGAAATTTTAAAGAGAATATCTCAGAGTCAAGGCTGCTTCATCTTCCCATAACTTTGTAAAGTCTGTAAAATTATAAGCAGGCTTCCAATATAAACCTACATAGAAGTTACTTCGGTTAATATTATACTCTAAACCCACTATCGCATCTACCCCAAAGACATTGTAATCTCGATCAATTTTATATACCCAGGGTGGTTCTCCTTTGCCATCTTTCCAAATCCCATAATGCGCGCCAGCTCCTACATACCACTCTAAACCCTCAAACTCTCGAATATCCCAGTGATGTTCGTAAAGTACGGCTGCCACCCAGCCTTTCCATCGATTATAAACCAGTAAATCCACTGCGCCAGTTTCTGAAATAAACTGCTTCACTGTACCTCCGACATTAGTGCCTCCGGTAACCCCCACCATGGTATTGTAGCTGCCAACTTGCGAAAATGCAGGGCAAATCAATACGAAGCTTAACCCAAAAATCAAAAGTGCTTTTTCCATCTCCTCTCTTAATATTGATCAAAATGTAAAGATTTTTTCAGGAGTTATGCAAAAATCCAAAGGAATATCATGACACTCATAAGGCAATGAAGGCTCTGGAGTAAAGTAGCTTAAGCCTACTTTTACCGGATCGAAATCAATGCCTGCCAGGAATTTATCATAATACCCTTTCCCAAAACCAATTCGATAGCCTGACCTATCATAAGCCAAGAGGGGAAGAAATATCAAAGAGAATTCCTGAACCTCTACCTCTTGGTAATGATTTGGAAAGGGGATTCCCCAGGTTGATGTTGTAAAAGAAGTATTAGGCTCTAAAAAAATAGTCTCCATATCGAGACTTTTAGAACTGATTTTTGATGAATAAACATCCCATCCATTCTCCCAAAACCATTCAAGCAAAGGAAATGTATCCACTTCCTTCTGTTTTCCGATTGGTAAGAAAAGATGAGCCTTTTTCGGAAAATCCCCGCTCTTCAACCAATCAATCGCTCGTGCTAGGATTTTATGATCAAGATCCATTTTATCCTGATCGCTCAGTACAGCTCGCTTCTTTTTATATTTTTCCCTGATATACTCCTTGGCAGGAATCATAATTCAATGACAATCATGGAATAGTCGAGCGGATCAAAGGCTTTGTAAAGCTTCTCCAAAAACTCATCATCAGCTAAGTAAAACTGCATCATATTTACCACTCGCTCTTGCGGCGTACCATCAGGGGCAGCATAATCCAAAATTGCTCTCGCCCGCTCAAGAGAAATATGCTGTCTCCGCTCTTCTGCTTTTCGAAGTTTACGGCTCATTTGATCGAGAATTTTCAGCGAGCGCACTTTTGCCGCTTCAAATGACTGCTCCAAGCTTTTCTCTAAAGCCATTGCTTCCTTTCCCTTCTCTTCATAAAGTGCTGAAAGGGTCGCACGCTCATTTTCCAAACTCACGTCAATCGAAGCATGCTTGGCCACAAATGATTTCTTCCACTCATCAAAGTCCTGGAATAGATCTTTCACTTCCCAGTCCAATTGTTTCAGTTTTTTCTCAAAAAGTGGCTCTAGCACAAGTGCAAAATTTCGAGGTAAAAGTACCGGAACCGGAACTTTGAAATGATCAAACACTCCCTTCAATTGCAGCCAGTAGACTGTCTCGGAGGGCCCACCCAAGTAGGCAAGGTTTGGTAAAATGGTCTCCTGATACAATGGGCGCAGGACTACATTGGGACTAAAACGCTCCGGATGCTCCTCGATGAGTTGCCCAATCTCAGATCTGGAAAATCTCAATTCGGTATTCAGCACCACATATTTATCCCCTTGTTGCTCAATTCGCTCCCGGATTCCTTCATCCAAGTAAAAGAAGTTGATCTCTCGAGGAAAAATCTGCCCGCCATAACCCAAAGATTCCAACGACTCGGTTTTCATAACAGCTTCCCTATGTGGCGTGTGAGAAAATAAATCTTCCCGCATTACCTCCTTGAAAAGTGACTTGAAACTTGCCTCTTGGGCATCCACAATTAATAAGCCCTTTCTTCCAAAAAGCTCATGCACATACTTGCGGACGGCTTCCTTCAGGGTCTTGGAAGAACCATAAGCTTCCTTGAAAATAGCTGCTGCAAAAGGAACGGTCTTGGCAAATTCCTTGAAACTCGCATCTAGCTCAAAATTTCCAACGGCACCGCTTTGATGGGTATTCCACTGATATTTTTTCCCATCCAGCTTGAAATAGTTGATTTCATCAAAATCATGATCTTCTGTCGCCATCCAGTAAATCGGCACAAAATGGTAATCAGGATAGGCTTCTCGGAGTTTTCCGGCCAAGCGAATGGTACTGACGATTTTATAAATAAAGTATAGCGGCCCGGTGTAGAGATTCATCTGATGACCTGTGGTCACCGTGAAGGTTTTGGAATCAGCCAGTTTCTGAAGCTGTAATTTTTCCTCTTCAAAAAGTTCGATTTCGGAATATTGGGCAGTCAAGGTTTCGCATAAAACTTGACGATTCGAATTAGAGAAATGCTTTTGTTCGATAGCTTTTTGGAAGCTCTCGATTTTTGGTAAATGATTGTAAAAAGGTCTTAGCTCCGCTTTTCCTTCAATGTAGTCAAGAAAAAAATCAGAAAATTGATTCGTCTTTCGCAGGTCAATACAGTGATACTCCATGGATGATGAATGGTGGATTTTCGATAGCAAACTACTGATATTCATTCAAAGTTCGGCTTTTTTATGAAAATCCATGGAGACTTACATAAGCAGAAATCTTTTGGCGATAAATAAATAATCCAAATCAAATCCCCTTTTTGACTGTTGTAATTTGAAACCAAAAAAATTCAAAAAAGCGTAGCTTTGCTTTCCATGAGATTTCGATACGAAAGACATTTTCTCGACAACGGACTGGAAGTAATTATTCATCCGGACCCCAACTCCAAAATAGCTGTTTTTAATCTCCTGTATAAGGTAGGTTCAAAAGATGAAATCCCCGGAAAAACCGGTCTAGCTCACTTTTTTGAGCATTTGATGTTTGGAAGCTCGAAAAATGTACCGGTTTTTGACCGAGCACTCGAGCGGGTGGGCGGCAATTGCAATGCTTTTACAAGCCCCGACATCACCAATTACTACATGACACTGCCATCCAGCAATTTGGAAACAGCTTTTTGGTTGGAGTCTGATCGCATGTTGCAGCTCACCTTGGTGGAAAAAACCATCGAAACGCAGCGGAAGGTAGTCTTGGAGGAATTCAAGCAGCGCTATCTCAATCAGCCCTACGGTAATACCTGGCATCTGCTCCGTCCTTTGGCCTTCCATTCCCATCCCTACCGTTGGCCAACTATCGGAGAAACCACCGAAGATATCGTCAACTACACAGCGGATGATGTTTGGGATTTTTACAAAACACACTACGCTCCTAATCGGGCCATCTTGGCTGTCGGGGGAGGTGTGGATCCTAAAGAAGTGCTAAAGCTGGCAGAAAAATGGTTTGGTTCCATACCAGCCTCTGCTCAAGCACGCTTAGAATCCACAAAAGAAAAAGAGCAAAAAGAGCGACGGGCACTAACTTTCCAAGCAAATGTGCCTACCGATGTGCTTTACAAAACCTATAAAATGCCAGGCAAAGGAGAAGATGGCTACTTAGAAGCAGATCTGATCACCGACTATCTGGGATTTGGAAAGTCATCCCCTATGGAGCAAAAGCTGGTAAAAGGGCGAAAAGAAATTGCCTCCGCCGGAGCTTATATTTTGGGAAGTCAAGATCCCGGCTTATTGGTATTTAGTACCCGGATGGATCCAAGTTCCAGCAGCGAAGAGGGAGAGGCTATACTTGATGAGTTTTTGGCTGATTTTCTCAAACAAGGAATAGACGATCATAGTCTTCAAAAGATAAAGAATCAAGGAGAGGCCATGAAAACTTATGAGTCCATTCAGCTGATCAATCGAATGATGAATCTTGCCATGTATGCAAATATGGGCCATCCCGATCTTTATTGGGATGAGTTTGATCGCAAATCATCCATCGGAACAGATCAGGTGATGGATTGGGCAAATCGACTACTCCGACCTGAAAAATCTAGTGTTTTACATTATCAAAAAGAAATATCATGACTCCCTTTCGAATAGGATTTGGATACGATGTGCATCAGCTGAAGGCTGATCAGGATTTTTGGTTAGGAGGGATCAAAGTTCCCCATACCAAAGGCGCAGTGGGACATTCTGATGCAGATGTACTTATTCATGTGATTTGCGATGCCCTGCTAGGAGCTGCCAATATGCGGGATATTGGATACCACTTTTCGGACAAAGACCCAAAATTCAAAGGAATCGACAGTAAAATCCTCCTGAAGGAAGTAATGGAGCTGATCCGAAAGGAAGGATTTGAAATTGGGAATCTGGACACAACCATCTGCCTTCAAAATCCTAAAATCAATCCACATATCCCTGCAATGAAAACTTGCTTGGCAGAAGTCATGGCAGTGGAAGAATCTGCCATCTCCATCAAAGCCACCACCACCGAATGGTTGGGTTTTGTAGGAAGAGAAGAAGGTGTGTCAGCCTATTGTGTAGCTTTGATTTATAAAGTATGAGCGACAAAGTAAAAATCATAACTACCGAAGATGGCTCTCATTCCCTCTATCATGAGGGTTTGAAAGAGACCTATCACAGTTTTCATGGGGCCTATCGTGAATCACTCCATGTTTTTTTACTCTACGGCTTGGACTCTTGGCTCGCCAATAATCCTAACCGATATCCACTTCGGGTATTTGAAGTGGGTTTTGGCACGGGCTTGAATGCCTGGCTGACGCTCGTGTGGGCAGAACAGTATCAAATACCTGTCCTTTACCATACGATTGAACCTTTTCCTCTTTCGGAAGAAGTGTATTCCCAATTGAATTTCATTCATCAGAATGATGCCATCTGGCATTACCATAAATACTTTGAGGCTCTGCACAAGGCAGCTTGGAATGAAGGTGGGCCTCTTTCTGAATACTTCAATTTCAAGAAAGATCAAGTATCCTTGGAAGAGGCACAACTCTATCCTTCGGATGTCGTATTTTTTGATGCTTTTGCGCCAAGCAAGCAACCGGAGCTTTGGGAAAAAGACATGCTTGAAAAAGTGACCAACAGCATGCGTCCCGGCGGACTTTTCACCACCTACAGTGCTAAAGGTCAACTTAAACGAGATCTTCGTGATCTAGGATTAGAAGTAGAATCTCCTCCAGGACCTCCGGGTAAAAAAGAAATGACCCGAGCTTGGAAGCTTGGTCAATAAAGATTAATAAGCCTGCTGAGAAACGCTAGATTGGATTAATAGCTATCTAGTTAAAGTTTATCGTAATATTTTTGGCAACCAATTTTAAGCAAGTGCAAGCTTCTTGGTATCAGGGTCCTATTTTGCATGCACAAAAATCTCGCAATCGAGATTTATTAGTTAGTCTCAGGCATACCACCTTCCTCGTTGATCTTCGTTTGAGGTATAGGCATATTTCGATAAATCGGAACACTCTGCCGCCTTGAAACTGGCATACCTGAGACTTTTTCAGCAAGCCCTATTGATCGCTTATTTCTTTCCTTTGGGACGAAGAGGGCGACACTCCACATCTGCCACAAAGTAATTGGGATGCGTTTCCAGCGTCTGTACGATGGTCGTGGCCACATCCACCGGCCGCATCATGTTTTCATGCGCATTCATCCCGGGTATTTCATCAAAGAAATTGGTCTGAACTGACCCCGGATAGATGGTAGACACCTTGATGCCAAAGTCCCGCAATTCCATATACAAGGAATGGGAAATCCCTCTCACCGCGTGCTTGGTTCCCACATATCCGGCAAACTGATTGACTCCGTTTAATCCAGCAATGGAAGCCACATTGATGATATGGCCTTCAGCGGCTTGTTTCATTGCGGGAATCAAGCGCTTGGTTGTGTAGAATATCCCATGCACATTGGTATCAAACATGGCCCGCCAGTCCTCAGAAGAAAAAGTCTCGGTAGGTCCTGCTATTCCAAAACCGGCATTATTGATCAATATTCGGATATCTTTTCCCAACTTCTCAGTAGTCTTTCTGAAGGCAGCATCTACTGAGGCCTCTTGGGCTACATCACACTTGAAAAAGTGAAAATTTTCATGATCCAAATCCGGCTCATTTCTTCCCCATCCTGCGACGATGCTTCCTTTTTCCAACAAAATCTTAACGACTTCCAGCCCTATTCCTTTGCTGACACCTGTTACTACGGCAACTTTATTTTTAATATCCATGATTCAATTTGTTTAGATAAGAGTAAAACAGATTTTGGACTTTTGGTTCGATGAAAAAGTGTTTTTTCAAAGCCCTGAAACATTATTGCCTTGAAATAAATAACTTGCTTCGAAACCATCAACCAAATTTTATAATGAATAAATTAACTATTGCCCTGTTTTTGATTAGCGGAGTGGCATTTTCCCAATCCAAACTCAGATCTGACATTGATCAAAGAGCGGCTGAAATCGAAGATAAGGTCATCGAATGGAGACGGGATATTCACCAAAATCCAGAATTAGGAAACCAGGAGTTTCGGACTGCAAAAAAAGTAGCTGATCACCTTCGCAGTTTGGGTATCGAAGTTACAGAGGAAGTCGCCGTGACCGGAGTAGTCGGAGTCCTTCGAGGCGGAAAACCCGGTCCTACGGTGGCGCTTCGGGCGGACATGGATGCTTTGCCAGTGACTGAGCGGGCAGATTTGCCTTTCAAATCCACCGTGACCACTACTTACAATGGTCAGGAAACTGGCGTCATGCATGCCTGTGGCCATGACACCCACGTGGCTATCCTGATGGGCGTAGCAGAAATTCTCGCAGGAATGAGAGAAGACCTTGAAGGAAATGTCAAATTTCTATTCCAACCCGCTGAGGAAGGAATCAACGAACCGGGGGTGGACTCTTGGGGAGCCAAGCAAATGGTCGAAGAAGGAGTCATGGAGGACGTGGATGCCGTATTTGGCTTGCACATCGGATCACAAATGGAAGTGGGAAAAATCGGCTATCGATCCGGTCCTGCCCTAGCAGGTGTGGATGAGCTAGAAATCACCGTGCACGGTACCCAAGCTCATGGAGCTTCTCCCTGGTCAGGCGTAGACCCCATCGTCACCTCTGCCCAAATCATCAATGGATTCCAGACCATTATCGCTCGAAATGTGAATATTACTGAGGCTCCAGCTATCGTGACAGTAGGCGCAATCCACGGAGGCATCAGACATAATATAATCCCCGAAAAAGTAGATATGATCGGAACTATCCGGACTTTTGGAGATGATCAGCAAGCACTAGTTCACAAACGAATCACCGAAATAGCCACTCATATCGCTGAAAGTGCTGGCGCTAAAGCAGATGTCAAAATCCGAAAAATGTATCCCTCCACCATCAATGATCCAAAGCTGACCGAAATGATGGGTCCTACTATTTTGGCAGCCGCAGGTGATGGCAACGTATTGACCAATCCGCTAATTACCGGCGCTGAGGATTTCAGCTTTTATCAGCGAGAGAAACCTGGTCTATTTATCTCTTTGGGAGGTATGAAAAAAGGGGGAGACCCAACCAAAACGCCGTCGCATCATACTCCCGATTTCTATATTGACGAAAGCGGATTTATTCTTGGCTTGCGGGTCATGAGCTACTTTGTAGTAGATTATATGGGGATGAACTAAACGAAAAAAAGGAGACTCCAAAGGGGTCTCCTCTTATCTATCTCAGACCATAATCAATTACTTTATTTTTGCTTTCGCTCCTTTCTTCAAGGTGATGATGATTACGCCATTTTTTCCTTTCTCACCATATAGTTCAGTGGCACCTTTATTCTTCAGCACACTGATACTCTCAATGTCGTTTGGATTGATATCTAGCTTCTCCATAGAGGACTTTTCTATAGTTCCTGCATCTGATTGGATGACGAATAGCGGCTGATCACCGTCACCACTTCCAGCGACTACTACATCTACTTTAGACGATGGGCTGGTGGTAGAATAAGAGAAAGTTGAAGCAGAGGGATAGCCAGTCACCACCTTTTGACCGGAGCGAAGGCTTGAGACACCTAGCGTTCTTGAAGCAGCTCCTGATCCAGAACTCCTGAATCCATAGAGTCTCGTGCTTTGACCCAATTTTTCAATTTGCTCTTCAGTCAATTCATTTTTGAGGGCGACCAAGGTGCTAAGTTGCTTTCTCTTCAATTGCGCCTCATACTTTAGAATCATATCCAAGACTGTTAGGACCTTTGTTTGATCTATTGGCCTTTGCTCAAGGAGCTTTTCAAGCTCAGTATTGGTTGCATCCAAGTCCCATTTGAGCGTGGAGAATTCTCCGGCGTTCTCTGCATGGATTTTTTTGATTTTAGTGGCTTGGGCATCTGTCAGGTTGATCTTTTCTCTTGCTTCCATGATTTGGTCAGCAGAGTACAAGTTCTTTTTGAAAATGTCCTGAGCCATCGTCAGGGACGAAAGCAGGAAAAGGGCGGTTACAAATAGGGGCTTCATAGGTTTTTAAATAGTTGGTTTAGCTTAGAATTCTGTAAGTAAGGAGGATGTACTGGATTCCCAGACGTCGATATAGGCCTTTTCTTCAATTGTAAATTCCTGTTCATTATTTTCATTTTCTTGAAGGGAAATGATAATCACCTCAGAAGGTGCTTCTGCGACCGGCTCCTGTTGGGTCAATAGAAATCCGCCCAAGAGCAAAGTGGCCGCGATTCCACTAGGAATCCACCAATTGAAGCTTCGTACCTTCGTCTCTGGAAATTCGGGAATTGGGATATTTTGATCCTGCTTTTTCATGTCTGAGAAAAAGGTTTCAATCAGTTGATCATTTTCCATCATATTCCAAGTTTTGAGATTTTACGATTAATTCTTTCAGTCTCTTTTTTCCGCGGTCGTAATGTGTACGTGCGGAGCCTAGGCTTATTTGAAGGACTTCGGCGCTTTCTGCGATTGTCAATTGGTGGTAAAAGACCATCAACATGACTTCCCGCTGCATGGGTGAAAGCTGCATAAGTAGTTTTTGGTAATCCAGCTCCTCTTTATTTTCAGTCGGCTCATCCTCCAAATCGTAATTTTCTTGTAATGCCACCCAATTTCCTTTCTTTCGGAGTTCGTCGATAGAAGTAAAGCGAATCACCGAAAATAACCAGGGTTTTACTTTTTCGATCTGTTGGAGACGTGCCTTACCCTCCAAAATCTTCAAATAACAAATCTGCAAGACGTCCTTAGCTAGTTCATCCTCAAAGCCGCAGCATTGACGGGCCCAGAGATAGGCTTCCCGATGATGGTCTTTGAGTATATTTTCTAGCTCGCTGTGGTTCATCTTCATCTTGTAATCGTAGACTTTACAAAAAATATGACAGCGGGCGACAGATTTCTTAAGGATTTTCTCTGACCCGGAAGAGATATGCCAAGGAAAGCTCCAAATTGGTAGAATTCATATCAAAAATTCGATCCTGCCCCTCCGGATTGGTGAAGTCATAGGCAAATCGGAATTCCACCGCGAGCGTGCTTTTCCCAAAAAGCTTAGAAATTCCAGCGCCTGCATTTAAGCCGTACATCAATCGATTGGGTCGATCTTCCGGCCCGCCATAGGTAGGGATCTCAGGAGTCGCAGCACTGGTGAATTCCCGCTGCACATCTCTTGCATTAACTAGAAAACCCAAGTGAGGCCCGATTTTTATTTGAAACCTACCTGATCTCCCCGCATAAAATGAGGCAAAAAAGGGCACTTTCAGATAGTCAAACTCTGTCCGATTTTCGGGAAGGGTAACGGCATTTTCATTGATCTGTCGGAAGCCTAGAGTAATGTACTGAAAATTGACTTCGATCCCGGCATTTTTTGAGGTAAAGTGCTCCAACACGAAGGCGAAAGTAGGCCTTGCCACACTCTCGGTGCTTTGTGATCGAAAATTGGCTGCCGGCTGATAAGAGTATGACGAAGAGGTGTATCCAGCCCGAAAACCCACACTAGTCTGAGGGAAGGCTTCAAAAGCCAAGAAAAGCGTCAAAAAAGCCAGGAGTATTTTTTTCATTTCTTAGAAGAATTGATCGTAAAGGTGCCGGAAATCGGCTTTCCGTCCAAGCTTAGTCCGCGGATTTCGACAGTCATCGGCCCACCCGAATCATTGGTGAAAAAGCTTAGCTCCGCTTCACCGGACTCATCTGTCACCAAGTTCCCATTCCAATAGAGTGTTTTTCTCAGGTCCTGCTCTACCTCTTCATTTCCGTCGTAAGCCAATTGGTAAAAGCTTCTTGGAGGCTCAAAACCCTGAATAACAAAATTCGAAACGGATGAAGTGAGCGTAGGTACCGATTGAGTATTTACACCTTCCTTAAGATAGACGGCTATCACCCCATTTCTACCTTGGTCTCCGAGCATGGAAACAGTCCTAGAGACGATTTCAACTCGATCGATATCATTGGGATTGATGTTTCGAAGATTATCAGCGGCAGTCGCACCCGGTGCTGTTACCAAAATAGCCCCATCTACCATGACCAAGGGCTCCATAGATCCAGATACCGAAGTGGCTCCACCACGAAGTCGGATTTGCTGCTGCCCGGTGGCACCTGCAAGGGTGACCCGCATTCCTGGGACATTTCCAGCAAGGCTATTCACCAAGTCCACCGAGCTTCCTGTTGCCATCAATTTGTCGGAAGTCACCACAAAGTCGGCTCTTCCATAGATTGCCTTTGGAGCTTCCAATGATTTGTCTTCCACCTCAACCAACTCAAGGTCTTCTGTCTTCAATTCTTCCTGAGAAATGGGCTGATAGGAAGGATCTATTTGGATTTTTGGCCAGTTTACTGTAGGAAAAGCAGCCAAAGGTGCCGCTAGATCTTCTTCTAATTTGATCTCTGAAACTGTTCTACCCTTAGAATCTGTCGCCTGTATAGCCAGCCTCAACGGACCATAAAACTCCATCCCCTCCATTTTGAATTGACCACTTCTATCCGCTTCCAACTCGATGATTCCCTCAAAATTATTCACAAATGCGGTGACAGCTCCTGAAGTCCCTTTACCTTTTTGATCCAGAATCACTCCAGTCTCCTCCAAATTAGTCTCAACCGGGTATGAGAAACGATCCAATCCAATATTGTCAGGTATTTTCTCCAGAGCCAGAGCTTCGGAAGCAGTCTTAACCTCCCTAAAACTGCCAACTTGGCTTTGGTCTAGAACGGATACGGATAACCTTGCAGAGAGAACCCTGCCGGTATCATCCAGCGTTTTTATTTTGAGCTGAACCTTTTCCCTTGGCCCTGCTTTCTCCGGACTCACTTCCAAGGTGGCATTTTCAGATTTCTCCACAGGAGCAATTCGCGCTTCAAGGGCTTGATTTTGATTCAAGATTGGAAGTGGCTTTAAGAAAAGGTGGTCTGGACCATAGTTTCGGTTCCAGTTGGTGTATGCTCTTAGAAAATATTGATTTCCGTCTAGGCTATCAGGGATGAAAAAGCTCCCACCGGCTGACCCATCGAAGATTTTATACTTCTTTCTGAATACAAAGTCCCGATCAGCAGATACCAGCTCTACGTGTAAAACCTGACTTAATTCCTTTTTGAGATACGGATTTCCATAATTGATGAAAGCTTGAAAAAATGCCTCTTCACCAGCTTGGTAATAGGGACGATCTGTGTGCAAATAAACGCGTTCCTGATAGTTGGCAGCGGTCTCATCGAGATTTAGCAACTGAATGGCTCGCTCGGCATCGTAGTCCAAAGGAAGCATGGAAGCCACTCTCCTTCGGTCCATATCGCCAGAAAAGACCACATCCTGGGAATTGAGAATCATACCATTTTCCCGAACTCTTACCCGATCACCCTTTACTTCTATCCATGAAATGGGATAAGGCGCGTCTTTGTAAGTATTGACAGTTGTATAGCCTTTTTCGTAGTGAATTTCTATTCTTCCTTTGAGATGAATCCAGTATTCACCGGGACGGTCAGCCGCTGTCACGAGTTGATCGGGCTTGTAAGGAATGACTGATTTGCCCAATTCATCGGCAAAAATATCCGAGCGCATATTTCGGGAATCTGCCGCACTCGGCCGCTCTCCATACAGGTAAAAACCCTCCTTTTCATGCGTGCCGGAGATCATTGCTCGGAACATATTTTGCGGAGATTTGGAATAAACGTCCATACGATTCCGATCCCATTCCTGCTCCTGTTGATCAGTTTCTGCTTCCAATTCTTCAAACCTCGCCGCCCCAACAATTCTGTAGTTGGAAGGATTGTCAAAAAACTCCTCCATATCGAAGGTGATTTTATAACCCAGATATTGGTTAAAGATCTCAATTGGAAGCTGGGAGCTTGCTAAAAAGGTGTTTCGCTCTTCTGATTCAGGAAAGTCCACTACCCAGGGGTTGGATATTTCGGTTTTAGCCGCAATGGCATCATTCCCGAGAAATAGGTTTTCAAATTTTCGGAGATCCCGCTCCCAGGCCTTATCCCGTTTAGCCTTGATTTCCACATCCGAGAGCTCTGTCTCCAAGGGCTCCAAAGAAACATTCAAGGTAAGGGTACCGCCAGAGTTAAGCGTGACCTGTTTCGTAGTGGCTAAATAGCCCAAAAATGAAAAGCCCACTTCCAATGGACCTGGAGCGAGGTCTGACAAGGTGAATACCCCATCCAAATCCGAGGTCGTTGAGATGGTGGTATTATTGACAAAGACATTGCAAAAGGGAAGTGTCTCGCCCGTATCAGCGTCTTTGACTGTTCCAGTCACCTTGGCTGTTTGGCTCCATGCATTTACAGATAAAAAACAGAAAAGGACCCAAAAGAAAATAAATCTGTACGGCATGGACTGGGATAATCTAATTGGATTACGGGGATGTTTTGATCATTCTTCTTCGTCAGACCCACGCTTGATATCATCCAAGTCTTCCCGGTCCTTCAATTTTTTATCTTCGACATTTTTATTCAAAAACTCATTGATCTTATCGATCGGAAAAGAGGAAGATATCTCTCCAAAAGGATCTATTTCCATTTTGAAACCCTTCAAGTCCGAATGAACTTTTGGGTCTTCTGGTTTTTTCTTTTTTCGCTTGCTCATAGCTCTTATACTTATTCTGGACGCGGTAGGTTTTCGATTGCAAACTGAATGCGGTTTGCTACTTCACCTGCACCTAAGATAGCAAATATCTCCATCAAATCTGGGCCGGCCCCGACACCTGTCACAGCCAATCGGACGGCTTGCATGATCTTACCTAGTTTGATTTCCAGTTCATCTGCAGTCTCTCCGAGTAGGGTTTTAGCGACTTCGCTATCATAAGTTCCCTCAAATTTTGAAAGCTTCTCAGCGTAAGCCGAAAGTACAGCTACTGCATCTGCATTCCACTTTTTGGAGGCTACCTGCTCATCAAATTCTTTGGGAGCATTCACCAAAAACCGGCATTGAGTCCACATTTCCCCTGGGAAGGTCACGCGCTCCTTGGTCAATGAGACTATTGCCTCTGCCTTTTTTGAGTCTAGCTCTACCCCATCTTTTTTGGCTGCTTCAATAACAAAATCAGCCAAATCAGCATTTGAACGAGCCCTGAGGTATTGTTCATTATACCATTTAGCCTTGGCTATGTCGAATTTGGCACCTGCTTTCCCAATCCGCTCAATACTGAAAGCCTCTACCAATTCCTCCTTGGTAAAAAGCTCTCGCTCATCGCCCGGGTTCCAGCCCAAGAAGGCCAAGAAATTCAATAAAGCTTCCGGTAAGTATTCTTGCTCACGGAATCCCATGGCCGAGTCTCCGGTCTCCTCGTTTTTCCAATCAAGTGGAAAAACAGGGAATCCCATCCGGTCACCGTCTCGCTTGGATAGTTTGCCGTTTCCGTCAGGCTTCAGCAAGAGCGGCAAATGGGCAAATTCAGGCATGGTATCTTCCCATCCAAAATACTTGTAAAGCAGCACGTGTAGTGGTGCTGAAGGCAACCATTCCTCTCCTCGAATCACATGCGTTATTCCCATGCGATGATCATCTACGATATTAGCCAAGTGGTAAGTTGGCATTCCATCTGACTTCATCAACACCTTATCATCCAGTGTGGAAGAATGAACCATTACCCAACCACGGATTTGGTCATGAAAGCGTACTTCTTCTTTGCGGGGGATTTTCACCCGAATCACATAAGGCTCCCCAGACGCCAATCTCGCCTTCACCTCATCCTCAGGCAATGTCAGGGAGTTTTTCATCTGTGTACGGGTGATACTGTTGTATTGAGGCTGTACGACTCGAGCTGCAGTCAGTCGCTCGCGCATAGCTTCGAGTTCTTCCGAAGTGTCAAAAGCGTAGTAAGCATGGCCTTTTTCAACCAAATCAAGCGCATATTGCATGTAATCAGCCTTCCGCTCAGATTGCCGATAAGGACCTACATTTCCTGGATTCCAGGGACTTTCGTCAGGTGTAATACTGAGCCATTCGAGGGATTCCCGAATATATTCCTCAGCACCTGCCACGAAGCGAGCCTGATCGGTATCTTCTATTCGAAGCAGGAATTTACCCTGATTCTTTTTTGCAAAAAGGTAATTATAAAGGGCCGTTCGGACTCCTCCGATATGTAAAGGCCCTGTAGGAGATGGGGCAAAACGGACGCGAATTTCTCTACTCATGAGTGATTGATTGTCTTAAAAAAACAGGCAATAATGGAGATTGTTCCCCTATTCAGCCTGCAAATGTAGGGAAAAATCATGGCTTCTGTAGTGAAAAAGGGGATTTGAAAAGGCAGGAGTCCAAAACAAAAAAAGGAACCCTTTTCTGAGTTCCTCTTTATGATTTTTGGGAAGCTTAATGCTTCACCTGAATCTTTTCCTTGATACGAGCAGCTTTACCCTGACGTCCTCTCAAGTAGAACAATCGGGCTCTTCTCACTCTACCTTGTCTCAATAGGTCGATTTGCTCGATAGATGGAGAAAGGATAGGGAAGATACGCTCCACACCGATACCATTGGATATTTTTCTTACCGTGAAAGTTTCACCGTTAGAATTCGGGTTTTTACGCTGGATTACAGTTCCTTGGAACTGCTGGATACGCTCCTTATTACCTTCTTTGATACGTACGTGTACGTTGATGGTATCTCCAGCTTTGAAAGAAGGGAATTTGGCTCTCGCCTCGCTGTATTCCGCTTCTACAATTTTCATTAGTTCGCTCATAGCTTCTATATTTTATGCTTTCGCTGTTTGGCCAACACGTGGCTTGTTATTTACTTTTTCCGTTTACTTGTTTCGCTATCCCCCAAACCTGACTTAACCCATAGATCGGGTCTTCGTTCACGGGTTCGGCGAACCGATGCTTCAAATCTCCATTCATTGATCTTTGCTTCATGCCCTGAGAGCAATACTTCTGGAACTTCCATCCCATCCCACTCAGCGGGACGAGTATAGACCGGTGGTGCGAGCAGGTCATCCTGAAAAGAGTCAGTCAATGCTGACGTCTCATCATTTAAGACTCCTGGTATCAGACGAATAATAGCGTCAGCCACTACAGCTGCCGCTAGTTCTCCACCCGACAGCACAAAATCACCAATACTGATTTCTTTGGTAATGAATCGGTCTCTCACACGCTGATCTACTCCTTTGTAATGACCACATAGAATCATTAGGTTTTTCTTCAGCGATAGCGTATTTGCCATGGGCTGATCGAATGTCTCCCCATCAGGCGTCATATAAATAATTTCATCATATGTTCGCTGACTTTGGAGATATTCGATGCACCGGGCAATCGGTTCGACCATCATGACCATTCCTGCACCTCCACCAAAAGCATAATCGTCTACCTGCTTTTGTTTGCCAGTAGCAAAATCCCGCAGGTTATGCACCCTGACAACTGCCAAGCCTTTTTCTTCTGCTCTTTTCAGAATAGAATGTGAAAAAGGGCCTTCCAGCAATCCCGGTACCACGCTGATGATGTCGATATGCATATCTCAGTCTTCCAGATAAATGTCAAGCAATCCTTCGGGCAATCGACAGAAAACTTTTTTTGCTGCCTTGTCCACCTTGATGATGATTCCATCCTGTATCGGAATGAGAACCTCTTTTTCTTGATGGATAACCCCGATAAGGTCTTGGGCGTCCAAGTCGTAGATGGTTTGCACTTGCCCTAAGGTGCCATGCACTTCATCTTCTACTTCAAACCCGATCAATTCGTGAAAATAGTATTGGTCTTCATCAAGTTCAGGTAGTTCAGATAGTGGAAGATATACTTCCGATCCTACCAATTCCTCCACCTGCTCAATACGATCCAATTCTTCAATTTTGGCCAGTGCCTTATTACCTGCCTGAAGCACAAAATGCTCCAAGAAATAAGGGACTAAGCGTCCATTGCGTTCTAGAAAGATGTGCTCCAGATCTTCATAATCTTCAGGAAAATCTACATCGAGCACGACCACTATTTCACCACGGAGTCCATGAACTTTCGAAACATAGCCTAATTGGAAGCATTGTTCCTTGTTCATGAATCAATATACTATTAAGCTTGTGGAGCTTCGTCGCCTTCTGCGGAAGCTTCAGGAGCTGATTCTTCTGCAGCCTCTTCAGCAGGAGCTTCAGCAGCGGCAGCCGCCTCAGCAGCAGCTTTTGCTTCATCTTCTCTTGCTTTGATAGCATCCAAACGAGCCTGATTCTTAGCAGCTTCAGCCTCAAGAGCCTTCTGACGGGCTTCGTCTTTAGCTTTACCGATCGATTCGACTTTGCTTTGGATTTTAGTTTCTTTTTCATTCAACCAAGCTTCGAATTTGGCATCAGCCTGTTCTTGCGTGATTGCACCCTTTACTACTCCGATTTGGAGGTGTTTTTTCAGCATGACTCCTCTGTAAGACAGCATAGCCTTGACCGTATCGGTAGGCTGGGCTCCGTTCAACAACCACTGTAGAGCGCGCTCATTGTTGATGTTGATCGATGCAGGGTCAGTGTTCGGATTATAAGTTCCGATCTTTTCGATGAAGCGTCCATCACGTGGAGCTCTAGCATCAGCGACAACCACGTCATACATCGCCATTTTTCTTCGGCCTCGACGTGCTAATCTGATTTTTACTGGCATAATTTATATTTGTTTGTTTAGTGGATGGAACCCGTCCATCCTAAATTTGGAGTGCAAAGATAGGGTAAATCTCTGAATCCCCATAAGTTGGGCTGATTATATTTATTGGTTTTTTGGCATTTCTCGTATCTTGCATCTTCCTTTGGCCCCGTAGTTCAACGGATAGAACAAGCGTTTCCTAAACGTTAGATCCAAGTTCGATTCTTGGCGGGGCTACTTTTTTAACTTTTATACTTAAAATTCTCCACAGTCATTTTGTCTCCTAAATATCCTTATGCAATTTCCACTGATTTCTATCACTTTTTTAACTTAGGTTAATCAGAACATCTACCGGAGTTTTCTTCTTCTTTTGAAAAAAAATCAATGAACGACCTAGAAATAGCCAAATCCATCCCACCTTATTCTATCCAGCTTATCACTCAAAAGCTTGGCTTACCAGAAGATAAGGTTGAACCCTACGGAAGATTCAAAGCCAAACTGGATTTAAGCCTCATTCAAGAAGAAAAAATACAGAATGCAAAGCTGATTTTAGTGACAGCTATAACACCAACACCCGCAGGAGAGGGCAAAACTACCGTCACGATTGGGCTGAGTGATGCACTAAATGATCTGGGTAAAAACTCTCTTGCAGTCATCCGCGAACCAAGCCTCGGCCCAGTCTTTGGCCTGAAAGGGGGAGCTGCCGGAGGCGGCTGGTCACAGGTGATACCGATGGAGGACATCAACCTCCACTTCACTGGAGACTTCCATGCCATCGAAAAATCCAATAATCTCCTAGCGGCACTTTTGGACAATGCCATTCAAAGCAAAGTCAAAAACCTACAAATAGATCCCAGGTCGATCTTCTGGAAACGTGCCATGGATATGAATGATCGATCCCTTAGAAATATTATCTGCGGCCTTGGTGGGAAAAGTGGTGGTGTTCCCAGAGAAACAGGTTTTCAGATCACGGCAGCAAGTGAAGTAATGGCTATATTATGTATGAGCAAAGACCTCGAGGATCTAAAAAACCGATTTGCTAAAATCTATCTGGGGGATCGATTAGACGGTAGTCCTGTATTTGCCTCTGATCTCAATGCGCAAGGTGCAATGGCCACCCTTATGAAAGAGGCTATCAAACCCAATATCGTACAGACCTTGGGCCATCATCCCGCCTTGATTCATGGAGGGCCATTTGCCAATATTGCCCAAGGCACCAATAGTATCCTAGCTACCAAAATGGGGATGAGCTTAGGGGAATATGCTGTAACGGAGGCCGGCTTTGGCTCCGATCTAGGCGCAGAAAAGTTTTTTAATATCAAATGTCGGGAAGCTGGTATTTCTCCGAAAGCGACTGTCTTGGTAGCTACCATTCGCGCTTTGAAATATCACGGAGGCAAGCCTCTCTCTGATTTGGAAACAGAGGATTTGGAAGCTTTAGAAAAGGGCTTGCCCAACCTCGAACATCATTTGGAAAGTCTCAGAAAATTTGAAATCCCCGTGGTGGTGGCAATCAATGTTTTCAAAAGCGACACGGAAGCTGAAAAGAAATTATTGATAGACTTTTGCAATAAATTGAATGTACCTGTAGCTCTCAGCGAAGGCTGGGAGAAAGGGGGTAGTGGCTGTTTGGATTTAGCCAAACTAGTCATCCAAGAAGCTGAAAATTGCAATCGCTTCTTCAAACCCACCTACGAGCTGGAAGACTCTGTGGTCGATAAGATCAAAAAAGTAAGCCAGAAAGTGTATGGTGCGTCTGATATCATCCTTAGTCCCAAAGCACAAAACCAACTCAAGAAAATAGAAAGGCTAGGGTATCAAAAGCTCCCAATTTGCATAGCAAAAACTCAAAAAAGTATCAGTGATCAGGAAAAACTGATCGGGAGACCACAAGACTTTCAGATTACGATTAGAGAATTCGAATTTGCGGCAGGAGCAGGCTTCTTAATCCCATTGGCTGGAGAAATTCTCCGAATGCCCGGGCTCCCTACAAAGCCAGCTGCTGAGTCAATGGATATTTCTGCCACAGGAGAGATTAGTGGGCTTTTTTGAAGCCCACAAAAAAAAACATCAATATGCATATCCACTTTTCTACCAGTAAGAAAAATGAGGGCCATAAACTGAATCAAAAAGTTCGGATTCCGGAAGCAACACTCTTCTTCCTCTAACTTCAAATCAGATAGGTAGAGAAAATATAGGACCTAGCATCATTGTAGATACTCAAAAAAAATCCCACCCTGCCCTGTGGGATTTTCTTTTAAATTACTCTACAGTCACATCCGAAAACCAAATGAATCGGTTTCCCTCACCGTCTCTATGCATCGTCGCTAGCTGTATGGGTCCAAAGTCCTGTACATCCTCCCAAGTCCAAGTTCTGCCTTCTGCGCCATTCTGCCTTCTAAATGTCCACTCTAGGATCCGATGATTCTCATCCAGATACAAATCATAGGCATCTCCCGGTGTATACCCATCTGCAGAATTGTAGACGACAGTCAATTTGGTGGAGTTTGTTTGTTGAAGTGGTGAAGGCACGTTCTCAGCGACTTCGTATTCATACCCAGTATCCCAGGCCAATTGGAAAGGCATCATGAGCCAATATTTATCATTAATAAAGCCTTTATCCGCGTCAGGCAAAGAATCTGAAGGCATGTCCAAGCTGTAGGTGTAAGTGGTATCCGGACCCGAATATCCCACTTCATTATTTTGGATATCCCATGACCAATTTCTTGAAAAGACATTGACCGAATCACGCTGTACATTCCAGGTGTAGGAGATTTTTTTCACCTGATCAAAGTTTTCAATACCGTAGGCTTTGGCCACTTGAAAAGGAAGCGTATCTGGCATGGACTGCTTCTGATCAGTGGAGCAGCCAAATGCTAAAAAGCTGGCAAGGATAAGTAAGAGTCTGTATTTCATGTTTTGGCGGTTTAAGAAGGCTAACTTACTCAGAATTAGCTTTGTTTCTTACCCATTTTCTGAGTTTTTCTAATTCCATCCAATGATAGAGGGGCAGCAGGATGGGAATAACCCTATTCATCAATCGCATCAGAGAAAACAAACGAGAGGGGAAAATCCTTTTATTTCCTCTTTCCAAACCTCTGAGAATTCTTCTTGAGACGGTCGTAGGATCCTGAACAGGGAAAGCCTTGGGAATATTTTTACCGGCATGATCAAAAAAAGCTGTTGCCGTAGCGATAGGAAATACAAGCGTCAATTGTTGTCCGCCTTCACTCCATACTGTTCTCGCCCACTGTAGCAAAGCCGATTTGGTAGCTGCATACAAGCTGTATCCGGGGACTGCCCAATAGGACATAGCTGAAGCAATGATGACATGATGACAAGAAGCCTGTCTTTCTTGTAGCTTCATTCCCAGTTCAATCGGACTAAAGGTATTCAACTGGAAGAGTGCATCCATTTCCTCCCAGTTTTGTGTTTTGGCCGGACCATATTCCGCTTTACCCGCATTGGCTATGACTAGATCGATTTGAAAGTTATTTTGATTTAGCCATTCTATAATCAGATCATTTGCTCCCTTGACGGCCAAATCAATTTGTTTGATTTTAATTTCAGAAAACTCCTGCCTTAACTCCTCTAGTCCTAAATCCGAAATATCTACTGCATATACTTCTGCTCCTTTTTCCAAAAGTTGAATCAAAAGAGCTTTCCCAATTCCCGAAGCAGCACCTGTGATAAGTACTTTTTTATTTTTGAAAAAATCACTCACGAAAACTCGGCTTTGGAAAATGAATCTGAAAGGGCCGGATATGTACGGCCAATAAAGGCTTTACCTGATTGACAGAAGGAAAGAATTCTGCTTTGATGAAATTAAAATTCACTTTCGCCAATTTCCCTCTTCCTTTTCCGGATGGTTTGGTAAAAAATTCTTTTGCCTCCCACTGCTGATACAAATCGATAGGGAGCAAAGCTGTACTCGCAGGAAAAGAGAATCCAAATGGACGAATCGAACAATCAAAAAACACCTGATTTTTAGATTTTACACGCACTTGTATTTCTCCATCATTTTCCTCCCAGTCAAAGTCCATGGTCTCCTTCGGAATTCCCCAATTGGCTCTACCATTCATCGTGCTGAGATCGGAGTCTACAAAAATCTTGGTAATGGATTGCTTTCTATGCTTTCCGAATTTTCCAGGAATCAAGAGCAATTCCCGATAAGGTCCCACGGGACTTTCGGTATAATTCACCAGCATCATATATCCCAATCCTCCTTTAAATTGACCTTTAAGGTATTCTGGCATTTGCCCTTGATCTTCAACCCAGTTTTTCGGAAACTTATAAACCAAAATAATCCCTTCCCCTTTGAGATCCCACGGTGGTGGAAACTTCTGAAAATCGTCATTTTTCGGGGAGACTATCATAGGCTATCAGGAGTAAGGAGAAGGACTCACAGCGGTCCAACCTCCGTCAATGATCAAGCTCTGTCCCGTAATATGACGAGCCGCATCCGAAAGCAAAAAGGCGGCAGCCTCCGCGATATCCACCGTGGAGGCAGGTCTGCCTGTAGGAGTCAATTTGGACCACGTAGTGGCATACTCAGGATCAGAAGTAGTGCGCTCGGTGAGGGTTGCCCCGGGAGCGATGGTATTCATGCGAATTCCCAAAGGAGCCAACTCCAAGACCAAGTTTTTGGCAAGCATCTCAATAGCAGCTTTACTCATGGCATAAGCGGCTAAATTTTCATGACTTTGATGACCTGTGACCGAAGAAGTAAGCAACATGGAACCTCCTTCTTTTTGATCTTTCATAACTCTGGCCGCGGCTTGAACCAGAAAAAAGGTTCCTTCCTGATTAACCCGCATTACTTCTCGAAAATCCTCCCTGCTGTAGTCCAAAAAGCTTCCAAAGAGAGTAATTCCGGCATTTGCAACGACTTGGTCTACTCGCCCAAATGTTGAAAGTGTAAGCTCGACCATCTCTTCGACCGTCTCCTCACTAGCAGCATCTCCCGAGCAACCTATAATCCTTCCACTATTCATTCGGGAAAGCGTAGCTACTGATTCCTCAACCAAGCTTTTTTCTACATCATTCAAAACCACTCGCCCACCTTTTTCCAGAAGCTTCCTGGCGATTTCTAACCCTATTCCCTGTCCTGCCCCTGTGATGATGGCTACTTTAGAATTTTTCATTGGAAACTAACTTTTTTTAATGCCAAAATCCCAATTCCCTTAAATCATTTTCAATGCGAATCACGCTTAACTTCCGAACCTGAGCTGCCTTGCAGAAAATCAAAGTCTACCCCATCATGAGCCTGATTGACTTGATGAAGAAACAAGTTGACATAGCCTCGTTCATAGGGTAATTGAGTAGGTTGAAAGGCGTTTTTGCGCTTCTCCATTTCCTCATCGGAAATCAGCAAATTCAAACTTCGATTTGGTACATCCAGCTGAATCAAATCTCCATTTTGCACCAAAGCTAGTGGACCTCCAATGGCAGACTCCGGAGATACGTGCAAGACAACGGTACCATATCCTGTCCCACTCATTCGCCCATCGGAAATTCGTACCATGTCTTTGATACCCTTTTGAAGGAGTTTGGCAGGAAGTCCCATATTTCCAACCTCTGGCATTCCTGGATAACCTTTAGGCCCTACATTTTTCATCACCAAGACAGAATTTTCATCTACTTCCAAGTCTGGATCATCAATCTTAGCCTTATAATCGTCTATGTCTTCAAAAACCACAGCTTTACCCGTATGAGTCAGGAGATGGGGACTAGCAGCAGAAGGTTTAATGACCGCTCCATTAGGACAGAGATTTCCTTTCAGAACTGCTATTCCTGAGTCCGGCTTGATGGGTTTTTCTAAAGTTCCGATTAGTTCTCGGTCATAGCATTCAGCCTTCTCAATATTCTCACCTAGCGTCTTTCCATTGACAGTAATACATTCTGTATGAAGCTTAGATTGGATTTCACGCATGACGGCTGGTAAGCCTCCGGCATAAAATAAGTCCTCCACCCAATGCTCACCGGAAGGCTGCACATTAGCAATCAAAGGCACTTTGGAAGAAAAATGATCAAAATCAGTCAGATCTAAATCTACCCCGATCCGACGGGCTATGGCTGTAAGGTGAAGGATAAAATTGGTTGATCCTCCCAGTGCTGCATTGACCATTATGGAGTTTTCAAAAGCCTTACGTGTCAAAATCTGACTCATTTTGAGGTCTTCCTTGACCATCTCAACAATCCGCATTCCTGCCATATGCGCCAAAACTTTTCTTCGAGAATCAGCCGCTGGAATGGTAGCGTTATCTGGCATTGCCAAGCCCAAAGCTTCCACCATAGCAGCCATCGTAGAAGCTGTACCCATCGGAGCACAATGACCTCTTGAACGAGACATCGCAGCCTCGGCTTCTATAAACTCTTCCTGAGAAAGCTTCCCTAATTTATATTCTTCGGCAAACCTCCAAACATCAGAAGTGCCAATTTTTTTACCCTTAAATCTACCTACCAGCATGGGACCTCCCGATACAACCAAGGTCGGCAAGTCTACCGAGGCCGCTCCCATGACCAAGGAAGGAGTGGTTTTGTCACAACCACACATCAGCACGACCCCATCCATCGGATTGGCACGGATACTTTCCTCCACATCCATCGAAGCTAGGTTTCGGAAAAGCATCGCCGTGGGCTTGATCGAGCATTCTCCCAGAGACATCACTGGAAATTCTAGCGGAAATCCTCCTGCCTCCCAGATTCCTTGCTTGATTGACTCTGCCAACTCTCGAAAATGTGCATTGCAGGGGGTGAATTCAGACCAGGTATTACAGATTCCGATTACGGGTTTTTCACCTTCAAAAAGATGATGCGGTAATCCTTGGTTTTTCATCCAAGAGCGATAGATAAATCCGTCTTTTCCGGTTCGACCGTACCACTCCTGACTCCGGAGTTTTTTCTTTGCCATAGGTTTTTGGGTTTGAGTAAAATCTGGCAGAAGATAGGAAAAAATGAAGATTTCTGCGAACCTTAGATGGATATCGGTTTAATCTTTAATCAATTGATCAACCAAGTTCTCTAAAGCCTCAACATCTACTTTGAAATCAGCAAGCATGGTGTTTTTCTCAGTGCCCTCATTCAAAGTATAGTAGTACTCATGCCCTAGCACATTGGCAAGATTAAAATAACACTGATTTTGATCATCCTCGTGATTTCTTAATTCAACCACCTTACTTCCTTGGGGCAAAAAAATCATATTGGTAAGCGCCGCCCCATGCAAAGAGATAAAAATAGCTGTCTCACCCATCAATTCGATTTGCTTCTTCACCGAAAGCTTTTCGGCATGATAGATCTCAAAACCCTTTTTATTTAGACACAGCTCCACTTCCTTTTCATTCAAAACCCTACGTTTGGGGGCCAAGCTTCTGCTAATGTAGATTTTGCGGTAAGGAGCTTTCGAGATTTTGGAGAGTCGGTTTCTAGTTTCCAGCGTGTATTCCGGGTGAAAGTGTGGAAAAACAGCTGTGCGGGATGTCAAAACCAATTTTTTGACTTTAAGATTTTCAAATGAAGAATAAAAGATGGCTTTAATTCCTAATAACTTGAGGCTTTGACTGACAAATGGAAGCTTTTGATAGGATTCATGTAAGATGACTTGATCGGTCACCTCTTTTTCTAACCCTTGCCAAATTCTCGGTAAACAATCCGTCATCCAATGAAAGTAATTGGCACTCCATTCATCCTTGATCCAAATGCCACTTTCGATTGTTCGCCATTTTCTAAAAGCACAATTCAACACTCTTTTTCCCAAGGGAAGTACACCCAATCCATAAACATGGGTATGGGAAGCAAAGAATTTCAGCTCTTTCCAAGAAAAAACGGTATCCTGCAAAATCAGAGCATCATTCAGTACCCAGCAGGGCTGTATAATAAAAGATGATTGGAGCCATTCGTTAAATAAGGGCTTATCTTCCTTCCTAACATTGGAAGGGAGTCCTCTCTGTACTCTTATTTCTTCCTCAAGGCCCTCTTCTGGATTTAGCTCCATTGAAAAATTGTTACAATCGTTCTATATCTGCTCCTAGTGCATTTAATCGCTCATCAATATACTGATATCCTCTGTCAATCTGCTCAATATTATCAATAATTGAGGTGCCATTTGCTGACATCGCAGCGATCAGAAGCGCTACCCCTGCACGAATATCAGGAGAGGTCATTCGAATTCCTCTCAAGGGATATTTTCTGTCCAATCCTATAACCGTGGCACGATGCGGATCGCAGAGAATAATCTGTGCTCCCATATCGATCAATTTATCCACGAAAAATAAGCGGGACTCAAACATTTTCTGATGCACTAGCACTGTCCCTTTTGCCTGAGTGGCAGTCACCAGTACGATGGAAAGCAGGTCAGGAGTAAAACCTGGCCAAATCTGATCGGCTATCGTCAAGATAGACCCATCAATGAAAGTCTCAATTTCAAAATGATCTTGTGCTGGGATAAAAATATCATCACCTCTGAATTCCATTTGTATACCCATTCGCCGGAAAGTATCGGGAATGATTCCGAGCTTGGGAATTTGACAGTTTTTGATGGTGATCTCAGATTGAGTCATTGCCGCCATTCCAATAAAAGAGCCGATCTCAATCATGTCCGGAAGCATGGTATGGGTGGTCCCATTTAGTTTATCCACTCCTTCGATATGAAGGAGATTGGACCCTACTCCTGTTATTTTTGCACCCATGCGATTAAGCATGTCGCAAAGCTGCTGCAGATAAGGTTCGCATGCAGCATTATAGATAGTCGTTTTGCCTTCGGCCATCACCGCAGCCATTACGATATTTGCCGTGCCAGTCACAGAGGCCTCATCCAGAAGCATATAAGTGCCTTTGAGATTTTTTCCATCGATATGGAAAATTTCTTTCTCAGCATCATACCTGAATTCAGCTCCTAGCTTTTGAAAGCCTGTGAAGTGAGTATCCATTCGTCGACGACCGATTTTATCTCCTCCCGGCTTAGAAAGCTTTCCTGTACCAAACCGGGTTAAAAGCGGACCCAAAATCATGACAGAACCTCTTAGGGCAGAAGCTTTTTTCAAAAACTCCTCTGTTTCTAGGTACTCGAGGTTGACCTCATCTGCCTGAAAAGAGTAGGATTCGGGACCGAGTTTGGTGACTTTCACCCCCATATCGCTCAAAAGCTCAATGAGTTTATTTACGTCACGGATATTGGGGATTTTGTGAATGGTGACTTTTTCTCCTGTCAAAAGTACTGCGCAAAGAATTTGAAGCGCTTCATTTTTTGCTCCTTGTGGAATGATCTCGCCCTTAAGCTGATTTCCACCCCTTACCCGAAAAGATGCCATTTAATTTCGACGTTTTTTGTTATGTCCTCCATTTCGGCGACGAATATTGCCGCGCTTGTTTGATTTTCCACCTCGCTCTTCATGGGTAGGCACTTTGAAATCACGTCTTGTATTGGATTCGAAAAGCGCGTTTTCTTTCACCTTTTCCAAGTCGATGTGGAGCTTTCCCTTGGAGAGCGTCTTGATATCATCAATGATGATGCCATCGTCGAAATTGTCCCTGTTCCAAGTGGAGTGAAAACTTCTCATCAGCTGGCCGATGTAAATAATCGCAGACTCCTGCTCTTCGTCATCTTCGATTTCGATCGCTTTTTCGATCAGCTTTTCGATATTTCTACCGTAATGCTTGAATCGTACTTCCCCTCTAGGATATCCCACTGGAAGGGGTTTTTTGCCTAGCAATTCTTTTTCAGGCATGGGGAAAGGCCCATCCACGTCCAACTTGAAGTCAGACATAATATAAATATCATCCCAAAGCTTTTGATCGTTCTCCTGCTTGAGCGTTGGATTCAGCTGCTTGATAATATCTATGATGGTGTAGGCACTGGCAGTGCGCTTTTCCCGGTCTTCAATGCCGCAGACGTAGTCTACGAGGCCTTGAATGTTTTTTCCGTATTCTTTCAAAATGAGATTGTTTTTAGTCTTTTCTTCTATTCAAACATCCCTTCTAAAGCCTAAGTTAAGGTAACAAAAAATCACCAAAAGGCCGGAAGTTTGACAATTAGTCTATAATTCGAAGCTTGGCAAAGCTAAGTAATAATGTCTTCTCCCCAAAATGCTCAAATTGAATGGTTGCCTTGCGGTTGAGACCATCCACCTCGATCTTCAGAACCTTCCCAAAACCAAACTTGGGATGCTCCACTAGCTGACTCTCCTGAAGGTTGTTTGTATTGCTCGGCTTGAAATCAGGACTGGGGGTATGAACCTTCATATTGGAAGGCATCCGAGTCTCGGGTTTCTTCTTTATTCCTATGAATCCAGAACTTCCTGGCAAACCTTCCCGCCGAAAAGCACCCGGCATCTCACGAGTAGCCTGTCGCTTATTGACCTTGATGCAGTCAGGATCTATCTCCTCCAAAAAACGACTCGGTTCACAATTCAACAATCGACCAAAGCGGTATCGGGAAAGCGCATACGTGAGATACAACTTTTGCATAGCCCGAGTGGTCGCCACATAAAATAGCCGCCGCTCCTCTTCCAGGTCTTCCCGACTTTGCATCATCATCTGGGAAGGAAACAAATCCTCCTCCATCCCGACTACAAATACCTGCTTGAACTCCAGCCCCTTGGCAGAGTGAATGGTCATCAGCGTAATCGCGTCAGTGGTGTCTTTATCCCGATCATTATCGGTAAGCAAGGCAATCTCCTGAAGGAATGCTCCCAAGCTTTTGTCTTCATTTTCTTCATTGTCGACATACTCCTTGATTGCATTGAGCAATTCCTGTACGTTTTCATAGCGGTTGAGCCCCTCGATCGTCTTATCCTCGTAGAGCTCCCGAAGCAAGCCGCTCTGTTTGGCAATAGTATTGGCGGCTTCGAAAGCATCCTTTCGCTGTACTTCTATCTGAAAGGCTTTGATCATGGTGGCAAAATCATCCACTGAAGCTCCTGCACGACCGCCTAAGAAACTATGCGCATTTTGCACCACCTCCCAAAGAGGCACATCATGATCGTAGGCCGATACAAGAATTTTTTCCAGGGAGGTATTGCCTATCCCGCGTTTAGGATAATTGATGATTCGTTTGAAAGCCTCCTCATCTACCGGATTCACCGTGAAGCGCATGTAGGCCATCAGATCCTTAATTTCCTTTCGCTGATAGAAAGACAGCCCACCCACGATTTTGTAGGTAAGATTCATTTTGCGAAGCGCCTCTTCTATTGCCCGGGATTGGGAATTGGTCCGGTAGAGAATCGCAAAATCACTGTTTTCCAGCTTTTTGTTGTTCTTTTCTTCAAAAATGGTTGTAGCCACTACCCGGCCTTCCTCGTTGTCGGAGGCGGCCTTGATTAGTTCGATCAGGTCCCCGTCTGGATTAGAAGTCCAGACGGTCTTTTTGAGCTGGGCTTTATTTTTATCGATGATGGAATTCGCTGCTTCTACGATGGTCCTAGTGGATCGGTAGTTTTGCTCCAGCTTGACTACAAAGAGATCCGGATAGTCCTTTTCGAAGTTGAGGATGTTCTGAATATCCGCCCCACGGAAGGCATAGATACTTTGCGCGTCATCTCCTACTACACAGATATTTTGATGAACAGCCGCCAGCTTTTTGGTGATGAGGTATTGGGAGAGGTTGGTATCCTGAAACTCATCCACCATCACATATTTGAACCGCTGTTGGTATTTATTCAATACATCGGTGTGATCTCGGAAAAGCACATTGGTATTGAAAAGCAAATCGTCAAAATCCATGGCTCCAGCCTTGAAAAGTCGGTCTTGGTAGCGCTGATAGATATCGCCCATTTTGGGTTTCATCGCAGCCTCGTCATCTGCTTTGACAAAAGGGTCAGCTTGATAGGCTTGCCAGGAAATCAATCGGTTTTTGGCACCGGAAATTCTAGAAAGGACCACGCTAGGTTTGTAAACCTTATCGTCCAGTCGCATTTCCTTGACGATGGTACGTATCAAAGATTTGGAATCGTCTGTATCGTAAATGGTAAAGTTGGAGGGATAGCCGATTTTCTCGGACTCTACCCGAAGGATTTTTGCAAAAACCGAGTGAAAAGTACCCATCCAGGTATTTCTAGCCTCCAGTCCGACTAGCTTTTCGATTCGATGCTTCATCTCACTCGCCGCCTTATTGGTAAAGGTGAGTGACAAAATCTGAAATGGATCTATTCCTTTGGCATAAATCAGATGTGCAATCCGGTAAGTCAGCACGCGAGTCTTTCCCGAACCCGCACCGGCAATGATCATCACCGGGCCGTCCGTATGTTCTACCGCTTCGCGCTGAGGGGGATTGAGTTCTTCTAGGTAATCCATTAGTTAAAGTAGCTAGTAGCTAGATTATAGTAGCAAGTGGTAAATAAGTATCAAGTACAATGTACCAAGAATCAAGTACGAAGTACCAAGGAGCCAGGAACAAGAAATCAGAGTCTAAAAACAGGAGTTGAAGACTAGAATCGGATGAAATTTACAAACTTTCCAACCTAAACACTTTCCAACTTTTAACTCATATCTTCCATCGCTTATGACTCCAAAGGTACATATCCGGCTGTTCTCTAATATTTTCTTCCAACATTTTGCAGAATTGATCCGTGATCGAGTGCGGCTTATCCCCATCATAAGGCGGACTAGCCATAGGAACATATTCGTAGCGATAATGCCCGCGTTTGACCTTAGTCATCTTCCCATAGTGGACGTACAAGTTCATCTTTTTCGATAGGAATTCAGCCCCTTCGAAAAAGACCGCCGGTCGATTTAGAAACTCACGCTGGTACCGATTTTCGGAAGATGGTGGCCGTTGATCCGATCCCAAAAGCACGATCCGAGGATCTCTGCCCAAGGTAAGTATACCACGTCGAAACTCCTTTTTCTCTGTCACAAATCCGCCAAATCGTGTCCTGATTTTTTTCATCAGTTCGTTGAAGAAGGTATTATTCACTTTGAGGTAAACAGTCTCCACGGGCACCTCGGTGTAGAGATTGGTGCCCACCACTCCCCACTCCCAATTGAAGATATGCCCGGCCATCATCAGGGAGCTGACTCCGTTTTTGACTGGCTGATCAAGATCCGGCTGATTGACAATGACAAATCTGCGGCGGAATTCTGCTTCCGAAATTGTCAGTAATTTGATCGTTTCGGCAAATGTGTCAGTAAAATTCCTGTAAAAACGATTTCGGATCTTTTTTCGCTCTGTATCAGAAAGCTCAGGAAAAGCATGAAAGAGATTTTCATCAATCACCTTTTTCCGATATCGAATCACAAAGCGGGCAATCAGGTATAGAAAGTCCGTGAGTAGGTATAAGATAGAAAGCGGAAGTCGGGAGAGAAGACGAAAGAAAAACATGCTTGGAATCGTCGAACAGGATCGAACTGAGGATACAAAATAAAGGAAAAGCGGGGAAAAGTTCCCGAATCCTAGTTATAATTTCACCCAATGATTACTTTTGAAACATATGTCGGATAGTCAGCGCAGAAAATATACGCAGGAAGAGAAAAACAGCATCTTTGACGGGGAGTTTATGCCACACATCGACTCCATGTACAATTTTGCCTTCCGACTCACCTTTGATGAGGACGATGCCAAAGATTTGGTGCAGGATACTTATCTGAAAGCGTATCGCTTCATCAATTCCTTCGAACAGGGAACCAACGCCAAAGCATGGCTGTTTCGCATCCTGAAAAACAGTTTCATCAACGAATACCGTAAGAAGTCCAAGCAACCTGCTAAGGTAGATTATCAGGAAGTTGAAACTTATTACAACTCAGATGATGTTGACTTTCAGGGAACCACTGATTTGCGGGCTGATTCGGTCAAGGATATGCTCGGAGATGAGATTTCCAATGCGCTCAATGCCTTGGCGGTAGACTTCCGAACGGTGATCATTTTAGCGGATCTGGAAGGCTTTACTTACGAGGAAATGGCCAAGATCCTAGATATTCCGATCGGAACTGTACGGTCCAGGCTTCACCGGGCCAGGAATCTATTGAAGGACAAGCTTCGGGGCTATGCACAGTCCATGGGCTACAAGACAGACGAGGAGGATTAAAACGAATACCAAATGGAAAATAACGGAAAAGAAACTTCCGAGGAGCGGAAAGTGAGCTGTGGTGATGTGAGCAAATGCTTTCAGCTGCTGGAAAGTATCCTTGACGGAGAAATGGGTGAAGAGGGTAAAGAAGTCCTCAAAGAAAAACTAGACAAGTGTCAGCCTTGCTTTGAGCATTTTCACTTGGAGCAGGCCATTCGGGAAGTGCTCAAAACTAAATGCACCAAACAGCCGGTGCCTACCCAACTCGCTGACTCCATCCGTCAGATGATCCACGAAAGCAAATAAAATGACCGCAGGAAAAGCCATCATTTTTTCAGCACCCTCAGGATCGGGTAAAACTTCCCTTGTCAAACACCTGATTCAGCATGTGCCCAACTTGGGCTTTTCTATTTCGGCCTGCACCCGAGACCGTCGAGGTAGGCATGAAGTCCATGGGAAGGATTATTATTTTTTATCTCAGGAAGAATTCAAGCAAAAAATTGACGAAGACGCCTTCATCGAATGGGAGGAAGTCTATGCCGGCAACTTCTACGGCACACTCAAAGAAGAAATTCAACGCATTTGGGATTCGGGAAAGGCCGTCATTTTCGATGTAGATGTCAAAGGCGGACTGGCACTGAAAAAATATTTTGGAGATCAGGCATTGGCGATCTTTGTCAAAGTGCCTTCGCTGGATGTACTCAAAGCCCGACTCAACGATCGGGGTACCGAATCCGAAGAATCGCTTTCCAGACGGCTTTTTAAGGCAGAGTTTGAGATGAAATTCGAGCCACAGTTTGATGTGACGATTGTCAATGATGACTTTGCCAAGTCCTCTCAGGAGGCAGAGCAGCTTGTCCGGGATTTTTTAGCCTCTTAAGCCGTGAATATCGGGCTTTTTTTCGGCAGCTTCAATCCCATTCATCTCGGTCATCTGATTATCGCCGAGACGATTTATGACCGGACGGATTTGGATGAGGTCTGGTTTGTGGTCAGTCCTCAGAATCCGCTCAAAAAGCGAAAATCGCTGGTTCATGAATTTGACCGGCTACGAATGGTGGAGTTGGCGATTGAGGATAACTTCCATTTTCGGGCCAGCGATGTGGAGTTTCACATGCCCCGCCCGAGCTATACCATTGATACCTTGACTTATCTCAGCGATCAGTATCCACAGCATGAGTTCAGCATTTTTTTGGGTTCAGATAATCTGAAGCAATTCAAGAAGTGGAAAAACTACGAGCAGATTCTCGAGCACTATCAAGTCTATGTCTATCCTCGCCCGGGAGAAAAAGTGGATTTTTCCCACTCCTCGGTAAGGGAAGTAGATGCCCCGCTATTGGATATCTCGGCGACCTTTATCCGGGAGGCGATTCAGCAGGAGCGATCGGTGCGCTATCTATTGCCTGATGCAGTGGTGGACTATATTCGAGACAAAAAGCTCTACTTCTAGCTGATTATTAACCGTCTGAAAAAAAAACGCCGCTGATGGAAAAAATGAATGTTTTCTGAAGTTTAAGTTTGCAATTGAAAACTAAACTCAATATTTTAGTTTCAGCTTCGATAATCGAAGCCACTTTTGGGCCAAAAACTTTTTAGTAAAATCTAAATCTTTAACAAAATGAAAAAATTAATTTACAGAGTGTTTTTTTTGGCTGCATTATGCATATCATATAGTGGCTCCATTGCAAATGCTCAAGTTTTAGCGGGAGAAGAGGAATGTGAAGACTCAATAGACATCGATGGTGAAACCATAACGGTAACCGTTTGTGGTCGAAAGACAAACTTCTGGGGATTGATTGATGGTATTGACTGCAATGCTGATGCTACTACTTCTTGTTCTTTTACCAATTGATACTAAGACTGAATGCGGGTCAAATCGACCCGCATTCTATTTAAAAAAAGTATGATCAAGCAATTTTATTACATTATTTTAATCTTTTCTCTGAATTTAATCTATTCATGTAATCAAAAATCTTGGGAAGAGGAGTCTTCTAATCCGATTAAAATCCAGTCAGTAGCGCCTGTTGAAAACCTATCCCTATCATCTGCTCGAATAGTCAGATTTTCAGAGAATACATTTGCACCAGTTGGAAGTGTGTATAAGATACTAGCTATTCGAAATCGGATTATCCTGGTTGATAAAACTATAGGCAATACAGTGATTATTTTTGATGATTCAGGAAAGTATTTGAATCACATCCATAGAATTGGTGAAGGGCCAGGTGAATACAAGAATTTGGAAAACATCTATTATGATGAAAAGGAGAGTGTACTAATCCTGATACCAATGGATTATCGGAAAAAGTATTTCTTCGATCTTGACGGTAATTTTATACAAGAGGAGAAGTATAATGAGAATATTAGATATACGGACCTAATGCCGTCAGGTAGTTCGGAAATACTGATTAATAATGGTTCCTTGAATGCAGAGGATGGATTTAAGGTTTATGAAAATCAAGAATTGGTTCTATCGGCCATACCTTTTGTTGATTATTTAGACATGACTCCATTGGATGGAAGGAATGTTATTTCTAAGATTGATAGGGATAATTTTAATTTTACTGTTGGGAATAGAGACACCATTTTTCGATACGATGCTAAGAGTCGCAAAATTTCAGCTGATTATATTTTTGATTTCGAAGCTCCTATTTCAAAAGTCGACTATGCCAACCATCCCAGTCCACTGGAATATTTTGTTGAAAGCCAAATGTTTATTGGCATTTTTGATATTTTTCAGAATGAATTTTTTCTTTCTTTTTCAACGTTTAAGTATCCGGGAATCAAGGGCAGACTGTTGTCCAAATCAAGTAATAGGATTTATGATACCGAAGAATTAATCCAGAATGAAATCGGTTTGCTTGGCTTTGAAGGCATTCTTGGTCTAAGCGAGAGCGGAGAGTTTATTGCAGTACTCAAAGCCGGGCCTGATGGTAATTGGGATTTTTCAAAGAACAAAAATTTTGAGGCTACCTTCGGTGAAATGACGGATATTGGACCTGAGGAGTTTTTACTGCTTTTCTTTGAGCTTGAGGAATTAGGTTAGCTTAGGTTTTAAAATTTTGTAATTATTCGAAATGATATTAGGTGCCATTTTTTCTCTGCATATTTGGATGTGCATTTAGAGAAGAAACCGTTCGAAAGCGAGAAGAGGGCTTTTTGAATTGTTTCTTCTTCCAGACATCTCTGCCACCTTTATCCGGGAGGCGATTCAGCAGGAGCGATCGGTGCGCTATCTCTTGCCTGATGCAGTGGTGGACTATATCAGAGAAAAAAAACTCTACTTCTAGCTGATTATTAACCGTCTGCAAAAAAAAACACCGCTGATGGAAAAAATGAATGTTTTCTGAAGTTTAAGTTTGCAATTGAAAACTAAACTCAATATTTTAGTTTCAGCTTCGATAATCGAAGCCACTTTTGGGCCAAAAACTTTTTAGTAAAATGCCGCCGTTCGTGTCTCACGCACGGCACCAAGAATATGAAAAAAGTATTATTTGGATTAGCCTTTTTGGGGGCTATGGCGTTTTCGGGTTCTATTCTCTTCGCACAAGGAATGGCAGATCCTGGACAGGGAGGTGGCTTTGAATGTAAAATTGAACTTCTGAAATGTAATTGGTACAGTTCTGAAACTAGACAAATTTGTCACCAAAATGGAGATGGTTTAAGCTGTATTTGTGGTCAATCGACAAATTGTCCCTAATCCCTCCCCGTTGGTTTCTTACTAGCGGGGTCTTTACCCTTAAATAGAACTTAATGTCGAAAAAATTACTTTTTCTTTATTTAATTCTTTTCATCTCTTTTTGTTCGTGCAATAACCCCGAAAAAGGTGAAATGGATATAATTATTCCCCCTGAGAACCTAGGAAAAACTGGCTTAAGTTCACTTGTGGATAATATTCAAATAGCGCCATTAAGAGGTGACCCAAATTTGCTCCCGCTTGAAGCAGATAGAGTAGATTTTTCAAAACAATTAATGGTTATAGGCGACTTTACATTTTCTCAAAATGTATACGCTTTTGAAAACACATCAGGGAAGGCAATAAATATACCCGTAAAGAAAGGTGATGGTCCAAATGAAATTCATGCAATCAATGACTTTTGGTTGGATTCAACTATTTTATATGTGCTTGATGGAGTTAAAAGAAATATTGTGCCTTTTGATTATTCCACAGGAAGTTTTAAACAACTCGAAAAAATCAAATTAGAACTCCCGTTGAGAAGGTTTGCCAAAACAAAATCTGGATTCGTAGGACTTACCGGTGGAGGGCAGGATAGCGCCTTAGTATTTCTGGACCAATTTGGAAATCTAATCTCCTCACATCTACCAAATTCAATCGAATTCTTACTAGTTCCAACAAATCCCTTTCATAAAATGATGAAAGGAAATGAAACACTTGTATTATTTCACTCATCGTTTAACCCAGAGATAATTAGAGTTGACAATGGAAAACCAGAATTATATTCTACTATTAGTTATGAAGGTGAAAAAGTCAAAAAACCTCAAAACATCAATTTTAAAAAGAACCAGGAGGGTTTTAATCAATTTCGAGAAACTTTAATAAATCAACCCTCACTTTTCAACTTAATGGGATTCGCACCCGAGCAGTTTATTCTTTTATTTTTTATTCAAGATTCAGCCAGGCTTGTATTATCTAATTCAGTAAAAGGAAACACATTCCGAATAGAAAATCTGATAAACGACCTCAGCTTTGATCAACAACCTTTTCCAAAAATAATAGGAACAAATGGGCCAAGATTCCTAGCATTAATTGCATCAGATCAAATAAACAAGGAAGACTTAAATTTTCCAGGGTCAGAACTAGAAAAAGCTCTTAAAGCGTACCCAGATACTCCAGTATTCTTACTTGAATTTGAATTAAAAACATTCTAGAGATACAAAGATACATTTTGTCTTACCGTCAGGTCTTTTTTAGACAGTATCTTGAAACTAAAAAAGTTTAAAAATTATCGCTAGAAAATTTAGATTAGGAAGAGGAATTTTGCTTCCTTTCCCCTTTTTTGCTTATTTGCCTTTGACCCAATAGCCGCACTTTTTTCTCAAACCTAAGTAAAAATCCCAATGGACAAACACCTCTACGAATCCGGCTTGATCGGCAACTGTGCCTATATCGCCCATATCGAAAAGGACACCAATATCTCCTGGCTTTGCATGCCGCGTTTTGACTCAGATTTTATTTTCGGAGGAATGCTCGACCGGGAAAAAGGCGGGAAATTCACCATCCTTCCAGCCTCAGGAGAATACAGCTCCGCGCAGATTTATGTAGAAAATACCAACGTACTGGAGACTATCATCCGAAATGGAGACGAGTCTTATAAAGTCACTGATTTTGCTCCGCGCTTCAAAAACTACGATCGCTACTACAAGCCCTTGATGCTGATTCGAAAGATCGAACCGATTGCTGGTTCGCCGAAGATTCAGATTTGCTGTCAGCCTGTCACAAATCAGGGTCGGGTACAGCTCACTCCCAGTCAGGGAAGTAATCATATCCGCTACATGGGAATCGATCAGGAGCTACGGCTCACCACCAATGCCCCACTGACTTATATCTGTGAAAGCAAACCTTTTGTACTTCAGCGTCCTGTCTACTTGGTTCTCACCTACGGTAGGCCGCTGGAAGCTCCCATTGAGACTACTTCAGAGCGATTTCTTCAGTCCACAACCGACTACTGGAGATCCTGGGTGAAGTCCACCAGTATCCCTAATTTCTCTCAGCGATTGGTCTTGCGATCTGCCTTGATTCTGAAAATCCACCAGTTTGAAGATACCGGAGCAATCATCGCTGCCTCGACTACTTCCCTGCCGGAGTCTCCGGGCAGTACCCGCAACTGGGACTACCGCTACTGCTGGATTCGTGATACCTACTATACCCTCACCTGCTTCAATAGCTTGGGGCATTTTGAAGAGCTAGAAAAATATTTTGACTTTATCTTCAATCTACCAACCGGGCCAGACGGGCGCCATCAGCCTCTCTATTCGATTACGGGAGATTGGCTGCTGACCGAGGAAATTTCCGAACTGGATGGGTATTTGGGGAATAAACCAGTTCGGTTTGGCAATCAGGCCTACACCCACATCCAAAATGACTTGTATGGTCAGGTATTGGTGTCACTCTTGCCCCTTTACTCCGATCAGCGATTTACGGAATCTGAGCGTATCCATTCAGAGCCATTGATTATGAACCTGCTGGATAAAATCGAAGCAACCATGCATGAAAAAGACGCGGGATTGTGGGAGTTTCGAAATCTGGCGCAGGAGCATTGCTACACCTTCCTCTTTCACTGGGCTGGCGCCAATGCTGCGGCCAAAATCGGCATTCGCCTGAAAAATGAGACCATGTATCAAAAGGCTATCTACCTGCGTGATGAAGCCATCAAAAAAATAGAAGCCTGCTACCTTCCCGAGCGCAAAGCTTATGCACAGGCCATTGGCTCTAAGCATATGGATGCATCTACCCTCCAAATGATCACCATGGGCTATTTTGGGGATGATATTGAGCGGGCAAATGAGCATCTGAAAGCTCTTGAAGAAGATTTATTGGCTAAAGACTTCCTGTTTTATCGCTACAAGCACATGGATGATTTTGGGGTGCCGGAGACGACATTTTTGATTTGCGCTTTTTGGTATATCGAAGCTTTGGCCTGTGTCAATAGATTGGACGAGGCCATTGAGGGCTTTGAGACCCTCGTGAAGTATTGTAATCACTTGAGTTTATTCTCTGAGGATGTAGATCAAGCTACAGGCAGCCAATGGGGCAATTTCCCACAGGCTTATTCTCACGTGGGATTGATGAATGCAGCTTTTCGAATCGGCAAGAAATTAGATAGACCGAATTTTCTTTAAACCTTATCTAGGAAAAATCCACCGAGTAAGCCATTGTCTAGATTCTAAGATCGCTGAAGGCATAAAAAAAGGCGAGTCTCAAAAAGACTCGCCCTTATTTACATCAATCTAAAATTACATGGTATCTACTTTCTTTCTTCTTCCTGTGTAGGAGAATCCGGATTTTCCCATCCGGAGTTCTGTACGTCTGTTGAGCTGATGCATGGCAGGGGTACACGTCACCTCGTTACAGTTGTGGACTGGCTGGGTTTCGCCATACCACTGATGCTCCATACGATTCTCTTCGATGCCTCGCTTCATCAGATAGTCCATCACCACTTTGGCGCGACGCTCTGACAATCCCACATTGTAATCATCCGAACCTCTCTGGTCAGTATGTCCTTCGATGTAAAGCATCAAGTTTGGCATGCGCTGTAGCATGATAGCAGTCCGCTCGAGCTCCTTCTTATGCACCGAACGAAGCATGGACTTGTCAAAGTCAAAGTAGATGGTCGGGATCTCATTGATCTCGTCCTGAAGCATGGTGAAGATATCCTCTGGATTACAGAAGTCCATTCCGGTAAGCTCTGTAGGTACATCGTATTGCTTGGTAGCATCCGGGAAGGCTTCCAATACCAACTCCGAACGTCTGTTCAACTGGTGATCCGCTTCTGGACAAGGTACTCCATTGCCACAGTCATTGACAAGGTTCTGCTCTCCAAACCACTCCAATCGAATTCGATCAGGAGAGATGTTGTATTGAGCCATATATTCTGTCACCGCCTTCGCACGATTGTTGGAAAGCGTGATATTGTACTCATCCGACGCTCTGGAGTCTGTGTGAGAAGCCACCAATAGATCTAGGAAGCTATATTTTTTCATGATCTCCGCAATCTTATCCAAGGCAGGCTTGGCATCCTCGCGGATCGCATACTTATCCAAATCATAATAAACGATGTCCACAAATACCGGCAACTGATATGGGATCGGAGACAACTTGTACTCTCGCTTCACAGTATCACCTTCAAATCCCTTGGTAGAAATCGTATTGTCCGTGACCGAAAAATACCCCGGCTTGCTGATGGTCAGTGAAAAATCACTTTCCGGTTCAAGCTCTGCACTTAATGCTCCCTGATTCAATTCAGTAATGACATTCCCGTTTTGTGTGTTATCACGCATGGTAGCCATATAGCTATCCGTTACCACTAAGCCATCACAGTCGATTACTCTGGCCAGGAATTGCTTAAATGCATCCTCCATTACATATAGATCATCAAGCCCTTCTCCTCCCTTACGGTTGGAAGAAAGGTAGATTTCACCGTTTTCAAGCTCTCGGTAGCCAAAATCATCTGCGACAGAATTAATTGGCATGCCCATATTTTTCACATTAGAGGCAGTTCCATTACTGAGATCAGCTACATAAATATCCATACCACCTACTCGGGGATGACCTGTGGATGAGAAATAAAACTTATCGCCTTTTCTAAAAGGGTGAGTCTCATTCCCGGTCGTATTGACTCCTTCGAGTTTCACCATTTCAGAGAAATTCATCTCATCATCGTATTCTGAGTAATAAATGTCGTAGCCATTTTCATCCCCATCTTTATCAGAAGAGAAATATAGCCGCTTAGCCTCCTCATCGACAAAAGGATGCATAACCGAGTAATTGACAGAATCATTAAATGGAACGGCCATAAATCCTTCCAACTGTCCATCTTCATTAACCTTGCTGTAATAAATCTCTGATTGTACAGCGATCTCTCTATCTTTCTTTACCTTCTTGATGTCTCTTGTCACAGAATAGAACAGAACCCCGGCTTCTTTAGCATAAGATGGATCCGCAAAGTTCTTCGTACCTGGTACATTGGAAACTAATTTGGACACGTTACCCTCTGTGTCCTGCTGATAAAGTGAAAAATACTGACGACCCGTGTAATCACTTTTTTCTTCGCTGAAAAACTCATTTTTGTAGTCAATCCGGATTCCCGGCATTTTCTTGGAAGGCATTTCTCCACCTCGGTCAGAGACAAAATACTTATTTCCTGCAGCATCCTGTGCGACAACAAAATCAGACCCTTCAGAATTTAAACCTTCGGCCGGCTGGATATTTACCTTTCCCTGAGTCTCCGGAGAAATGAATGTCTCTAAATAACTCATCAAAGAATCGGGAGAAATATTTCTTCCTCTCAAATCGCTCTTTCCTGCTTCTAGTTTTCCTGCTTTTTGAGCAGCGGACAGCAGATTAATAAAGTCCTCGCGACTGGCATCATCTTCATACGAGATGGTGTTTTTCCACCATTCTAGAGACTTGTCATAATTGCGAATAACGTCGTAAGCCTGGGCAGTTTTTTTAGCTGTCTCATAGTCTGGCTTCTTCGCGTAGGCCTGCTCATAAATATCGATCGCACGCTGGTAGTTCATCAGCTCCATCTGTCCATCAGCAAATCTCACTTTGCTCTTTTGAGCTGTAACAGATTGACTGAGTCCTAAAAACAAACTAGCCGTGATACTTAATATGGTCAATGTCTTTTTCATAATCAGAACCATCTTTGATTTGTTATTACTGCTCTTCTTGGAATCATGTAGAATCCTACAGAAAGTTCATGAGAATTACTTCTGAAATCCTGCAGTACGTTGAGGTTATGATCATACGCATAACCGAGTCTTATTCTGTCTGTAGCGAAAATTTCCACAATCGCTGCAAAGGCATTTCTGTTGGAAAGATTTTCTGGAAGATTGTCATTCCAAATCTTCATATTGGATCTATAAGAACCTCCCAGCCAAATCCGCTCTCCAAACAAGAACATCGCATTGATGTCATAATTGGTTGGAGCTCCTTTTACCTCCTTGATTAAGAAACTTGGCTTGAATTTCACCGTGCTTCCCAAGTCAAAGAGTGCACCTGCTGTCAGGTAATAGTGAAAGTCATGGTAGGCAAGAGCCACATCCTCTCTTTCAAGGGCTCTTTTACCGATCATATTGTATACACTGAAACCGGCATAGAATTTCGAGGTATGGAAGAACAGCCCGGAATTCAAGTTGGGAGTGAATAGATTAATCCTACCTTCCGGAATTTCAGAATCCGGAAAATCATTGGGATCCAGCATACTCCCATCAATAGCGTATTCGGTCACCCCGGCACTTACTCCCAGCCCCAGGTAGCTATCCCTTCCCGTTTGGATACGATAGGCGTAGGTTACCAAGCCACCGTTGGTCCGCGCTGGCCCGATGTTATCTGACAAAATGGAGAAACCAAACCCCATGGTGCCTTCATTGGCGCTTAGGTCAGCGGTGACCGTAAAGGTTTCAGGTGATCCGGGGAAGCGGATCCACTGCGACCTAAAGGTGGATTGAATGTAGGGCTCTCCCTTGTAGCCAGCATATCCCGGATTGACATGCAATCCATTGAAAATGTACTGACTAAATTGGGGAAGCTGCTGCCCAAAAGTCCCCCCCGTGGCCATTAAGGCCAGTAGGAAGGTTATACCGATGATTTTAAAAGTAGTTTTCATCTGATTGTTATTTGAATTTTGGAGGTCAGACCTGCCTTCCAAAGACAGGGATAATCTCGCATGGCTGCCTCGAATGCTTCGAGGAATTCTAAGAATATTTTCAGCCATGCTCGATTTCATAACGCTTCTTGATTAATCTTCTTTAATTACTTGGATCCAGCCTGTAAACTCATGCTCTCTTCCAGATCGGTCTACCGTTCTCAAGACGTAGAAGAAGGTGCCTGAAACTTGTCCCGGTGCATCCCAGTCGTTTCTGTAATTCTCCTGCTCAAGGACATGGTCCCCGTATCTGTTGAAGATAGTGATCTCATTGCTTACAAACTTACCGAGTCCCTTGATCTCGAAAGAATCATTGTCCCCGTCGTTGTTCGGCGTGATGACATTCGGTATTCTGAATGGTAATACCTGATTCACATCGTCGTCTTGGTTGTTGCTGGTATCGACATCTTCTTCTTCAGCTCCCACTGTTGCGATGTTTGTGATCGTTCCGGCATCACCTGCCTGTACCCTCACTCTGAAGACAATTACTCCGTCTGCTGGTAAGAATGGTACATCCCAAGTAATTCTACTTCCCGTCACCGCTGCATCACCAACCTCAATCTGCTCGTCATTTGTAAATACCACGCTCGAGCTTAGGTAAGTGACGCTTCCTGGTAGCTCATCTACGATCTCAACATTGGTGGCTGGAGTGCCTCCGATATTTCTCACCGTGATCTCGTACTCAAACTCATCGCCTTCGTAGATTTCTACTTCGAAACTGGTCTTCTCTACTGAGAGATCAACCTGATCGTTCAGTAATCTGAAGAATACCAAGGCATCGTCATTGTTATCAGGGAAGGCTGTCTCTCTAAGTACATATCTCAGAGTATAAGCTCTAGCCTCATTTACATTCGGTATCAAGCTCAATTCACCGTTGTCATCGATCAATAGACCGATTACCCCGTCCAACTCCGTGAATTCGAAGTCCACATCAGCCGGGTCTGGACGCTCACCTTCCAGAAGGTCATTGTCAAGGATATTTCCAAGTAGACCGCCATAGCTGACGAAGTAGTCTCCGAAGTCATCGTCGTTGGCAATGATCTCAACCTCAGCCTGTACACATACCCAACCAAAGTCCATATCCAAATGTACTCGAGAATCGGAGGAGACTGTTCTAGAGACCGTATCATCAGTGGTCAATCCACATCGTTCTTCGAAGCGAACTGAATTGATATCTGTCATTCTTCCTCCTTCATTTGGAAGATTCTTGACAAGTCCCGTTGCTGCCATGGCAGATGCACTGGCTGTGAGAACAGGATCAGCAGTAATTACAGCAGTATACTCGCCGTAAATCGCTCCTCCTTGATCATCAAACATATCATCTTCGGTAGCTCCCGGTCTATCTCTCCAGTATCCCAGAGCACCCACGATTACATTTGAATCGTATCCGTTTGGCCCTGTGACGCGGATATTGCCGCCATCTGTCGTACCGGCTAGACCAGCTTTGTTCAATTCGCCCTCATTCTCAGGTCCGTCGTATCGACCATCACCGTTCAAGTCAAACCACTCCCATTCACTGATTGAAATAGGACCTGCGGAAAGATCGTTCTTGGTTACCTGACCATCATTATTGGCATCGAACCACTCGTTCTGGATACCATCCTGATTCAGATCATACCATACGAAGTCTCCAAGCACAACACCATCAAACGGTGCGTAAGGGAAGTCTTCGACTACTGGCACACAGACCTCTACCTCTCTGAAGGCTAGCGAGCTCTTCTGGAAGTTGAATAGACCCTGTGCATTCAAGTTGGCATCCTGAACCTGTATCAAATAATTACCAGTTGGAACATCTTTGAAGACGTAACGTCCCTCTGCATCTGTGATGACAATCAATGTCTCTCCAGAAGTGTCACCTTGTGGAATCAAGGTAATCGGAACATTTGGCAATGGCTGATCTGTCAAGGCATTGTAAACAATACCGGTGACAAGTGTCCAGTCAATACATCCAATATCTACCGTTTCTTCAGCCTCTTCAGTTACCTCATCCTCAGTCACAGGGTCAGTGAAGGTCGCAGTAGCCACATTCAGGATTGACTCTTCATTTGCAAGGTCTGCAATAGTCACTGTATAGCTCGTTTCGAAGCTAGTAGATTCGCCAGGAAGTAGTACATCAATTACTTCATCTAGTCCAGTCAGTGGATCTGCCACTGCTATGTCGGTCAGAGTAGTATTTCCTGTGTTGGTCACTACTATTGTGTAGTTAATTATCTCACCTTCATCCTGTACAGCCTCTACATCCGCCTCTTTGGTTATGGTGATTGAAGAGCTTCGGTCGATTGGTGTTTCAATCTCAGTTTCATCTTCAGGATCATCTTCACCCTCAGGGCTATCACCTGTAGTCAAGGCAGTATTCAGTACGAATCCTGCATCCACATCAGCCTGAGTCACCACATAATCAGTGTCAACAGACGTCGAAGCTCCCGGAGCAAGTGTTCCTACATTCTCATCCACTAAGCCAGTCAATGGATCATTGATCAATACGTTGGTCAAAGTCACATTACCTGTGTTGGTCACTGTCAAGGTATACGTGATGACATCCCCCGCTTCGCTCACCTGAGCTCCGTTATCGCTCTTCACGATCTGGATGCTTGGATTGCGCTCGATTGGTGTCTCAATCTCAGTATCATCTTCTGGATCTTCTCCGTCAGGGCTTTCACCGGTTGTCAGGGCAGTATTCAGTACGAATCCTGCATCCACATCAGCCTGAGTCACCACATAATCAGTATCTACTGAAGTCGATGCTCCCGGAGCTAATGTTCCTACATTCTCATCCACTAAGCCGGTCAATGGATCATTGATCAATACGTTGGTCAAAGTCACATTACCTGTGTTAGTTACTGTCAAGGTATACGTGATGATATCACCTGCTTCGCTCACCTGAGCTCCATTATCAGATTTAATCACCTGAATAGATGGGTTACGAATAGCTTCAACAATTGCATCATCCTCATCGGATACCGGAGTCTGTCCGGAGAATGCAAACACATCAGCCACATTCACTATGGAGCCGTTATCGATGTCTGCCTGAGTTACCACATAGGTGGTTTCTCTTACGACTACCTGACCCGGTACCATCGATCCGACATTCTCGCTAAAGCCTGTCAACGGATCACTGATTGTCACACCCGCAAGGGTAGTGTTACCGGTGTTGGTAACTGTCAAGGTATAAGTCACTTCCTGACCTGCTGCGTCTACCGAAGTAGGATCAGCTGTCTTATCCATGTTGATACTTGGTAGTTGAATCGCTTCAACCACTGCATCATCCTCATCGGATACCGGAGTCTGTCCGGAGAATGCAAACACATCAGCCACATTCACTATGGAGCCGTTATCGATGTCTGCCTGAGTTACCACATAGGTGGTTTCTCTTACGACTACCTGACCCGGTACCATCGATCCGACATTCTCGCTAAAGCCTGTCAACGGATCACTGATTGTCACACCCGCAAGGGTAGTGTTACCGGTGTTGGTAACTGTCAAGGTGTAAGTCACTTCCTGACCTGCTGCGTCTACCGAAGTAGGATCAGCTGTTTTAATAATTGAAATATCAGGATTTTGACACAATTCTATAATCAGTCTGTCCTCGTCAGACACCGTCTCATCGTCTGTGGTTACTTCTGCAGTGTTCTCGATAGATCCCGCATCCACATCATCCTGAGTTACTGTGTAAGTCGCCTCGTATGTCCAAGTCTCCTCAACATCCAACTCACCGTCTTGGTCAGTGTCTCCACCTACGAAGCTGATCGCTGACAGGCCTTCCAACTCGTCATTCACTGCAACGCCACTCAAGGATACATTTCCTGTGTTGGTCACCGTGAAGGTGTATGTAATCACCGTCTCACCGGCTACCACCTCGAAGCAGTCCTGCTCTCCGGAGGTCTCCAGATCGCTCGTCTTCTCGATGTTGATTGATTTGTCCTGAGTAAAGCAAGCCTCAGCCTGATCTCTTACTACAAGAAGGACTTCATAATCTATTTGATCTATAATACCTGGGATTTGCTGTCCTTGGTCAGGTATTTCTTGTCCAAAGTATTCTCTCAACTCAGCAGAAGCTGTATTGATAAAGCAAACCCCATCAATCAATTCTTGCGTGATAGTCACGGCCACTGGGAACACTTCAGATTCACCTGGTGCCAATTCCGAAATCACTTCCATCAATCCAACTTGCATGTCTTCTACATAGACATCAAACAAAGTCACATTACCTGTATTGGTCACTGTGATATCATAAGTCACCTGACCATTCAATACATCATCGTTTCCAGTGACTTCTTTAGTGATGGCGAGGTTAGGAGATTGTTCGGCATTCACCGTCTCATCGTCGCTGTCAGTCACAGGATCTCCCTGAGGATCTTCTCCTGCAGCAGTCGCCGTGTTCAGCACACTTCCGTTATCCAGATCAGTCTGCGTAATCGTGTAGGTCTCTGTATAGGTTACTGCATTGGCTGCCCCTGGAGCCAAGCTCGCAATCGTCTCATCCAAGCCGGTCAACGGATCAGTAACATTCACATCTGTCAAGGTCACGTTGCCCGTGTTGGTCACCACGATCGTGTAGGTGATCACGTCGCCCTCCGCACTGTATGTTGTCGGATCGGCCGTCTTGGTGATCTCAATCGACGCATCCTTCTCAACCGTCACCGTCTCATCGTCGCTGTCAGTCACAGGATCTCCCTGAGGATCTTCTCCTGCAGCAGTCGCCGTGTTCAGCACACTTCCGTTATCCAGATCAGTCTGCGTAATCGTGTAGGTCTCTGTATAGGTTACTGCATTGGCTGCCCCTGGAGCCAAGCTCGCAATCGTCTCATCCAAGCCGGTCAACGGATCAGTAACATTCACATCTGTCAAGGTCACGTTGCCCGTGTTGGTCACCACGATCGTGTAGGTGATCACGTCGCCCTCCGCACTGTATGTTGTCGGATCGGCAGTCTTGGTGATCGTCAACGCCGGAGTCCTCGTAATCGTCGTCGTAACACTAGACTCTTCAGGACCTGCTTGGTCAGTATTTACAATCGCTGTATTAATAATGGGATCACCAGCATCAATCATCGCTTGGGTGACAGCGTATGATGTGAGGTAAGTCCAAGTTTCATTCGTATCTAATAAATCATTAGAATTATCATCTCCAGAATTCAAAGTCAATGGAGTAACTCCATCTGTCAAAGGATCTGTAACCACCACATTAGAAAGTGGAACATCTCCAGGGTTGGTTACTTGGATCGTGTAATTCAAAGTAGTAGGAGCATCGATCACATCCTGATCTACACCTACTGTCTTATTTATTGCTACCTCGCAATCATTAATCGTCAAAGTAATTGGAGTCCTGTCACTCACACATCCCTGTGCAGAAACAGCCTCAGCCCAGTAGGTTACTGTTCCTATTGTATTTAAACTAGGCTGACCAAGAATTGGATTTTCAGCAGTCTCCGAATCATACCACAACAATTTAGCACCAGATTCAACTATCGCTGTTGCTATCAAAGTTTGAATAGGATCTGTAGCACAAACTGTTTGGTCATCCCCACTAGGCGCATCTGGAGAAGCAGGCGCAGGAGCTACCGTAAACGGTGAGCTTACCACACACTCTGTTCCCTCAGTTCTTGCGAATACCGTTCCGTTGCTGTCAACCGGAGCATCAAAGCTGCCGCCAACAATCAACTCGGCAAATGTATTGGTCAATGAGTATTCAACTCCAGCCTCAGCTGTGAACGTAATAGTCACGCTCGTCGCATCACAAGCTGGTGCAGGAACATCTAATACCGGCGCAATCGGAGTCTCATTTACCACAACATCAACCGGCTCAATTACAAAACAGCCAGCGGCATTCTCAGCTTTGATATAATATGTACCTGAAGTGGCTACAGCAGCTGGATTCTGAAGGGAAACAGTCGCATCCTCGTCTGTCCAATAAGTAAATGTCAAATCAGCATCACTTCCCGCAGTAACCGCAGCTGCAGTCAAGTCAACTGTGCCTGGAGTACAAACAGCAGCAGGATCATTGATTACCAGGTTAGGCTCTGGAGTGATAATAATCCTAAATTCTGTATAGCAACCAGAGAATATATCCGAGTCAAACGGAAATGCATAGTAAGTGCCAGCTCCCGGGAAAGGAGTATTTGCATCAAACTGATTAGCTTCGCTTCTATTCGTTCCGTCATAGAATGTATATCCGTCAGGGAAATCATAAATCGCTTCGATCTCAGCCAGCGTAACTTCATCCTTAGGGGCACAGAATTCGAAGTCAGCTATAAAATCACCACACTGAAAATTACTGGTGTTAAAAGGAATTTCTATAGGCCCTCGTAATCCAGTATCACCGGCACAAGGATCCGATGTATCTCGGTCAATTATTAGCTCATCAACTAAAGGCGATCCAGAAATTGCTCCTACTACTGAAACGGTTCCCTCTACACTCATACTTGGATCACAGCTGTTGCCAAAAAGAATCAAACAATCTTCCGTAGCCCTTAATTTATAAGTAAGCCTAGCAAGAACATCATCAACAGTCAAGTCAACATCACTGGATAAAGGCAAATCGCCAAACTCCCAAACTATACGGTTTGTTATGGGGTCAAAAAATGGAGCGTTATTATTAGCAGGGGTTACATCCGGGTGAAATGTACCTGAAAGGCTGGCTACATCTACAATTGAACCAAAGGGAACAGCAATTTCCAATACACCCTGCTCATCTCCTTCCGTCAGGGACTTATTGGTCAAATCTACAGTGAACGTAGCTTCTTGCCCTGGCTCAATAGTAGCTCCAGGTCCTTGACCATTTATATCAATCAATTGATGGAAAGCCTCTACATCAGGAACATAGGCATCCACAGCAAAGGCTACGAAGTAAATAGCATAGAGATCCTGAGTCGTTCCATACTTAAATCGCGTGGAAGTCTGACTGTTTGCAATGATTTGATTCCCCGAATTATCGATATTCCACATGGCAATATCGATCCCCGTATTATTCAGGATATTTGGATTCCGAGGGTTTACAACAAGATTATTACTTGCATCCCTATTTGGGGTATAGATGGATGAATTAAAAAAGTTGGTTGTAGTATTTAATGGATGACGAAGTCTTCTCCAATCATTCGTATTGACTCCTGCCTCAATTTCCAAGAAATCATTAGGAATACCCCGATCTCCCTCACCGGCCATTACACCAAGCTTCACGTTCACATCCCCATTTTGAGCAGCATTGAAACCAGTTATCGGAAGAATCCCTTCAGCTAATGCTCCAAATCCAGGAGACCGTACAAAAGAAAAACCATCAAACAAGGTAATATCCCTCCAAGGCATTCTTTCATTTTCATAGACTACTACAATACCCCACTGACCGAAATAGCCAGTAGCACCTCCATTTCCTTCGACTAAAGCTAAATCTGCAACAGTATATTCACCTAGACCATTGTCTTTTACATATTGGGTGATATCTGCATAACCGACGAAAATGTCGGCCAGATTACCTCCAGATGAATACTGAATATTAGAATTAGAAGCGGTAATCTGCGTATAATTGGTGGTACCAGGACCTTTGAGTTTAACTTGCCTTTTGTCTAGAGTTCTTCCTCCTACATTAACCAAATATTGATCAGAATTAGATCTCCCTGACCAATACAATCCGGCATAAAGAATCTCCGAACAAGAAGGATCAATCCCATTTTCTTGAGAAAAGACCAAAGTGGATGAAGAGGAGTTGAGCGTCTGGGTGTCTCCATCTATATCCACATAAATCATTTCATTTTGAGAGTTGTTTTCGTCATCATCATATAACTCCAAAGTTAGATTGGTATTTCCAATCATGGTGTAGTCACCCTTGATTCGAAAAATGCCATCATCCGGCCCAGGAGTTCCTACCCGCTGAGTAAATGGAATGACGTTTTGGTTTTGAGCGTAGGACTCATTGAAAACACCCAAAAACAAGAATATCATCAAGGCAATTGCCCCGTTGATTTTTCCAAAAATTTTGTATTGCTGATCCATAATATATGGGATTTAGATCTGAATTATTTAATTAGACAGGCTGCGAATAGAAGTAAAGAATCTTCACCGCTGGATCCTGAATAGATGAAACCATAGCTTGAACATCCGATTGGGAAATCGGCACTTGAGACAAAATGAAAACCACCTTTAGAGAAGGCATTTGCTCCTCGATACCGGAAGGCAAAGCAATCGCTTTATCCGCGTCACTAGAAACTTTTAATTGAAGAATCTCCACAGATTCCAAAGCATCATCCACTTCAGATAGACGACTTATCCCACTCATTCTTACATCGGCTTTTCGAGCACTTCCTTCTTCCGGAAGTTTAATTCTCCCTTGCGTCACATAGATGATCGATTGACTTCCGTAGAGGTAATCTCGATCTATCCCGAGTTCTGAGGCCTCCTGAGTCCCTAAAAATTGATTTAACTCACTAATATTCTGCGCGTTTACACTCGAAATGGTGAAAAATGACAACATCAACAACAATAATCCAAAAATGGAAACCCGAGGGGCTGATTTGGATTTGAAAATCAAGGTAGAAGTATTCATAGCTTTTAAAATTTTCTCGATTCTTATATCCACCAAATCTCAAAAGAAGATACGATGGCATTAATTTGTCGTAAAAATACACTTTAATGTTTTTCATTTCCAAGCCTTTTTCAAAAAAATTTGATACGTAATGCAAAATTTTTGGTATGAAATGAATTTTTATACCTCTAAAACACTTTTTTGTTTAAACTTAGCTACTATTTATTAAACAATTCGGAAAAAATTATTTCCAGCCTGCTTTTTGTACAGAATTAATTATTGCACAAAATTTTCAGCCTTTTGAGACCCTTTCTGTATCTTGATCTCAGAAAATGATAAGTGTATGGACGATACTTCGGAACTAAAGACAAGCAATCTTACAGACATCCTGAAAAAACAGCAGCAAACTGCAGTGTCATGGAGGTCTTCTACAGCTCAGGAAAGAATCAATCGATTAAAGGCAATTAGATCTTGGATCAAGGATCATCAACAAGCCATCAGAACAGCTCTTTGGGAAGATTTTCAAAAACCGGAAACGGAAACAGATCTTTCGGAAATCTTTCCGGTAACCTCCGAGATCAACCATGCTATCAAACATCTTAAATCTTGGATGAAGCCAAAGTCTGTATCTACTCCGATGCCCATGCTTGGGACTAAAGCCAAAGTACAATTTGAACCAAAAGGTGTAGCCTTAATTATTTCGCCTTGGAATTATCCATTTAATCTCGCCATAGGTCCATTGGTCTCGGCGCTCGCCGCTGGCTGCCCCTCCATCATCAAACCCTCTGAACTCACCCCCCATACCTCGGCTTTGATTGCCGAAATGATTCAAGATATATTTAATGAGGATGAAGTGACGGTGATTCAAGGGGATGCATCTACAGCACAGGCACTTTTAGACTTGCCTTTTGACCATATATTTTTTACAGGCAGCCCGCAAATCGGTAAAATCGTCATGGAAAATGCTGCAAAGCACTTGGCTTCCGTCACTTTAGAACTAGGAGGGAAATCCCCAACTATCGTCACAGATTCCGCAGATATCAAAGATGCTGCGCAAAAGATCATCTATGGAAAGCTGGTCAATTGCGGACAAACCTGTGTCGCTCCGGACTATATTTTGGTGCATGAATCGCAAAAAGACTTACTTCTAGCTGAATTGAAGCAGGCTATTCAGCAAATGTATGACCCTGACTACAAAGGGATAGAAAACTCCAAGGATATGGCGAGGATTGTGAATGATAGGCACTTTTCAAGATTGAAATCCTACTTGGATGATGCAGCAGAAAAGGGAGCTGAAATAGAATTTGGAGGAAAAAGTAATCATCACCATCGATTTATCGAACCCACCTTGCTTACCAATGTGCAGGATGAAATGCTAGTCGCTCAAGAAGAAATTTTTGGACCTATTCTTCCAATTCTTACCTACACTGATCTTCAAGAAGCCATTGACTATATCAATAAAAAGCCAAAACCCTTGGCGCTTTACATTTTTGATCAAAGTAAGCAATACGAAGAAGTGCTACTCCAAACAAGTGCTGGAGGAGCAGTTATCAATGACTGTGTGCTCCATTTCATCCATAATGAGTTACCTTTTGGGGGTGTGAACAACAGCGGAATTGGAAAAGCTCATGGATATTATGGATTCTTAGCTTTCAGCAATGAAAAAGCCGTATTGAAACAACGGGTGGGCTTGAACAATGCGACCCTTCTACGACCTCCCTTCGGAATAAAAACAAAACAAATTATTCAATCACTTATCAAATGGTTTTAATATGACAAGCGAACAATTTTTATCAAAAGCTTCAAAATGGATTTTTTACAGTTTCTTTTTTGCAGTAGTTCTTCTTCAGGGATGTAGCTCAACGGATGACCCCTTGCCGGATGGCCCTCTGATGGCCATGGAACTTACCAATGAGGCATATGGAACAGATACCCGACAAGTAATGGATGTATTTCTCCCTGCCGGTAGGACTTTGGAAGACACCCCTATACTTATATATATACATGGCGGTGCTTGGATAGATGGATCAAAGGAGGAATTTTTGGAGTTTCGAACAGCCTTCGAACAAGCTTTGCCAGACTTTGCCTTTGTCGCCATCAACTACAGACTCTACAACTTCATTGATGATAGTAATGGCTTTCCGGCACAAGAAAATGATGTCATTGCCGCCTTAGAACACATTTTAGATAACAGAATTTCATGGAATATCAGCGATGAAATATATCTCTCTGGCGCAAGTGCAGGAGGTCATTTGGCACTTTTGCATGCCTATAAACATCAAGAAATAGGCAATATTCAGGCGGTGATGGCTTTGTTCCCCCCTACTGAACTTGAATCACTGCACAGTTTCAATTTTGTGACGGAATCTGGATTGACAGCATTATTAGGAGGGACGCCAGAGTCAAATCCAGATGCTTATTTCCAATCTAGCCCGGTAAATTTTGTAAGTAGTTTTACTGTTCCCAGTATCTTCTTCCATGGTACCGAAGATACGGTAGTACCGATTTCACAGAGTGATTTGCTTGCAGCCGAATTAACTGATGCCGGGGTCAATTTCCAATATGAAATCATTGAAGGACAAGGACATGGTTTTACGCCAGCTACTTATGCCGCGGTGATTTCAGACGTGGAAGGCTTTATTAATTCGCTACGCTAAAAAGAAAAACCCTGCCTAATGACAGGGTTACCGTTTCCTTAGACTTTTTGAAGTCCCGTAGAATGAGCTCTCGATTTGATAGCCTTTACTACTTTTTCCGAAGGTAGCGGTCGGATTTGATCGAGTGACTCTATTGTGCTCAGCATTTCTAAATATTCTTGCATAAGATCTTGATCATCCCGCAAGGCCTGCATTAAGAGTTCTTGTTCTACCTCCGGCATTTCCTGATAGATATATCTGATCAGGTCATTTGGGGTAAATAGTTTTGTCATAGGCAAAATTTATTTGTTTCATTTTCTTTCGTAAGTGGATCAATGCATAGCGCATTCTTCCTAAAGCTGTATTGATACTCACACCTGTCTGATCGGCAATTTCCTGAAAACTCATATCCATGTAGTGCCGCATAATCAGCACTTGCTTTTGAGCTTGTGGCAATTCATCGATCAATCTTCTGACAAGTGCAATCTCTTCCTCTTTTACTTTTTCATCTTCCGCATTTCCTTCTGAAAAACGCAAGGAATTGAACACATTGGAACCATCTTCCATCATGACCATCGGATACCGCTTAGCTTTCCGAAAGTGATCTACTGCCAAATTGTGCGCGATTCGCATGATCCAAGGCTGAAACTTGCCTTCTTCATTGTATCGATCAGAATTTAGCGTGTTGATGACTTTCACAAACACCTCCTGCAAGAGATCCTCTGCCAAATCCTGATCTTTTACGATCAGAAAAATAGTAGTGAATACTTTTGACTTATAGCGATCTACTAATAGATCAAAGGCGGCCTCATGGCCATTACGATATTGCGTGATCAACTCACCATCTCGGGGTCCTATCTGCTTACTCATTGTTTATAGTTTATGAACAACGTAAAAGTCTAAGCCATAGTATAGATTTTGGTGATTTTTGATTTTTAGTGAGAAATGGATTTAAAAGTAGTGTTTTAGACTACTTCTCCCAAATGGATTTGAGGTTTTTTTTATTCCTCGTAGTTTCCCCAAATTTTATTCTGATTTTATTCAAAATTGTAAACACTAATCTAAAACTATTGGGAAACTTTAAAACAAAACCAATTCAAGTGCCAAAAAATGTTAAATCCGAAAAAGATGTCTTTTCAAAAAGTAAGTTCTGCCAAGGTCTTTCCGTAGGCATTCCTTAACTTCGTCCTTAGAAATATAAAGACTATGGAACTGAGCGGAAAAGTAATTCAAAAACTGGCAGAGGTCAGTGGTAATTCTAGAAACGGAAATACCTGGAGAAAGCAGGAATTCATCATCGAAACTCCTGGAAACTACCCAAAAAAGGTGTGTGTAGCCCTTTGGGGAGACAAAATCGATCAATTCCCAATCTCAGAGGGAGAAGAGGTAAAGCTAAGCGTTGATCCAGAGAGCCGAGAGTACAACGGAAGATGGTACACGGATATCAAAGCATACCGAGTAGAAAAAATGGGAGCTGGCACAGCAAATACTTCTGCGGCCAATGCCCCACTCGATGTGGACACTTTTCATTCTGACGAAGAAGACCAGCTACCCTTTTAAATAAAAAAATCATGTGGGACGATTTTGATGATGAAGATCCAGATTTCGATGGAGATGATGAGTTCGACTTTCGAAAAGAACAGGATCGAATCTACAAGCACCCCTTAATGAAGAAAGCGAAAGATGTCGTAGATCTCACGAGGGCACTGGTCGGAAGTCTGGATGAGGCACGAAAGGAGCTCTATGGTAGCATCATGATGGAAGACGCCATGATTATGAGCGCCAAATTCGCCGGAGCGGAAGCTATTCCTGATTTCGTCGCAAAAATGGAAAATGCCATGCTTATGAAAATCCATGCCAAAAGCCTGAATTCCATGACCTACCAGCTAGCTATGGAAGAAACCCACGCCGAAGAGCATCTTCAACTACTCCGTGCAGCCATTGAAGAATACAGGAAACTTTTTTTGGAATGGATCAAGGGATTCGATCCTGCTGAAAAATACGATGACGGGTGGGGAATCTTTACGGATTGAAAAAACTCTAATCAAAAAATATGATTCCATTAAGCCGATTGGAAAACCAATCGGCTTTTTAATATAATCTATTCAAGCTGCCCAGAACCAAACCGAAAGCCCATCCAAGCTCCACCGATCATTAGAACCAAGGCTAAAACAATCAACAAAATCAAGACCGACAGAGGCATTTCCCAATCTTCTCCACTGATTTTGAATTTGACAGGTCTATTCCAGTTCATAGCGTGATAAAAATTCTATTTCTTCACGATAGCCTTCCAGCCTTTGGTCTCGATTTCTTGAGCTGATTGTTCTACTTTTTCCTGAAGACCTTTCTTATAGGCATCCAGGTTTTTACCTACCTGCTCGTCAAAAGCTCCTACCATAGATGCAGCCAAAATTCCTGCATTTTTTGCACCATTCAAGGCTACAGTAGCTACAGGAATCCCTCCAGGCATCTGCAAAATGGATAAAATGCTATCCCATCCATCAATGGAATTGGAACTCTTCACGGGTACTCCGATCACAGGAAGACTGGTCATCGAAGCGACCATACCCGGCAAATGGGCTGCTCCACCTGCTCCAGCCACGATTACTTTCAGCCCTCGCTCGCGAGCAGATCGGGCGTATTCCACCATTCGATCTGGAGTTCGGTGAGCAGACACAACAGTCAATTCATAAGTGACTCCGAGTTCCTCAAGCATTTGAGCGGCTTCGGCCATGACCGGAAGATCCGACTGACTGCCCATGATGATTCCTACCTGTGGGTTCATGCTTTTATCTTGATTAGGTTTTTGATCGCGATAGCTCGCTTTTTTAAATTATCCACATTTTCGTCCAAAACAGTCACATGGCCCATCTTTCGAAAAGGTTTGGTGATTTTTTTTCCATAAAGATGAATGTAAACACCTTTTTCGGAAACGGCTTCTTCCATTCCTTCTACATAAGCTTCCCCTGTGTAGCCATCCTCCCCGAGCAAGTTGATCATGGCTGCAGGAGTCCGAAGATCGGTAGCTCCCAAAGGCCAATTCATCACGGAGCGGAGATGCTGTTCAAACTGACTGGTAAAATTAGCTTCGATCGTATGGTGACCACTATTATGGGGACGAGGCGCTATTTCATTGACAAGGACTTCTCCGGTTTTGGTCACAAATAATTCCACAGCCAATATCCCTACCATGCCCAGTTTGGTGATGACCTCTTTGGCTATCCTTTCAGCCTTTTCAGCTACCTCTGAGGAAATACTCGCAGGGGCAAAAAGAAACTCAACCAAATTGGCTGTTGGGTGAAAAGCACATTCTACAGCTGGGTAAGCAATCAAATCTCCCTTTGCATTCCTAGCGACCGTGACGGCTATTTCGGTTTCGAAATCGATCAACTTTTCCAGCAATCCCGGGGCATCAAAGGCTTTATCCAGATCGGATTCATCCCTTAAAATTTGCACTCCTCGTCCATCATATCCATCCTTCCCAAGTTTGTTTACAGCAGGCAGAAAAGCCTTGTTTCGAAGCACATCTTCCTTATCCGCTGTCAAAATAAAATCGGCTGTGGGTATCCCGTTTTTCTGGTAAAACTGCTTTTGCTCCCGCTTATCTTGAATGAGTCGAATGATCTCCGGCTGCGGGAACACTTGCTTTCCTTCTTCTTGAAGCTTTTCCAAAGCCTCTGTATTGACGCTCTCGATCTCAATGGTAATGACATCGCAACCTTGGCCAAATTGATAAACTGTATCGAAGTCTCTCAAAGACCCATTTACAAACTTTTGACAAAGATCGCGACAAGGTGCATTGGGGTCTGGATCCAAAATATGGATATCCTGATTGTAATTAATGGCTGACTGAATCAGCATCCTTCCTAGCTGACCGCCGCCAAGAACGCCGAGTATTTGATTCTTTTTGCTCATGATTTTAGAATGCCCAAAAATACATCATTCATTCCGAAGGAAAAATTAAGCGCTTCCATTGAAGCGAATTCCCATCAATTCCATCAGTTTATGGGCATTGAAACTTGGACATGGGCCTTCTTTGATCAGGTAGTCAAACTCGATGGTATCTTCCTTGACTTCGGAGTGAAAGCTGAAATTGCGCACATAATCAATTTTCTCTTCCAAACGGCTCAATTCGATATCGTGTGTACTGATTATTCCCAGAAAGTCCAATTCCTCCAACTGCCGGATCAGTGCCTCACTTCCCGCAATCCGATCTTCGGTGTTGGTTCCTTTCAGAATTTCATCCAAAAGAAAGAACAGCCTTTCCCCAGACTCCAAACGATCAATCATTCCCTTGATCCGGCTCAGCTCGGCATAGAATGAGCTGACGCTTTCACCGAGATTATCCGAATTGCGCATGCTGGTGTAAAGCTGACATTCTCCTACTTGTAGACGCTTCGCAAAAGGACTCACCCCCAGATTCAAAAGGACCAAATTAATCCCAAGGGTTCGCATAAAAGTGGTTTTTCCACTCATGTTTGCCCCTGTCAAAAGAATAAGCTTGGCGGATTGATCCTGTCGAAAATCATTGGCAATTGCCATCACAGGATGGAGCAAGGGATGTGTCATTCCAAGAGCTGAGAAACTCAAGTCTTGGGAGATTTCTGTTTCACAGGTTTGATTTTCGGCCTTTTCAAAGGCTGCCAAAGAAACCCAAACCTCCCAATCGGCTAAAGCATCGGGTAGCTCACTAATCAGGAAACCCCATTGACTTTTCCAACTCATCAGTCGATAATGAAGCAGGAGATCCGTCCAGAAAAATAAATTCAGGGGAATGTATAGCAGGTTGAGACGATTCTGCACCCAGAGCAAATGACCATCCAGTTGCTTCAGAAGGACGGAAGCCTTAGGGCCATTTTTCTGCACGATGGCCTCTTTTTGTGCAACTAGCAGCGGGCTGTCAAACTCTTCATTTTCGAGGAGTTCTACCCAAAGCCGGTATGTTTTCAACAAGTCAGAAGAGGGTATCCGATCATAGGCTTCTTGGAGATCCCGAAAAACCAAACCCAAGAATGGCATCCCGATCAAAATCCAAAGCCCCAACCAGGCCAAGGGCAATAGTCCCAAGTATCCGAAAATTCCCAATGCCAGGCCTCCAATAATCCCAAAGATTCCCATTCCTAAGGTGAATACTTTTTTGCGGGCAGGTGCTTTCATCCAAGTCTGCCAAGCTGTGGTGGATTTGCCTTCCTGATAGAAAGCCTTCCCCACAGCCTCGAAGGATTGGAGAAAATCGGTTTTTAAGGAAAGTTCTTTAACTGCCGAGCGGATTTCTTCACTTTTCTGGAGGCTGAAGGAGGATTTCATTCGATCAGCGAGAAAGGTTCGCGCCTTTTGGGATTGGGTGCGATTGATCAATTGAAAAAGAGAGTGGTCCCCAAAGAGATCCAAGTCATTGGTGAAAGGATGGCTTTTTTCCAAAAATTCTTCTCCCCCGTCCAAATTCTTGAGTTTTCGATCCGCTCGGAATTGATTTTCCAACTGAATCATTTGAAGGCTTTCATAGATGGCTTCCTGGTTTTTCAGAAAATTAAAGCGCTGGATTGCTTTGACAAAAGCACCTAAAACCAACACAAAAGGGATAATCCAAAACCCTGAGTCAGAAAAAAAAAGAATGCCGCTCCCTAGGACTCCTATAAATAATAAAAGCCTTAAGAAAGAGAGGCCTGATATTTGTCTTTTGAGGGAAAGCGTTTTGGCGGGAATTTCGCTGGGGTCAAAATCAAATCCTTTTTGCATCCCCAAATATAGATTTCCCGTGATTATTCTATGTTGATTCTTCGATTTTCATCGTTGGAAAACAGAATTGAGATATTATGTCCAAAAAGAAAACAGAAAAACCTAACCCTTTAGATGAAGAAAATCCCCTTGATTTTTCAGCGCAAATGGGTCTGTTCCCAGTAGATATCCCTTTTGGCACAAATATTGGCTGCGGAGGTAAAGCGAAGAATAAAGAAGGCCAAAAGCCTAAAAATCAACAAAATAAAAGCTAACTTTCTGCATTAAAATTTAAACGATTATGACATATAAAACATTGATTTTTCGAAGTACCCTTTTTTTGGGTTTACTAGGGATGCTCATTGCATGTAGTGAAGATACCGATCCAATCTCTTCAGAAATGGATCTGACGGTTGTAGATGAAGATATCGCAGTGAATCAGGTTTTTGAGGACTTAGACAATTTCACATTGACAGTCTTTCAGTCTTTGAATTTTGGGGCGAGGGTGCTCAATGAAGATTTTGATAAAATATGTCCCGGCGTAGACGTCAGTTTTGATGAGGAAAATAAAAAAATCACGGTGGACTTTGGTGAAGGGTGTACTTCCCCCGGAGGAACTGTACGGAAAGGAAAAATCGTATTTACATATAATCAAAACTTTCTTTTCCCTGGAGCCAAGGTCGTTGCTGTTTTTGAAGGCTATGAAGTGGATGGGCTTTTAGTACAAGGCACCCGAACTATCGAAAACCAAAATCTCGATATTCTCAATAATCGTGTGACGCTGAAAGTGACCGTAGAAGATGGCAAGGTAACTTGGCCTGATGGCACTTTCGTCACCTATACCTCTACACAGGAGCGAATTGTCACGCTTAGTGAAGAAAATGGATATGAAATCTCCATCACTGGAAATGCTTCCGGCAAAAGTAGAGCAGGACTTGACTACACTACTACAGTGACTTCCCCTCTGCTAGTAACGCAAGATTGTGTAGAAACAGGCGTTTTAGTGCCAAGTTCTGGAGTCATGGAGTTTAACTACAGCGGTTTTACCGTTTCGGTGGATTATGGCGATGGTCCGTGTGACAAAAATATTTTAATCACCTATCCGGGAGGCACCAAAGAACTAACTGTCGATTAAGTTTCGGCTATTCTGCTAAAAACGGCTATCTTCAAGGGTAGCCGTTTTTTTTATGGAAAAGAAAATAATCAAAGGGTTTCCACACCTCAAGTTTGATCATCTGGAATACGACGAGGAAGAACTGATTAAGCGTTCTGCTGAATTTTATCAAATGATGAATCAGAGAAGAACCATTCGGGAATTTGATGATCGAGATGTACCAAGAGAGGTATTGGAAAAGATCATTCTTACTGCAGGAACTGCCCCCTCCGGTGCCAACAAACAGCCATGGACCTTTTGCCTGATTTCAGATCCCAAAATCAAACAAAAAATCCGGAAAGCAGCTGAAGAGGAAGAACGAATCAGCTATGAATCCCGTATGACCGAAACCTGGAAATCTGATTTGAAGCCCCTAGGAACGGATTGGGAGAAGCCATTTTTGGAAATCGCTCCATATTTAGTCGTCGTATTCAAGCAATCTTATGGAATGGAAGGAGAGGAAAAAATCCAACATTATTATGTAAATGAATCCGTGGGAATCGCTTGTGGTTTTTTGATTGCGGCTATCCATCAGGCCGGATTAGTCACGGTGACACATACTCCTAGCCCGATGAACTTCCTCGGAGATATCCTTAATCGGCCTAAACATGAAAAGCCTTATCTGCTTCTACCAGTAGGTTATCCTAAAAAAGAGACGTTCGTACCGGACATTCATCGAAAGAAATTGGAAGAAATTTTGATAAGCTATTAAACCTATGGCTTTTGCCTCAGTCAAATGGGCAGTTTTGGATAAAAAATTTCCCGATCATGAACAGACTACAAAAAACAATCATTGCCCTTGCAGCAGCAGGCTTTCTTTTTACGGCCTGCCAAAATGAGGATGAAGCTCCTATCAGCCAACTGGAGGACTCCGAGGAAGTAAATCGTGAAACCGACCTGACTGGTACGCTAGAAGACATCGATGATATCGTCCTCACTGGATTTCAGCGAAATGGATTTGCAGACAGGACCGTAGCCACTGTAGAGGAAGACCTCTGCGAGCGGGTGGATATCACCTGGCTACCCAATGAAAAGAAAATGATCTTAGACTTCGGAGATGGATGCACCAGCCCAAGAGGAATCACGCGAAAAGGTAAAGTAATTGTGAACTATACCGGCAGATATTGGGCACCCGGATCTGTCATCACCACTACCTTTGAGGATTTCTACATCAATGAGCGAAAGATCGAAGGTGTCCGAATTGTAAAAAATGAAGGCTTCAATCAAAATGATCGATTTTTCACCTTCATCACTCGAGTAGAAGGTGGGAAAATCACCTGGCCTGATGGCACTACCCGTACTTTCGAATCCAGACACACCAAGCGTATCTTCCTACCAAATGAAGATCGAGGTTTTATTTATGCAGTCAATGGAGGCTCTGAAGGTGTTAATCGCAAAGGAAATTCCTATCGGGTAGAAATCATTGATCCTTTGATCTACGCACAGCGGTGTATCAATACCGGTATCAAAATCCCCAGCAAAGGTATCCTTACCTTGAATGTGTCGGAAAGACCCCAGATTTCTGTTGACTTTGGAGAGGAGGGATGCGATCGTGAAGCGACCATCACGAGAGGTGATCAAAGCAGAACGATCACCATCCCAAGGGGATAATTATAGAATCTATTCCATAAAAAAGGCTGTTCCGATTTATATCAGAACAGCCTTTTTCAATTTTTTACCTTTTGAAAATTAGCTAATTCGCTCTAGTTGAGAAAAATAGAAGTTTCCTTCGATCGCTGCATTTTCATCAGAATCGGAGCCATGCACTGCATTCGCTTCGATGGATTTTGCAAAGATCTTTCGGATAGTTCCTTCAGCTGCTTGCTCAGGATTGGTGGCTCCGATCAGCTTTCGGAAGTCCTCCACCGCATTGTCTTTTTCCAAGATAGCAGCGATGATAGGGCCTGAAGACATGTATGCACAAAGATCCTTGTAGAAAGGTCTCTCCTTGTGAACTTCGTAGAATTTTCCAGCAAGTTCTGTTGTCAATCGGGTAGCTTTCATGGCCACGATCTTAAAGCCTGCTTCTTCGATCATTTTCAAGATAGCTCCTGAATTGCCAGCTTCGAAAGCATCCGGCTTGATCATGGTGAATGTTCTGTTTCCTGCCATGTGTTTTTGAGTTTACATTGGTTTATTTCGGCCGCAAAAATAGCGGAAAAGCCCGGAGTTTCCGAAGATCATGCAGTATTTATCCAGTAGCCCGTTCATTTTCAATAAAATGGGCACTTTGGCATTTGCAAAAAAATTACTGACCTTTGCGGACTACTAGTGCATACGTGCCGTAGAAAACTGACAAATGGAAGCATTAGCCTCATTCAAAAGAGAACTCTCCTCCCCCAAAAATATATTCATCACCACCCACGTAAAACCCGACGCTGACGCATTAGGGTCTTCTTTGGGAATGGCTGGCTACTTGAAAAAGAAAGGCCACCAAGTCACCGTGGTAACTCCGACGGATTATCCCTCATTCCTAAACTGGATGGAAGGAAATGATGATGTCTTGGATTTTAGCAGAGAGGATCACCGGAAAAAAGCGGAAAAAGCCTTAAATCAAGCGGATATTGTCTTCTGTCTAGATTTTTCATGCTTGAACAGAGTCAACGAGCTCGGAGAACTTATTCGGCATTCTGATTCCTATATCGTCAATATCGATCATCATCAGGATCCGGAAGATTTTGCAGATTATAGACTCTGGAGCACCGAAGCTGCAGCTACCTGCGAACTGGTATATGAACTGATAGTAGCCCTGGAGGACAGAGATCTGATCGATGAAAGTATCGCATCTTGCCTCTACGCGGGCATCATGACCGATACAGGCGGATTCAGACATCCCAACACGACGAAAAATGTCCATCTCGTGGTGGCAGATTTGATCGATTTGGGTACAAATGTGACCCAAATTGCAAACTGGATCTATGATTCCAACTCGGTCAATAGGCTGAAGTTTATTGGTTTTGCGATCAGTAGACGATTGGTGATTCGGGAAGATCTGCATATGGCCTATTTTGCCATAAGCAAAAAAGATCTTAAAAAATATCAAAGTCGTACCGGAGATACCGAAGGCTTAGTAAATTACGCGCTTTCTCTAGATGGAATCAAATTGGCAGCCCTTTTCTCTGAACGGGAAGATGGAATCAAGATTTCTTTCCGATCCACAGCGGAAGTTGCCGTGAATAAGTTTGCAGCCGAATACTTCAACGGTGGTGGACACAAAAATGCCTCGGGAGGTAAGTCCGAATTGAGCCTGAAGGAAACGGTTGAAAAGTTTGAAAAGCTCGTAGCAGAGCATCAAACCGAACTTTTTCAGGAGGAAGAGATCTCCGTTTAGTGAAAAAAATTCCTTAAGAATATCTTTAATATCCATATGAAAAATTCACTTCGCCTGTCGGCAACCCTTGCCAGTTTAGTATTGGCAGCTTCCATTACTTCTTGTAAAAAAACGCAAGTCACGGAGCGTGATGGTATCGAGTACACGTATATCAATGAAGGTTCTCAAAAGCCAGAAAATGGTGAAATTTTGATGTATCACCTTCAGATCAAAAATGCTGAGGACTCTTTGATTTATAATACTTACGATCAGCCTGTACCTGGCTATCTCATGGCAAATGACAGTATTCCTGTCAATAATGGCATGGATGAGATCTTCATGGCATTGAAAAAGGGAGACAGCATCACATTTACCTCTCAGGTTCAAACTATTTTTGGCCCAAATTTCCCTCCATTCTTGGAGGCCGAAGAGGAATTGGTTGTAAATCTCGGAGTGATGGATATCATCTCTCAGGATTCTTTGAGCCAATACTTTGCACAAGTTTCTGTCATCGAGAATGAGAAAAAAGCAGAGCGTGCAAAAGTCCTTTTGGTAGAAGACGGAAAGAAAATCGAAGAATACGCCGCTGCCAACAACTTGGATGTACAAAAGACTGAAAGTGGTCTGTACTATGTCATCGAGCAGGAAGGCACTGGCCCGGAGACTACTCCCGGTACGACGATGTATGTCAACTATGCCGGATACCTTCTGGATGGTACGATCTTCGATACCTCTATTCAGAGTCTTGCAGAAGAAAAAGGAATTTTCAGCGAAGACCGCCCGTACGAGCCACTTCCGGTGAATGTGGGAATGGGCCAGGTTATTCCAGGTTGGGATGAAGGATTATTGTTGTTGAAAAAAGGATCCAAAGCGAAGTTTCTGATTCCTTCCCCACTTGGCTATGGAGAAAATGGCGCTGGAGCCCTAATCGGACCCAACTCCATTTTGGTTTTTGACGTAGAAGTCACAGACGTACAAAAATAAAAATCACCCCATCCTACCATGAATAAAAAGCTTATTCCCTTCTTTGGATTTTTTCTTTTGGCAATCGGATTTACTGCCTGTGTAGATCCTGATTCCACAGCAGAAAGCATCTTAGAGAAAGACAAAAAAGCCATCGAGGAATATTTGGCCGAGAACCCGATCACTGGGCCCAAAGACTTTGTGGATGAGGTCTCCGGTTTTCGTGTAATCTGGCAAGAACTTTCTAATAGCGGTAAATTGCCCGTTCCGGGAGACACTGTTGAGGTAGACTATGTGGGTAAGCTTTTGAATGGTCGAGTATTCGATACATCGATTGAATCAGTCGCCAGGGATAACAACATCTTTTCAGAGAATAGGAATTACATCCCCTTGCGATTTATCCTAGGAAGAGGACAATTGATCGAAGGCTTTGAATCGGCCATAGCTATCATGGAGGCTGGAGATAAAGCGACCGTTATCATGCCTTCGCTTTTTGGATATGGATCAGGTGCACAGGACAGAGTACCGCCCAATTCTCCCCTCATCTTCGAGCTTGATTTTATAGACTTAAAAGAAGGACCTCAGCAATGATCAAACGACTAAAAGTCTTATCCTTATTGGTATTTTCCTTTGCCGCCTTGATGGCTTGCGAGCCAAACAACCCCTTCGATGCAGGGCCAGCCTATGATGAAGAAGCCAATCTTGCTATCGATCTGGAGAAAATCGATGCCTACTTAGATACAGCACAGATCGACAGTCTTTACCGAATCCATGATCCATCAGGGGTCGTGGTGATTGTTCAAGAGGAAGGAGCAGGTACTAGACCGACAAGTGGAACGGTCGTCTATTCAGACTATGTCGGTTCCCTAATTAGTGATGGATCTGTCTTCGATACCACCATCGAGCAAGTAGCTATCGACAACGATATATGGGCAGAAAACAGGGTTTATACCGTATTTAGCTTTGTGGTCGGCTCAGGAAATGTAATACGTGGCTGGGATATTGGTTTTCGGAGACTACGGCCCGGATCTAAAGCAATATTCATCATTCCGTCTCCACTCGCTTATCGAGATCAAGAGAACAACCCAAATATCCCCCCAAATTCAGTGCTTCGATTTGATATGAATTTCTATGGAATCGATTGACCACTTAAGTTGAAATATTTCAAAACCCTGTCAAACCTAATTTTGACAGGGTTTTCTTTTTTACCTAAATCTCAAATGGGGAAAAATAGCTGGTACCTCTTGTCTGTAGCTTTCATAAGCTTCCCCAAAGTCAGCGATTAAATTCTTCTCTTCAAAGTAAATACCAATGGGTAAATAAGCGATCAGGCAAGCCAGATGTACCATGGCTGAGTATGTCCCGGCCACTAAAAAGTATCCCAAAAAGATCAAAAGTAAACCTGCATACAATGGGTGCCGCATTCTACTATACCATCCGGCCCGAATCAGTTTCTTTTCAGTTTGTGGTTCTTCGGGCCTCGTACCTATAAACTTCCCGATCGACCACATTTTAGAGCTTTGTACGATGATAATGGTCCCAAAAGTAGCAGCCATATAACCAAAGTAAATCAAGAGATCGCCTGCTGGTGTAAGCCGCCTTGCGGGAATTTGCATACTGAAAAGGGCTAAAATCACGAAAAAGAGCAGGGAAAACAGGGAATAAAAAAGGCGATACCATTTATAGGCCTTTCCCAATTTTGACTCAAGTTTTCTTTTTAACTTGCCCGAAGCCAGAAAACTATGACTTGCATAAAAAACTGCCCAAAGCAGAATCAAATAGATGTAGTTCATTTGTAAATTTATCCAGCATCAAGAAAACAACGGTATGAAGATCGGTATTATCCGCGAAGGGAAAAATCCACCGGACAAGCGAGCTCCCTTTTCTCCCGAGCAGCTCCAAAATCTTAATGAGGAATATCAGGGCAAACTCCATTTCTACGTAGAATCAAGCCCGATACGGGGCTATTCAGACGAGGAATATGAATCAGCCGGAGTCGAAGTTTTGGAGGATATCTCTGGCTGTGATGTACTTTTTGGAGTGAAGGAAGTGCCTATTGAGAAATTGATTCCAAATAAGACCTACTTTTTCTTTTCCCATACGATCAAAAAGCAGCCTTACAATCGCAATTTGCTTCGGACTGTTTTGGAGAAAAACATCCGACTGATCGATTACGAGGTACTTACCGATGATAATAAACAGCGAGTAGTGGCATTCGGACGCTGGGCAGGCGTAGTCGGGGCATACAATGCTTTCTGGACCTACGGCCAAAAGACGGATCTTTTCCATATCAAAAGAGCTCATGAGTGTTTTGACCTAGTGGAGCTAAAAGCCGAACTCAATAAAATTCAGCTTCCGCCGGTGAAGATTGTGTTGACTGGAACAGGACGCGTAGGAGGTGGCTCGAAGGAAATCCTAGACAGTATGGGTATCCGAAAAGTTAGTACGGAAGAGTTCTTGCATCAGTATTTTGAAGAGCCTGTCTATGTGCAATTGGATGTCGGAGATTACAACCGTAGACGCACGGATGGGGCATTTAGCAAAGAGGAATTTTATACTCAGCCGGAGCTTTACGAAAGTCACTTTGCAAAATTTGCCGAAGAGGGTGAAATCTTAATCGGTGCAGTCTATTGGGACCCAAAAGCGCCACAGCTTTTCCAAAAATCAGAGATCGCCTCGCCTGACTTTTCCATTTCGGTGATTGCTGATATCACATGTGACATCGATGGCTACATCCCCACCACAGTTAGGCCATCTACGATCGCTTCCCCTGTTTATGATATTGATCGGGAAAGTGGTGAGGAAATTGAAGCTTTTGGAAAGCAAAACAGCATATCCGTCATGGCTATCGATAATTTGCCCTGCGAGCTACCGAGAGAGGCTACCAAGGATTTTGGCAGACAATTAAGTGAATGGATTGTTCCAGAGCTACTGGAGGAAAGTTCAGCCATTCTTGAGCGAGCCACCATCGCCAGAGATGGTGATTTGACGTTGGAGTTTATGTATCTGAAAGACTACGTGGCAGATGAAGAATAACTTTAATCGATTTCTAGAATCCACCTTGCTAAAGCCTACCATGAAGCAGGAGGAAGTAGAGTTATTGATTCGGGAGGCTATCGAATATCAATTTGTGGGTGTTTGCGTTCCTTCTTTTTGGGTCAAAAAAGCCCACCGCGAACTCGAGCAGGAGGATATACAGACAGTCACGGTGATTGGATTCCCTTTTGGATTTGAGGATACAGCTACTAAGGTGGCAGAAACCCGAGAAGCGATCAAAAACGGAGCAGATGAGCTAGATCTCGTTTGGTCACAGACCGCCTTTCACTCAGGGATGAATTGGCCGAAAATAGAAATCGCCCAGATCGCAGAAATCTGCCATGAGGAAGAGCGGGTTTTGAAAGTGATCATCGAAACAGCCTACCTCGATGAAAGTCAAATTCGGGAAGCTTGCCTAATCTGTCAGGATGCCGGCGCAGACTTTGTCAAAACCTCCACCGGCTATGCGCCATCAGGAGCCAAAGTATCCGATATTCAGCTTATGCGACAGACACTTTCTTCAAATATCGGAATCAAAGCTAGCGGGGGAATCAAAACCTTGGACTTTTCTTTGGAACTGATCAAAGCGGGAGCTGACAGAATTGGAACCAGTAGTGCAAGGGCACTTTTTGAAGCTTGGAAAGACTCCCAGCCTTATTCGGAACTGAAGTAAATCAGAAGGAATGGGATAATAAAAAACATAAGCAAAAGGTAACCAAATCCCCAAATTCTGGATTTTACTGACTTTTTACCCATGAAGTTTGCCAAACGAATCGGAACCTCTCTAAATCGAGGAATACCCAAAATCAATATGGCTCCGATGGTATTGAATAAAAAGTGTACAATGGCCAAGGCGATAGCGGCTTCGCTTTTATAAAGTGCGGCTATCGCTGCCGTGATGGTGGTTCCAATATTTGCTCCAACTATGAAAGGAAATACTTTTTTGAGGCTTACTTTTTTGGTGGCCACTAGCGGAACAATCAGCGAGGTCGTCACAGTAGAAGACTGAACAGCAGCCGTGAAAAAGGTCCCGTAGAAAAAAGCCAAGCTGCCATTCTTGAAGATAACTTTATTGATATCCTGAAAACTCTGCACTACAAAGCTTTTATAGATGGAAGTTGCCAACAGCTTGATCGCGGCAAAAACCAAAAACACGGCTATAATGGTGGTCAAAAAGGGAATCCCAATAGCTTCTACCAGCCAATTGGTCGCAGGTCTGGTAAATAATGAATGATAAATTACCGGTCCTGAGAAATCTTCATTTGGAGCAAACCATTGGGCAAAATAAAGCGCAGTTTTAGTGAGCGGTTGGAAATAGAGTTCCAAAGGCAGTAAAATAATTACCGTGAAAATATTGAAGATATCATGAATGATACCTGCTGAAAGCGCACGCTTGAATTGCTTCTTCTTCATGATGTAGGAAAAAGAAACCAAGGTACTGGTAAGCGTCGTACCGATATTTGCTCCCATTACCAAGGGAACAGCCTGCTCCAAAGAAATAGTCCCTGCGGCAACTACTGCCACTACACTTGCAGTCACCGTACTGCTACTCTGTAACAAAGCAGTCATCAAAAGACCAATGAATAAGCTAATGAAGGGATTTTTAGTAGCTGAGAAGAGATCAGTAGCAACTTTACTATTGAGGTCTCCCATGGATACAGTCAATAGATCGATCGCGAAAATGAACAGCAAAAGCGCAACCAATCCAATGGCATAACTTTTCCATTTTGCTTCCTTTTTTTGCTCTAGATCCCAGCTTTCCATTAAATGCGATAGGTGTTGGCTTGTTTTCTGATCTTCTGACTTATCTGAAAAAACACCATTGAATTGGCGCTGCTATCCAAATAGCTTTTTGATCAATGACCAAAATTTGGAATTTTTTTACGATAAACAACATGATGCCAAGCTTAAATAAATTGCTTATTTTTAGCTTAACAATTTATTAACATGAAGGCCTGAATAACTTCTTTATTTTTGTCACGAACTTCCACCAGCTAAAACATGCCTAAGAAGAGTATTGACCAAAACATCAATCAGGAAAACCTTTCCAAAACCGCTTACGCACTTTTTGACTTCACAAAAAAAGAAAGGACTTTCTTGATTGTGATTTGTATTTTAATCTCCGTGGCAGCCATCATCGCGCCTTACACCTATCCTGCGATGTGGTTTGGTTTTTTCCTGGCAGCCTACTCAGCCATAGCCAATGACAGTATTCAGACCATTGGTACTTTCATTGCATCCAATCAGCATCGCAAGTGGTATTGGCTTTGGCTCTTTATGGGAATGATTTTCGTCGCGACGGTTACTTACAGTTGGGTAATGTATGACGGAGATGTCAGTCACCAACGCCTTTCAGTACCCGGGCTTGATCGTGCTCCTGACAATTTCGTATTCTTGCAACTTGCGGCTCCTATTGTCCTTTTGATCATGACTAGGCTTAGAATGCCAGTCTCCACTACCTTTTTGCTCCTGAATGTATTTACATACAAGGCTGGCACCATTGCTAGTGTCATGTTCAAGAGTTTTTTGGGATATATCTTGGCCTTTTTTCTGGCTATTGTCGTGTGGTTTGTATTGGAGCGATTTGTTAAAAATTACCTAAAGGGACCAGCAAAACCCTATTGGATCGTACTTCAATGGATTACCTCTGGAACTCTTTGGTCGATATGGATCATGCAAGATGCGGCAAATATTGCAGTCTTCCTTCCAAGACAACTTGGAGTCACCGAGTTTTTGATTTACACGGGATTTGTTTTTGTGGGATTAGGATTCCTTTTCTACCTGAAAGGCGATAAGATTCAGGGAATCGTCAACGAGAAGACCAATGTGACAGATGTACGGGCTGCTACCATCGTAGACTTTGTCTATGCGATTATCCTCTTCTATTTCAAAATGTATAGCAATGTACCGATGAGTACCACTTGGGTATTCATTGGCTTGCTAGGAGGCCGTGAGTTAGCCATTGCGATTGGAAAGCATGGCAAAGCAAAGAACAAAAGAGCATGGAGATTCCGAGCTTTAAAACTTGCAGGCAATGATCTTTACAAGGCGACCATCGGTTTAGTAGTTTCTTTGATTTTGGCTGTTGTGATCAATGAGGGTATTCGAAATGAAATCCTTGATTATTTCAGGTAAATGGAGCTGTATTCGGACGAATATTTCATGAATGAAGCGCTCAAGCAGGCGCAGATGGCTTTCGAAGAAGGGGAAATCCCCGTGGGCGCCGTCATCGTATCCAAAAACCGCATCATAGCAAAAGCATACAATCAAACAGAAAGACTAAATGATGTCACTGCGCATGCGGAAATGATAGCCATCACATCGGCAGCAAATTTTTTGGGAGGAAAATACCTCAATGACTGCCGGCTATACGTAACCCTTGAGCCATGCACCATGTGCGGTGGAGCACTTTTTTGGTCCCAAATCGGAGAAGTTTTTTTTGCCGCTGCTGATCCTAAAAGGGGGTTTCGCCAGAATAACTCGAAGACCCTTCATCCTAAAACAAAAATTCATGAAGGACTCTTGGCAGTTCCATCTGAAGAATTAATTCATCGCTTTTTCGAAAAACTACGAGAATGAGATGTTTTTCGACATAAAAGAACCATTTGTCATGGATAGTGGTTACCAAAGCAGATTCTTTAAAGGGATATTTATTACATGTTTCACCATAAATTTTAAAACAAATGGCTTTTGAACTACCTTCCTTACCGTATGCATTTGATGCACTGGAGCCGCATATCGATGCGCGCACTATGGAAATCCACCACGGCAAGCACCACAACGGGTACGTGACCAACCTAAACAACGCAGTAGCAGGAACTGACCTAGAAGGCAAATCTCTGGAAGAGTTGATGAAAGTGGCAGGTTCCAACACAGCCGTTAGAAACAACGGAGGCGGTCATTATAACCACAGTCTATTTTGGTCTATTCTCTCTCCAAGTGGCGGAGGAAATCCTACCGGTGATCTCGCTGGCGCAATCAACAACAAGTATGCAAACTTTGATGAGTTTAAAGACCTCTTTTCAAAAACAGCTGCCACCCGATTTGGATCAGGATGGGCATGGTTGATTGTTACTGCCACAGGCGATTTAGAAATCGTATCAAGTGCCAATCAGGACAACCCGCTGATGGATGTGGCAGAAATCAAAGGTACTCCTATCCTCGGATTGGATGTGTGGGAGCATGCTTACTATCTCAACTATCAAAACAGACGACCTGATTACATTGGTGCATTCTGGAATGTAGTAAACTGGGAAGAAGTCAATAAGCGCTATTTAGCTGCTTTGAAATAAGTTTTTCTAAAAACCTACTAAATCCCCGGGCTCAAATCCGGGGATTTTTTTGTTCGGTTTTCAGGACAATTCCTGTTCACAACCGAACACATATTTTGCTACAAATACTCAAAAACAGCTCATTTAGCAGATTTAGAAGCTTTTTTTCACTATGGCACTTCTTTTTCATTAGCTGGTACGAAAACAAAAAAGAACCAACACAAATGAAAACCGCCAATTTAATTTTTCTTTCTTTTCTATTTTACCTGATGGGCCTAAGCACCCTTGCTGCAAAAGATATCAGCAAGCTCTCAGGGAAAATCGTTGACCAAAATGGAGAGGCAGTTCCTTTCGCAAACGTTGCCTTGATCGAATCAAACAACGGTGGACTTGTGGATGGAGCTGTTTCTGATGAGGATGGGATATTCTTTATCGAATCAGTAAAGTCTGCAACGGTCAAACTGGTGATTTCTTCTATTGGGTATACGACTTACAGTTCTGAAACCTTTGAGCTAGTTCCTGGGATGACCAAAGATTTTGGTGTCCTCAAATTGGAAGATGAAATGACTGGTCTTGATGAAGTCACTGTACAGTCATCCCGACCGGAAATCATCATCGAACCGGATAAAACTATCGTCAATGTAGAAGGAACCGTGATGGCAGAAGGGTCAAACACCTTGGATGTCATCGGTAGATCTCCAGGTGTCTATGTCGATCAGGATGGAAATATCAATCTAAATGGTCGCACTGGTGTCACAGTGATGATCAACGATAGACCTACTTACATGAGTTCGACTGATTTGGCAAACTACCTTCGGTCAATGCCCGCAGAAAACATCAAAAGTATCGAAGTCATCAATAATCCTTCTGCCCGATTTGATGCTGAAGGTGCCGCAGGTGTGATCAATATTGTATTGAAGAAAAGCACGGTAGATGGAGTCTTTGGAAATATTCAATTAGGGACTCAATACAACGGCTTGAATGCTCCCCTTGCTGGCGCAACTATCAATGTGAAAAAAGGAAAATGGTCTACCAATGCGAATTTGAACTACAATGAAATCGCAAATTACAATGACCTGGATATCATCCGAAACTTTGAGCTAGAAGAAGGTACTTCTAAGTTTACTCAAGACTCCAGAATCAAAACTCGCTTCCGTACTCCGAATTTTACCGGATCGGCTAACTACGAGATCAATCCCAATCATAACTTGGGAATCAATCTTCAAGCATCAAGGTCTACCGGAGGATCGAATAATAACTCCTTCACAGAGATTTCTATTCCTGGTGAGTCAGAATTCAACTATTTGAACTCTCGAAATGACGATAATGGAACCAGAGACAGAATTTTTGGAAACCTCCACTATGATGGAAAGCTAGATACCTTAGGGACTAAAATTGCTGCGGACTTGGATTATACCATCATGAAATCAAACTCTGAGTCTTTACTCTCCAATGAGTATTGGACCGGTGTGGATCAGTCCAACTTTACAACTGATCAAATCCTCACGCTGAATGATATGTACTATACCATCCTGACAGCAAAGGTTGATTTTACCAAGCCTTTGAAAAACGGAAAGATCTTGGAAACAGGTCTAAAAGGTAGCTGGGTGGAATCAGACAACAATCTGGATCTGAGCCGTGCGATCGAAGAAGGACCCTTTGAGCCGGATCCAAATTCTAACCAGTTTATCTATAGTGAAAATGTCTTAGCTGCTTACGCTTCCTTGAAAGGGGCTTTCAGTCCAAAAGTAAACTATCAATTTGGCTTAAGAGGTGAATACTCAGACATTTTGGGAAATTCGGTGACATTGGAACAACAAAACAAACAACAATATTTCAACCTGTTCCCTAGCTTCTTTGTACAGCATCAGGTGAGCGAGAAGTATCAAATCATCTATAATCTAAACCGTCGAATCACTCGTCCAAACTATCGATTGCTCAATCCATTCATCTATTACATTGATCCATTGACCTCAGAAACCGGAAACCCGAATTTGAGACCTCAGTATTCGAATAACTTCGAGATGAATCATGTCATCAATGGAGCATACCAATTCACTTTAGGTTATTCTGAGACTGAAGATGCCTTTATGCAGGTATTTATCCAAGATCAGGAAGCTAGAACGACCACCACTTTTACCGATAACTTTGACAAAACCAGAAATGTCAATTTCCGTGGAATTGTACCACTTGAAATCGCCAAGTGGTGGAATGCTTCTAACATGGTACAGGTAAACTATAACCGCTTCAAGTCTCAGATTGGAGATGATCTCTTGGATGTGGATCAGGTATCCTTCATGGCTCGTACCCAGCATAACTTGACCTTGCCGAAAGGCTTCAAGTTTGAGTTGGTCGGTATGTATGTAGGTCCACAAATTTGGGGTCAGGGTACCATCAAAGGGTTTGCCTGGGTAGATGCAGGGGTGACGAAGACCTTGATGAAGGATAAGCTCACCTTATCTGTCAACGGTACTGACCTTTTCCGCTCTCAGATCATCCGTGCTAATGTGGACTTCGCAGACATCAATACAGGCTTTAGACAATACCGAAGCAATCAGGGTGTGCGCTTTACCTTAAGATGGAGATTTGCTCAAGGTGAAAGCTTCCGAGTACGTTCTAGCACAGGTAGCTCAGAAGAAAGAAACCGCTTAGATTAAACTTAATACTTTGAAAATCAGCTCCTAGCCAATATTTTAGCTAGGAGCTTTTTATATCTAACTTATTCAAATCATGCTTAGAAAATTTACACTTTACCTGTCCTTATTTTGGCTAAGCAGCACAAGCCTATTTGGCCAAAAATCGAATTTTGAGCAAACTGATCGTTTCTTTGACTCATTGGACTTTTATGATAAGTACATGGGAACTGTATTTATCACAAAAAATGGAGAGCCCGTCTATCAAAAGGCAATAGGCTATGCAGACTTGGAAAAGCAGCAAAAATTGACCCCCACAACCAAACTTAATATCGGGTCAATTTCTAAAATGTTCACCTCAGTTTTGATTTTTCAGGCTGTGGAAGAGGGAAAACTTTCATTGGATCAAAAGCTGGCAGATTTTTATCCTTCAGTACCCAATGCCGAGGCTATCACCATTGACCAGCTTCTGAGGCATCGAAGCGGAATTGCCAATTTTACCAATAGTCCTCTTTATCTGACCTATTACACCAAGCCAAAGACTGAGGATGAAATGGTAAAGATCATTGCGGAAGGCGGTAGTATTTTTACTCCTGACTCCAAGGCAGAATACTCAAATTCCAATTATGTCTTATTGACATTCATTTTGGAAGAAACCTACGGAAAGTCCTTCCAAGAACTTTTGGAAAAAAGAATTACAAGTCCGATTAAGCTGGAAAACACAGAGATATTTGATGCGATCAAGCCAGAGGAAAACGAGGCACGATCCTATTCCTTCAAGGACAATTGGACACTAGAGGCAGAAACTGACCCAAGTATTCCACTGGGCGCTGGAGCCATTCAGTCCACAGCAGCAGATCTTGCCGTCTTTATCGAGAAGCTTTTCGCCGGTGAGCTGATTTCAAAAGAAAGTCTGGACCAAATGACTGCGCTTCAAGATGGCTTCGGTCGGGGTATTTTCTCCTTCCCCTATTATGAGCGAAAAGCACTTGGACATAGTGGAGGAATTGATGGATTTCAGTCTCTTTTGGCACATTTTCCCGAAGAAAAGCTAACGCTGGTTACCCTCGCCAATGGCGTGAATTTTAATACCAACGATATCACGCTGGCACTCATGGACTCTTATTTTGGAAAAGAGATTAACTTCCCTTCATTTCAAAGCTACACGGTGAGTCTAGGGCAGCTTGAGTCTTATCTGGGGGAATACGCCTCTGAGCAGCTTCCGCTTAAATTCAATTTTACCAAGGAAGGAAAAACCCTGATTGTACAAGCTACTGGACAGCCAGCTATACCTTTAGAAGCCACTGCCGAGCATACCTTCGAATTTCGGCAGGTCGGTGCCACTTTTATTTTTGAACCGAGTAAAGGCGCACTCACCTTCAAACAAGGAGGCGGTACCTTTGCCTATCAAAAACAGTAGGAATGTTCAAAGCCGGTTAATCCCGGCTTTTTTTGATCTCCACCTTATTGATTTGAAAAAAGTCCTCCTCGACATCCGGATTTGGCAATACATTAAACCAAAGATTTCCATCTCGGCTAACAAAGACATTTCCTAGTCTATCGGGCATTTCAATATCTAGCAATTTCTCACCCTCCAAAGAAAGGACCTGAAGCCGGGGCTTGTACTTTTCACCTACCCTTGCATTGAAATCCTGCCATTGATCCTGAGACTGAATCGACTGGTATTCCTCTCGATCAAGGTCTTCATAGCCGGTTGTATAATTGATTAACAAGTAATCTCCCACAATTGTCAGCTTGCTGATCATCCCATAGCTCGGATCAAAAGAAATAGCTCTGGGATCCGCTTTTTGAGGATCTTCACCAGGATTCACCTGAAAATCAGTCAATTCCAATGGAATTCGCTTTAATTTTTTGTAGGGTGATTTTAGCTCATACACATTCAAAAAAGGATCACCACCGGATATCACAAATAACTCATCATCCCGGATATCAAAAGTAGCGGAGAGCGTGGTCGGTTCATGCGAGCGGTTATTTTGGAAAATACTCGCAGAGTCCAAATGCAGGAACTGCTCCATACTCCCAGACTGCGGATCGACCCAAACGAGCTGCTTAAAAGTATCATAAAACTCAGGCTGGGTTTTATTGTATTCTGTCCGGGGAAGTAGTCCTGTCAGCAACAATCGATCTCCTACGGGGAATATCTCCCGAATAGCATCCATCCTACCCGAAAAGCCTTTAATCTCGTCTTTTGGAGTCTTGGCGCTTCGCAGGAGATTTCCTTCCAAATCATATTCAAAGACCCCATACATGGAAACCAGCTGAATCCGATTCTGATCCAAAAATCTACCCGCTGCCATCGGAAAAGACCCAAATCCATCTGGAGAATCCCGATCTTTCGAGAATTCCCCAAGGATATTACCTTGCAAGTCAGTGCTGACAAAGCTCTGCTTCTGCAAATCAAAAAACAGAGCCCTATTCCACTCAGGCCGGATATCCATAAAGGATAAAACGCCTACATAAGGTATGCGAACCGAATCAGTAACTTCCAATTCCAAGTTGATCGGTTCGGAGGCATCTTCAGTCTCCGTGCCTTGACAGGCAAAAAATGCAGCAATTACGAGTAATAGTAGATAGCTTTGTCGAATCATAATCTTTGGTTTTGACCTAAATAAATTCACAAAATATTAGATTTCAAAATGAAACTTTTTAATATCCATACTCATCGATTGAATATTCCGAATAGCTTATTCAATGCAGAAAGGGATATCAACTCCCTATCTCCCAATCAATACTTTTCTATTGGTCTTCACCCTTGGTATTTATATGACAAGTGGGAGGAAAAATGGTCGGAATTCAGAAATTATGTAACCAATCAAAATTGCTTGGCCATAGGCGAAGCAGGTTTTGACCGGCTCCGTGGCCCGAAATTATCCATTCAAAAAGCTGCCTTTGAAGAGCAGGTAAATACCGCAAAAATAGAGGGGATACCCTTGATTCTACACTGCGTCAAAGGGCATGACTTACTTTTGGAATATTTAAAAAACACAAGCTCGCATCCCCAAATCATCTGGCATGGATGGAACCTAAAAACCCATCTTGCAGAGCAACTATTGCCATTCGCTGTAAGCTTCTCCTTTGGAGAGAAAATCCTAGACTCCAAATCCAATGCTTCCCAATGGCTTAAAAACTGTCCAAAAGACCGGATTTTTTTCGAAACCGATAATTCGGAGGAAGAAATTGATCAAATTTATCAGGCAGCTTCTTTAATTTTGGGCCTTTCTGTCGAAGACTTGCAGCGGCAGGTCATACAAAATTGGAATCGAATATCAAGTAAGAAATTAAAATGAGTGACTTTGCTTGGCTGAGCAGGACAGAATTAATCACTGGTCGAGAAGGGCTTGAAAAACTAGCTCAAAAACATGTCCTTGTAGTAGGACTGGGAGGTGTCGGGTCCTTTGCAGCGGAATTTATCGCCCGCTCTGGCGTGGGCGAAATGACCATCATCGATGGAGATATCGTAGACATCAGCAATGTGAATCGTCAACTGCCGGCAACCCAAAAAAATCTAGGTCAATCCAAAGCCGAATGGATGGAGGAGCGGCTACTTTCCATCAATCCCAATCTAAAAATCCATACCATCCGGGAATTTTTAGAGCCCAAACCCATGACTAGCCTTTTGGAGGAAAATGAGTTTGACTATGTGGTTGATTGCATCGACAGTTTCACTCCAAAGCTTCACCTGATCGAAGGGGCAGTTCGTAGAGGCTTTCCTTTGGTAAGCTCAATGGGCGCAGGTGGCAAAGTAGACCCCACCAAAATCCGGGTAGTGGATATCTCCAAGACACACGAATGCAAACTGGCGCGCCTAATCCGAAAGCGATTGAAGAAAAGGAAGATTTACGATGGGTTTAAGGCAGTGTATTCAACAGAAAAGGTCATCAAAGAGAGTCTCATGATGACTGATGGAAGCAACTTCAAAAAGTCAGCCTACGGCACCATGTCTTTCTTACCGGCTGCCTTTGGTTGCTCATGCGCTGCCACGGTCGTCAATGACCTCCTTGCATCCTAATCTTCAAAATGGTACAAGAAAATCAAAACTCCGGCGAAAGCCGGTTTTCTTTGGTCTTTAATCTCCAATTTTACTTCTACTTCAGCTTTTACAGTACCACGAAGATTGGCCACATTTCTGAGTTTTGCATGTAAACGAACCTCACTATCTACAGTGACGGCTTGCGCAAAGCGTAAATTTTCGATCCCATAATTGATCATCATCTTCAGATTAGTCACCTGTACGATCTGCTCCCAAAGATGAGGTACGATACTCAGGGTCAAATAGCCGTGAGCAATGGTATTGCCGAAAGCTCCTTCTACTTTTGCTCGCTCCGGATCTGTATGAATCCATTGATGATCGTGTGTCGCATCGGCAAAAAGATTGATTTGGTTTTGGGTGATGGTAAAATACTCGGATGTTCCTATTTCTTTTGCATTGTATTTTTCGAAGTCCTCAAAGCTTCTGATGATTACGGGTTTCATGCTGCAATTTTCTAGTTAAGCCTCCAAGTAGCTTAGATATTTTATGAAAAGCAAGGAAAAATATCTTGCTCTATGCATAGTTTAAAGCATGAAATGCATGTTTTGTAGTCTGAAAAAAAGTTCGTTTATAATTTTCTAAAACCCGTTGCTTTTAAAAATTTAATATATATTTTTCGGCCAATTTTCACCCAGCTTTTGAATTTATGACCCTTACGATTCTGGCCTTTTTGGCAGGGTTTTTTACCGCTAATCTTGACTCTTTACCTTCGAAAGAAGTACCCATTTATTCCCATTTAACTCATAGTAAAGAGATTGTCATCGATGAGGATTTTGGCTATACGCTGAAAACTCAAAAAACTGTGACTGTCCTTAGTCCTGAAGGATTGCCCCATGCTTCTGTTGGCATTTTCTATGACAAGCTAGTCCAGATTAAAAATTTCAGCTTGGAGGTAATTGATCCTCAGAATGGAAAAACAATCCAAAAAGCCAAAATGAAGGATTTGTCGGATGCAGAATTATTTGATGGGTTTTCGGTTTTTGCTGACAACCGTCAGAAATACTATCAGGTAAATTCTTCCACCTTTCCCATCGAAGTTCATATAGAAACGGAAGTCTATCACCAATCTAATTTTAGCTTTCAGCCTTGGATTCCCGTGGAGCGGGCATTCCAAAAATTGGAGGAGGCAGAGTTAAAAATAAGTTACCCGGAATCCATAGGAATCAGGTACAAAGAGCAGCATCTTTCTGGCAATAGACAGGATGAAACACTTCCAGACGGGAGAGTTCAGCTGACCTGGAAAGAGTCGGAACTACCTGTTCAAGATCTCAGCATCAAGGAGGAGGATGATCATCGACTGTATATCGCACCGAAGGAATTCAAACTGGATAACTTTCGAGGATCCATGACTGATTGGTCTGAATTGGGACTTTGGAAATACCAGTTGAATGAAGGACGGGATATTTTGCCTGAGGAGTTTAAAATTAAAATCCTTGAATTAGTCGAGGGCATAGAGGACCCCTATGAGAAAATTGCCGTTTTATACGATTATCTACAGAAGAACTTCCGCTATGTCAGTATCCAATTGGGAATTGGAGGCTGGCAGACCATGACTGCCACAGATGCAGTCAAATATTCCTACGGAGACTGCAAAGGGCTCAGCAATTTAATGAAAGCCATGCTAGAGACTGCGGGGATTCCAGCCTATTATACACTGGTCTATGCCGGTGAGGGTGAGTCAGATATTCATACTGATTTGCCATCCAACCAATTCAATCACGTGATTTTGCGTGCCGAGGTGGATGAGCAGCCAGTTTGGTTAGAGTGTACTTCCAATAGCCTTCCGGCCGGATACCTGGGCTCATTTACCAATGATAGACATGTGTTGGTCGTCACTCCTACTGGCGGATATTTGGCAAAGACTCCGGGCTACCAAGAAGATCATTGGAATCGTGTAGAAAATGAATTTTATATCAGATTGGATGATCGCGGAGATGCTCAAATGACCATGAAGCAGCACCTCGAGGGAAATCCAGCTTACACAGCTACCAGCCTTTCCAGACAACTAGACTCCAGACAGCAACGGGATTATTTCAATAAGTACTCTGCGATTTCGGGCTTGATTATTCAGGATTACGAGCTAAAACCAGATCATCTTGATTCCCTTCCGATCGCTGATAGAGAAGTTAAGGGCATCATCCAAAAATTTGCCCAAACAACGGCCAAACGATTATTACTCAAGCCATTTTTCACCAAAATCAAATTAGAAGAAATCGGCTTCAAAAACTTTGATCTATCTGAATCTTATACCATAGACCTTCCTTCAGGAGTTGGTTCAGAATTCAGTTTGATGCCTCTAGAGATTAAGGAAGAGGAATACAGCATTCTAATCGAAAACTGTCTAGAAAACAATCAATTGATCGTCTCCAGAAAAATCAAGGTGTCGCTTTCGGATTCTCAGGATGAAGAGGCCAAAAAACTTATAGTCAGTAAAATCAACTCGGTAGGAAATGGAGCCTATCATTTTACCAAACCCAGCCTAAGTCAACAATAGTATGAAGAAGATTCTATTCTTACTCTTTCTCTCCGGATTGCATATTACCAGCTATGCTCAAAAGGAGAAATTTGGGAAATACAATGCCAATGAAATGGCCTACTCGGAGGTGGACTTCGAGCCAGATGCGGACGCTGTCATGTTGTTCGAAGAGGGAGTTTCCAAATTTTACGGAAATGTTTTTGAGACTTCTTATCATTTCAGAATGAAGATTCTTAAAGAATCCGGCATTTCCCGTGGCGATGTCACCATTCCATTCTACTCTGGGGATAATAGAACTGAGCAAATTAGCAGTGTGAAAGCCTTGATTACCAATTTTGAAGGAGGACAAGCTCAAACGATTAAAGTGGAAAAAGACCAGATTTTTGAAGTAGAAGTCGCCAATGGTTGGAAGGAAGTCCGGATCACTTTTCCCAATGTCAAAGTCGGATCTATCATCGAATACACCTATAAAAAGACTGACAAAAACATTACCTTCCTTGATGGTTGGACCTTCCAAAATGATATTCCAACCATGATGTCTACGTACAGTATCACGATGATTCCCCAGTTGGAATATAAAATGATCGGTCAAGGGGAGAAATACAATACCACCTCCGAAAAAACCGCAAACAATGGCTCCTATAGCTGGACTCTGAGAAAGCTGAATTCACTAAAGGCAGAGCCATACATGAAAAACTTTGCCGACTACAGAGAGCGCGTTGAATTTCAACTTTCCCGCTATCAAAAAACTTTGACAGAATGGGAAGATGTCCTCCAAAATTGGGTAGTCCTAGGAAATGAAGCTTTGAAGGATTATGACGAAAAAGGCTATTTCAGGACTGCTCCACTGGATAAAGCCACAGTAGGAGCAGACTTTGAAGGAAGTACAGAACTGGAGAAAGCCCAGAAAGCCTATTACTACATCCAGGAAAACTTCCAAATCAATGAGGAAAGAGGCTTTTTCCCCGATCAATGGATCAATCAACTGATGAAATCAAAAATCGGGTCTCCCTTGGAGTTGGATCTGGCCTTAATGGGAATTCTGACTTCACTGGGAATAGAGTGTCATCCGATCTTGGTAGGATCAAAGGGAAGTGGGCGAAGTGACTTGGTGCCTTTTCCTTTTATCAATCAGTTTAACAGTATGGTCTTACTGGCTAAGTTGGACGGGAATGAGTACTTATTGGATTTAGAAGACCCAATTGCTCCTTTTGGCTATGTTGACTTGGACAAGCATGTCAAGGCAGGATTACTCCTGATCAAAGACAACAGCCAATTGGTCCCGATATCTATTCCGCATAATTCTAACTCAATCTTTATCTCTCAGTTGAAATTTGATGAGGCAAATAATCTGATGGTAGAAGGCAATCTACGGCAATCCTATTATGAAGGACTCGTCACTGCCCAGCGATCTCATGATTTGGAGAAAAGCAATAGACCTCTCCATGAGCTATTTACCTTGGATCCCAATTGGGAAGTGGTTGAGTTTGAGGTAGAGGATAAGATGAGGGAAAACAATTTCACTACGACTAATTACAAATTACGAATTCCCGGTCCAGAATCTGATAATTTGGACTTGATCATGCTCTCTCCATTCAAGATTGCTACTTTCTCAAAAAATCCATTCACTCAAGATTTCCGGATCTTTCCGGTAGATTTTGGCTTTGCATTTTCTGAGACCTACACTGCTATGGTTGAAATCCCTTCCGGCTATGAGTTGGATGATTACCCCTTGAAGGAATCCATTGCCATGGAAAATGGAGAAGTTGTCTTTCAGTACAATCCGATCATAATGAAAGATAAGGTTCAGATTTCTGCCAAAGTAGAAATCAGAAAACCTAAGATCGATGTCCGGCAATATGGAAACTTAAAGTACTTTATGGAGTCTGTTGCTACCAAGATGAACGCACCAATTGTTTTCAAAAAAGTCGTAGATCCTTGAAATTCAAGTTTGGACTTGTCTCCCTTTTCCTTTTATTGAATTGGGCAGGTCATACACAGAGTCTTTTTGGGGAGTACAGTGAGTTTGAGGAGGAACTAACTGGTGCCATAGAAACACGAAGCTATAAAAGCGATGAAAATTCGGTAATTTTCGCAAATCTATGGGCAACTACATTCACGGATATTTGACGGGAGAGCAGGATAGATTGCTGGAGCAGGCTGGTATGCTGGCTTCGTTGATTTATCCTTGGATCGACTTGGCTGGAAGGAGCAAAGTTCTGGAAGTGGGTTCAGGCGTAGGCGCTCAGACTAAGGTACTTTTGGAGCTTTATCCTGAGATGCACCTGACCTGCGTAGAACTCGAAGCTTCTCAAATCGAAAAAGCTAGGGTTAACCTTCGAAATTATGCGTCCTCTCAGGTTCAAATAATTCAGCAGGATGCACAGAACCTTGACCTAGAAGAAAAGTATGACGGTGCCTTTATTTGCTGGGTTTTGGAGCATGTCTCCGAACCTCAACTTGTTATAGATTCAGTTTTTGATCATTTATTTCCTGGAGGGATTGTGTATATTACAGAAGTCTTCAATTCCAGTTTTCACTATTTTCCCCATGGCGAAGCTTTAGCAACTTATTACAAAGCCTTCAACGAATTGCAAAAAGAGAATGGAGGAAACCCAGACATTGGACTTCAATTGGGAAACCTCCTCAAGAAATCAGGATTTCAAAACATAGAGCTGAAACCCGGTGGACTCCACCTCGATCAGAGTCAGCCTACCCGACTGAAACAAATGGTCGAATATTGGAAAAAGCTGATGAAAAGTGCAGCGGAAGAACTTATCCTTGAAGGAAAGGTGGATCAAGCTACCTTGGAAGCCATGGAAGCCGATTTGGATCAACTAACCCAGCATCCTAAGGCAGTATTTTTCTATCAATTTATTCAGGCCAGGGCCATAAAACCATGATCAGGTTTTTGAAGCGAGTGGTAAGATTTTTATTGAAGGTCGTTCTTGGATTTTTTGCCTTGTCTATCCTTTCGGTATTTCTTTTCAAGTTTGTACCAGTACCGATGACTCCCCTGATGCTCATCCGCACCTTTGAGCAAGCCGCTGATGAAAAGCAATCTATCAAGCTGAGTAAAGATTGGGTTCCGGCTTCTGAAATTTCCAAGCATGCATTTCAGGCTGTCTATGCCGCAGAAGATCAGAACTTTTTGCAGCATCATGGATTCGACTGGAAAGCAATGGAAAAAGCTTGGGAACAAAACAAAAAAGGAAAGCGAATCAAAGGGGCAAGTACCATCTCTCAGCAAACTGCAAAGAATGTCTTTCTTTTGCCAGCACGAACCTATCTTCGGAAGGGCTTGGAAGCTTATTTTACTGTTTTAATAGAATTGATTTGGGGAAAAGAACGGATTCTGGAAGTCTATCTGAATGTGATAGAAATGGGTCCGGGTATTTATGGAATCGAAACTGCTGCTCAGGCCTATTATGGAAAAACAGCCTCAGAGCTCAACAGAGCCGAAGCAGCTATGATTGCAGCAATTCTTCCCAACCCACGAAAATGGTCACCAAAAAAGCCAACCACCTACCTTAAAGGCCGACAATCCTGGATCCTAAAACAAATGGGTAACCTCAACCAATTGCCTGTAGGAAAATAAAAGGCTTTAAAAATTGTACTTTGCAAAGTCAAATTAATTTTTACATAGTTAAAATATTATTCGAAAAAAGGAAAGGACAACAAAATCGAAATTAAATTTGTTTTGAATTTTTATTTTGGCCCATTTCAGAATATTAAGGGAAGGTTAAGCTTAGGAAACACTTAGGTAAAAATCGCCCATTTCTGGCTAGAATCAGACATTGAAAAAGTCAAGAATTTTTTATCCACATTTACGTTAATTTATCCACAGTTTTCAACATGAATTATTTATTTATTTGATTTTCAGATATTTAACTGATTATAAATTCGCTGAATTTTGTGGATAATAATAGCTAACTGAAATTTTTTACAAAAATCCAGATCGAAAAAAGTGGATAAATTCAAAATCCAAATTTTATTCTAAAAAGGAATTAATCGTGCTTTTTGAAGATCAGTTGTTTCCGATAGGAATTGAAAATACGAGATTTTGAAACAAAGCCCAAATAGCGCCCATCCTCTACTACGGGAAGATTCCATGCGCCTGACTTTTCGAACTTATCCATAGCCTTTTGCATATTTTCATTAGAAAGTAGGATTTCAGGAGGACTATGCATCAGACTCTTTACCTCTACTGTAGTTTGCTTCTCGGAGTCAAACATGATATCTCGAATGTCATCTAGCGTGACAATCCCTCGAAGCTGATGGTTTTCGTCTACCACAGGAAAAATATTTCGCTTGGATTGTTTTACTAGATTGATCAGGTCCTTCAACTTGGCATTTGGATGAATCGGCAATAAATCCCGCTCAATCACCTGAAGAATTGTAATCATGTCGAGAAGCTGCTGATCTGTGGTCTCCGGGAGGTGACGCCCTTTTTCCTTGAGCTGTTGGGTATACAAGCTATCCTTTTGAAAGTATGTTTTCGTCAGAAAAGAGATCGCCGACACAAACATCAAGGGAACAAAAAGCTCATAGCCTCCAGTAATCTCAGCTATGAGAAAAATTGCAGAAAGTGGTGCATGCTGTACTCCAGCCATCACTCCGCACATAGCCACCAGGGTAAAATGAGCCAGGGGAAGCGGAATATGAAAGCCGAGCATATTTTTGCCGTAGGCAAACAAAAAACCTAAAATACCCCCCACGTATAGCGAAGGAGCAAAAATCCCGCCTGCCCCTCCTGCACTCAAGGTAAGGGCTGATGCTACCGGCTTGATCAATATGAGAAATGCTAAGAAAAAGAGAATTAGATAGGGATTTTGAATGGCTGAGAAAAAAGGAGAGCGGTCAAGTAATTGATCCGAATTTCCTTCAATCAACAAATTCAATGTATCATATCCTTCTCCATAAATAGGCGGAAAAAAGAATAAAATAAATCCAAGCAAAGCTCCCCCATAAAGAATTCGGATCAATTGGCTTTCTAAGCCTTCCATGATCTTTTCGGTCTTCATGACCGCACTGGAAAAATAAAGTGAAATAATCCCACACAAAATCCCCAAAACCAAATAATAGGGCATATGAGAGGCCAAGAAGGTACCTTGAAGGTCAAATTTGAATAATTGATCTCTTCCGATTAAAACCATGGAAGTAAGGGACCCCATCACAGAGGCTATCAGTAGCGGAATAAAGCTAGCGGTGCTGATTTCCATCAGGATTACCTCAATCGCGAAAATCACCGCGCCGATTGGTGCACCGAATATAGCCGATATAGCTCCAGCGGCACCACATCCAATCAGGAGGGTTCTTTTTTTCGCATTGAGATGCATAGACACCCCGATATTTGATCCGATCGCAGAGCCCGTCACTAGCATCGGAGCTTCTAGACCTACAGATCCGCCAAAGCCAACCGTCAAAGCAGAGGTGATCACACGGCTATAGGTTTTAATCCGGGGGATTAAGCTTTGCTGTTTGGAAATGGTAAAAAGGACATCCGGGATACCATGGCCACTCAAATCTTTAAAAACATACTTGCTCAATACAAAGGCTGCTGAAATCCCAATGATGGGATATAGGATGTACAAAAAATTCGCATACTCGACGTAGAAGTCTTCGGTAAGAAATGCCTGAATATAATGAACAGCTTCTTTGAGAATCACAGCTGCCAGTCCAGAAATTATCCCTATGACACCACTAAGAATCAAAATAAAATTTTGATTGCTCATGTGACGGAGCCTCCATTTCAAAAGTCGCGCTATGAAATCATTTTTAGCCAAAGTGCTGAATACGTGGATATACTGACAAAGTAAAAAACCTAAAACTCAAAGGAAAAAGAAAGGCTCAGAGATTTGAGCCTTTTTGATCGATATTTTTCAGACAGTTCAAAATCAATTCAGCGACATCGAAGAAAAAATCCTTATCCTTTTCTCTGACTTCATCACTTGGCTGATGGTAATCCTCATGGTCTTCGACTCCGAAATACAGATGAGGCACTTTCTCCTCAAAAAATGCCGCGTGATCCGAAGATCTCGTCCAGTCATCCGATCCTGTACCGGGAATATCATGCCCTAGCATCAACTTTGCCTTACTTTCCCTCGCTGATTCTTCCAAAATATCCTTGTATTCAGGATAATGATAAGTACCCGAAACATAGATTTCATTTTTATCATTTCGGGAAATCATATCCATATTGACATTCAATAAAACCTGCTCCAGTCCAAAGGGAAAATCCTGTACCAAAGCTTTTGCACCCTGCAAGCCCTTTTCCTCTGCGTCCAAGGCTGCAAAAAGCATGGAATGCTGTGGAGGGTTCTCGGAGAAATAACGCGCCATCTCTATTAAGGCTGCTGTACCGGAAGCGTTATCATCTGAGCCATTGTAAATAGAATCACCTTGGGCATTTGGTCTCCCTATGCCGACATGATCGAAGTGAGCAGTCACCACAATGATTTTTTTGCTTTCGGTCCCAGGTACGAAAGCCACCACGTTATATCCCTCTATGGACTTCTGACTGCGTCGGTCCGTAAATCGAAATTCCTGTAAAAAATCCGGATACTGCGAATCCAATCCCATCTCCTCAAATTGGTCGACGATATAGTCTCTAGCCAGCAAGTTCTCTTTGGTGCCGGATTCCCTTCCTTTCATTTCGTCAGAAGCAAGGTATTCTAAATGCTTCCAAAGTCTATCTTCATCAAGTGATTGAGAAAAAGAATTTTGAGCCGAAAATAAGGCGGCAATAATTAGGAATACTTTAATTTGATGTCGCATAGGCTGGCGAATTTTTCGTTATTTAATGGCGAAATTAAAAAGGAAGTAGCCCAGAAACGCGAATAAATGAAATATTTCTTTGGTCTTTTTGTCTTTTTTTGGCTGACCGAACCGGTAATCGCCCAAAGCGGACTACCCGAAAGCTTTTTCAATGGAAAGTCTGTAGTACTCGTATCAGCTGATCCAGCTGCCAGACCGGTAATGGACTGGCAGGTAGTCGCCGACAGCGTCCACCAATATTTGGTAGAAGCAGGAGCAGACCCGGTTGCATACTATGAATTGGAGCAGGTGGTTCTTTCAGAAGAAGTGCGTTCCGCTTATGCCAAAGCCTTTGAGCAGCGAATGATCCAAAACATCATTTTGGTTACCCGGCAAAAAAACCAAAGCAGTGTCCACACTGGTGAATTTACAGGCGATGCTCAAATGATCTCCTCCACGGCACTATTTGGCACATCAGGCGGCAAACTACAAGAGGCTGGTTCACTTTTCGCAGAGGCGGGAAAATCAAAACCCACCAAAAATCTTCTTGTGATTGATGTCGCCGAATTTCCCGAAATGGCCGGTATGGAAAGCAACAATGCTCAAACAGCCGCCAAATTCCTTCCGAGAAATCCACTTAATCTAGAAGTATTCAAACTGGCCATACCCCTCGAAGGCAGTAGCGCTGCGACGGGCTTTTTGAGCTTTTTCCGATATGATCTTTACGGAAAATCGCCCGAAGCCGTCCTAGCCGAGCAAGCTGCCCAAAAAAATCAATTGGAATCCATCCTAGAATCGGTTTACCCAAATGAGTATGTTTGGCTGTCAGAATCTAAAACCGATCAAGAATTGATCAGAGATCGGGTTCAATTCTTGTTGGTTCGCGTAGAAGGACGGGAAGCCGACCTGAAAAAAAGCATGGGATTGGAAGCAAACCAGCAAACCGAGACCCAAACAGTAGTCAAATATTACATCAAGCTCATCGTAAGAGATGAACTATATATCGGACCCGAATGGGATGCGGATGAAGACTGGCGGGTAGCCTTGAGAAGCTTCTTGGAGAATCTAAAAAAATAAACCTCCCCGAAGGGAGGCTTGGTTGCTTTGAGAAATTCGGGGTGATTAAAGCAACTTTTACATCTTATATAAATGTATACACTTCGTAAACCATTAAACCATAAGAATAAAGAAGTGAAAAAAATTTGAAAGTTCCTAATCACACAAAAATTTTTTTTACTAAAATTGACTTTTTCAAAATTTTTATAAAATAAATCCTATTTATAGAGATTTTTTTGGAGAAAGGGAATTAGTGCCAAAAGCACAGCCTGCTGATAATATTCAGTTCGATTTAGCTTTCCTTTAGTCAAAATGCCCACCGAACCTCCTTTTTGTTTGGAGTTATCTTCGGAAAAGACCTCATCGTCTGCCTGACCTAGTTCCATTCCTCCTTTGACTAATTCCGCCACCTTTTCAGGCAAATAGAAAGTGCTCGTCTTTGCCTGTCCTTCTTTACCATTTTTATCCAAAACCCATACCCAGGCAAAAGCAAAAAGTCCTCTTGCATCTTCCTCTACACCGCCTTCTACTCCTACCCAATAATCTGCTTCAGGGAATGCATCTTTAGCGGATTTGGCTCTATTCTGAGCTCCCAAAAGAGTCTCTTCTGCCCCGAATGGCTGATCTGAAACTCCCGAAGGAACATTGACACCGGTAATGTGAAAGGAACGATCAAAAGCCAAGGTAAAGGCATCTTCTGTACTTTGAAGCTTGACGGGATTGAGGCTTCCGACAATAATCAATTCTTTGGCCTGTTGGGTGAAATTCTCTCTTTTAGGTAGCTTCATTTGCAAAAAAGCCTAAGCTTATCGCTTAGGCCATGTTTGTATAGACATTGTTTACATCATCATCTTCTTCCAGCTTATCGATCAGCTTATTGATGATTTCCTCTTGCTCCTCATTGAGCTCCACCAAGGTGGTAGGAAAACGCTGAAAATCCGCTGAGATAACCTCAATTCCTTTTTCTTCGAGGGCCTTTTGCATCGTACCAAAGTCACCAAACTCTGTGTAAACGAAAAGCTCTCCCTCATTTTCATCAATGTCGGTTAAGCCAAAATCGATCAATTCCAACTCCAACTCCTCCATGTCCCAATCTCCCTGCGCAAAACGAAAAACTGCTTTGTGATCAAACATAAAGCTTACTGAACCAGAGGTACCCAAAGAACCTCCAAATTTGGTAAAGTAAGATCGGACGTTGGCAACGGTACGGTTTGTATTGTCAGTAGAAGTTTCCACGATCACAGCTATGCCGTGTGGACCGTATCCTTCATACACAATCTCTTCGTAGTCCTTTTCATCTTTATTGGTAGCCCGCTTAATCGCCGCTTCGATGCGGTCTTTGGGCATCTGGGCACCCTTAGCGTTCTGAATGATGGTCCGTAGCTTGGCATTGCTATCGGGATCAGGTCCTCCCGCTTTGACGGCCATGACGATTTCTTTACCCAGTTTGGTAAAAACCTTGGACATTTTTGCCCATCGCTTAAATTTTCGCTCTTTTCTGAATTCAAATGCTCTTCCCATGGATTTGCTTGATTTGAGCCAAAAATAGCAAATCTTTTCTTTTTGTGGGCAGGAAAGTCATATCAAGCGAGTGCAGTAAATTTTATAGCAAAAACTCGGTCCAAACTCTTCTTTTCTCGTAAAAAGAAACAAAAACCCATGCAAGCACTCCAGGACTGTCCCCTACCCAATATTCCGGTTTCCCAAAATCCAAAAGTAGTCATCATCGGTGCTGGATTTGCTGGACTCAAACTTGCCCGAAGTCTCAACAAAAAGAAGTTTCAGGTAATCCTTTTGGATAAAAACAATTACCATCAGTTTCAGCCCCTTTTTTATCAAGTAGCTACTGCTGGCTTAGAGCCAAGCGCGATTAGTTTCCCCCTGCGAAAGATTTTTCACCACTCCAAAAATGTCATCTTCCGCATGGCTGAAGTCCATGAAGTCGATTCAGAAAAAAAGCGGGTCATTACCAATCTCGGCTTTCTGGAATATGATTATTTGGTTTTGGCTATGGGTGCAGACAGCAATTTTTTTGGAAATAAATCCATAGAAGCCTATTCGTCACCGATGAAAACGGTCTCGGAGGCTTTGTACATACGAAATAAGATTATCTCCAACTATGAGCGGGCTATCAATATCGAAAAATCCGAAAACAGGCGCTCCCTCATGAATGTAGTGATAGTGGGAGGAGGACCTACAGGAGTGGAGCTTGCAGGTGCAGTAGCAGAACTGAGGAATAATGTTCTTCCCATCGACTACCCCGAATTGAGTTTTAAAAACATGAAAGTAGTCCTGATCGAGGCAGGGGAAAACTTATTGGGGCCCATGTCTGCAGAAGCGAGACAGAAAGCGAAGGATTATCTCGAAAAGCTCGGGGTAGAAGTCCGACTCAAGACGCTCGTAAAAGACTATGACGGGAAATCCGTGAGATTGGAAAATGAGGAAACCATCGAAACAGAAACTCTGCTTTGGGCAGCGGGGATTAAACCTAATAAGATTAAAGGGCTACACGAGGAAATCTATGCCAAGAATGGTAGAATCCATGTGAATGAATATTCCGAAATCAATGGAATGAAGGATGTATTTGCACTTGGAGACATCAGCCTTTTGCAGGAAGAAAAGTACCCAAGCGGACACCCTCAGGTAGCGCAGGTAGCCTTGCAGCAAGCAGCACAGCTTGCAAAAAACCTTCCCAAAATTGAACGTGGAGAAAAATCCTCTCCATTCCATTATCGGGATCTGGGCTCCATGGCTACAGTAGGTCGGAAACTCGCAGTAGTGGATTTGCCATTCGTCAAGTTCCAGGGATTGCTGGCTTGGCTCACTTGGTTATTTGTGCATTTGATGGCGATTTTGGGAGTCAAAAACAGGCTATTCATCTTCTTGGACTGGTCTTGGAACTACCTCAGCTTTGATCCAAGTCTTCGCTTACTGATCAAGCCCAAGTATGTCAGAGAATCCGAACGGGCTGAATTGATCGAACAAAAGTGAATAAATGTTAAACTCAAGTTTAACTCCAAGGCCGAATAAACCTTGGAAATTTTTTGGAGTCAAATAGCCAAACAAACCACAAAAAGATGAAAAAGCTATTAGTCAGTATCGCAATGATTTTCTTGGTTTCTCTTGGTACATTTGCCCAGCAACAGCGCCGAGGAGAGAGACCAGATCCGGAAGCAAGAGCCAAAATGATGACCGAACGAATGGCCGAGGAACTTGGGCTGAATGAAGAACAGAAAGCCAAAATCCTCGAAATCAATCTAGCAAATGCTCAAAAAAGAAAGGTTGCGATGGAAGGACAAAGAGTCGATCGCGAAGCTCTGAAGGAAGAAATGAAAAAACAGGATGAACAAATCCAAGAGGTCCTTACCGAAGAGCAGCGGAAGAAATGGGAAGAAATCAAAGAAGCCCGAAGAAGCCGCGGACCGAGAGGAGGGCAAATTGAAGACCGCGAGGAATTTCGGAAGCGTCGAGGTGGCAATCACTAAAGTAAAAAACCACCGTTCTGGCGGTGTTTTTTGAATTTTTCTAAGTTCAATTGTTTTATTCAGTGTTTTATCATCTTATATTTAGGAAATCGCTTCAATTAATCACCCTTTCTATTTCGATGAAAAAATCATTTATTATTGGATGTTTTTCAGTCCTTCCTGCTTTTTTCTTCTCTTGTGGAGGAAATGAAACCCCTGAACCCAACCCAACTCAAGGCTCAATAAGTGGATCCGTCTTTCTTTATGATGAAAGCTCCAATCGCGTCTCGCCTGAGGGGATGAGAATAGTTTTGGAACAGAATTCTTCAACGGAATTATCATCCTTGACCAATTCTGAGGGAAAATTCTCATTTGAAAATATTCCTTTTGGGACTGTGAATTTAAGATTCGAAAAAGAGGAGTATGGGACTTTTAAAATTAATGAAATCTCTCATCAATCACTTTCTACCCCAATTACCAATATTCCTTCCTTAGGTAAAAAGTCAACTACTCAGATTACGGAATTGGAGGTTGTCACTGGAAACGACTCTTTTACAGCTAGAGTTTCCACCAACCCTGCCGGAAATTCCTCCAATAGACGCTATATCCGGTTTTTCTTTTCCACAGAGGATGATATTTCCAATGAAAACTACCAAGCATTTTCTCCAATTTTTATTTCCCAAGAAAACCCATTTGAGAGGACTTTCAGTCGAAGCGAACTCAATGAATGGGGATTCACTTCCGAAGGAGATTTCTATGTCCGTGTGTACGGTGAATCCTTCTGGTCAAACAATTATGATGACCCGAGCACTGGCAAAACCATATTTCCCAATTTAAATCCGACTACGGTCTCGGCTGAATTGGTATCCGGTTTTTGATCTGAATCCACAAAAAAACCGCCCAAACGGGCGGTTAATTACTTTAAGAATTCAAATGAGAGCCTAGACCTTTTCAACTCCAGCAATCTCATCCTCCACATGAAAGAAAGACTCGTCTTTTTGAGGAAGAGAAGATTCTCCCATCAGGAATTCATCTACTTTCACAGCAGCTTCCCTACCCTCTGAAATTGCCCAGACAACCAAAGACTGTCCTCTTCGCATATCTCCGGCGAGAAATACCTTTGAATTGCTGCTTTGGTAATTCTTGGATTTTGGAAGGGTGTTTTCCATAGTATCTACTCCAAAGGCTTCCAAAAGACCATTTTGGGCAGGCCCGGTATAACCAATAGCCAAGAAGGCCAAATCACATGGAACCACTCTTTCAGTTCCGACTATTTCCTCAAAGGTCATTTTACCATCCTTCTCCATCCATTCGATATCCACTAGTTTCAAGCCAGTCACCTCTCCGGCCTCATTCCCAATAAACTCCTTAGTCAGGATGGAGAAAACTCGCTCAGCCCCTTCCTCATGGGAGCTGGAAGTCTTAAGGGTCATCGGCCATTCAGGCCAAGGATTCAGAAAAGTTCGCTGTTTGGGTGGCTTGGGCAGCAATTCCAACTGTGTGATCGAAGCGGCTCCATGTCTGTTGGACGTGCCGATGCAGTCACTTCCGGTATCGCCTCCACCGATTACTAAGACATGCTTTCCTTTTGCAGAAATTGGGTTTTCCTGGATTTCCCCTCCGATTACCTGATTCTGTTTTCCAAGAAAATCCATCGCAAAGTGGACTCCTTTTAGGTCAGCACCCTTAATGTTCAATGCACGCGGCTGTTGAGCCCCCGTTGCAATCAAAATCGCATCAAAATTTCGGAGGATATTTTCTGCCTTGATGTTGAAGCCCACCTCGGTATTGCAAATGAAAATCACACCTTCCTGTTTCATCAGATCAATGCGGCGATCGATTACCCACTTTTCCAATTTGAAGTCCGGTATCCCATATCGGAGTAATCCTCCCGGCTTTGCATCTTTTTCAAAAACAGTAACCTCATGTCCCGCTTGATTGAGCTGATCTGCCGCTGCCAAACCCGCCGGACCGGAACCGATCACGGCAATATGCTTACCGGTCCGTGTTTGGGGAGGATTAGGCTGAATCAATCCTAATTCATAGGCCTTTTCAGCAATATTTTTTTCAATCAACTCAATGGCTACCGGGTCCTTATTGATCCCCAAGACACAGCTTGCCTCACAAGGGGCCGGGCAAATTCTCCCGGTAAACTCGGGAAAATTATTTGTGCTCTTCAAGATGTGAATTGCCTCCTCCCACTCCTGATTATAAACTGCGTCGTTAAACTCCGGAATCACATTTCCCAGCGGGCAGCCCTGATGACAAAAAGGAATACCACAATCCATGCAGCGTGCTGCTTGATGATTGAGCTTTTCCTCAGGAAAGTCCTCATAGATTTCTTTATAATCTCCAACCCGCTCTTTGGGGTCTCTACTGATTGGCAGCTCTCGCTGAAATTGTAAAAAACCTTCTTTCGCTCCCATTTTATGCCAATGTTTTTGATTGTTCTTTTGCTCTTTTTTCCAATACCGCCTTGTAATCCCTCGGAATTACCTTGATAAATTTCAGGCTTTGTTTTTCCCAGTCATCCAAGAATGACTTCCCAAGCCTACTTCCAGTAAGCTTCTCGTGCCTTCTCAGGAATGTTTGGATTGTATCCAGATCTTCTTTGGATAAGGGATCCACATCGACCAGTTCTGGATTGATCTCTGTGATATAGTCCTGTAGGATATAGGCGATTCCTCCACTCATACCGGCAGCAAAATTCCTTCCTACCTCACCGAGATTAATCATCAGTCCTCCGGTCATGTATTCACAACCATGATCACCGATTCCTTCCACTACAGTCTTTACTCCGGAATTTCTCACACAGAAACGCTCTCCTCCCTTTCCATTGATAAATGCCTCACCAGAAGTCGCTCCGTAAAAAGCCACATTGCCGATGATGATATTTTCCTCTGGTTTGAATCGGGCATTTCTACTTGGATAGACTGTCAACCTTCCTCCGGAGAGTCCTTTTCCGAAATAGTCGTTAGCCTCTCCTTCTAATTCAAAGCTGACGCCTTTGGTCAAAAATCCTCCAAATGTCTGTCCTGCGGATCCGGTGAATTTGAGTTGAATCGTATCATCCGGTAGTCCGGGACTGCCATAAATTTTGGAAATTTCGTTGGAAAGCATCGCTCCCACGGCACGATCCGTATTTTTGATTTGAAATGCCCCAGTGACCGGAATTCCCTGCTCTAAAGAAGGTTTTGCCGCTTCAATTAACTTGGTATCCAATACTTCGGACAAGTCCCAATCCTGGTCGATTTGCTTATGAATACCTACATGATCAGGCACCTCCACTTTGTGGAAAATCGGTGATAAATCCACCTTGTCCCACTTCCAGTGATTCAGATGTCCGGTCGACTGAAGCACATGACTTTGACCGACCATTTCATCCACCGTGGCAAAGCCCAAAGAGGCCATGATTTCCCGAAGGTCCTGGACTAGGAAGTGGAAATAATTCACCACATGATCAGGATCCCCGGTAAATAGCTTTCTCAACTCTGGATTTTGGGTAGCAATTCCCACAGGACAAGTATTCAAGTGACACTTTCGCATCATGATACAGCCCTCGACCACCAAAGCAGCGGTAGAAATACCCCACTCTTCTGCACCAAGTAAAGTAGCGATAGCCAAGTCTCTTCCTGTACGGACCTGACCATCAGTCTGCAATACAACTCGGCTTCGAAGGTTATTTTTCACCAAGGTTTGATGAGCTTCAGAAAGCCCAAGCTCCCAAGGTAAGCCCGCATGGCGAATTGATGAAAGTGGCGATGCACCCGTACCTCCATCAGCTCCAGAGATCAAAATGACATCTGCCATTGCTTTTGCTACTCCCGCAGCGACAGTACCAACACCGGCCTGGGAAACCAATTTCACATTGATTCTGGCTTTTCGATTGGCATTTTTCAAATCATAGATCAATTGAGCCAAATCTTCAATCGAATAAATATCATGGTGTGGCGGCGGGGAAATCAATCCAACGCCTGGAGTCGAATGGCGCACTCGTCCGATCCAATCATCTACTTTATGCCCAGGAAGTTGCCCTCCTTCACCAGGCTTGGCTCCTTGAGCCATTTTAATTTGTAATTCGTCTGCGTTTGCCAGATAGTTACTCGTCACTCCAAAACGACCTGAGGCCACCTGCTTGATAGCAGATCGTTCCCAGTCACCATTTTCTTTTCGCTCGAATCGAATTTCGTCTTCTCCTCCCTCACCCGAATTGCTTTTCGCACCAATCCGGTTCATGGCTATCGCCAAAGTGGTATGAGCTTCATGCGAAATCGAACCGAAGGACATGGCTCCTGTAGCAAATCGACGCAAAATCGACTCCGCAGGCTCTACTTCTTCGATCGGAATAGAAATTCGCTTTTTGAACTCAAAAAGCCCTCTTAGAGTCAGCGCATCCTTGCTTTGCTCATTGATTTTAGATGCAAATTTTTTGTACAGACCGTAATCATTCAGTCGCGTGGACTTTTGAAGCAAATGAATTGTCTCAGGGTTGAATAAGTGTTTTTCTCCCTTTCGCTTCCATTGATATACCCCTCCTGTTTCCAAAATCGGGCTATTGCTATGATAAGCTGCTCGATGACGAATCAAAACCTCCTCCGCAAGCTCATCAAAAGAAACTCCGGAAATTCGGGAAATAGTCCCTTTGAAACATCGATCAATCACCTCAGGCCCTAATCCAATCGCCTCGAAAATCTGAGCTCCCTGATAGGACTGAAGCGTAGAGATTCCCATTTTTGAAAGCACCTTTAGCAATCCTTTGCCAATGGCTTTTTGATAATTTGAGAAAAGCGCCTTTCGGTCCTTGATCTCAGGGAATTGTCCTTTCTCATACATGGAAAGTAAAGATTCCAATGCCAGATATGGATTGATGGCCGAAGCACCATATCCAATCGCTGTTGCAAAGTGATGCGTCTCTCGAATATCCCCAGACTCTAAGACCAATCCAGCCTTTGTCCGGATTTTCTTTTTCACCAAGTGATGATGAACTGCTCCGATTGCTAATAAGGAAGGAATAGGAGCCCAATCCTCATCACTGTTTCGGTCGGAGATAATGAGTATGTTTTTCTTCGCTGCAATGGCCTCTTCAGCTGCTTTGCAAAGGCTATCCAAGGCTTCTAGCAATCTGCCCGGTTGATGATCTGCCTTGAAATGTGCAAACAGCTTCTCGGAACGATAGCCCTGAGATTCCATGTTTTGGATCTTCTCAAGAGACTCATTTAGGAGCACCGGTTGAGAAATATGGATCTGCCGGGTGTGCTGCGGACTTTCTTCCAAAATATTGTAGCCTTCCCCAATTCTGGTGAAAAGAGACATCACCAATCGCTCTCTTATCGGATCAATCGGCGGATTGCTAACCTGCGCAAAAAGCTGCTTGAAATAATTAGCGATATGCTGACTCTGCTTGCTCAAAACCGCCAAAGGAGTATCTGCCCCCATCGACCCCAACGCTTCCTGTCCATTGCCTCCCATGGGAGCAAGGACCACTTTGAGTTCCTCGGAAGTGTACCCAAAGACTGTTTGGCATTTCTTGATGTTTTCAGTGGAGTACGGATGAGTCAAGACGTCCGGATCAGGCTCAAGACGCAGCTTAATTCGCTGTTCATTGACCCATTTTTCGTAGGGCTGATTCTGACAGATTTCGGCTTTGATCTCATCGTCAAATCTTACTTTTCCTTGTTTCAGGTCTGCTAAAATCATTTTCCCGGGACTGATTCTTCCCTTTTGAACAATGGTAGCTTCCCGAATAGGTAAAGCTCCAGCTTCGGAAGAAAGCACCAATCGCTCGTCTTTCGTAATGAAATAACGAAGTGGGCGAAGTCCATTTCGATCCAAGGTCGCACCTACATTTTCCCCATCGGTGAATAAAAGTGCTGCTGGACCATCCCAAGGCTCAACCAAGGAGGCATGAAACTTATAGAAAGCCTTTCGGTCTCTATCCATGACCTCATTGTCCTGCCAAGCTTCCGGCACTAGCATCATCATGGCATGGGAAATGGACCTTCCGGAGAGAGACAGCAGCTCGACCATTGCATCCAAATTAGCTGAGTCCGAGTTCAACTTATTGGTGATGGGCATCAGCATTTGAAGCTCCTCATCCGAGAAGAACTTAGACTTCATCAGCGTCTCCTTGGACTTCATTTTATTGAGGTTACCCCGAATGGTATTAATCTCTCCATTGTGGGATAGGCACCTGAATGGCTGTGCCAGACGCCAGTTGGGGAAGGTATTGGTCGAAAATCTGGAGTGTACGATAGCAAAAGCGGATTCGATTTTACTATTCTGTAGATCTTTATAAAAAGGCAATACTTGATCAGTACGAAGCTGCCCTTTGTATATAAGTGTTTTGCTACTCAGTGAAGCAAAGTAGAAAGACTGGTTTACACCGGGAATATTTTGGTTGATATGAGTAGTTGCATGGTTTCGTAAAACATATAATTTACGCTCCAAATCCAATCCGGTAAGGCCCTTTTTATGCTTGACAAAAAGCTGCTCGATATTTGGCATGACTTCCAAAGCACCTGAGCCTGGCACGGTCTCATCAACAGGCACCGGTCTATAGCCTATTAGCTCAAAACCAAGCTCATCGATGATGGCATTGAGCTGTGCTTTGGACTTTTGGAATAGTTGCTTATTTCTTGGAAAAAAAGTCATCCCCACTCCATAGGAGCCTTTTTCAGGTAATTCTATTTCAGTCCTTGCTGTGATATCCCTCAAAAAATCGTGCGGGACTTGGATCAAAATCCCTGCTCCGTCTCCCGTTTTCGGATCTGAGCCTCTTCCTCCTCGGTGTTCCATATTGCTCAACATAAACAGCGCATCACTAATGGTTTCATGCGTTGCTTGAGCTGTCAAATCCACCACCGCTCCGATACCACAGGAATCATGTTCCAGATCGGGACGGTACATTCCATTTTGCATAAATTTTACGATTTAATAGGTTCAAAATTTTCGATAAATTACTAAAAAATTTCCTTTTTTTAAAATAAAGGCAATAGAACACCTCAATGGATGATTTATTTTTTAGAAAATCAATTTTTTTTGAATATTCGGCAATTGAATTTTTAAAGAAAAAATAAACCTACTTTTAATCATTTGATTTAATTTTTGAAAAAGATGGGTAAAAAATAAACCATTTTACAGACAAAAATCAAAATAGTCTGGAAAGTGGGTATTTTGGTGATTCTTTAAAAAAAATTATCTACAAATAATCAGATCACTTCCCGAACTGAGCCCGACCCAATATTTAAACCAAATTTTATTTTGCGATAATGGAAATAAGCCAAACTAAACTCAATCAATGTTCTCGCCTATTCCGTCCTTTTCATCATGCTTGATATGAACTTTCACTTTTTTGATTCGACGAGTATCCACAGCCAAGATGGTGAATTCAAAACCTTCAAATCCGATCTTGGTGCCATTCTTAGGAAGTTTGGTGTTGAGCTCAAGCAGTAGACCTCCAAGGGATTCACTTTCTCCCTTCACTTCATCAAAAATCTGCGAATCAAGCTCGAGCTTTTTGCAAAAGTCATTCAATGAAATCTTCCCTTCAAAAATAAAGGTTTGGGGATCAAGCTCTTTAAAGAAAAAGTCATCGGCATCATCAAATTCATCATTGATCTCTCCTATGATTTCCTCAATCAAGTCCTCTAAAGTCACCAAGCCTGAAGTGCCACCATATTCATCGACGACGATAGCCATGTGAACCCGCTTTTGCTGAAAATCTTTTAAAAGAGAATCAACCTTTTTGTTTTCGGGCACAAAGAAACTCTTCCGGATAAGCTCTTGCCAGGCAAAATTCTCATCCCGCTCGATGTAAGGCAACAGGTCTTTGATGTATAATATCCCCTGAATATTGTCAATAGTCTCGTGAAAAACCGGAATTCTGGAATAGCCACTTTTATTGATCTTATCCATGAGTTCGTGAAAATCCATCTCTGTATCGACAGCGGTGATTTCCATTCGGCTTCGCATCACCTGACGCACGGTCAGAGTACCAAAATTCACGATGCCTTTCAGGATCTCGCGCTCTTCGGTAGGAGTATCCTCCGTAGTAAGTTCAAGCGCATGATTCAATTCCTCCACCGAAAGTGTGTAGCCTCGCTTTTCAATCCGACGCTCTATTAGATTGCTGATGGACATTAAGAAAATGGAAATCGGCTTCAATACAGAAGCAAAAAGATTCATGGTTGGGGCCATTCCAAGGCTAAATTCTTTCCGGGCCTTATTGGCATAGACTTTCGGCACAATTTCACCAAAAAACACAATGGCAAATGTAATCCCAACGGTCTGCACAAGTATGACTATAATGCCTGTAGCATTCAAACCAAAAATAGTCCACACCACAAAGGTCGTCAGGGTCACGATAGCGATATTGACCATGTTGTTCAGGATCAATATGGTGCTCAATAATACCTTCGGACGCTTGAGCAGTTCAAGAACTGTCTTGCTTTTTGGGGTATCTTGATTGTACAGATCGTCGAGGTCATCATTGGTTAATGAGAAAAAAGCAACCTCGGAACCTGATACCAGGGCAGAACAAATAAGCAAAAGGATAAAAATCACTCCGTTGATTAGGAGGTAAGCAGGGCTGATTTCAGCAATTTGAGCGAGTAAATAAGCACTCGGGTAAGGGTCGTCCATGGACTTCACACGATGATTGGCACAAAATTACAAAATCCCCTGAATTTTTTCAGGGGATTAAATTAAAACGGAAGATCGTCATCCTCTTCAGACGGTGCTGAAATATCCGGTGCTGCCGCGGCTTTTGGTTGATTTGCCATTGGGTTTGAAGCAGGTTTGTTTTCAGAATAACCTTCTGGAGCACCTCCGCCCGGATTATCTGACTTGGAGCCGAGCATGGTAAAGCTCAACACACGAATTCTAACTTTCTTGCGATTTTGCCCTTGGTCATCTGTCCATTTATCAGTTTTAATTTTCCCTTCAACATAGAGCTGCATTCCTTTTTTAAGGTACTGTTCGGCGATTTTTGCCTGTCCACCCCAAAGCTCCAGATCATGCCACTCAGTCTGCTCTACCCGGTTGCCGTTTCGGTCCTTGTATGCCTCAGTAGTGGCCAAGCTTATATTCGCTACCACATTATCACCTTCGAGGTATCTTACCTCGGGATCAGCTCCTAGATTTCCTACTAATATTACCTTATTAACTCCTGCCATGATTGATTTACTTATTTTTGTTTGAAAATTGAAGTTAATCAAAAGCCCTGATCGGTCAAAAAATTAACAATCAACTTCGGCTTGGCAAGGTATTCGATTTTTTCCTCCTCCACTAAAAGATATCCTTCCTGCTCAGCCCAAATCTCAAGAGTCGAACGGTTTTCACGGGGAATTTCAATCTCGGAAAATTCTGCATGCAAGCGCTGATGTGACAAAATATGTCGGTATTTTTTGGGAAACACCTTTGGCTCTCCAGCGATTAGCGGAATTGCTAACCCTTCTTCCAGCGACTCCTCCTCCTCCTTTTCGATCACCGGAAAATCAAACAGCCCCTCCCAAATATCTCCGGAGCTCCGTTTTTTCCAGACCCAGCTTTCTCCACAGCGGATGACGAAATAATGCAAATGCCTGTCCCGAACTTTAGTTTTATTGATTTTGACAGGGAGCTCACTGACTAAGTTATTTTTGAAAGCAAAACAGGAGCCTTGAATCGGGCAGTTCATACAATCCGGTTTATTGGGTACACAAAGCCTCGCCCCAAAGTCCATCATCGCCTGATTGTATTCGGCAGCATTGTCCTGAGGGATTAGCTGATCTGCCAATTCCTGAAATTCCCGCTTCCCTTTTCCACTGCCAATATCTGTTTCGATCCCGAAAACACGGGAAAGTACCCGGAAAACATTTCCATCCACTACCGCTTTGGCTTCAGAAAAAGCAAAACTCGCAATGGCCGCCGCTGTGTAAGTTCCCACTCCTTTGAGTTTTAGAAGCTCAGAATATGTATTTGGAAATTCGCCCCCTCTTTCAAACCAGATTTGCTTGGCACAAAAGTGTAAGTTTCTGGCTCGACTGTAATATCCCAATCCTTGCCACAGCCTCAACACCTCTTCCTCGGGGGCCTCTGCCAGATCTCTGATCGTGGGATACTGCTCTACAAACTTGTAATAATAAGGTAGGCCCTGGGCCACTCTGGTTTGCTGCAAAATGATTTCCGAAAGCCAAATTTTATAGGGATCAAAGGTGCCTCTCCAAGGTAATTCTCTTGGATTTGCTTGATACCACTTAAGAATTTCTTTTGAAAAGACTTGATTATCAGTTGTTTTAAAGTTCATTGGCTAAGAATGGCTCCAGCACAAAACTGGTTAAATTTTGTGGATTTGTTTTTTAATTGAGCAGGTTCTCGTACATTTGCAGTCCCAAAAACACTTGGTTAATAGGTTGTTAAGCTTATTTAATAATTTCTAAATCTCAATCACCGTGACAAAAGCAGAAGTAATCACCAAAATCTCGGACATGACCGGGATCCAAAAGGATGATGTTACCCAGACAGTTGAAGCGTTTTTCAGCGTGGTCAAAGAATCCATGGCTGAAGGCGAAAACATTTATGTAAGAGGCTTTGGTAGCTTTATCAACAAGAAAAGAGCGAAGAAGATCGCTAGAAATATCTCCAAAAATACTGCCATTGTCATCGATGAGCATTACATCCCGGCTTTCAAGCCTTCTAAGGTGTTTATCGAAAAGATCAAAAGCAGTGACAAAATCAAAGAATTAGCTCCACAGGAATAGGTCTTAGGAGAAATTTGAAATGAAAAAAACACAGCTAATCCTCATTGTCGTCGGCCTTTTGGCAATAGCAGGGCTCTATTCCCTCCCAAAATTCGTCGTGGACAATGAGGGGCAAGCTGACACAGCCACGGCACAGTCTTCTATCGAAACTGATTCCGACCCTGCCGCTATGCATGAGGCAGAGTTAAATGAGGAGGCCGAAAGAAGTCTTGCTGAATTACGATCCAAAGTAAGCAGTGAAGAAATTTCACTGGAAGAACTGGAGCAAATGGCTGAACTTTACAGAGAAAAATCCTTGTACGACAGTGCGGGGTATTTTCTATCTTTGGCAGCGGAACGATCTGACGAAATCTCCTGGGACGAAAAAACTGGTAATGCCTATTTTGAGGCTTTCACCTTTGCTTTGAATCCAGAGAAAGTAGAAGCTACCGCCTTACTGGTCCGAGAGTATCTCGGAACTGTGCTGGAAAACGATCCGGCAAGAAGTGATTTGAAATCAAAAATAGCCATGACCTACGTGTCATCTTCCAATCCCATGCAGGGCATCATGATGCTGCGGGAGATTTTGGAAGAAGACCCTCAAAATGAAGATGCGCTTTTCAACATGGGCATCTTATCCATGCAGTCCGGACAGTATAAGCGGGCCGTGGAGCGATTTGAGGAGTTGATTAACTACCATCCTGACAATCTTCAGGGGCAGTTTTACTTAGGTGTAAGCTATTTCGAAGCCAATCAAAGAAATAAAGCAAGGGCTCAATTCGAGGCAGTGAAGGACATGACCCAGGATGCGATGATCCTGGAAAGTGTGCAAAGCTACCTGGATAGGCTCTAAATAAAATTGTATCACTTTAAACAACAAGACTATGCCTTGCGGAAAAAAAAGAAAAAGACATAAGATCTCTACGCACAAGCGTAAGAAAAGACTAAGAAAAAACAGACATAAGAAGAAGTAATACACTTCTTCTTATACCCGTTTTTAGACAAAAACACACGTTCATTTACATAGTATAAGACTAGATTTTGAGTACGGAATTGTTAATTGATTCTGCTCAAAACGGAAGTCGGATTGCCCTCCTTCAGGACAAAAGCTTGGTTGAACTGCACTCAGAAGGTGTAGACAATCAGTTTAAAGTGGGAGACATCTACCTGGGTACGGTAAGGAAAATAGTCAATGGGCTGAATGCAGCTTTCATTGATGTCGGCTACGAAAAAGATGCCTTCCTTCACTACCAAGACATGGGTCCCAATATTCGAAGCTTGCAGAAGTTCACCAAAATGGTGCGCAACAACAATTATTCGAATTACAACCTGAAGGGCTTTGAAAACGAGCCGGAAATAGACAAGATTGGGAAAATTTCCAACATCCTGTCTAAAAATAACCAAGTGCTCGTACAGGTTGTCAAAGAACCTATTTCAACGAAAGGCCCCCGACTATCTTGTGAGCTCTCTCTTCCTGGTCGCTACCTCGTCCTAGTTCCCTTCTCAGACACAGTCAATGTATCCAAAAAGATCCGGAGCAGTGACGAGCGAAAAAGACTTTTGAGGCTTATCACTTCTATCAAACCTGCCAACTTCGGAGTAATCATCCGGACAGTGGCCGAAGGTCAGTCAGTCACCGAACTGGACAAAGACCTTCGAAACCTTCTCAACAATTGGGAAGAAGGGATGAAAAAACTGCTAAAAGCCAAGAGTCGCGACAAAATTATTGGAGAGATGAGTATGGCTTCCTCACTAGTGAGAGACCTGCTCAATGAATCCTTCGATGCAATCACCGTAGAAGAAGAATCTACCTACGATCAGATTAAATCCTACATCAGGACAATAGCTCCTGAAAAAGAAAAAATTGTCAAGCTTTACAACGGTAAGGCTAAATTATTTGAAAGTTTTGGGATCGAAAAACAGATCAAAAGTCTGTTTGGACAGACGGTCAGCTTACCACAAGGTGGCTATGTGATCATCGAGCACACAGAAGCGCTCCATGTCATTGATGTCAATAGTGGCAATAAATCCAATCAGGAAAGCGACCAAGAATCTACCGCATTGAAGACCAATTTGGTCGCAGCCAAAGAGATCGCCAGACAGCTCCGCCTCCGGGATATGGGAGGCATCATCGTAGTCGATTTTATCGACATGAAACGGGCCGAAAACAAAAAGGCTATCTACGATGCGATGAAAGATGAGCTGAAGGCGGACCGGTCCAAACACACGGTTCTACCGCTGACAAAATTCGGATTGATGCAAATCACCCGTCAGCGTGTTCGTCCAGAAGTCAATATCGTCACCAAAGAAGTCTGTCCTGCCTGTAATGGTACCGGCAAAATTCAAGCTTCTATTTTGGTGGCAGACAAACTGGAAAAAGACCTGGAGCACCTGCTGACCATGCAGAATATAGCCAAAGTCCAAATCGGACTGCATCCATACCTGCATGCCTACTTTACCCAAGGCATCATGAGCCGAAGGGTCAAGTGGTTTTTCAAATATTACAAATGGATTAAACTGATCAAAGACTCTTCCCTACCGGTGACGGAATACAGATTTGAAGATGAATCTGGAGAGGAAATAGAACTTAAAGTAAAAAGCGAGACTGAATAAGTCTCGCTTTTTTTTATCACTTCATTTTTGAAAAATCCACTCTTACGTAGGATACCTCGTCTTCACTATGGATGGAACCTAGCCGAAAAAAATATCCTGAATCACCAGAAAAACCTGAAATCTCGAAGCGGAGCTTAATTTCTCCGATTTGCTCGAATTCGGAATTATAGATCAAAAGCTTATTTTTTGATTTTCTTCCTTCTTCAGAATTGCCTGGGGACAGTGTCACTTGACGAAGGTAAACTTCGGCTAACGGATCAAAATCTATCCAAGTATATCTCCCCGAATTTGGATTGGGCTGGAATACGGTCCATTCTCCCTGAGTAGAAGTAGAGCCGGGAAGTATTTGGAAACTCTCACCTGCATCCGCCAAAAACCATTTTTCCTGTCCTTCACTTGCAATGTAAATTGAGTCAGATGCTGGAAAAGAAACAAGTAATTTTTCGGTTTCCGGATGGTAATGATGATTGTAAGGACCCAGCATATGATCCTCTGCATAGTATTCATATCCATCAGGATAAGGAAACTCCCAATATTCCTGCTTCCCACTTTCTAAATCTATTACCAAAAGCCATTTTTTGTAATCTTTAAATTCCTCTTTAAAAACAAACGGAACGTCTGGGATAAGGAGCTTGGAGCCAAATCTCTTCATTTCATTGTGAGGAAAAGTGGCATAATTTGCAGCTAATCTTTCCATAGGAGCTTCTGGAAGTGCTATCGTTCTTTTTACACGACCATTCTGGGTAGCTTCCAGCAAGCGGTTATTTGACAGAAACCAAATGGATTGGGAATCAATCAAACTTCCTGAAATAAAATCACCGATTCCGTCAGGACCCTCTTTTTCAAATTCCACCTTTTTGAGAATCTTCCCTTCAGGATAGGAATAGGAAAAAAGGGTATGATCGGAAAAAGTCTGAAGAATACTTCCTGAATCCGTCTGAATAAAAGTAAAATCACTTCCAAGACTTTTGGTCATAGGATCCTTTTCCAAAACCAAAGTATCGACAATCAGGTCCTCAAAACTGAAAACCGGACTTTTCTTTTCTGGCGCCGAGCATGAAAAAGCCATCACCACAACTAGCAGCACTAATATTTTTTCTTTCATCCTAAAGTTTGATAAACTCAAAAACTGACCAATTTTTCAATACCCTCAGGTCTGTATCACTTCCAAATAATGGATCTCTTAGCATCAACTTTTCTACTCGAATCTGATATCGACCGGGGCTCAAAAAACTTACATCAATAAGCGATTGATAAACCCGCTGTCCCGATCCAGCCAGCCGATACTTTGCCCAGCCATTCACAGAAATAAGCGAATCATTCACATAAATCCGATGCAGATCCGCTGTTTGATTTAACGCATGCCATTGTAAGGTATCAACTATTGAAGAAAAGTCTCTCTTGATCATTTCCATCATTTTTTGATCTACTTCGTACCTGGCAACTCCCACCTTCAAATAATTATCCGACACCTCTTCACTAGATAAAAAAGCCCGAGGAAAACGTTTATCAGATTCATGCTGAGACTAAAAATAGAGGTTTTTTGCCGGCCATTCTACTTCATGATTGAGCATATTTCGCTCATTAAAAAACAAAGTGAAATCTCTTACATCAGTCACGATGATGGGAGCTGCAAGCATAAAAATCAATACTATATACCCTATGGAATACCATTTGCCCAGATTACTTTGATAAATCGCAGAAATAGAAGAAACGATGGAAGTGGCATACCAAGATTTAAACTTCGTCTTCTTTTTGCTAAGCATCAGTAGTGCAAAAAGAATCAATGTGATCATAAAAAAGAGATAAACCTGTAAAAATGTAAGGCTCAACCAAAGGTAAATAGCGACCAACAAGCCTAGATAAAAAGTGATGACCAAAAATATGATGGATAGTGAAACTGGAAAGGCAAAGGTAGAACTACAAATTCGTTCTAATCGAAGAACCATCGCATCGGGGGACTGATAATCATAGCCCTGGCCGGACTTAAATAGCTTTTCTTGAATGACCCCTTTTGGAAATGCATAGCTCAAGCCTAAAAGTCCAGCCCACATAAAACGCAAACCAAGATGGACTACAAAAAAAATTTTGAACACACTGATAATGGCAGTCAGGTAGATTAAAACCAACCAGCTAAGCATACTACCTACTCCTACTTCCTGAATCAGAAATGCAGCGAATTCATAGACCCTAGAAGGAAATGCAAATAAAAAGGCAAGGATGATACCTGAAATAAGTACTTCAGGCTCCCAGCTATTGCGCTGCAATTGTTCGAGCCAGCTTAGCTCTTCATTTTTTCTGCTACTATCCGAATTGGAATTCATTTCTAAAAGTTAAGTCCTAGACACTTTATATCCCAATCATTGATCAAGCCAAGCCTTAAATTCACTCACTTTTTCCCTACTGACAAGAATATCAGGATCTTCACAACCCTGTAATTTAATCTTAAGGCGACTGTTGGAGTAGGTGAAAACCGCTTCGATCGCTTCCAAAGAAGCCAGGTATTTGCGATTCAGCCTGAAAAAGCGAGTTGGATCGAGTTGACCCTCCGTTTGCTCCAAAGTCTGATCAATGACATACTTTTTACTGGCCCAGGTTTGCAAAAAAGTCACTCGCTCTTCACTGAAGAAAAATGCCACTTCATCTACAGGCACACTTTGTATTTTGTCCCCAAAACTCACCAAAAATCGGGATTTGAAGCGTATTGATTGGGGTTTGAGTAATTGCTCGAGAAGTCGTCCGTCTAGCTGACTAGGAAGCTGGTTTTTCCGATACTTATCGACCGCCCGAGCCAATTCTTCCGGATCGATAGGCTTGAGCAGGTAGTCTACGGCATTTACTTGAAATGCTTTAATCGCATATTGGTCAAAGGCCGTGGTGAATATTACGGGTGAAGAGACCGGCTTTTTTTGAAAAATTTCAAAACTCAATCCGTCTGCAAGTTGAATGTCACAAAAGATTAAATCCGGCTCAGGATTTTCAGAAAGCCAGCTCAGCGCTGATCTTACACTATCCAAATTGCCTTCAAATCCTGCGGAAGGAAAATGGATTTTCAGCAAAGAAAGAAGTCTTTTCGCCGCTGGATTTTCATCTTCAATGATCAGTATTCTCATTGCTCGATATTTATCAAGGGTAGGATTACCAGAAACTCACTTTCCCCTTTTTTGATGATAGGAGCCTTAGCATTGAGAAGCTGGTAGCGCTTCAAAATGTTTTCTAAACCTATTCCTGTGGAGCTTTCCTCAACTTGATTTTTGAGTTGTAGCGTATTACTTACCCATAGTTCACTCCCCTTTTGGCGAATATCAATAAATAAGGGGTTTTCCTTGGACGCCACGTTGTGCTTGATGGCGTTTTCGAGAAGCAACTGAAGAGATAAAGGCGGTAAATAAAACTGCTGACCCTTTTCTTCTTCCATTCTAAACTGGAGGTTTTCTTCGAAGCGTATTTTCTGTAAATCCAGAAAGTTTTTAGCAAAGTCCAACTCCTTTTCCAAGGAGACTAGCTCCTCTTGCTGTACCTCTAGAACATAGCGGTAGATCTTGGAGAGTTTTTGGATAAAAGCAGCTGATCGATCGGCATCTTCATAGACCAAATTCGTGAGAACATTCAAGGAATTGAAAAGAAAATGAGGATTAAGCTGATCCTTAAGGCTTTGATATTGACTGGCAAAACGCTCCGCTTTCAATCTCTCAGCTTCCACGGCTGATTTGCGCCACTCACCCAGCCAAGACCAAGTGGTAAATATTGCCATGATGATCAGCGCTACTTGCATAGGGAAAGCAGTCAAGCGAAAAATCTCCACCCAAGGGATATTTTGTATCGCTAACTGGCCAGTCAGCCACGCAAAGACAAAAACAAATAAGAAAGAGACCATGAAGGAATAGGCCATATAAATCCCAACCGTGGCGAATAATCTTCCAAATGGATAAAGCACCCAAGGGATCTTTCGATCGAGCCATCGAGTAATCACCGAGCCTCCATAGCTCAAGGCAGATGAAATACAAAAGGAAAAAGCAAAATCAGGAAATAGTTGCTTTAGTCCCTCCAGAGATAAAAAGCAACTGGGGCAGGTGCTCGCCATCAGTACGAATGCAATGAGCAAGTTGATCCAAATAAAAGGACCAAGTCGGGTGAAGAGGTCTTTGTGTGATTCTGGTCTGTTGAGCTCGATTTGCATTGGTGGAAATTAAGAATAAAACCCAAACCAATGAACTGCCGTAGCATATTCATCGATTTGGGCTGGGTGCTTGGTTATTGTTGGCAGTTTTCAATCAATGCTTTCGCAGTATTTGCTCCCCAGGTTGGCAGCAAGTAGTTTTCATCCACTTTCTGAGATTCTTTTCTGAAAAGCTCGTCTGCCATTCGAGCCATTCCACAGGCTTTTTCAGGACCTTGGCCGAAAAACTCAGCCATTCCCAATTCCATCTGTGCCATCAAAACTACAGCACGTGGGTTTGCCCGATCTTGGTTGATTGCTGTACCGTAGAGTTGCATCACTTGTGGGCTGAGATTTTGCCCTCTGGAGACAGGATCGACGGATACTTTTCCCATCAAGGCATATCCGTGCAGTGCAGTCAACTCAGAATTATTTGGGGAGATTTCCCTGGCTTTTTGAACCAATTCTATGGCCTCGTCAAAGTATGCGTCTTTATCCACATCAAATCGAAAAGCGGTCTCTATTTTGGTAAGTGCAGCGTAATAAAGTGGCAGCCATTCTCCGGATTCTACCTCTGAAATTCTCAGAAAGGAATTGCTCACTTCCTGGGCCGATTCGGGATTGTCGATTTGCCCCATCGCTTGGATTTGTGACTTAACAGCGGTCTCAAAGGCTCCATTGGATTGAGAAAATGCTGATAGTGAAATAAAGAAGACGAAGATTAGATTCAAGATTTTCATAAGTATAAGATTTAGAGGTTGTTTAATTGATTAGCGTCTTTGTCTTTGGAAAGAGTCAGAAATATTCCTAGGAAGAGAAATCTTGGGGCCGGTTGACCAATAGCCCGGGATTCGTAGATTCCTTGAGCATTGGGGGTAGAGGAGAAATCATATCCGAAAATATTTTCCCGACCCAGCACATTGGTGATCGCACCGTGGATAATCAGATTAGGACGGGGCAGGTAGCTCCAGCTAAGGCTTAGATTTTGAAATCCCGGGGTTTTACTATTCATCTCACCGGGTAGATTAGGATTTGTATAAGCATAGCCGTCATTCACTGCGAGACTGGCTCCCAATTGAGACTTAAGACTGGTGACAAAGTGCTTTACTACCACCGAAAGATTATGCTTGGGAGCAAAGCCAGGCTGAACCTGTGTGCCAAATTGTTCAAAGCTTCGCTTGCTGTCCACAAAGCTATAAGTGACCCAATAGTCTGTGTTTTTCAAGGTTTGACGATCCCGGAAGAATAAATCGAAACCTCGGGCAAAACCGTTTCCTTCATTTCGAAGATTCACAGGAGCCATAGGCACGCCTTCAAAGCGAACCAATTCAGCGTATTCCTTGTGAAAAGCTTCTGCGCGGAAAGTAATCCCATCCTTAGTCCAGAAATAATTCAAAATCAAATGATCGGCCTGCGTGTTTCTCAAGTCATTGTACAGGACCCGATAATTCTCAAGCGGAGCTTGTGAAAATTTACCTGCTGCCAAGGACACCTGCCCATGTTTTGAGACCTGGTAGGCAAAAGAGACTCGCGGATCTAGCCACTTTTCTTTAGAAAGCGTACTTAAGCCCCCTCGAAGTCCTCCACGTACTACTATTTTTTTGCTGAGATACCAATCCCACTCGGTGTACAAGAAGGTCTGACCATCTTGAAAGTTCCGCTCCAGACCTTGCAAAGGAAGCCCTTCAGCGTAATTGTTGATAAAGTGCTCGACTCCCAGTTTCATAGAAACCCGATCAGAAAAATCACGGATGGTAGATGCTTTCAAATGAGCCAGTTTATTGTCACGAGTGGTCTGAATACTATCAAAACCAATCTCATCTGAATTGGCAGAGATGGAAGCTCCCAAAAACCAAGTCCAACCCTTTGGGCTAATTTTAGACCAATTACTCTGAGCATAACTATACTGATTTCTAAGATCTATCAGTGGAGCCGCAGCTTCCTGAACTGGCTCAGGCTGTCGGATTTTCATACCTCCTGATTCTGTCCGACCCAAAACTTTCAAAAGCCCATCCTTGCCGAGCTTCTTTTGAGCCGCAACTTCTAAATCCCACCCGAAAGGAGCTCTTTCGAAGTCGAAATCCTGCTTAACCAAGCCTTGATAAGGTGACAGATCAAAATAATTTCCCGTGAGGGTAATACTCTGCTCCTCATTTGCTAATGTGTGGGAATAACCTCCTCCAACAGACATCAGGCTTAAATCACCTTGATCTCGGATAAAAAGGTCTTTAGTATTCAAAGCTAAAGCCGAAGAAAGCGCTTGTCCATATTCCGCAGAATAGCCTCCTGTGGAGAAAAATGTTCCTTTGAAAAGATTGGGATTGAAACGGGTACGAGTCGGAACATTTCCAGCGGTTGTGCCATAGGCATTGGCCACCCGCAGACCATCGATATAGATTCCCACCTCGCTGGCATCTCCTCCTCTTACAAAAAGTCGTCCGTCATTTCCTACGGCGCTAGTACCAGGCAAGGTCTGTAGGGCCCCGACAATGTCTCCGACTGCACTGGGTGTGGTGACGATATCCAAGGGACGAAGGACGACCGACTTTTTCTCATCGGAAGCTTCCATAGCTCCTGCAGAAATGGTCACCCCACTCATGTCGGTGATAGACTCTATTAATTCCTGATCACCTATTTGCACGGATTCCTCCTCGACCGCTACCGGGATTTCTAGGGTTTTATAGCCCATCAATCGAAAAACCAAAACCTGCATACCGCCCTTTTCGGTACTGAATTCAAACTCCCCCTCCAGGTCAGAAGTGGTCCCGTCAAAGCTGCCTTTGAGCAAGATATTGACTCCGGGGAGCGGAAGACCTTTTTCATCCAAGATTCTTCCTGAAAGAACTGTCTGTCCAAAGGCCAGACTTTGAAGTAGAAACAGGTAGCAGAAAAGTATCAGTCGAAGGTTCATAGCGAATCGTATTTGATCCAAAAATGAACTCCGAGACGGGGTTCAGGAAATCAACCTGACTGAAGTGTAGAAATCTGAGACTGAACTTTCAAAAAATGAGAGTGAATTTATTTTCCAAATCCAATTACTCCGGAAAAAGTGATGCATCCATCCCAGGAACTATCCTCAGTGCATTTTTATAATAGACCTTTTTGAGTACCTCGTCAGGAAGATTTAGACCATACATGCGCCAGAAGGCATGATACTTTTTGTAATAGGGAAAATATTCGTCAGCTGTCTCCAAAACTCGGAAGTAGGTATGAAATTCCTCTGGATTGTAAGCATCTTTTCCAAATAACAAACGGTCCTGATTTTTAATAAAAAACTCCCGCGCCCTTCTCGGCTGTCTTCCGAATTCGGCGATGACAGCTCCAATACCAAAATTGACGTTGGGATATTTTGCCAGATGGGCTTCAGCTTTGTCGAGGTCATTGGCCATCCAACCCATATGGGCATTGATAAAAGTGGTTTTTGGGTGCTTTTCGAAGACATGGTGCTGCTCTGCGATAATCTGCTCAAAAGGAGCCGGATTGGTCGCCGACCGCATCCTGCCGGGATGTGTCTTGAGCTCCAGCCAGCGCTCATTATTCGCATCCATTGGCTGCCAAAACTGCGCAGGATCCGCGGAGTGAATCAAAACGGGAATTCCCAGCTCACCTGCTTTGGCCCAAACAGGATCCAAATCCGGATGATCCACCGGTACCCGGTTTCCATCAATATCAGCTACAGAAAGCCCCAGACTCTTGTATATCTTTAATCCTACTGCTCCAGCCGCTACATCTTCTTCCAGCTCTTTGACGGCGATTCGGCTCCAATTCTCATCTCCAAACCCGGCAAAATTCAAGTTGGTAAAGACCATAAATCTTCCGGGTGCGTGAGTTTCGAACTCCCGGAGCATCCCACGAATATATTCTTGCTGGCTATTGGAATCACCCCTGCCAAATCCTCTACCACTCAAATTGACCAGCACGCCCATATTCAATTCCTTCATGTCTGAAAGAAGCCGATCAATTTTTTCCTTGTTGACGCCACCCTGATGACTGTGGATATCCACGAATGGAAACTTGGCCCGGGTGACGATGGTCTCAGGTACTTTAAGAGTAGATGGTGGATTGTACTCTTCGAAACCCATCTCTTGAGCATTTAACGCAAAGAAACCAGTCAAAGAAAAGATGGAAAGAAAAAAGGAAGATCGAAGTCTGTTCATAGCAAATGGAATAAAAAAATCCCGATCTCAAATTGAAATCGGGATTTGAAAAGAATTAGCGGGCGGTACCTCCGTTGATCGCCTGACCAAAGAAGATTGCGTTCAGATAGAGCTTATTCGTGCCAAACCAGAAAGCTCGGAAATTCATATTATCAGAAAAGGCCACGACTCTGCCTCGTCCTACGCCCCGCACTTGGATGACCGAACCATTCTGTAGTCCTGCCACATTGCTCGGGTGCAAATACCCTGAAGCGAGCGGGTTTTCGGTGTAGACCAATGGATTTGCATAGGGGTTTTCGGCTGGCTCCAAGAAGATATTGTCATTTCTGAAGGTATGAATAGCCGAGTCGGTATAGCCATATCCTATTGGGTGTGTCAGATCCAGATTAGCATTAAAAATTGCCCCTCCAGTCACCTTGGCTCCAGTTGCATTTCGATAGCTTTCATAAGGCTTTTGAAGTCCTTTTTCATCATTATCCACCGAACGGAATTTGAGGTCAATTACCTCATTTTGGGCTAGCCAACGAAGCGCTCCACCTTTGGCTATCAAGGTATTTCCTCGAGCAGTCCAAGATCTCAAAGTGCTTGCACCGGATTTGCCTAAACTTCCGTAATAGCCATCAGGCATTAATATGACATTGTAGCGATCCATGACACTGGAGCTGACTCGATCTACTGGCAAAAGTGTGATAGGCATTTCGATTCGCTGATCGAGCAAATGCCAAATTTCCCCGGCTTCGTAGCCATCTACACCATTTTCTACCAACAAAGCAACTCTCGGAATTTCCAGTGGTGTGATAAAGGTGGAGCCCATATTGATACCTCCTGTATATCCAGTACTGATAGCATGGATATCTACAGTAGAAGCCAAAGCAATTTCTTGTAGCTTTTGGAAAAAAGCTGTCTCAGACATACCGGACTCTCCCTTATCAATTAAAATAGTGCCTCTCCCAAAGCTTTTACCTTCAGGTGTGGAAAATTCGGCATTTGCTACGCGTACCCGGAAGCCTTCCTTCATCAACTTGTAGGCGGCTTTCGGAGCATAATAGTCTGTCCATTCCATGGCATATTGATAGGCACCTTCTCCGCCGATGACTTGACCAGGCTTGAGCTGAAACTCATCCTTGTTGATCTCACGTACATTTGCCAAGTTCAAAATACGGCTATTCAAAGCCATGTAATCCAAATTGAAAGCCATCGGATAGGTCCAAGCTGATATATCGTAGAAAAGCGAATCCTGAAACTCCGTTCTAGTTTCAAACATGGCTTTGATCAAGCGGTATTGGGGCTGATCCGCCGGCACGATGTAGGCATTTTCCTTTTTGAAATCTCTACCATTGACAGTAATATTCTCTTCCAGGCTAAAGACTTTGATATCATGCTGAAGGATCAAATCAGCTAGGTGAAAGCTTCGGGCATCATCCTTCTCCGAACCAAAAATGTAGGCTTTGTTGACATCCGCTGCAGTTTCCTCTGCTATTCCCACATAAAAATCACGCATCCATTGATTGAGTTCTTCACGCATCTCTTTTGCAGCTTCATAAGAAGAAAGGTTTGCGGTGAATTGATTTCGAATCGTAAAAGGGAAACTCAACATCCCATTGGCTGATTCTTGAAGGTGTCCTCTAGAACTTGCCTGCTCAAAGAGAATACCTATTGATCCCTGCACATCCGGATAGGTAGAGCCTTTTCCGTAGTAGAAATCATCGTAGTTTTCTTGATTGTAATAAAGCGAACCAATCTTGTCGAGAGCCTTGGCGTGATAGGTCCCTATTTTTTCGGTTAGCTCAAAGTTTTTATCTGGGGTAAGCGGATGGGTACGTGAAGGAACACCAGGTTGGAAGAAAAAGGTACTATTTGTTCCCATTTCATGAAAGTCGAGGTGAATATTAGGCAACCAGCTTTGGAATACTTTCACGCGATTTCTAGACTCAGGATGCTGTACTGGCAACCAATCCCGGTTCAAGTCAAACCAATAATGGTTGGTACGTCCACGAGGCCAAGCTTCGTTATACTCCCTACCATTTGGATCGCCGTTCAGGTTATAAGATTTATGGGAGTTGACCCAAGAAGCAAATCGATTGAGACCGTCAGGATTGATCGCTGGATCGAGAAGCAAAACCACATTTTCCAATTCAGCTTCAATTTCATTTGCCGCAGCAAAATGGTATGCGGCCAAAAGCGAAGCATTTGCCCCACTGGCCTCGTTGCCATGGACGGAGTAGCCCATAAACATCACCACCGGCATGGCCTCAATAGAAACGCTCGTATTAGGATCCCGTAGCTTTTTACGATCTGCTTTGATTTGATCTAGCCTAGCGAGGTTGGCAGGAGAAGAGATCGTCAGGAGTGTCTGAGGGCGCTTTTCATAGCTTCTCCCCGTCTCTTCAAAAGTCACTCGATCCGAAGCCTCGGCTATGGCTTTCATATACATGACCAGCTGGTCATGCGTGACATGCCACTCGCCTACCTCATAGCCAAGAACCTGCTTGGGAGTAGGAATGGAGGGATCATAGGTGTAGCCTTCCGGCAGATAATAACTTAGATCAACTTGAGCAGTGGCCCAAGATGACATGAACGTGAAAATCAGGAGAATTAGAACTCGTTGCATATAGGTATGATTAAAACTTTCGACTAAATTCTTACTAATTTTTCTCAAAAAAAGCTATTTTAGAGCAGTGGTAAAAATAATTGAAGAAAAGCTATGGAATTAATTACTCCCGGACAAGGACTATGGATTTGGCAAGCTGGAGGGGCTCTTCTTTTATTTGGTTATGCTGCTTTTTGGCTTTATGCCATGGTAGACTTGATCAAAAGTGATTTTCGCGCTCCGCATGAAAAAATGATGTGGCTGCTGATCTTGCTCTTTACTACCCCATTTGGAGTTTTTCTTTATTTGGCTTTAAGTAGAAGACACAAAGAAAAGCGGAAATTTAATCCAAATTTTTCAAGTAGACTTCAACGATAAAAACTTTGCATATGATGTTCATTCAAAATATGGGCGGTGGATTTATCATCCTCTTTTTATTTAGTATTCTTTATTTCATTTTCTGGGTGTATTGTCTTGTAGACGTCATTCGCTCCGAATTCAAAGACCCCAATATGAAATTAATTTGGGTGCTGATTTTAGTCTTTGCCCAAGGTATTGGGCCCATCATTTACATTATTATCGGCAATAGCGGTAAAAAATTCTCCTACTGATGTTTGGATTGGGAATAATTGGCTTGGCAATCTACGCGTTTACGATCTACGATGTGGTCATCAGCAATTTTGCCAACGAAACGGACAAATTGATTTGGCTCTTGATTGTTGTACTTGTCCCTTTCTTGGGCACAATCCTTTGGTTTTTGGTTGGAAGGACAAAACGCCTCTGAGATTACTTCTTAAATAAGTCAAGAAGTGCACTTTTTAAATTTTCATGCTCAAACTCAAACCCGGCTTTCTGGATTTTTTGACTAGCGACACGGTTTCCTCCTAGCACCATACTGGCCATTTCACCCAACATCAATCGAAGCACAAAACCCGGAACCCCGATACCCAAATACGGCTTACCCTTTGCTCTTGCCGCTTCTTGGGTTAGGTGTTGATTGGTGGCAGGATTGGGTCCGACTGCATTATAAATCCCCTGCAAGGTTGTTTTCTCAAGGGCAAATACAAACATTCTCGCCAAGTCTTCGATATGAATCCAACTCATCCATTGGTCTCCATTTCCAAGCGGAGCAGCAACAGGCGGCTTGAGCATTTCTCCTAAAGCTCCACCTTCGGCATCTAGGACGATACCGATCCGAAGTAAGACCGTCCGCAAATTCAATGACTCTATCTTCTTGACTTCCTTTTCCCAAGCGATCACTACATCAGCCAAGAAATCACTCCCGGCTTGACTGTTTTCATCGAGTAATTGTGAACCAGTATCAAATCCATAATATCCAATCGCAGAAGCAGAGATAAAAGTCGTCGGTTTTTCTTTCGCCGATTCAATTGCTTGGTAGAGCAATTGAGTACTTTGGGTCCTGGATTCCAGAATCTCTTTTTTCCGCTGAGGAGTCCATTTTTTGTCTGCCACTCCAGCACCAGCCAGGTGGATCACTGCATCAGCCCATTCCATCGCCTCAGCATCGATTTGTTGACTGGGAATATCCCAGGTAAACGATTTTCGTGATTTTGCAGATCGACTCAACCAAGCGACTTCCATCCCCTTTTGCTCCAGCAATTGAGTGATGCGCTGCCCTATCAGGCCTGAGCCACCGGTGATAAGTATATTTTTCATTTCAATGGATTTTGTAAATAACCACTCCCTGCCATGAATAGTTGTAAGCGGCCGGACAGTTCTTCAAAATTCAATTTCTATTCCTAATTTGCCCATCCCAAGAACAAAAATCTAAATTGACTTTCAAATCATTTGGCATTTACTTTTTTCAATGGCTCCTAGGAGGGCTTCTGATAGGACTTATGACAGGGTCTGCTTCCGCCTTTTTCCTCGTATCCTTGGAATGGGCTACCGATTACAGAGAGTCTCACCGATGGATTATTGCGCTCCTTCCAATGGGTGGTTTTTTGATCGGTTGGACTTATCACAAAATTGGGCAAAACTCCCTCAAAGGAAACAACTTGCTTCTAGACGAACTCAATGCACATAAAAGCCCCATTCCGCTTAGAATGACGCCTTTGGTACTTTTTGGGACCATCTTGACACATCTTTTTGGTGGCTCGGCAGGGCGAGAGGGAACCGCCGTACAGATGGGAGGATCCCTTTCCGATCAATTGACCAAATGGCTTGGACTTAATCGTGAAAATCGGCGTTTGACGCTCATAGGAGGGGTTGCAGGTGGATTTTCGTCAGTTTTTGGGACTCCACTTGCCGGGGCTATTTTTGCGCTGGAATGGATGCATACAGGCAAATTTCGCCCTCAATCCCTTTTTCCAGCTTTTTGGGCGGCCTTTGTAGCTGATTGGACCTGCGAATTACTCTGGGGGGTGGGGCATACTGAGTATTTCATTCCCGAAATCGCTGCTCATTCTTTCACCAATTTACTCTGGATCATCCCAGCTGGCATAGCCTTTGGCCTCTCGGGTAGATTATTTGCGGAATGCACTCATTTTTTTTCAAAATTATTTTCAAAGACCATCTCCTACCCTCCGCTGAGACCGGTCATAGGCGGACTGGTGATCGCTGGGATTGTATGGATTTCGGACAGCACCACCTACATTGGATTAGGTGTGCCTCGGATTGTGGAGGCCTTTGAACAGCCCCTCCCTTGGTACGACTGGCTCGCCAAAACTGGCTTGACCGGATTTACCTTGGGGGCAGGATTCAAGGGAGGTGAAGTGACTCCTCTATTTTTCACAGGAGCCACCTTGGGTAATGCTTTGAGTAGCTTGATACCCCTGCCTTTAGCTCTGCTGGCAGGGATGGGCTTTGTCGGTGTTTTCTCAGGAGCCACCAATACCCCCATGGCTTGCACGGTAATGGGCATGGAGTTATTTGGCTGGGAAGCCGGAGTTTTTCTAGCGCTTGCCTGTGGAATCGCCTACGTCTTCAGCGGAAAAGGAAGTATTTATTCCTCTCAAGATTTGGGCTGGAAGAAAGCTTGGTTTTACTGAAAATTCATCAAAACACTGGCTGAAAATCCACCGGTGGCTTTTTCTTTCTGGTAAAATCCAAATTGTGATAAACTGAAAAACGAATCAGATCCCGGTTATTGTAATTGATCCCGGAGTTTTGCTGCTGCCAGCTTTTTGCGTAGCCAGCCTGAAACTGAATATTTTCATTCAAGATATATCCCAGTCCCACAAATGCCCGATTGTCCTCAAAAGGATTACGAATTACCGTTTTCCCGGTTTGAATAAATAATTCATTGTAAAGCGATAAAAAGTAGGTTCCGGGTTGAAACTTATAAGAATTCAGCGGAATGTATGAAGATATCTTGTATCGCCATCGATAGGTAAGTTGGAAAGGGGAGCCAACATAATAACTCCTTCTCCAGCGTTGTTCTGTTCGAATTTGATGGTAGAGCTTTGCCTTCCCCAGTGACTGGATAAAAAGCGCCTGCTGCCAAAAGCGAAACTGGTTGACAACCTTATCATAGGGAAGCTCCTGATCTGCATACTCCGGTGGTGCCCAATAGAGAGGTGTGACGATCCCACCGGTTAATTCAAAATTTTTATTAATGATATAACTGAGTCCAAATCTCAAATAGATTTGCCCCATGTTTTGAACCAATTGATCTCTTGTCCGAAGGTGATACTCTCCGTAGTAGAATAGTTTCTCACCTATTCTATACTTGGTATAAAGCCCATTCCAAAGCTCAGATCGACGGGAAGTGATCCGTTCCTCCTGCTCAGAGTCTTCCTGTGATTGAGCCGCAAAAGGCAGGGCAATCAATATCAATAACAAGAGAGGTGCCTTCATCCTGCTCAACAAAGCTGTTAAAAAGTCAAACCTCATATCGAAAGTAGTTTTTTAAGTTGGTTGATGTTGCCGGAGACTTTTCGGATATTTCGCTCCAGCCTTTTGGTATTTTTTCCTTTCAATTCCAAGAGGCGGGACTCGAGAGCATCTAGATTGAGGAAGTGAACCTGCACCTCTCGAAAATCTTCCGAACGCATGATCAAGTCTATTTCATAATTGATGATTGATTCGGCTGCTTGGATCAATCCAGGCTGACGCAGCACCTCAAAATCCGTCTCAAAGGTGAATGGATCCAGCGTCTTTTCAGTGAATTCTTCCCGGAGAGATCCTCCTAGATTTTCGTATCGCTGCAATTGGGGAAGGCTTTTCTCCAGAAAGAGAAACAACTCAATCAATTCATCCCCGACCTCCGCTTTTTCCAAAAAGCCTTCGGTTTCATTATACTTATTGAGGAGTTGCTGATAGTTATCGACACTGAGATTTTGATATACCGAATCTACCAAGGCCTGATGACGATCATTGCTGATTTCAAGTGATTTCTTTTGGTTTGCTACCCGTTGCTTTTCCTTAAGAATCCGCTCTTCTAGGACTTCAAGCTCTGTTGTTTGCCTGAAGTTGACTTGTTGCTTTTGAATAAATGCCTGAATCGAGTCAAATATCTCCCACTCTTTCCGGATCTGTGCCAGCAGATCTGTGGATAGCTTTTTCTCTTCTGAAAGCGCTGGAAATTTCAAGGTTTTTTGAAGCAATTCTGTGTCAAAAGTATAACTGATCTCCTCCTCGGAATTCAGGAAATTCAATCCATCACGCAGGTAATTTTCAGTATCAAAGTATTGAATATCACCATTTCTCAGCAGTTGGATGACCTGTTCGTAGTTTTCGATTTTCTTGGACAAATACTCAAAATAAGCCCCACTAAATGCCAGCGAATCGGATGTGTTTTGATTTAATGAAAGGAAATCGGAAATAGCCTTTTGAGATGATTGATTTTTTAATCGGTCAAAAATCTCAATGATCTCCTCATAGCGACTCTGATCATCTTCTGAAATCGCATAGACAAACCTTCGGGTTGAAAGCGGATATTTTTTGAGTTTTCCATCCTCAGAAAAGAAAGTTTCCTCAAACTGCAAAATCCTACTAAGTGCATCCTCAAGCAGGTAAGTACCCAAATATTGCTCTTGAAACTCCTCACTGTTTTCAACATACCCATCGTTAAATATCAGTCCGAATGCCTGATCCGATACTTGATAGTCAACCTCAAAGCCCTGATTAAGTGAATCGAGTTTTTCGATGGCATTGTAAAATACCACTTCATCAATTTTCTGATTTGTCAGATTATTGACTTTCGAAAGCCCAATCAAGAATCCCTTTTCGTAGCGCCGAGTTTCATGAATGGTAAGATTGCTGTCCACGGGATAGAAAAACTCCCAATTACCCACCATCAAGCCCTCTTTATTTACCTCTCCGTAAATCTGATAGGTACGCTTAGGGTCTTTAGACTCAAATTTAACTGAACCCCTCAAGCTGTCTTTTTCAAAAGTCAAATCGTTGGCTACAAATACATTCAAGTAGTCTTCATCTTGCCAATTTTTCTCGGAATAGTTCCAGGTACCGCTGAGTCCACCGTTCTGATAGTTAGCTTTCAGTTCTATCAGATTTGTAGAAAGTGCAGCTTGAATTTGCCGATTTACAATATCCTGAATACCTATCTGATGTGTTTCTTGCTGATAGGTCCAGTCTCCATTTTTTTGATCGTCGGCATAGACACCCTCCACTTGCAGTTTTCTGAATAATCCCCTTTCCAGACTATCCATTTTGCTATAGTTGAATACAAAGGGGCCATTCAAAATAGGCTCCATTTCATCATCTAGTGTGTACTGAAGCTCAGCTATTCCCCGAAGTCCTTTGAATGTAAAACCTCCTTTATAAGATCGGGAATCTTGGGAAAAAACTCCATGAGCGCAGAGGAGCAAGACCAAAAAAACCAAAATGCATTTTTTCATTTGTCTATAATTTGATTTTCAATGGTCAAATGGAATTTTTGAGGGATAAAATAATCATTTCAGTGGGTGGTTAATGATGATTCTAATCGTGTCGATTTCATTTGGTTATAATTTGATTTTCAGTTGCCACATAGCCTATTCCGCACACCGATCGGGATGGAGTCCCTGCTTACGGTATAGGCAGGTCGTATAGTTTCCCCGATATATCGCGGCATCCCGGTAGGTGACAGGGCTTTGATGATCGATTTCCAAATTAATATTTCTTCCAAAAGCCTGCCAAAACAAGCCAAAGGAGAAATTCAATCCACGGACCGAATGTTTAGATTCCGAAATCTAGCACGGAGTCAAAATTTTATTTGGGTTTATTAAAAATCAAGGCGGATCAGTCTGACAGACCCTTCATTTCACCTAATAGAATTTTTGTTAAATCCCTTTAAAGAGAAATACTTATTCGCCTAAAACACAAATATTTTACTGCTTTTTTGCCTCATTCCAAAAGACATCCATTTCGGCCAAAGTCATATCAGCCAGATTTTTACCGGATTTTTGTGCTGCTGATTCCAGATACTGGAATCGCTTAATGAATTTCAAATTGGTCCGCTCCAAAGCTTCCTCAGGATTGATATCGATAAAGCGGGCATAATTGATCAATGAAAAAAGCAGATCCCCAAATTCTGCCGTGGCTTTTTCCTTATCGATCTGGGCATTTTCTGCAGCATTAAATTCATTTTTGAATTCCTGCATTTCTTCCTCTACTTTTTCCCAAACCTGCTGCTTTTCTTCCCAGTCAAAGCCCACGCCTCGTGCTTTTTCCTGAATTCGCATCGCTTTTATCAGGGCAGGGAGCGATTTGGGCACACCTCCGAGAACGGATTGATTTCCTTTTTCCTTAAGCTTGATTTTCTCCCAATTTTGGCTGACAGTTTCAGCATCGTTGGCTTGGGTATCCCCGTAGATATGCGGATGACGACGGATGAGTTTTTCGCATAGTGAATGGGTCAAAGATGCAATGTCAAAATTGCCCTCCTCAGAACCGATTTTGGCGTAAAAAACAATATGGAGAAGGATATCTCCAAGTTCTTTTTTAATCTCCTCGGGGTTTCCGTCAAGGATGGCATCCGAGAGCTCAAAAGTTTCCTCGATAGTCAAATGCCTGAGGCTCTCCGTGGTCTGCTTTTGGTCCCAAGGACACTGCGCCCGCAACTCATCCATGATGGTCAATAATCGATCAAAAGCAGCCAACTGTTCGGCGCGGGTACTCAAATTAGACATGATTTGGGAAACTATGTTGAAATGGTAGTCGTTTTCGAAGTAAAGCTTTAAATTTGTGCAAAATTATCCGTTATGGCAACTCTATTGATCACGCTTGGTTTCTTGGCATTATTCTTCGTTCTGATGTCTGTCAGGCTCATATTCATAAAAAACGGGGAATTTAAAGGAACCTGTGCTTCTCAAAATCCCTATCTCAACAAGGACGGGGGTACCTGTGGCTACTGTGGCAAAACTGTCGATTCGAACAGTAGTTGTGGGAATCCCGACAACGAAGTCGATAAAGTACTCGCAAAATTCAAATAAAATTTCAATCCTGCCTCTCGGCGGGATTTTTTCAATTTTTCAACAAATCATTTACTGTACGTGTCACTGATTAAATCAATTTCCGGAATACGGGGAACTATCGGTGGGAAAGCCGGAGAAGGTCTCACCCCAATCGATGTTGTGAAGTTTACCGCCGCTTATGGCGCTTGGGTATTGGAAAAAACCGGAAACTCAAAAATCGTCATCGGAAGAGATGCACGGATTTCTGGGGAGATGGTCTCAAAATTAGTCTCTGCTACACTTCAAGGTCTAGGCATCCATGTGATTGACTTAGGCCTAAGTACTACGCCGACTGTTGAACTTGCGGTTCCTGCTGAAATGGCAGGAGGGGGAATCATCCTTACAGCCAGTCACAACCCCATTCAATGGAATGCCCTCAAACTCTTGAATGCAAAAGGAGAATTTATCTCCGATGCAGAGGGAAAAGATATTTTGGAAAAGGCAGAAACAGAGGATTTCACCTTTGCAGAAGTAAAAAAATTGGGAAGCTACACCACCATAGACGACTATCTTGATCGTCACATTCAGCATGTATTGGATCTGGAGTTGGTAGATGTAGAGGCGATTAAGGCCCGTGGATTCAAAGTGGTAGTCGATGCTGTGAATTCTACCGGAGGGATAGTAGTCCCAAAGCTTTTGAAAGCCCTGGGAGTAGAAGTCGTGGAAGAAATGTATTGTACCCCAGACGGTCATTTCCCGCACAATCCTGAGCCACTTCCTGAAAACCTCCGCGACATCTCTCAAAAACTGGAAAAAGGAAATTTTGACCTTGGAATCGTCGTAGATCCGGACGTGGACCGACTAGCGCTGATCAATGAAGACGGGTCGCCATTTGGGGAGGAATATACCTTAGTAGCGGTAGCCGATTATGTCTTATCGCACACAAATGGAAACACAGTTTCCAACCTTTCCTCTACCCGGGCACTCCGAGACGTGACAGAAAAGCGAGGCGGAACCTACACAGCGGCTGCGGTGGGAGAAGTCAATGTAGTCAGTCAGATGAAGGCTGTGGATGCCATCATCGGTGGAGAAGGCAATGGGGGAATTATCTACCCAACTTCCCACTACGGCCGAGATGCCTTGGTTGGGATTGGGCTGTTTTTGACTCACTTGGCGAAATTCGGAAAGTCCATCTCCAGACTTCGGGCCAACTATCCGAATTATTATATTTCCAAAAATAAAATCGAACTTACCCCGGAGATCAATGTGGATAAAATCCTTTCGGAGATCCGCGAAAAGTACAAAAAGCAACCGATCAATGATATTGATGGAGTTAAAATCGAATTTGAAAAGGAGTGGGTGCATTTGCGGAAGTCAAATACCGAACCGATTATCCGAATCTATGCGGAATCCGATTCTGAATCCAAAGCCGAACACCTAGCCAAGAAAATCATGCATGATATCAAAGAAGTAGTCAGTGCTTCTTTGATTTAAATAATCCCAAAAGAAGAAAAGATGAAGGTCTATTTGGACAATGCTGCTACTACGGCCATGGACGATCGAGTCATCGAAGCCATGCTCCCGTTTATGAAAAATCACTACGGAAATCCCTCTTCGGTGCATAGCCATGGAAGAGAAGTCCGTACTGCCATCGAACGGTCTCGCAAAAAAGTGGCAGAATTGCTCCATGCTAGCCCTTCGGAGATTTTCTTCACCTCCGGTGGTACTGAAGCAGACAATACCGCATTGGTTTGTGGAATCGAAACACACGGGATCAAGCATGCCATTACCTCTCCTATCGAGCATCATGCAGTATTGCATACGCTGGAAGTATGCGCTCAAAAAGGAAACATTCAGCTACATCTATTAGATGTAAATGAAAAAGGAGAAATCGATTTGGGGCAATTGGAGGAATTGTTGAAAACATATCCAAATGCGCTCGTTTCCTTGATGCAAGCCAATAATGAAATTGGAAACTTAAACGACCTCAATCAAATCGGTCAGTTAGCTCAGGCTCACGGGGCTTTTTTCCACTCGGATACCGTACAGACTATGGGGCATTATGTTCATGATCTGAAGAGTTTACCGATCGATGCTCTTGTAGCTGGCGGGCATAAGTTTCATGGTCCAAAGGGTTGCGGATTTTTATATGTGCGAAAAGACAAAAAGATCCACCCATTTATTCATGGCGGAGCTCAGGAACGAAATATGCGGGGTGGAACGGAGAATGTGATCGGAATCATTGGGATTGCCAAGGCTTTGGAAATAGCATACGAGGATATGAGTGGCCACGAGGCACACATCAAAGCCTTGAAAAAGCATTTTATCGAAAAATTGAAAGCGGGTATTCCAGGGGTGGAGTTCAACGGAATGTCTGGAAATATTGACCACTCGCTCTATACGATCCTTAATGTGAGTTTACCTCCATCTGAGGCCAATGCGGGGATGTTGCTTTTCAATCTGGATTTAGCTGGAATTTCCGCATCCGGAGGTTCTGCCTGCAGTTCGGGGGCTACAGTTGGATCTCATGTACTCCGGGCATTAAATCACAATCCCGAGCGGGATTCGGTACGATTCTCTTTTAGCCGATTCAATACTATTGAGGAAGTAGATTATACGGTCGACAAGCTCAAGGAGCTGTATGCGGTGGAAGCTTGATTTTAAAGAGCTGAATGAGCCCTTTTTTCTATAAATCGCTCAAGCTCAGGCAAGCAAACTCTACGCTATACCCTTTAAATTTTTGAAGAATATTTTTTGCTTTTTTTCGGAGTAAATCTTCGGAATATTTTTCCCGGTTTAATTTGGCTTCTGCGATAAAAAGAGTTTGCTCTAATTCATTGATTGCAATAATATCGATTTCGTTTTCACTTTTGCCATCCCAATAACTTCCTATGGTGGAGTAAGCTTTTGATTCTTTGAGTTTCTGAAGAAAATATTTCTCCAAAACAGGCCCCAAATAACTACTTATGTCACGATCAACTATTTTTTTCACATAATCAAAGTTTTCTATCTCAATTGCACTTTGGTTTTTGTAAATGAATCGAAACCAAAAATTGAGGAAATTATCTTCAATTCGATATTTGAATTTTCTACTTCCGGGTTTAGAAAATAGGGGCCTAACTTTTTTAATGATTCCAAATTGATTCTCCAGCTTATCCAAAAAGCCTCCCACACTCATTTCTAAAATGGACTCAATTTCCGGACGGGAAGTTTTAGAACTGGCTATTAAACTCAAAATGGAAAAATAAGTAGAATAATCCCTGCCAAATTCTTCGATCAGCACATTTTTTCCTTCTTGGATGAAAAGAGAGTTTTCCTGCAGTATCATGGAAATCATACTTGTTTGATCAAGTGCTCCGGAGTCCACAAATTGCTCCACATACTTTGCTACCCCACCTGTGAAAGCATAAAAACTCAGAAGGTCTTTTTTTTCAAAGTTTGGTTGATAGTCTAATAAGATCTTTTTAAGTATATCTAATTCGAACGGTCTTACCTGAAGCCGTGCAGTAGCTCTTCCAAAAAGAGGTTCTTTTTGACTTTCAAAAATTTTATTCATCAGCGAATAGATCGATCCGCAGAGAATCAAGTTGATCTTAGCGACTGACTTTTTTTCATCCCAAATCGCTTGCATTTCACTATAAACGGATGGATTTACGGTATAAAATTCCTGAAACTCATCCAGTATTAAGGTAAAAGGCTCTTGGATCGACCAATCCATCAACATTCTAAAAAGCGCAGAAAACGATTTAATTTGTCCATAAATCGGAATATTAAAATTTTCATTGATCGTTTGTAAAAATTCTTCTACTAGGAGAGTTTCTGATTTTTTTGCTACAAACAAGTAGGCTGATTTTTCTCCTTGGGTAGATTTTCTTAACAAAAGCGTTTTTCCGATTCTCCTACGGCCGGTGACCACAGTCATTTGTGCAATTTTCAGACTTTTGTTTCGGATTACTTTCAGAAAGTCAAGCTCCTTCTCCCGATTGTAAAATTTCATTTTGGATTATTGTAATGAAAATTACTGTAATTTCTGTTACAATAATAAGGAAATCAATAAAAAAGAGCGAGGATCCCGCTCTGTTTCTCTGAAAACCAATACGTATTATTTTTTGGCGCCCGGATATCCGATCGCGTAAGGGGTCCAAATTTCATAGATGGGATTACCCGTAGAGCTCAGCCCGCTGTGATGCCATTCTCCGTCAATCACCTCATAGTCAAAGCCTAAACTTGCTCCCACGCGTGAATTATCTCGGGAGAAAAAGGTGATATTCTCGGTATATTTTCCATCTTTGGCAGTGTAAGTACCCCCTCCAGAACCACTAAATTCCTTGGTCTCCGAATTGAAGGCTACCCACTGAAAGCGACCACCGGAAAGAATTTTGATCGTCCTTCTGGCTCCTGGAGTAGATCTTCGGATTTCATCATTCCGCTTTCTACCTGTGATGACCCAATTTCCTGTCAGGTCATCCCTTGCGTCGGACACGCGCTCCCAAATCTCGACCAACATGCGACCCGTACTTTCTGAGGAAATGACAATTTTGTTGTCAACCCAGTCCAGTTTGTACTGGTTGTCTGTCCCAACCTGAGTTGGGTCCAGAGTGAAAAAGTCCAAAGTTTCCGTGTAGGTGTTCCCTTCCAACTCAAAGGGGCCTCCACCGGCACCGACGAAAGCATTATCGTCCAGCTTTTTGGCGCCGAATGCGAAATAACCATCCTGATAAATCTTGATATATTCTACATCCATGACTTTCTCTCCATTTTGGTGAGTCATCTTCCAAGCTCCTTCTATGGATTGCGCCTGAGCCCACCCGAAGCAAAATACAAGGGCAAAAGTGATTAGAATTTTCATACATTTCGAGGTTTGAAGTAAGTTACCAATTCTTGCCTGCTAAATCCAAAATTTTATTTTGAAGGGTAAAAATCTGATTTTTACACTGCTATGAAGAAATTCCAACTAGGTCAGACAAAGGAAGCTGCCATCGATCTTTTCCCAGAAAAAGTCATCAAACGAGTGAAGCTCGGCAACAAAGAAATCGGGATCGTCCGGGTAGGGGATCACTTTTTTGCATTTGATAGCCTCTGCCCTCACCGGGGAGCATCGCTTATTCAAGGCAGCATCAATGGCTATGAGGAAATTATCTGCCCACTTCATCAATACCGCTTCGACCTGAAGACCGGCGCACTCCAATCAGGCTCTTGTTCTGATTTGGAGGTTTATCAGACGAGTCTCACCGAGGAAGGGCTGATCATCCAGCTCATCAATAGCGGAAATTGAATTTGGCGCCGAAATAGACATTTTGTGCCGGTGCCGGCTGATAAAATCTACCTCCAAAAGGATTCAGGTCATTTCCCAAGGAGTAATCCACATCAAACAGATTATCCAGACCAAAGTAGATTTCCATATCAAGCTTTTTAGAAATCTGCTCGAAAAAGCCCATTCGGAGATTCACCAAGTTAAAAGGATCCTGATAAACCGTATTGGCATCATTCAATGGAATTTCATCGGTAAACTGGTGGGTCAAATTCAGGTAAACATTTCCGGCAAAACGGAAATCCAGCGTCTGAACCAGCGTATTTGGAGCAACACCCGTCAACTGGTTTCCGGAAAAGTCCTGATCTCGTTTTTGGTAATCCCTAAACTTAAAATAATGTCCGGTGTAAGCTACTCCATAATCCAGACCCCGAAGAAACCCTCCCATTCGCTGGATCAACTGATAGTCCAAAGCCAGTTCGATTCCTCTTTGATCAGTGGAACCGGCATTTCGAAAGAGTACTACGCCCTGCTCATTGGTGAAGGTGGTAATCGTCTGATTGAGTCGGAAATAAAAGGCTGTCAGATCCACATTCAAACGATTCTTACCCAATCGATAGCCAAGCTCAAAATTAGTTCCCCGCTCAGCCTCCAGGTCCAAATTCAGGCTTCCCTCATTGGTACGTACCTCATCAATGGTGGGCGGCGAGAAGCCACTACTCACAGATGCTCTCAAAGCCGAAAAATCATCCAACCGGAAATTGACTGCGGCTCGTGGAATTAAAATAGGATCAAATTGCCTTTTCTGAAGGCCCGTCGGTCCCCCATTTGCATCTATCAAACGGTCAATTTCAAAGGAGGAAAAATTCTGACTCAAACCTAAAGTCAACAACCAGCGCTCAGTAAACTCCCATTCGGCTTGCTGGAATAAAAATGCTTGTGTAGCCCGAAGTTTATCAGCAAAGCGAACCGTGTCAGCCACACCACTTCGGTTCCCGAAATTTTGAGCATCGGTGAGACTGGTTTGATATTCCCCACCGGCTATCAAGCGCAGTGGTCTCCCGCCCAGATTCCAGTCAAAGGTAAATCGAGTCCTTCCTCCACTCCCAAAGCCCAATTCCTTTTTGTAGTCCAAAATGAAGGGATTCTCAAAGTCATTGGTGTTTACATAGAATGTCGTGTTGTTTTCAATCTTATCTGAAAATCGATAACGGTGACCAAAAGTCGCTAAAAGCGCTCGCTGTGAAATAGAGCTATTCTGATCTACGGATCCGGGACGAGCCTGGGTGGGGTCTTCCGCCAGCTGTTCTGCATTCAGGGAACCGGGAATTTGATAATCTAGATCGGAGAATAAAATCTGTGTACGAATCTCCTGCTTTTCATTGACGGGGAAATAGCCTCCCAACTGAAAAACTGTACGGTCCACCGCCGAATGCTCGCGATAGCCGTCACTTTCTTGATTGACAATGGCTACTTCAAGGCCTCCTTTACCGATAGGTTGGGTGATGGCAAAGCGTCCCTTATTTAAGCCAAAAGATCCAGCAACCCACTCGGAGGTTAATTTACCGCTCTGTAGGTTCGCAGTACTGCTAAGGTTAATGACTCCGCCATTTCCGGCTCCGTAGATACTTCCGGATGGTCCTTTGATCACTTCGGCTGTGCGAATATTGCTGAGGTCGAGCAGGTTCAAAGCGGTCGTCCCATCTGGTGCAGTAATTGGCACTTCATTCCAATAGACCTTGACATTTCTGACTCCAAAAGGAGCACGGAGAGAACTCCCCCGAATCGATACCCGGTAGCTGGCCGGTGCTCGTTCTTCGATTCGCACACCCGGTTTGGTGTTGAAGGCATTGACTATGGAAGTTTCATTGAATCGATAGAAATCTGCCTCTCCGATCAGGCTGATAGAGGCAGACTGCTCTAAGAGTGGTCGCTCTGTTTCAAAAGCTTTGACAGTCACTCCCGAGAGTGAAATACTTTTTGGGAAAAGAAAAAAGGTGCTTTCCTCCGCATTCACTGTAACCTCGAGCGATTCATATCCAGGCTTGAAAAGAATACCGGAGAAAGGAGCCTTTTGATCTAAAGTGGCCAGCCCAAGCCGATCTGTCTGAAACTCTTCGCCAGTTTCCAAGCGGATCAAAACCTCTGATAGCGGATCATAATTAAGCCCATCCCGTACCGTGATTTCTACTTGAGCTTTTAGAGAACCTGAGCCCAAAAGCAGAGCAAAAAGAATTAAATACCTCATACCCCGAAAATACAAGGAAAGTGGGGTAATAGTTTCCCGTTTTTTCCAAATGGCAGAAAAGACTTGCTGAACAGGATTTTTCTTTTCCAATTCCATCGAAAATTCTTAGAATGCTTCTTCAAACTTGATTTATGAAAAAACTGCTCGTCCCACTCCTTTTAGTTCTTTTTTCACATTGTAAGGAAAAAGCCGCACCACCTGCACCTGTATACCCGGTTCCCCATGAGCGACAGGTTGCCTGGCAGGAACTGGAGTTTTACGGTTTTGTCCATTTCAATATGAATACTTTTTCAGACCGGGAATGGGGATTTGGAGATGAAAAGCCAGAACAGTTTAATCCCACAGCGCTCGATGCTAGGCAGTGGGCAAGGATCGCCAAGGAGGCAGGAATGAAAGGGCTAATCATCACTGCCAAGCATCATGATGGCTTTGTGCTCTGGCCATCCGACTATACGGAGCATTCGGTCAAAAACAGCCCTTGGCGAGATGGAAAGGGTGATTTGATCCAAGAATTCGTAGATGCCTGCCGGGAATATGGGCTGAAAGTAGGCATTTATTATTCGCCTTGGGATCGGAATCATCCGGACTATGGCAAGCCTGAATACATCACCTACATGCGCAATCAACTAACCGAACTGCTGACGAATTATGGGGAAATATTTGAAGTGTGGTTTGACGGGGCCAATGGTGGTACGGGCTGGTACGGCGGTGCCAATGAGGAGCGAAAAGTCGATAAACTGACCTATTACGATTGGGAGAATACGCATGCCTTGGTTAGGGAACTCCAACCCAATGCCATGCTATTTAGCGATGCGGGACCGGATGTACGCTGGGTGGGAAATGAGCATGGCTTTGCGTACGAGACCACTTGGTCCAATCTGATGCGAGACTCGGTCTATGCAGGCATGCCTGAGTATTCGGAAAAGTGGGCATCCGGACAGGAAAATGGCACGCATTGGGTGCCTGCTGAGTCTGATGTGAGCATTCGCCCGGGATGGTATTATCATGCCTATGAGGATCACAAAGTCAAGACCCTCCCCCAACTGATGGAGATTTTTTACAAAAGCATAGGTCGGAATTCTTCTTTGCTGATCAATTTCCCTGTGGACACCCGCGGCTTGATTCATGAGAATGATGAAGATGCCATCTTAAAAATGGCGGCAAAAATCAAAGAAGATTTTCAAACCAATCTAGCGACTGAAGCGGCCATTTCATCCAGTGCGGATCGGGGCTATGGATACGAAGCAAATAGGGCGATTGATGGGGATTATGAAACTTATTGGACTCTTTCGGATGGGGAAGGACCAGAAGCCAAATTGGAATTGGACTTTGGAAAAGAGATTTCTTTTAATCGCTTGCTTCTACAGGAATACACCCCCCTCGGACAGCGGGTGAAAGCCTTTACACTCGAAGCCGAAATCAATGGATCTTGGGAAAAAATTGCGTCTGGCACTACCGTTGGTTACAAGCGGATTTTACGGTTTCCGGATGTAAGCACCCAAAAAATCCGAATCGCATTTGAAGATGGAAAAGATATTCCCCTGATTTCAGAGCTTGGAATCTACTATTCCCCAAAATTACTTTTACCTCCTCTGATCGAGCGGGAAAAGTCAGGTAAAGTCTCCTTAATTTCTCCTGACGAAGGCTTGGAAATCCGCTATTCCTTGGATGGATCAGAACCATCGGAGCTTTATACCAATCCTTTGGAAATTCAAGAAGCCTCCACCTTAAAAGTTATATCCATTGATCCAAAGACAGGCAATAAAAGTGACATGCTTCAAAAAGAGCTGGAAATCGCCAAAGCAAAATGGAAGACCGAAGATGAAAAAGCAATCGATGAAAATCCTAGCTCATATGCCACTTTAAGTTCCTCCAAAATTCAGGTAAACCTGGGAGAAGCGGTAATCCTAACTGGCTTTACTTACTTCCCTATGCAGGCGCGATACCCAAGTGGCCATATCACTGAATTTGCTTTCCGCATCAGTCAGGATGGGAAGAACTGGACAGAAGTCGCTAGTGGTGAGTTTGACAATGTGGTCAATAGCCCAATTGAGCAGGAAATACGCTTTGACGCGATTTCAGCCAAGTGGATAGAATTGGAAGCAATCAAGACCGCAGATGGTAATCCGGCTACTTTGGCTGAAATAGGAGTCCTGACCCGGTAGATTTTCACTTCAGATTATTCTACCACTAATCGTATCATTTCCTCCAAAAGCATGGATAAGGTGGGATTTTGAAAGAAAAATCCCTACTTTTTAATCCAGTTGCTTTAAACCCATTAATACCCATGAACAGAAGACACGCATTGCGGCATATTGCCCTGATTTCCGGGGGACTTGCCTTGATTCCTTCCTGTGATTTTGGAAAGGAAGATATCCTCGCTGCCTACGATAAACTCCAAATCACCCCATCACTCAAAAAGCTTCTTGCAAGTATATCCGACACGATCATTCCCGCCGGAGAGATCAAAGGTGCTTTAGACCTAGAAGTCCATGATTTTATTTTAGTGATGGTCAACGATTGCTTCAATGAAGAAAATCAGAAAAAGTTTTCTCAAGGTTTGCAGTCCTTTTCCAGCTATGTAAAAGAAAACAGTGGAAAAGCTTTTGATCAGCTGACCACCAAAGAAAAGGAGGCAATGGTGTTAGAAACCGCCCAACTCAAAGGAGACGATTCCGAGGAGGGACGCACCAAAGAATCCATCGCATATTTCGTCAATACCGCCAAGCGATTTACTATACAAGGATATATGGCTTCCGAATACATCCAAACCGAAGTGGTGCCTTACTCCCTCATTCCAGGTGAGTACAACGGGGCAGTCTTGATTTCTGACCTTCAAAAACCTCGAGTCAATGGCTAATCTAAATCTCAAAAGTAAGCAAGATCGAACCTATCAGGCCATCGTCATCGGCTCGGGTATCAGTGGAGCTTGGGCTGCCAAAGAGTTTTGCGATTTGGGAGTCAAAACCCTGATGCTGGAGCGAGGTAGAAATGTCGAGCACATCAAGGATTACCCGACGACAAACATGCTTCCATATGAATTCCCGCATCGTGGTCAAATTCCGGAAGATATCAAAAAAGAAAATCCCGTCATCAGCCGATGCTATGCCTTTCGGGAAGATGCCATGCATTTTTTCGTAAAAGACACCGAGCATCCTTACGTTCAGGAAAAGCCATTCGATTGGATTCGGGGCTATCAGGTCGGAGGAAAATCCCTTCTTTGGGCTAGACAAGTACAGCGCTGGTCAGACTTTGATTTCGAAGGACCGGCTCGGGATGGATTTGCCGTGGATTGGCCGATTCGCTACAAGGATATTGCGCCTTGGTACAGCCATGTGGAGAAATTTGCAGGAGTCTCCGGCAACCGAGACGGTATTCCTCAATTGCCAGACGGCGAGTTTTTACCGGGATACGAACTCAATGTGGTCGAGAAACACTTCGCCGCTCAACTCAATAAGCATTACGGAAATGACCGCCACATGATTTCTGCCCGATGTGCTCACATCAACGGAAACTTGGATTTCTATGCGCAGCAAGGCCGAGCCAAATGCCAAAATCGGAACCTCTGTCAGCGAGGATGCCCTTTCGGTGGATACTTCAGTTCTAATTCCTCTACCATCCCTTGGGCTCTGAAAACCGGAAACCTCACGCTCCGGCCGAATGCTGTGGTACACTCTATCATTTACGATGATGAGAAAGGAAAAGCAACGGGAGTCCGAATCATCGATCGCCTGACCAAAGAAATGGAAGAGTTCTACGCGGATGTGATCTTTGTAAATGCAGCCGCTTTGAATACCAATGCCATTTTGTTGAACTCAACGTCCAGCCGATTCCCTAACGGGCTTGGCAATGACAATGGGCTACTTGGGAAATATGTGGCCTTTCACAACTACCGGGCACGTGTCTCCGGAGAATATGAGGGACATTCCGAATACACCACAAGCGGCGGAAGACCGACAAGTGGCTATTTCCCGAGGTTCCGAAATGTCTTCAAGCAGGAAACGGATTTTCTCCGGGGCTATGCAGCAGGATTCTCTGCCAGCCGTGGTGCAGGTGCAGATACAAGCGGCGTAGGAATGGATCTCAAAAACAGCCTGCTCAACCCCGATCAATATGGACCTTGGCGCGTAGGTTCGCATATGATGGGCGAAACCATTCCGAAGGAAAGCAATTACGTCGCGCTTGACCCCAATCTCAAAGATGAATGGGGAATGCCACAGCTCAAAATCTCGGTGGACTACGATGACAATGATGAAAAAATGGTCAAAGATTACATCGAGCAAATGACGGAGATGTTTACCAAGGCAGGATTTACCAATATCCGATCCAGTGATAGCAAGCAGGCGCCAGGTTTGGATATTCATGAAATGGGGGGCGTACGCATGGGCAAAGACCCCAAAACTTCCCTGCTCAATGCCAACCATCAATTGCATGCCGTACCCAATGTCTATGTGACCGATGGCGCCTCGATGACCTCTACCTCGACGCAGAATCCATCATTGACTTATATGGCCTTTGCGGCGAGAGCAGCGCATCATGCGGTTGCGGAGAGTAAGAAATGATAAATTAAAAATGTAGAATTAAGAATAGCCCAAGTCTAAAGATTTGGGTTTTTTTAGGCCCAGAGTTTGATAATTAGATTTTAGGTTTTAGATTGACTTATCATTTAATCGATCAACTAAGCTAAAGATTTATGAACAACACTTTTGCCCCCCCAAGTACAAAAATCTAGCTAAATCCGGTTTAGCACTATTATTTGGATTATTATGATGCTATCCGCTTGTATTCCCGAACCAGAAAACCCTACTATCGAGCTCAGTGAATCTTCACAGCTGGCTCAAGTCCGAGACTGGTTTGAAGCTAATAAGACCAAGCTCCGATTACCCGAGCGTGGCACTAACTTCCGAACAGAATCTCAGGAGCTAATCCTCCCATTTTTCGAAAAAGAACCCGATTGGGAGCAATTTCATCATTATTTCTTTCCGGATGGACGTGAAGTTTT